>ERZ507075.1-NODE-1-length-855266-cov-13.8674_pt1 | contig 855266 bp, 694 predicted proteins | sample MGYA00512863_ERZ507075 | MGnify/ENA metagenome assembly ERZ507075 | reverse complement strand
AATACGACGTTTCTAAGGGTTTTTAACATTCTAAACTGTCAAACTTGGGATTATACATGAGAATTGAATAAAATGCAAATGGGGGAAGGGACGCAAACGGGGATGGGGGATCGCGTCCGTGAGAGGGAGACGGACGGGGGCGGGAGTGATGGTTTTCGCGGCGGCAGGGACTAAGACGCCGGGGCGGGCCAGAGGGGAGGATCGCGAAAACTGCGCAGAACTCTTGATGAGTTCTGCTCCGTGTTCACTTTGCTCCGGGCGTTGAGCGCCCTGCGCAACCTCCCCTCTGGCCCGCCCCGCCGCCTAAGTCCCTGCGAACCGCTCCAAATTCAATCCCGCCCCGTCCGCCTCCCTCTCACCCACTGCTCTTTTGACGTTTGCTGGTTCTTCCCCGCCAAGGGAGTGAAAGATACTGCTCGCTGGGAGTATTCTTTATTGGGATTGGCTTGTTTTAGGGCTTGTTTTGGGGCTTGTTTTTGGGGGAGTGGTTTGTTTTTGGAATATGTCTATTGCATGGCTGGTGATGCCTGTCAGGTCTTTGCGTTCGCAGGTGGCATAGTGGTATTTTAAGTATAATTGGAATGTTTCATCATCCATTTTGTCGATTGCTTCCCGGATGAGCAGCGCACAGCCGTCTGCTGCTGCGTAATGCAGGCGCGTTGTCGGGAATATGGACATCAAATCGTCGATGTCTTCTTTACGTACAAGTTCAAACAGATCTTTGGGCTCGGATTTGGCGGCGAATGTTTCGGGGTCCAGCAGGCCGTTTTTTATGTATTCGGCAGCATTGATATTGCCGCGGTTGAATCCTTCGTCCAGAAGACAGCCGTCGGATATGACGTATGCTGCAAAGATGATGCCGCCCTGTTTTGTGACGCGGATGGCCTCGCCCAGCGCCTGGCGCTTGTCTTTTTTTGTGTATAGATGGTATAATGGCCCTAACAGCAGTGTGATGTCGTATTGGTTGTCCGAAAAGGCTGATAAGTCCAGTGCATTGCCCTGGGTAATTGTTATATGTTCTGCCGGCAGCATATGCCTGCAAAATACTTCTATGTTATGGGGGACCAGTTCTACTGCGTCAACCGTATATCCCAGACGCGCCAGCGCATGGGAATACCGGCCGGTTCCTGCTCCGATTTCAAGAACACGGCTGCCTGGTTTTATGTATTTTTCTATGTAGCGCATGGTTGTAAGAAATTCCACGGTCCCATGCCTTGGACTCAGCCGGCTGTCCTCGTCATAGTTATTATAATAATCAATGATGTATGGATTTGTTTTCATATCGCACCCCTATGTTATATTGATTCGGTTATACCGCTAACGGATAAGGCCCAGTCCGGTTTTTCCTGTCTTATGAGAGCTGTCAGCATGTTTGCAACCATTTTTTCTATATGGCTTCTGTCCAGTGTTATTTTTTGCGCCGCTGCTAAAACCGCTATGCCGTGGGAATAAAGAAATAAATCTATAAAGATTGCCTTTGCCCGCTCCGGCTCGATTCCAATGGTATCAGAAAATACCCTTTCCCTCTCCCCGTTGCCTGCCTCCATATAGAAATCCTTTGGCTCCGCCATACTCAAATCCATATGGTTTATAAACAACAGCCTGAACAAATTCGTCTCCTCTCTCGCAAACTCAATGTACGAAAGCGGCAGAACCAGACATGGATTTATGTGTTCCAAACTGCTGTAATTCTCCACATACTGACTGTAAAACTCATATGCAAAGTCAAGAAATTCCTTTCTTAATTCCTCCATGTTCTCATAACATGTAAAAATAGGCCGCGTGGAACATTGTAATCTGCCCGAAATACTTCTGGCATTAACAGACTCAAATCCTGCCTCTCTTGTAATCTCCAGAACCGTATTCAGAATCATCTCTTTCGTTATCTTTGCTTTAGGCGGCATCGGCTTACCTCGCTCATTATCATATTATATCAGCAGCTTAACACATGTACCATCACATGCATCCCACCAGTTACACCACATCCGATATATCACAAAATTTGTGCAAAACGTTATGTAACAAATGTTATACAACTATTGTTACACAATAATCAAGAACTGTCAAGCCCTATTCAATCTTTTATAATTTATTTAATATTTTATAATTTACACTCCCCCTTCCTCACTAAAAAGTGCGGTTCATCCATCCGCAATGGAATTAACCGCACCCACCAGCAAAACAATAATTTTCTATTTTAAACAGCATCAGGAAATACCCAGAGGAAGGTACACCCATTTCTCTGATTGTGCAGTGAAGTACCGGGATACCTATTATACGTAGTGGGTGGGAGCAAGGGGGAAGGAAGCTGGGGATGCATCTGCAGGGGCTTAGTCGGTCTTAGGGGGTGGAAAAAGGCGTTGAGAGTCAGACCGCACAGCTGTCTGAGCGCAGCGAGTTTGGGCGGTCTGACTCTTGCTTTCAGTCGTTTTCCAGCCCCTTAGACCGGACTTGCCCCGAAGCCGTATCCCCAGGTTCCTTACCCCTTGCTCCCACGGACGCGATTCCACCGCCTCCCGCAACCTCCCACTCCCAATCCACTCACTCCACAACCCCCGCTCTCCTCTCAAACCCCTTAAACCTTCCCGAAAACATCAATGCCCTGAATATCCAGTCAATGAACATGCCGTACCATACCCCGGAAAGTCCCAGGTCGAATATGTATACAAAGAGGTATGCAAACCCGATACGGAATACCCACATGGAGAATACGGACACGGCCATGGTGAATTTGGCGTCCAAGGAGGCCCTTAGGGCATGGGGGATGGTGAAGGCCAGGGGCCATATAACCATGGCTATGCTGTGGATCAGGATCAGCTCACGGGCCATAAGGGCTGCCTGGGGGGACAGATGATAGATTCCCACCAGCGGACCGGACCAGATGACCATGGCTGTGCTGAATACGGCCAGGATTCCATAGACCACCATAATAAGGGATTTGGTGTCGCTCTTGGCTTCCTTCAGACGGCCTGCGCCAACGCATTGGCCCACTATGGTCACCAGTCCTAAGCCGATGGCATTTCCCGGAAGATAGAGCACGGTCACCAGGTTGCTGGCCACGGCAAAGCTGGCTATGGATACTGTGCCAAGGGAGGAGACAAGACTCTGAAGGAATATCTTGCCAAACTGGAACATGCCGTTTTCCAGCCCGTTGGGAATTCCGATGGACAGGATATTCTTTATCATATGGCGGTCCGGAATCAGGAACTTCCAGCTGTTGAGACGAATGGTATTGTTCCGGTTCTGTATAAGGACAAACATCATAAAGGCTGCTGTCACACGGCTTATGAGGGTGGGCCAGGCCACTCCGGCCACACCCATCTTAAGGCCGAACACGCAGATTGCGTTTCCTATAATGTTAATCATATTCATGACAAAGGAAGTCATCATGGATACCTTTGAGTTGCCCATGGAACGGAACAGGGCTGCGCAGGCATTGTAGAGTCCGATAAAGGGATATGACAGGGCTGTGATCCAGAAATAGGTCTGGGCGTTGTCCATTACATCCTGTTCCACTTTTCCAAATATACCTCCCAGCAGGTGGCGTCCCCCTGCAAGAGCTGTCCCGGCAATGATAACTGAGAGAAGCAAGGTCACCAGGACCAGCTGCCCGGCTGCCTTTCTGGCATCCCTGGGCTGCTCCTTGCCCAGGTACTGGGCCGATATAACGGCGCCTCCGGTAGCCAGGGCTCCCATGATTTGTATGATTAAGACGCTGATGGAATCCACCAGGGAAACGCCGGAGACCGCGGATTCCCCCACTGCGGCCACCATCACCACGTCCACCATTCCCACCAGCACTGCCATGATTTGTTCCACAATAAGGGGAGCCAGAAGTTTTATCATTTGTTTTCTGGAAAACATATCTTACGTTCCTCTTTCTCTCATAGTTCCAGCAAATACCCAGCCATAATACCCGGAGGCGCTTTTTCCTCTCAGGTCTGTGGCTGGGTATCCGTGGGACAGGCCAGGGCCTGCCCTTTATTGTTTTTCTGCATTCATTACCGCACTTCGTAGCTCCCGGAACCCATGGCCTTCATAGAGGTGCTGTAGAACCTCCTTGCGGCCCGAATCAGATAACAGGTATCCTTGATTCCCACTGTCTCGTAGGGGGAATGCATGGACAGCTGGGGCAGTCCGATGTCTACTGTGTTCACAGCCACATGACTGTTGGAAATATTTCCCAGAGTGGAGCCTCCTGCCTTGTCGGAACGGTTGGTAAATGCCTGGCAGGGTACTCCCTCTTCCTGGCACAGTGCCCTGAACACGGCAGCTGAAAGTCCGTCTGTGGCGTACTTTGTGCTGTATTTGATGACGATTCCCTCATTCATATAGGGACGGTTTACGGGATCTGATTTGTCTCCATGGTTGGGGTGGGCTGCGTGGGCATTGTCAGCGGAAACCATGAAGCTGGAGGCAATGGCCATCAAATACTCCTCCTCGCTCCTTCCCATGGCGCTGTTAATCCGCCTCAGCACATCTTCCAGGAAGGTGGAGTCAGCTCCCTGCTTGGTCAGGCTGCCTATCTCCTCATTGTCAAATACCGCGTGAACACTTACACACTCCGGATGGCCGCCCTCCAGGAATCCCTTCAAGGTGGAAAATGCGCACTGCAGGTCGTCTAAATGGCCGCAGGATAAGAACTCCCCGCCGGCCCCCCAGATACTTCCGGGCACGCGGTTGTAGAGATAGAGATCATGTCCCAGGATGTCCTCTTTTTTTACCCCTGCGCTCTCAGCCACCGTTTCCATAAAGGTTCCCTTTGCGTCCGCGCCGCCGTATAAGGGCAGCATGTCTACCTGGGCATTATACTGATAACCCTCATTGACCTCACGGTTAAAATGGATGGCCAGGTTTGGTATCATAAGCAGATCGCGGTCCACCTTTACCAGCTTTGTGGCAATGCGGTTTCCCTCCTTCACTGCCAGACGGCCTGCCACGGAAAGGGGACGGTCAAACCAGGGAGCGCACAGCATACCGCCGTATTTCTCCACATTCAGCTTCACATAGTGGTTCTCTGCCTCCATCTCCGGATTTTCCTTGATTTTAAAGGAGGGGGAATCACTGTGGCTGGCCATGATCTGGAAACCGGAAAATGCCTTTCCCGGCACCTTAAAGGACACAATGGATGAACCGTTCCTGGTCACATAGTAGGATCCGCCCTCTGTGAGCTCCCACTTTTCTCCCTCATGAAGCTGTGTGAAGCCCGCCTCCTCAAGACAGTCCGCAATGGACTGTACCGCGTGGAAGCAGGTGGGGCTTTTTTCAAGAAAACCGATGAGTTCTTTGGCTGTGCTTAAGCAGTCTTCTTTGTCTATATTCATATGATATCTCCTTTGTCTCTTATTTCTCCTCTACTGTACCATAAAGACATCGCCACGGCAATGCGGGAAGCTTAACTTTTTTTCTCCTTTGCTGCCATCCATGGCATAATGAACCCAAGTCCTACCAGCACAAAGGGAGTCACGATATTCAGAGCCAGCTGGAAGGGGTCTTCTGAGTAAATACCTGTCAGACATGCAAAGGCCGTGAATAGAAAGCACCAGCCGCCCACCAGGATGCCTGCTGTTTTTCCCTTCACAAACCTGTACTCGCCGCAGAACGCATCCCCGGCCCTTTTTAAGGCAATGTATGCCACAAAGACCCACAGATATCGCAGGGGCATGCACACCGAGTTTACCTTGACCAGCCAGCGCACCAGAGCGTCCACGTTCCTGATGCCAAAGGCAGGAACCACAATCAGCACACAGACAATGAGCGTCACCAGCCTGTGTCCGTTCACATAGGTGCCGTGTTCATTTTTCTCAAACATCTTGCCGGGGATGAAGCGGGAATCCGCACTGTCCAAAAGCATTCTGAGGGGCGCGTCCACGGACAGGACCATAACGGAAAACTGTCCGATCAGATTGGTCAGCGCGTATACCACCACAAAGAAATTCCCCACATGGTAATATTCACCCAGCTTCTGGAACGCGTAGTAGGCCCCGTTGGTCATCAGGTCCTGGGGAATATGATTGGAGTCAAACATCATGCCCAGGGCAATAGTACCCAGAATGGCGGTCACGGCCACCATGGCTGCCAGGGCTACCATGCCCTTTGCAAAATCCCTGGAAGGATCCTTCATCTTATTTACATAGGGGGAAATCTTCTCACATCCTCCCACCGCAAAAACCAGGATGGAAAGGCTCAGAAAAAAATTGGCGTTAAAATCCGGTATAAAGGACGAAGGGGACCAGTCAATGGCTAAGAAGGCACCTTCTGTCAGGGCCGGAGCAGCCACCATCATGACAATGAACAGCATGGACATGATGAACATGGCGGAACCTGCCAATGTGGCAAGCCTCTTTAACACCCCCATCCCCTTGCCGGACAGGTACATGGCAAACAGGAAAATGACCAGGCACAGAATCTGCATCACCGTGGTGTTCATGCCGCTGGCCCTCTTGTCCTGGAACAGGGCCCAGCTGGCTGCAATCACAGTGGAATTCGGCTTCTGGGATATATAGGGCATGTGGACCACCCAGTAGGTCCAGCCTGCGTAGTAAGCCATCTTGGGCCCTATGGTCTCATGAATCCAGGAGCTGACCCCGCCTCCAGCATGCTTGAAGGTGGATCCCAGCTCTCCCACCATCAGGGCATAGGGCACAAAATAAATGGCAAATATAAGAATCCAGGATACAATGGCCTTTAATCCGCCGTATTCCGAAAATCCGTTTATCACATTCCCAAATCCCCAGACCGTTGAAAAAGCCATAAAAGCCAGGGTATGCCAGAGAATCTTTTTATCATCTTTCTGCTGCATCACAATGTTTCTCCTTATCTCATTCAGAATGTACTTTCTGTGACATTTCTGTCCATATCGTACATTCTTCCCAAAATGAGGGAAAGATATAAGCACTCAGATAGAATCATGACCTGGTTTCCTTCAGATGCTTTACTGCCTCGGACAGCTTCATGCTGTTGGAGCCTTTAAAAAGAATGCAGTCGCCCTCCCTGATGTTTTCGTCCAGCCACTTTTCTGCCTGGGCCAGACTGTCTATTTCAATATGAGGCGTCGCTGCGCGGGCTGCATCCATTCCGCTGCCGATGCAGGCTGCCAGCTCTCCAAGCAAAAGAACCATGTCCAGTGGATGTTCTCCTATGTAGGCGCCTATTTCGGCATGGAACCTTTCCGTATCCGGGCCCAGCTCCTTCATGTCGGCCAAAACCGCAATCTTTCGTTCTCCCTTCACGCTGTCCAGCACCTCCAGTCCGGCCTTCATGGACACCGGGCTGGCATTGTAGCTGTCGTCAATGACAGTGACGCCGCCCCATTCAAATATCTGCTGGCGTCCCTTGTAGCCCTTAAACTGTCCCAGGGCCAGTGCCGCCTTCTCCATGGAAAGCCCGTATGTATCCGCCACTGCCAGGGCCGCCATAGCATTGCTCACCATGTGGCTTCCCATAACCTGAAGGCGCACCCTGACCCTGCAGTCACCGTGAACCGCCGTGAACACGGGATACCCCTCTTCCAGTTGCAGGTCCTCTGCCCTGTAGTCACACTCCCTGCCCAGTCCGTACAGCACCTTCTTCCTGCCCCCCTTCGGAACCACTGAGGCCAGAAGAGGGTCGTCGCCGTTTAAGAACAATATGCCCTCTGACGGCATTCCCTCCTGGATATGGAGCTTTTCCTCCAGAATGCGTTCCTGGGATCCCAGCTGTTCGATGTGGGCTATTCCTATGTTGGTCATGACGGCACAGTCCACCCTGGCCACCCTGGCAATACGCTCCATCTCCCCGGGTTCGCTCATCCCCAGCTCAATGACGCCAATCTCAGCAGACTGCGGGATCTCCGCAATGGTAATGGGCACTCCCACCTGGCTGTTGCTGTTGCCCGGTGTCTTATAGACCTTGAATCCGGCGCTCAGGGCCTCCGCTATCATTTCCCTGGTAGTGGTCTTTCCCACGCTTCCCGTGATTCCCACCAGGGGCAGACTCAGGCGTTTCCTGCAAAAACTTCCCAGGTCCTGAAGGGCCTTCTTCGTGTCAGGCACCTCAATCCACGCTGCCTGAAGGGCTTTCCTCTCCTGCTCCCTGTTTTCCCCGCACTGCTGCCGGACACAGGCTTTAACCTCCTCCCCGCAGTGATGTTCGCTGGTAAATACCACGGCCGCCCCGCTGGCAATTGCCTGGCAGAGAAAGCGGTGGGCATCCACCCGCTCACCCACTATGGGCACAAACAGGTCATCCCCCTCCATTTTTCTGGAATCCAGGCTGATGTGTTTTGCATGCTGATCCTCCTGGCCATGGAGCAGGTTTCCTCCTGTGGCTTCAAGCAGTTCCTTAACCGTTATTCCTGTCATACTGTGTCTCGTCTCCCAACTCTTTTATGGTTTCTTCAATGACTTCCCTGTCCAGGAAATGATGGCGCACGCCGTTGATCTCCTGATAGTCCTCATGTCCTTTGCCGATGACAGCTATCATATCCCCTGGCTGCGCATGAAGGATGCTGCGGCGGATTGCGTCCCTTCTGTCAGGAATTTCAACAAAGTCCCCTCCTGTTTTTTCTATGCTTCCCCGGATATCCGCCATGATGTCCTCCACCTTTTCATACCTGGAGTTGTCTGCCGTGATAATGCTTAAATCGGCCAGCCTTCCTCCAATCTCACCCATGGAATAGCGTCTGTCCTTGGAACGGTTGCCGCCGCATCCAAATACCACCACCAGCCGCCTGGGATGATACTGGCGCAGGGTGGTAAGAAGGCTCTCCATGCTTACCGCATTGTGGGCGTAGTCTACCAGGACCGTACACCTGGACGAGGTGTGGACGATTTCCATACGTCCATTGACACGTATGTGCTCCAGGGCGTGGACAATCCTATCTTTTGGAAGTCCCAGGAAGGAGCATACGCACAGGGCTGCCAGGGCATTGTCCACGTTGAACAGGCCGGGAATTCCCAGACGGACATCCATGTCCATGTTCCCTGTGACATCAAACTCCGTGCCCACAAAATCCGGCCGGGACACATACCGGACGTTTGAGGCTTCAAAGTCTGCCTTCGTCTCCCCGTCCTCCTTTACGCGGTACGTATAAAGCCGGCAGGACGCGTCCTTTACGATTTCTTTAAAATGCCCGTCGTTTAAGTTTACCAGCCCTATCCTGCACATGCTCAAAAGACGTGATTTGCAGCAGAGATATTCCGCAAAATCAGCGTGCTCATCCGGCCCGATGTGGTCCGGGGATATATTGGTGAAAATGCCGTAGTCAAAGGCGAGGCCGTCCACCCGGTGCATCTTGATTCCCTGGGAGGACACCTCCATAATCATATACTGGCAGCCTGCCTCCGCCATTTTCGCAAAGGACTGGTGCAGTTCATAGGATTCCGGCGTGGTGTTCATGGTAGGGGTCACCTGTCCATTGATCACCGTGCCTGTGGTGCCTATCATCCCCACCTTTTTTCCTGCCGCTTCAAGAATGGCTTTTATCATATGGGTGGTGGTGGTCTTTCCCTTTGTTCCCGTCACGCCAATGGTAATCATTTTGGACGCAGGATAACCGAACCTGGCCGCCGAGAGAAGAGCCAGGCTTCTCCTGGCCTCTGCTGTCTTAAGTATTGTCACCCGGCCCATCTCATCCTCTGTAAGTCCTGAGGCAGCCAATTCCTCCTCAATGTCCCGCTCCGTCACAAGGACGCGGACGCCAGCGCGCAGCACATCCGGTACAAACCGGTGGGAATCCACCCTGGTTCCCGCCATACACACAAACACAGCGCCGGGCACTGCCTTTCTGGAGTCGTAGACCACCTCTGTGACCTCCACATCCAGGCTTCCTCTGACAAGTTCATAATCCAGCTCATTCAACCAGGTTCTAAGTATCATATCAATACCTCATTTCTTTTTCGTGCAACTTATATTATGCCAAAATATATCCTGGCCCGGCGCTCCTTTTTCGGATGCGCCGGGCCAGGCCCATTTCCTAGAAAAGTCCGGTAATCTTACCGTTCTCGTCCACATCAATGCTGTCTGCCGCCGGTTTCTTCGGAAGTCCCGGCATGGTCATGATGGAACCTGTAAGCGCCACCACGAAGCCGGCGCCTGCTGATACATAGGCATCCCTTACATTGATGGTAAAGCCCGCGGGCCGTCCTAACTTGGTCTGGTCATCCGACAGGGAATACTGGGTCTTGGCCATACACACCGGCAGGTTTCCAAAGCCCATATCCTCAATGCGCTTTAACGCCTTGGCAGCGGCCGGTGCAAAGGAAGCGCCGTCTGCTCCGTAAATCTCTTTTGCAATGGTGTTAATCTTATCCTTAAGGCTCATCTCATCCGGATAGAGTACATGGTACTGGGTTGGCTTGTTCTCCAGTGTCTCCATTACCTTTTCAGCCAGGGCAATGCCGCCCTCGCCGCCCTTTGCCCATACCTCGGACAGAGCGAACTCGCATCCCCTGTCTTCGCAGAACTTCTTGATATAAGCATATTCTGCCTCGGTATCGGATATGAAGGAATTGAGAGTAACCACCACAGGCACGCCGAACTTCTGGAGGTTCTCAATGTGCTTCTCCAGATTGACAATGCCCTTTTCAAGGGCTTCCAGATTCTCAGCTGACAGCTGGTCCTTGGGCACGCCGCCGTTGTACTTAAGGGCCCTGACCGTAGCCACCAGAACCACTGCGTCCGGCTTAAGCCCTGCCTTGCGGCACTTGATGTCAAGGAACTTCTCAGCTCCCAGGTCAGCACCGAAGCCGGCCTCTGTCACTACCACGTCTGCCAGCTTCAGGGCTGTCTTCGTGGCTCTCACGCTGTTGCATCCGTGGGCGATGTTGGCAAACGGGCCGCCGTGTACCAGGGCGCCTGTATGCTCCAGGGTCTGGATCAGGTTGGGCTTTAACGCTTCCTTAAGGAGGGCTGCCATGGATCCCACTGCATGGAGCTGCTCTGCGGTCACAGGCTCTCCTGCAAAATTATAGGCCACAATAATCTTGCCCAGACGGTTCTTTAAATCCTCCATGTTGTCTGCCAGGCACAGGATCGCCATAATTTCAGAAGCCACTGTAATGACAAAGTGATCCTCCCTGACCATGCCGTCTCCCTTTGCTCCCAGGCCCACCACGATGTTGCGCAGAACGCGGTCATTCATGTCCACGCAGCGCTTCCACTGGATCTGTCTTGGGTCAATCCCCAGGGCATTGCCCTGCTGGATATGGTTGTCTAAGAGAGCTGCCAACAGGTTATTGGCGGAGGTAATGGCATGGAAATCACCTGTAAAATGCAGGTTTAAATCCTCCATGGGCACAACCTGGGCATAACCGCCGCCGGCTGCTCCTCCCTTAACGCCGAAGCAGGGGCCCAGGGAAGGCTCTCTGAGGGCTATGATGGCCTTCTTTCCCATCTTTCCAAATGCCTCGCCCAGACCAACCGTAGTAGTGGTCTTTCCTTCTCCTGCCGGTGTTGGGTTTATGGCTGTTACCAGCACCAGTTTTCCGTTGGGACGGTCCTTTACCTGCTCCCAGAGTTCATCTGTCAGCTTTGCTTTGTATTTACCGTAAAGCTCCAGGTCATCCTCCCCGATTCCGTAAGCAGCAGCCACTTCCTTAATGGGCTGCATCACGGCCTCCTGCGCAATCTCAATATCTGATTTCATATTTTTGTTCCTCCTCTTATATTACGCCCCACGGTTTCCCGCCTTTGCAGGTCCGTCAACGTTTTATTCAAAAGCACCGGCCGCTGCTGCCCTTGCCGGCAGCCGCTGCTCTTGTTTCCCCATACATCCCTGTTCCCCTGCTCCGGCCCGCATGCGCCGCGCTTTCAGGTAACAGTTTCTAATACCCCTGCTCCAGCAGTTCCTCGAATTCTTCCATGCTCATAAGCACTTTCCTGGGCTTGGTACCCTCTTCCTCGCCCACTACCCCTGCTTCCGCCAGCTGGTCCATAATCCGGGCAGCCCGGTTGAAGCCAATCTTAAACATCCTCTGGAGCATGCCGATGGATGCCTTTTCTTTTTCAATGATAAACCTGCCAGCCTGGACAAAGTACTCATCCCGTTCAGAAGCCCCGCTTCCTCCGTCCATGGACGGGGAAGAGACACGGCTCTCCACTTCCGGATTATATTCCGCCACCATGCCCTGTTCTGTCAGGAATTCCACCACCCGGCCCACTTCCTCATCGGACACAAAGGCGCCCTGTACACGCTGGGGTTTGGGGAATCCAGCCGGATAAAAGAGCATGTCGCCCTTTCCCAGCAGCTTCTCGGCCCCGTTCATATCAATAATGGTCCTGGAGTCCACGCCTGAAGACACGGCAAAAGCAATTCTGGACGGCACATTGGCCTTAATCAGTCCGGTGATGACATTGACCGACGGCCTCTGGGTTGCAATAACCAGATGGATTCCCGCCGCACGGGCCAGCTGGGCCAGACGGCAGATAGCATCCTCCACTTCTCCCGGAGCCACCATCATAAGGTCTGCCAGCTCGTCAATGATAATGACAATCTGGGGCATCTTTACCGGCTTTTTGTCATCCTCTATATCCTTTATCTTTTCAACTCTTTCATTGTAGCCCTTTAAATCCCTGACATTGCACTCCGCAAACTTCTTATAGCGGTCCGTCATCTCGGCCACAGCCCAGTTCAGTGCCCCTGAGGCCTTTTTTGGGTCTGTCACCACCGGGATAAGCAGATGGGGGATTCCGTTATAGACACTGAGCTCCACCACCTTGGGGTCCACCATAATCATCTTCACATCCTCTGGTTTGGACTTGAAAATGATGCTCATAATCAGGGTATTGATACACACCGATTTACCGGAACCAGTGGCGCCTGCAATAAGCAGATGGGGCATCTTTCCGATGTCCGTCACCACCACCTGTCCGCCGATATCCTTGCCAACGGCAAAGGCCAGACGTGACTTGTGGTTCTTAAACGATTCCGCCTCCAGCAAATCCCTCAGGTATACCATGTTGTTCTCTTTGTTGGGCACCTCGATTCCCACCGCCGACTTGCCGGGAATGGGCGCCTCAATACGGATATCCGCCGCAGCCAGGCTCAGCTTGATATCGTCGGTCAGCCCCACTATCTTGCTGACCTTCACGCCCTGCTCCGGCAAAAGCTCATACCGGGTCACGGCAGGACCGCAGCTTATATTTGTAACCGTCACCCCAACACCGAAGTTATGGAGAGTCTGCTGCAGTTTAATGGCCGTGGCCTTATACTCATCCCCAGAAAAGGAACCGGCATTCTTAGCCCCCTTCTTAAGCAGACTGGTGGGCGGGAACACATATTCCTTCTTTACCGCCTCTTCCTTTTCCTTGATTTCCTGGGCCACTGCCATATTGGAATCGGTCTGTCCGGCCTCCTCCCGCTTCTTCTCAATCTTTTTCTGGAGAAGCTCTGTCTCAGTCTCTATAACCTTGCCTGATGCCGTAACCACCCGCTTGGGCTCCTCCGGCACAAATATGCTGTCATAATTGATACCCTGTTCCGACGGGTCTGTCTCATAGACATCTGTTTCGGGATCATCCGTTTCAGGAATTCCCGCCTCATGGTCTGCGGCTCCGTGCAGCCCTGTTCCGTGAAGGCCGGCCGTACCCGCGCTTTCAGCAGACAAGGCAGCTCCTTCTGCCATATCCCCAGACGTCCCATATTCTTCTTCCCAGGGAACCGTATCCTCACGGCCCCGGTCATGGCCATAACCGTTTACAGGATTCTCGTCCCTGTCCGCAGAGGACCTGACATGAAACTCCATCTCCTCCAGGGTCTTTAAATCCTTCTTCACATGGATGGTGTCATAGTCCTCCCCATCATGTGTCCCATACTCGTCCTCCACAAGAATGCCGGTGACCACCGGCGCTTCTTCCCGGCGTCCCAAACGGCTGTGGCCCTCTATAGACCTGGCCAGGGCCCCCAGTTCATCCGTGTCATAGGAATCCCCGGCATCGGTCCCAGACTCCAAAGGCGGGTCAAACCTGCCCACAAACTCATCCGGCGGCAGGCTGTCCTTTGCGCCGGCTGTCTGGGCCGGCCCCCAGTCCTTCTCGTATGTATCGGGCATTTCGGGCATTTCCGGCATTTCCTCCAGATCCGCTCCAAACTCACGGTCAAATGCCTCCTCGTCATAATCCTCTTCCTCAGGCGTCATCAGCCTGGTGGCATTCAGATTAACTCCCCTCACCCTCTGTTCCTCGCGGATGCGCCTGCGCTCTTCCTCCCGCATGGCGTGAAGCTCCCTGCGCCGGTCCATATCCTCTCTGGCATACTGGTAAGCCTTGTCTCCTCCCCGCTTCACAGCAGACACAAAGGAGCGCTCCGTGATGCATACCATGCAGATGATGAACAGGACCACCAGAACCAGAAAGGTTCCCGGCTTTCCCAGTCCGATGGTAAGGAAGGAGGTAAGGACGCCTCCCAGCCATCCGCCGCCCGTACCGGTCAGGGTGGACTGCTTATAATATTCCATCCACTTCGCGCCGGCCGGAACCGTACCGAAGGCCAGCTGCAGCAGCCCGCAGACCGTAATCACAGCCCCTGCCACGGCTGCCAGCTTCATGGCAGCATGGATGTTTCCCTGGTTGGACAGATGGAAACAGGTGCCCACAAATATCAGTATGGGGAATAGATACCCCACCATTCCAAATATTCCCAGCTGTACTCCGCGCAGCACATCGCCCACCACGCCGCACAGCTTGAAATTGCTCAGAAATAAAAGAATGGCAACAGCAAAAGAGCAGATGATGACCACTTCTGCTCTCATGAATTCCGTATTATCCTGTTCATAGGCCTTTTTTCCGGTTGTCCCGCGGCTTTTGGAGGAAGTGCCTGTCTTTTTGGACGTGCTTCCCTTTGGCCTTCCCGGTTTTCTGTTCCCACTCTGCTGTCGTTTTGTTGTTTCAGCCACTTGATACAGCCTCCTGTCATTCTCTTACAAGTTGTCATACCGTATCAGCCTCCCATTCCCACAGCAGGCTGTCTCATTTATACAGTTAACTTATATTATGCTATATTTGAGGTTAAAATTCAAGTGGATTGTTTCAAAAGACGGAATCTACCGCCTGCGTTCCCGATCATCAATCATGGCATAAAGCTTTCCAAGGGCTTCCTTGATGCCTCCCACCTGGTTGATAAGTCCCGCCTCCACGGCCTGGGTTCCCACAAGAACAGTGCCCAGGTCCCTGGTCAGCATCTTTGTATTATGCATCAGCTCCCTCAGCTGGTCATAGGCGATATCGGCATGGTTTGATACAAACGTCAGTATGCGGTCCTGTATCATCTCAAAATACTCATAGGTCTGGGATGTGCCTATAACCATCCCCGTCATCCGCACCGGATGGATCATCATGGTGCCGGACGGCACAATGAAGGAATAATTTGTGGACACGGCCAGGGGAACCCCGATGGAGTGGCTTCCGCCTAACACAAGCGATACGGTGGGAAGACTGAGGGACGCAATCATTTCCGCGATGGCAAGACCCGCGTCCACATCCCCTCCCGATGTGTTGAGCAGCACCAGAAGTCCGTCCACACTGTCGTCATCCTCTATTTCAGCCAGCTTCGGCAGTATATGGTCGTATTTTGTGGTTTTGCTGCTCCCTGAGGAATTCTCATGTCCCTCCACCTCCCCAATGATCGTGATGAGATGGATTTTCCTCTGCCTGCGGTTGTCCTCCAGAATGACCTGGCCATACTCCTCCAGCTTATTGTCTTCCTTTTCTTCTATTTCCTTTTCAAGCTTTTTGGCTTCATCGTCCTGCTGGCGTACCTGTCCGTTTCCGTTTTCCGCCTGACTGTCTCTTTTTTTCCTGTTGTTTTTTCCTTGTCCCATAATCAGACCACCCTTTCGTGAACATTCATCAATTAAGGATAGTCTGCACCGTGAACCATAAAATATGCGCTGTCTTTTACAGAGTTTCGCGCAAAAATAACCGGCCAGCAGAGACTGCTGACCGGCTTTCTGAATAAAATACCATTTTTTTTAATCTAGTCGCCCAACACATTCCTGATAGCAACAGGCGACCTGTAATTCCAGGTGGAAATCTTGATACCGCTCTTACGGCTGGCCGCATGGACTACCTGGCCGTTGCCGATGTAGATGGCTACATGGTTTACCTGTCCGCCGCTGCCCGCGTAGAATATCAAATCGCCGGGACGCATGTTGCCGGAGGTAACCGCCTTGCCCATCTTGGCCTGGGAGCCGGAATAATGGGGAAGGGACACACCGAACTGTTTCATGACCTGCATGGTGAATCCGGAACAGTCCACACCCTTTGTCAGGCTGGTTCCGCCCCATACATAGGGGTTGCCCACAAACTGAAGGGCGTAATTCACCACTTTGGAACGCCTGGACGCCGCGTTGTTGGCCGCCACCTCAGCAGGTGAGAACTTGATGGCCTCGTTCAGCGCGTAGCGCACCTCCACGTTGTTGTCCCTGGTGGAAATAAACGCCTTATCCACCTTGCTTCCGTCCTCTTCATCCACGGAATCCAGATCAATCTCCACCCAGCCGTCTAACTGGGCCACAACCGGATAACGCTCGTCCTTTACAATCTGGGTCCAGATTTTGGCATCCGTATTGGGCTCCGTGCGCACATTCAGCACGTCTGTGTTGATAACCGCCTTGAGGGTGGCGTTCTGCATGGCTATATCCTTTGCCTCCTGGCCTGTGGCCGTGTACTGGGGGTCTGCCGAGATATAACCGATGATGGGGCCTGACTTAATCTTATACCAGCCGTCCAGGGTCTCCAGGATCTCGCCTGCCGCCTTGCTGGTCATCTTACCTATAATCTTGCCGTCTGACTTTGGCTCCTGGCGCACGTTCAGGTAGTTGTTCACCTTGGAAATCACCAGATTGTCATACTGGTTAATGGCCATGGCCTTCATATCCATTTTACGTCCTTCGTTCAGGGAATAGGCCACCTCAGCATATTCAGAGGAAATATATCCCTCTTCTATCTGAATCCAGCCGTCCTCCAGTCCCTTGACCACGTAGCGCTCTCCCTTTAAGGCCTGTCCGATAACATTTCCCGGATCCAGGGCAGGGGCCTGACGGATGTTCAGGTTGTCAGCCGTCACCGTAGCACGCAGCTTGACAAGCTCCTTTGCCTTTTCCCTGGCTTCGTCTCCGGTCAGAAGGTACTGGTTGCTGATGTAGCCCTCCACTCCGCCGGAGGTGATGTGGGACCAGTCCCCTTCCGTCGCCAGAATCTCGCAGGCTCCGTCCCCGGACAGTTTACCTATGATCTTGCCGTCAGTGCTTGGAGTCTCCCTTATGTTGAGGTAGCCGGACACCTGCACGATACCCAGATTGCTGTAGGAGCTGATTACATTGTCAATCTCCTGGGCTTCCTTCTGAGCTGCTTCCTCCTCGGGGGAAACACTGGCCGGATCCGCCTGGGCCGGGGTGGCGTTTCCCACCTGTCCCGTGGGGGCCGGTCCCGCTGCTTTGCCGGATACCGGCTTCTTGACTGCCTTTACTCCCAGCACAATGATTCCCACTGCTGCGATGGCAGCCAGCAGAAGCACCAGGTATCTGGGGTCCAGACGTTGATTCCGTTTTTTTCTGGCCTTGTTCAGGCTCGATAGATAATCCTTATGTTCAAGCATGATTCTATAATCTCCAACTCATTATTCGCCATAAAAGCTCATATGACGTTAAGTATATCATAAAAACAGACTCGAAAATGTGAAAAATTTCTTAAATTTTGCCGGTCCCCGAAGTATTTACATGAAATGCCCCGGAAACCGGCAATTTTACCGCCTGACAGAGATTACTTTGAGAGCAGCATGCGGTCATTGGCAAACTGTCCTCCGCTGGCCTCTGCAAACTTGGCAAGAAGGTCCTCTACGGTCAGGTTCTGCTTTTCCCTGCCGGATACGTCATAGATAATCCGCCCGTCATTCATCATGATAAGCCGGTTTCCTATCTGGATGGCATCCTTCATATTATGGGTCACCATAAGAGCTGTCAGGTTCTGCTCCGTTACCATCTCATTAGTCAGGTCCAGCACCTTCCTGGCCGTCTGCGGGTCCAGGGCTGCCGTGTGCTCATCCAGCAGGAGAAGCTTGGGCTTCTGCAGTGTCGCCATGAGGAGGGTTAGGGCCTGTCTCTGGCCGCCTGAGAGCAGTCCCACCTTACTGCTCATGCGGTTCTGGAGGCCCAGTCCCAGCCTGGTCAGCAGGTCGCGGTAATAGTCTTTCTCATTGGCCCTGATTCCCCATCCCAGCCCTCTTTTCTGGCCCCTTCTGAAGGCCAGGGCCATATTTTCCTGTATTTCCATGCCGGCCGCCGTGCCCTTCATAGGGTCCTGGAACACCCGGCCAATGTATTTGGCCCGCTTGTATTCGGGCTGCCTGGATATATTCACACCGTCAATCTCGATCTTTCCGGAATCAATGGGGTACACGCCGGCTATCATATTGAGCATGGTGGACTTGCCCGCTCCGTTTCCCCCGATGACCGTCACAAAATCCCCGTCGTTCAGGGTCAGGTCAATGCCGTTTAATGCCTTCTTCTCATTGATGGTGCCTTTGTTGAATGTTTTGCGCACATTGGTCATGATCAGCATTATACATTCCCCCCTTCCGAGTATTCCTTGTAGGTCCTCCATTTATTGGCAGCTACTGGGATACAGAGAGCCAGGGTAACCACAATGGCGGATAAAAGCTTCATATAATTCGGATTCATGCCCATCTTAATGACAAAGGCCCGGATGACAAAATAGATAACGGAGCCGATAACTGCCGCTGACAGCTTAAGGGCAAAGTTGCGGAACCAGCCAAAGAGCACCTCCCCGATGACAATGGCTGCCAGTCCAATAACAATGGCTCCGGTACCCATCTGGATATCCGCGTACTTCTGCCCCTGGCACACCAGGGCGCCGGACATGCCCACCAGACCGTTGCTGAGCATCAGTGCCAGCAGCTTGGTCCACTTGGTATTGACCCCCAGAGCGCGGATCATATCCTCGTTATTTCCCGTTGCCCTCAGGGCGCTTCCTATCTCCGTGCCGAAGAACCAGTACATCACGACAACCATAAGTATGGCTGCCGCGATGCCGATGACCTGGGACGCCTGGGCCTGGTTAAAGCCTGTGGCGGAAGAAACCATGGTCACAATGGACTTGGACTTGAGAAGGGGAATGTTGCTGCTTCCTCCCATAATCCACAGGTTGATGGACCACAGGGATATCTGGGTCAGAATTCCGGCCAGTATGGAAGGTATCTCAAATACCGTGTGAAGGATGCCTGTCACAAAACCCGCCGCCATTCCTGCCAGGGTGGCTATGAACAGGGCTGCCACCGGATTCATTCCCCTGCCCACAATCAGCGTGGCACAGACGCAGCCTCCCAGTGCAAAGCTTCCGTCCACAGTCAAATCCGCAATGTCCAGAAGCTTGAAGGTGATGTATACCCCCAGCACCATGATTCCCCAGAGCACGCCCTGTCCCACTGCATCTAACAGATTGGGGCCCATGCCCTGCATCAGATTCGCAAAATTCATATCTTATATTTACCTCCCTTTCTGTCTCTATCCCTTTGTGTGATTTGATGATGTAAATAGCTTGCCCAAACCGCTGTTCCCGGAAGCCTTACAGCTTGAGCAAACCATCTACCTTCTTGGCCGGACGCCATTTTATCCGATGACCGAAAAGAGGGTGCTGCAGGCCAAAGCGGTTTTCACCGTCTCTGCCCCGCAGCACCGCCTGTATCATCCTGAGCTGCCTGGCTGTCTATTTTAATCCGGATACATCAATCCCAAGTGTCTGGGCTGTTTCCTCGTTCACTGTCAGCTCACACTTCTCAGCCGGCAGGTACTCAATCGGCATATCAGCCGGTGACGCTCCCTCGGTGAGGATTTTCACAGCCTGCTGGCCGGTCATGTATCCCAGCTGGTAATAATCAATGCCGTATGTAGCCAGTCCGCCGTTCTGCACCATGCCTGCCTCGCCGCAGATAACCGGCAGATTGTTGTCTCCTGCCACCATTCCAACTGTGGCCATACCTGCTGCGATTACGTTGTCCGTTGGGGCGTAAACCGCATCCACGGCACCTACCATGGACTGTACCACGGTCTGAATCTCATTGGAACTGGAAACCGTGTATTCCTTGCTCTCCATGCCTGCCGCCGCAATGGCTTCCTTTGCCATGTCAGCCTGGATCTTGGAGTTGGACTCTGCGGAGCAGTACAGCACGCCCACGGTCTTGGCTTCCGGAACCAGCTGCTTAAGCAGGTCGATCTGCTCCTTCACAGGAGTCAGGTCAGAGGTTCCTGTAACATTTGCTCCCGGCTTTTCATTGGTGTCAACCAGACCGGATTCAGCCGGGTCTGTCACTGCGGTAATCAGGACAGGGGTATCTTCCACTGCGCCCACCATGGCCTGGGCAGCCGGTGTGGCGATGGCCAGAATCAAATCCTTCTTCTCATTGGCGAACTTGGACGCCACTGTCTGGCAGGCTGACTGGTCGCCGGAAGCATTCTGCTGGTCAACCTCGTAAGCGATTCCAGCGTCGTCTAAAGCAGCGATAAAACCGTCATTGGCAGCGTCCAGGGCGGTGTGCTGCACCAGCTGGAGTACGCCAATCTTATAGGTGGTTCCCTCTGCCTTTGCAGCAGTCTCACTCTCTGAGGCCTCTGCCCCAGTTGTCTCCTCCGCCTTTGAAGCCGTATCAGCTGCTGTCTCCTGGGTCTTGGCGGCAGCTGACGTGGTTTCAGCCGTATTGCCTGCGCAGGCCGTCATGGACAGAACCATGGCGCCGGCTAAAACCAGGGACATGATTTTTGATGTCTTTTTCATAATACTATCTCCTCTTTCCACATAAGAATTCGTCCCCTATAAGGACGTTTCCTATCATACTACAAAAAAATTGCGCCGTCAATTTTATTACTTTAAATTTCTGTGATTTTAAAGTAATAAAGTGAAAAACTGGTGTTTTTTGCAGATATTTCCATTCTTATTTATGCATATCGAGAGGAATGGTGACAGTAAACTCTGTGCCCTTATCTAACTCTGAGGTCACATGGATGGTTCCATGGTAAAAATTCACGATGTGTTTCACAATGGACAGCCCCAGCCCCGTACCGCCCTGTTTGCGGCTGCGGCCCTTATCCACCCTGTAGAACCGCTCGAATATGCGGTCCAGGCTTTCCTTTGGAATTCCCACGCCGTTGTCCTTTACTCTTACCAGCATGTCATCTCCCTGTTCTCCCACCGTAATCCACACCTGGCCTCCGGGCCGGTTGTACTTGATGGCATTGGTGGCCAGGTTGGTAAACAGCTCCTTCATCTGCTGCAGGTTAGCACGGATACACAGGGGCTTGCAGTCCACATGGAGAAACACCTGGCAGGAGGCAGCCAGCGGCTTTAGGCTGTCCATGATCTCCTGGAGAAGCACGCTGATTCTCACATCGGAAAACATTACCTCGGCATCCATGGATTCCAGGCGGGATATCATCAGAATGTCGTTGATAAGCCCTGTCATTCCAGCGGCCTCCTTCTTGATTCTCTTTGCGAAATCCAGCTTCAGACCGTCATCCTGAATCATGCCGCTCTCCAGTAACTCCGCGTAGCCCTGGATGGAGGTGATAGGAGTCTTAAGCTCATGGGACGCGTTGCTGAAAAATTCCTGGCGAATCTGCTTTTCCTTTTCAATCTGGCTTAAATATTCCTTTACGTCCTTTGACATATTCATGATGGTCCCGGCAATGACGTTGATTTCAGGATATTGGCAGCTTTCAAACTGCAGCTCCGTGTAATCCCCTTTTACCTTCATCACGGCTTTCGAGATATCGCGCAGGGGTCTGGTGACCGATGACACAAAGCGTCTGGTGGTCACCACGGAGCAGACCATGGCCATAAGGAAGCTTAAAATGGCGGCCGGAAACAGCATGGGAAGGTATTCCTGTATGCCGGAATAGGGCACGGCCAGGCGGAGCACCATGTCTGAATACTCAGAGCGGCAGGCCACATAGAGCATGGTTTTTCCCAGTGTTTTGGAATAGCGTCTGGCATACCCCTCCCCCTGCTCCATGGCTGCCTGTATCTCCTCACGTCCCTGGTGGTTGTCCAGGTACTCGGCGTCCGCGTCAGAATCCGTTACAACGGTTCCATCCGACTTTATAAGGGTCACCCTGCTGGAATCCTGGTCCGTAAACGCCTCCAGGCGCTCCATCTGCTCCATTAAGTCCCTGTCGTAATCCAGGATGCTGTCCACGGCCTTGATGGTGTAAGTCATATCATTTTTGGAGTTTTTTAACATCATTTTGCTGCTGGCAATATAAAAGATGACGCTGTTAATACACAGCGCCGCCAAAAGTACCAGGATAAAACGTTCCAATAATGCTTTACGCATGTCTTCCTCCTTGGTTTCCTGTCATGTTATCTCACCATACGGTAGCCCACGCCCCGGACCGTCTTAATGCAGGCACCGCCCTCTTCCCCCAGCTTCTGGCGAAGGGTACGTATGTGCATGTCAAGGGTTCTGGTCTCTCCATCGTACTCATAGCCCCAGATGCGGTTGAGCAGTTCATCCCTGGTCACCACCCTGGACTGGTTCTCCAGCAGATAAACCAACAGCTCAAATTCCTTCAGTGTAAGCTCTACCAGCCGGCCGCCGCTTGACACCTCCCTGGTCTTGCGGTTGACCTGGATGTCCTGGTAGAACAGCACATCCCTGTCCTCCTCCCGTTTGGTCCTGCGCAGCAGGCTGCGGATGCGGGCCGACAGCTCCAGAACCCCAAAAGGCTTTACCATGTAATCGTCTGCCCCGCAGTCCAGCCCAACCACCTTGTCAAGCTCCTTTTCCTTGGCCGTCAGAAGCATGATGGGCACATATTTTAACTGCTCCGTATTTCTTACCTCCTTGATGGCCTCTGTGCCGTCCATCCCCGGAAGCATCCAGTCAAAGATTACCAGGTCCGGCTTTTCCTCCCTCATCCTGGCCAGGCCCTCCTCCGCAGTTTCAAACCCTTCCGCCGCATATCCAAAGCCCTCCAGGGCAATTTTTAACAGATTCATGATGTTTTCATCATCCTCAATAATATAAATCCGTTCCATTTTCCAACTACCGCCTTTCCCGGCATACAGCCTATGTAAACAGCATACCAGACTGAAGTAAAATCCACCTCATGGGAATGTAAAACTTGTGTAAAGTTTTTCCCGCTACAGGACCTCCTTATACACCCGGAGCACATTTTTACAGAATACAGCTTCTATTTCCGAAGGGGTAAAGCCTTCCCTTTCCATGGCATGCGCCAGCATGGGGAGCTTTCCCGCATCCCCCATCTCCAGATTCCCGCTGATTCCGTCGAAGTCGGAACCCAGCCCGATACAGCCGATGCCGCCAATTTTCCGAATATGCTTCATATGCTCCACCATGTCGGATATGCGGCTTAACTGCTCTTCCCCCGGTCCGAAGTCCCGCAAAAAGGCAGTGCAGTAATTGATGCCCATTACGCCGCCGCGTTCCGCCAGGGCGCGTATCATATCATCGGTCAGGTTCCTCGGATGGGAAGCCATGGCCCTTGCGTTGGAATGGCTGGCCACAAAAGGTTTTCTGGTATGCCGGAACACATCCCATATGCCTGCGTCATTCAGGTGGGAAATATCAATGATCATTCCCAGGCGCTCCATCTCCTCCACAAATGCAATCCCGGTATCCGTAAGTCCGTGCTCTGTATCCGGCGCCATCCTGAAGGTACCGTCCTCCTCTGTCATCCTGGCATTGGGAAATGCCAGCTCATTGGGAAAATTCCAGGTCAGGGTCATCATGCGCACACCCAGCCGGTAAAAATCCCGCAGAAACGCCGTTTTACCCTGGCAGGTCCCGCCTTCCTCCACTGTGAGAAGGGCCGACATCCTGCCCTGCTCCCAGTTTCTGCTGATATCCTCGTAGGATCGGACGATTCCTATGATATCCTCATGGGCTTCCATTTCCTGGTAGAAGGTATCCAGAAGTTCCATGCAGAATTCAAAGGGCCTTCCCTTGGCCTGTTCCAGATTGACATACAGGGCAAAATTCTGCAGCCCGTAATCCCCTGCCTGCATCTTTTTCAAATCCAGCATCATCTGGTTCTCCAGGATGGACTGCCTGCCTCCCTTCTTATGGTCCTTATAGATTTCCGCAATGGTATCGCAGTGCATATCCACAACCTTCATATCCCTGTCCTCTTTCCTGTTCTTTGGTATTCCCAATTTATTCCCGTATAACCGGAAATATTCTGTCACCCGTTACTATGTTCCAGTTTATACTGACTGCCTGTTTCTGTCAATCGGCTGCATTGGCCTCTGAGAGGATTTCCCCTGCCCGGCAGATTGCATCGTCGATGCGGGGCGCTATGTTTTCCCTTCCTATTTCCTTATCAAATCCTGCTTTCTCCATCACAGACAGGGGCTGTTCGTTTACATGGGAAAGAATCATGGTGATACGGGCCTTGCGGCACCTGGCGTTCAGCTTCTTAAGACTGTTCAGGGCGGTTGCATCCATGGCGGGAACGCTTCTCATCCGCAGAATCAGCACCTTCTTGTCTGAATCCAGGGGAATCTGTCCAATCTTGTCCGCCGCGCCAAAGAACATGGGACCGTTCACCTCAAACACCATAACCTGTCTGGGCACTGGTTTTAAGTCAATGCGCTCCCTGTCCGTGCTCTCCTCGTAATCCTCTGCGTACTTCCATCCGTAAATATCAGACACATCCGCCATGCGCTTCATGAACAGCAGACAGGCCAGGGCCAGTCCCACGCCGATGGCCATGACCAGATCGAACACCACTGTGAGAAAAAAGGTCAGCACCAGCACGGCCGTGTCACTTTTGGGCGCTGTCTTCACCACATCTGCAAAGGACCGCCACTCACTCATATTGTAAGCCACCATAAACAGGATGGCCGCTATGGCAGGCATGGGAATCAGAGCCGCATAGGGCATCAGGAATACCAGAATCAGCAGAAGCACTGCTGCGTGGACCATGCCGGCCACCGGGCTGCGCCCTCCGTTCTTTATGTTGGCAGCTGTCCTTGCGATGGCACCTGTGGCCGGAATGCCTCCGAAAAGCGCTGAGGCCGCGTTGCCCACTCCCTGGGCCACCAGCTCTGCGTTGGAGTTGTGCTTTCCGCCTATCATTCCGTCGGCCACCACACAGGAGAGCAGGGATTCAATGGCAGCCAGCACGGCTATGGTAATGGCGTCCGGCATCACCTTCTGTACCAGGCTGAAGCTGATATTCGGCAGATGGAACGCGGGAAGGCCGGAGGAAATGGTATATAAATCCCCTATGGTATTGACCCTCAGGCCCATTCCCTTAACCAGCACCGCTGCAGCTGCAACGGCAATCAATGAAGGCGGCACCTTCTTAAAGAACCTGGGCCACAGAATGAGAATGGCCAGTGACACAGCTCCCACTGCCAGGGCCTGAAGGTTCAGGGTATCCATGCAGGAGATAACCTGGCCCAGCTTCTCCATGGTCTCCACCGGTGATTCCCTGAAGGTAAGTCCCAGGAAATCCTTAATCTGGCCGATAAAAATGGTCACTGCGATACCGGTTGTAAAGCCGGTTGTAATGGTATAGGGAATAAACCGGATCAGGCTGCCCAGGCGCAGAAAGCCCATAATAACAAGAATAAGACCGGCCAGTATCGTAGCTGTGGCCAGTCCCTCCATTCCGTTTTTCATGACGATTCCTGCCACAATGGTGGCAAAGGCTGCCGTAGGGCCTGCTATCTGCACCTTGCTGCCGCCTAAGAAGGAAATAACAAACCCGGCTATGATGGCCGTGTAAAGTCCCTGTTCCGGTGTCACACCAGAGGCCAGCGCCAGGGCTATGGACAGGGGCAGGGCTATGATAGCCACAATGATTCCCGATATCACGTCCTTTGTGAATTGTTCCTTTGTGTACTGTTTCATGGACAGAAACAGCTGGGGTGTAAGCGTTTTCATCTCATCTTTATCCTTTTCGTGTTTATAAAATGTTAATACTTTTTTACTATAGCGAAAGGATGGCCCCATATCAATTGTTTTCCGTCATGTTTCCAATATAATACAAAAAGCAGCCGCCGGCACGGATTATTCACTTCTCAGGGCGTCTATGGGATTTAAGTTAGCCGCCCGGCTGGCAGGCATGTATCCGAACAGCAGTCCGATTCCAACGGATACGCTGAAGGATATGACAACAGCCGACAGGGTGGGGGTGGCAGACACGCCCACCGCTGCTCCCACCACAGTGGTGGCGACGCAGCCCACCAGGATTCCGATGATGCCGCCCAGGGAGCTGGTCACAGCGGCCTCAATGACAAACTGCCGCATGATGGTTCCCTTATCCGCTCCCAGGGATTTGCGGATTCCGATTTCCCTTGTTCTCTCTGTAACGGATACCAGCATGATGTTCATGACGCCCACACCGGCCACCAGCAGGGAGATTCCCGCTATTCCTCCCAGCATACCGCTCATCATGGCAATCTGCTCGTTCAGGGAATCCAGCATCTCGCTCATGGCCGTCACGCGGTATAAATCCTCATCCTTAAAGGTCTCGTACAGGAAATTCTTGATGACTGCGGTGCACTCGTCCGCCTTGCTGGTATCCAGCGCCGTAAAGGTATAGTTGGTGATATTGGCGTTTCTGGACATCTTCACGGCTACACTGTATGGAATCCATACAAAGTCATCGGTTCCCCCGTCCTCCATGTTATCCGCGTCCTGGGCCTCCGCTACACCTATAATTTTAAAAGCGTAGCCGTCTATCTTAAGGGTCCGCCCTATGGCGTTTTGGGAGCTTCCGTAAAGCTCATTGGCCACGTAAGCCCCTATAACGCACACCTTCTGGCGTGAGACAATATCCGAATACGCTATGTTCCTGCCTGTTTCCAGTTCATAGGACTTGATTTCCAGATATTGTTCACTGCGCCCTGCCACGGATGTGGATGTCATGGAGTCATCCCCGTATTTGATGGTGGAGGACAATGTCACATTGGGGCTCAGTTCCCCGAACAGGTCTGTATGTTCCTCATAAAAGGCATACATCTGGTCCGCATCCAGGGATCGGGAAGCCAGATTGGTCACATTTACATTGATCTGGTTCACACCCATGCTGGCGAAGCTCTCCACCACGCTGCCCATGTACCCGTTGACCAGACTTACCAGTATGATAACCGCGGCCACTCCGATAATAATTCCCAGCATGGTCAGGAATGAACGCATCTTGTTGCCCCAAATGCTTTTAAGGGCCAGCTTAAATGATTGCAGCATAGTCTTTTACATCTCCGTCAAAATTAATCTGCCCATCCTTTATCCGGACCACGCGCCTGGCTTCCATGGCAATGGCGTTGTCATGGGTAATCATCACGATGGTGTTTCCCTCGTCGTTGAGCTGTTTGAGAAATCCCAGCACATCGCGGCTGGTCTTGGAATCCAGGGCTCCTGTAGGTTCGTCCGCCAGTATCAGTGAGGGGCTTCCGGCCAGGGCCCTGGCAATGGATACCCTCTGCTGCTGTCCGCCGGAAAGCTGGTTCGGCATGTTCTTCCATTTTTCCGACAGGCCCACCTTTTCCAGGGAAGCCATGGCCCGCTCCCGGCGCTCTGCATTTCCCACACCGGCGTACAGGAGAGGCAGCTCCACATTTTCAAGTATGTTAAGCTTGGGCAGCAGGTTATACTGCTGGAAAATGAAGCCAATCATCTTATTGCGGATGCGGGCCAGCTGTTTGTCATCCATGACGCCCACATCCTCGCCTCCCAGGAGATATTCGCCGTCCGTGGGCACATCCAGGGCCCCAATAATGTTCATGAGGGTGGACTTTCCGCTTCCCGACTTGCCTACGATGGCCACAAACTCTCCCCTGTCTATCTTCAGGCTGATGTCGTCGTTGGCCCGCACCTCTTCCCCTCCCAGATAGTATATCTTATGGATATGTCTCAGCTCAATAAGTGTTTCCCTCTGACTGGTATTGTCCATGTGTTCCTGGTTCCTCTCTGTCTTACTTCCGGTTCCTTCCGGGCATACTTTAACGGTTCTGGCGGCCTCCGGAGCCGCCCCGGTTTTGTCCGCCCATGTTTCCGCCTCCGCCCGGAGGGCCGCCCATGCCGCCGTCCATCATCATCATAAAACTGCTGCTGTTTTTGCTGGATTCAGCCACATAGACCACGTCTCCTTCCGAAAGGCCGCTTGTGATTTCCACGTATGTGTCGCTTGCCAGTCCTGTTTCCACCTTCACAGACCGGAAACCGGCAGGCACCGGCCCCTGCTGCTCCGTCACTGTGTCATCCTTCACATAGACCTGGTTTCCCCTCATCAGGGCATCCACGGGGATGGCCAGCACATCATTGGCCTCCTCAAGAGTAATAACTCCGTCCACATTCATGCCGGGCAGCAAATCCCCCATATCATCCAGGGTAACAGTCACCGGGTAGGTGCTGACACCGTTGGAATATGTGCTCTCCAGGCTGACGTTGGTCACTGTGCCTGAGAATGTCTGTCCCTCAAAGGCGTCTGCTGAGACCTCTACCTTCTGGCCCACCTTTACTTTCTTGATGTCCAGCTCGTCTATGGACATCTCAAATGTCAGGCTGGACAAATCGTAGATGGTGGCCAGCACCGTGGTGCTGGAGCTGTTTTTGGTGATATTGTCTCCCACCTTGAAATTCTTGGTGATAACCTGGCCGGAGATTGGCGCCTTTATAGTGTAATTATCATAGCTGTCCTGGGTGCTGTCCAACTTGTTCTGGGCTGATTCCACGCTTTCCTCCGCCTTGTCCAGGGCGTCCTTGTAGCTTTGAATCAGCTTATCCGCCGACTTGTCTGTCATCTTAAAAACAGGGGTTCCTTTTGTAACGTAGTCCCCTACATTTACCAGCAGGGACTCCACCTCCACACTGGTGGACAGGTCCGCATTCATGGTGGTGTCCACCGATGCCTCGAACACTCCGTCCTCACTGCCTATGAATTCCCCGATCTGGGCCGTGGCTCTTAAGGATGTGGTCAGGCCGCCGGGATTTTGCACCTGTATGGTAACCACACGTACCAGCCGTCCGCCTGTAAGGACGGTTTCCTGGTTAGCCACTGCCTTGACTGTTCCTGCCACCTGCTCTCCTGTATCCGTCAGGGTAACGGCTGCCGGCATCCCGGCTCCTATGATGGCTGCCTCCCCGGACAAAAAAGGAATTCTTATTTCCATCACATCGTCGCTGTAAACATCGGCCAGCTTGGTGTTTCCGCTCACCTTGTCCCCCACGCTGATATACAGTTCCTTGATATATCCTGTGTCGGTGGCTTTGTAGGTGTTTCCGCTGTAATCACTCAGGGCGTCATTATAATCTTCCAGGGCGTCTTCATAGGAGGACTGGGATCTGCTCAGGGAATTCACCGAGCTGGTCAGCTGGGACTCCATGCTGGACTTATCAATTTCATAGAGCACCTGGTCCTTTTCCACCTGGTCCCCCTCCTCAAAGCCGGCAGATAACACCTCGCCCTCCACCATGGAAGTGATGCTGTAGGTGTCCTTGGCCTTAAGGGTTCCTGAGGAAGACAGCTCTGAGGAAATGTCCCTGCGCTCCGCCGATGCCGTATTGTGGGACTGTGCCTGGGCAGTGGCTGCCTTTGCCTTCATGCCCCTAAAGGTCATGGCCGCGGCTGCGGCTGCTCCTATTATCAGCAGGATTACCAGGGGCTTTACCCATTTCTTTCTTCCCTTTCTGCCTTTTACTGCCTGTGCCGGGGTGCCGGGTGCTGTTTCCCTCTTATGTCTGCCCGTGGAGAGCTTAAAAAAGCGCAGGACGCCTTTCTTCTTTTCTTCCATACCGCACCTCACCCTTAATATTCTATGGCGTCAACTGCCGTATAGCTGCTGCCGCTCTTATTGCATACCATTACCACCTCATCCCCCACCTCTATGCCGCCGTAGATGGAAAAAAGGTACTGAAGCTCCGAAGAATTCAGATTGATGGTGAGATATCCGTCCTCGTCAATTCCATCCTCTCCAAAGTCCCCGTCCGAATTGTCGTCATCAATCTCCAGACGGATGGAGGTGGGCGTCATCACATCCGTGGATTTATAATAAATGTTCTTGACCTCGCCCTTTAACAGCACATAGGCGTTGTTTCCCTCCAGATCATCATCGTCCCATCCCCTGGTGGTGTAGGCCCAGATGGTTTTGGACTTCACATTATAGTAGACAACGGCAAAGCCCGCATCCTGCTGGGATGCCTTCACTGCCTCCAGTGTGCTGGCTGTTCCGTTTAAAAATACATTGGCATTTTCCGATCCAAAGGGCACGGACTGGATTACGCTGAAGCCCTTGCGCACCAGTATGGGGCCTTTGCGCTCGTCGTCCAGGATGGTGATGGGATTGATTTCCCCGTCTGAGTTAAGCTCGCAGTCCAGAACAGCCCCGTATATTTCGCTGCTGTCCTTTTTCTTTGTCTTTAACAGGTTGTAAAACAGGTTCATGCAGTCTGTCTGGTTCAGCACTTCCTCCGGCTGGCGGTTCAGCTCCTCGTTCAGCTCCAGATAGTTGAACTTGGAAATGCGCGAGGACGCCAGGTCCCCGGTAAAGTCCTCGTCCGAATACCCCAGCATGGTCAGCGCTGCCTTCACAGCGTCCTTATATGTAATATACTCCTCAGGCTTAAAGAGCCCTCCCAGGAAACCGGTCATCCATCCCTGGGAAGCCGCGATACGGATATAAACAGCATCCGGATGGGTACCCGGCACATCCGCGAACACGGACACGCTGGAAGAAGGCAGGTTTTCCCGGTAGCTGGAGGCATTCACCAGCATTCTGGCAAAATCCCCTCTGGTCACCTGTCCTGTGTAATCCGTCACATTCAGGATTCCGGTCAGGTTCACCACCTGTCTCCTCATGTCAAAATTTGCAGACGATGTATTGGCTGCGGCAGTCACAGGCAGAGCCGAGGTCACTGCAGTAATGGCTGCCAGGGAACCGCACACATAACGGCAGGCTGCAAGTGGTCTTTTCATTGCTTTTGCTCCTCTCAAATCAATCGGTATTATCCTTTATTTTTTTATACTCTATCACAGTAATGTGTTCATTTTGTGATATGCGCGCAAAAAAAACGCAAAAACAGCCTGTGAATACACGGATGAATTCCGTTTTTCCACAGGCATTTTTTTCAGTTTTTCTTTCTCTCCTATTACATCAAAGGGGCAACAAGGCGCATGAGACGTCCCAGCTTCTTTCCCATCCAGCTGTAATTTTTACAGTCCTCCATCGTGATAAGACTGCATTTCTTAAGGGTCTCCTCAAAATCACGCTCCACGTCAAAGACCACCGGATTGCGGTAAATATAGGCCGCGCATTCAAAATGCAGGTAAAGGCTGCGGAAATCCAGGTTAATGGTGCCCACCACAGCCTTTTCGTCGTCGCTGACAAAAACCTTGGCGTGGACAAAGCCCGGCGTGTATTCGTAAATTTTCACGCCGGCTCTTGTGAGCTCCGGATAAAAGGTTCTGGCCAGCATGTAGGCATACTTTTTATCCGGAATATGCGGCATAATAAGCTTTACATCAATCCCGCGTTTGGCGGCATAGCTCAGGGCATTGACCATCTCGTCGTCCAGAATCAGATAGGGCGTCATAATATGAACGTAGCTCCTGGCCTGGTTCAGTATATCCAGATAAACACGCTCTCCCACCTGCTCCCTGTCCATAGGGCTGTCCCCATAGGGCAGGACGAAACCGGAATGGTCTGATGCCTGAGGATGTTCATAGTCTTTGGGGACAGCGTACTTCCCGTAATCCTCCGCCTGCCTCTCCGTCACATTCCACATCTGCAGGAACATCATGGTAAAGCTCTGTACCGCGTCTCCCTTCAGCATGATGGCCGTATCCTTCCAGTGGCCAAAGCGCACCTTGCGGTTGATGTACTCGTCCGCCAGATTTACACCGCCGGTAAAGGCCGTATGGCCGTCTATAACCACAATCTTTCTGTGATCCCTGTTATTCTGATAGGTGGACAGGGTTGGCTTTATAGGCGAAAACATCTTACAACGGATTCCCTTTTTCTCCAGCACCCTGGGATAATGGTACGGAAGAAGCATGAGGCAGCACATGCCGTCATACATAACCCTGACCTCCACCCCCTCCTTTACCTTCTCCTCCAGCACCTTCAGGATACTGTCCCACATGTATCCCCGCTCTACAATAAAATATTCCATGAAAATAAAATGCCGGGCCGCCTTAAGCTCCCTCATGAGAGCCTCAAACTTGTCCTCCCCCAGCGGAAAGTATTCCACATGAGTATTGCCGTAGGCGGGATACCCCGCGTGATCCTTCATGTAATCAATCAGATGGCTGCTTCTCCTGCTGGCTTCCCTGATTCGCTCCTGTACTTCCCGGTCCTGCTTCAGGTAAGCAGCTGTGTCACCTATGTTTTTTTTCAGACGCCGGGCCATAAGCTTTGTCTGGAACTGCATCTGCACAAATATATACAGCAGGACCCCGAACACCGGAATCACCAGAACCGGTACAATCCAGGCCATCTTAAAGCTGGAATTAATAGGTTCATTGAAAATATAAATGATGACTGCCGCGCTCAAAAGGATGGATATGGCGTATACAATGTGCATGTACTCTTCCAGCCACCGGAAGGCGCCAAACAGGATTCCCACCTGTATGGCCATAAACAGCACCACAAAGGCCGTCCTTCCAAATATAATCCGGAATAATCCCCTCAATTTCTTCATCCTGTCCCTTGTCTCCTCTCATGTAACATATGATGTACTTTATCGTACAGCTTATCATATGGGTTTATACAGCCCAAAAATCCCTGGTGAAAAACCGGCATCCGCCGACCTGATTCACCAGGGTTTATTCTCTGTCTTTATATGGCTGTTACAGCCTTCGGGGCGCCCGTGAAGATTCTGCTGTCCAAATCCGCAATGGTGACTTTCTCTAAATATGCCTGGCAGCACTGGTTCAGCTCTCCATAGAGCTCGTCCATGATTCCCGCCATGCCTGACGAAATGAGACAGGCCATATGCGGATTGCCGCTTTTCCAGGAGGCAGCCACAAAGGGGGTATCCAGAGCCTCAGCCACCATGGACAGGTTCACGTCCCTGCTGTCACGGTGGAACAGATAACCGCCGTCCACACCTTCCTTTGTTTTCACAAGATCCGCCTTTTTAAGCTTTGCCATGACCTTACGTATCCTGGCAGCATTGGTACAGACATTTGCGGCAAGACCTTCGCTGGAAAACACAGTTCCCTTGTGATTCAAAAAGACCAGCGCATGCACCGCAATGGTAAATTCACTTGTCACTTTTCCAATTCCCCTTTCCTATCTGCAACAGCCTGCTGCTGTCTTTCATTAAATCATACCATTTTTTTCAGAAAAATGCACTTATTTTTTATTTCATAAACCAATTCATAAGCCAGCTTCCAAGCCGGCTCATGAACCAAAAGGCATTATGACCTCCCCTTCTGCGGCAGCTTCTTCTGTCTGCCCTTCCTGGAGGTTTTCTCCCCCGTCCGTCTGGGGAAGCTCCTGCGATGGCGGCAGGGCGGCTGAATTGCGCTGTATCTTAGCGGGTTTTGCTTTATAGGTGCTGGTGTAAAGGAAGGTCTCTTCCTCCACCTGTCCATTTTTTGTACGGATGCGGTAGGACTTCCAGACCGAGCCCGGCTGGGCCTGCTCCACTATCTTTTCTTCCCCATAAGCCAGTTCCGGGTTTTCCTCGTAAACAGGCGCCGGCGGTTCCAGCTCCCTGATCTTTTCCGAACGCATGGAAATGCGTTCATTCTCTTCCAGCAGGGGAAGGCCTACGATAGAAAGCTTCAGCTGTTTTCCGTCAAAGGAAGCCCTGAGGCCGATGGAAGTGTTCTGGGTGTTGACAAATTTAAGGTCCGGACCCGCATAGCCGTCAAAGCTCACCATGGCGTCCTGGCCCTTATCAATATAACTGGGCGCAAAACTGTGGAAATTCCGCTCCGTTGTCTTGTATCCTGAGTTGATAATGGCATGGTACAGCGTGGTGGAAACCTGGCACACGCCGCCGCCCGGTTCCTCTATGAGAACTCCGTTTCTGTAGGCGCCTGCGGGCTGGTATCCCTTTTCGCTGGTGCGGTTGCCTGTGGCCAGGTTAAAGGAGAATTCCTCTCCCGGCTTTAACACCACGCCGTCTATGGCGTCTGCCGCCAGCCGGATATTCTGGTTCCTGTTCTTATTATCCGTGGTGGTGGTGGAAAAAGTCCCAATCACTTTGTACTGGTCCCTGGCCTGGGCAGCGGTCCGTTTGGGCGTGATGGAATCAAAGGGCGCCTCTGTCTCCGTCGTAAATTCTCCCTTTCTGACTGCCTCCATCAGCTCCTCCACCAGCTGCTCCTGCTTCAGGCTGCGCCCATACCGTTCCTCTGTATAGCGGTAGGTCTTAGTCTCCTTGTCAAAGGATTCCATCTGGGAATCCACTGCCCCTCTGTCCCATCCCTGGGCCAGCTCTGCTGCCTGCTGCGCAAATGCCTGCTCCATCCGGCCATAATCCAGTTCATAGCTCTGGGGCTTATCCTTATCCCCGTGTTCTATGGTTTCAAGTATCTCCTCCAGCTGAGGGCCTGCCAAATCTTCCAGGGAAACACTCTCTTCCCCGTTTCTGATCCTCATATCCCAGCGGTATGTTTCCCTGACCCTGGACACGGCCTGTTCCATGGTAAGTCCTGACAGATTTAAGGTTCCTACCCGCACATCTTTCAGGAATTCCGTCTCCAAAGCCTCTGGCATCTGCGTGCTGTCCGGTGTCTCTATACTCACCTGAGTGCCTTTGGCCTCCCGCCCTTTTTCCCTGATTACGGCCGCTGCCCCGTAGACGATGACAGCAGCGGCCAGAGCTGACAGGATCCATGCCTTTTGGACCGTTACCCTTGTCCTTCTTTGGTATTTTCTTCTTATCGCTCTGGCTCTGCTTCTGTTCATCTTACTATCTCCGTTTTCCTTCCATTGTCTGTTCTATAATGTTCTTCATCATATCCTCGTTCAGCTGACCGCTGGCATAACCGAATACGTTCCCATCCCTGTCAATCATGAATGTGGTCGGGTAGGAATAAATGCCGTATGCGCTGAACAGCTCGCCCGTTGTATCCATAAGCACCGGATATGTGTATCCGTTCTCATCCAGGAATTCCTTGATTCCTTCTTCTGACTTTTCATTTCCATATCCCGGTCCTGCCACTCCCAGTACGATAAGGGCGTCATCCCCCTCTGTATCATAGGTCTCATATATTTTCTGTATATCCGGCATCTCTGCCCGGCAGGGAGGACACCAGGTGGCCCAGAAGTTCAGGAATATGGTCTTTCCCTTGTAATCTGACAGGGAATGTGTATTGCCGTACTGGTCCTTAAGGGTAAAGTCAATGGCCGGAAGCACTTCCTGTGCTCCTGCTTCGGCCTGGTCTGCCCCTTCTTCCCCGTCCCCGGCTGTTTCCTCCGGTGCATTGGCCTTATCTGCATCCGATGCAGCGGACGTGTTCCCGGCTTCTGCCGGATTTGCCGTATCTGTTTTTCCGGTTTCAGCTTCCGTGGCTTCTGTCTCTGCCCCGGATTCGCTGTCAGCGGATTCCGGCTCAGTACCTGCCGTCATGGCCGGAGTTTTGTCTCCACCCTCTCCCGGCTCTTTGCTGCCCTGGACGGATGACTGGGTCTGGAATCTGGACAGATATCCTGTCACTGCGTTCATCCTTCCGGTAAACATCAGAAGGCCCATGAATATCATCAGAATGCCTCCCACCTTTACCGTGTATTTTACCACATTGCCATGGGTCTTAAAGAATTCCAGCAGGCTGGTGGTGAAAAGTCCCACTGCCAGGAACGGCAGCACGAATCCCAGGGTATAGACCCCTATCAGGCCAAAGGCCAATGCCTTTGTGCTGGCAGACGCTGCCATCAGCAGGACGCTGGCCAGAGCCGGTCCCACACAGGGCGTCCACGCAAAGCTGAAGGTAAATCCCATGATTAAGGCTGTTATTGGCGACATGGCCAGCATATCCAGCTTAAAAGGCAGCCTGTGCTCCTTTCCCATGGCTCCGCTCTTACCAAAAAATCCCAGCTGATAAAATCCAAAGAGCACCACCAGAATTCCTCCCACTCTGGCAAAGAGAAGCTGGTTGCTCTTAAAGAAGGTTCCCAATGTGGAGAACCCCAGTCCCAGGAGGAAGAAGGCAAAGCTGACGCCGATGACGAAACAGAGGGTGTGAAGCATTACCTTGCTCCGCTCATAGTGCATACGGCCGTCCTCACCGCGCTTGCCGGTTCCGCCGGAAAGATACCCGATGTATAAGGGTATGAGGGGCAGGACGCAGGGGGAGAAAAAGCTGACCAGTCCCTGTATGAATACCGTCAGAGCCGGTACACTGATATCTAATGAAAATCCCATAGGTGTGTCTCCTTTTTATGTTTTCTGTGTGATGTTTTTCCTGTGGTTTATATGTGCAGCATGGTATCTTTTTCTATAATGCTTTTTCTATAATGCTTTTTCTATAATGCCTTTTCTGTCATGCCTTGTTATCATACCGCAAACAAATCATTGAAGGCCTCGCTCATAGTGGGATGGGTGTAGATCGTATCCCTCAGCACCTGATACGGCACCTTTGCATCCATGGCCAGCTTAATCATATTAATCATCTCGTAGGATTCCTGACAGAACAGGTGGGCCCCCAGGATAAGTCCTGTCTCCTCATCAATGACTGCCTTTAACAGCCCGGCCGGCTGTTCCAGTACCTGAGCCTTTGGAATGGCCGCTGCCGCCAGCCTGGCCACCTTCACCTTATACCCCTTTTCCACTGCCTCTTTTTCACTTAAGCCCACTCTGGAGAAAGGCGGTATCAGGAAAACGCTGTAAGGCACTGCCCCTCTCTCCTTCAATGTATAGCTTCCATCCCCCAGGACCTTTGACTTTACGATTCTAAAGTCATCCAGGGAAATGTATGTAAACTGCAGACCGCCCCTCACATCGCCCATGGCATAGATATGGGGCGCTGTGGTGGTGAGGGAATCGTCTGTGATAATCCCGCCTCTGGGCCCAATCTCCACACCAGCTGCTTCCAGATTAAGTCCTGCTGTGTTGGGCCTGCGTCCGGTGGCTACCAGAACAGCCTCGGCTTCCAGCTTTTGAACTTCCTTTCCGTTATCCACTGCCACCAGGGCCCTGCCCTCAGCCTGCTCCAAAGCCTTGACCTTGACCCCGGTCATGACACGGATGCCCCTGGACTCCAGGGACTCCCTGACAGCTCCCGCGATCTCCTCATCTTCCCTGGGAAGGAATATATCTCCATCCTGAAGTATGGTCACTTTTGAGCCAAAACTTGCATAAATGGAAGAAAATTCTACTCCAATGTAACCGCCGCCGATAATAACCAGCCTGGAAGGAAGTTCGGTCAGGTTCAGCAGGCCTTCACTGGTATAAACATAAGGATTCCCTTTTAATCCCTCAATAGGCGGGATGAAGGCGGATGAGCCTGTGTTAATGAATATCTGCTCTCCTTCCACCTGGAAGGTCTTTCCGTCTTTCTCCACCTCCACCACATGAGGCGACTGGAAACTGGCGGTACCGTCAATCACTGTAATATTGGGATTGCTGTCCAGCTTCTGGTAGTTCTTTCCCCGAAGCCTGGCTGTCAGGTCTTCCTTCTGTTCCATGGCTGCTTTATAGGCGGCAGCCTTCTCCTCAAAGGAACCTCCCTTGGCAGCTGCCAGCCCTGCCCTATACACCAGTGATTTGGTAGGAATACATCCCACATTAATACAGGTGCCGCCGTACATCCTGTCAGACTTTTCAATAAGGGCCACTTTTTTGCCGGCCGCCCCAAGGGCTCCCGCCATTGTCTTTCCGCCTTTACCAAACCCAATTATAACTGCATCATATTTTGTCCTGTTCTCCATCATATTCTCCGCCATGGCGATTCTCCTTATCTATATGTAATATCATTTGTTACAGTTCTTACTGTAACTATACATGATACAGTTATCTTTGTCAAGCATTTTATTTTACTATTTTCCGGGTACTGTTGCAGGCAGGACACATCCTGACGAATTTTTTAAGAGATCACAAAACAGAGGCAGTCCATATGGTGTTTGCAGAATACAATATAAAAGACGCATTTGTAACTATAAAAGGAGCCGATCCCCTCTCACATCTATGTGTACCGTAAGCGGGCGGCTCCTTTTGTCAATATCTTAATCTTCTAACGCCTGGCGGATATCCTCAATCACGTCGTCGGCAGACTCCAGTCCCACGCTGAAGCGAATCATGGACGGGTCCACACCTGCCTCCACCAGCTGTTCATCCGTGAGCTGGCGGTGGGTATGGCTGGCCGGATGAAGAACAGCTGTCCTGGAATCAGCCACATGGGTTTCGATGGAGCACAGCTTCAGCTTATCCATGAACACGGAAGCTGCCTGACGCCCACCCTTTAAACCAAAGGAGATAACGCCGCAGGTACCCTTTGGCATGTATTTCTGAGCCAGCTCATAGTACTTATCCCCTGGAAGTCCCGGATATTTTACCCAGGCCACATCTTCCCTGGACTGAAGGTAGGAGGCCACCTTAAAGGCACTCTCACAGTGTCTCGGCACCCTTAAATGAAGGGTTTCCAGGCCAATATTAATCAGGAATGCATTCTGAGGAGACTGGATGGAACCCAAATCCCTCATAAGCTGGGCTGTGGCCTTCTGGATATAAGCCAGCCTGCCAAATTTCTGGGTATACACAATGCCGTGATATGACTCATCCGGCTCTGTCAGGCCCTTAAATTTGTCATGATGGGCCTCCCAGTCAAAATTTCCGCTGTCCACGATGCATCCGCCTACTGTGGCCGCATGACCGTCCATATATTTTGTGGTGCTGTGCGTCACAATATCTGCGCCCCACTCAAAGGGACGGCAGTTAATGGGGGTTGCAAAGGTATTGTCCACAATCAGAGGTACACCATGGCTGTGCGCCAGACGGGCAAACTTCTCAAAATCAAGTACTGTCAGGGCAGGATTGGCAATGCTCTCTGCAAATACCACTTTAGTGTTGGGCCTGAACGCCTTTGCCAGTTCCGCCTCATCCGCATCCGGATTCACCAGAGTGCACTCCACTCCCATCTTGGGGAAGGTAACGGTAAACAGGTTGGTGGAACCGCCGTATATGGTGGAGGAGCTGATTACATGGTCTCCCGCCTGGCAGATATTCAATATAGCATAAAAGGTAGCTGCCTGTCCCGAAGAAGTGAGCATGGCCCCCACGCCGCCCTCCAGCTGGCAGATCTTTGATGCCACTGCGTCATTGGTGGGGTTGGCCAGCCTGGTATAAAAATAACCGTTCTCCTCCAGGTCAAAAAGCCGTCCCATCTGCTCACTGGTGGTATATTTAAAGGTAGTGCTCTGGTATATGGGAAGCTGTCTGGGCTCGCCGTTCTTCGGCTCCCAGCCTCCCTGTATGCAGATTGTGTCTAATGATTGTTTGCTCATGTTTCCTGTGTCCTCCTTATGGTCAGGTTCTAAATGGTGATGAGATTATATTCCTTATTGCCAAGGCCCAGCTTCACAGCATGGTCAATACAGGTCTCCCAGTTGGTATCCGGGTGCGTATTGATGAAATGGTCATGGCTGTGATGATCCTGCTCCGCCAGAAAACTTCCGGCAAGCACGGGCTGGCTGTTTACCGCGTCCACACAGGCCATGTCCAGGGCCACCGGGTCAAATGAAGCAAACATACCCACGTTAGGCACAATGGGGGCGTCATTCTCCGAATGACAGTCACAGTTGGGGGATACGTCCACCACAAGACTCACATGGAAATTCGGACGTCCCTTCAGCACTGCCAGGGTGTACTCGGCAATCTTCCGGTTCAGTATATCATTGGCCTCGTCGCACATGGAGTCCACCGCATCCACGGGACAGGCTCCGATACAGCGGCCGCATCCAACGCACTTGTTTGTATCAATGGAGGCTTTGCGTTCAAGGACCGTGATGGCGCTGTGGGCGCAGTTTCTCTGACAGGCGCCGCATCCGATACATTTATCTGTATGTACAAAGGGCTTACCGGCATTGTGCATCTCCATCTTGCCGGCCCTGGAGCCGCTTCCCATGCCCAGGTTCTTAAGTGTGCCTCCAAAACCGGTTGCCTCATGCCCCTTAAAGTGGGTCAGGGAAATGACAATGTCCGCGTCCATAATGGCCCGGCCAATCTTTGCCTCCTTCACGTACTCTCCGTCAATGGGAACCAGGGCTTCATCCGTTCCCTTGAGGCCGTCGGCAATAATAATATGACATCCTGTGGTAAAGGGATTATAGCCATTCTCATAAGCAGCGTCCAGGTGGTCCAATGCATTCTTCCTTCTTCCCACATAAAGGGTATTGCAGTCGGTCAGGAATACCCTGCCGCTTTGGGACCGGATTAAATCCACCAGGACCTTGGAGTAGTTGGCACGCAGGTAAGCCAGGTTTCCGGGCTCGCCAAAGTGAATCTTGATTGCAGTGTATTTGTTGTTAAAGTCAATATCCATCATGCCGGCTTTTTTTACCAGCCTCTCCAGCTTCTGCAGGAGATTTTCCGTAAGTGTAGTCCTCATGTTGGTGTAGTATACATTTGATACTGCCATGATGTCCTCCTTCTAAATCATTATCCTGTTTATTATACTTCAAACCCTGCATTTATTCAATCCTGTATGTGGGGACAAGGGCACCAAATATTTTCGGGTGATCTTTTCCCGGGATTCTTCGTACAAGTTTTACCACGGCGCCACAATATCATCGGCACAAACAGAAAAAGGACCCTGCGTTAAAGCAGGGCCTTCTGTACAGCTTCATCGTGCCGTGATGATGGAACCGGTTATATTCCTTTCAGCTTTTTCCGGTAAATCAGATAGGAATACACACTTGGAATCAGGACCATAGCCATGAAAACCAGGAAGAACAGGTATGCCAGATGAAAGAATCCCATAATCAGCATCAGTATGCCACCTGCTGTCCATACATACCCCGCCAGGCGGTGGGTCCTGTTCCAGTTATCCTCATCAGCCAGGGTCCACGGAAGTTTGATTCCCATGGTATAATTCTGTTTGCATTTGGGCAGGTAATTGCCTGCTGCCACAAACATCAATGCTATGGGGATGCTTATTACGCTTCCCACGTTGATTTCCATACCGATGCCGGACAGGACAATCACTAACTGGACCATCACCGCCAGCAGCACCACAAACCAGCGGGTAATCTGCTTCAGTTCCCTGGAACGGCTGATGTTTTCGTGTTTGGGATCAATCCGGTAAATAATATTCACCAGGACTGCCATGAGAAACATAAAGGCCGGTATGCCGAAAGCAGCCATATTGCGGCTGGAGTAACCATCTGCCACATTGTCAAATCCCCAGTGGGTGGGAACCTGAGCCGGCAGGCGGTTATAAAAACAGATGGAAATGATAAAGGGCACAAGGGCCGTAAGCCAGTACATTATATCCCACTTGGAGATCTTCCTGTTATTTTTTTTCATGTTTGTCTTCCTCCATTAATGAATGCATCCAGGAAAGAACTTCCTGAAATACAGTGGTATTAAGCTCATAATAAATATATTTGCCCGATTTCCGGTCCTCTATAAGTCCCGCCTGCCTGAGTATGTTCAGGTGATGGGAAATAGTTGCTCCTGTTGTGTCAAAATGTTCCACAATCTGTCCTGCGGTCATGCTTCCCTGCTTTAACAGGTTAAGTATCTCGCGTCGGGTGGGGTCGGACAGGGCTTTGAATGTGTCACCGAAGGACATGGACAAAATCCCTCCTTTCGCTTTGCCTGATTTTATGTATTTTTATCGTGAGGTGGGGGGCGGCTGTATGGGCGGCTGCAAATCCGGCTTCTGCTCATTTAGATATTTATACGTTTAGACGTTTATCAAAATATCTAAATGTATAGTAACAAATTTTTCAGGATATGTCAAGAGGGAGGAAAGCATAATGCCCGCCGGACATCAGTCCCGGGCATATGTCTTTCCTCCCAAATAATCAGCAGCAGCCCTGCTGTCGTCTTATTTTTCCATTTCAACCGCCAGCTTCAGATTAGCCTTCTCATATTCATTGAACACGCCTGTGTCAAAGGAATCTGCGGGGTATTCCCCTGAATACCAGGTAAATGTGCTGAAAAAATCATTCCAGAAATCACTCTTGAAAATATATCCATGGCGGGCATAAATCTCGTTGCGGAATACCGCTGTCAGTTCCGGTCTCCAGCTAATCTGCTCCATTTCCTCCATGGAATAATATCTGGCATCGGAATCAAATACAGGAGTACCATAGTCATCAGGCACTGCCCCTGCAGGGTATATGCCTGTGCCGCCTTCCTCAACCTCCATTTTGTAAGCCGATATAACGTAATGCAGGGCTTCTGCCGTAGGGTCTTTTGCATCCTCCTTATAGGCGCCATGATAATCCCATATGATTTCATTGGATAAAAACTGATATCCCTTGGACACCTGCTTCAGGGTTACAATGCTTTCCAGATTAAACTGGCTGTATCCGTCGGAAAGACACCGTATCCTGTATATCCCGCCATCCTTCTCGCCGCTGGGGCAGAAGAAACTTCTTATGTTGGTATCGCCGTGTTCCGCATAATACCGGTCATAGGGGGCCAGGTAAATCCACCCAATCCCTGTTTTCATCTGTTCCAGCGTCAGTCCGGTTTTCTCTGTGAGAAACTCGTTCATCTGCTCCGTACCCAGCCTCACCAGGTCTGTGTAAAGCTCCGGCTGTCCAACGGTTTTCAGGTACACTTCCCTTTCTTCCTCTGTTAACGGAGACTGTTCCAGGCCGGCTCCGGAATAAAACACTTCATTCAGGTTTATATATTTCGGGCTCCCGTAGTCTGACATAAGAAATCCGTAGTTGTCGATCCGGTTCAGATATTTTTCAAAACCGCGCAGCTCCTCTTGCGTCAAAACCCGCCTTGGTTCATCTGCCCAGGGTTGGTCTGCGTCATGATCCGGGACAGAGGAACTGTCCGGCTCCCTGTTGCCTTCCTGGCTGCCCAAGCTCTCCGGCTCCCCGTTACCTTCCTGGCTGCCAAAGCTGTCCGGTGCGCTGGTATTATCCTGCATACCATCATTCTCCGCGCCTGCCCCGGTATTATTTATATGACTCCCTGTATCTGCGCGGCATGCCGCCAGACCCAGCATTGCTGACAGGATAACCATGGCCAGCACGCCTTTTAGGCATATGGTTATGATACGCTGCTTTTTAATCCATTTCATGAAACATTGCCCTCCTTACTGCCTCTGCTCTCATCTTTTTTCTCGACCGACGCTGCCTTATAGGCCCGCTTTGCCTCATACATGGATTCGTCTGCATGTTTAAGCAGGCAGGCTGTATCAGTGCCGTCCTCAGGATAAAAGGCGTATCCGTCCGAAAAACGCACTTGTATGCGTTCTCCGTTATCCAGCTCCGCCGTACATGTTTCCATGGTTTTTCTAAGCCCGGCCTCATATTCCATCAATTGGTTTCGTGAACTGCATTTATATAGGAAAAGCGCAAACTCGTCCCCGCTGAGACGGGCTGCAATGCAGTTATTCCAGCCGCAGCCTTTGAGCAGGCCCGCAATGGCTGTCAGATAACGGTCCCCATTTTCATGGCCGTACTTGTCATTGACCTGTTTCAGGTTATCCGCGTCGGCCATGAGCATCATGCCGTGCTCTAACTGCTCCGGCTCCCTGAGCAGCTGTTCCATATGGCGGTAAAATGCCCTTCTGTTGTACATGCCTGTCAACAGATCAATGTCCCGCTCCCGCTCAATCTGCTTCTTTTCCATAATATCATCTGTCACATCCGCAATCATGCCCAGCACACTGTTCTCCCGCTCAAAGGACTCCAGGCGTATATAGCGCAAATCAGCGCCTTCCAGCCGGTAGATTCTCTCTTCCCGCTCCACCGGACGGCTTCTCAGGGTATCCAGCTTTTGCTCGAATAAGCAGTGGTCTGCCAGAAGCTCCTCTGCTTCCTGGTCCTTAAGCCTGAGTATGCCTGCCAGACGGCTGGTCGCCATGACACGCTTCATATCCCGGTTATATTCATATACACCTATGGGAACCCTGACCATCTCCAGAATTTTTGATATCTTGTTGGTGGTATCCAAAAGACTCTCTACCATTTTGTTGATTTGGAAGCTCAGTTCCCTGAATTCCGGCGTGCTGTCCACCTCTACCCTGGTGTCCAGATTTCCCCTGGTTATTTTTGCCAGCTTGTTGTGTATGGAGGATATTCCTTCCAGTATATAGCGGTCCATGTCTTTGGAGATAAAGGTGATCATCAGCAGAGACAGTCCGATGAGGTATGCTGCCACCATAAGGGTGCTTCTGTTTACCTCCCGGTACAGTGAGGCGCTGGTAGTGGACATACCCAGTATAACGGAATTGCTCTTTCCAAAGACACAGTAGCTGTCCTTCTGGTTTAACACTGCCCTGACTCCCCGGCTGGTGACGGACATCTGGTCCGGATGAAGGCCTATATCCTGTATTTGTTTTCCCACCAGTGTTTCATCTGTGGATCCCAGTATGGTTTCGCTCTCAGGATCTATGGCGTATACGGTGGAATCCTTTTCTGATGTAACCAGGGAGAATATGTAGGACAGCTCAGTCAGCTTCATGGAATCCAAAACCGTTGTCGGCTCTAAGCCTACCTGTATAATGCCCTTTCGGTCTTCACGCCAGACCGCCGCATACTGCATCAGCTTTCCCTCTGCTGTGTTGGGGGTTATGTCCTGGCACATCTGGAGATCATAGTTCTCTAACATTGGCAGGAAAAACTGCATTTGCTGGCCGGAGTTAAAGTTAAGGCCAAAATATTTGGGCTCGGATCCGGCGTATAGATTGCCTTTTGTGTCAAATAAGTGGAACTCGTCTACCTGCAGCAGGCGGGCTATCTTTTCCATTTCCTGCTGGTCTCCCGTAACCTGGGGACGGTCCTGCAGGATGTAGGCGATTGCTTTGGCCCGGATAAAACATTGCTCTTTCAGGTTTTCTCTTTCTTTTTCTGCCTCTTTTTCGTTTTGGTCCAGTATCTGGCCTACCTGCCAGAACATTTCCTGGGCGCTGGTATACATTTCGTTTTGGGCATTGTGGATTTCTATGTAATAGTTGATGAGGAGGGTAGTCAGCATGGCTGTCAGGATTACGATGCATAGCCGCTTGCGGATAATCTGCTTCATTTGGGGGCGCCCTCCTTTTCTTTGGATGGTTGGGATTTGGGGGTGGAGGATGAGGGGTGGGTAGGTGATGGGGTGGGTGGGTGATAGTGCTCTGAGTTATAGGATAGCATATTTTGGGTGGGGGGACAAGAGGGGACAGGGGTTGGGTTGGGTGATAATTATTTTATGGGGGTGGATGAGGGGTGGGTAGGTGATGGGGTGGAATGGGATGGGCTGCCTGGCCGGAGGCCAGGGACGCTTGGGGGCGGAATTAGGTATGGGAGGGAGCGGATCCGCCGGGCGGCAGCCCTGGAAACGCCTCGGCGTTCCCAGGGCTGTGGGGCGTTCGCCCCATAAAAAGCCGGATAAAAAACCAGGGGGGAAGAGATAATGCATTCTTCCCCCCTGGTTTTTTATCCGGCTTTTTGCCCGGCTCATTGCTATAGCATTTTTTGCATCTCGTCTGCTACAAACTGTACTTTGGTTCCTACTATTACCTGTACAGATGTCTTGCTGGGCCTCATGACTCCGGCTACGCCTGCGGATTTTATCTTTTTCTCGTCTACTAATGTGTAGTCTTTTATCTCTAATCTCAGCCTTGTAATGCAGTTGTCTAATGTTACTACATTTCCTTTGCCGCCTAATCCTTCTAATATAATGGCTGCTACCTTGGTGAAATCGTCGTTTGCTAATACGGCTGTCATTTCTGCGTCTAAATCTTCTTTCTCACGTCCTGGTGTTGGAAGGTCGAATTTGGTGATGACGGCGCGGAATACTACGTAGTAGATAACTGCGAATACAACACCCTGTACTAACAGCATAAACGGCTGGTTGGCCATTGGAAGCCTGCAGCTGAAGATGAAGTCCGTTACACCTGCGCTGAAGCAGAAGCCTGCGGTCCAGTGGAATGCGGCTGCTACTGCTACGGAAATACCGGTCAGGACGGCGTGTACAAGGTACAGTCCGGGAGCCAGGAACATGAAGGAGAATTCCAGAGGCTCGGTAACGCCTGATACGAAGGATGCTACTGCTCCTGCAACCAGGATACCTGCCGCATACTGCTTCTTCTCCGGCTTTGCTGTCTGATACATTGCAAATGCAGCTGCCGGAAGGCCGAACATCATTACAGGGAAGAAACCTGCCTGGTACATACCGGTAACACCTTTGATTCCGCCTTCTGCAAAGCCCCAGAATTTGTTGATATCGGCAATTCCTGCAATGTCAAACCAGAATACTGCGTTCAGTGCGTGATGCAGTCCGGTCGGAATCAGAAGACGGTTTGCAAATGCATAAAGACCTGCGCCTACAGGACCAAGTCCCATGATTTGCTCGCCAACCCATACAAGGGCGTTGAACAGCATCGGCCATACAAAGTACAGGATGGCGGACTCTGCAACCATTACGAAGGATGTAACGATGGGCACACAGCGCTTTCCTGAGAAGAAAGCAAGCGCGGTGGGCAGCTGCGCGCTGCTGAACTTGTTGTAACAAACGGACGCTGTGATACCGGAAATGATACCGATAAACGCGTTGTCAATCTTGGTGAAGGCCAGAGGAGCTTCTTCTGCGCCCATCATAGTGGCAACAACTCCGCTGTTAAGTACTGTGGTGACAGTCAGGAATGCAACCAGACCTGCAAGACCTGCCGCACCGTGCTGGTCCTTTGATAAACCGATTGCCACACCGACTGCAAACAGCATGGGCAGCTTGTCGATTACGGCACTGCCAATCTTCACCAGCGCAAAACCAATGATCTGGATGATACCGGTTACGTCACCGCCCTGCATGGTGGCAGGACACATGGCATAGCCAATACCCATCATAATAGCTGCAACCGGCAGAACGGCAACAGGAAGCATGATGGCCTTACCTAGTTTCTGCAAATACTTCATCATAACATAAATCCCCTTTCTTTTTTAGAGCCTCCTTCTACACTTTTCCCGTAGGAGTACTCTGAATTACATTTTGATAAATACTCTATTCAAACCTGTTTCCAGGCTTAAATCACTGTTACGGTTTCCAGGACAGCTTCCACTTCTTTCATGGCCGCCTCCTCATCGGGTCCGTCGATGCGGAAGATGACCTCATCACCTGCCGTGGTGTTCATGGCCATGATGCTCATGACATCCTTTCCGTCCGCCCTGCGGTCCCCGCAGATAATTTCCACGGAGGAGCTTACATGAAGCATCCTGACCATAAGCATGGCGGCCGGCCTTGCGTGAAGCCCCATTTCGTCTTTTAAGATAAAGCTCCGCTCTATCAACTCATCCCCACCTTTATTCCTTACAGTTTGATGATGGCTGTCTCTCCGGCCTTTACTTCCATTCCGTTCACACATTCCATCTTCGGGAACTGGGGCGTATTGCAGATAATAACCGGTGTAGTCACATCATAGCCAGCTTCCTTAATCTTATCTATGTCAAAGTCTAAAAGGAGGTCGCCCTGCTTTACCTTATCCCCTGCTGCCACATGAGCATCAAAGTACTGCCCCTTAAGCTGTACCGTGTCCAGTCCGATGTGGATAATCAGCTCCGCTCCGTTATCTGTCTGCATGCTGATGGCATGCTTTGTGTCAAATACCATGGTCACCAGTCCGTCTGCCGGCGCAACCACTCTGCCGTCCGACGGTATGATTGCTGTTCCCTTTCCCAGAATCTCCTGGCTGAAGGTGGGGTCGCTTACCTGGCTCATGGGAATGGCTGTTCCATTGACCGGCGCTGCGATTATCTTCTCTTCCTTTTCTTCTCCCCCGAATAACTTCTTAAGTGATCCAAACATCCTTGCTGCTCTCCTTTCACGTCCCCCAAGGGACCTGTCAAAATAATTATTTAGTCCTGATACGTTTAATGTGCAGGGCCAGGTAAGCCACTTCTTCCTCTGTTACCTGGTGCCTGTACTGCAGCTTGATGAGCGCCTGTATTTTCTGGCTGCAGACATATTCCTCCGGATACAAACGGTCAATGACCTCCTGGAACTCCAGGTTATCCAGATTCATATGCTCCCCTGTAAATACCCGCTGGGCCAGAAAGCGCAGATGAGTGATGAACCTCTCATAGCTGAGGGACTGCTCATCCAGCTCTATACTAAAATACTCCCTGACCACCTCCAATACCTGCTGTATCAGATTGGTGATCTTAATTGTATCACCCATAGGTGCATCATACTCCGCATTGACGATGTGAAGGGCAATGGAAGCTGCCTCGTCAACCGGGAGCTTTACTCCCAGGTCCCTTTCAATCATGGCAATGGCATATTCGCCAATGAGATATTCCGCGTGGTAAAAGCTGCGTACCTCCCTGATTAAGGGATTGGAAAACATCATCTTCTGTTTGTACCGCTCCAGTGCAAAGTTTATATGATCCGTAAGGGTGATATACACATTTGGGTTAATAGGCCGGTTAAGAACCTCTTTGGCATAACCGATGATTTCTGCCGATATCTGTACATGCTCCATGGGAAGGTTCTCCAGCAGTTCCTTGAACTTATCCATGGTGTTCTGACTCTCCAGGCGGAATATCTTCTCCACCTTTTCCTCGTCAATGGTACTGCCTTCCTTTGCTTTGAAGCCAACGCCTCTTCCCATGACGATGATCTCCCTGCCCTCTTCATCGCAGGTGCTCACTACATTATTATTGATTATTTTCGCTATTTTCATAATTGCTCCTGATGAAAACAAAAAAACCAACTTTGTTAAAGAGACCCATGTGCGCATACGCACGGGTACACATCATCCCCTTAACAAACTTGGTTTTGCCTGCCGAACAGTAACAATCCTTATTAATTATTTAATTATAACTTCCAAAGATTTACTTCACTAACAGCATCATAGCAAATCTTAAGATAAAAGTCAACAATATTTTATATAATTTTTATATTTGCCCCCACTCCTGTTGTCAGAATTCCCAACACAGCCCTTGTCATGACTTGACATACATGTAAATAATACCTGTAACAGCCAGATAAAACCAGGTGGCAGGATTGGAAAACCAGGTGGTGAAAAATGACAGCATCATGTACATGGCAATCTGGGCATAGATCACATGGCCTGCCGGACAAGACATCTTCCGCCTGCGCCTTACCAGAAAGTAACATGCAGCTCCCAGGAGCGCGCCCAAAAGCACCATTCCGAAAATGCCGAAATCATAGTAGGCATCATAGAACAGGGTAAGGGTGGTCAGCTCCTTCTTTGTCACAAAGAGAGGAAAGCTCACCAGGACCGGGAACAGGAATTTAAGCCCCGTAAGAGCCCACACCGGAAACAGCATGCGAAGCCCAAAGCTGTGGGATTCCAGCTGCTCCACCAGACAGTTAAAATTATCATAGTTATTGGCAATATACATATAGGGCTGTGTGATGAATATCGGCATATGGCTGTTCTTCATCTCAAAAATGCCGTTCAGGTATTCCACGCTGTGGCTGCGCATAACAGTTAAGAGCAGATAGGCCGGAATCATACAGGCCATCAGCACGCCCACATAGACCAGGCTGAAGGTGCCGCTCATGGAAATATAGGTAAATGCGGCCATGCCCACGGCCAGAATCAGCTGGAACCTGGACACGCAAAGCACCGGCACGGCCAGAGACAGCACCACCATAAGCAGTCCCAGCCAGAATCCCTGATCTCTGGTCAGTCCTCTTCCCCTGCGGGATATCATAAGACTGTACACCACGAACAGGCTGGGCACCAGCACGCAGGAAACCGTAAAATAATGGACACCGCTGACATGGAAATAGGAATAGGCATGGGGCACACCGTATGAGAACAGCGGCACAAAGCCCAGCTTCCACGCCTCAAAGAAAAAAGCGAGGAAGGATATGACCACCAGCGCTGCCATGGAATGGAGCAGCCGCTTTGCCTGCAGCGGAGATTCAGCCGAGGCGTAAAAACGGTATACGGACTGCATGTCCGCCGCGCTCCATCCATCATATATCCTGTGCAGCACCTCAAATACAATCCAGAAGGCGAGCACGGCCAGTCCCAGGCAGACCCATGTCCGGAGGTCCCAATCCGTCTGAAGGCGGCTGAGCTTAAAGCAGGATATTCCCTGCCCGCCCACAAAAAAGAGGCAGAAAAGCCCCCGCAGGTGAATCAGGTTGCCCGTCTCCCTGTAATCCTTTATATACAGCCACAAGGCTGCTGTAATTAAAACCAGCCCAGACAGCATATAAAAATGCTGCCGGGCCAATATGAAGCTTATGATATAACAAACCAGATAAACTGCCATTAATCTGTAACCTTCTCCACAAAATCTCTCATGTATTGTTCTGTTTCCGCTGCGGTGGCAAAGCTCATAGCCTTGTCAGCCACTGCCTGAAGCTCCTCCACACTGTACTGGGTAACCATCTTCCTGGCTTTCAGAATGGCGGATGCGCTCATGCTGAATTCATTGAGTCCAAATGCCAGAAGCAGCGGAATCATCATCGGGTCGCTTGCAGCCTCGCCGCACATGCCTACCATAATGCCCGCCTCACGGCCGCAGGCAATAATATGCTTAATACTTCTGAGCACAGCCGGATTAAAGGTGGAATAAAGATAGGATACCTTTTTATTGCCCCTGTCAACAGACATGGTATACTGGGTCAAATCATTGGTTCCGATGCTGAAGAAGTCCGCTTCCTTTGCAAAAATATCTGCAATCAGGGAAGCTGCCGCTGTCTCCACCATAATGCCCACCTGGATGTCCTTGTTGTATGCAATACCCTTTTCATCCAGCTCTTTCTTGATTTCCTCCACAAGCGCCTTTGCCTGACGGTACTCTTCAATGCATGTTACTAACGGAACCATAATACGGATGTTGCCGAATGCGCTTGCCCTTAAAAGCGCCCTCAGCTGCGGCTTGTACACATCCTCCCTGCGGTCCAGGCAGAAACGGATTGCCCGGTAGCCCAGAAACGGATTCTCGTCCTTCTCCAGGCCCATGTACGGAATCTCCTTGTCGCCTCCGATATCCAGGGTGCGGATGATAACCGGCTTTCCGTTCATGGCGGCAGCCACCTTTTTATATGCCTCGAACTGCTCTTCCTCTGTAGGCATGGCGTTCCTGTCCATAAACAAAAATTCGGTGCGGAACAGTCCGATGCCCTCTCCGTCATACTGGAGCACCTTGTCCACGTCCTCGGGCTTTCCAATGTTAGCCACGATTTCCACCTGCACGCCGTCCTTTGTGACAGAAGGCTTGCCGATATACTGCTCCAGCTCCTTCTTTTCCGCCAGAAACTGCTTTCTCTTCTCCTCGTAATCAGCCGTCACAGCCTGGTCCGGGTTCACATACACTTCGCCGGTGCTGCCGTCCAGCACCACCTGGTCCCCGTCCTTGACGCCGTCCATAAAGCCGGTGACAGCCACCACAGCCGGAATCTCCAGTGCTCTTGCCAGGATCGCACTATGGGAGGTCTTGCCGCCCAGCTCCGTGACAATACCTGTTACATTGGCGGGATTGATTCCCGCTGTCATGGACGGGGTCAGATCCTTTGCCACTATGATACTGCCTTCGGGCAGGGAGGAAATGTCCACAGACTGGATTCCCATAAGCATCTGCTGCATACGGGTCTTGATGTCGCGCATGTCCGTGGCTCTCTGCTGCATCAGTTCGTCTCCCATGGAGGCAAACATATCCGCATACATATTGCACACATTCTCAATGGCGTATTCACTGTTTACGCCGTCATTCCTGACGGAGTTCTCTATCTCCCCTGTCAGCATGGGGTCTGCCAGAAGCATCATATGTCCCTGCATGATTTCCGCTTCCTTCTCTCCCACCCTGGTTGCCAGGTCCTCTGCCAGTTTCTCTGTGGCCTTGATGGTCTCGTCCAGCGCTCCCTTAAAACGCTGCACCTCCTCTTCCACATTGTTTACCGCCTGCCTGGTAATAACCAGCTGTGCTTCCTCCACAATCACTGCTTTTCCAATTCCAATTCCTGCAGAAGCGCTTGTTCCCTTGTACATCTTCTTGTACCTCCTTATTAAAAATTCATTTATACTCACAACCTTTGGTTGCCGTCAATCTACTCGCCTAACCCGGCCTCCACGATACCAACCATGGCTTCCAGTGCTTCCATCTCATCTGGCCCCTCACAGACGAATTCAATCTCGTCTCCAGATTTCACGCAAGCCCCAAGGACGCTTAATACACTCTTGGCATTGGCCGTGGTGGTGCGCACCTTGAAGGATATTTTTGATTTATAACGCAGTGCCTCCTTGCAGAGGACTCCCGCCGGACGCAGATGCAGACCGGACGGATTCTTGATTACAGTTGTTTTGCTTACCATGATACCTCTCTCCTTGCTTTTTGTTACTGACCGGGCTCTGCCTTGGACGTGCCGGCAGGACCTTCTGATGTCTCACTTTCTGTCCCTTCCTGGCTCTCATTTGTGCTGGCCGCAGTACTGTCAGCCGACGGCCCTTTTTCTGTCACCGTCACCTGGATACGGTCGTAGCTCACCAGTTCATAGGCATCGCCCAGCTGGAACGTAATCTCCCCGCTGTTCTCTCCCGGAACCATATCCTCCACATCCATCTCAGCGCCCAGAGCGGCAGACGAAAGCTGGTCCAGATCTTCCTTCAGGCCTCTTATGACCACATTCACAGAATCCCTGTCATACTGGTATTCATAATCGCTGTGGTATCCCACCCGCTTAATCTGGCTTGTCTTAAGCTCAAATGTCCTGCTCTCCAAAGCCTCCACCTTGATGACAACCTTCACCTCTTTGGATGACTCGTCCGAAAGGTACACTCCCTCCGGCAGATACTGGCTGATATCCAGGGTAACTTCCTTATCCCCTGTGGCTCCGTCCATATTCAGCTCAGAGCTTGGGATGGTAATGGAATTAATATTGGCCAAATCGGACTTCAGACCATTGACAGCCACAGAAGGACGGCTGCTCTCTATCCCCGTATACCGGTATCCGTCCGCCACCCTGCCCTCCGGCTCAAAGTTCAGCACCAGGCTCTTGCGCTTGAGAATCGGCATGGTATAATCCACACTGGAGCGGCTGAATGTGATGCGCTCGTCAGTGGGTATTTCATTTTCATTGGCGTCAAAGCACACCACAGGAGCGCTGTCCGACAGGTTGGAGTCAGCGCCGTCCACATTGATCACAATTCCCACCGCGCTGATCTGCCCCACCACGGACATGGGACCGCTGACATTTATATAATTCGGTGAAACAGAAGGTGTTCCTTTATCGTATCCTTCGGCAGCTTCCCCTATGACCTTGGCCCTGATCTCAAAGGACTTGCGCTGCAGATCCTCTGTCTTGACGCGGATGACTCCCGGCTTTGCCACCGGAGTGTCCAAAAGACGTCTGTTGTTCTTAACCTCTATCTTCACCGGCACTGCGCCCGTAGGTTCATATATATCGGCCAAATCTATATAGGCCCTGAAATCCGAGGCGCTGATGCCTGCCTTATCCAGTGTCCTTACACGGTAGCTGACGGTAACAGTATCCTTATCCGTCAGCAGCTCATATGTCTTGCCGTTGGATGTCAGAATTCCTTCGTTGACAATATCTAACGGCACCTCCTTTGAATCTGAGTCCTCCGGGTTATTGATATTCACCACTGCCAGCCAAACAAAAAATGCCAGGAAGACAGAAAGTACTTTAAGCCCAATATTGTTAGACAGCTTTTTTTCCATTCTTCAGCCTTCCCTTCCATATTTTCAATCGGTTCAATGAAACAGTCTCCTCTTTCACATTGGAAAGTACCTTTTTGAGGCTTTCTGCATCTGGTATCCTGGACAGCACTCCTCCTTCTGCTACCGATACCCTTCCGGTTTCCTCCGACACCACGATGGTAATACTGTCCGTGGATTCACTTACACCCACAGCCGCCCTGTGGCGCGTGCCCAGGTCCTTGCTGATGCTCATGTTATCAGTCAGCGGCAGATAACAGGTGGCCGCTGTAATGCGGTTGCCCCTGATAACCACTGCCCCGTCGTGAAGAGGTGTGTTGTGTTCAAAAATATTAATCAGCAGCTGGCTGGTGACCAGGCCGTTGATTTCGATTCCCGTCCTCTCTATCTCCTTAAGGGAAGAACCACGCTCAATCACCATCAGGGCGCCTGTCTTTACCTTGGCCATCTCAAAGGTGGCCCGTACCAGCTCGTTGATGGTCTTGTCGTTAAAGCCCTGGTTATCCTTGCCCTCGTCAAAGGAAAAGAGATAGGACATGTAATTGCGGCTTCCCAGCTGCTCCAGAGCTTTGCGAAGCTCAGGCTGGAATATAACCAGAAGGGCCGTCACCGCAATGGTCGTGGTATTCTCCAGAATCCACAATATGGTGGTCAGATGAAGCACGGCGGCAAACAGCACAAACACCAGGATAACCAGAAGTCCTTTTAACAGGTTCCAGGCCCTGGTGTTCTTAATCCACACCAGAAGTTCATAGACCAGAAAGGAAATAATCACGATTTCCAGAATATTCCCCACTGATATCCTTGGCAGCAGCGACAGCCAGGATGTCACTTTTACCAGTATTTCCGCCATACTCTCACCTCCTTACGTTCACTTTTTTTCATTAATAAGAATTTCTCTCCCTTGTGCCGCGTTTATGGGTACTGATTTTCTGTACCTTCACATCCGGGGTGCTCACGGTCATCTTGGGCACCGCCTTCACATAATAATAATAATCATCGTCCTCGAACTGCACATATTCGGTCCGGGTATAATCCACAGACAGGACAAAAAAATTGAACACAGCCGCTATGGCTGCCGATAAAACAAGTCCCAGAATCATCTGTCCCACGGGAACAGATACCCCAAACACAAAATCTCCCACAAATATAGCCAGAAGCTCCGCCACGGCTCCTGCCACAATGGCAACCACCCATGCGTAATCCATGGACAGCCTGCGTATGAGATACACCACGATGATGCCCACCGCGCAGGTGGCAATCATGACCATCATGGTCTGGTTAAAGAGCACGGATTTAAGAATCTGGCTGTATTTCTGTACAATATCCACAGAGCCGTCGCTGGCAGCCAGGATGCCCGCATTCTGCTTCACATATATGAGCAGGTAATACAGGAACACGCCGCATCCGACGGGAATCACGGATGCCAGGCTTCCTCCCAGTCCAACCAGCAAAGGAACCACATAGGGGATCTTAAACAGGAAGGCAAGAGGTGTCAGAACCATCAGATAACTGTCCCCGGGCTTGAATCCGTAGTAGAGAATGGCAATGGTCAGTATGAGCACAATGGCAATCAAGGCCATCTCCAGTGAAACCGCATATACATGGGCAATCATCAGGCAGCCAGCCAGGAACACGATGGCGCCGTAAGGCAGGAACGCGCTGACCAGACAGACCGGAAGAATAACCAGGGGACTTTTAAGTTTTGCCATATACCCGATATTCGTATTAAGGCTTACCATGGTGCAGAGCGCAAACAGGAAGCGCACCACCGGCTGTATTCCGTAACTGTAGCGGTTGTAAAATCGTTTCAGATGTTCTTTCCATAGCAGAAGACTTGTCATCTAACCCTTCCTCCTCTGTTGTCCTTGGTCCTGTCGGTCCTGTCTTTGTTGTCGTACTTCTTGACCAGGTGTCTCAGTCTGGAGGCATACATGGTCTGTGAACGGGACGCGTAGTCGTACCTTCTGGAATATACTATCCAGGTCACAAACAGGTAAAATACCAGTCCCCCCACATAAAGGATGCCCCAGTTCCTGCCGCACTCAAGCAGTTCTTCTATGCTCATGCCGCCCAACAGCACGTCCAGTTTGTAGAGGACCCACAAAAGCAGCATCAGCAGGTAGCAGAAGGTATAACCGAAAAAGGAGCGGAACATCTGTCCGCCGACATAATCTTTTTTAAAATAACGGTTAATTGGAAATATCTTCCTGCCCTCATTCTTTTCAAATATGGCCAGCCCAGTCATATATCTGACCTTTTCTTCGTTCAGCATACAGGTACCTCTTAGGCTTTTTCATAACATATCAATTTAGTATACCACAACTTTTTCAGATTTGCGACACTATAAATCAATTTTTATGATTTTGTAAGGAACTGGAATTTGCCTTAAGAAACCGCCCTATTTTCCCACCAGCACCACCACGGTTCTGGGACGAATCCTGAATCCGTCTGCCCCCAGGGGACCCGGACAAGGCGTATCCTCCCAGGTGTCTGCCGCCAGCTCCCATTCCATTCCGTCCGGAAGTACAGGCAGCTCCACATCAAGCTCCTCCCAATATGCATTGGACGCAATGTACACAGTCTGAGGGCCTTTTCCCTCCTCCCGGCCCGCAAACATGACGCCCACATACCGCTCGTACTCCGCAAAGGAGCTGCACCAGGGCTTTACTCCGTGAAAGCTCACATCCGGGAAACCGCAGGCCCCGCCGCTCACATTGGCGCGCACCAGGCGGTGGGTCTTGCGAAACCGTATCATATATTGAAAGAAACGAAATATATCCTTATACTTCCCCAGCCGTCCCCAGTCCAGCCATGAAATCTCATTGTCCTGGCAATAGGCATTATTATTGCCGAACTGGGTGTTGCAGAACTCATCTCCCGCCAGAAACATAGGGATTCCCCTGCTGCACATAAGGAGGGCGCAGGCGTTTCGCACCATGCGCCGCCTCAGGGCTTCCACCCCGGGATCGTCTGTTTCCCCCTCTGTGCCGCAGTTCCAGCTGTTGTTGTCATTGGCGCCGTCCGTGTTGTTCCATCCGTTTGATTCGTTGTGCTTTACATTGTAGGAAAACAGGTCGTAAAGGGTAAAACCGTCATGGCAGGTAATGAAATTCACGGATGCGTTCTTCCTGTCATGGTCCGCATATATATCCCTGGAGCCGGCGATTCGCAGGGCAGCCGCCTGCGCCATGCCCTGGTCCCCCTTGATATGGCGGCGCATATCGTCCCTGTACCTGCCGTTCCACTCTGCCCAGCGGTTCCAGGACGGGAAGGTCCCCACCTGATAAAGACCGTCCGCATCCCACGCCTCGGCTATGAGCTTGACATCGCCCAGAATGGGGTCAAAGGCAAGACTCTGAAGCAGGGGCGGCTTGCTCATGGGCGTGCCGTCCTCGTTGCGCCCCATGATGGAGGCCAGATCAAAGCGGAACCCGTCAATCCGGTACGCCGTAACCCAATAGCGCAGGCAGTTGAGAATCATCTGCTGGACAATGGGATGATTGCAGTTTAATGTATTGCCGCAGCCGCTGAAATTGTAGTAGTATCCCTCAGGAGTCAGCAGATAATATATATTATTGTCAAATCCTTTAAATGAAAAGAAGGGCCCGTTTTCATTCCCTTCCGCCGTATGGTTGAATACCACATCCAGATAGACCTCTATCCCGTGCTGGTTGAACACCCGTATCAGGTTTTTAAGTTCATTGCCCTCCCGGTTGTACTCTGTACCGGCCGCGTAGCTGGTATTGGGCGAAAAAAAGCTTACGGTGTTGTATCCCCAGTAATTATAAAGCTTACGGCCGTCCACCTCCCGGTAATCCTGCATCTCGTCGAATTCAAATATGGGCATCAGCTCCACCACGTTCACACCCAGCTCCAGCAGATAAGGAAGCTTTTCCACCAATCCCTCAAAGGTTCCCGGATGAAGTACGGCTGAGGATCCGTGCATGGTAAATCCCCTTACATGAAGTTCATAAATGATTAAATCCTCCATGGGGGTCAGGGGCTGGACCATATCCGCCCAGTCAAAGTCATCCCTGACCACCCTGGCCTTATAGTGCTGGCATCCCGGCAGCGGTTCCCCCCACCGGCTCTGTCCGGTAACCGCCTTGGCATAGGGGTCCAGCAGATACCTGGTCTTATCAAATATAAGCCCTTTTTCCGGTTCATATGGGCCGTCCACCCGGTACGCATACTCAAATTCACCGATATCCAGCCGGAACACAATCATGGAGTACACATTGCCGATGCGGTAATGCTTTGGAAAGGGCAGGACCGCATAAGGCTCCTCCTCTGTCCGCCGAAACAGCAAAAGCTCAATATCTGTGGCTCCATGGGAATACACTGTAAAGTTGACTCCCCCGGGTATGGCGGTGGCTCCGTTGATCTCATAGAATCCCGGCCTGACCGCGTATCCTCCCACGTAATCCATGGGTACCAGGTGAATGGTGCCGGGCAGGGCCAGATGGTCGATACAGTTTGTTTTTTTATCCCATGTTATGCCGTCTGCGGGGCCGGCAGCTTTCTTTCCCTTATCCTCCATACATTCCTCCTATATGCGCCCTTGTGAGGCTGTTTCAGGCATTGTATTAACAATATACAACATCCCAGAGCATATTACAAGACTTGGAAAAAGCCGCCGGACCCAAACTGGTCCGGCGGCTTTTTCCTTCTGTCTGTTTTCACGCTGACAGCTCATCTTATTTTATTTCTGATATCTCTCCCACTTTATCTTTTCCATGGGCAGCTCATCCAATTGATGGGCAGGCGCCTCTGCATCCGGCATTCCAAGGGTAAGGATGGCTTCCAGCTTATAATTTTCAGGAAAGCCCAGGCGTTCCCTTACAAATTCCTCCGTGGTTTTCTCATCCGCGTTCCTGAGTCTGCCCTGGACCCAGCAGCTGCCGATCCCCAGGCTGGATGCCATCAGATGCATGTTTGCCATGGCAACGGAACAATCCTCAATCCACACGTCCTGCTCGGTTTCGTCGCCTATGACAACGATAGCGCACTGTGCTTCCTTCAGCATTTTCACGCCTCCTGCCCTGCATCCGGAGAGATCATCCAAGGTCTTTCTCTGGCGCACCACGATAAACTCCCACGGGCGTTTTGCCTTTCCCGACGCCGACAAAAGGCCTGCCTGAAGCACTTTCGTAAGACTTTCCTCCGGAATCTCCTCACCGCTGTAGTTCCTGATGCTGCGCCTTCTTCTCATAATCTCTAATAAATCCATGGTCTTCTTCCTTTCTGCTGCTGCATCCATATGATGCCGGCTTACAGTTTCAGATACGCTTCCAGCACATCCTTCATATCGCAGGTCATACCGTAATCCGCGATATTAAAGATCGGCGCGCTTTCATCCTGGTTGATTGCCACAAAGAGCTTGGTATCCTTAATGCCCTCCGTGTGCTGGATGGCGCCGGATACACCCAGGGAAATGCATACCTTTGGCCGTATCGTAAACCCGGTCTGTCCAATCTGATGCTCAAAGGGTATAAATCCGGTGTCTGCCAGAGGTCTGGTGCCTCCGATTGCTGCTTCCAGCTTTTCAGCAAAGGCTTTTAAGAGTGTAAAGTTTTCCTCGCTCTCAGCGCCGCGTCCGCCCACTACCACCACCTCTGCCGCAAGGATACTGTCCGTATCATTCATTGCAGGGGCGCTTGACATCACCTGAATCCCTGATTCAGGAAGGGTGATATCTTTGTAATATGTGACATCTGCCCTTCTGCCCTCCTGGGCCTCACAGGGGGTGTACACACCCGGCCTTACCGTCATCATCTGGGGATAAACCCCTTCCTTTGTCACGATGGTGACAAATACGTTTTCCCCAAAAGAAGGTTTGTTCTGCTTGATGAAAAAGGTCCCGTCCTCCCTGGTATCCACGGCTAATTCCGTACAGTCCGCAGTCATTCCGCATCCAAGGCGGGCAGCCACTCTGGAAAAAACGGAGCGGCCCGTGGGGGTAGCCGGAATCAGAACACTGGACGGGTCTATGCGCTTCAGCATTTCCGCCATTGCCTGGCTTACCGCATCGTCCTGGAACAGGCAGTTCCTGTCTGTCTCAACGGCATATATCTCGTCAAACCCAAGCTGTTCCAGCTGGGCCACCAAAGCCTTGCAGTCCTCAGCCAGGACAGCGGCCTGTATCTTTTCACCGGTGGTCTCTTTGATACAATGAGCTGCGCGGACCAGTTCTGCCACAACGGGTTCTAAGTTCCCATTATAATTTTCTGCAAAAACACAAATTCCGTTCGCCATCTATTCCTTTCCTTTCTCAATCTCAATCAGTTCCTTGAGCTTGGCTGCCAGTTCCTCCGGAGTACCTGAAAGCATCTGGGCTCTCCTGGTACTCTCAGGCTGAAATGAATCCGTCACCATTGTGGGAGATCCCGGAAGTCCAATCTCGTCCGCCGCCATCTTAAGGTCTGCATTGGTATATACCTCCAGGGGCTTGTTCTTGGCAGCTCTCTTGGAACGCAGGGTCGCCAGACGCGGTTCATTGCTTCCGAAGCACACGCTCACCAGCGCGGGCAGGGCCGCCTTAATCTTCCACTCCATACCCTGGTACTTTTTCACAGCCGTAATACAGTCCTTGTCATCCTCATCATATGAGAGTCCCTGTATTTCAGCCACATGGGGGATGCCCATGTATTCCGCCACCATGGCTCCCACCTGTCCGGTGGCGCCGTCAGCAGACAATGCGCCGCTTAAAATCAGGTCGAATTTCCCGTATTTCTCAATGCTTCTTGCCAGCACCTTGGCTGTGGCAATGGTATCTCCTCCGGCAAGGCACCGGTCTGTGATGAGACAGCTCTCATCACAGCCCAGGGCCATAGCGTCCCTTAATGCTTTCTCCGCGTCAGTGGGGCCCATGGTGAACACGGCCACCTTACCGCCGGTCTGCTCCTTTAAGACCATGGCGGCCTCTATGGCGTTCAGGTCCGCAGGATTGATCATGCCTTCTGAACTGGAACGGATCAGGGCATGGGTTTCTGGGTCAACGGAAACATCGTTGGAAACAGGAACCTGTTTTATAAGAACCGCTATATCCATATTTTCTCCTCTCCGCCGCTTTCTTATTTTAACAGACGCTCAAACGCCCAGTCTTCCAATAAAGGTGTCTTTTCTCCGCGCATAATGAATTTTGCAAGGTCTCTGCTGGCGGCAGGTGCCTCGATAACGCCGTTCCCGCCGTAACCGGTTGCCAGGATATAGCCCTCCACCGGTGTCTCTCCCAGAATCGGAAGGAAATCCTTTGGCTCCGCACGGTATGAAAGCCAGGATGATACCAGGCCGCTGTCCACGATTCCCGGTACCCTGCACTCTAACTGATCTAACAGGAAGTCAATGAAGTAATCATCGGTTCCGCCTGTGGCCGGAAGTTTGTCCGGATCCCACTGGCCTGCGTGCATAGGATTGCTTAAATCCATGGAAAGGTGGGACTTGCAGATAAAGATGTTGTCTCCTGCGCGCAGGGCGTAGAAGGCCGGGTATTTAAGCACCGGGAAGGTATAGCCTAATTTCTTGCCTGGAGGGCATAAGAAGAAGGCTTCTGCCTTTGTATGCCAAATCGGCACGTCCATGCCTACCATCTCGCCGGTAAATTTGCTCCATGGGCCGGTACAGTCCACAACATAGTCAAATTCATAATCCTGGCCGTCGTCTGTCTTAAGGCCTTTTATTTTATTGCCCTCTTTCAGAACTTCCGTCACCTTTACGCCGGTCTTGATAACTCCGCCGTTTTTCTGCATCTTCTTTGCGTAGGTGTTGGAGATCATGGTTCCGTCAAAGTATCCGTCATCCTGTGTGTAGCCTGCGCCCAGGATATTGTCTGTGGAGATGTCAGGAAGGATTTCCTTGATTCTGTCCTTGTCCGTTATGTACTCGCCTGTATAGCCGGCTGCCTTTGCCAGGGCGATGCCTGTCTTAATGGTGGCCTCTACCTTCTCATCTGTTGCGACCACCAGAGTACCTGTTTTATCAAATCCGGCGGAACCCTTTTCCTCTGCTTCCATCTTTAAATATGACTCAAAGCCATACAGCCTTACGTCCCAGTATCTGTTTCTTAAGGAATCGTCAAAGAGACATACGGTTCCAGCGGACTTTGCTGTGGAAGCTCCGCCGATGGTATCCTTCTCAAACACAATTACCTCTGCATTGTCATAAAGACTCAGATGATATCCGAGACATGTTCCCGAAATACCTCCGCCAATAATACCAATTCTTTTCTTTTCCATAACTTTACCTGCCTTTCACATTTTTATTTTTTTATCACAAGGTTTATATATCATCTACACGAAGGACTGTTTCCAGCAGCACCCTGCACCCCTGTCCGATATCCCGTCCCTCTGTAAATTCATATCTGGAATGGCTGATTCCCCCCACGCTTGGCACAAATATCATGCCTGTGGGAAAAACTGTTGTCATGAGCAGTGAATCGTGGAAGGCCCCGCTTGGGACTTTCGTGTAAGGAATATCCAGTTCTTTGACAGAGGCTTCAATGGCATCCTTCACCCATTCGGTCATGGGCGCCGGCTCATGGTAGGAGAACCGGTTAAAGCTGTATTCTTCCCCCATCGCCTCACAGATTTCCCCAAGGCACTCTCTCAGCTTCTGTTCTATGGTTTCCATCACTTTCTCATCCTGGTCGCGTATCTCCAGGTGGAAGAAAGCCTCCCCCGGAATCACATTCACTGAGTTGGGCACCACCTTCATGGTTCCCACGGTTGCCACTGTAAACGGATTACCGTAAGCAGCTACGATTTCCGGAACCCGGGCCACGAATCTGGCCGCAGCCACCAGCGCGTCCTTTCTGTCCTCCATCACCGTGCTCCCGGCATGGTTGGCCTCTCCCGTAATCTTGATTTCAAACCGGCTCACTCCTGCAATGGATGTCACCACACCTACGGGAATCTGCTTCTTGTGAAGGGACGCCCCCTGTTCCACATGCAGTTCCAGGAAACAGTGCACAGAGTCTTTGGGCCGTCTGGCATTGCCCAGGTCAGCCACCTTTAATCCGCAGGCCTTAAGCACATCCCCTCTGGCCTGTCCGTACATATCCAGGTCCTCCTCGCTGACATGAAGGTCCTGTCCGCACATGGCTCCGCTTCCCAACATTCCGCTTCCGAACCGGAAGCCCTCCTCATCCGTGAATACCACAATCTCCAGCGGATGGCGCAGTTTTCTGCCGCTCTCAATCAGTGTCTGGCAGACCTCCAGGCCGGCTACGCAGCCCAGCGCCCCGTCATACCTTCCGCCGTCCGGCACCGTATCCAGATGGGAGCCTGTCATGATGGCAGGCAGTGTTTTATCCTCTCCCTCCAGTCTGGCAATCAGGTTTCCGGCAGCATCCATCTTAGGTTCTATTCCCAGCTTCCGGAAATAGTCCATGAAGATCTCCCGTCCCTTCCTGTCCTCCGGCGAATATGCCATGCGGGTGAATGTTCCGTCTTCCTGGGCTCCGCATTGGTACAGCTCTTCCAGCCGTCCGAGAACCCTGTCTAAATTGATATCCATTTAACCCCTCCTCGCTTCTATTCGTTGTCAATCTTGCACACACCGTTTATTTCTTTCCTGAACTTCTTATCTATATTGCACATTATAGATAATATTTTAACAGATTGCATCGGAGCAAACTGATAAAAATGGAGAGATAATTTATCTAGTCTGGATAAACTATCTCTCTATGGTATATTACAGGCTGAATTCTCACAGCCGCAACCCCCTGCTGCTATATAAAATCCTTGTTGTAATTCTCTATCATCTTATACACCACCAGTCCAATCCGCACCGCCAGCACCTCGTTGGCATTGTCAAAATCAATCCCGGTCAGCTTCTCTATTTTTTCAATGCGGTAAACCGCTGTCTTATAGTGAACATAAAGATCCTGGGCCGTTTTGGAAAGGTTCAGATTCCGGTCCAGATACGCCCTCAGGGTCGTAATCAGGTCATCCCTCTGGGGTTTCTTATAGTTGTAAAGCTTCTGAAGCCCTTCCGGCACATACTCCAACAGCATGGAAGGGTCGCTTAACTGGCACAGCAGCTTAAATATGCCCAGATCCGCAAACAGCATAATCTGGGGGCCTCCGTCCTCCGGCGTCTCTCCCGCCACATCCACGAACATGAACGCCTCGTTGGCTTCTTTAAAGCTCTCCGGAAGATTGATGATGCCGTCCACCACTCTGCCTGCTCCCGCTTTGATTTTTAGATACTTGTTATATCTGGCCACGTCCGCCTGAACCTGTTCCGCTATCTTTTTGATGTTTTTGCGGTATTCCTCCTGGGTCTGCTCCCTTTCCACCTCCTGTATCACCACGATTTTATCGAGATCGTTATGGATTTTGGCTTTGGATATACGGCTTCGGATTAAATCGCTTAAGACATCAATATCTTTTACCTTTGCCTTAAAGTCTCCCCTGGCCATGCTTTCGTTTGTCATGCCGAATACAATCACACGGTAGCTGCCGTTGATGTCGACCCCCAGCAGGCTGGTATTCTTCTGGAGTTCTCCCATGGAATGGATTTTTCCATTGAGAATATTGTGTATAATATCATTCTGGAACTTCTTCTCCAGCTCCGTCACCGCGTACTGTCTGGAAAACTCAAAGCGCAGGGCCGTAATGGCGCTCTCTGCGGCTATGCAGTCCATGGTCCCAAAGGGCTGGTTTAACTCTGTCACCACCAGGTATATCTTCTCCCGGAAACTCATCTTCACCTGGATCAGGCACTGGGGGACCTCTCCCTTCTGCCTCATATAGGTGTAATTGGAATAAGTGCCCGGATCAAACGGCACCGCGTCCCTGCTGACGGCGAACTCCCTTGGCGCCTGATCCGTAGCCGCCAGGCAGGTCAGGTTCTGGTTGTATACGGCTACCGGGTTGCGGATCAGCTTGGAGAGCACATCCAGTATCTCATCCACACCTTTTCCTGTGGAATCAGGGGCTATGGCAAGGGCTGCGAAATTGTCGTGGGTTGTCTTAAAATACTTAAGCCTGGTAACCTCCTCGTTAAAAAGCCGTTCCATAATCAGACTCATGACATCCCGGAAGGAAACCTCGAACGGCACCTCCAAAACCGGAATGTTATGTTCCTGGGCAAATGTAAACAGCAGTTCAATCTTGGTGTCCGCATTCTCCACCTTCCTGCCCCGCTTTAACACAAGGGCACTGACACTCTTTCTGCTCAGCTCGTTGATATACGTGCGGAATTCATCTACCGTACAGGATCTGAAAGCATACAGACCTGTCAGAAGTACCTCCCCGCCGTCAATAAACTTTACGATGTCCGGCGCCTCAATGATTGTCACACCCTTAATTTCCTTGTCCAGTCCCCTGTCGCCTGCAAGTACCTTGATATCCTTCATTTCCTCTGCCAAAAGAAGTTCTCTTACTGTTAATCCCATCTTTTCCCTCACCGCCATCATTTGTCCTGCCAACACTACCTCCTAATTATAGCACAAACAGACACAGACGTATAATAAAATATCACGTCTGTGTCCTTTTGCTATTTATATGCTATTTCATGACCTTTTCTTTTGCCAGCTTCTCCATAACCACTGCCGCTTTGGCCAGATCGCTGTATTTGGTGAACTCAACCGGGCAATGGCTCCGTCCGTCCTTGCTCGGCACAAACAGCATGACTGTGGGAAGTACCTGACCGATTTCCAGGGCATCATGGCCTGCGCCGCTTAACATCCTCTTGCAGCTGTAGCCCCGCTCCCCGCATTCTTTCTCCATGATATCCAGCATTTCCCCTGAAAGCTCCACAGGAGTTATGGTCAGTTTGTTCTCCATGTCAAAACTGCCGCCATACTCACCAACCGCACGCTCAAGAGCCTTTCTGATCCTGTTTGTAATATCATTTATATTGTCGTTATTTCTGGAACGGATATCCACTGTGAACTCCGCTGTATCCGCCACAATGTTCATACCGCCCGGTATGGTGTTCACATATCCCACCGTAGCAACGGTTCCGTCCGCTTTTTCCCTGGCCCAGTCAGCTATTCTTGAGATAACCTTTGCCGCCGCGTCCACCGGGTCCATCCTCATATCCATGGGTGTGGTTCCTGCATGGTCGGCCCTGCCGTGCACCGTCACCATGTAGCGCTGAATGCCCACGATACAGTCTACCAGTCCAAGCTCTGTGCCTTCCGTATCCAGGACCGGTCCCTGCTCAATATGCGCCTCCAGGAAGCAGCCGATTTTTCCGTCTTCCCAGATTGCTTCTTTGATCTGCTCCGGATCCATACCGTATTCCTTCATGGCCTCATAGATGGATATACCGTCTTTGTCACGGAATTTTTTCATGTAGTCCACATCCCTGTGACCAAGGATGGCTCCTGAGCCAAAATAGCCGGTTCCAAACCGTGTTCCCTCTTCGTCACAGAATCCAACCACCACGAAATCTCTCTTAGGCCTGATTCCTTCTTCTAAAAGGAGACGTGCCACTTCAATGGCGCAGATGACACCGGCTATCCCATCATAGTCTCCGCCGTTATATACAGAATCATAGTGGGAGCCCATCATGACACAGGGTAATTGGGAGTCCTCACCCTTTAATACCCCAATCACATTGCCGGCAGCGTCTTCCCTCACATCAAGTCCGCTCTCCGTCATCAGCTCCTTTAAATACTCTACGGCCTGCCTGGCCTCTTTTGTGAACGGCAGCCTGGTGCAGCCGTTTCCCGGTGTTGCCGTAAACTGTTTTAAATGCTCCAAATCCCTGGCAATCCTGCCTGTAATCTCCTCAATCACCATTAGTAAACCCTCTCTATTCTTTATTTGGAAACCAACTTGTGTTTCCTCTTATTTCTTTCTGTCTAATACATATACCTTAAACGGCGAGTACAGCATAGCCGCCACCAGCAGAATAAATCCCAACAGGCATACCCCGTCTCCCTGCATCTTAAGCCCTGTCAGTATCAGGGCAAAGGCCGCCAGGATGGCTGCAAAGGCCACTGTGAGCCTGCCCCCTTTTGTCTTGAAAAATTTCTCTGTCTCCATATGTCATCCTCCTCTGCCCCGGCACTGCCTGCGCGTCATGAAACAGCCACTGATAAAAAAACGATAATACCGATTGCCAGCGTCATAATGGTCGTGAAGGGTATGATTCTCTTTAGCACCTGTCCCTCGCTTCCCAGGATTCCCGCTGTGGTAGTCCCCAGGATGATATTGCTGGGGCTGATGGCGCTTCCGATAGAACCTCCCGCTGTCTGGGCGCCCAGGATTGGCGCCTGGTTCAGATGAAGCAGATTGGCTGTGGTTACCTGAAACTCTCCAAAGAGTATATTAGATGACATATTGCTTCCGGTCATGAACGATCCCACCATTCCCACCAGAGGCGCCAATATGACATAAGTCTTGCCAAGTACCCTTGCTATCCCGTCCGCCAGCACGCTGGTCTGCCCTGTTCCGCCCATGATTTTGGACATAATGACAAGACCGATGATAGCGATTCCCGACGGCATGGACATGGTTATGGAACGGACAAACACACGCTTTACGCCTCCCGGACGAATCCATCCGTGCCTGCCGAAATACACCAGCCCTGCAATGGATGACAGAAACAGGAACATACTGGCATGGGTAAAGGGCCGCAACGGCGAAAATTGTTCCGTAGCCTGGTTGACGAATCCATACCCCGTGGAAGTCTCCGGAAAGGAAAATCCAATGGACACCTGGTTCAGGAAACGATTTACCGGAGGCACCACCAGCACCACCATGGTAACCGCAGTCAGCAGGATATAAGGCACAAATGCCTGTACCAGCGTCATGCCATCCGGCGTCTCCTCCGATGTGCCGGACGCAGCGCCACGGTCCATAATCCGGCTGTCCTCCACACTCCACTCCTGTCTGTACATCTTCATTCTGCCTATCAGTATCAGGGCCACCAGGGAGAGACAGGCCGGAAGGAAGCAGGCTATGGTTGTATTGACCCGGGTCAGAAGCAGCTCTCCCCCTCCCTGAATCAGGGACAGGATAAGGAGGGCGGGAAGTCCCTTCCTCACAGCCTTTCCTTTTCCGTAGAACCAGCATATCACCAGACCAATCACCACATTCCACATCCAGATGAACACACCTGCCCAAAAGGCAGCCGCCAGATAGTCAGGCGTACCGGGCACAAGTCCGGTGGACATGGCCAGGGCATCCCAGGCAGCTGCCAGGGTACCGAAGGTATTGCCCCATGCCTGCCCCAATAAAGGTATAATGACCGCGAATACGGGAACTACTCCAATGCCCATGAGCAGGGGAGCTCCCACTGCCACCGGTACACCGAATCCTGTAATTCCCTGGAGAAAGCTCTCCAGTATCCATCCCAGGGCCAGCACCATCAAAAGTTCATTGGGCAAAAGCTTTCTCATCCCGTTGCGGATTACAAGAAAGGCCCGGGCTTCATCCGCCACCTGGTACAGAAGAATCGCAGTCCATACAATCAGCAGGATAATAAGAGCGCTCCATATTCCTTTTGCACTTTCCGCTGCCAGCAGCCTGATATCAGCTTTATAGAATACAATGCCGGTAATAATCGTAATGGCCAGCCCCACGGGGGCTGCTTCCGTAGCCCCCCACTGGAACTTAATCATTAGCAGCAGCAGGACAATGATTGGCAGACATGCCATTATCCACATAAACAGATTTGTTGGTACGTTCATATTTTATCTCCCGATTACTTATGTATTACTGTCCCCGTGCTGCCGGCGATTCCTTCCGCCGCCTTGTCAAGCAAGGTGATAAGTGTACGCCTGCCTTCTCCAGACTGTGCGAAACGGATGGCTGCCTCGATTTTCGGAAGCATGGACCCCTTGGCAAACTGCTCCTGGGCAATGTACTCCTTGGCCTTATCTACTGTAAGGTCACTGAGCCATTCCTGGTTCTCCCTGCCGAAATTGATGGCTACCTTTTCCACAGCGGTCAGGATAATCAGGTAATCCGCCTCCAGCTCCGCTGCCAGCAGGCTGCTGGCATTGTCCTTGTCAATGACGGCGTTGACTCCTGAGAGCCTGCCATTGTCATTCACCACAGGAATACCGCCTCCGCCGCAGGTAATGACGATATGGCCGGCATCCACCAGCGTCTCAATGGTCTTGAGCTCCCGGATTTTCATGGGCATGGGGGAGGCCACCACGATGCGGTAACCCCTTCCTGCGTCTTCCATGCAGGGAATCCCGTTTTCCATGTTTTTCCTTGCTTCTTCCTCGGTCAGGAACCTGCCGATGGGTTTTGTGGGATTCTTAAATGCCTCGTCCTCCGGGTCCACCTCCACCTGGGACAGGATCGTGGATACCTTTACATCCATGTTCCTCTTATACAGCTCATACTTGATGGCATTTTGCAGGTCGATGCCGATATACCCCTGGCTCATGGCCACACAGGTCGGCAGCGGCGTTTCCTTGTAATTCTCATAGCTGCAGGCCAGCTGGTCCATGGCATTCTGGATCATGCCCACCTGGGGGCCGTTGCCGTGGGTGATAATCAGGTCCATGCCCTGCTGCACCAGGTCAACAATCACCTCAGCTGTCTTTGCCACTGCCTGCTTCTGCTCTTCGATATCCTTGCCCAGGGCGTTACCGCCCAGGGCAATTACTACTCTTTTTTTATCCATAACCCCATCTCCCTTACATCATAAGCTTAGTCCAAAGAGAACCCCAGTTTCTTCGCGTATGCCGCGATTGCCTTTTCAAAACATGCAATAGGCGGATGTACGGTGCCGGCCCCTATCTGTCCGTAGCCAGCCACCTTATGGGCGATTCCCGTATTGATAACTGGTGTGATACCCTTTTCCACCACCAGTCTGGCATCAATCCCAAGGCATGTTCCCTGGAAGTTCCAGTTTGGTATGATAAAGTTGGGATTCCGGTCAATGGTAATCTCCGTCATCTCCGTACTGGTACGAAGCGCATCCTCGTACCCGCCGGCTCCCACGAATCTGGTAACGGCCGGAGCCGCGATCATGGCCATGCCGCCTACGCCGAAGGTCTCCGTGATGGCGCTGTCACCCATATCCGGGCAGGCGTCCTCACCGTCATAACCTGTAAAGTAGAGTCCCTGGGGCGTGTTGACAGGAGCGGTGAACCATTCATCCCCCATGCCGCTTATGCGGATACCGAATTCCACGCCGTTTCTGCACATGGCAGTGACAATGGTGCCGTCGGTTACCTGCCTTGCGGCGTCCATGACAGCCTTACCTGTTGCCATCATGATATTCAGGAAGAACTGGTCTGTATCAGCCAGGAATTTGATGACGTCATAGCGGTCCTTTTCGTCCATATCCATCTTGGTAATCACCGGGCTGACCTCTTTCAGGAAAGCCAGGGACGCCGCAATATTCCTCTGGTGGAACTCGTCTCCCATAGCGATTGCCTTGGCTACAAGAGGATTCACATTCAGTCCGCCTATGGAACGGATGGCCCTTCCAAGGGTTGGTCCCAGCACATCCTTCATCCACAGCAGGCGGTCAACCACTTCCTTGGAATATGCACCGAACCTCAGCACCTTGCCGATTCCCTCATTCATGGTACAGTATGCCTCATTGCCGTCGGTCTGGTTCTCAACCACGAACACAGGCATGTTGGCGGAGGTAATGCCTCCCATGGGGCCCACGGCCTTTACATGATGGCAGGGAATAAAGGTCACCTCACCGGATGCAAGTATCTTTCTTGCTTCTTCCTCTGTAGCGGCCCATCCCTCAAAGAGTGCTGCGCCGACACAGGAACCCTGTACCGGGTCCGGCATGTTCTCAAACCGGATTGGCGGTCCCGCATGGAGAATCACCTTGCCCTCATTCAATTCTTTGATGACAGACTTAGCCGGCACCACATCCTTGATGACAGGCTGGCTGGCAACCACTTTGGCAATAACGGAGCGGTTGGCCTCATCAATATCCATTTCCCGGCAGCTTCTCAGGAAATTCAGGACCTTTATCAGCTCCACGTTGCCCCCGGCGGGCGGCGCCCAGTCATACTGGACCACGTCACATCCAAAGGCTTCTATGACCTCAGCAAAACTCTTAAGGCCCACATTGATGACCCTTGGCTTCTGTGACAGTAGTTCAAGGAGTTTTTCCGATGCTTCCGTTTTCTGGATCCGGGCTGTTGTCTTGGGGCGGATTTCCTTCACCGGCTCTTCAAAGTCCAGACCGATGGCGCGGATTGCCGTATGTACAGCCAGCTTATTATTCTCACATACAATGACCCCTGCTTCCTTCAGTGTTTCCACGGCCTTGTCATAACCCTGGAAATCCCTTCTTGTCCCGCATACAGTGGCCACGAAGAATAATTTTCTCCCTTCCTCCCTGGCCTTGTCGCGAAGGCGGATGATTGCAGGGAGGAGGGCCCCGGCCATATCCTCATGGGAACCGTAACCCAGCATGATATCCAAAAGGATAACGCCTGTGGACCCGTCGTCTATCGCCTCCTGCATGCACTCAATGCGCTTGGCGGGATCAATCATGGGATGAGGCTTGCCCTGGGTGTATACATCGTCTCCCAAGTCCACCACGATATGTCCGTCGGTCTTTAACATAAAGCCTTCTGCCTTCTGGGGCGGAACCTTAAGGTTCAGGGCATCCTTGATTAACATGGCAGCTTCCCCTGCCAGGGTGCCTCCTGAGTAGTATGCCTTGATTGTCTTCTTTTCCTCTGCCGCGAAGAAGCTGGAGGTATCCGCCTCCACGCTGCCCTCTGCGATATCCTGGCCCCTCACCAGCCCCACGGCCAGGCGGGCTGCTTCATCCAGTGTATACGCATGGTAGAAGTTTTCCTCATGGTACTCCGGCTTCTCACCCAGGAACAGGGTTACAACCGGTTTCTTAAAGTTGCTCAGCCGGTCGGAAATCCTGTCCCTCACCGCCTTTGCCGGAGGCTTGGATATGATGATCAACACTTTCACGGTATCATCCTTTTCCATGGCCTCAATCATATCCATCATGGTAATTCCGCCTACTTCAGTGGACAAATCCCTGCCGCCGGTGCCGATGGCGTTTTTAACACCCTCTCCCAGACGGTCTATGATGGTGGTCAGTTCCTGGATGCCGGTGCCTGACGCTCCGATGATGCCGATGGGTCCCGGAGCCACGTGATTGGTAAAGGCAATGGGCACGCCCTGGATGATTCCGGTACCGCAGTCCGGTCCCATAACAGCCAGCCCCTTTTCATGGGCCTTTTTCTTTAACTTAATTTCATCCTCCAGCGTAACATTGTCGCTGAACATGAATACGTTCATGCCCTCATCCAATGCCCGGTCAGCCTCCAACGCCGCATAAGCGCCCGGTATGGAAATCACCGCCAGGTTGGCGTCCGCCAGCTTTCCCAGTGCCTTATCCCAGGACCGGACCGCCTCCGCTCCCTTTTTATCCGACTCTGAAGTGGACTGTTTCTTAAAGAACGCCTCCACTTCCTCCATGATCACGTCAAGCAGCCCGTCGTCATCCACATCAGCCACTACCACCATATCATTGGCGGACGCCTCCTCCAGCTCGCTGGTACTGAGGCCGCTCTGCCTGTAAATATCCTTGTTGGCAGGAGTTGCCATCATGATGGAAACCTTCTTTACACCTTCTATGGAAGAAATCTGGTTAGTCAAAAGCATAAGGACTACAGAATCATGATAACTCCCTTTTTTTACTATGGTTTTTAACATACGCTCCCCTTCTCCTTATTCGGCAAACCTGTTTTTGTGGTCATATTTATCAAAGTGTACCTTATCGCTCTTTAAATACTCATAGATTTCATCAACTATCTCCACGCCGCCTGTGGCATAGGCTTTATCCCGCCTCATGACCGCGCGCTCACCCGGATAATACACCTTATCAAAGCCTTCTGCGGCCGGCATCTCTCCCAGCTCATCAAGCACCTGTGACATGGACGCCTTGAATGCGTCTAATCCCACGAATCTGGACGGATCCATGACAATGAACATCTGTCCCAGCTCCCTGCCTGCCGACAGGTCATGGTACATCGAACTTACATGCTTCCCAAAGGGAACTCCCAGAAGCACGCCCGAGAAAATGTCCACCATCATCATCAGTCCGTATCCCTTGGCGCCTTCAATGGGTACCAGGGCATTCACAAGGCTGGAATCCGTAACCGGACGTCCCTTGGCGTCCACTGCCCATGTGTCGGGAATGGATTCATGCCTGGAGCGTTTGTCCAATATCTTGCCCCATGCCTGGACCGTGGTAGCCATGTCGAATACAACCGTTCTTTCGTCAGCCGTGGGGGCTGCAAAGGAGATGGGGTTGGTACCGTAGTAAGGCTCTATCCCGCCGTACGGCACCGCCATCGGATCGGACTGGCAGCATGCAATCGCCACCAAATCCGCCTTGGCGGCCATTTCCGTATAATAACCAATGGAGCCGCTATGGGAAATGTTGCGGATGCCAACCACTGCGATGCCGGACTTCTTTGCCATCTCAATGGCCTTTTCCATGGCCAGCACAGACGCTACATATCCGCAGCCGTTGTCCCCTTCAAAGACAGCGGAACAAGGTCCTGTCTCCCTCCACTCAAACTTCGGATCAACCGTGATGCCGCCCTTGGCAATCCTCTCGCTGTAATACTCCACACGCACAGCCCCGTGGGAGTGATAACCCCTTTCGTCAGACCAGGTGAGGACATCGGCCGTCATATCCGCATGATCCGCCTTCAGCCCCGCCTGCATCAGCTTATTTTTCATTAACCCCTTTAACTCATCATGGGAAAGTTTCATATCTGCACCCCGCTTCTTCTCAATATTCTACAACTGCACGTCTCTGTTGCAATCCTTGGAGTAAATATACGCGAAATCCTCTTCACGTCCCACCGCATAACATGCCTGCGGGCAATATGCGTCCAGGAACATGTAATCTCCGGCCTTTACCGGTACCCAGTCATTGTCAGCCCTGTACATGCCTTTGCCTGACAGGAAATACATTCCGTGCTCCTGGATATGTGTCTCCACGTAGCCGTGGGACGCTCCCAGCTTGAACTTCAGGATGTGCATGTTCATATCAAATCCGAAATTACCTGCTGCCGGAAGGAAATCCTTGATGTGGCAGTTGTCCATTCCCTCATATTCTGTCCAGGGAATATCATTGGCATTTCCCACTACCGTAAATGCGCTGTATCCCTCAATCTTCTCATATCTGCGCTTATATACATACAGCCTGGCTTCTTTGCCGCTCTTGTTTTCAAAGGAAACCTTAACGCTCTCAGGGGAGAAGATATAACCGCCCTCGGTAAGGCTCTCTTCCTTGTCGGCATTCTTGACAACCACTTCGCCGGCCAGTACATAAATGAACGTCTCCAGACCTTCACCGCCAATGCCGCTGTTTTTTCCGCCTTCCTTTACCGTAACCAGATAATCCGCAAAGGTAGCTCCCATGGCAGGGGAACCCAGAATGGTTACGTCGCAGTTCTCATAACCGGGGATGCTGTTCTTAACCAGACCGTCCGGTTCCAGCAGAACATAATTTTCCTTCTTGATTACAGAACGTGTTGCCAGTAATTCCTCTCTGTATCCTACCTGATCATTTAAATAACTCATATTTACTTCCTCGCTTTCATTCTTTGTTAAAGGCCTTTTTTGGTCAACTTTTTTATATTTATATTATTGCAAAACAACGCTCTTTTTTCAATTATGTATTTATGCAAATCTCCCTATGATTTTTATCCATTTTATACCCTATTGCTAATTTTTTCACATCCCACTTTTTTCCGGTCTCATGTTATAATATCTTTAAATATAACTTATCTATTATACAAAGGAGAACACCATTATGACGGAAAAAAGAGAGATAAACCTGGAACATCCAGCTTATCCAAAGTATGCAACTGTATATTCAGAAAAGGATACAGATGCAAAAGCCTGTATCCTTTACTTCCATGGGGGAGGGCTGCTGTACGGCAGCAGGGAGGATCTGCCCCGAAGGCATATAGATACCCTGACCCGGGCCGGATATATCATCATATCCTACGACTACCCTCTTGCGCCCGCCGCCAGGCTGGATACCATAATGGGTGATGTCTGTTCCTCCATCACCCATTACATAAATCATCCTGAAATGTACTGCGGACGCAAACTCCCGTTCTTCCTGTGGGGCCGTTCCGCCGGAGCATATCTCTGCCTCTTAGCCGGGGCCAAAGGTGACCTGCCTGCCGTGCCTGCGGGGATCCTCTCCTACTACGGATACGGATTCCTGTGCGACCACTGGTATGAGACACCCAGCGGATTTTACTGCTCCCTTCCGGCTGTGGATGCGTCCTGCCTGGAACAGGCCGGTGCTGACCTTCACACGGCCGGAAGCCTGGACACCCACTACAGCATCTATGTATATGCAAGACAGACCGGATCCTGGCGTTCCCTTCTGTATGAAGGCAGGGATAAATATTTCTATCTGGACTACACCCTGCGCGCCTGCACCGCCCTTCCCTGCCCCCTTTTCTGCGCTCACGGCACCCGTGACAATGATGTGCCCTATGGGGAATTCCTGGAGCTGTCAAACCGTTTCCGCCCATGGCAGTTCATCGCCTCCTGCGATGGCCACGACTTTGACCGGGATGAAGAAAACCCGTTTACGGAAAAACTGCTGGACGAGACACTGGCATTCCTGGAGGAAAACCTGAAGCTGTCGCCGGCCCAGTGCTGATAACTAGCCTTCCTGCTCCTGGAAAATGGTTCCTGTGCGGAATGACTTTGCGCTCTTCATGTTCTTCATCAGGAAGTAATACACCAGTCCCGTGGGAATCAGGCTCACATACCAGGACAGCTGTACGATGACCAGAGAGCAGAGGGAGCCGATGACGATGGCTATGATGGCTGCCCAGTTGATTCCCTTGAACACACCCTGCTTGTCATACATATGATTGATATTCAGCTTCTTTTTCCGGAGAATGTAATAGTCCACCGCCATTACGGCAAAAATCGGGCCCAGGAATGCGGAATAGAACTGGGTAAACAGGCTTAAGCCCGCTGCCGAATCATCCGTCACCAGCTTCCACGGCATACAGCATGCCGAGAGGATTCCTACCAGGATGGTGGCGTGGGACCATTTCATGTGGAATGATTCCATCAGCACATAGGATGGCGGAACGATATTGTTCAGCACATTGGTTGTGACCTGGGCAAATGCAATAAACAGCAATGTCACTACTGTGAGGAACTTGCTTCCCATGGTTGTGGAGAACACCACAACCGGGTCGCTGTTGCCGGTAGCAGCCGTCACAAGCAGTCCGATCAATCCCATAAACAGCGTTACAGGCAGAATGGCAACCGTGTAAATGCTTCCGGTAAAGGTGGGTCCCACCTTCCCCTCCAGGTTACGGGAATAGTCGGATGCATTGATGATCATGGTTGAGTAGATTCCCAGGAAGGAGGTGGTGGCTGCCCAGAAAGGCATGCCCCATGTTCCCTTGATTCCGGAGAACACGTCATCAATCTCAGTTGCGAACTGTGTCTTGACCACATACAGCATGTAGGCCAGTATTGCGATGATGAATACACAGGAAATATTTTCCAGCCACTTGATACCCTCAAATCCCTTGATGGCCAGGGCAACCTGCAGCATTGTAAACAGGGCATAGACCAGGGGAAGGTTGCTGAAACCGAACAGGATGCTCAGACAGCTGTTGATGGCTCCCGCTCCCACCCAGCTCTGGAAACCAAACCAGATAATGGCAGGAATACCTCTTAACAGGCCGGGCACCTTGACGCCGGTGGTGCCGAAGCTGCTCCGAAGCTGTACCGTGTAAGGAATACCGTACTTATGCCCGCAGTTGCCGATGATTACCAGCGCCACCGCGATGACCAGACATCCGATGACCATGGCAAGGATGGCCTGCCCCACTGTCAATGCCCCTATCAGGCCGGCGCCCATGGAGAAGGTGCCGATGGATACGCACCCTCCCATGAAGCTTGCCGCGTAGGAAAGAGGCCCCATAATACGTTTTTTCGTCGGCTGCAGATCCGGATCCACGTTCTTTACCAGCTCCGGATTCAAATTCATATTTTCAACTATATTACTCATACTTTCTCCTTTTCCGGGGAGTGTCTGAAAATCACGTTCTGTCAGCTCAGTCTCCTGACCAGATTCCCCACGCCTTTTTCCGCTGTAATCCTTCCGTCTTCAGCCACCACATTGCCGCGGATGATGGTGCATACGGGCAGTCCTTTGCCCTTCATTCCCACAAACGCGGAAATCTTGTTTACATACAGGAGGGATTCGCTTGTAATCTCCCACTCCTTTTCCGGGTCCAGAATCACAAGGTCCGCGTCAAATCCCGGAAGTATGTCACCCTTTTTTCCGTATATGCCGAATGCTTTTGCCGGATTAAGGGCCATGGCTCTTGCCAATACCCTGGGATCCACGCCCCGCTTTACGCATCCCTCGTTAAACGCCACCTGGAATCCGCTCTGGATGCCGCTGATGCCGCCCCATACGTCAAATACATTCTCGATTTTATTTCCCAGAATCTCTTTGAATTTCTCATCGTAGGAGCAGGGAGAATGATCGCTTGCTATACCGCTGAAGGTACCGTCCTCCACATAGGTCCAGAGACGGTCCACATCTTCCTTGGACCGCAGGGGAGGCGCGCATTTGAACAGAGGTCCGTTGGCAAGGACATCCTGGTCCGTCAGGCTCAGATAATGGGAACATGTCTCCGCCGTCACATCATAGCCCGCCTGCTGGGCCTCCTTTATCTTCTGGGCCACGTCGGGACTGCTCACGTGGCAGATATGTACCTTGCACCCTGTTGCCTTGGCAATCTCAATCATATCCACAGTGGCAACCATCTCCGCAATCACCGGCCTGGAATCCAGAAATCCCTGCCAGTCCATATGTCCTTCTCTTTTCATCCTGGCTTCCTGCCATTTAATCATGGAAAAATCTTCGCAGTGGAAGCCGGCACGGCCGCCAAATTCCTTAATCCTCTCCATGGCCTCATAGGCCTGCCCGTAGTTTAAGGAGCTGTAATCAGGTGATACCGGTCCGATAAAGGATTTGAAGGCAACACAGCCCTTCTCATGCAGGCCTTCCAGTTCGTCAAAATTATCCGGCACCAGGCCGCCCCAGAAGCAGTAGTCCGTATATGCGTTACAGTCCACCTTCTCCACTTTTCTGTCAAAAATTGCCGCGTTTGTCATGGCCGGTTCATTTTGAAGGGGCATGTCGATGATGGTGGTATAACCTCCCATGGCTGCCGCCGCTGTCCCATGTTCATAATCCTCCCGCCATTCATACCCCGGATCATTGAGGTGTGCATGGGTGTCAATGGCTCCTGGAAATACATATTTTCCTTTTGCATCAATCACCTTTGCAGCCTCCGGCTCCTGCCCGGCCTCCAGCAGGGCGGCAATCCTGCCGTCCTTTATGCCGATATTCCCCTCTGTCACTGCCTGGGCGGTAACAATCCTTCCATTTTTCACTAACAGATCATACATAAGCTTTGCCTCCTATTTACTTCTCCAGGGAAGTCCCTTTCCTGAAACGTTGGCAGGACGGCATATGCTTCATGCAGAAATAATATACCAGTCCTGTAGGTATGGTTGCCGTAAAGAAGGATATGTCTACATTGACAAGTCCGATTACCGCGCCCACTGCCGTTGCAATGATGGCTGCCCAGTTGATTCCTGAATGGGTTCCGTTATCATTGTAGAGGTCATCCAGAGCCGCTCCTTCCATCTTCCCCCTGTGCAGGATGTAGTAATCCGTAATCAGCACGGCAAAGATTGGGCCAAAGAAAGCGGTGTAAATCTTAACAAACAGATCCAGTCCTGCCGCGGAGCTGTCGTTGGTCAGGATCCACGGACAGGTACATACAGCCAGGACTCCCACCAGGATCACGGCCGTCCTGTGCTTCATCTTAAATGCGTCCATAAACGCATAGGCAGGAGGCACCACGTTGCTGGCCAGGTTGGTGGTCATCTGGGCAAAAAGGATGAATCCAAGGGTTGCCACCAGCAGAACCTTGTTGTGTACCATCTGTGAAAATGCGTTGATGGGGTTTGCAATCCCTGTTGCCGTGGAAGCCATTGCGCCGATAAGTCCCAGAAGGACAGTGGTTGGTACCATGGCGATAAAATAGGCAACACCGCGCTTTCCTACGGAAAAACCGCCCTTTAGCTCTCTGGAATAGTCGCCGGCATTGAGCATAACCGTGGTGCTGTTGCCAAAGAAAGCTATGATGGCAGCGATGAAGGGCATTCCCCATGAACCCTTCCTGCTGATGAGCTTATCGCCAATCACGCCCCAGTACTGGGTCACGCATACAAATAACATATAGAGCATGGCGCTGACGATTACCACGCCGCCGATGTTCTCCACCCATTTGATTCCGTGGAAGCCCTTTACTGATAATATAATCTGGACCACCTGGAACAGGAGGAAGAACAGCACAACATTGTCATATCCGAATATGGCAATGGATATCTGGTTGATGGCGGAGCCGCCCAGCCAGGTCTGGAATCCGTACCATACAATAGCGGGAAGACCACGGATCATAACCGGTACAATGTTTCCCTTTGTGCCGTACGCGCTCTTAAGCTGAACCGCATAGGGCGCGCCTGATTTGTAGCTGAAACGGTCATTTGCACAGATGCCGATAACCAGTATGGTGGAGCCAATCAGCACCGCCAAAAATACCTGCATCAGGTTAAGCCCCTTGTCCAACTGGGCAGACCCCATGGTCAATGTGCCGATGGAAATACATCCTCCCAGCCACAGCATCAGGTAGGATCCCCACCCCATAATACGGTCCTTGTCCTGAATCGGCGCCAATGAATCTGTTTGCTTATTTACTTCATTTTTTACATCGCTCATAATATCACCCCTTATTTTCTTCTCCTCGTATTAACAGTCATGTACCGGAGTCACGTATTCCCCGTAGCCCAGAGCGTCTTCCCTATAGGTTCCGCCGGAAGCAACCACCTTGCCCCGGATGATGGTGCATACGGGAGCGCCCTTTCCTTCCAGACCGTCGAAGCAGGATACATGCCCCTTGGTCAGCAGTTCATTCTGGCTGCATTTCCAGGCCTTCTCAGGATCAACAATAACAATGTCCCCGTCAAATCCCAGCTCAAAGGCCCCCTTCCGGCCGTAGAGACCGAATACCCTGGCCGGATTGTAGTCCATCACCCTGGCAATCAGGGTGGGGCTTAAGCCCTTCTTGTTTACCACCATGTCAAACATCATAGGCAGGAAGAACTGGATGGAGTTGAGACCGCCCCATGCATGCCAGATATCCTTTGTGGAATTGTCCTTTTCCTCATCCGCAGCCGGTGAGTGGTCGCTTCCCACACAGGATAATGTGCCGTCCAGAACATAATCCCACAGCCGTTCCATATCCTCTTTCCTGCGCATAGGCGGCGTACACTTGGCCGGAGCGCCCTTCTCAAAGACAAAATCCTCTGTAAACCCAAGATAGTGTGGACATGTCTCAGCCGTAATAGGAAGCCCTTCGTGGATGGCGTCCTTTACAACCTGTGCCACCATGGGGTGGCTCACATGGCAGATATGCACTCTGCCCCCGGTTGCCCTGGCCATGTCAATCACATTTTTAGTGGCAACATACTCGGTCCACACATCATGGGAATCCAGGAAATCCCTGATTTTCTCTTCGCTGGTCCTTCCGGTTTTTGCCTTTGCCTCCTTTTCCCGTTCCAGCACCTGACCGAACTCTTCACAGTGGAAACCGCACAGGGCCCCGTACGGCTTTAAGATTTCCAGAGCCTTTCTCACATTGCCCATGTTCACGGTTGGGAACAAATCGCCGTTGGGGCAGGTAAACCCTTTGAATGCAGCCACGCCGCATTTGTGCAGGTCCACCAGATCCGCCATGTTGTTCTTCACCGAACCGGGCTGATTGTCATAATCCCCCACAATACCGCCCCACAGGGCAAAATCCACATAGGAGTGCTTGCTGATGCGCCCCATCTTCAGGTCAAAGATTTCCTTATTCATCAAAGACGGATCATTGTTCAAGGGCATGTCAATCAGGCAGGTACAGCCAGCTGCCGCAGCTGCCCTGGAACCGGTCTCAAAGTCCTCCCTGTATTCAAATCCCGGTTCATTCAGGTGCGCGTGGCAATCAATGATTCCCGGATATATGTAGCATCCCTTTGCATCTATCACTTCTTTTGCAGCCGCCTGCGACCCCTTGGCAAGAAAGGCAGCGTAGACCCCGTCTTTTATCGCAATATCAGCTTCATAAATCCTGTCAGGGGTTACCAGCTTTCCGTTTGTTATTACTAAATCATACATTTTTTACCTCCTTACAGACTGTAAATCGTTGACCGTTTCAATACTTACGTTGTATTTTATTAGATACACAGTCAGAAAACAATGACGAGAAAACGGGGAAAAATTATGTTTTTTTGTCTATCATGTATAAAACTATATTATTTTGAAATTTGTTTTTGTGTTTTTTTCGATAATCTGGTAAAATTTATTGTTGAAGCATTGTCATAAGTGCAATAAACAGCATAGCACAGGGAGAAAGCAAATGTATCCTACCATCACCGCCATTGCCGCCTACGCAGCACAGCAGCTGGAGGAGTGCCGTTTCTGGACGGTCCACTCTGTCTACAAAAAAACAGTGAATCTTCAGGCAGGAGAGCGCCTTCTGGCCCTGCAGGCCGCATCCTCTCCCATGTCTCCTATCAGCATCATAACAGACATGGATGCCAGGGCTTTTGAAGTTCTACCGGTCAAACCAGGCCAGCAGGTGTCCATTGCCGGCAGCCGAATTATAATATCCTCTCCGGGACACACAGTGGATTTTTGGTGCCGGCCGAAAAAAGTCTGCTGCACCCGGTTAACCTGCCCGCCCGGGCCGTTTCCCTGCAAAGAGCTTCTCTCACGGGTCCGGCAGGCCGTCGCCAGCTCGCAGGCCGGCATATTCCGGCTTCTGTTCTGGGATTCCACGGATGGCCAGGCAATGAAAGGCAAAGAGGAATACAGCCTAATTCTGGCCGCAGCCAGAAGCCGAATCCTCCAATGCAGCGAATGTCTGGAACAGCATTTGTACGGAGATGCTGCCAAACACCTGGCAGGACTCATAGGACTGGGAATAGGCCTTACGCCAAGCGGTGATGATTTTCTGTGCGGGGTGCTGGCAGGACTCATCCTGCGCGGAGAGGAAAACCATCCATTTGCACACGCTCTCTGCCGGGAGATAACTTCCCGCCGGTTTGATACCAATGATATCAGCCGCGCCTTTTTGGACTGCTCTGTGCAGCACCATTTCAGCCTGGCTGTCAACAGCCTGACAGACCTTCCCTCTGCCGATAGGATTTTAAACGTATTCTCAGACATTGGGCATTCTTCCGGCATTGATACATTATGCGGGGTTGCGTACGGACTCTCCGCAGAGGTATAAGGATGGGGTTCAGACACAACAAAAGCGCAGGCTTCTGTGCCTCCCCGGAGGAGTATCACAGCACAGTGCCTGCGCTTATATATAATCTATTATATTTTAAAGTTATTACCGCCTTGTAAGGATAGAATCAATCAGCCCATACTCCAATGCCTCCTCCGCGCTCATAAAATTATCCCGCTCTGTATCCCTGGCTATTTCCTCCTCGGAGCGGCCTGTATTCACCGCCAGAACACGGTTTAAACGCTGCCTGCTTTTCTGCATGTAATCCGACATGATTTTAATGTCGCTGGCAGGGCCCTGGATTCCATTTCCGTGCATGGCTGGCTGGTGTATCATGATTTCGGAATTGGGAAGGGCCATGCGTTTTCCATGTGCTCCTCCTGCCAGCAAAAAGGCCCCGAAACTGGCTGCCAGTCCAAGGCAGATAGTTGAAACGTCGCATTTAATATACTGCATGGTATCATATACAGCCCAGCCAGCTGTCACAGAACCACCTGGACTGTTGATGTACAGCTGGATATCCTTGTCCGGATCCGCGGATTCCAGAAACAGCAGCTGGGCTATAATAAGGCTGGCGGAGGTGTCGCTGACCTCCTCGCCCAGAAAGATAATACGGTCCGACAGAAGCCTGGAATATATATCATAGCTTCTCTCTCCTCTTCCTGTCTGTTCAATCACATAAGGTATGGTACTCACGCTGCAATCCCTCCCATTCTGTCACAAACCCCATATACTGTAAAACAGGAGGCTTGATGCATTTGAATCCGTTTCTTTGCAGGCTGATAAATCCCCCTTTTTCTGTACGCTCCGGGCGGACATAAATATACCTGTTTAAATGCGAGAGAAAATGCCTGCTGGGACTGGTACCCGGCATCGTAGGCTATCTGCGTGATGTCCATATCCGTATCCACCAGCTTCTCCGCCGCCATGGTGAGCCTGCGCTCCTGCACATATTTATGAATTGTGCCTCCCGTCTCTTCCATGAATATCCGGTTCAGATGGAACCTGGAATAACCTGCATGCTCCGCTATCTTCTCCAGATTCAGCTCCTCCTCCAGGTGTTCCTCAATATAATCAATGACCTTTCTCACTGTATGCTTTTGATTCTTCATTCTGCCACCTCCTGGTCTGGTTCATTTTATTATAACAGGAGGGAGCCGGATTGTCTTAATAAAAAGTGCGTTTTGTAACGCAATAAGCCGGGGCAGGATTTTCGCAAATCCCGCCCCGGCCATTACCCGAACACTTAATATGGACTTTAATACAGCTTCGCACCCGCCGGAATATGGTCATCTACAATCAGGAGATGAAGTCCTTCATGTCCGTCCTCCTCATGAACCGCAGAGATCAGCATTCCGCAGGAATCAATGCCCATCATCTTTCTGGGAGGCAGATTCACAATCGCAATCGCTGTCTTTCCAATCAGGTCTTCCGGCTCATAATACTCATGAATTCCGCTTAAAATCGTGCGGTCTGTGCCTGAACCATCATCTAAGGTAAACTGTAAAAGTTTCTTACTCTTGGGCACTGGGGCACAGTCTTTTATCTTTACGGCACGGTAATCAGACTTTGCAAAGGTTTCAAAATCTACCATTTCCTCAAACAGCGGCTCAATTTTTACGTTGGAAAAATCAATTTTTTCTGCCGGTTTTGCTTCTGTTTCCACTTCTGCCGAAGCTGCCTTTTCCACCTTTTTCGCTCCATCGGAACCGCCCAGTGTCTTCATGGTGGGGAACAGCAGCACATCCCTGATGGCCGGTGAATCCGTCAGCAGCATGACCATACGGTCAATACCGAATCCGATTCCTCCCGTCGGAGGCATACCTACCTCCAGCGCATTCAAGAAGTCCTCGTCCGTATGGTTGGCCTCCTCATCGCCCTGGGCCAGAAGCTCTTCCTGTGCCCTAAACCGCTCCCTCTGGTCAATGGGATCATTGATCTCAGAGTAGGCGTTGGCCATCTCCCAGCCGTTCATAAAGAACTCAAAGCGCTCCACATAATCGGGATTGCCCGGCTTTTTCTTGGTCAGAGGTGAAATCTCCACCGGATGGTCCAGAACAAAGGTAGGCTGAACCAGGTGCTCCTCTGCAAACTCCTCAAAGAACAGATTCAGGATGTCGCCCTTCTTATGGCGCCCCTCAAACTCCACTCCCTTTTCCTTGGCAACGGCTCTTGCCTCCTCCAGGGTATGAATCTGGTCAAAATCAACTCCGGCATACTTCTTTACCGCGTCCACCATGGTGATGCGGGCAAAAGGCTTGCCTAAATCCATCTCCACGCCTTTATAAGTAATGGTGGTGGTACCAAGTACCTCCTGAGCCACAAAACGGTACAGCTTCTCGGTCAGGTCCATCATCCCGTTGTAATCCGTATAAGCCTGATACAGCTCCATCAGGGTGAACTCCGGGTTGTGCCTGGTATCCAGACCCTCGTTGCGGAATACACGCCCAATCTCGTAAACCCTCTCAAGTCCGCCTACAATAAGCCTCTTCAGATAAAGCTCCAGGGATATACGAAGCTTTAGATCCTCATCCAGGGCATTAAAATGGGTCTCAAAAGGCCTTGCGGCAGCGCCGCCAGCATTGGAAACCAGCATAGGGGTCTCCACTTCCATAAAGCCCTCTCCGCCCAGATATTTGCGGATGGCAGCCAGTATCCTGGAGCGCTTGATGAAGGTATCCTTCACCTCTGCGTTCATGATCAGGTCCACGTAGCGCTGGCGGTAACGCATATCCGTATCTGTCAGGCCATGGAACTTCTCAGGAAGCACCTGAAGGCTCTTGGAAAGAAGGGTCACCTCTGTGGCATGAATGGATATCTCGCCTGTCTTGGTGGTAAAGGCAGTTCCCTTCACACCCACGATATCGCCGATGTCCATTTTCTTGAAATCCTTATAAGACTCCTCACCCACGCTGTCCCTTGCCACATAGACCTGGATGCTGCCTTTTAAATCCTGTACATTACAGAAAGAAGCCTTGCCCATGACACGTTTGAACATCATACGGCCAGCAATGGCTGCTTCCTTCCCCTCCCACTGCTCATAGTTATCCTTGATATCCATGCTGTGGGCAGTCACATCATATTTTGTAATCTGGAAAGGGTCCTTTCCAGCTGTCTGAAGCTCCGCCAGCTTATCCCTGCGCGCCTTCAGCACATGATTTAAATCTGTATCTGCCTGATTAACCTTCTGCTGTTCTCCCACGTCCTTAACTCCTTTGTGTAAGATTTATGAAACCCTCTGGATTTCCAGCACCTTATACTGGATATCCCCTGCCTGGGTCTCCACGTCTACGCAGTCACCCACTACCTTGCCTATCAGGGCGCGGCCTACCGGTGATTCGTTGCTTATCTTATTCTGCAGGCTGTTGGCCTCGGTGGAACCAACGATATAGAACTCCATCTCTTCGTCATACTCCACATCCAGAAGCTTTACCTTACATCCGATATTAATTTTATCCAGGTCGATTTCATCCTCTACTACGACCTCGGCGTTCTTAAGAAGCTTCTCCAGTTCCTCGATACGCAGCTCAATGTCCCTCTGCTCATCCTTGGCTGCATCATACTCTGCATTCTCGGACAAATCGCCCTGCTCTCTTGCTTCCTTAATCTTCTGCGCAACTTCTTTTCTCTTGACAACTTTCAGATTCTGCAGTTCATCCTCGTACTGTTTGAGTCCGGCATATGTCAAAATGTGTTTCTTATCTGCCATCTTACCCGCTTCCTTCCTTTAATTCTTACTTTATGTTGATTTCACTTGAGTATCATTCTTAATGTCCACACATTCTGAGTATTATATAGGAAAATGTGTCCATTGTCAAGATTGGATTTTCCTGTCCAGAAGCTCCACGAAACCCTCCAATGTCTCCACCTGGTTGATTTCATTCCTCAGTGTGGCTGAGTGGGGCATTCCTTTTGTATACCAGGCCATATGGCCCCTCATTTCCCGCATGGCAACCCCTTCTCCCTTGAACTGTACCAGCATCCGGCCGTGCCGCAGAATCATGGCCTTTATCTCAGCCATGGAAGGCCCCGGAAGAACCTCCCCTGTATCCAGATAGTGGTTAATCCGGCCGAACAGCCACGGATTCCCCTTGGCTCCCCTGGCCACCATAATGCCGTCGCATCCTGTCTCCTTAAGCATCCTGCCGGCGTCCTCCGGCGTAAAGATATCCCCGTTTCCAATGACAGGGATCCGTACCGCCTCCTTCACCTGACGGATGATGTCCCAGTCCGCCTTTCCTGAATAATACTGCTCCCTGGTGCGCCCATGGACAGCCACAGCGGCAACGCCGCAGCTTTCCGCCATCTTAGCAAATTCCACGGCATTGACAGAGAGGTCGTTGAACCCCTTGCGGAATTTCACAGTCACGGGCTTTTTCACCGCTTTCACCATGGCCGTCAGCACTTCCTTTGCCCGTTCCGAATTCTTCATCAGCGCGGATCCCTCGCCGTTGTTGACGATTTTCGGCACAGGGCATCCCATGTTCACGTCAATGTAATCATAGGGTCCTTCCTCCAGCCTGGCCGCAATCTCCGCCATAATGTCCGGCTCCGAGCCAAAGAGCTGCACGGCTGCGGGGCGCTCGGCCGGGTCTATCTGCAGCAGTTCCCTGGTGTTTTTGTTGTTGTACAGAACCGCCTTTGCGCTGACCATCTCCGTCACCACGCAGCCAGCTCCCTGTTCCCGGCACAGCACCCGAAAGGGCAGATCCGTGACGCCCGCCATGGGCGCCAGTATTACATTATTCTCAAGAACTGTGTTTCCAATCCTAAGTTTCATTTAATCTTCCCCGTCATCCTCTATATCTATGTCCTCGCCCAGGAAAAATGTCCTGTAATACAGTTCCAGCGCTTCCAGCATTTCTTTTTTTTCTTCCTGGTACTGCTTGATTTTAAGGACGCTTCCTATCTCGTCAAAGAGATAATCCGTTTCCTCCGAGGTCACCCTGAATTCCAGGTTTCCCCTTTCGTCAAATTCCATGGTAAGCACGCCGCCCACATCCTCTGTATACATCACACACATGATCTGGAGCTCGTCTCTTATGGACTGGGGCAGGGATTTGAAATCCTGGTTAAAATAATATTTCTGTTCATAGGAATTGGCTCCGCAAAGCACTGTTGTATCCTTCATCTCATCTCTCCACAAAAGTCCGCTGCCTGTGACAGGCGGCGGACTTTCCATTCTATCGTCGTTTATGTTCTCACGTACCGGACTAGCGAATCAGCATCTTGGCAATCTCATACTGCTCTTCCGGGATGTCCTTTGTCATATTCAGGGCTTCCTGGATATCGAAATCCACAAACTCACCGTGCTTATAGGCTACCAGGCGGTTGCTCTTGCCTGCGGCCAGAAGCTCTGCTGCCTTGGCTCCCATGATGGAGGCATATACCCTGTCCTTACAGGTAGGCGTTCCGCCGCGCTGCATGTGGCCCAGGATGGTGGCCCTTGTCTCGATGCCCGTGGCAGCCTCAATGCGCTTTGCCATGGAACCGGAATGACCGATTCCCTCTGCATTGATAATGATGTTGTGTTTCTTGCCCCGCCTGCGGTTGTCGATAATCCGGTTAATCAGGGCCTGCTCGTTGCCGTCATAGCGCTCCGGAAGAAGAATATCCTCCGCGCCATTTCCAATGCCGCACCACAGCGCGATGTATCCGGCGTTGCGCCCCATAACCTCCACAATGCTGCACCGCTCATGGGATGTGGATGTATCACGAATCTTATCAATTGCTTCCATGGCCGTGTTGACAGCCGTGTCAAAACCAATGGTATAATCGGTACAGGCAATATCCAGGTCAATGGTTCCCGGAAGGCCGATTGTATTGATACCCAGGGAGGACAGCTTTCCCGCACCTCTGAAGGAACCGTCTCCTCCGATGACCACCATTCCGTCAATGCCATGCTTGCGGCAGATATCAGCGCCCTTCTGCTGGCCTTCCGCTGTGGTGAACTCCTTACATCTTGCCGTGTAAAGGATGGTGCCGCCCCGGTTGATGATGTCAGACACGCTGGTGGACTCCATGTCCACGATTTCCTCCTCCAGCAGGCCTGCGTATCCGCGCATGATGCCCTTTACCTTAAGGCCCTTATTGATAGCAGTCCTTACAACCGCGCGGATGGCCGCGTTCATTCCCGGCGCGTCGCCTCCGCTGGTAAGTACTCCAATGGTTTTCACTGCCTTTGCCATAGCAATTTACCTCCTTGTATTAAGCACATACATTTCTTCTGTGCTGACATCGCTCTCAATCATTCATTCTCTCATCTATATCCAACGCTATTCTAATTCATTTTCCCCAGCTTTTCAAGACCTTTTTCTACGACTTTGACATTTTTTTCACCAAGTCCCCTCCCCAGCTCTTCCAAAAGCCCGGGCGTAACCTGTACATTCCAGTTGGCCGGAAGGACTTTCTTGGCCCTCTCCTTCTGGAGATAAATGACCACCCGGTCCTTTCCCTCGCTGGACCGCAGAGAGGTGAGCAGACGCTGCTCCCCGGACTGATACGTCTCCATATCCGGGAACTGGAGCCACAGCTCCTTGGGTATACTGTCAAAGGGAATCACCTGCTCGCACACCAGCTTTCCCACCGGATCGTCTCCGATGGACACCCTTCCCCTGATGAACAGCTTGGAGTCCTCGGTAAAAAGGTCCCGGTTGGCCTCGTAATCCCTTGGGAACACAATGACCTCCACCGGTCCCAGAAGGTCCTCCAGAGTTATGAAAGCCATAAGCTGGTTGGTCCTGGTGGTCTTTACGGTTTTGCCTGCCACCAGCCCGCCGATGACAGCCCTGGATCCGTCCGCCACCCCTGCCGCATCCGTCTCCTCATCCACCATAAACTGGGCTGAGGTGGCTGTTATGTTCCTTCTCCACGTCTCCTCATAGTCGTCCAGGGGATGGCCGCTGATATAGACTCCCAGTATTTCCTTCTCAAAGGCAAGAAGCTCATCCTTTGAGTATTCCCCCACATCCGGAAATGTAATCTGGAATTCGTTTCTGTCTTCCTCACCCGCAATGTCGAAAAGGCTTAACTGCCCCTCAAACATGGATTTTTTCTCCCTGGCCTTTTCTTCCAGCATGGTGGGCGCCACCGCCATTTTCTGGCGCCTGGTTCCGGGCAGGGTATCCAGGGCGCCTGACTTGATGAAGTTTTCCAGGGTTCTCTTGTTTACTTCCTTCATGCTCATGCGTCCCACAAAATCCTCCATGGAACGGAAGGGACCGTTTCTCTCCCTCTCCGCCAGGATTACCTCTGTCACGGGTTTCCCCACGCTCTTGATGGCGGACAGGCCGTAACGGATAGCGTCCCCTGACACGGAGAAGCCGCTCTCGCCCTCGTTGATATCCGGCGGCAGCACGGGAATCCCCATCATGCGGCGGCAGGTCAGCACATACTCGGAAAATTTACTTACATTGTCCATGACCGATGTCATGAGGGCGGCCATAAACTCTCTGGGATAATAGTATTTCAGATAAGCTGTCTGGTAGGACACCACAGCGTAAGCCGCTGCGTGGGACTTGTTGAAGGCGTATTTTGCAAAGTCAATCATCTCATCGTAGATGTGGTTTGCGGTCTTCTCGTCAATCCCATTGTTCACACAGCCCTTAACCCCTTCCGACTGGCTGCCGTAGACAAAGTTCTGGCGCTCCTTCTCCATAACCGACGTCTTTTTCTTACTCATGGCGCGGCGCACCAAATCGCTGCGTCCCATGGTGTATCCGGCCAAATCACGCACAATCTGCATAACCTGCTCCTGGTACACGATACATCCATAGGTGGGGCTTAATATGGGCTCCAGCTGGGGGCAGTCATAGGTGATGGAAGCCCTGTCGTTCTTGCCCTTCAGATATTTGGGTATAAAATCCATGGGGCCCGGACGGTACAGGGAGATGCCTGCTATGATATCCTCCAGGTTCTCCGCCTTAAGCTCCTTCATGAAGCTCTTCATCCCCGCGCTTTCCAGCTGGAACACGCCCTCGGTCCTGCCTGTTCCGATGGATTCAAGCACCTTCTTATCGTCAAAATCAATGTGGTCAATGTCAATGGTTATGCCGTAATCCTTCTCAGCCAGCCGCACCGCGTTCTGGATCACCGTCAGGGTCCGCAGCCCCAGAAAGTCCATTTTGAGAAGTCCCAGCTCCTCGATGGTTGTCATGGTAAACTGGGTGGTGATGGTGCCGTCAGAGGCCCTGGACAGAGGGACAAACTCGTCAATGGACCGGCTGCCAATCACTACCCCGGCCGCATGCATGGATGTATGCCTGGGCAGTCCCTCCAGACGCCTGGACATGTCGATGAGATAATGGACCTGCTCATCTTCATTGTAGGCCTTCTTAAGATCCGGATTCATGGTCAGGGCCTTATCCAGCGTCATCCCCAGATCCCCTGGAATCATCTTGGCAATGGTGTCGCACAGGGAGTAGGGCAAATCCAGCACACGCCCCACATCCCGGACAACACCCTTGGCAGCCAGGGTACCAAAGGTGACAATCTGCACCACCTGGTCCTTGCCGTACTTGCGCACCACGTAGTCAATTACCTCCTGGCGCCGCTCGTAACAAAAGTCAATATCAATATCGGGCATGGACACGCGCTCCGGGTTCAGAAAACGCTCAAAGAGAAGATTATAGCGCACCGGGTCTATGTTGGTGATTCCCAGTGTGTAGCTCACAATACTCCCGGCAGCGGACCCCCGCCCAGGCCCCACGATGATATCCTGGGATCGGGCATAGTTGATAAAATCCCACACAATCAGGAAATAATCCACGTATCCCATGGAGCGGATGACATCCAGCTCATAGTCCAGCCGGCTGCTCAGTGTGCCGTCATCGTCCGGATAGCGGGTCTTAAAGCCCTCCCGGCACAGATGGTTTAAGTAGCTCCAGGAGTCAAACCCCTCAGGCACCTCATATTTGGGAAGTTTGGTAACCCCGAACTCAATCTCCACATTGCAGCGCTCCGCTATCATATGGGTGTTTTCAATGGCCTCAGGCGCATAGGGGAACAGAGCCCGCATTTCCTCCTCGGACTTACAGTAGTACTGTCCCCCCTCGTAGCGCATCCTGTCCTCATCCGCCACCTTCTTGCCGGTCTGGATGCACAAAAGGATATCATGGGCCTTCTCATCCTCGGCAAAAGTGTAGTGGATATCGTTGGTGGCCACCAGCTTAAGGCCCGTATCCCTGCTCATGCGCATAAGCCCCTGGTTTACCAGCTTTTGGTCCGGCAGGCCGTGGTCCTGGAGCTCCAGGAAGAAGTTGTCCTTTCCGAAAATATCCACATACTTTTCAGATGCCCTGACTGCCTCCTCATACATTCCCCTGGTCAGGCAGCGCTGCACCTCCCCTGCCAGACAGGCGCTAAGGGCAATGATCCCCTCATGGTAGGTCCGCAGCACCTCATAGTCCACCCTGGGTTTATAGTAAAATCCGTCCACAAACCCCTTGGACACAATTTTCATCAGGTTTTCATAACCTTTGTTGTTCTCTGCCAGCAGCACCAGGTGGTAATACCGGTCCTCACCGCTTACCGTCTCCCTGTCAAAGCGGGAGCCCGGGGCCACATAGACCTCGCATCCCAGTATGGGCTTGATGCCGGCCTCCCTGGCAGCTTTATAAAAATCAATGACTCCATACATCACGCCATGGTCCGTGACAGCCATGCTGTCCATGCCAAGCTCCTTTGCCCTGGCTGTCAGCTCCCTGATTTTACAGGAGCCGTCCAAAAGGCTGTATTCCGTATGGACGTGCAAATGGGTAAATGCCATTCCCTATTCTCTCCTTATCCTTGCGGTATCATTCGAGTAACAGTTTATCATAAATACAGATAAAAGAAAAGAGAACCAGGCAAGTCCTGCCTGATTCCCATTATCTATCTCTCCAAACAAACGGACTGGTAGTTACTGGTTTTTCAGATACTTCTCAATTTCAGTTACAGCTGCCTCCTCATCTTTTCCGTCGGCTTCCACCAAAATGGATTCGCCTGCGGTCAGACAGAGAGTCATCATTCCCATGATGCTCTTGGCATTCACACGCTTTGCCTCTGCTTCCAGGTAAATCGCGCTTTCGTACTGACTGGCTACCTGCACAAGCATAGCTGCCGGTCTCGCCTCAAGTCCTGATGCCAATTCAACTGTAATCAATTTCTTTACCATAATAATCCTCCTCATTCCTTTGAATGGTTCACAGCCCCTGATACGTTCCAATGGTCATGTTCCAATCTGGCCGCATCCCGACTGCCATTCAGGTGCCCGTACTGATTCGTACTTGATAAAACTATTGCAAACTTGATGTATTACGGTCTGGAAACTGCTGCCGCAGCTCTTCAGCCACAAGGCTTAATTTCCTCAAACGGTGGTTCACGCCTGATTTACCCACAGGCGGTTCCAGGGCCTCCCCCAATTCCTTCAAGGTCGCCTCCGGCCGTTCCAGCCGTATGCGGGCCATCTCCTGAAGACTCTCAGGCAGACCCGAAAGACCGGCAACAGACTGAATGAAACGGATGTCTTCTATCTGTTTCACCGCAGCTGACACAGTCTTATTGATATTGGCAGTCTCGCAGTTGACCTGGCGGTTTACGCTGCCCCTCATCTCCTTGACAATGCGGATATTCTCCAGCTCCATAAGGGATACCGGGGCCTCCATCACATTAAGGATGTCCACAATCTGGCTGCCCTCCTTGATATAGACCACATAGTACTTCTTCCTGGGCACTATTTTGGCCTCGATATCAAAGGTGGCAATGATGTTTTTAAGCTGCTCCGCCTTTGGCTCGGTGGGACACACGATTTCAAAGTGGTAGAACTTCTCCGGGGCGCTGATGGAACCGGCCGCCAGGAAGGCGCCACGTATGAAAGCCCGTCTGCAGCAGGCATTCTGAAGCACCACATTCCGGATCAGGGAAAGGTTTTCACCAATTTCCCCCTGGGAATTGATGAGCTTCACTGCCTGCAGGACCTTGAGGGCTTCCTCATGTTCCCTGACTGCTACGATGTATGTCCTGCTCCGTCCGGGATTTATTCCACTGCGAATCGAGACATCAGTTCTTATATTAAATGTTTTTTTCAATAATGTAAAGTACTTTCTTGCAACTGCCACATTTTCCGTATGGATTTCAATCCAAAAATGGTCTGAGGCTGATATCTTTACCCTTCCGCACAGACTCAGGATTGCTGCTGTCTCTGCTATCTGGCAGTGGCGCGCCCCAGGCATCTGCCTGGACAGCTCGTCTTTTACGCTGGAAGAAAATGACATGTCCGCTACTTCCTTTTATTGTCTTTGTCGATGTCCCTGTGTTCTATTTTAATGCCGTATTCGGCCCTGGCAGTCAGGTGGGCGCAAAGAGCCCTTGCAACCGTCACGGAGCGGTGCTTGCCTCCGGTGCAGCCAACTGCCACCACCAGCTGGTTCTTTCCTTCATTGATATAATTAGGCAGGAGGAAATCCATCATGTCATAGAGCTTGTCCAGAAACTGGGCGCAGGTGCCTCCCTGCATCACATAATCCCGGACAGACTGGTCCTCCCCTGTCAGCAGGCGCAGGTCCTCCGAATAGTAGGGATTGGGCAGAAAACGCACGTCGAAAACCAGGTCCGCATCCTCCGGAATGCCGTACTTAAAGCCAAAGGAAAGAACCGTGACAAACATGTTGCAGTACTCCTGGTGTTTGAGGAATATCTTTTCCAGCTCCTGCCGCAGCTCCCTGGTAAGGAGCTTGCTGGTGTCAATGATGAAATCCGCGTCCTTTTTGAGAAAAGCCAGCTTGACCCTCTCCTTTTCAATTCCCTTGTCCAGCCTGCCTGTCCCGGCCAGGGGATGACTGCGGCGTGTTTCCTTGTACCGCTTAATCAGGACTCCGTCATTGGCATCCAGGAACAGAATCTGGTAATCCATCCCCAGTTCCCTCCATCCCCTTAAAACAGCATCCAGCTGGTTCAGTTCCTCACCGCTGCGGATGTCTATGCCCAGGGCGGCCTGGCTGATATCGCTGCCGGCCGCTGCCAGCTGGGCAAATTTATCCACCAGGGATATGGGCAGGTTATCCACACAGTAAAAGCCCATATCCTCCAGCATTTTCAGTGCAATTGTCTTGCCTGCCCCGGACATTCCGGTTACAATTACAAGCTTCATCCATCCACCTCAGTTACGTAAAATTAGCATTAAAGGTCAAAATTCCCCCCAGCGCTTCACTTCCATCTCAAGCTCCACGCCGGACTGTTCCAGCACTGTCTTTCTGATATGTCCGCACAGGGCCATGACATCGGACGCAGTGGCGTTTCCCCCGTTGATCACAAAACCGCAGTGCTTCTCCGATACCCTGGCGCCGCCCATGCCGTATCCCCTGAGGCCGGCATCCTCTATGAGCTTGCCTGCAAAATATCCCTGGGGACGTTTGAAGGTGCTGCCTGCGCTGGGATATTCCAGGGGCTGTTTCTCCCTCCGTCTGGCTGCCAGTTCCTTCATCCGGGCCTCAATGGCTGCCCCGTCCCCCGGTTCCAGCTGAAAGGATGCCTCCAGCACCGTATATCCCCTGCCGGGGATACAGCTGGTGCGGTATCCCAGCTCCAGCTCATCCACGGAAAGCTCCAGCACCTCTCCCTCATTTGTCATGACCCTGGCTGATTTGAGGATATTCTTTATCTCAGAGCCATAGGCCCCCGCGTTCATCACCAGGGCACCGCCTACGCTGCCGGGTATGCCTGCGGCAAATTCCATCCCGGTCAGGCAGTGGTCCAGGGCCACACGGGCCACACGGCCCAGCAGTTCACCTGCCCCGGCGCGTATAACGCTTCCCTCTGCCCCTGCATAACACCAGTTTCCTTCCATGGCAATGACCACGCCCTTTATTCCCCTGTCGCTGACCAGGAGATTGCTGCCATTCCCCAGTACGCTCCAGGGAATGTCATGTTCCCTGCACAGACAGATGACCTTCCCCAGCTCTTCTTCATTGCCGGGGCATACATAGGCTTCAGCCGGACCCCCGATGCGGAAGGTGGTGTGGCTGCTCATGGGTTCCATGAAACGGCACACCGCGCCTTCTGATACAAGCACCTCTTTCAACATATGTTCCAGATTCAAAATACATTCCTCGCTTACGACTAATTTTCCTGGCCCTTTCCCAAATTGGCCTGTACCCGGTTGTACAGCTCCTGGGCTGCATTGTAGCCCATCTTCTTCTGGCGGTAGTTGACGGCCGCGGACTCCACGATAATAGCCAGGTTGCGTCCCGGACGGATGGGAATGGTATGGCAGACCACCTGGTTGCCTAAAAACTCGGTGTACTGGTCTTCCAGGCCCAGCCTGTCGTATTCCTTATCCTTGCTCCAGTCCTCCAGCTTGATAACCATGTCAATGGACTGGGTATCCTTAACACTCTCCACACCGAACAGGGTCTTTACATCAATGATGCCGATGCCCCGCAGTTCGATAAAATGCTTGGTGATGTCAGGGGCGCTTCCAATCAGGGTATCATCGCTGACCCTGCGTATCTCCACCACGTCATCCGTCACCAGACGGTGTCCCCTCTTAATCAGTTCCAGGGCAGCCTCGCTCTTGCCGATGCCGCTTTCTCCCATAATCAGCACACCTTCACCGAATACATCAATCAGCACGCCGTGGATACTGATACAGGGAGCCAGCTTTACGTTGAGCCAGCGGATGATTTCTGCCATCAGGGCAGAGGTGGTCTTATCAGACACAAGGCAGGGAACGCCGTAGTAATTACAGAATTCCAAAAGGTCCTCATCCGGCTCCTGGTCCCGGCTGAACACCAGACATGGAATCTGGCTGGATGTGAGCTTATCGTACATCCGGCGCTTCTGCTCCTGGTCCATGGTATTAATATATGCCTGCTCCACGTATCCGATGATTTGAACCCGCTCCCTGTCAAAATGATCAAAGAATCCCGTGAGCTGCAGGGCCGGACGGTTCACATCCGGATGCGTCAGCACAATCTTGTCCGTGTCAATCTCCGGCGTGGTGTTTTTAAGCTTCATCTTCTTGATTAATTCCGATATGGTTACTCCATGCATGATAATACCCCCTTGACCTGGTTTCGCTTCTCGTTTAACTTCTATCATACTATCATAATTTAGTTCGGTTGTCATGTATTTTTATCATTGTGTTTCCATAATTTGGAAGTCCGTTTCCGCCCTGTCATCCGGGTCTGCGCAGGTGCCGGACTTTTCATTGGCCTGCAGTGCGGCCTGGCCTCCGGTCCGGTCACTTTCCTTATCCCCATGGAAAAAGCGGTATACGGATTCAGCCGACCTGCGGTTCATTTGCGGCGTCTGCTCCAGCTCTTCCACGGAAGCGCTTCTCACCGCCTCTATATCCTTAAAATGGCGCATAAGGGCCTTTCTTCTGGCCGGCCCGATACCCGGAATGTCGTCCAGTATGGATTTTACCTGCCCCTTTCCCCTGAGGCTCCTGTGGTATTCAATGGCAAAACGGTGAGCTTCATCCTGAATCCTGGTGATAAGCCTGAACCCTTCGGAGTGACGGTCAATGGGAATCTCCACATTATTATAGTAGAGTCCCCTGGTTCTGTGGTTATCATCCTTCACCATACCGCACACCGGAATGGAAAGTCCCAGCTTATCAAGGACCTCCAGAGCAATGTTTACCTGGCCCCTGCCGCCGTCCATCATGATCAGGTCCGGAAACCTGGTAAAACTTCCCATGCTTAAATCGGCGCCCTTTTCCTTCAGCTCCTCTGTCTCCCTCATACCGTGAGAAAACCTGCGCGTCAGCACCTCTTCCATAGACGCATAGTCATTGGGACCCTGGACTGTCTTGATGCGGAATTTTCTGTAATCGCTGCGCTTTGGCCTGCCGTCCTCGTAAACCACCATAGAACCCACGGACTCCACGCCGCTGGTATTGGAGATATCGTACGCCTCCATGCGCCGGATGCCCCCGATTCCAATAAGCTCTCCAATCTGGTTGATGGCCCCGATGGTGCGAAGCTCCTCTTTCTTAATCCGTTCCTTATCCTGGGACAGCACCAGGGCGGCATTCCTGGCTGCCAGCTCCACCAGGCGTTCCTTCTCTCCCTTTTTCGGAACCACCAGTCTTACCTTCTGTCCCCGTTTGGCGGACAGCCACTGGCTGATGACCTCCTCATCTCCCAAAGGATGCTGGAGCCACAGTTCCCTTGGAATAAATGGTGTGCCTGCATAGAACTGCTTTACAAAGCTGTCCAGAATCTCGCCCTCATTTTCCGCCGTGGCAGCCGATATATGAAAATGGTCCCTGCCAATCAGCTTGCCCTCCCGTATGAAGAACACCTGTACCACCGCGTCTCTCTCATCCCTGGCCATGGCCACGATGTCCCGGTCCTCCATGCCGCTGCTGGTAATCTTCTGCTTCTGCGCCACCTGCTTCACGCTGTTTAGCAGCTCCCGGTACTCAATGGCCCGCTCAAACTCCAGATTGTCCGAAGCAGTCTGCATTTTTTCCTGGAGGTTCTTTATGAGAGGGTCGAATCTGCCGTTCAAAAAGTCCAGGGCCTGGTTAAAGTTGGACTGGTATTCCTCCCTGGAAATATAACCCTGGCACGGGGCGTCGCACTGCTTGATGTGGTAATTGAGACACGGCCGCTCCTTTCCCGTATCCTTTGGCAGATTCCGGTTGCAGGTCCTGATCCGGTACAATTTGTGTATTAAATCCAGGGTGTCCTTTACAGCCCCGGCGCTGGTATAAGGACCAAAGTAACGGCTTCTGCCGTCCTTTTTCATGTCCCTGGCAAACAGAAGGCGGGGAAAATCCTCCCCCATGGTTGCCTTGATATAAGGATAGCTTTTGTCATCCTTTAACATGGTGTTGTACCGCGGCCTGTGCTCCTTAATCAGGTTGCACTCCAGCACCAGGGCTTCCAGCTCGGAATCCGTCAGGATATATTCAAACCATGCAATATGGGACACCATCTGTTCAATTTTGGCCGTCTTATTCCTGCTGCTCTGGAAATACTGCCTGACCCGGTTCTTAAGGCTGATGGCCTTGCCCACATATATAATCTCATCCCTGTCATTGTGCATAAGATAAACTCCCGGGCTGGCCGGGAGTTTCTTCAGTTCTTCCTCTAAATCAAACAATACCTGTCACCATCCTTTTCATATGGCCCTATATTCAGATGCTTTTTCGTTTTCCGGCATGCCGTTTTACCGGGCTGCGCCTGCCGGCGGGACAGTCTCTGGCGGAACGTTCTCTGGCGGGAATGTCTCTGCCGGAGCGTTCTCTGGCGGGAATGTCTCTGCCGGGACTGTTTCTGCCGGAACCTTCTCTGCAGCGTCCCCCTCCGTCTCCAGCGCCGCCCTGGACTGGGATATACGCTGGTCCTCTTCCTCTGCTTCCTCCGGAGTCAGCAGGCCGCCGTAGTGATAACTGACCCCTGCATCCCAGAGAATCCACTGGTCATAGCCGGCATCGTAGACAGCCTGTATCTGCTGCCTCACCTGTTCATCGCCATATTTAATATAATGTTCCAGATAGGACGCAGTAAAGTCCTGAAGCCACGGCCTTACCACGGCCTGCGGCGCATCCTCCTTTGCGGATGCGGTCAGAAGCTCCCTGGAACCATTCAATGCATTTAATATTGTATCATACGGCTGGGTATCCGGATACTCTATTCCAAAATTTCCCGGCCCGTAGTGGGATGGATAAATCATGGGGCATATATAATCCAGCTGCTCCGCCATGTCCTCATATTCCTGGCCCACGGCAGCCGCATCCTCTTCGCTGCGCATAATGGTGCCGAATACATCAGCCGACACAAAGAGTCCTTCCTTTGCCAGCTCATCATGGGCATAGCCTATGAACTCCGTAATAGCCTGGGTCTTATTGCGTCCCTGGGTATCCGCGTCGTCAAAAACAACATCATTCATGGTCTTGTCCACGGCAAACCGGATATAGTCGAACTGAATCTCATCAAATCCCGCTTCGCCCGCCTTTTTCCCCACCTCAATCAGATAATCCCAGACTTCCTTCTTATAAGGATTTACCCATGCAAGGCCTTTATTATCCCGGTAAATCTTGCCGTCAGCCACATGCAGGCTCCACTCCGGCTTCTGTTCTGCAAGATAGGGGTCCCTGAACGCCACTACCCTGGCTATGGTATAGATTCCATGCTCCTTAAGCTTTGCCATAAGCGCAGGCATGTCCTGGATAAAAACCTGGCATGCCCCTATCTCATTTACCGTAGGGGAATCCATGGCATAGGTGATCCTTCCCTGGTCATCCTTCACATCAATGACCACTGCATTGAGCTCCGTCCTGTCGATCTCCTCAATGATCTTATCCATCATATCACCGGTACCGGCCACATAGGCTGATACATAGATGCCCTTTACCTTTACCGGGTTTCTGGGCGGGTATGTGGAAATGGTAATGACCTGGGAATCAGCCGCCTCTGCCTCCTGGGTCTCCTGCCCGTTCTGGGCCCCTGATGCCTCAGACTGCACAGACTCCTCCTGGGCTCTGGTCATCTCCTTTGCCGGTTCATACCGGGAACATCCTGTCATTGCAAGGATTAATATGCCTGCTGCTATCCACCTTTTCATACGTAACCTCTGTCTTTCCCAATTATCTTATGATTCCTGGAAATTCCCATTTCCATTCTTAATCTATATCAAAAAGGCAAATGCCTGTAAGTTCAGTGAATCAGACCTAAACATCCGTTCGTTCCCACTATAATACCATATTCTCCCTGTTTTGTATATAAAATATGACTTTTTTGTTACAAATTCATTAATTTCTCCCACTTTTTGTAAATACTCACATCTCCCCCACATCAAAAAGCGCCCGGACAGGGGCTGTATGCCTTTGTCCGGGCGTGTGCCGGGCCGGCCTGGGGCCGGACCGTTTTTCTTATAGATGCTTATATTCCCTTGTATTTTCTTGAATTAAATGTGTCTAAGCCTCTGCCAGATGTCTCTGAAGGGCAGCCCTTACAGCGCCCTTGCCTGCAATCAGCTCAGAGAAAATGCTCTCCACATATTCGCCCAGCCCTGCCTCATACAGGTCCACTCCGAATATCTTGGCATCGCTTAAAACAGGCTGAAGCACTTCGTGTACATTGCACGGCTCTCCTACCTTTACGCCCTGCAGCTTCTCAGCCAGTCCCGCATACATGGGGTCCGGGCTTACGGCAAAGGTATTGCCCTCATCGTCTACCCCCAGCAGGTAACGGCACCATCCTGCCTGAACCATGGGTATGAACTTAAGGGACTTCACATCCAGCTCAGGCCTTGCCATGTATTCCTTAATGGTCTCACCGAAACGGATGGACAGCTTCTGGGATGTGTCGCAGGCAATTCTCTGTGGCGTATCAGGCATAAAAGGATTGGGCACGCGGATCTGCAATACCTCGTCAATAAACTTCTTAGGAGAAAGGATGCCGGGATCCGTAACCACAGGAAGTCCTTCTTTGTAACCAATGATTTCCACCAGCTTCACCAGGTCTGCGTCCTTCATCTCCTCGCTGATCTTGGTGTAGCCCAGGAGACAGCCATATACAGCCAGGGTGGTGTGAAGTGGATTCAGGCAGGTGCACACCTTCATGCGCTCCACCTTTTCTACAGTATCCCTGGTAGTAAACATGACGCCTGCATGCTCCAGCCCGGGGCGTCCGTTGGGGAATGCATCCTCAATCACCAGGTATTCAGCTTCCTCTGCATTGACAAAAGGAGCCACATATGTGTTCTTGCTGGTGACAATGCTCTCTGTATCTGTAAAGCCTGCCTCCTCCAGCATCTTCTTTACGCTGTCATCCGGACGTGGGGTGATTTTGTCAATCATGCTCCACGGGAAGGAAACATGCGCCGGATTCTCAATATACTCCAGAAATCCGCTGTCAGCCTTTCCGTTCTCTGTCCATGCCTTTGCATAAGCGTCCACAGCCGCATACAGCTTATCGCCGTTGTGGGAACAGTTATCCATGCTGACCAGGGCCAACGGAGCTGCGCCATGGGTATATCTCCAGTAACACAGGGCAGCGAGCTTACCGATATAACTGTCTGCCTGTTCCGGACCAGCCTCAAAATCAGCCTTTACATCCGGACGGAAGGACCCGTCTGCCGAAGTGATGCTGTAGCCCTTTTCTGTGATGGTGAAGCTGACCATCTGCAGGGTCTTGCTGGCAAAAATATCCTTTAAACAGTTCCAGTCCTCCGCGTCCTGGCGATCCACGGTCAGGGACTGGGCAAGGCTTCCAATCACAGTTTTCTCAATGGTTCCATTGGCTTTCAGTGTGACCAGGAGGCTTAAGTCATCCTGAGGCCTGTATGCCTTTTTGATGATTTCATAGTCATAACCTTCTGCAACGATGATTCCGGTCTTTTCAACACCATCGTTCAGCAGCTTTTGCTGACACGCTGCAGGAAATGCGCGGAAGATATTGCCTGCACCGAAATGCACCCACTGCGGACACTCCCTGGTAGCTGCCTTCATCGCTTCTCTGTCAAATTTTGGAAGTTCTATTCCTGCCGCTTCCCACTCTTCCTTATTCCTCAGTTCACTGTCTAATAAATGCATAACCATTCCCTCCTGTGTTTGTTGATTTCATGATTTAATATTACCACCCTGAGGGTGAATAATCCATATCCCTTTTTGTTCAATACATTGCAAAACTTGCTGTAGCAACCCCGTGATTTGTTAAAAACAATGGGGCCTGGTTTTACCGCATCAAAAAAGACCAGCATCCGCGCCGGTCTCTCCTCATAACTGCTGAACCTCAAAAAATACTGCATCGTCACTGAATCACCGCTGATACTGAATCACCGCTGATACATTGGAATTCTCTGTCTGGTCAAACAAATCATCCCCGTTAGCCGCCATTGCATTTACCAAAATCAGCATCGCCGCAAGCATGGCCCACGCAAAGCCGCCCAGTACCTTCCTGACTTTCATTCTACTCTGCCTCCTGGATTCATAAGCCTGATAACTGAAGATTACATGCTTAATTTCACTCCGTTATCCCATTATACAAACTTTTATGAAAAAAGCAAGTCCTTTTCCTCTTACACTGTCTTACATTTTCCTTAAAAGCCCCATATTTCAATGGATTTTACTGAACTAGAATTTTTTTCCATAAGGGGAAAACAACCTGATTCCAGCGTTCTTTAGATAGATTCTAAGGAAAATGAAGGGCAATGGGCAATGGATTTTGTCCGCCTGACATATGTCCATCCCCTCTCCCCTTACGGCTAAAATGGAATTTTTCACCTTTTTTGTAGGCAAATTCTGCATATCCGGGATATGAGCCATTTTTTTAGGTAAACTGAAATTACCTTATTTTTCTATCTATATAATATACACGTAAGAAAAGAGGATACACCGTGATTACATATGAACCTTTTTGGAACACGCTCAAGAATTCTGATGAATCCACCTATACCTTAATCTATAATCATAACCTGTCAAGCTCCACCATAGACAGACTCCGGAAAAACAAGCCGTTAAGCACCACAACGCTCAATGACCTCTGCCGCATTCTGGACTGCGACATCAATGACATCATATCCTACCAACGTTCTGAAAGTGACCAGTTTCTTTAGAAGGGACACATGCTTTCCTTCCTCCTTACCCGGTTTTTGGAGATGATTTGCTCCAGGCCTAATTGCCTTGGACCGCTGCGCTGCGAACAGCAATGGCTGAAGCCATTTCTATCACAGCATCCATACTGTCCCTGGCATCATCCTCCCAAAGTTCATAGAACACACCCTCATGCTCCCAGGAAACCAGTATACCGTGGATATCGGAATTTTCCACTGTTTTTTGGATTGTCATTTTCACCAGTTTCTCTCCTGCCCAAACCTCCTGCTGCAGAGTCCCCTCCTCGTCAAGGACGTAGTATTCCGAGGGGCCGCCTCCTGCCTCCAGGGAAGCCCAGGCCATGGCATCAGACTGTGTGTTTTCATCATGAAACTGAATCTGTACGGTATGCTCATCCTCCTGAATCATAACTGGGCTGCTGCATACCGTTACGTCATCCGGCAGCTTCAGACGCAGAACAGGGGCTTTTGCAGCTTCCTGCTCCGGGATATGCTCCGATGCAGTCCCTTCCTCTGTTTCAAGCTCTGTCTCATGCCTTGTTTCATGCCCAGTTTCATGCCCGTTCTCATACCCTGTTTCAGACTCTGTTCCGGACTCTGAGCCCCCGCTCACCGCTGTCTGCTGTCCTGCTGACACAGATGACGCCGTCTCCTTCTGTGTACCTGTACCGGGCGAGCACGCGCCAAGTCCAAGGCCTGCCGCAGCCGCGGCTGCGGCAAAATATAAAATGTATTTCTTTTTTCTCATATTGCAGCTCCTTTTATCCTGTTTGTACTTTCGGCTCATTTATGAGCTTAATGCCTTTGTACCTTTAAAAGCCATGAATCTGTTCGTTCTGTGTATCTACAGAATACCATATTTTTATATTACATGCCTCATTTTTTTCGCAATGAATTTCTCCCTCCTCCCAAAGACGTCCTTATGTCAAAAAAGCCTGCCCGCAGGCACCCCGGGCAGACTTAAACATTCATTAAACAAACTCTTTCTTATTCATATATAAAACCGCTGAGTTCATAGACACTTACAGTTCCGCAGCACTTCCCTTTTATCCGCATACCAGGACGGTCACCGTAAACCCTTGTGGTAAAGACCTCCAGCCCTTCATTTATAAATATTTCCAGAGAAGTGGTATCTGAAAATATGCGCAGGTCCGTAAGCTGTTCCAGTAAAACACTGCGTCTTGTCCTGCCGCTTCCGCTGGTTCCCATGTCCAGGGTCAGCAGGCCATCTTCATAGGACAATGTGACATCATCCCTGATGGTTAGGCACATATCACTGCAGGACTCCATGGATAAACACGCCTCGAACACAAGTCCTGTTTCCACACCCTTCCCAAGCTCCCAAAAATCATAATCCCTTCTGTCCCGGCGAAGCTCCTTCATTTCCTCCAGAGGCTGCTGTAAAAGACGTCCTTCCCTCATATGAAGAAGGCGCGGCATGGTAAGGGCATGCTGCCAGCCGGCTTTTACCGTCGGATTGGTATATTCTGCGTCCGGTATCCCCATCCATCCTATGAGAATGCGCCGCCCCTGCTCGTCCAGAAAGGTCTGAGGCGCATAAAAGTCAAAGCCCCGGTCCACCATTCCGGGAAACTGCGAATTCAGCCTGATGGTATTTTCCCTGAAATCATAGTCCAGACAAAAGACCGTACACTGATGCACATTCTGATACTCTGTTCCCATGGGCTCCACCCCCTGGGGGCAGCAGACCAGGCAGAGCCGGCCGTCCAGACAGAATAAATCAGGGCATTCCCACATATAGCCAAATGTTTGTTCCGTCGTAATTCTATTAAAATACTCCCAATTTGTTAAATCCATTGACCGGTACACAAGGACCATTCCCTTGCTCAGGGCATCCCTGGCCCCCAGTACCATATAGTAATACTCCCCTTTTTTAAAGACCTTGGGGTCCCTTATGTGACAGCTCATGTCAGCCGGATAATCCTTGTGGTTCATGACCAGTTCCTTGGCAGAAAAATGATATCCGTCCCTGCTTGTAACATGAATGGTATTACTCACCCGGCCGCTCATAATATAATCATAATCATCCCTGTCAAACAGCTTTACATTGCCTGTGTAAAAATAGTGGATGGTCTTATCCTCCACATAAGCAGAGCCGGAATATACGCCATGGGCATCCAGGTCCTGGTCCGGAAAAAGCGCCGGCTCCTCCTGTTTATAATGAATGAAATCCCGTGTGGTATAGTGACCCCAGAGCTTAATCTCCCCTGTGGGCTCAAAGGGTGTATACTGATAATAAATATGGTACAGTCCCTGAAACTGGCAGAGCCCATTGGGGTCGTTCAGCCAGCCGGTTTCCGGCATCAGGTGGTAGGCCAGGCGGCTTTCATCCGCCCTGACCCTTTCCCTGTAATCCCGGTTGTCCCGGTACCATGCTTCATAGTCCTCCCTGCGGACCTTCTCATATTTCTTCAAACTGCTTCCTCCTCACCACTGCTGTCTTCAGGCTGCTTCCTTCTCACCACTGCTGTCTTCAGGCTGCTTTCTCTCTACCCGCGCAGCATGTTTATGCCGTCTTAACTGTCTTAACTGCCTTCACCGCCAGGTCCCCGCTGTCTGCCTGTCCGCCAGGATATACGGTCACATCCAGATTTCCGCCCTCAGGCAGAATCATCATAGTCTGCGGATTCAATCCCTTTTCCCGAATCAAATCCAGGTCAGCGGCAATAAGCTTATGGCCCTTCTTTACCTTATCCCCCTGTGCCACAAAGGCCTCAAATCCCTGCCCATCCAGCTGTACTGTATTGATTCCGATATGAATGAGCACTTCCACGCCTGTCTCAGATGTAATTCCCACCGCATGCTTTGTTGGAAACAGCAGGCTTATGGTGCCGTCGCACGGCGCGCATACCATGCCCTCAGCCGGATTGATGGCCACGCCGTCCCCCAGGGCCTTGGATGCAAAAACCTCATCTGCGGACTGTCCCACATCCAGGACCTGCCCTTTCATGGGGACATAAAGTTCAGTGATGATTTCCCGGGTCCGCTCTATTTCCTGTGGCATTTCGATTTTTCGGGATATTTCCATGTCTGAGGCTGTTTCCGTTCCCTCAGCCCTGCCCGCATCCTTTTTCTCCGGGCCGTCCTCCCTGCCAAGAGCAAACTTTTTCCAGAACACCATGGTAAGGGCAAAGGAAACGCCCATGGACAAAATGATTCCAATGGCAAAATTCATATAGTGGTCAGGCTTCATGGAGATAAAGCCCGGAAGTCCTGCCGCGCCCAATGCCTGAGCCAGTGTCTTGGTGGCTGCCAGATAAGCGCTTCCTGCCGCTGATCCGGCCATAGCTGCATAGAATGGATACTTCAGTTTCAATGTCACACCAAACATGGCTGGTTCCGTAATGCCTAACAGGGCAGAAATACCGGATGCAGAGCAGATGGATTTCATTTTGTCATTCTTTGTCATAAGAAGCACTGCCAGGACCGCGGCGCCCTGGGCCACATTGTTCATGCTGGCGGTTGAGAAAATAAAGCTTCCGCCTGTATGGGCGCTGTCAGCCAGCAGCTGTGTCTCAATGGCAATAAAGCTGTGGTGCATTCCGGTCATGGTAATAGGAGCATATGCAAATCCAAAGAGTGCTCCGCCCACAGGTCCCAGAGTATTATAGAGCCATGTGATGCCTGAGGCCAGCAGATTGCCGGCTTCCCTCAGCACAGGTCCCACGCAGATAAAGGTCAGGAAAGAAGTTACCAGGATGGACAAAAGAGGGGTTGTCAGATTATCCAGCCAGGACGGCGTTACCTTGTGAAGCCGTTTCTCGATATTGGCCAGAATCCAGGAGACGGCCAGAACAGGAAGAACCGTTCCCTGATATCCGATGGCAGCTATCTGAAAACCAAAGATATCCCATACAGGAGGCTGTGCCAGACCAATCTGGTATGCGTTCAGCAAATCCGGATGGACCATAATCATGCCCATGGCCGCCCCTAAAAACGCATTTCCTCCAAACTTTCTGGTAGCGCTGAATCCAATCAGTACCGGCAGAAAGGTAAAGGGTGCGTTTGCAAAGGTGTTGATGGCCGAAGCCAGTCCCTGCCACATGGGGTACAGCTCAATCATTGACTGCCCGTTTACAAGCGGGGACGTCAAAAGGTTGTTAAGTCCCATAAGAAGACCGCCTGCCACAATAGCGGGAATGATGGGCACGAAAATGTCACTGAGCATCTTGATGAAACGCTGAACCACATTTCCCTTCCCCTCTTCTTTTTCCTCCGGCTTTTCCTCCAATGTTCCCAGCTGCTTCTGTACTTCATCGCAGACCATATTCACAATACCGGAACCAAATATAATCTGGAACTGGGATTGTGTGAGAAACACTCCCTTTACCCCTTCCAGGTCACTGATTGCCTCCTCGTTTCGCAGCCCGTTATCCCTGAGCTGGAAACGAAGTCTGGTGGCACAATGGGTAACTGACTTAATATTGTTTTTTCCGCCTACGTACTTGATGACCAGACTTGCCGTCTTTGCATAATCCATCATATTCCTTCCCCTCTTCTTACTATGATTTCCCTTTGCTTTTTTTGGTATCGGTTCCATAACTATATAATAGGGTATTCGGCCCATAATGTCAATATTTTATTGGCACCGGTTCCATTTTTGAGCGTAAAAAAATCCTCTCTAAATTTGTGCACTTTTCACATATCTTCTTCCATTTCTCCCTGTATGCTTAAAAATCACTTTGTTCTTTGACGCTGTGGCCTTCTATCATTTTGTAATCCACTATCTGTTTTTTTGGCACCGGTTCCCGATGTATCATCTTAAGTATGGTTTCAGCCCCAAGATACCCCAGACCGTAAGAATCAAAACGCAGGGTGGTCAGGTCCGGCTTTAACAGAGTGCTTTCATCATATCCGCCAAATCCTGCCACGGAAACATCCTCCGGAATCCTTAATCCTCTCTCCCCCAAAACATGGTACGCGCCAAAAGCCAGGCGGTCCGTGGCACATATGATTGCATCTACCGGACCCTGGTCCAGAATTTCCTCAGCCATGCGGATTCCGCTGGCATAGCTGTAATCCCCGGCGGCCGTGACCACATCCTTAATGCCCCATTCTTTCAGGCCGTCCATCACGCCCTGCTTGCGGTTGATACCCACGGCCATATCCAGTGCGGACACTCCCATATACCCAACCCGGGCCGGACGGGCCTTTGCCACACGGACTCCCATGGCCTTTCCTGCCCCGTAATCATCGTGGACAATGGAAATTCCCCCGTCATAGTCCTGTGCCAGCACCACCACAGGCACAGGGCTTCCCTGTATCAGCTTACGGTGCGCCTCTGTTATGGTAATGGCGCTCAGTATGATGCCGTCCACCTTCAGTGTAATCAGTCTCTGAATATTCTTAAGCTCCAGGTCCACACTGTGGTCCGAATCCTTAATCAGCGTTTCATACCCCTGTTCCCTCAGGTAGCGTCCGATGCTGGTCACCACACGGCTGGACACCTTTGAATTCAGGGTGGGAAGGACCACTCCAATCACATTGCTTTCCTTGGCCTTTAACCTGGCAAATGTATTGGGTTCATAATTATACTCCCTTATGATTTCCTGTATCCGTTCCCTGGTGGACTCTCTTACACTGCCTCCGTTAAAATATCTGGACACCGTACTCTTGGTAACCCCTGCCATATTGGCAATATCATCCATGGTAATCTTTCCTGATGACATATCCATCCCTTCACTTTCATTTGCTGTGATTATACTGATTGCAGCGGAAGCACAACAGACGCAGACTCCCAGTACGCCCTGCAAAGCGGGTATTGACAGCTGCGTCTGCTTCCCTGTTATCTCTTGTATATTAGTATATCAAAACCGCGGCGTTCTGTCCTCTATTATCAGAAAATAACTGCACTGTACCAGATTACCCCGGTCTGTTTTCATATCAAATCTCAGACAATCTAGCTTCCGAAGGGCATCAGGGCCAGTTTCGCCAGCTTGAACTGCTGCAGCCCAAAGGGTATGCCCACGATAGTAATACAAAGCAGTACTCCGATGATGGCTGACTCAATGGCCAGGGGCAAACCGGAAACCAGCAGCCAGATAATATTCAGAAGCAGGGACGCCGCTCCCCCGCCGTAGACCACTTCCTTTCCAAAGGGAAAGAAACTCAGGCCCGCAAACTTAAAGCACTGCAGTCCCACCGGTATTCCTATGATCGTTATGCACCACAGGCAGCCTGTCAGGAGCCAGGATAAGCCGCTTATACATCCGCCGAATATAAACCATAATACATTTCCAAGACATCCCATATACCTTACCTTCCTTCCTGTTCTGTTTCCAGTGTCTGCCTCATCTCCTGGAGACGTTTCCTGATACTGCTCACCTGGCGCCTGGCTTCCCTGACCTGGTTCAGGGCATCCCCTATTTTAGACTGCACCATCCAGTCAGCTATGACACCGTCAAAAAAGTAATCGGCAAAGGTCAGAAAACTTCCCACATCCATCTTTAAATCCCCGGTCAGGTTTACATCCAGCAATTCTCTCTTTAATCTGCGCAGATGTCCCCTTGCCTCATTCATGGCTGCCTGGGCCTCATCCATCCGGTTATGCTTAAACATGGTGCTGAAAAATCCGCCGCCCAGCATATCCCAGATTCCCCAACTGCTTGCCTTCTGCAGCAGTTCCTCCGCCTTTTGCAGGCTCATGGAAGCCATATCTGCTGCCATTAATGCCTCACTGATTTCCTGTTGTCTGCTTTTTCTCTCCATTCTTTTCTCCTTTCTGCGATAAACAATACCTTGCTGTTGTGCGAGGCAGGTATTACCGCCAGCTTTGCATAGAGAAAAAAAGACCTTTATGGTGGCTGGCTCCCTGCCACAATAAAAGTCTTGCACATTTCATTTTATACGGGTGCCTCCGGCACCGAGATGACGATTTAAAATCCACCTTCTGGTGGTTCGCTACTCCCTTTTATTGGAACTGATTATAGCATGCTGTATGATGAATGTCAAATACGATATGCTGAAGAATCTATTACATTTTTCTTATCTGTCTTCTTAGCTGTTTTCTTAGCTGCCTTCTCAGCTGCCTTCTTCCGTCAGTGCATTACAATTGTTTTCCTTGATGCACTCCCAAGTCGTCGTTCCAAAGCAAATGAATGTGTGATATAATTTACTAAATCAAATCGGAAACAGAGGAGGTCAAAAAGTGAAAACAATTGGGCTGATTGGCGGAATGAGTTGGGAAAGTACAGTTTCATACTACCAGATTATAAATGAGGAAGTTAAAAGACGGCTTGGCGGACTTCATTCTGCAAAGGTTATTCTTTACAGTGTGGAATTTGACGAGATCGAAAAATGCCAGTCAGACGGCGACTGGAAAAAGAGTGGTGACATACTGGGAAAGGCAGCTAAAAGCTTAGAAGCTGCAGGTGCGGACTTCATTCTGATCTGCACAAATACAATGCACAAGGTAGTTCCTCAAATCGAATCCATGATACAGATTCCGATTATACATATAGCGGATGCCACCGCACAAGAGCTTCTGGCATGTCAGATTCGGAAAGTGGGCTTGTTGGGCACAAAATATACGATGACACAGGATTTTTATAAGCAGAGGTTAATTGACAGAGGTATAGACGTTATTACCCCGGATGCCGCGGATATTGATACTGTGAATGATATTATCTTCCATGAACTCTGCGTAGGTAATATCCGGGAAGAATCCCGCAGACAATTCCAGAGAGTCATTGATAATTTAAAGGCAAAGGGAGCCCATGGCGTTATCCTTGGCTGTACTGAAATCGGGCTTCTTATACATCAGACCGATTCTTCGCTGCCTGTTTTTGATACCACCGTGATACACGCAAATCAGGCCGTTGAACTGGCATTAGAGGTTTAGTTTCCTTTATTTAAAATTAAATCTGATGGTTTAGACAATGAAGCAAACCGGCAAAGCGGAGGATATAAAACAATGGACAACTGGTTTACAATAGATAAAACAGACTCAAATACCTACATTATCAGTGAATACCGGCATTGGGAGGAAACGCACTGCTATTTGCTGAACGGAAGGGAACGAAGCTTGCTTATTGACACAGGACTTGGTATTTCAAACATATTTGATGAGGTCGTAAAACTCACGGACAAGCCCATTACGGCAGTTGCAACGCATATTCATTGGGATCATATTGGAGGACACAAATATTTTCCGGATTTTTACGCTCATGCTGAAGAGTTGGACTGGCTGAATGGCAAGTTCCCTTTATCCATAGAAACAATTAAAGAGATGGTTGTTGACCGCTGCAATTTACCTGACGGCTTTGATGTAAACGATTATGAGTTTTTTCAGGGGGTGCCGTCAAAGGTTCTGACTGATCATGATATAATTGACCTTGGCGGGAGACAGGTTGAAGTGTTTCATACGCCGGGACATTCACCTGGACATTTGTGTTTTTGGGAGAAAGATACCGGGTATTTATTTACAGGCGATTTGGTTTACAAGGATATACTGTTTGCCTATTATCCATCTACCGACCCGGAGGCATATCTTAATTCACTAAAAAAGATTTCTTCCCTGCCGGTAAAGAAAGTATTTCCTGCCCATCATTCACTGGATATACAGCCGGAAATCTTATTTCGTATGCGAAAAGCATTTGAGCAGCTTGAAGCAGACGGAAAACTTCATCATGGCAGCGGCACATTTAACTATAGCGACTGGGGAGTATGGTTATAAATCTCCCCCAGCCGTGTTGTAACTTCCCATGCCAAATAATCAACGGCGCTGCCTCACAGAGCGCAAATCTATACATCTTCCCATAAACAACAAATGCGAATGGCCTAAGCCATTCGCAAGTTTCATAATTAGTATATACAGAAAAATCTCTATTCCATGTACTCTCTTCAATGGAGCATACGGGATTCGAACCCGTGACCTCCACACTGCCAGTGTGGCGCGCTCCCAGCTGCGCTAATGCCCCGACACTCGTAGATAATACCATAAATCCGCAGGAAAATCAAGTACTATTTTTCCAATTATTCATACTTATTGAAAATTCGTAAATAAAAACTCATCTTTCCCACTTTTAATCCTTAAGGAATTTTATTCTTAATTTAGCTCCTGCTCAAACTTTTGTCACAATTTCCATGTATACTCTTATCCATAACAAGGAATTACTCCTTTTGATATAGATTTCTCTCATACTTAGCCGGCATGGTTCCTTCATGCCGGCTCCTCTCATATTCAGACATTTGCCACTTATCTTTCACCTGAAACATCCGAAGAATATTGTTTTTTCCCTTTATCCCCTTATTAACGGCATTTTCACACATTTTCTCTGACAGCATATTATACGTTAGAAGCCAGACAAGCTTCTATAAATAAATCCGGAAAGGATGTGTATTATATGGCTTATCCAAAAGTTCATATTGTCAACTCTACGAATTTCAGTGTGAAAGGGAAGGTGAAATATGCCTCTGCCTTTTGTTCTGATGATAACTATGAGATAGCTCCATGGGGGAGCTGGACCGCCGGCAGCCGAGGGGTCTGCCTTCTTACAGAAGTGTCGGCTGCTGTCCACACCCCAGGCCAGGATTCCAAAGCAACTCCCTATGAATCTTCCGGAACATCCTACAGTCAATTTGCCGTTCTACAGACAGCTCCCGGAAAATTCACCATGACCCGTATTGTGACCTAAGTCAAATGCCGGCTCGGCCCACGCCGTGCCGGCCCCCAATTATCTGCTGTAAATACAAAGATGATTTTGTACTGTTTCTTCTGCCATCAATAACAATAACTGTGATATCTGGTTCTCAGATATTCTCCCCTGCCCTGTCTGCCTCCTGACTGCCAGACCACATTGCCCGGCAGGATGCTCCCATTTTCCAGAAGCCACTTTGCATTGGCCCAATTGCTTGCTGTGGGTTCACGGTAATAATTTCCGTCTCTGGTGCAGGAGTACTGCCCCGGTGCAAATACCACGCCTTTGATGGTGTTGGGAAACCGGCCATGGTTCACCCGGTTCAACACCACTGAGCCCACCAAAAGCTGCTCATCATCCGGACAGTTCTGCGCCTCTCCGCAGATTACATGGGCCAGAATATAAAGGTCCTCTTCTGAGTAAGAAGGGCGCCGTATCTCAATGCCTGAGAGATATTTTGTTTCTATATATGCATGTCCTGCCTCTGTTGTTATCATGGACCAATCACCATATTCACCCAAAACCTCAAAGGATGTATTCAGAAATGCCTGGTCCAAAACCACCGCCCCTGTGCTGGGTTCCTTATAAATATTGATTCCATCCTGGTTAGCAAACTTAATTGTCTTATGGGCTGCCTCCTGAAGAGCGGTTTTGAATTCACCCGCCACGCTCTTGGCGGCGAGTACCATATCTGTCCCGTTTTCCTCTGCCTGCACTGTCATGGGCACTGCCAGTGATAAGGTCAGAGCCATGGCCCCCAATATAACGATTCGTTTCATATCTACTCCTTAAAATGTTTGAACTGCCTGAGCCGGTTACTTGCCAACTGCCCATGGTAATGGTTCTCTATTATATTCTGTCCCAAAATTAGCAATCCAAACATATTTAAGGTAATGAATGGCAAAAAAGGCCGCCACCATGTGACGGCCCGGCCTATTCGCGTATCAGCCACCGGCCTGCTTCCCGCAATAATATATCTCTTTTGTTCTCCATGACTCCTTCTACCACCTGGTCCGCCAGCTTAGACAGCGTGCTTCCAATGGAGCTTCCCGGTGTATAACCAATCTGTATCAAATCACTTCCATTAATATCCAAATCCTTAATATGAAACTGCCCGGTCTGCTCCACCACCTCATCCAGAAGGGCTTCCAAACGATGGATTCTGGCCAGCCGTTCCGCCAGACAGGCCGGATTCTGGCCGCTTACATCACACCGGCGTACCTCCAGCAGCCGCCGGAACTGTTTTTCTCCCAGACGGTCCAGCCATGTCCTGATGCTCCGTCTCTTTTCATGAAGGTCAGAGTCGTGGTATCTTACCAGCTCCACCACCATATCAATGGTTTCTTCATCGAATTTCAACCGTTTCATTACCTGATTCGTAATTCTGGCGCTTACAGGGTCATGTCCATAGAAATGCCCTCTGCCGTCCTCATCCTCAGTATAGCATTCCGGTTTTCCGATATCATGAAACAGTATGGTCAATGCCACAACAGGATCATCTCCTGCCACTCTGAGGGCCGCTGCGGTATGCTGCCACACATCGTAGACATGATAAGGATTATTCTGTTGAAATCCGCACATGGTCCTTAATTCGGGAACCACAGTAAACAGGATATGCTGCCAGTTGTCCATTTCCAGGTTCTGGCCTTGTGTAAACTCCCATCCTCTTAATTCCAATTCCCTTATAATGCAGGCCGCGGATATTGGTATATCATGATTACAATTCACCTTTTACCACCCTCTCATTTACACTGGCTACAAAGTCATTGATTTTCCTGATATCCGGTTCTTCCGGCAGCGATGTGTTCTTCCGGGCATAATCCAGACGCTTTTCATATTCATCTACCATCTCAAAAAATTCCGGAACAGGCAGCTGGTTCTCATCCAGATACCGGCCATTTCTGATATCCATAAGAAGGTCGTGTTCCTTTTCACGGTAAGTCACAATCTGTTCCTTTTCCAGAATATCCAGGCACATCATGTACAGGCGGATCAGATGCATCATATGCTTACCCAGTTTACCATGCTCTATGGCATTCTGGTTTCTCTTTCCCACCTTTTCATATGATTTTACAATGCTCTGCATCTCTGACCACAGGCATTTATAATCCCTGAGCGGATAATGCCTCAGGGTAATGTCCATAAATATCTCACTATCATATTCTTCCTTAAGAGCTTTTCCAATATACAGATTAACACTGTCCCCGGGCATATAAAAATACCGGTTCTTCCAGTCAAAGGAAGCATGTTCTATGGTTTTCAGTATATGTCTCTCATTATCCGTCTGTTCCACAAGCCGGGCCGCCTTGTTATCCAGTCTGCGCAGCTGCTGGTTTGCATATCCTCCAAAAGAATAAACCGCTCTCTGGGATAAGAATAAGTGGGCATGGTCTAACAGCTCCCTGCCCACTGGCGCTATATGCAAATAATGGTCTTCTCTGCCGCCCAGCATTTCTATGGTATTTGGATTGCAATTGGTCAGCAGGGGAATCAGCTTGCGGAATGCATAGATAGTGGTATCGGTGTGCGGATCCGTTACCTGCCCAAAATCCTCATGAATCAGGATTTCCCTCTTGCTGTTCAGGGCACATCCGCGAATATCCAGATCGCTGGTTTCCATGCTGGTTCCATAGGCATGGCTTCCTCCCAATGTCAATAGGATGATGTGATGGCCCAGGTGTTCATCCGTTCTTAAGAAATCATATTCACCGGACTGCAGCCTTTCTTTTATTTGTCCTAAGGTCATACAATACTCCTTTTTCAGTATCATTTATGCCATTATAGCAGGACTGGTGGATGAAAGCAAACCAATTAGGACCTGTTTGCAAAAAATACGTGCACACAGATAAGAATTATTAGAAATTTGATTACGGTTAAAAGCGAAACGAATACCCGCACCGGCACCCAATCTCTCCTGTATTATAAAGCTCGCCCTTCAGGCGCTTTATATGAGCCTTTTTTCCACATAGCGGACATACAAAATCCGCCTCCCCATAGCCACCGGTGCTCTGCAATGCCTGCAGGGATGCCCTTATGAAACAATATAAATTTTCAATGGTCATCTCCTGTTCCAGGTTGATTCCGCAACACTCCTCCATTCGTATACCTCCTGCCTGTTTTATCATGATGCCGGGTATTTGCTTAACCCTCATTGACTCCTGCGGCAGCTGCCGGCCTGCAGCGCCATGCCCTGCGGTGCCATGCCCTACGGCGCATTCACCTCCAGAAGCCGCGCCTCAGGAATACCCTTTTTGAGAATACTGCTACGTAAATGCATGCTGTAGTCCTGACGGCAGCGGCGCAGATTCCTTTGAAAAATCCAGGAAGGACACGCTGTAAAACCCGTTCTCTTCCCCGTCTGCGGCCTGAGCCTTATGCCAGATATCCAGCGCCTTCTGAACCGTTATTTCTATATCATGATAATAATAGAGGTTAGCGCTGGTATGGGTCACAACGTCCGCAATCAAAAGTCTGGCATCTTGGTTCTCAAATAAAACTTCATTCAGATTGTCCTTTGTGATTTTCATGTGGCTGCCTCCTGTCTTATATAGGTTTTTATAGGTTCTGGCTTGATAGATTCAACAGACTCTGTATGGTGAGTCTATCTTCTTGAATCCGCCAAAAGAACATATGTTCTTTTATATATTATATGATATCACAAACGTATGTTCGTGTCAAGGTATAATACAGCACTCAGCGCTTGCAGGAATGTCCCTGTTAAACCATGAATCAATCATACATGGCCAACCATGCACATATATTGTAAAAACATATCATAAGAGGCTTTTATGCAAACCATAACCCAGCATATTCTGACAGACCAGATGGATTACCAGGACACCGTTGTGCTTAACTGCCAGATTCGTTACCCACAATTGAACGCTTCCTGCAATCAGGAAGCGATACAGGCCATAAACCAATACTATGTCACACAGGCAAATGATAAAGCAAGGTACTGCCGCAGCGTATTATATCCCCAGGCGGCTGAGGAGGCAAATTACAGCCGTGTCCGCAATGTTCCATTTTTTCCATATGAATTTAATATAAGCTATGTGGTGACATATAACCAGGACTGTATTTTCAGTCTTTTTTCGGAACAGTATACCTTTACAGGCGGGGCTCACGGATCCACCCTGCGGACATCTGAGACCTGGGATGCCCAATCCGGCAGAAAAATGACGCTCAGCGACTTTTATCAAAACAATCCGTCTTATATTCAGGATATACAGAATTGGATACAATTTGAGATTGCAGAGAGGCTGAAAGCCAATCCCGGTACCTATTTTGACAACTACCAGGAACTCCTGCGAAATTCCTTCCATCCGGAGAATTTTTATTTGACACCAGGCGGGATCGTCATTTACTACCAACAGTATGATATTGCCCCTTATTCCAGCGGCATACCGGAATTCCTGCTGCCCTTTGATGCAGATACTTCTAATGTATAACGAATCCCTCATCATCCAAATGGGAGTACCGCCATGATGACGATACCCCCATTTTTTGTTTTCCCTGTATTTTCCTTATCTGCCTTTCTGACTCCCACAGGTCCCGCGTTCTCTGCCCCGCTGCGGCTGCATCCGACCCTATTTCGTCAGCAGGCAAGACTCCCGCCGAATCCGGCGCCTCTCTAACTGCTCACAGCTTCAAATCTCATACGCTGTCTGATTTCCGGATACTTTGCCCTGTCCACCTCAGAAAAAAACATTTCAGCCGGCCTGGCAAAGGTTCCAAACTCCCCGTACAGCGCCTGATAGATGACCAGGAGCTCTCCTGTCTCCGTATGATGGGCCATGTCCCTGACCACATAGAGATATCGGTTCGTCTTTTTTTCCTCCGCCGATAATGTTTCCCTCTTAAAATGTCTGACAATTGTGCCAGGTCCGATTCCCGTGTGTTCATTCTGTCTGTTCATCCTTATTCCCCTGTCCTGTATTATTTTGTTCTCCCTTTGGATTAAATACCATACCGGAAGCTGCCCGTTCATTCAAGGACTTATCTCTTTTTACTGCAATCTCCTGTCAAATCATAGCTTTCACCTATCATCCGTTTGATATCTTCATCCGGGACACTCCCATCCAAAACCACCGTATTCCAGTGCTTTTTATTCAAATGATACCCCGGCCGCACACCGGAATAGGCCTTGCGCCAAAATTCAATCCATTGGGGCGCGCATTTCAGATTAATGCAGACCTGTCCCTCCCGCCGGTATATCCAGGCAAATACCCGCTTATTGCTCCGGTGGCGTATGACAGTCCATTCATGGTCCCTGAAGGGATAGTCCTCATATACATCTTTATAGGTAAGACAATATGTAATTAAATCGCTCTTTGTCTCCATCCGCCCTCACTCCTTTATCAATCACACCATGGTTATATCCATTCTCCGCTTCGTCCCCCAAAACAGACAGTCCCTCATGGAGCCAGCCTTATCATCCTGGATTATACCAGATTTATCTTCATAAAACCAGCCCGTAAAACACGGTTCAGATAATGTGCAGATAATGTTATGGAATCATGCCTGAGACAGCATCCGAAATAACGTTTGAAATAATACCTGCATAAAACCATGGAGCGTGCCGGAGGACTGTTTCCTCCGTCTCCACGCTCCAGGCCGCATTTTTTGCTTAATACCACCGCACCATAGGCAGTTCATTGTTTACACCCTTGCTCACCAGTATCTGATGAAGGTCAATGACTCCATTGTGGAATGTTGCCGCGCAGGAGCACAAATACAAATCCCACATGCGGACAAATTCCTCGTCGAACATGTCCTTTATCTCCTTTTCATGTTCCTTGAAATTCCTTTCCCAGCACAGCAATGTCTTGTTGTAATGGTTTCTCAGGTTCTCCACATCCAAAATATGAAAGTCATGTTCCGCCATCAGGGATATAATTTCCCTGAGACTTGGAATGACCCCGCCCGGAAATATATATTTCTTTATCCATGGATCCCCTGCGTGCTCCTTCTGGCTGCTGATAAAATGGAGCAGGAATACGCCTCCCGGATTCAGCACCTTGTCCACACAGTCCATGAACCTGCCGTAATTTTCCCTTCCCACATGCTCCACCATGCCCACGCTGACCACACGGTCAAATTTCATACCGCTTTGGGGTAAATCCCTGTAGTCCATGAGCCGGACATCCAACAGATGTTCCAGCCCTTCCTCCTCAATGCGCTTTTTAAAGCCGTCATACTGCTCCGTACTCAGGGTGATGCCGGTTCCCCTGGCACCGTATTCCCTGGCCGCCCTGATTAGCAGAAATCCCCATCCGCAGCCCACATCCAGAAGGCTCATGCCCTCTTCCAGCGCCAGCTTCTTCAGAATATAATCTGTTTTATTCACCTGAGCCTCATAGAGAGTATCATTTTCTGTCTTAAAATAACCGCAGGAATAGTTCATGGTTTCGTCCAGCCAAAGCCTGTAAAAATCATTGCCGATATCGTAGTGGGAGGACACCTCCATCTTCTGGTTTTTCCTGGAATTAGAGGGATGAAGGAGCTTTCTCAGATGCAGGCGGTTGACGGAAAAACGGTCCATCTGCCCCAGGAAATGGTCCAGGGCCTCATACAGACTCCCCTCCACCTCCAGCTTGCCCTTCATATAGGCTTCCCCCAATGCCAGGGAGGTGCTGTCCATCAGCTTCTTCACCGGTATGGTTTCCCTGATGTCAACGGCGAACATGGGGTTGCCGTGACCTATCCGGTCTTCGTGGTCCTTCCATTTTACCAGAAAGGGATAATCTGTAAATCGGTTCAGAAATTGAACCATTGCCTTCTCTTCTAACATACTGGTATCACACATCCTTTCTTCCAGTATTATCCCCTTCTGGAAATAGAATATTCGCAGCACGGTCCAAACTGTTGCAAATACACACATAAAACCCCGGAGAGCCTAAGCCCTCCGGGGTCTGTCATTTATAACATATTCAAATCTGACGTAAGATTAGTCGTTGCCGTACAGTGTAACCAGCTTCTCTAAGTAAGCGTAACGCTCCTTAGCCTCTGCCTCGTTACGTGCGAACAGCTCGGCTGCTCTCTCAGGATTCTTCATAGCCAGGGACATGTAACGAACCTCGCCCTTTAAGAAGTCCTGATAGGTCTCAAGCTTAGGAGCCTTGGAATCCAGGGAGAACTTCTTCTCAGCTGCCGGGTTGTAACGGAAGTTGTTCCAGTAACCGCACTCTACAGCCAGCTTCTCCTCTGTCTGAGCCTTGTCCATACCCTTCTTGATACCATGGTTGATACATGGAGCGTATGCAATAATCAGGGATGGTCCCGGATAAGCCTCTGCCTCGGCAATTGCCTTAACAGTCTGAGCCATATCAGCGCCCATACAAATCTGTGCAACATACACATAGCCGTAGCTCATGGCAATGCTTGCAAGGTCTTTCTTCTTAACGTCCTTGCCGCCTGCAGCGAACTGTGCAACAGCACCTGTCTTGGTAGCCTTGGAGGACTGGCCGCCTGTGTTGGAGTAAACCTCGGTATCGTATACCATGATGTTGATGTCCTTGCCGGATGCCAGCACGTGGTCTACACCGCCGAAACCGATATCGTAAGCCCATCCGTCACCGCCGAATACCCACTGGGACTTCTTAGCCAGGAAATCTTTATTCTTAACAATGTCTCTGCAGACATCGCAGTCAACGCCGTCCAGAACTGCAACCAGCTTATCGGTAGCAGTGCCGTTCAGAGCGCCGATGCCAAATGTATCAAGCCACTCCTTGCAGGCTGCCTTCATCTCGTCAGTAGCCTTCTCGTTAGCCATTACGCTCTCAACCTTAGCCTTTAAGCCGTCTCTGATTGCGTTCTGAGCCAGCAGCATACCGTAACCAAACTCAGCGTTATCCTCAAACAGGGAGTTGTCCCATGCAGGGCCCTGTCCCTTGGCATTTACGGTGTAAGGTGTGGATGGTGAGGAGTTGCCCCAGATGGAGGAACATCCTGTTGCGTTGGCAATATACATCCTGTCGCCGAACAGCTGGGTAATCAGTTTTGCATAAGGAGTCTCGCCGCATCCTGCGCAAGCGCCGGAGAATTCAAGCAGAGGCTGTCTGAACTGGCTGCCCTTAACGGTGTTCTCTTTGAACTTAGCCAGAACCTCTTCCTTAACAGGCAGGGACTGACCAAAGTCAAAGATAGCCTGCTCGCCAAGGTTAGCCTCAAGGCTTTCCATAACCAGAGCCTTGTTGCCCTTCATGCCTGGGCATACATTTGCACAGGAACCGCATCCGGTACAATCCAGAGCGGAAACAGAGATAGCGAACTTATAGCCGGCCATGCCTGTCATATCCTTCATCTTCATGTCTGCAGGTGCCTTTGCAGCCTCGTCAGCAGTCATGGCAACCGGACGGATAACAGCGTGAGGACATACATATGCGCAGAAGTTACACTGGATACAGTTGTCCGGATTCCATACAGGAACCTTAACAGCGATACCGCGCTTCTCATATGCGGAGGAACCGGATGGTGTGGAACCATCTGCATACTCTGTAAATGCGGATACAGGCAGGGAGTTTCCTTCCTGAGCACTTACCTTTGTCTGGATATTGTTAACGAAGTCAACTACATCCTTTCTTCCCTGGGTTACAACTGCATAGTCAAGACCTTCGTCTTCACAGTTCTTCCAGCTCTCCGGAACCTCTACCTTGTGCATGCCCTTAGCGCCTGCGTCGATAGCTGCCCAGTTCTTCTGAACAACGTCCTCTCCCTTACGGCCGTAGGTTGCCTTTGCAGCAGCCTTCATTAACTCGTTTGCCTTCTCAGCAGGAATGATGCCGGTCAGCTCAAAGAATGCGGACTGAAGGATGGTGTTGATACGTGTTGGGCCCATGCCTGTCTCAATACCAATCTTTACACCGTCGATGGTGTAGAAGTTGATGTTGTGGTCAGCGATGAACTTCTTAACCTGTCCAGGAAGATGCTTCTCAAGTCCTTCCATATCCCATGGGCAGTTTAACAGGAATGTACCGCCGTCAACCAGCTCCTGAACCATGTTGTACTTGCGTACATATGCAGGATTGTGGCAGGCAACGAAGTTAGCTGTACGGATTAAATAGGTAGACTTGATTGGGCTGTGTCCGAAACGCAGGTGGGACATGGTAACGCCGCCTGATTTCTTGGAGTCATAATCAAAGTATGCCTGTGCATACATGTCTGTATTGTCACCGATGATCTTGATGGAGTTCTTGTTTGCACCAACCGTACCGTCAGCGCCCAGACCCCAGAACTTACAGTTTGTGGTTCCCTCAGGAGTGGTAACCAAAGGAGCGCCAATCTCTAAGGACAGGTTTGTAACGTCATCCACGATACCTACGGTAAATGGAGACTTGGTTGTATTCTCGTAAACTGCCACGATCTGAGCAGGTGTGGTATCCTTGGAACCTAAGCCGTAACGTCCGGTTAAAACCTTAACCTGGTCAAACTTGCTTCCCTTAAGGGCAGCAACAACATCCAGGTACAGAGGCTCGCCGATAGCGCCTGGCTCTTTTGTTCTGTCTAATACGGAGATAACCTTAACGGTATCAGGAATGGCGTCAATCAGGGCCTGTACGCAGAATGGTCTGTACAGACGAACCTTAACAACACCAACCTTCTGTCCCTGCTTCACCATGTAGTCGATGGTCTCTTCAATGGTGTCATTGACAGAGCCCATGGAGATGATGATGTGCTCAGCATCAGCAGCGCCGTAGTAGTTGAACAGCTTATAGTCAGTACCAATCTTGGCATTAACCTTGTCCATATATTCCTGAACAATTGCAGGAAGAGCGTCATAGTATGGGTTGCAGGCTTCTCTTGCCTGGAAGAAGATATCAGGGTTCTGAGCAGAGCCTCTCTGGCATGGATGATTTGGATTCAGTGCATGCTTGCGGAAAGCATCTACAGCGTCCATGTCAACCATTTCCTTAAGGTCCTCATAATCCCAAGTCTCAATCTTCTGAATCTCATGGGATGTACGGAAACCGTCGAAGAAGTTGATGAATGGAACCTTGCCCTTGATGGATGCCATATGTGCAACAACTGTCAGGTCCATTACTTCCTGTACACTGGACTCGCACAGCATAGCGCATCCGGTCTGACGGCATGCGTAAACGTCGGAATGGTCACCGAAAATAGATAATGCATGGCTAGCAAGAGCACGTGCGGATACGTTGAATACACCTGGAAGCTGCTCGCCCGCGATTTTATAAAGATTAGGGATCATCAGTAACAGACCCTGTGACGCTGTGTAGGTGGTGGTCAGAGCACCTGCTGCCAGAGAACCGTGTACAGCACCTGCTGCACCAGCCTCAGACTGCATCTCTGTAATCTGTACTTCACGACCGAAGATATTGGTTCTTCCGTCTGTTGCCCATTCGTCTGTGGCTTCAGCCATAGGTGAGGATGGGGTAATCGGATAGATAGCCGCTACATCAGTAAATGCGTATGACGCATGCGCTGCTGCATGGTTGCCATCCATGGTTTTCATTTTTCTTGCCATTTTGATTTCCTCCTACAAATAGTGAATATGTAATGGTATACATGTGAGTCTGCCCCGGACCCGGGCATGTACAAACATGCTTCGACCCTATGCAGACTGACCTGTCTACTATTATAGCAATTATTTAACAAATTGCAAATGCTTAATCGTAATTACGCCAAAAAATACAATGTCAATTTTTGAAAACCTGAAAAGCGCCGCAAAAAAAGAGAAACCATTGATGCCGGTTTCTCTTTTCCTGTCTGCTTTTTTTATTCTGGTTTCAGCGGCGCAATCACCGGATTATCCCCGCCCGGTCCTGCTGCCTCAGTCTCAGACGGCTGCGGGGCCTGGGTTGGATTCGGTGCCGCTGCAGGCGCTGTGGTGGGCGCTGCCGGCTGGGTCACTGTGCCGGGACCGCTCTCCGGGGAGCCGTTTCCGGAAGGCGTGGTGATTGTCTCATCACCCGGAATATAGCCGTCCGGCATTCCGTCAATGGTTGGCGTTGTTGTCTCTGTGGAAAGGGTAGTCTCCTCAGGCGGCAGCACCACGCCCGTGGTGTTGCGGCGGATAACGGGGGCATGGCCTTTGTATGTGGTCTTATGGTCCTGCTCCCTGGAAACCTCTTTTCCGTCCTTATATAATACCTTGTAGGTGATCCATCTGCTTCCCTTGCTGCCGGCGCTCTTCTGAATCTCCACTCCCGGTTCAAGGGTCTGGTCCTCCTCATATGTAGGTGCCGGCGGATCCAGCTCCTCCACTTTCTCGGATACCAAATCCAGCTTTGTTCCCTCCTCCAGAATCGGAATACCGTAAATGGATACCGTCATCTTCTGGTCCGCGTAGCTGGCCTTGATGCCGATGGATGTGCTGGATGTGTTCCTGAAGCGGAAATCCGGCTGTTCCCAGCTCACCGTGGCGTCCTGGCCCGGTGTGATATAGTTGGGCTCAAAGGTGTGGGAGCGCCTGAAGGTAATGCTCTCCTCTCCCAGCCCGGACCTGTATACTGCGTTGTACAGGGTGGTGGATACCTGGCATACACCTCCGCCAATCTCCTGTACCACCTCTCCGTTGTTATAGGCGGCTGCTCCCTGGTAGCCCTTTGCCTCTGTCCTCTGCCCCACGGCTGCGTTAAAGGAGAATTCCTCTCCCGGATGCACCACGGTTCCGTTCAGAGCCTCTGAAGCCAGCCTGATATTGGTGTTTCGGGCCTTGTTGGCTGTTGTCTTTGTGGTGAAGGTGCTGATGGTCTTATATTTTTCCTTGGCAGCGGCAGCGCTGATATCCGGGGCTGTCTCACTTCCCGTGGCTGTGATGGAAGCGTCAAACTTCTTATCTTTCAGGGCCTTCAATATGTCTGCTGCCAGCTTTTCCTGGTCAATGGCAAACCCATTCTCTTCCCCGGCGAACACAAAAGCGCCTTTTTCCTTGTCGTAGCTGTCGATGGAACCGTTTTTGGCCTTTTTATTCCATTTGGCCGCGCAGTTTTCCGCCTCCCCCGCAGCTGCCTCTTCCAGTCCGTCCATGTTCAGTGTGTAACTCTCAGCCGGTTCCCCGCTGTAGATTTCATCCAGCAGCGCGTCTACCTTTTCCGCCGCAAGATTCGTCACATTATATGTATCTCCGTCATAGGTAACCGTCATATTCCAGGGATATTCCTTAAGAATTGCATTCCTGGCCTGGTTTTTGGACATACCGGTGATGGTGATCCCATCCACCTTGACTTCCTTCATCATCTCTGTCTCGGTTGTCTCTTCCACCGAATGATCCGGTTCGCTTCCACCGGCTCCCTTCCATTTCATGGCCAGCGATATGCCGGCTATGAGGATAATAAGAATAACTCCGGCTATGGCAATCTTTTTATAATCCGGCCCCTTCTTTCTCCTGTGAGGGCTGTTGCGCCTGGCTGTCTGGGCCGCGTTCATCCTGCCGGCCTGTCCGCCGGAACGGTAGGAATAAGAACTTCTTGAACCGCTGCCTGACGAACTGCTTCTGCCTGTATTCCTGGACGTTCCCCGTCCCGTACCTTTATCTGAACCCCTGCCGCGGCTTCTGCCTGCTGAGGAACTTCTTCTGTTCTGATTATTCTCTAACTGATTCATTCTATTCACCTGTCATCTCTGCCTATGGATTTATTCACAAGTTGTAGTATAACATACTTTATGTAAAATGGAACCGTCTTTTTTGTTTTTTTCAGGCCAATTTTACTTATTGTGAATTTCATGTTACTATATATAAAGTAAGTATTATTAAATTATTAAAAATCAATTACAAGCCTTTTCAAGGTCTTTACATCTTACGATTCGGAGGTCACATCATGTCTTACGTTGATTTACATGTCCACTCAAATGCATCCGACGGCACCCTGTCACCTGAGCAGGTGGTCCGCCTGGCCCATGAGGCCGGACTTTCAGCCATTGCCCTTACGGACCACGATACCACGGCCGGCGTTGCCGGCGCCGCGGAGGCAGGGGCAGAACTGGGTCTGGAGGTGGTGCCCGGCATCGAGGTGTCCAGCAGTTTCAGGGACCACGAAATCCATATACTGGGACTTTTCGTGGATACAGATTCGCCCTCCCTTCAGGCTGCGTTAAAGGAATTCCGCCATCACAGAGACCAGCGCAACCAGGAGATGCTGGGCCGTTTTGATGCCCACGGCATCCACCTGACCGCCGAAGATTTGTGCGCCGGTAACCCTGATACGGTCATCACCAGGGCCCATGTGGCAAGAGCCCTTCTGGCAAAGGGTCTGGGGCCTGATTTGGACCATATTTTTAAGAAATATCTGCAATACGGAGGCATATACTGCCCGCCCAAGGAATTCCTGCCCCCTGAGGCGGTCATGGAAGCCCTATTAGACAGCCATGCCTTTGTGGCCCTGGCCCACCCTTTCCAGTACAAGCTGGGGGATAAGGCCACGGAGGAGCTCATCGCCTATCTGGCCGGCCTGGGCATGAAAGGCCTGGAGGTATATCACTCCTCCCACAACCGCCTGGAAAGCGCCAAGCTTCAGGAAATGGCGGCGCGCCACCATCTGCTCTCCACAGGCGGTTCCGACTTCCACGGCAGCAATAAACCAGATATTTCCATAGGGACAGGGCGGGGCGGTCTGCGGGTCTCCTCCCTGCTGTTAGATGCGATAAAAAACACCCTTTAATCCCTGTATTTTTATGAAAAATCATAATTGCCCTTCCCCTGCCCTTCTGCTATAATCATATATGTTAAAAAATTAACCAGCCTTTTCCATTTCAGGAAAATGCATACAAACACAGGAGGATATGCCATGAAGATTCAGAATATCACAGACGTAGAAAAGTTTTTCTCTGTCATTGACCAGTGCAGGGGAACCGTGGAGCTTGTATCTCCGGAAGGCGACCGCATCAATCTGAAATCCAAATTAGCCCAGTATCTGTCTATGGCCACCATCTTCTCCAACGGATATATCAAGGAATTAGACCTGGTTGCTCATGAGAAGGAAGACATCGAGCGTTTAATCAAATATATGTATCAGGGAGAATAAGCCTAAGATAAAAAGCCTGGGATAACAGCCAGGAATACAGGCAAAGGCAAAGCCCGGAACCATCTGACAGGTTCCGGGCTTTTTTGTTATCTCTGTTTTGTTATCTCTGTTTTGTTGTTTTTGATTTGTAGTATTCACTCAATGATTCTCTCGTATCATTTCCGGGCTTTACTCCTGCTGCCCCTGGTCCCCGTCTTTCTCACCAACCGGTCCGCAGGCATCCTCACAGACAGCTGTTCCTCCACCCTTCTTTCCCAGGCGGGTATTGACCCCGTCCCGTAAGAGGGCATACAGCACGGAACACAGCGGAATGAATATAAGCATTCCCACAATCCCCATCATGCTACCGCCCACGGTCACGGCCACCAGCACCCATATGGAAGGAAGCCCCACCGAATTTCCCACCACATAAGGATATATCAGGTTTCCCTCTATCTGCTGCAGTACAAAGAAGGTAATCGTAAAAATCAGTGCATCCATGGGATTTACCATGAGCATCAAAAACACGCCCACTGCCAGTCCCACAAACGCTCCGAAAATAGGAATCAGGGCCGTAAATGCAATCAGCACCCCAATCAGCAGTGCATAGGGCAGGCGTATAACGGTCAGTACCACAAAAAACATGGTTCCCAGAATCACAGCCTCCGCGCACTGTCCTGTAAGAAAATGGGAGAAGGTGCGCTCTGTAAGGGCCGTTATATCCAGAATCCGCCCTACAGCCGGTTCCGGCAAAAATGCCGCCAGCACCTTCTTTATCTGCCGTCCCAGTGTCTCCTTCTGCAAAAGTATATAGATGGCAAAGATAAATCCAATGAGGAATGAGGACACGCCGCTGACAATGGAGACAGCTGCCGAAAAGGTGGTGTTAAGCATGGTTCCGGCTCCGCTCTTTAAAAATGCAACCATGTTCTGAAACACTTCCTGCCAGTCCACTTCCATCTGGTTCATGTATTCCAGTATCTGGGGATTGCTGGCAAATATACGCTCCGCCTCATCCCGCACCCCTGCAAAGAATACCGGGATACTGCTTTGAAGATTCAAAAAGGTCTTTACCAGCTGGGGCGCCACCACAAAGATGACCAGAAACAGACCGCCTGTAACCAGGAGGATGGTCACCACCAGGCTGACAGGCCGTCTCAGCCTGCTGCCCTCCCCAAACACGGTCAAATGCCTCTCGATATTGCGCATGGGCACGTTCAGTATGAACGCTATGGCTGCCCCCAGAATAAAGGGCCAGACAATATGCATCAATCCGGCCGCCACATCCACCAGACGTCTGTAATTGATTCCTGCAACCACAATTACCACGGTAAAAACGATAAGTCCTCTGATTTTTTTCATTGTATCGCTGTTTAATTCCATCGTACCATCCTTTATAGTTCTGTCTCTTCCAGGAACGCTGCCTCAATGGCTTCCCGCGCCGCCCGGAAGGTGCCCTGGGCCATAAGGCTGCTGCCTCCGCCTCTTCCGCTCAGACGGCTGTTCATGGCTTTGCTGAGCGCGCGCATGTCCATCCGGCTGCTGCCAAGAGCATAGTGATATTCGCTGTCCCTGTCATTTCCGGAACACACAGCGGCCACCCCGGCCTTGTTCTGTTCATAGAGAAGGGTCGCATACTGGCGGACCTGAATCGGAGTTAAATCCTCCTCAAATACAATGAGGGGTTCTGCGCTTTCCGGGAACTGTCCCGCCTTCAGGGCCAGCAGGCTGCTGCCCAGCTTCCCAATCAGGTAATCCTTGTCCTGGCTGTCATTTTTAAGCTTTTCCACTGCATCCGGCACCTGGACCAGCTTGGCTGACAGCAGGTTGGATATCCTGGCTTCATCCTTCAGCCTGTCCCTGTAATCCAGGAGGGCCCTGCGTCCGCACAGCATGGACAGTCGAACGCCGCCCTTGTAATGAATCATGCTTCTTATCTTAATGATGCCCACTTCTCCGGTATTTTCTACATGTGTGCCGCAGCATGCGCATACATCTGCGCCCGGCACCTCCACAATGCGCACCAAACCGGACAGTTCTTTCTTGCTTCTGTACTCCATGGTCCTGAGTTCTTCCTCAGAGGGATAGAGCACTTTTACAGGGACATTGGCATAGACCAGCTGATTGGCCTCATCCTCCAGCCAATCCAGATCCTCCGGCTCAATGATGCCGTTAAAGTCCACCGTCACTTCCTCAGCCCCCATGTGAAAGCCCACGTTATCATATCCAAAGTGTTTGTGCACCAGACCGGACAGAATATGCTCCCCGGTGTGCAGCTGCATGTTGTCATACCGCCTCTGCCAGTCTATGATTCCCTCCGCCAGGGTCCCCTCCTCTATAGGCTGCGCCAGTTCATGGATTACCTGCTCCCCCTTCTCATGAACGGACACCACGGAAATCCCGTTTAAGGTTCCTGTATCATAGGGCTGTCCCCCTCCTTCAGGATAAAAACCGGTCTGGTTCAGAGTCACCAGCCAGGTTCCTTTTCCGCTCTCCTCACAGTGCTCCACTGTGCACATGAACGATTTTACATAAGGGATCTGGTAATACAATCTGCTTTTGTCCATTCTTAAAGCCTCTTTTCTTTTTCATCTGCCGGAACGTATTTTTCCTTCCATTATCAGAAAACGGTCCGCGCAGTATCGTGTCTGCCGACATTATACTATATAACCCAGCCTTGTACCAACAAAAATTTTCTAAATTTTATCAAATTGTGGAAACATGAGCAAGCAGGGCTTCATATGATACAGTGTAATTAAACTTTATATGGAGGAATTAACATGAGTGATGTAGCAGCAACAAACTGCGGTTGTGACTGTGGATGCGGATGTGGAACAGGAGGCAGCGGATGCGGATGTAATATCATCTGGCTTATCCTGATTCTGTGCTGCTGTGGAGGCGGCGGTGGCTTCGGACATAGCGACTGCGGTGGCGGTTGTGGCTGTGGGTGCAGCTGTGGAGGCGGATGCGGAGATATGATTTGGCTCATCTTAATCCTGTGCTGCTGTGGCGGCGGTGGCGGTGGCTTCTGCTGCTAATTCCCACCTCTAAGAAATCCTTCACCAAAGAATCAAAGGAACAGGGAGTGCTTCATCACTCCCTGTTTTTTCTTGCAGGGAAGCCGGGCTTATTTGCCGGCCTCACCTGTCTCTCCGGATGAAAAAGCACTTTTCGTCCCCCGGTTCTTACCTCCATACCCCTTTCTTCCCTGTCTCTGCTTTAAGCATTCCTCATCTATTTCATATACTGCATTTCCATCTATAATCAAACGGCTGTACATGGATTTCACTCTCCTTCCATACTTATAATATATGCAGTGTCCAGGCTTTGGCTCATTGTGCCTGAAAATAAGTGGCATGTAACAGGCTCCTCCCGCATAAATTGGAAGCAAAGAAAGAAAAGGCTGGTGGAAATACATGAATCCATCTGATGACTATAAACTAACCGACCTGGACTATCTCATAGGCGACCACCATCTGCAGATGATTAAGGCCTCCCTGCCCTACCTGGGCGTTCCCGAACAAAAGGCCATCTCCCTGTTTGTCAAGGTCCAGGAACTGCGAAAGACAGTGGAGCTCTTTGAGACTGAGGAGGTGGCATCCATGGGCATCTGCTCCCTGGAACGTCCCCAGGGAAACGGCTCCCTGCGCGATTTGTTAAAGGCCATTCGTCCATATGGAAATCCCATGGAGCAGGATATGATTGACATGGCCGAAACCCTGATGGAAGGCCAGACTCCCATGGACCAGCTGCGCAGGTTCCTGACGCCGGAGCAGCAATCACGCTTTGAGACCATGGAAATGATATTCACTGCCATGCAGGCCATGGCCTGATACGGCCGGTCACAGAATCACATCACAGAAAGGACTACATAATTATGGATAACAGCTGGAAACAAGACCCCAGGCTCAAGGCCATGAACAAAGATAAACTGGCCATGCTCACTGAATTTGCGGAGCGGATTGAACATTCAGACAAAAACAACATGATGGAGGCATTCATGGCCATCAACATGGAAGCCCGGCAAAAAGGCGTACAGTTTAACGACAGGGAGACAGACCTTCTGGTCAACATCCTCAGTTCCAGGATGCCTCCCTCAGAGAAAAAGAAAATTGATTTATTAAAAATGCTTTCAAAAAAAATGGCAGGGCCGCGCTGATAGCGCCCCTGCCTCTGCCTTATGGAATTGTTTTAATAGAATTGTTTTATGGAATTAGTTTAACCGTTCCAAATCCGGTGCAATCACAATCTTAGTGTGCTCTGTGGCTGACTGCACCAGCTCCCTGGCCCGTTCCTGGGGCAGGCGGATACAGCCCGCGGATCCGTTATCCCTGGCAGCGGTAAAGCAGTGAAGAAAAATGGCAGAGCCCTTCCCGGGCTCGCATGCTTCATTGTAATTCAATGCCAGGGCGTAATTGTAGTACGGGGACGCAGCCGCCATATTCTCTGCCGAGTTCCAGGTCTTTGCAACCTGGGATGTATTCACCAGCTTGTTATAATAGGGACTGGCTGAATCATCCACCCAGTAGTCGCCTTTTGTGATCTTATGGTATGGAAGGACGCTGCCCGGATTTTCCCTGAGCCCAAAAGCCATGGTAAATCCATATGTACCGGAGGGCGTGCTGCCGTCCCCCTCTGTCTTCTGGTCCGTAATTCCGTTCCTTCCTACGATGCCTGCTTCCTTCCAGACCATCTCCCAGGCTTCACCTGACTTCTTATAATAATATACATCCGCGCTACAGCCGCCGGTTCCCACTACCACCACCAGCTGGTCCGCATCCTTTGCTCCTTCCAGATTCTGGGGCTGTATGACCCCATTCTCCACTGCAGCCTTCTTTTCCTCAGACTCTGCTTTTGAAGCAGCAGGTACCCCCGGCCCCTGTTCTGCCGGATTCACGGCTGTCCCCGCAATTGTCCCCGCGCCTGCACTGCCGGCAGCCATGGCCGTAATACCGCCCGCCGCCATTATGGCTCCTGACAGAACAAACGCTGCCGCTGCCCTGCCTATTTTATGACACTTCCCATTCATTTCCATCGTTCTTCTTTCATGTCTCATGGCCGTCACCTCTATATCCTGTTTTGTCCATTTCCTATTATAACCTGCTATAGCAGGAAATGTTATTTCTTTTTTCTTACATTTCCCGGTATGGACACGGCCCCAAAGCCCAACGCAAAAATGCCTGCCCAGCCCATGTGCTGCAGGCTGCGCAGGCATTTTGTCTTCCCGCTTATATGGGGAAATCTGATTTATTTACATACAATATTGACAATCTTTCCAGGCACGTAGATCTCCTTCACCACATTGCCCGTCAGCTTTTCCTTCACAGCTTCCCGTCCCGCGGCAATGGCATCTTCCTTGGAGCTGTCTGCGCTGATGCTGATAACGGCCCGTGTCTTTCCGTTAATCTGGACAGCCACCTCGATCTCATCGTCCTTCATGGCCTCCTCATCGCATTCCGGCCACTGTGCATGGAACACGCTGTCGTCACCGCCTAACTGCTGCCACAGCTCCTCTCCGATATGGGGAGCAAAGGGGGCCAGAAGAATCACGAAGGTCTTAAGGGTCTCCCTGTCGATTCCGCCTTCCTTCCTGGCCAGCTCAATCAGCTTATTGTTGTACTCCATGAAACCGGAAATAACAGTATTGAGGCTGAACTGGTTGAAACGGTATTCAATGTCATATACCAGCTTATGGCGCAGCTTTATCATTTCTTTGGACGCCTTCACATCCTTGTCCTTGTTGTCCATCACCAGGTTCCAGAAACGGTTCAGGAAACGTGATACACCCTCGATGCCCCGGTCATCCCACTCTGCGTCCAGCTCCGGCGGTCCCACGAACAGCTCGTAAAGCCTTAAGGAGTCGCAGCCGTAATCCCTCACCAAATCATCGGGAGAAACCACATTGCCCTTGGATTTGCTCATCTTAATGCCGTTCTTTCCGGTAATCATACCCTGGTTGAACAGCTTCTTGAAAGGCTCATCAAAATCAATAGCGCCGATATCGCACAGGAACTTGGTGTAGAAACGTGAGTACAGCAGATGGAGCACCGCGTGTTCCACGCCGCCGATATACATATCCACCGGAAGATACTTGTCCGCCTTTTCCCTGGATACCAATTCTTCCTTGTTGTGGCTGTCCACATAGCGCAGGAAGTACCAGGAGGAACCGGCCCACTGGGGCATGGTGTTTGTCTCTCTCTTGGCAGGAGCGCCGCAGACAGGGCAGGTGGTGTTGACCCATTCGTCAATGGCAGCCAGAGGTGACTCGCCGGTACCTGTGGGCTGGTAGCTCTCCACCTCAGGAAGCTTTAAGGGCAGCTGGTCCTCAGGCACAGGCACGCAGCCGCACTTGGGACAATGGATGATGGGGATAGGCTCGCCCCAGTAACGCTGGCGTGAGAATACCCAGTCCCTCAGCTTGTAGTTGACCGTCTTGTGGCCAAAGCCCTTTTCCTCTATCATGTGAGGCGCTTCTTTTTTAAGGACAGCGGACTCCAGGCCGTTCCAATCACCGGAATTAATCATAATGCCGTTGGCCTCGGTATACGCCTCGGTCATGTTCTCAATTTCCTTGCCGTCCTTTGCGATTACCTGTACAATGGGAAGGCCGAACTTCCTGGCAAACTCAAAGTCCCTGTCGTCATGGGCAGGCACGCACATGATGGCGCCGGTACCGTAATCAGCCAGTACATAATCAGACAGCCAGATAGGCGTCTTTGCACCGTTTAACGGATTAACTGCATAGCTTCCGGTAAACACGCCGGTCTTTTCCTTGGCCTGCATACGGTCCACATTGGAACGCATGGAAGAATCGAATATATATTTTTCAACGGCCTCCCTTGTCTCATCGGTGGCCAGACTCTTGGCCAGGGCATGCTCCGGCGCCAGCACCATGAAGGTGGCTCCGTAAAGGGTGTCCGGCCTGGTGGTGTACACGGTAATCTTCTCTTCCCGCCCGTCAATGGGGAAATCAACCTCTGCGCCGTATGACTTGCCGATCCAGTCAGTCTGCATCTTCTTGACCTTCTCAGGCCAGTCCAGCTTATCCAGGTCATTTAACAGGCGCTCTGCGTAAGCAGTAATTTTAAGCATCCACTGGCGCAGATTCTTCTTGGTAACTGTGGTGCCGCAGCGCTCGCAGCATCCGTTGACCACTTCCTCGTTTGCCAGTCCGGTCTTACAGGAAGGACACCAGTTAATGGGGAATTCCTTCTCATAAGCCAGGCCCTTCTTAAACATCTGGACAAAGATCCACTGGGTCCATTTATAAAAGTCCGGGTCCGTGGTATTCACTTCCATATCCCAGTCATAAATTGCCGCAATCTGCTTGATCTGGCGCTTGATATTCCTGATGTTCGCCTCTGTGGACTTAGCCGGGTGCACGCCCATCTTGATAGCGTAGTTCTCAGCCGGAAGGCCGAAGGCATCCCATCCCATGGGATGAATGACATACTTGCCCTTTAACAGCTGATACCGGCTCCAGACATCTGAAATCACATATCCTCTCCAGTGTCCTACGTGAAGGCCGCTGCCTGAGGGGTATGGAAACATATCCAGACAGTAATACTTTTCCTTCCTGCCATCGTTCACATTGATGGGCTTCTCTTCCCAGTTCTCACGCCACTTTTTCTCAATGGCGCTGTGGTTGTACTGTGTTGCCATAATCTCATTCCTCCATTGGTTATCTAAGGGGATGATTCCCCTTTATCCAGACAGCATACCTGCTGCGCGCAGTTTTCTGTGAAACAAAAAAGCCCTGCGCCTCTACTGCTAGAGACGCAAGGCTTAAAAATCCCCGCGCGGTACCACTCTGGTTCATGCTGTCTGACGCATGCACTTAATCCTCTTATAACGGTAAGGTCTCCGTCCTGTCCTACTGGTTCCCGGTCCCCCGTTTCCGGCGGTCCTTCCTCGTTGGGGCAGGCTACTCCAGGGCCAGTTCAACAACCATCCGTCACCGGCTTTCACCAGCCGCCGGCTCTCTGCATCCATCCGGTTATCTACTCTTCCCTATCTGCGTATTTGCACTGATTCTTAATTTAACATATTTCCCAAACAGTGTCAACTGTTACCAGACAAAAAATCCTCTGCCGCGATCTCTGACCAGGCCGCCTTATAGGCTGTCTTGGAGCGTTTTGTCTCCCTGGACCGTCTCACCGGTCTGGCTGCCCTGGCCCATTTGGCCGGCGTCTCATGGCGTGAGGGCTTTGCCGGTCCCTGGGTCCTGGCCTCATCCGTAAACATGACGCAGTATCCATCCAGGTCCCTGATCCACCCCTTCTCAAACCATCCATACTGGGTGCCTCCAAAACCATATACCGCATCCTCATTCAGATACGCTGCCGGCTTTCCGTCAAACAGATAGATATGTTCCCCGTCACTGTCAATATACGCTGCCGGCGTCCCGTTTCTGTCATACAATGTCATGCTTCCATTCTCCCCATTTATTTCCATTCTCTGCTGCTGTGTATACCCGCAGCGGATCTATTATACTACTGCGCTGTCCCGGATTCAATGAGTTTCTTAACATAATTCTAACGGTCCCTTCTCTTGCCTTTCCGTTTGTCCTTATGTTAAGCTAAAATATATATGTTAACATAAATAACGGACAACAGGAGGTAATTTATTGAATCAGAAGCTAAAAGAAAAAATCACAGAATCCTTATCATCTGTGCTGCCCGTTACCTGCATTGTATTAATCCTCGGGATCACCATCACTCCCATTCCCCTGGACCCGCTGATGCTGTTTCTGGCAGGGGCCGCCTTCCTTATTATAGGAATGGGATTCTTCACCCTGGGAGTGGATATGGCTATGATGCCCATTGGAGAAAAGGTAGGTGCGCAGCTGGCCAAGGCAAAAAAGCTTCCGGTCATCGTCATTGCATGTGTCATCATAGGCGCCATGGTCACAGTGGCCGAACCGGACCTGCAGGTCCTGGCCAGACAGACACCGGCAGTGCCGGACATGGTGCTCATCCTGGCAGTGGCTGCAGGAGTCGGTTTCTTCCTGGCACTTGCATTTCTTCGCTCCCTCTTCGGCTGGAGCCTTTCCCACATTCTTCTGGTCTGCTACATCATTCTCTTCATCCTGGCCTTCTATATTCCAGGTGATTTTCTGGCTGTAGCCTTTGATTCCGGCGGTGTGACAACAGGTCCTGTAACAGTTCCCTTTATCATGGCCCTGGGCGTGGGACTTTCTTCCATCGGCCAGGGAAAAAACGCGGACAGCGACAGCTTTGGACTGGTATCCCTTTGTTCCATCGGCCCCATTCTCTCTGTCATGATACTCGGACTTTTGTTCCAGTCATCTTCCGGCGCCTATGAGCCCATGACCATTCCATCCATCAGCAATTCCCAGGACCTTTGGCTGGCCTTCCAGAGCGAACTTCCCCACTACGCGGCGGAAGTATTCACGGCCCTGTTTCCCATCCTGGCTTTTTTCCTGCTCTTCCAGATATTCTTCCTGAAGATGCGCAAACGCCAGGTGGTGAAAATCCTGGTGGGAATGCTGTATTCCTACATCGGGCTGACGCTGTTTCTTACAGGCGTAAATGTGGGCTTTATGCCCGCCGGAAGCTATCTGGGAAAACAGATGGCCTCCCTGCCCTATCGCTGGATTCTGGTGCCCGTGGCCATGCTCATCGGTTATTACATCGTCAAGGCAGAGCCTGCCGTACAGGTGCTGAACAAGCAGGTGGCTGACGTGACCGGCGGAAGCATATCTGAAAAGACCATGATGACCGGACTTTCCATCGGTATGGCCCTGTCGCTGGGATTCTCCTTATTCCGGGTCATCACAGGACTGCCGCTCTTGGCCTTCCTGCTGCCGGGTTACGCCCTTGCCCTGGGTCTCTCCTTTGTGGTGCCCCCGGTCTTTACCTCCATTGCCTTTGACTCAGGAGGCGTTGCCTCCGGTCCCATGACAGCCACCTTTCTCCTTCCGCTGTGCATGGGGGCCTGCGAAGCCCTGGGAGGCAATATTCTGACTGACGCCTTTGGCATCGTGGCCATGGTAGCCATGACCCCTCTCATTATCATCCAGCTCATCGGACTGTTCTTTGAGCTTAAAACCCGCAGGGAGAAAGCTGTTTCCAGACATCCTGTGGTGGATATGGAACAGGAATTCATCAATTTAGAGGAGGAACCTTATGAGCCATAAAAGTATAAAGCTGGCAGCCGCCATCGTGAACCGCGGGGCCGGGAACAGAGCTGCTGCCATATTCCATACATACAACCATGAAATACTGCTGGCTGTCAGAGGACACGGTACAGCCAGCTCGGCAGTCATGGACTGTCTGGGACTGGATGAGCCTGAAAAGGACCTGGTTCTGGGACTTTCATCCAAAACCGACGCCGACCGACTGCTCCGTGCCCTTGGCAGGGAAATGGAATTTAGCAAGCCCGGACACGGCATTGCTTTCACCCTTTCCCTCACAGGCATTAGTTTCGCTGCCATGGACATTTTAAACCGGCATGAAGACCAAACCGGGCCAAACAGCCGCCCCGCAGAACACAAGGAGGATATTCCCATGACAAATTCCCATTCCTATGAATTAATTGCTTCCGTCATCCACACTGACCTGTCCGCGCCTGTTATGGAAGCCGCCAGAAAGGCCGGCTGTCAGGGCGGCACCCTGATAAAGGCCAGGGAAATAGGCAGCGATGGCGGCAAAAAGCTGTTCGGCATGACCCTTTCCCAGGAAAAAGCCATACTGCTGATTCTGACCCCCACCAGCTTAAGGGCTCCCATCCTGAAGTCCATATGCGAGACAGTAATGAAGGAGACCGGAGAACACGCAGTGGCAATTTCCCTGCCCGTGGATGCAGTGGAGGGACTGACCGGCTGATACTGGCAGAAAAAACCGCTTTCTTTTTAGGATGAATCCTTTATAATAAATACTATCAAAGGAAAGCAGGTGCATCGCAATGTACATTGGTGATTTACATATCCATTCCCGCTACTCCAGGGCCACCAGCAAGGAGCTTACGCCGGAGCACCTGGACTTATGGGCGGGAAAAAAAGGAATTAACATTGTAGGTACGGGTGATTTCACTCATCCGGCCTGGAGGGCGGAGCTGGCTGAAAAGCTGGAGCCCGCCGAGCCGGGTCTTTACATGCTTAAAAAGGAATATTCCTTACAGCGCCCGTCCATACTGGGCCAGAGCAGCCCCCGTTTTGTTATCAGCGGGGAAATCAGCTCCATTTACAAGAAAAACGGCCGTGTGCGCAAGGTACACAGCCTTATCCTCCTGCCCAGCCTGGAAGCAGCCGAAGTACTTTCCAGGCGGCTGGAAGCCATCGGCAACATACATTCGGACGGACGCCCCATCCTGGGATTGGACTGTCACGATCTTTTGGCCATAACACTGGAGGCATGCCCGGATGCCATCTATGTTCCGGCCCACATCTGGACCCCGCATTTTTCGCTGTTCGGGGCATTTTCCGGTTTTGATACCATTGAAGAATGCTATGAGGAGCTGACTCCCCAGATTCATGCCCTGGAGACAGGACTGTCCTCTGATCCGGCCATGAACTGGAGGCTGTCGGCCCTTGACTCCTTTCAGCTTATCTCCAACTCTGACGCCCACTCTCCCGCCAAGCTGGGCAGGGAGGCCAGCCTGTTTGACATTCCCATGTCCTATGCGGGGCTCTACGGCGCCATACAGAGGGGCGAGGGCCTTAAGGGCACCATTGAATTCTTTCCTGAGGAGGGCAAATATCATTTTGACGGCCACCGGAAATGCCATCTCTGCCTCAGTCCCTCCCAGGCCAGGAAATATAACGGCATATGTCCTGTCTGCGGCAGAAAACTGACCACAGGCGTACTTCACCGGATTGAACAGCTGGCTGACCGGGACGAGGATTTTCTGCTGCCCCAGGGACGTCCCTTTGAAAACCTGGTGCCCCTGGGCGAGGTCATTGCCTCCTCAGTGGGTTCCTCCCCGTCCAGCGTAAAGGTTTCCAGGCAGTACGAACACCTGCTGGAGGAACTGGGCAATGAATTTTATATTCTTCGCCAGGCCCCGCTGGAGGATATCAGCCATGCGGCCGGATCCCTGACAGCAGAGGGCATACGCCATCTGAGAGACGGCAAGGTCCAGTGGAGACCCGGCTATGACGGCGAGTACGGGACCATGCGGCTGTTCCAGTCAGCCGAGCTTGACAATGTGGAGGGACAGATGTGCATGACCTTTGAGACAGCGAACGCGGACCTGAGCGAAACCATGGGACCTGGGAGCCCGGGAGCCCCGGGGGTGACAGGGGATGGGGAGCTGGCAGCAGATGCGGTTCCTTCGGCAAATACTGCATTGTCCGGCAAAGCCGGCGTTTCCCACGGCTCAACGGCTTCCCGTGAAGCTTCCTATGAAACAGCCGCATCAAATATCCTGACTGTTTCCATGCCCTCCTCCGCCCTGAACCGGGACCAGCAGCAGGCCGTGGAATCCGTATTCCCGGTAACAGCCGTCATAGCCGGTCCGGGTACTGGCAAAACAAAGACTCTGGTGTCGCGCATCGAACACCTTATGGGTGAGCGGGGCGTAAAACCTTCTGAGATTACGGCCGTCACCTTTACAAACAAGGCAGCGGACGAGCTGACACAGAGAATCCGCCAGGCACTGCCAGGCAGGCGCAGCCTGAACCAGATGCAGGTCGGAACCTTCCATTCCCTCTGCTACCGGCTGTTATCCCGGTCCGGAACAGAGCTGTCCCTGGCAGACCAGGGACAGGCGGAAGAATGCGCAGGAGAAACCATAGAAGCCCTGGAACTCCCCTGCACCGTCAGGCAGTTTCTCACCGCCATCTCTCTGCATAAGGCAGGGCTGTCCTCCGCGCAGGGCTTTGCCGCCTATATGGCCGATGATTCCGCTGCTGAAACCGGTTTTACCCTGACGCAGGAAGGGGCAGACCGGTACCAGCAGGCACTGGAGTGCAGGAAGCTTATGGACTTCGACGACCTGCTTCTCAACATGCTGCGCCTTCTTGAACAGGAACAGAAAGCAGAATACAGGAAGCAGCATTTTTCTTATCTACTGGTGGATGAATTCCAGGATATCAGCCCGGTCCAGTACCGGCTCATCAAGGCATGGAATAAAGGCGGACGGGAACTCTTTGTCATCGGTGACCCTGACCAGTCCATCTACAGCTTCCGGGGTTCTGACAGCCGCTGCTTCGACCTGCTGGAACAGGATTTTCCGGGAACCAGCACCATACGGCTTACCACCGGCTACCGCTCCACCCCGGAGATACTCTCCGCCTCCCTTCCTCTCATCTCCCGCAATCCGGGCGGTGAGCGCAGACTCTCAGCCGCCCGTCCCCACGGCGGTCCGGTGCGTCTGGTGACAGCACAGACCAGTCTGTCGGAGTCCATCTTCATTGCCAAAGAAATCAACCGCATGGTGGGCGGAATCGACATGCTGGATGCCCACAGCCAGACCCCCGGCCTGCCGGATACTGCCAGGAGCTTTGCCGATATCGCCGTCCTCTACCGCACCAATCACCAGGCCCGCCTGCTGGAACAATGTCTGCAAAAGGAGGGAATCCCTTACGTGGTAGCGGGAAGGGAGGATTATCTGGACCACCCGGCTGTCCAGGGCACCATCTCCTTTTTCGGGGCCCTGCTTAAATCTTCCGGGTTAGATGAAGATACCACGAAACTCTGCAGAAAACGCATTTCCCCTTCCGCAGATTACAGCAGCCTGGCAGAGCGCTTCCAGCCAAGACTAAAAAAAGACAGGCCCTGGAAACTTCTGGAAGACTGGATTTCATGCCTGGAGCTGGGGTCAGACAAGCCCATGGACACCTTTGTCTGCATGTCCTATTTCCACAAAACCATGGAGGATATGCTGAGCACACTGGCCTTTGGACAGGCCCACGATCTGAAACGAAGCGGTCAGGATTCCCGCCCCTCCGATGCAGTGACGCTTATGACTCTGCATGCCTCCAAGGGTCTGGAATTTCCCGTGGTCTTTCTCTATGGCTTAAGACAGGGAATCCTCCCCCTTAAAACAGGAAAGGGAGCTGTGAATCCGCAGGAGGAACGCCGCCTTATGTATGTGGGTATGACAAGGGCCAGGGACGAATTAATTCTCACCACCTCAGAGGAACCTTCCCCGTTCTTAGAGGAACTTCCCAAAGATGCCTGCCGCCGGGAAAAGGCCCGGACTCCCGGCAGCGGGATGAAGCAGCTGAGTCTCTTTGATTTCATGTAAGATTTTAAAAACCGGGCATTTGCCGCGGTAATTTCCCTCTCAATACAAAAAGACCTGACGCACGCCATATGATGGGGCATCAGGTCTTTTCACATATTCACATATATCAGGAAACCGGAATGGCAATACCGGGCATCCTATCTCTCGGACATAGGCACATAATCCATATTGTCGCCTACATACTTGGTGGCCGGACGCATAATACGGCCGTCATACAGCTTATTCTCAATATTATGGGCCACCCAGCCCACAACGCGGCTGCACACAAACAGAGGTGTGTACAAATCCCTTGGAATCCGCAGCATACCGTATGCAAACCCGCTGTAGAAATCCACATTGGTGGGAAGGGCCTTGCCCTTGATTTCCTCCATTACTTCCTTGGCAATACGCTCAAAGCGCATATAGAAGTCCAGCTCCCTGGTATGCTTCTGCTCCTTGGCCACCTCCATGCAGCAGGCCCTTAAGACCTCTGCACGGGGATCGGACACCGTGTAGACAGCATGGCCGAAACCGTATACAAGGCCGGAACGGTCATAGAGTTCCCCTGCCATCAGCTTCTCCACTGCCTGGCGGATTTTCTTATCGTCTGCATCATAGCCGCCTGTTTCAGCCAGCACCGCATCCATCATCTCTGCCACCTTGATATTGGCGCCGCCGTGGCGCGGTCCCTTAAGGGAACCGATACCGCCGCATACCGTGGAATAGATGTCTGTGCCTGTGGATGCAATCACCACATTGGTAAAGGTGGAGTTGTTGCCGCCGCCGTGATCCGCATGAAGCATCAGTATGGTATCCAGCAGATTCGCTTCCTTGGAGGTGAATTTCTGGTCCTTTCTCAGAAGGCTTAAGAAATTCTCGGCAATGGAATATTCCGGATTTGCATAATGGATGAACAGGCTTTCCCTGTCATAATAATGCACCTTGCTCTGATAGGCATAGCAGGCAATGGAAGGGAGCTTTGCCAAAAGGTTCACGCCCTTGACCAGGGTCTGGTATACATCAATATTGTCCGGATCGTCATCGTAATTATACAGGGTAAGGACCGCGTCCTGAAGCTTATTCATCAGATTCTTACCTGGAAGGCGCAGCAGGTTCATTTCCACGAACTCATCCGGAATGGTGTAGCAGTGCCTCACCACATTGCAGAACTTTTCCAGTTCAGCTTTCTTCGGCAGATATCCGAACAGCAGGAGGAAACAGGTTTCCTCATACCCGAAATGGCTCTCCTTCTTCCCCTTTACCAGGTCCAGTACATCCACGCCCCGGTAGAGAAGCCGTCCGGGAATGGCCTTGATTCCTCCGTCTGTCTCCTCATATCCCACTACGTCGGCCACCCTGGTAAGGCCTATCCGCACGCCGGTTCCGTCCTCATTCCTGAGGCCCTTCTTTACATTGTACTCTTTATACCATTTATTAGGAATATCCGTGTAATTCTGCGACTTCCCATAAAACTGTGCAAGAAAACTCTCCTTAACCATGTACCCATGCTCCTTTCTCAAATATCCCCATCAGTGTCTGCCCCTGTTATAGTTAATCAGACAGCCGGCCTTTACGATTTCCCGCTCCTCTGCCGTCATATCCGCAATATACAAATCCAGGGTTCTTATGCTGCTGCCCTCTTTTCCCAGCACATAAGCCTTAATATCCTTTAAATCCCCGTCCAGGGCTTTCCTTACGCCCGGAACATAAATATAATCTCCCACCTCGAAGCAGGGATCCTCCTCCATCTGGAAGGGAACCATGCCCCAGTTCATCACATTGGAGCGGTAACGCTTGGTGGCGTATTCCTTACAGATATTGGCCAGGCCTCCGATGACTCTCTGGCAGCTGGCTGCCTGTTCCCTGGCAGATCCGTCGCCAGGTTTTACAGCATAAATCATGCTGCCCACTTCCGTGTCCTGAACCGTCACATTCTCATTGCCTTCAATGCCGCGGATGGCGTCAAAGAGCTTCTCCAAAACAGGCTCCAGCTCCACTTCCTTGGCCGCGCCCTCCTTTGTTCTGGCTTTTTCCAGCTTATCCACTTCCTTGGCCCTTCCCACATACTCCGGGTCCCTTCTGGACAAAGTGAATTCTGCCAGTCCCAGGGGATTGGACCGGTAAGATGAAGTCTCGCCGGAAGGAATCAGCTCATCGGTGGTGGTCACAGGGTCCATGATTTTGGAACATACCTTCAGGAGAATATTGTCTGCCAGAGGACTCATCTCCGGCCAGTCCTTGATATTCGGTCCGTAGACCAGCTCCTTTTCCCCGTCGCCTTTGTTGTATCCCATGTATACCCGGTTCTTATAGGAAATGTCGTCAAATTCATACTCAGGCACATTGTCCCAGCCCTCAAGCTCCCATGCGGAGGTAAGCCTTCCTCCGTTGGCTGCCGTGGCTGCAATGGAACGCGCGTCCATCAGGGCAACCGCGGCCATCTGTCCGTTGCCTGGTTTGGATCCTTCCCTGTTGGGGAAATTTCTGGTGGTATGGCGGATACTCAGACCGTTGTTGCAGGGCGTATCGCCTGCGCCGAAGCAGGGGCCGCAGAACGCAGTCCGTATAATGGCGCCTGCGTCCATCAGGTCGGACACAGCCCCCTTCTTCACCAGGTCCGCAAAGACAGGCTGAGAAGACGGGTATACTGCCAGGGAGAACTCGTCGCAGCCGCAGTTCTTTCCCTTTAATACACGGGCAGCTTCCATTACGTTTGAATAGGTGCCTCCTGCGCAGCCAGCGATAACTGCCTGCTGAACCATGAGCTGGCCCCCCTCAATCTTATCCCTCAGGGTAAAGGACGCCTTTCCGCCCGATACCTTGGCAGCCTCTGCTTCCACCATGCCCAGTATATCGTCCAGGTTGGCCTTAAACTCGTCAATCTCGTATGTATTGCTGGGATGGAAGGGAAGGGCAATCATGGGCTTTACCGTGGACAGATCCACGTATACGCAGCCGTCATAGTATGCCACATCCGCGGGAGCCAGTTCCTTATAATCTTCCTCCCTGTGGTGCTTGGCCAGATAGGCCCTGGTGTCACTGTCCGTCTTCCATATAGATGACAGGCAGGTGGTCTCTGTGGTCATGACGTCCACACCATTGCGGTAATCGGTTGTCATGGAAGCCACGCCCGGCCCCACAAACTCCATCACCTTATTCTTTACATATCCGTTCTTAAACACGGATCCGATGATAGCCAGGGCAATATCCTGGGGACCGGTTCCCGGCTGAGGCGCACCGTCCAGATAAACGGCTACAACACCCGGATATGCCACATCATATGTATCCTTAAGAAGCTGCTTCACCAGCTCCCCGCCGCCTTCACCTATGGCCATGGTTCCCAGGGCCCCGTAACGGGTATGGCTGTCGGAACCAAGTATCATTCTGCCGCATCCTGCCATCATCTCTCTCATGTACTGATGAATGACCGCAATATGCGGAGGAACATAGATGCCCCCGTATTTCTTAGCCGCAGACAGGCCGAACATGTGGTCATCCTCATTGATGGTCCCTCCCACCGCGCAAAGAGTATTGTGGCAATTTGTCAATACATAAGGAATCGGGAACGTTTCCATGCCCGAAGCCTTGGCTGTCTGTACAATACCCACGAAGGTGATGTCATGGGATGCCATGCTGTCAAACCGCAGCTTCAGATGTTCCATGTCACCGGATGTGTTGTGGGCCTCCAAAATGGAGTAGGCAATGGTTCCTTTCCTGGCGGATGCCTGGTCTGCATCCTTTCCTGTCAGTGCCTTTACCTTTCCGCTCTCTGATTCCGGTACGATTTCAGTGCCGTTAACCAGATAAATACCGCTGTCATACAATGATACCATTTCATTACCTCCTGGTGTCTGATTTTATGAAAAAGGGCTCGGCTTGGATTTTTGCCTGCCCCCTTACATTCGTTGGTTATTACTATAAAACAAAAAAATTGATTTGTCCAGTATTTTTATTGTAGTCTCCACAGCTTTTACATTGTGGTCCGTATTGGCTCCGACATGTCTTTTACTGTCACATGCTAATACTTTATCACATCAAAGCATCTGTGTAAATCACCAATTTAATATAAACAGGCCGCAGCATATGACAAAATAGCCTATCATGCCCACATTCAGAAACACTGTCTGAAAGGCTCTCCCCTTTCTCAGGGGCCATTGTCCCGGCAGGAAGGTAATCTGGCGCCGGTACATAATGATAAGAGTAATGGCTGCAATGAGACAGGCCAGCATGAAAAACAGATATGCCAGTATCATGATGGAGGAAAACGCTGTCACCAGCCACCCCATGTCAACTCCCAAAATAGATTCCATCTGCCGGATCATCCACGGCCCCTCTGCCAGTCCCTGGGCCCCCTTTGACAGTTCCACAGTAACGACACCGCCCAACAGGTTGAACAGCATATGAAACCCAATGGTGTATCTCACCTTCCCTGTCTTTGCGTACACGTAGGCCCAGAGAATTCCTATGCCAAAGGCATAAAAGAACTGGGAAAAATTGCCGTGGGCCATGCCGAACATAATACCTGACATGATGATGGCCGCTTTCTGTCCATATCCCAGCAGCCGGTCCATAACCATCTTCCTGAAAAAAAGCTCCTCCACCACAGGGGCCATAATGACCGTTGTCAGCAGATTGACCCACAGGCTGGAATTCCTGATAAGCTGGTCCAATTCAGCGGAGTCCGGTCCCGATGGCTGTAAAAGCCCTACCAGCCTGCCCAGAATATTTCCTGCCAGCCCGATTCCCACTGCAATGACAAAGAAGGACGCAAATTTCCAGAATCCCCACTGCTCCTTCTGGGGCGAACCGCATTTGGGCACAAGTTTAAACAGACCGGCCACCACGGGAAAGGCCACCAGATACATGGGCAGGGACGACATAAGCATACGCCCCGAAAATCCGTAGAAATCAATGAAATCTCCCAGCAGGGAATCAAGCAGCATCACCAGGACCATAACCACTACCTGGGCCGCCAGGGTAATCAGCATAAATGCGGCCGCCGCCATTCCCACATGTGAGAACTGCTTCCTCTGGCGCCTTTCCATGGCAGCTGCCTGCTGCGGGTCAGGCTGCGGGCTGTACTGCGAGGCCTGCATCTGCGGATCCTGCATCTGCGGGTCAGGCTCCCAGACCCTTCCCCTGTTTTCATCATCGTATATCATAGGCCAAATCCAGTCTCCTTCATCAGAACTTGTATACTGCCAAAAGACAGTCCTTTTTAGTGTTGCAATTGCAACAAAAAAGTATTATGATAATAAATATCATACCATAAAAGATAGCAGGGTAAAAGAAACATGACAGAATATTTTCAGAAAAACCTATTTAAAGACATCTCCATCGACGAGTATAAAAAACTGCTCTCCTGCCTGGACGGAAGGACAAAACAGTTCAGAACAGGCGAAACCATATGTGATTACGACGAAGGCTTTCATGAAATCGGCATTATAGGCAAGGGCACTGCCTCTGTTGTCCGCTATGAATACAACGGTGCCAGAACCATCCTGGAGCGCCTGGGCCCCCAGGACATCTTCGGCCACCTGCTGTCCTACGAGGGCAGCGAGCACGCCGGTATCAGCGTTGTCTGCGACAGCCCCTGTGACATTCTTTTCATCCACTATGCCACCATCGGCTCTCCCTGCACCAAGTCCTGCGCCCACCACCACCAGCTGACCCAGAATCTGCTGGACCTGATTTCGGAGCGTGCCTTAAACTTAAGCCGCAGGGTGGAGGTCCTGTCCCAGCGCACCATCCGCGAAAAGCTTATATGCTATTTCATGCAGCTGGCCGCCCAGGCCAAAGCCTCCTCCTTCAGCCTCCCCTTTACCATGGTGGACCTGGCCGATTACCTTTCCATTGACCGCAGCGCCATGACAAGGGAGCTGAAACGCATGAAGGAGGAAGGGCTGATCGAAATGGACAAGCGGTGTGTACGCCTATTCCTTTAGCCTGTCTTCAAACTGCCGGGCGCTCATGGGGCGCCCGAAATAATATCCCTGTATATATTCCATTCCCAGTTCTCTTACAGCCTCATATTCCTCTTCTGTCTCCACCCCCTCCAGACATACCTTCCTGCCCACATCATGGCACAGGTCGGTGATGGATCGGATAAAGGTGGCATTAAAAAGATCGGAGGTAATTCCCTTCACAAATCCCCTGTCTATCTTCACCACATCCACGGGGATGCTTTTTAATGAAAACAGGGACGAATATCCCACTCCAAAATCGTCCATGGCAATTTTTACCCCAAGCTCCTTCATCTGCGCAATCATGCGGAGGGTGTCCTCCTCTGCCTTTGCCAGATATGTCTCGGTCAGCTCCAGGATAATTTTTGAAGGCGCCAGGCTGTGCTCCTCTAACGCTGTCCGGAGAAAGGAAATAAAATCCCCCTGGGCAAGCTGGATGTAAGACAGATTCACACTTATCTGGAAATCCGGCCTTAAACGGCACCACTCCAGGCACTGGGCCATGCCGCGGCTCAGTATCCACTGTCCAAAAGGAATGATTAAACCGCTCTGCTCCATCAAAGGGATAAACTCACCGGGAGAAACATCTCCGTACTTGGTGCAGTGCCATCTGGCCAGGGCCTCAGCTCCGCAGAGCCTGCCCGACACGGTGTCTACCTGGGGCTGGTAATGGATGGTGAACCCTGCAAAGCCGCGCTCCACGCTCTCCCTCAGAAGCTCCAGCAGCTCCAGCCGCCGCTCCCTGTCTGCCAGGATATCCCTGGAAAACACGGTCATCCGGTTCTTTCCCATGATTTTGGAATATTCCAGGGAATAGTTGGCGCTCTTAAGGAGTTCCAGATAATTACTCCCGTCCCCCGGATAAGCGGCATACCCCGCCGACAGGGTGCAGAAATATTTCTTTCCGCCGTACTCCTGCTGCTTGCAGAAGTTTTTCTGAAGCTTGCCATATATATGGGCCGCCTCTTTCGCGTCTCCTCCCAGGAGGAGAATACCGAACTCATCGCCGTCCAGCCGGTAGAGCATGGCGTTGGGCGGAAGCATGGACGCCACCTTCTGGGCCGTAATACGCAGAACCTCGTCCCCGAAGGACCGGTCATACAGATCATTGATGTTTTTAAAGGAATCCATGTCCAGCACCATAAGGCCGATGGAGTCCATGCATTTGCGGTCTGCCAGGTACTTCTTGATATTTCCCTCAAACTCGTATTTGTTGTAAAGGCCGGTCATATGGTCAATCTGGTTTTTCTTTCCAAGATTGCTAATCATGCCGGCAAATAACTCCGGCTGCCCGTCCTTATCCCTGAGCATCTTTCCCCTGCACCGCAGCCATATCCATTCCCCTCTCACATTCCTGGCCCGGTACTCTATGTTATGATAATCCTCTCTTCCGTCTGCTATACTCTGATTGCTCTCCAGAAAATAGGCTTCATCATGGGGATGAATCAGCTGACCCCAAAATGCGGCTGCCTCCCTGACCACCTGCCCCGGCAGGCCGAATTCCTCCGCCATGGACTGGGGATAACGGAATACCCCGGTTTTCATGTTTCCAACAAAAATATAATCGTCTGTGCTGGCTGACAGCGCTTCATAGAGACATTCGCCGTCATAATCAAAAGTCTCATCCCTGCCCTCAGATTTCTCCCTGAGCCTGCGCCTGGCCCGTTCTATGTGATATCCTCTCTTCTGTACATACATCTGTTCATCTGCCCTGGATATGATGTCCTCCACTGATCCCATATCCCCCGGATAAACCTCTGCGATTCCATAGCTGAAGGAAACATCATACTCTTTACGCAGGTGTTTTCGTTCCTGCCCTGCCCTGGATAAGAGCCGCTTCATGCTGTCGTCCGCCGCTTTCATGTCACGCCCGTAGAATACCATGACAAACTCATCACCGCTGAGACGGTACATAAAGTCCAGCCTTCCAAGGCACTCCTTGGCTATGGCTGCCACATACTGAAGAAGCCTGTCCCCCTCGCTGTGTCCATACCGGTCATTGACCGCTTTCAGCTCGTTGATATCATACAGCACCACGGTCACCACCTGGTTCTCGCGGCCTCCCTGTTCCAGGGCCTGCCTGAGGCGTTCACCGCCGCCGCGGCGGTTTAACATGCGTGTCAGTTCATCGGTGCGGGCTGTCTCTGAAATCTGGTCAAATTCCGTCATGTCCACAGAATTCTGAATGTGGTATACCTTGCCCTTCCACTGAATCAGACTGTCATAATTCCTGTATTTCCTGCCGGTCACGGAATTGGTCTCACGCCAGATGCAGATTCGATTGTCCTCCATCTGTTCCAGCTGCCTGATTTTGCAGTAAGGACACCGTTCCTTCATGTCCTTTTGCAGAACCTGCCAGCAGATGCAGCCTTCCGGCCTTGCAAGCCCGAAGGTCTCCTTCATGGTTTTATTCATATAAAGGATTTCATCCGTTTCTACATCCGTTATATAGAAATTGGTGTCCATCTGGTCCAAAACAGCTGCCAGGAATGTATCCTTAAATAAGTGTTGCTGTTCTTCCATCTCAAAAAATCCTCTTTACCGTATTTAAAAGTTCTCCTCTTATTGTAAACTCTTTCCAGATGTTGCACAAGGGGGAAAATCAAATAAAAGGCGCCCCTCCCGGATGAAACATGGGAAGGAGCGCCAGAGCACTTCTTATTCCTCAACAACAGAGAACATATCTTTTCCAACTCCGCAGATAGGACATACCCAATCATCCGGAATATCCTCAAATGCAGTTCCCGGCTCGATTCCGCCATCCGGATCGCCTGCCTCAGGGTCATATATCCATCCACATGGATCACATACATATTTTTTCATTATCATTTCCTCCTTAATTACCATATCATTTATTTTGGTTTTGAATCATTTCCTTTGATGTCATTACTATATCATAAGTGTTCCTATTTTTCTGTGACATTTGCAACACTGAAAATCATTTTTTAATATAATGTTTCATTTGCTGCAAATTCCGCCATGCCTGCGTGGAAACAGCTGCCCAAACTTACTCCGGGCAGCTGCGTCATTTGCTTTTATTCGCCGTCCTTAGCTGCGGCCCTGGCCTCTATCTCACGTTTCTGTACATCGCCGGGAGCCTGCTCATAGCGGCTGAATTCATAGGAATAATCCCCCAGACCGCCTGTCATGGAACGGAGGTCCGTATTATATCCGAAGAGCTCAGACATTGGAATATCCGCCTCAATGACCTGCTTGCCGTTGTGATTGGAATTCATACCAAGCACGCGTCCTCTTCTGCGGTTTAAATCGCCCATGACATCGCCTGTAAACTTATCCGGAACAGTAACCTTAAGGGAGGCAATGGGTTCGAGGAGCACGGGATTTGCTTCCATAAAGCCCTGCTTAAAAGCAAGGATGGTAGCCATCTTAAATGCCATCTCCGAGGAATCCACCGGATGATAGGAGCCATCCAGAAGAGTGGCCTTTAAGCCCACAACCGGATATCCTGCCACTGGTCCCTTTAATACGCATTCCTGCAGTCCCTTTTCAACAGCCGGGAAGTAGTTCCTGGGCACGGAACCGCCGAATACCTTTTCCTCAAATACATACGGTGTCTCCAAATCGCCGGATGGCTCAAATTCCATGATGACATCGCCATACTGTCCGTGTCCGCCGGACTGTTTCTTATGCTTGCCCTGTACCTTTACTTTCTTGCGCAGGGTCTCGCGGAATGCAAATTTAGGCTGACTTAAGGTCACATCCACCTTATAGCGGCTCTGCAGCTTGCTGATTACCACATCCAGCTGCTGATCGCCTATGCCGTATAACAGGGCCTGGCGGTTCTCAGCGTCGTTGACCACCTTAAGGGTTAAGTCTTCTTCCATCATCTTAGCCAGAGCCGTGGATACCTTGTCATCCTCGCCCTTGTTCACAGCCTTATATGCCATGTATGTGTATGGCGTGGAGGTCTGGGGCTTATGGTATACAATGGGTGCCGTGCGCACAGCCATGGTATCGCCGGTCTGGGTCACAGTCAGCTTTGCAACAGCTCCGATATCGCCTGCTTTCAGCTCCTGCACCTCAATCTGATCCTTGCCACGCAGGATATAGAGCTTGCCGATCTTTTCCTCAGTATCCTTATTCACATTGTACACCACCGTGTCGCCCTTAAGGGTACCGGTACAAATTTTCATCAGTGAGTACTTGCCGATGAATGGGTCCACAATGGTCTTAAATACCCTGGCGGACAGGGATACATCGTCGTTGTACTTGGCTGTAAAGCGCTCGCCCGTGGAAACATCCACGCCGATACACTCAAAATGGTCAGGTGACGGGAAGTATTTGTCAATGGCCTGCAGCAGGACCTTAAAGCCCTGGCAGTTAATTCCGGAACCCATCATGACAGGAACGATGTCACCTTCAATAACGTGGGTCCTCAGCGCGGTGGAAATCTCCTCCTGGGTAAACTCTTCCCCAAGGAAATAACGCTCCATATATTCTTCACTGGTCTCGGCAACGGCTTCAATGAGGGCGTCCCTGGCAATAGTCAGGTTTTTCTGGACATAATCCGGAATCTCACACTCTTCATAATCACTTAAATGAGTGAAACGGCGTCCGCCCATCTTTACCACATTGACGAAACCTACGAACTTTTCATTTTCACGGATTGGCAGCTGGAACGGAGCAATCTTACGTCCGAACTTAGTCTCCAGCTTAACCACAAGCTCACGATAGCTGGCATGGTCATCGTCCATATTTGTGACGAAAATCAGCCTGGGCAGGTTGTACTTCTCGCACATCTCCCATGCCCTCTCTGTACCAGGCTCAATACCTGCCTTACAGTTGACAACGATAATGGCTGCATCGGCAACACTGATTGCCTCCTCAACCTCTCCTACAAAATCAAAAAATCCCGGCGTATCCAGAAGGTTAATCTTAATTGGCCCGTCCTCGCCCTCATATTCCAGAGGAATCAGGGTAGTGGAGATAGAAAACTGTCTCTTGATTTCTTCCTTGTCATAATCGCTGATGGTGTTTCCGTCCGGCACCTTGCCCATACGTTTTGTAACACCAGTCAGCAGCGCCAATGCTTCCGCAACGGTTGTCTTACCAGCGCCTCCATGTCCAAGTAATACAACGTTGCGGATTTGTTCAGTTCCATATACGTTCATAAACTTCCCTCCTGTTCATTAAATTTAAGCCTATGCGTATATTTTACTAAATTTTTCAGAATTTTTCAAGCATTTTATATGATTTGCACAACATTCTTTTGGGGTTGCCTGTACGGCCGCGGAAAACAACGTAGATTCACGCATTGGCACTGCTGGATTCCCCATGTGTAAGTTTATTATTCTTAATTCTTTTTGGCCGGATAAAAGGCCGGTTCCCTGTTCCACTATATAAAAAGCGCCTGATAGCCAATTGAACTATCAGGCGTTACATATGCGCATATTCTGTTGAAAATATATCAACGATTTTGGCCTTCTGTTTTCCTATCAGCTTTTCCAATTCTATTGCTGATAACAGTCCCCTTAGATACACTTGAACCAATTCCAGCTGATTCGGGCCGATGGCTGCCACCAGTTCCAATTTTGTAATATCATTCACCTCCTCACATTCCTTCCATTTAACTGTATGATAACACAATCCACCCTGTCCTGCTCTAAATCGCCGTAAAAACATTGTATGTTCCATGTAAACTTAACCTCCCAAAAGGCTGCCTTTATAGTATGTCTGCCCGCAAAAAGCAGCCTTCATTCAGACTGCTTTCTGCAACGATACAGATAAAACTGCCGTTTCATGACAGCACAATATCGTTTCCCCCTGTTACCAGTTACGTACACCCTGTATGTGTATGAAACGGACCTTTTCATAGATATAGGAATCCAGGGGCCGCATATACGCATCATAACTGTGGGCTGCCACCAAAATATTATTTCCCGCCACATCAACAATCACAGGACTGTGGTAATATCCGTTCTTATTTCCCAGCTGTACAATATCGCCCGGCTCCACGCCCTTTTCGTTGGTTTCCACCCCATAGGGACCTGCGGATTTATTTCCTGTGAGAAAATTATAAAGATACACGACCCCGGTCCAGCTGGGACTTCTGTTGGAGCCGCTGCTGTAATACCATCCCATGGTCGGCGTGTAGTTCATGACCCCGCTTCCGGCATAAATACACTGGGATGCAAAATTGGTACAGTCCCCGCCCAAATGTTCAAAATCCAGATACCGCGGATTCCTCCCCTTAGCCCATCGTTTCGCATATTCCAGGACAGCTTCCCTCTGATATCCAATCTCCTTCAATATTCTATGATTCCTGTTTTGTCTCAACATTTGTTATCTATTATATGACCATGGATATCTAATTTATATCATGCCTAATTTATATCATGCTTTATTGTTTGAATGAACCCCTTCCGAACACCATGCTGCAAGGTTTTGGAAATCCGGGTGCGCAGGAGTATATTCAGAATTTGGAAATACAGATTATATTGCCGCCCAGCTGCTTAAGGCCTGTTTTCATCCGCACTTAAAAGCGTAAAAGTTTAAAGTGATAAAGTATTGACTTTTTCTGCAGAGTCGCTTACACTATTACTGCATATGAATCATTCTGAAAAATACATACTATGGTCCATACAATCTGCATATTTATAAATTTGCATAAGGAGTACTGAATTATGATTATCATTATGAAACCCAATGCTTCTGATGAAGCGGTCAAAAAGGTAACAAACCTCATTGAATCCAAGGGACTCACAGCCCATCTATCCAAGGGTTCCCAGGTTACCATCGTAGGCGTGGTCGGCGACAAGACCAAGCTTTTGGACACCAACATTGAAATCAGCGAAGGCGTTGACAAGGTAGTGGCTGTCACGGAATCCTATAAACTGGTCAATAAAAAATTCCATCCCGAGGACTCGGTGATTCCGGTTGGCAACACCCACATCGGTCCGGGCACCATGACCGTGATGGCCGGTCCCTGCGCCATTGAATCCCAGGACCAGCTTATGGAGACTGCATATGCTGTAAAAAAAGCAGGAGCCACCTTCCTGCGCGGCGGCGCCTACAAGCCCCGCACATCCCCCTACTCCTTCCAGGGACTTGAGGAGGAGGGCCTTAAATACATGAAGGAAGCCAGGGAAGCCACGGGCCTTAATGTAATCTGCGAAGTCACCAGCGCCCATGCCATTGAGTCGGCTGTAAAATATGTAGATATGCTGCAGATTGGCGCCAGAAACATGCAGAACTTTGAACTGTTAAAGGAGGCTGGCAAATCCGGCACCCCCGTATTGTTAAAACGCGGATTGTGTGCTACCATTGACGAATGGCTCAATGCCGCCGAGTACATCATCTCCGAGGGCAACCCTAATATTGTGCTGTGTGAGCGCGGCATCCGCACTTACGAAACTTCCACCAGAAACACCCTGGATATCAGCGCTGTTCCGGTCATACGCCAGAAGAGCCACCTTCCCATTATCGTGGATCCCAGCCATGCCACAGGTGTCAGAGCCTATGTGGAGCCTTTGGCAAAGGCAGCCATGGCAGTGGGCGCGGACGGCCTTATGATTGAAGTCCACCCCTGTCCTGCAAGGGCACTGTCTGACGGTCCCCAGTCCCTGACCTTTGATGCCTTTGAACAGCTGATGAAGGATTTAGCTCCTTATGCAGAGCTGTCCGGACGGACCTTTAAGGCACAGTAACAGAACTTTACGGCACTCTCACTTCAGGGAGTGCTTTTACATATGCCCGGTGCGCGGCCTCTGCCCTTACGGCATCCCTTTCATACATTTAATCCGGCGCATCCGGTCCCCGCATTTACAGGAGGAGATACCAATATGGAAAAAATGACCATGACCGATTCCACCATCGCATTCATCGGACTGGGGCTTATAGGCGGCTCCATTGCCCGTGCCATCCGAAAAACACGGCCGGATATCCGTATCATGGCCTATATGCGCTCCCGCTCCCGTCTGGAGCAAGCCCGGAAAGAGGGAATCGTGGATGTGATTTTGGATGGAATTGATGAGAACCTGCGTGAATGTGACCTGATTTTCCTCTGCACACCGGTGGAATACAACGCAGGTTATCTTTCCGCCATACGGCCCTATCTGAAACAGGGCGCCCTGATTACTGACGTGGGCAGCACAAAAAGCGGCATCCATGAGGAAATCAGACGCCAGGGCCTGGAATACTGTTTTGTGGGCGGCCATCCCATGGCCGGCTCAGAAAAGACCGGCTATGAGAACTCCACAGACCATCTCCTGGAAAATGCCTACTACATCGTCACGCCTCCTGAGGGAAAGAACAGCTCCCGCCCCCAGGATTTAAGCTCCAATGCAGAACGCATTGTGGCGGTTGCAAAGACCATAGGAGCCATTCCCCTTGTTCTGGATTACAGGGAACACGACAAGGTGGTGGCTGCCATCAGCCATCTCCCCCATCTGGTGGCTTCCAGCCTTGTGAATCTGATTAAGGATCACGACACAGCAGACGGCACCATGAAACAGGTGGCCGCAGGCGGTTTTAAAGATATCACCCGGATTGCCTCTTCCTCCCCTGAGATGTGGGAACAGATATGCATGACCAATGTGGACCCCATATCGGACATCCTGGAAGCATACATCGCATCTTTAAATAAGGTGCTGGAGGAAATCAGGGAGCATAAGGGACAGGATATCTACAGGCTGTTTGAGACCTCCCGTGATTACCGCAATTCCATTACAGACAAGGCCAAGGGTTCCGTGGAGCCATCCTATGAGTTCACCGTGGATGTAAGCGATGAGGTGGGCGCCATTTCCACCATATCCGTCATCCTGGCTGCCAAGGGCATCAGCATTAAGAATATCGGCATCAACAACAACCGCGAGCGGGGTGAGGGGGCGCTTAAAATCGCCTTCTATGACGAGGCATCCATGGAGGCTGCGTGGCAGAGGCTGGATAAATACAAATACGAGATGTTCCGCATGTAATCCGGAGAGAAAGGTTAGGTAACAGATTATGGAATTTAAAAGAGCATCCCATTTAAAGGGCGAAATCAGGGTTCCCGGAGATAAATCCATCTCCCATCGGGCCGTCATGTTCGGCTCCATTGCACAGGGGCTTACGGAGATACACAATTTTCTCCAGGGAGCGGACTGCCTGTCTACCATTGCATGTTTTGAGAAAATGGGCATTGATATAGAAAACAAGGGCGGGCAGGTGCTGGTCCATGGCCGCGGCCTGCACGGACTGAACGCGCCACGGGAAGTCCTGGACTGCGGAAACAGCGGCACCACCACGCGCCTCATATCCGGAATCCTCTGCGGCCAGGACTTTGACGTCACTCTCACAGGAGACGAATCCATCTGCAAACGGCCCATGAAGCGTATTATGGAGCCCCTTGCCATGATGGGAGCCCGCATCACCAGCATAAAAGACAATGGCTGTGCTCCCCTGCTCATCAAGGGAGGTCCGGTCCACGGCATCCACTATGACTCCAGGGTTGCTTCCGCCCAGGTGAAATCCGCCATTATGCTGGCTGGTTTATATGCAGACAGCCCCACCAGCGTGACCGAACCATATGTGTCCAGGAATCACTCTGAGCTGATGCTGCGGCTTTTTGGAGCCCAGGTGTCCACCGAAGGAACCACGGCAGTCATAAAGCCTGCCGGCGAACTCCATGGCAATCAGGTCATGGTGCCGGGAGATATATCTTCTGCCGCCTATTTCATTGCCGGAGGCCTTATGGTGCCCGGATCGGAAGTTCTGATACGCAATGTGGGAATCAATCCTACCAGGGACGGTATCCTGCGTGTATGCCGTGATATGGGAGCGCATATTGAGCTTCTGAATGCAAGCTGCGGAACAGGCGAACCAACAGCCGATATCCTTGTACGCCACGGCAGTCTTCATGGAACCGTCATAGGCGGCTCCCTCATACCTACCCTCATTGACGAGCTTCCTGTCATAGCAGCCATGGCCTGCTTTGCAGAGGGCGAGACTGTAATCCGGGATGCCGGAGAGTTAAAGGTAAAGGAATCCAACCGGATTGCGGTCATGGTCCAGGGACTGACTGCCATGGGCGCAGACGTGACAGAGACCGAAGATGGAATGATTATCCGGGGAGGCGCTCCTCTCCGCGGAGCTGTCATCGACAGCCGCAAAGACCACCGTATCGCCATGACATTTGCCGTCACCGGCCTGTGTGCGGACGGCATTACAGAGATAAAGGACGCTGACTGTGTCAATATATCCTATCCAGGCTTTTACAGCGATTTAAAGAGACTGGCACAGGGATAAGCAATAACCGCATCCGCTCCGGCTCAGCCCGGATACGGATGCGGTTTAGTTTTTGCGGTTCTGTTTTGTGCTTCTGTTTTGTGCTATGGTATGGTGCCGTGCCTTTCCTGTGCCTGTTCCAAGTGATTCCAGATATACGTCTGCTTGTGATTCCGGCGGCCGAAAGGGCCGGATTTCCTTTTTTAGATTTTCGTCCTATCCCAGCGCCACATCCAGTATCATCATCACCACAAACCCAACAGCAAATCCAATGGTTGCCACATTGGAATGCTCTCCTTCGGCTGATTCCGGAATCAGCTCCTCCACTACCACGTATATCATGGCGCCTGCTGCAAAGGACAGGAAGTATGGAAGAACCGGACCTAAAAACTCGGCCAGCACCAGCATAAGGAGGGCGCCTATGGGCTCCACCACGCCTGAAAGCGTGCCATAAATGAACGCTTTCCCTTTTCCGGCTGCCTCCTTAAGAGGCAGGGATATGATAGCTCCCTCCGGGAAATTCTGTATGGCAATACCCACAGACAAAGCCAGGGCGCCTGCCATGGTGATGGTCCCGTTCTGGGACAAAAGTCCCGCAAACGCAACGCCCACTGCCATTCCCTCCGGTATATTGTGGAGGGTCACTGCCAGCACCAGCATAGTACTCTTCTTCCAGTCGCTCTTTGGACCTTCCGGCTGCTCTGTATCAATATGCAGATGAGGTATGATCTCATCCAACAGAAGCAGGAAACCAATTCCCAGAAGAAAGCCCACGGAAGCAGGAATGAAAGCCAGCTTTCCCATGTGCCCGCTCATGTCCATGGACGGAATCAAGAGGGACCAGACAGACGCCGCCACCATTACCCCTGACGCAAATCCCAGAAACGCCTTCTGGACACTGGGCTTCAATGCGTTTTTCAGAAAGAACACGCAGGCCGCCCCTGCCGTGGTCCCGATAAAGGGAATCATGATTCCCGCAAAAATACTGCTCATCTCAATGCACCTCTGTCATTTCCTGAGCCCCGGTCCTCCCTTCTACAGGAATCCTTTGAGCTTCAGATAGTCTTTTATCAGTTGAATCATCTGGTCGTAATCAATCCGGCTGGCATTGATGGGAAGGTCATAATTTTCCATATCCATCCACTCTCTGCCGGTAAAATAGCGGTGATACTCCGTTCTCTCCTTATCAATCCGTCTCATTCTGCGGAGCGCTTCCGCCTCATCCACCTTATCCACATCCATGACCCTGCGGATTCTGGTGACCGTATCCGCATACACAAAGATGCGCACCAGATTATCCATCTGGTCCTGAAGCACATAATTGCCGCAGCGGCCTACGATAATACATGTCTCAGAGGCGGCCAGCCTGCGGATGACCGATGACTGGAACCGGAACAGGTTCTCCGGCGAAGTGATGTTGGGGCCGTCCTTATCCGGTTCCGTCAGCTCCGGCTTCATGCCGGTCACGATACGGTATAGCAGGTTATTTCCGGCCCTTTCATCAGCCAGCCTGAAATACTGTTCCCCTATGGCGCTGGTCTCAGAGGTCATCTTAAGTATCTCTTCATCATAAAAATGAATGCCAAGCTCCTCGGCCAGGCGTTTGCCTGTCAGGCGGCCGCCGCTTCCGTACTGGCGTTCAATGGTAAGTACAAAATGTTTGTCATTCATATTGAGTATCCCCCTTATTCCTAATCCGCAGCCCTGCCCGTGACACGGCCGCGGTCTCTTTCATGTCTATACAATGTCTATATGGCACATCCCCATGGCGCTGAGGGCATTGCGGTGGCTCTGGGGAGTCACACCCGCGCAGCAAGCCCCGTCCACCTGTATGGATGTGTCAGGAACTGCCGCCTTAATCAGCATGGCGTTGGATATGACGCAGATATCCGTGCACAGGCCGACCAACTCCACAAAGTCGTACCGTCCCACGGCTGCGTAATCAGCCAGCTCCCTGCTTCCAAAGGTATGCTTCTCAAAACGGGTTCCCGGAACTTCCCTGAGCTCCGGTACCAGTTCCCAGCCCGGCGTTCCCTTGACACAGTGGACCACAGGAAGCTTCCTCCCTTCCATTGTATCCATATAATCGTCAAAATGGGTGTCCAGGGTAAATACCACCTCATCCCCTGCATCCCGGTATGCCTTAACCTTATCCAGCACATTAGGGACAATGGCCCGGGCCTCAGGGCTGCCCAACGCTCCATCCACAAAATCCTTCTGCATATCCACCACTACAAGTAACCGGCTCATGGAACTTTCCTCCTTGCTGTGAACACTTTTTATTTGTAAACACCTTTGTTCCGGTTCCAAAGTGTTCCTTTCCGTATCTACAGTTTACCACATTTCATCAATCAATAAAAGTTCTTTTACACTTTTGTGCGTCATTGCATGACTTTATATGAATTTTCAAAACACTCTTGACAAATCTATTTAATTGTATTAAGATACGGGTTAATAAATTAAACCGTAGAGAAAGAGGAGTAAGCTATCAAAGCTTTAGCACAGAGAGCCGCAGGCGGTGGGATTGCGGTATAGGGCTGGCAGCTGAATGGACTTTTGAGGGCGGCCTTGAAGGATTGTTTTATCTGTAGGGACCGACGGATTCCGCAACCGTTATACATGCGGCGCATATGTTGGTATGTGTAAAGAGGACTTTTAGTCAATTTGAGTGGCACCGCGGATTTCATTCGTCTCAATCATAGCATAAGCTATGGTTGGGACTTTTTTATTCCAGCTTTATTCAAACGGCAGCCCGTCAGAAAGTCCCTTATCCAACGGCATTTTTTATCATACAAATATAGTTCAAAAACAGGAGGAAACAAAATTATGAAAAAAACAATTGCAATGGTCTTAACTGCAGCTTTAAGCGCATCCCTCTTATCAGGCTGCGTATCCACTACACAGAATACCACCACGGCCCAGCCCGCAGAAACCACCGCAAAAGCCGTGGCTGAAAACGAAGCTTCCCAGAGTGCAGACAGCACCGCTGAGGGCGGGACAGCTGAGTCCAGGACGGAATCTTCTGCCGACAGCGCAGCCTACACCATCGGCGTGGGACAGTTTGCGGAGCACGGCTCCCTGGACAACTGCCGCGAAGGCTTCATGGCGGGCCTGGCAGAGGAGGGCATCGAGGAAGGCGTGAACCTGACTGTTCTTTATGATAATTCCCAGGCCGACGGCGGCACGGCCAGCCAGATTGCAACCAATTTCGCAGGCAAGGGCGTGGACCTGATGTGCGGCATCGCAACTCCCATGGCACAGGCAGAGTACGGTGTGGCTAAGAAGTCAGACATTCCTGTCATTTTCACTGCTGTAACCGACCCCGTAGCCGCAGAGCTGGCCAATGCGGACGGCACTCCGGTAGGCGAGATTACAGGCACCAGCGATAAACTTCCTGTGGAAGCCCAGCTTAAGATGATCCGCCAGATTCTTCCGGAAGCCAAAAACATCGGCATCATGTACACCACCAGCGAGGTGAATTCTGAATCCGCCATTGCAGAGTACAAGGAGCTGGCTCCCCAGTATGGTTTTGAAATCGTGGACACAGGCATCTCCTCTTCCGCTGATATCGCCCTGGCTGCCGACACCCTTATAAGTAAGGTGGACTGCATTACCAACCTGACCGACAACACGGTAGTTGCCTCCCTTCCCGTTATCCTTGATAAGGCTGCCGCCAAGAATATTCCTGTATTCGGCAGCGAAATTGAGCAGGTGAAGATTGGATGCCTGGCTGCCATGGGACTGGACTACATCGAACTGGGCAAGCAGACAGGAAAGATGGCAGCACAGGTACTGCGCGGCGAGAAAAAAGCCAGTGAAATGAATTACGAAACCATCAAGGAAGCTGCCTTCTACGGCAACACACAGGTGGCCGGGAATCTGGGCATCACACTGCCGGAGGATTTGACTGAAAATGCAGCTGAGCTGTTCACTGAGATTGCCCAGTAAAGCTCTATCATTATTATCTGGAGGAACATCATGACAACGATTATTTTAGGTATCTTTGAAGAAGGCCTGGTGTACGCCATCATGGCCCTGGGCGTATACATCACATACCGGATTCTGGATTTTCCGGATCTGTCGGTGGACGGAACCTTCCCTTTGGGAGCTGCTTTTACCGCTACCGGCATTGCCGGAGGTTTCATCCATCCGGCTGCGGCCCTTCCCCTCTCCTTTCTCCTGGGAGCCATGGCAGGCTGCGTCACCGGACTTATCCATGTCAAGTTAAAGGTACGGGACCTGCTGTCGGGAATCATTGTCATGACCGCCCTCTACTCCATCAACTTAAGGGTTGCAGGAAAGTCCAACCTGCCTATATTCAGCAAGGACACGATTTTCAGCAATCCATGGCTGGAACGCACCATTCCCCAGGCCTTAAGGCCCTATACAGTGACCATCATCCTTCTGGTTATCGTCCTTATCTGCAAGCTGCTCCTGGACGCTTACCTGAAAACCCGTTCCGGCTATCTTCTCAGAGCCGTGGGTGACAATGATGTGCTGGTAACCTCCCTGGCCAAGGATAAGGGCATGGTGAAAATCATCGGCCTGGCCATTGCCAACGGATTTGCAGCCCTGGCCGGCAGCGTGTACTGTCAGCAGAAGGGATTCTTTGAGATTTCCACCGGCACGGGAACCATTGTCATCGGTCTGGCCAATGTCATCATAGGCACCCAGCTGTTCAAACGGTTCGGCTTCATCAAGTCCACCACGGCTGTTATCATCGGCTCCATCATCTACAAGGCCTGTGTATCCCTGGCCCTTCTTCTGGGGGACTTGACGCTTACCTTTGGAAACATTACTGTTTCCTTCCCGGTGACAGCCTCTGACTTAAAGCTGATCACATCCATTTTGTTCCTTATTATCCTGGTGGCAAGCTCCTCCAGGGGAAAGAAGGTGAAGAGCCATGCTTGAACTGAAGCACATCAATAAATACTACAATGCCGGTACAGTCAATGAAATGTGCCTGTTCGAGGACTTCAGCCTGACCATAAAGGACCATCAGTTTGTGTCCGTGGTGGGAAGCAACGGCTCCGGCAAAACCTCCCTCTTAAACATCATCTGCGGCAGCATTCCTCTGGATGAGGGACGAATCATAATCAGCGGAAAGGACATTACCCGGATTCCTGAATACAAGCGCCAGCGCCGCATTGGGCGGGTTTATCAGAATCCGGCCATGGGCACCTGTCCGACCATGACCATACTGGAAAACATGTCCCTGGCAGACAATAAGGGAAAGGCCTTTAACCTCAGGCCGGGAACCAACCGGCTGAGACAGGAGTATTACCGCGAATCCCTCCGCTCCCTGGGACTGGGACTGGAGGATAAGATGGATGTGAAGGTGGGAGTCCTTTCCGGCGGCCAGCGCCAGGCCATGGCCCTTCTCATGTCCACCATGACTCCCATTGAATTCCTGATTTTAGATGAACACACAGCTGCCCTGGACCCCAAGACTGCCGAGACCATCATGGAGCTGACCGGAAAGATTGTAAAGGAAAAAAATCTGACCACCATCATGGTTACCCACAATCTGCGCTATGCAGTGGAATATGGGGACCGCCTCCTGATGATGCACCAGGGCCGCGCCGTGGTAGACAAAGAGGCTGAGGAAAAGCAGGCGCTCTGCATTGACGACATTCTGGAAAAATTCAATGAAATCAGCATTGAATGCGGCAATTAAATTAAAAAGCAGACTAAAAGAGGACCCCAAACCGCAGGACAGCGGTTTCCGGGTCCTCTTCTGTTTTCTTTTATTCCTGCTCCTTAAAATACTTTTTACGGTACCGTATGGACCGCTTCAGCGCCTGGACCATATCAGCCATAATCCGAATCTCCACCTCGTCGCAGTCATCCACAGCCTCCATAACCGCATTTTTAAAAATGTGCTTTCCATATCGTATGTTATCGCAAAGCAGCACATCCGGAGTAATCTCCAGGGCATTGGCTATGGCAATCAGGGATTTAAGGCTCACCTGGGTACTTCCTGTTTCCACATTGGAAATATGGGGATTGGATAATCCCGTAAGCTCCGCCAGTTTTTCCTGGGTCATTTCTCTTTGTATTCTCTGTATCTTGATTCGTTTTCCTATTGCCTTATAGTCCAGTTCCATATTGTATATACAACTTCCTCTGCTTATTATTTACTTGACTATTGTAATCTTTGTATTAGTATATTATAATAAACTGGTCATTTTATACTTTGTAATGCAATACTAAAAACTCCTTTTATTTACAGCTAATAAGGAGTAAGTACAGCCGTTCGGTGATAGGTATTAAGTAATCAAAAAGAGCAATGAAATATTGTAATTCGCTTTTTTCTATGCCATTTATGGGCGGCTTTCTGACAGGGGGCGATTTATATGATTGAAACCAAGGAAATAATGGGCCGGGATGCTGTCACAGGAGGGATTTTTGAATGCAGATATGATGAATCCCTGACCCTGACCCAGGCAGACAACAGCCTGTTCCGGCTGCTGGGCATGAACGCAGGCAGTCTTAAGTCAGGTACTCCCATCTCCTTTCTGGACCGGATATGCGCGGAAGACCGCCCAATCTTCCTGGAAAAAATACGGTACCAGCTGTCCCGCAGCCGTGTATTCATGTCTGAGCTGCACATTATGACCAGCGGCGGACAGCTGCGGTGGATTCATGTATGCGGCGAGCTCCTTACGGAACAGGAATCCCCCTTACTCCACTGTATCTTCCACGACGTGACAGATGCCAGGGACAGACAGGAACGGCTTGCCATAGAAAGCCAGATCTACGACATCATACTGTCCCAAACCCAGGATATCATATTTGAATTGGACTGTCTTACCCGGGATATCTACTATTCCCCCACCTTTGAGAAGAAATTCGGATACCAGATTCCGGTCAAGGGATTCCCGGACTCTATGTTTGCCACTGACATCATCCATGAAAAGGATAAGATACCCCTGCGAAGCTGTTTTCAGTCCATCCTGGCAGGCCAGGACCAGATGCAGTGCGAATACCGTTTAAAGCACAGGAACGGCCGTTATCTCTGGGTCAGCGTGAATGCCACGGCCATCCGGGATTTAAGGGGCCGGCTCCTTAAAATCGTTGGCATCATCTCTGATATCAATGAGCAGAAGGAGGAGATACTCCGGGCAAAAAAGGACGCCCTGTTGGATCCTCTTACCAGCCTTCTAAACCGCAGGGAATGCATCCGGCGGATCGAAGCCTACACAAGGACCGAGGAAGATATGGGGGCGCTGATTCTGATTGACATAGATAATTTCAAGTCCATCAATGATACAAACGGCCATCTTTTCGGTGACAAGGTTCTGGTGGACCTGGCCGCGGCCCTCCGTTTGGCCTTCCGCAGAAATGATATCACAGCGCGGATTGGAGGAGATGAATTCATTGCATTCATGCCTCACATACATGTCCATGAGGATGTGGTGCCAAAGCTTGAAACCATTCTCTATTCCCTGTCCCGGTGCGCAAAGACAGGGGGAAAGGAAGAAACGGCACCGGAGCCGGACAACGCGGTTACCTTCAGCATCGGGGTCAGCTTTTATCCTGACCATGGAAAGGATTTTTCCTCCCTCTTTGAAAAGGCAGACGCAGCCATGTACCACGCAAAACGAAGAGGTAAAAACCAATATTACATATATAAGGAAGATGTACCCCAGGCATACGACTCCTGACGCGGGCAGTAAGGAAGATAATGCCGGCGCACCTATAAAAGGGCTGATACCCGGCTTTGTTCCTATGCCGGGCATCAGCCCTTCTCCATTCCTGCCGCATTCCCTGGCAGGATTCTGATTATTCTGCAAATAACATAATTTTGGAAGCTGTGTTTTCATCATCTGACCAGACCACACATTTCTTTCCCTGTGTCAGGTCATCCAGAGTCACGATGTTTCTGGTGAGATACGGGAAGATGTTGCAGTCCTCTGCCAGTGTGAACTCGGTTCCGTCCGCAGCTGTCAGCACGGATTTTGATGTGCCGGCATCCGTAACCATGGACTTGACCTCCACATAATCAGGCGCCTTGGCGTCTGCCGGAAGGTTGGTGAAAATCATGACCGCATTGGTCATAGGCGGAAGGCTCATGGTCATGGCCGGCCCTATGTAGGCGTAAATGGTATCCCCGTCTTTTACATCTTCCAGAGCTACCGGGAAGCCTGTCATGGCATCCAGGATATAAGTCATATCGTCAGCCACATTCAGGATGATCTCACCGCTGGTACTCATGCCCGACTGATTGTCAATGGAAAGCCTGCCGTCCTCCATCTTTGTCACAGGTCCGTAAATCCGGACGGACTGGGGAACCTCGGGCTGGCTCTCTTCCATGCTCTCAATAGCTCCGGTCACCGACTCCACTACGGTGGTGTCACTCACGGTGGTTTCTTCTGTATTCTCTTCTGCTGCCACGGAGCTGCCGGACACGGTCTCGGCGTTGACACCTGCTGAGCATCCTGCTGCTCCCAGGGCAATGGCTGCACAGATTCCTACTGCATATAAATGATATTTTCTCAATATAATCTTCTCCTTTTCATCTGCCTCGCAAAAAGCCGTGGGCCTGCCGGAGGCACTTGTTATGTCTGTATGAGAAGTATATATCATTTACTGTCCATATCCAATAAAGTATTTCTTAAGAATTCTGAATTTAGAATGAACCTTATGACAAATGTTACAAAATGTTTACACAAATACAGTCTGCCATTACCGGGCCATCTCGCTCTGAGGTCCTGCCTGATTGTGGGCATGGATGATGGTCTCGATTTCTTCCAGGTTGGAAGACGGCAGGTCCCCGGGAATGGTGTTCTTGACAGCAGCCGTGGCATTGCCGAAGGCAACGGCCCTGGCACAGTCGCCGTCTGTACTGAGCAGCCCGTAAAGCGCCCCGGATATATAGGCGTCGCCGCTGCCGATCCGGTCCACCACCTCAATATCCCGGTACGGCTCCTCCTCATAGTACTCATCCCTGGCTGCATCGTATATCACAGAGCCAAAGGTATGCCGCTTGGGGCTGTGGACGATTCTCTGGGTGGAGGCCACAATGGAGATAGGGAATTCCTCGGTAAAGCTTTTCATCATCTCCCTGGCAGTGCCGGTCTTTAAAAAGGTGAGCCTGGCAGTGTCCTCGGAACAGAAGAAGATGTCCACATAAGGAAGGATTCTCAGGATACACTCCCTGGCCTGGTCCCCTGTCCACAGATTTCCCCTGAAGTTAACATCAAAGGATACCAGGGTGCCTGCTGCCTTGAACCGCTTAATCATCTCTATGGTGGTCTCGCGGATGTCCTCGTTCAGGGCCAGGGTGATACCTGTGGTGTGGAAACATTTGGAAGCCGTGTACACCTCCTCCGGTATCTCGTCAATATCCAGGGAGAAAAAAGAGCTGTGGTTGCGGTCGTAAATCACTTTCGGCTTTCTGGGATAAGCGCCGTTCTCATAATAGTAAATGCCGACCCTGGCTGCGGGGGACTGGTCATACATAAAGAAATCATCGCTGACCCCGAAGGAACGAATCTTGCCTTTCATGAAGCTTCCTATATCATGGGCCGGAAGCTTGGATATAACGCCTGTGTGAAGACCCAGAAGAGCCGCGCCCACTGCCACATTCAGCTCTGCGCCTCCCACCTGCTTGACAAAGGTATCGCCTCTGGACAGACGCTCGTTATCCGGGGGCGACAGCCGAAGAAGCACCTGTCCCAATGTAAGAAGGTCAAAATTCCTGCCGTTTGTTTCTACCATATCATATCTCCTTTTCAAATAAAAACCTATAAGAAACCATATAAGAAACGGCTAATACCTCTGAAAGGATTAGCCGTCTCTGGTTGTCTGATTGTCAATATCCTGATTTATCTCTGAACACGGCCTGAACCGTCGCCGCCGGCCAGATTCTCAACATCAGCCCTGGTTACCAGGTTGAAGTCGCCGGGAATAGTATGCTTTAATGCGGATGCAGCTACTGCATACTCCAGGGCCGCCTTCATATCCTTGCCATCCACCAGACCGCAGATAAGGCCTGCTGCAAAGGAATCGCCGCCGCCTACACGGTCAACGATAGGTGTGATGTGGTACTTTCTGGAGTGGTAGAACTCACGTGTCTTTCCATCCATAATGCAGGCAGACCAGCCGTTATCGGAAGCGCTGTGGCTCTCGCGCAGAGAGCTGATGATATACTTGAAGCCGAACTTATCAGCCATCTGGTTGAAGATGTCAACGTATCCTGCCAGTTCCAGCTCGCCGGAGGTAACATCGGTGTTGCCCGGCTTAAAGCCCAGAACCTTCTCTGCATCTTCTTCATTGCCGATGCAGACATCAACGTACTGCATCAGGTTGGTCATGACCTTCTGAGCCTTCTCAGAGGACCACAGTTTCTTACGGAAGTTTAAGTCAACAGACACTGTAACGTTGTGTGCCTTGGCTGCCTTTAATGCTGCCTCGGTAAGCTCGATGGCTGCATCGCTGACAGCTGGTGTGATTCCGGTAAAGTGGAACCAGTCAGCATCTGCAAAAATCTCGTCAAAGTTGAACTGATCCGCAGTTGCAGTGGAGATGGAGCTGTGGGCACGGTCATAGACCACGTTGGAAGCTCTCATGGCAGAGCCTGTCTCCAGGAAGTAGATACCCAGTCTCTCGCCGCTTCTGGCAATGTGCTTTGTACCTACATTATACTTTCTCAGTGCAGCCACTGCGCACTCGCCAATGGGATTAGCCGGAACTGCAGTAATGAATTCAGCTTCATGGCCGTAGTTTGCAAGGGAAACTGCCACATTTGCCTCGCCGCCGCCGTAATTGATGTCAAACTCGTCTGCCTGGATGAACTTCTCATTGTTTGGGGTAGATAATCTTAACATGATTTCGCCCATGGTAACAATCTTTGCCATTGTATGATTCTCCTTTAATCTCTTCTTAATAATCTCTTTTTAATTATATTTGGAATGATGCTTACTGTAAGGTATCATCTATGCCCTTGCCGCTGCAACAGCTGCCACGAACTCCTGAGCCTTAGCTGTAACGGCTGCGAAGTCGCCTGTCTTGGCGCCCTTTGTCAGGCTGCTTCCTGTTCCCACTGCGTAAGCGCCGGCCTTGATCCACTTGTCAACATTATCCACGTCTACGCCGCCGGACGGCATGAACTCGCCCTGTGGAAGGGGGCCCTTGAAGGAGCTGATGGCTGCAGGTCCCACGATGTTGCCCGGGAAAATCTTGATGATATCACAGCCGGCTTCCATAGCGGTAATGGCCTCGGATGGAGTCATAACGCCTGGCAGCATGGGCACTCTGTAACGGTTGCACAGACGGATGGTGTCCACGTTCAGGCCCGGGCTTACGATGTAGTTAGCTCCGGCCAGGATGCAGGCCCTTGCGGTCTCAGGATCCAGTACGGTACCGGCGCCAATTACAATCTTGTCATTGCCTTTATACTTCTCAGCCATCAGTTTGATGAAGCCAACCGGATCTCCGTCATCCATGGTCATGGTAAGCTCGATGAAGTTGATGCCGCCTGCGATGATGGCGTCAACTACCTTCTCACCCTGCTCATAGTTCTTTGCGCGAACAACAGCAACCAGACAGTCTTCTTTCATTCTTGCTAAAACTTGTTCTTTCTTCATCTTCATTCTCCTTCTCTTTAAATTCGCATATGCGAATCACTTTCATAATTACGATTTGTATACTTAAATTCTAATCGCTGTCACATGATTTGTCAACAGCAAAACAGGTAAAAATATAAGTTTATTTTCCTATACATGCCCGATGTATCCCAACAGCCGTGACAGCTGGGCTCCCTTATCGCTTACCAGGCGTCCCAGGGCGTCATAATCCTCGGTGGGTTTATACAGGCTGGAGACGCTGATGGCTCCCATCACATTACCATCCTGCCCAAATACGGGAGCTCCTACGCATTCCATGTGTTCTTCCAGCTCCCTGGCGTCAAAGGCGTATCCCTTTTCACGCACCGATTTAAGCTCCCTCTCAAATTCTTCCCTGGTGCAGATGGTTCTATCCGTGTGCTTCTTAAAGCTGATACGGGACAGTACGCCGTCCCGGTCCTCATCCTCCGTGTAGGCCATGATTGCCTTGCCGAGGGATGTGCAGTAAATGGGATTTTTTGTTCCCACAGTGGCCGTGGTGATGATGGGATTCTCTGGTTCAAACTTGCAGATATACACAATGGAATCATCCGAGCGTATCCCGAAGAACACGGTTTTCCCCACCTCCCTGGAAAAGGCCTTGAGCACCGGGTCAATGGTGCTTATAAAGTCCAGATTATTTGTATAGTTAATTCCAATCCGGTAGGCTGTCAGGCCGATGGTATATCTCTGCTTCTGTTCCCTTGCCACATGAATCATACCGGTCTGCACCAGTGTGGTCACGATATCGTAAGCGCTGGTCTTAGGCATGTCCAGCTTTGCACATATCTCATCCAGGGTAATGCCGTCCGGTTTTTTTGACACCAGCTTTAATATTTCTACGGTGCGCAGCGTGGTTCTGTTTAGTTTCATGGACACCTCCCGCTCAATTATTCGTATATACATCTTTTATCCGTATATACGATATCTGTTATTCAGTATACCTCAGTCCGCCAGGAGATGCAAGAAGAAATTACAATTAATACTGCCATAAATAATACTGCCATAAAAACCGTTTTTTCTACAGGGTCACTCCCTGTTTAAAGATAGCCATATCATGGAATCCTGCTTCCTCTGACTTGACCTTCCTGCCGGATGCAACAGCCAGGACGTAATTCAGCAGCTCCTTTGCCAGTTCTTCCTTTGTCATGTCCTCCACCATACGGCCTGCGTTAAAGTCTATCCAGTTGTCCTTATGGCCTGCCAGCCTGGAGTTGCTGGATATCTTGACCGTTGGGACCGGGGAGGCAAACGGGGTTCCTCTTCCCGTTGTAAAGAGCACCATATGGGCGCCGGATACAGCCAGGGCCGTGGAGGCCACCAGGTCATTGCCGGGAGCGCTTAACAGGTTCAGGCCCTTCACCTTCACCGGCTCGCCGTATTCCAGCACGCCCCTTACAAGAGCGCTTCCCGATTTCTGGGTACACCCTAAGGACTTGTCCTCCAGGGTGGAAATGCCGCCCTTTTTATTGCCTGGGGACGGGTTCTCGTAGATGGTCTGGTTGTGGCTGGTAAAATAGTTCTTAAAATGATTGATCAGGTCCACGGTCTTGTCAAACAGCTCCGGAGAGGCGCAGCGGTTCATGAGAAGTGTCTCTGCCCCGAACATTTCAGGCACTTCCGTAAGGATGGTGGTTCCGCCCTTGCTCACCAGCAGATCGGAAAACGCGCCCACCACCGGATTGGCCGTGATGCCGGACAGTCCGTCGGATCCGCCGCACTTCATGCCGATGACCAGCTCGGCGGCATCTATCTTCTCCCTGGAAAATGCGCCTGCGTAAGCTGCCAGCTCCTTAAGAAGTCCCATGGCAGTTTCCATCTCATCCTCCACATCCTGGCACTGAAGGAACTTCACGCGATCCTCGTCGTACGCTCCGATATAGTCCATGAGCACGGGAATGTTGCTGTTCTCACACCCCAGTCCCAGCACCAGAACACCTCCCGCATTGGGGTGGCGGATCATATCTGCCAGCACCTTTCTGGTATTCTCCTGGTCATCACCCATCTGGGAACATCCGTAAGGGTGGGGAAATGCAATCACGTCCTCCACATTTCCAACAGCCAGTGACTTTGCCTGGTTCTCAAGGGCCTTGGCAATGGAGTTGACACAGCCTACCGTGGGGATAATCCATATCTCGTTGCGGATTCCCGCCTTGCCGTCCGGCCTGCGGTATCCCTCAAAATACACATGCTCTGTAGGGGCCACATCGTTTTCCTGGGGAACATAGTCATAGGTAAGCACATCACCCAGGGCAGTCCTCACATTATGCACATGGACCCACGCCCCCGCCTCTATGTCCTCCTTTGCATATCCAATCCTGAAGCCGTACTTCACCACTTCCTCTGCGGCTTTTATGAACCTTAAGGCAAACTTGTGTCCCTGGGGTATGTCCTCTAAAAGGCTGACCTTTACGCCTGCCACATCCAGGGTCTCACCCTTTGCAAGGGGACGCAGCGCAACCGCCACATTGTCATTTTCATGAATTTTTACAATATCCTGCATGGCCATTCATTCTCCTATCATCTTGTTTTCTTTGATTTTGTGTGCCTGTTCCTTGTTTGCTGTCTCATGACTTATTTTTGTAAGTACTTACAATTATTCTACTCATTATCAGGTCAGAAGTCAATAAAAAAATAGAAAAGTATTGCATTACTTACTGGGAATATGTATAATATACTTAGCTTGTAAGCGCTTACAGAATGTGAGGTTAGTTTATGAATATATATGATGTTTCTGAACATGCTGGGGTGTCCATCGCCACCGTATCCAGGGTACTTAACGGAAATCCCAATGTCAGTGAAAAGACCAGAGAAAAGGTCTTGAAAGTTATGGACGAGTTGGGTTATACTCCTAATGTGTTCGCCAGAGGCCTGGGGTTAAATACCATGAAAACCATCGGAATCATGTGTTCCGATTCGTCCGATCCGTATCTGGCAGGCGCCATCTACTATCTGGAGCGGGGACTGCGCGCCCACGGCTATGACGCCATTCTCTGCTGCACCGGCTATGACCTGGACGCCAAACAGAAGTATTTTGATTTGCTTCGTTCCAAACGGGTGGATGCCATCATACTGGCCGGTTCCAAGTTCGTGGAGATGCGTGCCAAGGATAATGCCTATATCATCGAGGCTGCTTCCGACCTTCCCATCATGCTGGTCAACGGCTTTCTGGAAGGCGAGAATATATACAGCACTGTCTGCGACGATCACGCGGCGGTGTACGGCGCCGCCAGCCAGCTGCTCTCCTCCGGACGCAGGCGCATCCTGTATGTATACACCAGCTATTCCTACAGCGGGGTCAATAAGCTGGAAGGATACAAAGACGCCCTCAAGGCAAAGGGCATCACGCCATCTGACGAACTCATCCGCCAGTGTCCCAAGGACATAGAGGCTGCCAGGGAGCTGCTGCTGTCCCTTCACAGGGAAGGATTGGAATTTGACGCTGTCATCACCTCCGACGACTCACTGGCCGTGGGAGCTGTGAAGTATGCCCATATAGCGGATATCTCCATTCCCCGCGATCTGAGCATCATCGGCTATAACAATTCCCTGCTGGCCCGGTGTACGGACCCGGAGATTACATCCATTGACAGTAAGGTGGAAGCGCTCTGCACCACCACGATCAACACTCTAATGGGGGTTTTCAGCGGCGTGAATGTGCCCAGCAGGACCACAATCGCTTCTGATTTAATAAAAAGGAAAACCACAAATTTTTAATTCTTAAGGAGGAATATCACACATGAAACAATTTATGGACAAGGATTTCTTATTATCAACTGATATGGCCAAGACGCTGTATCATGATTTTGCAGAGAATATGCCGATACTTGACTATCACTGCCACATCAATCCTCAGGAAATCTATGAGGACCGCAAGTTTGACACCATCACACAGGTATGGCTGGGCGGCGACCATTACAAGTGGCGCCAGATGCGTTCCAACGGCGTGGACGAGAAGTATGTGACCGGCGACAGCATGGACAGGGAGAAGTTCCAGGCCTGGGCAGAGACCATGCCAAAGCTCATCGGCAACCCGCTGTACCACTGGAGCCACCTGGAGCTGAGGAAGTACTTCGGATACCAGGGCTATTTAAACGGCGATACCGCCGAGGAGGTATGGAACCTGTGTAATATGAGGCTCCAGGAGGACTCCATGACGGTCCGCAACCTGATTAAACAGTCAGGCGTGACACTGATCTGCACCACCGACGACCCGGTAGACTCCCTGGAATGGCATAAGAAGATTGCAGAGGACGACACCTTTGATGTACAGGTACTTCCGGCATGGAGACCGGACAAGGCCATGAACGTTGAAAAGCCAACCTTCGGCGCTTATATGGCTCAGCTTTCCCAGGTCAGCGGTGTACAGATTACGGATTTTGCATCCTTAAAGGAAGCGCTCAAAAAGCGTATGGCATTCTTCGCATCCATGGGATGCTGTGTATCCGACCATGCCCTGGAGTATGTAATGTATGCGCCTGCTGCTGACTCCGAGGTAGATGCCATACTTGCCAAGGGCTTAAAGGGCGAGGCGGTATCCAAGGAAGAGGAGCTGAAGTTCAAGACAGCCTTCATGCTGTTTGTGGCCCGGGAGTATAATGCCATGGGATGGATTATGCAGATTCACTACGGCTGCAAGAGGGACAACAACGGCTACATGTTCGAGAAGCTGGGTGCCGATACCGGATTTGACTGCATCAATAACTATGCTCCAAGCGCGCAGATGGCTGACTTCTTAAATGCCCTGAGCACCAATAACGAGATTCCAAAGACCATCCTGTACTCCCTGAATCCAAATGATAATGCTTCCATCGGAACCATCATCGGCTGTTTCCAGGAGAAGTTCCCCGGTAAGATCCAGCAGGGCTCCGCATGGTGGTTCAACGACCACAAGACCGGCATGACCGAGCAGATGACATCCCTGGCCAACTTAGGATGCCTGGGCAACTTCATCGGCATGCTGACAGACTCCAGAAGCTTTCTGTCCTACACCAGACATGAGTACTTCCGCCGCATCCTCTGCAATCTGATTGGCGGCTGGGTAGAGAACGGCGAGTATCCGGCCGATATGAAGGCACTGGAGGAAATCGTAAAGGGTATCTGCTACAATAACTCTGTGAAATACTTTGGATTTAAGCTGGATGAAGTAAAGTAAACTGAAACAGCATAAGGGGACTGCCTGATTGGGCAATCCCCTTTTTTGCTCTATACCTCTATTGTCCTCACGTTCACACCGGGGAGGCGGATTTTCCCCTTCTCGCAAACTGCAGGAAGGCGGTTGCCAGCCCGCTTATGCAAAGCATTGCGTAAAAGCTGATTCCCCTGCTTAAAAGCATCACGGAAAAGCTCTGGCCTGCCCCTAAAAGGGTGCGGTACAGCACGAGAAAGCTTCCCTCTGAGGCTCCCACGGAACCGGGAAGGGGTACTGCGGTGACTGCCAGACTCAAAATGGCCTGAAGGGCCAGGAAATCTTTTGCCGATGCGGATATGCCCAGGGCACGGCAGGCCCAGTAAGGAACCAGATAGAGAGCAGTCAGCTGAACAGCACTATGGATGAAGATTCTCACCGCCGCCAGGGGATACTGCCTCAGATAGGCTCCTCCCCTGCTGTACTCATCAATCAGTCCCTCCACCTTCCGGATGGCGCGTTTCCTGTTTTTTATGATTCCGGCCCTGCTCAGTCCGCCTGCAATGCACAGCATTATTTTCTCCGCCAAAAGACCATGGAAGATGATTAGCAGGATAAGGCCGGAACAGAATCCATTTACCAGTACTCCGAAGACCAGGAGCAGCCGTATGATTCTGCCCTGCCCCATGACAAAGGACAGATTGGCGCCCACCATAACGCACCCGTAAACCAGCACCGTCATCTGATACACCGCGGCTGTGGCCAGAAGGGAAAATGAACTGTGGGCTGCCCCAAAGCCGTCCCTGACCATATAATAAAGCTGCATGGGCTGCCCTCCCGTGGCGGAAGGAGTGATGGCGCTGAAATAAAAATCCGTGAACGCATAGGAAAGAGAGCGCCAGTAGGGTACCTTTTTGCCAAAGGTCCCCATCAAAAGCCTGATATTGGCCGCCTCGCAGTTGACGAACAGAAACATGCAGGCAAACCCTGTGGCTACAAACCTGATATCCGCCCTCATAAAGGTACTGCCCAGGTTCTGGACGGAATGGCTGCCCAAAAGCATATGGAATGTGAACCAGGCCAGCAAAGCCACCAGGCAGAGCCCAATGGACATCTCCTTCCAGTTCATCTTTTTCTGTTTCATCCCTTTCGCCCCCTTTCCCTGCCTTTTTTCTGTTTAAGCTGTGTCTATTATACCGTCCATTTCTTAAAAACTTATGATTATTTTCTGAATGTTTTTGTATTTTTTATCACGTTCTGATGGTCAGAGATCAAAAAATGGCCGCCGCGCAATCAGGATTCGTCTCCTTTTGCGCAGCGGCCCTGCCGCTGTGATCCAGACTGCCCATCCTCTATTTGAGGCGCACCACATGCTGGCAGTATATGTACATATTCTTGATTTTTTTGGCCTGCTGTCCGTCGTCTCCCAGCACGATGGGCTGTGTTCCCGTAGGGGTTATGTAGAGCTTAAAGGCGATGGCATCCTGCCCAATCTTCATGGACCTTACCGGCGCGTACTGAAAATTGCCCTGTTGGATTCCCAGATATTCATACATGCTGTGCTCCAAATCAGGATTGGCGTACACCCGCACCACATCTGCTTCTCCTTTCATGTCGATGATTGCCCTGGCTTCCTCAAATTTGATGTTCGTAAAACGGTAATCCCCATTACCGATGATATAGGCCAGCGTACCATTATCCAGTAACAGCAAAGGATCCGTCTGTGCCATGTAAATACCCCCTTTTTCAAAAATCATTCTTTACGTGTTTCACCTTAATCATAAAGCCTGCTGAGGGGAATGTCAATATAATCAGAAAATTATCAATATTGTTTGTCAATTAACTATCAATTTAAGTGTTTTTCCGAATACTATTTCTCCCGGAAACTACCTACGCCGCTTTCCGGTACAGTCCGGCCCATGGGCACCCGAAACGCAAAAAAGATTACAGGATTCATCCCATAATCTTCTCTTTCCTTATATCAAAAAATGTATGTGAGCAGGACGATAAGCCGGGTTATGTCGTTGAATGGCCATCTATCTAGGACTGCCGTCGCCGGCAGCCTCAAGCAACCTACCCGGAAGCTGACGGGCAGCCATATGCTTCCTGTTCGGTCTTGCTTCGAGTGGGGTTTACATGTGCCCCGCCTGTTACCAGACGGGCGGTAGTCTCTTACACTGCCCTTCCACCCTTACCTTTAAGGCCGCAGCCAAAAAGGCGGTACATTTCTGTTGCACTGTCCCTGGAGTCGCCTCCGCCAGACGTTATCTGGCACCCTGCCCTGTGAAGCCCGGACTTTCCTCTCCCGCGGCCTTGCGGTATCGCGGCAGCGGCCACCTGTCCTACTCACAACGTGTATTAGTCTATCACAGAATCATGGGTTTGTCCAGAGAAACCATGTTGCTTTTCCCTACACCTTTCCCTGCAAACCATGTTGCTTTTCCCTGTATTCCGACGGCGGACAGCCTGTGTATTTCTTAAAGGCAGTGCTGAAATAAGGAATGTTGCTGTAACCGGTCATCATGGCAATCTCGTAAATCTTACGGTTGGGATCGCGCATCAGATCCTTCGCCTTTTCCATGCGCAGCTTCAGAAGATAATCGGTAAAGGTCACCCCGGTCTCACTCTTAAAGGATGTGCTGAACCTGGCACTGCTGAGTCCCGCAGCAACAGCCGTGTCCTCCATGGACAGGTCAGGGCTGCTGTAATTTTCCTCCATATAGGCAAGTGCCTTCACCACCGGCCTGGAATAAACGCCGGATTTCTGGCTGCCCACATACTCGCAGATACGCTTCAGGTTTTCCCCCAGCACGCCGATGGCCTTTCCAATGGTCTCGCATCCAATCAGCTTCTTATATTCTTCCACCGGATTCTCAAACACCAGATCCGCGCATATTCCCGCATCTCCCAGCTCCTTAAGGACCGTGCTGTAAAGGCTGCCGACCATGAACTGCATATAGATATAAGAATCCATCCCGGCCTGCTTAAGCAGCTTCTCCAGCTCTCCCATACGCTTTTTGAGAAGCTGGACATTGCCGCTTTTCACCGGGGTGATAAGGTCGATATCCAATATGGGAGACGGATCGCTCTCCTTTTCATCCCCCTTGATATCCTGGAAACGCAGATTCTGGTTGTCGCCTCTGATGTATTTTAATTTAAGGGCCTCATGTGCCTCCTGGTAACACTGGTCCAGCAGCCGGATGCCCCACTGCACATTGCTCTGCGCGCAGGTCAGGCTCATCCCCTGTTCTGAGAACAACTGCCTGGTATGGCTTAAAAAAAGGCTTGCGCGCATTTCCACTGTCATCCTGGTTGGCGCAATGACTGCAATCTCACAGAGGTTCTCCCTCTGCACCAGCACATAGGCCCCCTGTTCCCTCATATGGCCGGCGGCTTCCGCCATGAGCCGGCCGCTGTCAACGGATTCAAAGATAAGGACCATACAGTAGTCATGCTCCATCTCCGTTATCAGGCCGCTGTCGTTTACCTCATACATGAGAAGCTTGCGCAGCAAATCCTCCCTGTCCTCAAAGGAGTCCTTTCTGGCCTCGTCGAACCGCCTGACGCAGTCTGAAGCCAGATAGGTCAGCTCATCCATGTTAATGGGTTTGGTGAGATAATCCTGAACCCCCAGCTTAAGGGCCCTTCTGGCATATTCAAAATCATCATAACCGCTGAACACAATGGCCATAAGCCCCGGATTCAGCTTCTTTCCCTCCTCTATGAGCTGCAGTCCATCCACATGGGGCATACGGATGTCTGTCATGAGAAGCTCCGGCCGCTGTTCCTTTAAGAGCGCCAGACCTTCCTTTCCGTTTCCGGCCGTTCCCACCAGCTCTATGCCCAGGGATGCCCAGTCAATGACGCTGCACAGCCCCTTTAAAATTATCTCATCGTCATCACAGATAATCGCTCTCATCGGATGTCTCCCCCTTTTTTCCTATCCGCAGGGTCACCACGGTCCCCTCACCCATGGCGGACTCTATGGTCACCCCATACCTGCTGCCATATACAATTTTTATCTTGTCGTTTACATTGCGCACCCCGTAACCGGTGCCCTGCTGATCCGAGGATATGGTATCCAGCTCCCTGTTTAAGCGCCTGCATGTGTCCTCATCCATCCCCATGCCTGTATCCTGCACCTGCAGAATGACATCGCCTTCCTGGGGAAAGATATGGATATAAATATATCCCTTCTCCTCCATGGGCTTGATTCCGTGATAGATGGCATTCTCCACCACCGGCTGTAATATGAGTTTGGGCGTCCTGCATGATAAAATGGACGGATCCACATGGATGTCATAGTCAAATTTCTCCTGGTAACGCCGGTGCTGGATGCTCAGATAGCTTTTGATGTGCTTTACCTCTTCCTCTATGGTGATGATATCCCGTCCCTTGCTGAGACTTATCTTGAAAAAGTCTGTCAGGGCTGTCAGCATCTCTATGCTCTCCTCCACCTGACGCATTCTCAGCGACCAGATGATGGAGTCCAGGGTATTGTACAGGAAATGGGGATTAATCTGGGCCTGCAGGGCTTTTAATTCCTCCCTCCGCAACTTCTCCTGTTCCCGGTATATGGTGTCAATCAGGTTTCTCATCTCTCCTGTCATATGGTTGAAGGAATCATACAGCACCCCTATTTCGTCCCCGCGCTCTGTTTCAACCGATGTTTCCAGATTGCCGGCGCAGACCTGCTCCATTGCCTTTACCAGAGTAAATAAGGGCCTGGTAACGGAGTCAGCCACTATTTCGGACAGTATCATGGATATGACCACGGCCAGCGCCAGGAGCATAATCATGAGCACCTTGATATACTCCACGGACCGGGTAATGGATGCCTTGGGTATGACGCCCACGATTTTCCAGTCCGTCTGATTCAGGGTCTGGTAGACCACCAGCTGTCCTTTGTCCTTTAGCACATGGGATACGCCGTATTCCGGTATTTCACTTAAATTTTCCTCCACCATGCGGCGCGCCTTCTCAACCCCATCCCTGTCCTTCCATGGTCCTTCTCCCGCTGTCAGATTCATGATCCGGTTCCGTTCATCCATCAGAAACACGTCCCCTGCGCCGCTGACCGCCCTGGCCGCAATGTCAGACAGCTTATCGGAATCAATATCCGCCAGGACCACCCCCTTGGTCCGGCCCGTGGCCTTATCAATAAAAGGAATTCCCATGGATACATAAGAGGTATAGGGGGTGCTGACCACATAGGAATTCTCATGGGGCGGAAACCATTGGGCCTGTCCCGTGGCGTGGATGATTCGGTACCAGTCCGTGTCCCTGGGATCCGACACCAGAAAGGATGAGGAATTGCTCTTATAGCGCCCCCCATTATCCCCCAGCACATATACGCCAAAGATGTCCCGGTTATAGGAGGGAAGCACCATCATCTCCATGCTTCCCTCCAAATCATGGGAATACATCTCCTTTATGGAGCTAAACTGACGTCTTATGAGCTTCTGCATGCTGATATTGTCATTCATGGCGGAACATACCTGAAAGGTCTGGAGAAACAGTTCATTGATATCCTGGCATGCATTGCCCACCATCTGGACGGTGGTGGCCTCCGCTTCCTCAAGGATTCTGGATGCGGTCATATAATAGTGGAGGGCGCCGGTCAGCACCACAATGCCGGTTGATGCGGCAGCAAAGGAAAGAATCATCTTTTCCTTTAGCATAAGGCGCGCACCCAGGTTCCGGCATGCCTTAAAGCATGTCCGCTTATTCAGATACGCCTTCATGGTTTTCTTAATATGCATCTTCAAACAACTCCTCCGCGTTATCCATGGTATATTCCCGGTGTTTCACCATGGTCTGCCGGTCCGGGTTTTCCCCCCTCTGGTGCCTGTTTATGATATCAAATACCGCATCCCCGTATTCCGGACTGCTCTTTACCGTGGCCAGATACTCCCGGGCAATGATGGCCTTAAACACATCCTGTATACCGCCTATGGACACAATAACCACATCCTCACCCGGTTCCATACCCGCCAGCTTAAGGGCCTGGAGGACCCCCAGCCCATCCTCGTCGCTTTGGGCAAATACCGCGTTAAAATCAATGTCCTGGTCCGCAATCACGGACTCTGTCACCTTCTGGGCCGTGAGCCGGTTTCCGCTGCTCTCCACACGCTTGGAAACATATAGGTTGGAGTGCTCCCTTACGCCGTGCATGAATCCCATGTACCGCTCCCAATCCATGGCCGAGGACTTTTCCCCCTGTATCACCATGGTATGGCAGGGCTCAATGCCGAAATGACGGGCAAGGATGTCCGCACACAGCTCTCCCTCCGCATAATAGTCCGAGGCAACATAGCCCAGTATGTAATCCTCCCGGTCATACTCCGGCTCCATCTCCACATCCTGTTCTGCCAGTATCACCGGCACTCCCCTCTGTCTGGCCTCCAGAAGTACCTGGTCATAGCCGTTTCTGGCGCTGGGAATCAGGATAAGATAATCAATATCCGCATCCAGAAGACCATATATATCCTCAATCTGCCACTCCAGGCTCTCCTCCTCTGGCGCATGGTAAATCAGCTGCGCCCCTCTTCTTCTGGCCGCCTCCTTAAAGCTCTTAATCTGAGCTGTTTTCCAGGGCGTCAGAGGTTCCGCCTGGGATAACCCCACTCTCAGTCCCTCATGCTCTGTCTCCTGTGCGGCCGGAAGGGACCATCTGTCCTTTACCAGCCATAAAAGGCATGCAAGCATCACTGCAAGGCATACCGCAATGATTTTCTTTCTCATATGTCAATGCCCCTGTCTCAATTGAATCCTATTTTGAATCCTATTATACCAGAAAAGCACGCAAATAGACAGACAAGATAAAAGGAGGGCTGCCGGAGAATAACCCCTCCGGCAGCCTTCCTTTTGCATATTCTCTTGCTTTTAATAGAACAGGTTCACCAGTCCGGTGGAGAACAACGGAACATAAGCCATCAGCAGCATACAGATAAACAGCATGACATAGAACGGAATGGATTCCTTGATAAACGCCTTTATCTTACACCTGGTGATGCCGCAGGTGACAAATATCAGGGCACCCATGGGAGGCGTCACGCCGCCGCAGGCCATTGTGAATATATATACCATGGCAAAGTGGATGGGGTCGATGCCGTAAGCCTCAGCCACCGGAGCCAGAAGGGGAACCAGAACAATAAGGGCTGCATTTCCCTCAATGAACATGCCCACCACAATGAGGAACAGGATAATGACAAAGAGGAACAGGTATTTATTATGGATGGTTCCCAGCACCAGCGCCGTAAACTGCTGTGGAATCTGCTCCCTGGTCAGAATCCAGGCAAAGGCAGAGGCGCCGCCAACAATCAGCATGATGGATGCCGTGGTAGCCACGGTCTCCTTAAGACCCGTGCCAATGTCCTTAAGCTTCAGTTCCTTATATACCACGCCCAGCACCAGGGAATAGACAATGGCCACCGCCCCTGCCTCCGTGGGGGTAAAGATTCCCAAACGGATACCGCCGATGATGATGACAGGAAGGCACAGAGGAAGGAAGGCGCTGGCAATCTCAGGAGCAGCCTGTTTCATGGTCAGACGCTCTGTGCGCATGGGCTTATATCCTCTTTTTTTGGAGATAAAGTGCACCAGTATCATCATGGCAACGCACAGAAGCACGCCCGGTCCGATGCCTGCTATAAACAGTTTTCCGATGGAAATATTGGCAATGGAGCCGTAAAGAATCATGGCAATCCCCGGAGGTATCAGGGGGGTAATCATGGATGACATGGCTGTGACCACAGTGGAGAACTGCTTGGAATAACCGTGGCGCTCCATCTCAGGCACCAGCATTTTTGCCTCCATGGCAGCGTCAGCCAGATTGCTTCCCGACAGACCGCCCATCAGAGTGGACAACAGCACATTTACCTGGGCCAGGCCGCCGGTCATGCGCCCGGTCATCACATTGCAGAATCCCATAACCCGCTTGGTTACGCCTGAATAATTCATAAACACACCTGCACAGATAAAAAACGGAATCGCCAGCAGAGGTATGCTCTCTACGCCTGCCAGAACTCTCTGGCCCAATATCTTTGTAAAGGGACCTCCTGTCAGGTAAAAATATGCCATGGAACCGGAAAGAATGGAGATGAACACCGGAACCTTCAGGAACAGCAGCACCAGAAGAACCACCGTCGATATCAAAATAATACTTGTCTCCATTATTTACACTTCCTCCCCTTTTCCTGTTAAATCCCTGTATGTATTCAGACATACCTGTACCGCCATGGTAAGACATCCTATGGGCAGCGGCGCGTAGATAAGACTGTAGGGAATCTTAAGAATGTTTGTCACACGGTCGTAGCGCACCATCTGCATGATATACCGGACTCCCTGATATCCCACATAGCAGAGGATGATGACTGCCGCAGCTGCAATCAGCACGCTCAGTATTTTCTGAAGCTTTTCCGGGAACATCTCAACAATCACGTCGATAGCCGCATGGTTCCCGCACACAAATGCATACCTGCCTCCCAGAAATACCACCCATATGATAAGGGCCAGCTGCACTTCCTCCTGCCATACAAAGGGATCTCCCAGGCAATAGCGCATGATGACCCCGAAGAATGTGACTCCCACCAGAAGTACCAGGGCCCCGCAGGCTGCCAGCACATCCGCGTTGCGGAGCAGATTCCCAATCTTGTTATCTGATTTCATAAATATTTACCCCTTTCCCGGTACCTTAATCCTGTCTGCCGATGATGGTCTTCATCTCTTCAATAAGTCCCTCGGACCACATGGCCTTAATCTGCGGATCCTCGTAAAATGCCTGGCCTGCCGCCTTGAAATCTTCCGGCGTCAGTTCGCTTACCGTCACACCCGCATCCTTTAAAGCTTCCAGCGCTTCCTCATCCGCCTTTTCCAGCTGCTGGCTGTTGAATACGCCGGCCTGATCTCCGCACTCCATCAGAATATTCTGCTGCTCCTCTGTCAGTGTATGGAAGTAATCCGCTCCCATAATCCAGCAGGTCATATCATATGTATGGGCATCCAGCACCAGGTTTTTGGCCACCTCCTGGTATGCGCCGTTTAAGATAACCGGAAGAGGGTTCTCTGCCCCGTCTATGGTTCCCTGCTGCAGGGCCGTGTAGATATCGCTCATAGCCATCGGTGTGGGCGTTGCTCCCAGGGACTCAAACACTTTAATCAGTATGGTCTGGTTGGGAACACGGATTTTTTTGCCCTTTAAGTCGCTGACCCCATTCACCGGCTTTTTAGTGATGGTGTGGCGGATTCCGTATCTCCATGTGGTCAGTATCTTCAGTCCCACATTCTGTTCCAGCTCCTCTGCCTTGCCCTCAAACCAATCGCTGTCCACCACCTTTTCCAGGTCCTCCCATCCCTCAAACAGATACGGGGCAAAGAGAACGCCAAAGTCCTGGATTCCCCTGTCCTGGAAAAAAGGGCCGTTGGCCAGGGTGACCACGCAGTCCCCGTTCACAGCCTGGTCGATGATATTGTCCTTGCTTCCCAGCTGGCTGGAAGGATACAGGTCCACTCTCATGGTGCCTCCGCTTTTCTCCTCCACCAGTCTCTTCCATTCATGGCAGGCCAGGTCAATGGGTTCCCCCGGATTGTTCTCATAGCCAATCATGATGCGGACCTTCTTACCGCTGCCCTCTGCTGTCTGACCGCTGTCCGTCTGGCTGCTGCATCCTGCCAGGGATAAGGCCAATGTGCAGCTTACCAGTAATGCCAGTACCTTCTTCATTACTTCCCCTCCTGAATTCTTATTCCCCGCGGCTGGGCCGCCGGATTTATGTTTCCTCGTCTTTAATGCCCTTATTATATCGTTGGGACAGGTGTTTTGTACATTCACTCTCATTCCTTTTTCTTTTAAAATCTTTCCCTCACAGAATTAAACTAAAATAAGCGCAAAACAGGCGCAAAAAAAGACCGTCTCCTGTACCGTGATTGTAAGGAAACGGTCTGTCTTATCTCAATGCCTGTCCGCGGACATCACACGTTCAGGCAGCTCCCGCCGATAAACTCCCTGAGAATGGAATTTTTTGGAATATCCTCGCTGCTGACGCCGATAAAGTAGTCCAGGAATTTAAGGAGCCGTTTGGCCTCCAGCCACTCCTCACTGTCCTTTGGAATGGCAAAGAGCAGGGGCTGGGCGTACTGCTTCAGCACTGCCAGCTCATAGACCAGGGCAGAGTTGAACATGGCGTCCGCCTCCTCCTGGAAGGGGAAGATATTCTCCTCCTCACCCCTGCGCACAGAAGGCCACATACGGATGGTCTCCCGGGCCGAGGAGCCTCTTGTCCTGGCATCCCGCACCATTCTTCTCAGAAGACGTCCGTCTGTGGTGGGAATGCGGTTGTGCTCGTCGATGTTGAGCTGGGTCAGGGCGCTGATGTAAATTTTAAATTTGCTGTCTGCCGGAAGGGTATAGGAAAGCCTGTCGTTCAGACAGTGGATCCCCTCTATGACCAGGATATCCCCCTCTCCCAGCTGGAGAAAATTCCCCTTGTACTCCCTGACTCCCTTTTTAAAGTTATAATAGGGAAGCTCCACCTGCTTTCCCTCCAAAAGGCCTGTCATGTCACGGTTAAACAGCTCCACATCCAGGCATTCCAGAATCTCATAATTGTAATTGCCGTGTTCATCCCTGGGGCTATCCACACGGTTTACAAAATAATTGTCCACTGCAATGGGATGGGGCTTTAAACCGATGGCCTCCAGCTGGACCGACAGACGATGGGAAAATGTGGTCTTGCCCGATGAGGACGGACCCGCGATCATAACAAAGCGGGCGTTCTTCCTGGCTGCTATCTGAGCCGCTATCTCAGCAATCTTCTTTTCCTGAAGGGCTTCCTGTATCAAAATCAGGTGGGACATATCCCCCTTTGCAATCCTGTCATTCAGGGCGCCCACTGTCTCCAGATCCATCCGCCTGCCCCACTCCGTGGATTCAGACAAAGTGGCGAACAGCTTATCGCTGGGCGTAAACCGGTGAAGGACGTCCGGCGTTTTCCTGTCAGGCATCACCATCACAAACCCGTAGTGGTAGGGAATCAGGTCAAAATGCTTGATGTAGCCTGTATTCTGCACCATATACCCGTAATAGTAGTCCTCAAAGCCGTCAATGCTGTAGATATTGACCCGGGATACCATGCGGTAACGGAACAGCCTGGCCTTGTCATACATCCCCAGCTTCTCAAAAAGCTCGATGGCATCGTCCGTGGATACGCTGCGCTTCATAATAGGAATCTTCCGCTCCACATACTCCCTCATCTTAGCCTTTACCGCGTCCAGGAATTCCTGGTTCAGGACAAAATTACCCCTGGCCTCCACAAAGAATCCCCGTCCGATGGAAAAATCAATCATCAGCTTTTCCACATTGCCGGTTCCCGCCACGCTGTAGAATGCCTTCAGCATCATAAGGGATGCACTCCTCTGATAGGCAGACATTCCCGGCTTATCCTTTGCCGTGACAAAGGACAGCTCGCAGTCCTTTACCTGTTTATGCAGCTCCTGGAGCTTTCCATTTACCCGTACCAGCAGAATGTCATATTCATACTCCTTCTGGTGCTCACGGGCCACCTCCATCCATGTGGTGCCCTCCGGGTATTCCTTTGTGATGCCGTGTATCTTAACCAGTGCCATTCCACTTACCTCCCTCATTTTACTGAAACCGGTTCTCCTGTCACACAATCATGGCTGGCCACTGGGGCGGCGCCTGCTCCAGCTCAACCTGGCTTCCCAGATTCTTCCTGAGAAACTCAGCCATATAGGGGATGAAGATATGCTCCAGGCCATAGTGGCCTCCGTCGATGATGGCCATGCCCCTGGCTGCCGCGTCTATCCCCTGATGGTGGCTGATATCCCCTGTCACAAGGACCTGGGCCCCCCAGGCCAGGGCCCCCTCTATTTCGCTTCCCCCTGCTCCTGGGCATACGGATATACGGGAAACCTTCTGATCCATAAGTTCGTCCCCGTATACAAGGGCAAAGGGAAGGCCGAAAACATCCTTTACACGGACCGCCAGCTCCCTTACAGTCATTTCCTCCTTTAAGAATCCGCTTTTGCCGATGCCGTAGGAAACAGCACCCTCCGGGCCGCTCATCTCCCCCAGTGCCTCCAGAGGAACGCAGCCAGCCAGGCCCAGCCGTTCTGCGGCCAAATCAGCCATACAGCCCGGGGCGGCATCAAAGTTGGTGTGCATGGCATAATAGGAAATGTCTGCCTGTATCAGTTTAACCAGCCTTCTGGTAATGAAGTTCTGGTCATTTACCTTCTTGATGGCCTTGAATATCAGGGGATGGTGGGTCAAAAGCATATCCGCCCCCAAAGCCTGTGCAGCCTCCACCACCTTGTCCGTGGCATCCAGGGCAATGTATATCTTTTTTACTTCCTTGTCGCTTCTGCCCGCCAGAAGGCCGGGATTATCCCAGTCACAGGCGCAGTCCTCCGGCGCCAGTTTCCTGCATACGTCCATAATCTCACTGCATTTCATCTTGTGCCTCCTTAATCCAGGACAGTTCCTTCTGCCTGCTTATTCTGGCCTCTGCCCTGGTCTCTGTGTCGGTAATCCCATCTTTCTCCTGAAGGCTAACCAGGATTTTCTCAATTCTGAGCATCTCCCTGCCCAGATATTCCCTCAGGATCACATCCTTTTTATCAATCAGAATCTTTCCGTAAAGGTAATGGGCCTGGCTCTCATACTCCATGAAGCCCCTTTTCACGCTCATTACCGTATAATATTTTCCCTCGTCCTTTACCATGGCTTCATCCTCAATGGCAAAACCATGGGCGGCCAGATAACGCCTTACCTTATCCAAGTCCGACTGCGGCGACAGGACAAACTGTTTTACGCTGTCCCACACATGGCGGCCCTCATCCAGGATTTTTATAATCAGCTCACCGCCCATGCCTGCAATGATAACCGTGTCCGCCTCACCCGGTTTAAGCTCCTTTAAACCGTCACTGAGCCTTAAATGAATGGGAACCGCCCAAACGTCCTGCCTGCGCGCCCTCTCCCGCTCCTCATATTCCCTTACATGGGCCTGAGCCCTCTCCAGGGGTCCAGGTCTTACGTCCATGGCCAGGGCAGAGGCAATACGCCCTGTCTGGGCCAGGTATACGGGTATATAACCGTGGTCCGTACCCACATCGGCAATACGGCTTCCCTGCCTTACAAAACCGGCTACGGTCAAAAGGCGGGCTGACAGTTTTATGGTCCCCGCCTGTTTTCTTTTATCTCTTGTCTCTAACTTGTCACTATTCATCCAGATAATCCTTTAACTTTTTACTTCTGCTGGGATGGCGCAGCTTGCGCAGGGCCTTTGCCTCAATCTGGCGTATCCTCTCCCTTGTCACATTAAACTGCTTTCCCACTTCCTCCAGGGTCCTGGGACGTCCGTCATCCAGGCCGAACCGCAGGCGCAGCACCTTCTGTTCCCGCTCTGTCAGGGTCAGCAGCACTTCCATCAGCTGTTCATGAAGAAGGGTAAAGGCTGCCGCGTCCTGGGGCACCAGCACATTGTCGTCCTGTATGAAGTCTCCCAGGTGGCTGTCCTCCTCTTCCCCGATGGGGGTCTCCAGGGACACTGGCTCCTGGGACATCTTCATGATTTCAGATACCCGCTCCACCGGCAGGTCCAGCCTGGCCGCAATCTCCTCCGTGGTTGGCTCCCTGCCCAACTCCTGCAAAAGCTGGCGGGAGGTGCGCACCAGGCGGTTGATGGTTTCCACCATATGGACCGGAATCCGTATGGTCCTGGCCTGGTCCGCAATAGCCCTGGTAATGGCCTGGCGGATCCACCATGTGGCATAAGTGCTGAACTTATACCCCTTGGTATAATCAAATTTCTCCACTGCCTTGATAAGCCCCAGGTTTCCTTCCTGGATCAGGTCTAAAAACTGCATCCCCCTGCCCACATACCGCTTGGCAATGCTGACCACCAGGCGCAGGTTGGACTCTGCCAGCCGTTTCCTGGCTTCCGGGTCGCCCAGCTCCATCTTCTTGGCCAGCTCCACCTCGTCCTCCATGCCCAGGAGAGGAATCTTTCCAATCTCCTTCAGATACATGCGCACAGGGTCCTCCAGGCTGACGCCTTCGGGAACCGACAGGTCCAGGTGTTCCACATCAATTTCTTCCTCTTCATCCAGTTCCATTTCCTCCTCGATGAAAAGGTCCGGGTCCAGCTCATCCTCTGTTCCCATGCGGATGACATCCACCTTATTCTGGTCCAGGAACTCAAACAGCCTGTCCAACTGGTTGGAGACAGGGGGCTCCTGACCGAAATAGTTCATGACCTCCTGGTATTCCAATACATTTTTCTTTTTCTTGGCTTCCTCCAGAAGTCCTGCCAGTTTCTCCTCAAACACGTCCGTCCCTTCCATAACTTGGTCCATCCTTCCTATGAAATGCTGTCAATCCAGGGAGATGTGCAGCTGCTTTAAGGCTGCCTGCTGCCTGATAATCTCCTGTAACTGGGTTATATCCTTTGCATTGCGGCTGGCCACATCCAGGCTGTTCTTTCTGACCTTCATCACAGTCTCCGAAAATGCCTTCTTTTGTTCTTCATTGTTCAGGGATTCCTTTAAACTGGCGTTAAACAGGGCCGCCACCTCCTTGTACTGGTCCTCATCATTGATAAACCGGCTGAGTATGGCTGCTGGGTTTAAATTACCCTCCCTGTGTCCGTCAAATACCATCTGCGCCACCTGATGATACAAATTCTCCACAAAATCATCTGCTGTTATGATGCCCTCTATCTTCTCAAACAGGGCCGGGCTCTCTATGAGCCAGGTGAGAAGCAGTCTCTGGGAACGGCGGATTCCATCCTCCTTATCCGGCCGCCTGGGTTTACGGCTGCCGGAAAGTCCGCTGCCGCCAGATTCCTCCTCCTGTGTCTCCTGGGGCACCACACGGCCGGAATGGTTCAGGCTTTCACCTGCCTTAAGCCCCATGGACATGCCCATGCGGTTTACCAGGCCTCTCAGCTCCTCGGCCGGAATCATCTGCTCCCTGGCCACTGCCTGGAGGTAATTCTCACGCTCCAGGGCCTCTCCAAACTGGAGAAGCTTCCTGGCCGTCTCCTGGTAGAACCTGGTCTTCTGCTCCGGATCATCCATCTCATATCCCCGCCGCAGTACATCCACTTCAAAGAGAAAGCTGTTTTTGGCTTCCTTGATCCGCTGCCGGAAAGCCTCTGCCCCCATGTTCTTGATGAACTCGTCCGGGTCCTTATAGGGCTTCATGTTCAGTACCTTGATGGACATACCCACTTCCTTTAAAATGGGAATGGCCCTCAGCGCCGCCTTCACCCCGGCCCCGTCGCTGTCATAGGTAAGGATTACCTGGTCCGTGTACCGTTTCAGCACATTGGCGTGCTGGCTGGTAAAGGCAGTGCCTAAGGACGCCACTGCGTTGGTAAAACCTGCCTGGTGCAGGGATATGACGTCCAGGTACCCTTCACAAATCAGTAGATATCCTTCCCTGGAAAGCCTGGCATAATTCAGGCCGTAAAGATTGCGGCTCTTGTCAAAAAGTTTTGTTTCCGGGGAATTCAGGTATTTCGGCTCCCCGTCCCCCATAACACGGCCGCCGAAACCAATGACACGGTTGTTCACATCCATGATGGGGAACATGACGCGGTTCCAGAACTTGTCCCTTCCGCCCCGTTCCTCCAGCGTCACCAGGCCTGTATCCTTAAGAAAGCTGTCCTCATACCCCTTTCCCTTCAGGTAGCGGTACAAATCATCACTGGTCTTATTAGAATACCCCAGTCCGAAATGGACGATGGTCTCATCCGCCAGCCCCCTCTTAAGATGGAAATAATCATAGGCTGCCTTGCCCTGGGGCTGCTTCATCTGATAATAGAAATAGTTTGCCGCCAGCTTGTTCACTTCCAGAAGCCTGGCCCTCAGATCCGCCTGCTCCCTGGCCTCGCGGCTGTACTCCATTTTCGGCAGGTTCACGCCGGCCCTGTCAGCCAGGGATGAAAGGGCCTCCTGGAAGGTATAATTTTCATATTCCATCAGAAAGGTGATGACGTTACCCCCTGCCCCGCAGCCAAAGCAATAATACATCTGCTTCCCCGGCGATACGGAAAAGGACGGGGATTTCTCATTGTGGAAGGGGCACAGGCCGAAATAGTTGGCCCCCTTTTTCTGCAGTTTCACATATCCTGAAATCACGTCCACGATGTCATTCTTCATTCTCACTTCTTCTATGACTTCATCGGGATAGTACATGCAATAATCTCCCTTCTGTATCTTTTAATGCCGGCTGTCTATATACAGCCGGATTGTCAGTACACGTTCCACCGCTTTGGAACGAATAATTCCTCAAACTGGTCAATGGCATAGATATCGCTCATGCCGGCAATGTAGTCGCACACCACCCGGGACTTTTTCTCCCCCTTGTTGACCATAAGAAGCACATACTCCACCGGCAGCTTATCCACATGCCCCATATAATACTCATAGAGCTGGGTAATCATGTTCTGGGCCTTTCCCTCCTCCGCCTTGGGTATATCGTTCTTGTATACATTATCAAACATCCATTTGCGCAGGCCCTGCATGGCCTCCTCCATCCCCTCCGACATGGTAATGGCAGGTTTGTCCATGCTGTTCAGTATGATGTCGTGAATCATGTTGTTGAGGCGTTCCCGGACACTGTGGCCCAGCACATCGGTATAACCCCTGGGCAGCTCATGCTCCGTGAACATCCTGGCCCGGATGGCGTCGTCTATATCGTGGTTGATATAGGCTATCTTATCTGACAGACGGACAATGGCGCCCTCCAGGGTGGAAGGATGACCGGAGGTCCTGTGGTTGCGTATGCCGTCCCGCACCTCCCAGGTCAGGTTCAATCCTCTCCCGTCCTTTTCCAGCACTTCCACAATGCGCACGCTCTGCTCATAGTGGGTGAATCCGTCCTCGCATATCTTATTCAGTATGTATTCGCCGGAATGGCCGAAGGGCGTGTGCCCCAGATCATGGCCCAGCGCAATGGCCTCTGTCAGGCTCTCATTGAGCCGCAGGGTCTTGGCTATGGTGCGGGCTATCTGGGATACCTCCAGGGTATGGGTGAGCCTGGTCCTGTAATGGTCCCCCTCAGGCGCCAGAAACACCTGTGTCTTGTGCTTCAGCCGTCTAAATGCCTTGGAGTGAAGGATGCGGTCCCTGTCCCGCTGGTACTCAGGCCGCATATCGCACAGCTGCTCCGGCTTGTCCCGTCCCCTGGTCCTGCTGCTAAGGGACGCATTGGGGCTCATGTACGATTCTTCCAATGCTTCCAGTGACTCCCTGATATTCATCCATCCACTCCCTATCTCTATTATTATATTGTCGGATTCCTGTTTTTACTACAAAAATTTCAAATATTGCGTAAGCAAAAGAGCATCAGGCCGGTAAACAGCTGCCTAATGCTCACATTATATCATAAATTCTAACTATTTCCTAGAGGCAGACTGTCCCTCACACAAAGGGTTCCATACCCCAGCCTCTCATTGGGCCACACATCATACCCCGGCAGGTGCCTGGCCCCTCTGGTAAAATACGCCTTTACCTTCTCGCCATAAAGAAAGGGATCGTTTCCCTGTAATATTCCCCACTGCATCAGCAGGGCTGCGCTGCCTGTGACAAAGGGGGCTGCAAAGGAGGTTCCCGTCACTGCCTCGTATCCGCCTCCCCGCCTGGCTGTGACAATATCCACCCCGGGAGCTGCCAGATCCGGTTTTACCTGGCCTGTCTGGCGTGTGAAACCGCGGCCGGAAAAATCCGCGTAAGCTCGGTAAGAGTCATCGTAAGCTCCCACGGATATCACATTGGCAGCCGTGGAGGGAATGGTCAGGGTGGTCTCCGGAACCGGCCTTAAAAAGCGGGTGGACGGGTTTAAAATCCCCCTGGACGGCAGCCACATATCGTACCGTCCGGTGACAATCCGCTCCGGCGTCAGACGGAAGGTCCAGATACCGCTGTCCAGATAATCCCTCACAGGCAGAAAGTCAAAATATACCTCCTGGGCCCTGCTGAAAGGACTGGGCTTGCCGTAATAAATCAGGATCTGCGTTCCCCCGTATCGCAGGTTCTGGGGACCCAGCCGGCTGTCGATGGGCCCGATAATCTCCCCTGACGGCGTAACCAGGCGGATGGAAAACTGGTCCACATAGGACTTCCACAGCTGTACTCCCATCCCTGTCTCATAAGGCGCAATGGACAGCTGCGCATTTTCCTCCTGTCCCATAACCAGGCTTCCTGCCCTGTGTCCGGCCCCGGTTCCCTCGTTGCCCGTGCCGGCCACGATGACATTCCTCCCAATGCCTGACATGTCATTGATGAAGGTTTCCAGCAGACTGGTCCCGTCATGGGAGCCGTAGGTATTTCCAAAGCTTATGTTCACAGCCAGGGGCCGGTTCATATCCTGTGCCCGCCGGACCACCAGGTCCAGGGCCTTCATCAGCTGGGTGGTGCGCGGAAAGCTGTCCGTCAGGGGTGTCCCCAGCTTTACCACCATAAGTTCGCTCTCATAGGCAACACCGCGGTAAACACCGTTTCCCTCCCTGCCGTTGCCGGCTGCAATGGCAGCCACCGCTGTCCCGTGTCCGCTGGGGTCTGTGGAAGGCACAAGGGCCAGGGCCGATGTCCGGCTTCCGGTTTCCAGGGCGGCGTTGATCTCCTCCCTGGTATAAATCCGGTCCCTGTCCTGGTCTGCCAGCAGCCCGATGCGGGTGGTTCCGTCGGGATTTCTGAAATCCGGATGAAAGTAGTCAATGCCTGAGTCAATGACAGCCACCAGAACGCCCTTTCCCGTGAGACCGGATTCCAGGCTGCTTATGACGCCGGCCCCCGCTCCCCCTGTACCCGCGCCTCCGGCCCCTGCCCCGCTGCTGGTCTGAATCGTGCTTAGACAGGAGGCTGCCCTTGCCATGTTGCTAGCAAAGAACAGCCTCTTTGGTTTCTCGATGTATACAATTTGCTCCATGGTGCTGACCTGTTCTATCCGGCTCTCCGGCACCACCAGAACCGCATATCCGGCTGCCAGCTCATCCACCCGGATGCCTTCATCACGAAGGGATTCGAGTGAGCCGTTGTACCTGACTATAAGCTCCCAGGTCTTTTCCCCGGGGTCATACCCCACATTCAGGTTTACTGATTTCAGCCGTTCCTCCTCCGTGGCATCCAGGGCCAGGTTCAGCAGATTTTCCCGTTTCTGATTATCCATATGGGCGCACCTCCTCTACCCATATGTGTATTCCTATCCCCGCACAATAGAATAAATACTGGCAAATCCCGTCAATGTAACTGCCGCCACCAGAATCGGGGTGAGAAAACGGATACAGAATATCCACAGCTTTTTAAGCCTGAAGGTGACGCCGTTTTTCTCCACCTCGTCCACCAGATACCGGGGATTCCATTTCCAGCCGATAAAATAGCACATGGCCAGGCCGCCAAATGGAAGGAGGATGTTGTCTGTCACCATTCCCACAAAGTCAAAGACGCTGTAATTGAGGATAGTCACATTCCCCAGGGTGCCGAAGGACAGGGCGCTGGGAACTCCTGTCAGGAAAATCAGGAGTCCCAGGATGACCGTAGCCTTTTTCCTGGTCCACTTAAGGCTGTCCACTGCAAAGGAGACCACCACCTCTAACAGGGCAATGGCACTGGTCACAGCAGCAAACAGCACCAGCGCAAAAAACAGGATTGCAAAGACCGACCCTCCTTTAATGGAGGCAAACACCTTTGGCAGGGTGCCGAATATAAGCCCCGGTCCCTGTCCCGGCTCCAGACCAAAGGAAAACACTGCCGGAAAGATGGCGATACCTGCCATCACTGCAATGATGGTATCCAGTCCCGCCACGCTGGCGCAGCTTCTGGGTATATTTTCCTTATCTCCCAGATAACTTCCGTAGGTAATGGTAATTCCCATACAGAGGCTCAGCGAATAAAATACCTGTCCCAGGGCTGCGCTGACCGCCTTCATATTAAAGGCTGCGCTGCTGGGAATAAAGATGAATTTAAGACCCAGAACCGCATCCGGCAGGGTCACGCTTCTCACGATAATTACAATCAGCAGCACAAAAAGCAGGGGCATCATGATCCTGCTGACATTCTCGATACCGCTGATACCGTGATAACAGACAGCCGTTGTCATAAAGAGGAACAGGAAATGCCAGAACACCGGCTCCGCCGGCGCGCTGATAAATGCCTCAAAATCCTCCGGTGCGTGGAAGGTGGTTCCATAGCTTACAATATACTTGATGATCCAGCCTCCAATGACACTGTAGTAGGACAGAATCAGGAATGCCGCCGCCACTCCGAATACTCCAGCAATCCTGGCATTGGGGTGGATATCCCCGTATGCCTGCACGGGATCGTGGCGTGTCTTTCTGCCCAGCGACATCTCCAGCATCATCACCGGTACACCCAGAATGCAGATAAAGAATAAATATACCACCAGGAAGGACGCCCCGCCGTTTCGTCCCATGAGGTAAGGAAACTTCCACAGGTTTCCCAGTCCTATGGCAGCCCCTGCGGTTGCCATGATAAATCCAAGTTTACTCGCCCATTGATTCTTAGTCTTCATACCAGTACCTTTCCGTGTCTCTTTTTAATGAATATAAATAACAGTCCGCTGACTCCCATGAGGATGGGATAAAAGCAGTAGGGAATGATTTCAAAGGGAGTCAGGCCTGTCAGGCTGGCTGCCGCCAGAAGCTGGGCCCCGTAGGGAATCAATCCCTGTCCCATGGAGCTGAACATGTCCAAAAGGGACGCGGAGCGCCTGGGCGTCACGCCGAAGTCATCGCTGATCTCCTTTGCGATAGGACCAGCCATGACGATGGCCACCGTGTTATTGGCCGTACACATGTCTACCAGCAGAGCCAGGGCAGCGATTCCAAGCTCTCCTCCCCGTTCCCCGTTAATTCTCTTTTTGATGAAGGAAAGAATGAAGGCAATCCCTCCGTACTCCTTTACCAGGGCAACGATGCAGGCCACAATCACGGATATCACTGTGATATCATACATCCCCGTGATTCCCGCTCCCACATGGGTGAACATTTCCCCCACCCCAAAGGCACCTGTAGCCACTCCGGCTATCAGGCTCAGCACAGTGCCGGTCATGAGAACCAGAAATACGTTCACACCTGCCAGGGCGCCTGCAAGCACCACCATATAAGGCACCACCCGCAGCAGGCTGTAGTCAAGGCTGCCCTGTATACGGAACGAAGCGTCCTTTCCCAGAACCAGAAACAAAAGGATTGTGACAATAGCTGCCGGCAATACGATGAGAAAGTTCTCTCTGAACTTATCCTTCATCTCGCAGCCCTGTGTCTTTACCGCAGCTATGGTTGTGTCGGATATCATGGACAGGTTGTCCCCGAACATGGCTCCTCCCACCACGGCGCCTGCGCAGACTGCCATGGAAAACCCGGTTTTCTGGCTGATTCCCACCGCAATGGGCGCCAGGGCCGTGATGGTACCCACCGAGGTTCCCATGGATATGGATATGAAACACCCAATGAGAAACAGTCCTGCCACAGCCACGTTGGAGGGCAGGATGGACAGCCCCAGATTGACCGTGGAATCCACGCCTCCGGCAGCCTTCACAGCGCCTGTAAAGGCGCCTGCTGCCAGAAATATAAGACACATGGTGATGATGTTTTCATCCCCCACGCCTTGTGCGGCCAGCTTAATCTTTTCCGCAAAGCCCAGCTCCCTGTTCTGCACAAAGGCAGCCAGAAGCGCAATCAAAAAGGCCACAATGGCCGGCATACTGTAAAAATCCCCGGTAATGAACCCGGATCCCAAAAAAATCAGCAGAAATATCAGAATAGGAAGAAGGGCCGCTGCCCTTCCCTCACGATTTTCCCCCATGTTTTTGTCCCCCTGTATCAAATGCTGGCGTATCTCCCGTATCATATCCCCCGGTACATACGCAAGCTGCGGCCTGTTGGGCCGCAGCAGCTTTATCCTTGTTCAATTGTTCCATATACTATTTTAAGAAGCCGTTGACAATCTGGGCTTCCGCCTCTTCCTCTGTAAGACCCAGGGTCATGAGCTTCACGATCTGCTCTCCTGCAATCTTGCCTATGGCAGCCTCATGAATCAGGGCCGCGTCAATGTTGTTGGCTATCAGTCCCGGAATGGCAAAAATCTTGGCATCGTCCATGATGATAGCGTCACATTCCGTGTGGCCGCTGCACTTTGCATTGCCCACGATCTTGGAATTGAAGGTCTGCTTCGATGTATCCTTGGCAACGGAGCGTGATACCACATCCGCGCTGGAATCCTCTCCGTTCAGATTCACAATGTAAGTACTCTCCGCATTCTGGCTGCCGTGGGTCAGCAGACGTTCCCTCACTATCAGCTTGGCTCCTGCGGCCAGCTCTGCACAGTTGGTCCTGTTGGTGGAATCCACTCCCTCAATCTGGACCATCTCCATCTCCATGTAGCTGTTTTCCTCCATGTAGACTTCCGTGCCCGGATTCAGGATACGCTTTCCGTTGCCGTCGCCCTCCCCGTAATGCTTTTCCACATATTTTACTTTGGCATTCTTTCCCACAAAGAAACGGTGGATTCCGTCATGCTCCGAATCCTGGTCTCCGCAGTTATGAATACCGCAGCCTGCCACGATGACCACATCCGAGTCCTCACCGATAAAGAAATCGTTATAGACCATCTCCTTTAATCCGCTGGCACTGACCACCACGGGAATGTGTACGCTTTCGTTCCTGGTGCCGGGCTTGATGCGGATGTCGATTCCCGGTTTGTCTGTCTTTGTGGCAATGTCTATATTGGCCGTGGTATTGCGGCCGGCTGTCTGGCCGTTGGCCCTTATATTATAGGCCCCTGCCGGAACACCGTGAAGGTCGGCCACTTCCTCTAATATTCTCTCCTGGATGCTGTCTGCCATATCGCTCACTCCTCCCCTCACTGCGCTGTCTCATAAAATTTACTGCAGGCGTCCACTGCGGACGCAGTGCCCATGATCTGGGGCATGATTTCATCCCTGGTGCCCTGGTTCACTACCTTTCCGTCCGCAATCACCACAATCTCATCCGCAATGTTGAGGATCCGCTCCTGATGGGATATGATCAGGATGGAACCGTTGGTGTTCTGCCTCATGCGCTCAAACACCTGAATCAGGTTCTGGAAGCTCCACAGATCAATGCCTGCCTCAGGCTCGTCAAACACGGAAAGCTTGGAAGCCCTGGCAATAACAGTGGCAATCTCGATTCTCTTGAGCTCACCGCCGGACAGGCTGGCGTTGACCTCGCGGTTGATGTAGTCCTTGGCGCAAAGCCCCACCTCTGCCAGGTATTGACAAGCTTCTGATACCGTCAGCTTCTTCCTGGCGGCCAGGCGGAGCAAATCAATGACCTGCACGCCCTTAAAGCGGACAGGCTGCTGGAACGCAAAGCTGATTCCCAGGTTGGCCCTGTCTGTAATACTCATATCTGTTATATCCTGCCCGTCAAAGAGGATGCGTCCTCCTGTGGGCCGCTCAATTCCCATGATTAGTTTAGCCGTGGTGGACTTTCCGCCGCCGTTGGGGCCTGTTATGACCACAAACTTACCGTCGTCCACTGTAAAGCTTATATCTTTGATGATACCTATTTCTCCTTTTTCATCATTCACATCAAAGGAGAGATTCTCTAAAGTAAGCATGATGTTCCTTCCTCTCTTCTTTTCTTTCACACACTGTACTGCTTATTTTAAGCCACAACTTACAGTATATACCATTTCCTACTAAATTACTATCAAAACTTTACCTCTTATGGTGGAATTTGTCTGTTGCAAATACATCAGAAACCACCGGATTCCAAAAAAATACCGGGAACGCAAAAACAGGAAGCCATTCAGCTTCCTGTTCCATGAACCAGTGCAGAAGATGGGAGTCGAACCCACAAGGTATTACTACCACACGGACCTGAACCGTGCGCGTCTGCCAATTCCGCCACTTCTGCGTTACGCTGCTCTCGCAAGCAACGTAGGTTATTATAAAGGATGATTTATGATTTGTCAATCACTTTTCGGCAAAATTTTTCAAAAAATACATTCATTGGAAGCGGCCGGGAAAAATAGTACCCCTGGCCCAGCTCGCATCCCATTTCCCGGAGCATCTTAAGCTCCTGGGCGGTCTCGATTCCCTCGCACAGAGAAGTGAATCCCATTTTGTTGGTCATCTGGATGAGCTGGCCCAGAAATTCCCGTCCTCTTCCTGTCTTGGTACAGGACTGGACAAAGCCGCAGTCCAGCTTAATCACATCCGTGGGAATGTCGGCCATCATGTTCATAATGGAATACCCTGACCCAAAATCATCTATGGACGTGATGAACCCTTCCTCCTGGAGGGTCTTCATCACATGGAAGGTTCGGGCGGAATCACTGAGAAAGGCAGTCTCTGTCAATTCAAATTCCAGGTATTGGTGGTCCAGGCCGCAGGCCCGGGTAATCTCCAGGATTTGAGGTATGAGCTGCTCTGACGCAATGTCCACGCTTGAAAGATTGACAGATATGGGAAGGGGCTCCCCTCCCTGTTCCATCCACTGGCTCAGCTGGCTGCAGACCGTCCCGAACACATAGGTATCCACCTGGGTGATAAAACCATTTTTTTCAAACAGCGGGATGAAATCCCCCGGCGGAACGATTCTTCCGTCCTCATGCTGCCAGCGCACCAGGGCCTCTGCACCGACGATCCCCAAACCATCCAGTCCCACCTTGGGCTGTAGATAGACCTTGAACTCACCGTGTTTCAGCGCGTACTCCATGCGGTTTATGATTTCATTTTCCCGGTAACTGCTGTCAAAGGGGCCGTCATTGAATACCACGGAGGTGGATCGGATAATATAGTCCACTGATTTCCTGGCAATAGTGGCCCTGTCCACCGCGGTCTCTATCTCCCGGCAGTCCTTTTCAATAAAATAGATGCCGGAACGGATCATCAGATTTATATTGGAGTAAATTTCATTCTCCATCCGGCAGAATTCATTGTTCAGGCCCTGGACCATATTCACAAAATCATTGCGGTCCATCCCGCACACCCCGAAGCTTAAGAACTGGTCCGCACTGACACGGGTATAGCAGTTGGTCTCCAGACCGTTCTGGGTCAGCATGTCCCCGAACATGCGCAGGATATTATCTCCCTGGGTATAACCAATGGCCTCGTTAATGAATTTAAATCCCTTGATATCACTGGCCACCAGCACATACTCTTCTTTGCCTTCATCCATCAGCATCTGGCATGATTCCTTAAACCGGTCATACCTCATAAGCCCCGTAAGCGCATCGTGATTCCGGTAATACTCCGCCTCCTGTTTTGCTTCAATCAGCATGGATGTATTCTTGATGCCGGAGGCGACGATACGGGCCATCTCAGAAACAGCCTCACACTCAGCACGGCTCCACTCACGTTCCGTTTCCGTGTTCACCAGAAGTATCATGCCGCTGTACCTGCCCTCTATAAATATACCTGCAGACAGCATGGTATGGGCCCCTGCCCTGTCCAGAATCCGCTTCAGCCCCGCATTGTATGACTCGTACTCCCTGCGCCTCAGGACCGCAATCCCGTTCCCGTCATAGAGATGGTAGAAGATGTAAAACTCCTCCCTCCGGAAGCTGTCCGTAGGATCATACAATAAAGCGGTCCTGTCATCCACCCACTGATAAGCGGATTGTTTCCCATGGCCTCCCTCTCCGTTCATGTAGAGAACAATCCGGTTCAGGCGGAACCGGTTGCCCACAAATCCCATCAGGATATGGATTGCCTCGTCAACGGTGGCGGATTTCTCAAACACCTCCAGGGCCACGGCCGTAGTGGTCTTGTCATCCAGGCTGCTCTGCTCCCTGCGTTTTGCCTCCCTGGCCTGTTTCAGATAATCATAGGAAATGCTGCCATTTTCCTTGTCCTCCACCGCTTCGTAGAAAAGGATTCCTCCCTTTCCGGATTTCTTAACCTGCAAAAGGGCCTGATTTGCCTTTACAATGATATCGGAAAAGTTCCTCTCTCCCTCACCAGCCAGGCGAACGCCCATACTGCAGCTGATCCGCTCTTTTTTGCTGCCCGTATCCGACAGTATTCCGCCTATCTCCTTCTGAATGGTTCTGCCCGCCGCAGACGCGTCTTCCCTGTTGGTATTCTTTAAAAGCACAAGAAACTCATCCCCGCCGAAGCGGGCAATCAAATCACCTTCCCGGCAGGCCTGCTTCAGGCTGTTGGCAACATTCATGAGAACCACATTGCCAAAAAGCTTTCCCTTCTCCTCATTGATTCTTTTAAAATCATCCATGTCCAGGATAAACAGGGCCGTGGTGTAGGGCGCTGGTCCCGTTTCAAGGTATTGCTCCGTCTGCTCCTGGAATGCCCCTGCCGTCAGCAGATTGGTCAGGGCATCGAAGGCTCCCTTGCTGCTGCCCCTTACCTTTCCAGACGTCTCCTCCAGCACGTTCTCCAGTGTTGCAAGCCTTTGCTCCAGTATTCTATGGGCCCTGTCCTTTGTCAGGAAAATTCCTATAACCCTGGCCACATAGGTCAGCACCTCAATCTGTTCCCTGCTCCACTGCCGGTTTTCCCGGCACTCGTCAAAGCCCACAAAGCCCACCATCTGACCGGAGTCATAGATGCCGCACTGCAGCAGGGAACGGACCCCCTGAGGCTCTAATACCTCCCTCTGGTTCCTGGGAAGGTGGTCGATATCCATGCAAAAGAATACGCCGTCCTCCCCAAAATTCTCCCTGTATCCATACGCGCTCCACTCATATGACATATGCTGCAGCTTATCCTTCTGGGGTTCTATGCCTTCATTACACCATTCAAAGGTATTATCCATAGCCAGCCCGTCCAGGCAGTCCTCAAAAATATAAGCCCTGCTCACATTAAACTGGAGTCCGATAATTTTAAGGATGGTGTTGATGGCCTCCCGCAGGTCCGTGGATTCATATAATGCTTTGAACACATAGTGGATTACCTTGTTTGCTACAAAATAACGGCCATTTTCAGAATCTATCATAGTGCCGTCCGTAAATCTTCCCGGAGCATGTTTTCCGCTGTCCGCAGGCCTTAGGGATGGATCGTAAACAACGCAGCGGCCCTTACCCCAGTTTTTTCCTGCATAGAGAGCCATATCCGCTTTCAGGAACAGCTGCTCGTATGTGCTGCCGTCCGCCGGATACACAGCTGCCCCGATGCTGCAGCTCAGCTTGCTTCCGCTCTTTTTCACAGAAGGAAGGCTGGCAATGTCTTCTATGAGCTGCCTCCCGCGTTTCATAATTTCTTCCCTGCCTGAAAGCTGTTTTGAAAATACCAGGAACTCGTCACCGCCAATCCTTCCCACCATATCCTGGCTGTCAAAAACGCCGGCAATGCACCTGGCTGCCTCTGTCAGTACGCTGTCTCCAAAGAGATGGCCTTTGGTGTCGTTAATCTCCTTAAAATTATCCAGATCAATGACCATCAGTGTTCCGTCCGGCGCTTTGTCCCCATCCTGCATATACCGGTTGACAGACTGTACGGCAGCATCCCTGTTAAACAGTCCTGTCAGCGAATCCCGCATGGACTTTTCCCAGTACTCCTGCTTCTGGTTCTGAGCCTCTGTGTCATCTATCATCACGGCATGGACCCAGTTATTTCCCCTTTCGTCCTCCACAACGCGGCCGCGGAAGTCCACCCAACAGATGCCTCCGTTCCTGGATCGGATTCTGAACTGGGCCTTTATAATTTCCTTACCCTGATGCAGCTGCTCCAGCACCTCATCCAGAACCCTGGCATGATCCCTGACATCCAGCATTCCCTTCAGAGTCCCTCCGGTCAATTCTTCCAGTTCTTTTGTGTCCGTGCAGCCAAAAAGACTCAGAAGTTCATGGTTAACTATGTCCAGCCTTCTGTCTTCGCCCGCGCAGCAACGGAAAAAACCTGCCGGCATGGAATCATTCAGCAAGATAATCTGTTCATTCATATATATGAGGTCCATCCTTTGTCTCTCTGTCTTCATACACTCCGCGCCCCTGATTGTGCGCGTTAAAGGTATATGCCTTGATTATACTTCACTTTCCGGGGACTTACAATATAAAGAAACACCATAAAACTTACAACCATAAAACTCAGCAAAAAACAACTGCCGGCAGGTCCAATTTATCCTGCCGGCAGTCATTCGCACATACACGATTCAATTATATCAGCTGTCTTAAGCCCTGAGCTCGATTCCCAGCCCGCCAAGTCCGTTGAGTATCTTGTTCATCACAGATGTGACTTCCTTTTCCTCCAGGGTGTGGTCCTTGGCCCGGAAGGTAATGGAATATGCCACCGACTTGTGGCCTGCCAGTACCTGGGCTCCCTCGTACACATCAAAGAGCTTGTAGCTTTCCAGGACCTTTCCTCCCCTCTGCTCAATCACATCCTCAATCTGTCCCACCAGGATATCCTTTGGCACCACCATACTGATGTCCCTGGTCACAGCCGGGAACCTGGCTATACCGGTATACTTGCGGTCAAAGGTGGTGAAATCCATGATGGACGGCATATCAATGACGGCAATGTAAGCCCTGTCGCCAATTTTATAGTTATCAGCCACATCCGGATGTACCTCGCCCAGGAAGCCTACTACTGCGCCGTCATACAGGATGTCGGCCTTTCTTCCGGGATGAAGGTAAGGATGCTCTGCACTCGGATCATAATGGGGCTTTTTATGCATTCCGGCCTTTTCAAAGAATTCTTCCACCACGCCCTTCATGGTGAAGAAATCGCCATCCCCGTACATTCCCAGGGTGAACTGCATACGCTCGTCAGGAAGCTCTGTGAGAGGCAGTGACTTGGGACGGTACACATTGGCCAGCTCGTACAGGCGCACGTCCTTGTTGCGGCGGTTATAGTTGGTTGACAGGGAGGTCAGCATGCCGTTTAAGGAAGTGGTGCGCATGACGCTGAAATCCTCTCCCAGGGGATTGGAAATCTCCACTGTTTTCCTCAGAGCGCTGTCCTCAGGAATCAGCATTCTGTCAAATACCTTGGGGCTTTCAAAGGAATAGGTCATGCCCTGGGAAAATCCGCAGAACTCTGCTATCTCCCTGGCCACCTCCTCTATCTGAAGCTTGTAGGAAAGCTTTCCTGTGGTAGCTTCGCCGGAAGGCAGTGTGGTGGGGATCTTGTCATAGCCGTAGAACCTGGCCACTTCCTCAGCCAAATCAGCCATGCGCTCCAGGTCCTGGCGCCAGGTAGGAGCAATCACCTCTTTTGTCTCAGGGTCATAGTCCAGTTCAATGGTCTTAAAGTAGGAAAGCATGGTCTCCTCAGGAATGTCCGTGCCTAAAAGCCTGTTTATCTTAACAGCGTCAAAGGGGATCCGCTTACTGGTCCTCTTCTCAGGATAAAGGTCGATGATGCCGCCCACAACCTCTCCAGCCCCCAGCTCCTCAATGAGCTGGCAGGCCCTGTTTACCGCTTCCTCCGCTGTGTTGGGGTCCAGCCCCTTCTCGTATTTTCCGGAAGCATCCGTGCGCAGTCCCACCTTCTTGGCAGACAGACGGATATTGGTGCCGTTGAAGCAGGCTGACTCAAATACCATGGTCTGTACATTATCCGTGATTTTGGAATTCTCTCCGCCCATGATGCCTGCGATTCCCACTTCCTTTTCCCCGTCATTGATCATGAGGATGGTGGAATCCAGCTTTCTCTCCTGTCCGTCCAGGGTCTGGAATACATCCCCGTCCTTAGCGCATTTCACCACGATTTCGCGGCCTGCCAGCTGGTCGTAGTCAAAGGCGTGCATGGGCTGTCCGTACTCTTCCATGACATAGTTGGTGATGTCCACAATATTGTTGATGGGACGGATGCCGTTTCCCGCCAAACGGCGCTGCATCCACTGGGGAGAAGGCGCAAGCTTTATATTTTTAACCATCCTGGCGCAGTAACGGGGACACAGCTCGCTGTTCTCCACCCGCACATTCAGATAGTCGTGGATATCCTCGCCGTTGCCTGTTGGTGTGACCACCGGGGCATGGAATGCCTTGCCAAAGGTGGCCGCGGCCTCTCTGGCTATGCCAATCACACTGTAGCAGTCCACACGGTTGGATGTAATTTCATATTCGAACACCACGTCCCGCAGTCCCATGATTTCCACTGCGTCGGATCCGGGCACGCTGTCCCCCGGAAGGATGTAGATACCGCTCTCCGGGGCATCCGGGTACATATCCCTGCTGGCTCCCAGTTCCTCCACGGAACACATCATGCCGCAGGACTCCACGCCTCTTAGCTTGCCCTGCTTAATCCTGATTCCTTCCTCAGGAAGGGCGCCTCCGTCGTGGCCTCCCGCCACGCGGCCTCCGTCCAGCACCACAGGCACCTTCTCACCTATGGATTTCTCCGTGATATTGGGGGCGCCTGTGACAATCTGCACCGGCTCTTCCGCTCCCACGTTGACCTGGCATACCACCAGTTTATCTGCATCCGGATGGCCCTTGACCTCAAGAATCTCTCCGACAACGATTTTTTCCAGGTTCTTATCCAGACATGTATAACCTTCTACCTTTGTTCCTGTGAGCGTCATGGCATCCGTGTAATCCTGGGCCGTGACATCCAAATCAGGGACATATGCTTTTATCCATGATAATGCTGTGTTCATGTGTTCTCTCTCCTTCTATGCTGTGAATGTTTATCAGGGCGCATGATCTTAGAACTGTTTCAGGAAACGGATATCGTTTTCATACAGCAGACGCATGTCGTCAATTTCATATTTAAGCAAAGCAATACGCTCCAGTCCCACTCCAAATGCGAATCCAGAATACTCATCCGGGTCAATACCGCACATCTCCAGTACATGGGGGTGTACCATACCGCATCCCAGAATCTCTATCCAGCCCGAACCCTTGCAGAACCGGCAGCCCGAACCGCCGCATTTGAAACAGGTCACATCCACCTCGGCGCTGGGCTCCGTAAATGGGAAGTGGTGGGGGCGGAACTTCACCTTTGTCTCAGGCCCGAACAGCTCTCTGGCGAATTCAGCCAGCGTTCCCTTCAGGTCCGCAAAGGTAATATTCCTGTCAATCACAAGGCCCTCAATCTGATGGAAGGAGGGGGAATGGGTGGCATCCACCTCGTCGGAACGGAACACGCGGCCCGGCGCAATCATGCGGATGGGAAGCCTGCCCTTCTCCATGGTACGCACCTGTACCGGTGATGTCTGGCTGCGCAGCAGAATGTTTTCATTGATGTAGAAGGTATCCTGCTCGTCCCTGGCCGGGTGGCCCTTGGGAATGTTCAGCTTCTCAAAGTTATACCTGTCATATTCCACCTCAGGACCTTCCACTACCTCATATCCCATTCCCACGAAAATACGCTCCACCTCTTCCAGGGCAATGGTATTCGGATGGCTGTGGCCCACATTGTTCTTCCTGGCCGGAAGGGTGACGTCGATGACCTCCCGTTTTAACTGCTCCTCTCTGGCTTTCCTGGCCAGGGCAGTCTTGGCTTCCTCCAGTCTTCCCTCGATAAGCCCCCTTACATCATTGACCATCTGGCCCACCTTTGGCCGGTCCTCCGGGGCAACATCCTTCATGCTCTTTAACAGGTTCGTCAGTTCTCCCTTCTTACCCAGATAAGATACACGGATGTCATTCAGTCTCTCCAGCGCTTCGGAAGATTCAATCTGCCTTAACGCCTCTTCTTTGATTTTCTCTAACTGCTCTTTCATGGCTTCTCCTTTTCTTTGTAACCAGATAGAATCCTGCTCCCGGGATTGTCCGTCCGCGTCAGGCATTCCTGAAGCTGCAATCCCCGGGGAACATTTTTGCTTCATGGGATCCGCGTTCCAGGAAACAAAAAAGCCCCGTCTCTTCATCACTGAAGGGACGAGACTATAAACTCGCGGTACCACCCTGCTTCCTGTATCACCCCAGAACCTATAACTGGAGTATACAGACACTTGATGCACGTAACGTGTGCCTGCGTCACAGACTACCGGAATCCTTTCACGGATTGGCGAAAGCATCCTTTTGCCCGTACAGCTCCGGTGGGAATTTCAACCGTCTATCTGAACCCGGGCAGGCTTTCAGCCGGTGGCCTCCCCTCTCTGATGGAAAATAAACGTCTACTATGCACCTTCATCGCTTTTGATTATCAAATCTAACCTACATTCTAGTCACATTTTCTGAAAATGTCAAGCGGAAAGCCAGAAAAACACATTTGACTTTGAAAAAAAGAAGGGGTAAAGTTATATTCAGGGGCCATTTTGTGGCGGTCCTTCCAAAATACATTACAAAAGAAAGGCATACCCATATGATTCATCGTTATGAAACTCCCTGTATGGACCTGCAGCAGATTCATCAGTCCGGCCAATGTTTCCGCATGGTTCCCCTGCCGGAACATACATACCCTTCAGGGGCAAAGAACGGCTACCGGCTCATCAGCGGCCTCCGCGTCCTGCGCGCGTGGCAGGACGGCCCTTTCGTCTGCCTGGACTGTCCCCATGAGGACCTTTCCTTCTGGCTGTCCTATCTGGACATGGACCGGGATTACCAGGCTGTCATCGCCTCCATTGACCGGGAAAATACCTACCTGAGGGCAGCTGCCATGAGCGGGACAGGCATACGCATCCTGCGCCAGGACCCATGGGAGATGATCATTACCTTCGTGATCTCCCAGCAAAAGACCATTCCCAACATACGTCAGCTGGTGGAAGCCCTCAGCAGCCGGTACGGCACCCTTCTGGAAGATAGACAGAACCGTGGGAACGGTGAGGTCCGGGAGAAAGATGAGGTCCGGGAGAAAGAAGGTGCCCGGAGGGAAGGTGCTGCCCTGGAAGAAAGTCTCCCGCCGGCCTTCTCCTTTCCTGCCCCCAGCCAGCTCTGTCTTGCTTCCCTGGAAGATTTAATGGAGCTTAAACTGGGCTACCGGGCCAAGTACATCCACAGGCTCTGCCAGGACGCTGTTTCAGGCAGGCTGGACCTTTCCCGTCTGTCTGCCCTTAACTATGAGGAAGCCATGGAATATCTCACGGGATTTTACGGAATCGGAAAAAAAGTGGCCAACTGTGTGTGCCTTTTCGGCCTCCACCACATAGATGCGTTCCCGGTGGATACATGGATCGAAAAAATCCTGATGGAGCAGTATTATGACAGAAAAAAATACCGCCGCATCCCCAAAAACCGTCTCTGCGAAACAATCGTAGCGGATGTGTTCGGGCGGTACAGCGGCTGCGCCGGCATCATGCAGCAATATATTTTTTATTATGAGCGCAGCGTCAGGCAGGGAAGAGAATGAGCTGTGTCACTCCATCATCCGCCCCATTGACGGGCGCAGTCGTCCTGCCACCGTCACTGCCAGGATGCAGAGTATATAATCCGGAATCATGGTGGGAAGGCAGTATACCGCAAAGATGGCGCCCCATCCCACTGTGTCGGGAGTCACCACCACAAAGTGGGTGATGAAGTAAAAGTAAAGGATTCCCATTCCGTAATAAATCACATAACCCACCGTGGCGCTAAACAGGCAGGCCCCGGGCTTTGAAGCGTGCATCCACTCCACTATCTTACCCATCACATAGGCTGCCAGAGCAAATCCCAGCAGAAACCCAAAGGTGGGGCGGATCAGATAGGAGGGGCCTCCGCCCCGCGCAAATACAGGGATTCCCACCAGCCCAATCAGCAGATAGGTGGACACACTGAGGAAGGCCCTTCTGGAGCCAAGCAAAAGGCCTGCCAGAAGCACAAAGAACCACTGAAGGGTAAAATTCATGGTGTCCGCCCCCACCGGTATGACAATCTTAATAAAGGCCCCCACCGCTGTCAATGCCGTAAACAGCCCGCATACCGTCAGGTCCCTTGCGATTCCATGCCGCTGCACCATTGTACGGCTTCCTGTGCTGCTTCCCTGTCTCATTCACTCCACTCCTTCTGTCTCATCAAAATCTGCCTGCCGGACAAATCACATCATGCCCAGCTCAAATATCTTCCATTTTTCCCGCAGTCCTGCTTCCCTGCCCACCGCAAAATCTCTGGTGAACTCTCCGTCTCCCCACTGAGGGGCCTTCTGCAGGGCCTTGGGAGACCATTTCTGCGAAAAAGAGACCCGTACCACCTTGTACTCCTTATATCCGTAGGAGGCCGCCAGCTGGTCGTAACGGGCTTTCTGGTCCTCATATTCCTCCCGGGACAGGGTTTTAAACCCATGGATAATGTACTCCTGTATATAATATCCGTCTTTAAAATCCCGGTCCTCCTGTTCAAAATTCAGGGATTCCAGCTGATTTTGGGGAAACAGCCTGCTGCACATGTCGAACTGTCCCAGGCCCTTATACTTATAAAACCAGGCAGCTGTCATCTGAGGCATGTCCGCGGGCATGGACTCAAATTTCACATGCCGGGGAAGCACCTGGTCCTGCACCGTATATTCACTTACCAGCTTTTCTCCGCCCTTTGCCTTGTTGGCTGCAGCCACACCGAACATGATGGCCAGGCAGAGCAGTGTCAGCCCGCAGATTTTGACGGCCTGGGGGGATATGTTGCGTTTGCTCATATTATGCAATCCTTTCATGACCTTTTAACAGCGGGCCTGGGACATTTCCCTGTGTTCCATGGAGCACTTGCGTATTCCCTCGGAGGTATTGAAAAACCGTATTCCATAGGATTTTATCTTGTCCGTATCCATGGTCAGATTCCTGGGACAGGAGGCAAACCGCTCATCGTTGCGTTTTAATATACCGGCGGAATCGCTTCCTGCCAGTTCCCTGAGGAACAGCCTGGCCGTATCGAAGGTATTGTACCGGTTCTCACTTCCAAAATTATAAACACCTCCGGGAAGCCCCATGGCCTCCTCCAGATGGCGCACCACTTCCCACACATAGGTGATTCCCCTGTAATCATGGACAGGAAACTCCACCTCCCGCCTTTCCTTTAACGCGTCCGCCAGCTTCTGCAACAGCCCCTGGCCCGCCGCTCTTCCCCTGGACGGAGCGTCATACATCCAAGTAAGCCTGAGGGCCACTGCATCCGGCAGGTATGTGAGCATGGCTTCCTCCGCCCGTTTCTTGTCTCTTCCATACACATTTCCCGGCTTTCCCTCGCTGCCCTCACGGTTGGGCTCCATGGAATGGGATGTGTTGTAAATCTGGTCGGAACTGGTAAATATCATACGGCTGCCGGCGTTCCTGCATGCCTTGGCCAGGTTGATGGTTCCCCTTACATTGACCTTCTCTGAGAGGACCGGATTTCTTTCACATGTACCTGTGTTTGAAATTGCCGCACAGTGCAGGACATAATCCGGCCGGATAGCCTTTATAAAGGCGGAAACCGCCACAAAATCCTCAATATCCAGTTCCCTGTGCGTCACCCCCACTGCCTCATATCCGTCCCTGTTACTATAATATTCACAAATCCGGGAACCGAGAAATCCCCCGGCCCCTGTTATCAATAAGCGTCTGTTCATTCTGTCATTATGCCTTTCTACAGATATGATAACATTATAGCCCACTAATTCTTACAATTCTTTACGGATTTCTTAATATTTTAACAGGCTCTTCTTTAATATGTAATATCTTCCAGGGAAATCATCTCATATTCCGTACTGTATTCCTCTTGTGCAAGACTTCTGTCCCTGTATTCCGCCTCCCCTGTCTGATTGTCATAGGGATCGTTTCTCAAATGATCCATGGGCGGCTCAAACTCATATCCGAACTCTCTGGCTGCCGGAAGACGGAAGGGATCCAGATTTCCGAAGTAAAAATCCCACCTCTCCGTCTCCCCCTCCCGGAAGGCCGCTCCTCCGAAGGAACAGTCCGCATAGCGCCAGCCATGGGATGCGGTATAAAACTGCGCCCAGTCATGGCAGCTGATTTCAAGGGGTGTTGTATAGAGTCCTGCCTGCCATCTGGCCGGAATGCCTGCCGCACGGCACAGGGTAATAAACAAAAGCGCCTGTACGCCGCAGTCTCCCTTCAGGGACGAGGCCGCATACTGCACAATGTCAGTCAGGGTAAAATAACTCCGTACAAATGAATACATCACATGGGTGGTAATATAGTCATATATCCTTCTGGCCTTCTTTAAGGGGTCCTTTTCCTCCCCCACAATGTCAGACGCCAGTTCCCGTATCAGAGGAGTAAACCGGATATGGGGCGGCTGCTGCGCCAGCCAGGCATCCATGGGCTCTGCAAAACCATTTGCTCCGGTTCTCTCTTTGGTGCGTTCCGGGCCGCCGTGTTCCAGGCTGCCATGGGAGAAATCCAGGTATGCTTCCTGGTTCTCAAAGGAAAACTCCACCGAATATTTCTGCCCCTTCCTATGTTTTGTATGGAAGCAGATGGTGCGCTGAAAGGCATCCGGGCGCGCAATGGTATACTCCTGTGCTTCGGCTTCCCTTTCCCCGATTCTTACGCTGTGGATTTTCACATTCTTTACCTGGGCGTATTCAATCGGCAGAGGAAGATAGACCTTGATATCTTCGCCGTCCCGCTCCGCTCCCTCCAGAATCCCAAGTGTGCCGCGGATACAAAACCTGCATCCGGCGCCTCCCCGTTCTTTCATGGACGCAATGGTTCTGTTGAGAAGCGCGAAGTTTTCCGCCTTAGACCGGACCAGTTCCGGGTCCATTGCCCGGTTTTCATATTCTTTCCTGGTCTTTAAGACATTTTTCAGGAAGCTGCTCCTAAAGCGTACCTCTCCGTCCACGTAAATCCAGTCCGCTGCATCCTCCTCCCACAGGGTTTCCAGCTCACTGTCCTTAAAATCCCTTACATTGTCCCGCAGTATGCCAAGGGCCTCTGTCCATGTATAGGGGTACTGTCCCGGCATCCGCTTAAGAATCTCCTTTTCAATCATAAGGCGCTTTCTCAAAGCCTGGGGAATATCCTTTTCCAGCCTGCTGTCAATCCTACGTACAGCCCTGTCAAACTCCCCTCTCCACTTTAACTTTTCTATATCCTCCGGCAGCACAACCGCCAGAGAATCAAAATAACTGTTATCCATCTGAATCTCCCCTTCCATTTTCCCTGCTGTGGCTTTTCCCTGTTACGGCCTCTTTCCCCGCCATAGCCTATTCTCTATCATACCCTTTTTTTGCCCATTGTACAATATCATTGCATCATACCGGGAATGGACGCAAAAAGCCCGGACAGGCTCTCTGTGCCGTCTGTCCGGGCTTATGCTTTTCCGTTCTATTTGAATATGCCCTTCTTCTTAGGCTTCTCTTCCTCCGGTGATGCGACGCCGTTCATCGCGTCCTCAAACCGCCTTAAGGCCTCTTTCTGCGCCTGGTTCATACGCTCCGGCACCTGAACCACCAAAGTAACATAGTGGTCGCCCCTGACACTGCGGCTGCGCAGCGAGGGAACACCTTTTCCCTTTAAGCGCACCTTGGTATCTGTCTGGGTGCCCGGCCTTACATCGTACTCCACTTCGCCGTCCACTGTCTTTATGCGGATAGGGCCTCCCAGGGCTGCCCGCGCAAAGGATATGGGCACTGTGGAATAAATACTGGTATCCTGGCGCTTGAATATGGGATGCTGGGAAACAACTGCCTCCACCAGCAAATCACCGCGCTCACCCCCGCCTGTGCCGGGCTCGCCGCCCCCGGCCAGACGCACGCACTGACCGTTGTCAATGCCTGCCGGAATGGATACCTTAAATTTCTTGCGCACGGTTTTATAACCTGTGCCGTAACAGTCAGGACACTTTTCCTTGATAACCTGTCCGGTACCATTACAGTCAGGACATGTCTGCACATTCTGCACAGTCCCGAAAAAGGACTGCTGGGTATACATGATTTTACCCTTTCCATTACACTTGGAACAGGTCTGAGGGGAGGTGCCTGCCTTAGCGCCTGTGCCGTGACAGCTGGCGCAGGTTTCTTTAAAGTTGATCTCGATCTCTTTATCACAGCCGAATACGGCTTCCTCAAATGTAATCCTAACAGAAGTCTTTATGTTGGCGCCCCGTGAAGGTCCGCTTCTGGCCCTCCCGGATCTGCCGCCGCCAAAAATATCACCAAAGATATCGCCGAAGATATCCCCCATATCCCCGCCAAAATCAAAGCCGCCGAAGCCGCCCCCAAAGCCGCCTGCCCCGGCGCCTCCCTGTTCAAATGCAGCATGGCCGAACTGGTCGTACTGCTGACGTTTCTGAGGGTCGCTTAACACGCTGTATGCCTCGGAAGCTTCTTTAAACTTGGCCTCTGCCTCTTTATCGCCTGGGTTGGCATCGGGGTGGTATTTCTTGGCAAGTTTCCTGTATGCTTTTTTCAATGCATCCTCATCTGCATCTTTGGGAACGCCCAGAACTTCATAGTAATCTCTCTTACTCTCTGCCATGTTGTTTACCTCTTAATCTATCTGAACGCCGCAAAACTGACCCTGACAGGCAGTTTCAAAAGCACTCTTTATCAGCCACAAAGGGGGTAGTGGCCGGTTTCCCGGCTCCTAAGCCCCCTGTTTGTTTTATCCGGATTTACTTCCCGGATTTATTTTACTTCCCTGGATTTATACTTCCTTGAAATCTGCGTCCACAACATCATCGCCGCCTGCTGCGTTTCCGGCGCCGCCCATGTCAGGACCTGCCTGGCCTGCTGCACCGGAGGCCTGAGCCTGCTCATAAACCTTTGCAAACAGCTTCTGAGCGCTGTTCATCAGCTTCTCTCTGCCGGCCTTGATGTCCTCTACCTGTGCGTCTGTCATCTCCTCAACCGGAGCGCGGTTGATGGCTTCCTTCAGTGCATTAAGGTCAGCTTCCACTTCTGCCTTGTCGCCGGGAGCAATCTTATCCCCAACCTCTTCCAGGGCCTTCTCGGTCTGGAATACCATGGAGTCCGCATCGTTCCTTGCGTCAATGGCTTCCTTGCGCTTCTTGTCCTGTGCCTCGTACTCAGCTGCTTCCTTCACTGCCTTATCAATATCATCGTCTGACATATTGGAACCGGAGGTAATGGTGATGTGCTGCTCCTTACCTGTTCCCAAATCCTTTGCGGATACGTTTACAATACCGTTGGCATCAATGTCAAAAGTAACCTCAATCTGCGGAATCCCTCTTCTTGCAGGCGGAATTCCATCCAGACGGAACTGTCCCAGTGTCTTGTTATCCCTTGCAAACTGGCGCTCGCCCTGTACCACATGGATATCCACGGCTGTCTGGTTGTCGGCTGCAGTTGAGAAAATCTGGCTCTTCTTGGTAGGAATGGTGGTATTCCTCTCAATCAGTCTGGTAGCCACGCCGCCCATGGTCTCGATGGACAGGGAAAGAGGCGTTACATCCAGAAGAAGGATGTCTCCTGCGCCTGCATCGCCGGCCAGCTTGCCGCCCTGGATGGCAGCGCCGATGGCAACGCACTCATCCGGGTTCAGGGACTTGCTGGGTTCCTTGCCTGTCAGCTGTTTTACCTTTTCCTGGGCAGCTATCATACGTGTGGAACCGCCTACCAACAGCACCTTGCCTAACTCAGAGGCAGTGATGCCTGCATCCTTAAGCGCGTTCTGTACCGGGATAGCGGTGCGCTCTACCAGGTCGTGGGTCAGTTCGTCAAATTTAGCCCTGGTCAGGTTCATATCCAGATGCTTTGGTCCCTCTGCAGTTGCAGTGATAAAGGGCAGGTTGATATTGGTTGTGGTAGCTGTGGACAGCTCCTTCTTAGCCTTCTCAGCTGCTTCCTTCAGTCTCTGGAGAGCCATCTTGTCATTGGACAGATCCACACCCTCAGCCTTCTTGAACTCGGAAATCATCCAGTTTGTAATCGCGTTGTCAAAGTCATCGCCGCCCAGACGGGTATCGCCGTTGGTAGACAGAACCTCAATTACGCCGTCGCCGATTTCGATAATGGAAACATCAAAGGTACCGCCGCCTAAGTCGTATACCATGATCTTCTGTTCTTTTTCATTGTCAAGTCCGTAAGCCAGGGCTGCTGCCGTAGGCTCGTTGATGATACGCTTTACATCCAGGCCTGCAATCTTGCCTGCATCCTTGGTAGCCTGGCGCTGGGCGTCGTTAAAATATGCCGGAACCGTGATAACTGCCTCTGTCACAGTCTCTCCCAGATAGCTCTCTGCGTCAGCTTTCAGCTTCTGCAGAATCATGGCGGAAATTTCCTGTGGGGTGTACTTCTTTCCGTCGATGTCTACCCTGTAGTCTGTGCCCATGTGGCGCTTGATGGAAGAGATGGTCTTATCCGCGTTGGTAACTGCCTGACGCTTTGCAGGCTCGCCAATCAGCCTCTCTCCTGTCTTTGTGAATGCCACAACGGATGGTGTTGTCCTTACGCCTTCCGCGTTGGCAATAACAGTTGGTTTTCCGCCTTCCATAACAGCCACACAGCTGTTTGTCGTACCTAAGTCAATACCGATAATCTTGCTCATAGTCTTTTCCTCCTGATTATTTTATGAGAATTTAAGTAAATTTCCAATGTCAATTTGCCACTTTTACCATACTGTGTCTGACCACGCTGTCCCTGTACATGTAACCCTTCTGCAATTCCTCTGCCACTATGTTCTCTCCCAGGCTTTCATCATCCACATGCATCACTGCGTTATGGAAGTTGGGGTCAAACTCCTGGCCTACTGCTTCAATGGCTTTCACGCCGGCTTCCTCCAGTGTTTTCCGGAACTGCTTATATATCTTCTCCATGCCCTCTGCAAGGGGGGTTCCCTTTGCATCCTCAGGCACGGTTGCCAGGCCTCTCTCAAAATTGTCAATGACGGGAAGGATTCTCTCTATAATGTCCTTGGCTCCCATCTCATACATGGCGGACTTTTCCTTGTCTGTCCGCTTGCGGAAATTCTCAAATTCCGCCATCTGACGTTTCACCCGGTCGGTGAGCTCTTCTATCTTTTCATCCCTGGGGTCTTTCTTCTTCTTGAAAAATCCCTTTTTTTCTTCCTTTTCAGCGGCAGGAGCCTGCTCTGTATCTCCCTCTGCGCCTTCCGGCACATCTTCTGCCGTCTCTCCGGCCCCAGCGGCAGCCTCTGTTTTCTCTGCCTCCCCGGTTCCGGCCTCAGAAGTCTGTTCTGTTCCCGCTTCCTGCTCTGTCTTTAGGGCCTCGTCTTCCTTTTTTAACGCTTCGTCTTTCATATCTTCACTCACAGCTTATCACCTTTCATCTTTTTTAAATGCTGTATCCAGCTGATTCATCAGATTGCGCAGAGTCCCAAGAACCTTTTCATAATCCATTCGCTTGGGCCCTATAATACCGATGGTTCCCCGAAGGCCTCCTCCCAAATCATAATTGGCAGTGACCACACTGCAGTCCTTCATGGACTGCACCGGGCTCTCGTCACCGATATAAACCTGAATGCCTGCTTCTTCCTCTGTACCGGAATTGACTTCCGCCACAAATTCCTGCAGCACTTCTTTATGTTCCAGTGTATCAATGAGCCGGCTGGCCTTGTCGCCGTCCGAAAGCTCAGGGTACTTGAAAATGTTGGTGGCTCCGCTGGTATAAATCTGCAGGTCCTCTTCCCCTGCCTTGATGGCCACAGCCACCTCGTTAAGTACCAGGTCCACCACCTGGCTGTGGATGCCTGCATCGCCCTTAAGCTTGCTGATAACATCCAGATTGATGTCCTCTATGGTCAGCCCGTTCAGGCTGCTGTTAAGCAGGATGTTCAGGTTAAGGAGCTCCTCGTCGCTGAGATTATCCGCAATATCAATCATGGTGTTCTTGATGATATTGCCTTCCACCACCACAACCACCAAAAGCTTATGCTTCTCCATCTTGGAAAGCTGGATGAACTTAAGCTTTGTCTTGTGATAACTGGGGCCGCTGATCATGGTCGCGTAATTGGTATTGGCTGCCAGCACCTGGGCCATCTTCTTTAGGACCAGTTCCAGCTTATCAACCTTTTGGACCATCATCTCCTTGAACTCGGTTACCTCGCTCTCCTTATCCAGCATAATCTGGTCCACATAGAACCGGTACCCTTTGTCGGAAGGAATCCGTCCCGCTGAGGTATGAGGCTGAATGATATACCCCATCTCTTCCAGGTCTGACATCTCATTTCGGATGGTGGCAGAGCTGAGCTTAAGGTCTGAATACTTGGAAATGGTCCTGGAGCCCACAGGCTCTCCGGTTTCCAGGTATGTCTTGATGATGGCCTTTAGTATAGTGACCTTCCTGTCGTCCAGGAGTGCATCCAATGGCATCTGCTCACCTTCCTTTCTTTTATTATTAGCACTCAACGTTTGGGAGTGCTAACATCTACATTCCATAATATATTCCTTCTGGAGTCATTTGTCAAGAGATAAATCCAAATTCTTTTCATATTATTTAAGGCCTCCCTTTTCCTACCGGCACATCATGTGCCATTCCCCTCTCAGTATCAACTAAATATTGAAATTCATCCTCCACTTTTTACATAAATACTTCAAATTTAATGCTTTTTCTCTCCACTTTTTATACTCTTGTAACACTTGCTTAATCATTTTAACTTGACAAGTAACATTTTTGTAATATAATGAAGGTACAACTTTATAAGACATATAAAACCATAACAATATGATAAGATTGCGAGGTCGTTGTATGCATTACTTTAAGAAAACCCTTCTGGCCGCAGCCATGGCTGCATTCAGCCTCACGGTGGCTTTCCCGGCATTTGCCGACGAGCCTGTGGGAACGGATGTGACCATAGTGGAGGCCGGTACATCAGATACGTCTGAGGAATCGTCCCAGGATATCCAGGAAACTTCCGCTTCCCGGGAATCCAAAGGCCGCAGAGCCGTTGTAGTGAATGAAGAAGAATACATAGCCCAGGGACCAGGCGCCCAAAAGGAGGAGAAGGAGGAAGCTCCGGCTCCCAAGGAGACATCACTCGGACGCTTTACCATTACAGGATACTGCGGCTGCGAACAGTGCTCCGGCGGTCATAATCTTACCTTTTCCGGTACGGTTCCCACTCCAAACCACACTATTTCCGCTGATTTAGACTATTTCCCCCTTGGCACCAGGCTGGAAATCGACGGGATCGTCTACACGGTGGAGGACAAAGGATCTTCTGTAAACGGTAATATTCTCGATATTTTTTACGGCTCCCATGAGGAAGCCCTGGCCAAAGGTACATACACTGCAGAGGTATTTTTAGTGCAGGATTGATGCACGATGTGAAGAAAAAACTACCAGGCATATGAGCCTGGTAATTTTTTGCCCTTCTCCGGAAAAGAGGGCACCGGGACAGAAATTATTACCAAAATTAAGCAGTATATGGATAAAAGTGGTTCTATTTCCATTTATTTCCTTGACAACAGGAAAAAAATATGGTAAAAACTTGTTTATTGCTCATATATTACAAAAGTATTACATATTATTTATTAATGTGTTAAAAATCTTTTTCTAATTATTACTTGGGCAATAGGAGGTATTACACCATGAAATTAAGACACTTACTGACCGGAACCATCCTTACCGTCAGCCTGCTTGCGGCCACTGCCGTCACAGCCTTTGCAGCAGCGCCAAAAGGAAGGTTTGAAACAGTGAACAGCACCACCATCAGCGGTTGGGCTTACAACAGCAGTACACCTGATGATGCGCTTAACGTACGTATATCCATCAAAGATAAGAATACAGGGGAAGAAGTTTTCTCCCAGAGAATGACAGCCGGAGAATACAGCGATGAGCTTTACGGCAGCGGAAAAGGCAATGGCTGTCATGCCTTTACCCTCAGCATGGACTGGAGCTCCCTGCCCGATGGCGTATATCTGGTAGAAGGTTATGTGGGAGACAATGATTTTTCCAACCCCAGAACCTACACCAACGGCAACCCTGATGCAAAACAGGAAGCCCCTGCTGCCCAGGCCCAGAACCTGGTTCCCCTGGGAGTGTTCAAGACAACAGGGTATTGCCCATGCAGGGCCTGTTCCGAGGGATGGGGACGCCATACCTGCACCGGCGCGGTGGCCACGGCCGGCCACACCATTGCCGTTGACCCGCGGGTAATTCCCTACGGTTCCAAGGTGATGATTAACGGTGTGGTCTACACGGCGGAGGACCGCGGCGGAGCTGTCAGAGGCAATCACATCGACATCTTCTTCAACACCCATGCAGAGACACGCCAGCACGGCACCCAGAGCGCAGAGGTCTATCTGGTCCAATCATAAAGAACAACCCGGCAAAGGCCCATAAAGGCTTTTCCGGGTTGTTTTTTTCCGTTTTATACTTTTCACGTTCAAACAGGCTCTACCCCTCATTGCACTCCCGCAGTTCCGTACCGTGGTAGAAAAAGTCCAATATCTGCTTGTAGCCCTTTCCTGTCTTTGCCATTCCCTGGGCGCCGTTCTGGCTCATGCCGACGCCATGGCCAAAACCGCCTCCATATATATGGAAGGAAAGGCTTCCGTCCTCTCCTGTCCTCTTCTCAATGGCGATAAAGGCGCTGGGAAGGGTGGCGCTTCCGGTCATGGTGCCCCCGTCCTTCTTGGTGATGATCAGGGACGGATTCCCCAGTGCAGAGCGGATGGCAGACTGTCCTTTGATGGTCACGGTGCCGTCAGTACCTGTGACTGTAAGCTCGCCCGCTATGCCCCCCGGACCTCTGTCTGTGACGGTCATATCCTGTATCTGGCCCGCCCCGCTAATCTGGGCGGAAGCCACATCGGCCGGAAGATCTGTCTGCCAGCGGAACATGGGGTAGGAGGTGTCATAGGCAATCACATCCTCCCTCTTGATATAGGATTCAAAGCCATCGTTGTCCTCCTTGCCCAGGCTCTTTCCTCCCTCTTTTACCTCCACGGCTCTCAGATAGGGGTATTTTCCGCTGTCAGTGCCCCATACGCCTGCATCTGCCGTGCGTCCGCAGGAGGTGGAGAAATAAAAGGCCTCAATGGGTTTATCCTCATAGAACAGCATCTTTCCGTAAGTCTCCTTTACAGCCTGGGTGGACTTATCATTGGCAGAGGTATTATTATAGACCTGGAAATTTGTGCTGTCATCCACATGGGCGCCATACTGGCTGTAGGTATTTCCCTGGATCTGGCGGTAGGCATAGGTCCTGGCGCACACGGCCTGGGCTTTCAGGGCTTCCTTTTCATAGGACGGAGGCATCTCGCTGGGCACCACCTTTGTCAGGTAATCCTCCAAAAACAAATCATTGACCAATACCAGCCCCTCCGGCGTTCCCTTGATTTCCAGGCTTCCGCTGTAAACCGGCGTGCCCTGGCTCCGCTCAATGGACCGGATGGTGATTGCCTCCGGCTCATCCGGCGTAATGATCATACGCCCATATTCCAGATAAGGGCTGTCAGGGCCAACCGTAAGCTGCGTGCCTGCCTCCAGGCGCTCTCCCACCATCTTTCCCTTGGCATTCTCATATTCCAAATCAGCGCCGCTTCCCAGCACCAGATCCGCGGATGCGTGGAACACACTCTTAAAGCCGGTGTCCATCAGAAGGACGCGGATGGTCTTGGCGTCAAATTCCCTTTCTAAAAGGGCCGCGCACAGCTTGCCGTCTGCTGCCACAAATTCCTGAAGGTTATAGCCAACCAGTATGTCCGACGCGTTCAGCACCTTAAAATCACCGTATACCTTATATACATGAAAATTAGGAGCCAGAGGAATCTCGCCATAACCTTCTATCTCAATGGCATCCTCTGTTACGGACAGCACCTTGCCGCTTAACCTGTCCCTTTTCATAGTGATTTTGACCAGCTTGCCGTCCTCCATGTGCAGGTCAGCCAGATTCCCGGCCATCCCGTCCTCCCCGCCAAGCTTGGCGCTCACCGGGAATTCCCGGTAGGCCGTACCCAGATACGCCTTAAAATGCCTGCCGTCGCTTTCAGCCAGCCAGACATTCTCATAGACCACGTTTCTGGACACAAGGCTGGATGTAATCATCTCCCCGCTCCTGGCCAGAAACCGTATCTCACAGTCCAGGAACGCGTCCAGGGCAAGTCCCTGGAATCCAAAGTTGCCAGCCGTGGTATAGGCGGTCCAGCTCTCAGCCTGGTCAAGATTGGACGGGGTGCCGTAGAGCACGGCCTCCATCTCCTCCACCTTCCCCTCCGGGTCAGTCTCCTTCAGAATGGAACCGTACAGCTGCCACCAGTCCTCTTCCGGAAATGCCTGGTCCCGGTTGTTTCTGGTGGAACCGGCCTGAAGCTTCAGCTTGCCGGACACCTGGCCGGCCATGTATGCAGCCTCCGCGTATGTAAGATATCCCTGGGCTGAGGCCAGGGAAGCCGGCGTAAGCTCCGGGTCCAGATAGCCCTCGTCATAGAGATAATCCATGTATTTCACAAACCAGTTGTCCTTTTCTTTTGCGGAAAAATGGGAGGTTCCCCGCTCCTTGGCCCTCTTTTCACACTCTTCCTTGTCCGTAAGGGCCAGAGCCATGGCCTTCATTGCCTGCGCCCTTATGATTCCGTCCCTGGGCGGCTCCAGCTTTACTATTATCACCATCAGCGTGACCACCACCAGCACCACGCCGCTTACCCATGCAATCATCCTGTTCTTCATATTCGGTCCAGCTCCTGTAAACGAAGTAAAGCAGCGGGGTAACCGCTGCTTTTATCATGTGTAACCCCAGAATGCCGTCTCTTACTTATTGACGCCTAGCAATGCTAGGTGGGCAACCTCACTTAAACATCTGCCTTCCACTCTACGGAGGCCTGACATCCGCTTAAAAATATTGGAATCCCTTTTGTCTAATGTAGGTTCAAAATTGGTAAGAGTATCGAACACCCCAGGAAATTACAGTTCCACTTCTTTTATCTGGTGTTATTATACCCCAAAGACTTGGGTTTTTCAAGTTGATTTTTCTGAACATTTATGGAATTTTTTCCTCAATGGTCCTTCTTTCCACACCCGCGTCAGAAATCCTTGCAAATATAAGGGGCTCCGGTTCCGGCATCTGTTTTCCCAGGGTGCAGGAAGCCAGGAATTTCTCCACTGCCGGTCCAAACAGTTCCTCATGAGAGGCGTAAAGGACAGCTATGGTCTCTCCCTCTCTCACACTGTCCCCATATTTTTTCTCCAGAAGGATGCCTGCGCTGTAATCAATGGTATCCTCCTTTTTATTCCTGCCTGCCCCCAGCATCACAGAGGCCACTCCGATTCCCTCTGTATCCATATGGGTGATAAAGCCGGTCTCAGAAGCCTTCACTTCCCTGTTCAGGGGCGCCTTATGAAACAGACCCGGATTTTCCACGTAACGGCCATCCCCGCCCTGGCTCTCAACCATGGATTTAAGGCACTTAAGGGCGCTCCCGTCCTCTATGGCGCCTTGGGCAAGCTTCCTGCACTGTTCCATATCCCCCCTGCCTGCCATGTAAAGCATATTGGCAGCCAGTTCCAGACATACGCAGGTCAAATCCTCTGGTCCGCAGCCCTTCAGGGTCTCAATGGCTTCTTCCATCTCCAGGGAATTGCCGATGGCATGGCCCAGAGGTACGTCCATATTGGTGATAAGGGCACAGCAGCGCCGGCCGGCCAGGGTTCCGATGGAAACCATCTCCCGGGCCAGGCTGATGGAATCCTCCAGGGTTTTCATAAAGGCGCCGCTTCCTGTCTTTACATCCAGGACAATGCAGTCGCTGCCGGCCGCCAGTTTTTTGCTCATGATGGAGGAGGCAATAAGGGGAATACTGTCCACGGTGGCCGTCACATCCCTCAGGGCATAAAGCTTTTTATCTGCCGGAACCATGTTGCCCGACTGGCCGATAAGGGCCAGGCCGTTTTCATTGACAATGCGGAAAAATTCTTCCCTTGGTATGGCAGTCTTAAATCCGGGGATACTCTCCAGCTTATCCACGGTCCCGCCGGTATGTCCCAGGCCCCGTCCGCTCATCTTGGCCACCTTGACGCCGCAGGCAGCCACAATGGGACCTGTCACCAGGGTTGTCTTATCCCCCACGCCGCCGGTGCTGTGTTTATCCGCCTTGATTCCCTCAATAGGCGACAAATCCACCATGTCCCCGGAATGCGCCATCTCCAGGGTCAGGTCCGTTATCTCCCGGTCATCCATGCCCTTAAAATAAATAGCCATCAGCATGGCCGACATCTGATAATCAGGAATGTCTCCTGCCACGAATCCGCGCACCATATAGGCAATCTCCTCCGTCAAAAGGGAACCGCCCCGCTTTTTCTTTTCGATCAGGTCATACATTCTCATATCACGCACCTCCCAAGTGGTCAGGTCCAAAGCTCTCCGGAAGCAGCTGGGCCAGGGTATATTCCCTGTATTCCTCCGCGCTTTTAGCCAGGATAATGCAAAATGAGTCCGGATTGCAGAACTCCCGCATGACCTGCCGGCACACGCCGCAGGGCGGGCAGTAATCCCCTGCCTTTCCGTCCGGACCTCCGCATATGACAATGGCCTCAAACTCCCTCTCGCCCTCGCTCACTGCCTTTGCAAAAGCGCACCGCTCCGCACAGATACCGGGACTGTAGGCTGCATTCTCAATGTTGTTGCCAGTGTACACCTTCCCATCCCTGCAAAGCAGGGCTGCCGATACATGAAAATGGGAATACGGTGCATAGGAGCGCCCGAGACCGTCCAGGGCTGTCTGTATCAATAATTCTCTCTCCAAATTCCCCCTCCTCCTTCTGCCCGGGCCAGGGACCGGACCTTCGGACACTGCCGGCAGCCCGGTCCCCGGCCGGTTGTTCTATTACCATTATAATATAAGCCAGCCCCTTAAACAAGGGAAACAAACTGCCCCTGCACATAGCTTCTCAAATCCTCCGGAGACAGGGTGACCTGCACGCCTCTCTGACCTGCACTGACCATGATGGTGTCGTAAAGCTGAGCCATTTCTTCTATATAAGTAGGGAAATGTTTCTTCATACCGATAGGAGAACAGCCGCCGCGGATGTAGCCGGTGATTTCAAACATATCCTTTACGTGAATCATCTCCACCTTCTTCTCCCCCGCAACCCTGGCAGCCTTCTTAAGGTCCAGCTCCTCATCCACAGGAATGCAGCACACCAGATATCCTTTTTTCTCACCTTTCAGCACCAGGGTCTTATACATCCTGTCGTGGTCCACCCCCATAAGGTCTGCGGCGTGGCTGCCGGAAAGATCGTTTTCATCCACTTCATAGGTGCCTGTTTCATACACTATATGGGCTGCGTCCAGAAGGCGCATCACATTGGTCTTAACCATATCAAACACTCCTTTTTACCGGCCCGTTTTCCCTGCGGACCATGTTTCAGGAATATCATACTCTTTTTTCCACTGACCGTCAATCAGGCCGGGACCGGTCAGCCGCCGGGAAAACAGCGCTCATGGACATAAAGCAGAAATAAACGCCTCCCTGAAGCGTTTAAAAGAAAATGGCATGGAGTATTCACAAAATAATATTATACGGTTATAATGGGAAATAAATACGCAAACGGCAGGAAAGGAAATCTCATATATGGAAAAGAATGATATCATCATCATACACGGAACTGATTACAAGAACATGGCCAAGCGGGTCCTGGAGCAGGCCGGTGTGGCGGCAGACATCGGTGATTTGAATAAAAAAATTGCGTTAAAACCCAATCTGGTAACTGCCAAGGCGCCCTCCAGCGGAGCCACCACCCACAGCGAGCTGCTGGCCGGTGTCATAGAATACCTCCGGGAACACGGCTTTCAAAACATCACCATCATGGAGGGCTCCTGGGTTGGAGACCACACGGAAGACGCCTTCCAGGCCGCAGGATACCATCAGGTGTACAGCCGGTACGGCGTCCCCTTCGTGGACCTGCAGCGCGATACCTGGAAGGAATACGATGCGGCAGGCATGAAAATCAAGCTGTGCGATAAGGCGGCTGCCGTGGATTACATGATTAACATGCCGGTGCTGAAGGGACACTGCCAAACCACCGTAACCTGCGCCCTGAAAAACAACAAGGGTGTGATTCCCAATTCAGAAAAACGCCGCTTCCACACCCTGGGGCTTCACAAGCCCATTGCCCACTTAAACACCATTGCCCGCAATGACTTCATCCTGGTGGACAATATCTGCGGTGATTTGGATTTTGAGGAGGGAGGCAATCCCGTGGTCATGAACCGTGTGCTTGGCTTTAAAGACCCGGTGCTCTGCGATGCCTTTGTATGCGACTGCATGGGTTACTCAGTGGACGACGTGCCTTACATAACCATGGCCAAAAAACTGGGTGTGGGAAGCACGGACACAGCCCATGCCAACATGATCTATCTGAACCAGGCCACAGAGGCCGACAGCAAATTCCGCATGACCAGGCGCGTACAGCACCTGGCTGCTTATACGGCCCCGGAAGATGCATGCAGCGCCTGCTACGGCTCCCTGATATATGCCCTGGACCGCCTGAACGACATGGGCTGTCTGAGGAAGGGCCTGCCTCCTGTATGCATCGGCCAGGGATACAAGGGACTGGAGGGCGCCATCGGCGTGGGCCAATGTACCTCCTGCTTTGCCAAAACCCTGGGCGGCTGTCCCCCTAAAGCAGCGGATATCGTAGACTTTTTGAGCACCCAATGGAACTAAGCCCGTTCCCTAAAGTCCCCGCTGCCTGAGCCAGGCCATGATATGGGCCCCATACGCCTTTTCTTTTTTGAGGAGGGTAAAATGGTCCGCCCCCTTGACAAACACCACCTTTGAGTCAGGAATCTGTTCTCCCATCCACAGAGAGTGGCGGGGGCGGATCATGTCCCTGCGGCCCGTAAGAATCAGGACAGGCGCCTGGATGCAGGACAGCTTCTCCTTGTCCAGCCTGGGCCATCTGGCCATAAGGCCTAACAGCTGGCGGCTCTTCACAGCCCTTTCCCTGACGCCCCGGGGCAGCGGTACCTTCTCCAGACCGCGCCAAAGGGCGTATTTTATTTTTACCTCCATAAGCGAGGCTGCGCTCATGCCTCTGGGCAGGGCATTTCCGCTGACCGCCACCACGGCGGACACACGCCCCGGATAGCAGCTGGCTGTCTCCAGGGCCACATTTGCCCCGTCGCTGAAGCCCAGTATCACCGCCCTGGGCACATGGAGGAATTCCATGACCTGAACCACATCCGCAGCCATATCCGGGATGGTCAGATCCCCTCCGGCCGCCTCCTCTTTCATAAGAGAGGACCCGTGGCCCCTGCTGTCCATGAGAATCACCCTGTAATACCGGCTCATAAGCTCAGACAGCCTGGCAAATATTTCGTGGCTTTCACCATTGCCGTGGAGCATGATAAGAGGCATACCCTGCCCCATTTCCTTATAATAAAGGGACGCAAAACGGTTGTCCACATATCCTTCCTTCATCGGCTCAGCCTCCTTCCTGTTGACCTTCACCATATCACACCTCCGGTAAAATGTAAATACAGGCACAGCCCGGCAGATAGAAGTCCTGCCGGGCTGTGGTTATACGGGTCTGTATGACCCGCTCTTATCTTCTGTTAGTATTGGCTTTTTCCACGTGAATATTCTTTCCCTTGATCTTGGCATGGGCCATGGCCTTCAGCACATCGTCCGCATAGCGTCCGGGCACATCCACGAAGGTATATCCGTCATACATGTCAATGCTTCCCACCATGCGTCCCGGAATTCCTGACTCTCCGGCAACTGCTCCCAGAATATCTCCCGGGGTGATTCTCTGGGCCTTGCCGATGTTGATGAACAGTCTTGCCATCTTCTCATCCCCTTCGCCCAGCACGTAATCCACAGCAGCGCGGTCTGTTGCTCCCTTGCGGCGGTTTCCGTAGGCGCTGCGCTCACGGCCTCTGCCGCGGCTGCTTCCACGTCCAAAGCTGTCCAGTTCATCCAGGGAACGGGCTGTCTCAAAGCTGTCGATGATGTCTTCGCTCTCGTCTCCCATGCTCATCTTGAGAAGGGCTGCTGCCAAATCCATGGAGGTGTAGTCCTCCTCCATTAACTTCTTCTCAATGATGTTCACCATCTTGGTCAGGTCTGTGTCATTTAACACATCCTGAACCTGGTCCAGAATCTTCTCCACCTTGATTTCCGTGATATCATTTAAAGACGGAATGGCCTGGGGAATGATTTTAGTCTTGCAGTAACGCTGGATATCCCTGAGCTTATAGACCTCCTTGCCCATAACAAGGCTGAATGCCTTTCCTTCCCTTCCCGCTCTGCCGGTACGGCCGATACGGTGCACGTAGTACTCGTCATCCTGGGGAATGTCATAGTTGAACACTGCTTCCACATCCCCTACATCTATGCCTCTCGCAGCCACATCCGTGGCCACCAGAATATCGGTGCGGCCGTTCCGGAAGCTGTCCATGACACGGTCACGCTGGACCTGCTTCAAATCTCCATGAAGGCCTTCCGCAAAATAACCTCTTCCCTGGAGCTCCTGCACCAGGTCATCCACCTGACGCTTTGTATTGCAGAACACAATGGAAAGCTTCGGCGCATACATATCCAGCAGGCGGCTCATAACCTCCACCTTATTCTTCGGCTTAACCTCATAATAATACTGGGTCACCTTCGGCACGGTCAGTTCCTTCTTAATCACCCGGACCGTCACCGGGTCCTTCTGGAACTTCCTGGCAATCTCCGCAATGGCCTGGGGCATGGTGGCTGAGAACATCAGGGTCTGGCGCTCCTCCGGCAGCTGGCTTAAAATAGTCTCCATATCCTCCAGAAATCCCATGTTCAGCATCTCATCCGCTTCGTCCAGCACTACGGTGAGGACATGGTCCACCTTTACAGTCTTTCTTCTCATATGGTCCATGACACGGCCCGGGGTTCCCACGATAACCTGCGTTCCGTCCTTTAAGGAACGGATCTGCTTTACGATATCCTGGCCGCCGTATATAGGCAGCACCTTCACACCGTGCATGAACTTTGCAAAACGGCGCATCTCCTCCGCCACCTGGATGGCCAGCTCCCTGGTAGGAAGCAGCACGATGGCCTGAAGCTTCTTCACCTTCGGGTCCACCTTCTGAAGAAGAGGCAGACCAAATGCAGCTGTCTTGCCTGTTCCGGTCTGTGCCTGGCCAATCATGTCACGGCCTTCCATGGCTACCGGAATGGCCTGAGCCTGAATCGGTGATGCCTCCTCAAATCCCATCTCTGTGATGGCGCGGATAATCCGCTCGTCTAATTGTAACTCGTCAAACTTAACTGTCTCCATATAAAGTTAATATCCTTTCTTCCTCTGCCGTCCCATATAAAAGAGCCTCCGGCAGGCCGCCTTGTGCATATTCCCTGACTCCGCTGCCACGCATCCGTCTGCCTGTTTCCAGAACATTTCCCCCGGACCCCCAAGCAGGCCTTCCAAAGCCCCCGGCCAGATACCGCACCGGCTACGCATACGTCATACCATGCACCGCAATTTATTAGTTTCTTCGTGAAACGAAGTCCTCCACGCGAACAAAAAAACGAGGGGTAAACAGGCACGTCTCGGGCCTTTCATCCTCTCGCTTCGTACGGTTATTAACTATAACAGATATAAAAGTCAGTGTCAATGGAGGGGTTATAGATTTTTATATCAATTTCAGGGCCGGTTCCCGTGAAAATGCCCGAATGAAGCATTTTTCACGGTCCCTGCCTGCTTTTTTCATGAATTTACCAGACTTTCGCAGGATTAAAGCAGCTGTTTTCACACAATTTCTCATTCAATTAAGGACTTTCTGTATCTGCGGAAGCATTTTCCTGGTGTACTCATACCCCCGCTCCATACATTCCCCCATGAGTTCAAAGGTCAGAAGCCCTGCCTTGGAGCTTAAGGGCGGCTTCAGCAGCAGCACCTCACCTGTGGAGGCGCAGTCCTTCAGCCGGCCGCTCATAATGGAAAAGGAGTGGGAAGCCACCTCCATAACGCTGCGGTCCGAAGGTGCTTCGTAATCCCCTCCGATGTCCACTGCCAGCACATCCCGGATACCGGCTGCCTGCAGAAGGTTGACCGGGAGAATATCCGTAACGCCTCCGTCCACCAGAAGATACCGTCCCAACGTTCTGGGCGCAAATATGGCAGGCACGCTGGCTCCGGCCATCATGGCTTCACAGAGATATCCGTTCCACTCCCATGTCACGTGCTCCATCTCCCGTACCTTATCGCTGTTTGTAAAGCAGATGGTATTTCCGCTAATCAGGTCCACTGCCGGTATGACTAACTTAAACACAGCCTCGTCCATATGCTTCCTGCCGGTCATCTGAAAAAAATAGTCCTGCAGCTTATCTCCCTTTATAAGACCGGACAGGTTTACGCCCTTTCCCGTCAGCAGCTGGGGCATAAATGCCAGCAGGCCGCTGTAATCCGGGTCCAGATACTCGCCTCCGTGTTTCTCCAGATGAAGCACTGCCTGCTCCATCCGGGAGACAGACATTCCGGAGGCAAAAAGTCCTGCCACGATTCCCCCTGCGCTGGCTCCTGCCACTGCATCCGGGCGCAGTCCCGCCTCTATAAGGGCCTTAAGCACCCCCACATGGGCTGCCCCCCTGGTTCCGCCGCCTGCCAGTGCCAATCCATATCCCATAATAAATCCCTCCGCCCTATCCCGTGTCAATGCCGTACCGGTAATAGGTACATATGCACTGGCACAGCCGGATATGACAGAGGGAAGCCGGTGAAATATAGTTTATTCCTAAACCCTGACCTTCACTACAATCTTACGCACCTTGCAGGGAGTACCTGCAATACATCTGGGCTTGTGGGCGTCCTCAGGAGCCACCACCGCGCAGTCCCCGGCCTTCAAAAGAACGGCGCCGCCCTGCTCCGGTTCCTTAAAGAACACGATATCATCCGCTTCATTATAAGGCGCTTCCTCTTCCAGCCCTGCCCGCTTTGTGTAGCCGAACTGCTCCTGGCCCTCCACCACATACTGTATATCAAAATACAGATCGTGGGATTCATACCTGCATGCATCTGCCGGCATGGTGGTATACTCCTGCACCGAGGCAAACACCTCATCCCCGTCAATATCAACGCGGCCCAGGGGCAGTGCCTTTAAATCCGTGTTTCTTAAGAACTCATAGCCCTTTTTGAATTTTTCCTCCAGGTAATCATATTTCTGGATTAAACCAATACTTGTGGTCAGCATGTCAACCTTCCTTTCCTTCGCCGTTTCCGGCAAACGCCGCGATTTCTTCGTAGAGGGCCGTGGCCGCCTCTTTGTCGTAGCCGTACATCATCAGCACATCCAGGACATATGGGGTGCAGGTGATTCCTGTCAGGCAGCGGGCAAACTCCATGCCCGCAATCTCTCCCAGACACAGTATCCTGGAGCGGTTGGAAAACGGCTTCTTCCACAGCTCCACCTTTTCTGTCTGGGTAAATATGCAATCCCTTTTCCTGTACTCCGTCACATGGAACAGTTCATGGGCCAGCAGCACGTCCTCCACTGCCCTGTTTCCCAGAAGCCCCTCCAGTTTTTCTTCCCGAATCAGCTTCTGCGCCCGCTCTGCTCCGTCCATGAAAATGGTAATGGAATCCGGTTCCTGATACTGGGCAAAAATCACATGCCCGCCTCCCCCCGGCACCTGGGGCGTTAAAACCTTAAGCCCCATCCGGGCGGCGATATCCCAGACATCTGTCTTCCCCAGAATCAGCTGCGCCTCACTTCGCCCGCACTCTGCCGCCCGAAAGCCGTATGCCAGCTTCTGTTCCCTGGAAAACCTGTCTTCCAGCGGGTCCCTGGACCAGGCATAGAGGTACCAGGCTGTCTCGTCCAGAGACAGCAGGTGTTCCATCATGGAACGCAGGGACCTTTCCCTTGACGGAGCCGCCATCTGCTCCATCATGGCCCTTTGTTCCCCTGCCGTTTCCCTGCTGTTTCCCAAAAAAGCCCGGAACAGCTTTCTGCCGTCTTCTCTCTTCATGGAAAAACCTCCTCTGCACCCGTCCCCTTCTATTCTACAACTGATTCTTCGCTCCGACAATCACAATATCTTCTGACGGGTCCACCATCTGCATTTCCACATCCATGAGCATGAGAATCTGCTCCAGCTCACCTATGCCGTTAAAGTCCATGACTCGGGCGCCCACACACAGATAGTAGTCGGGCCGCAGAATGGCATCTGCCTTGAAAATGGCCATTTCTTCCCACATTCTGGAAACAATGCTCCGGTAGGAGGATGCCTTGGCAAGAACCACTTCCCCGTCTGTCCTCTGCACCTTGATAAATCCCTTCTTATCCAGGATACGAAGTGGCTTTCGGCCCCTGCTTTCCATATTATAGACATAGAAGTTAGGCGTCTGGCCCACCAGGTTCAGCGCTTCCGGCCCGGACCTTAAATCCTCTGCCGCCAGGTTCCTTGCCTCCTCCTCGCTGCACTCCTTAAGAAGGTCCGTTGTCTTGACCTCCGTGGAGCCCAGTGCAATGGCAGTGAGCTTGGAGGTCTGCGGGTCAATTTCAATGTGGACCTCCACGGATCCGGGCGCTGCCCCGCTCTCCACTGCTTTGTCCACGGCCTCCCGCTTGATGCTTCTGATATCATCCGGCGTGGGGTTGGGTACCACCCGCTCCACCACGTCGCGGACCATGGCCAGGGCCACGCCGATGGAGGAAATAACCTCTGCATTTTCAGGCACACTGTACTTAATATTCATCTTATTGGCACAGAACCCAATCAGGGATGTGGCGCCGCCGCCCACGCCCACCAGGGATATCTGGTCATGCTCCAGGCGGTACTTGTCAGCCAGCTCCATGATAATAGGCTCGATCTTCTCATAGGCCCTGGTAAGAATCTGGGAAGCCACATCCTCCACCGTGGTGTTCAGGTAATCGGCAATGGGCTGCATGGCTTTCCTGGCCGAATTTACGCTGCCGTAGGAAAAGTCCTTGGGTGTCACCAGTCCCAGCACATTGGCCGCGCAGCTGTTGGTGATGGTGATGCGCTTGCCGCTCTTTAAGCGGATGGCCACGTAATCCTCCGGATCTCCCTCCTTCGGAGAAAAGAATTCCAGCCGGGGCTCCACGATTTCTTCCTCATCTGTAAATACGGCGTAATCCAGTCCCGCAATATGGGCGGAACGGGGGCCCACATCGTGGACGCCGCTCTTGTTCACCCGAATCATGCTTCCGCCTGCAACGCCCAGCACCCGCACATCCAGGGAGCTGATATAGGTCCTGTGTCCGCCTACCACAGAGTAATCAATGGCAGGGCGTCCGTTCTTGATAACGCCGATATTGGTGGTGGTTCCTCCCACCTCAAAATACACGCCGTTGGATGCCCTCAGGTACATAAGGGATCCCATAACGCTGGCAGCCGGGCCGGAAAGCATGGTCAGCACCGGACGTTTCTTCATCTCATTGATTTCCATGACGCCGCCGTCTCCACGCATAATCATGAGAGGCACCTCCACGCCGGCCTTTCGCACGCTCTCCTCCGTGGAATTGGCCGTGTTCAGCATTTTGGGCAGAATGCTGGCGTTTATGGCAGCTGTCCTGGTCCGTCTGGTCAGGCCGTAGAGCTTGGTAATGTCCGAGGCAACGGTTGTCTCCATGCCCATCTCGTCATGGGCAATCTCGAACACAAACTGCTCCCCGGCAATGTCGTCCACCCCGTAAGCGTCTGACGCCACCAGCACCTGGGCGCCCTCCGCTTTAAGCTCCTCAACCGCCTTCCTGACCGTATTCTCGTCCTCTTCACTGTCGCTCAGATAACGGTTCTTTATCTTTATGCTTCTGCCGGATCCCAGGTCGATATCCTTAAGGCGGGTCTGATGCTTTGCCAGAAAGCCTTCCATGCCTCCGGGCCCCATGCCCAGCACGCCCACGCAGGCCACATCGCCTTCAATCAGGGCATTGGTGGCCTGGGTGGTGCTGTGGGCCACGAAAATAACATCCTCAGGGGCAATATCATTTTCCCTTAAGCAGTTCTGGAATGCCTTCACCACGCCGGCCGCCACCCCGTACCTGTCATCGTGAGTGGTCTTGACAGAAGATTTTCCTATGATTTCATGTGTGGCGTTGTCAATCGCTACCGCCTTTGTATGGGTTCCTCCAACGTCGATTCCCATTCTCACCAGTCTGTTTCCCATGTTTCTTCTCCTCCCGTTAACCAAACATGATAAATGTTATAATCTGCAGGATGCAGCAGATAATCCAGCCGCACACCACGCTCATCTTTAAGAATTCCTTGGTAGATACCTTTGCGTAGCTGATTCCCCATACAATCCATGACTGGGTGATGCAGCAGGACACGTTCATAACCGTGGTGGCGGCAATCATCAGGGGAGCCAGGAAGGCCACCTCAAAGCCCACGCCCTTTAAAATGCCCAGGGTAGCCGCGCCGCAGCCGTAAAGGGTGAAGGGTCCTCTAAACATTCCAAGGGGCGCCAGCACACAGAAAATAACGGTGATGAATAAGGTGCTGTGGGGAATGATATTTCCCAATAGCGCGTTGAAATACGGAATGCACAGTTCAGCCGCCTTGTTGAACATGGGAACCACCAGCAGGAAGCCTACCAGGGGAGCCGTGTCCACCACGCCGTCAAAGAAGTCCTTGTTAAAGGTCCTGCAGGCAGCCCGGAAGCTTTTCAGCTTTCCGCATACAAACAGCGCATAGAAACCGCCGATCAGAAAGCCCATGATAATGGGCACCTTGAACACAATTAAAAGGAATACAGGGATAAAGGGCGTCAGCAGAGACGGTGTGGGAGCAAAATCCAGTTTCTGGCGTACCGGCCTTCTGGCTGCCCAGGAATGGACCGATTTTTTTCTCATGCAGAACAGAATCAGGATAATGGTAAATACCAGCTGTACAGCCAGTGCAATGCCGCCCCATTTCACATACTGCTCATAGGGGTACAGGACCTTGCCGTCCCCGTCCAGGAAGAACGCGGTGTACTGTCCGAAGAGGACAGGGTTCAAAAACATTCCCGCTCCGATGCTCAGCATAAAGGATACAACGGACAGCACCTTGGGAATTCCCAGGGACATGAAGATGGGAAGGATGATAACGCCGATAGCTACCACTGCGCCGGCCCCGAACAGGGAGGAAAATATGGCAGCCGTAACGATGCACAAAAGGATACAGGTGACGGCGGGCTTGTCGCCGCCCAGCTCCGTGGTCTTGCGGATAAGGGTGGCTGCGATGCCTGTCTCTAACAGCACCCGGCCGAACCATGCCCCAAACACTACATTTACCAGCACTGAGCCCCAGCCCTCCGGGCCGCTCTGGAACACCTTGGAAAATGCCTGTATCCATGTAATCCGTATGCGGTCTCCATTGGCTGCGATAAATTCAGGATTAGACGCCAGAAGGTTGCCTGTCATGGGAAGGATGGTCCAGAGAATGGCCATAATCAGCATTCCCATCATCAGGTTTCCGCCCCTGGCCGCGTAGACGGCCAGGCCAAAGAACGATGCCAAAATCAGTATTCCTATGATATATTCCATAAGTTAAATCTCCCCTCTATATTGCTATTTTAGCTCTGTGCTTCAGCGCTCAAGGCTGTTAAGCGTTTCCCACACCTCGTCAATGACCGGAATTCCGTCTCTTGTATTGGTCTCTCTGGTGATGAGCTCCAGTTCTCCCGGATAATACACTTCCCCGCCCTCCCTGATTGGCTTTGAGGACTTGATGTCGGCCAGAATCTCATCCACGATGGAGTCCGTTTCCTCCGGCGTGTTGAATCTTAAGGGGTCAATGGCTATCATAATCTGGCTCAGTCCCACCTCGTCCCCAAAGGTGCCAATCCTGCTGACGGAATTGCCGTTTGTCAGAACCGTCGCTATCAGGTCCAGGGCAATGGAGATGCCGCTGCCCTTCCAGTATCCCATGGGAAGCACCCTCCATGTTTTCTCAATCTCAGCCGGGTCCGTGGTCAGGTTGCCCTTTGTATCATAGCCGCCGGGAACCGGAAGCTGCTGTCCCTTAAGCTTTGCCTCCTCTATCTTTCCGTAGGAAAACTGGGATACGGCACAGTCAATGACAGCGTGTTTCCCGCTGCTTCTGGGGATGGACATGATAAATGGATTGTTTCCGATTTTTCTGTCCCTGCCGCCCCAGGCAGGCATGTTGGGCATGGTGTTGGACCAGCAGATACCGATGCATCCCTTGTCCGCTGCCTGCCAGCCGTAGCTGCCGCCCCGCATCCAGTGGTTATTATTCCCAAGGGCCACCACGCCCACGCCGTACTCCCTTGCCAGCTCCACGGCCCGGTCCATGGCCAGCTTTGCATTGAGGGGGCCGAATCCCCTGTGGCCGTTCCACCGCTCAATGGCTCCCATGGAGGATTCACAGGTTGCAATGGCGCCGGAATCAATCTCTCCCTTATCCAGATATTCCACCACCCTGGGGAAGCGGTTCACACCGTGGGAATATACGCCGTCCAGGCTGTTGTTTGCAAATACGGTGGCTGCGTCCTTTGCATGCTTTCCCGAAAAACCTCTGCTCTCTAAAATCCTCTGGAACTTCTCTAATAAATCCTCATATTTTACTCTCATGGCTCTCTCCTTTTATGCTAGCTTTCTCTTCTTTAAAGAAAGCGCTTTCTCATGACACCATTATAGCATTATCAAGATTTATGTCAATATAAAAGTGTTTAATCTCCTCATTTTTATACAATGTGCACCATATTATCTCATATTTTTTGTGCATTATAATTCCGTTTTTTCTTGTTTGTAAAAGCGTTTTCTTGTTTTTGGAAAATAAAAAGGAGTTGGAACAAATTATCTTTGTTTTTACCAACTCCAATTCTAAAAAAGCGCTTTTCCGTATTTTCTCATACCAAGCCCTGTTCTGTGTTATACGGCTGTATGCCGGCAGGACGCCTGATATGCCCAGGCACGGGCACTATACGTGATGTCTTACCCAATCTTTCAGAATAACGCAGAACCGCGCACCACCAGCTGGGGCTGGATGGCCACGCTTGTGGCCGACGCCTTTCCTTCCATCCTGTCCCTGAGCAGGGAAGCGCACATTCCGCCCAAAAGCTCCGGCTTGTTGTCCAGGGTAGTCAGCTCAGGTTCGCATATTCTGGAATCCGGCGAATTATTACAGCCGGTAATGGCTATGTCCTCCGGCACCCGGTATCCCCTTTCCTTAAATTCCTTCATGAGTCCGATGGCCGTGATGTCCTCGCCGCACACCACCCCGTTGACAGGCCGGCCGGCGGCAAGAATCTTTCTGGCGGCATCCCTTCCCCCTTCCAGGCTGCTTTCATCCACAATCACCACCCGGTCGTTTCCGTCAGGTACATCCCTCAGCTTCATGGCTTCTAAAAATCCCTGCCGTTTTGCCCTGCCGCTGTCCGTGGCAATATCAAAAACATAGAATAAGTCCATACGCCCATGGTCAAACATATAATCCGAAGCCATGCGGATTGCCTTTGTGTCATCCACCAGGACTGAATAAAAATTAGGCAGCTTTACCTGTCCGTTGGCAATGACTACGGGCGTATCCTTTATCTTGGCAGTAATCTCAGGATAATTTATCAGTTCATTGAATACAGAGCCGATGAGCACAATACCGTCTGTCTGTTTCTCTGACAGTATCTCGAAATACCGGTCGCATTCCTGTATGGACCCGCCTGTATTGCACACCGAAACATTATATCCCAGATTGCTGAACTCCTGTTCAATCACATATATCATCCTGGCATAATGCGTCACCCGCACATCCACTGTCAGGATGGCAATATTCTTCATGGTTTTGGAGACCATGCCCCTGGCTATGGCGCTTGGCTTATAATCATACTTTTTAAGAACGGCCTCCACCCTGTCCCTTATCTTGGGATTCACATTTCCCTTATTGTTGAGCACCCGCGAAACCGTGGAGATAGAGGTCCCTGCCTCGGCCGCAATGTCATAAATATTCATCCCTTCACCCCTTTTTATTCCTTCACACTTCTGTGCTTCCATCCCCTGCCCAGCTCCTGCTTTTTCGTGAAAGCCCTTTCTCTATATTGTAATGGACTTTTCCGGATTTTGCAAGATAAAGAATGAGATGTAATACAAAACAGCAGCCCTACACGCCCTCCTATACAGAATTCCGCGTCTGGCTGCTGCTTTTTAGCGCCCTTAAGGCCTGTCCCAAAACTGCAGGCAATTTTTCCTAAAACTGCACAACGTCCTTTATCTCTTTTGCCCGTTCCACATGTTCGGCATAGAGGACCGGCCCCTCGCCGTGATAATCCTTCTGGTATTCAACGCCTATCTTTGCCCGGACCTTTACCCACTGCTTTGTCTTGTAATCCTCTGCTCCCGGCCATTTGCACATAAAGCCCAGAAACGTCATATCCGCCTCACAGCATGTCATGGCCATGCGGCCAGGCACAAACTGGCCCTTGGGGAATTTAGGAGTTTTAAGAACCATGGCCGTGAATTCCACCACCTTGTCCTTATAGCGCTCCGGCTGGTCCATGCAGTCAATATACCAAATGCCGTAATCCTCAGGCTTAATTTCAATCACATCCGCGCCAAGGTCATAGGGAAGATCCTCCTCCAGGGCAGCCTGTTCGATTTCCCCTTCCTTGTCCTCCAGGACAATCTCGCTTTCCCGGCTCATGGCCCGTATGGTCCTGCGGTACGCGGTCAGCTTGTCATCCGCAATCCCGTCGCACCGGTTCACGATAACCAGCTCCGATCCCCGCAGCATGGCCCCCAGAAGCGGTTTCATGTTCTGCACATAGAGTTCAAAGGTAGAACCGTCAATAATGGTAATCTGCTGATAAATGGTCCAGTCATCCGGCAGTTTTAATTCATCCTGGTTCCACATGCCGTTCCACTCCATCAGCACGCGTTCCGGCTGGTAGATAACCTCCAGTTCATTGAGATACTGGGGGGTCAGCTTCTCCATGTCATCCACAAACACCACTGCCGTCTTATTCTTCTTCAGCTTTTTCTCGTCATACTCCGTATCGCCTTCCTCACACACAATGAGAAGGGTCTTTCCCTCTGTTTTAAAGTAATCCTGCTGCATGGTAAAATCCAGAAACTGGGTCTTGCCGGCCTCCAGAAAGCCATTGATTAAAAACAAAGGCATAATATCGTCTTCTATCTCATAAGCCATGTCTGTTTCCCCTTATCCAATCAGCCTCTGCCAAACACGCTGTTCAGCTCTTCCTCTTTCAGGCTGGCGCCAATCACACATACCTTGCCTGTATAATCCGGTCTGCCCTGGCGGATTTCATACTGCTCCGGCACCAAATCAAAATACAGCCACTCACCAGGATTCTCTGTGGGAAGCATTCCCTTGGCCCTTAACACATCTCCAAACTCCCTGGTGGTGGAGAGACGTTTCAGAACATCCTCCAGCTGCTCATGGGTCACCGGAACAATGGTTTCCATTCCCCAGCTGGTAAACACCTCGTCTGCATGATGATGGTGATGCTCATGACCGCAGCCATCATGGTGATGATGCTCATGGCATTCCTCGTCATGGCCGTGGTGATGCTCATGGCATTCCTCATCGTGATCGTGGTGGTGATGCTCATGGCACTCCTCATCATGGTCATGGTGATGCTCATGGCACTCCTCATCGTGATCGTGGTGATGATGCTCATGGCATTCCTCATCATGGCCGTGGTGGTGCCCACAGCACTCCTCATCGTGATCGTGGTGATGATGCTCATGGCACTCCTCATCATGGCCGTGGTGGTGCTCATGGCATTCCTCATCGTGATCGTGGTGATGCTCATGGCATTCCTCGTCATGTCCGTGGTGGTGCCCGCAGCACTCCTCGCCATGACCGTCATGATGGCGGCTCTCCCGCACCTCTGCCAGCAGATCATCCAGCATGGTATCCTTCTTCTCAATAATCTCCAGAAGCTGGCTTCCCCCAAGCTGGTCCAAAGGAGTGGTGATGATGACAGCATTGGCATTCTTCTCGCGAATCATGTCCACATCCTTCTGTATTTTAGAGGCATCCGTAATGTCCGTACGGCTCAGTACAATGGTTCCCGCATTCTCTATCTGGTTATTGAAGAACTCTCCGAAATTCTTCATGTACATTTTGCATTTTGCCGCATCCACAATGGTTACAGCGCTGTTTAGCTCCACATTCATGTCGGCCGATACGTCAATGACTGCCTTCATCACATCCGACAGCTTGCCCACGCCGGAAGGTTCGATGATGATACGCTCCGGTTTGTACTGTGTCAGCACCTCAGCCAGGGATGTACCGAAATCACCTACCAGAGAGCAGCAGATGCAGCCTGAATTCATCTCCCGGATTTCAATGCCTGAATCCTTCAGAAAACCGCCGTCAATTCCAATCTCGCCAAACTCATTCTCAATCAGGACAACCTGTTCTCCGGCAATGGCCTCCTCCAGGAGCTTCTTAATGAACGTAGTCTTGCCCGCTCCCAGGAATCCGGAGATAATATCAATCTTTGTCATTTTATTCTTTCCCTCTTTCTCAATATCCGAAGCCCTGCCAGTCCTGAAAGCAAGTGAAACCATCCGCCGCCCGGTTCTGACAAAGCTCTGGTTGTAAAGCCTGTCAATTGAATATTGTTGCACATTCACTGGATAAAGTCAAGACATATGGCCCTATTCTATTGCTATTCTATTGCCGCTCTGTTTCTATTTCACCGCATCATACTTTCATTTTACCCATATTTTAACTGTCCCAAAGGGTTAGGTAAGAGTTTTTGGAAAAAATGCAGCAAACAGCCAGGCAGACTTTCTCGCCTGCCTGGCTGTTGTCCCGGTACTGCGGGCCAGTTTCCTCATACGTTTCTTCTTACACATCCAAATACATATCTGATTACATATCCAAATACATATGCATCGGATAGGAAAGATACTCCACATCCTCCAGCTTCTCCACCGTAATGTAACCTGCCGGAGCATTTAAAATGGTGGGGATCCGGTTTACAATGGTGGCGCAGGTGTGCTCCACAGTGGCCGGCTTCTGTACAAAGAAGGTGGTGTCCGGTTCCCCTATAATTTTCCAGTCGCACAAATCGCCGTCATCCGGTCCGTATACCTTGCCGATACACTGGGTCTCGATAACCGGGCCCTGGAAGGTCTCGGTGGTGACCACGGCGCTCATGCCGATGCAGTTTCCCTTTGGTATGGTCATTCCCATGGTCTCTGAATACAGGTCCGTGGGATAGAAATATGGCACGCACTTCTGGGACTGGGACTTGATGGTCCATCCCATCTTATTGCACAGCGCTTCATTGGAATTCCATACATAACAGGGCTCCAGTGTCTCCGGATGCGCAATCCGGGCCTCAAATTCCTCCGGTGTAAGCCCCACGCCGTGAGCCTTTGCCAGGGCCAGCCCGTAATCTTCAACGTTATAGCTGGTGGCTCCCTCAATCCTGTCAATGCGGTGTACGCCTCCCGCCACACAGCCAATCATGTTAATCCAGAAAATATCCTGCATACCGGCCCCCACTATGGTGCAGCCGGTTTCCTTGGCCAGCTTATCCAGCTTGTTGGTAACGGCAGAGGACGTGGTCCAAGGATAGATGGCCTCCTCGCAGGTGGTCACCACATTGATTCCTCTGGACACGCACTTCTCAAAATGGGGATATACGTCCGTCATGAAGCTGAACAGGGTAACCACGGCAATGTCGGCGTCGCACTCGTCCAGGACCGCATCTGCGTCATCCCTTATCACCACGCCCAGCTTTATGCCCAGCCCTGCAAAATCACCTACATCCATTCCAACCACGGCCGGATTCACATCAATTGCACCTACAATCTCAGCTCCCTTTTCATAAAGATAGCGCAGGATATACTTGGCCATCTTGCCGCAGCCATACTGTACCACACGGATTTTCTCGCAATTCATCATGATTCTTAAACCCCTTTCCTGAAAATAAGTTACGTGTTATTAGCTTCTGTTAATAGTATAAAGCTTATACACGGTATCAGGTCAAGGGTTATTTTTCCTGAAAGATACCGGCACCTGAAGGCGCAGGAACATGCCTCTCTCCTGCATATCCATGGGAACCTCCGCCACCACCTCGCAGATATAGTCGCCTGTCACCTGATACTCCTTTTTTCTGATTTCCTCCACCAGACGGCCCATATATTCCTTTTCCTTTTCAAATCCATTGCAGTAAATGCACAGGTATGTGCTGGCCGGTATCTCCGTAATCAGGCTGTCATTGACAAAGCCCCGGTCCACCAGCACAAATATCTCCGTGGAATAGTACGTCCCCTCCATCAGGTGTTCCCTGCGCATCACGGTGCCTGCATTGTAAAAATAGATGGGGGAGAGCTGGTTGGCAATTAGGTTTACCTTTAAATCCCTCAGTATCTTTTCATACACATCAATGTCGTAATCATAGAAATTCACCCCTGAATCCGTCATGTACGTCAGTCTGCGGGGTATGTATTCCAGCACAATGGTTCCGTCCGGAGGTGCGTTCTCATACCATTCATAGCTTTCAAGGGTCCGCTCTATGGCCCTTCTCTGGTACATCAGCTCCCTGGATTTAAACTCCAGCTCCTCCAGGTTCCGGTGCAGGATTGTCTTAAACATATCAAGCTCAAAATGGGTCAGCTGCTCCCTGATATCCTTTAAGGACATGCCCAGGGCCTTCATATGCTGAATCATATCCAGCTGGGCGCTCTGGCGGATATCATAGTAACGGTAGCCATTTTCCGCATCCCGGTACATGGGTGAAAACAGGCCTGCCTTGTCATACAGTCTCAGCGTCTGCTCTGACAGCCCGTTAAGCCGGGCCATCTGTCCTATTGACAGTTCTTTCACAGCGTGCGCCTCCTTTTTATTATGTATAACTTCCAATTAAAGCGTGCTTTTCAGGATTCACATAGCATAATTATACTAAAAAAACCTTATACCGGCAATAATGTTTCCGATACCTTATCGAAAATTCGTCTTACATTTAACAGTTAAACTCTCCCTCTCCCCACCTCTGGCCCTCTTCAGCAGTTACAGACACCACAGAACGAAAACAGCCGAAGAAACAGCAGCCTGTCAACACAGGCAGCCATTTCTCCGGCCCTATTATCCGTTGGACTCATCATCCTTCTTATACATTTTTCGTCAGATGCTTTACAATCTTCTCCGCATCCTCCTGTTTTCCAATCACCATCAGGTGGTTATCCCCTGCTATGATATGGTCGGCACCGGGCATAAACCTCATGTGTCCGTCCGGGTTTTTCACCGCGATAACCGATATGCCGTACAGCCGCCGGATATCAGAATCCTTTATGCTCTTTCCCACCCACTGGGGAAGGGGCTTGATTTCATAGATGGAAATGCCGTCTGCCAGCTCCGTATAGTCAAACACATTGTTGGCGCTGTAACGCACCGCTACCTTCTCTGCCACGTCCCGGTCCGGATAAACCACCTCGTCCGCCCCGTTCTTTAGCAGCAGCCTGGCGTGAATATTGCGGTTCGCCTTGCTGACAACGTACTTTGCCCCTATCTCCTTAATCAGACTGGTAACCTCCAGACTGTTCTGGAAATTATTTCCGATACAGATAAAACAGATATCGAAGTTGCCGATTCCCAGGCTCTTAAGCACGGCCTCATTGGTACAGTCTCCAATCTTGGCGCTGACCACATAAGGAAGGACGGGCTCCAGCTTCTCCTCTGATATGTCCACTGCCATGATTTGATTGTCATGCTTGGCCAGGTTTTCACACAGATGCTGGCCAAACCTTCCGATTCCGATAACAAGAATTGATTTCATCTCTAATACCCCTCTCTATCCTATGGTAATCCGCTCTGCCGGCAGCTGCACATGGGGCTTGCGGTTGGACCTGGTGAATGCCAGGGCAAAGGACAAGCTTCCGATTCGTCCGCAGTACATAAGCAGTATAATAACAATCCGGGAAAATGAATTCAGGCTTCTGGTAACTCCTGTGCTCATTCCTGAGGTGCCTATAGCGGAACATGTCTCAAAGAACACATCCGACATAGGCAGGTTCTGGGACACCATAATGGCTATGGTGGCTGCCAGCATCAGACCCAGGTTGATGGTCAGGATGCAGGCCGACTGCCTGATGGACTCGTCCTCCAGCCTTCTCCCGAATATCTCCACCCCGTATGTCTGGCGGATATTGGAATGGACGTAAAGCAGAAGCACTGCCAGGGTGCTGGTCTTGATACCGCCGGCCGTGGAGCCCGGGCTTCCTCCGATGAACATGAGGATGGCTGACAAAAACTTGCTCCCGTCTGTCAGGGCTGCCGTGTCTACATTGTTAAATCCGGCTGTCCTGGGTGTGACCGCGCTGAAGAAACAGGCCAGAAAGGACTCAGAACCATTCATTCCCACTAAAATATTATTGCGCTCCATCAGATAAAAGAGTATGGTGCTGGTGACCAGGAGAACTGCCGTTGTAACCAGCACGATTTTGGTGTGAAGCATGTAGTGGCGGAAATCCAGCTTTTTCCTGGACAAATCATCCCAGACAATGAATCCGATACCTCCCGTAATAATCAGGAAGGATATAGTTCCTATGACCACCCAGTCCCCCTCGTAATTACAAAGGGAACTATACTGGCTGGTGTGTCCCATCAGGTCAAAGCCGGCATTACAAAAGGCAGAAACAGAATGAAATATTCCATACCAGGTACCGTGGACCAGACCGTACTCCGGAATAAACCGGCAGGCCAGTATAACAGCGCCTGCTCCCTCAAAAACAGCTGTGCCGATGATAATTTTCTTGGCCAGCTTCACCATGCCGCCAATCTGCAGGGTGTTGACGCTTTCCTGCATAAGCCCCCGCTCCTTGAGTCCGATTTTCCTTCTCAGCACAATGGACAGGAAAATGCCGATACTGATAAATCCCAGACCGCCCAGCTGAATCAGCACCAGCAGCACCATCTGGCCGAACAGGCTCCACTGGGTCCAGGTGTCCGCCACCACCAGCCCAGTCACGCAGGAAGCGCTGGTTGCCGTAAACAGGCAGTTGAGAAAGGGCTCGCTCTGCCCGTCCCTGCTGGCTATGGGAAGCATCAGAAGCAGGCTTCCTGTCATGATAATCAGGAAAAACCCATAGGCAATGAACTGGGTCTGTGATATATGTTTTTTTAATCGGTAATGTTTTGGTTTTTTTCCAAACAGCTTCTCATTCATGTTCCCCTCATTTTAAATCCCACAAGTTATTTTTACGGCGGATCCCTCCGCATAAAGAGCATTTTAGCACTTTAGCCCCGGACTGTCTACTGCAAAACAGGAAATAGCCGGCGGACAAAACAGCAGGCCAGAGGCATCAGCCTCTCAGGCGGCCCAGGGACTGCCACGCCATGAACAAAAGGAAGGCGCACAGGTTCACCACCACCACGCTGGCCCCGGCCGGTATGGAAAACTGGTAGGATGCCACCATACCCGCGAAAAAGCAGGCCAGGGACAGGATGCCCGAGGACACCATAACGCCCCCAAAGCTTTTGAATACCCGCATGGAGGAAAGACAAGGAAATATCACAAGGCTGGATATGAGCATGGCCCCCATCATCCTCATTCCCAGCACAATGGTCACTGCGGTGAGAACAGCTATAATGATATTGTAGCGGCCCACATTGACCCCTGTTGCCTTGGCAAAATTCTCGTCAAAGGTCACTGCAAATATGCGGTTGTAGCATATTACAAACAGCCCCAGCACCACCAGGGACAGCACCACGCTGAGCCAAACATCCTCCCTGCTCATGGCCAGGATGCTTCCGAACATATAACTGCTCACATCCGTGGTCATACCTGTGGTCAGGGAGGTGACGATGATGCCTAACGCCAGGGCGCTGGCTGATATGAGGGCAATGGCCGCATCGCTTTTAATCCGGCTATTCTCCGTAATCCGAAGCAGGAAAAAAGCGGCCAGAACCACCACCGGAATGGATATCTTAAGAGGGGACCAGCCCATGGCCAGGGCAATGGAGAGGGCCCCGAAGGACACATGGGACAATCCGTCCCCAATCATGCTGTACCGTCTGAGCACCAGGCTCACCCCCAGCAGGGACGCGCACAGGGATACCATCATGCCGCCCGCTAGAGCCCTTACCAGAAACGGGTAGGAAAGCATTTCTCGTATCAGATTCATGATTTCTCCTCCTTATGCATGTGCAGCTTCACCGTGTGGCATCCGGCTGTGGGCTTGCATCTGCCCTGTTCCTTCTCATGGAAGAAATGACCGGCTGCCTGGCTGTTCATATAGTCATGGGCAGGCCCGTAGAACAGGACACGCTTTTGCAGGTGGAGAATCTTATTGGCCTCCTCCACTGCGTTTCTCAGGTCATGGGACACCATGAGGATGGCCACCTTGTCCTCCCGGTTCAGTCTCCGGATCATGGCGTAAAACTCCTGGATAGCCGTGGGATCTAACCCTGTGATGGGCTCGTCCAGTATCAGCAGGGAACTGGTGGCGCACAGGGCCCTGGCTATGAGCACCCGCTGCTGCTGTCCGCCGGACAGTTCTCTGTAGCACTGCTTCCTGAGGGGCCCAATGCCCAGCTTCTCCATGTTCCTGTCCGCAATCTCTCTTTCTTTCCTGGAATAAAAGGGAAGCATTCCCCTTCGGTTTAAGCATCCGCTTAAAACCACCTCTGAGACAGTGGCGGGAAAATCCTTCTGGGCGGCCGTCTGCTGGGGCAGGTAGCCGATACCGGTCCTCTTTAGCTCCTCTGCCGTTACAAGTGTTCCGCCCGTAGGCCTGATTAAGCCCAAAAGCCCCTTCATCAGAGTACTCTTGCCGGATCCGTTCTCACCCACGATGCACAGATAATCCCCCGGGTCCACTTCCATATTTACATCGATCACAGCATCCTGGTTATCATATCCGAAATCCACATGCTGGCATTGAATTAATGGTGACATATTTTACCTCTTTTACATTGGTTATTCCGACTCCGTTTATCACGGCTCAGGTTATTCCAGCCCATATCTTAGGTTCTCCACATTCTGTCTCATAAGCTGGAGATAGGTGACTCCCTCGTCGAACTGCTTCCTGGTCACGTTGTGGCAGGAATGGAGAAGAAGGGGCACTGCTCCTGTTTCCTCCTGGATAATTTCCGCTGTCCTGTGGCTGGAAAGCTCCAGGTAATAGACCGCCGGAATCCGGTCCTCCTTTACCTTGTCAATCAGATAGGCAATGGTCCTGGCACTGGGCTCCGTGTCCCCGCTGCACCCGGAAAAGGCAGCGCGGTAGGAAAGGCCGTACTCATCCGCGAAATAGCGGAAAGGAAACTTGTCCGCCACCACAATCATGTGAAGACGCCCCTGGTTTACCACCTGTCTGAACCGGCTGTCCAGGTCCTTAAGCTCCTTCAGGTATGCCTGGGTATTATTCTCAAAACGGCTTTCCTCCCGGGGGTCTGCCTCTGACAAGGTCCGGCTTATAATCTTTACAATGGCCTGGGCATTGACAGGGGAGGTCCATATATGCTCATCGTATTCAATGTGCATCTCAAATCCGTCCTCATGGCGGTGTTCTTCCTCCTCCATGCCTTCCACATGCTCTTCCTCCACCACGTCCACATAGTCCATCATGGTCAGAACCTTCATGTGGCTGGTGTCCAGGGAGCCCAGCACTTTCTTCACCCACTGCTCCATCTCGCCGCCGTTGCAGATCAGCACATCGGCCTCCTGCATGGCAATCATATCAGCAGGCGTAGGTTCAAAGGAATGGCTGTCCATACCAGCGGGCACCACCAGCTTAAGCTTCACCCGGTCCCCTGCAATCTGGCGCACAAAATCATAGTAGGGAAAGATGGTGGTCACCACAAGGAGGCGGTCATCCTTTCCCTCCTGGCCGGCAGCAGGCGCCTTTCCTGATTCAGGCGGCCTCTGTCCGGCGGCGCATCCCCATATACTTATGGCCATGACCGCGAAACCAAGCAAGGCCATGAGCCACATAATTCCCCTGTATTTTAAGGGCTTTCTATCATTCAATTCCATTCACATCCTTTATATACTGAACAACCCGGGACGGATGGTCCGCAATAAGGGCGGGATGGAAGGCCATAAGCTCTTCCCTGGTCCTAAATCCCCATGTCACGCCCACTGTATCCACCTTTGCATTGTTCCCGGTCTCCATGTCCGTGTTGGTGTCTCCCAGATAGAGAATTTCGCTCTTTGAAAGTCCCAGTTCCTCTGCTATGGCCCATACGCCGTCAGGACAGGGCTTTTTCCTGATTCCCTGATCTTCTCTCTCGCCGTATACCAGGTCAAAATATCCCTTTCCAAAGACGCCCTCCACATTATCCAGGGTCCTGGGATGGGGCTTGTTGGACAGCACGGCAATGAAAATGCCCTGCGACTTTAAAAACTGCAGAAGCTCCCCGATTCCCTCATATGCTTCCACACGGTACATACAGCATTCCCTGAAAATATCCTGATACCGCTCCACTGCTTCCTCATAATGGGTCAGTTCCTTATCCCCGCAGGCAATAAGGGACCGCTCCAGCAGCTTCTTATAACCGTCCCCCACATAGAGCCGGCTCTCCTCCACGCTGATTTCACGCATGTTCCAATAACTCAGGGTATCATTCACAGACTTCTGAATGGCATAGATTGAATTCACAAGGGTGCCGTCCAGGTCGAATATACAGCATTTATACATTATAGTTACCATTCCTTTCCAAGGATATACGTAAATCCGTCTTGACACAACCTACATCATAGCACAGTTCCATCTGTTTTTCCACTGCATTTGACACCGCACCCCTGGCATGCTATACTTTTTTCAGCACAAGACAGCTAAATTTTCCCACGTTAAAAGGAGCAAACCATGACGAATTCCTATATGATTACCTGCTGTTCCACAGCCGATCTGCCGGCGTCTTATCTGGCGGAGCGAGACATCCCCTATTCCTGCTTTCATTTCCGGATGAATGGCATGGAATACGATGATGACCTGGGAAAATCCATTCCCATTGAGGATTTTTATGAGAACATCCGACAGGGCGCCATGCCCACCACATCCCAGGTGAACCCGGAACAATACGAGGCTATGTTTGAGCCCATATTAAAAGAAGGAAAGGATATCATCCACATGACCCTCTCCTCCGGCATATCCGGCACCTATAATTCGGCGGTCATTGCCAGGGACGAGATGCTGGAGCGCTATCCGGACCGGCGGATTGCCGTCATTGACTCCTGCTGCGCCTCAGCGGGCTACGGACTTCTGGTGGACACGGCCTGGGAGATGATGCAGGCGGGTGTAACATACGAGGAACTTGTGTCCTGGATTGAGGAAAATAAAAAAAGGGTCCACCATTGGTTCTTCACCTCTGATTTGACCCATTTAAGACGTGGAGGACGCATCTCTGCCTCAGCTGCCTTCTTTGGCAACATGCTGAACATATGTCCGCTGATGAATGTAAATGTGGAGGGCAAACTGATTCCCCGGGACAAGTACCGGGGCAAGAAACGTGTTATCCGGGAAATGGTGGAGCGGATGAAGGAACATGCTGAACAGGGCGCTGCCTATAACGGAAAATGCTTCCTTTCCCAATCCTCCTGCCCCGAAGATGCCGAGGCAGTGGCCAGCCTGGTGGAAGAAACCTTCCCTCAATTAAACGGAAAGGTTTTCATCGTGGATATCGGCACTGTCATCGGTTCCCACACCGGTCCCGGCACCGTATGCCTGGTGTTCTGGGGAGACGGCAGAACCGTGTAGAGTGTGTCTGAAAACTGCCTTCTGACGCGCCCCGGCCGCGCTCCGGCCATTTAGGTTCTCTGTTCTTTCATGGACATCACATACAGGGCCGCAAAACCGGCAGCTCCGGCTATAAGGGCCGCCGCCAGATCCGCGCCTGTCGGGATGCCTGGAAAAAGTTCGGGCAGGGAACCGAACATGAATCCCAGGATAATCAGATAGGTGGGCTGGGGATGACGGGACATCAGCCGCTCCAGTACCTTGGTGGTCAGGAAAATGCCGCCCAGCACGCCGGCTCCCAGGGGTATCAGGGGAAGGATATGAAAGGAACTGATGTTTCCTATAATGGTTTCATAGATTCCCAGCATATAGAGCATCTGAGACACGCTGATTCCGGGCAGGACCAGCCCCACCGCAATGATGAATCCCCCAGCCAGCTGAAGGAGCAGGGCCGCAGGCCCGAAGCTTCCGTCCGGTGTAAAAAGCCCGGAGGGAATCAGCGCCAGGAGCACCACCCCCAGGATGCCTATGACAGGATAGGCCACCGCTCCCAGGTCCAGCTTTTTCACGCCTGCCTCTCTGTATATCATGGGAACACCCCCCGCCACCGCTCCCAGGAAGAAAAACCGGAGCGGAACATCGGCCCTGGTTGTGAGCAGATAGCTGATAAAGCGCGAAAACAGCACCATTCCGGTTCCTGCCCCCAGAACGAATTTGAACAGAAAGGCCATGCTTCCTGCAGGTTCCTTGAAAAAGGAGCTGATGGATGAAATGAGCCTGTCATAGACCCCCATAATCATGGCCATGGACCCTCCGCTTACTCCGGGAACCGTCATGGTCCCCCCTATCCACATTCCTTTTAAAATGATTTTCACATTGTCTCGATTCACTGGAAATACTCCTTTTCACCTTCTGTGACCTTACTGCGCGCGCGTCCCTTCCGGAACAACAGTAACGATATTCTACCCCATGCAGCCGGAAAAGTGAATTAATTTTCTGTATATATTTATGTCCGGGTACGGCTTATTATTGCCCCGGACATGAAAATAATCCCGGAGGACAGGCAGTTCTGCCTTTCTCCGGGATCTATTTTTGAGGAATATGATTATGTGATAATGAAACGGCATATGGAACCGATGTATTTAACTAATGTACTTAACCAATACGCTTAATTAACGCCGCACTGGGAATTTCCCGGCATCATGCCGACTCCCATCTGTGACAGCATGGAATTCAGGTCCTGGCCGCCCTTCTGGTACTGTACTGCCTGGGGACAATTTCCCGTATTGTAAAGTGCTGCGTTGCAGTCATTTATATTTGCCATATTAGTGCCGCATGCAGAACCCAGCATTGCAGCAAGTTGGGAGTTATTGGAAAAACAACGACTTTTGTCTTTTTTTGCGGATTTTTCATGTTCTTTGGTAATATTTCCCCAATATCCCTCATATATTATCAGTATTATGTAATTGACGCAAACAAAAAATACGCATGATACCAGCGCCGGTTTTACTTAAAACCGCTGCCTGCCGTACAGCGGACAGGCCGGTCAGGAACAGGCATGGCAATCACGATTAAGACAGGGGTTGTATATTATACTATGTTAGAATATGTAAAGAAAAATTTTTCCTGCATCCTTTCCGTACAGGACCACGGAGAAGGATGCGGGTGTGCAGACGAAATATACGATACGGTGCAGACCATGAACATCAGCCAGACCTTGAATTATTCCATCCTTTTAATCATTATGGAAGCCTTCAGCCTAATCGTATATCTGGCCACAGACTTTACAGGCAGGGCTGTTTCCATGCTCAGCTTTACCATGCTGCTGTTCCTTCTGTTCATTGCCCTTAATATTGTATACTGCAAATACTTATTAAAACAGCAGCGGACCTGTTCCACAAGGCGGAGGCTGAAACACCATACATACTTTTTCACTGCCATATTTGCCCTGTACTGTATTACAGTGAACCACATCTGCCTGCAGAGCCGCCTGACAGCAGAGAGTGTCCTTATGTTTTACATTTACATTGCCGCCGGGCCCATCTATTCCTTTACCGAAGCACTGGCCTCGGTGCTGGCTACCGCCCTGGCTGCAATTCCGGCTTTCAGAGCCCACCATGTGCCGCCGGCCCTGTATTCCAACCTGTTTCTATACAGCTTCATCAGCCTGTTCCTGTCCCAGATGCGCTGCCACATCATTGTGAGCAACCTGCAAATGGTAAGAAAGGCCAGGGATGAACAGGTCTGTCTCCAGGAGCGGGCCGACAAGGACCCTCTGACGCAGCTTTTCAACCGCAACGGCTATTCTCTCCGGCTGGAGGAGCTGATTCCCTACAGCATACGGTTACATGTGCCGGTAGCTGTCATCATGATCGATATTGACTATTTCAAACAGTACAATGACACCTACGGCCATGTGCAGGGCGACGAATGCCTGAGGAAGGTGGCCGCTGCCCTGTCCGGCAGCATACACCGGGAAAATGACCTGATCTGCCGGTTTGGAGGGGAGGAGTTTCAGATACTGCTCTGTGACGTCCCCCCCTCTGACGCCATCAAGGTGGGTGACCGTTTGAGGAAATCTGTGGCCGATTTAAAGATTCCCGCAGCCAACCGGAGCGCCTCCCCCTTTGTGACAATCAGCGTGGGGGTGGTGAGCACGCTCCTTACCTCCATGGATGATTACCACAAGCTGGTACGGGCAGCGGATGATGAACTTTACTACGCCAAAAGCCACGGAAAGAATATGATTTCCTTCCGGGAACTGAATCCGGCTCCCAGCTCCGACTTATCCCTGGAGGACAAACTGGAGCACGCAAAGCTCATATATGACAGCATCCCCTTCCCCTTTGCCATCATACAAATTCAGGCAAAGGACGGACAGGCCTGCGATTTTTCTTATGTATATGTAAATGAAGCCTGCGCCCGCCTGGAATGCCGTTCCAGAAACATCCTCTACCGCAAAAGCTTCCTGAGCCATTATCCGGACGCCGATACACGGCGTCTTCCCGCCTACTATGAAACAGCCATGCACGGCGGACGCCAGATGTTTTACGATTTCAGCCCGGAACGCAGCAAGTACCTTAAAATAGAGTGCTTTCAATTCCACGAAGGCTACTGCGGCTGCCTCATCGAGGATGTGACGGACCAGCACTATTTTGAACTGTACGGCAATAATGAGCTGGGACTTCTGAACCAGGTGGTAAACGGCGGCATCCTCCTGACCAGCTACCAGGCAGATTTCCCGGAAGTCATATATATGAATTCCAGGCTGCTTCACGCCCTTGGCTACTGCAGCCTGTCCGAGTACAAGCTTTTGTCCGCAGACTCCTTATCGTTCCTTAAACAGCTGCACCCGGATGACACCCATACATTCCAGGAGACCATGACCGTATTTTCCACAGACGACACAGTGCGCAGCTGCATCATACGTATTCGCAGGAAGGACGGCGCATGGCTGTGGTTCATGCTCAGAGGCAAACTGATTATTGACGAACACAAAAATCCCCTCAACCTGTTCACTGTATACCACATTACCCGACAGCTGAAGCAGCTGGGGCAGATGGTTCCTCAGGTGGATGGGGATTCCCGTATCAGTCTATGAAAACACAGGAGCTTTCCGGCGCTCTAAGCGCCGAAGATCTGCTCCGCATAATTTACAGATGCCATGGCATCCCTGCAATAAGCGTCAGCGCCTATGGTCCTGGCATAATCCTCCGTCAGCACAGCGCCGCCCACCATCACCTTTACGGAGGAGGAAGCAGCCCTTAGCTGGCGGATGGTTTCTTCCATGCTGGGCACGGTGGTGGTCATGAGGGCGCTCAGACCCACTAGGGCAACCTGACGCTCCACGGCCTCCTTTACAATGACCTCCGGCGGCACGTCCCTTCCCAGGTCGATGACCTCATAACTGTAATTTTCCAGCAGGACCTTCACGATGTTCTTGCCGATATCATGGATGTCGCCTTTCACCGTTGCCAGGATAATGGTGCCTTTCTTTTCCTGTGCCTGCCCGCTGCTGTCCAAGGCTGCCTTGATGACCTCAAACGCAGCCTTGGCAGCCTCCGCGCTCATAAGAAGCTGAGGCAGGAACACAGTTCCCTTCTCAAACCCCTTCCCCACTCGGTCCAGGGCCGGTATCATCTCACGGTTGATAATATCAAGCGGCTCCCTCTCCTTTAACAGTGCAGTCACCGCGTTGTGGGCGGCTTCCTTAAGCCCCCTCTCAATGGCTGCCGCCAGGGCCGGGACCTGGCTTCCTTTAGTCTCTCCTGAACCGGAAATGTTGTCTGCCCCTGTACCGTCCCGGCTGCCGCTCCTTCCGATGGTCTGGCCCAGGCCCGCGCTCTGTCCGCTGTACACGCTGATATACTGGCCGCACTGGGGATCCCGGTCCATAAGCGCGTTAAAGCTGTAGTAAGCCCGCATCATGGCCTCGGAGTTAGGGTTTATGATGGCAGCTCCCAGCCCGCATTCCATGGCCATGGTAAAGAATGCGGCATTGATGATTTCCCTCTGGGGCAGTCCGAAGGATATGTTGGATACCCCCAGCACGGTTCCCACTCCCAGCTCGTCCCGGATACGCCGCAGGGTCTCCAGGGTGGTAAGGGCCCCTTTGCTGTCGGAACTGACCGTCATGCAGAGTCCGTCCAGAATAATATCCTCCGGTCCGATTCCGTACTCCGCTGCCCGTTCTATGATTTTCCTGCCCACGGCCAGACGTCCCTCTGCCGTATCGGGAATGCCGGACTCATCCAGGCAGAGGCCCACCGCCACTCCGCCGTATTTTGCCATCAGCGGAAATACGCGGCTCATGGACTCTTCCTTGCCGTTGACAGAGTTAATCAGCGGTTTTCCGTTGTATATACGCATGGCGCGCTCCATGGCTTCCATGTCCGATGTGTCGATTTGAAGAGGCAGGTCGATGATGGCCTGAAGCTCTCTCACAGCCTCCTCCATCATGGACGGCTCATGGATTTCAGGAAGTCCCACATTCACATCCAGCACATCCGCCCCGTTGTCCTGCTGGCTGACCCCCTCCTTCAGGATATATTCCAGGTTGTGGTCCCGCAGGGCCTGCTTGAATTTGGACTTGCCGGTGGGATTTATGCGCTCCCCGATAATGATTGTCTTATGGCCGGCGGTCACTGCCTTTGCATAGGAGGACACCACAGTGCGGTGTTTTTTCTCGGGCCACACCACAGGCATGTCCTTACACCGCTGTGTCATCAGGCGTATATGCTCCGGGGTGGTGCCGCAGCACCCTCCCACCACCACAGCGCCCATTGCCACGATTTCCTCCATGACAAGGGCAAAGCCCTCAGCGTCTATGTCGTACACCGTCTTTCCGTTCTCGCTTCTGGGAAGGCCTGCATTGGGGTTTACCAGCACGGGAAGGGAGGACACCCTCAGAATTTCCTCCAGGATACCCTTCATCTGCACAGGCCCCAGACCGCAGTTGATGCCCAGGGCATCCACCCTCAGTCCCTCTAACAGGGCCACGGTGGACTCCACGTTTCCGCCGGTCAGAAGCTTTCCCTTTTCATCAAATATAACGGTTGCGAACACAGGCAGGCGTTCCCCTGTATCCGGCCTGAATCCCGCCTCCCTGGCAGCCAGCACCGCGGCCTTCAGCTCATAACTGTCGCTCATGGTCTCTATGAGCACCAGGTCTGCTCCCGCCCTGGCGCCAATGGATACCACCTCTTTATAAAGCTTCACCGCATCCTCAAACTCCAGGTCCCCCAGAGGTTTTAACAGGCGTCCCGTAGGTCCCAGGTCCAGGGCCACGTATCCGTGTCCTGCCTCCCTGACCGCGGTTCTGGCATTCTCCACTGCGGCTGTCACGATGGGCTCCAGATCATCCTTAAATTTAAGCCCGTTGGCGCCAAATGTATTGGTGGTCATGATGTCTGCGCCGGCCTCCAGATAGGACCGGTGTATGGATATAAGCACATCCCGGCGGGTCAGGTTCCACGTTTCCGGAAGCTCTCCCGGTTTCAGGCCCTGGGCCTGGAGCAGGCTTCCCATTCCGCCGTCGCAGAACAGGCGGCGTACCTTCATCTCTTCTAATATTGTCATCGTCATTCTCCGCAAGTCCTCTTAACTGTTCAAAATGTCGTTTACCAGGATGTCCACCTGCTCTCCGCTGGTAATCCAGCTGGTGCAGAGGCGGATAGCCGTATGGCTTTCATCCACCCTTCCCTGGTTGGTGTAACTGTACTTATCCTTCCACGACTCCAGAAGGGCATCCGGCATGATGGGAAATACCTGGTTTGTGGTGTTTTCCACCAGGAAGGGATATCCCTTTTTGACACAGGCGCAGCGTATCTTGTCTGCCAGCCTGTCCGCATGGGCTCCCAGCTCAAAATACAGGCCGTCCCGTAAAAGCTCTCCAAACTGTATGCCCAGAAGGCGGCCCTTGGCCAGCATACCGCCCCTCTGCTTAATATGGTAGCGGAAATCCGCCTTCAGCTCATCGTTCAATATAACCACGGCCTCCCCAAAAAGAGCCCCCACCTTGGTTCCTCCGATGTAGAATACGTCGCAGGAAGCTGCCAGTGACTTAAGGTCCAGGTCATTCCCCTCCGCCGCCAGGCCGTATGCCAGACGGGCGCCGTCCACAAACAGGTACAGGCCGTACTTCCTGCACACCCCATACAGGTTCTCCATCTCAGCCCTGGTGTAAATAGTGCCCAGTTCCGTGGGGTTGGAGATATATACCATCTTCGGCTGCACCGTGTGCTCAAAGCTCTCGTCCCGGATATGGGCCTGGTACAGTTCCTCCACCTGCTCTGCCGTAATCTTGCCGTCCTCAGAGGGCAGGGCCAGCACCTTGTGTCCGGTGGCTTCTATGGAGCCTGTCTCATGTACATTGATGTGGGCCGTCACAGCCCCCACCGCCCCCTGATGGGAACGCAGGGCAGATGCTATGACCGTCAGATTGGCCTGGGTGCCTCCCACCAGGAAATGGACCGCTGCATCCTCCCGTCCGCATAGCCTGCGGATGATGCCTGCGGCCTCTGCGCAGTAATGGTCCTCCCCGTATCCGGGCGTCTGCTCCAGATTAGTCTCTGCCAGTTTCTTAAGTATGCGCTCATGGGCGCCTTCGCTGTAATCACAATTAAAACGAATCATAATATAATTCCCCTTTTTATTTTATTTTTATGCCGCCGCCTTAAAGGGCTTTCCCCTGTCACCTCCGGTAGGGGCAGTCCGTCTTGGCACAGGCTTCACAGCCTTTTACATCGCAGCGGTAAGGTTTCCTGCTGGCTCCCATGACCGCTGAAACAGATTTGGAGGGCATCATGAGAAGACTGTCCGTCAGCTTGATGCCGATGCGTTTTCCGGCCTCCAGGGCCTCTAACAGCATACCCTGGCATTCCAGCGGAAAGTCTCCGTAACCGGGGCTGAACCTGGGGCGCAGATAACGGCCTTTTGCCTCATATTCCGACTTTATCACGGTACATACCTGGTCGCAGTACTCCTCAATCATGGCCGCTGCCGCGGCCTGCATGACCACGGCCCTGCTCATCTGGAGACGGCTGTACTTCTGAATCAGATGGTCGGCCCCGCAGCCAAGGGTGGCCGCAAACACAATAATCTGATCGCAGTCCTTCAGATTCCCCCACAAGTTCCTGCTCCTGGCATCAAAACAGCCTCCGTCAATTCTGTAATCCTCCCCCAGTGACAAAGGATATTCCCGGTACAGATGTCTGGGTGTGGCAGCTTCCCATAATTCCGCCATGGACTGCTCCACCATGGCCGCCACTGCCCCGTCAGCCTCCTGTCCCCTGTACCCCAGATAGCGGAGGACCTCCCTCCTGTCTACGTCCTGTATGTCCATATGTCTTTTCTCCCGATGATCGTTCTTCTGATATTCGTTCTCCCGCGTTCGTTCTTCTGAGTTTTTTTCTCCCGCGGTATAGTGATGAGATTTTTTCTCCTGAGTTTTTTCCCAGTGCTGTATCCGGCCCTATAAAATCTCCGACAGGTTTTCCTTTATCTTCATGGCCACATCCGGCTTATTCATGGAATACACATGGATACCGTTGACTCCGTTGGCTATCAGGTCAATGATCTGGTCCGTGGCATAGGCTATTCCGGCCTGCTTCATGGCCGCGGGATTGTCCCCGAACCGGTCCACAATGGACATGAACCTGGATGGCAGGTAGGTCCCCGACATCTGGGTAATCCTCCGTATCTGCTTTGCGTTGGTCACAGGCATGATGCCGGCAATCACAGGCACCTGGATTCCCTTTTCACGGATGCGGTACAGATAGCTGTAAAGAATGCTGTTGTCAAAAAACATCTGGGTTGTGACAAAATCGCATCCGGCCTCCACCTTCTGCTTCAGGTAATCTATGTCCACAGACTTGTTGGCTGATTCCACATGGCCCTCCGGGTAACATGCGGCCCCGATGCAGAAATCACCTGCCTTTTTGATTTCCCATATCAGCTCTGAGGCATAGTGGTATTCCCTTGGCGTACTGCCGTCCTGGGGGATATCCCCGCGCAGGGCCAGTACATTTTCAATGCCGCGCTCCTTTAACTCCCCCAGCACATGATGCACCTTTTCCCTGGTGGATGAAACACAGGTGAGATGGGCCAGAGGCGTCACCCCGTATTCCTCCTTGATGGCGGAGGCGATTCCAACCGTATAATCGCTGGTTCCCCCTCCTGCCCCGTATGTAACACTCATAAACGAGGGCTTTAATTTTGCAATCTCCGCGGCTGCCTTCTCCACGGAATCATATGCATCCTCTGTCTTTGGGGGGAACACCTCAAAGGAGAGGGTGGGCTTTCCTTCTGCCAGTATGTCGCGTATTTTCATTTCTGTTTCCCTTCCTCATGCGTCATCCAAAAAAGCTCCGGCACCCCAATAATCAGGATTGCCGGAGCAAGCATTTACATTTCTACGGTCACTTTCTTCAGATGCCAGATATCCTTCACATACTCCTCAATGGTACGGTCAGATGTGAACTTTCCGCAGTTGGCCGTGTTAAGGATGGCTGCCTTAGCCCACCATGCCTGGTCCCTGTAAGCCTTATCCACCCTTTGGTGCGCCTCGGCATAGGAACGGAAGTCCTTGAGGATAAAGTAGGTATCAGCCCTGTCGCTGCTCTTGGTATTTAAGAGAGAGTTATAGATGTCCCTGAACAGCTCTGGGTTATCCGGTGCATAGTAGCCGTTAATCAGCTGCATGAGCACACGGCGGATTTCCTGGTCATTGTTAAAGATATCCATGGGGTAATAGCCGCCGTTGTTCTCGTAGTTAATAACCTCGTCGGAGGACATGCCGAAGATAAATGCATTATCCGCTCCCACTTCCTCCACGATTTCCACATTTGCTCCGTCCATGGTTCCCAGGGTAAGGGCCCCGTTGAGCATAAACTTCATGTTGCTGGTGCCGGAAGCCTCCTTGCTGGCCGTGGATATCTGCTCGCTGACATCAGCCGCCGCAAATATGAGCTCTGCGTTGGATACGCGGTAATCCTCGATGAACACCACCTTAATCTTGCCGTTAATGGACTTGTCATTGTTGATGACATCCGCCACAGCATTGATAAGCTTGATGGTCAGCTTAGCCCGCTTATAGCCTGCGGCTGCCTTTGCGCCGAAGATAAAGGTCCTGGGAATCATATCCATATCAGGATTATCCTTCAGCTGGTTGTACAGATACATCACATGGAGAATGTTCATCAGCTGGCGCTTATACTCATGAAGCCTCTTGACCTGCACGTCGAAAATGGATCGCGGGTCCACGTCAATGCCGTTATTCTCCTTTATATATCTGGCAAGGCGCAGCTTGTTCTGGTACTTGATGTTCATAAACTCAAACTGGCACTTCTCATCCCCTGCAAAGAGTTCCAGCTTCTTGATGTGGGGAAGGTCGGTAATCCACTCATCGCCAATTTTGGAGGTGACCCAGTCTGCCAGCAGCGGATTGCCGTGAAGCAGGAACCGTCTCTGGGTTATTCCGTTTGTCTTGTTGTTGAACTTCTCCGGCATCATCTCGTAGAAGTCTTTTAACTCCTGGTGCTTAAGGATTTCCGTGTGAAGCCTGGCAACGCCGTTAACGGAAAAGCTGGCTGCAATCGCCATGTATGCCATCTTCACCTGGCCGTCGTAGATAATGGACATTTTGCGCAGCTTCTCCTGGTTGCCCGGATACATGGTCTGAATCTGGTTCTGGAACCTGCGGTTAATTTCCTCCACAATCTGGTAAATTCTGGGCAGAAGCCGTGAGAACAGCTCGATAGGCCACTTCTCCAGCGCCTCTGACATGATGGTGTGGTTTGTATAAGCGCAGGTCCTGGTGGTTACCTCCCATGCCTCATCCCATGTAAGTCCCTCCTCATCCAGAAGGATGCGCATCAATTCAGGGATGGCAACCGTGGGATGGGTGTCGTTCAGCTGAAACACTACTTTTTCATAGAATTTTCTGATGTCATCGTGCTTCTCTTTATACTTTTTAACCGCCCTCTGTACGCTGGCGGAAATAAAGAAATACTGCTGTTTCAGGCGCAGTTCCTTGCCTGCGTAGTGGTTGTCGTTGGGGTAAAGGACCTCCACAATGGTTTTGGCCAGGTTCTCCTGCTCCACTGCCTTCTGGTAGTCTCCCCTGTCAAAGGAATCCAGATTAAAGGTGTTGATGGGTTCTGCGTCCCAGATACGCAGGGTATTCACCACATTGTTGCCGTATCCGATGACCGGCAGGTCATAGGGCACCGCGCGGACAGACTGGTATCCGTCCTGTACGAAATGGTTTACTCCGCCCTGGTTCTCAATGCGCACATAGCCGCCGAATTTAACCTCGGCCGCATACTCCGGCCTGCGGATCTCAAAGGGGTTGCCGTCCTTTAACCAGTTATCAGGCACCTCCACCTGGTAGCCGTTTTCAATCTTCTGCTTGAACATGCCGTAGCGGTAACGGATGCCGCAGCCATATGCCGGATATCCCAGGGTTGCCAGCGAATCCAGGAAACAGGCCGCCAGACGTCCCAGGCCGCCGTTTCCCAGGGCAGCATCCGGCTCCTGGTCCTCTATCACATTCAAATCAAAGCCCATCTCGTCCAGGGCTTCCTTGATCTCATCCCTGGCGCAGATATTGATGATATTATTGCCCAGGGCACGGCCCATGAGGAACTCCATGGACAGGTAGTATACTGTCTTAACGTCCTTTTTCTCATATTCCTTGTGAGTGGCAATCCACTCGTCAATGATGACGTCCTTCACAGCATAGGCCACTGCCTGGAATACCTGCTGGGGAGTCGCTTCATCAATGGTCCTTCGGAACATGTTCTTTACGTTGTCCACCACGCTGCGCTTGAACGTTTCCTTATCAAATCCTTTATTCATCGGCCATTATCCTCCTGCTTTAAGTTCCTCTTCTATTACAGAACTATTGTATGTAAATCATTCCCAAATTATCAGACGGGGCGGGGTTTTATGGGCCCCGCCTCACAATCTTACCATTATTTCATGGTCTTTTCAACACCGAGCATTACATTTTCGCCGTTAATGTTCCACTCTTTGACAAAGCCGGACATGGCGCCGATGCTGATATGGTCCGCCATGACCTCTGTTTTGATCTCGTCCGCATGGGCCTTAATCAGTTCTGCAATCCGGTCATTTCCATCCTGGAATACGCTGATGTGGTCCATGACCTCAAATCCGGCCTCCTTGCGCATGGTCTGAATCTTGCTTATGAGCTCCCTCACAAAGCCCTCCTCAATCAGTTCAGGAGTCAGGTTGGTATCCAGCACAACGGTCACATAGTTGTCTTCCTCTGTCACATAGCCGTCCTTCTGGGAAACATCGATCAGCAGGTCATCCTTTGTCAGCACCACTTCCTGGCCGTCATAGTCAAAGGTAAGCTGTCCCTTCTCATTCAGGGTGTCCATGGCGGCGCTGCCGTCGATATCGGTCAGCGTCTGGCGAATCCGGTTTAACAGCTTGCCGTACTTTGGTCCCACGGTCTTTAACTGGGGCTTGAAGGTATAGGAGGTAAATTCCCTTACATCGTCGGAGAAAATCACCTGCTTCACATTCAGCTCTTCCTCGATAATCTGCACGTAGAACCTTGACAGCTCATGGTCAGCCTTCACATACATCCGGGCAATGGGCTGGCGGTTCTTGATGTTGGCCGCATTCCTGGCCGCGCGTCCCATGACAACCACCTTCAGCACTTCATCCATGTCGGATTCCAGCTCCGTGTCAATCCAGGACTCATTCACCTCCGGGAAGTCGCACAGGTGTACGCTTTCAGGCGCGTTCCCGTCCACTTTTCTCACGATATTCTGGTAAATCTGCTCTGTCATGAAGGGAATCATGGGAGCAGCCGCCTTTGCCACGGTCACAAGAGCCGTGTACAGGGTCATGAAGGCATTAATCTTATCCTGCTCCATTCCCTTTGCCCAGAAGCGCTCACGGCTTCTGCGCACATACCAGTTGCTTAAGTCATCCACAAACTCCTGGAGGGATCTGGCCGCCTCAGGAATCTGGTAATTCATCAGGCTGTTATCCACTGTCTTTACCATGGAATTCATCTTGGACAGCATCCAGCGGTCCATGACCGGAAGCTTGTCGTATTCCAGGGTATATCTGGTGGGATCAAAATTGTCAATATTGGCGTACAGCACCCAGAATGCATAGGTATTCCAAAGGGTACCCATAAACTTGCGCTGTCCCTCGGTCACTGCCTTATCCTGGTAGCGCTTTGGAATCCAGGGAGCGCTGCAGGTGTAGAAGAACCAGCGGATGGCGTCCGCGCCGTGGGCGGCCAGGGTATCAAAGGGATCCACTGCATTGCCCTTGGACTTGCTCATCTTCTGTCCGTTCTCATCCAGCACAAGCCCCATGACAACTACATTTTCATAAGGCGCCTTGTTGAACAGCAGGGTGGACTCAGCAAGGAGGGAATAGAACCATCCTCTGGTCTGGTCCACTGCCTCGGATATAAACTGGGCCGGGAACTGCGACTCGAACAGTTCCTTATTCTCAAAGGGATAATGGTGCTGCGCAAAGGGCATGGCGCCTGAATCAAACCAGCAGTCAATCACCTCAGGCACACGCTTCATGGGCTTATTGCACTTGGGGCACTTGATGTTTACAGCGTCAATATATGGGCGGTGAAGCTCGATTTCATCGGGGCAGTTGTCGGATAAGCTCTTTAATTCCTCGATGCTTCCGATGGAATGCTGGTGTCCGCACTCGCACTCCCAGATATTAAGCGGGGTGCCCCAGTAACGGTTTCTGGAAATACCCCAGTCCTGAATATTCTCCAGCCAGTCCCCGAAGCGGCCCTTGCCGATGGAATCCGGAACCCAGTTAATGGTATTGTTATTGCGGATCAGGTCATCCTTCACAGCGGTCATTTTGATGAACCAGGACTCTCTTGCATAGTAAATGAGAGGGGTTCCGCAGCGCCAGCAGTGGGGATAGCTGTGCTCAAAGCTGGGGGCTGAGAAAAGCAGTCCTCTGGACTCCAGATCCTTTAACACCATGGGGTCCGCATCCTTCACAAAGGTGCCTGCAAAAGGCGTATCCGCCGTCATATCGCCCTTGGCGTCCACCAGCTGCACAAAGGGAAGGTCGTACTTGCGGCCAACGTTGGCATCATCCTCACCAAAGGCAGGTGCAATGTGTACGATGCCGGTACCGTCTGTCAGTGTTACATAGTCAGCGCAGACCACATAGTAGGCTTTCTTGTGCTGCTTCTCGCACAGGGGCACGGAGCAGTCATAGAGGGGCTCATATTCCTTGAACTCCAGGTCCTTGCCCTTGTAAGTCTCCAGCACCTCATAGTCCTCACCCAGCACGGTATCTGCCAGGGCCTGAGCGATATAGTAGGTGTAGCCGTCGCCTGTCTTTACTTTTACATAGTCTTCCTTGGGGTTCACACACAGGGCCAGGTTGCTGGGAAGGGTCCACGGCGTGGTGGTCCATGCCAGGATATAGGCGTCTTCTCCCTTAGCCTTAAAGCGGGCAATGGCGGAACGCTCCTTTACATCCTTATAACCCTGGGCCACCTCATGGGAGGACAGCGGGGTGCCGCAGCGCGGACAGTAGGGAACCACCTTAAAGCCCTTGTACAAAAGACCCTTGTCCCAAATCTGCTTAAGAGCCCACCACTCGGACTCAATAAAGCTGTTGTCATAGGTTACATAGGGATTGTCCATATCAGCCCAGAATCCAACGGTGTTGGAGAAATCCTCCCACATGCCCTTGTACTTCCAGACACTTTCCTTACATTCTTTGATAAACGGCTCCAGACCATACTGCTCAATCTGCTCCTTGCCGTCCAGTCCCAGCTTCTTCTCAACTTCCAGCTCCACAGGCAGGCCGTGGGTGTCCCATCCGGCCTTTCTCGGCACCATATACCCCTTCATGGCCCGGTATCTGGGAATCATATCCTTGATTACACGGGTCTCCACATGGCCGATATGAGGCTTGCCGTTGGCAGTTGGCGGTCCGTCATAAAATACATAGGGCTTGCAGCCCTCCCTCATCTTAATGCTTTTCTCAAAGATGTGCTCTGCTTCCCAGAACTTCTCCACTTCTTTTTCCCGTTCCACAAACTTAAGGTCTGTGGGGACTTTGTCATACATAACGTCTTCCTCCGTTCCATTCATGATAGATTTCTATTCTGGTATGTGAAAAAGATTGTATATTCTTCCATGAAGCAAAAAAGGCTTCCGTCCCGAACAGGACGAAAGCCATAAACCGCTTCGTTTAACCACCTATTACTGCATACCATCATATGAGTTCCCTTAACGCGGGAAACGCGTCCCGGCCTATCATGCGCTGCTGACGCATCCCTTCAGCCGGACAGCTCCGGAGTGATTTTCAGTTCTGCATTACTTGCACCGGTTTCCACCATCTCCGGCTCTCTGAGGCGTTCCTGCAGGCCTACTGTCTCCATCTATGCCTTTTTCATTTAACTTCTTTATTATAATAATGCATGCGTAAAATGTCAACCGTGTATCTGATTTTCGTTTATTTTGACATACCAGTTGTTCCGTCTTTGATTGTTAAATTTTTATCATTTCGTTTGCCTTTTCCAGAATATGTGTTATACTACTAACCAATATTACTGCACAGCCGTCAAAATCCTGCCGCACCGCATACCCTGCGTACAGCACACCGGCTGCGCCCAGGGAGGAACCTATATGGAGCAGAGAAATCTTACCTTACTCACAGACCTGTATGAGCTAACCATGATGCAGGGGTATTTCAAAGAAAAGGACGCCAACGAAACCGTTGTATTCGACATGTTTTACAGGACCAATCCCCACGGCAACGGCTTTGCCATCTGTGCCGGATTGCAGCAGGTCATTGAGTACATTGAGGACCTGCATTTTGATGACAGTGACATTGAATACCTGAGAAGCCTGGATATGTTTGAGGAGGACTTTCTGAGCTATCTCAACGAATTCCGCTTTACAGGCAATATTTACGCCATTCCGGAGGGAACCGTGGTTTTCCCCAGGGAACCCCTTGTCAAGGTCATTGCCCCCATTATGCAGGCCCAGCTCATCGAGACAGCGCTGCTCAATATCATCAATCACCAGAGTCTCATTGCCACCAAGACAGAGCGAATCGTCTACGCGGCCAAGGGAGACGGCGTCATGGAATTCGGACTGCGCAGGGCCCAGGGACCGGATGCCGGCACCTACGGAGCAAGGGCAGCCATGATAGCCGGATGCATCGGCACCTCCAATGTACTCTGCGGGAAAATGTTCGATGTCCCGGTAAAGGGAACCCATGCCCACAGCTGGATTATGAGCTTTCCCGACGAGCTGACCGCCTTCCGCACCTATGCCAAGCTTTATCCCACTGCCTGCATCCTGCTGGTGGATACCTATGATACCCTGGGTTCCGGCATCCCCAACGCCATCCAGGTATTTAAGGAGATGAGGGAAGCCGGTATTCCTCTTACCTTCTACGGCATCCGTCTGGACAGCGGTGATTTGGCCTACCTGTCCAAAAAGGCCAAAAAGATGCTCAACGAGGCCGGATTCCCGGACGCAGTGATCTCCGCCTCCAACGACCTGGACGAGAACCTGATCAACTCCCTGAAAATGCAGGGAGCCACCATCAATTCCTGGGGAGTGGGCACCAACCTGATTACAGCCAAAGACTGCCCGTCCTTCGGAGGCGTATACAAACTGGCTGCTGTAATGGACAAGGCCACAGGCCAGTTTGTGCCTAAAATCAAGCTGTCAGAAAACGCGGAGAAAATCACCAACCCAGGCAACAAGACCATACAGAGGATTTATGATAAGGCCACCGGCAAAATCATAGCAGATTTGATTTGTCTGGTAGGCGAGGAATTCGACACCCGCAATTCCCTCCTTCTCTTCGACCCCTTAGAGACATGGAAAAAGACCATGCTGGCACCAGACAGCTATACCATGCGGGAACTGATGATCCCCATTTTCCTGGACGGCAGGTGCGTATACCAGTCTCCGAAGGTAATGGATATCCAGGCCTACTGTAAAAAAGAGCTGGATACCCTGTGGGATGAGTCCAAGCGTCTCATCAACCCCCACACAGTCCATGTGGACCTGTCCAATGAGCTGTGGCACACAAAGAACCAGCTGCTGGATTCCTTCCACAGAAAATAAACAGACATAGACGTGCAAAAGGCCGGAACCATCTCCGGCCTTTACTAATTTCCCATCTTATCCCACTCAGCTGCCAATGTTCCCGGAAGGTATTTCCGGCTCCCTTAAATCCCGCCATCCACCAGAAGGGGAAGTACATTCTGGGGAAGGTCGTATATGACCATATCGGCTTTCTCATCCAGGGGCCTGGGTATACGGTGGATAATTACCATCTTCCTGCCCTGGAAGTACCGTATGTAGTTGCTGTATACCTCTGACCGCAGACTGGTTCCCAGCACCAGGAGCACATCGGCCCTGGCTATCTCCTCCGTGGTACGGCTCATGATGCTGCTGTCCACCATCTCCCCGTATAGAGAGGTTCCGGGACGTATCATGGTTTTGCAGTTTTTACAATGGGGAACATGTCTGGAATCCCTGATCTCTTCCATGGAATACAGACGGCCACAGTGGGGGCACCTGTTTTTGTATATGCTTCCATGAAGGTAAATCACATTCCGGCAGCCCACCTGTTCCGGCAAATCGAAAATATTGGTGGTAACAATACATTGAAGCTTGTTCTCTTCCTCCAACCTGGCCAGCGCCCTGACAGACGGAGTCATGTCAGGAATCTTTTTCAGTATCTCCTCGCGGTAAAATTCATAGAAACGTTCCGGCCTTCTGGACAGACAGGAAATGTGAAACAGCTCCTCCGGTGATTCCGAATATTTCTGTTCAATCTCATAAGCCCGTCCTTCCTGCTTAAGTCCCAGAATGCCTCCCTCTTCCATCATCCCGGAACCGCAGATAGCAACCGTATAGCTGCTGTCTGCCAATACCTGCTTCAGGAGTTCCAATGTTTTTTCGCCAATCATACCCGCTCAGTCCTCCTCTTGTTCTGATTGCTCCAGAGCATGTCTGATACCCGCATACTCTGACATCATTATACCGCAAATCCCCCCGCCTTACCACAGGAATCCGCGGGAACTGTAAGCGTCAGCTCCGTAAATCACGGCGTTTTATGTCGAAAAAAGCAGTACACGGCTAAATCAGGTCATTAAAGCAGATGGCTCCGTATGGGCGGATGCTCATTCGGTAAGCGCTTCCCTCTCCTGTGCATTTTTCAATATAGTGTATGAATTCGTCCACCAGTTCATTGGGCAGCACCGCCATGATAACGCCGGCAAAGCCTCCTCCGTGGACCCTGCAGGCCCCCTTCTGCTTTTCTGCAATGAACAGCTCCGTAAGCGCCAGGGTAACCGTGATTCCCTGCTCCTGGTAATCGCTGTTGGTAAAGCAGTTCTGGAGCCATTTCCATGAGGAATTGCCGGATGCCGTTATATTGTTTAAGAAATCCTTAAAACGGTTCTCCTTAAGGGCAAGGACCTCTGCCTCCACCCTTTTATTTTCCTCAAAGAAATGCAGTGCGCGCAGCACGGATCGATCCCCGGCAAACTGCCGTACCTCTGCCAGGTTGTCTATCACCTGTTCCTCGGAAATCTGGGACAATACCTCTTTTCCAAAATACCTGGCCACCTTTTTCATCTCCGCGGGAACCGAGGAATAATCCGCGCTCAGGTCAGCATGGCCCTTGCCGGTCTGTACGATTATCAGGCTGTGGTCCTGGGAACCAAAGTCAAAGTCAATCTTTTCCACCTTAGGTACCAGCGGCTCCATAAAATCAATGGTGATAAGGCCGCCCACAGCACATGCCATCTGGTCCAGCAGGCCGGACGCCTTGTCCCAGTAGTTGTTTTCCGCGAACTTGCCGATATGGGCGTATGCCACGGTGCTCATACGGCCTTCATTAAAAAATGTGTTGAGCATGGAGCACAGCAGCATCTCAAAGGAAGCTGATGAGCTGACCCCTGCCGCGCTTATGACATTGCTGGTGATATATGCGTTGAATCCGCCCACACGGTAGCCGGAATCCTTAAATCCCTGGAGAATGCCCTTTACCAGGTCCACGGTTCCCGCCTTTTTCTCACTGGGTTCCAGATGGTTCAGATCAATGGTAAAATCCTGGTTATATGTCTCGCTGACAATATGTACCTGATTGGATTCATTCGTTCCGGCCACCCCCACACAATCCAGATTAATGCTGCCTGCCAGCACCTTGCCGTGGTTGTGGTCTGTATGATTGCCGCTGATTTCCGTTCTGCCGGGTGAGGAAAACAGCTTCACATCCCCTTCCCCGCCAAACATCTTCTCATACCCGGCCAGCAAATCCTCATAGCGCTTTACATTGGCCTCTACCCCGTCTTCCCCGTAGAGCTGCGCCATAAGAGTCCTGGCGCCGCCGCTCTCCAGCAGTTTTACTGTCTCGTTTACCTTCATGACTTACCTCTCCTATCTTTTCTGAAACTTCTGAATTCAGTTTATCACACATGGCACAGAAACAACAATACAATATTCTCCTGTCTTTATACGTTTTTTTAAATAGGGATGACACCGGACATGCTTTGCTGTTATAATCTCTTAAAACAGTATCATGTAAGAAAGCAGGTATTCACAATGGAATGGAACGGAAAACCATATCACTCCCTGGACTATGAGCTGAGGCAGCAGTTCGGCCGGAAAATCTATAAGCTGTCCCTGGACGGAGGCATGAGCTGTCCCAACCGGGACGGCACTCTGGGAACAGGGGGCTGTATCTTTTGCAGCCAAGGCGGCTCCGGTGATTTTGCCGCTCCCAGACAGACGGCTGTCTCCCGGCAGATCGAGCAGGCCATGGCTCAGGTAAAGAGAAAGATGCCTGACGGCTCACAGGGTTCTTATATAGCCTATTTCCAGTCCTATACCAATACGTACGCTCCCCTGCCCTATCTGAATCAATTGTTTGGGGAAGCAGTCTCCCATCCTGCCGTCGCAGCCCTGTCCATCGGCACCAGGCCGGACTGTCTGGAGCCTGAGGTTATCGGCCTGTTAAAGGATTTAAACCGTGTGAAACCGGTATGGGTGGAGCTGGGCCTCCAGACCATCCATGATTCCACCGCCGCCTTTATCCGCCGTGGTTACGGACTTCCTGTGTTTGAGGACGCCCTCAGACGCCTTAAGGCAGCCGGCCTGACCGTCATTGTCCATGTCATATTGGGCCTGCCCGGCGAGAACAGGCTCATGATGGCGGAAACCGTGCAATATCTGGCCCAAAGCCCCATAGACGGAATCAAGCTCCAGCTTCTCCACATTTTAAAAGGGACCGGCCTGGCAGATTACTGCCGCACCAATCCCTTTCCCATGTTCACAATGGAGGAATACATTGATTTTGTCATAGACTGTGTGGAATTCCTTCCCCCTGAACTGACCATTCACCGCCTGACAGGGGACGGTCCAAAATCCCTTCTCCTGGCCCCTCTGTGGAGCGGCAACAAACGGCTGGTATTAAACACCCTGCACCGCCGTTTCAAGGAGAGGAACACCTGGCAGGGAAAAAGGTATGTCCCGGATTCCTCCTACTCTGCCGCCTTTTCCTCCACCGGCGCCACAATTCCATCCTCCCCAACCGTCACGCCATAGGAAATGGAAGTGATATACTGGTAGAAACCCGCCTTGTCTCCTTCATCCTCCAGCATCCTGGTATATCCTCCAGAGGATGTGCCCGGCACCAGCCGCAGCAGCGCGTCCTCCCCGTCCCATTCCACGGTCAGCAGGGCTGTTTTCGGAATGCTGCTGCCGAACACAAAATTACCCAGGCTGTACACGATGGGCCTGCCCTTATAATATTCCAGTCCCTGGAGTACATGGGGATGGCTGCCTATCACAAGGTCTGCTCCCGCGTCTATATACTGCTGTCCCAGGGTCCTCTGGTACTCCTGGGGCCGCTCGTCACGTTCAATCCCCCAGTGCACATATACCACAAGGTAATCACAGACCTCCCTGGCCTTTTTGATCTCCTCCAACAGCAAGGCCGGGTCGTAGGTGGTCAGCATGCCCGGTCCCTTGGAAGTGGCGTTCCAGGAACCCTCCGGTATGACCCTGGACGCGCCCAGGAACCCGATTCTGCGGCCCTTTGCCTCCATGAATACCGGTTTTTTGGCTTCCTCCAGATTGGCTCCGGCTCCCACACGCAGGATTCCGGCATCATCCAGGGTGCTGCATGTATCCAGCAGGGCATCTGTACCGAAATCCAGGGCGTGATTGTTGGCCAGGGTCACGATATCTATTCCCAGCTCCTGAAACATGGATACATGTTCAGGCGGCAGCCGGAAGGTAAACTGCTTATCAGCAGCAGCTGTTCCGCGGCTGCTGAAGGGGAATTCTTCATTTGCCATAAAGATGTCGCTGCCGTCAATCACCTGGCGGAATCCGCTGTCCACCACTCCGCCCATATTGCCTGCTTTCCGGTATGCGCCCAGCACATGGTCTGAGAGAAGGATATCCCCTGCAAATACAAGTTTTAGCGGAGAGCCCTCATCCGATGTTCCTGTTCCGGCCCCCTGTGCTTCGGCGTTGTCTGAATGGGCGGATAAACCGCCATCCGCTGCGTCCGGGCCGTCTGTTCCTTGGGCGCCGTCCATACCTTGCAGGCCGTCCGTTCCTTGGGCGCCGTCCGAATCTGCGGCGGCGCCTGTTTCTGCCCCGTCCCCTTCCTCCGGTTCCGGCGCCTCCACGCCAGCCACACCGGTGCCTCCCGAGACGCCTACCATCTCAGCCCTGACATATTTGTCCTGTGCTGAGTGCCATATAAAATATCCCGTAATACCGGCCAGCAGCAGCCCTAATAATAAGGCTGCTGCCACAATACATCCTGTTCTCTTCATAAAACCTCTCCTGGCGGGCATCAGACTGCCAGTACAATCCCTCCGTCATTGGCATATACAGTGGCCACGCCCGCTGCGTTGGTAACCACAATCTTCTTGAATCCAACTCTCTTTGCCAGCTCATCCTTTACGTATTCAGCCCGCTCCGGGTTATTCACATGGCAGACAACCGCAATCTTGCCGGCCGCGTCCACCACTTCCTTTACCGCAATATCGCACATTCTCTGAAGGGCCTTGTTCATTCCCCTGGCCTGGTCCAGCTTGATGATGGTTCCTGTATCCGCGCCCATAACAGGCTTGATGTTGAGGGCTGTGGCGAAAAAAGCCTGCAGGCCCGACAGACGCCCGTTCTTGCGGAGTGTATCCAGGCTCTCCAGCACAAAGTAAGTATTCATGCCGTCCCTGTATGCCAGGGTTTTCTCCACCACCTCATCAAATTCCAGTCCTGAATCGCACAGGTTTTGGATAAAGAGGGCAATATTCAACTCCCCTGAGGATGCGGAAAGCGAGTCAATAACAGCCACCTTCTTGGCCTGCTCCGCCATACCTTTTTCCGTCATCTCCTCCTCATACAGCTTCTTTGCCACTGCCGCCGAATTATAGCTTCCGCTGAGGTGGCTGGACAGAGTGATGACAAACACTGCTTCCGCTTCCGCCTCCTCAAATGCAGCCTTAAAGGTCTCCGGTGAAGGACACGCTGTCTTTGGGCACTCCGGGCACGCCTTTACCATCTCTATAAACCGTTTCTGGTCAAATGTCTCATCATCCACCACCTGGGCACTGCCTACCTGCAGTGTCAGCGGTATCATCTGAAATCTGGGATCCTTCTTCATATCCTCTGTTAAATCAAGACAACTATCCCCGATAATCTTATAGGTCATAATTATGTCCTCCGGTTTTTCTTATCCATGTCTTTTCACATGTAGTATTCATTACTACTTATTATAACAGTATGGATGGTAAAATGCAATGCTTATATGTTTCCAGTTTTATGGAGATTTTTTTGGACTGTTTTTTGGGAAGGAGGACCGGATGGGGTGATAGCCCCGTTGGTGGAAAGGGACGGCTGGGGATGATTGGACGGCTGCGGGGCAAGAAGGCGTTTGACCTTCTTACCCCGCAGATACCCATGCCTCCCCTGTTCCGCCCGCTCCCATCCATAAGGATTAAATGGGGAGGTAAAAAATCCGGCTGATGCTGGCGTGATTATTAATATTATTGTCTGTGTGAACTTTCATTCCGGTTTTTTATATCATTCCGGCTTCTCAGCGGGCCTGCTCTATGGCTGATAAAATCTGGTCAATGGTGGCTTGACGGTCGCCGGTGTATTCGATGGATATTTCCATAAGTTTGCCGTCTATCTGGCGGAAGTAGGTGTCCTCGTGCTCCGTGGTGCCGTCGCTGTTCTGGCCGGAGGTCTTTATATACTTGTATTCGTAGCCGCCCATGTTTACGGTACCTGTGCTGTCAACTGCGTAATCGTAATAGCCCGCATAATCAATGAGCCATTCCAGGTAGCGGTCCAGCTGCTGGGTGGAATCGGTGTAGTCTATGGTAAGCAGGTAGCCGGTTCCTCCGTCGTACCAGTAGTACATATTCTCGCCGGCCTCCAAGGGATAGCTGTAATAGCTTCCGTCGCCCAGCATCAGTTCTGCTGCCTCAGGGAATTTCATAAACAGGTTGGCCCAGCGGTTGCTGTAGGTCTTTCCCGATATGGTGCCTGTTTCATAGGCCTGGGCCGGCTGCTGGCTTCCTTCTACCATGTAGCCCTGGGCGTCAAAGGTGTATTGGCTGCCGTCTATGGTCTTGGTCAGGTTTGTCACCATGTGGCCGAATTCATCCACATATTTCCATCTTCCGTTTTCTTCAATCCATGCTTTGTACATGATTTGGCCGTTGCCGTCCAGACGGTATGTAAGGCCGTTCTCGTCCAGGGCCCATTCATTGGTGCCGAAGGTACCGTCCCCGTGGAGATATTGCCACCCGCCTGCCTCCGTATAGCTCCAGCCGCCTCCTGCGTATGGCTGCATCTGGCTTAAAAGCAGGGCTGCGTTTCCTGCCTGGTCACCGGAATAGATCTGGACCAGCATGTAGCAGTTTCCGCCAATCTCCCTCATGTAGACATCCAGGAACATACGGTTGGACAGTTCTTCCATGTAGGCGTCATATTCCTGCTTTTCCTCCGGGGTCATGTCATAACTTCCCATCCAGGCAGACATATACTGCGCCATCAGGGCTCCGTAATTAATCTTAACAGAGTAATAGCCAGCTCCTGCTATGCCGGCCGTCCCCATGGCTACATAGGAACCGTAGGATGCATCCTGGCCCAGCATCTGAAGCATCTCCTGCATGACTCCCTCCAGGCTCTCGCCTTCCAGGTCTGCCACTATGCCGGCCATGGCAAGATAGCTTTCATTCTCCTCATCAATGGCAGCGGCAATGAAATCAATCTTCACCCCGTCCTCTTCCATATAGGACAGATAATCTAATCCCAGGTTACCTCCATACCTTCCCACCTCAAAACCTGCCGGAAATGTGGCCTCAAATCCAGCCATGCTGCTTCTCACCGTACTGCCCGCGATGGTGCTGAGCCCCGTGGGAAGCGCCCAGGCAGTCATGGCGCCTGCCGCAGTCAGTACCGTGCTAAGCAGCACTGCCGTAAAACGTTTACCTCTCATACAACCCCTCTCCTTCCTACTATAAGATATTTCCAGTATAACCGATTTAGAATGCCCGTGCAACGCAAATAGGAACTGGTTTCAAAAATTCCCTCTTGCAACCAGTTCCCATACTTTTGTAATGATTCTGTTATAATTCCGTGTGTTATGCAGGATTACTCTGCTTTTTCGGATTCTGTTTTTTCGCCGGCCATAATCATCATAATTTCATTGCTGCGGCTTACAAATGCTGTCATGCGCTCCGGAGCCAGAGGGCCGTGGCTTAAGCTTGCCAGGTCATACAGCTGCTCGCAGATTTTGGATGTATTGGCATCTTCCTTATGACCCAGTACATACTGCACAAGAGGATGGTTGGCGTTGAGCACCAGAGTCTCTCCTGTACCCCCGAACATGCCCATGTCCATGCCGCCCATGCTGTACATCTTCATCATATCCTGCATACGTCTTGTGTCCTCGGATATGGTAATCATGGAAGCCACGCCCGCATTCTTCATCTTCTCAACCTTGATGTCCAGCTTGTCATTGTTCAGGGCTTTTTTGAAGTATTCCGTCAGCTCCTCGGATGTTTTCTTAAACTCCTCATCGTCTTCCTTTACCTCTTCCTTGAACGCCGCGTTAAGGTCCGTATCAATGCGCAGGAACTTAAGGCCTTCCTTCTTCTGCTCCACATGTGAGATAAACGGGCTGTCTATGGCAGCAGGCATAATGACCGCGTCAATGCCCTCTTCCTTAAACATGTTGATATACTGGCTCTGTTCCTTTTCATTGGTCACATAGAAAATGGTATTCTCATGCTTTTCCTTGTTCTCATCCAGGCAGTCCTGAAGGGTCAGGTATTTGCCCTCCAGGTTCTTGTACAGGATGAAATCTCCCATCTTTTCGGCAAACTTCTCATCCTTGATATATCCGAACTTGATAAAGGGTGCAATGTCGTCCCAATATTTCTCATAATTTTCCCTGTCTGTCTTGCACATGCCGGACAGCTTGTCCGCTACCTTCTTTGTGATGTAATCGGATATCTTCTTCACAAATCCATCATTCTGCAGAGCGCTTCTGGACACGTTAAGAGGCAGATCCGGACAGTCGATGACACCCTTTAAAAGCATCAGGAACTCCGGGATCACTTCCTTGATGTTATCTGCAATGAACACCTGGCTGTTGTACAGCTTGATGGTTCCCTCCAGGCTGTCATACTCCATATTAATTTTCGGGAAGTACAGGATGCCCTTTAAATTAAATGGATAATCCATGTTCAGGTGTATCCAGAACAGCGGCTCCTTGTAATCCCTGAACACCTTGCGGTAGAAGCTCTTATAATCTTCCTCGCTGCACTCATTGGGATGCTTGTTCCACAGAGGATTGGTGTCGTTTAAGGCCACAGGGCGCTTGTTGATTTTATATTTTTCCCTGGAAGGTTCGATTTCCACGGTTTCCTTGGTACCGTCTTCCTTTTCCTTCTCCTCGGTTCTGGCAGGCTCGATTACGGTCTCCACCACGGTATCCTTATCAGTCAGCTCGTCCTTCTCAATGGTCTCATACTGTGGCTCCGCTGTCTCATTGTCCAGAAAGATATCCACAGGCATGAATGCACAGTACTTCTCAATCACTTCCCTGGCCCTGTACTCGTTGCAGAACTCGGTGCTGTCCTCGTTCAGATATAAGGTGATGGTGGTTCCCACCTCAGCCTTATCCCCTTCCTCCATCTCAAAATCAATGCCGCCCTCTGATTCCCAGTGGACTGGTTTGGCATCCTTCTGGTAGGACAGAGAGTCAATGGATACCTTGTCGGAAACCATAAACGCGGAATAGAAGCCAAGTCCGAAATGACCGATAATCTGGTCCTCATTGGCTTTGTCCTTGTACTTCTCCATGAAATCCTGGACGCCGGAAAATGCAATCTGGTTAATATACTTGTCAATCTCGTCCTCGGTCATGCCAAGTCCATTGTCTGTGATCTTTATGGTCTTGTCATTTGGATTCACGGACACCTGGATTTTGTACTCCAAATCCTCCGGTCTCTCGTACTCGCCCATGAGCTCCAGTTTCTTAAGCTTGGTAATGGCATCGCTGCCATTGCTTATCAGCTCCCTGTAGAAAATGTCATGGTCAGAGTACAGCCATTTCTTGATTACTGGGAAAATGTTCTCGCTTGTAATTGATAAACTGCCTTTCTTTGCCATCTTTTATCCGCCTCTTTCTTATATAATAATAGTTCATCATGTTTTGCAATGTTTACTCACAAAATACATTTTAGTACGAGACGAATAAAATGTCAATAAAAAATTAGCACTCATTTTTGTCGAGTGCTAATAATCCGGTTTTTGAATGGAAGGATTCATGGCGGTCCGAAGCTCTTTCTCAACTATCATGCTTGATAATATTTTCCGGGAATCGGTGTAAGCTGAACAGGTATCTGTTTTTTCGGCCGGGCTTCCAGCAAAAACGGCACAATCCCATCCTCCGGCAGACGGTTGCCCGGCAGGATCGTCTGCTTGTGGAATTTAAAGGTGACGCACCACGCGTCTGCGCCGTCAGCCAGAGAAGCCCCCAGCGGAAAGCAGAATTCGCTCTGATCGTCCCGCAGGATGTGGATGAACTCCTGACAGTCGGCGGGTACGGCGCCGCTTACCTTCATCTCACTGATTTTCTCCGCCGTGCCCCTCAGCCATTCCACATCGTAAATATGGGGGCTGTCCAGGGCAAATACAAAAACCGCAGGAAGATATTCTCCTGTGCCGGGGAGCCAAAGGTCGCTGTTGGCCTGTACCACCGCACCGTAGATCATGGGGGCATTGGCATACTTCTCCTTCCACTTCTCCCTGCCAAAGAAGGGCGCCTTTCCGGCCACATCCCGAAAAAAGCCGCTTTCCGTATTGCGGGGTGTGGAGCGGTAAGGCGTCAGCTTGTTCAAATCCGTAGGGACGGCGGCAGCTTTTTGCCGGTCTCCAAAGGCGGCCTCGTCCGCCTCCTCCTGCGCGTCCATCTCCGCCTGCCTGCCTCGGACAGAGGACATATCATACCCTTTTTTCTCCATCTCAGCAATTTCTTCCTCAGTCATAGCAGCATCCCAGCCGCCTGCCTCTTTTACCGGGTCAAATCCAAACAGTCCCATGATCATTCTCCTTTTCTATCATTGATTTTACATCAGTACCCACAGCACCGCGCTGCACAGGATAATGACAGCTCCGCTGATTCCCTGCAGGATGCGATACCCTTTTTCTCCAAAGTTCCGATAGACAAAAGCGCGAAAGCCCAGCCCATCTTCTCCCTGGGGATCGCAGACCCATTTCCAGCGGAAGATCGCCCCCAACAGGAACAGCAACCCCGCCATAAAAAGAAAGAGCTGCCAGTTCGTTTCCAGAAACGGCATAATCCATTCCATAAATCTAGTGTATAAGCCGCTCATGTGTTTCTCCTTTCCATCCGGCTTATATAAAAATCCATATGAAAATCAGCCTGATAAACGGTTCTGTAATTTTTATCTCTATTATCCTTTCAAATCCCGCTGCACCGGTACCTGACCGGTCGATGCGTACATTTAATTACTTTTTATTTTCAATTAGTAATTAAGTGAATTATACATGAAAGCCGTAAAAAAAGCAAGACCTGCGCATAGAAAAACAGCGCACCGCTTAAATGGTGCGCTGTTTGTTGTCATTTGTCCGCATCGGCCAGAGAGGCCAGATAACGGGATAAGGCGGTTGCCTGGGCACGGGCCGTTTGCTCCAGCTCCTCCGGAAAGAAGAAAGGAAGAGACCGGGCCGCCGAGTTATAGATCAGTACCACTGAGAGGATCAGGTTGCCCAGCTCTTTGGGACTGCATTTTTCCTGGGGAATCTGCCAGAGGGCCAGTACCTGTTCATAAAACCGCGCCTGTCCCTGCTGGTAAAGCTCAAACTCTACCGGGCTTAAATGTTTATAAACCCACATTTCTTCCTCCTGGGTCATCACAAAGAAATGGTGCTGACGGCTGTGGACCACCATATCCAAAAAATGATAGATAGTCTCCTCCAGACTCATCCCCTTATTTCCCGCAGTGTTCCGTACTTCCCGGAGCAAAAGCGAAATTTCATAGTCGATGATACGGATGACCAGCTCGGCCAGGGAAGTGTAATAATTGCCGTAAAAGAATGGCTTGGAAATGCCTACAGCCTGGAGTATGTCCTGGAGAGTGGTTCCCTTCAGCCCCCGCTGGGACAGCATTTCCAGGCCCACCGTCAGCAAATCCCGCCCCACCTGTTCCCTCTCCACCTTGGTATAGCCCTTCTTTGACATAGCTTCACCGCCTTTTTGTTGAGATACCAACAGTTTACCACAGCAGCGGGGAAATGTCATGCATCCTTGGAGAAATGCCTGGAAAAGCCTGGAAAAATCCGAAAAAACCATGAGAATACAGGGCGTTTCCGGGGCGCGGCTCATCGTCTCCAATGGCGGCGTAATTCACCAAAGGATGTTACTTTTTACTCCTGTAATAAGACGTAAAAGTCAGTGAAAACACCATAGGTACAACAGCATATCCTGCATTTACCTGTCCTCTGTTATAGAGAACATAGGCAACTCCGGCAAAGGTTAAGATTATAAATATTATACTTAGTGCCAAAGCTATTTTTTTCATTGTCCTCTCCTTATTGCGCGCTCTTTCTTGCAGTCTCTTCAGAAAAGAAAACCGCCTTCGTCAAATTACCAAAGATTTCAGCATCCTTTAATTGATGACCATTACCATTTAAGAAAACCTCCGTATTGTTTGCGGATATTTTTATTTCAGTACCATCGTCCAAAACATAGGTGATTATTATAAGCGGTTCATATGTATCCGATGCCGTGGAAAAAGGAACGTAATTTAAAAAATTTATTAGTTTAACAGCCAGCTCTTTATTTTCTTCATCAACAAACTCTTTTTTAATTCCGGATTCTGTATCTGTCATTGTCACCTCTTTGATATCTTCCATCCTGGGAGGACGCATAAGAGGCCAGCCTTTTGTAAAGACATATATCATTGAAACAACTGTTACTGACAATACTACAGTCACTAAAGTTCTTAACCATGTGACTTTTTCCATCTGTAACCTCCTTAATTCCTTCGGTTCTTCCATAAATATTCTATTAACCCGATAGTGAACAGGACTGCAAAAAGGATCACGCCACCCAGCAATGAAACTCGATACGGATTACCGGATACCAACCCGTAAATAATACAAATCAAATCAAAGCCAACCGTAATTACCAGTGCTTTTAAAAATGCAAGTTGTGCGTATCGTTTCATAGAATTCCCCTCCCATGGTATGTGCAGTTTAATCTTCCATCCATTCGTATTACCAAACATCTATCGCTCAATCATATACTGCAATTTTATCATAAAGAGGCGGACTTATATATGTATCTTTCCTTAATTTTTACGGAATTAAAAAGTATCTTATATCATAACAAACGTTTTATTTCCCCTCCCTTCCTTTCTCCCAAAGATACACCATCACATGTTCGCCTTTCGTGTCATATTCGCCGTTAAAGCAGAAGCCAATCTGTTCATAAAGGCGGATTGCCCTTGTATTATTTTCATACACACTGAGATATACCATGCTGTCTGAATATTCGGCATGGAGTCTGTCAAGCAAGGCAAGCACGGCCTGCCTCCCATATCCTTTTCCCTGATATCTCTTGTCAATCAGCAGCCGATCCAGCCATAACCGTCCCGGAAAAGGGGAAGGAAAATAGCCGTACATCGCAAAGCCAACCAGCGTGTCTCCATCATAAATACAAACAGGCCGCCATAGCTTTAAGTTGTCTGCTTCTTGTAAGCATTCGCCTACACTTTCGATAAATCCGGACTGTTCAGAAAAGACTGACAGATTTTCGGCTTCCCTTCGGTTCTCACTATTTACCGGTTCAAAATGTAATTGATTATTATTTTTCAGATTCATATTAATTTACCTTTCGTTTTAATGTAATATAAAGCAGCTGATTTGTTATAAGCTGTTAGTGTTCCCTGTTTTCATAAAGAAAAAAAGAAAATTCCTCCAGCCTGTGATTAACCTTCAATTTTACCCTTTTCGTGCCCCGCCGAAACATGTTCATGTTTTCGTAAAATCCATAGTTACAGCTTGTGTCAGTAAACACATAAAAATGCTGTATATTCTCTCTTTCCATATATATACAAAAACGACTGAACAATTCCCTTCCAATCCCCTGTCCGTGATAATCCGGATGAATTGCGAAAAAAGACAGTTCTCCCCTGTACTCCTGTGGTTGACCTGATAGAAGTGCTGCGTATATCCGATCTATTTCTTCTAAAAACCGCCATGACCTGCGCCCCTCTGCTGTCATCGAAAGGACAAGTACCGACCATCCGGCCTGCAGACGAAGCACTAACGGACAGCGGTGCCTGCGGATATGGTTCCCCATAATTATCCCGATGGGTTTTCCATCTGCCAGCGCAACCTGGGTAAAGGTTTGTTCAGTTAAGCATAACCGAAGATAGGCTTCGGACAGCCTGACGGCAGTTTTGGGACTGTAATACGACTCATGCTTCCATATGATATTGATAATTGATGAAACCGCCTTAAAGTCCTGCCGCTTATATGGCCGGTAAATAACAGCGTTCATATGTTTTCCTCCAAAAATAAAAAGAGCTGAACAAAACAGTGAACCCGCCAACTGCCTTTTCGATGAAACTGTACGCAGAAACATCAGCAGCAGGCCTGTCCAACCTATTTTACTCAGCTCATGCAGGTACGCCTGCATCGCTATAATAAGTAACTATATCAAAATAAACGTAAAATGTCAAAGGCAGGATTTATGCAGCGGCCATTATGGATTTCTGCGCCACTATTATGGATTTCTGCGTCCGCCATTACAGACGCCTATACTGTGAACACATTTTCCGCATCCTATCTGGACGCTGCGACAGAGGCTATGAATCCCATTCCATATGAGGAGACACAAAAAAATTCGCGTTCAATCCAACCATCAAGAGTCATTCCATTTTAGAATATAAAGCTATCATCATGTTTTTATAATTTTAATACTCCAGTCAATGTGGTATATACATCCATGCCTTTACCGATTGATCTTGAGAATACTTTCCTGACTCAAACAGACGGTTAATGGCACACCTCCCAAATTATACCATGTTCCATCAATCAATATCCAATCCAGTGCCTCTTTTCCATCCGGCTTTTCCATCTGGTTTTTCATCCGGTTTGAAATAATACCACTGGGCCCGTCCGGATTATAAACAGGGCGGCAGTACTCTGACCATTGGAATTTCATAGGCTGTCCGTATTACGAAATCACAAAAAATATGTTATAATAGTTCATAATTGTTAATGTATTAATTCAGGAGGTGCAAGATGAAAAAACTTTATTTCTTACTCTCAACCACGGCAGCATTGTTATCCATTTCCTTTAGCGCATATGCCGGTCAATGGCAGCAGGAAGGGGAGCATTGGAAGTATTTAAACAACGACGGCACATATTCAGCCCATACATGGCAATGGATTGATGGAAATGGTGATGGTATCTCAGAATCTTATTACTTTGACGATAACGGTTTTCTTTACTTGGATACAATAACACCTGATGGGTATTCCGTAAATCAGGATGGTGCATGGGTTGTTAATGGCGTGGTCCAGACAAAGTCCGAAACATCCGGCGAAGGTGAATACATATCTCTGGAGGTTGGCTATAATGCAAAAATTCCGGTGGGAATGGAACGAGTACATAACAATATTCTGGATTACTACAAAAGAACATCTGCCCGTTTTGAGGATGCGCAAGGAACCCGGCTGATTAGCTTCAGCATTGACGATTATAGAAACCAGGCCGAATATTTCAGGACAGTAGAGGGCACAACAGATGCCAGTTTTCAGGAGAGAAAGGCTGATGCGGTCGGAACCACATTAAAAGCAACTGTTGTTTTAAGAGATACTAAAGAATACCATTCTGGCACATGGAGCCATGTCCAATTGACTGATTATGTTGGGGATTATCAGAAACACTGGTCAAATGTTCACTACTTTTTCCAGTCAAATGATTTTGTTTTAACTACTGTAAGGATTTGGAGTACCGGAGCGGATATGGATGTTGATGGTTTTATGAACAGCCTGGTGAAAAATAGTTATTATGATTCTGTACGATAAGATATCAGTGTTCCTAAACCGGCCTTATCATGGCCGGATAATAGGTCAAGGCAAACCACTAATGCCTGTAAATTTCACTGCTTTCCGGTAAGGAGTTGTTGATGGTTTTTGTAACAGATATGTCAAATCCAAAAAAGGCCTATCCAGACCAGTGACTTCCCTATCATAAAAAACAAGTGTAAGAGGTAAAGCACGAATAGTACGCTTTATCTCTCACACTTATATCCCTTTTTACGGAAGAAAATCCCTGATTTTCTTGCTTTTAGAAGGATTACGAAGCTTTCTGAGAGCCGCTGTCTCAATTTGCCGGATGCGCTCCCTGGTCACGTTGAACCGTTTCCCCACTTCCTCCAGGGTCAGGGGATGCCCGGTCTCCAGACCAAAACGCAGAATGATGACCTCACGCTCCCGTGGATTCAGCCCCTGAAGCATGCTGTCAATCTCCTCCCGCAAAAGAAAACTCTCTGCCTTATCCTCTGTGGAGGCATTGGCGTCATCTGCCACAAAATCCCCCAGATTGGAGCCTTCCTCGTCACCTACCGGGGTCTCCAGGGATACGGTATCTCCCGATGCCTGAATCAGCTCCGCCACTCTTTTCCCGGACATGTTTACTTCCTCAGCCACTTCCTCCATAGACGGTTCACGTCCCAGCTTCACAGACAGGCTGCGCTGGGCACGGCGGATTTTATTTACCGCCTCCACCATGTGGACCGGAAGCCGGATGGTCCTGGACTGGTCCGCCAGGGACCTGGTAATGGACTGCTTCACCCACCATGTGGCATAGGTGCTGAGCCGGTAACCTTTGGCATAGTCAAACTTTTCCACCGCTTTCATAAGCCCCAGATTCCCCTCCTGAACCAGGTCCAGAAAACTCATACCCCTGCCGGTATATCGTTTTGCAATGCTGACCACCAGGCGCAGGTTAGCCTCCACCAGCTTGCGGCCCGCTTCCACATCACCTTCTGACTTGCGTCTTGCAAGGTCTGATTCCTCCTCCGGTGTAAGCAGTGCAATGGAACCAATCTCTTTTAAGTATTCACGGATTGGGTCTGCTGTGGACACGCCTTCCAAAAGCCGCTCCTGGCCATATCCGTCGTATTCCTCCTCTTCCTCATCCCCGCCTGAAACCATACTGCCGCCATCCAGCATCTCATCCGGGTCCAGGTGCTCTCTTCCCCATCTGAATTCTTCCTTCACCAGAGACGGCTGCTCCAGCTCGGCATCATCGTCTAAAAGAAAGTCCCCCTCCGGCAATTCTTCTTCCGGTTCCTCGGGAGCCTGTATGTGGACACCCTTGCGCTCCAGCTTCAGATAGACATCTTCCATCTCCTCCGGCGTCATCTGAACATCCCGGAAATGGTCCAGCACCTGGGTCATCTCCAGACGTCCTTCCTGGGCGGCCGCCTCACCGACCAGCTGCTCCAGTCTCTTAGACAATTCCATTTTATCCATATGTTATCCTCCCCCTTCTCCTGGGACATACTAAATATAGGTACTGTATTGCGTAAATCCCTCTTTATAAAGCGGGGCTTACGCAGCACAGTACCGTTATTGGGTCTTCGGGTACGTTAGGTACATACTATCTCATGGGAACGCATGAACTTTTCCACTGCCTTATCCCACTCATTTTCCAGGATCTTGTCCATGGTAAAAAGGTTCAGTGAAGTTCCCGTCACACAATATAATGCTCCGTCTTCGTAACGGATATTCAGATAAAGTCCCTGTATCTGCTCACTGCTTATCCCGCTTCCGGAAGCAAAAGCGAATTTTTCCGTGTCCGAAGGAGGAAGCAGCAGGACAATATGGAAGCTCCCCGGCAGCTTTTTTCCTTTTATCAGCGAAAAGCATACGGGGCGAAGCACTTTCCAGGAGGAAAAGGATTCAATCTGGTTCGCCTCCAGCTCTTCATCTGTATAATATCCCTGTCTGATGTGTCCGTCGATGGAAAAATTGTTGTAGGTAACAATGTTCACTTCCTTAACCAGGAAGCTGTCAAAGTCTTCCTTCAGGAACAGTTTGGATGTAAATGTCTTTACATCCTCTACTTTTAATGCAATCATAACCTTCTCCTGCCCTGGGTTATACCACAGGTTTCCAAATTCTTACTCAATTATACAGTTTTTGACTATTGACGTCAAATAGAAACTGTGGTGATTTTTTTACTGAGTTTTTTGCGGGGGTGCGGGGGTATGTTCTGATATGTTCCGATATATTCTGATATTCTCTGATATAATTTGATATGTTCTGATTGCTTTACTTTAACATATCTCTGCTTATTTTCATAGTGTCATAATATCGACTATATGTTATTTGTTACAGCACCTCCACAACCTCAAAGCGTTCAAACGTAATAGGTGTTTGATCGGTAAAAGTATAACCGCGCTTGGCAGCGTCCCGTGTCCAATAGCGTATATTGCCCGATTTCCATTGTTCAAAGTTTTCGTCCTCACCCTCAAGTTTTACCATATCCCAAGTCAGGTCGCAAAACTTGACGGTTTCAACATGCACCGTCTTAATCACACAAGCCGGAGTGCTTAGACCGTCAAGTACCAGTGATAAATCACCAACGCTTGGCGCCTGCTCATCCTCCAATATAACCGAAACTGTTGCCGTTTTCTTTCCGGCAAGTACCAGGGCTAAAAGTTCGTCTGCCATTTCGGGGCTATCGCCAAAGGAAAAGCGTTCAAAATAATCTTTATCTGTGTTTTTCATTCCTGTTCTCCTATTCTGTAATGTATTTTTTCGTTCGCCGCTTTTTCTGTTCGTATTTTCTGTTCGTATTCTCTGTTTGCCTTTTCGTTCCCCTTTTCCGCTAAAGACACTCTTTACCAATAAGATGCTCTTAAATAGTTGGATAGTCTGGAGATTAATGATTCCCTGTTATTGTCTGATAAAATGCTGAGTCTGTCTTGTAAATGCCCTGATAGGGCTGTTCAATGTAATAATCATTTTTTTCTAAATAGACAAACAGTGTGCTTTTTGCGCCTTCTGTATTTATATCAATTTTTATATACTCATCAACTTGTGGTATATCTTGTACGGATTCTTTCGCTGTTGCTTGTGCATTGTTCATAGACGATATACATTGGCTTATCCACTCACTGTCAGAATATTTTTCCGTTTCTTCTCCAACCGTTACATCAATTGACTGTATGGTGCTTTCCTCTGGTAAGCTAATCGGATTTGCATTTTTTTTGGAACAACCGGCTGCAGAACATGCCATAATACCAGCAATAAGAAAACTTAATATCTTTTTCATCAATTTACCTCCATAAATTCTGTTTGTCGGGCGCGCTTTATCAGCCTACTATGAATATTCTTGTTCCTTCCACTCTAATTTTTAATGTTGAATCTGTCAAGTGGATTCATCTGCTCTTGTTATGGCTTGTTATGGCTATTGTGTCCATGTGTTGTCTTTATGATTGTGTGCTTGCTTTTTGATTCTATGCTTTTTGATTCTATGCTTTATGATTCTATTTTTTATGATATCACTCTGTCCGTCAGTTTTGGCGGCTCTTGAGCGGCTCTTGGCGGTTCCGTGAGTTCGCAGTGCTGCCATCTTGAATCCGCTGCGCTCCTTCAAGATGGACGGCTGGCGCCGTATGCATAGAGACACGGAAGGCCGGGAGGGTAAGCGAGCTTGCCCTCCCGGCCTTCCGTGTCTCTATGCGCACTGCTTGTAGCTAGGCCAGGTTTGTATACCCCATCATATCACGGTCTACGGCTTTGGCGGCTTCACGGCCTTCTTGTATGGCCCATACCACCAGGGACTGGCCTCTGTGCATGTCGCCGGCTGTGAATATCTGGTCTGCGCTGGTGCGGTAGGTGCCGGGTTCTGTGGCTGCATTTGTCCTGGCGTCCAGGTCTATGCCGAAGGCGTCTGCCACGTAGGCCTGGGCTCCTGTGAAGCCGGCGGCTATGAGCACCAGATCGGCAGGAATTTCACGCTCGCTGCCTTCCACAGCTACCATGATGGTGCGGCCTGTTTCCTCGTCTTTTTTTGGAACCAGGTTTGTGATTATGGCTTTGCACACCCTGCCTTCCCCGTCTTTTATGAATTCCTTTACAGTGGTCTGGTACTGCCTTGGGTCTGAACCGAATATGCTTATGGCTTCCTCCTGGCCGTAATCTGTTTTGAGGATTCTGGGCCATTCCGGCCAGGTGTTGTTCTCCGCCCGCTCTGCGGGAGGCTTGGGCATCATCTCCAGCTGGGTGACTGAGACGCAGCCGTGCCGGATGGATGTGCCTGCACAGTCATTTCCAGTGTCTCCGCCTCCGATTACCAGCACATGTTTATCCTTTGCCGATATGAAACTTCCGTCCTCCAGTCCGGAATCCAGCAGGCTCTTTGTGGTGGCTTTCAGAAAATCCACCGCAAAGTATATGCCTGCACTGTCCCGGCCCGGCACGTCGATATCCCTTGGGTTGGAGGCCCCGCAGGCCAGGATGATGCGGTCAAATTCCTTCCTGATTTTGCCGGCCCGGTAATTCCTGCCCACATCCGCTCCCGTCACAAAGGTGATTCCCTCCTTCTTCATCACATCCACCTTGCGCTCAATCACCCATTTTTCCAGCTTCATATTGGGTATGCCGTACATCAGCAGGCCGCCCACACGGTCATTCCGCTCAAATACTGTGACGCTGTGCCCCCGTTTGTTCAGCTGGTCCGCAGCTGCCAGCCCCGCGGGACCGGATCCGATAACCGCCACCTTTTTTCCGGTGCGGATGGAGGGCGGATTAGGAAGGGCATATCCGCTGACATATGCTTTTTCAATGATGGCTCTCTCATTTTCTTTTATGGTCACTGCATCTCCGTACAGACTGCAGGTGCAGGCCGCTTCGCAGGGTGCCGGACATACCCTGGAGGTGAACTCCGGGAAGCTGTTGGTTTTTTTTAGCCGGTTGTATGCCTGTTTCCAGTTGCCGGTATACACCAGGTCATTCCATTCAGGCACCAGATTGTGCAGGGGGCATCCGCTGACCATCCCTCCAATCATCATGCCTGACTGACAGAAGGGCACACCGCAGTCCATACACCTGGCCCCCTGGCGTCTCTGTTCCTCCTCGCTTAAGGAAGCGTGAAACTCATTCCAGTTTTTGATCCGATCCTCAGGAGCTTTCCCCCTTCCCGCTTTTCTCTCATATTCTAAGAATCCTGTTGATTTACCCATGGTTGTTCTGCCTCCTTACCCTCTTAAATTGGCGTAAAATGCCTCAATCTGCGCCTGTTCGCTGTTCAGTCCCTTTTCCTCCATCTGCACAATGGCATTCATCATGCGCCGGTAATCATGGGGAACAACCTTCTTGAACATGGGCAGGTATTCACTGAAATGCTCCAGGAGCCGCCTGCCTTTGAGAGAGTTGGTACAGGCCACATGTTCTTCAATCAGGCCTTTCAGTTCCAGTACATCGTATTTGCCGGTCACTTCCTCGAAGGATACCAGCTCCTTATTGAGGCGCTGGTAAAAGCTGCGGTCCTCGTCCAGCACATAGGCGATGCCGCCGCTCATGCCGGCCCCGAAGTTCTTGCCCGTGACTCCCAGCACCACCACGCAGCCGCCTGTCATATATTCACAGCCATGGTCTCCCACGCCCTCCACCACAGCGGTGGCACCTGAATTCCGGACGCAGAAGCGCTCCCCTGCGATTCCGTTTATGAAAGCCTTTCCGCTGGTGGCTCCATATAGGGCCACATTGCCGATTATGATATTCTCCTCAGCCTGAAAGAGCACGCCTTTCGGAGGAAATACCACCAGCTTGCCTCCTGAAAGTCCCTTGCCGAAATAGTCATTGGAATCCCCTGCCAGCTCCAGGGTCAGTCCCCTTGGGATAAATGCGCCAAAGCTCTGTCCCCCGCTTCCGCTGCAGCTGACGGTAAATGTATCGTCAGAAAGCCCTTCCGGGTATTTCCTGGTTATCTCGGAGCCGAATATGGTCCCCAGGGCACGGTTCACATTGGTCACCTCCACCTGAATGCGCTTTTTCTGTCCGTTTCCAAGAGCACTCTTAAATTTTCTCAAAAACACCTGCTCATCCATGGTATCCTCCAGACGGAAATCAAATACCTGTTTCCCGGTGTATCCGGCCACCTTCTGACCTTCATAAGGGTTATCCAGTATCCTTCTTAAATCCACCTGATTGGCCCGGCCAAGGGGAAGGTTCTCACGCCTCTTTAGAAGGTCTGTACGCCCCACCAGATCATCCACAGTGCGCACACCCAGCCTTGCCATGTACTCGCGCAGCTCCTGCGCTATGAACAGCATGAAATTCACCACATACTCCGGTTTGCCCCTGAAACGCTTCCTCAGCTCCGGGTTCTGGGTGGCGATGCCCATAGGACATGTATCCAGGTTGCAGACACGCATCATCACGCATCCCAGGGTCACTAACGGCGCCGTGGCAAAGCCGAATTCCTCCGCACCCAGCATACAGGCCATTGCCACGTCCCTTCCGGTCATAAGCTTTCCGTCTGTCTCCAGAATCACCTTGTCGCGAAGTCCGTTCATAATCAGGGTCTGATGGGCCTCTGCCACACCCAGCTCCCACGGAAGTCCTGCGTTGTAAATGGAATTCCTGGGGGCGGCTCCTGTCCCTCCGTCATAGGCTGAGATCAGGATTACCTGGGCCCCGGCCTTGGCCACGCCGGCGGCCACGGTTCCCACTCCTGCCTCAGATACCAGCTTGACGGATATCCTGGCCCTGGTATTGGAATTCTTTAAATCATATATGAGCTGGGCCAGATCCTCAATGGAATAGATGTCATGATGGGGCGGAGGCGATATAAGGCTTACTCCCGTGGTAGAGTGTCTGGTTTTTGCCACCCACGGATAGACCTTGCCTCCGGGCAGCTGGCCGCCCTCTCCCGGCTTTGCTCCCTGGGCCATCTTTATCTGAATCTCCTGGGCGCTTACCAGGTATCGGCTGGTAACCCCAAAACGCCCGGAAGCCACCTGTTTGATAGCAGAACAGCGGTTGTTCCCTGCCGGTCCGGGAATCAGGCGGTCCAGGCTCTCCCCGCCCTCTCCTGTGTTGGATTTGCCGTGAATACGGTTCATCGCTATGGCCAGGCATTCATGGGCTTCCCGGGAGATGGAACCATAGGACATGGCCCCTGTCTTAAAACGCCTGACAATGGAATCCACAGACTCCACCTGTTCCAGCGGGATGCCTCCGTCCTCAGGAAACTTAAAATCCATCAGGGAACGCAGATGGTACATCTTATCTTCTCTGTCCACCTGGGCCGTATATTGTTTAAAGATATCATAATTACCCGACCTGGCTGCATCCTGAAGGAGATGGATGGTCAGCGGATTATAAAGGTGATCCTCCTCACCGGAGCGGGACTTGTGACTGCCCGCGCTTTCCAGGGTCAAATCCACATCCAGCCCCAGTGGGTCAAAGGCAGCGGAGTGAAGGACGTCCACATCTCCCGCAATGTCCTTTAATGTAATACCCCCCACACGGCTCACAGTGTCCGTAAAATATTTATCCACCACATCCTTTGAGATGCCGATGGCCTCAAAAATCTGGGCGCCCTGATAGGACTGGATGGTGGAAATGCCCATCTTGGAGGCAATCTTCACAATGCCGTGAAGCACAGCCAGATCATAGTCGCAGACAGCCGCGTAATAGTCCTTGTCCAGCATGCCGGAATCAATCAGGGAACGTATGGACTCATGGGCCAGATAGGGGTTGACGGCACAGGCCCCGTACCCCAGCAGGGCGGCAAAATGATGGACCTCCCTTGGCTCGCCGCTTTCCAGTATCAGAGCCACGCTGGTGCGTTTCTTGGTCCTTACCAGATACTGCTGCAGGGCTGATACAGCCAGCAGGGAGGGGATGGGTACATGGTTCTCATCAATATCCCGGTCTGAGAGTATGATGATATTGGCACCGTCCTTGTGAGCCCTGTCCGCCTCCAGGAACAGGCGGTCAATGGCCTTTTCCAGGGAGGTGTTCTTATAGTAGGTAATGGGAATCACCTCCACTTTGAACCCAGGCTTCTTCATGTTCTTAAGTTTAAGCAAATCCATCTCTGTCAGGATGGGATTCTCCACTTTTAGGATTTTGCAGTTTTTTGCGGCCTCCTCCAGTATGTTGCCCTCCTCGCCTACGTAGACGGTTGTGGATGTCACAATTTCCTCACGTATAGCGTCAATGGGCGGATTGGTCACCTGGGCAAAAAGCTGCTTAAAATAGTTGAATAAGGGCTGGTGCTTCTTGGAAAGCACGGCCAGGGGGCTGTCCACACCCATGGCGGACACTGCCTCTGCCCCGTTTAGAGCCATGGGAAGAATCATGGTCTTATACTGCTCATATGTGTAACCGTATGTTTTCTGAAGCCTCAGACGTTCTTCATCCTTCATGGCAGGTATGCATTTGTTTGGCACCGGCAGGTCCTTTATGCTCCACAGGTTGGAATCCAGCCACTCCCCGTATGGGTTGCGGGACGCATAGTAGTGCTTAAGCTCATCGTCATCAATAAGCCTTCCCTGCTTTGTATCCACCAGCAGCATTTTTCCGGGGCGCAGGCGGTCCTTTTTCACCACCTTAGTCTGGTCAATGTCTATGGCTCCCACCTCAGAAGCCAGTATCATATAGCCGTCCTTTGTTATGTAGTACCGGGAGGGACGAAGCCCGTTCCGGTCCAGCACAGCCCCCACCACGTCGCCGTCCGTGAACAGGATGGAAGCAGGTCCGTCCCATGGCTCCATCATGGTGGCATAATACCGGTAGAAATCCTTAATTTCGCTGTCCATGTACTTGTCGTTTTCCCAGGGCGCGGGGATGGTGACCATGACGGCCAGGGGCAGGTCCATGCCGCTCATAACCATAAATTCCAGGGCATTGTCCAGCATGGCGGAATCAGAGCCTTCCTGGTTTATGATGGGCAGCACCTTGTGCATGTCGTATCTGAAATACTCGGATTCCATGTTCTCCTCCCTGGCCACCATCTTATCCACATTGCCGCGGATGGTATTGATTTCACCGTTGTGGACAATAAGGCGGTAGGGATGGGCCCGCATCCAGCTGGGATTGGTGTTGGTGCTGAATCTGGAATGTACAATGGCAATGGCTGACTTATAATCTTCATCCTGGAGATCCGAAAAAAACAGCCTCAGTTCACCCACCAGAAACATACCTTTATAGACAATGGTCCTGCTGCTTAAGGATACTACATAGGTATCTTCATTGCTCTGCTCAAAAACACGGCGGGTAATGTAAAGCTTTCTGTCAAAATCCAGTCCTGCCTTCATTCCGGCGGGCTTGCCCACAAAACCCTGGGCAATATAGGGCATCACGTCCGTGGCCTTCCTGCCGAGAATTTCAGGCGCGGTGGGTACCTCTCTCCATCCCAGGAAGGTCATACCCTCTTTGCGCACAATAATCTCAAACATCTTCATGGCCTGGCTGCGGATCAGTTCATCCTGGGGGAAGAAAAACATACCCACGCCATACTCTCTCTCGTCTCCTATCTGAAAGCCCAGGTGTTCAGTCACCTTCTTAAAAAATCCGTGGGAAATCTGGAGCATGATACCCACGCCGTCTCCTGTCTTGCCCTCAGCGTCCTTTCCTGCCCTGTGTTCCAGATTTTCAACAATATGAAGGGCCTGGTCCACTGTGTGGTGGCTCCTTATCCCCTTTATATTGGCCACTGCGCCGATGCCGCAGTTATCATGCTCAAAACGTGGTTCATACAGTCCGGGCTGTTTCTGTTTGGATTCCATAGGTCTTTCTTCCTTTCTTTGTAAAAATGGGGGGATTTGATAAACTAATTTCAAAACAAAAAAGGCGGCACCTGTCTCTAGGTACCGCCTGCGGTCATTCTTGTGAATTTCATTTAATTATGTTTCTGCAAAAGGCAGATTACATCTCGCCTAATCCGCTCTCAATGGCCTCGGTCAGGGTCTTCATAGCCTCTTCCTCGTCCTCGCCGTCACAAATCAGGTTAATCTCGGTGCCGCACTTAATTCCGGCTGCCATTACGTTCAGAACGCTCTTAGCAACAATCTTCTTCTCCCCACATTCAATTGTGATGTCGCTCTTGAACTTCATAGCGGTCTGTGAAAGAACTCCTGCTGGCCTTAAGTGTAATCCGGATGGATTTACAACCGTTAATGTTTTGCTGATCATAATACACTCTCCTTATTCACTATTTTGTACTCTGGACACTGCCACTGCCCATGTCCCTTATGAAAGATTCTATTACATCTGACTTCCTATGTCAAGTTAATCGGAAAAATCCTAAGCAACTTTTTCACAATCTTGATGTCGGAAAAAAGCTCCGGCATCATTCCTGACCGCGCGTGTTCATTCGTACGAAGGAACTTTGCAGACGCTGCACAGCAGGCTCTTTAGGCTGGCTCCACCTTCATGATGCCGCCTTCATTATGGTTTTGGATTTTCCTGTGACGCCCGCTCCTTTTGTCTTTCAATTGCTTCTGCCCGGGAATAAACACAGCCGCAGTAATCCTGACGGTAAAGTCCGTACAACGCGGATAATTCCACAGAACGCTTATAACCGTTTTTCTTCTTGAAATCCGAAACCAGATAAGGAATTCCATACTGCCCGGCCAGTCTGCATCCGATATCATTGAGCCACCGGGCATTCTTTAAAGGGCTGATGGACAGGGTGGTTGTGAAATAATCAAAGTCTCCTGAAACCGCTGCCCTGGCGGCGCGGTCAAGCCGCAGTTCATAGCAGCGGCAGCACCGCTCCCCACCCTCCGGATCCTTCTCATGGCCCCTGGCAGCTGAAAAGAATTCCTCCGGTTCATAGCTGCCTGCCAGGAACCTGACCGGCCTTTCCGTCTCCATTTCCCGTATCAGCCGTTCCTGCTCCTTCACCCTGGCCTCATACTCTGTCTCAGGAAAAATATTGGGATTATAATAATACACGGTCACATCAAAATATTGGCTCAGATATTCCAGCACATAGCTGCTGCAGGGAGCACAGCAGCTGTGCAGCAGCAGCTTAGGGATCCGTCCCTCTTCCCGCAGTCCCTCTATAAGCCGATCCAATTCCTTCTGGTAGTTGCGCTTCTGTCCTGGCTGTGTCATTCCTTTTTTGTCCTTTCCTGAACCCTCTGTTATTTTTACCTGCCAAAAAGAGAGGCCGCCCGTTTACGGCCCCTCTTTTTTAATACTCCCAAATTTTCTCACCATAACAGCAGGCCCAAACCCCTCTGAGCCTATGCACGGTAAGTCTTACAGGAAATCCCTGATTCGTTTGCTTCTCACCGGATTGCGCAGCTTTCTGAGAGCCTTGGCCTCAATCTGACGGATGCGTTCCCTGGTTACATTGAATTCCTTGCCCACTTCCTCCAATGTACGGGGATGACCGTCTTCCAGACCGAACCGCAGTACAATGACCTGGCGCTCCCTCTCCTTAAGGTCTCCCAAAAGAGCGTCAATGTGTTCCCGCAGCATCACGGATTCCACATTGCCCTCCGGAGTCACCACATTGTTATCCGCCACGAAATCACCCAGATTGGAGTCGTCCTCCTCACCAATGGGTGTTTCAAGGGAAGCCGGCTCCCTGGCAATCTGCATGATTTCCATGACCTTATCTTCCGTCATATCAAGAGCCTCTGCCAGCTCTGTCACAGAAGGCTCATAGCCCAGCTCCAGCGTCAGCTTTCTCTGCATCTTGGACATCTTGTTGATGGTCTCTACCATATGCACCGGTACTCGGATTGTCCTCGCCTGATCTGCCAAAGCCCTTGTAACGGACTGGCGGATCCACCATGTAGCATATGTACTTAGTTTGTAACCCTTTGTATAGTCAAACTTTTCCACGCCCTTGATCAGTCCTAAATTGCCCTCCTGTACCAGGTCCAGGAAGCTCATGCCCCTGCCTGTATAGCGCTTTGCAATGCTGACCACAAGACGCAGGTTGGCCTCGATTAACCTCTCCTTTGCAAACTCATCGCCGTCAGCCTTGCGCTGGGCCAAATCAAGCTCTTCGTCTGCCGTAAGAAGGGGCACGGTGCCAATTTCTTTGAGATACATGCGGACCGGGTCCTCTGTTCCGATTCCCTCTAACAGGTCCACTGCATCCAGGTCGATTTCTTCCTCTTCTGCATCTTTAATGAAGCTGTCGTCGTCTAAATCCAGGTCCAAATCAATGTCATCAAGCAGAACAGTGTCCTCGGTAAGCATCGCTTCGTCCAGTACGGGGACCACGTCAATGTTGCGGCCCTCCAGGTAACTGTAAATTTGGTCCATCTGTTCCGGTGACAGATTATCCCCGGTAAAAAAATCATTAATCTCCCCTGCATCCAATGTGTTGTGTTTGGTTTTTGCATGTTCGACCAGCTTTTCCAGCTTCTTTAAAAAATCGTCCTTTTCCACTGATAAACGTCCTTTCGCTTAAAGGTAAATGTGGAAACTCCCACAACTTATCATTATATACCATCGAAAACCTTATTTCAACAATTTTCGACATTTATTTTTTATTCTATCAGTTTACGCCCTGATTCCTCTCCCGGATGATTCCTCAACAGAATCTGCACGTTCTCCCTGATATTTCCAATGGTGACCTCTGTCCTGGATCCGCCATACTCGCCGTCCAACACCCAGTCCACCTCCTGTTCCGAAGTAAGGCGTATGGAGGATGTCTTGAACTTATACACATACTCGTTGGGTTCTTCCCTGAGAAACATGTAGGATATGATATTGCTCAAATCCACCGGTGTCCTGGGCATCCGTATAAGCAGCACCTCAAAGAGACCGTCATTGAGAGCCACAGACTGGTTCACCAGCCCCTTAAACCCGCCTACACTGATGGTATTGGTCACCATGCCAAAGGCAAAATCCTCCTCCAGCACCTGTCCGTCCCACTCCACCTTCATATGATATGGCTTCAGTCCTGCCAGGCTCTTTACGCCTTCCAGCATATAGGCCTGGTGTCCCAAAAGATTCTTCCTGTCCTGGGATGTCAGATAGGACACCTCTGTAAAAGCCCCGAAGGCTGCTATATACATAAAATTCATGTCCTCGCAAAAGGTTCCGGTGTCAATGGCAAAGGGGGTTCCCTCCACAATATCCCAGGCAGCCAGCGGCATGCGCTTTGGTATTCCCAGGCTGGTGGCAAAGTCATTGGTGGATCCGGCAGGAATATAGCCCAGAAGCGGCATTTTCTTAAGCTTCATCATTCCGGATATGGTTTCATTGAGGGTGCCGTCTCCGCCGCTGCACACCACCACATCCACCTTTTTACCCAGCCTGGCCACCACTTCCATGGCATCCTTCTGCTTTTGGGTAACGTGGACACGAAGCTCATATCCGGCCTTGGTGAAAATATCCAGTATTTCCATCAGCTGTCCCTTGATCTGTTCCTTACCGGAACGGGGATTGAATACAAACAACATTTTTTTCATCCTGCATTCCTCCCTTTCAGTGTAACCATTTTTGTCAATCTTATCCAATGAGCTTTGTATATGCGTTAAATGCATTGGGCAAAGCGTATGTGTGCTCCAGTTCCTCCCTGGATACCATGAAACAGGATAAGGGCTCCTCCTCCTGTGAGAGAACCACCCTGTACCCGGTCATATGCCACTCCACATGTGAAAACACATGCTTTGCCTCCGGCAGCAGCTCCACCCACGCCACTTGTTCCCTGTCAAGTCCCAGCACCTGCGGCACCGTCTCCCCGGAAGTCTTTCCCTCAATGTTGGGAAGCTCGTAAAGGGAGGCCAGCAGTCCCTTGGGAGGGCGCTTGCGTATGGCCACCTTATCCTGATATTCTATGATAAAAACGGTCCGCTCCTCGATCTTCCTCGCCTTAGCCGGAGATTTGTACGGAATCTCCTTCCACCAGCCGTTCTTTCTTGTAAGGCAGATGGAGGCCAGAGGACACTGGCTGCATCTGGGTTCGCCGCCGGGTATGCACACCAGCGCGCCTATTTCTATGAGACCCTGGTTGTAATGGCTGGCCTCATCCTGCGGCATCACGGCTTTAAGCTCTGCCTCGATGCCGGCCTTCACCGAGGCTTTCTTTATATCCTCCCTGTCCCCCAGGAGCCTGGAAATGACGCGGAGAACATTGCCGTCCACGGCCGGCAGCGGAATGCCGTAGGCAATGGAGGCAATAGCCCCCGCTGTATAGCTTCCGATTCCCGGCAGCCGTATCAGTTCATCAAAGGATGCAGGAAGGCAGCCGCCGTATTCTGACATAATCATCTGGGCCGCTGCCTTTAAATTTCTGGCCCGGTTATAATATCCCAGGCCTTCCCACATCTTCATGAGATGATCGTCTTCTGCCTGTGCCAGATGGGACACAGTGGGAAACGCTTCCATGAAGCGCTCAAAATAGGGCTTGACCGCCTCTACCCTGGTCTGCTGGAGCATGATTTCCGATATCCATACCCGGTATGGCTTCGGATCATCCCTCCATGGAAGGGAGCGGGCCCTGGATGAATACCAGGCCAGCAGGGGGCGTTCCACAGCACTGAGACGTTCCCTGCGTCCAAGAGGCTTCTCCTCCCTCTCCAGTACCTGGAGGCGGTCATACAAATGTCCTGTATCATACATATCCATATATACCTCTTACCGATACCTCCCCTGAAATGACGGCTGATATGTTTCCGTCCTCCCGTCTGACCAGAAGGCTGCCTTCATTGTCAATGCCCAGGGCCTTTCCTTTGTACTGGCCTCTGGGGTCCAGCACCAGGACCTCTCTGTTCAGGTTGACAAGGGCCTTATTGTAGTCATCCCTGAGACCCGACATATCACATGTCTTCATGAAGATATCATAATAATATTCAAAACTGTCCGCCACTGCGGCAATGACTAAGCTGCGCTTAATGCTCCTGCCTGCCTCCAGCTTAAGGGAGGTGGCTGTTGCCCTGATTTCCTCCGGAAAGTCATCTATATTTACATTGATTCCAATACCGGGTATCACATAGCGGATGCATTCCACTTCCGTACTCATCTCCGTGAGGATTCCGCATATCTTTTTGCCATTCAGCACCGCATCGTTGGGCCATTTAATCATGGCCTCAAATCCCGTGCTCTCCTTCACACCCCTGACCACTGCCAGCCCCGCGATAAGGGTCAGCATGGATGCGCTCATGGGAGACATGGCCGGCCTGAGCACCATGCTCATCCAGATACCTGTACCGGCCGGGGAGACCCAGCTTTTTCCCCTCCGCCCTTTTCCGGCTGTCTGGCGGTCTGCAACCACCAGTGTGCCGTGGGGTGCTCCCTCTTCTGCCAGTTTCCTGGCTCTTATATTGGTGGAATCCGTCTCATCAAAATATTCCAGCCTGGTCCCAATCCACTGCGTGTGCAGCATGGATGCAAGCTCAGCCTGGGTTATGACGTCAGCACCTTCCACAAGCCGGTATCCCCTGTTCCGGACCGCCTCTATTACATATCCTTCTTCCCTCAGTTCACCTACAGCCTTCCAGACAGCAGTGCGGGAAACTCCCAGCATCCCGCACAGCTGCTGTCCGGACAGGTAATCCCCGGTGCTTTTGAGCATCCGCAAAATCTCTGTCTTCATATGCCGCTCCTCTATGCCCAGATACTGATGGCGCTTACGATGCCAAGGACCATAAGACCTGCCGCCAAGGCCAGCTGCAGGATGCTGGCACCGAACTTTTTCTTATCCCTTCCCCTGGTCTTAAGCTCAAATATTCCGTTTACCGCATTTAACAATGCTGCCAGCAAAAACACCAGAGGGAAAAGCATATGATTTCCCTCCGGGTTAATGAATGACAGCACAGCCAGGATTACAATGGCAATCCCAAGTATCAGGTGCACCATGTCCAGGAATACCCCGGAATGGCGTTCACTCCGTCCTCTCTGTCCCTGCATATATTATGATTCTCCTAACGTTGCAAGCATAACTGCTTTGATGGTATGCATCCGGTTCTCAGCCTCGTCAAACACAACCGACTGGCCTGACTCGAATACTTCGTCTGTTACCTCCAGCTCGGACACATTAAAACGTTCTCCCATCTCCTTGCCAATCTTAGTCTTAAGGTCATGGAAAGAGGGCAGGCAGTGCAGGAAAATGGCCTTAGGTCCGGCCAGGTCCATGACAGCCTTTGTCACCTTGTATGGAGTCAGCTCCTCAATCCTCTCCTCCCATACCTCGTCAGGCTCACCCATGGATACCCACACATCCGTATCAATGATATCCGCTCCCTTAACCGCTTCCGCCACATGCTCTGTGAGAGTAACGGAACCGCCGCTGGCCGCCGCATAGGCCTCGCATTCCTTGACCAGAGATGGGTCCGGGAAATACTTAGCCGGAGCACAGGCCACGAAATGCATGCCCATCTTAGTGCAGGCAATCATCAGGGAGTTACCCATATTATAACGCGCATCTCCCATATACACAAGCTTTAAGCCTTTCAAACATCCCAAATGCTCCCGTATGGTGAGAAGATCCGCCAACATCTGGGTGGGGTGGTCCTCATTGGTCAGGCCGTTCCAGACAGGCACACCGGCGTACTTTGCCAGTTCCTCCACGATTTCCTGTCCGAAACCGCGGTATTCGATGCCCTCATACATTCTTCCCAAAACTCTTGCTGTATCCGCAATGCTTTCCTTCTTTCCAATCTGTGACCCTGACGGGTCCAGATAAGTGGTACCCATACCCAGGTCATGGGCTGCCACCTCAAAGGCGCAACGCGTCCTGGTACTGGTTTTCTCAAAGATAAGGGCCACATTCTTTCCGCGCAGCGAATCTACCAGAACCCCCTTTTTCTTTTTATCCTTCAGGTCCGCTGCCAAATCCAGCAGATATGTAATCTCCTCCGGTGTATAATCCTTCAGTGTCAAAAAATGTCTTCCTTTTAAGTCCATAGCGTCCTCCCTGTTATGCCGCCCATGTCCTGCCATGGCCCCGGCTTGATTTTCTGCAATAAATAACCATGCATTTCTATTTGAAAACGCATAGTTATTTATATTTATGCATCTTTATGCATAATATACTACACCTGAGTGCTGCTGTCAAGTATGGGAATCATGGCTTTTAATGCAGCGGTACCAGCTTTTTTATGAATCAGGCGCAGCAGTTCCTCCACTGTATAAATTTTAAAACGGCTTATACGGTATTGTTTTGCCAAATCCTCCAGTATGGACAGGTACAGCTCCTTATAGTCCCATCCCTCCTTCAGTTTCAGTTCCTTTGCCAGCCGTGGAAATACCTGTTCTGTATAAACACGGTATCCCGCAAGGTGGTCCTTCTGTTCCTCCCGCCCGTGCTTTGCCTCTCCTGCCTCCTGCAGCTCCGGTTCCATGTAAGAAAGGAGGCTCTGTATCTCCGATATCATTTTATCAAAATAGTAAGGCTCGCCTTCCGGCGCATCAATATAATAGACACGTCCCGCCAGACCATAAAGCATACGTTTTCCGTCGAAATACCCCAGCAGCATGTTTCTTCTCGCCCGGCGTCTGTCAAACTCCAGAAGGCCGCCCAAATCCCTCCTCGGCGCCACATGGTACAGGGTTGCTCCTTCCGGTACCTCCAGCTTCTTTTCCGTGTCTACACCGTAACCATATATCCGCAGGACAATCACGTCCCTGTAACCTCTGTCCAGAAGCACATCCACCGGCACATTATTGATTCCGCCGCCGTCCATATAATACTTGCCGCCCAGCCGCTCCTGACGGAAGCCGAGCAGATAGGCGCTGGCCATAAGCAGGTCCGCTATTCCTCCCTCCGGAGCCTCCTTCACATCGGCAATAAGGGGTTGCCGGTCAGAAATGGAGTAGGTTACCACATAGAGCTCCCTGTCAGAATTTCGTATCTTTTCCTCGTCCACCACATCCTCAATCAAAGCCCTGAGGGGAGCAATATCAAAGCCGCCGTCCCTCAGAACCCGTATGGCCCCGGCTATGAGTTCCCCCACATTAAGGGGTGCCAGACTGGAAATATTCTTAAGGCTGAATTTTGTCAGACGTTCCATAAGTTCATCATCCACATCCATGACCCTGGAGTAGCTGATATTCTCCCAGATGCGCTCTGCTTTTTCAAAATCATCCATGCAAATAAGGGCACCGTTCAAGGCGCCCACCGAAGTACCCGCGGCGCCCTTTATCCTGATGCCCGCTTCCCTGAGGGCGCGCCAGGCGCCTATCTGATAAGCGCCTTTTGCCCCTCCGCCCTCCAGGACAATTCCATATTCCTTACTCAAGTCCAGCTGCAGCTTAATGATGACCACCTGCCCTTTCCCGTCTGCCCAGCATAAATGCCAAAGGACGTATAAGAATAAGCGTAAGGAATGATACGGCCACGAACACTGCCAGCTGCGCCTCCATGGGCAGTCCTGCCAGAGCTGCCGCAAATCCGCCTATGGCCCCTGCTGCAAACCACAGGGAAGTCAGGCATCCGAAAGCCAGTTCCACTCCCAGAAAAATCAAAAATGATACAAGCCATCCAACTGATAACATATGCACCTTCTCCTTCCTGCGGGCAGATATGGCCAAAAGTCCTTTCCTTATGCTGTCTCCACCGGGACGCTGCAGCTTCTTCTCTGTCTGGCTGTCTCAAACATAAGAACGGAAGCAGCAATTGCAGCGTTCAGGGATTCCACCTTTCCCTCCATGGGAATCTTCACCAGGCAGTCTGCCAGCGAGGTGGTTTCCTCCGTAAGGCCATTGGCCTCATTTCCGATTAAAAAGCCCACATTGTCAGTATAATCTTCCTGGTCATAATTATTCATACCTTTCAGATGGGCCGCAAAAAGACGCACTCCCCTGTTTTTCATGAGCAGGCAGGCATCCTGCAGGTCATCTGCATACACGAAGGGCATCCTGAATATGGATCCCATCGTGGATCGTATCACTTTTGGATTATATATATCTGCCGTATCATGATTCATAACAATGCCGGTGATACCAGCGCCCTCTCCTGCCCTGATTATGGTACCAAGGTTTCCGGGGTCCTGTATCGTCTCCAGTACCATGATGGCCAGAGACCTGCCGTCTGGTGCTGGTTTTACAATGTCATCCATGGTATAACGCTTCTGCCTCACCACGGCCAGCACTCCCTGGGGCGTCTGCGTATCTGCCATAACATTCATGACCACATCGCTGACTGTCTCCGGCCGGAACCGCCCCATCCATTTCCTGTTATCCGCGTCCCCTGCAAAGTTCTCCGTAACATACAGGGCATCCACATCCTCCGGGTTCAGCTCCCTGCACATTCTGAGGCCTTCCACCACATACATGCCCTCTTCCCGCCGGGCCTTTGCTTTGCTTCTCAGGCTCACAACACGCTTTACCTGCTTGTTTGATGTACTGTTAATCATCCGTATTCATTCTCCTGACACTGCTTATTTGATGCCTTCCAGTTCCTCCAGCCACAGCCTGCCCGATGCGTCGCTGGGCATCCTCAAATCCCCTCTGGGGGAAACCGCCACAGAACCCACCTTAGGCCCGTCCGGAAGGCAGGAACGCTTAAACTGCTGGCTGAAGAAACGTCTGTAGAACACGTTCAGCCATTTAAGGATCGTCTCCCTGTCATACTGAGACTTAAACGCCTGGATTGCCAGACGGTAAATCTTGGCCGGGGCATATCCATATCTGAGTATATAGTAAAGATAAAAGTCATGAAGCTCATAAGGCCCCACCAAATCCTCTGTTTTCTGGGAAATCTGGCCGTCCTCCGGGGGCAGAAGTTCAGGACTCACAGGTGTATCCAGCACATCAAGAAGCACATCCGCCAGCTCCTTTTCATTGCATGTATCCGCATAGTAGCGGACCAGATGACGGACCAGGGTCTTGGGGACCGACCCATTGACACCATACATGGACATGTGGTCGCCGTTATAGGTAGCCCATCCCAGGGCAAGCTCCGACATGTCTCCGGTTCCAATTACCAGGCCTCCCACCTCATTGGCGATATCCATGAGAACCTGGGTTCTTTCTCTGGCCTGGCTGTTCTCATAGGTCACATCATGTTTATCCATATCATGGCCGATATCTTCAAAATGGCGTGTCACCGCCTCCCTGATATTAATTTCGCGAAGTTTTGCCCCCACCTTTCCGGCCAGGGTGCAGGCATTATTATAAGTCCTGTCTGTGGTCCCGAAGCAGGGCATGGTTATGCAATGTATGCCGGACCTGGGGATCCTGAGGCTGTCAAAAGCCCTCACAGTTACCAGCAGAGCCAGCGTGGAGTCAAGTCCTCCCGACAGTCCTATCACTGCTTCATGGCATCCCGTGTGCTCCAGACGCTTCTTAAGACCCATGGCCTGAATGGATAGTATCTCCTCACACCGCCTGTTTCTCTGTCTCTCATCCCTGGGCACAAAGGGAGACGGGTCCACGTACCGGAGCACATCACCGCCCGGCTGCGTGGAACCATGGGCCTGGGTATCCTGACTCCTTGCGCTGTCCTCCGAAACCGCATCAAAGCTGAACTCCACGGTCAGATACCCGCCTTCCTCCCTGGCTGCTGCCGGGTCCGGGAATGTGCTCATGCGCCTGCGCTCACTGTCCAGGCGTTCCAAATCCATGTCGGCACATATGCTCTCGTTGATAAAACGTCTGGACTCCACCAGACAGGTCCCGTTTTCAGCTATAATGTTCTGGCCGCCAAACACCAAGTCCTGGGTGGATTCCCCCTCCCCTGCATTGGCATAGACATACCCGCACACCAGCCTGGCTGACTGGCTGCATATCAGATCATGGCGGTACATGTCCTTGCCTGTGGTCTCATCACTGGCAGAGCAGTTTACCACCACCGTGGCCCCGGCCAGGGCGTGTCTGATGCTGGGCGGGCATGGCACCCACACGTCCTCGCATATTTCAGCTGCCACCGTAAGTTCCGGCATGGTATTGCACCTGAATAAAAGGTTGGTGCCCATGGGGACCTTCTCTCCGTTCCAGCAGGTCATCACCGGCCGTTCATTGCCCGGGCAAAAATTCCTGGCCTCATAAAACTCCGAATAATTGGGCAGGTTCCGCTTGGGCACTACGCCTATAAGCCTGCCCTTTTGGATGGCTGCAGCTGCATTGTAGAGCTTCCCGTCCCGCTCCCAGGGAAGCCCCAAAAACACCAGGATGTCCTTTCCGTCCGTAAACCGGACAATACGGCCCAGCTCTTCCTTCGCCCTTCTCAGCAGGGCCTTCTGACCAAACAGGTCCGCACATGTATACGCAGTAAGGCAAAGCTCCGGAAACACCATAAGCTTCACTCCCCTGCTGTATCCCTGACCAATCAAGTCCATAATCTGCTGTGCATTATATTGTGGGTCAGCCACCCTGACCTTTGGCGTGGCAGCTGCTACCCTTAAAAATCCATCTTTCATGTCTGGCCTCCATTGAAAATAATTGTTTTGATTTAATATACCACAGATTGGCAGAAAAATATAGGGAGGAATTGGGCCGGATAGGTGCATAAACCAGGGAAGAGTTTGGGGAAAACTCCCCATTTACATCCCCTCAATTCTATTATACAATCATAAAAACAAATAAAATACAGGAGTTGTTTCTATATGATAAATGAATTTTCCAGAACTGAGATGCTCATAGGCACTGAGGGGATGAATAAGCTTAAGAACTCCACCGTGGTTTTATTCGGAGTCGGAGGGGTTGGGTCCCATGCAGCGGAGGCCCTGGCCAGGTGCGGCGTGGGCCGCCTGATTCTTGTGGACAATGATTCGGTCTCCCTTACAAACATTAACCGGCAGAGTATTGCGCTCCACAGTACCATGGGGCAGTTTAAGACCCGGGTCATGAAGGACAAAATTGCTGACATCTGTCCCGGCACGCAGGTCATTACCTTTGAGGAATTTGTGCTTCCCGATAATATAGAAAGCCTTTTTGAACGTATGAAGCACCAGATGGGACAGGGAAGCTCTGTAGATTATATCCTGGATGCCATAGATACCGTGACAGCAAAACTTGCCCTGGCAGGCTTTGCCGCCTCCCACGCTATCCCTGTGATCGCTTCCATGGGTACCGGCAACAAGCTTCACCCGGAACTCTTCCGTATATCCGATATCTCCCAGACCTCTGTATGCCCCCTCTGCAAGGTAATGCGCAGGGAACTAAAAGGCAGGAACATCAGGGGACTAAAGGTCTGCTGGTCGCCGGAACAGCCTCTTACCCCCGGACAGACGGCGGAGGATACCGGGTGCCGCCGCGCCACTCCCGGAAGCATTTCTTTTGTACCACCTGTGGCCGGACTTGTTATTGCAGGAGAAATCATAAGGGATATCTGCGGGCTGGCTTAGCCGCAGATATCCCTCTTCGTTTTATAATGATTCATACCGGCCCTATTCCAGAGGCGCCCGGTAAAACCTGCCTACAAACTGCTGTGTCCTCAGCACATTGATAATGATATGTTCATCTGCTTCCTGCATGATATGGATGGCGTTGTTTACCTCATAGGCTGATATGACTGTATTTAAAAGGTACATTTTCTTTTTGCTGTACCCTCCCATAGCTTCCACACAGGACATTCCATGGCGGAAATGGCTGATATAGGCGTCCACCACCTGCTGTCCCTTCATGGTGGTTGCCTGAAGGGTAACCAGTTCATATCGGTGGTGGAAGGCGGAAATCATGCGTGTGGAGATGAACTGGAAGATAATGGAGTATCCCGCGTGCTTCCAGCCGAAAATGGCGCCGTAAAAACAGTACATAACAGCATTTCCAAAAAACACATAGGACCAGATGGAGAGCCCGGTGCGGTTGGATACAAACAGGGCTATAAAGTCTGTACCTCCGGTGGACGCGTTTCCCCTGAGAGCAATGACGATTGCACTTCCAAAAATGACGCCGCCAAAAATAACATTCAGCACCTCATCTGTAAAGATAGGACTGAAGTTGAATATCTGCAGAAAAATACTGCTTAAGAATACCTGAACCAGGGAAAATATGGTAAAACGGATGCTGATTCCCTTACAGCACAGGATTGCCACCGGAATATTCAGCAAAAGCATGGTGACCTGCATGGGAATATTAAGCCCTTTCAATTCCCCCAGCCGCTCCACAAGCATGGCCATGCCTGTAAATCCCCCGGATATGATACCGGCCGGCCGCACAAAAACCTGCAGTGCATAGGACTGGATGAGGGCGGATACAAACACCGCAGCCACTGTGATGCCGGTTCTTACCCGCCTGTCTTTCTTCCATTGATTGATAAAAGCTGAGATTCTCAGAATCTGTCCCATAGGAAAATTCGCTCCTGTTTCATTTAGTTATCATATAACATAATTATCCTTCATGCTTTTTTGCCACTGGACCAAATCCTCCAATGTATATTTATCCACCACGCCGCTGATAGCCTCATCCAGCTCCCGCCACAGGCGCAGGGTCACACATTCCATCTGCCTGGCACAGGGGTTCTCATCCCCGCTCAGGCAGTCCACCGGAGCCAGGCTTCCCTCTGTGATTCTCAAAATGGAACCCACCGTATAGTCCGATGACGGTCTGGCCAGATAATAGCCCCCCTGATTTCCCCTGATGCTGCGCACAAATCCGGCTCTGGATAAGATAGAGATAATCTGCTCCAGATATTTACCGGATATCCCCTGCCGGTTGGCTATGTCTTTTATTTTAACGGGCTCGCCGTCTCCGTGGATGGCTAAATCCACCATGGTGCGGAGAGCATAACGGCCTTTTGTCGATACAAGCATGTATGTTCACGTCCTTTGTCTTAAATTTTATCCTGCCATGAGTATATCATACTATTCCTGTAGGAAATATGTCAATAGTAAGTTATCTTCCCTGCCAGGTCTGCCTAAATGCTTTATGAATAGAGTGCACTATTTTCGGGAAAATAATATGGAAACTGAGAAAAATTGCAGGTCCGATTCCATAAGGCCGGCCTGCTGACGATTGAGAACGGAGGATTTTCATGAAGAATGAACCGGTATTCCTGACTGACAAAAACCACAATATAGTGTTGGAGACCCTTTCACCAGCTCCCAATGCAGCTCTCCCTGATTCCTGCAAACCCTTTGAAATCCTGGACCCGGCAGCCACTGAGGGCGCAGCGGAAAAACATCTTCCGGTAGTGGAACAGAACGGACTCCACGTGACAGTCAAGGTTGGAAACATTTTCCATCCCATGGGACAGGAGCACAGCATCGGATGGGTGTGCCTTGTGACAAAAGCCGGCTGTGTCATGCGTGTTCCCCTGACCCCTGACTGCGAACCAGTGGCATCCTTCACCCTGGAAGAAGGGGACGCTCCTGCTGCTGCTTACGCTTACTGCAATCTTCACGGACTGTGGAAAAAATCAATCTGATTTCTTCCGGCATAACACTCCCCAGACAGCCCCGGATGACAGTCTTTATACCCGCTGCCATTACCGGGGCAGAATACCGGAAGCATCAGGACAAAAAATGAGAGCCGCCCTTCCCCCACAGAAGGCAGCTCTCAGTCACGATCAAAAACCGTCACACTATTAGTTTATCTGGCATCCCCATACCAAACAAAAACCCGTAAGGCACTCCTTTGTGCTTCTTACATGGACACTATACCACCGCTCCCATGATTTGTCAATCATTTTTGTGCATATTAGTGAATTCCTTTCCCCTATATACAAGTTTTTATATAAATTTCTCCCATCCGTCCGCAGACCAAAGACAAATGTCTTTTGTATATTTATCTTTCATCGGTACATACTAACTTAAGCCATAATTTTTATCTGAAGTCACACAGAAAGGAAGAAACCATGGAATTTTCCCAAAATTTAAAAGACAACATTACCTACCTTCACAAGAAGCTGAATGTAGAGACGAATTTTGACGTGGTTTACCGCGTAGTCCACATCGGCGGCCGGGAAGCATGTCTTTATTTCATAGATGGTTTTACAAAGGATGATTCCCTGTTGAAAATTCTGCAGGTGTTCTCCACCATCAAGCCGGAGGATATGCCAAAGGACGCCCACGGCTTCTCCAAACAGTATGTTCCTTACGGCGAGATCGGACTGCTTTCCAATGACCAGGATATGACCGTCCAGCTGCTGTCCGGTGTATCCTGTCTCTTTATTGACGGTTATGATAAATGTATTACGATTGACTGCCGCACCTATCCTTCCCGCGGTGTCAGCGAACCGGAAAAGGATAAAGTCATGCGGGGCTCCAGAGATGGCTTTGTGGAAACCCTGATTTTTAATACGGCCCTGATTCGGCGGAGAATCCGCGATCCCAGGCTTACCGTGGAAATAACATCGGCCGGAGAGAGCTCCCACACTGACATTGCCATCTGTTATATGGAAAACAGGGTTGATAAGCAGCTCCTGGATAAAATCAAGAAACGGATTCAGAATCTGAAGGTAGATGCGCTGACCATGAATCAGGAAAGCCTGGCAGAGTGTCTCTTTCCCTATAAATGGTTCAATCCATTCCCAAAATTTAAATTTTCAGAACGGCCGGACACGGCTGCTGCCTCAATTTTGGAAGGAAATATCATTATCCTGGTAGACAACTCTCCTTCTGCCATGATACTTCCCTCCTCTGTCTTTGATATCATTGAGGAGGCAGATGATTACTACTTTCCTCCTATTACAGGCACTTACCTCCGTCTGTCCAGGATGACCATATCTCTGCTGTCCCTGCTTTTAACCCCTACATGGCTTCTGTTCATGCAGAATACGGAGCTCATACCGGACTGGCTGGCATTTATCCGGCTTTCGGACCCGCTTAATGTGCCTTTAATATGGCAGCTTCTTATACTGGAATTTGCCATTGACGGCCTGCGGCTGGCGGCTGTCAATACCCCCAATATGCTGACCACCCCCCTCAGTGTGATTGCCGGTATTGTTCTGGGAGAATATGCGGTAAAATCAGGTTGGTTTAACAGTGAGACCATGCTCTACATGGCCTTTGTTACCATTGCCAATTATTCCCAGGCCAGTTTTGAATTAGGTTATGCCATGAAATTCATGCGTATCATCATATTGATACTGACATCCATCCTGAATATATGGGGATTTGTCATCGGAATCATCCTGTCCGCCTGTGCCATCATATTCAACAGAACCATTGCCGGAAAGAGCTATATTTATCCTCTGATTCCATTTAGCCTCTCAGAATTAAAAAAGCGTTTTCTCAGGGGACGGCTGCCTCATACAGAGAAATAATTGTCCTATCCCATGGTAAAACAGAATAGAGAAACAGTGAACCGGCCTTTTGGCCGGTTCTGCTTCTTAACTCATATTGTTATACATATCAAAATAGGCCTCCGCCTCTTTTTCTGTCAATGAAAAATGTTTCTCCAGCTTGGTCAGTATGACTTTTTTGTCTTTCCCCTCTTCCAGGTTATCTTTTATAAGGGCTTTAATGCCCTGTGACAAGCCCTGTTCCAAGCCCTGCGCCAGCCCATTCTTCTGCGCATCTTCTGCTAGCCTCTTATAATAGCTTTGCATGGTAGCTTCGTCACTGGCTGCCTTAAGGCGCTCCAGGTACAGATAACGCAGTTCTTTGTCGGCATTCAGGCGTTCCAGTTCCTCCACCGCTTCCTTCATATAACGGTTTCTCTTTGCCATATCTTTAAGCACCTCCCAGTCACGGGCAGATATAAGCTTTGCCCAGTGATATACCTCTGTTTGTTTTTCCTCCTCACTGCAGGAAACCAGTTGACTTAAGTATAGCACACGCAGGCTGATTTTGCCACTATAGACACGCCCGGTTTTATCATCCATAAGCCGTATGACCGAATAAAAATGCTCTGTTCCCTTCCGTGGGAATCCCAGGATGCTGATATGTATACACTCCTCCAACGCATCATAATTCTGGCCTTTCAAAAAATCTTCTGTATACATACGGCTGATATAAAAGAGGCTCCGTTCCTCCCAGAAAGGATGTGACAAAAGCTGTATTTCTATATTCACTTTTTTACAGTGGTTGAGGCGCACCTTTACATCCAGTATTCCTTCCCGGTTCTCAGCATATTCCCCGTGAAGAAATGTGTCCGGGAATTCCAGACTGGTGATCTCACCTGCCGGAATGTCCAGCAGACTGCTTAAAAGCCCTGTCAGCGCAATCTTGTTGCGGAAGGTTTTCTTAAAGGCGAAGTCATTGGTCAGGCTTATATCCAGAGGCCTTCCGCTGTCTGCCAGCTGTTTTAGCTGCAAATCCACTTTTCTCTTTCCATCCCTAAAAAAACCTCTGATGCGCCCTTTGTGCCATTTTCCCATAGGCATTGCCCTCCATGAACTATTTGATTTATGTGATATGAGCGGAAATCCCGGCAGATATGCCAGTACCCGGCAAAAAACATTGGATTTTGTGCCGGAAAAGATTTTTATATAGATTGTTCAGAAACAATCTGATTGGTCCAGTATAGCATATAAAGGTACTGCTTTCAATATCTCCCCTGCTTTTAAACTGAGAAATTACGCTTTATATCCATGCAAAAAGCAGCGCCGGATCCCTTCCCTTTGCCAAAGGAGAGATATCCGGCGCTGCCAATCTTCTGTTTTAAATCATAGCCATTACAGCTTATCCGCATTTCTGAACAGGGTATGGCCGTTTGCGTTCTTCACCAGACCGGTCACATCCGGCTTTGCCAGGACGATGGCATTCAGATAATACAGCGGTATAATGGGCATCTCATCCATCAGGATGGCCTCCGCCTCCTTGAATATCTCCATACGCTTACTGTTATCCGCCAGGTTGCGGCATTCTTCTATCATGCTGTCATACTTCATGGCATTCTCCCCGCTCCAGCGGTTCTGGTTGTAGGCGCGGGCCTGGGTAAAGCAGTTCAGGTTTGTGTCGGGATCCAGATAGTCACCGGTCCATCCGTCAAAGCAAACATCAAAGTTTCCAGCCTTCTGCTCATCCCAGTACACCTTTGACTCAAAGGTAACAATGTCTGCCTGGACTCCAAGATTATCCTTCCACATGGACTGGATTACCTGGGCAATGTCCTTATTCTCTTTTGTGTTAGTAACAATAAAGGTCAGAACAGGCAGTCCCTCTCCATTGGGATATCCCGCGTCTGCCAGGAGTTTCTTTGCAGCTTCCACATCCTCTTGAATCAAATCACCTGATACGGTGCGGAAATCCTCGGAGGAGCCTTCATATGGTATCCCATAAGGCACGAATCCGTAGGCCGGCTCAGGCTTTGACGGAACGATGGACTCGCAGATTGTCCTGCGGTCAATAGCCATGGCCAGGGCCCTTCTCACATCCGGATTGGACAGATACTCTTTGGAACAGTTGAAATCGTAATATCTGGTTCCAATCTTGTCATATCCTTTCAGCTCTTCTGTATCCCCATACTGGTCAATGGCCTGGGAAGTTACCAGGTTATCGCCCATAGCGTCAATCTCACCTGCATTATATGCGGACAGGGCTGACTCCGGAGACTGGATAATCACGATTTCCACTCCGTCCAGTTTGACGGAGTCCGCGTCATAGTAATTGGGATTTTTCTTCAGCACATAGCTGCTCTGGGGATTTATCTTCTCCAGGGTAAATGCACCGTTGCACACATAGGTATCCGCGGATTTGGTCCAGGGATCCTGTCCCTCCACCACCTCCTGCTTGACAGGGAAAAAGTTGCTGGACGCTGTCAGATAAAGGAAATATGGCGTAGGTGCTTTCAGGGTTACCTCCAGGGTTTTGTCATCCACAGCCTTTACCCCCACATCCTGGGCAGAGCCGCCCTGTGTGTTGTATTCTTCCCCGCCCTTCAGATAGTGCAGTTCCCAAGCAGCCGGAGAAGCCGTATCAGGATTCAGGACGCGTTTCCAGGAATATTCAAAGTCTCCTGCCGTCAGATCACTTCCATCGGACCATTTAAGTCCGTCCTTCAATGTGAAGGTGTAGGTCAGACCGTCCCCGCTTACCTCATATGTGTCACACATGGCATTGCTCAGGCTTCCGTCTGCCTCCAGCTGGAACAATCCGCAGAACATATTCTGCAGGAAGGTGGACGATGTGCTGTAGTTATTCAGTGTGGGGTCCAGTGTTTCCGGTTCCTCCATCACTGCATAGGTAAGGATCTTTTCTCCCTCTTTCGACCCGGCGGTCCCAGCTGCCGAAGCTTCTGTACCGGCATCTGTACCGGCAGGACTGCTTTGTGCCTGGCCGCAGCCGGCCAGGGTAGTGGCTGTCAGGGCTGCACACAGCAATAGGCTTAATTTTTTCTTCATAACATTTCCTCCTAGTTTTTAACCGGATTCCCGTTTGGCAGAATCCAATACAGGAAATTATACCTGCATTCTCCGTGGAAAGTCAATACACGGAAAGCAGTTTGGCTGGGCCGGCCACGCCACCGGCCACCTCACTGTCACCTTCCGGCCACCTCCCTGCCACCTCCCTGCCACCTTCCTGTGGCCGGGCACCTCTCCTACTCCAGCTCCAACCCGCCTGTATACAGCTGGTAATACATTCCCCTCTCCCTTATCAGGCTCTCATGGTCTCCCCGCTCAGCAATACGTCCATGGTCCAGTACCATGATAGCGTCGGAATTGCGGATGGTGGAAAGCCTGTGGGCTATGACGAATACGGTCCTGCCCTTCATCAGCTCATCCATGCCTCTCTGCACCATAGCCTCTGTCCTGGTATCAATGCTGGAAGTGGCTTCATCCAGAATCAGGACCGGAGGATCTGCAATGGCTGCCCGCGCAATGGCTAAAAGCTGGCGCTGGCCCTGGGACAGCTCCTCGCCGTCTCCTGTAAGCATGGTATCGTATCCTTCCGGCAGCATCTCTATAAACTGGTCGGCATTGGCCAGCTTCGCCGCATCGCAGATCTCCCTGTCTGTGGCATCCAGCTTTCCATACCGTATATTCTCCCTGATTGTACCGGTAAACAGGTGGGTATCCTGAAGCACGATGCCAAGAGAGCGGCGCAGGTCGTCTTTCTTTATATGGCTGATATCAATACCATCATATGTGATAGAGCCCTTCTGTATGTCGTAAAAACGGTTAATCAGATTGGTAATGGTGGTCTTTCCCGCCCCTGTGGCTCCCACGAAAGCCAGCTTCTGCCCCGGCTTCGCATACAGGCTGATGTCATGGAGCACTGCATGCCCCGGCTCGTATCCAAAGTCCATATCCTGAAACCGCACATCACCGGTAAGTCTTGTGTAAGCGGCCGTGCCGTCCTCACGGGGATATTTCCACGCCCACAGGCTGGTCCGTTCCGCTACCTCTGTCATTTTTCCGCTCTCATCCACACGGACATTGACAAGGGTCACATCTCCCTGGTCTGTCTCCGGTTCCTCATCCATCATATTAAAAATACGTTCTGCCCCTGCCAGGGCCATGATGATGGAGTTGGACTGCTGGGATATCTGGGCAAAGGGCTGGTTAAAGCTCTTTGTAAACTGGAGATAAGAAGCAATCTGGCCCAGGGTGAGCCCTGCCAGGCCGCTTAGTGACAGAATCCCTCCTGCGATGGCTGTGAGCACAAACTGCAGGTTGCCTATGTTGGTAATGACCGGCATAATAACATTGGCGTACTTGTTGGCATGGAATGCGCTGTCATAGAGCCGGTCATTCAGCTTGTCGAATTCCTCCCTTGTCTCCTCCTCATGGTTAAATACCTTGATGACCTTCTGTCCGCTTAAACGCTCCTCAATGTATCCCGTCACCTTTCCGATAGCCAGCTGCTGCGTCACGAAATACCGTCCGCACCGGCCTGCCAAAGTACTGCTGACAAAGAGCATAAGAACTATCATGGCTGCTGCCAGGACAGAGAGGGGAACGCTGATACCTATCATCACCGCGGATATGGCTATGATGGTGACAAAGGAGGACAATACCATGGGCAGAGCCTGGTTAATCATCTGTCTCAGGGTGTCGATATCATTGGTATATCGGCTCATAAGCTCTCCATGGGGATGACGGTCAAAATACCGTACAGGCAGCGTCTGCATATGCTCAAACATCTCATCCCTGATACGCTTCTGGACACCCTGGCCAATATTTATCATCAGACGGTTATAAGTGTAGGTACAAATAACCCCGGCCACATAAAAGGCCGCCAGCCCTGCCATAACATGGTTCAGAACCGTAAAATCAGGACGCTGCTGCCCCAGGAGAGGGGTGATAAAATCATCTATGAGCACCATCAAAAACAGCGGTCCCGCCACATTGGCCAGAGCGCTTATGACAATGGTCACCAGCACACAGACAAACTGGAGCCTGTAAGTGCCTGCCACATACCCCATAAGGCGTTTTGCCGTTTTGGCATAATGGTGGTTCACGGCTGCGTTTTTCTTATTTCCCATCATGATCATTTCCCCCTTTCTTCTGGGATTCATATACTTCCCTGTAAATCTTATTCCTGGCAAACAGCTCCTGGGGTGTACCAAAATCATCCACAGCACCGTGGTTCAGCACGATCACCTTATCTGCGTCCTCCACCGAGGATATCCTCTGTGCTATGATTATTTTGGTGGTGTCAGGAATCTCCTCCCGGAACGCTCTGCGAATCATGGCGTCTGTTTTCGTATCCACTGCGCTGGTAGAATCATCCAGAATCAATATCTTAGGCTTCTTGAGCAGGGCCCTGGCAATACAGAGCCTCTGCTTCTGTCCCCCGGATACATTGGTTCCTCCCTGGTCGATATAGGTTTCATACTGGTCGGGAAACTGCCGGATAAACTCGTCTGCCTGGGCCAGACAGCAGGCCCGCTTGATTTCCCCGTCTGTGGCATTTTCATTGCCCCACCGCAGGTTTTCACGGATGGTGCCGCTGAACAGGATATTTTTCTGCAGAACCACTGCCACCTGATTTCTCAGGGACTTAAGCCCATACTCCTTCACATTCCGACCGCCCACTTTAAGACAGCCTCCGGTCACGTCGTACAGCCTTGGTATCAGCTGCACAAGAGTGGTTTTGGAACTTCCCGTCCCTCCCAGTATACCTATGGTCTCTCCGGATTTTATGTGGATATCCACGTCCTTAAGAGCCAGCTTCTCCTTATCTCCTATGTAGCTGAAGGACACATGCTCAAAGTCAATGCTGCCGTCCGCCACCTCCTGTACCGGGTCATCCGGGTCTGACAGGCTGCTCTTTTCATCCAGCACCTCCACAATACGCTCTGCCGAAGAACGGGCCATGATGACCATGACAAACACCATAGAGAGCATCATCAGGCTGGACAATATCTGGACCGCATAGATAATCATGCTGGTGAGCTCACCTGTTGTCATTCTGCTTCCCACAATGAGTCTGGCTCCCAGCCCTGATACCAGCAGGATACAGTTATACATGCAGAACTGCATCAGCGGGCTGTTCCAGGCTACAATCTTTTCCGCATACTTAAACTGGTAAAAGACCTCCTGGGATATGTGCCGGAACTTTTCGATTTCATACGGCTCCCTCACATAGGCTTTTACCACCCGGATGGCGTTCAGATTTTCCTGAACCACGCGGTTTAACACGTCATAGCGCTTGAATACAGCCTCAAAATAGGGGTGGGCCTTTATCACAATGTAAAAGAGCCCCGCTGCCAGGATTGGCAGCACGATAAAAAAGATGGTGGAAAGCTCCCTGCTGATTCCCATAGCCATGATTAGCGCAAAACAGAGCATGATGGGGCCTCTGATAGCAATGCGGATTACCATTTGGTACGCATTCTGCACATTGGTGATGTCCGTGGTCAGACGCGTCACCAGACTGGAAGGAGAAAAGCGGTCAATATTGGAAAAAGAAAACTCCTGTATGTGGTGGAACATATCCTTTCTCAAATTCCGTGCCATACCGGCCGAGGCCCTGGCCGCATTTGTCCCTGCCAGGATACCGAATACCAGAGCCATCATGGACATAACTAAAAGCACGGCTCCAATCTTCAGAATATAGCCGATACTTCCTCCGCTCATCCCCTTATCAATCATCAGCGCCATGACGCCGGGCACCAGAACTTCCATAAGCACCTCCAGCACCACAAAAACCGGGCAGAGAAGAGATGGCTTTTTATACTCCCGGACTGAGCCAAGCAAAGCCCGGACTGTCTTTTGATGTTGTCCTTTCACTGTTAAAACCTCCTTTTTTTGTAAATTCCCTTGGATTTTGGGGCAATTTAAAGAGCCTAAGACGGCGCCGCCTGGTGGCAGCCATAGGCCCTTCCCCATTACTTAAGATTCTTCATCATTTTCATCCCGATTCGGATGAATGTATCCAGTTCTTCCTTTGGAATATCCCGTGTTATGAACTGTTCCATTTCCAGGATATCCTTAAGCACCCGTCCTTCCAGCTCCCATCCCTTTTCAGTGGGAATGATTTTTTTACACCTGGCGTCATAGGACGCCTCCTCCCTGTAAATCAGGCCCTTTCGCTCCATCAGCTTCAGAATCTCCGTGGCCGTGGGGCGGCGCAGGTTAAATTCCTCCTCTATATCCTTCTGAAACAGGTCCTGCTCCCTGCAGCGGCCGAGAATAAAGTGCAGGATTCCGTTCTGGGCAGGTGTCAGCCCTCCCACCCCCTCAGCGCTGTCAATCTTGCGCCGGATCAGGTTTGAAAGGGTGGCGATAAGGCGGACGGTAGGATTAACAGCCATGGAATTTACTCCTTTTATTATATGCAGAAAAACAGTTTCTGTTAGTTACCTAACAATTCTAAGGCAATCTATCCGGTCTGTCAACCAAATTCACACAATTGTAACGGCTCCGGCGCCAGGCAGGACCGGTCCGGTAAGGTTCAGGAGGGTTTCCCCGGGATTTGATAAAATCCGCATTTACAACCTGGATTTTCCTGTTATAATTGGTAGGGGTGTCTTATCCCAATTTATATTCTGAGAGGTTATCATGAAACACAATTCACATCAATTTCATTGCGGACTAAAAGACGGCATACCCATCGGTCTGGGATACCTGGCCGTGTCCTTTACATTTGGAATCATGGCAAGGGGAGCCGGCCTCACCACCCTACAGTCCGTTGTCATGTCCTTTACAAACCTGACCAGCGCGGGACAGTTTGCAGCGCTGGGAATCATACAGGCCGGGGCTCCCTTTATGGAAATGGCAATAGCCCAGCTCATCATTAACCTGCGCTACTGTCTTATGTCCTGTTCCCTGTCCCAGAAGCTGGGCGCAGACATGCCCTTCTTCCACCGTTTCTTTATGTCCTATGGAGTTACAGACGAGATATTCGGCGTTTCCGTATGCCGGCCCGGCTTCTTAAGTCCCTTTTACAGCTATGGGCTCATCTGTGTCGCCGTACCCGGCTGGACCCTCGGCACCCTGTTGGGAGCTGTTTCCGGGGAACTGCTTCCGGCACGCCTTTTAAGCGCCCTGAACGTGGCACTGTACGGAATGTTCCTGGCCGTGGTGATTCCGCCGGCCAAGACAAGCAGGATTCTCACCGGCGTCATCCTGGCCTCTATGGCCTTAAGCCTTGTGTTTGCCCATGTCCCCTTGCTGTCAGGTCTATCATCCGGCTTTAAAATCATCCTGCTAACCATCCTGATTGCCGGTGCCGCAGCCATTCTGTTCCCTGTAAAGGAGGAAAATGAACATGAATCATAATGTGTACCTGTATATTCTTGTGATGGCAGGCGTGACCTACCTGATCCGTATTCTTCCGCTGACCTTGATTAAGAAGGAGATAAAGAACGTATATGTCAAGTCCTTTCTCTATTACGTCCCCTACGTCACCCTGTCCGTCATGACCTTTCCTGCCATTCTCCACGCCACAGCCTCTGTGTGGTCCGGCGCAGCAGCCTTGGCAGTGGCTGTTCTTCTGGCCTGGAAGGGAAAGAGCCTGTTCCAGGTGTCCCTGGCCGCATGTGCCATGGTATTTCTGCTGGAACTGTTTCTGTAAATAAAACCGTTTCACATCCCAGGACTCCTACAGCGACAATCCGCCTCTTGCCCTTGCCCGTCTGTCCATGATGGAATGGATGACAGGAACCATGAATATGGCTACGATTCCGCCTGCATAACCGTTATTATACAGGTTCATGCCCCCATACACGATTCCCACATTGAGGGCAACGGAGGAATGCAGGTAGCCTGCCACGATTCCGGCCACCACGCCGAATTCACCAGCCACCGGCGCAAGGGTGGTGGAGAATAAAAGGGCCAGCATGGGGGATGGCTGATAAATGTTCCATGTCTTGGTAAAGCTGGCCAGATATACCCCCATCATCACCGGAGCTATGTTCCTCAGATGTTTTCCCGTGGCCCCAAAGCCCACAATGGTGAAGATTCCGCAGATGGTAGGTCCGTTCAGTTCACCTCCCACTGCCAGTACAAAATAGGTGGCAAACAGTCCATTGACTCCCATGTTGAACACAGTGCTGGCACCGCCTTCATCTCTCAGATAATCTGTTCCGCCGATTCCATAGGATTTGATAATTCTTCTGTAAGATTCCCAGATACTTCTGCCCCGCACCGCAACCCCGAATACAATCATTCCGCCAAATAGTACGGACAGCACGATTCCAAAGATCTCATTGTTTCCCGTGGACCAAATGAGCCTGGATTCTATCTCCACTCCAAGGGATTTTAACACTGACACAATGACCGTCGCTATGATACCTGCGGCAAACCCCACATTGTACAAAGAATACCCTTTGTGTGCAAAATGCACATGAGTGGAAAGGGGCGGCAGCACAAAGCCTATAATGAGCCCCACGGCCAGGGCTATGGCCATCCGCATCACCACCGGCAGGTTGCCCACCTGCATCATCTGGGTGATGATGGGCGAAAGGCTGGTGCCGTAAAAGCCAATATAAATATACCTTCGCATGGACGTCTTGTGATACCTGGCGTACAGGTACACTCCGGCCAAAATAGCCCAGATGTTAAGCAGGTTTTTGCCAAACAGCGAGAAACCGAACATCAGACAGCTGGAAGTGATGGTGTGGCCGTCCATATCCATACCCATGAAGTAGATGATGCCAATACTCATAAGAGTCAGTGCACCGGCGTTGATGAGGGCCGCCCCCACACCGCCCACAACAAAATAATCCGTAATCAGAAAATCCGGCTCTTTTATCAGACGCACGATTCCCGGACCAATTTCCTGGATTGGCTGCAGAAACAGCCCAATGACCATAAAATAAACAGGAAGCAGCGACAGCAGAAAAAACTTCTGCTTCCTGGTCAGGGATTTCAGTTCATGAAAATGTTCCAGATGTTTCATAAATACCTCCCAATCAACATTCTTTTTCTATCATAACTGATAGACCCCCGGTTGGCAAAGACATTTTTTACTTCTATTGGAAAATTTATTATTATGGGTTAGGTTAGGCATATCCCGGCATATTTACTGTTCAGGCACAGAAGGCAGCCGAAACATTCTTCCATCAACTGCCCTCAAAACAAAAAAAGCGCCCGGTCACCCGGGCATCCCACATCTCATTTTTTCCTATTTTCCAAATATCACAAACCGGTTATCCCTTAACATCTTCACAAACTTGGCCAGCCGTTCATACAGCGGCTCAGCCTGGTCTCCGAATTCTTCCCTGACCAGCGCTCCAATGGCAATGATATTCCTGTTTCCGTCCATCTGCTTCCATACAAAGCTTCCGAACCGGTCCAGCTTCACATGGCTCACCCTGGGAGTGACCCACAGCTTCTGGGCCAGCTTATCAAAGATTCCCTTGTGCACCATATCCACGGTCACGATTCCCTGCTGGTCCTCTTTCCATGAGAACTCAGGGTTCCTGACCGGTATCTTTTCCAGATAATTCTGGTTTTTTTTCTTATTGAAGCCCAATGTAATCCTTCCTTCCATCACCGCCTGTTCATAAACATGCACAGGGCGCCAGGATACCTGACACCCCATGCACACAGAACCCGCACTGTTATACCAGTATGGTTATTTCCTGTTCTCTTTATGCCAGATGGTAAATTTACACATGGTAAGCATCAGTAACCCAAAGACAATAAGTGATACAATCTTTGCCGCCGGACTTACCAGAAAAGCGCCTAAGCCGTTATCCATGGCAGACAGATTGATAAAATCGCCCAGATACCCACCCCGCGCGCTTGCAAGGGGGATGATGGCGAATACAGCCAGCAGGATTCCGACCAGACCTTCTCCCGCAATCATGCCCGATGTATAGAGCACGCCCCGGTCAATGGCCTCTTTCTTATCCTCTTCCTTTGCGTATTTACGCTTTTCATACCAGTGGCGGATGAGTCCTCCCACCATGATGGCTGCCGTGGTCCTCAGAGGCAGGTATAAACCTACTGCTACCGGCATTACCGGTATCCCAAGGATCTCAATGACAACGGCAATGGCCGCTCCTGCCAGAATCATGTTCCATGGAAGGTTGCCGTCCATGACGCCCTCTACCACGGTCTTCATAATCATGGCCTGAGGAGCCGGAAGTTCCGCCGAGCCATAGCCCCAGGCCTGGTTCAGAAGGTAAAGTACGCCGCCGATGGCAATGGCAGAAGAAACCACGCCAATCAGCTCTCCCATCTGCTGGTTCCTTGGAGTGGATCCAACCAGATAACCTGTTTTTAAATCCTGGGAGGTATCCCCGGCAATAGCTGCAATAACGCAGATAACACCGCCGATGGAGATAACGCCCATCATGCTCTCATGGGTGGCGCCGGACACGGCTTTAAGCACCAGCGCCGATACCAGAAGTGTGGCAATGGCCATACCGGATACCGGGTTATTGGAGGATCCGACCAATCCCACCAGACGTGAGGACACGGCCGCAAACAGGAAACCGAACACAGCAATCAGCATGGCGCCCACAAAGTTTACAGGAACAGCCGGCACCAGCCATATGATTACCACGGCAATGAGGACGCCTATGAGTACCACATTCATAGGAATATCCCTGTCCGTGCGCAGGGTGGAAGCCTGACGTCCGCCCTTTAAGTCCCGCATGGCATCCCTGAAGGTATTCACAATCATGGGAAGGGACTTAATCAGGCTTATGATGCCTGCCGCTGCCACGGCGCCAGCGCCGATGTAACGGATATAGGAGCCCCACATAGCCTGACTGCTCATCTCGCTGATCAGCACATCTGCCGGTGCAAAGGGCGCTGTGAGTCCGCTTCCGAACAGCTTGATAATGGGCATCAGAATCAGCCATGATATAATGCCTCCCGAGAACATGTAGGAGGAAATCTTTGGACCGCAGATGTAGCCCACTCCCGCAAGGGCAGGAAGCACGGAAATCCCTACGCCTCCGCCGTATTTTTGGATATCATAATCCACATCGCTGGGGAACAGCTTCAGGCCGTCAGCCACAAACTTGTACAAAGCGGCAATTCCCATGCCCGCAAATACAACGCCTGCCTTGGAACCGCCCTGCTCTCCCGCAATCAGTACCTCGGCACACGCCTGGCCTTCCGGATAAGGAAGCACCCCGTGCTCCTTCACAATCAGCGCCTGGCGCAGAGGAATCATAAACAGCACGCCCAACACGCCTCCGCACAGCGCAATCAGCGCAATCTCAACCAGGGAAGGCGCGCCCTCTCCCCACTCACTCATCCACATAAACAGGGCAGGCAGGGTAAAGATGGCTCCTGCTGCCACAGATTCACCGGCAGAACCAATGGTCTGCACCATGTTGTTTTCCAGAATGGAATCCCTTCTGAGGATTACCCGGATAACACCCATGGAGATAACTGCCGCAGGTATGGATGCGGACACGGTCATACCGACGCGAAGGCCCAGATAAGCATTGGCAGCACCAAAGAGAACAGCCAGAAGGATACCCAGGATCACAGAAACCGCGGTTACTTCCGGAACCACCTTGTCCGCCGGTATAAATGGTTTAAAACCATTTTCATCTTTCATGTATCTATCGCTCCTTTCGTATTGACCACATAAAAACCGGATATTTTGGCTCTTACGTGAGATACAAGCCAACCCTGCCGAAACAGGACGGCTTGTATCTTATCCCCGTAATTATAGCATCCTTCAGAAAAAATTTCCACAATTTTTGTGTAAATGGTAAGAATTGCATTAATTTTTTTAATTTTTCCATCATTTTTATTTAATAAAACGGCCACAAAACCTTACAAAACAAAGTATTTTCTCTGTTTTGTGGCCTGTGGCCGGAAAAAATTTCCGAAATCCATTATTTTTCACAATCAAACACAAGTCCCCAGGAAGCCCTTATATCATCCATAAGTCTAAGAATGTCCAGTGTGTCCTCTTTCTTAAGTACATCGCTGGAGGACATGCCCAGCCGGACGCACCTGTTTACTTCCCGTATCTGATACTCAAAACCGTTTACCTCAAAATGAAAATCCAGGACATATTCCTCCCCCTTCACGGGACGGATAATCAGCCGTTCTGCCTTCTGGTAATCCGGCAGATAAATGGAGCCCCCGGACCCGAACACGGCTGCTTCCCTTGGCATATCCATGCCGATGGAGGCGGTGGCCGCCGCCCTGAAACCGCCCGGATATCGGAGCAGAACCGTGCTGTAATCATCGGTGCCGAATTCATTCAGATGATACTCCGACACAACATGTTCCGGCTGTTTATCTCCCATAACCATGCGCAGAAATCCCAGGTTATAGATGCCCACATCCAGAAGAGCGCCTCCGCCCAGCCCGGAATCAAACTTGCGCGCCTTCCTTGCCCCTTCAGCCACAAAGCCGAAATCACACCTGGCAAATCCCACCTGGCCGATAACTCCCCCGTTTATCAGCTCCTGCATCTTTTTCAGGGCCGGAAGATGGCGGATCCAGAAGGCTTCCATGATGAACAGGCCTCTTTCCTCTGCCGCGGCGAAAAGCCGTTCCCCATCCTTTACATTGGTGGTAAAGGGCTTCTCACATAACACATGCTTTCCTGCTTCAAGACATGCCATACAGTTCTCATAATGCATATTGTTGGGAGTTGCCACATAGACCGCGTCCACCTCTTCGTCCCTGAGAAGCTCCTCATAGGAGCCATATGCCCTGGGAATTCCGTATTTCCTTCCGAAGGCCTCCGCCTTTTCCCGGGAACGGGAACCGCAGGCCGCCAATCGGTCCTCCCCCTTCATTCCATTTACTGTTTCAGCGAACTTTGCCGCTATGGTGCCGGTTGCCAAGATTGCCCAATTCATAAAAGATGCCTCCAACTGTTTTATTTATGCAGTATGTTTCATCAAATTCACTCTGAAGCGCGTATGAAACACACTCTAATGCTTCATCTTGTGTTTCTTCCTGTACATGTAAGTGTCCGCCCTGGCCAGCGTGCTCCCCAGGCTCACATCCTTACCCGGGTCAAAGAAGGCATATCCGGCCGCAATGCCGGCCGCAAATACATTCCCGTCGCTGTAAGCCTTCACAGCCCTCTCCATGGCAAGAATTCCACGGGTCACCTGCTCCTGTCCCAAACCGTCTAACTGGACCACAAACTCATCCCCTCCAATGCGGAACAGGGGCGCCCCCGGAAACGCCTCCCGTATAATGTCAGCGGACCTGCGGATGTATTCGTCCCCCTTGTCATGGCCGAAGCGGTCATTGACCCCCTTAAGGTCATTGAGATCACACATCAGGAAACCGCTTCCCGGTATCTCCTCCGGATGGCTGTTCTTGTGCTGCAGCATGTGTTCATAAGCCAGCCTGTTTCCAACACCCGTGAGACCGTCCCTGTCACGTTCCACCTTAAGCGCTTTTGTCTCAAGGATTTCATCCGTCACATCCTCCACCACGCAGCGGATGGGATGGACTGCCGTCTTACATGTTATCTTAATCCACCGGGTTCCTTCCGCAGTATCCATCTTTATCACACCGGGTCCTCCGTCCCGGTGTGAGGCAAGGCTCTTTAGGAAACGTATGAATTCATCCTTATCCCGGGAAAACAGGTGCTCCTGCTCCTTTGTAAGCCTTAAAAGCCTGGGTATCTGGCTGGTCATAAGCACCTTGGAGGAACGCCCTGATATCTCAAAGGCTCCCACAGGAAGTTCCGACAATTCTATGAGCTTGGCATGTCTGGCAAACCACTGGCTGGTAAACACGGCAATAATAAGTCCGGCTGCCATGGAAAGGACCAGGGAATACTCCAGAATCTGGCCGATTCTGCGCGGAAACTGCAAGAGCACCGGCTCCTCCATAAGTCCGATCAGGTACCACTCATCTCCTTCAAACGGGGTATTGTGGTAGTACATCCCCATCCGGTTCACGCAGGCGTTAATCTTCCGGCCGGTCCGGTCCGTGTTCAGCAGGGTATATATGGAATTTTCCTTGTCCTTAAGCTCCATCTCAAACTTGCGGTCCTGCCCTGCCAGCTGTCTCTGGAGGGCGCCGTAAGTAACCGCTGTCTCCTTCTTGTCCTGCTGCGACCGGTATCCGATGACATAACCGTAGGAATCCCCTGTCTGAAGTTCAGAGGCGGGCAGGAACCGGTACAGATAGCTTACGGATATCTCCACGCCGAAGACAGCCAGCACTCTGCCGTCCTGTCCGAACAGGGGAACGGAATAGGTAATCACATCCTCATCTCCTTCGTTCACCTGAAAAGGCGGACTCCAGTATCCCAGCCATTTGGACCGCCCGTTTTCCACTGCCGCGCTCCAGGGCTTTTGGAAAAAATCGCGGTTTTCCTCATTTACCTCCAGCCGGAAGTTCCAGTTGGCCGTGGTGGATATTTTCATTTTTTCGGCTACGTTCCACGGGCCGATGAGCATATACAGATTTTCATTCTGGCTGCTGTTGCGGTCCGGATTATTATTCCTAAAGTACAGGGCGGCCAGGGAGCCGTCTGTCTCCCCTTCGTCCGGCAGTATTAAGAACACACCCGTGGTCTTTGTGTCGTACAGGGCATCCAGGACCTCAGGTGCCAGCGCCTCCAGCATGCGGTCCGGCTGTCCCTGATATTCCAGCCCGTCCGGACTGTCAAAATACCTGCTTATGGTATCTGTATGATGGCTGAAATTAGTCCAGACATTCTTCATCTGGTTTTCCAGATTATTCCTGCGGCCCTTTACCTTTTCCGCAAATATACGGTATTGGTTGGCCTCTGCCTGTTCCATAACTCCCCCCGCCACCATAAAGGACACCAGCAGCACGCTTTGCAGTACCAATGATACCACAAATGCTATGGTCAGCTTAAATGCTATGGATTTACTTCTGAATTTTCTGTCCATCTGTCTTACCAGCCATTTCCTTTAGGAGTGTTTCATACCAATGGTTAAAATGCTCCTCATCCAGCAGTTCCCTTTCTACAGACTCCCTGCTCTCACCTTTTTCCATCCGCTGCTTCAGGGTTTCCAAATCCACATTCACACAGTTCTCCAGGGATGTGGAAAATATCTGGTCCATATCATAAGACCCCCCAAAGGTTTCCCGGACATATACATTGTGATTTTTCAGGGCTGTAAGTGAGGTCCCGATGCTCTGCTCCACTGCCTGGACATTGTCCCGGCTTTCCACATGGGACACCAGATCTGATACGGATTCCAGAGCCTTCTCCTGCACAGGCAGATATCCTGTGGCCACTGCAAAACGTATATTCTGCTCCGGCTCCGTGAACCATTTAAGGAACCGGACCGCAGCCTGCTGGTGGCTCTCATCTGAGGCAAACACCGCCATGTTGGCCCCTCTCTGTCCCATATAAGGCGTACCATCCTGAAAAACAGGATAGGCATAGCTTTTGCAGGAAATGGGATGGGACTGTTTTTCATCCTCAATCACCACCTGCGGAAAGAAGCCTGCGCCTGCCGAGGAGCCGATATAGGCCATCAGCCGCCCGCTTTTAATGCCGTCCTGGTTGTAGGTCCTGCTCTCGTACCAGCCCTTTATATGGGGTACATAGTATGCGTCCCATACCCGCCTGGCCGTGTCTTTGGAATAATTGAATTCAGGCCCATCCTGCGTCCAGCGGATACCCTCTCCCAGCTGGGCGGCCGACAGTGCGGCAAAGTCATTGAATGCGTTCATACCCAGGAACGGACTGCCCCCGGACCATTCAAAATACATGCCCGCAGCCTGAGCCAGGCCCTCCCAGGTCTTAAGCATCTCTTTGTCCGCGCCTGTGTCCCCGGCAAACGTTTCCCAATCCGTTTCATTGAGATAGAGAATCTCCGTGGATTTTGCCACCGGAATCATCCGGTGAATGCCGTCTCCTTCCCAGACCCCCTCCTTCAGGAATTCGGGCCGGTAAGCGGCCAGTTCTTCCTCCGAAAAATAGTCATCCAGATGAACCAGGGGCACTATTCCGTCCAGCCTGTACGCGCTGTCCGGATAGGATGAAAATATATCCGGCAGCGGGTCTGAGCCTATGACACGGCTGGCGGATGCGTACAGCACATCATCCAGCTCATTGCTGGAGCCGTATCCCACCGGTTCCACTATAATTCCCTGCTCCATGCCCACTGTCTCGTTAAATTCCATCACCAGGTCGTCAAAAGCCCCCTTGGCCACTGCATTATAGGAATGCCACAGCACTACCACCACCGGCTTTCCGTTATCTTCCTTTTTTCCATCTACGGCCATGCAGCCGCCAAGCCCCAAAACAGCGGCCATGACAGCCGCCAGCATATGTACACTTGTTCTGCGGTTCATAATGAATTACCTCCCCATGCAGCCCTCCCATGGCAGACACCAGCTCCGCCATCCTTCAAACCCGCCGCATATTAAGTATAACACGGTGGACGGCCTGCTGTCTATTCTGGATATATGATTACAGAACCTTAAATCTCCTGGCTTTGCCGGCACAGGACCGGGGAGGAGGGCGAGACAGAACGAAAAAGTGAAAGGCGGCCGGCATGATACAGAATCCGCCGAAAGAAAAAGACAGGACCCCCAATGGCCCTGCCCTGTTCTGCTCTTTCTATGCCTCTCTGCCTGAATGTGAGTAAAATGTAATCAGATACAGTCCGCACAATCCCACCAGCGCATAGATTATCCTGGTCACCCAGGAGGCTGTTCCGAAAATCCATGAAACCAGGTTGAAATTAAAGAATCCTACCAGCCCCCAGTTCACAGCCCCAATCAGGGCGATTGTAAGAGCGGTATAATCCAATGCCTTATTACCCATTGCATGCTACCTCCTTGTCATGAGCATTTTGCGCCTGTTCTCCAGACACATATGCAGCTTGCTATACGCTGGTAGTATGTACCGGTTTGTGGAATTCCATACATTTTTTGCTGTTTTATCACCATTGCTGTTTCCGGCAGCTGAAGGCGCTTGTGCCGGTCAGTCCTTCTTATCCTCTCCGGCCGCCTCTCTCATCTGCCGGATTACCTCCTCCGGAAGTATATCATACAGGCGGTTCCGCTTAAGACCAGGCTGGTCCAGATATTCTTCCCTCAGCATGCCGTTTACCCGGTCCAGCTCCTCCTTCAATTCCTTGGCTGATATAAGGCGGCATCCCTGGCCCAGAATGATGACCTGTTCCACTCCGTCGGAGGTTGCCACGGACACATCGAACCTGCGGGCATTTTCATGGGCAAACTTCTCGATATACTGGTCCGCTGTCTCAGCCTCCTTTGTGTAGACCACCTGGATATTGTGGTATTCAGAAACCTCCGTGGCATGTCCCGCCACACGGTAGGCGTCAAAAACCACCATAAGACAGCACTTGCGTATGGCCTGATAGTTGCAGAGCAAATCCATAAGCCTTCCTCTGGCTCCGTCCATATTGTCCAGGGCCAGCTCCCGCAGCTCCTCCCAGGCAAAGATAATATTGTAGCCGTCCACCAGAAGATATTCCTGTCTGGCCTCCTGCTTCTGGTAGGTGCGGGTCACCGGGCCGCTGTAGGCTGCGGCGCTCCTGCTTCCCCTGCTCTTGCCGGGATATCCTTTGCGCGCTGACTTATCCCGGCTGTTGGAATAAAAGGTGCGCTCCAGTATGGCGTCAATCTCATCCGTACCCAGCCATGTTTCTGCGCAAGCGTTCTGTCCGGCAGAGGATTGTCCCTGATTCCGGCCGGAAAAGGGACTCTTCTCTCCCTCCCTCTCCTCCCCACCAGGGGATTCTATTACAATACCGCTGTCCACATGCATGTACTCCTTCACCCGGTCCCAGCTTACCACAAATCCGGCCCCATGGGCGCAGAACACGGAGCCTGTGGGATTCTCCGTATCTCTGTCCGGGTCGTAGCCTGTCTGTTCGATGATTTCCCGGCTGTTATGACAGGGCTCGTATCCTTTCAGCGTACATGCCAGTCTTCCCTGTCCCCTGGTATAGGATATAACCTCTGACTGATACCCCCGCATGGCGGCAACCGGCGCCTGTCCCGTGAGGACGGCCTGTCCCTGCCTGTTCTCCTCTATGACGCAGGTCCCGCACCGTTTCTCAATATCGGTCATGGCACGCCCAATGGACGCCTCCGGCACTTCCAGACGGAAGGTATACCATGGTTCCAAAAGAATGCAGGAAGCCTCCATAAGCCCCTGGCGCAGGGCCCGGTAGGTGGCCTGCCTGAAATCTCCTCCCTCCGTGTGCTTGTTATGCGCCCTTCCCGCCACAAGGGTGATTTTCATATCTGTTATGGCTGCTCCGGTCAGAACGCCCCGGTGCACCCTCTCCTCCAGATGGGTCAGCACCAGGCGCTGCCAGTTCCTGTCCAGGTCGTCCTCGCTGCATCTGGTCTCAAACTGGAGACCGCTTCCCCGCTCTCCCGGTTCCATAAGCAGATGGACCTCCGCATAGTGGCGAAGGGGCTCAAAATGCCCCACACCTTCCACTGTTCCGCTAATTGTCTCCTTATATACGATGTTTCCTGTGCCGAATTCAACCTGTATGCCGAAACGCTCTTCAATCAGGCTCTTTAACACCTCAATCTGCACTTCTCCCATAAGCTGCATGGATATCTCTTTCAGTTCTTCATTCCATACTACCCGCAGCAGGGGATCTTCCTCCTCCAGCTGGCGGAACTTTGGCAGCATCACAGCCCCGTCGCAGCCCTCCGGCAGTTTTACCTGGTAATTGAGCACCGGCTCCAGCACCGGAACCATGGAATCCTGCCCGGCTCCCAGTCCCTGCCCCGGATAGGTCCTGGTAAGACCGGAAACAGCGCAGATGGTTCCGGCCTCAGCCTCAGCCACTGTCTCATACCGGTCCCCGGAATATACGCGGATCTGGTTTACCTTTTCCTGCCATGCTTCGGATGGCTTTTCGGTATTTCCGCCGGATATGATTCCCTTTACCTTAAGGCTTCCGCCTGTAATCTTTAAGTGGGTCAGGCGGTTTCCCTGGTCGTCCCTGGAAATCTTGTACACCTTTGCCTCGAACTCCTGCGGATATTCCGGCACCATGGCCCATCTGCGTATTCCGCCCAACAGCTCCTCCACCCCGGTAAGTTTAAGGGCCGACCCAAAGAAACACGGAAAAAGCCTGCGTTCCTTAATCAGGCGGCGTATCTCATCATCCTCCACATCCCCGGTTTCCAGATAACGCTCCAAAAGCGTCTCATCACACATGGCAGCGTGTTCCCTGAATTCTTCTGTCCCTGCACCGGCAAAATCCGCACATCCGTCGTCCAGACGTTTCTGAAGTTCTCTCATTCGCTGCTCCCGGTCCGTACCGGGCTGGTCCATTTTATTGACAAAGAGGAATACAGGTATCCTGTATTTTGCCAGCAGACGCCACAGGGTTATGGTATGGCTTTGTACTCCGTCCGCACCGCTTATAACCAGAACCGCATAATCCAGCACCTGGAGCGTTCTCTCCATTTCAGCGGAAAAATCCACATGGCCCGGCGTATCTAACAGCGTCATGGGCATTCCCTCCCATGTCAGAGCTGCCTGCTTTGAGAAAATAGTGATGCCCCTGGCTCTCTCAAGGGCATAGGTATCTAAAAATGCGTCCCTGTTGTCCACTCTTCCCATCTTGCGTATGCTTCCTGCCAGATACAGAAGCGCTTCCGATAATGTAGTTTTCCCGGCATCCACATGGGCCAGAATTCCAAGTACTATTGATTTCATATCCTGTCTCTCTTCCTGCTGTCTTATGTCCCTTAACATGGCCGTACATCCACCGTATTGTCGTTAAGAGTGGTGGCTGCTCCTATATCGGACAGCCGTTCATGGTGGAGGGCATTGACCAGAAGCCCGTCTTTTGTAAAGGTCCTGTCGTAAACGCCCTCGGCCGCGGCCGTTCCTTCCGCCACCAGAGGCGTGATTTTCGCGGTAAACTCCACCTCTGCCAGATCATTAAAGGCTGTAACAAGACTGCCGTCCCCGATGTTTCTTGCTGCCGCATCTTCTGGATGGAGCATCAGCGCCATGGGACCCCGGCCTGACTTTAAGTCCTTCCTGTCCATAAAGACCGAATTCAGCGTGTACGCGCTGGGTACCGTCACCAGCCGCAGAGGGTATGTTCCCCCGTGGCTCTTAATATACCTGGGCATGGACTCCTCCAGGTTTTCATTATAAATCATCATTTTACCCGCAGGCGTCCTGAAGCTTCCGTGGTCTGCAAATGCAGTGGATATGACTCCCCCATCCCTTAATATGCGCCGTTCCTCCTCTGAGATACAGGATAATCCCTCCATGGGATGGGCCAGAAGCTCCTCAACCATTTCTTCCTCTGTCCTCTTAAAATATTCCTCCTCATATCCCATGGCCTGAGCCAGAAGGCAGAAGGTATTCCAATTGCTCTTACTCTGCCCGGCCGGCTCGATGATTTTTCCGGCAGTTCCAAAAGTACAGTATCCGTACGCCGTATACACATCAGTCTGTTCCACGGAAAAGGCGGCGGGCAGCAGGATGTCAGCATACACGGCCGTATCTGTCATGAACCGCTCATGGACCACTGTAAATAAATCAGGGCGCAAAAGTCCCTCCAGGATTCCCTTCTGGCAGCAGACAGAGGCCACCGGATTGCCCCCATAGACATAAAAGCTGCGTATGGGCTTCTCTCCCCCGCTCCCTGTAAGGGCAGAGGCAATCTCATTGATATTCACCCTGCGTCCCGGTTTTTTCCTGAAATCCGGCCTGGTAACCAGCCGGTTGTCCACATAGGGACCCGCTCCCGGATTACAGCCGCACAAGCCGCCCCCGGGACGCCCCCAGGCGCCTGTATAAGCAGACAAAATGGTGATAAGGCGCGTGGTCATTCCTCCGTTTCCATAGCGGGAGGGACCGCTTCCCAGAATGATGGCCGGAGCCTGGGCAAAGGCATATTCCCTTGCCAGGCCCGCGATTACCTCTGCGGGTATGCCTGTCTCCTTTTCCGCCCAGGCAGGGGTGTATGGGGCCAGGGTTTTCCTGAACGCCTCATACCCTTCTGCCTGACGGGTGAGGAAATCCCGGTCCGCCAGGTTCTCTTCCTCCATCACATGCATCATGGCCAATGCCAGGGCGCCGTCCGTGCCCGGACGAATCAGAATGGTCTGGTCGCAGTATACATCCATATCTGCCGCGCAGGATTCTATGAGCACCACCCGTTTACCCTGTCTGCGTGCCCGGATCAGCGCCGGCATGGACTGAAGCCTGGTGGCCTTCATATTGCTTCCCCACACCAGGTAAAAGCTGCTGTCCGAAAGCTCCCTTGGATCCAGACAGCCTGTCTGCCCCATGACCGCCTCATAGCCTGCTCCCTTTGCGGAAGAACACAGTGTCCTGACCATGTCACAGGCCCCCATCCGGTTGAAAAAGGCATCCCCGCATTTGCGCTGCAGGACGCTCATGACCCCTGAGTAATACATGGGCAGGATAGCATCAGCACCGTCTTCTTCCAGAATACGGCTCCACCTGCCTGCAATCTCCTTTACCGCCACATCCCAGGTTATGGGTTCAAATCTCCCCTCTCCCTTGGCGCCCACCCGCTTCATGGGTGTAAGAATCCGCTCAGGTGAGTGGACGGACTGCTCATAGTGCTGCATCTTCCTGCATATCAGCCCCTTAGCAGCCGGATGGTCCGGATCGCCTTTCACACCCAAAATCCGGATTCCGTCTGTTTCTGCCAAAAGTCCGCAGGATGTGGGACAGTCGTAGGGACAGATTGTTTTTCTTATATATGATGCCATCTTTTGTCACTCCCTCTATTACCGCGCCCGGGGCATAATCCGGCCTGGCAGAATGCGGTCTGGTATGGACCGGCGCAATCCGCCGGACCCTGTACGGTCCGGGCCTGTTACTGCCTGAATTCCGGGCGCTGTTATCTGATATTAAGTATAGCCAGCAATCGCTTTTCCGTCAAACTAATTTTCCTTCCCCTCCAGGCCCGTGCTGCCTTCGGGACTCACCTGTACCGAACAGTGTTTGACCTGCGGAAATCTTGCTTCGATGGTATCGTGGACTTCCTTTGCAATTGTGAAGGCCTGCTCCAGCATAAGGCTTTTGTCTGCTTCAATCTCCAGGTCAACATATATCCTGGAACCGAAAAGCCTTGTTTTCATGGAGCCCACACGTTCCACGCCCCGTGTATCTAACGCCGCCTGCTCTATGGACCTGACGGTCTCCTCGTCACACGCCTTATCCACCATCTTATCCATGGAATCCCTGAACACATCCAGGGCTGCCTTTACTATGAATATACAGATGACGAAGCTGGCCAACGGGTCCATGACCGGCACTCCCATTCTGGCGCCCAGAATACCGATAAAAGCGCCCACTGAGGACAGCGCGTCGCTGCGGTGATGCCATGCGTCCGCCATCAGTGCACCTGATTTTAATTTCCTGGCCGCAGCCCTGGTATACCAGAACATCCATTCCTTTACCACAATGGATATGACTGCGGCACCCAAAGCCAGCATTCCCGGAACATTCCTGCTCCCTTCCGTTCCCGAACCAATGGTTTCCACAGCGCTCACCCCAATGGCGATTCCTGTGGCAAACAGTACGGCTGACAGTAACAGTGCCGCCACGCATTCCATCCGCTCATGGCCATAAGGATGTTCCTTGTCTGACTTTCTGGAAGCCATGGTAATTCCTGCCATGACAATCAGCGTGCTGAACACATCCGAGGCAGAATGGACCCCATCCGATATCATGGCGCCGGAATGGGCCAGGATACCCGCACCTACCTTGAATACGGAGAGTACTACGTTAATGGCAATGCTGACACAGGATACCCGCATGGCCAGCCCCGCACCATGACTTCTTATCTTTTTCCCTGAAACCTTCTGCTCATTACCTTCTCCCATCTGTCATTTCCTCCCATATATATGACAACCACCTAATCTGACATCCCGCCCTCAAAAATATAAAAAACGCCTGAGGGGCAATGTAAGTAAACCACTGTCCCACAGACGCTTCTGTCTGCTGCCGCTGCCTGCGGCCCGGCTCCCAAGGCAGTAAACGCCTTTGGCCTGCTCAGTTTGTACTGTAGATTAGATATGCAGCGCAAAGAGTGTCTTTCTGCAGACTGATATGAAAGTCTGTTACTGACAGGATATGAGGAACGGTTCTGTTTGGTGCGGTAATGATTGTGGATTTATCCAAATCAGGCCGTGATAAACGGATGAAAAAAACAGCCGTATCCGCAGAAGGGAGCATATCAGTGCCCCTGTATCTCTGCCCATATGGCTGTTTTCCATTATCTAAATATCCGGCATGAAATTTTCAAACGTAATTAAAAGCAAATCTTAAAGCAAATGCTTTCTGAGCTCCGCCCCATCCGCAGCGCTCAGGTACGCCGGTGCAATGTCGAACACGGTCTTGCAGCCGGACTGCCCTTCCCTGCTCAGGCGGTATGCGGCCCTGGCATATGCCGCAATAACAGATGCAGTGAATTCCGGGTTGGAGTCCAGCTTCAGGCTGTATTCAATCACATGTCCGTTCTCGTCATTCCATCCCGTGCTGCCGGTGCGGATAACAAAACCGCCATGGGGGATTCCAGCATGGTCACGCATCAGTTCTTCCTGGCTGATAAAGTGCACCGTGGTGTCATAATCAGCAAAGTAGTTGGGCATGGTTACGATGGCTTCCTCGATGGCCTTTAAATCAGCTCCCTCCTCTGCCACCACAAAGCACTCCCTGGTGTGTTTATCCCTGGTGGTAAGCTCCGGCGCCTTTTTGCTTCTCACAGCCGTAAGGGCTGCCTCCACCGGAATGGTGTACTGCCTTGCGTCCTTCACGCCTTTGATTCTGCGGATTGCGTCGGAATGGCCCTGGCTGACGCCCTTGCCCCAGAAGGTATAATCACTGCCGCCCGGCAGGATGGCATTGGCATAGAGCCTGTTAAGGGAGAACATGCCCGGATCCCAGCCAACAGATATAATTCCCACATGACCGCTTTCCTTTGCAGCCTTGTCCACTGCCTCAAAATGCCGGGGGATATTGGCGTGGGTGTCAAAGCTGTCTATTACATTGAAATGCGCTGCCATTTCCGGGGTCTGTCCGGGAAGGTCCGTGGCGCTTCCTCCGCAGAGTATCATCACGTCAATCTGGTCCTTCATGGACAGAACATCCTCTGCCCGGCAAACCTTGGCCCCCTCAGTCAATATGCTGAGGCTGTCAGGATTCCTCCTGGTGAACACTGCTTTCAGCTCCATGTCGGGATTGTGCTTAACGGCACACTCCACCCCCCTTCCAAGGTTTCCGTAGCCTAAGATTCCAACTCTGATTGCCATATTTTTATTCTCCTTTGTAACGTAATAGTGTGGGTTGTCGGTTTTTGTAAATTATACTACAGCCTTCTTTTCTTGGCAAATCATTTTTTATCACTGCACCTTGACGCAGTGCCGGTTTTTGTTACTTTCGCTTTCTCCGTCGGAAACAGACAGCTGTGCCGCCAATCACCGCAGCAGCGAGGACAGCCCCTGCATACCATTTTAATCCGGATTTCCCCGAATCTTCCCCATCCTGCACTTCCTCCTTTGACGGGTCCTGCTCCGTGTCCGTGACTTCGTTTTCTCCCTCCGGCAGCCCTGCTGTATCCTCCACTTCATCTGCCGGTTGGATTTGCGGGTCACTGTCCCCGTTCTTTTCACCCCGGCCGCGGACCTGGGAAGGCGTTGCCTCTTTAAGCATTTCCTCTGCGGTCTGTCCGGCGGCTGTTCCTCCGTCTTTATAACCGGGAGCAGAATACGGGGTATAGGATTCCCGCCTGCGGCCTCCCCTGCCTCTCACCGGCGCCTCCGGCGCGTCAGACTCCTCCTGCATCCCCGGCTGGGAGGAGGAATTTCCCCCTGATATGCTGCCTCCCCCATACCCGCCAGAACTGCTGCCGTAGCTGCCTGTGTATCCTCCTGCATAGCTGTAGCTCCCGCCGTATGAAAAGGTGAGTCCCTGGCCAACGGTCTCCGGTATGGCTATCTTTACCTTGTCCGTCTCGAAGCTTCCGCCGGGCCACTCGATGCCGGCCTTCACATAAAAGGAGCTGTCCCCTGACTGGAACCTGTATATGAGATAACCGTCCTCCACAATGCTTGTATTCAGCGTGTTTCCGGTTTCCTTCAGGAAATTCTCATACTCCACTGTCTCCTGCCCGCTTTGTGACGACGCGGCTGTCACCTTGTTCTTTTCCTTTTTCCAGGAATGTCCGCTTTCACTGCGCAGTATGTATAGGGCATTGATATCGGAAGGCAGGTTCTTAAATTCCAGCCTGGCAGAACCGCTGCCGTCTGCTTCTATATTCAAAAGGACTGCCTCTGTCAGCTGAGGCTGTGTGGTTCCATATTCCGGGGTCTGGCTCTCACCGGGCGGAACCGGCTCCGGCGGGTCTATGCGCTCATCACGGATGTCTGTCTTCTTAAGCCCCACAAAGTCCTTGCCTTCTTCCCATTCCAGCATCCCCTGATTTCTCAGGATAATGGCCGGTTCATCCGAAGCATCCCTTTGTATCTGTCCCCGTTTCAGTGTCAGGCATCCTTCCCCCTCAACCGATATCAGGCTTTTAGTTCCCGTTATAAGGAGATTTGGATTATCAATGACAACGCCTGTCTGGGTCAGGTTCTTAGGTGCCAGGATTTTTATGGGTCCCTCAGGTATCCTGATTTCAATGGGGCTGGTACTCGTCTGGCCGTCAGGAAGCCCCAGGGTAAGAGGTTTTGTAATTACCAGTTTTTTTGGCAGAACTGCTATGCTGTTTCCCCCCATTAAACGCTGGTCGTACCATTGCTTTAACTGGTCTTCACCTGCAATGTCCACCAGTACCTCCCCTGCCCCCGGGGATGTATCCGCCGTGGGGTCACGCACATCGGCAAAGGCTGTGAAAGCAGTGAGTCCTGCCCCTACCGGTCCCCCCCACATAACCGCTGCCGCGCACCGCCCGCCCAGCAGCCACACCAGGGCAGCCAGCCCTGCGGTCATCCTTCCTATCTTGTTCCTTCTCCTCTTTCCCCCCGTGTCTCTGTCCATTCTTTTCATCCTTTAAATTCCTTTCACACTGTATCACAAAGGGAGCAGCTCATTCTCCAGCAAAATTCCAATCCTGCCGTTGGAGGACAGTATGTCCGACGGCCGGGTCACATCCACCGCGCTGCCGGCAAAGGTGGTTACCCTTCCTCCTGCCTCTTCAATCAGCAGCATGCCGGCCGCAAAATCCCAGGGCTTCAGACAACGCTCGAAATATGCTTCCAGCCTGCCGCAGGCTACATAGGCCAGGTCCACTGCCGCGGAGCCGGTGCGCCTGATATCGGAACATTTGAGGAATACACGCTTGATATCCTCAAAATTCCGGTCTGCCAGATCATGATTATAGGGGCTGGTTCCAATGGAAATCAAGCTCTGTCCCAAATCACTGACAGAGCTGACATGGATGGGGCTTCCGTTGAGAAACGCTCCCCTGCCCCGCTGTGCCAGAAACAGCTCATCCCTATAGGGCTGATATATGATTCCCAGCTCCAGCTGTCCCCTGTCACACAGAGCCAGAGAAAGGGCGCTGCACCTGAAATCATGAATCAGGTTGGTGGTCCCGTCCACCGGATCCAGTATCCATACTGCCCCTGAAAAGTCAATATCCCTGTTATCCTTTTCCTCCCCCATAAACTGTACCTGGGGATACATGTCAAAAAGTCCGCTGCGCATCCGCTCCTGGACCTGAAAATCAACCTGGGTCACAAAATCCGCTGCCCCTTTTACCGTTATCCTGGACGCCCTCTCGTGGTCCATAAAAAGGGGCCTCACCGATTTTACCAGCTCAATGACCCTTTGTGTGTCTATCTCCATATGTTTTACCTCCTGCAGCCCCATAATCCGGGACATAGTTCTTAACGGCCTGCCACAGAAGGATTATACCACAGAAACGGCTTTTATGACATATCTTCATAATCCATCAGGGGCCAATCCCGCTCAATGTAAAACATATCATCCATCAGCAGCCAGTTGGCCCTGAAAAACCGCATAAGCTGCCAATACCCGGCCCCATACAGATTAAATTCCTTGATAAGGTCAAACTTTGCCCTGATGCTCCTTGCATCCTCATACCATACCTCATGCTGGATACCATACTGCCAGTACCGGAAATAGGGCGACATGGCGGTTTCATCAAACCGGATATCCACTCCGAAGTCAACTGCCAGCTTCACCGCCTCCAGGGTTCCCAGGGATTTGGCTCTGGTTACTCCCCGTTCAAAAGGAAGAGACCAGTCATAGCCGTAGTTGGGAATTCCCAGGATGATTTTCTCAGGAGGAATCTCGCTCACCGCATATTCCACAACCTTCCTCACCATATTGATGGGGGCCACGGCCATAGGAGGTCCCTGGCTGTATCCCCACTCGTAGGTCATCAGCATAACATGGTTAGCCGCCTCCCCCAGCAGCCGGTAATCAATGCCCTCATAGAGAAGCCCCCTCTGCTGGGCCGACGTCTTAGGCGCAAGGGCCACCGTAACCGTATAACCAAATATGTTGAGGACCTGTGTGGCGCGGCGCACAAAATCAGCATACTCCACCCGGTCTTCCGCCAGCACATACTCAAAGTCAATGTCCAGGCCCTCGTATCCCTTTTCCTGCATGGTGCGTCCCAGCTCCCATATAAGACGCTGCTGGTTTTCCTGGCTTCTCACCAGGGCTGATACCAGATTATTGTTAAAATGCCCGTCCTCTCCCAGGGGCGTCAGGGTAAGGACCGGGCGGACGCCCCATTGCAGCGCCCTTTCTATCATCCACGCGTCATCCGTCATGGGAAGAACCAGATTCCCGTCCTCAGTAAAACCATAGGAAAATACATTGATGGCGCTCAGATAAGGCAGGGTATCCTCCAATACCACGCTGTCTATAAAGGGATATGCATAACCGCTGGAAAACAGGGGCCTTCGTCCCTCCCCGGTTTCCCCGTCAGAGATATAAAGAGCCTGGCCAACGGCCAGGCGGTATGGATATTCTATCTGATTTGCCCAAACAAGGGTCTCTACGGGAATCCCCTGGGATTCTGCGATGGAGTCAACACTGTCTCCCTGTTTCACTACATATATTTTCATGCATTTCATTCCTCAACCTGAATTTATACAATATATGCAGCACTGCCGGTCTTTAATCCACCAGTCTCCTGGCCATCCACTTCCCGCTTCTTACGCGCAGGAAGGAGAACAATGCTCCGATAGCCCATCCTGTAGGTATGGACCACCATATGGCGCTAGCTCCGATGAAATGCGCCAGCAGGTAGGCAATGGCCACGCGGGAGAACAGGTTTACCACTGAGCTGAGCATAAACGCCCCCATGTCGCCGGCTCCCCGCAGCAGACCATTGCTTACGAACAGGGCTCCCATCAGTATGTAGAATACAGATACGGTTTTCATATAGCTGAGCCCGTAGCTCATGGCGCTGCCCTCAGCCCCCTGTTTCAGGAAAAGTCCCAGAAGCTGTGGCCCGAACAGGAAAATGATACTGGTAATAATAAGAGAGAATACCACCACCATAAACATGCTGGCCTTATATCCCTGCTTCACACGGTCCATTTTCCTGGCTCCGATGTTCTGGGCCGCGTAGCTGGACATGGCGTTGGAAAAGTTCATGTTGGGCATCATTGCCAGGGTATCAATCTTAGTGGCAGCCGTATAACCGGCCACAAACACCTTCCCATAAGAATTTACAAGCCCCTGCATCAGCATCATGCTGATGGAGACAATGGACTGCTGGAGCATGGAGGGCACGCCCACTTTGGCAATACGCTCAGCCGAGGACATATCAAAAAAAGTAAATGACTTTCCTTTGGCCGCCTCCTCATTTTCCATTTTTCTCAGGCGGGCTATCAATACAAAAAAGGAAAAAACAGCGCACATGCCCTGGGCTATAAGGGTTGCCCAGGCCACACCCGCCACACCCATGTTAAATTGAATGACAAACAGCAGGTCCAGGACAATATTGGTCAGGGCCGACACCATAAGGAACTTAAGCGGCGTCTGGCTGTCTCCCAGTGCATTGTAGATACCGTTCAGCGAATTATACAAAAACAGGAAAACGGCTCCCCCGAAATATATCCTCAGATAGGCAAGGGAGTCAGCCATAATGTCCGGGTCTGTTCCCAGAAGGGTCAGCAGTGGTCCCGCGATGATTTCCCCGATTCCCATAATAATAAGTCCAATCACTCCCAGAGATATGAGGGCCGTGGAAACAGTTATCTTCATTTCAAGTATCTTACCTGCCCCGAAGAACTGGGAAATAACCACGGTACAGCCCATGGACAGCCCCGCCGCAATGGCAACGGACAAAAAGACCACGGGAAAGGATGAGCCAACGGCTGCCAGGGCATCCTCCCCTACAAAACGCCCCACCACCATGGAGTCCACCATGTTGTAGAGCTGCTGGAACAGATTTCCCACCACCATGGGCATTGCAAAGAAAAACAGCAATTTAAGAGGTTTTCCCTCAGTCAGATTATTTACCATATGTACATTCTCCTACTCTGTGTTTATATTCAATTGCATTTTCAGCAATCCGCCGCAGATAATCCTGCTGCTGCCTGCGCTCTTCCTCTGTGAATCCCGCAAAGCAAATCTCATCCCACCTGCCTGATATGCGGTGTATTTCTTCCAGAACCTGATTTCCCCTGACGGTAAGACTTACAAACTTCTGCCTTTTATTCTTCTCGTTGATGAGACGCCGCACCAGTCCCTTTTCCTCCAGCTCAGACAGATTTCTGGCAATCCTGCCCTTGTCCAGGTCAAAATGGGCGCCGATGTCCTCCTGGGTACACTGGTTGTCCTGGAGAAACATAATGATTTTCCCCTCCAGAGGCTGCAGTCCAAACTGCTCTAACTCCCTCCGGATAAACCAAAGCTCACAACGCCGGTATATTCCCGTATACTGATTCATTCTGCTCTCCCTGTTATTTCTATTGTATAATACAACTGTTGCAACAGTCAACCATTATACACAGCATCCGCCAATTTGTCAACCCGCGGTTCAGCCCCCTGCAAAGTGAAACACATTTTTAATAAAAATAAAATATTTCTTCCCGCCTGATTATGGTATGATACATCATAACAGCAGCCCCATACCAGAAAGGAATGAAAATCATGATAAGACCTCTGAAAAAAAGCCCGCGCCAGCTGGAATGGAAGGCGTTAGTAAAAAGGGAGGAGCGTTTTATAACCGCAGCCCGGCATCAAAAGGAGCCTCTGCTGAACCGGAAGCTGGAGCGTTTTGTCCCGGAAAAACTGGAGGATACCCTGAACCTGGCATTTTATAAGGCATTTGAGCTGATATTCAACCGCGGAACATCCATCATAGAAAAAACATACCGGAAGGAGGATATGGAAAATACCTATAAAATCAATGCTTACGCCGCAGGGCTGAAGGAAAGCAGAAAGACTATGAAGGCATTTTCCAGGGAAGCCGGCAAGAATAAGGTCAGGAACCTGGCCGCAGCCGGTGCCGGCGGAATCGGCCTGGGAGCTTTGGGCATCGGACTTCCCGACATACCGCTGTTTACCGGCATGGTACTGAAATGCATTTATGAAACAGCCATAAGCTACGGATTTTCTTACAATACGGCTGAGGAACAATGTTATATATTAAAGCTGATTTCCACCGCCCTGTCCAGAGGTGATGCGGCTGAATCCGGCAACCGGAGTCTGGACGCCATGGGACGCTTAATCCGCACCGGAACGCCTCTGTCTGAAACGGCCCTGTCTAAAACGACCCTGTCTGGAATGCCTCTGCCCGGAACGTTCTGCGGCCAGGACGGCCTTGCCGCTCTTCCCGGCGGACCCGAATCCCATGATACAGCCTCTCTTCGCACCAGCCTTATGCAGCAGGCGTCCCATGCCCTTTCCTCAGAACTGCTGTACATGAAATTTTTGCAGGGAATCCCCATTGCGGGCATCATAGGGGGCGTGTATGACGCTGTTTATCTCAAACGGATCGCTGATTATGCGGATATGAAATATAAGCGCAGATTTCTGGAAAAAAGCAATCCTGATATATAGGACAGCATATAGGGCAGATATAGGCCAATATAGGACAAACTATATGTTTAATTTGCAAATGTCGGACATTTATGGTAAAATGTAGGTAAATTTCAGAAGAAAGCGGGGCTATCAATTATGGATAAGGAAGTATTAAGTTTCGTCGTCGAAAAAACTCACGAATTAATGAATGCAGCATCATGCAGCAAAGAGGCAAAGGCATCCGCCCAGACCTGGCTGGATGCGGTTGGAACTGAGAACGAGGCCGCGGCAACAAAAACATACATTGCTGAGCTGGAAGCAGACATCATGCCGGTTGACGGCCTGATTGGCTTTGCGGAATCCGAGATGGGCGCCCAGGTCTTCGGGGCAGACAAGGCCAAGGAAGTGGCAGCCCATGCAAAGGAAATCAAGGCCGCAGGGGCAAAATACTGTGATTGCCCTGCCTGCGCAGCCGCAGAGGCCATTCTTGAAAAGAAGGATGACATTCTCAAATAAGAATACCGGTTCAGACATGCCGTATATCGGACATATCGTATATCAGGTTTGCAAAGCAAAAAAGAGTATCCCCCGGAAATGGCGGATACTCTTTTTTGCTTTGCAGCGATGCCGGAATTTAACCATTGACTTTCCGACACAAGTGTCGTATATTAAAAACAGACACAAGTGTCGGAAATGAGCAAAATGAAAGGCAGGTGGCAAAAACACGGGCAAAAAAGGAGACAAAACAAAGGCCGCCATACGGAAAGCGGCATTGGCTTTATTTGTTCAGAAGGGATTTAAGGATGTTACAATGAAAGATATCTGTGAGGCGGCAGGTCTTAGCCGGGGCGGATTATATACGCACTACGGGAGTACCGGCCAGGTATTTGCCGACATCATAGAGGAACTTATGTCGGGCCTTGAAAGCCAGGTTGCCGGGAAAATGGAACGGGGCCTGCCGGCGGCCCTCATATTGGACGAATTATTAGAGCGTTACCAGTCCGAGATGCTTGACCGGAGCGGTTCGTTAGGACTTGCTTTCTATGAGTATTACAGCGGCCTGCCGTTAACAGAGGACAATGCCATGCTGAAGCAGTATTACAGTTCAAAGACAATGCTTTGCAGCCTGATTGAATACGGCATTGGCAAAGGCGAGTTCAGGCAGGCCCATGCAGACGCGGTTGCGGATTTGCTGCTGTTCTCTTATCAGGGCGTGCGGATGCTGAGCAGTATTATGCCCCTGGACGATGATAATATACCAAAGGGCATGATCCGTGAAATCAGAGCCATGTTAGTAAAGAAAAATTCATGCCAGGAGGTGAATACAGATGAAGCTTAAAATAGCAGGAAGCGGCGGTATGTTTCTGATTCCCAACCCTTTTTGTAAATGCCCAGTATGCCAGGAAGCCAGAATCAAACGGGGCCGGTATGAGCGCTTGGGGCCCAGTCTTTATATTGAGGACATCGGAATGCTCATTGACACGCCGGAGGACATTGCAGTCGCCTGTGACAGGCAGGGTATTACCAGAATTGATTATCTTTCCATCTCCCACAAGGATCCTGACCATACGCGGGGCATGCGAATCGTGGAGCCGTTGGGTTATGACTGCATTGCCGGCAAGGGAACCCCTATACAGTTCATAGCACTTCCAGAGGTTGTAGACGATATCAATGCCTGGAACGGCGATGGCCTGTACTACTATCAGAATATTCTGAACTGCATTTCAATCAACAGGACAAACTATGCTAAAATCGGTTCCATAGAATTACACCTGGTAAATAACAAAACCCATCGTGGCAATATGACATTTTATGTTATATCAGACGGCTCCAAAAAAGCTGTTTACGCCTGCTGCGATGTGAAGCCGTTTGTCCCCAATGAATTATATTATGACGCGGATGTTTTAATCATCGGGCTGGTTTCCGACGACGGCATACTTAAAGACGGGTCCGCTCTTGATTCTGCACCGTTCAGAGACGATATGTTCACCTTGGACGAGATGCTGGAGCTAAAGCGCACATACAGGATAAAGCACATTGTCATTACCCATATTGATGAGTACTGGGGTAAATCCTATGCTTACTACCGGGAATTTGAAAAAAAGCTGGACAATGTATCATTTGCCTATGACGGCATGGAGATTGTCCTATAGCCGCCGCAGGCCGGAACCCTTTATCTGCGTCATGATTTCCCCCCTGGACCACCTTTTTTTAATCTGGACAAAACCCCAGACCAGGAACAGAAAACCCATCAAAACAGACGCTATTATACCGGCGGGGCTCATTGAAAACTCAGGCCCGCTTTTTACAAACGGAGACTGCATCACAGAAAAAACATTGTTGGAGATATGTATCATCATTGTTATTCTTATGTCTCCTGTCAGGGTGAGGAGTGAGCCGAGAACCAGCCCCATACATATTGCACTGGCAAACTGCACAGGATTGCGGTGGAAAACAGCGAACAAGAGGGTCGTAATAAACACCGGATACCACCTTCCATATTTTCCGCTGCAGCAGTTAAACAGGATTCCGCGAAATACCAGCTCCTCCAGGACAGGCCCAATCAGGCCCGCATACAGGAAATAGGCAGGAGTCCTGGCACTGTTTATGATTCGGCTCTGTTCCTCAGCCGTCATTTGTCCCAATGTACTCTGTGCAATCTGGGGAAATAGAAAAAAAAGGACGCGGTGTGCCATACACAGGCCAATTCCTGTCATGGCTGAAAACAGGACCATCTGCAAGCCGTTCCTGAGCCCTGTCTCTTTTTTTCCTGCCGCATGGGGCAGGTGGGTACGGAAAATCCATATAAAAATTACGTGTGCCCCCGCCTGGGCCGCATACGTAATCCCGGCCAGGAATCCGTACCCTGCCGGAGCAAAGAAAGCCTGAACCAGGCTGATCATTACCTGCGACAAAATCAGCCATGCGGTAAACACCAGAAATACCATAGGAATCACCTCTGCCCTTCAGTCAAATACTCATTTCCCTACTCTTCAAATGTCCCCTTCATAATAACCTCTTTATCCCACACAGCCTTCCTGCCTCCGGCCATAACATGGAGGATATCCATAGAATCATCGTACACCACAAAATCAGCATCCGCGCCTTCCGCCACAGTCCCCTTGACTCCCGTCAGTCCCAGCACCCTGGCTGGGTTCTTAGTCAGGAGGTTCAGCACCTTCTCCAGGCTGGCTCCCCGCTCGCACACCAGCACCTTCAGCTGTTGGTGAAGGCTTTTGGGGGATGCATAGGTGAGGCCGATGCATTCCATCTTGTCATTGAACCTGGGCGCGCTTCCGTACGCATCGCTGGACATGGTCATGTTAAGCCCCTCCGGGTCCTGCATAAGGTAGCTCAGAATCTGGTCCGCCGTCTCTTCTAACTCCTCCCTTGTAAGCCCTGCCGTCATATCAATGGTGCCGCCCCGCTTCACAAATTCCAGTCCCTGTTCAAACAGCTCCCGGGTGCGTCCCATATGGGTGGGAAGGAACTTCTGAACCGGCACATCGCTGTTGTCAATCGCATAGAACAGAGGATCCAGTCCGGTCTTTCCGCTTCCCATATGGATAGTGACATAGCCGCAGCACCCGGAGAGCATGCCGGCCCTTCGGGCCTGGGTTGCCAGGGAAATCAGCTGCTCCCCTGTCAGATTGGAGCTTCTGTGGTCGCTCATGGCGATTTTAACTCCCACCATCAGGTCAATTAGAGCTATATCCCGCTCCACGCTCCCTGTGATGGTGGGGGAGGGATATCCGTATGCTCCTGTAAGGATACGGCAGGTGATTCCCTCTTCATTGAAAGCCCTTGCCTTTGCCAGAAGGTTCTCCAGGCTTCTGGTTATACCGTCTGTACCCAAAAGTCCCACCACTGTGGTAATGCCGTTTCTCACCAGCACGCTGAGGCTTGCCTCCGGCACCCTGGTGGCGGGTCCGCTCTCGCCGCCCCCGCCTGTTATGTGGACATGGATATCCATGTATCCCGGCGTCAGGATGTGCCCGCCCAGGTCCACCTTCTCCACCTCCTCAATCTGGTCGTATTCATCTATATGGTCCGCTATCCTGGCTATGCGGCTTCCTTCTATCAGAATATCCTTCCTTCCCAGATGCTCCGGCGCATATATATCTCCCTGTTTCAATACTTTCATGGATTCATTTCCTCTCTTTCAGCAAAATCATTACAGCATGACCGTAATATATATGTGCCTATTATATTATTAATATGGAAAAAAAGAAAGTGCCTGTTGACGGTTACAGGCACTTTCATAAAACGCAGGAAGATATCAGTCCAGATGCAGCAAAGCTTCTGCCAGAGCCAATATGGTCAGCGACTGCCCATAGGCCATGGGCGCAATCAATATATTTTTATAGTGGTCCGCATCATATCCCATGCCGGTACCGCCCGACACATTGAGTACGGTGCCGTCCCTGTCAATGTTGTCCAGAATGGCTTCCACTGCCTTCCAGGCGCAGGGCAAATAAGAATCGTCCAGGATTCCGTAGCGGATTCCCTTGAGAATACCCGCGGTGATGGCGGCGCTGCCCGATACCTCCTCATAGCTGTCCGCGTCGGTCAGCACCGTGTGCCACAGGCCGCTTTTGCCCTGAAGTCCCTTAAGGGCCTCGGCCTGGGCTTTATATGTATCCACCACAAACTCCTTTACGCCGGCATTCATGGTACCCCTGAACATGTCGATATAATCCAGTATCCCTAAGGTAAACCAGCTGTTTCCTCTGCACCAGAAGATTCCGCCGAAATTATTCCTTTCATTGAAGGTCCAGCCGTGGTAGAAAAGTCCGGTCTCCTTGTCGCACAGATATTTAATATGCATCAGCACCTGGTGGATGGACTCGTCAATCCATGCCTGGTTCTGGTACTTCTGCCCCATCCGGTTGAGAAAGAGCACTGTCATGAAAATGGTGTCAATCCACATCTCATTTTCATTGAGCCGTACTCCCTGGCGGTCTCCGTTGGCGCTGGTCACATGCTGGAACCCCCCTTCCCTGGTCCTGGGCAGGCAGTTCATGAGCCAGTCCGCCCATTTCAGGCACAGCGCTTCAAATTCCTGGTCGTGATAATACCCGTTAAGCTCTGCCAGGGTGAGAAGGGGCGTGGTGGTATTGATGTTTTTGGAGGGAAGCCCTTCCCTTATGTTATCCTTGAACCACTGGTACAGGAACTCCTTATAATCCTCGTTCTTCCGGGCCTGCATGATTCTTAACAGGCCGTACAGTCCCACGCCCTGGGGCCAGTCCCATTCCCGGATTCCAAAATCCCGTTTGAAAAAGCCAATGGCCTCACCGCCCTCAGCTAACTCCTCCCCGTTCTCCGGTCCGCCCAGATTCATGAGCTTTTCAATGACAAGGTCCAGTTTTTCCTGCACTTTCTTTTTATCTGACGTCCTAAGTTTTACACTCCTCATTCCGATTCCCTATCCTCCTACTTTAACAATCCCAGGACACCGGGCAGCCACATGCTGAATCCGGGCACAAAGGTTATGAACATCAATGCCGCCACAATCGCTATAAAGAACGGAAGCAGCTTTTTCATCACGTCCTCCACCTGCAGCCTGGCAACGCTGCAGCCCACAAAGAGTACATTTCCCACCGGAGGTGTGATGGTGCCGATGGACAGGTTCATGACAATCATGACGCCGAACTGGATGGGGTCCATTCCCAGGCTCTTCACAATGGGAAGGAAAATAGGCGTGAAAATGAGCAGGGCCGGAGCCATGTCCATGAAGGTTCCCACAATCAGCAGTGTTATATTGATGATTAACAATATGACAATCCGGTTATCGGAGATTCCTAAAAGCAGGCTGCTGATGGCCTGCGGCAGTCCTGTGAAGGACAGGACAAAGGACAGCACAGAGGACGCGCCGATAATCAGCATGACAATGGTGGTCATAACCGCTGTGTCCACCAGTATCTTGGGGATGTCCTTAATCTGAATACTCTTATAAACAAATACCGACAAAAGGAAGGCGTACACCACTGCCACGCCTGAAGCCTCGGTGGGTGTGAAATAGCCGGAAAGGATGCCTCCAATGATGATGACAATGAGGAACAGGCTGGGAATAGCCTCCCATATGGTCTTTAAAATGATGGCCGCAGTCATCTTGTCCCGTTTCATCACATATCCGTGCTTTGCGCCGTAGACGCAGGCCACCACCATGCACAGGGCTGCCCACAAAAGTCCCGGCACCCAGCCCGCCATGAGAAGGGCCGCAACAGAGACACCGCCGCTGGCAGCTGAATATACGATAAAGGAAGCAGTGGGGGGAATCAGCTGGCCCACAGGCGCAGTGGCAATATTCACGGCTGCTGAAAAGCCCTTGTCGTATCCCTGCTCTTCCTCCAGAGGAAGCATGACGCCTCCGATAGCTGTTGCCGCTGCAATGCCTGAACCGGATATGGAACCAAACATGGCATTGCCTGCTATGTTGGTCATGGCCAGGGAACCGGGAACCCTGCCCAGAAACAGCATGGCCAGGTTAATCAGCCGCTTGGCTATGCCGCCGCTGCTCATGAGCAGACCTGCCAGCACAAAGAAGGGCACGGCCAAAAGTGTAAAGCTGTCAATGCCGCTGACAATCTTCTGGGCAGAGACAAACATTCCAAAACCGGGGGTCAGGAACATAATGATGGTCAGCAGTGACGCTGAGATAATGCTGAATGATACCGGTACGCTCATGGCCAGCATGAGAAAGAATACCAGGACCAGAACAATGGCTGCCTGAATTTCCATACTATTTTTCCTCCTTTAATTCCTTTGTGAACGTGATAAGACGCTGCAGGCAGTATAACACCATCAGAACGCCGCTTATGGGTACGCAGATATAATATACCTGCATGGGCAGTTCCATGGCCGGTGATATCTGTCCGGCTGAGTTAAGGGTCACCATAACGCCTCCTGCTATCATCACAAAGACGCTGATAAACAGGACCAGGAATTCGATTCCGATTTTTGTTCTGGTCAGGTTCTTTGGCTTAAATGTCCTGGTAATCAGGTTAATGGACAGGTGGCTCTCCTTGCCGTAGGCGTAGGGCACCCCCAGCATGGTAAGCCATATGAGCATGTACCTTAACAGTTCTTCCGTATATTTGCTGGGATTGTGCAGCAGGAAGCGGGTGATTACCTGCCAGAAGCACCCCACTACCATAAGCGCCACCAGAATGGCCAGCACGGTTTCCAGAAACCGGTTCAATATTTTCATCATCTTACTTTCCCCCTTCTTACTCTGCATACTTCTGGATATCGTCATACAGGGCCTTATAGCTCTCGCCCTTTGCACAGAATTTATTATGGATGGGCTGTACTGCCTGTATGAACGCAGTCTTGTCTATGTCTCTGTAAACGTGCACACCGTTGGATTCGGCCTCTTCCATGGCCTGGTCCATCATTCCGTTGTAAAGCTGCTTGAAGTTTTCGTTGGTCTTTTCAAAGCCCTTTACCAGGTAGTCCTGCTGTTCCCTGGTCATGCGGTTCCAGGTCTTGGTGCTGATAATGTAGATGTCCGGAGAGTACTGGTGCTCTGTATATGTATAGGACTTCACCAAATCCTGATGGCCATCCACGGTAAGGGCCAGCTCCGTATTCTCCGCTCCGTCAACAATTCCCTGCTGCAGTGAAGCGTATGTCTCTCCTGCCGCCATGGGAACCGGGGTTCCTCCCATGGCCTCAATCATATCCATGGAGGTGGTGTTGGGCATGGAACGTATCTTCTTGCCCTTTAATGCAGACGGTTCCACACAGGCCTTGTCTTCCTTCAGATAGAAGTTCCTTGCGCCATTGGCATAGTAGCCTATGGCTATGTAGCCCTCGTCCTCCGTGGACATAAACAGTTCTTTCACCTTCTCCGATTTCTGCATGGCATCATAATAATGCTGCTGTCCGTTAAAAAGATATGGTACGGCAAATATGGAGTACTCCTCTTTAAACTGCCCCAGGGTGTTGGAGCTGACCTTGGCCATGTCCAGGATTCCCGCCTTCACCATCTCAATGATATCCTTTTCCGTCCCAAGGACGCCGCTGGGATAAATCTGCACCTCCATGTTCATGGAGGCATCCTCTGCCACGATATCTGAAATCAGGGCAATGGAATCCGCTATCTCGGATCCGGCCGCCTGGTTGTGGGCCAGCCTGATTACCAGCTTATCGCTGGCCTTTGCACTTGTCACCTGGAAAAAGGTCACACATATTACGGCTATGCTTAAAAGCGCCGCCGCGATACCGATTGTTTTCCTGCAAGATTTCATGTTCTCTCTCCTTTTCATACGTGATTCACGCTGAATTTGCTGCTGTGCTTTTGTTTGACTAGATTGTATCACAGGAAGGAGGCTGTTTCTTATTCCCTGTTGCATTCTTTTTTAATTTTTCAAACTATATTGCTCTCCTCTGTTGACATGTCCGCCTTTATTTATTACAACTATACTATAGAAAGATTTATGGGAACAGGAGGATGTGGCCGGTATATGGAAAAAGTGACATTTTACGGAGAGATTGAGGGGATTTCCCTGGAGCAGATGGTCCGGTACGGCAAATTTGACATGCGGGTAAAGCATTTCCATAACCAGTATGAAATTTTTTATATCATTGAAGGGGAACGCCTTTTCTTTTTCAACAACAGGGAATATGTGGCCCGCTCCGGAGACCTGATTCTGGTGGACACCAACCTGATTCATATGACAAAGTCCGTCACGGCAGAGGATACGGGCCACAACCGCGTCATCCTGTATGTCAGCTATGACAGGATGAAAGCCTTTGACGAACAGTACCCTTCCCTGCAGTTGGTCCGGTTCTTTCATGAACACTACGGGGTCTACCATCTGGACAAGGAGCAGCAGGCCCTGTTCCTCAATTTCTACCGCAACCTGCGCATTGCCATGACTGAAAAAGCCCATAATTACAAGGTCGGCATTGATCTTGAGACCCTTACGTGGCTCTTTAAGATAACCTCCTATGTGTCAAAGCAGGAGGGCGCCAGCCCCCACTCCTCAGACCATCCCAAATACCGCACAGCCTACGCCATCGCAGACTATCTCTCCGAAAACTGCGAACAGAACATATCCCTGGAGGAGCTGGCCGCACACTTTTATCTCAGTAAATATTATGTCTGCCGCACCTTTAAGGAGATTACGGGATACACAGTCACTGAGTACACCAACATACACCGCATCCGCAAGGCCAAACGCCTGCTGGAGGAGACAGACATGAGCATCTCGGAGATTGCCCATGAGCTGGGTTATGAAAGCCTGACCTATTTTGAGCGGATGTTCAAGTCCTTCATGACTATTTCCCCGCTCAAATACCGCAAGACCCTGAACACAGTGACCTATACCAATGAACAGACCACAGAATTTGAGGAGGACACAGAGCAGCTTTCCTCCCACCGGCAGCCATAGATTCACCACAACTTTGTATGATTCCTTTCATGTATCAAAAGAGAGAGCATACCCCTTAACGGCGGAACGCTCCCTCTTTTCTTTGTCTTTGTATTGCCTTCTCAATCTTCCTGATTTTCTTTGTTCTTCCTATTTCTCATACAGGAATTTCTCGGGCAGGTTTACATGGAAATCCACTGCCAGATTTCTGAAATCCTGGGGCGTGATGGTCTGAAGCTTGTCCGGACGGATGCTCAACACCTTTACCAGGATTTCCGCCGACTTTTCAATGGTATGCATCAGGCCAAAGGTCAAATCAAAGTCCTCGCCCGCGCAGAACAGGCCGTGGTGGGCCCATACGGCTGCGTCGTACTCTTCCATCAGCCTGCTGGTGGCCACTGCAATGTCACGGCCCCCCGGCACCATCCAGCCAACCACGCCTACGCCGGATGGGAATACCACCGGACATTCCGTGGCCATTTCCCACAGTTCCCTGGTAAATACCTCGTCTGTCAGAGGCAGGACAAAGGTCAGCGCAATGATATTCGCCGGGTGGGCATGGTAAATCACCCTGTATCTCCCCTCTGTTGCCTTCATTTTCACCTCATGGTTCATCAGATGGGTGGGCAGCTCGCTGGTGGGCCTTCCGCCCTCTGCGAGTCCCCAGCAGATACGGTAGTTCTCCCCTGCCTGGTCCACTTCTATGATGCAGCAGTTGGACTCCGGTTCCAGAATCATATTGCGCATAAACCGGCCGCTTCCCGACACCATGAAATACTCCCCTGCCAGGGCAGGAACACTGGTGCCGATAGGCTGCCATTTCCCGTCATAAGAAAGCTCCTCCTTCACGGACTCCACTTCCTCACGTTTGATGCGGTAGCTTAAATTGCCGCCGTTCCTCTCATGCCAGTTCTGGTTAAAACCATCGTCACACACACGTATGAAGCCTTTTGCAAAGGCTGTGTCCAATACTCTCATTTTCTAATCCTCACTCTCTTTCTGAGATTCATTATCCTGAATTTATGCTGCAGGGATAAACGGCCCCGGCTCCTCTAACACATTAACCGCGTTTTAAGAGCACTTCCTTCTCATAGGCCTGGACTTCCTTAAACCACTGCTCCTTCACCGGAACCTGGTTCACCTGGCAGAAATAGTCCCATACATCCCCAAATGGATACGTTTTAAGCTCTTCCTGCTCCATCATAAGCTCTGTGAACCTGCGCTCCTCCTGAAGCTTTGCAAGCTTCTCATTGGGCATCAGCAGGGCGTATAAAAGGGCCTTCTGCATGTTTCTCATGCCCACCACCCATGCACAGATACGGTTGATGCTGGCGTCAAAGAAGTCCAGAGCCAGAAGCACCCTGTCCGGGTCATTCCTGACGATTTCCTTGGCAATCTCCCTTGTCTCGTCGTCAAAGAGCACCACGTGGTCGCTGTCCCAGCGCACGGGGCGGCTTACATGGAGGGCAATCTTGTCTGAAAACAGCAGCATGGAGGATATCTTATCAGATATCATTTCCGTGGGATGGAAATGGCCGCTGTCCAGCAGGCACATAATACCCCTGGAAGCCGCATAGTTCATATAGAACTCATGGGAGCCCACGGTACAGCTCTCCATGCCGATGCCGAACACCTTGGATTCCACTGCGATAAGCACCTTGCTCTTATCGTAATCCATGGCCAAAATCTGGTCCAGGGAGTCCTTAAGCCTGGCCCTGGGGCTCATTCGGTCAGCCGGAATATCCTTGAAGCCGTCCGGAATCCAGATATTCATGGCGCAGGGGCTTCCCAGTTCCTCGGCAAAGTACTGGGAAATGCGCACACAGGCCTTACAGTGGTCAATCCAGAATTTTCTGATTTCGGGATCCTCACTGGACAAAGTGGCGTTCTCAGCCTTTGGATGGGAGAACATGGTGGGGTTAAAATCCAGTCCCAGGCCTCTCTCCTTGGCAAATTTCACCCAATCTGCAAAGTGTCTTGGTTCCAGTGCATCTCGGTCCACTTTTTCCCCATCCTGGAAAATGGCGTAGCTGGCATGAAGGTTGATTCTGTGCCTGCCCGGAATCAGGTTAAGCGCCTTGTCAATATCCTCCATCAGCTCCCGGGGATTCCCGGCCTTTCCCGGATAGTTCCCCGTTGCCTGTATGCCGCCTGACAGACTGTCCGCGCCCTCAAAGCCCATAACGTCATCCCCCTGCCAGCAGTGCATGGAAACAGGGATATGATTAAGCCGCTCCACTGCGGCGTCCACGTCAACCCCTAATCCGGCGTAAATTTCTTTTGCTGATTCATATCTTTCCTGTATATTCATGGTTCTCTCCTTTTCATCATTAAATTTTACTTAAATACAAGTCATCTGTTAATCTAAATGAAACACCGGTACAAAATCCACGCATACCGGACTGTTGTCTGCATTCGTTTCCATGATGTCGGCCATATAGTCCCACCATCTGCGGTTTATAGGCGTATCTGCTGATTCAGCCCAGAGCGCCTCATCCTCCACTTCCAGATACCCATAGAGCACATTGGTTTCCCTGTCCAGAAAAATGCTGTAGTTATGACCGCCGTACTGGCGTATCATCTCTTTCATCTCAGGCCACAGCGCATTGTGGCGCTTCTCGTATTCCTCTGCCATTCCCGGATTAAGAAACATTTTAAATCCCTTCCTGACCATGCGGTACCCTCCCTTCGTCAAATCATTAATCGTAACAGCCTCAACAGTCACCATTTAGCAAACCTTCTCAGAAGGTTCATAGGTCTTGATTTCAAACGAGCCAAAAATGCTGTCCCTGGCCTCCTTCAGGCTCTTAAACTCCTTCCCCTCTATCATCTGCACCGCCAGATTGCCGATGGCCGTGGCCTCCGTGGGTCCCGCGTAAACGGTCTTTCCTGTGGCCTCTGCCGTCAGGCGGTTTAAGTAGTCCGCATTGGCTCCGCCTCCCACGATATGGATGCAGTCATAGCGCACGCCTGTAAGGGCCTCAATTTCCCGGCAGCAGATGCGGTAGCAGTCCGCCAGGCTGTTGTAAATTACAGCCGCCATCTCCCACTTAGTTTCAGGAACCTGCTGTCCGCTCTCCTCACAGTAAGTTTTCACTGCTTTGCACATGCTTTCAGGAGCCAGGAAACGGCTGTCATTGCAGTCCACAATGGAGGAAATGGTTTCGCGTGAAGCCCTCTTACATATCTCGCCAAAGGAATAATCCTCCCCTGATTCCTTCCACTCCTTTTTCACGGACTGAATCATCCACAGCCCCATGATATTTTTAAGGAAACGGTACCTGTACTCATATCCGCCCTCGTTTGTAAAGTTGGCCTCCATGCTCATCTCCCGGCAGTCAGCATTCTTAAGCTCTGTCCCCATTAAGGACCAGGTACCGGAGCTGATATAGAGCACATGGTCCCGGTTGGACGGTACGGCGGCCACGGCGGAGCCAGTGTCGTGGGTGGCCGGAAGCACCACCCGGCAATCCAGTCCGGTATCCTTTTGCACATCCTCACTGAGCCTTCCCACCACGGTTCCCGGCATGGACAGCCCGCCAAAAAGCTTCTGCGGATATCCCAGGGCCTCAATCAGTTCCCTGTCCCAGGTACGTTCAGAGGGATTGACCAACTGAGTGGTGGTGGCATTGGTATACTCCTGTTTCTGTACCCCGGTCAGCAGGAAGTTTAAGTAATCCGGTATCATAAGAAAGCTTTCTGCCTGTGAAAGGATATCCGGCTGTTTTTCCTTCACAGCCATCAGCTGGTAAACCGTGTTGAAAATCTGTTTCTGGATACCGGTCCTCCGGTACAGTTCCTCCCTGGAAATCCGTTCATACACCTTTAAATCCATTCCCTCGGTGCGCCTGTCCCTGTAGCCGGCAGTCTTGCCCAGCACATGTCCCTGTTTGTCCAGAAGTACAAAGTCCACAGCCCAGGTGTCAATCCCCATGCTTTCCGGATTGATACCCAGTTTTTTACATTCTCTCATTCCGGCCTTAATTTCCTCAAAAAGCCCAACGAGATTCCAGCACAGGTTCCCGTCCACCATTTCCATCCCATTGGAAAAACGGTAGATTTCCCGCAGATTCATCTTCCCATTCTCCATCCACCCCAGGATATGGCGGCCGCTGGAGGCCCCTATATCCACTGCAAGATAATAACGGTTCACTGTCACACCTCCTAGTTATGAGCACTTGGCGGCCGTCTTTGGGCCGCTTACGTGCGATACATGTCATCTCCACTTGGTGAGGTCTTTCACGAACCTAGTGGAGTGGCTCGTTATGAGCACTTGGCATCTGTCTTTTAGACGCTTACGTGCGATACATGTCACTGGCACTTAGCGAGGTCTTTTACGAGCTTAGTGCAGTGACTCATTGCTTTCATGATATACCATATAAAGCAAAAAAATAAGAACGGCATTTATGAAAAAATGCGTCCTTATTTGCACATAAGCAGAATTTGAAGCTGAGGGGCATTCCACGCCCGGAACATTCTATCCGTTCTTCCTGTACTCCTTGGGAGACATACCGTAATAAGTCCTGAATATCCTGTAAAAGTAGCTGGTATTGTCATACCCCACAGCAAAGCTCACGTCCGCCACCGGCATGCGCGTGCTGTGCAGGAGAAACGCGGCCTGGTTCAGCCGTTTAATCTGCAGTAATTCCTTGTAATTGCGGCCCAGCAGGCGGTTGATGGCACGGCTGAGCCAGTACACATCATATCCCATCAAAGCTGCCAGCTCTGTCAGGCTTCCCTCCCGGTAATGCTCGTCTATGTAGCGCAGCACCTGAAGGGTAAGCTGCTGCTCAAAGGATTGTTCGCTGTCGCGGTTTACCCGGATCCGCCCCGTATAATGCATAAGATGCCGCAGCAGCAGACCCATGGTAGTCTGGTTCATGGCCTGCATTCCTTCCCGCTCATGCATAAGGGACCACACCAGGTTTTCCACCAGGTTCTGGACCGGCAGCACATCCGCAATCTGGAAATGAAGATAGCGTCCGTACCTGGTATCGTCGCAGAGGCATCCCACAATAAAATCCCGCAGCAGATTCTCCTCCTCCCCCATCATACGGAAGGCCGTATCAAAAAATTCGGGAAGAATGATAAAATTCACCGCAATGTCATCCTGACCCGCAGGCCGGATTTCCTGGACCGCGTGCTGGTTTAAAAACAGCAGTTCCCCTTCCTTAAGCTTCAGCTCCCTGCCGTCCACCACATGGGTGGTCTCTCCCCTGCACATATAGATTACCTCCACATAGTTGTGGGTGTGCTCCGGAAAATGCACGAAACGGGTATGGGGCCGGATGGTAATGAGCTGTCCGGCTTCCAGAAGCTTATCGCTGTCAATGACCATATCCTCACGATCCATATACAGGGTCCTGTCAATATCCGCACTGCCTGCCAGTATTTTCTGTTCTTCTTCCGTAATGACGCTCAGGCTTTGAATCAGCTCCTGGTTCATGTAAATCCCCTTTCTATAATTAAAGAAAACTGACGAAAAGCAATTTTCAGACACGCAACGGTGCTGTCATTTTATTTACAAAATAGTATAACAAACGGCAGACGCGTTATATCCATTATACACGGATAACGCAATGTCTTTACTCCCCTCCCCCAGCGGAACCGTCTCTGTTTATTTTAAGAAACCCCTCCATCTCCTCCATGGACAAGGGCTTGGAATAATAGTATCCCTGTATCTGTTCCACTCCTATATCCTCAACCAGCTGTCTCTGGCTTTCCGTTTCCACGCCCTCGGCAATCACGGTCATTCCCAGGTCCCTGAAGGCATGCACTAGATGTCTTATGGTCAGGGCCGAGGTGGGATTATCTATGGACGCCCATACCAGGCTTTTATCCAGTTTAATGGTTCCAAACGGGATGCGGATCACCGTGGCAATATTGGAGTAGCCTGTCCCAAAATCATCCAGTCCCATTTCAATCCCATGTTTTCTCATCTCCAAGGCAAAATCCGTTACCACCTGCGGGTTCTCTGCCAGCGTACTCTCTGTAAACTCGATTTTAACGGCGGACATAGGCGTACCGTTTCGCTGTATAATCTCCAGCACTTTCCGGGACAAATCCGGCTGGGAAAACTGGATGGCGGAAAAGTTCACATGGATGGCCTCCATGGGCAATCCTTTTTCAATCAGCCGGTTAATATATTTACAGACTTCATCCAGTATTACATACGTGAGTTCAATAATAAGGCCTGTCTCCTCCGCAATGGGTATGAATTCATTTGGATAGACCGGACCTATGGAGGTATGATTCATGCGCATCAGGGACTCCGCATACAGGAACTGCCCTGTTCCCACGGAGTAAATGGGCTGGTAATACATCTCCACGCTGTGATTGGCAAGCTGTCCTTTCAGAATCCTGATGATTTTCTTCCTCCGCTCCAGCTTTTCCAGCATCTCCTGGTCACAATAACAAACCTGTCCATACCTGCCAGTCTTGGCCTGGGATACCGCGTATTCGATATAACTGACCGCTTCCTCCAAAGTCTTCACATACTCCGAGCGCCGTATAATTCCCATCACTACCGGAAGCTTGAACTGGTAATCCTGGTTCTGCCACGGCTGTCTCATCCGGGCCTCTATGTCAAGGACGCACTGCCGGACGCGTTCCCCCCTGTCATTGATAAACAAAAGCGCAAACTCGTCCCCGCTGTACCGGTAGACATTTTCCTTGGGACCCACACTGCACAAAAAGGCGCATACCTGCTTTAAAAAAGCATCTCCTCTGTGCTGTCCGCAGATATTATTAATCTGTCTGAAATCACGTATGGAAACCACTAACAGCGTGAAATCCTTATCCGGATACCTTCTCAGAAGAAGGTCCAGCATGTTAAGGAGTTCCTGACGGTTGGGTACATTGGTGAGATAGTCCAGGGATATCTGACGGTTCTGGAGATGCAGGTAAATAATCAGCAATGCACAGGTGGCAGCGGAACCGGACAATATGATATTGGGGTACATCTGCTGGAAAAATATTACAAGAACAGCCAAAACAGGAAATGTGGCCAATATGTGATAAATATGGCGGTCTATGGAGCGTCTGTTCCTGACCGCAATGACAATGCAGCACGCGCAGTACGCATAAAAAATAAGATAGGTTATAAAAATCAGGCTGCCCTGCTCATAGCCCTGATTTGCAGTAATATCAAACAGACATTTTGTGAAAAAATTGGACAGTACCAGCAATGTATAGACAGCCCCCGGAATTCCGCCTAACAGAATCATGCGGTTAAGCTGGGGCCTTTCTTCATATATAACGGAAACCGCATAAAGATAATACACCATCCCCATAAGAGGCGTCAGTATAAAGTATATGGTGGTGATTGCCCATGTAACCCAGACAGGCACAAGGATATAGCCGCTCAGCATAAAGGTGGACAGTATATTGCTCAGCATGGCCGCAAAGGTAACAGTCAGACACTCCTGGAACATCCTGTTTTTCAGACTTGGCAGATGACTGCCTTTCCTGGAATACACCCATATGATTCCCAGAATAACCAATGATATTGTTTCCGGAGCTATGTTCCATCTCACCCTTATGTACCTGCCGTTTCCCACCCCTGCCCGCCGTACAAAAACCCCTTTTTAATCTTTTTCTCAACGTGTACAAGGTGTCATCATTTCTTAATCATATACCAAATTTCTGTTTACATCAATAACCAATATGGGAAATATTTCACCGCAATATTTCACCTCCGCAATTCTTATTCCGCTCCCGCCAAAAGGCGCAAAAAAATTCCCGGCCCATATTGGCGCCGGGAATTTTTAGTCAATACAATTTCAAATATTTCTGCTCTGTATCCTTCCTTCATTGTGCCCTTAAAATTCATAAGGCGGGTTGCCGGAAAAATCAGCAATCACACCGTGGGGATTCTCCAGGTAAAAAACAACAAAAATGGGATTGTCGGCTGTATTATACTGGCCTTTCACAATCGGATTGGCCATGCAGGCTTCCTTTACCTCCATATTATCTTCAAAAACCGCCCTTCCATGGAGACGAAGCCACGCATAAGCGGGATCAGAAACAGATACTTCCACCTCCGGATTAGCCTGCATGTCCTTGTACACATCCTTCTGGTTGTTGGTACAGAACCACAGCTTTCCATCCTTCTCAAAACAGAACATAAAGGGACGGCACTTTGCTTTCCCATCCCTGCCTATTGTCCCCAGATACTGCACAGGATTTGCCTGTAAAAAATCCACAACTTTATTCATCATAATTCCCATCCTTCCTTTTACTTATTTCTTATATCAGTATTATAAAATGCGCACTGCTCACCCACAAGAACGCACTTTTAAGTGGGATAGGCACCTGGCAGTGCTATAGTATCTCAAAGATACTGTTTGCTTTACAATTATTTTAAGGTATTCTAATATTTTTTGTTGAAAAATCCCAGTAACTCTGTTACAATCCCATTAAGAAGATCTTATCTTAACCAATCATTTAGGAGGGTATTATGGAACAAATGTTATTCTTAGTCCCAGTAGTGGGGCTGCTTGGACTCCTGTTTGCCGTCATTCTAAGACAGCAGGTCGTCAAGGAGGATCCAGGCACTGACAAGATGCGTGAGATTGCTGACGCAATCGCAGAGGGCGCCAATGCATTTCTGGCTTCTGAGTACCGCATACTGGTCGTTTTTGTAGCTGTGTTATTCTTTGTCATCGGTTTCGGAACACGGAACTGGATTACAGCCGGATGTTTCCTTGTGGGAAGCGGATTTTCCACCATGGCCGGTTATCTGGGCATGAACGCTGCCATCCGCGCCAACAGCCGTACCGCTAATGCTGCCCGTACGTCCGGCATGCACCGCGCACTGGCCCTTGCATTCTCCGGCGGAAGCGTTATGGGAATGGCCGTGGTAGGCTTAGGCCTGCTGGGCGTAGGTGTTCTCTACATACTTACAAGAGACGTATCCGTTTTATCAGGCTTCAGCCTGGGCGCTTCTTCCATCGCACTTTTTGCCCGTGTGGGCGGAGGCATTTACACCAAGGCAGCTGACGTTGGCGCTGACCTGGTAGGCAAGGTAGAGGCCGGCATCCCCGAGGACGATCCACGTAACCCAGCTGTTATCGCAGACAACGTAGGCGACAATGTAGGCGATGTGGCCGGTATGGGTGCCGATCTGTTTGAATCCTATGTGGGTTCCCTGATTTCAGCTCTGACACTGGGGCTGGTGTTCTATCAGGAAGCTGGCATTGTTTTTCCGCTGGTGCTGTCAGCATGCGGTATCATTGCCGCAATCATAGGCTCCCTGTTAGTCAAGAGCATCGGCAATTCCGATCCGCACAAGGCATTAAAAACAGGCGAGTACAGCGCAACCGCTTTGGTAGTGGTCTGCGCCCTTATCCTCAGCCGCATATTCTTCGGCAATTTCATGGCAGCCTTTACCATCATTACAGGTTTATTGGTAGGCGTGCTGATTGGAGCTGTCACTGAGATATATACATCCGGCGATTACCGTTTTGTCAAAAAGATTGCCGAGCAGTCTGAAACCGGCTCCGCCACCACCATTATCAGCGGCCTTGCAGTGGGAATGCAGTCAACCGCAGTTCCCATCCTGCTGGTATGTGTGGGCGTTCTGATTTCCAACAAACTTATGGGGCTTTACGGAATTGCCCTGGCAGCCGTAGGCATGCTGTCCACCACCGGAATCACCGTAGCCATTGACGCTTACGGTCCCATCGCTGACAATGCAGGCGGAATCGCCGAGATGGCCGGTCTGGACAAAAACGTCAGGGATATAACTGACAAGCTGGACTCTGTAGGCAATACAACCGCTGCCATCGGCAAAGGGTTTGCCATCGGTTCTGCTGCCCTTACAGCTCTGGCCCTGTTTGTTTCCTATGCTGAGGCAGTAAAGCTCACCACCATTGACATCCTTAACGCGCATGTCATTGTAGGACTTTTCATCGGCGGAATGCTGACATTCCTCTTCTCTGCCATGACCATGGAATCCGTATCCAAGGCCGCCCATCAGATGATTGAGGAGGTACGCCGCCAGTTCAGGGAAAAACCCGGTATTCTCAAGGGAACTGACCGTCCTGACTACGCTTCCTGCGTATCCATTTCTACCAAAGCCGCTCTTCGCGAGATGTTCCTGCCAGGTCTGATGGCAGTGCTGGCACCTCTGGCAACCGGTCTCATCCTGGGACCATCTGCTCTTGGCGGACTTCTGACCGGCGCTCTGGTAACCGGTGTATTAATGGCTATCTTCATGTCCAACTCCGGTGGCGCATGGGATAACGCAAAGAAGTACATCGAGGAAGGACATCACGGAGGCAAAGGCAGTGATTCCCACAAGGCCGCTGTAGTTGGAGATACCGTAGGCGATCCCTTCAAAGATACCTCAGGTCCTTCCATCAACATTCTTATTAAGCTGATGACGATTGTGTCTCTGGTGTTTGCTCCTCTGTTCCTGCAGTTTGGAGGATTAATCTAAAAATTAATATCACCCTTACAAAAAGGGCTCCGGATGTTCCGGAGTCCCTTTTTTCACAATTTCACAATTTTCTTACCGCTCCTTATACTCTGACGTACTCTCCCTAACAATCAATCTGGGCTGGAACAAAATGCTCTTCTCGGCGCAATTCCCGCTGTTAATACCATCAATCAGCTGTTTCACTGCCTCAACCCCCATCTCATACACAGGCTGCTCCACTGATGTCAGAGGCACATCCAGTATCTCCGAAAAAAAGATATTATCATACCCCACAAGGGATATATCCTCCGGAACCGACTTGCCCAGACGTTTCAGACGGTTATATACCCCATAGGCACACATATCGTTGAATGCAAATATAGCTGATACATCCTTATCCACCAGGTAATCCGCTCCGTTTATACCGCTCTCCCTGTCATAATTGCCGTGGTATAAAAGGGAGGGTTCAAAATCAATTTCATATTCCGCCAAAGCCTTCTTATACCCCGTAAGACGTGCCATAGAATCCTCCAACACATCCGGTCCTGTAACGCATCCAATCCGCCTGTGCCCCAGCTTCAAAAGATGTTCCGTGGCCATGTATCCGCCCAGTTCATGATTCAGGCTCACGAAACAGCACCTGGCTCCTTCCAGAAAACGGTCAATCATGACAAAAGGAATCTTAAGCTTCTCCATCAGACCAATGCTTTCCATCCCCTTCTTTTTACTGCTGTCAAGAGCCATACAGAAAAGGATACCATCTACGCCCTTATCGGCCAGGACCTGTATGTAGGATATATCCCGCGAATGTTTGTCATTGGTATTGCAGAGAATCAGATTCCAGTCCTGTCTGCGGCATTCATCCTCCACTCCTTTAGCCAGATTGGAAAAAAATACATTGCTCACATCTGATATGATTAGCCCTATTGTATTGGTCCTCTTTTTTACCAAACCCACGGCTACCTGATTTGGATGGTAATTCAGCCTATCCGCGGCTTCCAGAATGACATCCTTTGTCTGTTTTGGAATCTTCTTTGCTTTTCCATTTAAAACCAGGGAAATGGTTGTCACCGAAAAACCCGTATATCTTGCGATGTCTTTTATCGTTGTCCTCAATGTTCCATGCCTCATTAATTCTATATTCTTATCTCTGATTATACGATATTTCAATCATTTTCAAAAGACGTAAAAAAGACTTTTTTCATAATATAAACATATTTTGAATATTTTTCCAGCTCTACATACTCGTTGGGTTTATGGCACAGAGACGGTTCACCTGGTCCTAATAACAGAACCGGCATACTGTGGTTATATTCCGTCAAAATGGACGCATCAGTAAAATAGTTAATGCCTACTCTCTGTGTACTCAGACCCATCTGTTTTAGTACCTCATCAAATTCCGCCACCCATGGGTGGCTTCCTTCTATCTCAATGGCCCTGCGTTGGTTCACCACATTATAATGATATCCTCCCCTGCCCGGACACCTTTTAAAACGCCGCGAGCATACATCCTCCAGCATCTTCACCACATCCTCTGGCTCCATCCCCGGAACGGTACGCACGTCCATAAATATTTCAGCTCTGTCAGGTGTCATATTAGGTGCAATGCCACCCTGTATTTTTGTTACCTGCACTGTGGCTGTTCCCAATATACCATGACTGTGTGAACCTATTATTTCTTTAAACTCCCTTGCAATGTCCATGCCATATTCTACTGCATTGATGCCTTCATCCGGATAGGCCCCATGGCTGGTCACTCCGTCCACCGTCAATTCAATCCACATACAGCCTTTTTGAGCCACGCCCGGTTTCAGTCCTGTTGGTTCGCCTATAAGAAGGAGTGACGGCTGCGGCATCCGGTTTTCCTGCAGGATTTTTCTGGCCCCCAGTCCTCCTTTTTCCTCATCACATGTCCCCATAAAACACAGATTCATTCTGGGACTGCAGCCGGCCTTAACCATGGTTCCCAGTACATAGACCATTGCTGCCAGACCGCTCTTCATATCACTGGCACCTCTTGCATAAAAGCGGTTATTCTTCCTGACACACCGTTCAGGAGGTGTGTCCCACTCCTCACGTTTCCCATAGGGAACTGTGTCGAGATGACCGTTTAACACCACTAAATCCTCTGATTCTCCCTTTATGTTGGCAATCACATCCGCATGGCTGTCGTCAATGGGAATCACCTGGCTGTCCACACCGCAGTCTCTCAGGAAATCACAGAGAAACCTGGCCACTGCCCCCTCGTCATCTGCTCCATTTACACTTGGTATTTCCAAAACTGCCTGTAAAAATTCATATTCATCATATTCCTTCATCTGCAATCACCTTTCTTTTATAGAAACAATGAGGCGCCGCAAACATGCGGTGCCTCACACTACACTACTTCGTTGTCAGCCAGTCAGCAATTCCCTGCCAGATTTTATCATAATATTCCCACTCGCAGAACTCAGGCGGAGCCCAGTGAGGCGCGCAGTCTGTAGTGAATACAGCGCTCCTCCCCTTGCCATAGGAACCAAATGCCACCAGCGGATCTCCTTCCACTTCCACCGCCACTACAGCGTCTTCCCTTGGAATGGTTCTGTTATAGCCCAATACCTCCGGCCAGTCCTCCGGTATGCCTGAAAGTGCTTCATGTTCCCTGACCACATGGGGCTTTACTCCTTCGCAGTGCTCCATACGGTCATCCACAGTCAGCACCTCTACTGGCAACACCTCCTGAACCGCGGTATCATGCCATTTACCCTTTGCGTCTACACCGGAAAAAGTGAGATAACCGCCTACCATGATAAGGCTTCCCCCTTCCAGTACATAATCCCGGATCAGCATTGCCCGGTTAGGCATCTTTTGGCTCCTGGTAAAAGTGGGGACCGGAAGCAGCAGCGTGTTGGCTCCTATATCTGAGAGAATTACACAGTCATACTTCTTAATTTCTTCCATAGTAAATGGAAATTCTTCCGAAGCCAGATGATTCGGCAGAAAATCCACCTGGTATCCCCCCTTCTCAAGAGCTGCTTTCAGCCATTTTTCTCCTGTCTCATATACGGATGTATAAAAACTGTCAAATCCCTTCACATGGGTGGTATAACTCATCCATGATTCTCCCGCAAGTAATACTCGTTTCATTTTCATCTACCCTTCCTTTTCTATTCTCTATTTTTCTCGACCCGGATAACAAACTTATTCATCATATGGTTTAGTATGATAGCCAGAATCAGAATAAGGCCCAGGACTGCCAGCTGCCATACGGAATTTATATTAGCAATCTGTAATCCGGAATTCATCATGGTGATGATGATGACACCAATCAGAACACCGCCCAGATGTCCGCTGCCGCCGGCCACGCTGATACCGCCCAATACAGCCACAGTTATGGCCTGCATCTCCATTCCCGTACCAGCATCCGCCCTGGCCGTCATAAGCCATGAATTATTGATGACAGCACTGATGGCAGCCAGAACGCCGGCCAGTATATATATTCCCATCCGAATCCTTACTTCACGGATTCCTGTGAACTTGGCTGCCTCAGGATTTGTCCCCATAAGATAAGCACGCCGGCCAAACTTCATCTTGTAAATCAATATGAATACCAATATGGTGACCGGAATCACCACAAACAGTATCTGATTAGGTATCCCAAATGTACTTTTAAGTGAGAGCCACTCAAAGGATTCCGGAAATCCGCTGATGGGTATTCCGCCGGTCAGATATAATGCCAGCGAGCTGTACACATACTGGGTACCCAGGGTGGCAATCAGCGCCGGCACACCCGCCATGGCTATAAGCACACCGTTGACAGCGCCCAGGGCAGCGCCTGCTGCCAATGAAATCACAATAGCCACCGGTATACTTGCCCCACCCATAACTGCCAGGCCAAATATAACACCTGAAAGGCTCATGGTGGAACCGATGGAGATATCAATACCGTCCTTTCCTCCAACCATTACCAGGGCTTCTCCCAGTGACAGCAGGGTCAGACCTGCTCCGAACTGGGTAATCTGTAATAGATTGCTCAGACTCAGAAAATATGGGCTGATACAGGAGAGGACCACAATCTCCAGTGCCAGAAGCAGAAGAAGGAATTTTGTTCTGCTCTTTGCGATTGAAAATGCTAATTTACTCATGCAGCTTCCCCCTTCCCCTTTAAAAGCCCGTATCTGGATGTCAATGCATCAAACAATACGGAGATGATGATTAGAAGTCCTATAAAGCAATTCTCCAGCAGTGAAGGAATTCCAAGAATTACTATACCGTTTTTGAGGAATGCGATAAATAGTACCCCTGCAAGCGTCCCTATGACACTGCCTCTTTTTCCGCCTCCCTTGGAGCCGGTACCGCCGATGGTCACTGCGGCAATACATGCAATGGGAAGATCTGAACCAATAGTCATCTCTACACTCCCCATTCTGGCTATGTAAAGCATAGCTGCTATCGCAACAATGCCACCGGATATACAGTAAGATACCATCTTAACACCTGCGATATTAATGCCGCTCAAATTGGCAGACTGAGGATTACACCCAGTCGCATAAATATGCCGGCCAAATCTGCGATACATAAGGAAATAATAAAAAACAGCATAGACACCGATGATGAAAAGCAGGAGCACCGGAATTCCCAGTACTCTGGCACGGGTGATAACTCCATAACTGGGATTCAGACCCGTAAGCCATTTGCCTCCCAGCAGTGCAAATATAGCTGCTTTCCAGATATTCATAGTTGCCAGTGTAACAATCATATCCGGTATATTAAACTTTGCCACCAAAAAACCGTTGACCAGGCCCAGTCCAATGCCGATACAGATAGCCACAACCGCAATCAAAAGAATGTTTATATCTGCCTGAAGCATGTATCCTATGACAATGGCGATAACTCCCATGACAGAACCCACCGACAGGTCGATTCCGCCCAACAGCATGACAATGGTCATGCCGATACTTACAATGGCAATCTCTGCATTATTCTGTACCACACGGACCAGATTGGATACAGTCAGAAAATTAGGAGCAAAGATGCCGAACAGAACGATTTCCAGAAACAGGAGCAAAAATGTTATATATTCCCTGCGCCCCGGCTTTGGAACGTATTTTTTAAACATATGTTTACCTCCATCCACATAATCTGCGAAGACGATAGCGTGGCCCTTCTGACCTCATCACGCCACACCGCACCAGTCCATTAAAATAGAGGCAATCATCTTGGTGCAGGTTACGAGTTCATCAACTTCCACATACTCGTCCGCCTGATGGGCAAGTCTGGAATCTCCGGGCCCAATATTCATGGTAGGAATACCCACATTGCAGAACCATCCCATATCAGTATGGCAGCAGATGCCTTCTACCTCTGAACCTGGATTTATCTCTCTGGCGCTGTCCCTTACGGTCTGGAAGAATGGCTGGTCATCCAGCGTTTCCCCACAGTCAGCATCTATGAGCCACTCTATTTTGGGAGGATTTTCTCTTAACCACGGATCTGTCATGGCAACTGCCTGGACAAAATCCTCCAGCTCCTTCTTTACCCTGGAGCCCAGTCCGTTCTCATCCTTCTCTGCCGGCAGATACTGAGCGTCAAATACCAATTCCGCATGATTAGCAAATGTAGTGGGGTACTCCCCTGCATTAAACTGGGCAACATGAAGCTGGCATGGAATAGGCAGGTACTTATGTTCCTTGGTCACGGACCACTCCTTGTTGAGCCTCCTGAAATGTTCCAGGTAAAGGGATGCCTTATCAATGGCGTCCACTGCCCCTCCGGTTCTGTAATCTCCCTGTTTCAGTTCAATGTGTCCTGACCTTCCCTCAATGATTAATTTTCCCCAAAGGATTCCTCTGCAAAGAGGCGCAATCTTCAGGTGGGTAGGTTCCGTAATCAGACAGCCGTCTGCCCTGTATCCTTCAGCCACCAGTGCCAGGGTACCCATTCCGCCGGCCTCCTCGTCCACCACGGTTCCTATCATTGCATCGCCCTTTAGCTTTATCCCGCTTCGGCTAATAGCTTTTAGGGCTACCGTCATGGCCGCAATACCACCCTTCATGTCAAGGGCTCCCCTGCCATATATTTTTCCATCCACTATCTCCGCTCCAAAGGGATCATGTACCCATTTATTTCCTCTCTGTACCACATCCATGTGGCCTGAGAGCAGAATGGATCTTCCTCCGCCTTCCCCTTTCAATGTCCCCAGCAGATTTGGCCTGTCTTCAAAGGTATGGTCCGCATAATAACCTGCCTTATCCTTATACGCCACCAGTTTCCCGGCATCCGGATAGGTAAGCTCCGTATCCATCCCCATATCTTCCAAATATTCTTTCAGATATGCCTGGGCCTTCCCCTCCTGCATGTACTGCTTATCCTCATCGAAATACGGATTGACGCTTGGTATCCGTATCAGTTCCTGCAGCAGCTTTACAACCTCCCCCTCATTTTCATCTATCCACCGATATACTTTCTCTTTCATTTATTAAACCTCCTCGCTATGAACACTTAAAGACTGGTCTGACAGATTCAGCGCATTTTTCAGAATCTTCTCTTCCGTTACTGTTTCCCTGTCAAACTCGGCCGTGATGGTTCCTTTGTGCAGGGTCAGGATACGGTCGCTTACCCCCATTATTTCAGGCAGGTCTGATGATATTACCAGTATGGCCACACCTTCCGCCGCCAGTTCCATGATATATTTATGTATCTCCGCCTTAGTGGCCACATCAATTCCTCTAGTCGGTTCATCCAATATGAGGACTTTTGGTTTTCTCATAAGCCACCGGCACAGCAGCACCTTCTGCTGGCCTCCTCCGCTCAGGCTGTTGACACTCAGGTCCTGGGAGGGTGTCTTGATGCTGTATTTTTCTATATTATCCTGTACTGCTTTTCTCTCTTCCTTCTTACGGATAAAGCTGAATTTATTGGAGAAGCCGTCCAAAAAAGATACGCTCATATTGTCCCTGATAGGGTGAATATCAAAGAGCCCCTGGGCTCCTCTGTCCTCCGGCACATAAAATATATTCTTTTCTATGGCACCATTAATATCCGTTCCTGTAATATCCTTCCCCTCAAAAATGATGTTTCCTGTTTCGGCCTTTGTCTCCCCGAATATGGCCCTGGCTATCTCAGAGCGGCCCGATCCAACCAAGCCGTACATCCCCAGGATTTCACCGGGTTTCAATGAAAATGTAATATTCTGGTATTGATTCTTATACCCCAGATTTCTGACTTCCAGTATTATATCGTCTTTAATCTCTCGGGTCTGGTATACGCTCATATTGATTTTACGGCCTGACATGGCCGTGATGATAGATTCTTCGTCTGCTTCCCTGGGAGACAGGGTGCCTGTCAGACAGCCATCCCTGAGTACAATAATATTATCTGAAATTCGCAGTATCTCAGGAATCCTGTGACTGATATACATGATGCTGACCCCTTTGGACTTAAGGTCTGCAATGATTTCAAACAGTTTCTCAGACTCTCCATGGCTCAGTATGGAGGTCGGCTCATCCAGTATCAGAATCTTACACTTCTTATAAATTCCTCTGGCTATCAGAACCAGCTGCTGGTTTCCAATAGACAATTCGCTCATTGTCAGATGAAGAATATTGCCGTTAAGCCCCACCAATTTAAGGGCTTCCACTGCCTCCTCGTACATTTTTGTCCACTGAATTGTCTTGTTTAAATTTACCACTTCATTACCCATGAAGATGTTCTCCAAAACAGACATATCCGCAAATATATTGGGTTCCTGATATACAATGGATATTCCCGTCTTAACGGCATCTAATGGAGAATTCAGACTCAGCTTTTTTCCTTCAAAATAAATCTCTCCTTTGTCATTCTTAAGGGCCCCGGCCACAATTTTCATTAAAGTGGATTTACCGGCACCGTTTTCGCCGATTACAGAGAGTATCTCTCCCTTTTTCAATTCAAAGCTAACATTCTGCAGCGCCTTTACACCGCCAAATGACTTGCTGATGGATTCCGCCTTCAGGATGATTTCTTCCGCCAATTATCTCAGCTCCCTTCTAAAAAGCAGGGCACACATCCTCCTTGTGCCGTCTGAATGCGCGCCCTGTCTGATGCCTTACTTAATACGCTCTATATTTTCACTCGCAACGTTAGAAATCAAAGTCATTTACATTATCCTTGTCAATAATAAGAGGCTGGCCTAAAAGAAGAATCTTATTTTCTGCGTCCCATGTAACCGGGTCTGCAATACCTTCAATCTGATTAGTCGCCTCAAATTCCTTGCCCTCTGCTGCCATCTTGCCTGCCCATACAGTCAGATATCCTAAATCATATGCATTCCAGAGAACAGACTGCTTCATAACGCCGGATTCGATGAACGGTTTAACTGTGGCTGGTGAACCATAACCAATTACTGCAACCTCTCCTGCCTTGCCTTCCTGTTGTACTGCCTGAGCAACACCTGGTATAGTTGAGGATGCCACTGCAACCAGTCCCTTAAGGTCAGGGTAACGTGTCATCAGCTCCTGGGCCTGCTTTAATGCCTGTTCACTGCTTCCGCCCTGTGTATAACGGATGTCCACAATCTCAATATCAGGATACTTCTCTTCCTGGCGCTGTTTAATATAGTCAATCCAAGTGTTCAGATTAGTTGCCGTGGATTCGCCGGATACAATTCCAACCTTTCCGCTGCCGCCCATCTGCTCTCCAAGACAGTCCATCAAAGTAGTACCCAAGTCCTTATCCAATGCCTGCGCCACATAGAAATCTCTGGTACTGTCAGGAGCATCCGAGTCACTGGTATAAACCTTAATTCCGGCTTCCTGCGCTTTCTTTATGTATGGGTTGGTGGAAGAACTGTCTAACACGGACAATGAAATCGCATTTACCCCCTGCTTAATCAGACTGTCCATAATTTTAACCTGCTCTGCCGCACTTGCCTGAGTTGATCCTGTATACAGGAATTCCACTCCCAGGTCCTCTGCTGCCTTCTTACCGCCGCTCTCCATGGCAGAGAAATAAGGAATACCGATCAGCTGGGGAATAAATGCAATCTTCACTTTATCGCCTGTGCCCTCTTCTGTTTTTGCAGCTTCTGTGCTTCCTGCCGGTTCCTCTGCCTTGGTGTCCTCTGCCTTGGCTTCAGCCGCCGTTGTTCCTGTCGGCGCTGACTGCCCTCCGGAGCAGCCGGCCAGGGAACCTGCTGTCATAGCTGCCGCCAATAACAATGCTACATGTTTACTCATTTTTTTCTTCATTTTTCTTCCTCCTTAAAAAAATTGTATTTGGTAAAACGTTTTTCCACGAAAAGTAAAAAAAAATAATATCTCTTATTTTTTCTTTTTGTGTTTAAATTAATAATACTTTATTATGTATATATTGTCAAGTATTGTTTTGGTTTTTTTGTTTTATTTGTGTATTAATTCCATGTTTGCTAATATGCATTTCCTTACCCGTATGCCATATGGCGTAATTCTCTTCAGCAAATAAGAAAACCGTTTTTCCAAAGATTATTTACTATATATTATTTAATTATCTTTTCATTTAAAAAAATACTCATAAAAGACTGATTATTCCCCCTCCCCATGCACTAACCTGCAGTTTTTATTCAAAAAAGCGAAGGAGGCTTCCGCTCCCGGCGAAAACCTCCCTCAATCTATTTCCATCACTCATCAAAAATACTCGCATTTCCCCTGTTCAATATAACCTGAACGCTTCAGGCACATTGTCATCACCTTCTTTTAAAAGCTCCTGTATCCTGCCCCAGCAATCCCCGACACAATCTCATCCGCCAGACCGTCCAGGGCCTTCACCACCTCGTCTATCTGCTCCGGCTTCATGTTGTCAATATGGAAACCTCCGGTGCACACCACTACCCGGCCGGTTTCCCTGCACAGTTTCTCCGCCAGCCTCCGGCACAGGGCCTCGTCCTTGTGGCCTGTCAGGTTCAGTATGGAAGATGTTGCGCTTATGGTTCCGTTTCCTGTCAGGGACGGCCTTGGCACTGCCTGGGCCGTACATCCGATATGGGGCTTGTCTCCTCCCTGGATACAGGCCAGGATATCCTCTCCTAAAAAAGCAGCGCCTGCCTCCATATAAGAACAGGACAGTTCCTTTCGTCCTCTTATAATCCAGTCCATCTGCGGTACTCCTTTCCCTCGATTCCAAACGGCTCCAGCAGCTTGGAAGCAATATGATATATCATCTCCTCCATATTCTCCGGCCTGTGGTAAAAGGTCATCATAGGAGGAATCACTCTCACTCCGGGCATCATGGACAGCTCGTACATATTCCTCAGGTGTATGGGGCTTAAGGGAGTCTCCCTGGCTGCCAGGACCAGAGTCCGCTGCTCCTTGATGGTCACATCCGCTGCCCGCAGAATCAGATTTTCAGCATACCCTCCATGGATTCCGGCAATGGTCTTCATGCTGCAGGGCACAATCAGCATCCCTTCCGTGGCAAAGGATCCGCTGGCAGGCCCGGCTCCAATCTCATCCGGGCCCAGGACATGATCAGCCAGCCCTTCCACCTGCTCCGCAGACAGGTCCGTCTCCTGGCCTATTGTAAGAACAGCGCTGTGGCTCATAATGAGATAGGACTCATATTCCGGCTGTTCCCCTATTAACTCCAGACATTTTACCAGGATGGGCAGCCCGCTGGCGCCTGTAGCCCCTACTATAATCCTCTTCCCCCCTCTGTTATGTCCTTTGGTTTTCATGAAATCTTCCCCTCATTTTCCTGCTTTACCCATTCGGACGGGTCCAATTCCATGAATCTGGCCCGTACAAAGCGGTCCTTCTGGTCAAATGGGACCGTGCAGTCAAAAATAGTCTTACAAGCAATGCCATGGTCTCTTATGCTCGGTGAAAATGCCGGGTCATTGGACGGGTCCAGAGGATGGCATCTCACCCCCGGAATGGTGATGGTATCCACATCTCCCTGGAACCTTGTGTTCATGGCCCATAGCACATCGTTCATATCAAAACAGTCCACATCCTCATCTACCAGGAAAATATGCTTCAATTCACTGAAAGCGGAAAAGGCCAGAAGGGCTGCCTGTCTCTGCCTGCCTTCATCACTGGCAACAGACTTCTTAAACTGAAGCACCGCCATGTATTTTCCGCCTCCGGCAGAACAGCAGTATACATTTTGAAGCCGGCCTGGCATGGCTTTTTCCACCATACCGTATATGCTGGCCTCTGTGGGGATTCCGGCCATGGACACGTGTTCCTCGCTGGGCCCGATGCAGGTCTGCATAATGGGATGCTCCCTGTGGGTAACCGCTTTGACCTTAATGAGCCAGCACTGGTCGCTGGCCGGCCCTGTATATCCGGGAAATTCCGGCATGGCAAAGCCTGTATGGGTGTTCTGGTCCTCCTTGATTCTCACGTTGGGAACCACCTCTCCCTCAATGACGTACTCCGCATTGGCTATGGCCAGTTCATCCACGGTCAGGCACCGGCACAGTTTGACCGGCTCTCCCCGAAGCGCACCTGCCACCGACAGCTCGTCATACCCCAATGGCGTGGTGGGCGGTTCAAAGCAGGAACCAATCTCAATGGCCGGATCCACTCCGATGCTGATGGAGATGGGCAGCCTGCGGCCCAGCTGCTCCGCCCTCTCCGCCATGGCTCCGATATGTCTGGCACCTGGCGTAAAGAAAATGGACAGCTCATCCCTGCCCTGGATACAGAGCCTGTGGATAGTCACATCATGGGCCCCTGTATCCGGATGGGCGGCATAGCACATGCCCAGAGTAATATATGGGCCGGCGTCATAGGGTGTGTTGGTTGGCGCAGGAACCAGCTTATACAGGTCAAAATCCGGCTCATCAGCCCTGTGCACCACCTGCTGGCAGGCCGGTTCCCCCTGGCACATCACAGGTAAAACCGGCTTCTCCACACTGCGGCAGAGCATCTTTCCCAGCTCCTCCGGCTTACAGTCCAAAAGGGCAGCCACACGCTTCCTGCTGGCCAGCACGCCGATGGCAACACTGGCATCGGGATGTCCCTTCACATTGTGAAAAATCATGGCCGGGCCTTCCTTGGTAGGCCGCTTTACCGTACCTCCCGCTCCCACATACCGGTAAACCCCGGATAATTGGGCCATTGGCTCAACCTCCACGTCTGTTTCCAGCAGCTGCCCCGGCAGCTCTGCCAATAATTCCAGCGCACTTCTCAAATCCCTGACCTTTTTTGCCATATCATAATCTCCTGTCCGGCGTTTCTTACCATACGCCTGTTATCATTTCTTCTATCTCACATCTTAACGGAAAAGGACTGGAGAATCAATTCATCTTATGGTATAATTGTTTCCAAATTGGAATGTATTCACAAAGCAAACCGGAACATATAAAGAACAGGCATGAATCTGAATATGCCCTCTCATATGTCCCAGAAAGAAACGGATGACAGATATGACCTTTGAACAACTGGATTATTTTATTGCGGCCGTCCAGTGCGACACCTTTTTGGACGCCGCGGAGACACTTCACATCAGCCAGTCCGCCCTGTCCAAACAAATCATGAAGCTGGAAAAGGAACTGGATATCCAACTGTGGGACAGAAGCCGGCGCTCCGCCGTCCTGACAGAGGCAGGGCACATGTTCTACGAGGAAGCCCTGAACCTGTCCAAAGAATACCGCAGAACCCTCTTTCGAATCAGCGAATTCAAGGAAAAAGCAGGCCAGAGGCTGTCCATCGGCACCCTTCCCATCCTGTCCCAGTACCATCTCACAGCCATGCTGAAGGATTTTGCAGACAGCCATCCCCTCATCCATGTTTTTCTGGAGGAAGTTGAGGAACACGACCTGCTGCAGGGATTTTCCAACAACGCCTATGACCTCATCATCACCCGCAGCAACATGCTGGACAGTAAAACCCATACCTTCCTTCCATTGGCAGAAGACAGGCTGGTTGCAATCCTGCCTGAAAACCACAGACTGGCAGACAGATCCTGCATCTCCCTGAACGACATTGCCGGAGAGGGCTTCATACTGATGCACAGCTATACATCTATCTACCATTTCTGCATGGACCTGTTCCAGAAGGCTGGAATCCGCCTCCATCTGCTGCGCACAGCCCGCATGGAATCCATTATCAGCGCCGTGGCTGTCCATGAAGGCATCAGCCTGCTGCCGGAGGAAAATTTCAGGCTGTTCCAATATAAAGACATTGTCTCTGTTCCCATAGAGCCCGCCAGCAAGCTGTCCATCGGCATAGCCGGAAAAAAGCAAGGACAGGTTTCATCTGCCATGGCCGAATTTCTCCGCTATGCCAAAGGTTATACGCGCTGAACCTGCTCCGGCACAACGGCCCACATACGGACAGGAAGTCCTGTGGCTCCCTCAATAGGAGGGAACACTGCAAATGCAATGGCTCCGGCCGCAGGCACCTGGTCCAGATTGCACATAACTTCCACCTGCAGCTTTCCCTTGTCCAGCAGATAGCGCTCACAGGCCAGGTCCCCTGACCGGGCTGCCAGTACCGATGCATCCGTATCCAACGTTTCGTGTCCGTTGGCAGCCGCGTTCCGCACCTCATAGATGTATCTCAGGGCCTCCATGGACCACCCCGGAAAATGCTCTCCGCCCTCCTGGTCAAAATTTGAAATAGCGTCCATATCCGGCCACCGCCTGCTCCAACCGGTATAAAGGGCCACAAAAGCCCCATCCGGAATATCCCCGTACGCGGCCTCAAACCCTTTGATGTCATCAACGGTCACAGCATATTCCACATTTTCCTTTACCTTTTCAGAGATATCAATGACCACCAGGGGAAAGACCATGTCCTTAACGCCGTACTGCTCCGACAATGCCTCCCCCTTGATAAAATGTCCCGGAAAATCAATATGCGTGCCGAACTGCCCCGGAAATTTGAAGGTCTGAATCAGACATTCCAGTTCATTTCCCCAGTCATATACGGTTTTTGAAAGTTCCACAGCCCCCTCCGGAATTCCTCCCCAGTACGGGCTGTCGTTGTTGAGCGGGTGGGACAGCTCGACCCAGCGGCACCTCTTAAGCCTCTTTAAATCTTCCCATAATTCATACATATTCCGGTTCCTCCTGTCGTATTTTTGCTTCTTTTGTTACATTCTAATGACTCCATTATAGCGTGTACGCTGGGTCATTACAAGAAAAATACGCCCACCTTTTATATCACCTTTAATATCATCCCGGAAGCACCGCATTCCTGTCCCCGGTTATACCGCAATCCTTCAGAGATATCTTTATATTGGTAAACGGCAGCGGGATACGGTAATGGTCCCACCGCCAGTTCAGGCAAACAGCCCTGGAATACCCGGCCTGGACTTCGATGAAATTCTTCTTTCCCTTTTCAGCCAGGTAAAATCCAAGGGTTTTCGGAACCCTTCTTGGCCCCAGAGGTCCGTCCATGGCCGCTGCCAGAGTCTTTCCGGGACACCCTGCCTCCTCGATCAGATTTCTCAGAAAATCCCGGCTCCTGCAGCCGTCCGGAACCCTTATGGCCTTTCCATTACAGCGTTTGATTATATTTTCAATGTAATCCCCGCGCCCGTCTGAGGTCACTATGACCGCTATGTCACGTCCCTCCGACAGTCTCCTGAGCAGCAGGTTCATCAAGAAGCTGTCCTCATGCCAGAAACCAATGACAGCGCCCCTGTCAGGCATATCTTTGGTCCATATATCGGGCATCTCCACTTCCAGCCGCACCGTCTTCTCAAGCAGCCTTAAATAGCCGTAATATAGACGGCACAAGCATGCCTTTGCCATGTTCTCCATAACCGGCATCCTCCTTCTGTCCTGTCATAAGTCCGTACTGTTCTGCTGCCAGAGCTGCAATCCGTCCGGATTCATACAATTCTGCTGTCTTACGGGCCTCCTCCGACATTCCTGACCAGACCCCCCGTTCCAATACCAGCCGGGCTGCAGCGGCAGCAAAAGCCTCCGGATCTTCTTCTGTCATATATCCGTTTATTCCCTGTCTGACCACATCCACAACGCCGGAGGCCCTAACGGCTGCTACGGGACAGCCCGCAGCCATGGCTTCCAGCAGCACAATTCCCTGTGTCTCAGACTTGGACGCAAATAGAAAAGCATCTGCCGCATTCAGATAATGCCGCACCCGGGTATTCTCAATCTTCCCCGTAAATACAATCTGGCGGCTGATTCCAAGCATTCGGGCTAACTCCTCCAGATGGCGTCTCTCGGTACCGTCCCCAATTACCATCAGACGGAAGTCCTGCCCCAGTATGTCCCTAAGACGCGCAGTACCCTGAAAAAGAAAATCCAGGTTTTTTTCCTTTTCCAGCCGCGCTGTGGTGACAAAAAGGTACGGACACCCGTTCCCGTACATATTCCGGATTTCAGAAGAAAGCACCTCATCGTATTGGAACGAAACACGGTCCAGACCTGTGGGCAGCACCGATATTCTGGTTTTTGTACCCTGCTCCAGAAGATGGTCCTTCATCGTGGAGGTTGGGGCAAATACCAGGTCGCACTGGTTGGAAAATGCGGTAATTAAGGCCGGAACCAGAATCTCCTTTCCATACCTGGCAATCCGGCTTACCGGATATTCGCTGGAAGCCATAGCCTCATATAACTTAAAATGGTGAAGATATTCCTCATACCGGGTGTGGTAGGTGTAGGCTACCGGTATATTGTATTTCTTTCCCAGATACAGGGCCGTCTGCCCTACCAGCACAGGATGATGGACATGAATCACATCAAAATTCCCCTTCCTGAAAGATGCTTCTATTTTTTTATCAAAACAGTTCCCCAGGATCATCCCTCTGTCCGCCTTTCGGTAAAAAACCTTAAAACGCACCACATCCTTCTCCTGCTCCGCTGACAGCTTTCCTTCCGGTTCAGGAGCAAATACCGTAACCCTATGGCCCAGTGACCTTAATCCTTCTGACAGCCGTTCAATGGAAATCGGCACTCCTCCAATAAATGGTTTGTAATTGTTGGTAAACATTGCAATATTCATGGGGCCTCCTTCTATGATAACAACTGAAACACCTGGTCGCCCATCACATATCCGGCTCCAATCAGGAAAAAATTCCAGACAAAAATGCCAAGGGCTGAACTTATGGTATATTTAACAAAATTCATCCGGATGACACCGGCAGGAATAGAGATAATGGTACGAATCATGGGAATCAGCTTGCTGATGAATATTCCGGCTGCTCCCCTGGTCCTGAGCAGTTCGAAGTTCCTTTGGATAACCGGTTCATGTTTGGGAAAGCGTTTCAGATAACGGTCCAGAAACAAGTCCCCTCCCATCCGTCCGATTCCATATAAAATCCAGCTTCCCAGAAGTCCGGCCGCCAGGCCAAGGGCCATTACCATGAAAAAACTGATCTGTCCTCTGGCTGCCCATATGCCTGCAAGCGGCATAATAATCCCGGCCGGGAATCCCGGAAGGTTCATATATTCCAGCAGTATGATTACAAATATAAAAACAGCTCCATATCTCAGAAAGTATTGTGTCAGCATCTGAACATCCATATGTGATTCCTCCTAATGGACCATATCATAAATCAGGAATCTAAACTTGCCCTCCAAAAAAAGCAAAAGGATTTCTAAAGAAGTTATAAGTAATTTCCTATCACCCCCACCCCATCCCCCATAAAATTATGGGGATAACTTCTCCATTCATTTTGGTGTCAGAATAATTTCAGCAAAACACAGCGGCAGTTCTGTCTGGCGGGCGCCCTTCAGGTCTGCCTTTATTGTCAGACGTTCCCCTGAAGATGCGAGACTCCTCCCATATGGACATAGATAATGAAGGTTCCGGTAAACATAGGAAAAACAAAAGCGTTCCGGCACAGGGTTCATCCCTCCTTATTTCTCCAACCTTCTAATCAGCCGTTCCAGCACTGCCCTGACAGCCGCCGGGTCCTTTCGTCCCGGCGGCACCCTGCGCCATCCCTGTTCCAGAGTGGTATAGGCCGCGCCGCAGAGTGTGGGTTCCCGGCACAGTCTAAACCCCTCACAGTCCATCTGCACCATCCAGGACGTTCCCCTGCACCAACAGTTCATGGCAGGAAGACGGATGTCGTCATCATCTGCGGCCAGAAACAGACGGTAGGCCGGAAACGCTTCCAGGCGCAGGGCCAGTTCCCTGAGCCCTCTTGCATAATGAGCCGGTGAAACCACCACCTTTCTTTTCCCCAGAAGGGACAGGCTGGTACTGATAAAACAGGTGTCTGCCCTGTGTTCCATTTCTCCCAGCTGCAGAATCTGGATAAATTCTCCTTGTCCGCCTGTGAGCTGGTTCTCCACCAGGCCCCGCAGCTGTCTGTTGATTTCCCTTAACCGGGAAGCTGCCGCGCCTGTTATCTCATTATCCCTGAGGATATCATCAAACAGCTGTTCTCCGGCGCTCATGAAGGCCGACGCCGGAAGATAGGAAAACAGAGTCTCACCGGCTCGCCCCTGTTCCCGCAGCATCCTGGCCGCCTCTGCACCCAATCCCATGGAAAGGCCGGAAAACATGGGACGGCAGCTGGAGAGAACCATCTCCACCACATTTCTGTGCTGAAGTATGGAATAGGCATCCGTGTAGACCGTGGCGGAGGTCTGTTCCGGTGACATGGACATACCTGCAATGCTCATGGCATGCTCCAGAATAAAAAAGGAAAACCAGTAAATATTCTCATCATAATACTGGTGATAATACCACCGGGCATTGCGATGGAATATAAGGGGGCTGCACAGCTGAAAGAATGCCACAAACTTGTCGACCGAAACAGAAAAATGCAGGGCCGCCTTAAAAATAAATCCCCGGTCCAGCAGCCGGACCATCCGTACCACCCATTCCCTGGCATAGGCAGTATCCTCCAGCAGCCATCCGGTCTGCTCCGAATCCACATAAAACAGCTCTCCCGGCGTCTCCATGGCCTCTGCAATCTCTAAAAGATCGGAAATGGCCTGACGCCTTCCCTCTCCGCTGGTATATATGGCAATCTCCGCTGTACAGAGTGCCTCAGCGCGAATGGTAAATGCCTTTGGCACCGTAAAATGCCGGTCATTCAGCACGCGGTAAAGCAGCGCTTCTGTTCCCGACGATCCGCCGGATATGCCCTCTGTCCCCGATATTTCCTCCTCCGACAGGCTGCCGTCCCCCCTCTTTCGGCTCTCTCCTTCTTCCCTCTTTGGTTCCTCCAGAGGAACCAGGGAGCGGAGGGCATCCGTCAGGGCCATGGGGTTCTGCTCCAGCAGCATCCTGCATACCTCATCAAAATATACGGATTTAGCGCTGAGCCGCCTGCTGCCGCTGCGCCATTTGCTCACAAGGCTGGCGTCCACATGAAGCCTTCTGGCCAGGGCTGCTGTGGACAGTCCCAGGCGGTCCATCAGATAACCCAGCGTAGATAATTTTCGTTCTGTCATGGAAATCTCCTCCTCTATAACATTCCTTTTATGGAAGCAGCGTGACCCGCGGCACCACTGGCAGTATCATCCACAGTACCGCAGACACTATTACCGGCAGCATCGCTTACAATATCACCGGCAGCATCGCTTACAATATCACCGGCAGCATCGCTTACAGTATCACCGGCACCTCCTCTGACAGACAGCTGTCATGGTACCGGCACTGACAAAGAGGCCAAACCTCTTTTCAAACAAAAAATCCCTTGTTATACTATAGACATATCAGCAACTTGCACAAAAGTCAATAAATATCAAGAAAGTTTTTGGCCAAAATAACAATCTTTTTTTAATAGGTCTGGTCCGGAACAGACCTGTAATCTGAACAACAAAACTGTATATCAAAGAAAGGGGTACGCAATTCATGGCAGAGAATAAGGACTATAAATATGTAGACCACTATGATTTTAATGAGGAACTTCTTAAACAGGCTTTTGCCGAGGCCCGCAGGATTTACAAGGAGCGGGGCTTCATGCGCAAGATGGGCTTTGGAAAGGCTCCCGCCATTACCACCGTAGATATGGCCAGGGCCTGGATGAGTGAGGGACACCCGTTTACCTGCGACCACTCCGAGGAAGTCTGCGCCAATGCATTAAAGGTACTGGAAGCCGGCCGCAAATCGGGTGTTCCCATCTTCCACACCACCACCGGCTACATAGGAAAACAGCAGTGGGATCTTCCCCGCTGGGATGAAAAAATACCTATGAGCGCCCTGGATATCAACTCCGAATGGCTGGAAATCGACCCCAAGCTGAAACCGCGCCCTGAGGAGCCGGTTATCCATAAAAAATATGCTTCCAACTTCTTCGGGACCCATCTGGCCCAGACCCTGAATTTCCTGGGTGTGGATACGGTGATTGTCATGGGCGCCACATCCTGTGCCTGCGTAAGGCATACGGTCATGGATTCCACCGGATACGGCTTTAAGACCATTGTTCCGGAGGGAACTGTGGGCGACCGTGTTCCGGGCGTTATTGAGTGGAACCTGTTTGACATGGAAGCCAAATTTGCCGACGTGGTGCCGGTGGAGGAAGTGGTCAAATATCTGGAAGGAATTGATTCCAACGTCTATACCAAGCATGAGCGTTCACTGGATTAACCGTTAATCCGCCAGGCCAGGTTTTACTAAATATGATACGCCGGTCCCCATTGTCAGGAATCGGCGTATCCCAGGTCCATGAAAGGAGCTTATATGAGCCTTCTAATAAAAAATGGAACCATTTTGACCGCCGCCAGTGAATTTACAGGTGATATCTATATCGAGGGTGAGACCATCCGCCAGATTGGAACGAATCTGAGCGTAAACGCCAGCCGGACCATTGACGCTTCCGGGAAATACGTAATGCCGGGAGGAGTGGATGAACATGTCCACTACGGTTCCTTTGGCGGTCGCCTCTTCGAGACAGCGGAAGCGGCAGCAGCAGGCGGCACCACCACCATTGTGGACTTTGCCCCCCAGGAAAAGGGCGTACCGCTTCTGGACGCCATACGGCGGCAGGCAGCCAAGGCAGAACACACTTCCTCTGTGGACTTTGCATTCCATGCAGTCATCATGGACCCAAAGGAGTCTGTATTCGAGGAAGTCAGGCATCTGCCGGAGGTGGGTGTGGCCACACTGAAACTTTTTATGGCATACAAGGGCACCGCATTTTACTGTGATGATGAAGCCATACTGAGTGCCATGATGAATGCAAAGGACGCAGGCGTTACCATGATGGTCCACGCTGAGAACGCGGACATCATAACCATTCTGACCCGTTATTACCTCAGCCAGGGCAAGACTGCCCCGGTTTACCACTACTATGCCCGTCCTCCTATTGCAGAGGAAGAAGCCACAGGCAGGGCCATTGCCCTGGCAAAAGCAGCGGACTGCCCCCTTTTTGTGGTTCATGTCAGCATACGGGAAGCCATGGAGGCCATCAGGAATGCTCACAATGACGGCTGGCCCATTTTCGGGGAAACCTGTACCCATTATCTGACTCTGACCACAGACTGCCTGGATAAACCGGGCTTTGAGGGAGCCAAATACATATGTTCCCCGCCGCTGCGTCCCCAGGAGCATGTGGACGCCCTTTGGCAGGCCGTGCGTGAGGGCTGGCTGACCGCAGTTGGTTCTGACCACTGCGCCCTGGACGGAGGATATGAGGGAGCAAAGAAAAAAGGCACCAATTTTTCCAATGTCCCCAACGGCTGTCCCGGAGTACAGGACCGGCTGGCCCTGCTGTGGACATACGGTGTATGCACCGGAAAAATCACCCGCCGGAAATTCGTGGAGCTTTTTGCCGCCAATCCTGCCAAAGTGGTGGGACTGCCCAACAAGGGAGATCTGCGCATTGGCGCTGACGCTGATGTGGTAATCTTCGACCCTGAATGGAAGGGAATCATCACTAACAAAGACAGCCTTCACGGCATTGACTATGAACCATTTGAAGGATTTGAAATCCAGGGACGGCCCCAGCAGGTCTTTTTGCGCGGCCGGCTGGTGGCCGAAAACGGCAGGTTTGTAGGCGAACGCGCCATGGGACGCTGGCAGAAATGCAAGCCCTACGGCCTGTGTTATGACTATTATCACAAATAAGCGTCCCCGCATATATCCATATGCATAAAAGGTGCGGCAGTGTCACATGGAAGTTTCCGTGATACTGCCGCACCCTTTTTATCATTCACACCTTGACCCGGCCTCTGGCTTACGCCTTAACCGGACCTCATTTCTTCGGTTTTCTCCGCAGCTTTAGTTCAATCCCCTGCTCCCCTGCCCTTTCCAGAAAAAGTGTTTCCACCCGTTTGGCCTTTTCCTTTAGGGAGAGCCCGTCCCCGGCTTCTGCTGCCAGAACCTTCATTACGTCCCTTATATCCTGCAGCGTTAGCAGATTGACCGCCTGGCAGTAAAGTGTTTTCTTTCGCCCATCATTATAATTCTCCAACAGCATCTCCAGGTGCCGGGACTTTTCCATCTGCTCCTCATTATAACGCTCCACTCCTATTTCCTCTGCCCGTTTCATGTCTTTGAACCGGTTCCTGTGTGTAATAAAGGAATCATATTCATCAATTCCCTCATATATGTCACAGGGAAACGAACGGCACTGCCAGCAATACTCAACCCCCGGGTGCTGTAAGCTGCACCTTGCCATTGCGCATGGCTGGTTGCCCTCCCCGCCCCCGCAGCCGGGACAGTATTTGCCCAGATACATGGTGCAGAGTCCGCAATTAAGCCCGCACAAGGACAGCAGCCTGTTCTCACGTTTAAACCCTTTCATCCCTCTCCTCCTTTTCCCCATTCAGCCTTTTTCCCCAATTATACCATTGATTCCATCCGTCTGCCATCCGTCATGTTAATATACTGCTAAAAATTTGTTAAATTATTATTAATACAATTTTCGTTATATGACAATAATTTACTCTCAAATATTAAAATTATCCAGTGATTATACACAATTTTGTCGATATAATAAAACCCGGTTACATGTTCTGCAGACATTGACATACATCAATAAAGAGAGGGATTGGAAATGGTGAGTGTTTTAATGAAAAAGCTTGCAATTGCAGCTGTGGCCGGCGCTGTCATGGTATCGGCTTCCGGATGCAGTCTCGTTTCCTCAGGCAAAAGGATTATCCGCGTGTCCCACGCACAGTCGGAAACCCATCCTGAACACCTGGGAATGCTTGCATTTAAGGAATATGTGGAAGAACGTCTGGGAGATAAATATGAGGTGCAGATATTTCCCAATGAAATTCTGGGGTCTGCACAGAAGGCAATCGAGCTGACCCAGACAGGAGCCATTGATTTTGTCATTGCAGGTACGGCAAATCTGGAGACATTTGCGGATGTCTATGAGATTTTCAGCATGCCTTACCTTTTTGACTCCGAGGAGGTCTACCGGTCTGTGATGGAAGACACAGATTATATGGAAAATATATACAAGTCCACGGACGAGGCTGGTTTCAGGGTGGTAACCTGGTACAATGCGGGAACCCGTAATTTTTACGCCAAGACTCCCATCAACACGCCGGATGATCTAAAGGGCAAGAAAATACGTGTACAGCAAAGCCCGGCCAGCGTGGACATGGTCAATGCCTTTGGCGCTGCCGCTGCACCTATGGGATTCGGCGAGGTATATACAGCCATCCAGCAGGGCGTTATAGACGGTGCAGAGAACAACGAGCTGGCCCTGACCAACAATAAGCACGGCGAGGTGGCCAAGTATTATACATACAACAAGCATCAGATGGTACCGGACATGCTGGTTGCCAACCTTAAATTTCTAAACAGCTTAAGTCCTGAGGAACTTCAGGTATTCAAGGAGGCAGCGGCCCTGTCCACAGAGGTGGAATTAGTGGAATGGGATAAAAGCATCAAGGAGGCAAAACAAATCGCAGCCCATGATATGGGCGTAACCTTCATCGAAACAGATGTGGAGGCTTTTAAGGCAAAGGTACTGCCCTTACATCAGAAAATGCTGGAAAACAACCCGAAAATCCGGGACTTTTACCAATATATACAGACCGTCAATGATTCCAGGAAAGGAGACCATTAAACCATGGACACAATGCATAAGTTAAGGGCAGCCATCATGAAGATACTGGGTGTTGTCATTACCCTTCTGTTTATCCTTATGACCCTGGTTGGCACCTATCAAATTGTGACGCGCTATTTCTTCAACCGCCCCAGCACCATATCCGAAGAGCTTCTCACCTACTCCTTTACCTGGATGTCGCTTCTGGCCTCCGCCTATGTATTCGGCAAGCGGGACCACATGAGGATGGGATTTATGGCAGACAAGCTGACCGGACCGGCCCGCCGGTATCTGGAGGTTTTCATCGACGCGCTCAGCTTCTTCTTTGCAGGGGTTGTCATGGTCTACGGCGGCATCTCCATCACAAAGCTGACCATGATACAGATTACGGCATCCCTGCGCATCTCCATGGGATGGATCTACATCATTGTTCCCATTGCAGGCCTGCTGATTATGGTATTCAGCGTCATGAACGCAGCCGATATGCTGCACAAAGATTTCAGTGAACCAGGGGAGGCAAAGGTATGAGTATAGCTGTATTTTGTGGTCTTGTGATTTTCGTTCTGCTGGCAGTAATGCTGTTAGCAGGTGTTCCCATCGCCATTGCCCTGGCGGTATCCTCCATCTGTGCCATTCTTCCGGTGCTGAACCTGGGGGCTTCTGTTCTTACGGGCGCTCAGAGAATTTTCTCCGGCATCTCTGTTTTCAGTCTGCTGGCCATTCCCTTTTTCATCCTGGCCGGCAACATTATGAACAAGGGAGGCATTGCCATACGCCTAATCAACTTTGCCAAACTGTTCACCGGCAGCATTCCCGGCGCCCTGGCCCACACCAATGCCGTGGCCAACATGCTCTTTGGAGCCATTTCCGGCTCCGGTACAGCGGCTGCTTCTGCCATGGGATCCATCATCGGCCCCATCGAGGAGGAGGAAGGATATGACAGGGACTTTTCCGCGGCAGCCAACATTGCCACAGCTCCCACCGGCCTTCTGATTCCCCCCAGCAATGTAATGATTACCTTTTCCCTGGTCAGCGGCGGCACCTTCGTGGCAGCCCTTTTCATGGCAGGCTATATTCCGGGCATACTCTGGGGACTTGCGTGTATGGTGGTCATTTACTTCTTTGCCAGGAAGAAAGGATACCGCAGCACCAAACGTTATACAGGTTCTGAGAAGGTGAAGGTATTTTTCCAGGCCATCCCGTGTCTGTTCATGATCATCGTTGTCATTGGCGGCATCATTTCCGGCATTTTCACGGCCACCGAAGGAAGCGTGGTGGCCGTGGTATACAGCATGGTCTTGTCCATCTTCTTTTACAAGTCCATCAGGCTGAGGGAGCTGCCTAAGATTTTTCTGGACAGCGCAGAGATGACAGGCATTATCATCTTCCTTATCGGAGTATCCAGCATCATGAGCTGGGTCATGGCCTTCACCGGCATCCCCACCGCTGTATCGGAGGCCATGCTGGGAATCAGCACCAACCGCTATGTTATTCTTTTTATCATCAACATTCTGCTGCTGATTGTGGGAACCTTTATGGACATGACACCTGCCTGCCTTATCTTCACCCCTATTTTCCTTCCCATCTGCCAGGCGCTGGGCATGAATACCATACACTTTGGAATCATGATGATATTCAACCTCTGCATCGGCACCATCACTCCCCCGGTGGGAACTACACTCTTCGTGGGTGTAAAGGTGGGAAAGACAAAAATAGAACAGGTTATACGTCCTCTGCTCTACTACTTTGGCGCTATCTTTATCGTGCTGATGCTGGTATCCTATATACCCCAGCTGTCGCTGTGGCTTCCGGGACTCATGGGTTATGTATAAATAAGTTATGTATAAAACAGGTTATGCATAAAACATTATATATAACATGTATCAAGGAATGGCCGCGCTGTGAGACATCGCATCACAGCACGGCCATTCCTTTTATCCTTTTGAAATTCAGGCTTACGCCTTCTTTAACCTCTTATCCTCCAGATGGGAAACAATCACTGCGCAGGCAGCATCTCCTGTAATATTTACCGTGGTACGTCCCATGTCAAACAGACGGTCGATACCGGCCACAAGGGCAATGCCTTCCACAGGAAGCCCTACGCTCTGAAGCACCATGGCCAGCATGATCATACCGGAGCCCGGCACGCCGGCCGTGCCCACGGAAGCCAGAACAGCTGTCAGTATAATGACAATCTGCTGGGACAGGGTCAGGTTGATTCCATAACAGGAAGCGATAAACACAGCGCATACGCCCTGGTAAATGGCGGTTCCGTCCATATTGATGGTAGCGCCCAGAGGAAGTACAAAGCTGGCAACCTCTTTTCTGGCCCCTAACTTTTCCGCGCATTCCAGGTTAAGAGGAAGGGCGCCCACAGAGGATGCGCTGGAAAATGCCATTATCATGGCCGGTGCCATGCCCTTAAAAAACTTAAGGGGTCCAATGCCCGCAAGGGACTTCACGGTCAGCGAATACACCAACGAGGCATGGAGTATGTACCCGATATAAGCCACCAGAAGCACAAAGGCCAGGCTACCCAGTATCTGGGGTCCGTTGGCAGCCACAACCGGCGTAATCAGACAGAACACACCGATGGGGCTCAGTTTGATGATGAAGGACATAACCGCGATGGACACATCATTGGCACTCTCCACAAAGTTTCCAAACACCTCTCCCTTTTTTCCCGCCACAATGGTGCCAAAGCCAAAGAGCAGCGCCACAACAATCACCTGAAGCATGGATGCCTCAGCCATAGGCTGGATGATATTGCTGGGGAATATACCAATCAGTGTCTGGATAAAACTGGGTGTTTCTGCTGCCGTATACTCCAGAGAGCTGGTGGACAGCACCGGAAATCCCTTTTTGAACAGATTCGCTATTACAAGTCCCAGGGTGACCGCAAAAAAAGTAGTGCACATATAATAGATGACGGTCTTACCTCCAATGCTTCCCACCTTCTTAATATCCTTCATGGAAATAACACCGTTCATGATGGAGAACAAGACAATGGGGACTACGATGAATTTCAGCAGGTTCAGAAACAGGGTTCCAAAGGGCTTGATGTACATTTCCGCAATGTCCGGCCGGCTCATCAACAACATGCCTGCCACAATACCTAATGCCAATCCGGTAAAAATCCATAGTGCAAGTGGTTTCTTTTTCATACGCATAATTCCCCTTTTTTAGTATTTTTGCATAAATGCAATTATAATTATAACACACTCTTAACACTATTACTACTAAATACCAAAAAAGTAAATATTTAACAATCTCTGATACCCTCCATGCCGCCGCCACTTCCTGCTTATTACCTCAAACCGGTTTTACTTGAACGCATAAACTGACATGATCGAGGACCAGCTTCCACGGCCGTAAAAATCCTCATAGCCGGCCGGATAATGTTCATTTGTCTCATCCGTGCTTATATTTTCTTCCAAATCAGCCAGTTTTTGAAGTCCGCTTCCGTTTGTGCCAATGCTCCAGATGCTCATGCCTCCCTCCTTATCCACGCGGCCAAATACAAGGACGGAGCCGTCCCCGGTTAGAACAGGGAATTCACTGGAGTATTCCGTATCGTTAGTCAGTTCTGCCACATGACCGTTTTCCATCCGGTAAAGCTGGCGCCATATGGGATATTCCACCTGTTCTCCTGTTCTCAGCTCCTTTGATGCTGCAAAAAATATGCTTTTTCCATCGTATGACACCTGCGGGCTCTGGGGCACCAGACCGGGTGTCTTAAGTTTCTCATGAACCGCGCCCTTTTCAGGCGGTATCTTGACCAGTTCCTTGTCAAGCGCCATTTCCCTTCCCGCTCCCGCAAGAAGAAACAGGGAATTGTCCTCTCCAAACACCACATTTTCATTATAGGGCAGAACCACTTCCTCCTGTTCTCCCAACGGATCTATCATAGTGCCGGACACCGTATCATAGACAGCCGTACCAATTCCGTCTGCGCGCATGGAACCTGACAGAACATCCTGCCAGATAAAAAGCCTGGACGAATCAGGGGACCACTTAGCCGGCCACAGATATGGGTATGGTTCTCCGTCCGTCTCCTCCATCCGCTCAAAGAAAGGCGGCTCCTCACCGATTATCTGTATGAGGACACTGAGTTTTTTCTCCTTCTCCAGATTCATCTGGATCATCCAGATTCCCTGGTTCTGTTCAAACAAGGAAAGGCCGGGGTCTTTCCTGCGGTCCACGTACCTGCGCCGGGCAAAGGCCAGTTTTTTTCCATCCGGAGACAATGTCAGCTTCTCACACTGTATCCAGCCGCCATCCACCGGTTCCGGCTTCCAAACTTCCTCCTGTTCCCGGCCCATATGCACCCTCACGATTCCTGTTTCCCTGGAGCTGGCATAAAATCCCTCTTTCCCGTCCGGGACAAAAGACAATGCTCCATTTAAAAGCAGTTCTTCTTTCCCCGTTTCAATGCTGCATCCATAGAAACCGTCCTGACGCAGATAGCCGGCCGTTCTCCCATCCGAAGAAAATAAAGGGGAAGAAATATCCGTTCCTTCTGCCAGCCTCTCAGTACTCACTGCCGCATCATCTGCACCATTACGCAAAACCCTTATCAGATAAAGTCCGTCATTGGCCGCGTAGAGAACGTTAAGTTTTTCCGGCAGCGCCTTCTTCTGCTCCTCATTCTGCTCCTCATTCCACTTCCCGTTCTGCTCCCTGCCCGCAGCGGAAACTGTTCCCGATGCCTCAATGTCTCCTTTGTTTTCCCGTGCCCCACTTTCATCCACGCTTCCTTTACAGCCGGCCAGCAGCACAAGCATTAAAAAGCCGGCCAGACATGCCACTGTTGGTTTCATCCCGATTCCTCCTCTGCCTGAATTATGATTCTATTTTATATCCATGCAGGAAGGAAATCCCTCTCTAAAAAACAAATAATATCTTACGATTTATTCACAGACAATCTCATCCTTCCGGCCAAACCACCCTTCCGGATCTTTATTTACGTAATGGATATCAAATTCAACCACCCTGTACTCCTGTATTCCATGAACAAAAAGCGGCTCATTGTCCAGGTAATCCTGTAATTGGCCTGCATCCTCTGCCCCCATGACAGACAGACCGCCACTCATATCCGCCTTCAGGCCGGACATAAAAATCATCCCCCGCTCCATGGCTGCCCGGGTGCAGGCCATATGCTCATTCATGATTTCATCCGTCATTCTTCCGGCGTCTTTTATGTTTCCTTCCACTAAAAAGCACTTCATATTTTTGTATCTCCTGTTCTGTTTTAATTTATTTTATCCCTGCTCAAACTTGTTTATAAAAAGAAAATAAGGCATACATTTTTTCCCTGATATGGTATACTATAAAAACTACAGTATCTGAAAAGGAGGGTTGCAGGCTTATGCTTAATCCTATCGTTATCGCTGCGTAGCAAAGGCTGCAGCAGCTGTACCATAATCCGGTTATAATGGAACATGGCCTTACATAGCCTTTGCTTTCCCGCTTAAAATAAACCACAGGAGAGCAACATGAGCTATCAAAAAGCGGACCGTATCCTGCCCCGTGAACTGCTGGAGCAAGTACAGGAATACGTGGACGGCGCGCTGATATATATACCGAAGGCGGCCGGGCACAAAAAGTGCTGGGGGGAGGGGACCTCCACCCGGCAGGAGCTTCGTCTTCGCAATCAACAGATTTACAGTGATTATCTGTCCGGCAAGAGTACGGACGAGCTGTCCTCCCTGTACTGTCTGTCGCTTAAAAGCATACAGAGAATCATAGGCCAGGAAAAGAAAAATAAATAATCAAAAACGACCCGGACCCATGCGAATCTTCCGCATCTGTCCGGGCTTTTTGATCCCATCTGTATGTCTCAACTTTATTTATCAAACAAGAATTAGGTTGGTATCCGCCTGTGAGGATGTTACACTTTTTACTGCCCGCAGACCACGGCTCTTAGCCCGGCAGACAGGAAAGGAACACAACATGAAAGACATCAAATGGACTATACAGTATGACAGGCCGCCTGCTCCTCTGAGACACTGTAAAAAATGCAATATCAGACAGGAATTCGTAAGCTCAGGTCAATTCCGGGTCAACGCCCAGGGAAAGTACCTGGACATATGGCTGATTTATAAATGCTCCTGCTGCAGCTCCACCTGGAACGCAGCCATCTATTCCCGCGTAAATCCCGGAAACCTTCCTCCCGGTATGCTCTCCCGCTTTCACTCAAATGACCCTTCCCTGGCTATGCAGTACGCCATGGACACCGGGTTCCTCCGCCTAAATGGCGCCCAGGTACAGCTGCCCTCCTACCACGTGGAAGGCCAGGTTTTCCGGCTGGCTGACTCACCTGCATCAACTGGCCCAGACTCATCCATGGTTCTGCGGATTGACAACCCATACCCGCTTCCCCTGCGGGTACATGCAGTATTAAAAAGTAAACTGCAGCTGTCCCAAAAAAGGCTGGACCAGCTGACGCAAAGCGGCAGGATCCAATGTGAAGACGGCCGTGAACTGAAGAAAAGCAGGACAGGAAACCATATACGGCTTTACATCACCGGCGTTTTAATTCCCTGAGTATGCCCTCTGCGTCCAGGCCCGAACACAAACGTCCGTCCACCATGACATTGGGCGCCTTCCGGCAGTTCTTCAGGCAGTTTCTGGTCTTAAGGCACACGGTCCCGTCCTCTGATATGCCGTTTTTTCCCACTCCCAGCCTTTTTTTCAGTTCATCCATGACAGTAAGACTTCCCTTTGACGCACAGTTCCTTCCGGTGCAGAGGATGATCTCATGGTTATAGGGTGCTGTCTTTAAACTGGGATACCGCTTACATATGGCCTGCACCATGAAGTCCCGTACTCCGGCCGCCTCTGCTGCCTGCTCCAGCATATAAGGGCTGATGCAGCCATGGACGTCCTGCAGTTCCCTCAGCATCTCCACAATAGTCTCCTGCGAAGAACGCTGCGGCAGCCCGCGGTAGTAGTCCAGGATTTCCCTGGTCTGGTCATCCCGGGCTTCATTTTCATTTATCTGCATATGCTAAACCTCGCTTCCAGTATAGCTTTGGACCTGAGGGGCGGATTTTATTCACAAAAACCTGTTTTTACCGCATGAGTTTTTTACAGCCTCTTTTATATCAATCCCCCAGATAGTATATGGCGGTAAAATGGCCCCTGGAATTATAATAAAGTCTGTTCCCTGTCACCTGGCCGCATATAAGCTGTCCTGTTTCCGGGTCCGCCGGACCGGGAAAAATTTCCCGCTGGTGCTGTGATGCCCTCAAAAGCCCGGTATCTGCGCCGGAGACAGCGCCCTTCATGATATAGATATCTCCCTTGTAGACCGTCTTCATCACCGTATCCCAGCTGGTCTGCCACAGGTGATATTCATCCGTGTTGTAATCCGGCCTGATCCCTGTCTCATATCCCTGGCCCGCTGTTTCTTCTCCCGCTTCATGAATCAGGAAACCGTAGGGCGTATCTTCCTGGCCCGGATTCAGCGACAGCATCCGGCTCTCGCCTGTAAGCTCATTCAGAGTCACCCTTACCTGTCCGCCCTCCAAAACTGTCTGAAGCTGCTCCCTTGTAATGGAGGCAGGAACCGATATCTCTCCCGGCACAGCATAGTACGCCCCCATATCCTTTGCCTGAGTCAGGTCACCGCTCAGTCCGGTTTCATCATACCTGCCCAGATATTGCAGATAGGGCGCGGGAGGAAGGTCCTCCAGTCCACACTGGTTCCGCCCGTCCAGCTTGTCCCTGTCCGTATCATTTTCCATTTTCTGTATCAGGGAAATATTTCCAGATTCTACATCCGACAGAATGGAATCTGAAAAGGAATCCGGTTCAATGATTCCCCTGTACCACCTTTTTTCTGAAAAATACCGGCTCAGCACATCGGATTTAAACTGCCTTCCGTTGGCTGCATAAATTTCATTCCGAAGAAGCCACAGGTCCTCTGTGGGCCACAGGCAGAGATCGGCCCTGGACAGATAGCGCGAAAACACATCAGGAAAGGTCAGGCTGTCCTCAAACAGATAATAGTCTCCGGCCAGTCCTCCCTCCCCCTTCACTGAAATATGAGGGTCAGATTCATCATCCATGGCAAATTTAATGGTATATGTAAGCGCCGGGACCCTGGGAACCTCTTCCATTGTCTCCGGTGTTATCTTATATGCCTTTTTGCCCTTCTCAGTCAGTATCTCAGCGGTTCTCATGCTGTCATAATAGCTGGTATGCATCTCCTCCGGAAGGGTAAAGACACATTTCAGCCGGTCTGATTCCCAGCCTTCCCCGGAGAGTTCAAAGGACAGACCGCACCGTATGTCCCCCGCCTTAAAGAACCTGCCTGATATAAGCTGATTACAGGCTCCCAGGTTTTGTACTGCCCTGACAGCAGTTCCCGGCCCTTCCGGTCCTGCGCCCCCGGCTGGTGCGGCATTTCCGGCAGCCCCGGTACCCCCGGCCGTTCCTGCATTCCCGGCAGCGCTGGCATTTCCGGCGCCCCCGGCATTCCCTGCACCCGCGGCATTTCCCCCGCCCCCCTCTGCCGGTTTCCGGGATAGCCCCGGTTCTGTTCCCGGGGCCTCATGTTTTTCAGACTGGCCGCCCGCCTGTTCCTGCTGTTGTGTGACGCCTTCATCCCGGGGATATGTCTGCTTTCTATCCTTCATCCCGCAGGAAGTCAAAACCAGCAGGACCATGGCGGCCCATCCAGCCCTTACAATCTGTCTCCTAATCACTGTAACCCATCCCTTCCATTAATTCGGACCGGATATTTCCATCATTTCGTCCCACCTGTTCATCCTCTTACAATCCAGGCAGCCAGACAAGGCACCCCGAAGCAGTTCAATGGAAACCGGCTTTGCCAGATGTCCGTTCATGCCGGACATGCTGGCCTTCTTTACATCCTCCGCAAAGGCGTCGGCTGTCATGGCTATAATAGGAAGTTCCCATATCCGCTCCATGCCTGAACCGCGAATCTCCCTGGTAGCCTCATACCCATTCATCACAGGCATCTGCACATCCATGAATACCGCGTCATAATAAAGGGCGGGGTGGGAGCACACTGCCTCCACTGCCTCGCGGCCGTTTTCAGCCATCTCCACACTGACTCCCAGAAGTTCCAGCATCTCCGACGCAATCTGCCGGTTGAGCTCATTATCTTCCACCAGAAGGACTCTTAAGCCCCGGTAGGCTGCCTCCGGTCCTGAAACAGAAGGCTGGATGGTTTCTCCTGTATCCCCGCACTTATCCAGGCACAGGGTGACCGTAAACCTGGACCCCTTTCCCCATTCACTCTCCACCTGGATATCCCCGTCCATCATGGAAATCAGATTTTTTACAATGGTCATTCCCAGTCCTGTGCCCGGCACCTTGCTGATTCTGCTGTCGTCGGCCCTGCTGAAGGGTTCAAATATATGCTTTATATATTCGGGTTTCATGCCAATCCCCGTATCCTCGATGATAAAACGGTAGGTTCCGGCCCGCTGCTCTTCCCTCTTAAGCTCACATACACAGAAGGTGATTCTTCCCCCCTGTGGGGTATACTTGGCGGCATTTTCAAGGATGTTCACCAGCACCTGCCTGATGCGCCTGGCGTCCCCCATGACCCAGGGATTAAAGCTCTCATCTATTTCAACCCTGAACTCCTGCTGTCTGCTTTCCATGGAAATCCGCACCATCTCCGCTGCTTCCCTGGCTAAAGCCCGCAGATCCAGGGAATTCTCAGACAGCTCCATGACACCGCTTTCAATCTTGCTCACATCCAGGATTTCGTTAATCAACCCCAGCAGATGGGCGCCGGAGGATGCGATTTTGTTCAGGTAATCCCTCTGCTTTTCCTCATCCCCTATATGCAGCTGCGCCAGCTCGGTCATCCCTATGATGGCATTCATGGGCGTACGGATATCATGGCTCATGCGGGAAAGGAAGTCGCTCTTTGCCTTATTTGCCTTCTCCGCCTTCTTAAGGGCGTCCTCCAGCAGAAGCTTTGCCTGCCGTTCCTTTTCCAGGGTTTCCTGCTGTATCCTGCGCTCCTCATCAATGTTCCTGGACAGGGTAATCTCAATCAGATCATGGGTATAGGGGCTCTCCACCTTCACCACCTGAGTGAAATTCCAGTGATAGCTCCCATCCCCGCCTATGTGGGGAACATCCATGGACAGGATGCGCTCTCCCCTCTGAAAAGCCTCTGTCAGAGCCTTTCTGGTAAACTTGCGGCCAAACTCCTCCCTGTAGTCCGGATGGACCCCTTCCATCTCAAACTCAATCAGATCGTCAAAGCAGCCCTCCGGATTTGGTGCTTTCACCGGAAACCGCTGGTATTCCACCATGTGATAAGTATTCTGTGTCAGGTTCACCGCTATCAGCATCTGGTATGCAGCCTTGGCTGCCGTGGCCAGCTGGCTGATCTCCACATTCCGTTCCTGCTCCAGTAAAAGTTCATCCTGGACATCCCGAAATACCAGGACACACCAGCACTCATCCTCCTGGTTTCCTATCCTGGCAGCCGTAAACTCCACCATGCGGTAGGTACCGTTGTCTGCCCTGCGGCGCAGCCTCCTGGTGATTTGCTTTTTTCCCTCTGTAAACATGCGGAGCATGGACTCCCTGGAAAAGTTGTCATTAAAACATTCCAGATCGTCCGGGTGCAGCGCCTTTTGGGCATATTTGCGGTTCTCTGAACCGAAATTCCCCTGTTCCGGTATGTCGTCCCACACCACATCCTTCTGGCAGCTCACATAATAATCCCTTGTCAGGTTGGCAATGATGCATTCGTCAAACACAGTCACCAGGCTGCTGGCGTACATCTGGCGGATTTTCTGAAACCCCTGCTCCTCCTCAAAGTTCAGGCGGTGGGGCGCTGCGGTAATCACCACAGCAGGCACCCTGCCCTCCCAGTTGATCCGGTTGGCAGTGACATCCACTGTTAATTTAAGGAGCGGGTCATAACAGACCATATGGTTCGACACTCTGTCCCCCAGCATCTTAAGGGGACAGTTGGCGCACAGTTCCGGCCATACTTCATCACACCGGATTCCCAGAGCCGCCCTGCCGCGTCCCGTATTCCGGCACCGCTCATTAAAATATAACAGCCGGCGGGATTCCTCCTCAATGACATATACGCTGGTTTCTGTCAGTGAATCCAGCAGATTCATCAGGTTTTCAGCTGTCATGACGCCCTCCCAATCTTCCTCTATTCGCTTATCTCAGCCAAATCCGCCCGAAGCTTTTCAGCCCGCTTAAACTGCCTGCAGACATCCTCATACATCTTTGTGTAGTCCTCCCTGTCCTCCCCCGTCCTCAGAGGTTCCACAATTGTGCACACAGCATCGTACAGAGGCGTCAGCCCCATGTTGCCCGTTACACCCTTCAGGGTATGGGCGGCCTCGAAGGCAGACGTCATATCCCCCTGTTCCAGGGCATTTCCAAGTTTACTCAGGTTTTCATCCTGAAACAGCATTCCCAGGAACTTCATATACATTTTCCTGTTTCCCATAAACCGTCCCAAGGTAACCTGGTAATCCGCTCCGTAGGCTTCAAATATCCTTTCAAAATCGTCCATCTTCTTATGCTTCCTTTCCATATATGAAATCGTACAGAGTCTGGTACATCCGTTCCGGCTCTATGGGCTTGGCAAGGTGGGCATTCATCCCTGCCGCCTTGCTCTTTTCTATATCATCATCAAATGCATTGGCTGTCATGGCAATAATGGGTATGGTTCCTGAGTCAGCATTGCTCAAATGGCGGATGTTGGTGGCAGCTGTCAGTCCGTCCATCAGAGGCATCCGTATATCCATCAGAATCGCGTCATAATACCCCTTGTCTGATTTGCTGAAAAGCTCCAGGGCACGCAGCCCGTTCTCAGCCGTATCCACCTTGAATCCCTTGCTCTCCAAAAGCATCATGGCCACCTCGGTGTTAATCTGGTTGTCCTCCACCAGCAGCACATGTTTTCCGGTAAAATCATAATCATTTTCCTCAGGCTGCTGTGCCTGCTGCTCCTTTTCGCCCAGGGCTCTTGAAAAGGCCGAAACAAGGGAGGACTTGAACATGGGCTTGCTCATCAGGAGGTTGACCCCGGCCAGCTTCGCCTCATGCTCAATGGAAATCCAGTCATAGGCAGTCATGATAATGATGGTCACCTCTGCTCCCACGATGCCGCGGATTCGTCTGGCTGTCTCAATTCCATCCATTCCCGGCATCTTCCAGTCAATCAGAATCATGTCAAAATACCGGCCTTCATCCCAGAGCTTTTTCACCCGGTCAACTGCCTTCCGGCCGCTGTCCACCCACTCTGCCTTGATTCCCATTTCACGAAGGGTCACAACCGCGCTCTCGCACACAGCCACATCATCATCCACCACCAGTGTCTTCAGGTGGGAGAAATTGTAATCCTGTTTTTTCTGGTTATGCCTGAGCTTCTCTTCCTCGGTGATTCCCAGCTTGACATCCACTGTAAATTCCGTGCCGATTCCCTTAATGGAGCGGACCGTAATTTTACCGTCCATCATATCCACAATATTCTTGGATATGGCCAGACCCAGTCCGGTCCCGCCATACAGGGAGGTGGTCCCTGTGGATTCCTGTGAAAAGGGTTCAAACAGATGCGGCAGGAACTCCTCGTTCATCCCCACTCCCGTATCATTTACAATGAAACGAAGTGAGGCATCATTTTTGGTCTTTCTGCGCTGGGAGGCTGAAAAGGTGACCTTGCCCCCCTCCTGGGTAAACTTAATGGCATTGCTCAGGATATTGATGAGCACCTGCTGGAGCTTCATGGCGTCACCTATATAGTAATCATCCAGAACCGGGTCCACAATGCACTCATATTCCACCCCCTTGACATCTGCCTGGGAGTAACAGATGGAGTTAATGCCGTTGATGAACTCCTCCGTTGGAATCTTCTCGCTTTTGAGCAGCATTTTGCCGCTCTCAATCCGGCTCATATCCAGGATATCATTAATTAACGACAATAGGAACCGGGAGGAAATGCCAATCTTGGAAATACAATCCTCCACCTGCTCGTCATCCCCTATGGACTGGGCCGCTATGGTACTCATGCCGATGATGGCGTTCATGGGAGTCCTTATCTCATGGCTCATCCGTGAGAGGAAATCGCTCTTGGCAGCATTGGCCTGCTCTGCCGCCACCAGGGCAGCAGCCAGCTCCTCCTTCTGCCTCTGTTCCTTTAAAACCACATCCGTCACATCGGTGCGGGCCACACATACCCGCTCCAGCTCCCTGCTGATATAGAAAACGCGGAACCGCTTAACCCGTGTCGCTCCGGTTATATCCCGCATCTCCACAATAAACGTATAGGCATCATTCCTGGCCAGCTGTGATTTCATATAATCGTAATCCAGCTTTTGGAGATACTCCTCCCCGGCCGTCCCGTCCATATAGCGGCCGGAGATGGCGCGTATCTCCGCCTGGAACCGGCTGCGGTCCGGCAGCATGGTATCCATACCGGACTCATCCACCAATATGGTACGGTATGCCGTATCCCGCAGAATGTCCACCTCTGTTATGCTCTCGTAATCCAGCTCCGCGATTCTCTTTAGAAGCTGCTCCTGCATCTTTTTCTCCGTCACGTCCTGGGTATAGAAAAAAAGGATGATGTGACCATTCTCAGGGTTCTGGCAGGAATGCATGATGGTGCTTTCCCAGAATATTATGCCGCTGTTGTTTCTGCGAAGGAACTCAAAGCGGTAATCCACCTTGCCCACCGCGTAATCAGACAGCACCCGCTCCCGGTTAAGGCAGTGGCGGATTCCATCCCCATAAACCGGGTCCACGGCAGAGGCAGCCAGGTTTTCAATGGTATCCTCGTAGGTATCTCCCACCTTTGCAATGGATGTATCTGCGGTTGACAGGTAGGATTCCAGCCGGCCTGTGGTGATATTGAGGCTTCCCTGTATGCTCCCGTCCGCTGAGGACAGTTCCGCAAAATAGGAAAGCTCTTTCTCATACATTTCCTTAATCCGGTCACGCATCTGCTTTTCTTCGGTGATGTCCATGCATACCGACATGATGGCAGGCCGGTTATCCTCAGACATCACCTTCCTGCCCAGGTCATGGACCCAGATATAGGAACCGTCCTTTTTCCTCATCCGGTATTCCACCACATACTCCTCTGACCGTTCCAGCTGGCAGGCCACCAGCTGGTCCACCCTGTTCCTGTCATCCGGATGCATGCAGTTTGTGATCATTCCTCCGATGTCTGATACAAACTCCGTCTCGTTTTCATATCCCAGATATTCCAGCATCCTGCGGTTGATAAAATAAAAAGGAAAACCATCCTCTATGTACCCGCCCATCATGCCGCCCGGCAGAGAATCATTTAACAGCTCCTGGCGCAGTCTGCTGGTATGTTCCATGACCAGTGTTCCCGGATAATGCTCCGCGTCCTTCTGGCTGCTGGCAGGCTCTGCCACATGAAAACTCTTGACCAGCCATTCTCCCCCGGACAGGACCAGGGTGAAGAAGGCCCTCAGATACCAGGTGTACTTGGAGTTCTTAAGGGTCAAATCCGCCGACATATTATATATTCCGTCTGACACAGGCTGTTCATAGATGGGAGACAGATCACATTCAAAGGGTTCCGGTATCTCCCGGATATCCTGCGCAAGATATCCGGCCATCTGCTGCCTTCCGCTGGCCATCTCATCGGCTCCCGTGCCCACAAAACCCACATCCTCTGTCAGGAATGCAAGGGTTCCCTCTGCGTCACGCTTTACAAACCATGTGCGGCAGAACTCCCGTAATGTTTCACCGGGCGTCATCTGTCTCTTCATATATTTTATCCTCCCCCAAAGTAAGTATCTGTCCTGGCCGGAATGCCCGTTCCCGAGGCGCCTTCCCATGGATGGCCCGCAGTACGCGCCGCCTCAGGCTCCTCTGGGAGTGGGGCCTTCCCGCAAAATCATCCGCCCCCAGCTCCATCGCCCGGTCCTCCATTGCCTCGTCCTGGGGACCAGTGGCTATGACCGCTATATCCGGGGCCATTTTTTCCCTCTTAAGTACCTCCAGCACGGAAAAACCGTCTGTCCCTGAAAGGGTCAGGCTGAGAATCACAGCGGCAATCCTGCTTTTGCTGTCAGCCATACATCTCAGGGCTGCCTTGCCGTCCGATGCCTCCATCACCTGGAAGCTTCCCTCAAAGGTCTCCCTTACGTCCCCGCGGTAAGAGGCGTCCTCGTCCGCGACCAGAAGAACAGGAAGCGGCTGAGGCTCCCGGGCGTCTTCATCGCCCATTCCCTCCTGCTCCATGGCTGTTTGTCCGTTTCTGAGCAGTTCCTCGAATTCGTTTATGGGCATTGGTCGGGCAAAATAATACCCCTGCACATAGTCGCAGTCCGCCTTCTTAAGGCGCTCCAGCTGCTGCCTGGTCTCCACGCCTTCCGCCACTACGTCCAGATCCATCCACCGGGCCAGCTCCATGATAAAATGGAGGATTCCGCCGTCATCCGGCCCTGCGGACTCATCCTGGATAAACTTCATGTCCAGCTTAAGAATATCCACAGGCATCTTACCCAGCATATTAAGGGAGGAATACCCGCTTCCGAAATCATCCATCTCAATGACAAAGCCCAGTTCCCGCAGATAACCCACTGTCTCGATTACCTGCTCCGGGTTCTCCGTGTACGCGCTTTCCGTTATCTCCAGGTGAAGCCTTGAGGGCTGCAGTCTGTATCTGCGCACAATTCCCAGCAGCATGTCTGCCAGGTCCTTATGGTAGATATCCGCCCTGGATACATTGACGGACACAGGGATGGGAGGATATCCCCTGTTGTCCCACTCCCTGAGGACGGATGCAGCCCGTTCCCACACATACTGGTCCAGCTTTGTGATAAAGCCGTTTTGCTCGAACAGCGGAATAAACTCTCCGGGAGACTGAAAGCCCCACACAGGATGCTTCCACCGGACAAGAGCCTCTGCCCCAGAAAGCCTGTGGTCCCTGATCCTGTACTTGGGCTGCAGATAGACCTCAAACTCCTTCTTGGCAAGGGCCGGCTCCATGCTGTCCGTTATGGCCTGTTCCCTCAAAAGACGGTTGCGAAGCTCATCGTCATAGGCCGCGAAATACGTTCCATACCGTCCCTTAATGCTGCGGGCAGCCAAAAGGGCCCGGTCGCACATCTGCTCCACAGACACATTCCTGTCAGCCACCTGGTAAATCCCCCACTTCATCACCACATTCCTGGCATTGGGAAGGGCATTTATCCGGGCATTACACCGGATAAACAGCTCATCTGTGTAATTCCACCGCCGTTCCAGAAGGCACGCAAACTGGTCCGCGTGGAAATGGCCGCAGATTCCATTCTTCCCGGCCACCTTTTTATAAAGCCTGCCGATCTCATTTAACAGGTGGTCCCCGGCAGGAATGCCGAATATATCATTAATCAGCTTGAAATTCACGATATCGGAGCAGATAATATCATACTCCCTGTCAGGATGCTGCATCAGGATTTCCCTTACCCGCTGGTAAAAAAACTCCTTGCTGTAGAGCTCTGTAAGCCGGTCATACTGCACCAGATTAATCATGGCAGCTGTTTCCCTCAGGTGGATGATGCTGGCCACCCTGTGCAGAATCACCTGGGCCCTGTAGGGCTTGGCAACAAAATCAGCCGCGCCGTGTGACAGCGCCGCAACCTCATCAGATTCGCTGTCGCTCTGGGTCGTTACGATTACCGGAATGGATGAAAAAGAAGAATCCGCTTTGATATGAGAAAGAAATGTATACCCGTCCATAACAGGCATGACAATGTCCAGTAAAATAAGAGAAACCATCTCTCCATATTCCCTCAGGACAGACAGTGCTTCCACTCCATTTCCGGCTTCCAGCACCTTATATCTGGATGACAGGATTTCCCTTAATATCATTCGGTTTATTTCATTGTCTTCCACGACCAAAATTTTCTTCTGTGAAATCATCGTTTCATACCCTTGCCCGGTCTTTACCTGCCGATGATACTGCTTATCCGGCGGCAAAACCAGGCTTCCTCTTCGTTTCCTTCTATATATATCGTGGTTTCACCAAAATAGACGTTCTTTTGACAAATTTCCAATGGTTTAAATATAACAAAAACAGGTGGAAAATGCAATAGGACGCCACAGAAACCAGATCATATGAGCATGCATCTTTTTCATTAGTACGGCCTTTTTTTGTGTATATTGCACAATAATGGCTCTGCAATTTTCTCAATTATTGCCATAGACTAAAACTTTTTTAGGTACTATAATTCTTTTTAAGATAACAATTTAACATTTCTTTTGCCAATATGTATATCCTGGGGATTGGCCCAGAGTCTCTACCAACTACCGCAAAGAGTTGGCTACATATCTTAATGTAGCCAGCTCTTTTTTTCTGTTTGTGTAAAGATTCGCACCAAAATTGGCAGGAAAAGTAAGGAGGAAATCAAAAAATGAATATTGTAGGGCAGCAAGTAAAACGTGTTGATGCTTACGGGAAGGTGACCGGGGAGGCCAAGTACACCGCGGATCTGGAACCGAGAGACATCCTGCACGGTAAGGTCGTGCACTCTACCATTGCCAACGGCCTGGTCAAAAGCTTTGACTTGACAGAGGCCTATCAGGTGCCTGGTGTGGTGAAGATTGTCACATGCTTCGATGTTCCCGACTGCCAGTTTCCCACGGCAGGCCATCCGTGGAGCGTGGAAAAGAAGCATCAGGATATCTGTGACAGGAAAATACTGAACCATAGGGTCCGCCTTTACGGGGACGATATTGCGGCTGTCATCGCTGAGGATGAGGTGGCCGCAGCCAGGGCAGCCCGCCTGATTAAGGTGGAATATAAAGAATATACTCCAATTGTTACAGTGGAGGCAGCCATGGCAGAGGACGCCACTCCCCTGCACCCGGATCTCAGGAAGGACAATGTAATCGTACACTCCCACATGACCATGGGCGACCGTGATTTCACCTATGAGGACGGACTTGCGAAAGCCAGGTCCGGTTACGGGCCGGAGGAAATCATTTTCCTGGAAAAAGAATACGATACCCCAAGGATTTCCCACTGCCACATAGAGCTGCCAGTCTCATGGGCCTATGTGGACACCAACGGTAAGATAACCGTGGTATCCTCCACCCAGATTCCCCACATAGTCAGGCGCTGTACAGCCCAGGCCCTGGGAGTTCCCATCGGAAGGGTGCGCATTATAAAGCCTTACATCGGAGGCGGCTTCGGCAACAAGCAGGACGTGCTCTATGAGCCCTTAAACGCGTTCCTGACCATGTCCGTGGGAGGGCGGCCTGTCAGGCTGGAAATCAGCCGGGAGGAAACTATCTCCGGCACCCGTACCCGCCATGCCATCAAGGGTAAATGCAGGGGCCTTGTGACAAGGGACGGCCGCATCCTGGCCAGGAAGCTGGAAGCCTATGCCAACAACGGCGCCTACGCCTCCCACGGCCATGCCATCTGCGCCAACTGCGGCAATGTGTTCAAGGATCTTTACAGGGATGAGCTGGGCACCGAGGTGGACTGCTTCACCGTATACACCTCCTCTCCCACGGCCGGCGCCATGAGAGCCTACGGCATTCCCCAGGCAGCATGGTTTGCGGAATGTCTCACCGATGACCTGGCAGACGCCATCGGCATGGATCCCTGTGAATTCAGGCTGAAAAACTGCATGGAGGACGGGTTCGTGGATCCGGCCAACGGCATCACCTTCCACTCCTACGGTCTGAAGAAATGCATCGAGGAAGGGCGCAGGCACATCCGCTGGGATGAGAAGTGGAACGCCTACCGGGGTCAGACCGGCCCGGTCCGAAAGGGCGTGGGTATGGCCATCTTTTGTTATAAGACAGGCGTGCACCCCATCTCCCTCGAAACAGCTTCCGCCCGCATGATACTCAACCAGGACGGCTCTATGCAGCTGTGCATGGGCGCTACGGAAATCGGCCAGGGAGCCGACACTGTTTTCACCCAGATGGCGTCCCAGACAACGGGCATATCCTTTGACAAGGTCTACATCGTATCCACCCAGGACACGGACGTGACCCCCTTTGACACCGGAGCCTATGCATCCCGCCAGACCTATGTGTCCGGCATGGCCTGCAGGAAATGCGGAGAGGAATTCCGCCTTAAGATACTGGAATACGCGGCCTACATGCTGAGCCATGATGTAAGCGACCTCTCCAAAACCGTGTATGCCGATGAAGTAAAGGCAGCCGCTGTCCTGCTCCGGGAGACTCTGGGACTTAAGGAAGGGGAACTGGTATCGCCGGATATGCTGGACATAGAAAACAGCAAAATTGTGGTAAGCGGCGGGGATCCTGTGCTCTTTGACCTGTCCGTGGTGGCCGACACCGCCTTCTATTCCCTGGACCGCTCCGTACATATCACGGCCGAGGTCACCAACCAGTGTAAGGACAACACATTTTCCTCCGGCTGCTGCTTTGTGGAAATCGAGGTGGACATTCCCCTTGGTCTGGTAACGGTAAAGGACATCATCAATGTCCATGACTCCGGAATCCTTATCAATCCGCTGACCGCCAGGGCCCAGGTCCACGGCGGCATGAGCATGGGACTGGGATACGGGCTTTCGGAGGAGCTGCTGGTGGATGAAAAGACAGGCAGGCCCTTAAACAACAACCTGCTGGACTACAAAATCCCAACCGCCATGGACACGCCGGACTTAAACGTGGCATTCATTGAGCTGGAGGACCCCACCGGCCCTTACGGAAACAAATCCCTGGGCGAGCCTCCTGCCATTCCGGTGGCCCCGGCCATCCGCAATGCCATCTTAAACGCCACCGGAGTCCAGATGGATGTGACTCCCATGACCGCTCAGCGGCTCATAGAAAAATTCAAAGAAAAAGGTCTGATATAAGGAGAAGGTTATGTTTGATATCAAATCATTTTATGAGGCCAAGGATGTGGCTGACGCCATAAATGCCCTGGTAAAAAATCCTGATGCTGAAATCATAAGCGGCGGTACAGACGTTCTGATTCGTGTCAGGGAGGGAAAGGATGCCGGAAGATCCGTTGTATCCATCCATAATATAGAAGCATTAAAGGGAGTCCGCCTCCTTGACGACGGCGATCTGTGGATAGGCGCAGGCACTGCGTTTTCCCATATCACCAACGATGCCCTGATCCAGAAATACATACCCATGCTTGGGGACGCCGTGGACATGGTGGGCGGCCCCCAGATACGCAACACCGGAACCATCGGCGGGAATATCTGCAACGGCGCCACCTCTGCCGACTCTGCTTCCACCATGTGGACTCTGGAGGCAGATGTGCTGTTAGAGGGGCCTGAGGGCAAACGCAGGGTGCCGGTCTGTGAATTCTATACAGGTCCCGGGCAGACGGTCCGCCAACGGATCGAGGTCTGTACCGGCTTCCTGGTGCACAGGGAAAGCTTCGAGGGCTGGAGCGGCCATTACATCAAGTACGGCAAGAGAAAGGCCATGGAAATTGCCACCCTGGGCTGTGCTGTGCGCGTAAAGCTGAGCCAGGATAAGAAACGGATTGAGGATGTCAGGCTGGGATACGGCGTGGCTGGTCCCACTCCCCTGCGCTGCCGGAAGGCAGAGGAAGGTTTAAAGGGTCACCCGGTCAATGACAGCGAGGCAGTCCTGGCGTTCGGCAAGGCTGCACTGGAAGAAGTGAATCCCCGCTCCTCATGGAGGGCGTCAAAGGAATTCCGTCTGCAGCTCATTGAAGAATTATCCAAACGTGCCCTGGCAGAGGCAATAAAAAAAGCAGGAGGTGCGATCAATGCTTAAGATTGTACACATGAAGGTAAATGGTAAAGAAGTGGAACTGGCTGTGGATGAGAGGGAATCCCTGCTCGATACTCTGCGCCAGCGTCTGGGGCTTACATCGGTGAAAAAGGGCTGCGAGGTCGGGGAATGCGGCGCCTGTACCGTACTGGTGAACGGAGAAGCCATAGACAGCTGTATCTACATGACCTTGTGGGCTGAAGGAAAAAGCATCATGACAGTGGAAGGTTTAAAGGGGCCCAACGGGGAATTGTCACCCATTCAGAAGGCATTTATCGAGGAGGCAGCCGTACAGTGCGGCTTCTGTACTCCCGGCCTTATTATGAGCGCGGTGGAGATTGTGGGAACCGGAAAAAAATACAACCGGGAAGAGCTTAAGAAGCTGATATCCGGGCATCTGTGCAGATGTACCGGCTATGAGAACATTCTCAACGCCATGGAACGGATTGTGGAGGAGGTATATCAGGTCAGCCACAAAACCGGCGGGACCGATTAACTATCATTTTATAGGGGGAACCAATCATGAACAGCAATACCAATTGCAGCATCAACAACATATACAAACTGGAGGGCAGGGTGCCAATCGCCAAGGCCATCCCCTTCGGTCTCCAGCACATCCTGGCTATGTTCGTCTCCAACCTTGCGCCTATTACCATCATAGCAGGCGCTGCCCAGCCGGCCCTGAGCCAGGCCCAGACAGCCATTCTGCTTCAGAACGCAATGTTTGTGGCGGGAATCGCCACCATGATTCAGCTGTATCCCATCTGGCGGATTGGATCGAAGCTTCCCGTTGTCATGGGCGTCAGCTTTACCTTTGTTACTGTCCTCAGCACCATTGCAGCCAACTACGGTTATCCCGCCGTGGTGGGAGCCGTGCTTATAGGCGGTATCTTTGAAGGAACCCTGGGGCTTCTGGCCAAATACTGGCGCAGAATCATCACCCCTGTGGTGGCGGCCTCTGTGGTTACAGCCATCGGATTTTCCCTTTTCACGGTGGGCGCCAGATCCTTTGGCGGCGGATATGCAGACGACTTCGGTTCCGCCCAGAATCTGATTCTGGGTACCATCACCCTTCTGACCTGCCTTCTGTGGAACATATTTGCCAAGGGATATTTAAAGCAGCTGTCTGTGCTGGCAGGCCTGATTGTGGGGTATGTAATCGCCATCTTCCTTGGGAAAGTGGATTTAAGCCTGATTATGTCCGGCGGAATCATTTCCTTCCCACATCTGCTGCCCTTTATGCCTGAGTTCCATGCAGGGGCCATCATCTCCGCCTGCATCATCTTCCTGGTGTCCGCGGCAGAAACCATAGGCGACACATCGGCCCTGGTTTCAGGCGGTTTAAACCGGGAAATTACAGGAAAGGAAATATCCGGCTCCCTGGCCTGCGACGGCTACGCGTCCGCCCTCTCCACTGTATTCGGATGTCCTCCCGTAACCTCATTCTCCCAGAATGTGGGCCTGGTGGCCATGACAAAGGTGGTCAACCGTTTCACAATCATGACAGGGGCGGCCTGCATGATTTTAGCCGGACTTCTTCCGCCTGTGGGAAACTTTTTTGCCTCCCTGCCTCAGGCCGTGCTTGGCGGATGCACCATCATGATGTTCGGCACCATCCTTACCTCCGGCGTACAGATGATTGCCAAATGCGGTTTTTCCCAGAGAAACATAGTCATTGTCTCCCTCTCCCTGGCAGTGGGCATCGGTTTTACCACAGCCAGCGAAATCGGGATCTGGGATATCTTCCCTGAATTGGTCCAGTCTGTATTTTCGGCCAATGTGGTTGCAGTTGTATTTGTGGTCTCCGTATTTTTAAGCCTGGTGCTTCCAAAGGATATGGATATCAAGACCCTGGAAGGGTAAAGATTGGCTGCGGGAGCTGCCGCTCCATAGATGAGTTATCATTTATGGAGCAGCAGCTCCTTTTGCTTTGTCCTGTACCGCCGGATATTCTTGGTACTTTTTTATACTATTCTCAGTTTTTCATCATTTTTTTAATTATTTTGTATAATTCTCTGTCTTTTTCTTCCAATACATGGTACAATCTGTATAAATATTCAACACCAATCAGGGGGAAATATTATGGCTAAAGAAATGATTGCAATGCTTCTTGCCGGCGGCCAGGGTTCCCGTCTCTATGCGCTGACCCAAAAACTGGCAAAACCCGCGGTTCCTTTTGGCGGTAAATACCGCATCATCGACTTTCCGCTTTCAAACTGCGTGAATTCCGGAATCGACACAGTGGGCATCCTGACCCAGTACCAGCCTCTTGTCCTCAATGAGTATATCGGCAATGGACAGCCCTGGGATCTGGACCGCCTGTACGGAGGTGTCCATATACTCCCTCCCTACCAGAAAGCATCCGGTTCAGACTGGTACAAGGGCACGGCCAATGCCATTTATCAGAATATCTCCTTTATTGAACGGTATGATCCGCAGTATGTAATCATCCTTTCAGGAGATCAGATCTGCAAACAGGACTACAGCGACTTTCTTAAATTCCACAAGGAAAAAGGGGCTGAATTCAGTGTGGCTGTTATGGAAGTGCCGTGGGAGGACGCGTCCCGTTTCGGACTTATGGTGGCTGACGGGGATGACCGCATCACCGAATTCCAGGAAAAGCCCAAGAATCCAAAGTCCAACCTGGCTTCCATGGGCATCTACATATTCAACTGGGACATCCTCAGACAGTATCTCATAGAGGATGAAGCTGACCCTGACTCTGAAAATGACTTTGGCAACAACATCATTCCCAATCTGCTGCGTGACGGGCGCAGGATGTATGCCTATCATTTCAACGGATACTGGAAGGACGTAGGAACCATCTCCTCCCTCTGGGAAGCCAACATGGAGGTCCTGGACCCGGAACACAGCGGCATCAATCTCTTTGACGAAAACTGGAAGATATACAGCAGAAACAGCGGTATGACCGGCCATAAGATTAGCGGCGATGCCCTGGTGGAAAATTCCATGATTACCGACGGCTGCCGTATAAACGGACAGGTCAGGCATTCCATCCTCTTCTCCGGCGTAAAGGTGGAGGCCGGGGCGCAGGTGGAGGACGCTGTTGTCATGGGCAGCACCACCATCAAATCAGGCGCCGTGGTAAAACATTGTATTGTGGCTGAGAACGTGGTCATCGGAGAAAACGCAGTGGTGGGAGCCATGCCCTCTGACGGCGAAAAAGGCGTGGCCACCATTGGTCCCGGCATTGAAATCGGGCCCGGCGCCAAGATTGGCCCCAGTGCCATGGTAAAGAATAATGTAAAAGGCGGTGAAGAACAATGGTAAATTCCAATGCAAATGCCCTGGGCATCCTTTTCCCCAACAGCTATGATTCCCTGGTTCCCGATCTGGTCAGCGAGCGCCTGATGGCCTCCATTCCTTTTGCCAGCCGTTACCGTCTGGTGGATTTCATCCTTTCCAGCATGGCCAACTGCGGAATTGACAATATTTCCCTGATTGTCCGCAGAAATTATCACTCCCTGATGGACCACCTGGGCTCAGGCCGCGAATGGGACCTTACGCGAAAAAACGGCGGACTCAACCTGGTCCCGCCTTATGCAGAAAAGACAGTGAGCATCTACAACGGCCGCGTGGAAGCACTGGCCGGCATCCTGGATTTCCTGAAGGAGCAAAAGGAAAAGTATGTGGTCATGGCCGATACAAACCTGGCTGTAAACTTTGATTTCAACGCACTGATTGAAGCCCATATGGCCAGTCATGCCGATGTTACCGTGGCTTACAAGGAGGAACCCCTTCCCATTGACCTCATCGAACACCGTGACATCGGAAAAAGCCTTTACTATACCCTGGCCATTGACAACGGCCGCGTTACCAAGATGTACATGAACTCCTCGGAACCGGGAGTGCAGAATATCTCCATGAACATCTACATCATTGACCGGGAGCTCCTGATTGACCAGATAAACACTGCCTATGTGCGCGGACAGGTATTTTTTGAGCGCGATATCCTGGCGCCCCAGTTAGAAAGGCTGAATGTGCAGGCATTTCGCTACGACGGATATGTGGCGCGCATCAGCAGCATGAAGAGCTATTTTAACGAGAACATGAAGATGTTAGACGATGCCAATGTGGACGCGCTCTTTTCCGCCGGCAATCCCATCTATACCAAGATTCGCGACGACAATCCGGCCCGGTATATCAACGGCTCCAAGGTCAGCAACATCATGGCTGCCGACGGCTGCATCATCGAGGGTGAGGTGGAAAACAGCATCCTGTTCCGCGGTGTCAGGATAGGAAAGGGCGCCAGGGTAAAAAACTGTGTGCTCATGCAGGATACGGTGATAGAAGCAGACGCCAGCGTGGAGTATGTTGTGACTGATAAGAATGCGACCATTACAAGGGACAGGATTATAAAAGGCGCTGTTACGTTCCCGGTGTACGTGGCAAAGTATCAGATTGTATAGGAAGCAGCTGAATGTGCTGAAAAAGGAGGGTGTCCACCCGGGTGGGGACATCCTCCTTTTGTCTGTTTCTCCTATTATATGTTTCTCCTATTTCTCCTGCGTCAAAGCATTCATCAGCTCCGCCAAATCACTGACAATACATATATGGTCAAAGGGTTCAAACTCCCGGAATGACGTTGTTCCGGTCAATACGCCGGCAAAATCCACAGCGGCCGCGGCCGCTGTCTTTGCGTCCACCACGCTGTCCCCTGTATAAAGGACTTCGCTCCGGTCCGCCCCCAGCTGCTCCATGGCATAAAGAAGTCCCTCAGGGCTTGGCTTCTCAGCCTTTACATCCTCAGCCCCCACTATTACGTCCACCAGGCCTGCTATCTGGAATTTGTCCAGTATCTGGTCAATCCTGTAATGATATTTTGTAGTCACAATTCCAATCCTGCGCCCCTGCCTGCGAAGCTCCTCAAACACCGGCCTGACCGCGGGATAGAGCCTTGTATGCTCCACCATGACCTGGTCTGATTTTTCTTTAAAACAGACACTGAACCGCTGTGCCTCCTCCTGGTCCCGGCTCCCTGTGAGACAGGCGAAGGTTTCTTTTAAGGACAGGCCGATGGTCTTTCGGATATCCTCCAGTTCCCCGGCCTCATATCCCAGTTTCTTAAGCCCGTGGTTCACACTGGCCGCAATGCCCTCTGTGCAGTCTCCCAGGGTGTAATCAAAATCAAATATCACTGCCTTGTACTTCACTTTGCTCCTCCTCATCACCTCAAAATCTTCTCCGGCCGGAATCTGAGATAATCCGATGAAACCAGCTTATACTCAATCCCGTCCACCTCTCCCAGAAAGCTGTCCTGATACCTGGCTTCCCCGTGGCAGTGGGAATACACCACCTGCTCTGCCCCGTACTCCTTTGCCATCTCAGTAAACCCGCTTTCCATCTCTCCGATACTGGTAGGAGGATAATGTAAGAACATGATAAATTGGCTGTAGCCGTCCGCAGCGGCCAGCTCAAAGGAGATGCGAAGCCGCTCCAGCTCCCTTTTCACCAGCTTCTCAAAATGTTCCGGTGAATCCTTTCCCTCATAGCAGTACCCCTTTGTCCCCACCAGGGCGTACGCCCCGCAGGCATAATAATTATTCTGCAGAAAGGACAGCCGCCCCTGAAACATCTCATTCAGGCGGTATGTTTTCTTTGCATCCCAGAACATGTCATGATTTCCCCTCAGCAGGATTTTTCGTCCCGGCAGGGACTGGATGAAATCCAAATCAGCCAGGGCCTCCTCCAGATTCCGTCCCCAGGAATGGTCGCCTGTGATGACCACCGTGTCCTCTGCGCCAATCCTTCCCCTCCAGTTCTTCTCAATCTTCCTCACATGGTCTTTCCATTCCCTTCCAAATACATCCATGGGTTTATTGGCAGTAAAGGATAAATGCAAATCTCCAATGGCATACAAACTCATATTCACAACTCCCCGCTTATTTTCCTGTAAAACAGCAGGCCCGGCTCAGGGAAAATCTGTTCTAAACCAGCTCCTCCAGTTTTTCCTTATCCCAACCCTGCATCTCATGTCCCGTAATCCGGAAATATCCCTCCTTCTCCATCAGCTTCAGCTCCTGGTTCAGGGAGGACCTGCTGACATGGAGCATATTGGCCAGCATCAGCTGGGAGCCGGGCATGCGGATGGTCTCCGCAGGCGCGATGTCATGCATTCCCACAATCCAGTAAGCGATCCGCTCACGGATGGTCTGGTAATTGAGGCAGTTGAGATAGAGCTGGTTTTTAAGTCCCCGCTGGGAGACATACAGCAGCAGCGCATAGAGAAGCTGCCTGTCTTTCTCCAGCATTTCTTCCATCACCTGGACCGGCACCCATAACACCGTGGACCGCTTTTCAGCGGCCAGAGTATAACTGTACTCCTTTTCACCGGAAAAATACAGGAATTCCGGAAAAATATCCCTGGCCTCAAAATAAGCATGGCACATTTCCGCATCTTTTCTGGTGTGATCCACTGCTTTCAGGATTCCTGCCTCCACGATGCCAAAGCTGGTAATCTTTGTCCCCTGGGGATGGATGCACTGGGAAGCATCGTAGGTCTTTCTTATAAAATAGGTCCTGAATTCACTGTTTCTCCTGCAAAGGTCTGCAAAGGGAATCCTACAGGACTCTCCGGGAATTGAAAAATGTTCATACATATGCGGCCTCCAAAAAACATGAAAGAGGGGCTGCGAAAAACAGCTCCTCTTTTTTGATACAGTCTATGCCTGCGGCCGGTCCAGTATGTCACCAAAATCATCCTAATCCTTTTCACCGTTAAACCGTAGGAGCCTCCCTGTTTACGACATCTGTCTCATCGTCCGCGGCCACGCAGAGTGCTATACCATCATAATACGGCAAAGTGCCGGCAACATCAACTACTTTTTTCTCCGAAGGGCCGGCATGATGGGATTTTAACGAATGCTTTTGCCATACACCGGAACAACCCCTGGGGCAGTTCAAACACAAACACAATCCCCAGCACAATGGCCACTGCGGCCTTCACAGCCTCATACCCCGTATACACAGCCAGTCCCAGCTGTTCCGTCACCAGGTAATAGACGGTCCAGTAAATTCCCGCTCCCGGCACCAGGGGAAATATGCCTGATATGAGAAAAATAGTGGCGGGACAGCGGTTTCCCACTGCGGCTGCCCTGGACAGGAATATGACCACCACCGTGGCGGCAAAGGAGGTGCCTGCCCCGCTGACATAACCGGAAGCCAGCACATATACAGCCCATCCGGCTCCTCCGATAAGGCCGCACCAGATATAATATTTTCTCGGCACTCCAAAGAGCAGTGAAAACGCAATGGTTCCCATCATGGCTGCAAAGACCTGCGATATCATAACAATGTACCTCCCGTCACCCATCCTGCCAGTGAAAATCCCACGCCCACGCCAATGGCTATACAGAAAAATATCAGCAGCGCATCCATCATCCGCACTGAGCCGGAAATGTAATCACTGTCCGCGATTTCCCGTATGGCATTGGTAAACGGCACCCCGGGGATAAGGGGCATGATGGAGCCGATTACCATGTAATTCAGATGCTGTCCCATCCCTGCCAGATACATGGCGCTGCACAGGATCGTCACCAGGGCTCCCCCGCTTATGTTTCCCACTATTTTCGACAGATGGGGGGCGCTGACATACAGCACGTAGATGTACAAAATAATACCGGTCAAAAGCGCCACAGCGCTGTCCCATATACTGCCCCCGAACAGATAGCAGAAGGCAGCGCAGCCGCAGCCGGATGCCAGCACCTGCATGTATTTAGGCTTTCCCGGCATGCGCTTTATACATTCCAGTCTTTCTGCCACCTCTCTGACCGTATACATGCCTGCCTCTATCTCCCTGGAGAGCTGGTTCACAGCCGCCACCCGGTCCAGATGAGTCCCGCTCACCGGAATATGCTCCACCTTGGCAAAATCAGGCTCATTCCGGCTCCCCACTGTGACAAAGATGCCGTTGGTGAGCACAAATGCATTGCCGGAACAGACGCCGTAATAGCGGCATATCCGTTCGATGGTTTCCTCCACCCGGGAAATCTCAGCTCCATTCTCCAGGAGCAGATGCCCTGCCAGAAGGGAAACCTCCATGACTTCCTTCTCTCTGTTATCCTGTTTGAGATTATTCTGTTTATCATTCTGTCTGTAATTACTCTGTTCCTGCCCGTATATAATTTGATTCTCCTGCATTGCCTGCTCCTGCCTGGTTCTCTTTTTTGGCCTGGCTTCTCTTTGTTCTGACTTACATTGTTTCGTTTCCTCTCTCATTTTATCATTCCAAGGAAATGCTTACAACATGAAAGTTCACCGAGCATGGCTTCACCGCTGAATCCATACGGGCGCGAAGCCGCCGCAAGGCATAATCCCCTTGCCATCCAAAACATATTGATTCAGGAACAGGCGACTATATAATCCATTACAGCGTACAGTAAACGTACATGCGCACCACGTATAGATCAGACCGGATCTATATTCCTCTGCCGCTCAAATCCCAGATAGCGCGTTCCCTGGAAGGTCAGTTTTCCCCTGTCCCCCTCTGCCAGCAGCCCATATTCAGTTCCTGTCATGGAGAGCTCCATCCGGTCACCGCTCTCCACCTGGAACGTGGCGTAATAGCTGGTGGATGTGGTAGAGTGGAAGCCGTGGGCTCCTGTGGCATCCCCTGCATTGGGGTGGCTGTGCCGGCTGACATTGGTCCTTTTGGAGACCACAGAAGCTGATACCGACAGTCTGGGGCAGTGGTTGTTCCTGTTCCACTGGCTCAGTCCCTTTACCGCTGTAACCACAAACACCCCTATGATGATCACAAATACCAGGGTAAACATGATTTCAAAACCGCCTCCCCAGAAAAAGGAATTCATATACATAAATCTCCGCCTCTCTTTCCCGTTGTATACCCCCATATTATCACATATGCAGCCCCGCAATGTTACAATTTGCTTAATATAACCTAAATATTTCCATACACTGGAAAGGGCCCCGGATATCTCACCCGGAACCCTCTTCGGTATAAACCTGATTTTATTCTTATTATCATATTTGCCCCAAAAGCAGCCTGATTTCTATAAACGTTCATGCCCGTCTTCCCACAGGCAGCAGCCTCCTTTTTTTTCTGCCTTGGCGCGATACAGGGCCTGATCCGCACATTCCAGTATGGATGACAGCGGCTTCCTGGTATCCCAGATAACCACACCTGCGGAACAGCAGGCCAGAACCTTGTCGTCAAAGGGATACTCACTAATGCTCCTGCATATGTCCTCTCCTTTTCTGACAGCACTTTCTCCTGATTTCATCTGCTTCATGATGACCACGAATTCATCACCGCCCAACCGGGACAGTATATCGCTTTCCCGTGTCTGAACCCTCAGAAGGTTCGCAAAGGCTGTTATGGTCTGGTCTCCCCTCACATGGCCATATGTGTCATTGATGAGTTTTAAGTTATCCAAATCAAAGAGATACACAGCCAACGGCATGTCTTTTCCGTCCAGGGCATTGGCGGCAGCATCCAGGCCTCTGCGGTTTAACAGCCCGGTCAGAAAATCCTGACAGGCTTCATCCTCAAGCATGCGCTCCCGTTCCCTGGAGGACGCCGACCTCATGGCTCTCATGGCACGCTTTTCCAGGACGGCTGCCGTATGGGGCTTGCGCAGGAATTCATCTGCCTCCATATCCAGAGCCTTTTCCTCCTGGCTCCCGTCCCATGAGGTGGCTATGACAGGTATATTCCATACGGCCCGTTCCCTCTGAAGCATTTCCAGTATCTGAAATCCATCGGGCTCTGACAGGGTTAGGCTGATGATGGCTGCACCAATTTTATTCTCGTAGCTGGCAATACAGGCAAGGGCCTTCTCTCCGTCCGACGCCTCCACAATCTGATACCGGGACTCAAATATCCTGCGCACCTGCCTGCAATAGGCTTCATCCTCATCCGCAACCAGAAGTACAGGACGCTGTTTTCCGTATAAGGCAGCCTCCTCCATGGACGATTCCATGGCTGCCTCCTCCGGCTGTTCCTTTATCAGCTTCTCAAACTCACCGCAGGGCATGGGCTTGGCAAAATAATAACCCTGGACATAATCACAGCCTATTTCCCGCAGCTGTTCAAACTGTTCCCTGGTCTCCACGCCTTCCGCCACCACGCTCAAATCCATCCAGCGGGCAAGACCCATGGTAAAACGCAGGATACCCTGGCTGGCCTGCTTTTCCGTTTCATTCTGGATAAACTTCATATCCAGCTTCAGAATGTCAATGGGCATCTTATTGAGCATGTTCAGGGAGGAATAACCGCTGCCGAAATCATCCATCTCTATGATAAAGCCCAATTCCCGCAGCCGCCCCGCCACCTCAATGATCTGGGAGGGGTTTTCCGTATACGCGCTTTCTGTTATTTCCAGATGGAGCCGGGATGGGGGAAGCCCGTATTTTTGGACTGTCTCTGTCAATATTTCAGGAAGATCCACGTTATAAATATCCGCCCTGGACACATTGACGGAAACAGGTATCTCCGGATACCCCATTTTCTCCCATCTTTGCAGAATGGCGCATGTCTGGTCCCACACATACTGGTCCAGCCGGGTGATAAAACCATTCTGTTCAAACAGAGGGATGAACTGTCCCGGCGACTGAAGCCCCCATTCAGGATGATTCCACCGTATCAGGGATTCCGCCCCTGAAAGCCGCTCCTGCTTTACGCTGTATTTGGGCTGGAGATAAATCTCAAACTGTCCTTCTTTCAATGCGGATTCCATGCATTCTGTGATAGCCTGTTCCCGCAGCAGCCTGCTGCGCAGCCGGTCATCATATATGGCAAAATATTTTCCGTACTGCCCCTTGATGCCGCAGGCAGCCAGAAGAGCCCTGTCGCACATCTGGTCCACAGGAATGGTGCGGTCTTCAATGGAGTAAATGCCCCATTTCACCAGCACATTTTTTGCATTGGGAAGGGCGTTGACCCGGGCCGTTGCCTCCATGAATATTTCATCGGTATACTTGCACCTCCGCTCCATCAGTATAGCGAACTGGTCTCCGTTAAAATGGCCGCAAATCCCCTTATCCCCTACCTGGGACTGGTAAAAATCAGCCACCTCCCGCAGCAGCCTGTCCCCTGCCGGAAGCCCGAATACATCATTGACCAATTTAAAATTCTCGATGTCAGAACAAATAATATCATAATTCCGTTCCGGATGGCGGGCCAGTTCCTCCTTCACCTTCTGAAAGAAAAATTCCTTGCTGTAGAGCCCTGTCAGCCGGTCGTATTTTAACTGGTTGACCATGGCTGCATTTTCACGCAGATTGATGATGCTTGCCACTCTGTGAAGTATGATTTGGGGCTTGTAGGGTTTGGCAACAAAATCCGAAGCACCGTGGGAAAGGGCTGCCACCTCGTCCGATTCGCTGTCGCTCTGGGTGGTAACGATAACCGGAATGGAAGAAAAGACAGGGTCTTTTTTCACAATGGAAAGAAAGGTATATCCATCCATAACAGGCATGGTTATGTCCAGCAGAATCAGTGAAATCACATCCCCGCGTTCCTTTAGGACGGACAGAGCCTCCAGGCCGTTTTCAGCCTCTATGACCTGATAGTCCGCTGATAGTATCTCTCCCAGCAGCATACGGTTAATTTCATTGTCTTCCACAATCAGAATTTGTTTTTGTGATATCATGTCCTTATCCCCTTTTATCTGTATACGCAGTATCTGGACCGGCCGGCCTTTTTGGCCTGGTACAGGGCCTGGTCACTGCGCTGGAGAAGCGCGTCAATGTCCACCATGGAATCGCTGCTCTGGGCTATTCCCACGCTGGCTGACAAGGAAACGGTCTGCTCCGCTGCCATAAACGCTGTCTTCATTTCTTTCAGAAAGGCCTCTGCCTCCTGCTCCAGCTGGTCCACACAGCACCTGCCCAGACGGACCACCAAAAATTCATCCCCGCCCAGACGGGCCACAAAGTCATCCCGGAACAATTGTCTGAGCACATCCGCCGTATGCACCAGCACGGCATCTCCCACCTTATGGCCATAGGTGTCATTTACTTCCTTAAACCGGTCCAGGTCAATGTACATCAGGCTGACTGTCCTGCTGCCCCGGTTGTTGTGTATGTACTGATAAAAACATCTGCGGTTGTAAAGTCCTGTAAGAAAATCCGTATTAGAGCTGTGCCGGATTTGTTTCTCCAGATCACGCTCCACTGTCACATCCCGGAAAATGCAAAGCTTGCCGGCCACATGATTAAATACGTCATAGACGGAGTTTTCGTGAATCTCCAGCATCTTACCTGCCCCGTCCTCCCGGGATACCCGCGCTTCCACGTATCCTTCGCTGTTGATGGTGCGCTGTTCCTCAAAGGCCCCTGCTATCCACACATCATAATCCCGGCCTATTACAGCTTCTCTTGGAAGCTTAAAATACTCCTCAAATTTCCGGTTGGCATTGAGTATCTTTCCGTTGTTATCCCATAAAAGAATGGCATAGGGCATGCTCTGCAGCAGAATTTCTATCTCAGCGCTCATGTTGACCAGATCCGTCACATCATGGCCGATTCCCACGGTTCCGAGAACCGTGATTCCGTCCCTGTCCACTATGGGGGACTTATAGGTGCGCAGCTGGCGCATGCCGTGGGATGCCTTGACAGACTCCGTAAACTGCAGGGTACGGCGTTCCTTTATAACCGCATCCTCCGATTCCCGGCATGAGGCCTCCCCGTTTTCATAATCATCCGGGGATACCCCCCATATATAGCAGTGGTTCTGCCCCGTCACATCCTCCCTGGTCTTTCCCACCACAGAGCAGAATGCCTTATTCACCTTGACGTGAATCCCGTCCAGCGTCTTAAACCAGAGCATATCCGGTATACTATCTATGGCCGTATCCAGGTAGGTCTGGGTTATGTAATAATCGTAGCCCAGCTTAATCTGTTCCATCATGCGTCTCAGGCGTACCTTAATATAATCCCAGACAAGGGGTGTCTCCCAAAACTCTTCCGCTGCCTCAAATTCTTCCGGAGCCAGGGCGCCTAAGCGCTGGCGGCTGCCGCAGAATATGAGCAAGGCATCCCCCGCACACCGGGAGCGCAGCACAGAGGGCGGCACAGGGTCGTCCAGATTCCATATGATCAGCCTGCTCTCCCTCATGATTTCCTGATTTGCCTCAGGCGCCACTGTGATTTCATGTGTGAAATGCTCCAATGGTTCGAGAGAACGGACCAGCTCATAGAGCATGGTATCCTTACTGAAAACAGCTATCTTCATCCTGCATCGGTACATATGATTTCCTCCCCGCGGAACATCAGCTTTTCCCAAATGTATATTGTTTAATTGTAACATAAGCAAAATCTTTAATCAACAATATTTACCAAATAGAGAGGCAATTGAACGGCAATCGAGAGACAATTGAGAATCAGCGGGGCACCTTCTCCTATCTGTTTTTTCAATCTCAAATCAAATCTTATTCAGAATATCAATTGGACTATTTTTTCCCGGTTATTTATACTCAAATAGGTATAAAAGCAAGCAAACAAGGGAGATTATATGTTTAGTTTAGGGATTGATTCAGGCTCAACCATGACCAAAGGGGTCCTGTTCGACGGAAGGAACGTGGTAGGATGCCATATGCTTCCCACCTCCATGCGTCCCGGCGAGATCCTAAGAGACATTTACAGCCGGCTTTACACAGAGGAAACCGGGTTTGTGGTGAGCACCGGGTATGGCCGTGAGCTTTTAAAGGAGGCAGACGCGAAAATCACGGAAATCACCTGCCATGGCGCGGGCGCTTCCTATCTGGCCCCCGGCTGTGATACCGTCATTGATATCGGCGGACAGGACTGCAAGGTCATTACCCTTGACAGCCATGGGCAGGTAAATGATTTTTTAATGAACGACAAATGCGCGGCCGGCACCGGGCGTTTCATGGAAATGATTATGGCCCGGGTAGGAAGCGGCATTTCACATCTGGACGATTTCGTACAAGACTGCCGGCCCGTACCCATCAACAGCATGTGCGCTGTTTTTGCAGAAAGCGAGATCGTCGGGCTGATGGCCCAGGAGACGCCTCCCGGCGACATTGTACTTGGATGCGTCCACTCCATCTGCCGCAGGACCGCCATCTTTGCACAGCGTCTGACAGGGGGCCATCCCCATATCTTCTTCTCAGGAGGCCTGGCGCAGTCAGAGATTATGCGATCCGTACTGGGAGAATATATGAACACCTCCCACATAACCACTCACCCTCTCTCTCAGTATACCGGAGCCATAGGCGCCGCGGTGCTGGGATACGGGAAACTAAAGAAAAGGAGCCGAAGCTGATATGGAGTTAAAAAAAGAACTGCCCGAAATATTTGAGGAATTTGCGGATGCAAGGAAACATTCATTTCTTGCCATAAAAGAATTAAAGGAGGAGGGCATACCTGTGGTCGGTGTTTTCTGCACCTATCTTCCCAGAGAAATCCCCCATGCCATGGGAGCCTCTGTAGTGGGTCTGTGTTCCGTTACGGATGAAACCATACCTGACGCTGAGAAGGATTTGCCCAGAAACCTCTGTCCCCTTATCAAATCCAGCTACGGCTTTGCCAAGACGGACAAATGTCCCTTCTTTTATTTTTCCGACCTGATAGTAGGCGAGACTACCTGCGACGGGAAAAAGAAAATGTACGAGATGCTGGCTGAGTTCAAGCCGGTCCATGTCATTGAACTGCCCAACTGCCAGACAGAAGCCGGCATAGGCCTTTACCGCCAGGAACTGATACGGTTTAAGGAGGTGCTGGAAACGAAATTCGGCACTGTCATCACAGAAGATGCCATCCGCTGCCAGATACATAACAGAAACCAGATTCTTGCGGCCCTTAACCGCCTTCAGTATGTGATGGCCCTGGACCCGGCACCGGCTCTTGGACTGGATATCGTCAACATTGTTTACGGCACGGGATTTAAGATGAAAATTGATACACTGGCAGAAGAAGTAAATGCCATCACGGATAAGATTGAGGCAGAATACGCCCGGGGCAGGAATATTGGAAAGAGGGCCAGAATCCTGGTGACCGGTTCTCCCTCCGGCGGTGCCGCCCTCAAGGTGGTGCGCGCCATTGAAGATAACGGCGGCGTGGTGGTCTGCTTTGAAAACTGCTCCGGCATGAAGCCCTTAGATCCCATTGATGAGGATAACCCCGACGTATATGACGCCCTGGCCAGGAAGTACCTGAACATCGGCTGTTCCTGCATGTCCCCCAACCCCAGGCGTATGGAGCTGTTAGACAGGCTTATTGACGATTTCCATGTGGACGGCGTGGTGGATTTGGTTCTGCAGGCATGCCACACCTACAATGTGGAAACCTCCCTGGTCCGCAGGCTGGTGAAGGAGAAGAAGGGACTTCCCTATACCGTTGTGGAGACAGACTATTCCCAGGCCGACGTGGGCCAGCTGAACACAAGGATGGCTGCCTTCATCGAGATGCTATAAGGAATAATCTATCACAATTTTCCTGCATGCTGCGCAGCAATAGGCGTTTTCCACTACCGCTGCCCCCAGTGTCTTTCTGGCTAACTGTACGCCGCTGTTCCTGTCATTACGGGAAACCAGACCGGGCTCATGGCGCTCCCTTCTCCATGCAATGCAGCGGGCGTCTGATGTGAGGAATCCTGCTTCCATCTCTTGATTGCAATAAGGACATTTCATTTCTTCCACTGCCTCCTTGTTTTTTCATTGAGCATAGCACAGAGAAGAAAAAAACACAATAAGCTCCCGCATAGGCCGGGAATTGGACGGCTGGTTTCAGGAACCGGTGTTGCAGTGTCATTTTCCCTGGGTTATAATATTTAGTATGTCGGACAAAGAATCAAAGGAGGAGATACATATGGTAGAAATAAACAGAAACGCCTGCACCGGCTGCGGGCAGTGTATAAGTGATTGTATCGCAAACAACCTGTTTCTGAGGGAAGGAAAAGCAGAGGTGTCCGGAAACTGTATCCTCTGCGGCCACTGTGTTGCTGTCTGTCCTTTAAACGCCGTGTCCATACCGGAATATGATATGGGAGACGTGGAGGAGCTGAGCCGGGAACAGGCCGGAATGGATTCAGACCGGCTTCTCAAGGCAATCAAATTCCGGCGCAGCGTGCGAAGGTTCAAACAGAAGCCTGTCAGCTCCGGAGACCTGGATATGCTGGTGCAGGCCGGACGGTATACAGCCACAGCCAAGAATATGCAGGACTGCCGCTTTATCTTTGTCCAGAAGGAGCTGGAAATCTTAAAAACTCTTATCTGGGACGGAATCGGCCGTATTTTGGACAGCCCTGCTCCGGGGCCGGCCCAGGCATACCAGGGCTTTTATGAGGCTCATATAGCTGATTCAAAACAGGACTATCTCTTCCGCAACGCGCCTGCCGTCCTGTTCATCGCTTCTGAAGCAAATATAGACGCAGGACTGGCTGCCCAGAACATGGAACTGATGGGTGTCTCACTGGGGCTTGGATTCCTCTATAACGGCTATCTGAGATGGGCAGCTGAAATGAATCCCGAGGTTTTAGATTGGCTGGGAGTGGGAGAAAAAAAGATAGAGGCCTGCGCCCTTCTGGGCTATCCCGATATTACATATAAAAGAACAGCTCCCAGAAGGGCGGCTGATGTGATTTTCCGTTGAAATCACGGTTTTCCTCTACATCCGCCTCATAAAAGCAATATCTGCTCCGGCTGATGCAGGATTCATCTCCTCACGGAGCAGATACATGTCCGGTTTGTTTTCATGAAGCCAGCGGCTGATTTCTTCATACCGCAGGATGCCTTTGCCCAGCTGTTTTGGCTGGTATGCGCGGTCTTTCCCCAGGCTGTAGTCTTTTATGTGCATCACGTCAATATACGTCCCGACGGACGCAAGCCACTGGTTCCAGTAAGCATCCTGATCCGTGGTCTCCGGGAATTCCAACAGGTTGGAGGCGTCGAATATCAGCCGCAGGTGGGCCGGGTCATCCACCATCCGGATTGTCTTAAGCGTGGTCTCCAGGTCCGCAAGAGGATGCCAGTACACGGGTTCGATTGCCAGCTTCATGTCAATGCGCTGCGCCTCCTCCATAACCCGTATAAGGCTGTCCATCATGTACGGACACCAGGCAGCCCTTTCCTCCCTGCTCAAACGTGGATAGGCTGTCTCGGTTCCCACCACGCCGGCTCCCATTTCCTTTGCGTAAAGCAGGCAGGTTTTCAAAGTCTCAACCGCATACTCCCTTACACTGCGGTCGGGATTGCCCAGGTCCATGTAGCATCCCATCACCGGAATCTCCACCCGGTTCTTCTCAAATGCCCTTCTGATTCGCTCAATGTGGGACAGCCGGATATCCTCATAGCTGTCAATCTCCTCAAATACCTTGGGAAGCGCCAGCTGGGCCCCATCATAGCCTTCTTCACGCAGCAGGGATGCCAGCCCTTCTATACTGTGTTTACCGTAATCGTGTGCGCGTACGCCTATTTTCATCTTGTATCCCTCTCTGTTTGTATTGATGTCTGTTTGTATTAATCCCTGTCTGTATTAATCTCTGTCTGTAGTCTGAAAAACAGCCCATCATCTATCATCATACAGAAATACCGTCTGAAAACAAGAACGTGGTTCGCCAAAGAATGTGTCCTTATTTGTATCTTTATGCCTTCTGCTGATGCCCTTACTGTCTTACAGAAAGCATCACCAGAATCTCCGCCACTTCATTATCCGTGGCAACCCGCTGGGGAGGCCCCCAGGTTCCCGCGCCTGAGGTAACGATGACCTGGGGCGAATCAACGGATGCCCGATAATATCCATAATCCACATCAAAAACCGCGTCCGTAATCAGATTGAAGGGGAACATCTGTCCCTTATGGGTATGCCCGCAGAGAATCAGATCTGTCTCTTTCCCATAGTCCCGGATATTTCCCGGCTGATGGTCCATCACAATCACAGGCAGATCCTCCGTCCTTTCAGGCAGTTCCAGGCTCCCCCGCCGCTCTCCCTGCCCGCCGATAGGAAATGAGTCCTTCCTTCCTGCCAGTACAAAACGGCTGTCTATCACAACGGCCTCGTCCTGCAGTACCCGGACGCCTGCCTCTGAGAGGAATTCCATCATCCGGTCATAGCTGGGGCCGGCATCATGGTTTCCGAGACAGGCGTAAACACCGTAAACCGAATCTATTTGCAGAAACAGGTCCTTAAGCGTCCCGGCGTCAGCCAGGGCCGTGGCATCCCCGTCAAATATATCTCCGGCAATACAGACCAAATCCGGCTTAGTGGAGTTTACCGCATCAATGACCTTTTCAAGATGATGTCCGCCTATGACGTACCCCAGATGCAGGTCGCTGATCAGGGCAATCCGAAGAGGCGCCTTCTCCTGTGTCCTGCCCCCAATCTGAATTTCGTAGGGTTTTATCTGTATCACAGCACCATGGACAGCCCCATACACAGACAGGGCCGCCGAAAGAAACAGCGGTATGGCTCCCGCAGCAACACCGGCCCTGCATGACAGCGGCGCCGGCAAGATACGAAGCAGTCCCGCCAGGAACATAAACAATCCTGCCAGATTGACTAACATCACCATATAGACAATGAACCCCAGAAGATAGTGGCAGACATAAAAAACAGGCGCAAACATGCCATTGCCGGGAACACGGCTCACAATAAAAGCGCCCAGAATCCCGGTAACAGCCAGACCGTAGGCAATTCCATAGGGCAAGGGGCCTATACACGGAAAAAGAGGCCCCAGCCACTGGAACAATTTCCGTCCGGCATTGGCGAACAATCCGATCACAGCCGCAAGTGCGGCAAACAGGCTTATCAGTTTCATCCTATACTCCATCTCTCTTCCTGTAATGAAGAGGCGTGCTTCCCATGTACCTGGTAAATGTATTGGAAAAGTGGCTGCTTCCCGAAAACCCGGCTGCCAGCGCAATCTCAAGAATGCTCTTATCCGTGTGGGTCAGCAGATACTCTCCCATGCGCACCCGGTAGGAAATAAGATAATCCACCGGGGACTGGCCCAGTATCTCCTTAAAATCCCTGCAGCATTCGCTGGTGCTGACACTGGCCGCCCTGGCGATATCCTCCAGCCGTATCTTCCTGGCATACTCCTGGTGGATAAACGTAAGGCAGGAACGGACCCGCCTGTATGGGACATCGGAATAGGAAGTCTGCTTTTCCTGTTTTAAGTCCATGTTTTCGTACAGCGTAAGTCCTGTCTGCTGAAGCAGAATCTGGAGACGCCACAGGTACCCCGGAGGCCGTCTGCAGTCGCACAGATACATGTCATGAATGCAGGACAATGCCTCCTTATGCCATGGACATGTATTGTCCAACAGAAAAAAATCCACATCGGCCCCGGTAATAAAGGAGGCGCACTGCGCCTCTACCAATCCGCCTGAAAGGCCGTGAAGCAGATAAGGGTCCGCCAGCACGGCGCAGTAGGCGCTGCCGCGCTGATGGTGATAGGGAGTGACCATATGCAGCATATTAGGAGGCAGAAGCCCGCCCTGTCCGCCGGAAAGCACATAGGAACAGACCCCGGTCTGAAACTCGATGGCGCCTCTCAGCACGTAGACCAGCTCCAATTCCTTATGCCAGTGCCATGGGATACTGCGATTCGGGTACAAATCCAGATCATCCAGATACACCTCCATGGGAAATGCAGGCGTGCCGTGGCAGGTAACCTCCTCCAGATTTCCGTTTACTTCCAGATAGTTTAACTGCATCTGAAACCTCCTTCCAGAGCAAGACAGGATTCTGTTATTTTTAGCCGCTATATTATTACAAATATTTCAATAACTCCATTATAATGAAAAAAAGAGACATATGCAAGAAATTCTGTTTCAAAGGAGTGATTATGGAGATGAAGTTAACTTATATTGCCATCCATACCGCAAAACCGGAGAGAATGAAGGATTTTTATGTGAAATATTTAGGTGCGGTTGTGGATGAACCGCGCCCTGCTGGCAAGGATGGACCGGAAGCGGATACCGGCCTGGCAGACCGCGCATCCTGCAGGACCGTGTACAACCTGTCCTTTGAGGGCGGAGTGAAAATCAGGCTCGTACCGGAACGGCCGGTTATTGGTGATACCTCATCCGCCGTATCCCCTGCCATGCAGGCCCGCCCCTCCTATTCGGTATGTCTGACCTTCACAGTGGGCAGCAGGAAACGTGTCAACGAACTCACCGGCCGGCTGATAACGGAAGGTTATGATGTTATCTATGAGCCGGGGTTTTATGGGATGGAGCATTACAGCAGCAGTGTTTTTGACCCGGAGGGGAATGTAATTGAATTGGTGGCGTAAAAAACAACTGCGGGCAGCCGGATGGGGCCATCCGGTACCTGTCAAAAAATGAGCCTTCAAAGGGATTTATCCCTCCAGAAGACTCATGTGTTCTTTGTCCAGGACCAGAAGGCATCCACCCAGGCCGAACCCGCTTTCTGCCAAAGGCACCAAAATACCCTGCCTGCTTTATCTCTTTCCTTGTAAAAATAAAGCAGGCCCTCAATAGGATATATTTGGGCAGCTTTATATATAACCTGTTGTACTCCATTGGGTGATATTTTTACAACCGTCAGATAGTGCAGTCTAAAACAAAACAATTATTTTGTTATATTAATTCTCCCATACTTTCATGCAGCATCCCCAGTCCCTTTTCCGTCCTCTCCACATACGGCGAATCAGCAAGATACTGTTCCAGTATCAGAAGGTTATCCTCCGTTGCCTCCACCCCCAGTTCCCTTAAGGACAGAGGCATATCCAGATGTCTCATGAACTCCTTCAAGTTCTCCATCTCCCCTCCCAGGCCATTATAGTGAAGCTGGACAAACAGTCCCACTGCCACTATTTCCCCGTGAAGGGCCTGCCTTGCCTCCCTGGTAAAACAGGTTCTGATTCCGTAGTATATCATATGGGCCAGGGCCGACTGGTTAAAGCTCCTTGTAATGTTAGAGATAATGCCAGTGACCGCAATGTTGATGTAGGTGACATACTCCACTGCCTTTGTCACCGTCCCCCGCTTTATATCCTCTATGGCCTGGTGTCCATACCGCTCCAGCAAATCATAGGCAAATTCAGACATCCTGTACGCTGTATATAAGTCAAAGGCAGCTGTATCCGGCTCCATGGCAGGCCTGCCGTTAAGCATCTCTATCTTCTTTGCCATGGCATCCAGTATTCCGGCCGCCGCGTAGCGGCAGGGGCACCCGGAGATTACATCCAGGTCCACATATACCCCGTCTGTTTCATATTCATATCTCCAATTATCCTTCATGGCTCCCTGGGGCGTATACATGACGCTCATGGCTGTAAAGGCTGCGCAGGTGGCAATGGAGGTAGGGATATTGATAACGCCCACTCCCGCTTTTCCGGCCACTGCCTTTGATAAGTCCATGATGACGCCGCCCCCAATGCCCACCACTTCGTCGCATCCCGCGTCCAGACACTTTTTACCGAGGGCATCCGCCGCCTCATAACTGCATACGCCGTCATAAATCTCAGCAACAAACTCCACTCCGGCCTCTGTAAGACCGGGAAGCAGCCGGTCCTTTACAGCGTCAAAAGCCCTGGGACCGGACACAATGTAAGCCTTTTTTCCAAACCGCCTTATCTCCTGTCCGCAGTGTTCCAGTACGCCCCTGCCCTGGCGATACCTTCCTGCACCGAATTTGACAGCGCTGTCCATCACATTGTTTATCCCGTTGCCCATCACAGTATCCACTTATACCCAATCCTCATAAATATAATCCGGGGCACAATACATGATTTGCCCGTCCTTTACCGTCATCTCGGGTTTCAGCAGTTTATCCGCGGTAAAGGCAGTCCCCTTCCAGTCCTTATAGGTCTGTTTGAAATCCATCCACCGGAAGATGGCCACATCCGCCCTGGCCCCTTCCGACAGGCATCCAATCTCTCCCTGCATTTTCATCAGTCCGGCCGGGCGCTCCGTGGCCATGCTGACCACCTGGCTCATGGGGATTCCCATACAGATATACCGGGACATCAGGTTTGGCAGTGAAAAAATGGGGCGTCTGAACATGCTTCCCAACACCAGGTCCGTACTGCACATATCCGCAATAAATCCCTGTTCCTTGGCCTTAAGCATGACGTCAAAATCACCGTGCTTCCTTCCCTCTGCCGTGTCAAAGATAATTCCCCGTTTCCTGGCCTCTCTGACACAGTCGTACAATTTGCCGTTTTCATCAATGATCGTGTTCTTCACTCCCTGGTATACATGTTCAAAGATATCTCCGGGACGCAGAACCTTAAGCACCTCACTGGTGGGTACCGGGATGTTGGTGCAGTGAACCTCCACCGGACAGCCTGCCATGCCGGCTATACGGACCGTTTCCTTTAACGGCTCAATGCCCAATCCCTCTGCCAGTTCTTCACTCTGGCGTATTTTAAGACCCAGGATATTGTCCTGATTATCATGGTACATACGGACAATCTTTTCCGGGTTGAAAAATTTCGGATTGATACACTCATGATAGCTGGTTGTGGTCAGCCCTGCGGAACACACCTGAAGGAAGCTCTTGATGGTAACCCTGCTCCTGGCAATCACTGCCGACCTGAAGATTGGATAATTGGCAACGCCGGCCGAAAAATCTATGGCAGACGTAACTCCTGTGGGCAGATAGGCCACATCCGGATATATGCCGATCTCCGTTCCTTCCTGGAACATATGGGCATGGGCGTCAATCAGTCCGGGAAAAACATATCTTCCCGCGGCGTCCACCACATGCCTTGCCGGCTCCCCTTCCTCATATCTGGTGATTCTGCCGTTATAAATCGCTATGTTTCCTACCTGATCGGTCCGGTTGGCCGGGTCAATCACATGTCCGTTCTTAATCAATAAATCTAACATTCTACCACCTCCGGGTATCTTACCAAAGACCAATGAGTTTCCAATAAGGAAGGCCAATCAAAAAGAAAATAACAAGGGCCATTGCCACCATGATGGTGCCCACTCTCCAGAAGTCCTTCTGGGGCACATAGTCCGACGCAAAGGTTATAAGGCCGGCTCCGTTTCCATAATGGGTAAGGAGGGCTCCAAAGCTGGCGAAAAATGCAAGCAGCAGTCCCACCACCATGGGGTTTGCCTTTGTATTCACTGCAAGGGAGAACAGCACCGGATAAAAGGATGCCACAAACGCGCTGTTGGAGACAAAGAAATAGCGCACCGCCAGGCTGACCAGCACCAGAATCACAGTTACTGCCATGCCGTTCATCTGGGAAAGATCCAGCACAACACCCAGCTGGTCTGCCAACCATGTATAAAATCCGGCTGATGACAGGGCTGAGGCAATGCCATAGAAAGCGCCGTACCAGATAAAGATACTCCAGGCCCCTTTGGCGGCCATTACATCGTTCCAGTCCAGCACGTCCAGAAGCAGAACAAGTGCCAGGAACACAAAGCCCACCACCTGCATGCTCAGGTTGACAACCGGAAGCTTCGGTCCGAACATCCATCCCAGAATGGCAAGGAGGAACAGGACAAACAGTTTCTTCTCAGCAGACGTAACAGCTCCCAGCTCCTTTAACCCCTTTTGCGCAAGCGGCTTGATGTCATCCAGGGATTTGAGTTCCGGCGGATAGATTTTGTAAATCACATAGGGAGCCAGCAGCAAAAACAGGCCTACCGGTACAATGGATGCCAGAAACCAGGTTCCCCAGGTAAGGGTAATTCCCAACATCTCGGTAATCAGGGACACGGTTATGGCATTGGTAGCCATACCGGTCAGGAACAGGGCTGATGTTCCCTGAGAGCTTGCGTACATGAGTACGGTCAGATAGGCGCCCAGCTTTCTGGGTGCATTCTTGGCGCTTGAACCGGTGCCCTCCGCAATATTCTGGAAAATGGGATAAATAATGCTTGTCCTGGAAGAGTTGGAACCGGTTGCCGGGCTTAATACAAGGTCTGTAAATACCATAATGTAGCCCAGACTCAGGGTATTCTTGCCGGACTTAAGCAGCAGGTTATAGGCAATACGCCTGCCCAGCCCCGTCTTTACAAACGCAGTACAGACAATGGTTACCATAGCGATAAACCATGCCATATTATTCCCGTATCCCTTTAACAGGATGGATGTATCCATGAACATGGCTGCAATGCCCACGATAATCAGAGTAATGATCGGCTCTGAAAATGGTTTGATTACCAGTCCCAGCAGCAGCCCCAGGTACAGCGCCACAATATGCCAGGTCTCCACTTCCAATCCGGCCGGCGCCGGTATGTTCCAGATAGCAATTGTTACGGCAGCTATGAGGAATAGTTTTAAAAACCGTTTCTTTTCCATATATATCCTCCATATGTTCCAATCAGCCGGCAGTTTCTACCGGCGTTTCCTTCTGTTAAAAAACACAAAACCAGTCACGGCAAACCCAATCATCATGACAAAACCCACACCGAATGTCAGGGCGATTCCGTTCATGAGCCACACAGGCGTCAGGCCCACGTATATATCCTTCCATGACATGATGGTGGAATAGACACCATGGGTATCTCCCGCCCCTGACTGGGAGTCCGGATCGATTGCGCGCACCAGGGCCAGCCCGGTGGATGTGTTGCCGGTGGCAGCCCCAAAGGCCATACATGCCTTTTCAAACCATTCATCCTTACAGAAACGGTAAGACAAGTAAAAAATCAGGGGGACCGTCAATCCGCAGATAGTAACCGTATATATCAGGACAGGCACAATATAGGTAGAGACAAACTCCAGATTCAGTGTTGCCATGGCTGTAAACACCACGATTTCCAGAAAGAATCCGCTGAGCATCTTAACTGTCTTTATGTCCACATACCGGTCCAGCTTCGTCATCTTAAGTATCTTCCACAGGATGGCTCCTCCAAACACGCCGTGGAGCACACCCGGTAATTTTGTAAAAAAGGGAATGAAGGTTCCAAGGAAATGGAAAATGGTCCTTCCCAGAAACAGTGCTGCCAGCAGCCATGATATCTGAAGCGCCAGATGGTTGATGCTGATGGCGGTTGTCACTGTATGGCCGGAAGCAGCCCGTTTTTCCTGGGGCAGAGTCCCGCCGTAAAAATAGGAAGGCTGTTTCTTTGGCTCCTTTACATATGTACCCCATCCTTTTCTGATTCCGTAATTGACCATGGCCATTCCCACAACCATGGCAAATATAAGGCCAAAGGTAGACAGCACCATTCCCACTGCCATGTTGCCGTCCACGCCCAGCTTCTGAAAAGCAGACGCCGTGGCAGCGGCTGTTCCGTGGCCGCCATGGAATGAGAAAACACCCATGACGCCCCATCCCTGGGGAAGTCCGGTCCATATCTTTGACAGAATCCAGCCCAGGCCTACACCCAGGCACATCTGCATCCCGTAGGAGGTCATGGTAACACAGGAGTAATCCAGATAGGAACTGATCTTCTCCCGGTTGAAATTAACCCCGAACACAAGGGACGCCATGACAATGTCAATGAGCACGCCGGGCAGTTCATGGAAGCTTTCCGGCACCGCAATGATACCCACGGCCTGATGGCCCAGGAGAAGCAGAAGCAGTCCGCCAATCAGGGACGAGGGCAGGAACAGCTTCTGAACCGGCTTAAAGATCTCCCGAATGAAAAAACCAGCCAGCATAAAAACCGCCAATATTAACATATCATTGCATAAAGATGACACTGTCATGATAAATCCCCCGTTTTTCTTTTCTGTCTTCTCCTGTAATTTCAAGCTCTATTATAGCATGAAACTCTGTCCTGCCATGATTTAAAAGTCAAACATACCGGAACTTTTCTTATTTGGCTTTTTCGTATCTGTATAAGTCGGTGCAGTCACATAATCAATATCATTGATTGGCCAGGTAGGTTCTTTCCCCTCATAGACCTCCTGTACTCCCATGGCTGCAAAATAAGACGCCCTGTGCGCTGCCTCCATTGTGTTTCCTCCAATGTGTGGGTAAATGATTACATTGTCCAGGGTCAGAAGAGGGTTGGCAGGATCCACCGGCTCCTTCTGGATGGCATCCAGTCCCGCACCTGCAATGGTTTTATTCTTACATGCCTCGTACAGATCCTGCTCCACAACACAGCCGCCCCTTGCCGTATTAATCAGGAAAGCGGTCGGCTTCATCATTTCCAGACGCTCCTTGTTTACCATACCGCGGGTAATTGGGGTATTCGGCACATGCAGGGAAACGTAATCGCTCTCCTTGAAAATCCGATCCAGGTCCCTGACCACCTCAACTCCCTCCGGGAATTCATCCGCTTTCTTATATGGGTCATAGGCCAGGACATTCATTTCCATGCCAAGCGCACGCACGGCCAGACGGCTTCCGATATTTCCGCATCCGATGATACCCACTGTCTTGCCGTTTACTGTCGTCTTTCTGGTCTTAAGCTTTGCCTTGTAGTAATCCTGAACCCATATTTTCCTCAGTTCAATCACATTGCGGCTGCATTCCAGCATCAGAAGCATGGCTGTCTCTGCCACTGAGGTGCTGTTTGCCACCGGCGCATACAGGGTCTGTACCCCGTTGTCATGGCATGCCTTTACATCCAGTGCGTCAAACCCTGCGCCGTGGCGTACCACCACCTTCAGATTGGGGTTGGCCTCGATTACTTCCCTGGTGATTGGCGTAATACGCACAATCATTGCATCCGGCTTGTGCTCCTTCATATCAGCCAGCACGTCCTCTGTCTCAAAGCCGCGTCCCCTAATCAGGGTATGTCCTGCATCCACTAATAACTGCTCACCTTCATCCATGATTTCCTGTGGTAATAAAATCTTCCATCCCATGTTCTTATCTCTCCCTGTGATTTTTTTATAATGTGTGATTTACATTTATATACGTAAGGTTTTGGGCACCAAATCAATTTACAATTGATTATGGCCTGTAAACATCGTCAATAATTTCAAATCCCTTTGCCTCCAGCGCCTTGTCCACCCACTCACGTTTGGCTGTGCCGTTTTTGGAAGCTTCCAGCTTGGCCTCATCTGCTGCCTGGAATTTCCTGGCTTCCTCCAGAATGACCGCTGCGTCCTTGCGCGGAATGACGATGACACCGTCCGGATCTGCCAGGATGATGTCGCCCGGGTTCACACTGATTCCTCCGCAGGCTATTGGTACATTGACCTCGCCCGGTCCCTCCTTGTAAGGACCGCCCGGGGTGGTTCCCGTACAGTAAACCGGGAAATCCCATTTGCCAATCTCGTCGATGTCGCGGATTGGACCGTCCAGAACAATGCCCGCCACCTTCTTTGTATACCGCAGATATGCCATCATGACCTCGCCAATCAGGGCTCTTGTACTGTCCTCCTCATTGGAAACCACAATCACATCTCCCTCATTGCACATGCTGAGGGCTGCGTGCAGGGCCAGATTGTCACCCGCTCTGCATTTAACCGTGTAGGCAGGTCCCACCATCATCTGCGCCTTTGGGCTGCTGACCAGACGGATGCGCGGGTTCATGGCACAGCTCCTTCCCATGACATCCGCTGTGTTGGAGGCCGGTATGGACTTAAACTGGTTCATTACCTCCATGTCCGGCATCTCTCTTTTTAGATAAATACGTTTCCCTACTGACATAACATTACCTTCCTTTCTTACCAAGCACTTGACTCCTTGCGAGTTTTTTTGTTGTAATTTTCCTTAAAACCATTTGCTTTCCTGATAGTTTTATTGTAATATATAACTAATCACAAATCAAACAATGTATTTTCAAGTTTTTAACAAAATAAATTTGTGGAGGTTAAAATCATGGATACACTAAGCCTGTATTACTTCTCGGAGCTTGCCAAGGATCTGCACATCACCCGCACTGCCAACCGTTTATTTATATCCCAGCAGACACTGAGCAACCATATCATGAGACTGGAGGAATATTACGGGGTAAAGCTGCTGAACCGTAAGCCCTCCCTCTCCCTTACATATGCCGGAGAGTATGTACTGTCATTTGCAGAGACCATGAACCGTGAAAACGCAAACCTTATGGATATTCTGGCAGATATCCAGAAGCAGAAACGGGGCCTTATCCTGTTCGGCGCCAGCACCCTGCGCATGAGCGCCAGCCTGCCTGATATCCTGCCTGAGTTCTCATCCCGGTATCCCAATGTGGAAATCCGTATCACCGACATGAACTCCAAGCGGCTGGAGCAGTTGATTCTGAGCGGAGACCTGGACCTGGCCATCGTCATATCCGGGGGCGAACATCCCAGTATAGAGGAAAAACCCCTGATGTCCGACCAGATTTACCTTTGTGCTGCCGATACGCTGCTTCGGAAATATTATGGCGACGGGACAGAGGATTTAAAACGAAAGGCCCGAAACATGGCGGATGTAAAAGATTTCTCCAAGCTGCCTTTCTGTATTCTCAATAACCGCATGGGTCAGAATATCCAGAAATGCTTTGACGAGGCCGGATTTGTCCCCAACATTTACACCACCAGCGCCTATGTGCAGATCAGCACATCCATCGGCCTAAAAGGCCTTGCCGCATGCTTCGCCACCCGCAACAGCATATTGAACCAGAAGGGTGAAATCTCTGAGGACATCAATGTATTTCCGCTGTACTGCAAGGGAGAGCCCCTCCTTCAGCAGATATCCGTGATTCATCACAAGGACCGCTATCTCTCCACCTATACGCAGTATTTTCAGGAACTGATACTAAAATATTTCCATGAGGTTGAACAGATTCCGATTGAGGAACTGGTAAACTCGTCCTCTATTTCACTGCAGTAAAAACACCAGGCGTTTCCCTGCTCTGTTTGAACCGGGAAATGCCTGGCGCTTACTAGTCCAATTTAAATAGTATCCGGCGCATCTACAAACCAAATCCCCTGCGCCCCGTTATCCCGGCTGTGCCAGCAGGCACCTTCCAATAGTCCGCCTGCGGTGGAGTCGAAGTAATACCAATCGCCGGAACCGTCTTCCGGGTCGCACACGCTACCATTCCAGCGATGCCAGCTGGTACAGGCATATCCGTCTTTATTAAAAAGGTACCAATGATGGTTAATAGTATGCCATGCGTTGGCTGGATAACTGCCGTCCGGCCGGCGGTACCACCAGCCGTTATTGTCCTTTATCCAGCCAGTACGTTCTTCCGGGATCCAGGTTTTCATGAACGCCTCCGGAGTGGCGTATACCTTTTTGATTCCACTGGTGGAACTTCCCCAGTCCGGCAGCTGGAAATGGGGATTATCCATAATGGATTTCCAGTTCCCGCCCCATTCCAGGCCCAGGGACATGCCGATGGCGCCAACCCGCTGGAAGAATAGAGCAGAATCATTATAAGCTCCAGCCCCATCATTTCTGAAAATATCAAATGCTGTCCCCCACTGATGATAGGAGCTGTAGTTGCTGCCTGGGGCGTTGGTTACTATATTCCCCGGTTCCGTCCTGCCTTGGGCATACAGGGCGTCCTGCTCCGCCACAGTACGAAATGTCTCGCCTATTTTAATACTCAACCCCTGTCTGCCGCACTCCTCTATTAACTGACCGGCCAGATGCTGCAGGCGGGGATGGCATAATGTAATGTCTCTCATAGCAGACCTCCTAATCATATATATTATGAACTATGGCCCAGGGATGCCCCTGAGCCATGAAAAGTTATGACGTCTAGTCCAAATATGACCGGACTCGTCATAGATTACTACTGCTTTCGCCTTAAGGAAATTGAACCGGACCAGCGTATATAAACTGTCCGTCCTTCTATGATAAGATATTTAGTTCCCTCCGCATATAAAACCTGCATGATAACAAAACAAATAAAACTGCATGCGGCTTGGCATTAAAGTATCGTTAATATTCCTCCCATCCCGTTGACATTATCCCTTTATCCTCATATAATTCCAGCAGGACAGGATATTTCCATATATAAAAACATCAGAAGGGAAATGACATACATATGGACGCCACCGTCAACGACGATGACCAAATTTTCACCCAAAAACCACGCTTCATATGTTTAAAAGAAAAGGCATGACCCGCATTCATACACATGGATGCGGGCAATGCCTTTTTCTTTTGAAATAATACTGCCAAACAGATAAAAGAGGAGGAATCATTGTGAGTATTCATTCGTTTTTCAGTCTATTAGGAGGACTGGCATTATTTTTGTACGGCATGCAGATGATGAGCACCAATCTGGAAGCCGCAGCCGGAAGCCGCATGAAGCAGATTCTGGAGCGGCTGACTGCCAACCGGTTTTTAGGCGTGTTCGTGGGAGCCGGAATCACTGCTATCATCCAGTCCTCATCCGCCACAACCGTCATGGTGGTAGGCTTCGTCAACTCCCAGCTCATGACGCTCAAACAGGCTGTCTGGATCATCATGGGCGCCAATATCGGAACCACCGTGACCGGCCAGCTCATAGCCCTGGACATCGGGGCCATCGCGCCGTTGATTGCATTTGCAGGTGTTGCTCTAATTCTTTTTGTCAAACAGAAAAAGGTCCAGTTTGCCGGTGGTATTATTGCAGGTCTGGGTATCCTCTTTCTCGGCATGGGAATGATGAGCGCTGCAATGATACCCCTGCGCGATTCCCAGCATTTTGTCAATTTGATGACAAAGTTTTCCAATCCCTTTCTGGGTATTCTGGCCGGAGCAGCTTTTACTGCTATTATACAGTCCTCTTCTGCATCAGTTGGTATCCTTCAGGCTTTGGCTGTAAGCGGATTAATCGGACTGGACAGCGCTGTCTTTGTCCTGTTCGGCCAGAATATCGGCACCTGCATCACGGCAGTCCTGGCCTCTATCGGGGCAAACCGCGACGCGAAACGGACCACCCTGATTCACCTGATATTCAATGTCATTGGCACAACTGTGTTTACCCTGATCTGCCTGGTGTCCCCCTTTACACAGTGGATGGCCTCGTTCACACCGGACAATCCCGCGGCGCAGATTGCCAATGTACATACGCTGTTTAACATTATCACAACCCTGCTTCTGCTGCCTTTCGGCACACAGCTTGCGCGGATATCCGAAAAGCTTCTGCCTGATAAGCCGCAGAAAACAACGGATGAGGAGCGCTGGTTTGAGGATTTGCTGGCCTCCGAACATGTACTTGGCGTATCAGTCATAGCAAGGAAGCAGCTGAATGAGGACATCAGCCGGATGCTTGCTCTGGCGGCCTCCAATGTTGAAACCAGTTTTCTGGCTTTTGAGCACAGGGATGAATACGAATTGGAGCAGATTCAAAAACGTGAGGAAGAGATTGATCTTTACAATGCCCAGTTATCCAGAAGGATTTCCAGGGTCCTTGCAGTGGAAAATTCCCCGTCTGAAGTAAATGCGCTTAACCGCATGTTCTCCATCATCGGAAATGTGGAGCGCATCGGCGACCATGCAACAAATATTGCCGGCTATGCCCGGACCATGATGGAGCGCAGGCTGGAGCTTTCATCCCAGGCATCGGTTGAACTGGCCGATATGAGGACCTCCTGCATGCGCGCCGTACACCTGATTTGCAGCGCCTGCTGCGTTGATTTCATATTTGCTCCAGAGCAGGAATCTCCAGATAAACGCGGCTCTCTGACGGAACATGACGCTCCGGCAGAACATATATCCTTACCGCAGCACGCCTCCCTTTTGGAACAGGCCCTGCTGCTGGAACAAGACATTGACAGCCGGACCGCCCGGTACCGCTCCAACCAGATTGAACGCATGCGAAAGGGAAAATGCCATGTGGAGACTTCCATCCTGTATTCGGAAATCCTGACCGATTATGAGCGCATTGGCGACCATGCGTTCAACATTGCCCAGGCGCTTGACAAGCTGGATGAAAATTAACATGCAGATTCGTTTCCCGCAGCAGTCACTAAGCTTCCGGCAGCAATGCCTGCTTCTTCCGCCGTTTTTTATGTTCCTGAAGATAAAATGATTGAACGCAGGCCAACGAACAAAGTCATTGAAAGAAAACGTATTGCTATGCTATAATCAAAGCATCCGTATAGGGCGGGGGCAGTTCATACCATCAGGTATAAAAGTCAATCAGAATATATCTGGTTAGAACTGGAATAGTAAGCCTATACACACTTAAAATGTGTGCATGGGCTTTTATATTTGCAGAAAGGCGTTCCAAACAATGAGCAGCATAGTAACTACATCTATTGTTTCATTTATCAGTACCAACATAGATAATATTTTTGTCATGATGGTGCTCTATGCCAGGGTTGACGAAACTTTTAAAAAGAAATATGTTGTCATTGGGCAATATCTTGCTATTGGCATACTGACAGCAATAAGCCTGTCAGCTGCTTTCGGCCTCAACTTTGTTCCGCAAAAATACGTCGGTCTGTTCGGTTTTATACCGATTGCTTTAGGCGTCAAAGAATGGATATCATACAAACGACCTGCCCAAAACAAATCCAATCGTAAAGAATTTCCGTTGGAAACAGAAAAAACCGAAGCTGCCCACCCCAACAAGCTGCAGAATATATTGCGGAAAGTAACATCTATGGCCAGTAAAATCGTAAAGCCTGAAATTTTAAGCGTTGCTCTCGTAGGCGTGGCAAATGGAGCTGATAATATTGGCGTTTATATTCCATTGTTTACTGGCTATTCATCCATACAGGTCATTGTAACTATCATAGTGTTTGTTTTAATGATGGCGGTTTGGTGCTTCCTGGGAGAAAAGATAACCGATTTCCCCAAGATAAAAGCAATCATTCAAACATATAAGTATTTTGCCGTACCGGCTGTCTTTGTTGGACTTGGTATATACATCATTATCAAAAGCGGGTTAATAGCGTGATATAAACAGCTTTATACCTGATTGTAAAATAACGGCCGGCAATTTTACATGACAGTGTTGTTTTTGATACTATATATGCCTAAAAGTATGCCGATTATGCCACCTATTGTAAAAGTCATGTCATTTATAATATCCTGGACTCAGCAGATCTGCAGATATAAAATTAAAAATACCAGGAGGAAGCATTATGTTATATCATAAAGATGTAGACGGCAACCGCGAATATGTCCATATTTTCGATGAGGATAAATTGAAGATATGTTTTGAAGCACTCGCCGATACGACGAACGAGATACACGATTTACCTGCCCAAGACGGCATTAAGCAAAAAATTCTGGGATGTGTAAATCCCGCTCAGGAAAACAGGCTTACCATTCCGGGGATACCCCCGGTGGTTGTGCTCAGAAAAGCACTGGATTTGCAGCTTTCCAAGCATGAGCATGACGTGAATGTTCTGAACACATATGTGAGCATATACGGCAGCAGATTCCAACGTATTTTACTGCCTGCGCCTGATGTTCTGTTTTCCAGCAAAATGGGACAGTCTCAAAGTTCATTCAAAGCTCAGGATACCGCATCATTTCTTACATCGAATCTATTATATCGAAAGATGACGTTTGCAGAATACACGTATCTCTGTAACAGAAAGGAACTGCCTTGTAACGGCAACTATTTTTCTCCGGATGGCTTGTGGCAATATTCCCCGGATGACCCCACAGGGCTGAGCCAGAATCATGAAGTATTAGTAAAATTCACATTAGCGCACAGCCTTGGCTCTATTTTAGATAACGTACTATCCAGCAACATACCGGTATATAGGGAAGGGGGAAATCTGTCAAAAGCAGCCTCTGAAAATATTGATATGTTTGCCAGGCATTTATGCGCCTTTCCGAAAAAAGGAAAAACGGAGTTTAAGGCCGGAATAAAAATAGAAAGCGATTGTATATCGTTCCGTATGGGCAATGGACTGAAAACAGGTGTATGCTACATTCCACTCATTCAAGGTGAACTTGAAAATATTGAGGTAGAAGCGTATAATATAGTAATCAGCGATGAGAAATACGACGCTCTGCAGAAGGGTGATCAGGAGCCCATGGGGATAAAATTTCATGAAATCGCAGACTACTATCTGCCTTTGCTGAAAAGTAATTTCACATTCAATTCCAGGTAAGCCAATCATCCCGTGTAACTAACAAAGGCCTTCGGGACATACCAAAAGGAGCCGTCTGACCAGGACAGCTCCTTTTGCATCATCACCATTCATATTACCACTTTATTACCACTCATGTTACCATTCACATATTCCATATATTACAAAAAAACTACAGAAGGAATCCCATTGATTTAGCCTGGGCTGTCAGTTCATCCCGGAACCTGGGATGCGCTATGCTGATTAGAAGCTTTGCGCGCTCCCTCACCGTCCTGCCGCTCAGACGGACGATACCGTATTCCGTGGCAACATAATCCACATCATTTCTGGAGAGGGTCACGGCTGTACCGGGTGCATGGGATAGACATATCTTTGACAAAGTCCCGTTTTTTGCAGTGGATGCCAGAGCAATGATGGACTTGCCGCCCGTGGCATGGATGGCACCTGTTACCGTATCCACCTGGCCTCCGCTTCCGCTGTACTGCATGGGACCAATACTCTCAGAGGATACCTGGCCCAGCAAATCAATTCCCATGGCCGTATTGACGGAAACCATCTTATAATTCCGGGCAATTACATGGGGATTGTTCACATAGCTGCATGGATTCATGGCAACACAGGGATTGTGGTCCATAAAATCGTAGAGCTTCTGGGATCCGCGGCTGAAGGCGCCTACGATGATGCCCCGGTTAATACTCTTTTTCCGTCCGTTTACAGCCCCGGCTTCCACCAGCTCCAGAATGCTGTTTGTAATCATCTCTGTGTGGACTCCCAGGTCCTTCTTGTCCAGGAAGGCATGGGCCACTGCATCCGGGATTGCGCCGATTCCCAATTGTATGGTGGAACCGTTTTCCACCAGCTCCGCCACATATTCTCCTATCTGTTTTTCCACCTCTCCGAAGGGAAGGGGATCCATGGTCTCCAGGGGATGGTCATATTCATAGATTCCCTCCACCTCGCTGATGTGAATTTCGTTGTTTCCATAGATAACAGGAAGGCTGGGGACTACCTCCAGGTAAATTTTCTTCGCGGCGTTGCGGAAATCTGTTTCATTTACATTGGACAGGGACGTACGGAAATACCCTGTCCTCTCATCCATGGGGCACACTGCCGCCACGTACACGTCCAAACCTCCCCTGGCCTGAATCATCTTGCTCCCCTGGCTGTGGTAGTGGGTTGGCACATAGTCCACATGGCCCTGCCGTATATATTCCCGCTCATCACCGGAGAGAACAAAGCCGGACAGGGTATGTATCTTCTCTTTGCATTCCACGCTGTCCAGGAATTCAAAATCCCCTTTTTTATATGTGGTTCCGTAAAAGAAGTCAAAACCTTCCCTGAGCCCGGGCGCAATCCTGTGGAGGTTCTTATAAAACAGCAGCGGCGCGTTCACACCTCCGCTGGTGGCCACAAAGTCCCCGTCCCTGATGGCAGCCAGGGCATCGTCCACCGTACACTGCTTTGCCTTATATTGTTCCAGATACCGGTTCATCGACACTCACCTGCCTCTTTTAATTTCTCAATCACATCCATTCCAGCCCTGAATGCCCTGCGGTTCAGTTCAATCAGCTCCGGTTTCCTGCCCAGCTTATGCATGGCAATCTCCTCTGCCTTGTCTGCGGGAATGGTGTTGGTCAGTGCCATATACGCTGCGAACATAATGACATTGGCCACCTTCCGGTTTCCCAGCTCGTAAGCCATATTGTCGATATCCACCTTTACTATCTGTATATCATCACGGCTCAAACCGGATGTGTCCACAATGGAGCTGTTTACCAGCAGCGTTCCGCCCGGCCTGAGCCTGGGAAGGAAATCCACCATTGAGGGCTGATTCAGGGCGCACAGCACATCCAGTTTGTTGGAAGTAGGGGAACCAATCATCCTGTCAGACTGAATCACAGTGCAGTTCGCGGTTCCTCCCCTTTGCTCCGCCCCATAGGATGGGAAAAAGGTAGCGTAAAGCCCCTGTTCCATGGCACACTCACCAATCAGTTTTCCTATCATCATAACACCCTGGCCGCCAAAGCCCGCTATCATTAATCGGTTAATCATTCTGCCGCCTCCTCTTCGCTGTCCTTATAAATACCCAACGGAAATTCCTTCATAACCTTCTCCTGAAGCATCTTTACGCTTTCAAGCGGTGACAGTCCCCAGTTGGTGGGACAGTTGCTTAACATCTCCACAAAGGAAAATCCCTTGTTGTTCATCTGGTTTTGGAATGCCTTGCGCAGGGCCTCTTTGGCCTTTCGTATATTGGCCGGCGTATCCAGGGCAAAACGTCCTGAGTACACTACGCCCCTTAAGGCCGCTATCATTTCTGCCATATGCATGGGATATCCTGTCAAATCCGCCCTTCGTCCCTCCACACAGGTGGTGGTCTTTTGTCCAATCAGGGTAGTGGGCGACATCTGGCCTCCTGTCATTCCGTAATTACAGTTGTTCACATAGAACACACAGATATTCTCTCCCCGGTTGGCAGCATGCATCACCTCCGCAAATCCGATGGAGCTTAAGTCTCCGTCTCCCTGATATGTAAATACGATGCTGTCCGGATTACAGCGTTTTAATCCGGTGGCATAGGCAGGAGCACGGCCGTGGAGCGCGCATCCCTGATCGATTTTAATGCATGGTGAACTGTTATTGGCACATCCAATGGGCTGTACAACCACTGCCCGGTCCGCAATGCCCAGTTCATCAATCACCTGCATACATAGCTTGATGAACGTACTGTGCATGCAGCCGGGACAGAATTTATTATTTGTTATATCAAGGCTTTCAGGTCTGCTGTATACTTTTTCCATTGATTCTACTCTCCTTTCACAAGACGGATAGCCCGCTCTGCCACATCATCCGCATCCACGATGACACCGCCGGTCGTCAGACACGTGTAAACAGGCAGACGGCCGCCCACTGCCAGCTCCACATCCTGAGCCATGAGCGCGGGAATGGCCATCTCCACATCCAGGATAAACCTGGCCTTATCCGCTATTTTTCTGTAGGCGTCCGACGGGAACGGATTGGTGGTAATGGGGCGTATGAGACCAGCCCTGTACCCTGCCTCCCGGAGCTCATCCACGCAGGTATGGCAGATACGGCCGCAGGAACCGTATGCAGTGAGAATAAATTCGGCATCCTCTGTCATGTACTCCTCCACCATGACCTCATCCTTTTTCCAACCCTCATAGATTTCAGCCCACTCCAGTGCCTTTTTCATCTGCTGTTCCTCCACAAAGGAGGCATTCAGCACAATATTGGGCCGGCCGCCATGGTATCCCTTGCCCACTACAGCCCATTCCGGGGTCCTGGGCGGTTCTTTTGCCTCCGGCAGCGTCACGGCCTCCATCAGTCCGCCCACTAAGCTGTCTGCAAAGACAAACACCGGCATACGGTATTTCTGTGTCACATCAAAAGCCTTTGTTACCAGGTCCACTGCTTCCTGGATGGTAGCTGGCGCATAGTTAATAGTCTGATAACCGCCATGGCCCGATGCGCGGTTAATCTGGAAATAATCGGACTGGGCCGGCTTCATAACCCCGGTTCCGGGGCCGGCTCTCATGATGTCCACAATCACCGACGGCACCCTGGCAGCTGCCAGGGATGAGATTCCCTCTGCCATCAGGCTGATTCCCGGTCCGGATGTAGAGGTCATGGCAAGAGTTCCTCCTGCCGCTGCCCCGTAAACCATATTGATGGAGGCCACTTCGCTTTCTCCCTGTACAAATATCCCCCCTGCTTTTGGCAGTGCCCGTGACAGATACTCAGGCACCTCACTCTGAGGCGTAATGGGATAACCGGCGTAAAACCGGCATCCGGCTCTGACCGCTGCTTCCGCAATGGCTTCATTGCCTTTCATAAATTTTCTTTCCATCACTGTTCTTCCTTTCATACGTTCTTATGGTTGTTCTTACTTCAAATATGAGTTCATCATTTAAACACTTCAATGACACAGTCAGGACATACCTGGGCGCACATACAGCACGCGATGCATGCTTCCGGATGGGCGTCCACTACATACCGGTAGCCCTTTTTATTGATTTCCCCTCCGATCTCCAGGACCTTCTTCGGACATACGCTTACGCATAATTCGCAGCTTTTGCAGCTTTCCCTGCTGATTTCAAGTTTTGCCATAATCACACTTCCTCTCCTAATTTTAATTATGATTCATATGGGGACCTTCCTATAGACCGCCACATTGAACGCTTCATTCAGACATATAATTTGTCTACAAACGTATTAAGTTCCAGTATCGGAAGTCCGGTAAGTTTTCTTACTTCCCCAAAAAACCGTTCCGAGACAGCCAGCCCGTGTAGCTTTAAGCCGGCCTTACCCAGCTCTGCCTCCAGATGCCTGGCATATTCCATAATCAGTTCAGGCGTCGTATACTCTCCCATAAACGGATTTGCGATGAACTTCAGACCTTCTGCCGGTATCCTGGCTGAGATAAGGATTGCGCTCAGGCTCTCCAGGATGTCCTCCTTACTTCCTGAAAAAGCGCGGCAGGGATTGATTACATAGTAATAACTGGTATTTTTCTCAGCCATCAGGCCCGCAAACTGTCCCAGCATGGCTGCGCCCACAGCGTTTCCTCCTGCATCAAACACACAGCATATGCTGTCGTCCTTAAGCAAAGAAGTGACTCCCTGGGGCATCAGAGGCGAATCCCACAGTTCCGGGTTGACCGCCATATGTACGTGCCCCTTTTCCAATAGGGAGGAAAAATCCCTGGCCCGAAACATACATTTTGTCTGGTCCATATCAATCAGACACACTGGTATGGGCATGTCTTCCGCCAGACGCAGGGCCAGATTTGCAGCAATCTCCGTCTTTCCGCTTCCCGCTTCCCCAATCAATACAAAGTTATGTGTACTCATTTACCTTTCTCCATTATTTCGTTTTCATATCAGTTCATTCACAGGTCTGGCCTGTCTGTTCCAAGGCAGGCCCTGTTTTACGTTTGCGAAACTGATTGTAGCATAGCGTTTTGCAAATAGCAAGTAATTTTTGATAATTTTTACTAATTATTTCTGATATTTTTATGCATATTATCTAATAAATCGGTTATGTCGCAAAATAATCTTTGATATGTTTTAAAAATATCCACAAAATATACATGATATATACATGTTTTATGCATCAATTGTACAAAATATCATTGACTTATTTCACTCCAGGGACTACTATATTCACAGGGTGTTTTACGTTTGCACCGTTGCATCCAAACATACCAATAAAATGAGTTAGGGAGAGGTTTTCATGAAATCTGTAAATACAAGAAAATATTGTTTGAGCATTCTGTGCATATTGATTGGCCTTGTGATTGGCCTGATTCGGCCGCCCGGAGAATTGACCGTGGAAAGCATGCGGTACCTGGGTATTTTTATGACCGCTGTCCTTCTGCTGATTCTGCAGCTGTACCCGGCGCCTCTGGTTGCCTTATTTGCCTGCATAGCATTTGTTGCATTCCATGTCTGTACGTTTCCGGAAGCATTTTCTGCCTGGAGCGGCGACACCATGTGGACGGTCATCCTGATGATGATTTTTGCCACCGGCATTGCCAAGACAGGTCTTATTGACCGGATTGCATACAATATCATCAAGTTTTTCCCAGCCACCTATACGGGCATGGTAGTAGCCATCATGGCCACCTCCACAATTTTGTCGCCCATTGTACCTAATTCCTATTCCAAATGCGCGGTTCTGGGACCGTTTGCCGCATCTGTTGCAAAGGCTAATAACATCAAAAAGGGAAGCAGGGCTGCCGCAGGACTGTTCTGTGCATTCTTTGTTCCGGCCGCCATCCATACCATGGCCTTTCTAACAGGCAGCGCCATGACCTTTGTGCTGATTGGTATGATGGGTGATGGGTATGCCTTCAGCTGGACAGAATGGTTTGTATGCTGCTCCCCATGGTTTATTGTAAACCTGGTATTGACATTCCTCTTTATACAGGTCTACTATAAGCCGAAAGAAAAGCTGAACATTTCAAAGGAACTGATACACCAGAAAATAGCGGAATTAAAGCCCATGAGCAGTGATGAGAAGGCTGCGGCCGGCATCCTCGCTGTCTCCATCCTGCTCTGGATTACCGGATCCTATACAGGACTTAAGGCCTACACGGTTGCGGCCCTTGCCTTCTGCGCCATGTTTCTTAAAGGAATATTTACCATGAAGGACTTTCAGGACATGGTACCCTGGGGCGGTCTGATTACTCTGGTAGCCTCCCTGCTTTCCATTTCCGCCCTGCTCAATGTAGTGGGAGTCAACAACTGGCTGGCCAGCGTGGCGGCTCCTGTCATTATCCGATTCATACCAAACGTGTATGTATTTATCATCCTTTTGTGTATCAGCACCTACCTGCTGCGATACCTGGAGTGTACCGGATTGGCCACCCTTGCCATCATCGCTGCCATATTCCTTCCCATAGGAGCTCCTTTGGGAATCCATCCCTTCATCACCCTGTTTGCGGATTACCTTGCCATGCTGGTATGGAATCTTTCCTTCCACAATCCCTATTACCTTCAGGCCGAGGCAGTGGTGGACGGTCTGATTACCCATAAAAATGTAGTCTCCATGTCCCATGCCTATATGGTCATACATATACTAGGGCTGCTGGCCAGCGTTCCCCTCTGGAGATATTTGGGAATGTGCTGATGGATAACTCCCGGCCAAAGTTATGGCAGAGCGGCGCACCGTTCATTTATTAATGATTGTATTTTTAAGTACATCCCTATATAATTGTTACTATCACCGGTCTCAGACCGTATCGGGGGAATTGTACCATGACAGACATAACCAATACTGCGGGAAATGATTTGAAGAATTATGCTTACACCATACTGAAAGAACGGTTGATTAACTGTACCTACGCACCAGGAAGCATTCTGAATGAAGCCCATCTCACTTCAGAGATGAAGCTCAGCCGCACACCTGTGCGTGAAGCTGTCAGCCGTCTGGAGACAGAGGGATTTGTGAAAGTGATTCCCAAAAAGGGAATTCATGTTACGGATATCCTCTTAAGCGACGTGCTTCAGATTTTCCAGATTCGGACGGAATTTGAGCCCACTATACTGAGGCTGTCCGCGTCACGTCTTCCAAAGGATGAACTTTTATACTTTATACAGCGTTTTGAGAACCCGGATCCGGACGACACCGTCATGGATCGGATCCGGTTAGACACTGCGATGCATCTGTTCATCATCGAACACTGCGGAAACCGCTACATGGTGGACATCATGCACCGGGTCTATGATATCAGCAGCCGGATTATATTTTTCATCCACCAGAATCATGCAGCCGTACACGATGACAGCGGGGAGAACCTGGAAATTCTCAGGCTTCTGCTGGACCGCGACCTGGAGACTGCCACCGAGAAAATGCGTGTCCACATGGAGCACTGCCGGATGGCTGCCCTGAATTACTTTTACACGGTTCCGGACGGAGAAGCTCCGGTTAAGACTTACCGGGATAAACTGTACAAAAAACAGGAAACGGCTCCGCATCCGTATAGATAAAAAAAATAGCCGGCTGTTTCCTTATAGAAAAAATAAATGCCGGGCCTGCAAAGGGGCAAAAGCGTTTGCATACATTTTCAAACCTGCTATAATTAGAGTCATGTGATGATAATTTCAAAGCACACTTCCGGGAATAGGAAGAATCAGATACATGTTTAAGGAGGATACGAACTATGAAATTAGATGAACGCGGAAAACAGTGCCCTAAGCCTGTCATTGACACTAAGAAAGCGTTGGAATCCTGCAATCCGGGGGAGACGGTTGAGGTATTGGTAGACAATGAGATTGCGGTCCAGAACCTGAGCAAGATGGCTGCCAGCAAAGGCCTTTCAGCTGTTTCCGAGAAAATAAGCGACAATGAATTTTCCGTAAAAATACCAGTTGGCCAGGGAGTAACCCCTGCTTCCGGAGCGCCGGATGATTCGGATGAGGAACCGGCGGCCGGCCGGCCTGACAGCCGCAAAAAGGGCATGGCAGTGGTTCTGTCCTCCAACCTTATGGGCCACGGTGACCCTGAACTTGGAAAGGCTCTCATGAAAGGGTTTGTCTACGCCCTTACACAGCAGGATGTCCTGCCGGAAACCATTCTTCTGTATAACAGCGGCGCCTATCTTTCCTGCGAAGGCTCTGATAACCTGGAGGATTTAAAATCCATGGAATCCCAGGGCGTGGAGATTCTCACCTGCGGAACCTGCCTGAATTTCTATGGATTGAGCGAGAAGCTTCAGGTCGGCAGCGTCACCAATATGTATGAGATTGTGGAACGCATGACAGCCGCCAAACTTTTGGTGCGTCCTTAAGCTTTCCTGACAGCCGGACTGACAAAAAAATTATAATACCGCAAAAGGACCCCTACATCTCATTTCAGGGTCCTTTTTCATATGCTTACCTGCTCAGACCTGATTCATACCTGTTCAAGGCATCCTCAGACATCAGCCAGGATTCCGGTCACACTCAGCCAACTCCGATAAATATTGTCCTTAAACACCGCCCCATCCCTGATGAGCGGCAGATTGCATATACACCTCCCGCCTGCTGTCCGGGACTCCGTTCCATCTCTCATTGCACCTCTCATTCCGGCTTTCATCCCAGCTTTGATTCCGGCTTTCCATCCCCCGTTCATCCCATCCTCCTCCATTCTCAGATATCCTGTCTCCAGGTCCTGCTCCGACACACACAGGCATTTTACATTATCCGCAAATAATTCCGGATGCATAAGATAAGCCGCTGCCGTCACATCCCAGTTATAGAAACCGTGAATGCCGTAGCCCTCATCATTATATCTGAACCAATCATCTGTTTTTTCCATAATATACGCTGCCGCCCTGTTTTCCTTTTCTGAGAACCGTTCCCTGTATTCCTGTTTTGTAAACAAAACTTTAAGGCAGTTGTTGCCTGTTATCACGGAAATATTCCGGCCCTTTGTGAGGACGGTCCTGGCAGCCGGCGGGTCACAGGAAAAATTCAGTTCCTCCATCACCTTCTTTTCAAATACAAGGGGGCTTGTGATTCCGCCCATTAAGACAATTTCTTTTACCTTTTCAAAGAAATGACTGTCCCTCTCATATGCGCCTTTCAGGTTTGTCAGGGAACCCGTGGCAAGAATCGACAGTTCCCCCGGATGGCGGTCCGCCATTTCCGCCAGAAAGACGGCAGCCTCGCTCTGGTAACAGCCCCTCTTCTCCCCGCCTCTTTTTACAGGAATATCCCTGCGCCCCAATTCTTCCAGCATCCGCAGATTCACTGCCTGCACCACATCCAGGCTGCTGTTTCCATAGGTGGACGTAATCCCCAGAAGTTGGGCCTCCCTGCTTCCCAGCAAATACATCAGAGCCAGCCCGTCATCCACATCGCAGTCCTTTACTCCAAAGGTATTGTCACAGTCAAATATGATTTTCTTCATCTGCATCTTCTCCCGTCCATGTTTTTCCGGCACAGTCCCCGCCTGGACACAATCCCCGCCTGGGCACAGTCTCCTCCACAGAACAGAACCCGCCACCACATACCGTTTCCGGCCCCATATCCCTCATTTCATATCATGCCTGAACAGCACGGCCCCTTCCGTTTTCACGGCCAGTCCGGCCTTCATACCTGCCCGTAATTTTACCGGCCAGCCGGGGCCTTCCATTCTCTGGCACAGGATGCTTCCGCCGGGAGCCATTTTCTCAGGCACCCTCACCCTTATCTCTGTCATCTCCCCCATGAAGGTAACTTCCTCCACCGTATAATCACCCTCCTCTTTCAGCTGCACTGAGTTCGGACGAATCATGGCGTCATAGACCCCATCTGGCAAATCCGTTCTTTTTTCAAACAAAGAGCTGACAAACCGGCCTCCTGCCACTGACCCGGAAATATAATTTACCTTTCCAAAGTACTCTGCCACCTTTTTTGTTCCCGGATGGCAGAACATCTGCTCCGGAGTTCCGTACTGAAGAATCTTCCCATCTTCCATCAATGCTATGCGGTCGGACAAGCGAAGGGCCTCAGCCTTATCGTGAGTGACGAGAATAGTTGTGATTTTCCACGCCTCATGAAGTTTTCTTACCAGCCGCGCCATCTCTGTCCTCAGCCCCTCGTCCAGGCCGGAAAAGGGTTCGTCCAGAAGCAGCACCCTGGGTTCTGCTGCCAAAGCCCTGGCCAGGGCTACTCTCTGCATCTGGCCCCCTGACATCTCCTTCATCCTTCTCTTCTCAAATCCGGGAAGCTGAACCGCCCGCAGCAGTGCCTCCACCCGTTCCTTCTGCTCTTTTTTCGGCACCTTTCTGAGTTCCATGGGAAAGGCAATGTTTTTCTCCGCTGTCATATGGGGAAACAGCCGCAAATCCTGAAACACGATTACCGTTCCCCTCTCTTTTGGCTGCTGTTCCATCACAGATGCTCCCTGTATCCGTATATCCCCGCTCTCCTGCTCCAAAAGACCTGATATGCATTTTAACAGAGTGGTCTTTCCGCAGCCGGATTTTCCCAAGAGGGACACAAACTCTCCCTCCTGTATTTCCAGGTCGATTCCATGCAGTATCTTCTTTTTCTGAAGGGATACCCTCAGATTTTCTATGTTAAGACTCATAATATCCTCCAACCATCTGTCCGGTCCAATACCCCGCAATCCGTTCAAACACAGCAAATACCAGCAGAGTGATGCCCATGAACAAAATGCTGTAAACGCAGGCAATATTCCGGCTGCCGCTCTGTAAATAGGGAACCATTACAACCGCAAAGGTCTTTACCCTGCCGCCTCCAAGAAGCAGTGTCAGAAAATACTGGCTGAAGGATACAATGTAGGACATGCTGACTGCCGACAATATCACCGGAACCAGCATTGGCAGTGTGGTCCTTCTGAATGCCTGAAAGGAACCCGCCCCCAGCACCCTGGCCTGCTCCTCCAGCCCAATACCCACTGCCCGGGTGCCGTCCATAATAAGGCGCACCGCGTAGGGCAGGGAATAAATCAGGTGTGCCAGAATGACCCCCGCCACTGTATTGTTAAGTCCCAACCGGATAAACGTAATCTGTATCCCCATGGCAAACACAGTTCCAGGTACCATGAGAGGAAGGACGGTAAGAAATGACATCAAATCCTTCCCCCTGAACCGGTACAGGACAAGGGCCCTGGATGTCAGTATCCCGATGACGGCCGCCAGGACGGCCACCACAGAAGAAATCATGACGCTGGATGCCATGAGTGAGACCAGTTCTCCCTTTCTTCTGACAATTTCCATGACGGCCCGGTCCGAGAGCACCTGGGGAAACAGAGCTGGCCAGGCCCACCGTTCCGTAAATACCCATACAACCAGACTGGCCGCGGGAATCAGAATGGATGCACACAGCAGGGCCAGAATCATATTTGTGATAAACGATTTTCTCTTCTTCATCTCTGTCCGCTCCATCTTCTACTGCTCTGTCAGTGCCTTCATATTTTTACGCATGATGAAATAATAAATCCAGGCGCTGAGCACGGAGAGAACGATAATGATTCCATTTAACGCCATGGAATAGGGCCGGTTTCTCAAATCCGGATGGATATACTGCTGGTATGCCAGCACCGGAAGGGCTTTTGGGGAGGTTGCGCCCAGGAGAAAGGGAAGCTCATAGGCGCCCAGGGCAAATACAAATATAATCAGGAACCCGCTGATTACCGCATCCTTACAAAGCGGCAGGGTGATTTTACAAAAAGCAGTCCACCGGCCCGCCCCCAGGTTTATGGCTGCTTCCCCCAGTTTCTCATTGATATTTGCCATCAGAGCAATAACAAAATAAATTATAAAGGGAATCTCCTTCCACAGATATGCCAGAATGACTCCCACACCCTTTGTATCATAAATGAGCATGGGAAACTGCTGCTGTTCCTGTAATAATCCAAGGGCGTAACCCATTCTGGCCAGCAGACCATTCTGTGAAAAGATGTTGACCATAAAAATAGCCACTACCACATGGGGAACAATGATGGGCAGCTGTATCACCCGCATCATGGGCCCCTTTGTCTTTTTGTGCATCACACATACCGCACTTAAACCCACGCCTGCCGCAGTGGCAACACCCGCAGACAGAAATGCCACCTTAAGGCTGTACAGCACGGACTTTAACATTTCCGGCCTGGCCAGCACTTCCCGGTAGTATTTTAAGGTTGGTTCCCTCAATCCAAAAGCTGGAATCACCCCAAGACTTTGGGTAATTCCAGTTGTCAATCCTATGATAAAAAACAGGGTTACTATGATTTGGGGAACCAGAAGTAAATACGGAATCAGATTTCTTCTCATTTTTTTCCTTCTCATATCTTTCCCGCCACTCCGTTCCCACCCATTCTGTTCCCTCTCCATCCGTCCTCTCTTATGCTGTTCCCTTGCATTACGTTCCCTTCCACTCCGATTCCACCCATCCGATTCTCCCCCGTTATTTACCCACTACTTCCTCAGCCCAGATTTCCTCGATAATGGGAACCAGCTGTGCAGGCATTTCGGGAAGGCGTTTAGAGAGAAGTTCATCCTGGGGGATTGTACCTTTGCCCAGATCCACCCTGTCAAAGGCCGCTTTCTGCTCACCGGACAGCTTTTCGTTGTCCAGAACCGGAATGACCCTCAGCTTTTCATAGCGGTCTGCCTGGATCTCCGGCGATATCATCTCGTTAATTGCCACCATGGCCCCGGCCTTATTGCCGGAATTAGCCGCAATTGCCATAAAATTGGTATTACCGATGGTTCCCTTTTCAAACTGAAAGGCTGCCGTGGTATCCGTGTATTTGCCGTCCTCAATGTTCAGAGCCACATCATAGGCTCCGTATGTCATGCTCATCACCAGTTCCCCGTCCGCAAACATGTTGTCCGCGGTAGTGGAGGAATCCGGGAAGGCAGCGCCCTGATTCCAAAGGTACGGATTCAGCTCCCTTAAGTACTCCATGGCCGGCGCCACTGCCGCCCGGACAGTTTCCTTATCAGCCGCCATATCCATAAACTGCTCGCTGCCGCAGATTTCATAGATAATATTTCTCACAAACGCGCTGCCCGTAAAATCAGGAAGCGCGGGATATGTCACCTTGCCCGGATTTTTTTCCACGAATTCCTTCAGCTCTCCGGCGCTCTCTGGCACATCCGGTGTCACTGCCAGGTCTGCCACCATGACCAGCTGGGCCTTTCCGTAGGGCGCCTCATACCCTTCGATGGGATAAGCAAAGTCCATGGTCACGTCCTCGCTTTCCCCATCCACATAGTCACTAAAATTTGGAAGCTTGTCTGTAAAGGGGCCGTACAGCATATTGTTTTCCTTTGCCGACCTAAAGTTCTCCCCGTTAATCCAAATCATATCAATACTTCCGTCCTTCTCTCCCGCCTGAATCTCCCCGGTGAGCTGGCTTAAAACCTGGTCGATATCCATGGGGACACGTTCCATTGTGATATCGTATTTTTCCTTCATGACCCGCGCAAATTCATCGTCCAGCCACCGGTTCAGTTTTTCATCCCCGCCCCAGCCGTAGAAGGTGACCGTTGTTCCCTTTGCCTCCTCCTTCATCTGGTCAAAGGTCATATTCTCCAGTCCGGACCGGCGGCTGTCTGTATCCCCGGCCTGGCTGCTTCCGGTATCCCCTGCCTGGCGGCCTCCGGAATCCTCAGCCTGACTGCTTCCGGCGTCCTGTGTCTGTCCGCTGCCCGAACACGCTCCAAGGGACAACGTCATTGCGGCAGCCAATACCGCTGCCGTGATTCTTTTCTTCATACTTTCTCCTCCGCTGTTTTCCTTAAAAATAATAACCCTGTCTGATGATTTTATGATTCCCCCTGCCGTAATCTTATGCAGTACGGACAGGAGAAATCACATCACCGGAAGGGTTATCCTATTCTGTCACAAATGCAGCCTGGATATCCTTATCCTTTGCGCCATTTTCAATGATGAACAGATTATCAACATCGAATCCGGCATCCTTCATAACGGAAATACCAGTTTTAGCACACTTGTTGCCGCTGTAGCAAAGCAGGTATACAGGTTTGGACGGGTCCATCTCCTCCTTTGCCATCTTGTACATGGCAGTCTGTGCGGCCGGGTCCTCGATTTCCTTTAGGGAGCTCTGGATGGATCCCTTTAAATGGCCTTTTGCATATGTATCATTGTCTCGGACATCCAGGATTTGAATATCGCTTCCTCCCACTGCCTTTAAGGCATCTGCCGCCGCAACCGTCTTCCAGTCAATATCCTCGTCGGCACGGTTGGTGGTAAGGGCGCCTTTCTCAGACTCCAGGGCTTTGGCACCGCCTTCCACAGTATAAATCAGGGAACCGTCAATGCCGGCCTCCTTAAGGACACCGGTTGCCTTCTCAGCGCCTCTCTTGCCGCTGTTGCAGATGATATAGATTTTCTGTCCGTCACTTAAGTTCTCCTTTGCATATGTACCCATGGCCTCTGCCAGGGAGTCATCCTCCAGCGGGAAAATAGGGCACCACATGGAATCAGCCACTCTTCCCTTAACATAGTTATCCCATTCCCTTACATCCAGCACATGGGCACTCTTATCTTTTGCCGCCGCCACAGCCTCCTTTGGGGATACATACTGATAACTGCCATCTGACTGTGCTGCCGCTGCCGTCTCACTTGCTGCCCCATCCGCTCCTGTTGTATCTGCGGCCGTGGTATCCTCTACTGTGGAGTCTGCGGCTGCGGTGTCTGCGGCTGCGGTATCTGCCGCCGTACTCTCAGCCGTTTCCTGGGCTGTTTTTTCATTTCCTGCTTTCTGGCCGCATCCGGCCGCCACTGTCATGGACAGCGCCATCATAATTCCTAATGTTACGAATTTCTTTTTCATTTCTTCCTCCTTGTTTTTCTATATATATTTTCCTTACCATGACAACAAAGGCAGATAAGGCAAATAATATCATTAGGCCGGTGACAAAGAACCTGGCGCCGCCGGTCAGCATTCCTCCCACATAGGAATATACAATGGTTGCCGGAAGCTGTCCGATTCCCGTGGCCATAAAAAATGACAGAAAGGGCATGGATGTAAGCCCTGCCCCGTAACTCACAATGTCAAAGGACACAAAAGGCAGAAGCCTGCAAATCAGTATTGTATTTTTGCCGTATCTGTCAAAAAAAGTGTCTATCTGTTTAAGCCCCGCCTTGCTGGTCAGCTTTTCCGCCGCATCCCTTCCCAGTATCCTTGCTATGTAAAAGCAAAGAGCCGCGCCTGCCATGGCACTGGACCAGGACAGGATTGCCCCCTGCCACCACCCAAAGAGATTTGCGTTGGCAAAGGTGATGAGGAAGGCCGGAAGAGGCGCCATGACAGACTGCAGCACCATCAGTCCAAAGGATACCGCCGCAGCATAGCTTCCGTAGGAAGCCACAAATTCCCTGACCCCCCCAAAGTCTCCGGTGGCAAACATGGTCACGATTTTGTTCATCATATTTTTTACAGATGGTATGCACATATAGCTCAGTATGGACGCGGCTATGCATGCGGCCACCACGGTTTTCCATATCCATTTACTCTGTTTTTTCTCCATTTATATTCCTTTCCTACAGCCTGTCCATTTTCTCTAAAAATCCCATGTCCAGATACTGCCCCAGCTTTTGGAATGTGGACTGGTTAAACAGCAGCTTGTCCGGCTGCTGGTACTGCACCCAGGCCATGGCGCACCAGGTAATGCCGCGCAGGCAGGTGATGGGAATATAGGCAAGGGTACGCTCCATCAGCCCCTTTGTGTCAAATCTGCCGTCCACCTTCTGGATATACAGATGAATGAAGTTCTCCATCTCCTCCGGAGTCAGAATCACATCTGTTTTCCAGAAGGTGGTGGTGGGCGCAAGAAAATGGCCCAGATCCTGGGCAGGTTCCCCATAGACAGGCTTCTCCCAGTCCACCAGGTAGTTTCCCTTTCCCTCTCCGTTGATGAGAAAATTGGTGGAATTAAGCTCCGTGTTGATACAGCATTCATAGCCTTTGAAGGCAGCTGCTTCCCGGCAGCGCTTCCAGCCCCGGTCCAGCATCTGTCTTATTTTCATTTTGATGTCCCGGTTCCCCAGGTCTGAATCCATGTATGTTCCGACCATGGCCTCGCATTCTGTCAGGATTGCCTCCAAGGGATCCCCCGGCCTAACCAGATGGCTGTGGTTTCCTACCCTGACACTGTGGATGTCCGCCAGACACTCTGCCCCAAAGGACAGCTCTGTCCTGTAATCCATGGCGTGACCCGGCAGGAATTCCATTACCATGATTCCATGCGGAATTTTCTCCAGACTCCCGTCCGCATAAAAAGGCCGCGGTGTCCTGCCCGACTGCCGCAGCAGCTTTAATGTTTCATATTCGTACTGTATCTGATGTTCCAAATGCATCTGGCTGCCGCAGTTTACGCGCAGCACCAGCTTTCTTCCGGTAACAGGATGGGTAAACAGGTAATTCCTGTTGTACTCCCCCTGGGCCAGCATACGGTATTCCTCCGTCACCTGGTCCGGCAGTCCCAGCGCGCTGCGGTACTGCTTCCAGGCCACATATTCCCTTAACCCGGCTATCCGTTCCATTTCATGTCACCTCACATCCCGGTACATCCGGTCAATCTGTTCAATGGGCACCTGATCCCGGTACATCTTACGCAGCCGGTTCATGTTCCACATCAGCTTAAGCTTGGGCAGGGTTCCTTTTGGGAAACGCCTGTCCGATGTGTAGATGCGCCGTCCTGTCATGCCCAGCTTTACTCCCCTCTCTTTAAGCGTCAGGGAAAACTGGTAATCCTCCATTACAGGAATCTCCGGGAACATGCCTGCATCAAAAAACAGGCTGCGGTCCACAAAGATGCCCTGGTCCCCAAACATGACCCTGCGGTCCTTAATCCGGTGGTTTGATATCACACGGCAGGTAAACATGAAGAAATTGGACGAATGAAAGGCAATTCCAAAGCATCCCGCGCTGTGGTCCTTCATCACCCTGCGTATCTCGGCCAGCGGACGGGGAGGCAGTTCACTGTCGCAGTGGAGGAAAAACAGGATGTCCCCATGGCTTTCCATGGCTCCCGTATTCATCTGCCTGGCCCGTCCCTTTTCCGAATGTATGACTTTAACCCAGGGGCGAATCCCTTCCATGGTCCTGTCCGTGCTGCCGCCGTCTACAAACAGTATTTCACATTTTCCCCTCAGCGGCTCCAGCTGGTCCTGCATCTGAACAATGGTCTTCTCCTCATTGTAAACAGGTACAATGATGGAAATGCGGCTGGTTTTGGCCAGATACCGTCCCGTGGACGTCTCCTGCAGCCTCTTATCCTCCCGCATTCTCTGCCGGTATCCCTGCAGATCCTGGTAAACGTCCATATCCCACAAGGTTTCGGTTAATCCCACCCTGCAGCCAGCCGTCTTAAGCCGGCACATGGTATCCCGAAGCACGGATCCCTGTCCATACCCTTCCACATCAAACACAGCCCGCTGCGGTTTCTTCATGCCCACCAGATAATACCCCCCATCCCTGGTAGGGCCCAGAACCACATCGTTTTGTCCAAGCAGGCCAAACGCCCGTTCCAGATACTCCGATCTCACTTCAGGTACATCGGTTCCCATGAGGATGCATGCGTCATACCCCCGGCCCAGAACCTCCCGGACGGCCTGATACATCCGTTCTCCCAGGCCGCTGCCTCTCTGGGAAATGTAATACTCCCCTCTGCCAAAAACCGGATATAAACGTTCTCTGCCCTCATCCGGTGTAAAGCATACAAAAAGCTTCCCCTCCACCTTTCCGCATTCCCTCTTTATATCTTCCAGGAAACAGGTGTGGAGACGGGCGCAGCCCTTGGCGCTGAGCGCGGGCATCATCCTGGTTTTTGTCTGCCCAGGTTCAGGGACCCTTGTAAAAATAATAATCGCACGTTTCATCTATAAGATTCTCTCCATTTTCCGTCTTGCCAAACCATCACCAAAACTTTGTAAGCATCCGGTTGACCATAGATTTCCCGATATCCGGCTTCTCATCACATCCCAGAATCTCAGGCAGCAGGTGCGTGACACCCCGGCAGCCGCCCCGCGTAAGATTTCCGGCGCAGGACGCACAGTAGGTAAATACAGTCCCGTGGCCCTGGTCCGCCACCCGGTCCGTCATCCCGCGGGCCAGTTCCGGCTCCCTGCCTCCCGCGCACCCTCCCAGGCCGCAGCACTGGACGCCATGCACAGTCTCAGGCATATTCCTTAGAAATGGAGACAGCCATTTCACCCACTGTTTTCTCTCCCTGTCAGGGCATGGAAGAAACAGCGCCCCGCTGCCTTCCAGCCGGCCCCCCATTCCCAGCCGGGATAATTTCTCATAAATGCTGATGACGTTTACCTCCAGCTTATCCTTCAGGAACTCATAACAGTTGGGACAGAGCATTACGGCCTCTTGGGCCCCTGCCTCACGAAGATTATCATTTATCCTCCGGGTGATTTCCACCTCATCCCTCTTTAGTCCAAGCTCTGCCACCGGTTTTCCGCAGCAGTCAAACAGGACTCCCATATCGTCCTTTTCTTCCAGCATACTGATTAGTTTCCTGGTGGTCTTTGGATAAAAGGAAGGAAAATTACACCCCGGGAACAGAATGCTTCTGCCGGACAGGCGCCGTTTATTGCGGTAAATGTAATTCCGCTTTTCCGCCAAAACCATGGCATACCCTTTTTCCGGGCATTTTCCCTGGTTTTCCTCCACCCTTTCCCGGCGCATTTCCAGGACGGCTGCCCTGCCGTCAATTCCCATCGGGCAAACCTGGGTGCAGGTTCCGCACAGAAAACAGTGATACGCCAATTCCTTAAGCTCTGCCGTGTCACCGATATCAAGGCCGTACTTACTTAAAAAAGAGCAGTTTTCCCGGCATATACGGCAGTGTATGCATTTATCGCTGTCTTTTATCCTGAATTTCCCGTTCATCCTCCAACCTTTCCTCTGATTCCTGCAGTACATACCGTTTCTTAAAGAAAACGCCCAGGCCAATGACAGCTGAAGCCAGCACAGCCGTGATGAAGAAATAAAGAACCCGGTTCTCCCTGTGAGGCCCGCGGTTCCCACTGTGTACATGGCTGTTCCGGGCAGCATGAATACGAAGGAATAGACAGAATAGGTCCAAAAGGGGATGTCCGTGACTCCATAGGCGAAATTCTGAAGATTATAGGGAAACAGCGGAACCAGCCTTGTAATCATCAAAACAAACAATTCATTATTTCCCGACTCGTCAAACAGCCATTTTTTCAGGTATTTATTCCTCATAACAACAGGCTTGATACTGTCCTTCAGGAAAAAACGCCCTGCCAGAAAGGCTGCCATGGCTCCCAGAGTAGCTGCCACGGTACAACAAACGGTTCCCAGCACCGGGCCGAACAGCAGGCCTGCCAGGATGGCAAATGTAACTCCCGGCAGCGTGAGCACCACACAGCCTATCACTGTAACTGCTGTGTACGCAAGAATCGCAGCCGCCATATGCTCCTGTGCCATCCTTCCCAGAAACTCCAGGATGTCCTTGCCTCCTGCCCGGGATGACCAATCGAATATATGGTTGCAGACCACTGCCGTCAGGATGAGCCCGGCAAATAATACCGGCTTTATATTCTGCATTTTATTCTGTTTTTTATTCTTTTTTTTATTCCAAATCCCGGTCCGGTCATCCATTCCTGCACCCCAACATTCCAATCCATGCTTTGGCACACTGTATCAGGCACACAGTCCCCAATATTGGGCTGATAAAATAATAAGCCCGAAACCCGTCTGTGGAATTCATCCATGTAAATACCGCATACCCGGATGTCAGAAGCACCATACCGGCGTTCACAGCCCACAGTGCTTTTGTCAGATTCCTTCTCCGGCACAGGAAACAGAGAAGAAGCATGGCGGTCAGGAGGACCATCACAAGCGCGGCCCCTTTTGCCAGCAGTTCCATGGGATATCTGGACTCCCATCCCCTGTTTTTATATACAACATACCGGGCCATTCCCATTTTTGTGCGGGTAAAGAACTGTACGGCCCAGGCCCCTGCCAGACACAGGACTTCCAGAATTGTCGCAGATATATATACCGCTTTCTTCATTATCATTTTCCCTTTTACATTTAATAAGCGTTGGCTCAATCAAGACGCAACGCTTATTTTTATCAATCATTATTTTTTAGCTTTGTCTGTGGACAGCTCACCTACCGTGGTAAACTGGCAGCTGCTTTCCGCAGGATCCCCCACCTGTACCGGAAGGGAATCATCCATCTGCCACTGGTACCACCCTCCGTCATACACGGTCATATTGGTCATTCCGTTTTCATAGCAAATCAGGAACGGAATAGTGGCCCTCCAGCCTGTGCCGCAGTAAAAGGACAGCTCATTGTCAAGGGAAGCGCCGGATTCCTCCAGATAGCCCTTCAATACATCCAGGCCTGCTGTGGTTCCGTCCTCGTTATGATAGGAACCGTCATCCGTATCATGTCCCCATACAGCACCTTCCGGTTCGCCCGCCCTGTCAATATATCCGTATCCGCTTGTTCTTCCCAGGAACTCGTCCCTGCTGCGGATGCTGACCAGCTTAAAGTTATCGTCTCCTGCCAGCTTTTCCTTTGCCTCGCCGATGGACAGGATGTATTCGGGATGCGCCGGGATATCCACGCCGAACTCCCTGTCAGAGGGCTGCGGGGTATTAACGGTTTTCTCTGTCTCGTATCCGCTCTTAAGCCATGCATCATAACCGCCGTCCAGGCATTTTACATTCTCCACCCCTGCCCATAAAAGGGTAAATGCCACACGGTCGTCCGCTGAATTCGTGCCCTTATCACTATAGCAGATAACCGTTGTATCTTTTGTGATTCCGTATTCATCCATCAGATCCTTTATCTCTTCCGGAGTCCGGATATTCCAGTACTCCTCCGATTCAATATCATCCGTATTCATATGGTAGGCGCCTTTGATGTGGCCTTCCTTATAAGCCGCCGCATCCTGGACCGTACCCCAGGCACATTCCAGAACCATATAATCCTCTGATTCTTCCTGATTCCCGTCCAGAACACTCTGAACCCAGTCCGGCGACACATAGACCTTCTTCTTTTCAACCGGAGCTGCCTTTACTGCAGATGCATCTGCGGCCGTCCCGCCTGCTTCTGACTTTGCCGCGGCGGTCTCAGCGGTCGTCTCAGATGCCTTGCCGGAAGCCGCGCCGGTATCAGACTCATCTGCAGCCCTTGACACATCTGTACCAGAGGAACATCCTGCTGCCAATAATGCGGCGGCGCAAATCGCAATGCCTAACCATCTTCTTTTCATAATCCTTCTCCACTCCCAAATTTATATTGATGTATCTGTTATGCTGCACATCTTATATTACCTTGATTATTATAAAAACACCTGCTTGTTTTGTCCAATCGGTGAAATATATGCGTTTATTGATATGTATCGTTTTTTTCTATATGAGGCTTCACGGATGTTGTTCTTCTATGATTCATTTCAAAAATTCCGCCCTATCCCGTACCAAAAAAATCCCCTGGTCCATACTACAAACCAGAGGATTACATCAACACAAATCATTACGGCATTTTTATATCAGCTCAAACAGTAAGATATACTCACAGTGAAACCTTATACCCGGAAGGCGCTTCCGCCTTCCGCACCTTCCCTTAAAGCGCCGTCCTCCCTCTGCATCCTTCTAAAAATACGGGCCAGCATAATGACAGAGGCAATGGAAAGCACCAGCTCCGCCACCAGCTGGGCATAGGAAAGACCGTACAGCGGGAACAGGCTGTTTAACAGGTACAGGGCCGGAATCTCCAGCACAATTTTACGCAGTATGGCAAAGCTCAGCGCTGCCTTACCCATGCCAACTGCCTGGAAAACCCCTACTGCCAGAAAATCCATGCACAGGAACGGAAGTCCCAGGCAGAACCCCCGGAGGAACCTTGTGCCGTAAGCCACAATCGCTTCATTGTCCATAAACGCCCTTGTAAGCACACCCGCCCCGGCAAAATACCCCAGGGATACCACCACCAGGAACGGCAGCAGGGTCTTGATGGTAAAGAATATGGTTTCCTTCATTCTCCTGTGGTTGCCGCTGGCATAGTTATAGCTGATAAGGGGCATGATTCCCTGGGAAAAGCCCATGGCGACCTGCAGGGGAACCATATTGATTTTCTGGGTGATGCCCATGGCCGCCACTGCCTGGGCGCCGTAGGAGGATGTAAAATTGTTCAGTATGGTCATGCCTGTCACATTCAGAAGATTCTGGATTGCCGCCGGTATGCCCACGCCGCACACTCCCAGCACAATGTACTTCTGAAAAGAAAACTTTTTTGGATTGATACAGACAAAGGTTGTTTTCCTCCTGACCCGCAGCAGCACAAAAAAGTAGACACAGGCAGCACAGTTGGAAAGAAACGTGGCAAGTCCGGCCCCTGCAGCTCCCATATCAAATCCCCACGGCAGAATAAAGATGGGGTCCAGAATAATATTCAGCAGACAGCCGCTCATGGTTCCGATGCTGGCATGAAGAGATGAGCCCTCAGATCGGACCATGTATGCCATTACCACATTCAGGATAGCCGGAGCAGCCCCCAAGAGCACTGTCCATCTCAGATATCCGGCCGTTGCATCCATTGTGTTGGCATCCGCTCCCAGAAGAATCAGAAGGGGATTCAGACCAACCGTGCACAAAACAGAAAAAAGAAGGCCGAAAAACAGGGCGCAGTAAAACCCGAACGCGCTGCTGCGCCGGACCGACTCATAATCCCGGCGCCCCAATGCCCGGCTCATCATGCTGGAGCTTCCCACGCCGAACAGGTTGTTGACCGCATTGAAGGCCAGGAGTACAGGCGCCGCCAGCGTCACCGCGGCATTCTGCACAGGGTTGTTCATCATTCCCACAAAGTATGTATCCGCCAGGTTGTAAATTACCATGACCAGCGAACTAAGGATAGTTGGTACTGCCAGCTGCATCACAGCCTTTGGCACCGGTGTCTGCTCAAATAAAATAGTCTTGTCATCCATCATATGTAAATTGCCTCCTTGCCCCGCGCAGGCAGACTGTGCAGGCTTCTTTTGATTCTACCACGGGAAGGATTACAAAACAAGCTCTTCATCTCCCTTCAAACCGGTCCTGGCAATGCGGTAAGACCGCCGCCTTCGCCCTCCGGGGAAATTTTCAACGCAAAATTCCAACGTAAAAGGCGGGTCCGGCCTCTGCCGGTACCCGCCCTCCTGTTTTATCGGTTAAGGGGGCGCCAATTCCGCCTTCCGTCTTCAAATCCCACTCTGTATCCGTCGTTAAAGCCTGCGCGGTAAGCTTGGCGCCTCTCGCCTGCACACGGGTCCCATACCGGCCACCAGTTATTATCCCAGTCATTCTGGTTGGAGCCCCAGCACCTGCAGCATCTGCAGCACCGGCAGCATCTGCAGTTGCCACCGCAGCCATTACCGCAGTTACCACCGCAGTTACCACCGCAGTTATTACCGCAATTACCGCAATTACCGCCACAATTACAACATCTACAACACCTACAGCAGCATCTATTACAACACATATCAAAACCTCCTCTAATAAATATGATTATGGTATATTGTATGGGACAGGTGGACAATGTGTTACTCTTTTCCGGGGCTTTTCCTTTTTGTGTACTTGCTATGTAAATATTTACAAACCCCTTTCAATGGACTATACTTATTTTGGAACATCGTGGGTAACATCTTATGAAACGGGGGAAGGGGTCGTGTCTGAAATCAAGGATAAGTATTCCGTGGGGGAAGCTGCCAGACTGAGCAATGTGAGCACAAAAACACTGCGGTATTACGATGAAATTCAGCTTATCATACCTGATATTGATGAGAACAATAATTACCGTTATTATACAAAAGACCAGATTCAGGATATTATCACCACAAAAAAATTAAAGAATGCAGGCCTGAAATTAAATGAAATCCGGGATTACCTGCAAAAAAACCAGAGACAGGATAAGGTCAAATTGCTCAACCGCAAGATTGAGGACTGCTCCAGGGAGCTTACGCGCCTGCGCAAAAGCATACTGCGCCTCAGTGATTTCCGCGACCGCCTGTCAGACCAGTTCTATGATAATCTGTCCTCCTCTGCCGGACAGGTGAAACGTGAAATCTATTCTCCCGGACTCATTGCCTTTTCCAATCATTACAGCAGCGCCTATGTCAGCAACCTCTTTCTGGAGTATGAAATAGAGCTGGAAAATTATATGGACACGCGCCACCTAGAGATTGCCGGTAAACTGACCGCATTCTTTTATGACCATTTCAGCCACCAGTTTTTTGATATTCCCACCCACTTTCAGATTTTTTATCCTATTAAAGAAACCCCGGTCAGAGACAGCCAGATCAAAGTCATGCCGGAATATCCGTGCCTCACCACCATACACCTTGGCAGCTATAAGGAAATCATGGAGGCCTACCACCGGACTCTGGCCTATGCAAAGAAAAACGGAGTCATATTGACAGGCCAGTCTTTTGAAAGCTATTTCATCGGACCCAATCTGATTAAAAACGCAGATGAGTTTGTCACGAAAATTCACATGGTCATCTGTCAAAATCCATAGCGCTTTGTTTCTCTGCAACCTTCCCCTTAAGAGGAAGGTTTTTCTTTTTCAATTCGGTTTTATTTCAAAATATTTCTTGACAATCCCTTATAGAGTATACCTTATAATGACATTAGTTAATTTTTAAACATATTATCAGATTATTAATCCATAAAGAAAGGAGCTTACTTAAATCATCAGCAGCGGATTAAGTACATAAATAATATGAAAAAAATAGGATTTATCGTAAATCCTGTGGCTGGTATCGGAGGAAAAGTAGGATTAAAGGGTTCGGACGGAACCCAGACCCTGAAAAAAGCCCTGGAGCTTGGCGCTGTTCCTGAAGCAGGCGCAAAGGCCCTGGGCACCATGAAGCTTTTAAAGCCAATGGAACAACAGCTGGAAATCCATACCTGCCCAGGCAATATGGGTGAGGACATCTGCAAACAGGCCGGGTTAAACTACCGCTTAGCTGAGGGGACCAAAGCCTGGAGCCAGTGCTCCCCCTCTTCCCGGAACACTACTCCGAAAGACACCATGGACGCTGCCGGGATGCTCTGCAATGAAGGAGTGGATTTGATTCTGTTTGCCGGCGGCGACGGAACCGCGCGCAACATCCTGGATGCAGTGGGAACCTCCATTCCGGTCCTGGGCATCCCGGCGGGATGTAAGATACATTCCGCAGTCTATGCCCGCACCCCCAGGGCAGCCGGCGAACTGATGGTCCGGTATGCAGAGGGCAGGGTCATGGAATACCGGGAAGCCGAGGTCATGGATATTGACGAAAATCTGTTCCGCCAGGGCATCTGCGACGCCAGGCTGTACGGATACCTGAAGGTCCCCAACGAAAAGAAATTTGTCCAGAACTTAAAAAGCGGCAGGGGCTGCTCAGAGGACGCGTCCATCCAGTCCATGTGCATGTACGTCAGCCGGCTCATAGAACAGGAGCCGGAATATCTCTACATTGTGGGAACCGGATCCACCACCGCCCGGCTGATGAATTATATGGGGAAGCCCAACACCCTGTTAGGGGTGGATCTCCTTTTCCGGGGCCAGGTCATAGGCTCAGACTGCACGGAGCAGGATATCCTGGCAGCGCTTAAAAAGTATCCCAGGGCAAAAATCATAGTCACTGTGATTGGAGGACAGGGATATATATTCGGCAGGGGAAACCAGCAGATCTCCGCCGAAGTCATACGCAGGGTGGGGACGAAAAACATCATGGTCATTGCCTCCAGGGACAAAATCTTTTCTCTGGGCGGAAACCCTCTTCTGATTGACACGGGCGACGAGGAGGTAAACCGCATGCTCACCGGTTATATTCCGGTCACCACCGGGTACAAGGACGTAATCATGGCAAACGTAATTTATTAAATCCACAAATAAAATCAAAAATCAGGAGGTAAGAAATGGACAGCAAAAAAACAGTATACCCCTACATCCCTAACTCCGCGCCGGATGTACAGGCTGAGATGATGGCTGAGGTGGGAATCAGTGATGTAATGGAGCTCTATGAAGAAATACCGGAGGCCATCCGTTACCAGGGAGCCTTAAATCTGCCGGAGGCCATTCCGGATGAACAGGGAATCAAACGCCATATCGAACGCATCCTGTCAAAAAACAAGAACTGCAATGAATTCTCCAACTTTATGGGAGCCGGCTGCGCCCAGCACTATGTCCCGGCGGTCTGCGATGAAATTGCATCCAGGGGAGAGCTTCTGACCACTTACGGAGCCGAGACATGGGCCGACCATGGAAAATACCAGATATTCTTTGAATACCAGAGCCTGATGGCAGAGCTGTTAGACATGTCCTTCCTGACCGTCCCATGCCACTGCGGCGGTCAGGCATCAGCCACAGGCCTTCGCATGGCCTGCCGTATTACCGGAAGGAACAAGGTCCTCCTTCCCCATACCATGAACCGTCAGAACCTGGCTCTGGTGCGCAATTACCTGAAAATGATAGAGCCGGACCAGGAAATTAAGATTGAACTGGTAGCCTGCCGAAGCGATACCGGAATGCTGGACCTGGAAGACCTTAAATCCAGGCTGGACCAGGATACGGCAGCTGTCTACATTGAAAATCCAACCTTTCTGGGTATCATCGAAACCCAGGGTGAGGAAATCGGGAAGCTGGCTAAGGCTGCGGGAGCCGAATTCATCGTGTATACGGACCCCATTTCACTGGGCGTACTGGAGGCTCCTGCCAACTACGGCGCTACCATCTGTGTGGGCGACCTTCACGGACTGGGCCTTCATCTGAACTTCGGCGGCGGCCAGGCAGGCTTTATTGCCAGCCATGACGATATGCGCTATATCACGGAATTCAAGGAGCTGGTGGACGGAATGGTGGAGACCACGGTACCCGGGGAACAGGGCTATTCGGTTGTGCTCATCGAGCGCACCCACTATGCCATGAGGGAAAACGGAAAAGAATTTACCGGAACCCAGAACAATCTGTGGACCGCGCCTGTGGCTGTTTACCTGTCCCTCATGGGCCCGAAAGGCATGGAGGAAATCGGCCATACCATCATGACCAACGCCAAATACGCGGCTAAAAAACTGGCTGGGATTCCCGGCGTCTCACTCCGGTTTCCATCTGTGTTCTTCAAGGAGTTTGTGGTGAATTTCGATAAAACCGGCAAAACAGTGGAGGAAATCAATCAGCAGCTGCTCTCCCGCCAGATTTTTGGCGGCGTGGACCTGTCCCGGGATTATCCTGAACTTGGTCAGAGCGCTCTGTACTGTGTAACCGAGACTGCAGACAAAGAATCCATAGACCGGCTGGCTGGTGCGTTACAGGCTATATTAAATTAAGGGAGGACATTAGAATATGAAACGAGATTACAGCAAACATTTACGCAGGTTCCATGAAGCAAAATGGGACGAAGAGCTGATTTTTGATTTGTCCGTTCCCGGACAGAGAGGTGTCAATGTAACAAAGCCAAGTCCCCGGATAACAGAAGAAGTGGGCGACGGCGCCGACGACATTCCTCCCTGCATGAGAAGAAAGACACCCCCGTTCCTGCCTGAGGTACACCAGGCCAGGGTCAACCGCCACTATCTGCGTCTGACCCAGGAAATCCTGGGAAACGACATTACCCCGGATCTGGGCGAAGGCACCTGTACCATCAAATACAGCCCCAAGGTGCAGGAGCATATTGCCAATACCCATCCCAACATCATCGACGTACACCCGCTGCAGGATGCATCCACCATCCAGGGCATCCTGGAAATATACAAAAAAACAGAAGAAATGATTTGTGAAATTTCCGGTATGGACGCTGCCTGCTGCCATATGGGCGGAGGCGCCGCTGCCTGCTTTGCCGGAGCCAGCGTGATTCGTGCCTACCATGAAGCAAAGGGCAATACCCAGAAGGATGAAATCATCACCACCATATTTTCACATCCCTGTGACGCAGGCGCCCCTGCCACCGCAGGTTACAAGGTGATCACCCTGATGAGCGACCCGGAGACAGGCATGCCCTCCCTGGAAGCCTTCCGGAGCGCCTTGTCAGAGCGCACTGCCGCCATCTTTATCACCAATCCGGAGGATACAGGCATCTTCAATCCCCAGATTAAGGAAATCGTGGATGCTGCCCACGAAGTGGGCGCCCTCTGCTACTATGACCAGGCCAATGTTAACGGCATCATGACCGTTACCCGGGCAAAGGAAATCGGAGCTGATTTAATCCACTACAATCTGCACAAAACCTTTTCCTCCCCTCACGGCGGCATGGGACCCGGCGTTGGCGCTCTCTGTGTCAGGGAACCGTTAAAGGCCTTTCTGCCCGTACCCCGGGTGGAATACGACGGCAAACAGTATTATATGGACTGCAATTGTCCTGAAAGCATCGGAAAGGTCCGCATGTTCATGGGAAATGCCAACGTAATCCTCCGCGTTTACATGTGGATCCGCCAGTTAGGAGCCGACGGCCTGCGGGAAGCCGCTGTGTGCGCTGTTCTCAACAATCAGTATATGATGAAAAAGGTGGGACAGATTAAAGGCGTTAAGATATTCTATGCCGAGGGGAAACGCCGGATTGAACAATGCCGTTACAGCTGGCAGCCCTTAAAAGAGGACACCGGCTTTGGAACCGTGGATGTGACCAAGCGTCTGGTGGATTTCGGCATGCAGCATTACTGGCAGTCCCACCATCCGTGGATTGTGCCTGAGCCATTTACGCTGGAACCTACGGAGTCATTTTCCAAGGATGATTTGGATGAATTCGCAGCCATCCTCAAGGAGATATCCAGGGAATGCTATGAGGAGCCGGAGACAATAAAAAGCGCTCCCCATAACGCTCCCATCCATAACACCCTGTTGGATGAAGTCATGGATTTTGATAAAATAGCAGTTACATACAGGCAGCTTCGCAAACGCATGGAAGCCGGCACAATCAGCAAGGATATTCTCGGCCAGTAGCAGGTAAAAGCAAATAAGAGGAGGGAACAAGAATGGAGCACAAAGATAACTATGACCGACTATTGCCCATGCCGGTAAAACTGGGTTTTGGTATTGCCAACTTAGGCGACACAGTCATCACTGAGTTTGTAGGAGCATTTTTCATCTTCTTTCTGACAAATATCGCAGGCGTGCGGCCTGCCCTGGCCGGTACCATTGTCTTTCTGGGAGTTATGTGGGATGCCATCAGCGACCCCATCATAGGAACCATGTCAGACCGGTGCACACTGGAAGCCGGGCGCAGACGTCCGTTCCTGCTGATATCCACCGTGCCCCTGATCCTGCTGACTACCATGATGTTCACAAAAGTGAACTTTTCAGCTAATTTAAAGTTTGTATATTTTGTTGTTGTGTCTGTGTTTTACTGGACCGCTTACACCCTGTTCAATATTCCCTACCTGTCACTGGGTTCTGAGCTGACCACCAACAACGATGAAAAGACCCGCGCTTCCTCCATACGCCAGGTATTCGGCACCTGCGGCCTGTTTTTTGCCAACGCCCTGCCCATGATACTGGTGAGCCTGTTTAAGGGCCAGGGAATCAGCGAGGAACGTGCCTGGACATTAGCAGCCCTCACACTGGGCGCCATAGCAGGTACTGCCATCTTTATCACATGGCGCGCCACCAGGGGATGGGAAATCAAATACCCGCCCCAGAGCAAGGATGAGCCCATTTTCAAAAGTCTGGGCAAGGTGCTGACGTATAAGCCTTACATTCTGGTGATTGTGGCCTCCTTCCTCTTCTATTTTGCATTCAACACCTGCAATGCCAGCGTTATTTACAATACCATCGTGGTGGTGGGCGCAACTGAGGCAGATACGGCTGTTGTGTATCTGGCAGGCACCATTGTGGGCGTTATCCTGTCCGTGCTTATCGGAAAGCTGGCTGTTGTGTTTGATAAAAAATGGGTCTTTATCACCTTCATGGCCATTGCAGGCTTTGCCCTGGTAATATTCAAATTTGTGGGCTTCCACAGCATCACGGACCAGGTTATCCAGTTCTGTATGGCGCACTTTGCCATTATAGGCTTCCTGGTGCTCAGCTATAACCTGCTCTATGACGTATGTGAGGTTTATGAGTTTAAGACAGGGGAGATGCTCACCGGGGTCATGATTTCCTACTTCTCATTTTTCATCAAGCTGGGCAAGGCAACTGCGCTCCAGGCAGTTGGAATCCTTCTGGACCTGGGCGGCTACGACGCGTCGCTCACCATACAGCCGGACAGCGCCAAAGCCGCTGTCACCAATATGGCTTCCATCATTCCCGGATGCCTGATGCTTCTGTGCGCGCTGGTTGTCTGCTTCTATCCCATAAACAGAGTCCGCTTCCGCGCCATGCAGAACGCCAGAAAACTTAAGGATGAGGGAAAAGCTTACTCAACAAGTGAATTCGACCGTATTCTGTAGTGTCTGACAGGTTTTGCAAAGATAAATCTCTAACCATAAGAAATTCTACCCATAAGAAATGGCAGAAAAAGGGACGGTAAGTATCCGTCCCTTTTTAGTATGTTCTATTCCCGGCCCTGCTTTACCTCCCCGGCCGCCTTTACCTCCCCGACTGCCTTCAATGCCGCAGGCTTCACCGCATCCCTCTTCGCCGCATCCCTCTTAACCGCAGCTCTTTTCACCGCCTCAGCCACTGCCTTAGCCACACGTTCATCAAACGCAGAAGGAATGATATACTCCTCCCCCAGTTCTTCACCGCTGACCAGGCCCGCAATCCCGTAAGCTGCCGCCAGCTTCATGCCGCAGGTGATGTCCCTGGCCCGGCAGTCCAGGGCTCCGCGGAATAATCCGGGAAATACAAGCACATTGTTAATCTGGTTGGGCCAGTCGCTCCTCCCGGTAGCCATGACGCGGGCTCCGGCTTCCTTTGCTTCCTCATACATAATTTCAGGCACCGGATTTGCCATGGCAAACACTATGGCATCTTTTTTCATGGTTCTTACCATGTCCTTTGATACCACGCCTGCTGCCGAGACACCGATAAAAACATCCGCGCCGGCAATGACGTCCTCAAGCCGCCCCTTTTCCTTCCTTATGTTGGTCATCAGGGAAAGCTTTTCTTTATGCCCATCCATCTTTTCGCGGCCGGGACACAGCGCCCCGTGCTCGTCGCAGACAATCAGGTCCTTGACCCCTGCGCCAAGCAGCATCTCAGTGATAGCCGTGCCGGCGCTTCCCGGCCCGTTTACAATGACCTTAATCCCATCCATCTGCTTTCCTGTCAGCTTGAGGGCATTGATCAGGGCGGCCGTGGCCACAATGGCGGTGCCGTGCTGGTCATCATGGAAAACAGGAATATCCAGCTCACGCTCCAGCCGCTGCTCAATTTCAAAACAGCGGGGCGCGCTTATATCCTCCAGATTGATGCCTCCGAATGTAGGGGCGATCCGCTTTACAGTCTCTATTATTTCCTCTGTGTCCCTGGTATCCAGACAGATGGGGACCGCGTCCACGCCGCCGAATTTTTTAAAGAGGACGGCTTTTCCCTCCATGACCGGCATGGCGGCCTCCGGGCCGATATCTCCCAGTCCCAGCACAGCGGTTCCGTCCGTCACCACGGCCACCAGGTTGCCTTTTGCCGTATAGGTGTATGCCTCGCTCTTGTCCTCTTTAATTTTCAGACAGGGGGCAGCCACCCCCGGTGTATATGCTGTGCTCAGCTCATCTCTTGTGGTTAAAGGAATCTTGCTTGCCATTTCCAGTTTGCCGTGATTTTCCCGGTGCATTTTTAAAGCCGCCTCTGCATAATCCATATCCCGTGCCTCCCCGCGTCATTTTGTTCCGTACTATTTTTCATCTATATTATTCTTCATCAGCAGCTCTTTACCCGATATCCCGGGCTCAGTCATCCGCACCGGATCCAGGATATGGTCCAGCTCCTCCTCATCCAGCAGTCCCTCCTGGAGAATTATGCTTCTCACGGACGTGCCGGTCTGAAGGGCCTTCTTGGAAATATCCGCCGCCTTCTCATATCCCACGTGGGGAGAAAGGGCCGTAATGACTCCAATGCTGTTTTCCACCAGGGAGCGGCATCTCTCCTCATTGGCCGTGATGCCGGATACGCAGTTGTCCACAAATGTCCTGACCGCATAGGCCAGGGTGTCGATGGACTGGAACATACAGTAGAAAATAATGGGCTCAAAGGCATTCAGCTCCAGCTGTCCGGCTTCCGCCGCCATGGTGATGGTCAGGTCATTTCCAATGATGTTAAAGGCAACCTGGTTTACCACCTCCGGTATGACGGGATTGACCTTGCCCGGCATGATGGAAGATCCGTTCTGCCTGACCGGAAGATTGATTTCATTAAAGCCTGCTTTTGGTCCTGAGGACATCAGTCTGAGGTCGTTGGCAATCTTGGACAGCGTCACCGCACAGGCCTTGATTGCGCCCGATACAGCCACAAAGGGATCCAGATTCTGGGTGGCGTCAATCAGGTCAAAGGCCTGCACAAACTCCATGTTGGACACCTCCGCAAGATTGGGAACGATTCTTCTCAGATAGGCTTCATCCGCATTGATTCCTGTCCCAATGGCAGTGCCGCCCATATTTAAGGTGCACATCTCCTCCATGGCCTTGTCCATACGGCGGATATCCCGCATGACAGCTACCGAGTACGCCTTGAATTCCTGCCCCAGACGGATGGGCACAGCGTCCTGCATCTGGGTGCGCCCCATCTTGATCACATGGTCAAATTCCTCCGCCTTATGGCTAAACTCCCTGTGAAGGCGCATAAGCTCTGATTTCAGGTTTTTTAACAGCCGCAGGGAAGTCATCTTGCCGGCCGTGGGAATCACATCATTGGTGGACTGTCCGCAGTTCACATGGTCGTTGGGGCTGACTATAAAGTAGTCACCCTTCTGGCCGCCCAGAATCTCGATGGCGCGGTTGGCAATCACCTCGTTGGCATTCATGTTCAGGGATGTGCCAGCCCCGCCCTGAATGGGGTCAACAATAAAGTCCTCATGGAACCTGCCTTCCAGAATCTCGTCGCATGCCTGTACAATTGCCTCCGCCGTCTTTTTTTCCAGCAGCCCGATTTCGCAGTTGGTGATTGCCGCCGCCTTTTTTATGTATGCAAGACTGTTGATGATTTCCGGGTGCATATTCAGACCAGTAATCTGGAAATTCTCTGCCGCGCGCATGGATTGAACCCCATAGTATACATTTTCCGGCACATCCTTTGCGCCCACTGAATCCATTTCCACCCTGTAATCTTTTCTTCCGTCCATTTTAACGAAACCTCCCATATACGAATGATATAATATCAAGTTGATGTTATTATAAGGCTGGGTTATAATATAATCCAATACATATGGTTCTATATTGATTATAACTTTGAAAGTATACTTTTTGGAAAATAAAGGGGGATGTTATGTTTCAGGGAATGGAATACATCTACACGGTCTATCAGGAAAAAAGCTTTTCCAAAGCAGCCAGGAAGCTGTTCATATCACAGCCCTCCTTAAGCGCCACCGTAAAAAGAGTTGAGGAACACATAGGCTATCCTATTTTTGACAGAAGTACAAAGCCCCTGACCCTCACTGAGTTCGGCAAACGGTATATCAGCTCTGTGGAACAAATCATCTCCGTAGAACATGAATTCAGCAGCTTCATGAATGACTGGGGCGGATTAAAAACAGGAAAACTGGTTCTGGGCGGCAGCAGTCTTTTTTCATCATGGGTGCTTCCTCCTCTGATTGGCAGCTTTACACGGCAGTTTCCCATGGTAAAGGTGGAATTGATGGAAGAAAATACATCGGAACTCAAATTACTGCTGCAAAACGGCGGAATCGACCTTATGATTGATAACTGCCAGTTGGACAAGACTGCCTTTGACAGCCGTGTCTACCGAACGGAATACCTGCTTCTGGCAGTGCCGGCAGCCCTTGACGTAAACAGGGAAGCCGCCCGGTACCAGATTCCTCTTGAAATGATTCATGATGGTTCCTTCCTGGACAGCAGCATTGCGCCTGTTCCCCTGGAGCGGTTCAGCGGGGAGCCTTATATCATGCTTAAGCCGGATAATGATACCAGAAAACGGGCGGTGAAAATCCTGGCCGGCCATAACATTACCCCTGACATCCGGTTTGAACTGGACCAGCAGCTTACATCCTACAACATCACCTGTTCCGGAATGGGCATATCCTTCATCAGCGATACTCTGATTAAACAGGTCCCCTTCCACCCCGGCGTGGTGTACTATAAGCTGGACGGCAGCCTCTGCCAGAGGAATCTGTATTTTTACTGGAAAAACGGACGGTATTTCAGCCGGGCCATGGAGGAATTCCTCAATATAGCAAAAGGGGATGCAAAACCAGCGTAAGCCGGTACTGCATCCCTCTTTATTTCATATTATTATCTTCCGCTCCCCTGCCCCGCAGAGCCGAACAGCCTCATCTTTTCCATCACGGACCGTTTCACCGCCTCTATCTCAGGCAGTATCATATCCGTAAGTCCTATTCCTTCCCTGTATCCGCTGCCCGCGGCCCTGGCCCCGGCCTGGTTGATATCTGTAAAAATATTGACCTTGCTGATTCCCCGTTCAACCGCTGTCCTGAAATCAGAGTCAGACAGACCGGATCCGCCGTGAAGGACCAGAGGTGTGGAAATGGTTTCTGCAATTTCCGAAATCCGGTCAAAATCCAGCTTAGGCGGAAGCTTATAGGCTCCATGGGCCGTGCCCACGGCAATGGCCAGTGCATCTGCCCCGGTCCGGTCAATGAAGTCCCGCGCCTGGACCGGATCCGTGTAAAACTGCGACGGTTCGGCCCCAGGGCCGCTTCCTTCAGCGCTTCCTCCTTCATTATCCCCTACATGGCCCAGCTCCGCCTCAATGGAAGCACCAAAGGAATGAGCTGTTTCCGCCATCCTTTTTACATGCTCAATATTGTCCCCGTAGTCCATAGTGGAACAGTCGTACATAATGGAGCTGAATCCCAGTTCCAGAGCCAGCCTGCATGTCTCCTCCCTCAGGCCGTGATCCAAATGCACCACCACCGGAACCGACGCCCTCTCTGCCATGGGAATCAGAAGGTTTGCCAGGTCCTCTAAGGGACCATAGGGCAGCAGTACCTCTGCTGTTCCGATGATAACAGGGGAATCCAGTTCCTCGGCAGCCTCCATCACGCCTCTGGCCAGCTCCAGGTTGACCGTGTTAAACAGTCCCACCGCATACTTCCCCTTCCTGGCGGGAACCAATACATCATTTAAGTTTACCAGCATTGTCCTTTACCTGTCCTTCTTACTTTGTCTTTAATGCGTCGTCAAAGGCAATATCTGACGGTGAGAAATTGATCTTCTTCGTAAACGCGCACGCCTCTGTACCCCCGAAAATACGGTCCATGCCGCTGTCCTCCCATTCAATGGAAAGAGGCCCTTCATAGCCCTTCACATTCAGTATCCGGATGATTTTATCAAAATCCACATCCCCGTGGCCCGGCGATACAAAGTTCCACCCCCGTCTTGGATCTCCGAAGGTGATATGGGAGCCCAGGATTCCATTTCTTCCGTTCAGGTTCACGGCCGCATCCTTGATATGTACATGATATACCCTGGAGGCAAAATCATAGAGGAACATGGCCGGGTCCATTCCCTGCCAAATCAGATGGCTGGGGTCAAAATTAATACCCAGTGTCTCGCGGTATTCAAACACTTCCAGCAGTTTCTGCGTGCTGTAATAGTCAAAGGCGATTTCCGTCGGATGGACCTCCAGGGCAAACTTCACGCCGCACTGGTCAAACACATCGAAGATAGGGGTCCACAGCTCCTTAATCTGTTTAAATCCCTCCTCTACCATTTCCTCTGTGGTCTGGGGGAATGAATACCACATCTTCCAGATAGGTGAACCCATGAAGCCGGTCACCACCTTGACTCCCATGGCCTTCGCGGCTATGGCAGCGTATTTTAACTGCTGTATGCCCCATGCCCTGATTTCCTCCGGCTTGCCCGCCAGTTCTGGGGGCGCGAACCCGTCCAGACGCGGGTCCCACACATCGCCCACACACTGGCCCGGCAGGTGGGCGCCGATAGCCCAGCATCCAAGTCCGTATTTTTCCAGAGTGCTCTTCAGGTTTTTTACATACTCCGGATCCTCTGCTGCCTTCTGTAAATCAATCTGGCCCCAGGAGGCAATCTCCAGTCCGTCGTATCCCATGTCCTTTGCTGTCCTGCACATCTCCTCCAAACCCAAATCAGCCCACTGTCCTGTAAAAATCGTTACCGGTCTTGCCATAATCATTTCCTCCTAAACTCCACCCACGTATTCCCGTTCTGATTGCTTTCCAGACAGGCTTCCACAAACGCCAGCCCCTCAGCGCCCTGGCTCACCGTGGGATAATCCACCATTTCCGCTGTAAACGTTCCATCCTTTTTTGCGCTTACGCATTGTGCAAAGCTGCGGTAGAGATTGCCCATGGCCTCAAACCAGCCTTCGGGATGTCCGGCCGGAATCCTTGCGTATTTACCTGCCCTTTCCCCGATGGCGCCGTATCCGCGGTGTATTTCCCGGATGGTATTGTCTGCGTCAATAACCGTAATCTTATCAGGCGTTTCCTGGAACCATTGGATGGTGCCTTTACTGCCGTAGATACGGATTCTCAGGCTGTTGTCATGGCCCACCGCCACCTGCGACGTCCAGTATATTCCGGTGGCGCCGTTGTCATATTCCACCAGAATGCTGTCGTTGTCATCCAGTACCCGCCCGGGCACAATGACATCCATCTTAGCCAGAAGGCGCTTAATCTTAAGCCCGGTCATGGCAGCCACCGCGTTCTCCACATGGGTGCCTAAGTCTCCCAGACAGTTCACTCCGCCTGACTGACCGGGGTCGCAGCGCCACTCTCCCTGTTTTCCCCCGAAATCGTCCTCAAAGGCAAGCCAGCCCTGGGGATATTCCGCCATGACCGTGCGTACCTCTCCGATGGCGCCGGAGGCCACCAGCTCCCTGGCATATTTTGCAGTCACATAACCCATGTAGGTATAGGTAACCATAAACAGAAGTCCCTTATCCTCTGCCAGGGCTTCCAGCTCCTTTGCCTGCCGGTACGTTGTTGTCACCGGCTTATCGCATACCACATGGATTCCCGCCTCCAAAAAGGCCCGGCAGATTTCATAATGGGACTGGTTGGGGGTGACCACTGTCACAAAGTCAATGCCGTCCTCACGTTCCCCCTCAGCCCTGGCCATTGTCTGGTAATCCTCATAACACCGGTCCGGGGAAATGCCAAGGCTTTCCGCCATCTGCAATGATTTCTCACGGTTTCTTGAAAATACCCCTGCCGCGATGGCTGCTGTTCCATCCAGCCCGATTGCCCGGCGGTGGGCATCGCCGATAAACCCATCCGGACCCCCGCCTACCATTGCGTATGTCAGTCTCTTTGCCATCTTTTTTCTCCTTTCATGGTTGGTTCTGCTGCTTTTTTACACTCCGCCCTGTCACGGTCTGTATTCCCGTTTGCTCCATCCCTTCCTGATTCTCTCTTTCATTTCCTCCAGGGACCGTAATCCGCTGAGGGCGTCATAAGCAGCCACACAGCATGCCCCTTCTGCTGCTGCCATCTCCACTGCCTCCTTTAAATCAGCTTCTCCGAGAACAGAGGCCAGGAAGGCGGCTATGCTGGTATCCCCCGCGCCTGTGGCGGATACCACTGTATCCGGTTCAAAGCTCGGCTCAAAGCCCTCTTTGCCCTTCCAGGCTTCCATGGAAAGATTCAGCTGCCTGCACATGTCCTCTATGCCGTTTTTGCATGCCGTGCGGTAATAGATGCCTAAAGCGCCGCATTTAATCAGGACAACCCTGGCCCCCATGTCCAGGGCCATCTGACCCAGAGGCTTTACATCCCGGACCCGGATCACCTCTGTGACGTCCCTTCCATCCGCCCGTTTGGTCCACTCCCGGTAACGCTCCCCATCCAGCATGAAGCACAGCTCCTCGGCGCTTGGCACAAAGAAATCCACATAGGGCAATATGTTTCCCAAAATCCCTTTCCAGTCCGCTCCGGCTGCTTTTGAGGCCGGGTCAATGGCGGCCATGTCTAAGGATATGGCGGTTCCCCCCTCTTTTATCTGCCTGAACATCCGGGCCATCTCTTCCCCCTGGTTCCGGTACATGTTTTGCATCAGGGTGGGATATCCGAAATGGAACAGGTCCGCCTCTTTGATCGCCTCAAAATCAAGATCGCTGCCCGAAAAATTCACATTGGCGCCCGGATCATGAAGGAAAATACGGTCAATTCCCGGAATAGCCAGGACAACGGAATAAGAAGTCTTTTCCTGGTCCGCCAAAATCATATCCTCAGCCGCCCCGTATTTCTCCAGGCAGTTAAGGATAAGGGTTCCCAGTTCATCCTTTCCTATCTTACCCATCAGACGGACATCCACTCCCAGGTGCTTCATGGCCAGGCCTGTATTGGCCACTGCCCCGCCGGGATGGATATTCACCCCCTCCATCTGTACCAGCTGTCCGGGCGCCAGTATCCTTCCTGCCTCCCCTGTGCTCCCTTTCGGGAACAGGGGAGTGATATCAATGCATATATGTCCTGCCGCCACCGCCCTTTTGTCTTTTGCTGCTCTCTTGTTTTCCGCTGCCCTCTCATCAGCCACCACAACACCCCCTTTCACGGGTTTATGCCTTTGGCCTTTCCAGTTGGCCTTCCCGTTTTACCTTCCTATCCGCTGTTACCATCCTTCACATTCACATCAGACAAGGCCCATCAGGAGATTCATCACATACATTTCCAGCCCCTCAAAGTCTCTGTTCCTCACACATTCCTTCTGGAACTCATAGTCAAACCGGTCCGCCTTTTCTTCCAGTGCCTTAAATATGTTCAGGCTGTTCTCCAGATGCTTATAGCTGTCCTGATCCCTGGTGGTCCTCATGGCCTTTACATCCAGGCCCACATACTCCCCGTTTTCACCGTAGCCATTCTCCTTCAGCACCTTTACCTGGTTAAAGGCAGCCCTCAGGTTTTCCACACCAAAGGCTTTATCCTGGTCATACTTGATACCGTTCTGGTCATTGAGATGGACGGTCATCAGTTTTCCCATTGCCATTGCAAACCCGATTTCATGGGCAGGGTCAAGGCCGGCCAGGATGGCATGGGCGCTCTCCAGATTACCGCCCACCCGTCCCGGGTCAATGGTGGCTGCCGACACTGCCAGCACATGGCCCATGGTCCCGCAGATGCTTCTGTCAATGGGCTCGTTTGGCTTGGGCTCAATGCAAATCCGGATATCAGAATCATATTCCAGCATTTTATTGATGGCCTGAATCAGCATCTTCGTGGCCCATACAGGGGATTTGGACTCCGCGCAGAGGGTGCCCTCCCTTGCCAGCCACAGCACCACCATATTACAGCCCAGCTCCTTTGCAATGTCAATGGAGCGGTAAGCCCTCCACATGGCGTATTCCCTGTCCTCCTCTGAGGTGCTCATAAATCCGCCGTCCGCGGTCCGCCCGTCCATCCAGAGCCTGGGAGCCACAAACTCAGCAGCCAGTCCGTATTTGTCCAGCATCTTTTTAAGGGTTCTGGCCTTTTCCTTTATCTCTTCCTCCGTATAATCATTGATGTTGGGCACCGCATCGTCATCGTGGAACTGGATGGCGGAAAAACCCAGCTCAGCGAATGTTCTGATTTTCTCCTCAAAGGCAATTTCATCTCTGGTCGCGGGTCCGTAGGAGTCCGCTCCTGAATGCACATTCCACGGTCCCACGGAAAACTTGAATTTTGTCATATCCTTACCCTCCTGATTCATCGGTTATCTGTATCTCATACCTATACTATATCAAGTTCCCGGCCTCAAATCCCAAACAAATTTACGGTTCAAACCATGACAAATTTGCTTTTTACTTTACAAGCCCGCCCCCGGGGACGTATACTGTCAGAAAGGGAGGAGATACCATGAACCAGGAGTTTGAAATCATATCCCACAGCCAGATGAACTTTAAGCTTTTTCTTGTAAATATGCTTTACCGCACCCCCCATATCCATAAGGATTTTGAGCTCTGCCTTCTTCTGGACGGCAGTCTCTTTCTTCAGGCCCAAAATGAAACCCACAGCCTGGAAACCGGGGATTTCTTTGTTGTGAATCCATTTCAAAGCCATGAGCTGAAGGCTGATTCCCCTGCCCTCTTAGTTTCATTACAGGTACACCCATCCTTTTTTTCTTCTTACTACCCGCGGATTGCCAATCTGGAATTTACCTCTCTTATTCTTCAAAGGGACGGGACGGATGTCTGCAAAAAACTGTATGACATGATGATAGAGCTTGCCTGCCTTTACCTGAAAAAAGCTGACAAATTTGAATTAAAATGCGTAGGACTTTTAAATCTGCTCTTTGCCGGCCTGCTGGACACCCTGCCCAACAGGCTTCTGTCCGACAAGGAAAAAAACGCCTCCCAGAGCAAGGCTTCACGTATGCGCAAAATCACCCACTATATCGACGAACATTATTCAGAAAAACTTCTCCTGTCGGACATTGCCCGCAAAGAAGATTTGAGCCTTACCTACCTGTCCCACTTTTTTAAGGATTACCTGGGACTTCCCTTTCAGGAATACCTGGCCAAAATCCGATGCGAAAAAGCCCGCCAGCTTTTATTGCTGACGGACTTCCCATTGTTAGACATCTGCATGTCCTGCGGTTTTTCTGATTCCAAATATTTTAACAGCGGCTTCAGGCGGCAGTATGGATGCTCCCCCAAGGAATACCGCCGGAATTTCCGGCACGATGAACTGAAGCAGCAGCAAAAATCCATGCTCACCACCCAGGAGTTCCTGTCTGCGTCCTCCAGCATCGTGCTTTTAGAACGCTGCCTTCTTCCCCAGCCAGCAGGCCCCGCAGCGTGTTCCTGATAAAATCACGGTATGACATGCTCTGCGGACAATTCCTTGATGACAAGACGGTATGTTCCTGACGGAAGTTCCCCGTACATTGTCAGATGATTGATCATGCTCTGTTTGCCTCCGTCCGGTATATAAAACCCCATGCAGTTAAATCCCCAGTTGCCCGGCATGGCCGGAATCTCATACCACACGCCGTCAATCAGAACCTGCAGCTCATAAAATTCACCGCAGCTCCATTCCCCGCCGCTCTCATTGTTAATGGTCACTGCCGCTATATCATTATCCCAGGAATCCAGCGTCATGGTAATTCCCCTGGGAGGATTTAAAGGAGCTGCCGGAACCAGGAACCGGGTATTCCACTGTTCTTTTTCCTGTGTAAATACCCGCGCACACGGAAAGTTTGTAAAAGAGGGCAGTTCTCCTGCACTCTCCCACTCCTTCCTCTGCTTCAGAGCTTCAAAATCATAATCGAATTGATACACAGACCCATCCTGGGCAATCCACCTGCCGTTGGTCCACGCCGCAAACAGGCTCAGTCCATCCTCCCGGCCAATCTCAATTCCGTAAACAGGCAGGGAGGCATCCTTGGCCGACCAGTCCTCCGCCGGCTCTGCCTTTACGGAACTTAAGTCATCCAGTATCTCCCTCTCCTTTTCGCTGTCAAACATATAGTAAAGGCGCACAGAGGTTCCGTCGTATATGAACAGAGTCATGGCGCTGGTTTCAGGCGATGCCTTAGCCAGGAGACCGGAAGAATCCAGCTTCGCAGGCTCTGCTTCACCCTTTAGAACAGGCACTTCCTGCACGTTGAGAGCAGCCTGTTCTGATTCGGCCTGTGTCTCCGTCGGACTCTGTTTTTTTGTTCTTTCTTTTTCATTCTTTTCCGTATCTGCCGTACCTGCCTCAGCTTTTTCAGTACTGTCCGCCGGTGCCTTCCTGTCTCCCGATGAGACTCCGGCCTTTTCTGCCGGCACTGGGGCATCTCCCATCATCTTACCGCAGGCCCCCGCAGCCACCATAACTGAAATCAAAACTGCCGCAATGGTCATCACTTTTCTGCGTTCCATTAATATCTCCTTCTGCCGTCACACTCAGAACCGTCAATCGTTTTGAATATTATAACAGACAACCCCATAAAAACAAAGTATATATCACCAGATTACAGCGGTTTTTCCTCGGTTCCAGTCTGCCCGCTCTGATATCTTCCCACAGGTCCTATTCTTTTTCCCTGACCCATGTTATAATTTAAGCACCTGAATTCACCCCAATACAGAACGGAGAATATATTATGAACGAGCCCCTTCACTTTAAGACACGTGACGAGTTCCGCATTTGGCTGATAAATCACTGCATGTCCGGCGGCGGCATATGGCTGAAGTTTGAAAAGTCAAAGAATACAGCGTTTAAGGCCGGCGACGCCCTGGAAGAGGCACTGTGCTTTGGATGGATTGACGGAGTGATGAAACGGATTGACGATGAATCCTATATCAAATATTTTTCTGCCCGCAGAAAGGACAGCAAATGGTCTGAAAAAAATAAAGCTCTGGCAGAAGACCTGGAAAAACGCGGCCTGATGACTGATTTTGGAAGAGAGAAAATACAGGAGGCCAGGAAGAACGGTCAATGGGACAAGCCTTCCGGACCGCCTGCTGTCACAGCAGAACAAATCGGGACCGTGGCCGGCCTTTTAAAAGAACATGAGCCGGCCTATACTAATTTTCAGAAAATGCCTCCATCCGTCCAAAAAACCTATACCAGGGCATACTATGATGCCAGGACAGACGACGGACGCGCCAGACGCTTTGCATGGATGGTTGAACGGCTGGAGAAAAATCTGAAACCTATGTGACGGCTTATACGGCAGTCATTTTACTATTTCAGCCCTGCTTTTCTAAACACCTTTTTGCCCTTTTGAATGATGATTCCGTCCATCAGCATGTTCCGGGTCACGGTAAAGTCTATGGATTCCACCCTTTTCTGGCTGACCTGGATGCCGCCCTGTGTGATCAGCCTTCTGGCCTCGCTTTTTGAGGCCGCCAGTCTGCACAGCACCAGGAGATCCATGATATTGATGCTGCCCTGGACAAGTTTTTCCTCCCCAACCTCTGTAAACGGCATGTTGTCATCATCCATGGCCCCGGTAAACAGGGAAACGGAGGTCTCCTTTGCCCTGCGTGCCTCTTCTTCCCCGTGGACCAGAGCAGTCAGGTCATAGGCCAGGATTTCCTTTGCCCTGTTTAGCTGTGCTCCCTCCCATCCGTCCATGGCATCAATCTCTTCCACCGGAATAAAGGTCAGCATACGGATGCATTTCATCACATCCGCGTCCGCGATATTCCTCCAGTACTGGTAAAACTCAAAGGGAGATGTCTTCTCCGGATCCAGCCATACAGCGCCTCTTGCAGTCTTGCCCATCTTGTTTCCTTCTGAGTTCATGAGAAGGGTAATGGTCATGGCATACGCGTCCTTTCCCAGCTTCCTCCGAATCAGCTCCGTTCCTCCCAGCATATTAGACCACTGGTCGTCCCCTCCAAACTGCATGTTGCAGCCAAGTTCCTTGTACAGATGGTAAAAATCATAGGACTGCATAATCATGTAATTGAATTCCAGGAATGATAGTCCTTTTTCCATTCTCTGCTTATAGCATTCCGCCCGAAGCATATTGTTTACGGAAAAACAGGCTCCCACGTCCCGGAGCAGTTCAATGTAATTCAGATTCAGCAGCCAGTCCGCATTATTTACAACAATGGCTCCATTCTCCCCGTCAAAATCAATGAACCGTTCCATCTGCCTCTTGAAGCATTCACAGTTGCGGCGAATCACATCCGGCCCCATCATGGAGCGCATGTCCGTGCGGCCCGACGGATCGCCGATGTATCCGGTGCCCCCGCCCAACAGGACCACGGGGCGGTTTCCCGCCATCTGCAGTCTTTTCATCAGACACAGGGCCATAAAATGCCCCACATGCAGGGAATCCGCCGTGGGGTCAAAGCCAATATAGAACTTAGCCTTTCCCGCATTTACAAGCTCTCTTATCTCTGCCTCATCCGTCACCTGCGCAATCAGTCCCCGCGCTTCCAATTCTTCATAAATTCCCATGTCTTCCTCCTTTTAGACAAAAAAATAAGCCCCTGCAGCAGCTTGCTGCAGAGGGCAGGTTATGCGGTACCACCTCTGTACTTGAATGTCCTTCACAGAACATTCCTCATCGAGTGTCTGTCAACACTCTCACGCTGTATCGGGCGTTCCCGTCAAACCCTACTAAAACCTTCAGGCTGCTGCTCCGGAGCGTATTCATACAGTCTTTCCTGCGTCCTTCCACCAACCGGGCGCTCTCTGTAAGAAAAGCCTCTGTACTACTGTTCTCCTTCATGGCATTCTTTATTACATGTGCAGTATAGCAGGGGACGCGTCAAAAGGGAAGTCACAGATTTACACATGTGTGACAGGAGACATCTGATATTTTTTAATCTCTTCCGGCAGGGTTTCACAAATCAGCCGCGCCATCTTCTCAGCCGGAAGATCTATATTGCCAAGCATCCACTGAATCACCATGTCGCTTCCGCCGCGCACAGCTATTTCAATGGAAAACCACATAATCTCAGACCGGATGTCGGCTCCCCTTTGCTTTAGGAATGTCTCATAAATCCTTCTGGTAATCTCGATATCATGATTCTTCAGGCCATTGATATCACGGCTCTCATATGCATGTTTCAGGACACTGCGCTTTTGCCGGTAAATCTTCAGGCACTGGGTCAGCGCTTCCTCCAGACCGGCGCCCAACACAATGCTGCCAAAGCTCTCTTCGTAAAATTCATCGTAATACCAGTTTACCAGTTCGTACTTATCACAGAAATGGCGGTAAAAGGTCCTTCTTGATACGCCTGCCATCTTTGCAATTTCACTTACCGGTATATCATCCAGGTTTTTTCTGCTCAGCAGATATTCCATGGCTTCCGACAATTTTTTCCTGATGTCTGTTATCTCATCCAATGCAAACCTTACCTCTCTTGTACTGAGTTTGTGCCTCTTATCCTGATTCATGCTGATATTATATCCTTTCCCGGCGTCCATGGCAACATCCATAACAAACCAGGGATATATTCATTTTCATGTTGACACAGCAATTGTGTTATGAGATACTTTTATATATAGTATTGAATACTACATATGGAGGTGTTATATGAGAACAGCGATTTTAATTGACTCCGGCTGCGACGTATCCCAGGAATTAGTCCAGCGATATCACATGAAGGTGATGTACCTTCATATCATTTATCCGGAACGGGATTATATTGACGGGGTGGATATCCTGCCTGAGACCATTTACCAGCGTTTTCCGGGAGAAATTCCCGCCACCTCAACACCCAGTCCCCAGGATGTGAAGGATATGGTTGAAGAAATCAAGGCAGAGGGCTATACCCATGTGCTGGCATTCTGTATTTCCAGCGGATTAAGCGGTACATATAATACGGTGGGCAGCGTTTTGGGGGATGAAAAAGACCTTACTTCCTTTGTGCTGGACACCAGGAGTATCTCCTTTGGAGCCGGTATCCTGGCCGTGTGGGCTGCCATGCAGCTGGAAGAAGGCAGAGGTTTTGATGAACTAAAAGAAATGCTTCCCAAAAAGGTAAAGGATTCCAAGGTATTTTATTATATGGATACACTGACCTATCTGCGAAAGGGAGGCCGAATCGGTCTGGTCACTTCCGTGGTGGGAAGCATCCTGAACATAAAACCCATTATCTCCTGCAATGAGGACGGGGTCTACTATACCGCCGCCAAGATACGCGGAGCCAAACAGGCCCTCTCCCGGCTGTTGTCAGAAGCCAGCTCCTTTGCAGGCGGACGCCCCTGCCTGACTGCTCTGTTAAACGGACAGGGGCAGGGTGCAGCTGATGAATTGAAGCCCCGGCTGATTGCAGGCATCCCGGAGGGACGCCTGATTATGGAAAAAGCCATCACTGCGTCCCTGGCCGTACACACGGGTCCCGGACTGGTGGGAATCGGGGTTCTTCGCCTGTAGAAGGTACAAACCGGTTCTCTCAGCTGAACTTATCCGCCAGCATCTGGTAAAGCAGGTCCGGGTCTATGGGCTTTGCCAGATGTCCGTCCATCCCTGCTTCGGCAGCCCTTACCACGTCCTCATGGAAGGCGTCGGCTGTCATAGCTATGATGGGGATGGAGGCCGCCCTTTTATGGCCGGACTGGCGGATAGCCTGGGTGGCCTGGTACCCGTCCATTACCGGCATCTGGACATCCATCAGAATCAAATCATAGGTATCCCCTTTTATCAGAAATTGCTCCACTGCCTCTCTCCCGTCTCTGGCATAGTCCGCCGTGACCTCTGCCATGTTCAGAAACTCCACTGCGATTTCCCGGTTAATGTCATTGTCCTCCACCAAAAGCACATGGTGTCCGGCCAGTTCAGGCCGGTGAAAGCTTTCACGGGAGCCGGGCCTGCGGACCGCCTTTTCGATTCCGGTTGCGGACAGCAGCGCGTTATAAAGAGTGGAGGCAAAAATAGGTTTAGCCAGAAATGCATTGGCGCCTGCCGCCCGCGCATTCTTTTCGATTGCCCCCCAGTCATAGGCGGTTACGATGATGATAAGCGTATCCGGACCCACTATCTCCCTCATGCGCCGGGTTGTTTCGATGCCGTCCATATCCGGCATTCTCCAGTCCACCAGGCAGACATCATAATCCTCCCCGGCCTGATGCATGACGCGCACCTTCTCCACACACTCCCAGCCGGTCTGAACCCAGTCTGACTGGATTCCCAGATTCTGCAGAAGAAGGGAGGCGTGGATGCAGCTGTCCCTGTCATCATCTGCCACCAGTACCTTGAGTGCCTGTATGGCATGGGGCTTCTGTTCCTGGGCATCCGCATCTTCATTCTGCAAATCAAAATCCAGTTCAATGGTAAATGTGCTTCCCTGGCCCAACTTACTCTTGACAGAAATAGTCCCGCCCATCAATGTAACCAGATTCTTGGTTATAGGCATTCCCAGTCCTGTACCGCCATATGACTGCCCGCCGGACACACGCTCCTGCTCAAAAGGCTCAAACAGATGGCTCAGAAACGCCTCGCTCATACCCATTCCTGTATCGCTGACCGTAAAGCTCAGACGCGTTCTTCCAGCCTTCTTCCACATCTGCCGTATTTCCAGCCGGATTGTTCCTCCCTCAGGCGTAAATTTAAGGGCGTTGGATAACAGATTGATTAACACCTGGTTCAGTCTCAGTCCATCGCCAATGAGAACCGTATTGGTAAGGTTTATCAAAGGCACCTTAAAGGTCAGCCCTTTATCCGCTGCCTGCGGATATACAATAGATGTAATGGACTCCACCGTGGTCTCCAGATTAAATGCCTCATGGGCAATCTTCATCTTTCCCGCATCTATTTTAGACATATCCAGCACATCATTGATAAGCGTCATCAAGTGCTTGGAGGAATAACCAATCTTTTCCAGGCAGTCCTCCACCCGCTTGCGGTCCTCAATGTAGGCGGCTGCAATGGTGGTCATTCCTATGATGGCGTTCATGGGCGTGCGGATTTCGTGGGACATGCGCGAGAGGAAATCGGATTTTGCCCGGTTGGCATGCTCTGCCACAGACAGGGCGTCCTTTAACGCCTCTGTCTGGGCCGTCAGCTTCCGCTGCATTTCCCTTAGTTCCGTTACATCCGTCACATCAATAAAAATCACCAGATATACCGGTTTTCCCTCCTGCCAGTCAACACAGGTGGCATTGACCTGGAGCCATAAGGTCTGCCCGTTTCGTCCGTTGACATGCATGGTAAAATGCAGCGGCTCCCCGGCCAGTATTCTGGCCTTCTGTCCTTCAATGATTTCCAGATTGTTCTGGATATTATTTTTATAAAGAGAGCTTTCCCCGCGGCCGCTGCCCTGGCCAAAACAATCCAGAAAACGGTCGTTAGCCGACAACAGGGTCAGCTCCATCTCATTATTGATATATTCAATCCGATACTTTGCCACAAACCCCGGCAGACTTTCATATGTAACCGACTGCTCTTTGCGCATCTTCATAAGGTCGTCCACATTGGTAAGGGTGGAGTAGGCTACCTGGTACCCGTCTATATATTCCTCCGCAAACTGGGTGGAAAACTGAACCCAGACATAATCCCCGTTTTTCCTGCGGATTCGCGACAGCAGCCTGTATCCGTCCTGCCCTTCTCCTAACGCCTTTAATACAGTCTCTGAGAGCTTCTTCCACTCATCCGGGTCTGACTGGTAATACAGGTCCGGCCGGTTGTGATAGGTTTCCTCGTACTCGTCCTTTGGCCACCCAATCAGCTGATAATAAAATTCATTGGCCCAAATCAAGGTAAAATGCTCATCCAGCAGATGCTTACTCACGCTGACACCCAATAAACGCATCAGCGTACTGTATTCATATTCGGCCGGAATTATACTTGCGGCATCACCTGCGTGGGTATCGTCATGCCTTTGGTCCGTCATATGCTTACTTCCTCCTAATTTCAATTATGCAGAGAATCAATGGCCAATACATAAAAATCAATAACAGCCGGGACCAAAAGGTTCTGCCGCTTTACGCCTATCCTTGTTCACATTGTTCTGTTTGAATCATAATTATAATCCAAATTAAGAAAAAATACAATCGCTTATGACGATATATGCTATAAATGATTTCTTAATGGCATAACAAAGAGAAACCCATATATTGCACGCTTCCGGCAAGATATCGGTTTCTCTTTCTTCTCTAAAATATAATCATCCGTTCAGCGCACCCATATACTTGCGCCAACCGCCATACTCCGTAATTTCCTTCATCCCTTTCACCAGCTCAGGTTCCCCAATCACCCCCAGAACCACCTTTCCGTCATCCAGCTTAACCTTGCCTACTGATAATCCCTCCGGCTCTTTCAAGAGAACGGACACAAAGCCTGCGGCAGGAACCTTCCACACTTCCACGTCCACCTTACCTGCCTGGCTGCTTTCAGGGTCAACCCGAATCATGGCCGGATTTCTGTCACATATGCTCCAGAGTCTGTAACACTTCTCAGTCCTGGCCTCAAACCCGAACTCAGCCCCTGCCTCCAGTAAATTCCCCTCCAGTTCCAATCCGCGCATAAGCGTTCCGTTTACTGCTAAAAGAATATATTTTTCCCGTGTATCATCTGCCATATTATCTGTCTCCTTTGCACCTTATTACGTTCCTGTGATGTTTTTTCTTCCCAGCCTGAAACGGCTGGCCAGTCCCTTACCTGCGTCCAAGCTGCCAGAAAGCAACCGCGCTTGCCGCAGCGACATTTAAAGAATCAACGCCGTGGGACATGGGAATGCGGACCGTGTAATCACAGCCGGCAATGGTACCTGCCGCCAGCCCATCCCCCTCCGTCCCCAGAATAATAGCCAGCTTTTCCTCTGACATCAATCCTGAATCATCAATACTGACAGAATCATCATTTAATGCCATGGCTGCTGTCACAAAACCCAGCTCATGCAAAAATCCCATCCCCTCCCGGGGCCAGGACAGCCGGCTGTCCAGAAAGGTCCAGGGAATCTGGAATACGGTTCCCATGCTCACCCGTATGGCACGGCGGTACAAGGGGTTGCTGCAGGCAGACGTCAGCAGAATCCCGTCCATATTCAGGGCTGCTGCTGAGCGGAATATAGCCCCTACATTGGTTGGATTCATGACATTTTCCAGCACAGCAATCCGGCGCGCCCCGGCGCAGATTTCCTCTGTCCCGGGCAGAGGCGGCCGGTACATTGCGCAGAGCATGCCCCGCGTCAGGTGAAATCCGGTAAGCTGTGTCAACACATCAAATTCCGCCGCATACACGGGAATATCACCGCAGCGCCTTATAATTTCCCGCGCCTGGCTTTCCACATGCTTCTTTTCCATCAGCATGGATATGGGAACGCAGCCCGCGTCCAGGGCGCGCTCTATCACCTTGGGACTTTCAGCAATAAAAATGCCCTTGTCCGGTTCATGACGGTTTAAAAGCTGCCCCTCCGTAAGCCGGGCGTAAATGTCCAGCTCCGGGGCGGCAAAATCTGTTATCTCAATTATATTCGGCATATGGTATCTCCTGGTTCTCTTTTGTTTTTCCTGTTTTCCGGCCTGATTCCATTACACGGAATAAAGCCTTGTGCTGCCCTGATAATTCTTAATTATAGTATATAGAGCCCTGATAATCCATGGTTTTATGTAAAATCCGCTGACAGTATATTATTTTATCCCCATGTCTGCCGGATTTGGAAAAGAAGCAGAACCATGATTCTCCGCACAGTCCGTCCTGAACCACCAGCTGATTAAAATGGAAAAAGAGCCGGGTAAGCAGCTCTTAAAATTGTTTCGGCACAAATTGTTTCAGCATAAATAGTTTCAGCACATTTTCGCAAAAAGCTCATACATCAAACGCATAAGCTCCACACCGCTCCTGAATCCCACATCCCCATATTCAGAGCGGAATATCCCCTGCATCCCGGCGTCCTGACGGCCCGCAACCCGGACAGAGGCCGCAGGATAAACAGGAAATTCCCTCAAAACCTCCCGTTCAAAATCATACTCCTTTTTTATTTTCCCTCTCAAATCCACAAAAGGAACCGGCACTGCGTCTTTATCCGGTTTGCAGGCCAGACTCCGGGGTGCTCTCCCTCTCATGGGGACACCCACTGCATCCATTATATCTTCCATAATGAAGATCATCTGGTCAAGCCCCCGGAAAAATAATAATTTTTCCACATGGAATGATTTTACATATCCCCTGGCAATCCCGCCTGCAAAGGACTGGAGGCCAATCAGAAACGTATATGTATATTCCGGGTAACGCCCTCCGTCGCGGGGTATATCATCCTCCATGATTATAAATTTGTCTATTTCTGCCATGGCCCTCTCCTGTTACATGTTACCCTGCTTATCTGTACGGTAATTCATATCTGTCCTGTGATTCATATCTGTCCTGTGATTCATATCTGTCCTGTGATTCATACCCGGACGCTCTTTCCTATCCGTCCAGTGATGCAGGATTGTCCTGATTGCCTCGTCCCCGGAGGACGCCTTCTGTCCTGTCAAATAGAAACATGCCTCCTTCCACTCATCCGGCGTAAAGTCATCTCTGCTGCGCAGGATGAATTCCCTCAGCCACCGTTCTTCCACATGTATGAATCGTAAATCTGACAGATACTCGCATTTTGCCTTTAAGGCCAGATACTCTAATAAGGAACAACTCACCATCTCTGTATCTCCTTCCCCAAACAGCACCAGTCTGCTGATGCGTGTGCACTCCGGCGTTTTCATTTAATTTACCCCAGAATAATCATTCTGTGGTATCATGCCGGCATTTTTACAAAACAAACATACAATCTCCTTGTATTTTATAATAAAAGGCGGACTGCGTCAATATACATATATTATTTTCCTCAAAGCAAACAAGACCGGGAAGGGAAAAAATACCTGCCGGTTTCTTGGTGTGTCAAATTTGCCTCATTATTCCTCTGATTTTCCTATAAAATCCTTATCGAATGCTTTTTGATTCACCCCACAGACGGAGAAAGCACCACAGAATGATTATTCTGTGGTATTTTTATGTCCTTGGCAATTCTCATCCGGTTCATTACCTTCTCGTAATGTTTCAGGCTGGATGCCACGTAAATCCTTGTTGTCTCTATGGAGGTATGTCCCAGAATATCCGCCAGATGTGCCAGATTTTTCTCGATGGCATAAAAGCTCTTTGCAAACAGATGCCTGAAATTATGAGGAAACACCTTTGACTGGTCCACTCCTGCCTCCCGGCATATTTTCTTCATGGAATGGCATATATTGCTTCTGTCCAGACATTTTCCGCTCTTTGTCCTGAAAATACATCCGCTCTTTATACCGGCATCCTTTGAATACTCCTTAAGCTGTCTGACCAGATTTTTCGGAAAAATAATCACCCTGTATTTTCCCTTCATATTTATTTCGGCATTCCCCTGGTAAACAGCCTCCACAGTCACAAACGGCAGCTCACTGATTCGTATGCCGGTTCCATATAATACAAGCATGAGGAAATATAACTGGGATTTTCCCGTACGGCTGGCTGTTTCCAGCAGCCGTCTGCAGTCCTGTTCTGTCAGCTCCCGCTTCTCATCCATGTACATTCTTTTTTGGACCTTCAGGAATTTCACCTTATGAGCCTCCAATCCCATACACTTTAGATACGTGTTTACTGCGGAAAGTTTTCCGTTTACAGTCCGGGCCCTGCACTTCCGGCTGAGATACCCCCGGTACTGTATCAACATCTCTTTGCTGAGACATTCCTGCCCCATAAAATCAAGCAGCTCCCCCACATCATGAAGGTATTTGCTTATGGTTGATTCTGATTTTTCCTCGCCACGCAAATACGTTTCAAATTTGGTCAGCAGCATTTCCTTTTCCATAAAATCCTCCATTTCAGTCCGGTTTACAAGTTGTCATTGATGTCATTCAGGATACAGAATATCCTTTTTTAGTTTTTATATTGTAGATCAGATTTATACATCAAAAAACCGGGGGGTTATTTTTATGGAATCATGCGTATCATTGGTGAAAACATTTACGCAGATTTCAGAGCTGCCGGATCATCCCAGCTGTAAAGATGATATGGAACTATTCAGAAAGCCAGTATATTCGCATTTTTCGACTTATTTATATCAGTTTTGTCGTCCGTTCTCCCTTGTCAATCCGCGCCTCTGCGTTTAACGTAACATAGGTAACAAAAACCAAGGAGGGATTAACATGAACTACGAAAGAGAAATTAGTAACCAGCTTCGGCGCCTCGGTGTAAACAACTCCTATGTAGGGTTTCGTTACACAATCTACGGCGTCGCCCGGACTATCCATGACCCCACTTTGCTCGCTTATATATCCAAGGGGTTATATGTGGATATAGCGGTCCATTACCAGACCTCAGTGGGCTGTGTGGAGCGGAATATCCGCACCCTTATCAATACGATTTGGCTGCACGGAGACAAAAAACTGCTAAACGAAATTTTCAATTTTGAACTTAGCCAGAAACCCCGCAACGGGGCATTTATTGACGCACTGGCAAATTATATAGCGGTGAGAGGAAACGGTGAGGAAATGACAGGCTCTGCATGTCAGCAGCAGACAACCTAGCACTTCCTCACCGCATAAGAGGCCGTACAGCCTCCCCTTCCGGACAAACTGTACCGGCCGTGACGGCCGCCGGGTATTACTTCCTGACGCGGCCGGCTGACTGCAGCCGGTTTTTCATTCCTCTTCCCGCCAGGTTAATATCGGAAACCTGATCACACCCTTTTTACAGGCCTGATATACTTAAAATACTGTTCCGGATTATAATAAAAATACATGAGCCGGCCGGGAGAAGTATCAAGGCAATAACCTGTACCATCATAATCAAAGGCTGCCATCGCATTTTCTATCCGTTCCTCCACACTCCTGTTTTCCTGTTCATAATCAAATGGCCCGTGTTCAAAAACAATATATTCAGCTTCGGGAATATCATCCATGAGCATCTGCGGAGGCACTTCTCCCTTGTATTCCGAGGGAAGCCGGACTCCCCAGCATTCTGAGCGCATTATCCCCCAGCCGCAGAGTCTGCCATCCGGATTATTCATATAAGCCATGATTTGGCCGCTTCCGCAGTTAGCCTCGCTTCCGCCTTCGTCGTCCAGTTTTCCCTTGATGCTGTCTAACAGGCCGCAGACTGTCTCATAGTCCTGTCCCGGAATGAGCTTTTGCTTCTGCCAGAAATCCCAGTACCCGTTGCTTTCACGGTTTTTGATATACAAAAATTTGTGAGCGGGTATAGTAACAAAATAAATTTTAACACCATCTGCTGATTGAATCATACCGATTTCTCCTAATCCGAAAAAGTAGCGGTCAAACGCACTTATCTTTGTACGCAGAACCACAGGCTTAGGATTTTTCCTATATTCACTGGGCGTTACACCGTATGTTTCCTTAAAAGCCCTGGTAAAAGCCTCATGTGATGAAAAACCATAATCAAAGGCAATATCCAGAAGATTCCTCTGGCTGTCCCTGACCTCTTTTAAGGCAAAGGCCAGCTTCCTGAGCTGCAGATAATTCCTGAATTGTATACCGGAAATTTCTTTAAACTTCCTGGACGTATAAAATTCAGAATACCCCAGTCTGCGGGAAAGAAAACGCAAGGTCAAGGCTTCGTCATTATAACCTTTAATACACTGGTCAATTTCATCAACAATAATCTGAATCTGTTTCTTCCACTCGTACATCTGTCTGTTCACCTCGTTTCAACCGCTCTATGACTCATTATACAAAAACAATGTGTCTGATACTTGATTTAACTTGCCATCCGGCGTACCAGATTTATCCATTGCTTTTATTTAAGCCACTGCTTTTTTCCTCCCTTCCCCTTCTGAATTATAATACGTCTTCCGCTGATGATTCACAAGCCTTAACAAACGACAGGCCGTATAAATATAAGCTTTCGCTTAATTTCGCAAAAATAATAAAATTTCCCCTTGACAATACTCCAAAAGCAAAGTATACTAAAGGAGTATTTTTTATAAGATTTTGATTTCACATGTTTTTGTAAGTCATTATTCCTATGATGGTTTACAAAAATATGTGATTTTTTTATTTTATTTAAAATCACAATAAAATATTAGGAGGTATCTTTCATGAACAAAGGTACAGTAAAATGGTTTAACTCACAAAAAGGATTTGGTTTTATCACGAATGAAGAAAACGGCGAGGACATTTTTGTTCACTTTTCCGGAATTGCTACAGATGGCTTTAAGTCATTAGAAGACGGACAGTCCGTAACCTTTGACATAACCAATGGCAACCGCGGCTTACAGGCTGTGAATGTCTGCGCAGCATAATATTCAGGATATAAATGGGGCATATTACAATATGCCGCTGCACCATATATGGCGGGGAGAAATCCCCGCCATTTCCTATTGAAGGCCCCCTGCCGTGCTGCAGCAAGACAGGGGGCCTTTTGTATTTGTCCTGCGGAAAATGTGTTCCGCTATAAACAAACTATCCAAGCCATTTTTGCAGGGTTTCGATGAGCCGCTCAACCTCGATGGGCTTGGCCACATGGTCGTTCATCCCTGCGCTGTGAGCCTTTCCAATATCCGTGGCAAATGCGTTGGCCGTCAGTGCCAGTACAGGGATGGTTTTGGCATCACTTCTTTTCACCGCCCGGATGGCTTCAGCGGCCTGATAGCCGTCCATCACCGGCATCTGGATATCCATTAAGATGCAGTCATATCCGCCAGGCTCCGAAGCCAGGAATTTTTCCAGAGCAATCCGGCCATTTTCAGCCTCATCAATGAGGAATCCATGCATCTTCAATAGTTCGGCCGCGATTTCCCGGTTAAGCGGATTGTCTTCCACCAGCAAAATCCGTTTCCCCTCTAAGCTGGTATGTACTTCCTCTATGGGAATGGCGACAGCGTCGGAACGTCCGCTCTGGCAGAACTGGTGGAAGGTATGGGCCACCTTGGACCTGAACAGAGGCTTGGTGATAAAGGCATCTGCTCCCGCAAGCCGGAACTCCTCCTCAATCTCAGAATAATCATAGGCTGAAATGACAATGATGGGCACATCCATGCCCAACTTCCTTCGTATCACTTTCAGTGTTTCCAGGCCGTCCATTTCCGGCATCTTCCAGTCCAGTATCACAGAGAAAAAATCGTCTTTTGCCTCATGGGCGTCTACAACACGGCAGACCGCTTCCTTCCCCGACAGCACCCAGCTGCTTCGCATACCCAGCTCATCCAGAATCTCAGCGGCGCTTTCACAGATAATCTGGTCATCGTCCACCACCAGTACCGGAAGCCCGGAAAGCTCTGCGTTTTCCTCCTCCGCCTGTGAGCCCAGTTCAAAGGAGACAGCAACAATAAACTGGCTCCCCTCTCCCAGAACACTCTTAACCTCAATGGTACCGTTCATCATGCGCACAATATTCTGTGTAATGGCCATTCCCAGCCCTGTACCCTGTATCTGGTTTGCCTGAACCCCCTCTGCCCGTGAAAACGGTTCAAAAACATGGGGGATGAAATCTTCAGGCATCCCAATTCCGTTGTCAGTGACAATAAACTCATATTGTCCCCTGCCCTTGGCAAAAGACGGTATCTCCCGGACCCGCAGCCCCACACATCCGCCGTCGGGCGTGTATTTCACTGCATTGGACAGCAGGTTGGTAAGCACCTGCTGCAGGCGGTTTTGATCCGTTACCACGGTTTCATGGCGCACATGGTCGGCGTTGATTTGCAGCTCCTGATGCTTTTGTGCTGCCAGCGGCCTGAACACATCCATAACATCCTCGATCAGCTCCGGCAGGGACACAGTCTCCGATACAAGATCAATCTTCCCGCTTTCAATTTTAGACATATCCAGCACTTCGTTGATAAGGTTTAAAAGATGGCGGCTGGAAACATTAATTTTATTCAGGCAGTCCTGTATCTTTTCCGGGGATTGCAGATTTGCCTTGGCGATAACCGACATACCGATAATCGCGTTCATGGGCGTGCGGATATCGTGGGACATGGAGGAAAGGAAGTTTGTCTTGGCGTCAGCCGCAATCCGGGCCGCATTGCAGGCATCTTCCAGAGCCAGTCTTTGCCGGGCCTGTTCCGTGCGCTCCTCCGTCACGTCCACACCCACGCTGTAATAGGAAGGAACCCCATCCCAGCTGTCCTTGCCGTCTACATAGCTGTACGTCATTATCAAAATTTTCACGGTCCCATCCCGGGTGACAATACGGCTCTCCGCAGCTGCGGACTCGCCTGTCTCCCTGGCCTGCCCCATGGAGGCAGCGATACGCTCCCTATCGTCCGGATGGACATAATCCCATTGGGATTGCAGTTCCTGAGAAAATTGTTCTTCGGTGTAGCCGATCAGATCCAGAAAACCCACGCTGTGCCAGAGGACCGTCCGCATATCCCGTCCGTCCACCCGCACCAGCCCGCCGGGAACGCTGCGGATCAACGCGTCGCGTTCCTGGTCCTTTTTCGCCAGCTTATATTCTGTGCTGTACATATCATGGGACAGCTCAAGCCGCGCCCGGTGTCCCTCCCAGTTGATAATACGGTTTTTGATTAAAAAGGTCCGCTTCAAAACTGGATTTTGGAATTCCCATTCATAAAACTCATCCTCGGTCAGTCTGGCATTGGTGCAAAAGGGGCAGGGGGACGTTCTCCCCTGGATCACCTCGTAGCACTTGCGGCCCACTACCTTTGCAGCGGGCGCGCCCAATATGTCACAGGAAGACTGATTCACATACAGCAGCTCATAGGTATCCATGTCGCTGATGTAGACATAACCCTCGTAGGCATCCATCATAAAGCGGAAATACTGAAGTTTCTGCCTGTAGAGCCGCTCCTGCTCCTCTTTTTCAGCCATCAGCCTGTCCATCCGCGCAAATTCCGCCTGCAATACGGGCCCGGCCGCTCCATCCTCTTCTTTCATGGTCCCATAAAGACAGGCCCAGGAATATCCTCCCTCTTTTAGGGGCAGGCGGACGGGCAGCTCAATATCAGAACAGTTCTTCTCCGCAGCCTGCGCCAATTCCTGACGGATAGAGGCAAACACACCGGGATAATCCGCATAATACTGCCGCAGATCACGAAAACAGCCGAAAAAGCTTTCCCTGGTATACCCAATGCTGTCAAAAAAGCTGGAATTCCCCCACTGAAAGGTCAGATCCTCATCCAGCAGGCAGCATAGCATACCCGTCTTCAGCCCGTCCATCGCTGCAGGACATTCTCCCTTTGCCCTTTGAGGCATATAACCGTTATTGCGCTCCGTCACATTTTCCATGTTTTAACCGCCCGTTCCAAATATAATCTCTGTGTATCTATTTTTATTTTTGCAATCATGATTAACGTTTCCTGGCATACCGCCAATTGTTCATATACACATTTATTTTTTAGTATAGCAAACAACATTGCAAATAGCAATAGATCGCACAATTACTTATACTTGGAACCATTCCTTTAGAGGCGGACAGATTGTGTACCGATATTCAAATACTCCGCTGCGGTCTCCGGAGGGACCATGCTGCCGCCGGTTGCCCAGGCGATATGGACAGCCTGCCCCATGCAGTCACTGAGATTCTTTTGCCTGATATAACCATCCATTTCATCTGCGTGGAGGAATGCCGCAAAGGATGCGCATGCAGATGGTTCTATAAATATATCCTCTGTCTTTAAGAGGGCGCGCATCAGTTCATACAGCTTTCTGTCCTCGATGGTGCAGATTCCTGCAAGCCGTTTCTCAATCACCTTTCCCACAAATGCGGACGGCCTTCCCACGGCAAGTCCGTCTGCGTCCGTCTTTCCGCTGATACCGAAGTCCCTGACGCTGACCTTGTCATGCTCTCCCGTAGCCATTCCCACCAGCATACAGCAGGCCTGGGTCGGCTCCATGAAAAAGCAGTGAACACAGTCGCCGTATATTTCTTTCAGTCCATAGGCCACCCCGCCCGGCGCCCCGCCAATTCCGCAGGGTAAATATACAAATAACGGATGCCGCCTGTCCACCTGGATTCCCTGTTCCTCCAGCTGGCGTTTCAGCCGCTCTCCCGCAACCGCATAGCCCAGGAACAGGTTGACAGAATTCTCATCATCCACAAAATAACTCATAGGGTCCCGGTCGGAACTCTTTCTTCCTTCCTCCACGGCCGCACAGTAGTCGGACTCATATTCAATAACCGTGACCCCCTTGCTTCTCAGCAAATCCTTCTTCCACTGTTTTGCATCCGCCGACATGTGTACCGTTACCTGAAAGCCCAGTTTGGCACTCATGATGCCGATGCTGAGCCCCAGATTACCGGTGGAGCCCACCTGGACCTTATACCGTCCAAAGAACTCCCTCATCTCACTGGTGTTCAGTTTCCGGTAATCCTCCTGCTCCGTGAGCAGCCCTGCCTTAAAAGCCAGTTCCTCCGCATGTTTCAGCACCTCGTAGATACCGCCCCTGGCCTTTACAGAACCGGATATAGGAAGATGGCTGTCCATTTTAAGGAACAGTCTTCCGGCTATCCCGGCGCCCCACTCCTGGTTCAGTTCCTGCCTCATGGCCTTGATTTCCCGCAGCTCCGATTCAATTATGCCATTACATGCAGCCGTCTCAGGAAACACCTCGGCCAGATAAGGCGCAAATCGTTCCAGCCGCCTTGCCGCATCCTGTATCTGCTCCTTAGACACTGCTTTTTCCCCCTGCCGGCTCTCCGGGCACTCCCTGCCGTTCACCCAGAACACTTCTTTTCCGGCAGCAGCCTCCGCCAATACCGGTATCTGTTTCATATATGCTTCTATTCTTGTATCCATACTATCAATTCCTTTCTGTCTGTAAGTTTATATTCTCTGCGCTACTTATGGTTCTCCCTGAAAAATTCTGCTGTCAGCTTCATCACCACCGGTGAAAGCTTAAGAAGGGCCAGCACATTGGGAATGATTAAAAGCCCCAGCATACAGTCCTGGACCGACCACACAATCCCGGCCGTGCTCAGGCTTCCCAGCAAAATCAATACCGGAAACAGGATGCGGTAAAAACGGTCCCCCTTCAGGCTCTTTATGTACATCAGGCTTACATGCCCAAAATACCACTGACTCATGATGGAGGTGGATGCAAACAATATCAGGCTGACCGAAACCACATACTTAAAAAGAGGGGACACAGTTCCAAATGCCTCTGCTGCCAGAGACGCCGCGCTAGCCCCTTCCAGAGGCACTCCGCTTGCCAGGATGGAAAAACCAGTGGTGCTGCAGATGACCATGGTATCCACGAACACCTCCACAACGCCATAAAAGCCCTGCCTGGCCGGATGGTCCACCTGAGCCGCGGAATGAATAACGGCCGCTGACCCTTCGCCTGCTTCATTGGAATACAGCCCCCTGGCCACGCCGAAGCGCATGGCCTCCTTCATTGTCAGTCCCGCGGCAGCTCCCATGCCTGCTTTCATGGAACATGCTTCCTGTAAAATGCTTTGGAGCATGGGCAGAATGGAATCCAGATGAGTGAGCACCACCACGATACCTCCCGCAATATACAGCGATGCCATGACCGGCACGATTTTCTGGGCCGTATCCGCCAGACGTTTAAGCCCGCCGCCTATAATAAAAAACATGACAGCCGCCACTAATATCCCTGTACACACCTTCGGGATTCCAAATACCTGGAACGCCACATCCGATATGGTATTGGACTGGATCAGAGTCCCCCCTGCATTCTGGAAAAACAGGAGCACAGCCGCGGCCGCGCCAAGCAACGGCGCATGGAGCCCCTTTTCAATATAATACATGGGTCCTCCGTAATAGCTTCCGTCCGCACCTTTCTGGCGGAACACCAGTCCCAGTACAATCTCGGCATACTTGGTGGCCATGCCTAAAAATGCAGCTGCCCACATCCAAAACAGAGCCCCCGGACCGCCTCCAATCAGTGCAGTGGCAACACCCACGATATTTCCGCTGCCCACACAGCTGGCGATTGCCATATATAGCGCCTGAATGGATGATACTGTGCCCTTATGGTCCCGGGATGCCTCTGCTGTTTTATCTTTTCTACAAAATTCCTTTATAATCCAGGGGATGGACCTGAACTGGATTCCGCCTGTGGCTATGGTGTAAAACGCTCCCAGCCCCAGCAGCACAAACAGCATCCAGTTCCCCCACAGCAGGCCGGCCAGATTCCCCAGTACTGCCTCTGCTGTTTTCATCACTTCAACCGGTTCCTTCCCTCCGCCTGCGGCATCTCAAATCCCATAACGGCTGCCAGTGTGGGCGCTATGTCAATCAGCTTCATGGACCCTATGTCGCAATTTCGTTCTATCCCGTATCCCTCAATCATGAAGGACGCCCTCATCTCCTCAAACCGTTCGCAATAACCATGCTGGGCTTTCTGGTGCAGTGTTTCCGTACAGTAATCCCCCTCTGCGTCATCCCGTATTTCATAGCCCTTCCGGGAAACCAGCACATAGTCAGCCAGAGGGAAACCTCCCCTCTCTATGGCCTGCTCCCGGTCCAGCACCTCCAAAATTCCAAAGGCCGGATCGGATGACAGCTCCTTCATTACCTGAGCCAGCCGTTTTCCGGCGTCCTCATCCTGTCCATTTTTTAACCGGATTTCGGACATGCCCCCTGCGCGCTGGGACCAGGCTCTCCAGTCCGTCACCCTGCCGTTTCCATCTGTGGTGATAAGTCCTGCTTCCCTCAGCTTTACATTGGGACGGATATTGTACCGATTATCCAGTGTCCCATGGTCGGATACCACACAGACAACGGCCCTGTCATCTGTCATACTATGTACCCTCTCAACCAAATCCCCCAGCATCCTGTCAATGGCCTCAATGGCATGAGCCGCCTCTTTACTGTACACACCATACTGGTGGGCCATCTCATCAAAGGATGCAAAATAGGCGGACATGAAGAACGGACGTTCCTTAGTCCTTGGCGCAATCTTATGGTCCAATACCCACATAGCTGCCCGGTATCTCTGCCTGTCCCCTGCTTCCGTCAGGTCCAGTCCTCCTGCATACCTTCCAATGTCCTTTTCCATCTCCAGAATCATGCCCTGGGGCACGGACATGGCATCAATAAAACGGCTGTCAAGCTCTGTGCCGTCCCACCAGAATTCAGGTGCAATGAAGTCTCCTCCGGCAGCCACGGAAGTGGGAAAAGCCACGCTGGCAGACAGATATCCATGTTTTCCGGCAGCCTCCCACAGATTTTCCGCCTTTCTGCTGGCAAACCAGTGCCACGCTCCCATATGTTCACCCAAGGGGTCAAAAATACCATTGTTATATATACCGTGGGTAGCCGGATTGGTTCCCGTTATGATGCTCTGATGACAGGGATACGTAAAAGTAGGAAACACACTCTGTACGCCTCCGCCTGCAAATGTACCGTTCTCCACAAAATATTTACTTATATTAGGAAGACTGATTCCCAGACGTTCCTGTTCAAAAACAAACTCCGGTTTTAACGCGTCCACGGATACCAGCAATACGCTTACCTTATTTCTCTCCATATCCTTCATCCCCCTTAATTTTCCGGTTTCTCAACGGAAATACCTGCCTGTTCAAACGGCCGTATCTGCTCCTTTGTTGCATCAGAATCAGTAATAATCATCCCCACCCGGTTAATATCACACATCTTCACCAGGGAATTTACTCCCAGCTTGGTGCTGTCAGCAATAACAATGGTCTGGTCTGACGCTTCCATCATCTTTTCCTGCACAATGATTTCATCCATGCGCTGGTAGGTGATTCCCCTGTCTACCGAAATACCGCAGGTGGTCAGGAAAAATGTGTTAATACTCAATTTGGAAAATATCATACCTGCAATGTCAGACACAAACGCCATCTCCTCAGGGCGGTATACGCCGCCGGTGGCAATGAGCGTGATTCCCTTTGCATCGGCCAGCTCATTTAAGATGGCAATGGAATTAGTAACCACGGTCAGGGAATGGAACGTCCTCTTTATGACGCGGGCCAGCTCATAAGCAGTGGTTCCTGAGTCCAGGGCTATGGACTGGCCTTCTTTAATGAAGCGGACCGCAAACTCTGCAATCTCCACCTTGTTTTCCAGATTCTCTCTTTCTCTGGCTGAAAAATTCTGATATTGGATGGTCCTCTCCCCGGACAACTCTTCCTTGTCAGCCAGAAAAGCGCCTCCTCTTGTACGCCGTATCAGCCCCTGGGACTCCATATTCTCCAAATCCCTGCGGACCGTTTCAGGAGAAACCCCCATCTTCTTTTTTAAATCCGCAACCTTGACGCTTCCGTCCGTCTGCATCAGGCTTATAATCTTTTGATACCGTTGTTCCGCCAGCATCCGCATACGCTCCTTTCTTCCCATCAGTCAGCTTGTTTTGACTTCTCTTAACTACTTTTAACTCATAATAACACATACAAGCACACTATTCAACCCTTTTTATCCGCAAAATAGCACAAAATCGCTTATGTGTCTTCGTGTATTTTCCACAATTTAACCCATTTTAGCTTAAATTAGCTTGACTTCGCTCATTTTACCACATATACTGTGTGTACGGAAACAACCAAACTTAGCAGAATGAAAAATAAAATCAGGAGATGAAAAAATGAAAACAATTGCAGACAACCGTCAATCAAAAAAGTGGATTTCATTTGGAACATTGGTGCTGGGCGCCGGAACCATCTACAAGCTGGGGTGTTTAAAGGATGCGTTTTATGTTCCCATGCAGGAATTTATGGGACTCTCCCACACACAGATAGGTACAGCCATGAGTGTGGCCGGATTGATTTCCACTTTCGGCTTCCTGATCTCTATCTATCTCACGGACCGGGTGTCTAAAAAGGTCATGATTCCCATGTCGCTTATGGGCATCGGCTTACTGGGCATCGGCCTTTCTACCTTCCCGCCCTACTGGCTCTTTCTGTTAATCAACTGCGGCCTCGCCGTCTGTGCGGACATGCTCTACTGGCCCACCATGTTAAAGACCGTCCGTCTTTTAGGTTCAGAGGAAGAACAGGGCCGTATGTTCGGTATCATGGAAGCCGGGCGGGGACTTGTGGACACCGTCATCGCCTTTGGCGCCCTGGGCGTCTTCGCACTGTTAGGAAGCAATGCGGCCAGCCTGAAGGCCGCCATCCTTTTTTACTCGGCAGTACCCATGGTAATCGGCATCATCGCTTATTTCCTTCTTGAACCGGACGAGATAAAGGCTGTCAATGCTGCCGGAGAAAAAGTAAGCAGAAACAAAGCTGCCATGGATAATGTAATGCTGGCCCTTAAGAACAGGAACATCTGGCTGGTATCATTTAATGTTTTTTCTGTGTATTGTGTTTACTGCGGACTTACGTATTTTATACCCTTCCTCAAGGACCTGTATGCAATACCTGCTGTTTTAGTTGGCGCTTATGGTATTATCAACCAATATGCCCTGAAAATGCTGGGCGGTCCTGTGGGCGGCTACCTGACCGATAAGGTATTCCATTCCGCCACAAAATATCTGCGCGTTGTATTTGTTATTACGGGAACAGCCCTGACTGTCTTTGCGTTCCTGCCCCACAGCCATATGAACGTATATTTCGGCATGCTCATGACCCTCAGCATCGGCGCCTGTGTATTCAGCATGCGCGCCATCTTCTTTGCTCCCATGGACGAGATTAATGTTCCCAGGGAAATAACAGGCTCTGCCATGTCGCTTGGTTCCTTCATCGGTTATCTGCCCGGCGCGTTCCTCTACTCCATCTACGGGAGTATCCTGGACCACAATCCCGGCATCAGCGGCTACCGCATTGTATTCCTTATCATGGCCGTATTCGCCGGTTCCGGCTTCCTGCTGAGCAGTTACATATTAAGTGTGATTGGAAAGGATAAGGCCATCAATAATTAATTCCTTTAACGGCCAGCACTCCACCGGATACCCCGAATACAATGTTCGGGGTTCCCTCGTTTTTAAGGACAAACCCGGCCATGCTGGGTGTAAGCGTTTCCTCTTCTGCTGCCTCCACTGCCGCCGACAATTCCGGTGTGAATATGCGGTCTGTGCCCAAAGCAGCCAGCTCTTCCGGCGAACCTGCCGACACGCCTCCGTCCTTAAAGCCCACATACAGAGGATAGGAGGCCAGGGAAGACAATGCATCCATGTCCCGGTCCGCAACAGCTGCTTTTACCTTTTCGGCAAACGCGGTTACCGCTTCCTCCGGCACCATGAAATTGTCCGTATAGGCTGTTTTGTTAATCCCCTCCCCTGTCCGGCCTATCTCAAACTCCAGTTTCCCATAAGCTCCGGGGGCAATCTCATATTTATCAAACACAATAACCGGATTTCCGTTTTCATTCATGTAAAACGCGGTTTTATCCGTAATTCCTGTAAATCCGCCCTCTGAGCCGGACCAGAAGGCAATACCGTCTTTTTTCTTTCTATCTTCCATCTGGCGGAGTATGCTTTCATTGGCAATCCGGACATAGTCACGGCCCAGGACATCTGCCAGCGTAACCATCTTATAATCCTTCAAATCAATGTTATAGTATCTTGTTTCACTGCCGGCCGCGGACCAGTTCTCAGTTCCCTGCACTGCAAAGGAAAGATACCTTTCTGTCTGGGCCTTGATTTCATATCCCACATGGATTTTAATATCATGCGCTTCCCACTCCTCCTCTGTACCTCCTGTTTCCATGAATGCCTTCTTATATTCCCTGGCGCGTTCCGCTGCCTCTTCAGCGTACCGGCTGCACAAATCGTATATTTCCTGATTCAGAGCAGCGTCCAGCCCATTTGTATCCTTTGCTATCATCTCCACGCTGGGGATTTCCACAGATATCTTCCAGTCCCCCTCATCCTTCTCATAAGACCTGAAGGTAAGAATCCGCGCTGCGGCTCCTATGACAGGAAGCCCTGCCGCCATATCAGCAAAGGCTGTATTTGTGTTTAACGCCGTAGTAAATACCAGCACAAGGGCTGCTGCCGTACCGGCACATAACCCCCATATCCTGTTTCTTCTGTATATCCTGTTTCTTCTGTATATCTTGTTTCTTCTGTATATTCCGGCCACTGGTATTTTTTGCCCCTGACTCTTCCGCTTTTCCTCTGACCGGACAATGGCTGCCCTGACCCGTCCGGACAGTTCCTGGGGAATCGGTATCTCCTCATACTTTTTTCTTGCATCTTCTATCTGTCTCATAAATCCGCCTCCTGTACATTCTGTTTTAACAGTCTCAAACCACGGTATAATTTCGCCTTGACCGTATTCAGATTGGTCCTGGTTACGTAAGCTATTTCCTTCAGCGTCAGCTCCTCGAAATAGCGGAGCTTTATGATGGTCTGCACATCCTCCTCCAGCCGGTTTAACTGCTCATACACATCTTCTTCCCGGTTGTATCCTTCCTCATAATACGGTATCTCCTGCCCTATCCCATCCTCTGCGGGTATCTCCATCTTCTGCTTCCTGATCAGCAGCAGGCTCTCATTTACAAGAATACGGTAAAACCACGTCCTTACGGCATTTTCATTTCTGATGGCCTCATAGTGGTCCAATGCCTTGCAGACAGCGTTCTGGACAATATCCATGGCATCTTCCTGGTTATGGACATAGCTGTAGGCCAGTCTGTAAAATTTCTCCTGATTGCTGACTATATAGTCCACAATTCTGTTATATAAATCTTCATTCATGGGGTTTGCATCCCTCCTTGCGGTGTAGTTTCCCGGTATATCATAACGGTACATCATAGCGGGTGTATCTTTGTTTCTGATATATAGATTCTGACTTCGTTCCAAAAGTTGCATATGATTATGTTTTTTAACCATAAAATATAATCAGGGCAGGAATCGGATGTTTTACCGATTCCCGCCCCGCCTGGCAGCTGTCATTTACTGTCCTTTTCCTTTTATATGGTTCCTCCCCGGATTGCTGCCATACGTTCCGAGGCCGTCCGCTTCATTGGTTTTACCGAGTACAGGCAGACTGCCCCAGTCAGTATGTCCGCCAGCGGCTGTGCCAGATAAATTCCCGTAACGCCCATTATTTTGGGCAAAATCAGTATGAATGGGACATAAAACAGTCCCTGGCGGATAAGGGACAAAAATAAACCATATCTGGAAGAACCAATGGTCTGAAATGTAATTGTCATCATGTAGCACAGTCCAAAGGCCGGATAAAGGGCCACCTGGGAAATTAAAAGCCTGGCCCCGTAATCAATGACGGCCGGATTCCTGTTAAACAGCATAATCAATGGCCTGGCCAGAAGAATGTAGATTCCCGCCACCAGCACGGTAAGAATCAGGGATGTCCGTAATGCAAAGCGAACGGACTCATGAAACCGTTCCTCCTTGTTGGCGCCAAAGGAGTAGGAAGCAACCGGCTGATATCCCTGCATGAACCCCATGACTACATAGCATCCAATCAGCACAAGGCGCTGGACCACACCGTATGCAGCTATAATAAGGTCTGCGTCTGTCATGGACTTTGCCGCTATATTGGTAAGGGATGTTGCCGCAGCAAGGCAGATCTGTATAACGGCTGTAGGTATACCAATGAGCGTGACGGACTTGATGAAAGACCACCGGGGTTTAAAATACTCCCTCTTTATTTTTATGATGGAACGTCCGGACAGATAGAACCAGCCAAGGATAAAAAATGTGACAAACTGTGAGACTGTTGTGGCAAGGGAAGCCCCCTCCACTCCCATTGCCAATCCCCAGTCAAACATAAAAACAGGGTCCAGCACCACATTAAGAGCAGCACCTGCCACAACAGCGATGGATGAGATTTTTACAGATGATTCCGCCCTGGCCGCGCAGTTCATACTCTGGGCCGGAAGATTGGCAAGGGCCGCCACAAACATCCAGAATGCGTAATCCCCGGCCTGGGGCAGCACAGCTTCGGAAGCCCCGAAGGCCCGCAGTAAGGGCTCCATGAAAAGGATGCCTGCAGCGCATAGAAAGATTCCAATGAATACAGATAACCCAACCACCGATGTGATTGTCCTGTTTGCCTCCTTCTTATGGCCTGCTCCCAGCTGTCTGCCTGCCAGAACCGCTGCGCCTGCCGCAAAAATATTTTCCACCGAAACCATAATGAGCAGAAGCGGCAATGTAACGCCTACAGCGGCAAGGGCTATATCCGAACCCAGCATTCCGATATAAGCTGTATCCACAATATTGTAGACGGCCTTTGCCAGCAGGGCCAGGGTGGCCGGAACTGCCAGTCTGGTAATGGCCCTGGAGGGCTTCATATCACCCAGTACGGATTCCTGCCCTGTGTTTTCCTTCTTCATATCCCCACATCCTTTCGCTCCGCCGCACGCTCCACCACACCATAGAGCAGCACATCCAATGCTCTCCTGCAATCCTCTTCATGTGTCCTAAAATCAATCTCCCGCTCCCCGGATGTCTGATATTTCGCATTGACATAATCCTGAAACTGCAGGAATATATCCACTACCGTCTCCCGCGACACCCCAGCCCTGAGCTTAAGAGGCTCCAGTATCCGGTTCAATATGGAGATATTAAGTTTGTCAAACCCGGACTTGCTCTGTCTGACAGCTGATTCCAGATGGGCCGGCGGCATAATGACTGCCTCGCAGAAAATTCTGCGGTACAAGGGAAATAACTGAAAAAATTCAAACCTGGCATCAAAATAAAGCTGCAGCTGTCTGTGGACAGTTTCCCCTTCCAATATAAGCTTCTCTCCCAGATATTCCGTCAAAGCCCGGAAGCACTCATCCACACAGGCCAGATACAGCTCATCCTTGGTCTGGAAATAGTGGTAAATGATTCCCTTGGACACGCCCTCGCAGCTGCATATATTATTAACGGAACTGGCTCCATATCCCTGTTCCGCGAATTCCTTCAGTGCGCTCTCCATAATCCGGCGCTTTGTCTGTTGATTTTTCTCTTCCCGCTTCATGAACATTCCTCCTTAAATTATTGACCACCCGGTCTATTTACGATAAGAATACCATAAACAGACCGGGTGGTCAATAATTTAAATCTGAAATATTTATAATCTTTGTATCCGTGCAGTCTGCTCTGATACAAATTATTCCTCTCTCATATAAAGGATTGTACGTTGGAACTCATCGGCGGGCAGCAAGTGACTCTTGTTCACATCAAATTGTTTGACTAATTATACAGCTTACCTGCAAAAAGGCAGCAAATACCGCTTCTCTTCATCCTGCTGTATTTCCCCAGTCTTCTTTCCATATTTCAACCCTTTTTCCGCGGCTGCCACCAAAGCAGGGCTGCTACGGGCATAACCCATTATCCGGATTGTACTCTTAATAAGGCTATCCTTATCCAGAGCCCCCTTTTCCGTAAGCGCAATGCAGACAGCATTCTTAAGCTCCTGCTGGCAAATCTCGTCTACAGCTCTCTTGTCGCTGGAATTAACTTCATTTCTGCAAATCCTGTATTGATCCGGATCCTGATCTTTGCGCCAGTAGAACTTTACTCCAGCCTGCTTATTCATTCTCACTGAAACCTTCTTTAATGCTCTGTCTGTCGCTTCCAGTGTCTGCGGGCTGGATCTGGAGATATGAAATGCCCGCAGCGTTTTCTTCACCAGCCGGTCATACATAATCGGAGCTTCCGCATCAACAATCTGCTGCATCTTATCAACAATCAACGTCAGATTTTCCTTTTTTATGTAATCAGCTGTAGACAAATCCGTCACTTCAACATCTGCAGGACTGTACTCTTCTACACGGTATTCCGTGGCCGCAGGATCGGCTTTTACAATTGATTCCACAGGTTCATTCTTGCCGGAAGCCACTTTAACATACGCGGTTTCAGGAACCGGATTCTGTGCAGCAAAATTCTGCTTAACAGGCGGTACTGATTCCTGAACCAAATTCATCTCATCTACAGGCTTTTTCTCAGTAAATCCATCTGTACCTCTCTTCAAAACCCGATTCACTTCCGGCTTTTCTTCCGCGGCAGCCACATCACTGATTGTTTCCGCCAACTCCTTAGCCGGTTCCTCCATCGGTTCCTCAGATGGTTTCTCAGACGCTTCCGCTTCCATTTCAAATGTCTTCACTGAATCATTTACATGCTGTTTATAAATCCGGTATGCCGCTTCCTTCTTTTCACCAAGAAGCTGCATCAGTTTCAAAAGTTCTTTATCCCGGTTATCCCACCAATCCATGGTCCAGATACGGTGCAGCTCCCATCCCAGTCCATTCAGGACACTGATCTGAGCCACTTCACGATCCCTGGTGTTCGTTGATTGACGATAGGCTTCTCCATCCAGCATAATTCCCAGCAGATACTCTTCAGAATTGTATGGATTAATAACAGCTATATCCACCTTGAACTTTGAATGTCCTACGGCTTTCTGGTACTGATACCCGCCATCCGTTATTGCCTGGCAGATATGCTCCATTATTCCCTGCCCTTTCTGCACTCTGGTTTCTATATATTCCCCCTGCAGCCGGCCTTTCTGCGCAAACATCAGAAAATCTTTAAGAGCCTCAACGCCCTTTGACTTTGTTCTCTTAAGATCGATCATATCTGCCGTCATAGTAGTGAATACCAGCATTTCAGATCTTGCACGGGACACTGCCACATTCAGACGTTTCCATCCGCCGTCCTTATTTAACGGACCAAAGTTCAGTGACAGCTTGCCTTCTGCATCCGGACCAAAAGCAATGGAGAACAGAATAACATCACGCTCGTCTCCCTGGACATTCTCCAGATTCTTGACAAACAAGGTCTCTTCTCCTGCATTCGCCCACTTATCAAAAGCCGCATCCTTCTGATACTCCTCCAACAGCAAATCCTCAATCAAGGTCTGCTGACTGATATTAAATGTGACTACACCGATAGTCTGTTTCTTTCGTTCCGGATCTTCATATCTTCTGCGGATTTCTGCAACAATCGCTTTTGCTTCGCCTTCATTTACACGCCCTTTTCCTCGATCAAAGAATCCTTCGACCTTGACCAGACTTACGCGCTTTTCCCTGTCATTTACAGACGGGAATGTAAGCATTGAATTCTCATAAAACTCCTAATTGCTGAAGGCGATCAGACTCTCATGCCGGCTGCGGTAGTGCCAGTGCAGATATGCAGATGGCATCCCCAGTGCCAGACAGTCATCCAAAATGCTGTCTAAATCTTCAATATCCAGATTATCTTCATCTACTTTATTGCCGGCAAAGAAACTGGTAGGCGGCATCTGGTTCGGATCTCCTACGATCACCGCATTCTTTCCTCTGGCCAAAACCCCCACCGCCTTACAGGTGGGAAGTTGGGATGCCTCATCAAAAATCACAATATCGAACAGATCATTTTCTGCCTTCAGATACTGTGCCGCTGAAATCGGGCTCATAAGCATACATGGGCATAATCTAGTTAAAATATGGGGAATCTGCTCAAACAGCGCCCTGATGGACAATCCCCTGCCGTTGCTGCTGATAGCCCTCCTTAATATGTTCAGTTCCTTGCTGACTTCCACACAGTCGTTCGATGTCGGCAGCTGATGTGTCAGTTTATAAAACATCTCATCTTTCGTCAGGTCCATGAATTCCTGATCCAGCTTTTTAAACTGTGCAATCTTTTCATTGAAGCCGATTCCGGTAAACCCATTTAATACCGGCTCATTTTCAATGACTGACAGAATAATCGCCCTGTAGATTGAACGAAAATATACCGTCATAACCTCATCATGCGGTAAACCCGCCTCATACGCATCGCAAATCGGTCCCAGACCTCTCAGCCTGCACTCCGCCGCAAACTGCTGATATACAATCCAATCCTTAATGGAGGATGCATTTTCAAGAATGCAGGAGCAGAGTCCCACTCTGCTTTCCAGATAGTTCCCTTCCGAATGGTCAAATATCAGATCCAGAAGTTTGGATGCCTCAGTCTCGTTTTTCGTTACGGCATCCAAATCTGCAATCAATACCTTCGCTCTCTGAATGCAGGACTTTAGCGTTCCTTCCGCTTCCAGCTTCCGGATCTGATCTGAGAACTGGGACATCATCTGAATCTGCATCTTCACTTCATTTTTATAAGCCTGCAAATCCTCTTCTGAAACACAGGATTTTAAAATCTGCTTCCATTCATACGGCAGTTCCGCCTCAGCAGCTGCCATTTCCTGCGCTTCCTGCTGATAGAACGTAATGTCTGTCAGATAAAGAGGAATTCGGTCCGTCTCTACCGTAAAAGCTGCAAATGCCTGCAGCTCTGATGTCAGAGATGCCAATGCTTTCCCCTTACCAAAAAATTTCTTATTTGCCTGGTCAAACTTATCCCGATAAGGATTCATGTCCATACGAAGGAAATTTTCGTTCCACTTTAAACGGAAATCCGTCTGTTTGGCTGAGAAGGCCTGCAGTCTTGCCAGATAAGTTTCCGGAGTCACAAATTCCCGATCCACATTATCTGTCTCGCGCAAGAATGCGGGGATCTCTTCTGCCATTATTACACTCTGGGCATAATTACATACTTTTCTATACTCATTCTCAGTATCAGGGGCCTTAACCTCCATCAGTACCACAAACTCAGATATATCCGTCTGGAATTTCTTTAACGCACCGGTATACGCACGAATGATTGATTCCAGATCAAACTTCAGGCGCTGGCTATACTCTGTCTTGTGAACAGCCATAAGGGGATGGTTATGAGGATGTCCGACGCCCTTTCCTGCCGCGATCAATTGCTCCAGGCTATACGCCTGATGGTCCAGATCACGTTCGGTAAGCGTGCCTGCATAGGCATGATCAAAGCGGACGCTTCTTTTGAGCTCCGGAATCATCTCATAAATATCCATCAGTTCACGAAGACTCTTTCCAAATGGTCTCTTTACATGCAGAGCTTTCGCATAGGAATCCAGCTCTTCGCGCATTTTGCGGATATCCTGTATCTTCTTGTCATAGTCTGTCTTCATTCCCCCGATACCGATCTCAAGTCCCCGCTTCAGCTGATCCAGCACCGCCTTTTTCGTTGCTTTACTGGAATGTAGTTCCAGACAGAAATCCTGGATTCCCAGCGCAGCCAGCCTTTTCTGAACGACCTCCAAAGCAGCCATTTTCTCCGCTACAAAAAGGACTGTTTTTCCCTTCGTAAGCGCATTGGCTACCATTGCTGTGATTGTCTGAGATTTTCCTGTTCCGGGTGGCCCATGAAGAACAAAACTAACATCTGCCGCTGCCATATTAATAGCGCGAAGCTGTGAAGAATCCACCGTTACCGGCAAATAAGCCTCATCCTTGTCCACATGTTCCGGAATCTTACAACTCCAATCCACTGCCCCCATCATCAGGCTATGGACAATTTTATTATTTTCAAGAAACGCGCTGTTATTGTGTATATCATTCCACATGACAAACTGTGAGAAGGAAAAATTTCCGATAAATCCTGCTTCTACCACATCCCACATGGGCAGGTTCATCACAGCATGGCGGATCAGTGCAAAAACCTTAGGCATATCCAGCCCATGCATATCCATAGGCGGCGGATTCAGCCCATAGATCTGTGTATCAAACTTCTGCTTCAGAAATTCCAACAGCGTTATATTGATCTGCGCATCTTCATCACGCATACGCATCCCATAACCTTTGCTGGCTGATTTCCGGACGATATCAATCGGAATCAGCACAATCGGAGAATATCTGGCAGTTGTGCTCATTTTGCTTTCAAACCACCGCAGCAGACCCAATGCCAGATATAAAGTGCTGGCACCATTTTCTTCCATAGATGTTTTGGCAGAACGGTACATTTTGGTCAGACAGCTGTTCAGCTCCTTCTCCGGGTAGAGAGAATGCAGTCTCTTATGCTTACTTTCCAGTGCAATAAAATCCGCAAACGGCCCCAGTTCATCCAAAGCTTCGACCGGAACTCCTCCCTCTCCCGCAAACGACATAGCTGCCGGCCGCGGCATAACCTGGAATTCTTCCCCATCAGACAATGCGTCCTCCAAAATGCTTATATCAGAACACAAAAGCGGGACAACAGCCTTCGTCATACGCATATTGATCAACATATTTCTCAGGCTCAAGTCCAGAAGTTTGCGCTCCCACTGCGTCAGCTTTGTGACCTGTTCCTTTTGTTGAGAATCTGAAAGATCAAATAATTCCACCTTCTTCTCCGTAGCATTCGTTACGTCTTTTTCTTTTCTGTCCTCATGCTGTACTTCAAACCCGATGTCCGTCTTTACGCGCACCGGCAGCGGACGGATCCCCATGCTTCTGGCACGTTCCACATCAATAACAAATGCAAAACTGCTATAATTCGAGACATTGCGCTCTGCCAGTGTTACCGCTTCGTCAAAACTTTTAATCTTTCCTGCGCACATGGCTGTACACTCAACAACAACCATTTCGTGGATGCCCTTGGACATACGCTTTTCCAGTTGAGAAGGATCATCCATAATCATTTCAGAAAAAGATTCCTCCACCAGCCAAACGCCGGCGAAGATGTGTCCTCTCATCATAACCATAATGGGGTTCAGCCCCATTGCCTCCAGGCATGCCACATACAGCAGCGTCATATCCATACAGGTCCCCAGATGCTGTTCTAACACAGCATCCGCCAAACGAATTCTCTGACCAAAGGTTTCAAAGCTTGAAGGCGGCTCCGCATATGTAATATTTTTCTGCTGGACAGCCGCGTAAGCTGCGGCAGCCATATGTTTCACCCGATTCGGGTCATCAAACTGGTATCCTGCCAGAGACGGATCTCCCGTCCATTTTTCCAGATACCTGGCCGCCAGCTGGAGCATGCTGGTCACGACAGGATGATTCGGCATGGCAAACGCTGCCAAAAGCTCAGGTGTATACTGTAGGCCCGGCCACTGATCAAAGGCCAGTGCCGTAAGATTCGTTGATTCTGAAACCAACAGGCTCTCTCCAGAATATATGCCTACTGTCAGCTGACAGGTGCAGCGTTCAGTAAGAGAGACCAGATAGTCCGCATTGACCTGCACATCTAAGTTTCTAAAGTGCAGTTCCTCGCCAGGCTTTATCTTCTCAATTCCCAGTTTATAATCCTCTGTAAGCCCATTGCCGGTACTGATCCGAATCATCAGGTGCTCCAGATCAATTTCAGATACATTTTTCACACAAATATCTCTGACAATATGTGCGCCATTATGAATAATCGCAAAGTTAAGCACGTCATCAATATTACTGGTCAGCTGCAGACAATTTTTTGCCGGGCTTACAGCCGGCTTTTCTTCCTCTGCTAATGCCGGTTCTCCAGCAACCGATTCTGCCGGTATTACCGGCTCTGTTGGTGTTACCGGCTCTCCTGGTTCGGCATCAGGCTCTGCCCTTGTACAATTCTCCCATGCCAACATAACTGCAGCCATATGCTTACAATTACCGCCTGCTATTGCACACGGACAATTGCACTTCATGGAAGATACTGTGTCTTTGCTCAGCCGGATATCCACATCATAATCTTCTATGTCTATGACCCTCGCCGTGACATGATTTTCTTCTATCCTTAAATCCTGAACCGGGCTGCTTTGAATATAGTCCTCCGCCCTATTTAATACATTTTGATTAAAACGTGTTCTCCACTCCACCTTTAAGCCCCCAATCCCAGTTATAACCTGCCGGCAAATCTGTTACTTCTTATGCCACAGCATTTGCATTAATCTGTTCAATTACGCTCCGTATTCCCAGCCATACATTCATATCCGTAAATATCTCCACCACACTGCCCCGATCCGTAAACGGCGGCTCCTGAAGCACCGACAGATCCTTCAGCATACCGTTATGAACAATGTATTCCACAATCTGATTGACAAAATAGATCTGCCTGCTGTCCAGATTAGCCTCATTCAAATATGCTGAGAAAGCCTCCTTTGCTGCATTCATGTCTAGTCCCACAATTTCACGTACAAATTCGCCCAACGGCTTTTCTCCATACTCCCGTTCATAATCTTCCTTAGTTCCAAGCTCGCCCCACAGAATCTCCTGCAATGTTTTCACATCTGTGTCAGTAAGGGGGCGGTTGGTCTTAAGCTTCGCAATGGCAAGCGTGTCCTGATGCTGACGGATATAGTATTCCGCCTTCGCCTTATAGTTTGCCAGTTCATCGTTTTCCAACTCAGAATCATTCCAGGTCATATCTAAAATATCATCGGTGAAATCCGTCATGTATTTCCTTGGCCCGGTTGTAATGATATATTTCATCAAATCACGCAATTCTTCTCTGATATGTTCAAACTCATCAATCCCGGCGTTCTCTAAGTAACTGGTATGGAGAATTTTCTGAATCAACTCTGATTTTGCCTGTATCTCTGGAATATTAGCCACATTGGCAACCGCCTCCGCCCTCTTAAGCAGGTCGCCCCGCGCCCGCGTGTATTTTTTGCCGCTCAGGTAAGCCAGTTCCAGCCCATACATCAGCGCGTCAAACCGCACTGCGCTGGCATCCTCTTTGTCCGGTTTAATCAGCGGAGCGATCTCCTCTTTGACCAGCATGACAGACTCATAGGTCAATCCCGTATAATTATCTGCATTTGCATAAAAATCCACATACTTTAAATGCTGCTGCACTGCAAAGTTTTTCCGGTCCAATGCCGACACTTTATTACTCATTATCTCCACCAGATTTTTTCTGTATTCGATCAACCGTTTTGTCTGGTGCTCAATGCCCTGTAGCTTATAGGCAATCTGAAATTCCAGGTTAAAAACCGCTCCCTGAAGCGCCACCATATTGGCTGTCGGCTTCCCCTGGCTCATACGGAAGAATTCAAAATTCCCGCAGAAATCAAAAATATAGAACTTATCTTTATCGCTTCCATCCAATAGTCCCGGACAGAGTCTGGTTCCCCTTCCAATCATCTGCCAGAATTTCGCCTTGCTCATAACCTTTTTAAAAAACACAAGATTCACTACTTCCGGGACGTCGATTCCGGTATCCAGCATATCCACTGAAATTGCAATCTGCGGAAGCTTTTTCGGGTCAGAAAACTCATCAATCGCGCTCTGGGCATAGTTGATCCGGTTGTCAATGACTTTCGCGTAATCATTGGGCAGATGAGCATATTCCTTGTGAAACACCTCATAAATCTTCTCTGCATGGTCATGATTCTTTGCAAAAATGATAGTCTTTCCAAGCTGCTCCCCATAATCCACACGAATCCCTTCCGTCATTAATATGTGAAGAACCTTCTGTATGGTATCCTCGTTAAATATCCATGTATTTAAAGCAGAGGCTCCGATTGCTTCCGGTATTTTTCCATCTTCGTTTTCAAACGTATCCTCATATTGTTCTTTATCTTCTTCTGACAACTCATCATATACAATCCCATGGTCAATGAATTTGAGTGTGGTTTCCACTGATTGAAAATCTACCAGGTACCCATCCTTAACAGCCTGGGCAAGCTCATAGCCATATGTCGGGACCCCACTTTCCAGTTCAAAAATGGAATATGTGTTTTTATCAATCTCATCCTTTGGAGTAGCCGTAAGTCCAACTAATGGGGCGTCAAAATAGGTAAAAATGTCCTTGTATTTATTATAGATAGACCTGTGCGCCTCATCGCAGATAACCAAATCAAAATGGCCGCAGGAGAACACTTTGCCGTCCGCGTCCTTTGCGCCGTCAATCATATTTATCATGGTTTGATACGTTGAAAATACGCAATGGGCGTTATAGTTATCTTTATCTTCACAGAGATTGGTACAGGACAAATCCGGAAGCAGATTCACAAAGTTTCTCTTTGCCTGTGTCACCAGCGAATTGCGATCGGCAAGGAACAGAATATTTTTAATCCATCCCGCATCAAGCAGAACATGGCAAAGTTCAATCACTGTCCTGGTTTTACCGGATCCGGTAGCCATCACAAGCAGTGCTTTCCGTTTATTTTTCACAGAAAAGCTGTCACACACCGCTTTAATAGCCGCCTCCTGATAATATCGTCCCGCAATGTTTTTATCAATTGTGATATTTCGGAGGCCCGTTCTCATGGCACGCAGATTAAACCATTTTTCCAAATCTCTCTTGGAATAAATGGCTGCACATTTTCGTTCCGGATACTGTCCGTCTATGATTCTCGTATCAAAACCATTGGTCAGGAATATCACCGGCCTGCGCTTATACTTTCTTTCTAACAGATCCGCGTACAATTTCGCCTGCTGCCTGCCCTCGGAAACATCCACGCAGGTACGCTTAGCTTCAATCACTGCCAACGGTCTGTGGGAATCGTCATAAAGCACATAGTCTGCGAATCCAACTCCGGATTGATTGGGCATTCCCAAAACCTCTACCTCATTGAGCCAATCCTGCCCTTCTCTCCATCCCGCGTCCATCAGCATGGAATCAATATAAAGCTTGCGGGTCTTATATTCCGAAGGTTCCAGCGGCTTTGTCACATACTCCGGCGCCTGCACTTGACGTCTGGCTGTCAGTTCCTCCTTTAATGCCGCATTTTCTGCCATCAAAGCCTTTAAATCCACTTCTGATATCCGTTCCATCTCCGGCTTTTTGTCCTGCTTTTCCGTGTCAAGCAAAGCAGCATCATATTGGCGCTCCTCATACTGGTCCCCATAGCAATATGCAATAAAATCAAGGAAAATAAATAAATCCTGCAGACACAGAGCCGCCTGGTCAAATGTCACCTTCTTACCGGTGTGCGCCGCATTATTTCCCATTCTCCTGATAAAATCAAGACGCTTCCAGAGGTTTTCATCAACAATATCTTTGAATTCTTCCGTATGCATCAAACTGGATAAATTGTCCTGATACGGCCGAACCAGAGATTGATCAATTGAATACATCCACTTTATAGCGAACTCCATTGACCTGCGGCAGTTGATAATACACGCCTCCGGGTCGATATGTATAATGCGTTCCGCAGATATGGCGACATCCGCAAATATATGGAATTGGGGTTCTGATTTTAAATAGTCGAAATTGGTCATGGATTGGCACCTCCTTGGTGGGGATTTGGTTGTGGCACTTATATCAATTTTGATTTGTGTTACACCTCGCTTTTTAATCAGTATAACATGGATACTAGCCAAAATACTTCTGCATTAAGCTATCAAAGAGCACTTGCGTCTCCTCCAGAGATTTTTGGATGGCAGCTTTGGATTTATCTGTTTGGGCAACGAAATCGGCGAACTGTTGTTGGAGGTCCAGAGGAGGTACAATTACAGGCAAAGCTCTAAGCTGCGTCATATTAATACTAGCTATTCCTGTTGTCTGCTTTGCACAACCTAAAAAGTACCTTTTCGCTTTTTGATGTTGGAGGTATTCTTCAAAATATTCCGGTATTACTACAGTTCTGCTGAGTCGAACACGAAACACATGGTTTTGATGAATACAGTTCTTTAATGGATTTTCTATGATTGCTCCCCTACCAAGTTTGTCGGGATCACCGCCCTCTGTCATAAGAACATCTTTAGACATAAGCCTGTACTGTTCGATTTCCTGTTCGGTTGCCATAATTGTTTTTACTGTAGTCCAATCAATATACCCCTCTTTAACATTAGAAACAGACATATATGGAACTTCTATCAAACCGCTATCGTGAACTTTTCGGCCTTTAGTGATTCCTGAAACAACATCCGCCAATGTATCAAGCTTAATCTCCATCCATTCCATAGGGTTTAGCAACATATCCCCAAACATCTCAACAAATCGGGCTTTGATAAGGTTGTCCACCATATCTATCTGCTGCCTTCTATATCCTATTATTTTTTCAACTTTCTCTAAGCGGCGAACTATATCCTTCTGTTGTTCAATATCAACTAAATTAAATGAATATTTTTTTATATCCGGAACTGTAAGCTGTGGAATAGATGTACCGCTGCCACTCGGTTTTATTTTTTTCAAAGCATAATACAAATAATCATTCGAAATTATTTTATGATTAGGTATTACCGTAATAAGTCTTACAACTGGTAGAAATGGTTCATATCTCCTGGCACAATATCCAATAGTTCCTCTCGCAGCAACCGTAACACATTCATCACTAACTCTCGCTAAGTCAGTATATCCGTACAACCCATTATTTTTTTCTGCATTTGCATAAACTGGAACCGAATACTTCTCTGTCTTTTTAATTGAAAACCTATCTTTAGGAACATCACCGCCTGCAAATATTTCTTTACTCACATCTACAATACTTACTTTCATATAACCTCCACAAATCTGAATTGTTTCCGCACCACCCCGCAAAAACAACCCTTCTTCGCTTTTCCTTTCCAATCGTTTCCAATCCATCTACAGCATTGCCTTCAATTCCTGCAATTCCCTGGCAATCTGCACGTCTAATTCCAGTATTTTATCCATAATCTCCGATGTTGGCGGATACTCTACCGCCACATATTCAACCTTTTTATACTTATTAATAGAAAGGTCATACCCGTTATCCACAATCTCCTGTTTCGGAACGAGAAATGATTTTTCAGTACGTTCCCTCCCCGCTTCCTGAGCGCGGTTTAAAAATCTATGGATAATATCCTGAATATCATTGTCTGAAATTGGCGCACGTTTGTCATCCAGACTAAATCCATCCGCCTGCATGTCATAAAACCAAACCTGGTCTGTTCCGCCGTGACCGGTCTTTGTGAAAATCAATATTCCCGTAGATACACCGGCATATGGTTTAAATACTCCGGATGGCATGGAAATGATTGCCTCCAGCCTCTGGTTTTCGACCAATTCTTTACGGATAGCCTTATGTGCCGTTGAAGATCCAAACAACACCCCATCCGGAACGATACAGGCGCATCTTCCGCCTGTTTTAAGCATCTTGACAAACAGTTCCACAAAGAGCAGTTCTGTCTTTTTCGTTTTGCACATCTTTAACAAATCTGCCGATACAATGTCATAATCCAAACTTCCCTTAAAGGGCGGATTGGCCAAAATCAGGGAATATTTATCTCTGTCTGTATTTTGATCCGATAAACTGTCCCGATATTCAATAAACGGATTATTGATACCATGAGTCATCATATTCATTGCACCGATTCGCAGCATCGTCCGGTCCATATCAAATCCATGAAACATGTGGTTCATATAGTGGTCTTTTTTTACTTTGTCATAAAATATTTCTTCCTTGTGATGCTCTTTTAAATATTCTCCTGCTGCCACCAGGAACCCCGATGTGCCGCAGGCCGGATCACATATAATATCATCGGCAGACGGCTGCATCAATTCCACCATCATCCTGATAATATGACGAGGTGTTCTGAACTGTCCGTTCACCCCTGAGTTCGCCAACTTGGAAAGCAGATACTCATACACATCGCCTCTCACATCCGTATCTTTTAGTCCTGACATCTGATGATACAGTTCATCCATAGCGTCTACTATTTTGGATAACATAAGCGGAGTAGGCACCTTGAAAATAGCATCTCCCATATATTTTGAATAGGCGCTGTCCTTCTCCCCATGAAGATTCTTAATAAACGGAAATATCATTTCCTGCATAACAGAATACATCTTCTGAGCGGGAAAATCATGGAAAACCGACCATTTTAACTGTGTGCCGTCAATCATTCTGTCACCCAACTGTACCTGGGTGGAAAAAACACTTTTGTATGGAAGTCCCAGCATTGCGCTCTCTTTTGCGTGTATATTATCTGTCTCATCCAGATCGTGAATAAACATCATATAGGTCATCTGTTCAATCACTTCCAATGGATTAGTCAATCCTCCCGTCCAGAATATCTCCCACAGACTGTCGATTTTATTTTTCAGTTCTCCTGTAATCATCTCTCATTCTCCCAATTCCATGTGTATTTTGTATAACGTCCGTTTCCGATTTTTATGATTCTGCCCTGCTTTGTAAGCTCTGTCAAAGTTCGTTGTATGGTTGTCTGACTAACTCCCGAAACTTTCTGCAGGATTTCCGATTTTGTAATGGTTCCAATCTGTTCTTTAATCGCCTCTGCCACACGATCCGGTTTTGCTGCTGTTCTTTCCTCAATCAGCCGGGTTCTTTCAATAAAATCTCTGTAAGCCGCTGCTATCACTCCCAGCAGATACGTCACAAATGGAGAATAATCATTCTCCTCCTCATGCCACAATCTTGAACTGTCCTGGAGAGCATCATAATAAAAATCTTTTGTTCTCTCGATCAATTTTTCAAGGCTGATATACTTGCCCACTATATATTCCGACTTATACAGCAGCAGCAAAGTCAGCAACCGGCTCATTCTTCCGTTCCCATCCCGAAACGGATGAATACACAAAAAATCCAATACAAACATCGGAATAATCAGCAATGGATCTGCATCCGTTCTGGTTATGACATCAAGGTATGCTTCACAAAGCTTGTCTACTGACTCCGATGTCTCCCAAGCTGCCACTGGTTGAAAACGAACTGATATCTTACCATCAACATTTTTCTCTTCAATCATGTTATCAGCACTTTTAAATACTCCCCCCATACCCCCATTCTCAAATTTATATAAATCTCTGTGAAGCTGTAATATGAATGTGGATCTGACGGGTATATGCTCATGATTCTCATGAATTGTACTCAAAACATCCCTATAGCCGGCGATCTCCCGCTCATCCCTGCTCCTTGGCATTGTCTTATCCAATACAATTTTTCTCAGTCTTTCATCGGAGGTATAGATTCCTTCGATTTTATTGGAACTTTCTGTGCTTTGAATTTTAGCTACTTCGACTAAGCCATTCAGTACATCTGCATGTCTGCTGGCAATCAATCGCTGCTCACCTTTGTATTCGTGAATCGTTGTAAGGTAACCGACAATTTGCGGCGTCAATAACTTTTTCCACTTTTCAGTATAATCATAATTCCTCATCCAATTACCTCATCCATTATACAACTACCTCATTATAAATAATTTGAGCTAATTAAACTATAACATTCATCTTCATCAACGTCAAGTTCAACTTAGTCATTTAAAGCATTTTGACTAAGATAGATTTTATTAAAAATTAAAAGCAGGGTTCGAGGAATTCTTCTCCTCAAGCCCCACTCACAGTCTAAATACTCCGGCTTCCCCACTTTATTCGTGTTGTCTGGAGCTGCATCTTCTTTATCTGTTATCAGCAGTTCTCTCCAATATTACGATTTGTTTTATCTGCTATGTACAGAATAAATAACATCACCAATAAAATACATGGAAATATAAGGCCAACCCCCATACCAACCCGAATATTATCTCCAGCTTTCTGTGTGACCCGGCCCACGATACCCGGTCCCATACTTCCGCCTAAATCTCCTGCCATGGCAAGCAATGCAAACATTGCGGTTCCTCCCATGGGAAACTTTTTAGATGAAATACTAATTGCCCCGGGCCACATAATCCCAACAGAAAAGCCACACACAATGCAGCCCATAAGTCCGATGAATGGATTAGGTGATAGCGAAGTAAGGAGATAGCATACCATACATAAGACTCCTGAGCCTGTCATAAACTTCATTAAATCCATTCTGTCACCATATTTTCCAAATATGACACGGCTTATTCCCATTGTAACTGCAAACATACAGGGGCCTGCTAAGTCTCCTATTGATTTTGACAATCCCAATGCTGCTTCTGCGTAAGCCGATGCCCATTGAGCCATGGCAAGTTCTGATGCACCGGAGCTAATCATCAGACAAATTGCCAGCCAAAACAACGGGGTCTTGAACAATTCTCTTATTCCCATTCCTCCTCCCTCATCCACTAAATGTTCAATTGGACATGTTGCAAAATTGTAAATATTTATTGCCGGAATAAATGCCCAAAATATGGCCAGCCACTTCCAGCTGTTCATTCCAAATAAATAGAAAAATAATGTGGAAATCAATATCGTTCCCACTGCGCCCCAGCAGTAAAAGGAATGAAGCAGACTCATTGTCGCTTCCTTGTTCTCAAACGGGCATGCCTCTACAATAGGACTGCAGAGGACTTCAATTAATCCGCTTCCTATCGCATAAATGATTACACTGCATATTATTCCCATAAATGGATTTGGTAATATATCCGGCAGAAATGCCAAACCAATAAGTCCAATGGCAGCACACACTTCCGAGGATACAATACATGTACGGTAGCCGATTCTATCCACATATTTTGCACAAAACAAATCCACCAAAAGCTGTGTAAAGAAAAAGCAGGTGGAAATCAGTGCAATATTACCAAGAGAAATATGGTATTCGTTATGGAACTTTAAAAATAGTAGTGGCGCAAAGTTAGCTGATATTGCCTGTGTAATAAATCCTAAGTAACAGGCGGTTTTCGTTCTCTGATAGTTTGGCATAATGTTATCAGTATCCTTTCTTTTCTCTTGTTATTTGCAGCAAATCTTTATTGCGTTTTCATCGCCATACAGAAAGCATCCTTCATAGTATTCAGAGGTATACCGCGGTTCGTAATTTACAATGAATCCCGCTTCTATCAGTGTTATCACCAATTCATTTACATCCGGTTTATCATCAACATAAATAGAAAGACATTTTCCGGATTTATATGTTTCTATTTTTATTACTGCATTCATACGCAGCCGGACCTTCCATTTTTACTTTCCTGTTTGTCTCCTTCACCAGAAGTTAACCATTTAAATCCCATGTGCTTTCACCTCGTTTTTTATTGAATTATATAATATAAAAATCAGGTTTTCATTGATTTATTTCTCATATTTATTGTACAATATCGTAATAGCTCATTTGAGGAGATGATTCTTATGAATTCTAATATATCCTATAATAAAATAATAACAGATGAAAATTTAATGGAAACGATTCAACATGGCAGTAATAACTATCCATTTAATTTTTATTATGACAATCTATCCCAATTCGATTTTAACTGTATAGAATGGCACTGGCATACCGAATTAGAGTTTGTGTATATTGAATCAGGAACTGTGACCTTCTGGATTGGGGAAAAACAATTCGATTTATCTGAAGGAAATGGTGTATTCATTAACTCCAAAACCCTGCACCGCTTTTATTCTGCTGCTGAAGCTGTTATCCCGAATTTTGTATGTATGCCTTCTTTTATTGCTGCGCCGGATAGTCTCATATATCAAAAATATATCCTGCCTGTACTATCTTCTTTCCTGATTTTTCATGAAGAAGTTCCCTGGCAGGCAGAAGCATTGTCAATTATAAAACAGATAATAGCTGTTCAGGACTGTGTTTCATCCTGTGAACTGTCTACATCCTCTCTCATTCAAAGGCTTTGGCTGGTAATATATGAAAATGCAGATATTACAGATGTAAAAGACCAAATGATTGATTCAGCTTCCTCGCAGGCAAGATTACAGTTAATGATGCAGTATATTCATCAGAATTATTCTCATAATATTTCATTAGAAGAACTTGCTGCTCATGCAAGGATTAGCAAAAGTACCGCTTTAAACCTTTTTCGCAAATTTTTACACATTACGCCAATTAATTACCTGATACATTATCGCTTAAATGAAGCCGCTCTATTGCTTTCAAAGACAGAGAAAAAAATCAATGCCATTTCTTATGAAACGGGATTTAATAATGTGGATTATTTTTGCAGATTATTTAAAAAACATTATGATTTAACACCAACTGAATACCGTAAAAAGAAATCTGCAAATTTATAACTCCAGTTGACGTCTACCGCATAAACATAGGCAGACCGCACCATGGCAATCTGCCTATATTATATATTTTACAGATGTCTCTCCCGTTATCGCCTGGCTTTCTAAGACAGACGAAAGAAACTGGACATTTCTTTATCGGTCTCATCCTCCCCGGATACTCCCATTGCCAATAACATCAGCATGACAGGCGTCACAATAGGAACGCTGATGTTGACCGCTGCCTGGGCAGCATAACAGATTACGGCAAAGGCTATTGCCATCACATAGGGCCGTTTCCCGGATAAACGAATCATTTTCCGGACAGATGTAACCAGTAATGCCAGATAGGCCGCAAGTCCGGCCAAACCAACCGTCACCAGATATTGAAGATATTCATTATGAGCACTGTCAAAAAATTCCCCATAGCGCATGACCATTTCATCATAATAGTTCTCCATGACAACTGCTCCATATGTATCCGGTCCGGCACCAAATATTTTCTGTTTAATGGAAAAATCCCCATAACTTTCCATACCGATTCTCCATATATACCAGCGGTGCGTTCCCCAGTCGTCATTGATCGTCAGGTACTGTGCCAATCCGCCGTAGTTCCCTGCATTTCCACGGACATTCACATCATAAAGGACAACGCAGGTCAGGATGATTCCCACGGACAGGAATACCAGCCAGGCCCGCCTCCCCTTGTTTCCATCCCGCATAAAGGGATGGGTGTCCGGAATCCTTTTCATTATCCGGCACAATATGAAGTACATGACCCACAGGATTGCCACCAGAATAATAAGGTAATGTGAACCCGTTATGACACGGTACAATCCTCCCATTTGACCGGCAGCTCCTGAATGCGGCTTGGTCATCCTGTGCAGGCCCCAGAATTCCGACCATAACACTGCCAGTATAAAAATATAAGTTCTGACCCCTCTCAGGTTTTTGAATGCATACAGCGGTAAAAGCCCAATCAGGGCAAATATTGCAAGGTAGGCATTATCACTCATCCCGGTAATCAGGGCAGCGAAAGAGACTGACATGCAGAAGAGATACCATGTTTTTCTTATCCGGACCTCCTCTGTAAAGAACAACAGGACAGACGCTCCGAACAGCATGGCTGCATAGGATGTGTATGTATTAATGTTGCCAATGGTTGACGTAAACATATAGTATTGTCCAGGGTCCATTAGATTCTTAAATCCAATAGGATCTATATCGAAGTATTGGAGGATTCCTATGATACACGCCCCCATGCCGGCTGCGAGAAACAGGTCCAGATACCATTGTCTTAAACGCAGACTCCTTCTTACGGCAAAATACATAAAAGCATAAGCAATCCAGATCAGAAGACCGGAATACCTCCCATCATTTCCCAACAATGCGGCAGCGGGAGTTGCGGATTGCAGGGTGGATATACCGGCTATCAGTATAAAATCAAGCATGGACCAGTCAGAGGCGCAGATTTGCCGGCCCCTGCCCGCAGTCCTGTCACAGCCCAGATAGATAGACAAAATTAAAAAAGTTCCATTTACTATCAGAAATACGACTGCTAAGATAATCACTGTTTTGTAATAAAAAATTGTTTTAAAATTCAGTATATCAAAGTAATAGTCCCTGAACACAAGAGGAAACACACCAATTATAGTGATCGCAAAAATACCTGCCAGACCGGAATTCATCCCTCTCCATGCTGAATAAAATCTTATAATATTTGCAATACCGGTTTTCTTACTACTATCCATGACTACTCCCTTTCAGGTAATCCCAGAAGCAGCCATGGCTGATACCATGGCTGCCTCCGATACTCCTTATTTTTTACATCTTTAAATCCTGATTTAACCATTTTTGGCACATATAGGTATTTGCCTCCTCCAACATTCGCATCAGCTCCAGCGCGCTGCGAAAAGCAATATAACGCGTTCCTGTATAACTGCACCGGAGCCGCCCCTGCATAGAGGAATTCTGCCTGAACAACACATGGACCAGAATGACCTCCTTCGCAGCTGTTACATAGGGAAACAGCTTCTCTGCCACTTCCTCTTTTTCCAGGACTTTCCCGGACTTTTTTTGCTGATTCCCCCTCAGCGCCCTGTACTGCAGCTCCCTTTCTTTTTGCAGAAACCGCGGTTCTGTTGTTGCCATAGGGGCACCCACCATTTCACACACCTCATCAAGGGCCAGTATCAGCCCGTGGATTCCTCCAAAGCTTACAGGACAGGGCAGATGATAATTTACAATGATACCGTATGGCATATTATTTTCACAACCGTTTATACACACAAGCATCATACATGCCCTGTCCGTCCCTGCCATTTCAATCTGAAGGTTCATTTCTTCACTCAGCATGGTCCACTCCTTTGCAGCACAACCGCAGACATTGTTTCGGCTCTTTAACCGCCTGTTTTACGGTGTTTCCCTCATCCATCTGCCGTTCTCATCCACCATATATCCATCCGGGGTTATTTCATTTACATATAATGTACCCATCGGCCTTGCGCTCTGGCTTTCGGTACTGAAGAAATACCAGTATTCGCCCAGCTTCTGCCATCCGGTTGCCATACTTCCTGTAAACTGATTCAGATAGTACCACTTCATATCCTTCGCGTCATAATACCAGCCCATGACTAAACGTCCAAAATCAGCCCCCTGGTTCTCATTAAGATAATACCAGTGTCCGCCCGCGTCCATGTACCAGCCGTAATCCATGATACCGTCTGCGTTAAAATGATAGGTACAGGTCTGCCGTGCATCCTCGTACTTGATGTTAATCCATTGGTCTTTGATGCTTCTCCCGCTCCTCAGTATAAATGACCATTGTCTGCCATCCGTGTCAATGCTTTCCCATCGGCCTTCCGTACCAATGGTGTATGTTCTGTAGTCGTTAAAGGTATTTCCCGGTCCAAGACTTCTGCCCCCGCCGGAGCCCCCCCGTGAGCCGCCGCCGGAACCCCCGCCGGAACCCCCGCCGCCTGGCCGGTTGGGATTATCCGGATTGTCCGGGTTGTCTGGATTGTCCGGGTTATCTGGTTGGTTGCCGCCGGAAGTAATGGAGTCCACAAGGGCCTTTAAGGTGTCATAGGCATCCAAAAGCTCATCAACGGTGGGACGGTAGATTCTGTTGGCAACCTCCAGGGCAATGTCTATCGCTTCGCTTAACTCCTCCCTGTCCTCTTCACTTACCGACTGATTGTTCTTTAATACCTGGGCAATGGAAATCTGGCCCAACAGCTTCTGTCTTGCTTCCTGCCACTGCGCGTCATCTTCTGTCTGGTAGAGTACATGCAGAGTCAGGTTCTTTGTAACCGGCTGGCCTGTGTCATACCCGTTACCCGAAGAGGCAGTCTTTCCCAGCCCCTTATATACCCATACAATTCCGGTAATCGGATCCGTATAGTCCTCAAATATGTCCAGATCCATGAATCCATCCGCATCCTCCAGGGCTGTGCCGGACCTGACCTTAATTATATGTTCCATGGAACGTTTATCATCAATGATTTTCACCTCATGGGCTTTCAGGTAGGTCAGTACATAGGTGCTTTCCACGTTTGCGTCAAAGGAGACAACTCCCGTAAAACCGGAATCCAGATCATCCGGATCCGGCTCCATGGGCACCTCTGTACATGTATATTCCCCTTCCAAATCCTCCACGTTCCACAGCTGGTAATCCGTATAGCCGTGCATACTGCTGTCAAGGACAGCGTACACTCTGATATCCGGTTCTTTATTCACATCGGAGGGAATCTCCTTGTTGCTGCCGCCCACCTGTCTTGTCAGTACAGACGATAATGTCCAGGGTACCTTTACCGAATCATTGCCGACTTCAGATTTTACCGCTTCAGACTCCGATGCCTTGGGAGCGCGCTGAGTGAACTTGACTGTGTAAAGTACATCAACCCCTGCTGTCATGGCATCCTGGTCACTGCTGTTATTAGTCAGTTCATCAATTAAATCCTCCATCCTGTCATCCGACAGGTCAAGAGCCACGGCCCCCGTCTTAGGGGTATAATCAATAGAAGCATTGCCGGGTGTTGCTGCCGCCGCGGCGTAATAGTTCGCCTGAAGCACCAGATTTCCTTCCGGCATGGTGATCGTGGGGTTCCTCCTGGTCTTATCGGCCAGTGTCAGCTTGCCAATCAGAGCGCTCCACTGCCGGAACCCCTGACCCTGGCTGTTGGTTGTTTCAGCATCCAATGAAATTACATCACCGGCCTTTACCACTGCTGTTTTATCATCATCAAAGTCAACGATGGCTCCGTCACGCATAATTTTAGTGATAAAGCCGCCGTTTGTCAGGGCTATGGTATAATCCTGCTGTTCCTGCGTATTTCCTATAACCGCTACCTGCGTACCTAAAAGAATCTTATCGGCAGCTGCCGTGTCCTCTCCTGGCTGTTTTGCAACCACCACATATAACTGGTTTGACTCCAGTCCTCCAAGTACCGCACGAGGTGATGCGCCGTAAGACATGACCCATCCGTCCTCATCGGCCCCGGGTACATCTATTGCATCGCCCTCCATATTAAGGATTGCATACAGGGTTTCCGGATTTGCAGGCTCAATCACCACCTGCTTCATACCAGCCCCATCGTCTTCCACATCATAGTTGGTGCCGAGAGCCGGCACCGTCACACGTGAAGGCGGACTGAAGGTATCCGGGTCCAGATTATCCGGAAGGATTACGCCTATATCCGGGTTAGCGCTCTGGTTCAGCTCATAGACATAGTAGCTTGTACATGGATTTAGTCCGGTAAAGCCAGCGTTTTTTAACTGACTTCCCAGTTTGGTTCCAACCACCCTATAATCCATATCAGTCAATGCGTATCTGCGGTTTTCATTGGCTCCTGATACGCTCACTTTTCCGCTTCCATCGCTGCCTACGGTACCCCGGGCATCCGGCATTGCCAATATGTTGTCATCACTGAGTCCGATGGGGATAAACCTTGCCGTATAGGTCTGGTCTGCATTGATTGTCTGTGTATTCTGCATCCTGTTTCCGTTCTCGTCAAACCAGCCGTCAAACATATAGAAATTATCGGGATGGGTGCTGGGAAGTGTCAGGGATGACCAGGATGTCCCTATTTCCACATGGCTTGTCCTGCTCCCCTCAATGGTACCGTGGGGACCGGAGACAAATTTCAGATCAAACCATTCTCCTTCTGTTTCCTCAAAATTCGCGAACAGTTTAATGGAGGCATTAATTGCAGTGTCATCTGCCAGCTTTGGTCCTGTTTTATTACTTCCGTTGGATGTAGCCTTGTACCAGCCGTCAAAACTGTAGTGAGGTGAAGGAGTTGGCATAAGCCCTTCCGTTACCTGGGCCAGGGTATTGTTTGCTGACTTTTTAACAAACTTAGGGGCCGTATTTCCGCTAAAGGATCCATTCTGCCCATTGTAGAATTCTACTTTTGCCCAATATGTCTCGTCTGTCAGCTCTTCAGTGTAGGTGATAGTTACAGTTCCACCCTGAAGATTCGGGGTCAGGTTCAGTTTTTTAGTCTCCTGGTCCAGGGATACGTCTGACAGACTGTCTTCCCATACTATATTAGGAGGATAAACATAACCTGACATTTTTTCCACATCAACTTCCACCGGTACTCCCGGCTGCACGGCCCGCGACTCCTCTTCACGCAGTATATTGCCGTGGTTATCCATGCGTTTCACCCGAAGTGTGGTTACAAAGCTGGGATCCAGCTCATATTGATAGGTAAATGTTATGGCCTGGTTCGGCATCTTTCCCGTAAATTGATAGTTGGAAGTATTGAGGCTCACCCCTGCATCCTCAGCGGATATAACACCCGTCCCCTCCAGATCCGTAATTCCGCCGTCCGTCAGTTCCGCTGATGCAATCAGATAAGAATTAATGGCAGCCGGCTCAATAACATAATCAGATTCAACCGGAAGTGTTCTGCTCTCCGGGGCTTTAATCTGATTGCCCTCCCTATCCACGTACCGCACTGTAATCAGGAACTTTTTCGTCGGATCAGGTTCATAACGGTAAGCCGCCGTCAGGTAATCATTGGGCATACTTCCCCTTACCCCATTGGTGGATGCGTTGATGCTTGCCCCGCCCTCTGTCATGGTGCCATGTCCGCTTGCCTCGCCGTATTTGCGGACCTTATTATTCTTTAGAAGCACGGACTGAAACCGGTAGCCCGGAATATCCCTTCTGTACGTTGCGGAAATGGGATTATTGGCCATCTGGGTACTTTCCCAGGTTGATTCAAAGAATTTTCTTAAATCAGGATCATCATAATCTCCCGGCCACCCGCTGCTGTCATCCGCCTCATTCCTGGCCGTGTTAAAATCCCTGTAATGCTCTACCCTGAACGTATACGGGGTTGTTTCATTTCCCTTCCACACCGCGTTATAGGTTGTTACGGAATCATACGGGAAAGCGTAAGGGAGAGTTTCCACCCGATTGCCGCTGGTTCCATACCAGCCGTCAAATGTATAGCCGTCCCATGTAATACCATTAAAATCCGGGACCTTCGGCCTAGCCCCGGAACCGAAGTCATCTGTGGGCAGTCCGGCAAAGTTGGCAGAACTGGTCAGAGGACTTCCTGCCTGTCCATCTGCCACAAACAGATTCCCCTCCATGGCCCCGCCGGATGCCACGCTGCTGTAACTGGAAAGCTGGACTCCCGGACCGTTTTGGGGATCAAACTTAATCTTAACCGGATCCCCAAAATTAACCGCATATGCCGGATAACCCGGGGCAGCCATGGAAAACACCATGGCCGCCGCCAGCATTCCTGCCAGCTTTGATTTTATATTATATCTCTTTCTCATCCGGTTCCTCCTACTGAATCCATGCACCGTCGGCATCTGTCTGGTATCCGTCCGGTGTTATTTCATTTTTATACATGGAGCCCAAGGGGCGTCCTGTACCTCCCCCATAGATCCATTGCTGTTTTGCGGGGTCATAGGCATATACACCTGCCCCCACCGGGGAGAAGTAGTACCATTTACCGTCTATCTTCCTCCACCCCTGGGCCATCACGCCGTTCAACGGATCCAGATAATACCAGTTGCCGTCTCCTGTATCCAGTCTCCAGCCTGTAACCATCTTTCCGTATGGAGATTCCTTCTCTGTGTTGCAGTAATACCAGTTTCCTGCCTTATCACAAATCCAGCCGCTCTGCATGATTCCCTTGTCGTCAAAATAATACCAGCCGCTGTCTTCTGGCCGGCTTCCCTGCGGATACACCAGCTTGGCCCACATGCCGCTCAGGCTTGTGCCTCCGTTGAGGACAAAACTCAGCTGTCTCTCCCCGGCCGGACCAGTGCTCTCCACCCAGTTACCGTTGGTTCCTATGAGGTAACTCTCCGGCGCGGTTCCGGCAAAAGGCGCCCGTTTGCTTCCGCCGCCTCCGCCTCCGCCGCCCTTGCTTCCGCCTTTGTTGCCGCCTTCCTGCAGGTCGTCGTAGTGATCATACCGGTTGTCTAACAGTTCCTTATATGGATCTGTCTTGTCCTTCAGTTCGGAAAGCGCCTCCTCCAGCTGGTCTATGGTGGCCTTGGGTTCCTCGCGGTCCAGTACTTCTAAGGCCGCTTCAATGTATTCCTTCAGCTTCTTGCTCTCACCCAGCTTCAGGAAATGGTCATCGCTTATGCCGATGGCCTCACGAATAGCCTCTTCCAGCTCCCTGCGTGTGTCGTCCACCTCTTTTTCATTATTGTCATAGTATGCATATATATATGTCTTGCGGGTTATGCTGCGGTCCGGTTCAAACTCCCTGTAACGGTCCTGGCGATAGCTCCAGCCCACATAGCTGTACTCCGCCCCTGCCGGGCTGATGAAATAGTCGAGCTGTTCCTCAACCCCCGCATACTCAGTCTCATAATAGGAATCAAGAGGGGATTCTTCTTTGCGCACCTTGAACCAGTACCGGTAGATATCCGGAGCCGTATTGTTCAGGAAATACAGCCGGTAAGCACGGTTATACACCATCACATATCTGCTTCCCTCCGTAGCCGTGAACGTGAACAGGCCGCCTGTCTCTTCCGGCTCGTAGTCCATGGGAACAAGGCTTACCGTTATACCCGTGTCATCGTCCTCTTCGATTTCATACAGCTGGTAATCCATCATATCCACATCGCGCTTCCCCAGCTGTACATAGGTATTAAAAGATGCCTCCGACGCACTTGCACGGTTGACTTTCCTGCCGTTCACATATCTCTCAATGGACACGTCCAGGCCCCAGGCCGCCTTATAGGCTGCCTCATGGTCCGTATCGTAGTCGCCTCCCATCTTGATGGCGTTGGATTCGGACGCGCGTACGCTGTTCTTTTTATAGACCACCTTATATGTCACGTCCGCATGGTTCACGTCCATCAGCTCCCGGTCCGCGTCCGTAGTCAGTTCATCCTCCAGGACTGGTACCTCGTCCGGATCCAGGGCCAGCTCCTCACGGCTGCCTCCCCGCACTTCATCCACCACAACAGCGTTGCTGGGGGTTGCCGCCCGTTCATATACCGCTGTCAGCACCAGGTTGGTGTCCGGCATGGCAAAGGTGGCTTCCCTGGAGTTAATCTTGGCATCCATTCCATCCACCGCTCCGATGGTGAACTTCCAGTATAAGAAAGGACGGCCCTCGTCATTGGTTGGTTCTGCTTTGATTTTCACCCAATCGCCTTTGTGGGCTTCCTCGTAACGGTCCGCTCCCACTTCTATGTCACCTGCGCTCACCACCTCACCGTAGATTGTCTGAATGATGTAGTTCGGTAGTTCCAGATCCCCTCCCGGGTCCGTGGTAATAATACTTCCATTTTCCTCGCAGCTCTCTGCCGTGATGGTATTCTGGCCTTTTGGCCGGGCCACCACCGTATACTCCCTGTTGTAATCCAATCCGCTAAAGCTTACGCTTCCCGGGTTTCCGGACACGCTCTGCCATCCTCCCCCACCGGTCTGGGGTGTCGTCACCACATGGCCGTTGCTGTCTAATACCGCGTAGTCGGAGGCCGTGTCCGCGGGCCGTATAAGCAGCTCTGTCTTGCCCTCGTCTTCCTCGTCATAGAGAATCTTATAATTGGTATCCACAACCGGCGTCAGTACCTCTGCACCATCACTGAGGGTACCCTGCACATCCCCTATCATGTCTCCGATCCCAACCCCGGTCTGGCCGGTGGCCTCATATACCACATAGCGCATGCCGGGATACAGGTTGTCAAACACAGTGCGGCTGGTGAGTATGTTGCCCTTGTTCACTGCCAGTACCTTTCCGTCCAGGTCCGTAAGTATATATTTATAACCCTGTGTGGTTCCGAATACCGTGATGCGGCCCTTGCCCTGGCTGTTAAGTCCTGCCGCCGGTTCGGGCTCCGCTACCTCTGTTCCGAAGATGGCTGGATCCGGATAGAACTGGATGGTATACGTCTGGCCGTTCACCAGGTCCATATCATCATCCACAGGCTCTCCCTGTACATACCAGTCATCCACCAGGTAATTTACCTCCGGCGTGTACTCCGGAAGACTTGCCTCAATGTCTCCCCACTTCTTATCAAACGTGGTGCGCAGGGTAAGAGGCTGCCCTGCATTGATGGAACCGTGGCTGCCCGCCTCAAAAGCAATTTGAATCCAGGCATCCGGGTTTTCCTCAAAATGAGCGGTTATGACTGCCGCTGCCGTAAACCGGTAATCCTGAGGCAGGAGTGTCTCCCCATTGTTCAGGACCCCGTCCCCGTCTGTATCAACAAACCAGCCGCCAAAGCGGTAATAATTACTCTCCGGCTGCGGTACCGGCATAAGCCGTTTTTCCTTGATTGTTTCCAGGGTATAGGAATTCTCATGCCCCGGGGATATACCATCGTCCAACAGCACGCTGGCCTTAAACCTTCCGCCCGACAGGGCCTGCACATCCTGGGATACGCCGCTGCCGCCCTGCAGGGTTCCGTTAATACCGGGCTTATAAGTAATATCCGCCCACTTAGCCGGAATCCTGTCATGCCTGTACGTAATGATGGCGTCATCATTGGGCATGATTCCCGCCCAGCCGCTGTCGTCAAACTGTATCTGTGCTCCGGCCGGCCGGACCGTATGGGATTCCAGGCTGTAACCATACTGTTCCTGATATTCGCCTTCCACACTGCTGTCCGCCTCGTAAGGTCCTGATACTTCAGGAGGTATGATATCTTTTAAGCTGCTGTCAGCCGTTCCGTTATCCTCATATTTAACAGTAATTCCATATCCCTCGATGGTTGATTCATACAGGTAGACAAGACGCACCGGCTGGTTGGGCATGATACCGTTAAACGTAAAGCTGTCATCAAACTCCCCTCTCACACCATTCACCAGTCCGTCCGCCAGTTCACCCGCCTCTTCTCCCAGGTCAAACCGGTAGCCGGTACACTGGTAGCCGTAAACCTGCGCCGGCTGTGCGCTAATCTCATTCTCCGGATAATACAGGTCGGACTGAGCGGCAGATACCGTAGTACCGTTATTGGTCTGATGCAGGACCTCAAATAGGGATCTGGCGCTTGTATCCCCGTACCGTACTTTGTAACCGTACCGTATGGTCGCATCCTGTCCCGGCATCTTTCCGCTGAATGTACCCGTACCGTTAAACTGGCCTATGGGAACAGATGTGCCGCTGAAATTGTATTCAGACGGAGTGGTGCTGGAATCCTCCCTGCTCCAGGAATACCCCCTGACCGCCTTTTTCTCTTCCAGAAGCGGCTGCTCCACACTATAGGCGCCTTCCAGGGTATTGGAAGCGAACATAATATCGCCAGATGCATTGGAGTGCTCTACCGTGTAGTTAAACTTTATACTTGGATCCGCCTCAAATATGGCATAGTAGGTTACAGGTGTCTCCGGGTACACCGCCGGCAGGCTGCTTATGAACTGTGGGTGTTCCCAGTCATTTACCGCACTCCATCCCTTGAATATGTAGCCATACCGTGTTGTGGTGGGAAGCAGTGAATTGACCGGATTTCCCGCTGTTCCCACCAGTGTCTCCGGTTCCGGTGTTCCTCCGTTGCTGTTGAATATAATCTGTGAGCCGATTTTGCGGTATTCATAGCTGACTGCCACATCCTGGTTCGGCATGGTTCCTGTAACCCGGCCAAAGTCCGCCCCAGGCGTCAGGTTGGCCGTAAGTGTGGGCGGCGTCCCCTGCTCTATGACCACACCGGCCAGTTCATATCCTGTGATAGCCGGTCCCGGCGCAAGATCCACCGCTTCTCCGGAAGCTTTTGAGACGGCGGGAATAGGGGTGACTCCGGGGATTGAACCGCCCGTATCAGCGTCCTTCACAGTAAAGCTGATCTGAAGGCCGTTTCGTTTGATTACGGTGTTTCTGTCATTTCCCGTGCCGGCGCCTGTCAGATTCTTTGTGCCCACCGTCACATATACCCCTGTACCGTCCGCTTTTGCCTGATCCGCAAAGAAATTGTCCGCAAAGGGACTTGGAGCTGTATCCACACCGCTTCCCGACAAAGGAACGGCAATTTTTATCTCCTGGCCGGCCTGCGTGGATATTCCCCCCGGCGACGCGTCAGGCTGCCTGGCCGTTGTAACACCTATCCTTGAGGTGTTCAGGTCACCTGTTACCGTGATGGTCCGCCCCTCCGCCAGATAAACATTGGCCTTAGCGCCTGAGGGGGTTGTATTACTCTCTATCATCACATCATTGAGTACATCGAATCTTCCCGTGCTGTCAAAATAGACAGCACCCTTGCCTTCCGAGACATTCCCGGATACCGTACCGTAGTTCATGGAAAGAGACGCGCTGCCTGTTATATTAACGGCACTGCCCTGGCTTGCGCTGTTTCCGCGGCAGTTTTGAAGGTCTGCCCCGCTGTTTATCTCCACTCTGCCGGACACGGCAGATACCAGCGGTTTATTGCTCACACTGCCATTGCCGTCCAGGACAAGATCCGTCAGCTTCAGGGTTGCTCCCGATACATTAAAGATAGGCCCTGTGAAAGAACCGGCACGTTTTAGTGTCTTAATATAATCCGAATCCTCATTGGTAGGGTTGCCGTTCCGGTCATAGTCTGTACTGGCTATGGTAATATCCCTGCCCGAACCTGACACCTCGATAGGGGATGTGATGTCCGGGTAATCCATGATATAGATATATCCCTTCTTATTCCCTATCTTCTGCATGGCATATTCTATGGTTTTAAATGGGCTGCTGTAGGTGCCTTCAGCGGCCGTTGAATCCACTCCGGATTCCGATACATAGTACGATGTATCCCTGATTGCAAAGGCGACACGCTTATGTACGATTTCATACGGATGTAGCTGGAAATGCCAGGAATACGCCATACCGGAATCTGTTGCGCTCAGGGAATCTCCTCCGCCTTCGTTGAATACATTGGTTCCCCAATTGCTGTAATGACCAATCCATCTGGTAGTCGGCGGCGTAACCCCAAGGTTGCTGTCATTGGTAATACAGTCAAAGGTAGTTTTCACATGCTGGTTTACCATGTGGAAACCGCGGTTGTTCTTATAGACCGTGGCATAGTCGTCTTCCTTACTGCCGCCTATCATGACATCCGTACCTGTTCCCAGTTTTACGGACCTGCCCGTGGTTCCGCCCTGTCCGCTCTTGTCATAGACATAATAATCCACAAATATGTACTTGTTATCAGGACTTGGCGACAGAGCAATCTTAAGCTCTATTCCCATACTGCTTAAGTCTTCCACAGCGCCGTTCGTACTTCCGTTGGCCTTATACTTTGTTCCGTTATCCACCTGTATATAGGAGGCATACCCCTGCCAGCCAAAAGATGTCTTAATCCCGCTTTGGCTATATTCCGTCTGTCCTGCCTGCAATCCGCACAAATCGAAGCGGTATGTGCTGGTACTGGGATTTTCCCCGGTTCCTCCTCTCGGACCAATCCATGCGTAGGCCGTTCCTTCGCTGGCCCCATTCCCCAGGTTCTCGTTGGGAAGCTCCGTGGAGGCATATGCAACCACGGCCAGCTGCGATAACCCAAGTCCCACGGTCAGGCAAATTGATAAAATCAAGGATACAAAACGTCTCCATATCTGATATAATTCTTTATTCATTCCTCACATTGTCTCCTCACATTAAAAATTCAAACGTTCTTCCTCAGGCAGCCCATCAACCAAAGGTTCCGTATGGCTGCCGGCAATCAGTCCGCCCTCATATCTGTCTTCCTTATTATCAGAATCATAGTGATAAAATCCAGTCCCTTCTTCCCCCTTATACCATCTTGGCTTAAACTCATCATCCACCCTGGCCGCAAACCGGCTGTTTATGATAATCAGCCATCCGCCGTCTTTATCCTTGACAACCTTTTTGTTTCCAGTGATGGTCTTTCCGTTGGCATTGACCACCCGGTAGGAATTTTCGTTCTCACGGACCACACCGTATCCATATTCCTCATCCGCTTCCAGCCTAAGTCCATTTATATAGTAGGAATCCTTTACCCTTTTGAGACGGTTGCGATTGCCATAGGCAACACCATCACTTTTGAACCCAAAGGTGTACACACCATCTTCCAGTTCTATCTTCAACTCATTCCCGGTCTGCATGGATCCATCATTGAGCTCGTCCGGCGAAAAGAAATAAAGATCTGCCTTCTCAATACCGTATATATTTCCATCTATAAAGTCCTCCGATGACCATGCGTCCATATCATACTGGGCAACGAATGTGCTGCGGGTATCAAAGAGCACAAATCCGGTCTGCATCCTGCCAAGTCCGTCAAATGCATAATACCGGCCGTTCACATTCTTTATCTTATTCTGATAAATCTTTCCATTCTGGTCTGTGCGCCACCAGCTGTATTCCCCGTCATCATAATCATCCTGTATCAGATTATCCGACGGATACATCCAAAGCCATGAGTCCCTCAAAAGGCTTCCGCCGTCATACCCCGCAAAAAACCTGGCGGGCACATCACTCGTGGGATTGCTTTTATCCGCGTTGCTGACACTTGCCACCTTGGTCCACCAGGGAAGCATAATTCCATATTCATCAAAGCCGTATGTGCTGCCGTTTATATTTTTCTGTATCAGCCGGTCTCCATTGCTTTTTACCTTTTTGGATCGGTTGTTAAAATACAGCCACACCTGGTCATATTGGTCATAATCCCTGCCGCTGATATCACTCTCCAAATCCTCCAGTCCTCTTAACTCCAGCTGCGAATAATCCAGCCAGCTTTCTGTCTTTAAGGCACCATCTTCATCCGCATAGTACACGCCTTCCTCCAAGGGGTTTTCATCCTCATCCAATGGATTCCCCTCTTCATCAAACCATCCGGTCAGCATACGGCCGCTTTCGTCAAATATGTAGCTCCTGCCGTCCACACTCCTTTTAAAAGAAGATGTGGTACCCCGGTACGCCTTACCGTTGGCGCCAAAATAATACCATCCGGCCTCATGGCCTTTCTCATCCCCCTCTTCCACCAGGACCCATGTATTTTCAGCCCGCGCTCCATCATCAAACACGTAATAAAGGCTGTTCTCCTGTTCAATAAAACAATTCCTCAGCATAATCCCCTGGTCGCCCAGATAGAACCAGGAATCTCTTGACTGTCTCCACGTATTTTGCAGAGGCTCATCATTTTCATCTAAATAGCTCCACTCCCCATCTTCGCTCATCCATCCCTCAACCGCATAGGCGGTCACTGTATGAAGCTTAGTCAGTGCAAAAGCTGTAACGACCAGAGTGCTGGCAATGAGCATTATTCTCTTTTTCATCATCCTACTGTCCTTCCAATCCTTATTTGAAATATATATTTATTTTGAACCCTTTGGCAGGGGCTGCCTTACTCCTCTAAATACACATACTTCTCTTGTCTTCCGTACCGTACCGCCTCTTCATGGGAATCAAAGAAGATGTCCAGCCGCATTCCCCTTACCGCTTTTCCGGTATCCTCCACGGTGTAAATCACGTCATCAATTACAATCCGCGTGCCAAGCGGTATTACAGACGGGTCTGCGGCAATGGTATGGGATGCCCTGGGCACGGTTTCCGATTTCGTCAGCCTTTCCTCCTTTTCCCCGCAGCATATGGTACAGCTGCAGTATCCCGTAACCTGGAACTCCCCCAGATAATCCGGGCCCTCCTCAGGCAAATCGGAATGTCTGTATATGGCGCATTCCTTCCGGCCGAACTGCTTTGCTTCCTCATAGCTGTCAAAATATATCCGCAGCTTCTCTTTGGCCTCTTCATCCACCTTATCCTCAATCACATAAGTATCTCCGTCAATCAGCACCGAGTCCCCTATTTTAAAGACAGACAGTACGCCTGCCGCTGTATGGTGTTCCGCCGGAACTTTCCCGGAATACGTCATGTCACTTTCATCCGAACTGTAGGCCGCCACCTCCCAGTCCCCCAGATATTCAAACTCCGTCTGGATTTCTGACTGGAGTTCTGGCTGATGTTCCGTCCCGCGTTCACTCTGGGCTGATTCCCGGTTCGGACTTATCTCCAGCCGTTCAACCGCATATGGATTATCAATGGTCCCGGTTCCTTCCTGGTCCGGCTGCATCTGTTCCGCACCCGCTGTGGACAGCTGGGAAAGTAAAATCCAGGCCACCAATCCAATCAGACCGCATCCAAAGATTACCGGCCGGAGAAATTTCCTCATCATATTATGCCTTTGGCAGGATCTGCGGAATTCCGTCATCCTGTATCCATGAATGTTATCTGTCATCCTCCCATCCCCCGAGTATCACAAATTATTATGCATGGAGTCCAAATCCATATCTTTCTGTGTTAAAAATTTCCATCTGGTGCCTCCCAAACTTTTGTCCCATGTAATATCACAGTATCTCCACTCCCCATCAAGCCAGGTTCTGTTCCATGCATGGTCTCCGGCATATACGGGTTCACAAATCAGGCCCGCATTCCTGCACAGCATAAGATAAGCGGACACGTATCCCCAGCACACAGCATTGCCGTTTATAACCGCATCATAGATGGTCCTGTTCCTCAGTGTCTGATCATAGGAAACATTATCATAGACCCAATCATAAAAATACTCAGCCTTCTCCCTGTCTCCCAATGTCCTGCATTCCTGCACCACCTCAGAGAGCCTGTCCTGAACCTGTCTGTGTTCTGATACCGCCCGGTCCGGATTCCCGCAAGACACATAAATGGCAAACTTCCCATTTTCATCAAATGAGTATAATGTCACCTCTTCTTTTCCCAAATATATGTACCGGTAATAATATCTGCCAAAGGAAAAGGCTTCCTCCTGAGAGTCAAAAACAATATCAGTTTTTATAAAACCGCCGTCTTCTCTCCCTTCTTTGAGTGCGTCCATCACATCTTTCCCAAGGCATTCAAATTCCGGATACTGGCTGCACATTTGGCTGGAAAGCTGTCCAGCAGAGCCCGCTTGGCCAGCGGAGGATTCTGTCTGCTGCATTGCAAACAAATTTTTGGTAAAACAGATATTCATGATAAATACAAAAACAAATAAAAAGCAAATAGAACTGAATTGCTTGATTTTTTATCCCTCCCGTCCTGTTTTTACAACTAAATATTTCTTTTGTTGTAACTAAAAACAGGGAGGGGGTTGATAAAACGGGATAATTACTGACTATAGGAAATTTTAAGAGAATTAATTCTGAAGTTTGAGAAAAAGATAAATAACAAAAATTGCGAAGATAATGTCAAGTTGGTTTAATTTATTACCCAGCTTGCTTTTTATATCCTTTTTTATCGAAATATTTTTAAAAATATGTAGAATTTTGTCAACAAATGTAGTATACTTTTTTTAAATCTTTCAGGAATATCCTAAAGTACAACAAAAGAAATATTCTGTTGTATCATGCAGCAGCAATCTCATTTTTTCCAACTGCAGTCTGTGCTGGCTTCCACTCTCCTTTGTATAAATTCTGGTGGTATTAATATCCCTGTGTCCCAGGATATCCGCTAATTTTGACAAATTTTTTTCTATTTCATAATATGTCCTCGCAAAAAGGTGTCTCAGATTGTGGGGAAATATCTTTTCAGCCTTGACGTTGGCCTCTGTGCCAAGCGCTTTCATTTCCCTCCATATATTACTCCGGTCCAAGGCCTTGCCGTTTTTTGTTACAAAAATCATGCCTGAACTGATATTATTTTTTTGCGCATAAGAACGAAGAAGCGAACATAGCTGGCTTGTTAACAGCACGGTCCTTATTCTGCCCTTACACTCAATCTCCGCCTGTCCCTTTTGAATAGCCGCCACCGTGATAAACGACAATTCTGATACGCGGATCCCGCTTGCGCAGATAGTCTCCAGCACAAGGGCCAGCCGTTCATTCCCATTGGCAAAGGCCGCTTTTACAAGCCTCTCATATTCGTTCTTTGTCAATTCCTTTCTCTCAGGATAAAAGGAACTTTTGCTGATTTTTAAAAATTTGCTTTCACATCCATCCCATCCACAATATTTGAAGAATCCATTGAGTGCGGCTATGACACAATTAATGGTAACCGGGGTGATATGTTCCCGCAGGTTTGCTTTCCATAGAAGTACCATCTCCTTGGTAACCGGTTCATCACCGATAAACTCTTTAAATTGTTTTAAATAATGCCTGTATTTCTTTACTGTTTCCATGCTTCTCTCACAACTTTCCAGCCATTGACCAAACGCTTCTATCTTCTGGTAAGTTATGAGCCTTTCACTTTTTCTTTTCATTCCGTCCTCCTGAAATTACGTAAAATGATATAGTATGCTCAGACGGCAAAAAACATCCAATACCCCTTTTGAGATATTGGACTTTTTGCTTATTATTAGACTTTTTCAAATCATATCATAAAACATGTTTTAAATTATAGTCTATTCATAATTATATACTATTTATAAATCTTTTAATATTATATATTTATTAAATTTCACAGCGCTGGACCGCCAATCTTCTGTTAGTTCCATTTTTCCGCCTTTCCGCCTGATAGCACTGTACATTGCGGTTTTTATTCTCATTTTTGCATCATACCACAAACAACATCACTAGTCCCCGGATTAATGCCAGAAATCCTGCTGTGATTTGTTTCGTGGCAGACAGAACATGTAAAAGTTCCGCTTTGCTATCCGTCCTTCTCTCTTTTTCTGCCAAGGAAGCCATACAGGCCAAGCATAAGCCCTGACATCAGACATACCCACTGTGCCATTTGATTCTGCCCTGTCTTGGGAAGAGGCGCCAGTGGAACTTCTCCCGGTTCAATGGTAACTTCTTCGGGAAGAGGCGCTAAGGGAACTGCTTCCGGTTCAATGGTAACACCAGGTCCGTTGGTATCCGGTGTCGCGCGATGCCCGCCCGGGGTGGTACCTCCGCCGCCACTGGTACCTCCGCCGGATGGGGGAGTTGGCGGGGTTGGAGGGGTTGGGGGAGTCGGAGTGGTGGTGTTTTCTGGTACTAAAGTAATTGCAGCATAGTATCCACAATTGTAATCCTGATATGCATTTCCCATTCTGGGATGGAAAAACATTCCCAGAGTAAAGTCACAGCTTTCCCCACTGGATAATCCGTCGCCCAGTGTATCTGCAAAACTTGCATCCGCGCTCTGCCATTCGCTGGTATCATGATCCATAAACAGTGCAAGGGGTGTATCATATCCTGTTCTCTCACCAAATGTCACACCAAATAATTCCTTATAAAAAGTGTCATATAAAAGACTTCCAAGCTCCGGTTCCACCTCATAAAGCCGCGCTATAAGTTTACTTTTTGATGTGAAAATATTAGCGAAGTCAAAGTAGGGATAAGTACCGTCATACTTGGCCGCCACTTCGTCAATTGTACCGCTTAAATCAAATGTGCCGTTATTACCCACACTTTCCATTGATAAATTGCCAAATACAGTACTTAAATCATCTGTGTGATAGTAATTCTTATAATAATCCGTTAAAGGGTAATCGCCATCATATCCTTTTTCATATAAGACATCATAAATAGTCAGCATGTCTTCAAAATTTATTTTTGTTTTGCCAAACAGATCCTTTATAGCGTTGTTTTGAACCCGGTACGCTCCATAAGTACGGTCAATTATCTGTCCGTCAAATCCTTTGATCGTCACATCCATTCCTGAAAAGGATGTATCAACATTTGATTCGGGAGTTTGAACCGATAGGCTGTTTGCCTCATATAAATACTTTATTTGGGAATTGTTTTTCAGGTTTAAATTTAAATTAAATTTATACGTTGGCATAACTCCTTCGTCCGCCCCAAATTTGCGCATTGCTTCCATAAAAGCGTCACTCAACACAAATGTAAGGGGGCCCTCTGCATCTTCTGCGATTGCAGCATCTACGGTAAGATCATACCCACCCTGCACTTGATTCAAAGTGCTATTTGTTGTATCAATTACTATATATTCTGAATTATTTCTATACTCAAATGTACTTGATGATGATAAATATGATGTAGGCACATATCTATGTCCGAATTCGTTGCCATCCGGATATGCTATTGCAAATACTGAAAAATGGCTGGTTTCAAATGCAACCGTCCCCTCTCCTTCATTTACATCACATTTTAGATCATTAACTTTTAGATCATTTTCCTGATCCTCAAGGTGATACACGCTAATTTTATCCGATTCTACAGATCGCTCATTTGAAACTGATTCTGGAATATCCAGGCCGGAAAATGAAACCTTTACATTACATCCCGGTTGAACCGGCTGTCCGTTTTCATCCTCCAGGGTTATGTCAAATACCCTAACCTCAACCGAGCCGTAACCATCCGCTGCACATTTTCCTTTAATAACAGAACTGGTATCTTCATCATCAATTGCAATTGCAGATAACGATTTTACCGAAGCGTCAAATTCACCATCCAACGGCTCCACTAAAATTGTAATTCCGTCAATCTCTGCCATAAATGCTGCTGTATCAAAAGCCGTTTCCTCTGTTTCGAGAAGTTCAACCTCAATATCCAGATTCTCCTCAATATCCGTCACTACATACGTTGCCATACCGGCCAGCCCGCTGTCTCCCTCCGTATCCTCTTCCGCAGCCAGCTCGTATCCATTGGCTGTTACAATCTGAATCACATAACCATCCACAGGTTTAACCGTGAAAGATAACTCCTCGCCCTCCTGTATTAAGGTATCACCCTCAACCTCAGCTGCACCCTCCGGATTTACCGTATAGGTGATTGTAAATTCCTTCTCTTTTTCCTCTTTGTCTGCCAGGTCTCCAGCTGCCGCCCCGCCACCTGCTATGCCACCTGTTTCTCCATTGACGTCTTCTCCTCCTTCGATTCCAGGATCTTCTGCACCTTCCCCTTTGTTTCCGGTTCCTTCTCCGCTCTCGCCTCCGGCGTTTTCTCCGCCTTCCCCTTCACTTCCGGTTCCTTCTCCGCTCTCGCCTCCGGTGTTTTCTCCGCCTTCTCCTTCACTTCCGGTTCCTTCTCCGCTCTCGCCTCCGGCAGTCTCACCGCCTTCTCCTTCGCTTCCGGTTCCTTCTCCGCTCTCGCCTCCGGCGGTTTCTCCGCCTTCCCCTTCACTTCCGGTTCCTTCTCCGCTCTCGCCTCCGGCGGTTTCTCCGCCTTCCCCTTCACCTCCGGTTCCTTCTCCGCTCTCGCCTCCGGCGGTTTCTCCGCCTTCTCCTTCGCTTCCGGTTCCTTCTCCGCTCTCGTTACCACTTGAGCTATCGCTTCCACCAGTGCTGTCGCTTCCACTGGAACTATTGCTTCCGCCGGAGCTGTCGCTTCCGCTGGAACTATTGCTTCCGCCGGAACTACTGCTTCCACCTGTGCTATTGCTTCCGCCGGAACTGTTGCTTTCACCAGAACTTCCGCTTCCTCCCGTGCTGTCGCTTCCGCCTTCACTGGTAATCTCCTGAGCCAGGGACACATTCAAACATGTTCCGACATTAGAAAAAGCAAGCACGATGGCTGTCAGCAGCGCTGCATGGCGTGAATGCTTTTTCATAACATTTTTCTTTATCATAACCAGTACCTCCTGATATTTACAAATACAACCTTTTACTCAACTCATGGTAATATAATATAGGAGGGGACATTTCAAAAAGCATTTCAAAGAAACACACTTTCATGTCTATTTTCAGCTTTTTCCAATATGTGACTGAAATGTAACCAAAAGGGAACCCTTTCAAGATTCCCTTGCTATTTCTATACGCACAGAATGACCGCCGGAGCGAAAATCTGCCTGTCCATTTTACACAGACACGCGCGGTCATGGCCTTCTCCTTACAGTTTTTTTACGCCTTTTTTCTTCTTTTCCTTTTTCTGCCCCCGGACACCAATCCTTCAGATTCACGTTTTCTATATGCAGACTCACCTTTTGTCCATACCTTCTGCGCATTTCGGATACAATACGGTTTTCAACAAGGCGGCATTTGTCTTCCCGCAGTTCGTTTGCCAGAATCAGAATTTGGTCCGGTCCGTACTTCGTATAAACGTCTCCTCTTCGGAGGGTACTGTGGACCACTTCACACAGAGCGTCCTCATACTCCTGAAGCTTCCTGCCATCCTCTACCGGACAATCTTTCCCGTCCCGGACCGTGCATACAATCAGAAATCCCCTGCGTTTCCCCCGCTCCACGGACCGGATAACCATACGGAAGCAGTCAACAAATCCCGGATAAGTACAATAATACGAGCCGGCCGACCAGTCCCTTTCCTCAAGATTCCCCCTGATCTCTTTCAGACCGCCATTCACATGCTCTATCTGGCTGCCAATCTGTTTGAAATATGCCAGCACGTGATCCGGGGGAATGCTGCCGGTCTCGTCAAGCAGATTTTGTGTTACATAATCATATGTCTTTAACGCGTCTCCATACCGCTTTAACGCCAACAAAGCTCCAATCTTTTGCTCCGCCCACTCTGCCAGGGGATAGGCCGCAGTTGCGGCATCGCACAGCCTCACAATCTTCTGATGGTCCCGATGGAGCTTCATCAGGCGGCAGGCTTCCCTCACGCCTTTGAAATAAATATCCTGGTAATGGCTCCGAAGAGATTCCGCCCACACCTCACCGGACAGAACAGGAAGGAATTCTCCGCCGTAAAGACGGCAGGCCTGTTCCAGAAGCAGCTGGCGTGCAGCTTCATCTTCTGTTTCCATGGCCCGGTTATAATAATCTTCCATGAGAGCGGCGTCCATCTGGAGTTCAAGTTCTCCCCCCACTCTCCCCATTTTCAAATAATATGTATTTTTTTCGACCACCACATATTCTCCCAAAGGCAGAACAGACTGGGAAAGTATTTTTCTCAGACGTGTTGTTGTAATTCTAAGCGCATTTGCAGCATCCGTACTTCTTCTGTCATAAAGAAAATCCTGAAGCTTTACGCGGCTGATTCCATTTTCTCCAGCCCATATCAGGAGCAGGAAAAGCTGCATCACCTTTCCCTTAACCGACATCGGCAGCTCCCACGGCTCTCCATTATAAAGTATCTCCAGTGTTCCCAGCGTCCGGGCATATAATGTATTCCTGACCGCCAGGTTATTTTTGTTTATCTCATTCATCTATGGTACCGCCTTTTAGCGTCTATTTTTCCAATTATAACCATTATACAGGAAAACCATTTCAAAAAGCATTTCAAACTTACATTATTCTGAAATTATTTATATTTAAGGTCCATTTCCCGGGGTAGGAATGGCCAATTTCCAATTTAATCCCTATACGCTTCCAGGCCCATAAACTTCAGGAATACAAATTGGTGGAGCCGGGCATTTAAGGGAAAGAAGAGTTCGTAGTACGCAAAAAAACGGGAAAGAATCAACAATAAGATAATTTCCCGTTTTTATGTTATCTATTTTGATATCCGCCTAATTCTCCGCCTTTCTGACATTCAGAAAGTCATTTCATTGCCGCCTGCCGTTTCCCCAGTATTTCTGCTGCCTTCAGTGCAGCCTCCATCATACTGCCAAAAGCAGACCGGCGCTCCTCTGCACTGGTCTTTTCCCCGGTCACAAAGGAATCCGATATAGTCAAAAGGCAGGCAGCTCTTTTTCCCAAAACCTGTGCATTATGGAACAAGGCAAAGCTCTCCATCTCCACACATTCGCATCCGTGCTTTTCATAAAAATCACGAAAACTTTCCATCTCCGGTTGACGGTAAAACACATCACTGGAATGGATTTTAGCCGGTTTAATCTGGATATTGGCAAGGTTGCCTGCGTCCAGGATTATCTGGTTGAGCTGCTGGTCTGGATATTTGGTATCCGATGCATCCCCATTCTGAGTGGCTGCATAGCTGGATTCGCTCCAGCAGCCCTCTGCCAGCACGACATCGTACAGTTTCAGCCTGTCGCAGTAGGATCCCGCTGTTCCAATGCGGATAATATCATCCACATTATATTGTGCAAACAGCTCATAGGAATAAATCCCTATGCTGGGCATCCCCATGCCACTGGCCATTACTGTGACTTCTGTGTCATGGTATCTCCCGGTAAATGCATATATATTACGTATCTGGTTTACAAGCTTTACATCCGTCAGCCAGTTCTTTGCAATAAATTCCGCCCGAAATGGATCCCCTGGCATCAAAACAGTCCTTGCTATCTCTCCTGGCTCAGCGCTGTTATGTGGTGTTCCCATATTAGCCTCCTCTTATATTTCAACTATTTTTCATATGTATACACTTTTGCCCTTTACCCGTCCCCATACACAATCATCCTGCCGTCCAGTCATATCCGCCGTCCTGCTTCTGGTTGAGGCTGGGATCACCCGGTACGCCCAACCCTGGCTGCTCCTTTCTGTCTTCAATGACAGGATTGGATTTTAATAATATCCCCCATCTTTTCTCTGCCACTCTAAATCAAACTTAGGCCTGCTGTCGTAGCGCCTGACCTTCCCCCAGAAATGTTCTTTTCCGTCTATGAAATTCTGATATCCAATCCTCTCCAGTGACTCCCGCGCCACTTTATCCCCTTCCATCAGAACCTTTTCCTCATCGACGGAAAGAACTTTTCCATTTTCCAGAAGGTGCACACCGTCTACAAACACATTATCCACGTCATTTCCATTTCCCAACATGACCATCGTATCAATGATGTTAAACCGTGGCGTCATCCGCGGATTCATCAGATTGACGGTGATAATATCGGCCTTTTTTCCTATCTCAAGGGAACCTATATCATCCTCCCACCCGATTACCTCTGCGGCATCAATGGTGGTCATCTCAAGCAGCCTGTCACTCGGAAGATTGAACATGAAGTTGGTGCTGAATGTCAGCTCGTCCTTATGCTTGTTCTGAGTCATGCGCATGGACTGAAACATATCCGCGTTTCCTAAAAGCTTGGGCCCGTCTGTTCCGATAGCAGTCTTTACCCCCATCCACAGCATGGGAATCAGCATTGTACTTGACTGAAAGGTTACTCCCACATGGGTCCCTGTGTCTGCCAATATCTGAAGCTCATCAAAGGAGCAGCCAGAGGTGTGCTGTAAATGTACCCTTGGCCCCAGCAGCGCAAGCTTACCAGCCTTATGCATCTGGTAGATGGAACCTCCGTAAGCCTCCGCATGGATCCTGGTATCATATTTATCTGCAATGCGCCACATTTCTTTCAGCTGGTGCAGGTCGAATTCCGTTGGTCCTGCCCACATCACATCTGCCTCAGTGGGGAAGGATGAGTTGGTAGAGGGAAGCAGGCCGAAGGGCGATACAAAGGCCCGGATTCTGTCATTACAGCTATGGTTCAGTTCGCGTATGACAGTCTCCATACTTTCAATTACCTGTTCGTAGCTGACTTCCATAAGCACACGCTTTCCGTCTATGATCCGGCTGAATTTATGGGGCCACGGCGGCTGGCTTGGTCCCGTGCAGACCACTTCCCTTAACCCTGTCTCGGAATATCCTTTGGCGTGGTTAATGGAAAATACAGGGTCATCACAGCGCTGCTGGGCGCCAATAATGCACACCGAGGTGGTTATGCCCGCCCTCAGATGGTCCAGGGCGCTGGCCCTGCCCTCATAATACCAATAATCATCTGTAACATAATGGTTGTACAGTTGGGTTACAGCCGCCATCCAGTTGCTTGTATCAAAAATCGCCCCTCTTATGAGGGCATGGCCCCCATGTCCATGGACATCCACAAAGCCCGGCATAACTGCGTGGTTCCTGCAGTTTATGGTTTTTCTCACTTCGGGAAATTTCACCTCTGCCTCTTTACTGGAGCCAACGAAAAGAATCTTTCCCTGATCCACGGCCACAGCGCCGTCTTCAATGATACGCCGTTTCTGGTCCATTGTCACAACCGTTCCCTCTGTGAGCAATAAATCTATCATATACTTGTATCCTCCTTCTCTCTTTTTTTATTCCAGCCCTGACTACATTCCAGCCCTAATCCTTTTACTGTCCTGACTATTCTCCAGTCCGCCTACCCTTTGACTGCTCCCGAAGTCATTCCCTGCACAATATGTTTCTGTGCAAACAGCAGAAACAAGATGGAAGGAATGATTCCCAGGGTGGAAGCTGCCATCATCTGTCCCCATGAATTCAGGTTTTTGGACACGTATTTCTGAAGCCCCACAGTCAGGGTGATCTTATCCTGTGATGTGACAAATATATTGGAAAATGTATATTCATTCCAAACATTAAGGAATGTAAAAATAGCCACTGTAGCGATTCCCGTCATTGCCACAGGTAATACCAGCCTTAAAAGGCACTGGGCCGGGCTGCACCCATCTATGAGACCGGACTCCTCCAGTTCATAAGGAATCGTGTCAAAGAATCCCTTCAGCATCCAGATTGAAAACGGAAGGTTCAGGGAAGTATAGCTCAGAATCAATGACCAATGAGTATCTATCACATTTATTTTTTTGTAAATCATAAAAAGCGGCATCAGCATAAGCATAAGCGGAAACATCTGCAAAACCAGCAGCCCAATCTGGAAGCCGCCCAGCATGCGGGATTTATACCGCGATAAGGCATACCCGGCCAGGACAGCCAGAATAATGCACAGGCATGTAACAATCAGTCCTATTTTCAGGCTGTTTAAGGCTGAAAGCAGGAAATCAGACTGCAGAACGGCCCTGAACGCAGTCAGCTCCGGACGCGCCGGAAACAAACCGGTATCCGACAGCGCCCTGGTATCCCCCTTAAATGCAGTTCCAACCATGGCTGCTGTGGGCAGTGTGAAAATACAGGCAAACAGTATCAGCACTGCATATGTCAGAAAATCTTTGATTTTTCTTTTTTTTCCGCCAACCATTCCCGTTACCCCCTCCCTTTTTCCCTGAACTGGACTCTAAAATATACCAGACTTATAAGCAAAAGCACAAGAATCATAACCACCGCAATGGCGGACGCATAGGATATATTCTGGCGTAAAAATGCGGTGTAATAGGACAGGATTGGAAGCGTATATGTGTATCCGTTTGGTCCTCCCCCTGTCAGCAGCCAGATATTTTCAAATGTGTTAAAGGTCCACAGAAAGGTCAGAATCGTACTGATAAAGCTAATGGGCTTAATTAAAGGCAGCGTAATACCGGTCAGCGTGTGCCGGAACCCGGCCCCATCCATCTCAGCCGCCTCATACAGCTCCGCCGGCACGCTCTGCAGTCCAGCCAGCAGGGTAATCATCATAAATGGCATCTGCTTCCAAACGGAGACCAGTATAACAGTAAACCGCACCAGGGAATAGTCTCCAAGGAACAGCACCGGTTTCTCAATCAGCCCCAGCTTCTTTAATGTTATGTTGATGATACCCACCTGGTCATTGAGCACCCAGGTCCAGTTGATGACCGCCACCACGGCAGGAATTACCCAGGGAAGAAGAAAAATAGTCCTGAAAAGTGCCCCGAACCGTATCTTACGGTTCAGCAGCAGGGCCAGAGTAAGGCCAACAACATAGGAAACAGCCACAACAGAAAAGGTATATACAAAGGTAAAACCCAGGCTTCCAAGAAATTCCTGGTCCTGTGCCAGTTTTATGAAATTGTCCAGAAAGATAAAATCATTCCGGCCTGGCCTGAGCAGATTTTTATTTGTCATACTCATATATATCCCGTATAAAACGGGATATACACTAATCAGCAGGAGGACCAGGGCCGCCGGAATCAGCATCAGGTATGGGCGGCTTTCCTTTCTCCATTTTACTGCTGTTTTAGAGCTGGAGCGTTTCATGGATACTCCTCCATTCTAATAGGATTAATTTAGTTCCTCTAACACGCGGTTCATCTCATCATTGGTTTTTTTCAGTTCTCCTGCCATATCGTCAGACCCCATCAGCATGGCTTCAATCGGCTTGCCCAGCATGTTCTGGACAAAAATCTGGTTGGTAGCAAGAGGACAGTTGTCTGCCGGCCAGTTTAGATCTACATAATAATCCCTGTATTTTGCATATTGCCCCATCATCCAGTCTGTCTTATAAAATTCATTTTCATAAAAACTCTTGCGGGCAGGCAGGGCTGAAGCACCGCCGTCAATATAAAGCTGCTCATTGTTCTTCAGGAACCATTCTATGAATTCCTTTGTCTCCTCAGGATGCTCTGTCTGTGCAAATCCCATGATTCCATCTGACCATGCCACTTCCCTTGGCTTATCCGCGCTGGGACCTGTGACCGGACCCATAATTTTGGTGTTCTTATACATCTCCTCGTTGGACTTTACATGTGTAAACGGACTTATCCACACCATGGCCAGTTTTCCTGAAGCATAAAGCTTTTCTGTGTCCGCTTTGTTGTAAGAAACCATACCATCCGGAAAATATTCCTTGTCCCGCATCTCCTTAAGGAGCCCCATGCATTCCATTACCTCAGGCGTTTCAAGCGCTCCCTCCTTTCCATCGGCGGAAATCCAACTGGCTCCGTTAGTAAACATTACATTGAGCATGGCATTGGTGCTTCCCTGGTCCAGTGTAAAGAATGAGATCGGGAACATCCCTTCGTCACCATATTTCTCCTTTACAGCAGCACAAATTTCCAACAGCTTATCCCAGCTTACTTCCTTGTCAAGATTGGTAAATCCCAGTTCATCCTCCAGGATATCCGCGCGGTAATATATGTTTTTGGGGTCTGTCTGAAAGGGAAGGGCAATTTGTTTTTCTTCGTATATTCCTGCTTCCAGCATTCCATCCAGAAAATCATCCGCAATCGGATCTTTTTCAGACTCCCACTTCTCAACCAGCTCCGTCAGGTCCAGTGCCTCACCCATTGCCGCGTAATTCATAAGGCCATAGTAGGCAGCTGTGGTAACATCCGGTGGTGAACCGGCCGCAATAGCGGTCTGTATCTGCTCAATGAAGCCGCTCCAGCTCATAATCTGAAGTTTTACCGTTGCACCGTGATCCTCCGCGTTATACTGGTCCACAATCCGCTGCAGCGTCGGATCATATGTGTCGCTTGGTCCATATGGCAGAGCCCAGTATTCTATTTCCACCTTTTCTTTAGCTGAACCGGCGTTTTCTCCGGTCCCCTCCGTGGGGGCCGCCTTTTGTCCGCATCCAGCGGACAGAGCCATAACTGCTGCAGTGAGGATTGCTGTTGCTGCTATTCTTTTTTTCATTTTCGTACCGCCCTCCTTAAATATCACAGGAGACTTTCATTCGTCCCTCTGATTTACAGTTGTCATTATTATAAACCCATTTTTCTTTATACAAAACTCACAGATTGTAACAGTTTTTTTTCATCTCCATCTTAATTTTCAAATTATCCATAAAATCAACTATCTTTCCAAAATTTCAACACTCCAGCATGAGCTCCTGTCACAGCATGTCTGTCCAACTCACAAAAAAAGGACAACAATGCACATTGCAGTGTGTCCTTTTTTCTAATTTTATCTTATTCCGGCAATTCTCTTCTGTTCTGAGTGCGGAAATCCCTGAGGGAGCATCCTGCATATTTCGTGAAACACACTGAAAAATATTTATAATTACCGAAACCCACTGCCTCGGCAATGTCCATGGTACGCATCTCAGTGGTCTTTATCAATTCCATGGCGCAGTCGATGCGGTAATGATTCAGCCAGTCACTGAACTTACATCCCATCTCCTCCCGAAAAATACGCCCCAGATAATTTGGGGATATAAACATCTTTTTTGCCAAAGTCTGCAATGTGATTTCCTCACGATAATGGACTTTCAGATATGCAATGGTCTTGGCAATCAATTGGGAGTGGACCCCCCACCGGTTCTCACCTTTGCGGGAGGCCCCCAGGTAGTCCCTGACCCATTTCTCCAGGTCCTCAGCATACAGGAAATCATCCAGCTGATATTCTTCAAAATCTCCCAGCCCCTCTCCCTGGTCAGATGCTGTCATCCCTCGGTAAAATGCAATCAGCTGGCTCAGACAGCGCCGCAATTCACCAATATCTGTCTGCTCCCTTCTGCAGATACCGAACAGGCGGGATACATCTCCGGTGCAGTCACGTCCCGTGGCAAGCGCTGAAAGAGCATGCTTCAGCGTAAGCTGCGCCTCCGCGGAAAGCTTCCCGCCAGCACCTTCATCCGAGTAAAATATCTGTTTTTTCCGATTCCAGGCCGAAGCCCGGAACGCCTCCTTGGCGGTCCTGTAAGATTCTCCAATGGCCATAAGCCCGGTCCCCGCGGTGCCTATGCCGATTACAACATGCCGGCCGTCATTATGGCCAATTTCCACTACCAGGCGCTCCGCCATATCAGAAGTTCTCTGTTCTGCCTTATCCGGGCTGTCGGCATTTATTAATATAAAGTATTCTTCCGGTGCGAGTTCACAGAAAAACTCCCTGTCTCCCCCGCATATAGACTCAATCTTTTGTATTAGCTGCCAATAGATCATGTCCTGCTCAACCTGTGAGCCGCACTCGTCCCCATTCTGCTTGCTCACATGCAGGGTCATCGTCTGGAAGACAGGACCGTCTAAAGGCACGCCCAGCATTTTAGACTGATGGACCAGCCTTTTGTTCTGTTCCATATTGCCTTTGAGAAGGTCACTAATAAGCATCATCTGCAGTATGGGTATACTTTCATCCAGCAAAGCATCCCGGGTCAGCTTCTGGGCTTTCCTGTTCTGCTCCTCCACGATCTCCTCCTTGCACTTAAGCACACTGGAGATAATTTTATCAGCGCTGGCAGGCTTAAGCAGATAATCATGCACACCATTTTGCAAGGCTGCATGAAGATAATCCGTCCTGTCATACCCTGTAAGCAGGATAATACGCAGGCCGGGCAGCGCATCTCTAAGCAGGCTGCACAGCTCCAGTCCGTCCTTTTCAGGCATTCGGATATCGCTGATTAGTATATCCGGTCTTACCTCCAGAGCCCGTCTGAATGCCTCCTCTCCATCAGACGCCTCCGCTTCCAGCGATATTCCCCAGGCATTCCAGTCAATATAATGCTTTAGCCCTCTTCTAATACTGGATTCGTCATCCACAATCATCAGCTTAATCATATATCCCTCCCTGTATCAGAGCATGTCTGAACCGCAGGATTAAATGGCTGTGTCACTGTTATCACCGCTCCTTTTCCCTCTCTGTTGTAAAAAGACAGGCCATAGCCATCTCCGCAGGCAAGTTTGATACGGTCATTCATATTCTTGATACCCAGCCCCCTGTTATTGGTTTCCACATGTTCCAGCAGTTGGTTCATGTCATCCACATCAATCCCTGCCCCGTTATCTTTTACCTCATACTTGAGTGTCTCCCCGTCCCGGAATATATTTACTTCCACTTTCCCATCCTTTATCCCGCTGATTCCATGAAGGATGGCATTCTCCACAAGAGGCTGAAGCACCAGCTTCACAACCCGGCAGCCCAGTGTTTCCTCCTCATAATCCAGTTCAAAATCAAAGGATGTTTTCCCTTGTCTCTTTAAAATAATATAATAACGCAAATGCTCAATTTCATTTCCCACAGTCGTAAAATCATCATCCATTATCAACGCATGCCTGAAAAATTGAGATAAGGAATCAATCATCTCGCTGGTCTGGGACGCCCGCTCCATCTTAGCTGTCCAGTAAGCAATGTCCAGAGTATTATACAGAAAGTGAGGATTAATCTGGGCCTGAAGCGCCTTTAATTCAGCTTCCTTTTTGCGGATGGTTCCCTCATATACTTTCTGGATTAAATCCTGTATCTGGTCGGCCATCTGGTTAAAATGCCGGGCCACAAGTGCTGCCTCATCATTTCCCCGTACTTCAATACGGGTTGAAAAATCCTGGTGCCCAAAGGTATCCATATGCCGTATTACCTCGGACAGAGGTTTTAAAATCCGCTGCGACACCAGAAGGGCCAGCGCGGCGCACACCAGGAAGCAGGACACGGACAAGCCCAGAATCAGCAGGAGGGAAGCTGATATCATGCTGTCCACGTCGCCTGTTCCGGATACCCCGCACAGTATCCACCGGCCTGCTGCCAGACCATAGGGCGATAGATAATATTCATCCTCTTTTGCCTGCTCCTCCGTCCGGTAACATCCACCAGTTCCGGCTAGAAGGTTATTGTAATTCAAAATATCCCCTTTTTCCTCCGGAAAGCCGGTATTAAACAATAACCTTCCCTCTTCATCCAGAATCACATAATTCATGGATGGCTCCATTTCACTTCTCAGATAATCCGAAAGTCCCCTGCTGTCCAAATATAGCTTTGCTGTTCCGAGATGGTGTGAAGGATTTTCAGTGTCACGCAGCAGGCGGCACAGGTATAGATACCGCTCTCCATAAATGTCCTCATCCTGCCCCCAGAAGGATTTACCATTCAGGGCATCTGCACGCTCCCGGTCAGCCCGGGTAATATTAAGCGGCATAGAACCATTGGCCAGCACTTCCCCATTCGCGCCCTCTATCTGAATGGCTTTGATGTAATCACTATTATTCCTAAGATAAATCAGGGTATTATATACATCATCTAATAACTCCTTATCCCCTGTGGAAAGATAGGTCCTGATATCCTTATCCCCAATCATAAACAAAGATGCCCGCTCTAATTCACGCATGATTGTCTCCACAGCCTGTCCTACCTTTTTCATGGAGGCCTGCTGGTAATTTTCATGATTCTTCTCAGCTGTCGTAACCGTACGCCCCATAACGAACAAGCTCAGAACCATAAGGGGAATAAGAATAATTGTAGCTGAAAGCAAAAAGATCTTTGCCCTTATCCCTCTCTTAATTGCCATCTCTTTCTCCCTCTTCATTTCTCCATATGTACAGGTTTCGGTTTGATGTTCAGCGTATGCCTCAGCTCCACTGCACGTTCTTTACAGCCATAACATTATTCAGTCAGCATCTACCCACAAATCCTAAGCCAGCCAGTATTCACCCTGCCAGCTTGCATATCCCGGAGTCCGCTTAAACAATTCCTCTGTTTTTTGAGGGTCGGAAACCAAGCCACTTTCCGCATCCTGAATAAAACCACCCTCGAATTTTTCTGCCGCTTTCCCGCCTGATATACACTCCAGGCAGATACAATGAACATCATCTATACAATACATAGTACTGCAGTATTCATTCACTTCTTTTCCACAACACTGACAGATACCGTTTTCATGTTCAATAATATCGTTATCATATACGTTGGGGTGATACTTAAACACAATCTTCTTTTCCATATCATTACTTCCTCGTAACATATAAATAAACGCTGCTATAACTTTCAATTCAGGTAAATTATACCACATTGCAGTCCAAAAGAACATAACGGAATCCATTGTCGGATAACGGATTAAACATGCACGAAAAAGCAGGACTTCCCATGCGCCGCCCAATACTGTGCATGCTGAATAAATATGCGGCCCGCCGGAAATAAGCGGACCGCATATCTATATATAACTCTGTTCAGACACATCCGCATCCATGGGATTGTTGTGGACATGGCCGAATATATTGGCATTCTGGCTTTTCTATCACTGCTTATGGCTGATTCAGGCTTTTTCCAATGGGCGGTCCAGGATATCACACAGATCGTCATAATCCATCTCGCCGTTAAACCTCAGTACTTCCTTTCCATTCCTGAATATGACTACGACCGGGATACCTCCCACATTGTAGGTGTCCACCAGATCCTGGTTGGCATCCACATCCACATAACGGATTTCGTATGCCCCGTCATATTCTTCCTTCAGGGCTTCTTCCAGCACAGGGTGCAGGGCCTTGCAGTGAACGCAGCGTTCTGCGCCGAACAGTACCAGGACCGGTTTATCCTCCACTGCCAGTACCTCATCCTTCCAGCTGGCCGCGCCGACGGGATGGAATACCTGCGTATCCACTTCAAAGACCTTTTCCCTCTGTGACAGGTCTTCCTCATCATCCGTTGCCACACAGAGCGCCACATCCTGATAATACGGCAAAGTCCCCTCAACATCAATCACCTTTTTTGCTCCAAACGCCCCTGCACCCGGAACACGGTAGGTCACATTATCAATGCGCTCAATGGGTACCTCTGCCGGAACCGGCTCCTGCGGCACATAACTGTAGGGGTAACGGTAGGCCCTGTAAATCATATTGTTCCTGGGCCCTTTTTCATTGTGCGTGTAATACGGTGAAATCCACTCCCAAACAATCTCATGGTCCGGCGTTACCTCAATGAGCCTGCCGTCTGAGCCTTCGGTTACCAGGGTATTGCCGTTGGGAAGGCGCTGTGCGCTGCTGACATAGGGGCTGTAGAATTTGCTGGCATCCGTGGGAATCGCATGGCCCAGTTCCTTGGGAGTCAGTTTCCATACCACTTCCAGTGTAACAGGATTGAACTCCAGCACACGGCTGTAATCCCTCAATGCATGTTTGATGCCGATTGGAGAGGATGGGTTTGGTGTCCCGTAGCCGCCCCAGCCGCCATTATCAAAGACCATCAGGTTGCCTTCGCCCGGCAGACCCTTGGGAATCATGTGGAAATGATGCTGTCCGATAATCCATCCCAGCTTCTTAAGCTCCGGCGCTGCATTAAAATCAGGTCCGATCCGCCATACAATCTTTCCGGTTTCCTTATCCAGGATTGCCAGTATATTGGCTTCCCGGCAGTCAAAGATTATGTTGTCCGGCTTAAAACGCATATCTCCCTGGTCATACCATTTATTGGGTCCCAGATAGCTCATGCAGTTCACATGCAGGTAATCGCCCACACCGCCGTCTGATGCGCGCAGGTTGGGGTCGCGGAACAGCACATTCTTGGCGGCCTCGTCAAATCCCAATTCGTCAAAATGCTCGCTGATGGACCATTTCCATAGGATATTTCCATCCCAGTCCACTTCAATCATGGCGTCATCCAGCAGTTTTTTATCGGAAATCTTGGGATTGTGGATGGTCTGGTGGACCAGGATCAGGGTGTTGCCTGAAAGTGGCTTTGCATCCATTCCGGGTACGTAATAACCAACCGGATTGCCCTCCCTCTGGTAATCATGATGCTGGCGCGCCATCCATCTGTGGTCCCTGCCAGGGTCGTCGATATTTTCAAAATGGTCAAATTCCCATACAATATTGCCGTCATAGTCAATCTCAATCAGGTTGACCCCGTCCTGCATGCCATAGTCAGGATGGCGGTATCCGGAAAGACCCATCACATATCCGCCGGGAAGAAGCTTTGGCGGCATGGCGTGCATATTCCAGCGCCTTACCTCGTTGCCGTTCATGTCAAACAATAACACACCATCATTGATTAACGGAACAATCGTATAACCGCTCCAGCATTTTTCAGGGTTGTAAACAGTGACTCCGTGTGGAAAAACAAGTGGCTGTCCCATATTTCATATCCTCCATCATATTATTATTATTTGTTAAAAAGCCTGTTTGATTTCAACCAGCTTTCCGTTATCGTAAAATGCCCCTGCAACCGTCCGGTCCAGCTTCAGGCTGTTGTAGAGCAGGTTCTGCCTTGTGACGTCCTGCCTGTATACCTTCCACTGTCCGCTTAACTCCTGTTCCAGCTGGGCGGTCTTCTCAATCTCCTCATTGCTGTACGGGTTGTAGAATAAAAATACGGTCCTGCCCGAATCCGGCCCCAGGATTCCCTGTATCTGTTCCAGTTCCTTAACATAGCGCTCCGATGCAACTGCCGCCACCGCGCCGTCTCCCGCCGAGGTAACTACCTGACGCAGGAATGTCTGGGTACAATCGCCCGCCGCATAAAGTCCCGGCACATTAGTCTCCATTTTCTCATTGACCTTAATATAACCGGCCTTGTCGCAGTCCACCATGTCCTTCACCAGTCCGGTCTGGGGCACCATGCCCACAAACAGGAACAGACCGTCTGCCTTCACCTCTGTTTCCCGGCCTGTGTCAACATTCTTTAATACCAGTGACTCCACATGGTCGCTTCCCTTTATTTCCTGTACCGTGGAACTCCACACAAAATCAATCTTCGGGTTCTTATACGCATGCTCGGCCGCAACCTCGTTACAGTCCAGATGTCCTTCTTCATGAAGCACTACTATGGTCACCTTGGATGCAAAGCCGGTCAGATAATCCGATTCCTCAATGGCCTGGTCACCGGCTCCCAGCACATAGATTTCCTTTCCCTTGAAGAATTCCGCATCGCAGGTCGCACAGTAAGCAACCCCATGCCCGGTAAATTCCTTCTCGCCCTTGATATTGAGTTCCCTGGGCCTGGTGCCCAGATCCAGGATGACGCTGCGTGCCATGAAATCCCCCCGCCGCTTTGTCTCCACAATGAATGTATCGTCCTCTTTCCGGACCCCTGTCACGGTGGTGCGCTTAAGTTCTACCGTGGGATGGCCGGCCGCGTGTTCCCTGAACAGCTCCATCAGGTGCTGCCCGCTGTCCGCTTTCGTCCCCGGATAATTCCTGATTTCATACGTATCATTAATCCTTCCGCCGTAGCTGCCCTTTTCCAGCAGCAGTGTCCTGCGCTCGGAACGTCCGGCATAAATGGCTGCTGACAGCCCTGCCGGTCCGCCGCCAACAATAATAAGATCATATACTGAGTCCATAACCAACTCTCCTTTCTATACATAAAACACGATTTTGGTTCACATCATTTTCTGGTTCATATCATTCTCTGCTTCAGCTCCCCTTTACCGTGGAAATCTCCTGTGCCTTTTGATGTCCGCCCTTTCCAGCCCTTTCTCCCAAAGCCACCCAGATCACACAGATTCCCGTAAGGAACAGGCAGTAAAATGCCGCACTGAAAATCTGGAATGGGGACACCGTTGGAAGATAACTATGCTTTTGCACCATCTCATTGATAATTGTCACACTGCCCATGACAAATGCACTGTTAATAGGAATAATGGCGCTGAAGTTGGTGGCATTGGCTGTCAGGAGAATGCTCCTGCGTTCCGGGGATATGCCGCTTTCCTGCCCAATCCTGTCCGCCATGCCGCCGAACATCAGGATGGACGGCAGCACACAGCCTGCCAGAAGTATATTGGTAATGACGATTCCGGCTGTCAGTACGGCCTCAGCGCCGCGGGTGGTTCCCATGATATTCCTGTGCAAAAGCCAGGTACAGCACCGCTCCATCATACCTCCATCCACAGCCACCGCAATCAGCCCATACAGCAGGATGGTGGAAACCACCACATCCAGCATTCCGCTGATTCCCTCAAAGATAACTCCTTTGAGCCCCAAAGTGCCATAGTCAATGGCCACAATATCGCAAGGAGCAAGAACCCCTGTCAGAAGTCCCACCGCGAATCCTGACACAATCGCAAAAGACAATCCCATGAACAGGTTTCCGGTCCTGAAACAGACAAGCAGCAGCACTGCCAGCGGAACCAGCATCCAAAGTCCCTGGGGTGAGGACATGGCTGATATCTGGGAAATATCCCCCATGGTACCTCCGCGTCCGCCTAAAATCAGATAAACCACCATGGCTAACCCTCCTGCCGCCAGGATATAGGGCGTCCTCATCCTCAGGGTCTCCAGCAGGTCTGCGGGCTGTCCCGTCACGCCGTCATGCTGTATCATCACGGTTGTATTGATGACCTGTGAGCTTGGGGAAACTGCATCCCCAAAGAAAATACCGCTGATCAAAGCCCCTGCCAGCATGGCCGGATTGGCTCCCAGCAGGATTCCCGGCGGATAGAAAATCGGTATCACTGCAAACATAGCTGCAATCGGTGCACCTGCCCCCATGGAAACCATGGCTGAGGCCAGGAAACTGAATACCACGAATCCGCTTCTGGAAATCCCAAGCTTGAGGCTGAGCCAGATAAACCCGTCCCCAATCCCTCCTGTATTCATCAGCTTGGAAAAAATGCCGATGACCATAAAAACAAATATCAGCCTGGAATTGCCATATTGGGCCAGACCATGGACCACACTGTCCCAATATCTGTCCTTCTCCCTGCAAAGGAAAAAACCTGCAAAGAGGGAGACCGCCGCTGCAAAGGACAGGCCCTTCATGGAATAATAGTGAAGTCCAACTGAAAATGTCCCGCCGATCAGTATATATCCCACTAACGGCAGCATGGCAAACGCCTGGTTACCATAAAATGTAAGTTTCGTTTCCTCAGTCTTCATATTCGTTCCACCAATCCCTCCCTTAAGATAGTTAAAATTATAACAGGTTTTTTTCGGGGGATGTGTTGGAGCTCCAACACTTATGAAAATTTTATAATTTATTATCGTTTTTTTAACATAGTAGAGTCATTAGTACGTATATCATTGGGCAGCGGTTCGTCAATCTCATGTCAATACTGTCATTATATGTTCTTTTATTCATTTTTAATTGTGCATAATTAATCACTGTTTTTACAAAAAAAAAGAGCCCCCACATCCGGCCGGATGCTTGGAAGCCCTTTCTATATCAGATTTGCTCATCTTTTTATCAGTTGTTTGTCTATTTTTCAACGTTCCAGACAAAAGGGGAAAATAGGAAGCGGAGCCGCCGGACGGCAAACGGCACACGAAGTGCGCACACAGAATAGTGATATTTACTACTCCTTCGTTGGACAGATAAATTGGCCCAAATGGATTGACCCAAATGGATTTGCCCTATGACCGCCCTATGGGTCCTTAGAATACCTCCGTTTCAAATACCGATTTGTCCAACTCCCCACGCAAACCGGACATTTATTTTGATGGTCTTGATTTTTCCTGAACCAATTCACTTTCAAACGTAACTTTTACAACAGCATGATTTATTTTTGTTCCAGTAAACCGCACAACGTACTCTTTCTCGTTTTGTAGATTATTGAGCGAAACGGAAAGGGTATCACCGTTTACGTTTTCATCCCATGTATTGCTCCATAAAACTTCGTCTGAATTTCTATCTTTTATTTCCACAATCCCCCTTTCGCCATCCATCTGAAAATAGACATCTGCGTCTAAAGTTTCTATATCCTCAGACACACAAAATAAGCGTCCATTCTCAAACGGATCTGAATTACTGTAATTTGCATTCATTTCCATTTTAAGAACGGTTTTTTGTATTTCCTCAGTATCTGATACATTTGATTGATTAGCGTTGGCTTTTTGACACGCGAACAAGCTGACAACACTAATAGTGCCAACTAAAAAAAATAGCAATTTTTTTGTGCTAAACATTTCTTTACCTCCCTTACAAACATGGATTTAGATAAATTATAACACATAGCAATCCAAAAGAACATAACGGTACCTTCTGTACATATGTATAATCCTGGCCCATGCTCCATCCCCATTCAGGCAATCTTAAGCAGACATGGGCAAAACAACTTCCAGAAAACAGAAAATCCCCTGGTCTGCTGCCCAAACCAGGGGATGTCATCTACATCACAACTCCAACCTCATCAATCGCCTTACCAATATCATGCCTCATATACTTATTCCCAAATTCCACCCACTCCGTTGCCTTATAAGCATTTTCTCTGGCTTCCTTCAGAGTATTTCCTTTTGCTGTGACCCCCAGCACCCTTCCGCCGTTGGTCACTATATTCCCGTCCTTATCGAACCTGCTTCCGGCGTGGAATACATAATACCCGTCCTGTCCGTCAAACCGGTCCAGGCCGTCTATCTTATAACCTTTATCATAATGCTCCGGGTATCCGTCTGATGCCAGAACCACACATACGGCTGCATTGTCCTCAAATTCCAGCTCTATCTGGTCCAGGGTTCCGTCCACGCAGGCCTCGAACACATCCACAATATCATTCTTCATCCTGGGCAGCACTACCTGGGTCTCCGGATCTCCAAACCTGGCATTGTACTCCAGCACCTTGGGGCCGCTTTCCGTCAGCATCAGACCAAAGAAAATGATTCCTTTAAATTCCCTGCCCTCTGCCTTCATGGCGTCTACGGTTGGCTGGTACACATACTTTCTGCAGAATGCATCCACCTCATCCGTATAGAATGGGCTGGGTGAAAATGTTCCCATTCCCCCTGTGTTCAGTCCCTGGTCCCCATCCTTAGCCCTCTTGTGGTCCTGAGCTGAAGTCATGATTTTAATTGTCTTTCCATCCACAAAGGAGAGTACGGATACCTCCCGTCCTGTCATGAACTCCTCAATCACAATCCTGTCGCCTGCAGAGCCAAACTGTTTATCCAGCATCAGGGTCTTTACGCCTTCCTTTGCCTCCTCCCTGGTGCTGCAGATAAGAACGCCCTTCCCCAGCGCCAGACCGTCTGCTTTCAGCACGATAGGCATGGGAGCTGTCTCCAGGTATGCAAGGGCTTCCTCCGGAGAATCAAAGGTTTCATAAGCAGCAGAAGGGATGTTGTACTTCTTCATCAAATCCTTGGAAAATGCCTTGGAAGCTTCCAGTATGGCAGCATTTTTCCTGGGGCCGAACACACGGATGCCCGCATTTTCAAATGCGTCCACAGCACCGGCTGCCAGCGGGTCATCCGGTCCTACCACCACCAAATCAATGGCCTGCTCTCCGGCAAATGCGACCAGCTTCTCAAAGTCCATGACACCGATATCAACGCATTCAGCCACCTTGGCAATGCCCGCATTGCCGGGAGCACAGTATAACTTCTCCACCTTCGGGCTCTGTGATATCTTCCATGCAATTGCATGTTCACGACCGCCGCCGCCTACTATTAATACTTTCATGACGTTCCTCCTTATTCTGAAAACATGGCGCACATGGCGTGCGCTGCTGTCAAAGAGATGTTACTGCCCATTGGCAATCATGTTGATTGCTTTAGGAAGGATTACCCACTCTGCCTGCTCCATAACCCTTCTTTGCAGGATTTCCGGGGTATCCCCTTCCTCCACTTCCACTGCCTTTTGGAGGATAATGGGGCCGGTATCCATGCCCCCGTCCACATAGTGGACCGTAGCCCCTGTCACCTTCACTCCTCTGGCCAGGGCTGCCTCATGAACCTTAAGTCCATAGTAACCCACACCGCAGAAAGATGGAATCAGGGATGGATGGATATTGATGATACGCCCTTTATACTTCTCAGTCATGGCCGCCGGAATCATCACCAGGAATCCGGCCAGTACAATCAAATCCAAATCATATTCATCTATTTTGGCAAGAAATGCCTGGTTGAACGCGTCCCTGGTGGGAAACTGTTTTGGAGAAATGCAGACAGCCCGGATCCCATGCTTTCTGGCTCTCTCCAGAGCATAGGCTCCCGGATTATTGCTGATGACCACAGATACCTCTGCATTGGTAATATCACCATGATCCACGGCGTCCAAAATAGCCTGAAGATTGGTTCCGCCTCCGGATACCAGTACGCCCACTCTTAGCATAAGGATACACCCTTCTCTCCTTCTTCAATGGAGCCCACTACATAAGGAGCTTCGCCCGCCGCCTTCATGGCTTCCATGGATTTCTCCACATCAGCAGGATTAACGGCCACTATCATACCCAATCCCATATTATAGGTATTATACATCATCTGCTCTTCAATCTGCCCTTTTTCAGCCAGCAGCTTGAATACCGGAGGAATGGGGTAGCTGTCCTTTCTGATGACAGCCTTCACGCCGTCTTTTAACATACGCGGAATATTTTCATAGAAGCCGCCGCCGGTGATGTGGCTGCACGCCTTTACGGTAACGCCTGCTTCCTTTACGTTTCTCAGGGCCTTCACGTAAATCCTGGTAGGGGCAATCAACGCCTCGCCCAGGGTAGTCCCCAGCTCATCATAATATGTATTCAGGCCTTCCTTTGTCAGCTCCTTCTCAAATACCTTGCGCACCAGTGAAAAACCGTTGCTGTGTACACCGGAAGAGGCCATTCCAATCAGAACATCTCCTGCACACAGGTTTTCGCCTGTAATCAGGTCCTTCTTATCAACAATACCCACCGAGAATCCTGCCAGGTCGTACTCATCCTCCGGATAAAAGCCCGGCATCTCTGCTGTTTCTCCGCCAATCAGGGCAGAGCCGGACTGCCTGCATCCCTCAGCAACGCCTTTTACAATTGTAGCGATTTTCTCCGGAACATTCTTTCCGCAGGCAATATAATCCAGGAAGAACAGAGGCTCACCGCCAGCGCAGGCCACGTCGTTGACACACATAGCCACACAGTCGATTCCCACCGTGTCATGCTTATCCATCAGGAATGCCAGTTTCAGCTTGGTTCCCACGCCGTCCGTACCGGACAGAAGAGTAGGCTCCTCCATCCCTTTGAACGCGGACATGGAAAATGCTCCTGAAAATCCGCCCAGGCCGCCTAATACCTCAGGGCGCATGGTTCCCTTTACATATTCCTTCATCAGTTCCACTGATTTATAGCCTGCCTCAATATCAACTCCGGCCTTCTTGTAATCCATCATGGTTTCTATCCTCTCTTATCTGCTATTTCATTTGATTTCCCTTTAAAACTTCCTTTGATTTCCCTTTTATATTTAGCTGGATATTTCCTTTGCCCGTTTCCTTTAATCTGTCTTATTTCATCTGTGCAAGATATTCCTTATAGCCCACCTGCTCCAGCTTCTCAGCCTTTTTCACCACATCGTTCTTCAGACTTTCGGAATACTCTTTCAGCTTTGCAAGCAGCTCCGCATCGGAAGTGGCCAGTATCTTTGCCGCCAGGATTCCGGCGTTGGCACCGCCGTTAATAGCCACGGTTGCCACTGGGATACCGCTTGGCATCTGCACGATGGAATACAGTGAATCCACACCGCCCAGGTCAGATGTCTTCATAGGAATTCCAATGACCGGCATAGGGAAAATAGCCGCGCACATACCGGGAAGATGTGCAGCCTTGCCTGCACCTGCTATGATAACCTTAAAGCCCTTATCCTCAGCTGCCTTTGCCCAGTCAAAGAATACATCAGGCTCCCTGTGTGCGGAAATAATTGTCATCTCGTAATCAATGCCCAGCTTGTCCAGAATCTCAGCTGCCTTTGCCATAACAGGCATATCAGAGTCGCTTCCCATTACAATTCCTACTTTTGCCATTGTTCATTCTCCTTTTCTAAAGCTCATTATCCTTGTAGATAATTATTATTAGTTTTTCTTATAAGTATCTTTATATAGCTCAATTCTACTTATAATCATAATACTAGGAAATGCGTATGCCGTCAATATAAAACTTGAAAAAAGTCTTCTGCATTTTAAATTGTTTTTGTAATGTATCTGCCTAAAACTGCCTGGTTCCAGCATCTATCAGCCAAGCTATCATTTCCGACGCAGGACTGTGAACAAAATACGCAGGGGAATGCCGGTATGGAGCCCATATGGGTCCGCCGTACATTCCCCTGCAAAATCCTTCAAGTTTCTTTCCGGTATCCTATTGCCTGCTGATAAATTCCAAGCATTATCTCAATTCCCGAAATATAAAATTTATCATTACGTTTTCCCTGGCATCAGTAATCATACTTCTCTGCGGCTCTCCTCAGTATTTCACACATTGCACCTCAACATTTCACCCTATCATCCGTAACTTCCATTGCACGCTGCCGTCTTAGCCGGACATTAAAAATCTCAATCATCCATCAGTCATCGTAGTCATTGCCGTCGTGGTCATCATCGTGCCGGTCATCGTAATCATCATCGTGGTCGTCATCATCGAAACGGTCATCATCGTCAAAACGGTCATCATTATCAAATCGGTCATCATCGTCAAACCGATCATCATCATCGAATCGATCATCATCATCAAAACGATCATCATCGTCAAAACGATCATCATCGTCAAAACGATCATCATCGTCAAAACGATCATCGTCAAAACGATCATCGTCAAAACGATCATCGTCAAATCGGTCATCATCCCAGGCTCCCGTATCATTGTCCCAGTCCACATCCGCAATCCTGCCTGTAGCGGCGTTTACATCCACCTCAAGTTTCCTTCCATTTACCAGAAACCTCAATTCATAAACACCGTCGTCCAGTTCACATCCCTTGTAGGTCAGTTCATTTTCCTTCAGCCCCAATTCCTTTATGGCGATCCGCTTCGCCTCATTCTTCCCTATATATAACTGTTCTGACTGTTTCCCGTTATCCTTAAGTGTTATGGTGATATCAATGCCGTTTTTGTTTACCGCTTCCCATGCAGCCTCTTCTATCTCTTTCATGAAGTCGGCCCTGGGATAAACAGATCCTTTTTCAGACTCAATGACCAGCTCTTTCTCATTTTTGTCTCTGCGGAACCATCCCTTATCATCCATACGCTTTACCAGTCTGCGTACAGCTGTATCACAGTCCGCACCGGCAAAATTCCCTGCCCCCTCTAATAATTTCCGTCCGTCCTGATTCAGTCCTTTTGCCTCCAGGACCTCTCCTTCCCTGTCATAGGAAAGGGATATCTTCGGACCTGCGCTGAGGAACACACGTCCCCATGTTTCTTCCTGAATCCTTGTTTCCCTGTTGGAGGGAGCACCCAGTGCCGTGCTGCCCACGCCAGGCAGGGAAAGGGCCATGAAACCTGCACACACCAATATAGCTGCCTTTTTAATCCTCTTTGCCGTCATAATTATTTTCCTCCTGTCTGCTGTGATTTATTTATCTACATCCGTAGAATACGTGAGACAAAATGTAAAACCGGGGTCGCGGACAAAAAATTTCATTTTATTTCCCTTCTCATTGCTGCTGCCAAAATATTGACAAATGCAGTTGGCTGTGATATAGTTGCCGCATTGTAATGAAGGAGAGGCAGTTATGGGCTTTTATATATTAAATCAACCTCGGAAGAAAGAGAGCTCTGTACAATTCATACCGATGAAACATTGTACAGAGTATGGCGTATCTTATGCGCTTTCGTGATTTCATCGGGAAACTGAGTAATGGACTGGAGGCTGCAGTGTAGGCTGCCGCCTGTTTGATTGCTCTTTTTTCCCGTGGTTATCCGTGCATAAAAGGCTATGGACAATGTTTTGTCCATGGCCTTTTGTAATGTGAGGAAATCGTATGATTTTGTAATACGGCAGAAGGCAGGTGCAAATTTGGCATCTACCTTCTGCCTTTTTTTGTCCGGTTACAAACAATACGGTTTCCTCCCATGCAGCTTTCACCTCCCATACAGCTTTCACCGCCTATCCAAACATTGCAATACAGCGCAGTACCATTAAATATAAAAGGAGTGTTTCAATTATGAGTTTATTAGACATAACAGGACTTTCCCATTCTTATGGGGACAGCCGCCTTTACAGTGATTCCGATCTTTCCCTTAACCGCGGGGAACATATGGGGATTGTGGGTCAGAACGGAACCGGCAAAAGTACGCTTATCAAAATATGCACGGAACAGGTCATCCCCGATTCAGGCCGCGTGGCCTGGCAGCCGGGCATTACCATTGGTTATCTGGACCAGTATGCCTGTACCAATCACGTTTTGACCATGGAGCAGTTTTTAAAATCATCCTTTCGCAGCCTATATGAGCTTGAAGCCAAAATAAATCGTCTTTATGACGAGGCCGCATTATCCTGCAATATGGAGGTCCTGAATCAGGCATCACTTTTTCAGGATCAGTTGGAACGCAGCGGTTTCTACTCCATTGATACCCATATTGCCCAGGTGGTTTCCGGTCTGGGACTGGTCTCAATCGGTTTGTCCCGTCCTCTTAAGGACATGAGTCAAGGCCAGAGAGCCAAGGTCATCCTGGCCAAGCTTCTCTTGGAAAAACCGGACGTCCTTCTCCTGGATGAACCAACTAATTTCCTTGACAAGGAACATGTGGAATGGCTGGGCGGTTATCTTTCAGCAATTGAAAATGCCTTTATGGTTGTCTCACATGACCGCACATTTCTGGATCGGATATGCACACGTATCTGCGATATAGACAACGGCAGGCTGTCCAAGTATTACGGCAGCTATACGGAGTTTCTGAAAAAGAAGGCATTTCTGCGCGAGGACCATATACGGCAGTACAATGCGCAGCAAAAAGAAATCAAAAAAACAGAAGATTTCATACGGAAGAACATAGCCGGCCGGAAAGCCCAGATGGCCCGCGGACGGCAGAAGCAGCTGGACCGTATGGATAAGCTGGAGGCCCTGGAACAAAAGGAAATCAAACCGGAATTCTGTTTCCAATGCCTTCCCTTGACCAAATGCCTGCATTTGTCCGTAAAGCGTTTATCTGTGGGGTATGATTATCCCATTTTGTCCCATCTGGATTTTTCCGTAACCGGCGGGCAGAAGGTAGTGGTCACTGGTTTTAATGGCATCGGGAAATCCACCCTGCTGAAAACATTGACGGGAAGCCTGAATCCCCTGGATGGTGTCTTCGCTTTTTCACAGCAGGTTACAATCGGATATTTCGGACAGGATTTCAGTTGGGAAAATGATACATTGACTCCTGTCCAAATCGTCTCCAATACCTACCCGAAGCTCATGCTTAAGAAGATACGCCAGCATCTCACCCGATGCGGGGTTCTAAGCCGGCAGGCCGTGCAGCCCATGGGCACATTAAGCGGCGGCGAACAGGCAAAGGTCAAATTATGCCTTCTGACGCTTAGTCCCTGCAACTTTTTGATTTTGGATGAACCTACTAACCACCTGGATATCCAGGCCAAGGATTCACTGCAGGCAGCTCTTAAGAGCTTTCCCGGAACCATACTGTTGGTTTCCCATGAGGAATCCTTTTACCGCAGCTGGGCAAACCGCATAATACACATTGGGGATTACTCTTCTCCATAAATACGCTGCGGCTTTTGCTTTGCCGCAGGTAATAACATAAAGACGGAACCACATGGAGTATATCCCTGCCCATCTGGTTCCGTCCTGCTTTTGGTCATACCGTAGTCATTTGGCGGTATTTCCGCCCGGCAGCATCTCTTCTATTTTCTTACGTTACATAGCACGCTGCATGACCAGCACATGATATCAGTCATCGTCGTCATCATCTTCGTCCTTATCATCATCGTCATCATCTTCGTCTCCATCCTCATGCCCGTCGTTATCCTCTTCTTGGGAATCGTTTTCGTCGATATCGTCTTCATCAGAGTCTCCTTCATCGGAATCGTCCTGGTCAGAATGCTCCCCGCCGTCATCTCCGTCCCGGTCTCTGTTATCATTTAATCCATTTCCGGCCTTCCCATGATCTCTTTCATCCGAATCATCCATATCCTTATCATCGTCTGCACCGCTGCTTTGCCTCACCACATTGTTTCTGCCGGATTTATCCCTGGCTTTTTTGATATCATCGTCTCTGTCATCCGTATCGTCTTTGTCGTCATCATCCCTGTCGTCATCGTCCCTGTCGTCATCCTTATCACCAGCTTTATCTTTACCGGCGTCTTCCTCCCTGTCATCGCCATCATCTTCATCATACTTATCGGGGTCAGCATCATTTTCTTTATCATCATTTTCAGTGTCATCCCCATGCTCATCCTCGTCCCTGTCATCTTCACCATTACCGTCCGAATCTTCCCCCGTTCCTCCCGGAGGCACCCCGATGAATGCCGGCTTATCCCCTCCTGTGCCTCCCGGTATTTCACCACTATGATGGGGGGCGGCTGCGGGGGGACTGTCCTTTCCTATGCTCTCCACATGTACTTCCACCGGCATACCATCCTTTAAAAGGGTGTCCAGCCCTGTGCGTATGGCATCGGCCCGTTTTGCCTTCCAGCGCTCGCTCCCGCCGGATGCCGCCACATATACGGTCCCTCCTTCAGTAAGATAACCCATTTCCATGGCCCGTTCCACCAGTATACCTGTCATATATTCTGAGTCCCTTCCCTTATATGACACCTGGTCAATGAGTTTTTTTCCGTCCTCATTCACACCTTCCAGACCAACTACGCGATCCATATAACTCACAGACATTTTCACATCCGGATTGATTCTCACCTCCACTGTACCATACGGCATTCCGTATGCACCATAGGCCCCGCCTCCCAATACAGCCAGGCACAGGCAGGCAGCTGCGGCCAGCGGAGCAAGACGGAACAGGATGGGAGCCTTTGGTGTCTGCCGGGCAATTATCTCTCCTACCACCTGTCCCTCCTGGTAACCCAGATTGGCAGCCTTTATCATTCTGCCTTCATTGTCAAGGACAATGGCATATGACGGATGGCACTCCATTACAAGATAAGTCATACGGTTCCCTCCTTTCCCGGCGATATCTGACACAGATGTCCCCGGATGATTTCATATCCGTTGGTATAAGCCAGCAAAATGGCAACCAGATACGTCCGGTGACGTTCCATGGTCTTTCTGGATACGCCGGACAGCTCTGACAGCTCCGCAATGGGTAGTTTGCGGCTCTGTATCAGGTGTTCTAATAGCTTGGGATGGCTCCTGGCAGCCTCCAGCACTTTGTGACATGCCTTGAGGGTACGGTCCTGCCGGGGGCAGTTATCCGCCACATCAGACAGACTGATGCCATACTCAGTCAGATTCCTTCGGAACTCATCCAACTCTTCCCTGGTAGCCGTTCTCACATTCCACTGCTGGATTCCGTTTTTCTCATCAGGCGTTACTTCCAATAGGGCGTGGGAATCATCCTCCTGTCCTGCCGGGGCATCAAAGGAAACCAATCCCTGATGGCGCCCCTCTTTCCTGATGTAGTCTATGAGCCGGTTGCGTATGGACGCGGCAGCATAAGGCAGAAACGCTCCTCTTCCCCGCTCATACCCCTGGACCGCCTCATAAAAGGCAAACATGGCCACACTAAGCTGGTCCTCCCTGACCTGGGATGGAACTCCCTGGGTAAAGCGGACTGTCTCTGCCTGTATGAAATTCATATACTGGCCAATGAGGCTGTCAGCAGCTTCCGGACTCTTCTTTGCCTCATAGACCAAACGGACTATCTGGTGCTCTTCCCCCAAGATATCACCTCCATTTACCATAGAATACGCAGGAACCATTTCTGTTTCGGGGTCACAGGAAAATTGTTTTCTTTTTCTTTTTATTTTCCTTTTTATTTCCTTTTATCTAGTATAACAGAAAAAATCACTTGTTCCATCCATAAATTGGATTGTACAAGTGATCTTTTAATATAGAGCACACCCTCCCCCACAACCGGAGCAGTGTCTCCCTCATCCATCATCGAATCATACTGTTATTCATAATCTAACCCGGCTGCGAAGTCATCCGCTTCATCCAGAGCCTCATTTAACTCCTCTGTGCCTTCCAGCACAAACCTGCCCTGATGGATAATATCAATCCGGCTTCCATCTGCCCTGACAGCCTTTATATCCCCTAATTCCGAGTAGGGAATGGTGATATCCGTATGACAGCTGAAATATGCCTTGGACATATCTGTCTTTCTGAGAAGGGATATCTCATTGTCCCTGGCAATGACCTCCCTGCCGTCAGGGTTATACATGGGCGAATCCTCAGCAAAGCTGTAGCAAGTATCACCCACTGCAAAATGAGGCCCCATCTTTTCGGCAATAAGGATAGGCAGCTTATCGCCAATGGAAAACCTTCTGGCCACGGCATAGGCCGTAGTATTGGTACCGATGGCGAACTCGCCCAAAGGCAGCCAGTCATGGTTTCGCATAATGACCTGCTTCACAAGGGCCTGGCCCTGTCTGCGGGCGTCCCCATCTGCCCCAGCGCCCTTATCATTTCCAGCAGCTCCGGCAGCCCCCGCGTCCTCAAAATTCCCGCAGGAATACTCCGTCACCTTACCATCCTTAAACACCATGCGCAGATTCCTGAACTGATAATCCTCCACATAAACATTCTTTACGTGCAGCAGTCCTTCTGTCCCCTTCAATATGGGGGATGTAAAAACCTCTCCCAAGGGAATGTTCACATCGGACACACAGTTCTCGAAATTAGTCTCCTTTTCCCTGTCCCTTAAGGGGTGGAGAGCCACCTTCATGGATGTCTCATTGCCGTCACGGCCTGTTATGAGCACATAGCCGGCCTCATCCAGTGCCTGGATGATACACTGCTGTATTCTCTGATACTTCTCATAATCCAGTGTATTGATCCGGATGGTTTCCCTGAAAACAGCCTCGAAATCCGGCCCAATCTCTGGTTTGGGAAAGGCAATGATGGTGAAGCTGGTCTCGTCTCCCGGCATATATTGATTTACGATCTGCCTGGATTCATTGGCATAAGCCAGGGTCAGCGCCTCCTGATGGGCGTTGAGGGCCAGGGCCGACTTTTTATTCTCAGGGGCAAAGCCTTCCTCACCAAATGTCTCCACCAGGGCAGGACCCGCGCACCAGGCGGCTTCCTTCCGGTAGGTCTCATAGGCGGACCGCAGAACGGCCAGCTTCCTCTCCTTAAAAGCATTGCCCATATAAAGGGCGCTGTCATAACGATGGTCATAATCGTACTGCTTGTTGGGAGATGTGCCGTAATATCCCCTGCGTCCGTTCGCCCTGCGGTTCACGGACTCCACCGCTGCCCTGTAACAGATGGGTTCAAGTCCCATCTCCCGGAAGTACTCCACCGCCCTGCGGATCATCCGCTCAAAGCCCAGCTGGAATTCCACCACAACGGTCCGTTTTTTCTTCAGGTCCCTGCCCATGACCTGGAACCCCTTCCTGAATCCTTCCGTATAAGTGGATGCCATCTGGTCAATGGTCTCCTGGGGAAGACTGTTCATGAAAGAGGCAAGCTTTATCTCTGTCTCAGAGACATATTCCCCGTAGGCATAGAGATACCGCAAATCAGTCAAATCCCGCTTCATCACGATATCTGTTCCAAAGGAAAGGGCCGGATCCAGTCCCTCCCGAATCCGCCAGTCCACGGTGACCTCCGCATAGTCGCTGACAAACCAGTACAGGGAATCCTTAATTAGCTGCTCCAGAGGCGCATTCTTTCCCTCCTCCCATGCCTGGGCAAAAAGGTTATACACTTCCAGGAACAGCTCGTTCAGTATGGTGATATTCATAAGCCGCATCTCAAAGGCATATACAATATCAGCCCGGATTTCCGTATAGAGAAAGGATAAAAGCTGGCCGTAGCCATCCCCCAAAACCTCCACCGCGTAATCCGGATTGGCAAAGCTCTCCCTGTAATTTTCAGGCAGAATGTCCTGGTACAGGGCGTAATTTTCCTCCTGCAGCGCCTCCAGGGTCAAAGAAGTCCCCTCCAGCCCGTCCTCCCCGCTTAAACCGGTTTCTTCCACCCGCTTTGCCAGTCGCTCTATCCTGCGGATAAAAGCCGAAACCTTCTTAAAATAACAGCCGTAAGGCAGCCCCATCTCCTCTGTATCCATGGACCTGATACGCTCCATGGACAATTCGTAGCGCTCCCTTACGGCATCATTCTCTTCCTGTAATAAGATTCTGTAATCCATCTGCATTTACTCCCATCTATCTTACAATACCGGTTATGATAATCACAGCCCACACGATGACCAGCACCACGCAGATACTGATTCCTATTTTCGCCAGTATGTAATTGCGGTCCTTTTCCATAAATGAGCGCACACCGTACCACAGCCCCATAAGGGCTGCAGCAAGGCTGGAAAAGCCGTAAGCCCCTGTATTCAGGCCTCCCTGGCCCGCCCTTGTCACAGACAGACACATGCTGGCCGTGCCTAAAGCCAGTCCCAGCACTGCCAGGGTCAGACAATAGTAGCTGTTTCTCGCAAAAGGATTTCTAACATACGATACCTTATCGCCAATCTGCCTCAACGGGAAAGCCTCCTTTTTCTCAATTTGCACCGGGTCCATTGTACCAGGCGGTAACACAGATAACCTGCGGCTGCCCCCAGGGTGTTGAGCAGCATATCATCCACATCAAAGCTTCCCACCTTGAACACCAGCTGCAGAGTCTCTAACATCAGACTGAAAACAAAGCCGAACATAACCGTGTTGTACCACTTTTTACTGCGTCTGCTGATAATGGGGAGAAAGAACCCAAAAGGCATGAAGGCCGCCACATTTCCTATCATGTTAATCATGAACAATGTGGGTCCCAACACGTCATAATACCGGAAATACCGCGTAATTTCCTTAAAGGGCACCAGATTGTACTGGTACCCCCTGTCTGTGTCTGTGCGCCCGAAGGATTCTGAAAAAAACATGAAATACGCCAGGAAACAAAGATACAGTATGAATAATACCCATCCCAGCTTTTGACGCTTTGTTGTATTTCTTATCATTGTCAGCCCCGCTTACTAAAATTCAATTTCGGATTTTCGTTTCAGCAGCAGCGCTCCATTAACAATGGAAATGATTCCAACCGTAAGGCCGGTCACTGCTATGATGACTCCTATCGCTATGCAGCCAGCCCCTGTGTTACGCATGGTTTTATACACTCTCTCCATATTCATCGCCTTTCTTCCTGGAAACATCATTATGCCTGGGCTCCATACTGCTCATAGTAAGCGTCAATGGCTGCCTTTATCTGATCGTCGATGACTACCTTGCCATTTATTTCTTTATTATAGAGGTGCTCCACCACATCTGCCATGGAAACGATGGCGGCAGTGGGGAAACCGTATAAATCTTTAATCTCATCCAGAGCGCTCCTGGTGCCTTTGCCGCGCTCCATACGGTTTAAAGAAACCATGAGTCCCTTGATTTCCACATCTCCCTGGGCCTTGATGATGGGGAATGTCTCCTCGATGGACTTGCCGGAAGTGGTCACATCCTCGATGATAACTACCTTGTCCCCGTCCTTGATAGGACTGCCCAAAAGGATGCCTGTATCGCCGTGGTCCTTGACCTCCTTGCGGTTGGAGCAGTAACGGATGTCTTTTCCGTACAGCTCGCTGATTGCCATGGTGGTTGCCACACTTAAGGGAATCCCCTTATAAGCCGGCCCAAAGAGCACATCAAAATCCAGTCCGAAATTGTCATGGATAGCCTTTGCGTAGTACTCTCCTAATTTTCTCAGCTGGGTTCCTGTGACATAGCTTCCCGCATTCATGAAAAACGGGGACTTACGTCCGCTCTTTAATGTGAAGTCGCCAAATTTAAGCACACTGCTTTCCACCATAAAATCTATAAATTCCTGCTTATAGTTTTCCATCTTCCTTAAACCTCCTGTATTTACGGGCCGTTTAACCGCTCTGTAATTCTTTTGCTGCTGCCTTTTTTAAACTGCCTTTGTCACTGTCTTTATCATTGTCTTTAATCACTGCCTTTTATCACTGCCTTACCCTGCCGGTGCTACCTCACAGCCCCTATAAGGTCCCGGATATCTCCGATACCGTACGTTTCCATATATGCCCGGATTCCATCCACAGTCTCCACCGTGGCATAGGGGTTATGGAAATTGGCCGTGCCGATGGCAACAGCCGTGGCGCCTGCCAGTATGAACTCCAGGGCGTCATCTGCATTCCTAATTCCTCCCATGCCGATGATGGGAACCTTCACTGCCTGGGCAGCCTGGTATACCATGCGCACAGCCACCGGCTTCACAGCAGGACCGGACAGTCCTCCTGTCCTGTTGGCCAGCGCGAACGCCCTTTTGTGAATGTCAATCTTCATGCCTGTAAGGGTATTAATTAATGAAATGGCATCTGCCCCGCCAGCCTCTGCCGCCCTGGCCATAACAGTGATATCCGTCACGTTGGGGCTCAGCTTCATGATGATGGGCTGCCTTGCATGTGCCTTTACCTCCCTGGTAATGGCCTCCACTGCCTTTGGGTCCTGACCGAAGGCGATTCCGCCTTCTTTTACATTGGGACAGGATATATTAATTTCCAGCATATCCACCGGCTGGTCCCCAAGACGCTCCACCACATCAATATATTCCTCCGTGGTCTTTCCGCAGACATTGACCACGATTTTCGTGTCATACTGTTTTAAAAAGGGAATATCCCTCTTTGTGAACACGTCAATACCCGGATTCTGAAGGCCGATGGCATTGAGCATGCCGCCGTATACTTCCGCTATCCTGGGAGTGGGGTTGCCCGGCCACGGCACACTTGCCACACCCTTGGTAACCACTGCGCCCAGACGGTTTAAATCCACAAACTCACTGTATTCCATGCCGGAACCAAATGTGCCCGACGCTTCCATTACCGGATTCTTAAATTCCACACCGGCAATATTTACACTCATATTCATCTAAACGGTACCTCGCTATCTTTCACCTATACATGCCTACAGCTCAATCTCATCCGCCCTAAACACAGGACCGTCCTTGCATATACGCTTATTGTGTACCTGTGAATGGTCATCCACCTCTTTGGACCGGCACACACAGGCCAGACAGGCGCCTACTCCGCAGGCCATCTTCTCTTCCAGGGAAAGCCAGCACTCCAGCCCCTTTTCGGCCGCATATGCCTTCAGTGCCCGGAGCATGGGAGTGGGACCGCAGGCGTAAATGACATCCGCCGTAAGGCCCTGCTCGCGGATAGCGTCCAGCACATTTCCGCTGGTTCCGAAGCTGCCGTCCTCCGTGGCTGCGTATACCGGACCGTATGCCTCAAATTCATCCTTTAAGAACATCTGGCTGTCTCTGTATCCCAGCACGGACTGGACCAGATTGTCCTCTTCGTCCTTGTTAAGCTCATGAAGAGCTTTTGCCAGTTCCAGCATAGGCGGAACACCGATGCCTCCGCCTATCAGAAATGCCTTTTTTCCGGCCTCCAGGGGAAACCCGTTGCCCAGAGGTCCCAGGACATCAATGGTATCGCCTGCCGTGAGCCCGGAGAACTCCTTCGTGCCTTCCCCCGCAATGCGGTACACCAGCCTCAGCTCTCCCTTTTCCTTATCAATGCCGCACAAACTGATGGGACGCGGAAGAATCCTGGCCCCGTCTTTTGAATAAAGGGATACAAACTGGCCCGGAACTGCTGACTCCGCTATCTCAGGCGCTTTTATCCTCATATCGTATATATCGGCAGCCAGCTGCTCCTGGAGCGTGACGGCTGCTGTTATTTTCACTTTTGCCATAACATGAATCTCCTGTCTCTTACAGTACGCTGCTGATATCAGCAACCATGTCAATCACTGCCTGTCTGGATGCCTCGCCGAAGTGCTCCGGCCCAAAGTTCTTATACTTTTCCTGTTTGTAAGCCGCAATGATTCCTCTGGAGGAGTTAACCACAGCGCCAAGCCCGTCCTGGTTAAAACAATGCTTCAGGTCAGCGGCTGTTCCTCCCTGTGCCCCGTATCCGGGTACCAGGAAATAGGTGTGGGGCATGAGCTTTCTCAGAATCTCGCTCATCTCAGGATAGGTGGCGCCTACAACAGCGCCCACATTGCTGTACTCACCGTCCATACAGCCGGCACCCCACTCCTCCACTTTGGCAGCCACCCACTCATAGAGGGGCTTACCGTCAATCAGGCGGTCCTGGAATTCGCCGCTGGACGGATTGGAGGTCTTGACCAGAACGAAAAGGCCCTTGTCCTCACTCCTGCATACATCCACAAAGGGCTTCACGCCGTCTGTTCCCAGATATGGGTTTACAGTAAGTATATCCACATTGAATCCGCTTAAGGATTTGCTTCCCACCTGCACCCTGCCAAGATGGCCTGCTGCATAGGCAGCGGATGTGGATCCGATATCGCCTCTCTTGGCGTCGCCAATAACAATCAGTCCCTTTTCATGGCAGTAGTCCACAGTCTTCTTATATACGGTCAGTCCTTCGATGCCGAACTGCTCATACATGGCAATCTGCGGCTTTACCGCCGGAATCAGGTCAAATGTATGGTCAATGATTTCCTTATTAAACTGCCAGATGGCATCAGCAGCCCCCTCCAGTGTCTCTCCGTAAGCATCCAGGGATTTCTTTACCACATGTTCCGGCACATAGGACAGCATGGGATCCAGTCCTACGCAGATTGGGGCATTGGTTTTCTTTATTTTTTCAATTAACTGGCTTATCATAATGTTCTCCTTTGTTACGAGTTTTTCACTTTGCATGAATTCTTTCCCCATTTTATCATATAAAGTACCTTGTTTCAAGGAATGATATTCCAGTATTGCAATTATTTTAACGGACCCGTAAACGAAAAAAAACGCCGGACAGGGAAAACCGATGTGATATCAGTTCCTGTCCGGCGGCAAATCCCAACTCAATACCTATACTTCTGTCATGCACTCCTCCCTGAAACGAAATCCCCATCCGTCCCCTTCCCTGGGACTGGCAAATCCGTTTTCTATCTCCATGGCATTATCTATGATGCCGTCAATCCAGTCAAAGGACTCTGCTCCATAAGGACTCCTGACCGTGCACAGCAGCGGGACATCATAATCCTTATAATAATGGGGCAGGACCGGCAATCCGAAGGCCTCAGCCAGGGCAGCGGATTCCCTCCATGCCTCCACCCCTCCCAGCCGGACGATGTCCGGCTGCCATAAATCCAGGGCGTTGCGCGCTGTCAGCTGTTTTAAAGCCTCAAAATCATATTCCCGCTCCCCCATGGCCAGCGCAATGCCGCACTGGTTTCTCAAAAGCTGGTATCCGGCATAGTCCGTGTGGACCACCGGCTCCTCAAACCACTGTATTCCCATGGAGGAAGCCCTGCGGGCCAGCTCCAGCGCATCCGGCACATTGAATCCCTGATTGGCGTCCATCATGATTTTCACACTGTCCCCCAGCGCCTCCCTGCACTTTGCCAGACGTTCCGCATCACGTTCGATGCTTCCCGAACCAACCTTGATTTTAACGGCCCTAAAACCTCTCTTTTTATAATCCAGCACTTCCTCCAGCAGTTCCTGGTCCGTGTAGGAAATCCAGCCGCCGCTGCCGTATACAGGTATCCATCTCCGGTTGGCCCCCAGCATCTTCCACACCGGCTGGCGGCATGTATGCCCCCAGGCATCCCACATAGCCAGGTTCACGGCAGCAATGGCGCAGTTGTTGATTCCCGTATTGCCAAAGTATTCCGCCTCCCGGTCCCAGTCAGCCCTGGCCAGCACCGTATCATATACGGCGTACTCTCCCGCGCTGATAAAGCTGCAGACATCCCTGAGCGCTCCCTCCATTGCTCCCGGAGAATAGTGGAAGGACAGCACATACCCCTGGCCCCTTATACCCTCCGCCGTCATCAGCTCCACAATATAAAAACCGATTTGGCTGATTGTGTGTGTGGAATCCGCAATGGGTCTGCTGATATCAGACACAGCCCCGTAAAAATGTATATCCTTTATCTTTTCTTTTACATTCATTTTACCTGCAGTCATGTTCTCACCATCCAAAGTATTCTTTTACATTCCTGTAGCATATTCCTTCTATTATTTCCTTCAGATATTTCTCGCCGGAGAAATATTCTCCGCGCTCCACCAGTTCTCCCAGATAGCTGCAGAGACAGCGGCGGTAAAGCTCATGGCGCGGATAACTTAAGAAACTCCTGGAATCCGTCAGCATTCCAACAGACAGGCTCAGGGGATACAGATTCCCTGCTCCGCCAAACTGGCGCATGATGCCGAAGGGCTGGTCGTTGAACCACCAGGGAGCGCCCAGCTGTACCTTTCCCCTTACCGTGCCGTCGCAGAAGCCTGCTGCCAGAACGGCAAAGGGTTCCATCTGCGCAGGGTTTAAGGGATACAGAATTGTCTTTGGAAGCTGGTCAAGCTCCGTCAGCCGGTCCAGGATACGTCCCACGGATTTTACGGACGTGGAGTCATCCACACAGTCAAACCCTGTGGACTGCCCGATTTCCTGCACCTTCCTGTGATTGGCGTCCAGATAGGTACCGATATGAAGCTGCATCACAAAATGATATTTTTTATAGAGCTTTGCCATTTCAATCAGGAACGCGGATTTATACCTGTTTATTTCCACCTCTGATAACTGCTCCCCAGCCGCAGCCTTTTGGAAAATGTCCTCCGCCTGGGCCCCGGTGTATTCCTCCCACGCAATGTGGGCAATGCCGTTGTCGCTGACCGTTGTTCCAAATTCCGCAAAAAATGCCAGACGTTGTTCCAGCGCGCCCATCATGGAGGAAAAATCCGCGATTTCCTGCCCCGCTGCCCGGGAAAGGATTTTCATATAATCCGGAAATGTCTTCCGCTCGCAGTAAAATGCCCTGTCAGGCCTGAAGGCTGTGAGAATGCGCGTCTTTAAAGCTGCATTCTCCTTTATTTTCATGTGATATTCCAGGCTGTCCGCCGGATCCTCCGTGGTGCTGAGCAGTTCCACCCCGGACTGTTCCAGACACCACCCGGGCGTCATGTGAAGCTCCCTGATCCGCTGGTTGGTGCGCCGGTAAATATCCTCCGCATTATCCGGCCCAAGGGGTTCCTCTATATCAAAATACCGCTTCAGCTCCAGGGCGCACCATATATAAAGGGGATTGCCCGCAAGATAGGGCAAAATCTGAGCAAATTTCAGAAATTTTTCATGGTAGCTTTTTGTGCCGGTGATATACTCCTCGCTGATTCCGAATGTGCGCATGGCCCTCCATTTATAATGGTCATGAGCCAGCCACATTTCACCCAAATCCTTGAACTCCCTGTTTTCACAGATTTCCCTGGCCTCCAGATGGCAGTGGTAATCCACAATGGGAAGCCTCTCCCCATAGCTGTGGTACAGCCGGCTTCCCGTGGGGTTTGTCAGAAGAAACTCCTCGGAAAAACAATCAGAACCCAATCAGAGCACCTCCATCCACCGGCAGGCAGGTGCCTGATATGTATCCGGCCGCGTCACTGCTTAAAAATACGGCAGCCATACCTATATCCGTCACGCTTCCCACCTTCTGCATGGGAATCCGTCCCAGGATTTTCCCCAAACGGACCTGGTCCCCGTCCGTGGCCTTATGGAACATGGGCGTATCAATCCATCCCGGCGCAATGGCGTTGACGCGCACCCCGTAAGGACCGCCTTCTGCTGCCAGGGTATGCACCAGGCCCAGATAACCTGCCTTGGCCGTGGCATAGCCTGCCACCTGCGGCTGGCCGATGTAGCTGGTCATGCTGGCCTGGAACAGGATACTTCCCTTCCCCTGCTCCTTCATGTGGGGAAACAGTGCCTTTGTCAGCGCAAAGGCGCCCACCAGGTGTACGTTCAGCACGTTTACGTAATCCTCCACCGTCATGTCCTCAATGTATTTCTTGCAATGGTTTCCCGCATTGTTCACCAGGATGGTCACCGGCCCCTGCTCCGCTATGACCCGGTCCGCCATCTCCTGGGTATGGTCTGTGTCCGTTATGTCAAACTGATAAAACACTGCCTTTCCCCCAAACTCCTTTAAGGCTTCCCGCCCCTGTTCCCGGCTCTCATAGCTCAGCACCGCCACCTTTGCTCCTGCCCCCACCATGCACCTGGTGATTGCAAGCCCCAGTCCGGTGGTGCCGCCTGTAACAATTGCGGTCTGCCCCTCTAATGAAAAATAACTTCCTGTATCAAACATTGCCTATGCCTCCCTGCATTTTTTCGTTGAGTCCCTGTCCTGATATTTATACGGTATAAAATACTCTTTGTGGCCCAGCGCCTCGCTTTTGCTCTTTGTGCCGGAAGCCACCTCTGCCGCCATTTTGAGAAGCTTTTGTGCCATCTCATCCTGAGAGCAGCGCCCCTCCAGCACCGGCCCGGCATCAAAGTCCATATCCTCCTCCATGGCCCTGTAGGTAGCTGAGTTTCCCGTGATTTTAATACAGGGAACCACGGCGGATCCCACCACATTTCCCCTGCCTGTTACCAGAAATACAATATGGCTGTGGCATGCAGCCAAATCCATCAGCCCCTCGCTGTCATTGGGATTGGTGATTCCAAACTGCATCCAGTATGGATCCGGCGTGGAATCCAACAGCCACAGACCGGGATGAGGCGGCTTAACCCCCACCTTAAGAACTCCCTCAATGGGTCTGCTTCCGCTTTTTATGAGGGCTCCCATGCTTTTTTCTTCAATGGTGGACAGCCCTCCTGCAAAATTACCCGGGCTGACCGAGTACTGGCGCACGGATTTGCAGTACTCCAGGGCCTTATCATATGTATCCCCAATCTCCTGCCTGGCCCTTTCATTTGCAGCGCGCCCCACCAGCATCTCCTTAAGGCCTATGGCCTCCACGATTTCCTCAAAAATGGCGGTTCCTCCCAAATCGGTCAGCCGGTCGAAAAACCGTCCCACCACCACATTTCCGGCCAGCCCGCTGGTGTAATCAGACCCCCCGCACTCTGCCCCTATGATTAAATCCCGGATTCCCATGGGTTTTCGTTTGGTGTCCTTAAGCCGTTCCCGCATCAGACCCACAACAGCCAGGCCCTTCTCTATTGTCTTTCTGGTTCCGCCCTCCTGCTGAATGAACATCCAGGCTGCTTCCTTTCCCTCTTTCCCGGCTATGTCCGCCAGCCATTCCGGCTGCACATACTCGCACCCCAGCCCAACTGTCAGCACAGCGCCCACATTGGGATGGCGTATCAGGGCAATCAGAAGACGCACCGCATATTCATTATCCGTACAGCCCGAAAATCCGACCACCTCTGTCTCCGGGTCCCCTGCAAGTCTTACGATTTCCCTGGCCACAAAGGAAGCGCACTCCACGGTGTAGATGACCAGCACCTTATTGCGTATTCCCATTGCGCCGTTCTTCCTCACATAGCCCATCCAGCTATATTCCCTTTTAAGGTTATCCATCGCCTGCCTCCTACTCATATCTGGTATCCTTGGGCGCTCCGGTCATCGCATCCAGGTGGCTGGAGCGCTCATCGTACACGCTGCGGATATTGTGAAGATGGACCCATTCCCCGGCCCTTATGTCCTTTGATGCCCTGGCAATGCGCACCCCGTATTTTATGACATCCTCCCCGGCTCTTATGTTTTGAAGAGCGATTTTATGGCCTTTTGGTATCTTCTGAACAGCCTCGGTTTCCGTCCTGCATCCATCGCCCAGAAGCCTTAGCGCACCGGGGATGAGCTCCTCCAGGGCAGTGGCCACATTGTCTTTTTGTTCAATCTGAAATGCCCTTTGTATTATTTCCATTGTTCCATCCATCCGGCCCGTCGTCCCTCCTCTACAAAATACCGAATTTCGCAAATGCATCCGTGGCGCTCATACCGTCCTCGATGGCCTTCCTCACCGTCTTTTCCCCGGCAGCCTTTTTAAGGGCCTTTATAAGTACCTCATCCGCTGCTTCCCTGGGAATGACCAGCACTCCGTCCACATCACCGAAAATCAAATCCCCGTCATGAATCCTTACCTGGCCTATCTCAATGTCGCACCTAAAATCCACCACCTGGGTGCGGACGCTGGAATCCTGGGCATAACAGCCGCAGGAAAATACCGGCCAGTTCTGGGACAGCACCTGGGGCGTATCCCTGTGCCACCCGTTCACCACGGCGCCGGACGCCTTCCTGGTTCTGGCCGCTGCAGTCAGAAGCTCCCCCCAGTAGGCGCACCGTTTGGTTCCGCCCGCAGCAATGTATATCTCATTTTCCTTCAGCTGGTCCAGCGCCTCCGTCAGTAGCCCAAAGGGCTTTTTCTGCGGTCCGTACACATCTGTCATCAGCACGGTCATGGCCTTTCCCGCCAGCTTCATATCCTCGCGCAGAGGCCGGATATCCTGGGGCAGAAACTGGTGATAATATCCCAGTTCGTCCAGTATGTCGCCCACCACGGGTGTATAGAGCTTCTCCCTCATCAGGGCGAATTTTTCATTTTCATCATTCCACAATTTCATGACATTACCTCCTCTGCTAATAACCGAAGCTTAAAGCCCCGCCGTCCACGGCGAAATCCTGTCCGGTTATATACTCTGATTCATCTGACACCAGGAACTTTACCATGGCGCCGATATCCCTGGGATTACCGAAACAGTGCACCGGCATTCTGGCCAGTATTTTCTGTTTTCTCTCTTCGTCCATGACCTTGCGGCTCATCTCCGAGGGAAACCATCCGGGTGCAACCGAGTTTACATTGATACCGTCCTGAGCCCATTCCACCGCCAGCCCCCTTGTCATGGACAGCACTGCTCCCTTGCTGGTACAGTAGGGCACCACCTCCGAAAACCCCAGATGGGCTGCCATGGAAGTGATGTTCACGATTCTGCCCCTGTGGGAAGACTGTCTTAAATAGGGATAGCACAAGGTGCACAGCTTAAACACACTGCTTACGTTTACCTGGAGCACCTTCTCAAAATCTGCGTCCGAAACATCCTGCGCCAGGCGCTTTACCGTGATTCCCGCGTTGTTTACCAGAAAATCAATGCCGTGTTCACGGCCGATTCTCTCTGTTAGTTCCCCCATCTCCTTATAATCGCTTACATCCGCCGCCAGATGAATCACATTTTCATGGCTGGTCTCCCCTTCCAGCTTCGGCCTGCCGCTCCGGCTGACAGCATACACCACTGCCCCTGCCTCAGCCAGAACATTGGCCGCGGCAAATCCAAGTCCGCTGGATCCGCCTGTAATAATTCCCGTCTTACCTGCCAATTCCATCATTCCAACACCTCCATCTGATGGGAAACACAATTTCGTTCAATCAGCTCCCAGTCCAGTTCTCCGCCGATTCCCGGCTTGTCAGGAACTGTAATTATCCCTTTCTCATCAATGGGAAGAAGTCCCTTCATGGGGAACATGAAATCCTCTTCCGGCACAAAATACTCAAAATATCTGCAATTGCGTATGGCGCAGGAAACGTGAAGGTTTACCAGGTCCATGTAATTCATGGTCGTGGTATGAATCTCGCACTGCATTCCGAAGCTTTCTGCCAGGTGGGCTATTTTCAAAGTTCCCGTAACCCCGCATTTCCATGACACATCGGCCCTGACAATATCCGCCGCCTTCTGGTTGATGACCTGCGCCACCCCCCAGTGACATCCCCTGGTAGTCTCCGTGGCGGCAATGGGAATATCCAGGGCGGCACACAGCTGGGTATATTTGTTCAGTTCAAAATCCCGGAAGGGTTCCTCCAGCCATTCATACCCCAGCTTCTCCAGGTGCCTTCCCACCCTGACTGCTTCTTCCAGTGTATATTCCGCCACAGGGTCGCTCATGAGCTTCATATCCGGTCCCACTGCCTTGCGTATATTCTCATGGATTTCCATATCCAGCTCCCAGGGACCGGAGGGATGGGCTTTATAACAGTTGATTCCCCTGGATTTGTAATAGAGGGCCTCCCGCACATACTCCTGCGGGTCCTCATGGAACAGCCCGCTGGCATATACAGGCAGAGACCGGCGGTAGGCGCCTATGTATTGATAAAGCGGAAGTCCTGCTGCCTTGGCGCATATATCCCACAGAGCCACATCCACCGGGCCCGGCAGATATACAGGAAAAAAGGTCAGGTGCCGGTCAATGTTCCACAGCTCATGCCATATTTTTTCCCTGTCATAGGGAGAGGCACCCAGAACCACCGGAGCAATATTATCGTGCAGATAGCTTTCCGTCACCCGGCCTGACCGCGCTGCCAGGGCTGTTGCGATTCCCTGGTATCCGTTATCCGTTGTCAGCTTAAGCACCACCACATCCCAATCCATACTGCTCTTGCCCTTGCGTTTTTCATCAAACAGGCACTTATTTCGTTTAACCCACCAGGTTTCAAATTTTACGATTTTCATAAGCTGTCTCCTATCCTTTCACTGCTCCTGCCATGATTCCCTTGATAAAATATTTCTGCATGGACAAAAAGATTGCCAGCACAGGAATCAGGGACAGGATAATGGTTGCTGTCAGGGTACCGTACTGCCACGAAGCAGCCTCATCCCGCAGGAAGGTGATGCCTACTGCAAGGGTCTGGGATTTTGCCGTGGTGCACAGGGTTCTGGCGTATGTAAACTCTCCCCACACTGAGATAAATGTCATGATGATGACCGTGGCGATTCCGGGCTTCACGATGGGCAGCATCACACGGCTGAAGGTCTGCCACTGGCCTGCCCCGTCAATTCTGGCTGCTTCCATCATCTCGTTGGGAACGCCGTTAAACTGTCCTCTCATGATGAATACGGACATGGGCAGGTTGGTTGCAATATACGGAAGTATGAGGCCAAGCCTGGTATCAATCAGGTCAAAACGCGACTGCATAATGTAAATCGGTATCAGGTAAATAACATAGGGCAGGGTGATGATTAGCAGAACAAATCCAAGGAACAGGTCCCTTCCCCAATACTGAAACTTGGAAAAGGAATATCCCAGGGTGGCTGCGAAAAGCACGTTGAACAGCACGCTCCAAAAGGATACCACAACGGAATTGGTGAAATATTTAAAGAAGTGGCCCAGTTTTGTAAAAATACCCGTATAGTGGCCCAGATAGGGATTTACAGGAAGAAAGGCAAGGACTGAGGAATATATCTCTTCATCCGGCTTTAGCGAGGTGAGCATCGTCCATATGAAGGGGATAATGAAAATAAAGGATATGACGAACAGCAATATAAACACGGCTATGCTGCCGGCGTTTTTCTTAATACTCATGCCCTGTTCCTCCTTTTTCCGGTCTTTTTCCGTTTCACTTCATCCTCATCCTTTGTCCTGTTGATGTAAAGATTGATACATGACAAGACCAGGATAACCGCCCCCATAAAATAACCGATGGCAGACGCATAGCCCATCTCGTAATATTTAAACGCGTTCATCCATGTGTACTGGTATAGAACCAGGGTGGATGTGCCCGGCCCGCCGTTTGTCATGACGAAGGGCTGTTCAAACACCTTCACGGACTGGATAATGGCCCACAGGCCGCAGATGACATAGCTTTCCTTCAGATTAGGCAGAATAATCCTGAAAATCCTCTGGAATGCATTGGCCCCGTCAATCTTGGCGGATTCGATGATATCCGACGGGTCTGCCCTCCCCCGGCCTCCTTTGTCCCGCTGTCTGAAGCTTCAGCTGCCCCAGTCCCCGGGTCAGTTGAGGAAGAACCGCACCCCCACAGTACGGATGATGCCATGACGGCTGCCAGTGCCAACGAATACGCCTTTTTTGTCTTCATAATAAACCTCCTGATACATTTTAGTGAAACGTTTCCCTTGCCATGTTTTCATCTTACTATATTATTCTGCCGGTGTCAAGATGCGGAGGTTGATTTTATTGTTATTTTGCATAATATTTTAATGTTTTTTTGCTATTTTATCATTTTATTAACATATAATTAACATGTTTTTATATTATCTTTTCCGCCGTCCCGTTTATCCTCTTCGCATCTCTAAGAAGCAACGTTTCCCTTATTCCGCAAAAAACGACAAAAAAGGGGATGGGCAAAACCAGATTGGTCACCTGATTTTGCCCCATCCCTTTTTTGATTTAGATGCAGGAAATCCATTTAAATAAACCGCCCCATCAAAACCTGGGACGGCGGATAGGTTCATTCAATTTGAGACAGATAATCACTAAAAATTTTATAATGCAGTTTTTCGTCTAATGATAACCTTGCAAGCATTTTAGAAACATGAGGGTCTTTGATTTCTTTTGATTGGGCCGCGTATGCCTGAGCCGCAAACTGTTCTGAGCGGGCATTATCAGACAATATTGCAGGGAGTTCACAGCTGTAACTTACCATATTCCCGCACCAATAGGAATTGGGCCTGGATGAACGGCATTCGGGCTGGCCTCCAAGAAGGTGAATGAGCTGTCCGATTATGGAAAAGTGGTGCTGTTCAACGACGGCTATGCGTTGAATGACACGGCGTATGTTTTGATGATGATCATTGATGGTCCAGGATTGATACAGATACTGGTGTACCGTGGTCATTTCGCTGGCGGTTGAGGCTAAATCCGCCATAAGGATCTGGGCGTATTGCTGGTTCTTTTCCAGAACAGCCACGGGTGGATACCAATTTGAGTGCGCAACCGGAAAAGAATCCGGGTTTGCGCGGATATTATATTGAATATTGTTCATGGGACATTCTCCTGGGAAAAGCTGGATAGGTGGTTTTTTAATCTTTATGAGAAAGAATCCGTCTGTAGAACGCCATTGAATAAATTAAATCATTTATAATTTAGCTTTTTATGCCGATATATCGTATATACCTTGTGTGCTGGTTTGGTATACTCACACAGGGAGGGGGATAAATACCGGCAAACTTGTCCAGCCATGGTTCAGGCCGGTAATTTGTTCCCATGGTTCTGCTAAAAATGACGTAAAAGGGGGAAATATGCAAACTATTTTTATAGTCAACCATGCTGTTGAGTGGGAGAGTATAATCAGCGATGAATGGCTGAGAACGGAAGGAGCAACAGAGCAGCCATACAAACAGATGATTTGCAGAATGCATAGACTGCCATGGCACCAGTCACCGGGTCATGATTACTAAGGAGAGTCGATTTATGAATTTTATGAAGAATTTAAAAATTGGGAAAAAATTAATTGTTACGTTTGGAGTTATCATTATACTTTTTTTAATTTCACTTATGGTATCAATTGTAAGTTTAAATAATTCCGGTAAAAATTTCAAGGAGTTCTATACGGTGGGTTATCCGGTTTCCAACAAGACCACGGATATGCGCCGTGCTACCCAGACAGGCTTAAAGTGTATAGCGCTCAGCATGCTTACGGATGATACTGCAGTAACACAGAACTATATTACCCAGGCCAATGAACAATTTAATACATTGTCTCCGGCCTTTGACTATTTACGGCAGAATTTCAGAGGTGATAAGGCGGTGCTTGACCGGGCCCTGAACATTCTGGAAGAGGCAAAGCCATACCGGTTAGAGATTCTTGACCTGGCAGGACAGAATAAGAATACAGAAGCGGCTGACCTGCTTTTTACTAAATACCAGCCATTAATGCAGGAATTTATGAATTTAATGACCGAAGCTGATTCTAATACCACTGCGATCGCGGCCGAGGACTATTCTCAGTCCGCCAAGGCCCAGACCTCTGCCCTGGTATTTCTGATCACCATAGCTGCATTGGCTCTGGCACTGACGGTCACACTTGCCATTTATATCACAAAAGCCCTCACCAAGCCAATCAGCGAGATTGAGGAAGCGGCTAAAAAGATGTCTGCGGGAGAGCTTGAGGTGTCGATCAGCTACGTTTCAGAGGATGAACTGGGCAGCCTCTCCGAGAGCATGAGGACCCTGACCCATAATTTTAAGGGGATTATACAGGATATGGGAATGGGGCTGTCGGCTCTGGGTAATGGGGATTTCAGTGTGGATTCTAAGGCCAAAGAGCTTTATGTAGGCGAATTTGCACAGCTGGCAACATCCATGTATCAGATCATTGACAAGCTTTCATCTGTATTGGGACAGATTAACCAGTCTGCGGACCAGGTGGCATCCGGCAGTGACCAGGTTGCGTCCGGTTCCCAGGCCCTTTCCCAGGGAGCCACGGAACAGGCCTCCTCAGTGGAGGAGCTGGCCGCCACGATCAATGAAATTTCCAATCAGGTGAAATCTAACGCGGAGAATGCGCACAATGTCAACAAGCTGGCAGATGATGTGGGGCTAAAGATGACGGAGAGCAACCAGCAGATGCAGACCATGATTGAAGCGATGAAGGAAATCAGCTCCTCCTCCAGTGAGATTGGAAAGATAATCAAGACAATTGAGGATATTGCCTTCCAGACCAACATACTGGCGCTCAACGCAGCGGTGGAGGCAGCCCGCGCAGGAGAAGCAGGAAAGGGCTTTGCAGTGGTTGCGGATGAGGTGCGTAATCTTGCCAGCAAGTCAGCGGAAGCATCCAAAAACACGGCGGTGCTGATAGAGAGCTCCATTCTGGCAGTGGAAAAGGGCACTAAGATTGCAGACGAGACAGCCCACACTCTGTTAGAGAGCGTGGAAGGCGCCCAGAAGGTAACCAGAACCATAGACCAGATTTCCAAGGCATCTGAGGAGCAGGCATCCTCCATCAGCCAGATAACCCAGGGGATAGACCAGATCTCCAATGTGGTGCAGACCAATTCAGCCACCGCGGAGGAATCAGCAGCAGCCAGCGAGGAGTTATCCGGTCAGGCACAGATTCTTAAGGGGTTAATCAGCCAGTTTAAGTTGAAGGATATGGGAAGTGCCCCCATGGTGATGCAGGATGTTCCAAGACAGATGGAGCCAATTCCCGCTTACCCGGACGGAAGTAAATACTAAACGGCATCTTTGACCAGGACAGGGGCAGCATTTATGAAGGAAACGCTGCCCCTGTCTTTTTGTTTTTCCGGCTTCAGCCAGTTAAGTCCGCGGTTTATGTCCGCATATACTGCATGTCCTTAATATTTTCCCAGAAGTAGTTTACGTTGCTCTTAAATATCAGTACTATTTCCACCCTGCGTACCTTTTCCGCTGGTTCCTTATCCATGAGCAGGTACTCATAAAGCATCTTGATGGCAAGATATGCCTGCTTACAAGGATCCTTGAACACCAGATTGGTAAAGGTTCCTTCCTTTAAGGCCCTCACCGTCTCATCAAATACATCGCTTGCAATGACTGGAATCCTGCCTGCCATCCCGCTTTTCTTTAATGCCCTGTACAGGACAGCGCTGCCTCTGGAAAACACGCAGCAAATCAGATCCGGGGGATTTTCCTTCAAAATATCCAGCACGTTTTTATCCAGATGGTCTAATTCATAATAGCCGTATAAATCCTCAACAACATACTCCTTCTTCTCCTGCCGCATATATTCATGAAACCCTTTTGCCACCAGATAATGGGAATCCTTATAGGGGTCACCTGTCATCAGTAGAATGCGCCGGCCCCTGGCCAGGATATTGCAGGCCTGTTCCGCCATGAGCTGTCCTGCCGCGTAATAATCTCCCACCACGGTTCCCAAATGGCCGCACCGGTCCTGGTCTTCGGTCACAAAAACCACAGGCAGCCCTTTATCTGTTAAGTATCTGACTGCACAGATTCCCTTTTCGTCTCCCGGCGGAACCGTCAGAAGTCCGTCTAACTCCTCCCCCGCCTTCACCTTTTCACATAATGCTTCCAGTGTCCGGGAAAGTTCTCCCTTTTCATAGGCCAGCTCCTGAATCTCCAGGTTAAATTCGCTCTGTTCCGCCAGATACATCCTGTATCCCTGCCATATATAGCTGTAGAAATACTTGCTGTCCTGATCCAGTTTGGGCAGGCATACTGCAATTTTCATATTTTTCCGTTTCAGCATGGATGCCATGGCGTTCAGCCTGTAACCATTTTTTTCCGCATAGGATACTATTTTTTTTCTGGTAGCTTCACTCACCCCGGGCTTTCCATAAATCGCTTTATGAATTGTATTAAGGGACACATTAAAATGCTGTGCCATATCCTTCATGGTAATCTGTGATTTCATGTGGTTTTCCTCGTTTTCTCAGAAGGTCAAATTATATTTAAAACAAACCTTACGATATATCTTATACAATCCTTCGCTTTTTTTCAAGTCCGCAGGCAGCAATTCCATAGAATGCACAGAATCCGGTTTGGGGAAATCCGTTTTATTCCAGCTGCATCAGACAGCCCATGAAAAGAGGAACGTTCTGTCTGGTATCTATAATCATATAGAAAAACGGTCTGTCAAGGAAAACCTCCTTTGGTTCTTCTGTTTGAACGGCACTGCCCTCCGATACCTCAACTGCCGTCACTGCCCCTGCTTTTGTTCCTTTTTCGTCCACATCAATTTTAGTCTTGTGAATCACTTTGCTTATATAAATATTATCATTATCTGAATGGGCCATGGAGGAAAAATCCGCTTTTTGGCTGTCAAATGCATCTTTCATACCAGATTCCATCAGGGACTCGTTGAGAACCACATTGTATTCCACTGTAAATTTTGGCAATCTGACACAGACGGTTTTATTACGGGTCTGTTCAAGAAGGTCTGTAATCCCATTTTCCTTTAACCTCTCCAGGAACTCCTTCATCGTCATACCCTCATCGGGCAGGACCGCGGCAAATGCATAGGCGCCGTCCCCATACGGTTTTAGGAAACCCCTCCCCCATGTATTTTCAAGATAGACTGCTTCTGTGGAATACATGAACTCCGCGGGCTGGTGTTCCCCGTTTTCCGCGTTAAATGTTCCTTTATGTATCTGGTTCTTTTTATAGATATCCCGCCATTCCCCGTCAAAGGACAGCGCATTGACCAAATACATAACCGCGTCCCGGGGCGGCGCCTCTTCCAGCAGTTTCTGAATCATGCCGTTGGTTTCCTTCTTTACCCAGCTGTTGATGTCATCCTTTGTGCCCGCGTCAAAGGGAGCCTCAAATATAGATGCATCGTAATAATTCCGGCTGGTTTTAAGAAAATCCTCATTTATAGCCAGGCTGTCCCTGTCCCTGAACCATATGGAATTTGCTATATTGACCTGGCAGGCCTCGCTGTTGGGCATATAATCTGTGTATGCCTTCAGATAATCATTCAGGGCAGCCGTATCCGTATGCATCATCTGCTCCATCTGCGCCCGCGTGCTGCCCTCCGCTCCATTTGCAGTCATTCCCAGAGCAGAGACAATGGAAAGAGGCGAAATCAGACAATTGTCATGGGACAGGTTTTCACTCAGAAGTTCCAGAGAAAATTCCGTAAGTTCCTTCCGTGGATTTACAGATTCATAGGATGGCTCCATAATATCCACTGTCTCCACTTCTTCCTTGGGTATATTCCGGGTAAGATCCTGGGTGCCCTTATGAAGGCCATTTAAAGCACACCCGGATGTGAGCGCAGATAAAAATATGGCTGTCAAAAGCAGCCCAGCTCCCAGATACTTCCTTTTCCTTTTCGTTATCATTTGCATCAAATGTTTCATAATATTCCCCTCCCTGCCGCGGATATGCGGAAACCTTATGATTACTTTACCATATCCTTCCACGTATTACTTTAATCCCTGCTTACGGTTCTATGTTTTTTCTCTGAAGGCCGCAGGAAATGCTGCGTACAGGCTGCAAATGCTCTCTTAATATACTTCATACTTTTTTTATAATTTTATTAGCACTCACCTCTTGACAGTGCTAACAATCGTGCTATAATACAAGCATAAAGCAAATGAAACCAAACAGTTCTATGAGCGAGGAGGATATAACGATGATGTTAATACCAAGAAGAAACTACGGACTTAATTTATTTGATGACTTTTTCAATGACCCATTCTTTACCAGCGACTCCGAAAAGGGTGAGGACACCAAGAAGCTTCCGGTGATGCGTACCGACATCATGGAGAAGGATGGAAACTATATTTTAGAAATTGAACTTCCCGGATTCAAGAAAGAGGATATCAGGGCAGAGCTTAAGGACGGATATCTGACTGTCAGCGCTGATATAACCAAGTCCAGCGAGGGCAAGGATGACAAGGGCACCCTGATTCACAAGGAGCGCTATACCAGTTCATGTAAGAGAACCTTCTTTGTAGGCGAGCAGATTCGCCAGGAAGATATCAAGGCTGGTTTTGAAAACGGCATACTGAGGCTTCAGGTGCCAAAGGATGCGCCCAAGGTGGAGGAGACACCCAAGTATATTGATATTCTGTAATCATCATTGAATGCCCAACTCCTTTTATATATATTATCCTTAATAACGGACACAGCCGTGAATCCCCCATCCCGGCTGTGTCCTTTTTGATTCTTTTATATTCTTTCTTTCATCCTATGCTTTCCACAAAAGCCGGTCCTCCTTGATGGTTGCCAGCACCCTGATATTTCGTATCTCATCTGCCCCTGTTTCCAGAGGATTCTGTTCCAGCACCACAAAATCCGCCTTTTTCCCGGGCGTGACGGTTCCCTTCTCATTTTCTTCAAAATACTGGTATGCCCCGTTGACCGTCACTGCCTTAAGCGCATCCCACACCGGAATGCGCTCCTCCGGTCCCAGCACCTTACCCTCCCTGGAACGCCGGTTTACGGCGCACCACAGAGTCTCCATCATGTCCGGCATAATAACCGGGCTGTCCTGGTGCAGGGTGAAACAGATGCCCTCCTTCAGGGCCGATGCAGCCGGGCTGATGCGTCCCGCCCGCTCCTGACCAAAATTGCGTACGTGGATGTCCCCCCAGTGGTATACATGGGCCAGGAAAAAGGAGGGAATGATTCCCAGTTTCTTTACCCGTTCCAGCTGATCCAGCCCTAGAAGCTGGGCATGAATCATTACCGGCCGGATATCGCCCCTGTAAAAACCAGGCTTCCTGCTGTTCCCGCTCCCCAGTTCCCTGTAAACTGTCTCCAGCATATCCATATACTGCTCTGCCGCCCTGTCACCGTTGCAATGGGCCAGAAGCTGCATGTCTTCCAGCTCTGCCTTTAAAATATTTTCCTTTACCTGGCTGTCCTCCAGGGTATTATAACCGCAGTAATCCTCTTTTGCTGCCCGGGTCCGGGGCAATGCATCCGCCTGTGCCTTTTCCTCCACATCCGGTGTTTCCGGCAGATAGGGCGTACGCATCCATGCCGTCCTTCCCTGGGGCGAGCCGTCCAGGAACATTTTGTACCCGCCTATCTTCATATGCCCCTTATAGTTCTTTATATGGCTTTCAAATGCCGTCCGTGCAGCATCACTGTCCCGTATATCCATAAAGGAAATTAAATCCAGCTTTAAAAGCCCTGATTTCAGCAGCATCTGATACAGCGGCACCAGCTGGCTTGCCATCAGTCCCTCCTGGACCGTGGTGATTCCATAGGAAGCATAGAGCTCCTGGGCGCGGCCGTAGGCAGTCAGGAAATCTTCTGCCGACGGCATGGGGATGCGTCCCTGGAAGCCTAAGAATGCATTTTCCTCCATATATCCGGTGGGCAGCCCGCCCTCCATTTCTATGACGCCTCCCTGAGGCGCCTGTGTCTGTCCGGTCACACCCAGAAGGTTGAGGGCCATGGTGTTAAACACCCCCATGTGGCCTGACTGGTGTTTCAGTATCAATGGATTCTGAGGCGCTGCCTGGTCCAGGATCTTCCTGCGGGGATGGCTGTGTTCCTTCAGGCGGTTGTGGTCATATCCGGACGCAGTGACCCATTTTCCCTCCGGAATCTTCTTATCTTCAATGTATTGCCGGATGCATGTTATCATGTCCTCAAAACTGCCAGCCCCGCCCAGGTCCACTTCCATTGTGTGGCTGGCGCAGGCCGTAAAATGGCTGTGGGAATCTATAAAGCCCGGCATCATCACCCTTCCCTGCAAATCCAGCCTGCGGGCCTTATCCCCTGCTCTTTCCTTTACCTTTTCCCATGTTCCTGTCTCCAGGATTCTTCCGTCTTCTGTCAGCACGGCTTCCACCTGGGGGCACCTGTCCTCCATGGTAAGAATGGTGCCGTTATAGTAAAGCGTCTGCGCCATGTCCTGTCCTCCTGTTCTATGAATTGACTTTCCCTGTTTTTCTTAGTATAGTACCTATATTATCACTGGTACAGCGTATCGCAGGTCCTTGTGCACACAGCGCCCGCTATCCGCAGTACTAAAAGTATGCACATAAAAGGAGTTTCTTATGATATGCAGGTGTATTACATGGATTAAAAAGCACCCTGTCCTCTCACTCTTTTTCCTGATACTGATGTATCTGGTGATTGGAGCCACAGCTCCCTTCTATCACTATAAGCCAATTTCCCAGGAAACACAAGATACGGTGTCGGCTGAGAACTTCTATCAGGAGGGAGACAGCCGTGACCGCGCCATGATACTGGAAACCAATCAGAGCGCCTGGGATGAACGGATGCGCCTCATGAACCTGGCCAGGGAACGGATTATACTGTCCACCTTTGATTTCAGGGATGGTGAGAGCCCCAGGGATCTGATGGCAGTCATGCTCCACAAGGCGGACCAGGGAGTCAGCATAAAGATACTGGTGGACGGGTTCTCCGGCCTGGTGCGCATGGAGCCCAGCAAGCTTTTTTATGCCCTCTCCAGCCATCCAAACATTGAAATCAAGATTTACAACAAAATGAATCCCCTGCTTCCGTGGAAAACCCAGGGAAGGATGCACGACAAGTATGTGATTGTGGATGACTACGGATATATACTGGGCGGCCGGAATACCTTTGATTATTTCATCGGTTCCTATCCCACGGATTCCAGAAGCCATGACCGCGAAGTCCTGGTCTACAATACAGCCCACGGCACAGACAGGGGAAAGGACAGCTCTCTGTATCAGGTGGAGGATTACTTTGAGCAGGTATGGAATTTGGATGTGTCCTCCCTGTTCCATGACAGCGAAAAGACCGGAGACAGGACCTCTGTCCGGAACGCGGCGGCCATGCTGAGGGAGCGGTATAAGGTCCTGGCCATCCAATATCCGGATCTGTTTGACAGTGAGGAGGATTCTGCCGGCTGCACCGCCGCGCCCGGCCAGCCCGGCTGTCCGGCCCTGCCCATGGATTCAAGCATCAACGATTACGATTACCCCGCCGCCCCGGATGTTCCGGACGCCCCGGATACCGCTCTCCCCCTGTTCCCGGACTTATCCCTGACCGCCAATCAGTCAAAGGCCCTGGAGTATTACGGTTCCAACACGGTTCCCACGGGGAAAATCACCCTGGTTTCCAACCCCACCGGCATCTACGGAAAGGAACCTGTGGTCTTTCACACCATGTCTGTTCTTATGAAGGACGCAAAAAGGAGTGTGCTGATCCACACTCCCTATGCTGTATTCAATGACTATATGTACGATACCATGAAGGAAATCACGGCTCGGGTGCCGGTGACCATGATGATTAATTCCGTTGAAAACGGCGACAATTTTTTTGCCTCCAGCGATTATCCCATGCACAGGGACGCATTTGTGGATACAGGCATGGAGATTCTGGAATATGACGGCGGTCTCTCTTATCATGGCAAATCCCTTGTCATTGACGATGAACTGTGCGCCGTGGGGTCCTATAATTTCGATTTGCGCAGCACCTATCTGGACACAGAGCTTATGCTGGTCATCCAGAGTCCGGAGCTGACAGCCCAGCTGGAAGAATACATGGTCTCCTACCAGAAGGACTGCCGCCGTCTCCTGGCGGACGGAACATATGAAATACCGGAACATCTGACCATTGCAGATGTCCCGGCGTATAAAAGGGCGGCCTGGAAGGTGGTGGGCTTTGTGATGCAGCCCTTCCGCTTCCTTATATAACCTTTTTATCCCTCCATTTTCCTGTGAGGTAACGGCTGAAGGATATGACATAATTGGCAATCCAGCCCATGGGGACCGCGTACCACACAGCTGCCACGCCCCATATGGGAGCAAAATGGAAGGCTGCGTAGACACGTATGGTCAGATTCACCAGATTGGCAATGGTAAATACCAGCACATCCCCGGAGCCTCGCAGAACTCCGTCCGTACACGCCTTCATACCGATGAACACAAAGAAGTAGGCGATAAAGGACAGGTATCCCGTGCCCGCCCCATAGGCTTCCCGGCTCATGCCGTCTCCCAGGAAGGAGGTTATGATTGGGCCGTTAAGAAGCACCACTATCACGGCTATGATGACAGAGAAACCGGCCACAATGCCGTAGCTGGCCCTGTACCCCTCCTTCACCCGCTCCATCTTCCCGGCGCCGATGTTCTGGGCCGTGAAGGTGGCTACGGCGTTGCCTGTTGCAATCATGGGCACCACGCAGATGGACTCAATTCTGCTTCCCGCTGAGTAACCGGCCAGGGCAGCGGAGCCAAACCCATTGACCACGGACTGGACCAGCAGCATTCCGATGGATACAATGGACTGCTGGAGAATGGACGGCACCGCGATTCTGGTCCCTGCCTTTAACATGCTGCTGTCGTAGAGCCTGAAACCATCCCCGTCCTCCTGCTCATATCCCCTTAATTTTTTCATCAGGATGCCGAAGGATATCAGGGCGGATATTCCCTGGGCCATGACAGTGGCAATGGCCACACCGTCCACCCCCATCCCCAGCCATGTGACAGATATAATGTCCAGAACCACGTTCAGGATGGATGAAAATATGAGAAGGTACAGAGGCGTCCTGGAATCCCCCATGGCATTGAATATGGCAGCAAGGACATTGTACATAAACAGGAAAGGCATTCCCAGGAAGTAAATTCCCAGGTACAGCTTTGCCTGGCCCATGATATTGGCCGGTGTCTTAAGAGACTCCAGTATGAGGCCGTTCAGGTATAATCCCGCGCTCCCCAGCAGAATGCTCACAAAGAGGAAGGTGATCAGGGCCGTGGAAATGGAGGTTTTCATTTTTCCGTGCTGTCTGGCTCCCAGATACTGGGAGGTCAAAACCGACGCGCCGTTTCCTCCCCCTATGGCTATCATAATAAACACATTGGTCAGGGCATAGGAAGCGCCCACAGCCGCCAACGCGTCCTCGCCCACAAAATTGCCCACAATCATGGAGTCCGCCATGTTGTAAAACTGCTGGAACAGGTTTCCCAGAATCATGGGAAGGGCAAACAGGAGAAGGCGGCGCCCCGGACTCCCTTCCGTCAAGTCAATCCGCTTTTTTATCTGCTTTCCCTGTTCACGGCTTTTTGCTGCACTCTGATTCATGTTCTTCCCTCAATCATTCATTTGTATGGATACACTTCTTAAATTCCTCAATCAGCTCCCCGAAGAAACCAAGGGCTTCATCCACCGGCCGGGTGGTGGACATATCCACACCGCAGAGCTTCAGAAGTTCAATGGGCTTCATGGAGCAGCCTCCGCTTAAGAACTTCTTATACCCTTCCAGCGCGCCTGGTTCCCCGCTCATAATGCGGCTGCTGATGGCCACGGCTGCTGAGAATCCCGTGGCATACTGATATACATAAAAAGGTGTATAGAAATGGGGAATCCTCTCCCACTCATAATTAATCTGGCGGTCCACTGTCATGGCCGGCCCGAAATAGTCCGCATTCAGCTGGCGGTAGATACTGCACAGACTCTCAGCCGTCAGGCTCTCCCCTCTGGCCGCCTTTTTATGGGCCATATCCTCAAACTCCGCAAACATGGTCTGACGGAACAGGGTTCCCCTGAAGCTCTCCAGGAAATGATTCAGCAGATATGCCTTTTCCTCCCTGCTGCCCGCCTTCTTAAGGAGATGGCGTATCAGAAGCGCCTCGTTGCAGGTGGATGCCACCTCTGCCACAAATATCTTATACCCGGCATAGGTAAACGGCTGGTTCCTGTCGGAATACCAGGTATGGATGGAATGTCCCATCTCATGGGCCAGGGTAAACACATCGTTAAGGGTGCCATGGAAATTCAGCAGCACATAGGGATGGCTGCCGTAGGTCCCCCAGGAATAAGCGCCGCTGCGCTTGCCTTCATTTTCATAGACATCAATCCACCGGCTGTCAAATCCCTGCTTTAACAAGGACAGATATTCCTCTCCCAGCGGAGCCAGGCCCTCCAGCACAATGGACTTTGCCTCCTCATAGGTGTAACGGCGGTCAGCCGCTGCCACCATGGGTACATAAAGGTCATACATGTGAAGCTCATCCACTCCCAGCACATCCTTCCGTACCCGGGTGTATTCATGAAGCTTCACGATATTTTCCCGCACTGCCTTCACCAGATTGTCGTAGACCAGCTCAGGAACCTCGTTGTCAGCCAGGTAATACTCCCGGCTGGAGGCATACTTCTTTGCCTTTGCGTAGAACACGGCCTGCTTCACATTGGAGGAAAATGCAGCTGCCAGAGTATTGGAAAACTGTTCATACACACTGTATAACCCCTCGAATGCATCCTTGCGTATCCTGCGGTCCTGGTTCTCCATCAGGGAAATGTAATTGCCGTGGGTAATCTGGATTCCCTCCCCATTCTCCCCCGTGATAACGGGGAACTTCACATCCGCATTGTTGAACATGGTAAAAATCTGGCTGGCGCCCTGGGTGGCGTCATAGGATTGGGCCAGAAGCTCTTCCATCTCGCCGGACAGGGTGTGATCCCGCCTGGCAAGAATGATTTCCAGCGCCCGTTTAAAATGGCCTATGCCGTTATCCGCCGCCATATACTGTTCCAGAAGCTCCCGGTCCATGGACAGAATTTCCGGCACCAGGAAGGAGCTGCTCTCAGCCGCCCGGTAGGACAGCGTCTGGGCCCTGGAAAACATATCCTGGTATCTCTGCACGGTGGTATCCTCGTCGGAACGCATCCTGGCATAGACATACAGACGCTCTATCTTCTGGGAAAGCTTGTCGTCGAACAAGAGGCAGGCATACAGGGTATCCGCGGACCCGGCCAGCCTTCCCTTGTAGGAAGCATATTCGCTTATTTCCCCGGCAGCCTCTTTAAACATCTGTTCCCATTGGCTGTCCTCCGCCACCATATCCTCCAGTTTCCAGGTATACTTACTATCTGCTTCGCTTGGTTTTTTCATGCAGAACACACTCCTTCCAATACTATATTAAATGGGCGCCCTATTAAATTTATTTTAAATTACACGCTAAATTAAATTCGCTGCCAGAGGAACCACAATAACCGTCATCAGCCCTGCCACCGCAATGGAGAGACTGCTCATGGCGCCCTCGATTTCTCCCATCTCCAGTGCCTTGGCCGTCCCCACCGCATGGGCGCTGGTTCCCATGGCCAGGCCCCTGGCAACGGGATGGCGGACCTTTAAAAGCTTTAACACGGTCTCCCCGGCCATATTGCCTAACACCCCTGTAAGTATGATGCTCATGACCGTCAGTGTTACGATGCCTCCTGCTTCCTCGCTGATACCCATTCCGATGGCCGTGGTAATGGACTTGGGAAGCAGTGTCACGTAGTGGACATGGGCCATACCCAGCACCTTGCACATGAGGAAAATACTCACCGCACTGGTGATCACCCCCGATGTGATGCCCACCGCCACGGCATCAGCATGTTTCTTCAGCAGATGCAGCTGCTTATATAACGGGATTGCCAGACAGACCGTGGCCGGCGTAAGGAGCCAGCTGAGATAGGATGCACCTTTATTATATGTTTCATAATCCATTCCTACTCCCAGAATGCAGGCAATAATCAGGGCTGCCGACACCAGAAGAGGATTCAGGATAGCCAGTTTTGTTTTATTCTTAAGCCAGCAGGCAAACAGATAGGCGCCTATGCTGAGCACAAGACCGAAATATTGTGTTTGTTCCAGTATCAACCGTATGCCTTCCCTCATGTCACTGCTCCTCCCCGCTGTGTTTTCTGCCCATGACCCACTGGGCCATGCATCCGGTCACTGCCATGACCAAAAGTGTGGATATTCCTATGATTATCAGAAAGGGCACCAGAACTGCCTTCACCTCTCCGATGCATTCCACAATCCCAACCGTTGCCGGTATAAACATCATGGTCATGGTATCCATGAGAAAATTACCCGTGCCCTCCACGCTCTCCAGCTTCACGGCCCCGCACATCAGGGCTGCCAGCATGATGAACAGGCCATACACACCGGCCGGCACAGGCAGGGGCACCACATGATTCAATATCTCTCCCGCCAGGGTTATGCCCAGGATAATTCCTATCTGTTTTACATATCTCATATCTTTTGTTTCCTCCTGCTGCGTTAGAGCGTGTTTTAAGCCATGCTCCGATTATGTTTGAAATTCGCACGGCCTTTATTCTACCACTGCATTTTTCCATAATCAACCAGAATACAGATAAATACACAAGAAATACAATCTTGCCATTGCAATGAACGCCTTACTGCCCTACAATATAGGAAAGTCCAAAGGTAAGAATCCAGGAGGCCGCGCCCGCATGAATATGATGCATACCAACACCGCACATACAAATCTGACTTGTACGAATATGACTCATACAAATATCACCCATACAACCACATTATCCCGGAAAGAACAGGAAGATATACGCAGGATTACGGCCCAGTGCCGCCTGACGGACGGCCTGAGCCTTTCCTGCCCTGAGGACGGGGATGAATACTGGCTTCTGGAGGAGGACGCCACTGCGGCTGCTTTCCTGGCTGTGTATAAAACAGAGGAAACAATGTGGGAATGCTATGCTTTCACGCACCCGTATTTTAGAAGAAAGGGATATTTTTCTGCGCTCCTGGAACAGGTCTGCCAGTACAGCGAGGCCCTGGGCGAGCCGGAACTCTGCCTTGTAACCGACAACAAGTGCCCGGCGGCCACGGCCGCTCTCCGGGAACTGGGGGCAGAGCTTTGGAATGAAGAATATATGATGGAATATAATACAGCAGCCGATTCTTCTGAGGATGGAAAATCCGCCTCCCACGCCTCCCTGCCAAACAGAGCGTCGGACGGAGCGGATGGCAGAAAGCAGGACATGGAACTGGTCATGGACATCCGTCCAACTCCGGAAGGGCTGCTCATCTGCGCCAGAAGGCCGGGGGACCATCCCGCCGCGGACAAGGATGGCATAACTTCCCAGGACAGGGATGACATGACTGCCCGGAACAAAGCTCACAGCACCGTCCAGGATAACACCTCCGGTACAGACAGCACGCCGGACGCCTGCGTTACCTGCCGTCTTTCCCTGAACAGCACCGCCGCATACCTGTACAGCCTGGAGACCGCTCCGGCCCTGCGACGCCGGGGGCTGGCCAGCTGTTTTCTCATGCAGCTCATCCGCTATCTGGAGCGTGAGGGTATCCGGCGGATCTGCCTCCAGGTATCCGGCTCCAATGAGTCTGCCCTGCATCTCTATAGAAAAACAGGGTTCCGCATAACGGAAACCCTGTCTTACTATCTCTACTAGAGCCTGTCTGAACTATCTGATAACAGTCTCTGTCAGTCCCTGCGCACCGTGACGCCCTGGGCTTCAATTTTCTTGCGTATCTCCAGCATCTTCACGTCTGTGCCGGCAATGACCTCCGCACACTGCTTCAGTTCCTCGCTGATTTCTCCGTTGTCGTCAATAAAGGACTTCTTATACTTTAACTGATGGTCCAGGCTGGCCCAGAAGTCCATGGCAATGGTACGTATCTGCACCTCCACACGGATAGGCTTCTTGCTGTCGGAGAAGAACACCGGTATCTCGATAATCATGTGGTAGCTCCGGTATCCGTTGGGCTTGGGATTCTGAATATAATCCTTCACCGCAATCACCTTTACATCATCCTGCCTTATCAGCATATCCGCCACTTCATAGATATCATCCAGGAAGGAACAGATAATCCTGATTCCGGCCACATCATCCAGATTTTTCTCCATGGACTCCAATGATATCTCGAATCCCCTGCGCTGCAGCTTTTCCACTATGCTCTTGGGCTTCTTCACACGGGACTTTATCATCTCGATGGGATTGCGCTGGTTCTTTACGGACAGCTCGTCATTCAACACTTCCAGCTTTGTCTTGACCTCCCTGATTGCACAGGTATACCTCATCATAGCCTGCTGGAACTGGCGAGCCTGGTCAACCCACATCTCCGGCACCTGGACCATATCCGGTACATTGACGATGGACTGATGAAGCTCACTGTTGGGATTGATGTTAATGTTCATCGGTTCACCTCATTATCTATGGTTTACTGCTGCCGCAGTTTTTTATAATGCCTCGACTGCCTTTACAGCCTCATCAAACCACGGCATTTCAAGATATTCCACCCGTCCTGCATCCACCATCTGGGCAATGGCAGGATCAATTGGTATCTGAGCCAGGACCTTGATGCCGTGCTCTGCCGCGATTTCCTCTACATGGCCTTCTCCGAATACGCTGATGCGCTTGCCGCAGTCGGGACATTCCAGATAACTCATGTTTTCCACAACTCCCACAATGGGGATATCCATCTTCTTTGCCATGTTCACTGCTTTGGCCACAATCATTCCAACCAGTTCCTGCGGTGAGGTGACAATGATAATGCCGTCCACAGGCAGGGACTGGAATACGGTCAGGGGTACATCGCCTGTGCCCGGCGGCATATCCACGAACATATAATCCACATCCTGCCATAAGGTCTCAGACCAGAACTGTTTCACGGCTCCCGCAATCACAGGGCCTCTCCAGATAACCGGATCCGTGTCCTTATCCAGAAGCAGGTTGGCGGACATGACTTCCACGCCTTCCATGGACTTGGCCGGAAGCATCAGTTTGCCGTCAGGTGATGTGGCCACGCCCTCATTGCCGATTCCAAAGGCCATGGGAATGGACGGACCTGTAATGTCAGCGTCCAGGACAGCTGTTTTCTTGCCCTTGCGGTTCATGCTTACTGCCAGCATGGAGGTGACTAAGGACTTGCCTACGCCTCCCTTGCCGCTGACAACGCCAATTACTTTCTTTACGGAGCTGGCCGGATTCAGTGCCTCCAGAAACTCACTTTTATCTGCTTTGCGGCTGTCGCAGTTTGCACTGCAGGAGCCGCAGTCATGGTTACATTCACTCATTTTTTTGTTCTCCTTCCAATATTTCTAAACCTAATTTTCATTATAAATCCATTTCACAAGATTGTCCATTGTTTTCTGGCTGCCGTCTGACTGGCTGCCGTCACTCTCCTGCCGTCACTCTCCGCTGCCATCACTTTCCACCGCGGCCAGCAGACGCCTGAGGGCAAATCCCGGCCGCCTGGCCACGGCTTCCTCCAACACTGCCTTATTGGAATCCGAGTGTTCCACCTCCCGGGAAAACCGGTGGGCCCCATCCGCAAAATCCAAAAAAGTAAGCCGGCCGCCCTGGTCTGTCCACAGAGCCTGGGCCAGCTCCTCAATCAGCAGGGTGGCTGTTGCCGCCATCTTCATTTTTCCATAGGGATTCCCGTTGTAAACAGCCCCGCAGAAATAGGTGAACACAAAATACACCATGAGCTGTTCCTTAAGCACCGGCAGCCGTTTTCCAATCTCACTTTCCAGGAATGCCCTGCGCCGCGTCTCATATGCCTGCCTGCCCTTCCCGTAAAGAGCTGCCTTCATCCCGGAGACAAAAGCCGGCCAGTCCTTTCCCAGAACCTCCATTTCGGAAAACAGGGAAAAGGCCTCCTCCATGACCTCATACCTGGAACAGGACGCCCTGTCCCAGCCTGAAGGAAGCCGTCTGCGCCCCGCCGCCCTGCGGTACCGCTCTATAAGCCCGTCCGCCTCATAGAGCCTCCCTTTTCTGATACGGGCCTGGAGGTCGTGGGCCAGTCCCAGGCACATGGATGTCCTGTCTTCCCAAGACCAGGTACGGTCTCTGAGGATATCCAGTGCCAGTTCCCTGGCATCCATCAGCTTGGTATAGAGAAAGAAGTCAAAGTCCTCATATGTCTCCTGGCGCTCATCCTCCCTGGTAATAAACCGCACCGGTTCCTCACAGCCCAATATGATCTTTGCCGCCTCTATGCAGGAAAGGCAGAGCGTCATTTCCCTGCATCCCTCAAATTCCTCTATATGCCTGGGATATGTGCGGCAGGTACGGCACAGGTACTCCGGCCCGGCCTCGCTGTAGATGTCGCATAGATTTTCCTCATTTAAAAACGCGCACCGTCCATGGTACTGCTTAAAGGAGCCATCCTTCCAATGAATGGAATTATGGAGCCTGCTGCCAAAGGGTCCGTCCATGTTCCTGTACTTCTTAAGGGATGCCCTGTCAATCATGATGCCCCATCCCGCGCAGCAGGTGTCCGGACAGCCGGACGCAGTACATTTAAAATGATTGTAATAGTGGGGAAATGTATATATCATTTGTACCTCCTTATAAATGCTGCAGCCTTCCCCCGCAGGGCAGCGCTTCATAGATGGTGCATCCCATCTGTTCTTCAAAATAATTCTTTATTTCCAGCACCTTTTTCCACCGGGGAATGGTGCTGGGATGAACCCCGTACCGGATGGTCACGTCCACGAACCTGGTTTCCAGAGGACAGAATCCCGTGGGCAGGGCCAGGCTGTCGCAGAGCTGTACCAGACGGTCATAATCGTCATAAACTGCCCCGGAAATAAACTCCTTCATAAATTCATAATCCTGGGGCGTCACGTCAAACTCACCGATGGACGTGCCTATATCCTGTATCATGAACGCATGGCTCATACAGATTCTGGCAGCCTCCTCCCATCCGTGTTCCATGCATCTGCGGTATCCGTCTAACAGATGGCGCTCCGATGTCCGGCCCGCATATCTGCCTGTATCGTGAAGGAGGCCCAGCACATAGGCCCGGTCCCTGTCCATGTGGCTGCACCTGGACGCTATGCTCTCACAGGCAGCTGCCACGTACAGGGAATGCTCCTTCCAGGGTCCCGGATTTAAGTCCGCTGCCCACTTAAGCTCTTTATTTGCCCTCTCTCTGTCCGGTATCATTGTGTCCCTCCTGCTTTCATTCTTCCGGTTTCCAGCCTTCCCAGGCAGAACCCCCCTGTTGTTTTAACGGAACTCCGTTTATTGTACTACCAAATCATACAGATATCTACCTTGTATTTAAGATTTAACATGGGAATCCCTTACAACATGCCGCGGCATATCTGAGACAGCAATGTCCCGCCGCAGCAAATGCTTGGCTGCGGCGGGACATTGTATCCATCTGTTATTATAATCTGGTTCCGGTTCTTAAAAACGGTCCGGGCACTCCTATTTTACCAGTGACAATGCCTCCAGCACGTCCTCTGGACGGATGGGAAGCTTGTAAAACTGCCTGCCCACTGCATTGGACACTGCGTTGGCTATGGCCGGCGCCACCGGGACAACGGCGCACTCTCCAATGGACTTGGCTCCGTAAGGACCTGTCTCCTCCTCGGAGTCCAGGAAATCCACGGAAAGCTTCGGCATTTCCTTCACGTTAAGGATGTGGTATTTCTTGAAACTGCTGGTCTGGTTCCTGCCCGTGCTGTCCAGCTTCATTTCCTCGCAGAGGGCATAGCCCAGACCCATGGAAATACCGCCCTCCAGCTGTCCGGTGATGCCCATTGGATTCACCACCCGTCCCACGTCATGGACTGCGGCGTATTCCAGAACCTTAATCCCGCCGGTGACCGTGTCCACCTGCACCTTTGCAAAATGGGCTCCGCTGCTCATGGGACCTGCCTCTGAGTGGAACATATAGGAGCAGCTTAAATCCTCCTGATGCTTTTCCCTGGCATGAACCGCAATCTCCTTCATGCTGACAAACTTCCTGTGAATATCCACGCACCACACTGCATCGTCGTGGAAATCCAGGTTATCCGTGGTGGTATCCAGAAGCTCTGCCGCCAGTACAGCTATTTTGTCACGCATGATTTGGGCTGTTTTCACTGCCGCGTGGCCGCTGGTGTAGGTGCCTCTGGACGCGTAGGCTCCCAGGTCCGACATGGCCGCGTCCGTGTCCGTCTTTATGTAGGCGATATGGTCCAGCGGGATGCCCAGCACCTCGGAAATCAGCATGCACTGGGTGGTCACGGATCCATTTCCCATATCCGAGGTTCCGGTGGTAAACACGATGGTCCCGTCCTCGTTCATCTTGATGGTGATGCCCGTGATATCCGGCATGAAGGGGAACATGGATGTTCCGTGGGAACCGCAGGCCATGCCCACTCCTATGAGGTAGCGGCCCTTCTCCTTCCTGGATGCCTCCATCTGCTTTTTGGCCTCGTACCAGTCGATGAGCTCCCGTCCGCGGACCACGCAGTCCTTCAGGCGGAAGTTGCCAAAGGATTCCCCGTCATTGCAGGCCGCCTCAAAGGGATCCGCCAGGTTCTTAAGGAACACGTCAGACGGGTCCAGGCGCAGGCTCTGGGCAATCTCGTTCATCATAGACGATACAGGGAAAAACTGCTGCGGAGAACCAAATCCCCTCATGGCGGATGCCACCGGCGTATTGGTATATACCGGTATTCCCCGGCACCTCATATTGCGGGTCTTTAAGAGCTTATAGAACTTGCCCCCTGCCGCCCAGCACACGGACATGGTGGCGCTGGTGTGGGCGCCTGCGTTTAAGATCATGGTCTCATCGGCTGCCGTGATGGTCCCGTCCTTTTTCACTGCCATGGTCAAATCCACCTTGGCAGCATGGCGGGTGCGGGTACAGCAGAATTCTTCGGTCCTGTTGTAGACCATTTTCACGGGACGGCCGGTCTTTATGGCTAAGAGAGCTGTCACCGGCTCTGTGACCAGGTCAATCTTGCCGCCGAAGCCGCCGCCCATCACCGGACTGATAACGCGTATCTTGCTCATGGGCAGCTCGAAAATACGCTGCAGATTGATTCTCTGGCCAAAGGCATCCTGGGTAGGCGTCCACACGGTCAGCTTGCCGTCCGCATCATACTCCGCAATGGAGACATGGGTCTCAAGGGAACAGTGGTTCACGGCCGGCATCTCGTATCTGTGCCGGAAAACATGGTCCGCATCCCTTATGGCGCCGTCCACGTCACCGCCGGAGTTATTGGATTCCATGATGATATTGCCGCCCTGATGAATGGGGTAGGCGTCCTCCTTCATGGCTTCCTCCGGATCCAGATAGAAGGGAAGCTCCTCATATTCCACAGAGATAAGGGAAAGGGCTTTTCTTGCAATCTCCTCTGTGTCGGCCGCCACAGCCGCCACCTTATCCCCCACAAAGCGGACGGTCTGGTCAAACACCAGCTCGGAGGGATTGATGTCCTTATCCTCACCGTTTCCATTGTAACGGTTCTTGGGAGAATCCTTATAGCAGACCACGGCATGGACCCCCTCCAGAGCCTGGGCCTGGGTGGTGTCAATGGACTTAATCCTGGCATGGGGAACGGGTGAAAATAAAATCTTGGCATACAGCATTCCGGGCAGCTTCATATCGGCCACATACCGCATCTGTCCTGTCACCTTCATGGCGGCATCCCTGACCGGCACGCTTTTTCCTATCATTCCATTCTTGGGTATCTCACATGACATAGCTATCTTCCCTCCTTTCTCATGACCTGGGCCGCACGCTTAACAGCCTCCAGTATTTTCACGTAACCGGTACACCGGCACAGGTTTCCCTTCATGGCTTCCTTGATTTCCTCCTCCGTTGGATCCGGATTCTTATCCAGAAGAGCCTTGGCAGCCATGACCATGCCCGGAGTGCAGAAACCGCACTGCACGGCGCCGCAGTCAATGAATGCCTGCTGGATGGGATGAAGGCTTACATGGCCGGGTGATATTCCTTCAATGGTTTCAATGGCCTTCCCTCCCATATCCATTGCCCTCACGGAACAGGAGTTGACAGCCTCGCCGTCAATGATGACCTTGCAGGAGCCGCAGTCACCTGTACTGCATCCGCATTTGGTGCCTGTCAGGTCCATGACCTCCCGCAGGGTGTAAAGCAGGGTCCAGTTTTTTTCCACTGCTATATTATAAGTTCTTCCGTTAACGTTTAATGCTACTAATTCCATCTTGACCTCCCTATCAGTTATATTCTGCCTCTATGCCTCTTCCTTTTTTTCGCCGGGAAGAATGATATTCAGTACCAGGGCAGTGATGGCCGTACCGGAAATACCGGTAAACAGCGTAACTACCGTGGAGGGAAGGAACGCAAGGGTTCCTGCGGCCTGGGCAAAGTTGCCGCCGATTCCCACTGCCGCCGCCAGGGCGATGATGGTAAAGTTTCTCTTGTTGTTCTCGTCAAAGCCAATAACCTTGATACCGCTGGCAATGATGTTTCCAAAGGTAACCAGCAGGATGCCGCCTAAAACCGGGTTGGGAATCAGGGCCAGCACCTGGGAGAACTTGGGGAATATGGCCATGAGGCCGAAGATAACGCCTGCAATGGCTGTTACAAACCTGGAAGCCACGCCGGACATAACCTCCACGCCGGAGTTCTGAGCCGCCACACACATGGGAAGGGCGTTAAACAGGGTGGAGAACACACCGCCCAGGGCGTCGCCGCGCACAGATGCCTTTAAGGTTTCCTTGGTGGGAAGGCCCTCGTCCGTGGCGGTGACAACACCGGTGGTGTTGCCGGAGTTCTCCATGATGGTTGCAATATGGATGATAAATACGGTGATTACGGCGCCCAGATTTACGGTCATTCCAAAGTTAAGAGGTCTGGGGACAGCTACCCAGGCCGCGCTTCCCACCTGGGAGAAATCCACCATTCCTGTTACGGAACAGAACACATAACCTGCCACCATGGCGATGAGTACTGCCAATGACTGCACAATTCCCTTTGCAAAATGGTCGATAATGACGCAGATTGCAGCGATGGCAATGCCGATTAAAAACATCTTCATGGCGTCCGGTCCCGTGGGGTTGTAATCCACCATGTCGTTCCATGCATTGAGAATCAGACACATTCCCACGGCCAGAACCACAGAACCGGTTACTGCGGGCGTAAAGTATTTGTACAGTTTGTCAATCACAATGGGTCCCAGCAGGAACAGGAGCAGAGTGCCAAGACAGGCAGCGCCGAAGGCTCCCGGAATTCCGATGTTGGGATCATTGGCAAACAGCACCATTGGCGTGATGAGGGTCCAGCTTCCCGCAGATACCAGGGGCAGCCTGGCGCCAATCTGAAACTTGCCGATGCGGATTCCCAGGGACTGAATCAGCGTGGTGATACAGCAGGCAAACAATCCGCACTGTATCAGAAACGCCGTGTCGGCCGAGTTCATTCCGGCACCGCTTGCCAGCATGATGGAACCTGTCATAGAACCTGTAAAGATAGTAAACACGTATTGAAGGGCCCAAGGTACAGCCTTACCGGCGGGAACCTTGTCGTCAAATCCATATTGCATTTTCATAAAAATATCCCCTTTATAAGTTTTTATACATCAGTTGTCAAGTTACGAAATACTAGAATTTTGCCTCTTTCATGATCCTGGACATTTTAGCCATTTTCCTTCCCAGGATTTCACAGTTTCTGAATCCGTCCGGGTCCTCTATCTCCGTGGATCCGTCTCCGGGATTCCACAGCATGGGGCCGGAATACATTCCTGATCCGCCTGTACAGACTGTCATTCCCTGTGTCAGGAAAAAGTTGGTGATGGAATTCATGGTAGCCTCCTGGCCGCCGTTTCTGGTGCCGCCCACCGTGATTCCCGCCCCTACCTTGTGTGCGAAGAAATCAGGATCCTCCACTCCCTTAAGCCATGCGGAGCGGAACCGGTCAAAGAAGGTGCACAGCTGGGCTGTAATGTTCATCTCGTAGACCGGTGACGCGATAATCACGCCGTCAGCCTCGTAAAATTTGTCGTACAGCTCCGTCATATCGTCCTTGAACACGGTACAGCGGTCGGATTTATCCCGCAGGCACTTGTTGCAGTGGATGCAGAAATTCATTTTCTTGGCGCGGAGCTCCACCAGCTCCACCTCCACGCCTTCCTCTGCATTCTTAGCCGCTTCAAGGGCTGTCTCCAGCGCCTTGTAGCAGGACTTGCGGCGCGGGCTGCCGCAGATTCCCAGTATCTTTACCATATTCTCTTCCCCTTTCCCGGCGCAGCGCACTGCACCGTCTAAAATCTATTTATCTCCCAAGGCTGCCAGGACCCGGTCGGGCCTTGCCGGAAGTTCATTGATTTCCCCGCGGACCGCATTGCAGATGGCATTCACCACAGCGGGCGCCGCAGGAACCACAGGGCACTCGCCCAGGGCCTTTGCCCCGTAAGGACCGTCTGGTTCTCCCTGTGGGGTTTCCACGAAATCCATATATAGCTTTGGCATCTGGGAGGCCCGGAGCACCTTGTATTTTTTCAGTGTCTGTACCAGAGGTTTTCCCTCCCCGTCATAGGCCATATCCTCGCAAAGACCGTAACCCAGTCCCATCTGTATGGCGCCTGCCAGCTGTCCCTTAAGCATCAGGGGATTGATGGCGCGGCCGATATCGTGGACCGCCGCATATTCCAGGGGCCTTACCTCTCCGGTCAGGGTGTTTACTTCCACCTTGGCGATATGTACCCCGTAGGAGGTGGCTCCCCGTTTTGCCTCGTAAGTCTCGGCCACCATCAGCTCCCTCATGCTCACGGACTGGCAGTGGACCATCACGTCGTGAAGGGAGGCGTTTTTCTCCTCATTCTTCCTGCTCCAGGCCCTGTCGTGGTGAAGCTCGATATCATCCGGCTCTGTCTCTAATAGCTTGGCTGCCTCAACCTGCAATTCCCGTTTCATGGCCTCAGCTGTCTTCTTGGCTGCGCTTCCTGCCACGAACACGCCCCGGCTGGAATAATCCCCAATGTGCCAGTGGACCACATCCGTGTCCGCTGCCAGGCAGTCAATCCGGTCCATGCTGATTCCCAGCATCTCGGATACAATCTGCATCTGCATCCCCAGCGTATCGGTGCCCATATCATGAGAGCCGGTGTAATAGATGCAGGATCCGTCCTCATTCATCTTAAGCATGGGGGTTGACACATCCCGGTGGGCGCCTACACAGTTGTTGCCGTGGACTCCCAGAGCCAGGCCCACACCAATCCGTATATCCTGATTTCTTGTAGCCTCCTGCTCCTTCAGGCAGGCTTCATAGTCAATGAGCTCCAGCGCCCTCTTTAAGCAGTCCTTTGGCCTGGAATTGCCGTGGGGTTTGTGGAAAATGGGGTCGCAGCTGTCCGGGTCCACCATGTTCTTCATCTGCAGATCCGCCATATCCATGTGAAGGAAATCCGCAATCTTCTGCATCTGTCTCTGCCATCCGAAATAGACCTGGGGCGATCCGTACCCTCTCATGGCTCCTGCTATCTCGGTGTTGGTGTACACGGGCTGGCACTGGAAACGCATGTGGTCAATCTTATATGCCTTAAAGACCTTGTGGGACATGGCGCCGCTTACATTCAGGGCGCTGGAAGCATAGGCTCCCGTGTTGGTGTAGACTTTAAAATCCACTGCCTTTAAGGTTCCGTCTTTCATGAACCCTGTTTTAACATAGTTTACGGAAGCGTGGCGCACACGGGTGGACAGAATGCTTTCCTTTCTGTTGTACTCCACCTTCACAGGCTTTCCCGTCATCTGGGAGAGCACTGCCGCCACAGGCTCCACCGTCACCTCCAGCTTGCCTCCGAAGGCCCCGCCGATGGCCGGCGCCACCATCCGTATCCTGTTATAGGACAGGCCGAAGATACGGGACATGATAACACGGAAGGCAAAGGTGTTCTGGCATGGACTGTATACGGTCAGCTTTCCGTTGGGAGCAAAGTCAGCTATGGCAACATGGGGCTCGATGGCCGCATGGTGAATGGCCTGGGTGGTGTAGCGGTCCTCAAATACATAATCGCACTCCTGAAAGGCCTCATCCACATTGCCTGCCTCTGCCCTGGAGGTCCCCACAATATTTCCTCCCTCATGAATGGGCCAGGCCTCCGGCTTTATGGCTTCCTCCACATCGGTAATCACCGGGAGAGCTTCGTACTCCACCTTAATCAGGTTTACTGCCTTTTTCGCTATGTCCGGGGACTCCGCCGCCACGGCAGCCACCCTGTCTCCCACAAAGCGCACGGTGTCGTCAAAGATACGTTCCGTGTCCGGAAGCTTGTGCTCAATAAAACGGACCGCGCTGTTGTAGCGCACCTGGGGCGTGTTCTTGTAGGTGGCTACCGCCTTTACTCCGGGCAGCGCCTCAGCCGCGGAGGTGTCGATACTCTTTATTCTGGCGTGGGGAACCGTGCTTAAGAGTACCTTTGCGTAAAGCATTCCCGGCAGTTCCATATCACCTACATATATCTTCTGTCCCGTCACCTTTAAGGCAGCGTCGCCTATGGGTCTCGGTTTTCCGATTACAGTGTATTCATTGTCCATTCCGGTTTCCTCCCATCCGACTGGCAGCCAGTAATATGGCCTTAACTATATTGTCATACCCGGTACAGCGGCACAGATTCGGGTCAATGGCCTTTCTGACCTCCTCCTCCCTTGGGTCCGGGTTCTGGTCCAGAAGGGCTTTGGCTGACATAATCATGCCGGGAATGCAGAAACCGCACTGTACGGCTCCGGCATCCACAAAGGCCTGCTGGATTGGGTGGAGATGGATGCCGTCTGAAAGGCCCTCGATGGTCTCAATGGCCTTACCTTCCAGATTGACAGCCTTTACCAGGCAGGAGCGGGTGGCTACGCCGTCTATGATGACCATGCAGGCTCCGCAGTCCCCTGTCTCACAGCCGCATTTTGTTCCTGTGAGCCTGAGTCCGTCCCTCAGCGTCTTTAACAGCGTCCAGTTCTTTCCCACTGCCAGTTCCCGGCAGACCCCGTTGATATTCAGGCTAATTGTCTCCATATTGTATTTCCTTTCAGAACATCATTTAACTTGTTGCTTGAAGAACCGGTATGCATTGTCAAAGAAAATCTTCTGCACGGCCGCTTCCCCGATGCCGTGTTCCACCAGATAGTCCGCAAACCGTCCCACCCCGTAAGGCGTGTTCAGGTCGGGGTCGCAGGTAATCTCGCCGTCCATATCCCCGCCCCAGGCTATCACGTCCTCTCCGCCTAACTCCAGCATGTGGTAGATGTGGCGCAGCAGATAGTCCTTGCTGCCATTGTCATCGTCGTCTATGAACCGTGAGAACAGGTTCAGGCCGCACAGGCCTCCCCTGCGCACAATTTCCTTAAACTGCGCGTCCGTAAGATTCCTGGGATGGCTGCAGCAGGCCCTGACATTGGAATGGGATGCCACAAAGGGACGCTCTGCTATGTTTAACAGGTCCTCAAACCCTGCATCGTTAAGATGGGAGCAGTCCACAATCATGCCTACCTGCTCCATCCTCTTTACTGCTTCCTTTCCAAAGGCAGTGAGTCCGGTATCGTTGTTTGGCCCTGAACCCAGCTCATTGGCCCCGTTCCACACCAGTCCCAGCATCTTGAAATTCAGGTCAGCAAAGCGGTTTATATTGTCCAGGTCTCCGTTTAACGCGGCTCCGCTTTCAATGGAGCGGATAAAGGCCCATTTTCCCTCATCCAGTATCCGGTCCAGATCCGTGATTTTCTCCACCAGTTCAGCCTGGCCTCCTGTCCTTCTTACCTGGTCGTCCATGTACTGGTGGTAATCCAGTACGAACTGCACTGCCTCCTGCCCGCGGATATCATCAGGCACGAAAACAGCCATGACCTGGACAGCCTTCTGGAATTTCTCCCTGTCCCTGAGGGAGAACTGGGTGGTGCAGTTAAGATAATCTTCTCCCCGTTTTTTTAATTCTTCTATGGTGTCGCAGTGTAAATCAAACAGCCTCATAGTATGTATTCCTTTCTCTCCGGATTTGCCTGTGCCGGCTATCTGTCTGTTCCCGGCCGTCAGCTCCAGAACGCCAGGGCCTTCTGAAACTGGTCCTGGGGGGTGGTCACATAGCCCACAGGAACCTTGCATCCGGTGGCCTCATACATTTTCTTTGCCAGTTCCTCCCCGAATGCCCCGCAGACCTCAATGGCTCCAAAGCCTTCCTCTCCCAGACGTTTGGCCAGCGCCACAGCCTCTTCGGGATTCCTCACCGTGAGGATATGTGTCTCAACCTGCTCCAGGTCCAGGCGCGCCATGTCCTTTTCCGGGTCATAGCCCGCGTTCATGATTACCATAGCCCACTTCTTCATTGCCATAATCAGATTCCTCCTCGCTATCTTCTCTGTGTAACCAGATATACCCCGGCAGGCAGGGCAAAGCGTGCGGGTTTGAACCGTACACGCTTAAGCCCTGTCTGCCAGGGGACTATCCTTTTAGAGCTCCTATTTCAACAGCGCCTTCATGACTCCGTAATAGGATTCCATGACCTTGTTTAACTGGTCTATCTCAATGTATTCGTTGATGGTGTGGGCCAGTGTCTCTAAGGACGGGCCTACGCCTACGGAACGGATTCCTGCCTCGCCTGCATAGTGGCTGGCATTGGTGCAGAAATCATAGTTGGTAATGGTTGGGTTCAGGCCGATTTCCTTCATTTCCTTATAAATGTTCTGTACCCAGTCCTCGTTCTTGTCGAAGAGCCATCCCGGGAAGAAACGCTCTGCCTCGATGGTCTCGCCGGTCCAGCACTTCTCCTGGCCTACTGCGTAGGAAACCTTTGCCTTTAACTGCGGATCTTCCTTCATCATGCTGTCCAGAAGCTCCTGTAAGGGAGCCAGTACGCTCTCCTTTGTCTCGCCGGTGAGCAGACGTCTGTCATAGGTTGCGCGGCAGTAATCCGGCACAACAGAGGCGCCCGGGTATGGGGAGGATTTCACATCCACCAGCTCCAGGATGCCGTCGCCCAGCACATCGTGGTGAGGAGGTGTCAGCTTGTTGATTTCCTCGATTACCTTGCACATCTTATAGACTGCGTTTACACCCTTGTGGGGGCTGGCAGAGTGCGCCGGAACACCGAAGGTTTCCACCACGATCTCAGCACGGCCTCTCTGGCCAATCTTCATGTTCAGCTGGGATGCCTCGCCGATGATAACATAATCCGGCTTCACATAAGCGCTGATTTCCCTTGCAGCCACGCCCTCGAAGCACTCCTCATGGACAACACCCGCAACGTAGATATCGCCGGGGAAGTCGTAGTCTGCATCCTCTGCATAGTAAAGTGCTGCTGCCAGCATGGCGGACAGGGCGCCCTTCATATCAGAGGTTCCGCGGCCGTACATCCTGCCGTCCACAATCTCAGCACCAAATGGGTCGTGATCCCATTTGGTCTTATCCGGTACAGGTACCGTATCCATATGGCCGTCAAAGAGAATCTTCGGACCTGGTTTGGAGCCCTTTATATGGCAGATACAGTTGCCGTATCTGTCCACATGGATATCGGTAAATTTGTGCTCGTCACAGAATTTCTTCATGACGTCCACCACCAGGTTCTCCTGGCCGCTGTAGCTGGGAGCCTGAATCATTTTAGTTGTGAGGGCCAGAAGTTCCTCTGCCCTTTTCTCGTTTAACATTGACATTTCTTTTTCTTCCTTTCTATCATATACTGCTACTTAACCAACTCATAGAAGTCCTTTGACTTCTGCGCCAGAACCAGATCCTTTTCTGTCTGAGGAGCCAGCTCTGCGGTGAGGGCGCCTGTGGGACATACGTCCAGACAGAGACCGCAGCACCTGCATTTATCCATATCCACTGTCATTTCCGGGAAGGTGAGCTTCCTGGCATCATAGCAGCAGACGGTCTCGCACTTTTTGCAGCTCACACATTTCTTTGTGGTGCCGTCTTCCTTAAATTGTGTGAAATGGAAGTTCAGACCGGAAATATGTTCTTCGCTGGGGAAGTTTGGATGGGCTGCCCTGTTTACCTCCTGGATGGAGCTGTATCCCAGCTCTGCCAGACGCTTTGACAGGTCATAGCACATCTTCTCCACATACTCCACGCCCTTAAGGATACCGGCCGTGCAGACGCCTACACCCATGGCTCCCGCCATCATGTACTCGATGGCGTCATCCGCCTTCATGACTCCGCCGGACGCGTACAGGTTCATAAGCTGGGGATTCTCTTTGGCTATCTGGTAATTGTAGCGCATGGCAATGGGCCTCATGGCAGCGCCTGTCATCCAGCCGAAGCCGTCCCCGCTCATCATCTCAGGAGCAGCCTTCTCAATGTCAATCTTCAGTGTGGGTCCGATGGAATCAATGGCGCAGATTCCGTTGGCGCCGTGCTCCAGGCATCTCCTGGCGGTTGCCACAGTGTCGGGCCAGTTACCGGACAGCTTGCAGATAACGGGAATATCCACATGCTCCTTGGTGTAGTCCAGCATGGGAAGCAGTGTGTCCTCTGTATAGGATACCAGCTCAATCATATGGGCTCCGGCACGTTCCACATCCTTTACAATGGCCTGGGCCTCCTTTAAGGTATGGCCCACGGAACCAATGACAACGGCTCCGGCCGCAACGGTTTTCGGTATCTCGTTCTCATACCAGTTCAGGCGGTCGGAATCAGCCCACTTCTCGCAGTTGATCAGGGAATCCTGGTTCACGGTGCCCATGTGGTGTACCGGGTTAATGGCTGCTCCCAGGCGGATGGTCTTTGTCACCACCGCGCCGGCGCCGGCCTCATGGCCCTTAATCATTCCCTCCGCCCCATAGCATAAGGGACCTGATGAGAGAATATAGGGGCTCTGCAGATGGCATCCGCAGAAGTCAATGGAGATATCCGCTCCGGTTAATTTTGATTTATCTAACATATTTTACCTCCAGCATTTGTTTACTTCAGTCCGCCTTCCCATACAATGGTCTTGTAGCGGTCCGGATCCGTGTCTCCCTCGGTGGAGAACATAAGTACCTTGGAATCCTGATTCAGTCCAAGCTCCAGACGCAGCTCGCGGTAGGATTCATCCTTCATGATGGTGGCCAGGGCGCCGAATGTGGCTGCGCCGGACTCACCAGAAACCACCTGGGGGTCTCCCTTAAAGGGAGCTGCCAGCATGCGCATGCCTCTTCTGGCCACATCGTCGTTCACTGCCAGGAAGGCGGTCACATGGTTCTTTAAGATATCCCAGGAAGTGATATTGGGTTCGCCGCAGCACAGGCCTGCCATGATGGTGGGCATTTCGCCGTCCACAATGCGGATCTCCCCGTCTGCCGCCTCTGCGCCCCTGTAAAGGCAGGCTGCAGGCTCTGCTTCCACCACTACCATGACCGGAGGATTCTTCTTATACTTGTTGGCAAAGTATCCCACCACGCCTCCTGCCAGGCTTCCCACGCCTGCCTGGACAAACACATGGGTGGGACGCTCCTCAAACTGCTCCACTGCCTCGTCAGCCATGGTGGAATAGCCCTGCATAATCCAGGACGGAATCTCCTCGTAGCCTTCCCATGCAGTATCCTGGATGACCACGCCGCGCTCCGCGTGTTTGGCCTCCTCGGCCACCATCCTGACACAGTCGTCGTAGTTTACCTTCTCAATGGTGCACTCAGCGCCTTCATCCTCGATGTGGCGGCGCCTGTTCTCAGTGGATCCCACAGGCATACGGATAACGCATTTCTGGCCAAGACGGTTGGCGGCCCAGGCAACGCCCCTGCCGTGGTTTCCGTCTGTTGCAGAGAAAAAGGTGGCCTGGCCGAACTCGTCGCGAAGCTCCTTGGAAGTGAGCACGCTGTAAGGCATCTGGCTGATGTCGCGTTTTGTCTCTTTTGCAATGTATCTGGCGATGGCATAGGAACCGCCTAATACTTTGAATGCATTTAATCCAAACCGGTAGCTCTCATCCTTTACACAGGCCTTTGCCAGGCCCAGATATTCCGCCATATTCTTAAGGTCTGCCAGAGGTGTTACCTGGTACTGGGGAATGCTTTCATGGAAAGCCCTTGCCTTCTTTACCTCCACCACAGACATGATGGGAAGATTTTTGTCTTCTGTCTTAGGCATCTTGTTTAAAGCCCATTTGATTTCACAGCTCATGTTCCAATATCTCCTTGATTTAATATTACAGGCAAACGTCAGACGCGTCCTGCCCCTTATTGTCGGTTACAGCTTCTCCATATGGAGCTTCTTAAGCTCCTCTGCCGCCTGGTAGATGGCGTCGGTCAGCTGCTCATACCCTGTACAGCGGCACAGGTTTCCGGATATGGCACGGCGGATTTCCTCCCGTGTGGCATCCGGATTCTCGTCTAAGAGAGCCTTGGCGCTCATGATGAATCCCGGTGTACAGAATCCGCACTGGAGCGCATGGTTCTCAAGAACTGCCTCCTGCACCGGATCCAGCTTCCCGTCGCAGCCCACGCCCTCGATGGTGACCACGTTCCGGCCGTCCACCGCCGGAGCCGGTACCAGACAGGCCGTAACCGCCTTGCCGTCCATAATCACGGTACAGGCGCCGCACTCACCGATTCCGCATCCTTCCTTGGTACCGGTCAGGCGCAGGTCGTCTCTCAGCATATCCAAAAGCCTCTGGTGGGGTTTTACCTCCACCTGGCAGGGCTTTCCGTTTAATGTAAAACTTATTTTCATCTTCTCCACTGCTATACCTCCATTCCTGCTGCCTGGCACAGGGCCCGAAGTACGATTTCCTGGACCGCAGGCTCCTTATACTGGGTGGACCAGCGGACGCCGGTGCGCTCTATCATGACCTCTGACACGGCTTTTCCTGCTTTGGCAAACAGCTCCTCAGACGGCTTCTGCCCTATTAGGACCTGCTCGGCCTTCTCCACTCTGTCAGGCAGTATAAAGATACATCCCGGAGCGATTCTGGCTTCTGTAATGGTTCCCTCAGAGTCCATGGTAAGGGCCGCAGCGCAGTTAAGCCTGGATATGGCCAGAGCCTTTCTTCTGCCCAGCTTGGAAAATCCCATTCTGGTTCCCTCCGGCAGCTTCTTCACCACGAATTCGCGGATGAATTCTCCCGGTTCAAGCTTAAGGCTTCCCTTTCCCTCATAAAAATCCTTAAGCAGGCATACCCGCTCGCCGTCCTGGCCGTACACCTTGATAAGGGCGTCCGCCGCAATCAGGGCCGGAAGGGGGTCGGAGGCAGGAAATGCATTGCCGATGCTTCCGCCCAGGGTCCCGCGGTTTCGTATCTGCGGGGAACCCACGGTGGCGCTGGCCCATCCCAGGAAGGGGATGTGCTTTGCAATGATTTCCGACTGTTCCAAATCCGTGTGGGTGGACAGCGGGCCGATGTATACATACTCCTCGTCCTCGCTGATATAGCGCAGCTCCTTGTCTAAATAGGTGATATCAAGCAGACACTGGAGGTCCTTCCATCGTTTATCCTTTTCGTGAATCTGGACCATGATGTCCGTTCCCCCGGCGACGATACGGGCCTTGCCGCCGTATTCCTTAAGCACTTTCACTACGTCGTCCAGGGAAGCGGCCCTGTGATACTTATACTGAATCATTTGCCGAATCTCCCTTCTACTGTAATTTATGTCCCAGCAATACTGTCTCTAAGTCTGCAGGATTTTCATAGACCCGGCGGCCGGTGGCGTTAAAGATGGCATTGGCAATGGCTGCCCCCACGCCCTCGGTGGCTGGTTCCCCGATGGATTTGGCTCCATAGGTTCCTGCCGGATCCTGGTTTTCATATATATTGATGTTCATTTTCGGAGCGTCCATGGAGGTGGGAAGAATGTAGCTGTCAAAATTCTTTGTCTTCTGCCCCCGCTTTCCGGTTACCACGTCCTCTGTCACCGCAAAGCCCTGGCCCATGACAATGCCTCCGTAAATCTGTCCCTTTACAAGTGCCGGATTGATGGCGGTTCCCACGTCGTGGCTGGCTGTTACCTCCAGCACATCCACGTAGCCGGTCTTCATATCCACTTCCACTTCAGCCACGATGCAGCCGTAAGCAAAGGTGGGGAATGCTTTTCCCTGTCCTGTTTCGTGGTCCTGAATCAGATCCTGGGGCTTAAACCACTCAAAGGCAGCCATCTGTTTGCCGGTCCAGAGACAGGCGTTGCAGACGCCGGAGAAGGGGACCTTCACATCCGGATATTTCTTCAAATAAAACTGGCTGTCTAAAAGCTCCACCTGATCTGCTGTCAGCTTGCTGTAATCCAGGGTTCCCTTCTTAAGGCCGTATGCCTTCTCGATTTCCTCCAGCGGAAGGCTGTGAAGCTCCAGGGCATTCTGGATCATGACTCCCTTCAGCTTCTCTCCCGTCTTTCTGACGGACTGTGCTCCCATGACCGTTCCTCTGGAAGCCACTGTCATGCCGCAGTCCGGTATGGAATGGGTGTCGGTGCCGAAGAAGCGGATTGCCTCATAGCTCACACCCAGGGCTTCTGCCGCAATCTGGGCATAGGCTGTCTTTAATCCCTGGCCGTTCTCTGCCAGACCGGAATTAATCATCACGGAACCGTCCTCGTTGCAGATCATCATACATCCTGAAGCGTCCGGAGATTCAGCTCCCAGGCCGGAACCCCTGTGGCAAACGGCCAGGCCGATGCCTCTGCGCTTACGGCTTCCCTCAGGCTGGTTTAAGTAGGCAGCGTGTTTCTCCTTGTAACCGGTCTGCTCTGCGGTTGCGTCCATGATATCCTGGATCACGCAGTGTTCCACGGGTACGCCGGTGGCTGTCAGAGCTCCGTCGTGGAGAAGGTTCTTGCGGCGGAATTCCAGTTCATCCATACCGCAGGCCATGGCCAGCTCCTCGATGAACTGCTCCTGCGCCCAAATCAGCTGAGGGGATGAGTAGCCTCTCATGGCGCCGGAGTGTACATTGTTTGTGAACACACCGTATGTATCCGTCTTGATATTATCAATCTCATAAGGGCCTGCTGAATGGACATTGGCCCTCCAGTTCATGAACTGGGTCTGGTTGTTGTAGGCACCGCAGTTATCCACCTGCTCGCCCTGCCAGGCCACGATCCGTCCGTCCTTTGTGATTCCGGCCTTGTAGCGGAGGCGGAAGGGATGGCGCTTAGCGGATTCCAGGAAGGAGTCCTCCCTGTTGAACACGAACTTAACCGGCTTTTTTGTCAGGCTGCACAGGTAAGCGCATCTTCCTGCCACCAGTCCTGCCCCTTCTTCCTTGCCTCCGAAGGTGCCGCCCAGGGTCTCCTGAACCATGCGGACCTGGTTCATGGGCACTCCCAGCACATCCGCCACATACCTTCTTGTAAAGAAGGGATTCTGGGAAGCGGAATGTACGGTCATGGCGCCGTCATTGGGATTCAGGTAACAGATACATGCCTCCGGCTCAATATAGGAGTGCTCAATGTACTGGGTCCTGTATTCCCTCTCCAGAACAATATCCGCCTTTTCAAATGCTGCGTCCGGGTCTCCTTTGCGGATATGGAACACGGAATCCTTAAAAATATTGTCGGGATATTTCTCATGGACCGCAAAGGCGCCCTCGCTTAAGGCTTCCTCGATGGTATACACGCCCGGAAGTTCCTCATACTCCGCATGAATCGCCTCCAGAGCCTCATCCACCAGCTCCTTTGACTGGGCTGCGACCATGGCTACACAGTCGCCGGAGTAACGGATGGTATCCGTCAGATACATGTATCCTGCCCAGCTTCTGGTGCGGGGCATATCAAAACAGGTAACAACAGCCTCCACGCCCGGAATCGCTTTTGCTTTCGCGGCATCAATGGACACTACCCTGGCACTGGAATAGGGGCTTCTTAAAACGCCAGCGTAAAGCATTCCTTCCATATATATGTCCGCTGCGTAGCGCGCCCTTCCCGTTACCTTATCCACCCCGTCAATACGGGGTACGCAGTGGTTTACCACAGAAAAATGTTTTTCGCCTACTTTTGTTAACGACATTCTGAATCTCCTTTCCAGAACCTCTCTGTCTTTTCTTCCATCTCTCTGCGCACAGCCTCTTTGTCAAGAGTCACCAGCTTTCCGTCCCTCTTAAGCCATGCGCCTCCCACCATCACGTTTATCACATTCTGGGGGTTGGTAAAAAGTACTAATTGGTCATATACGTTATATTCATTGATGGGAGTGGGTCTTGCCACATCCACGGTAATCAGGTCGGCCAGCATGCCCTCCTTTATGACTCCCGCCTCTATGCCCACTGCCTTTGCGCCGAGCTCCGTTGCCATGCGGTACACCTTCCTTGCCGGCATGGCCTGGGGATCCTTATGGTAGCCCTTGTGAATCAGGAACGCTCCGCGCATTACTTCAAAGAAATTGTTCACATAGCCGTCCGTGCCCAGGCCAACGGTCATGCCGGCCTCCAGCATTTTCTCTATGGGAGCTATTCCTCCGCCCACCTCGCAGTTGGACAGCGGCATGGATATGGCCTTCACGTCTTTTTCTGCCAGGATGGCTATTTCCTTATCAGTGACCTGTACCAGCTGGGAAGCCAGGACGTTTTCGTCCAGGCATCCCATGCCGTCATATGCTTCCACCGGCGTGGTTTTTAAATGTTCCCTGGCCCATGCCGGTTCAAGGTCGCTTTCACTCATATGCATGTGAAGCAGGCATCCGGCTTCGTCTGCCATGCGCTTTGCTTCACGTATGAAATCCTCGCCGCAGGTAAACAGGGTGTGGATGCTCATGACGCCTTTCACAAGACCGTTTTCCTCATTACAGGCCTTTGCAAAGTCGAAGTTTTCCTTCAGACCCAGCCGGCCGTTTTCCTCGCTCTTTCTCTCGCAGGCCTCAAAGGACAGAAAGCCCCGCAGACCGGCTTTCTCCACTTCTTCTTTTTCTACCGCAAGAGCGCCGGGAATGGAATTAGGTCCTTCCAGGATATCCACAAAGGATGTAACCCCGGAGTCAATCATCTCCACGCAGGCCCACCTGGTGGTGATACGCGCCAGGTCATGGTCCACTCTGTCCTCCACGTAGGGCCACCAGAAATCCTCCAGATAATCGGAGAAATCCGTTACCATTGCCTCTGCCGTGATGCCGTGGGAAAGGACGCCGTACATATGGTTGTGTCCATTGACAAAGCCCGGAAGAAGCATCTGTCCCGGAAGGCAGACTGTCTGCGCCTCCTCATTGCTTCCGCTGCCCAGGGTATCCCATGGACCCACACAGGCAATCCGTCCTTCTTCTATCCGGACGCCCCAGCCCTTTTTCAGGCCCTCCGGCGTCAATACATAGTCTGGTTTTATAATGGCCGCTGCCAGATTTCCATTTTTTATCATTCTTTACTGCCTCTCATATTTTCTATAAGTATCATTCCACTTATGTCCTTCTAAGCGGTTGGTGATATTGCCTCTCACGCAGAGTTCCTCCGCTGCCTTCTGGGCTGCCCGAAGCTCTGTCTTTTCATCCTCTACTGTCAGGATAACACCCTTTTCCATGACTGCCCTGCCGTCCACATACACATCTGTAATATTCTTTAATGACGCGGAGTACACCAGGGTGGAGCATGGGTTGTGAAGAGGTACTGCCTTGACGCACTCATACGGGTCAAAGATTACCATATCCGCCTTCTTGCCTGCTTCTATGGAACCAATCTCATTTTCCATTCCAATGGCCCTTGCGCCGTCTATAGTGGCCATCTCCACCACCTTCTCAGCCGACATGGACAGCGGATCCCTGGTAGCGCACTTCTGCAGCAGGGCCGTGTTCTTCATCAGCTCTATCATGTCGTTGGCGTTGTTGGAAGCAGCTCCGTCCACGCCCAGGGAACAGGTGACGCCTGCCTTTAAAAGCTTTGGAATAGGTGCCACGCCTGATGACAGGTACATGTTGGAACATACATTGTGGGAGATCTTAAGGTCATATTTTCTGGCCTTCTCGATATCCTCATCCGTCAGATGCACACAGTGCACCATCAGTACGTTGGGTCCGCAGATTCCCATGTCAATCATGGCGTCGATATCCCACAGACCGTGGATGCCCTTGGCTGCCTCCCTGTCAAACTCTGTCTCAGAGATATGTATGGTAATGCCTGATTTGTACTCGTTGGTCACCTTCCAGAGCATCTGAAGCGTCTCCCTGGTGTTGGACCACATGGCTGCCGGCGCCACCCAGATTTTAATGCGGCCGTTGTCGCAGTTGTGGTAGCGCTCAAAGATATCCCTGACGCCCTTCTCGATGTCGTCCTTCTGCTGTGTGATGCCCGGATGCACGCCGTACTGGATTCCGGTGTCCATGCAGCCCCTGCCGAAGATGCCGCGGATTCCCAGCTCCCTCATGGCCTTTATAACGCCGTCGTCCAGCCCTTCCCTTGGATGGGGATACATGTAATCCACGTTGGTGGTGATACCGCTGTGGATGCCCTCCATCAGGCCCAGCATGGCGCCGTGGTAGCAGTCATCGGGAGTCAGGTTGGTGGCTGCGGGGAAGGTCATGGTTTCCAGCCAGTCCTTTAACACCATATCATCTCCCAGTCCCCGAAGCAGGGTCTGGAACAAATGGTTGTGGGTGTTCACAAAGCCAGGGAACATTACCCTGCCCTCCAGGTCCGTCACGCGTTCACAATCCGTATACTTGGCCTCCATTGCCTCGGTAGGTCCCACTTCCACAATCCGGTCATCCTTAACGGCTACCGCACCGTGAAAGAATATCTCCCTGTCAGGATTTACCGTTACAATGATTCCGTTTTTAAATAAATGGCTGATCATAGTCAAAACTCCTTTTCTCTTTGATTCACACAAATGCTGCTCTCACACGTATGGTTCTCGCACGTACAGCTCTCACGCGTACGGCTCTTACAATCAGGCCCTGGCTGTTCCCAGCTCCTGGTCCTTGGCAGATACAGCGTCGTCTTCCGTCTGGCTGATTTCCCTTATGTACTCTGCTTCCACTTCCTTGTCCGTCTGGTCCTTTGGAAGTATCAGGTTCAGTATAATGGCAAATCCGGCCACCAGGATGATAGATGACTCCCCGAAGAACATCTGTACATACTCACCCATACCTGACAGCGTATCCTTTGCCAGAGAGATGCCCAGTCCCAGTGCAAGGGCAGGTCCGCATATAAGCATTGCCCTGTTGGTAAATCTGGCTCTTGCCACCAGGCTCATGCCTGACATACATATCATGGAGAATACCACGATGGTGGCTCCGCCGATAACGCAGCTTGGGATGGTGGAAAGCACGCTGGCCAGCTTTGGACAGAAGGCGGCTGCCGTCAGTGTGATGGCGCCCCATCCCATAACCCAGCGGTTACAAACCTTTGTCAATGCAACGATACCGGAGCACTGGCTGTAGGTTCCTGTTGCAAAACAGTTGAAGAAGGAGGAAAAGATACATGCAATGCCGTTGGCGATGATACCGCCCCGCAGCTCCTCATTCTTCGGCTGTCTGTTAAGACCGCCTGTGGCCGAAACCGTAAAGTCTCCTGACATCTCCACTGCATTAATGAAGAACAGCAGGACAAATACCAAAACAAAGTTCAGGTGGAACTCCAGTTTTCCGAAAGCCATTGGCCTTGGAACAGCAAACCATGCCGCTTCGCTGATGGGCGAAAAATTAATGTATCCGAAGATGGCTGCTATCACATATCCCACAATCATGCCGCCCAGCACTGCTGCCGCGCTGACCATGCCCTTGCCGTAGCCGTTCAAAATCAGAATGGCCAGAATAACGATCAGACCGATGACAAAATTGTGGAGCTGTCCCATGGACGGGTCACCCTGTCCGCCTGCCAGATTATAGGCAGCTATGGGGAAACAGGAGATACCGATAGAGGTGATGATGGTTCCTGTCACCACTGGCGGGAAAAATCTCCTAATTTTTGGAAGAGCAAAACCGATAGCAATAGACACAAGACCGCCTATAAGCTGCGCCCCAAATAAAACCCCTAACCCATAATTGACAGATACGGAAATGCAGATGGGAAGAAATGTGTATGTCAGTCCCATCATGACAGGCAGCCCTGATCCGAATTGAATATTGCCGAACCGTATGGGGAATACCTGCAGAAGTGTGGCCACGCCGGCTCCCAGGATGGAGCACTGCAGAAGCAGTGTAGCGTGTGAAGTGTCCATGCCGCTTGCATTTGCTACCAGAATCATGGGGACTATGTTTCCCACGAACATGGCTAAAAGCTGCTGGAATCCCAGCGGAAATGCCTGTGCGAATGGAGGGCGTCCATTTAACTCATAAATGGAGCCAGTTTTAATAGTTGAAGTACTTTTGGATGCATTCTTATTCATGTTGTTCTCCTTTAACTGATTAAGAATACGAAAGGGGGCTTCTTCCCTTCGGGTGTTCCTGACTTCGTCGTTACCCACCCTGATTCGTACCAGGATGTGCCTGTGGTATGGTTCTTTATCCGTCCAGTGTACAGGCTTGACAGATAGACTAAAGCCGGAGAAAAGCCTATCTGACCAATGTGTTCCTGAGTAAATAGTTGCCGGCCGGTACATCTGTCTTAAATGCGCCGTCCTCTATGATTTTTTGCCCTCTCAGAAATACATGCTGGACTTTATGTGAAACTACCATTCCCTGGTATGGGTTGTAGTCTACATACTGTTTCTGTGTGCCGGCATCTATGACATGACTGCTGTCCGGCCGGATTACCACCAAATCAGCGTCGCTGCCTGGCTGTATCACTCCTTTCCTTGGATATAAACCAAATATTTTTGCTGGATTTTCTGCTGTCATCCTGGCGATGTCGCTGTATGTAAGGCCATGGCTCTCAGCCTGTGAATACATAAGCTCCAGCCGGTTCTCCACACCCGGAAGTCCGTTAGGTATGAGGCGGAAGTCCCCCAGGCCCAAATCCTTCTGGCCCTTGTAGTTAAAGGAACAGTGATCCGTGGAAACCGTATCCACAATCCCCTTCTTAAGTCCCCTCCACAGGGCTTCCTGGTCCCTGCTGCTTCTAAGCGGCGGGCTGCAGACATATTTTGCCCCCTCGAAACCGGGAAGATGGTACTTTTCCTCTGTCAGGAACAGGTATTGGGGACATGTCTCGCAGTAGACCCTCACTCCCTCTTCCTTTGCTTCCTCTATCTCCTTAAGCGCCTGTCTGGTGCTGGTGTGGACTATGTAAACCGGAACCGTGAGAAGCCTTGCCATGTCAATCATCCGGGACACGGCCTCATGTTCAACCTCATTGGGCCTGGACATCGGATGGAGGGATATATCCGCCGGATGTCCGGCTGCCAGTTCCTCCCGGCGCACATCCAGGATATCGCCGTTTTCGCAGTGTACCATCAGAAGGACACCGTGTTTCTTCATCAGTGACAGGAGCCGGTACATATCACGGTCCTCCACTCCCAGGTCCCCCTTGTAAGCCGTGTAGGCCTTAAAGGAAGTGACTCCCTGGCGAATCATGGAGAGGATTTCCTCCTCTATCCCCTCGTCATACCGGGCCACGGTCATGTGGAAGGAATAATCCGTAAATGACCGTCCGTCCGCTTTCTCATGCCACCGGTCCAGGCCGCTTTGAAGGCTGGCCCCATGGTCCGGCTCCGAGAAGTCAATCACGGTGGTGGTCCCCCCCGCCACAGCCGCCCTGGTGCCGGTCTCAAAATCATCGGAAGTCATGATGCTGCCGCAGGGCATGTCGAAATGGGTGTGGGCGTCGATTCCTCCCGGCGCAACCAGACAGCCGGACACATCCATTACCTCTTCCCCTTCAAGGGGATTCAGGCCGGCGCCTGTCTGTAGGATTCGTCCCTCGTCCATGCGGATATCCTGCCGGGTACATCCTGACCCGCTGACCACAATTCCGTTTTTTAGCAGCATCCTTTTCACCTCTTTATCCTGTACTTTATCCCGTATTCCCGGTTAAACCAGCTTCCTATTCCGGCTTTAACCGCAATTATCGTTAATTTTTAGACAAATATAAACAAAAAAAACAAGAGCCGCAACGCTTTGTCAAAGGTTGCCAAACTCTTGTTAAGGTTAACAAAAATTTTTCTCTCCTGGTGGAGCTTTATGATTATGTCTACATTTTACATCTTAATCTCAAAATGTCAATATACTACCAAAAGATTTTCGTCAAACAACGCATTTTCATGTATTACTTACAATTTTCCCACCCCTTCTTTGTGATATTTTCCGATAAATCAGTTATTCTCGTCCGAAAATAACGACAATTCTAATTGGTATATTTTTGAGACAGAGAGCAAAAACCCCTGCCCGGAATAGTCTGGGCAGGGGTTGGATTACAGATATAAAACTGCACTTAATCCTTTAACAGTTTGTATTAAAATGGAAATTTTTTTTATTTTTATACAATTTTCGGAATATGTTTGTTATTTTTCTATCGAGCCTGTCTTTTCTTTTATGTATTCAATGCTCAACTCATATACCTTATTCTTCCACTCAACCGAGGTAAACTGATGATTGGCACCTTTTATTATTTCCAGACGGGCCTTTTGCCCGTACAGGTCCAGATATGGTCCAACCGCATAAACCGGAACCTTCTCATCTAACTCGCCGTGTATAAGAAGCACCTCTTTGCCGTAACCTTCCGCCTGCCTGACAATATCCGTCTTTCTCACCTGGGAGAGGAATTCACTGGACATCATAAGTCCGCCTATGTCGTAGAACTCCTCGTAGTGGCCCGGAACAGCATGGACACGGCTGCTGATATCATAGTAGACCACATTTCCCGGAGCCCACATAACAGCTCCCCTGGGCTGAAGCTGCGGTATGATGTTGGAGACAATGGCCCCTCCCATGCTGTGCCCTACAGGAAACATATTGTCCCTGTCACACCATGGCTGCTCACTGGCCCACAGATAAATGGCCTTTGCCTGCTCCACCTCATCCATATATCTCATTTCCGAAAAGTCCCCATCGCTTTCGCCGCATCCGTAAAAGTCAAATTTCACACATGCGATGCCATTGACAGCGCACTTTCTGGCAAACAATTCATGAAGACGCATCTGGCCAATCCGATCCACGCAAAAGCCATGATAAAAACAAACCACAGGGAAGGGACCCGTTCCCTCGGGAAGCCTTACGTCTCCCCGCAGAAGTTTATGATTTACTTCCAATTCAACATTAATAAACATTCCTTATCCTCCCATCAACCGGTAAATGTATATCCCAGCAGCTTCGGCAGGAACATTGTTATCTCCGGGAATATAATCAGTAATGCCAGCAGTATATAGAGAACGATTATCATGGGGAACGTATCTTTAAAAATCTCCTCAAAACTGGTTTTTGATACTCTTTGGGCAACAAAGAGGTTTCCTCCCATGGGAGGCGTAATCATTCCGATACACAGGTTAATCACCATTATGATGCCAAAATGAAGGGGATCATAGCCGATGGCTATCGCGATAGGCGCGAAGATCGGCCCAAACAGTACGATTGACGATATGGTATCCAGAAACATCCCAATAATCAGGAGAGCAATATTGATCATCAGCATGATCATGGCTCTGGAACTTGTTATGGACAGCATCCAGTCTGTAATCATGGTCGGGACACGGTTCATGGTCAGTATCCGCCCAAAGGTATTTGCCGCGCCAAACAGTATCATGATGGTAGCCGATGTGATAGTCGCGTCAAACATGGCCTGGCAAAAAGCCTTCCAGCTAAGATGATGGTATACGAAAACAGCTACAATGATTGCATACACAACACCGATGACCGCAGATTCCGTGGGAGTAAACACACCAGAGTAAATGCCTCCCAATATAATGACGGGCATCAGGATGGCCGGTATGGCCTCTTTCAGCACAACCGCTTTTTCCCCGGCAGTCTTTGCCTTGGTCTCATTCCCCTTGTAGCCCCGCTTTTTGCTGGCAAAATAGTTATAAATCATCAGGGCCACACCCATGAGGACACCGGGAATAATCCCTGCGATAAACATATAAGATACGGAAACCCCAATCGTAACTCCGTACATAATCATGGGTATGGAAGGCGGTATTACCGGTCCGATGGTGCTTCCTGCCGCTATCAGGGCTCCGCTGTACCCTTTGGAATAACCCTGGGCCGTCATGGCACCAATCATGATCCCGCCTATGGCCGCAGCTGTAGCGGGACCGGAACCCGATATGGCCGCAAAGAACATGGATGCTACTATGGCAGCCATCCCCAATCCGCCCGGCATGGTACCTGTCAGCATTTCCGCCACATCCACCAGCTTTTTTGCAATGCCGCCTCTCTCCATCAGGCTTCCTACCAGCATAAAAAACGGAATTGCCATCAGTGAAAATGAATCAATGCTTGTGACCGTGGACTGCGCCAGCATCTGTGTCATATTGCTTCCCGCGTTAAAGACAGAGAATGTAGCCACACAGCTCAATCCCAGACTCACCGCAATGGGGACAGTACCCAAAAGGCATACAAATAATACTCCCAGCATTGTACCAATCATACCTCTGCCCCCTCCTTTCCTGTGTTCATAAATTCTCCAACTCTGCGCTGGATAATCCGTATACTCATACCGGCCATTCCCAATACCCCGGCCAGATACATAATCCATTTGGGAACAAAGGGCAGGGCGGAAAGAACCTGCCCCTGGTTCCGTATCAAATTCATAAGCTGGAATATTTCATAAGACATGTATATCCCATAACCGGCAGCAATCACATCCCCCGCCAGGTACACTGCCTCAAAAACCTTCGGGTTCTTCTTAAAAGCCAAAGACAATGCAGTCACTCTCATATGGGCATTGATTTTTCCTGCCCAGCTGATTCCGGCAAAGGATGTCCATACTAGCAGCAGCCTGGCCAATTGCTCGCCCCAGGAAAGGGTAAAGTTGAATACAAATCTGGTAACAACGTTAAGTGCAATAATTACAGTCATCACAAGAAACATGCATACAATGATGTACTTCTCAATCTGGTTATAGAAAGGTTCTTTTTTCTCAGTCTGCTCCATGTTGTTCTCCTTATATGCAAGGCCTTTTACTTCATGTACTTTGCGTTGATTTCGTCAACCTTGTTTACCAAATCTTCCCCTATTCCGGGAACATACTTGTCATAAACCGGCTTTGCCGCGTCGCGGAAGGCCTGTCTCTCCTCATCCGTAAGGGTAATGATTACATTTGTCCCATTGTTTCCAATTTTTTCTTCCAGCTCAGCCTCATTGGAAGCAGAAAGTTCACGCTCATAAACAATCATCTCATCCACACATTCCTGAATCACCTTCTGGTCTGCTGCGGAAAGGCTGTCCCACCAGGTCTTGGAGGCTAATAATGGGCTTGTATCATAAATATGGCCTGTCTTTATAATATATTTCTGTACCTCGTACAATCTGTTGCCGTCAATATTGGCAAAGGGATTCTCCTGGGCATCCATGGTTCCATTCTGAAGCGCCGTATATAATTCAGAGAATGCCATAGGCACTGCGGACGCACCCAGCGCATTGAAATGGTCAATGTGCATCTGATTTTCCATAACCCTGATTTTCAGTCCCTTCATATCCTCCGGCTTGTGAATTTCCTTATTTGCAGTCAATTGTCTCCAGCCGGTAGCCATCCATGTCATCCCTTTGAAACCTGCGGGTTCCAGATTGCTGAATATTTCCTGTCCCACTTCGCCGTCCAGCACCTCCTCAGCCGCTTCATTGGACTGGAATAAATACGGAAGGTCCAAAAGGGCAGTGGAATCCGTAAATGCCCCGAGAAATGCCACGGAAGAAATTGCCATTTCCAGAGTACCCATCTGAAGCTGCTCCAGAAGTTCCGTATTATTTCCCAATGCCGAGGCAGGGAAAACGTCTACCGTAATTCTTCCGCCGGTTTTCTCTTTTAACATCTCTCCTAATCGGTTGGATGCAAGGTCAATGGGAACTCCCTCCTGGCTGACATGGGCTATCTTGATCACGATAGGATCTCCCTGGGTGTAATCCGCATCCCCGGCAGATGACTCAGCTCCTGCCGCCTCTGCCTGTTTCTGTGCCTCTTCTTTTTTTGTTTCTGAAGGCTGGGCAGCTGACGAAGGGGCAGCGCCGCCTCCCCCACAGCCGCTCAAAGCGAGCGCTGCCAGCGAAACTGCGGTTGCGATTGCCAGTAACTTTTTTCCTGTCTTTTTCATTCTTAATCCTCCCACATAATGATTGTATTCATGGACTGTTTCTGTACTTCCTGTATGCATTAAGTATAGCAATGCCACAATTGCAAAACAATATCAGCCGGGACTAATAAAAAGAGGTGGTTATTATATTACCTGCACACTCCTTTATCATGTGCAGGTAAAAATATGCTCTTTTTCGCCGTAATCTCCCCCCTCTTGTATATATTCCAGCAATTTTCTGTGTATCTCTCCCAATTTATCTTTTTATTTATTGTATCAAAAGCACATTTTTATATTATGTAAAACTTGATATACTTAAAATAATCACAGACAGGAGGGACACATTTATGTATCTTGAAGAACTGGACCTTCAATATCTGATAAACAGCGTCCGCAGTGTATGCGGAAAGCCCATATTTATCCTGAATCCAAACTGGTCCGTCATATCCTGCACACACCAGGGATTCACCGAATATGCGCAGGAGATTGCGGCCTTCTGCGCGTCTGACAATGACTATGGGGCGGCCGTCTCCCGATTTGGCATCATAATAGAACCGTGTATCCTGGAGGAAACCCTCATATGTTACTTCATGATACTTGACAAAAAGTCCGGTTACTTGATTCCCTATCTGAAGACGTTAACTGAATTGCTTATTTCTCCCCAGATATCTGATATCCAAAATCAGACAGCCAGTTCCAGAAGCATGTTGATCAACCAGATTGCCAACACTGGTCAGAAGAGCCCTGAGATTGACACCTTCATGAAGGAGTTTGAATACTCATACGACTGCCCCAGATGTGCTCTTTTGTTTGAGATTAACCGGCATGGAAAAGAACACTCCCATTACCGTTTTGACTCCTCGGAATCCTATCTCAAACAGCTGATTACCTCATCCTCATTGTATTCCGAAGAGGATATATATGGCTTCCTAAGTTCGGACAGGTACCTTATTTTCAAAGATACCAGCTTTGCGTCCACTATGTCTGTCCGTGAAATCAATGATTACGCAGATTCCATGGTCACCTCCTTCCGTGATTATAACGGTGAGGAACTGCACTGTACCATAGGCAGTACTTATACGGATTTATACAAACTGCGCCAAAGCTATCTGGAAGCCCTATTCCTCATTGCCAACTATGATTACCTCAATGTAGCGTCCTCACATGCGCTCAATATACATGATTTTATTTTTGAATACGCCGTAAGCCTGATTCCCAGAAGCTACTGGAACAACCGCTTCCAGAACCTGGCCCAGGACCTGGGCAGCTCTCCCGCCCTCATGGAGACAGCCCTGGCCCTTTCCAGGGAAAACCTAAACCTGTCACAGGCAGCCAAGGCCCTGGGACTTCACAGAAATACGCTTTTGCAGCGCTTTACAAAAATAAAGTCCCGGACAAAGCTTAACCCGCTGGAAAATGACCATGACCGCATGGTACTGCGGGCGTTTTCCCTGTATCAGAACCAGAAAATCACCTTACAGGCCGGTATCGTAATACAGCCAAACTCCGTACTCCACCAGGGTATGCAGAAAATGGCTGATTTGGTAAACAAAAACTCCTGTGGGACTATCAATATAAACATCCACACCCTCTCCACCTCCGGCAATAACGCGCACCTGTTTGAGATACTCCGTTCCGGCTCCATCGACCTTGTGGTAGCTGCCACCGGAGTCATGAACAAGTTCACCAACAACCGCTCCCGGGTGCTGGAATTCCCTTTTTTATTCCAGTCCAGCGCCGAAGCAAAACACATACTGAATACAATTATCATAAAAGATGTAGAACATTCACTGGATTCCATCGGTGTTAAATGCTTAAACATATGGACCATGGGATGGCGGTACCTGACCAGCAAGGAGCCCATCCGCCTTCCCCAGGATATGGCAGGGAAAAAGGTGCGTGTCATGTTTACCGAATCCCTGGATGAATATTACCGTAATATGGGGGCTGTCCCCATCAAGATGAATTACGGTGACGTAAAAGACGCCCTGCACTCCGGTATCATTGACTGCCAGGAGAATCCCTACAGCAACACACTGGGAATGAAATTTTATGAAGAACAGGACTTCATCACGCGGTTAAAATACTATCTGAGTACAGAGGCTCTGTATATATCAAAAACCGCCTGGGAAAGATTAAGCCCTTCCCAACAAGATATCATTGCTGCTGCGGCCCGTGAGACCACGGACTGGATTTTTACGGAACAGCAGTATGTGATTAACCAGCAATGCAAAAATATCCTGCTGACAGAAAAAGGCATGCATATCATAGAAGTATCTGCCGGCGAGGCAAAACTCTGGAAATCCTATTCCCAGAACCTGTATGCCTGCTTTCCCCATCAGGATTTACTGAAAGAGATAGAAAAGGAGAAAACAGAATACAATGCAAAACACAGAGCTCTCCCATCTTTATAAATCCTTTAAAAGCATATTTCCAACCGCCCATATCGTGATTATCGACCATACCAGCAGTGTAATAATGGCATGTGAAAACCGCTGCCTTATTCCCCAAACGGAACAATACAGCGGTTTTAAAGAAATCCTTACGGTTCATGCCCCAACGGGCGGTACTTTTTATAAACTATCCTTCCCCCTTCCGCTGTCAAATCAGCTGTTCCTCTATATACCCTCCAAGGATATTGAAGATGTTCTGACAGCTGCCAAAATGGCTGACTCCGTCATACAATTATTCCTGTCACGTCCAAGCCAGTCCGTGCAATCTGTACGGCAAAGCGATACCATGCTGCTTTTGGATCATTTGTTCCATCCTTCCACCGCAGAAGAAGATACTTACACCGCCCTGCTGGCCGCGGAACTTGGTTTTGATATGTCCCTGCCCAGGGCTGTGTGCATATTCCGCATAGAACAGGACCTTAAGAATCCGGCATCAAAAATATCTTCCACCCGTTCCATTCTGCAGACCATACACAATTTTGCGGCCTCCTCTGGCAGTCAGGATATCATCGGAGCATTTGGAAACAGTGAACTCATACTTTGTCATGTAATGGGGGCAGAATCTGACAAAGATATAAAGCTTCTTGAAAATATTTATACGTATATCAATAAAAATTACTTTGTTTCCTGCCGTATCGGGGTAGGGCTCACCGTAACAGATATTGGACATTACTGCGACAGCTTCATTTCTGCCCAGGCTGTTTTCAGGTACGCACAGAACCGGCCGGACAGAGAAAAACAAATCTATTATATAGATGACTTTTTGGCGGAACATCTTGTATACGAAATCCCGGAACACTTTTTTGAACACTTTTTCAAAAATGAACTTAACTATGTCAAAGCTACTCCCATTGCCCAGGAGACCATAGGCGCCCTGGTTGCCTGCAACATGGACATATCCATGGCTGCGGAGGCTCTTTTCATACACAGAAACACCATGGTATTCCGCTTAAACCAGCTGAAGAAGCAGCTGAATCTCAACCCCTTCCACAAAGACAACGACAGGTTCAAGCTGATACTTCTCTATCATTATTTTACAAAAAAGTACAATGGAAACCATTCGTCAGGAGAGATGCCGTAAACACAAGAATGTAATGATTCCGTGACATCGGGTATGTTTTTCATTCTTCTGTTTTCTCCCCGGGCGCCCATACCGCCAGCTCCTTTACCAGCATGATGCGCCCAATTATTACACACACAGCTCCCGCGGTATTCCACCCGCTGCTTCCCAATACAACCGAGTATTCATAGGACGCCAGCCCTGCTGTCATCCATATGAGGTATCCAAGGGAGGAAGGTCCTTTTTTGCAGTTTTGCGTATACTGCCTGCCAAGCTCTCCGTAATAATTCAACGTACTGCACCCGCAGGCTGTCTCTGCCAGCATAAGGACTGCCGTGATCTGTATGGATATCCCTGTGCTCTGTCTCATGAACACTGCCAGAATCAGGTCCAGGATGGTAATGCCCAGCCACAGTCTGCCTGTCTGTTCCATCTTACGGTTCCACTCAAATCCTTCCCCGTCCCCCTCCCGTTCCAGCATCCTGAAACCGCTGCGAAATACAAGGCAGCCCACAATCCCCGGAACTATGGGTATCCCCATAAAATCAATGTGAAATGACAAAAGAAACATTCCCGCCATCATCCATTTTACGGCCTCATTCACGGTTTAATCCCCCTTTCCTTCAGGTAACGGTATGTCTGCTTAAACCGGTCTGTGTTTCTGTTATTTTGCCGGTCCAGGTTCGTGGTAAACCAGGACTCTCCTCCTGAGCCGTCAGAACATTTCCACTGAATCAGAGCGGTATAGGGTTCAAACTGTTCCCTTATATCCCCGGTTCCGCGCCATGCAGATTCCACCAGAAAGGTATCCCCTTCTGTCACCGCAGCAGGTTCCCACTCCCATATATCCTTTCCGTCCACTGTAACCTTGAATTCTCCTCTTACCTGTTCCGGGTTTCGGATCTCAAAGCCTTCCAGACGGCAGTCCCTTTGCACAAGATAGCGGGTCATGGAGGTTCCGTCGGAACTGGACGATCCTCCTGTGACCGTAACATATTCCATGGGTTTATCCAGAGTAAGGATGATTTGGCCTATGGACACCTCCTCTTCTGCGCCATCGCCGTATCTGACCTTTATGGTATCCAGAGTGATTCCCCTGGCTCCAAGGCTTCTGGCCGGCAGCATCATCTTGACAAACAGCTGCTTAAACTGGTACCGGCCGTCCTGCACAGAGCCCGAATAGGACTGAAACAGGCCGCCTGCTCCGTCGTATGGGGTCATCCAGTATTCCCCTATCCCCTCCAGCTGGGGAAAGGTGATTTCCGCCACTTTGGAGGTATCCTCACTGTCCTGGATATAGTATATGGGAAATTCCTTCCACACATATCTGTCCTCACCGGCAGCACTCCCTGCATCTACATCCGCATTCCCATCCATACTCCCCATCGTATCCCCATCCATACCGCCATCCCAGTACATCTCCAGCTCTATGTGCATGGGAATAAACACAGGATGCCTCAGCGCAAAATAATGCTGCAGCAGACTGCCGGCCGCCACGATTAAAACTCCGGCTGTCATAAAAAAATAAAACAAAAACGCAGACTGATGAATAAATCGGTCTTTTGGCCTGTCCATACTGCCCTCCTCTTCTTTTTCTTCCTTAATTTTCCTTCCCTTTCTAATATTGTATATAATACAGGCCCGGGAAGCAAATTCATTTCCCTTTCGTTTCCCTTACATTTTACACAGGATTGCATACTCTGTTCAAATAGTATATCCTTAGTTATAAGCAGCAGTGTTTACACTGCACCATTTACCAATATGATTCATGGGAGGAAATAAAATTGAAGCAGGCATTGATCATCGGTTCCACTGTGGCGGACGTGACCGTCAGACTGCCCCATCTGCCCGTTACCGGCCAGGATGTGATTGTGGAGAGCCAGTCCATGTCCCTGGGAGGATGCGCCTATAATGTGTCGGAAATCCTCCGCCAGTCCGGTGTCCCATACACCCTGTTTTCTCCGGTTGGGACAGGGATTTACGGCAACTATGTAAGGGAACATCTAAAACGGAAGCAGATTCCCATTCTCATCCCCACACCTGCGGCAGATAACGGCTGCTGCTACTGTTTTGTGGAAGAATCAGGTGAGCGGACCTTTGCGGCCCTTCACGGCGCGGAATACCGTTTTGAAAGGCAGTGGTTCAGCCTGGCAGAATCCCTGTCCGTGGGATCTGTCTATGTGTGCGGGCTGGAACTGGAGGAGGATACAGGGGGCTTCATACTGGATTACCTGGAAGATCACCCGGAATACACCGTATACTTTGCGCCGGGTCCCAGAATCAGCTTCATCCCCCAAAGCAGTCTAAGACGCATGTTTTCCCTGTCTCCCATCCTGCATCTCAATAGAGAGGAAGCCCTGGAATATACAGGCATCACAGGAAGCCCTGAGAATAAAAAACCGTGGAAAAAAGCGGACCTCCCCTGCCGGGAAGGCAGGTTAGAAGCATGTCTGCCGGAGGCTGCCTCCCGTCTTACAGCCCTTACCCGCAATCATGTCATCATCACCCTGGGAGCTCATGGCGCGTTCCATATGGAGCCTTCGGGAAAGCATGCCTTGATTCCCGGCTGTCCGGCACGGCAGGTGGATGCCACCGGGGCCGGGGACAGCCACATGGGTGCAGTGATTGCATGCCGCATGAAGGGTTTTCCCATGGACAAAGCCATACGCACAGCCAACCGTATATCTGCCGCTGTGGTGGAACACGCCGGAGCCGGGCTGGACGATGAGGATTTTCTGCGCCTGAATGCCTGATATGCTTCGATTGCCCGGGGTGCTTCGATTGCCTGGGATGCTTCGATTGTCTGGGATGCTTCGATTGCCCGGGATGTTTTGGAAGAAAATTGTAAAGATACGTAATGGGTTTGAAATTGAACTATGCTATCTCATGGAATATAATAAAAATGGAATATAATAAAATCATGACAGGAACCACTGCGGCCCAAGCAGCCTCATGGTTCCGGGGAGAAATGTTTGAGGAGGAAAAGAATATGATGACCAGAGATTGGAATGCCCGCAGCACAAAGGCCTGCGTCCGGCCTGTTCTGCGCTGTTTGTTCCTTCTCATGATATTCACTGTTTTCATGGGAATTACGGCATTTGCAGCTGCAGAAAAAATCGACACGGTAAAATTATCATTCACATGCGATCCTGTCCCAAAAGCAGGCGAGGCACCGGGGACCGTGACTGCCAAGACCAGCAGCAGGGAGTTCACCGTAAAAAGCACTGAGTATACCAATGATGTGGAGGTATGGAGCCTGGGAGACAAACCCAGGGTCAAGGTGGTTTTGGAGGCGGCAGACGGGTACCGTTTCTCCTACACCACATCCAGCCATTTCAAGCTCAGCGGACGCGGCGCGGATTTTATCAAGGCCAAGATATCTGACAGCGGCAGCACCCTGAACCTGGAGTGCTATCTCAGCCAGGCAGACGGAAAACCCGGTAAAATACAGGGACTGGACTGGAGCGGATTCCGCGCCAGATGGGATAAGGCAGAAGAAGATATAAAGCATTATGAAGTCCGCCTGTACCGCAATAAGAATCTTGTGACCACTGTCACTGCTTCCGGCACCTCTTATGACTTCCGAAGTGAAATCACCCGGGCCGGCGATTACACCTTCCGGGTGCGGACCATTGCCCGGTATGCGGACAGAGCCGGCGACTGGTCTGATTATTCCGATGAAAATACGGTCACGGAACGACAGGTTTCAAACAATGGTAACGGCTCCTGGATCCAGAACCAGTATGGCTGGTGGTACAGATACTATGATGGAGGATACCCTTCTAATACCTGGGAAAAAATCAATAACACATGGTATTATTTCAACAGGGACGGATACATGCTGAACGGATGGCAGCAAATAAGCGGCTCCTGGTATTATTTTGGCGCCAACGGAGCCATGACCCGTGGCTGGCAGTCTGTCAACGGACGGTGGTACTATATGAACGGAGACGGCGTCATGCTCACCGGGTGGCAGTATCTCGGCGGACGCTGGTATTTCCTGGACGGCAGCGGCGCCATGCTCACCGGATGGCAGTTTATCAACGGACGCTGGTATTTCCTGGACGGCAGCGGCGCCATGCTCACCGGATGGCAGTTTATCAACGGACGCTGGTATTTCCTGGACGGCAGCGGCGCCATGCTCACCGGATGGCAGTTTATCAACGGAGCCTGGTATTTCCTGGACGGCAGCGGCGCCATGCTCACCGGGTGGCAGTTCATCAACGGACACTGGTATTACATGAATGACAGCGGCATCATGCTCACCGGGTGGCAGTTCATCAACGGGTCCTGGTACTACCTGGATGGCAGCGGCGCCATGTATGCAGACCAGACAACACCGGACGGTTATTATGTGGACGGCAGCGGCAAGCGGAATTAGTATGTACCAAAGGTATTTGTAAACAAAACCGCACAGCATCAGGGCGCCCCGGAGAGAACCTGTTTTACTCTCCGGGACGCCCTGTACATTTTACTCCCCACATAACACCTCCCGCTGTGCCTGCAAAACTGCAGAACAAACACAATAACAGCCTGCCCTTCATCTGCGCCAGCCACCAGACATTCCCAGCCTCCCCCACGGCCGCCATATCAGAACGCAGTTCCTCTATTTTCCCGGACCAGAATTCAAAATCAGACCATCTGCTGGGAATCAAATCAGAAGGTATCTTAAGCTCCAGCTTCCATGCCAGGAGTAATCCCGCCAAAAAAAATACGGCAGCCGGGATGAATGCCATTGCCCTCGTCTTTGCCCCCGTCCTTTCCCCCCGTCTTCCCATCTGGTCAAAGAGCGCCCATACCGAAGTTATCCACAGGGGAATACACACTCCAAGGCCGGCGGCAGCGGACACATACGCTCCGTCCACCAGGACCTTGCCGGACTTAATCTCATTCCTGTAAAGAAAATTTAACACTGCTGCTTTTCCTGTCTCCATCCCATAGGATGTCCCTTCCTCCCCCGTACGCCCTTCTCCGCTCCTTGCGTATGTAAACATCATATACCGCATGGCGTCTTTGTCCTTGGCAGGCAGCAGTATGACATGGGATGAGTCATCTGTGACTCCCCGTATCCTGTAAGGTTTCTGCCTGCACCAGATGTATTTTCCCGCTACATCCAGACCTCCGAACAGTTCCATGGCCAGACCGCTGCTGATAAGGCATCCGTCCTGGTCCGAGCGGTAGCCGTATGTTCCTCCAATCAGCCTGGGATATGACGCCATTTCCATAAGTCCGTATACAGCGATGCAGTCCGCCTCCCCGGACCTTCCCAGTCCGGGGTTCATTACCTTCAGCCTTTCCGCCCGGGACCATGCTGTGATTTCAGGCAGCATATACCTGCCCTGTTCCTGTTCACGGTCCAGCGCATGAGTAATCAGCTGTTTCTCCACCGCGTCTCCTTCCCCGTAATACATAAATACATGACTGCCCGCATCCCTCATGGTCCAGGCCAGAATGGCCCCAAAGCCCCATAAGGCGGCAATGAGTATAAGTATGATCCATTTTTTCATTCTTCCACCACCCTGACCCGGTCTCCTTCACTCACTGGTTTGCCGGATTCTGTAATCAGCTTCATTTCCTTTGTCACAGGACCTGACACAGCAGCGGCAGAACTGCTCTTTTCCAGTACATCCACCTGGATCCTCACTGCCTTTAGTTCCTCTCCCAGTATCGTCTTTTCCGGCTCTGCCGCCAGACAGTAGTATCCTTCATTATCCTCTCGCAGCGCCTCAATGGGTATTACGCAGGGGTATATCCCGGATTCTATGTTCGCGGTAAAGGATACCAGGTCTCCCAGCCTTCCCTGGCCTTCCGGCATTCCGGCCGTCACCTGGATTTTTCCATCCTCCGCCAGATGGTTTAAGTCCTCCACCTCTGTTTCCACATTCTTTGACTGCCCTGCCAGCTTCACCTGCATCATGGAGCCCTTTTTCAGGAGACCTGCCCCGGCTGTCTCCCTGTCAATCTGTGCCTTCATCTCCAGTCCGCCCACAGCCAGCCTGAGCTGGCGCCCGTCCTGGATCCGGTCTCCTGCCTGTAATCCGGTATCCACCACAACCCCATCCACCGGTGCCTTGATTTGTCCTTTGGAGTCTATGAATTCCTCTATCTTCCTCTGCTTTTTTTGAATTTCCTCCATATCCAGTTTCATGGACTCCTGTTTCAGGACGGACATCTCTCTTGCGGCGGCTTCCCCTGCCGCTGTACCGGCATCCGACACTCTAGCGTTTTCCACCTTCTCCATGGCCTGATACAGGCTTTCCTCCAAATCCTGAACCTTTCTTCCGGCTTCCTTAAGCTTCTCATCCTCTGCCTCTAAGGCGTCCTCATACTCTCTCCGCAAATCCTCCTGGCTTTCTCTTTCCCCGTAATCCACATCCTCATAATCTTCCTCAGCCGCATACATCTTTGCCCTGGCTTCCTCCACCTTCAGGTCCTCTTCCTCCTGTATATCCTCCAAATCCTCTCCTGCTCTCTCAAGCTCCAGCTCAGCCCGTTCCAGCTCTTCATCGGAAGCCCCCTGCTCCTCCAGACGATCCAGTTTTTTCTGTTTATCCTCCACCTCCCGCTCCGCCTTTCTCACCGCAGAATCCCTGGATTTTTGTGCCGACTCATATGATCTTCTGGCACTTTTCATGGCCTTGCGGTTATCCTCCTTCACCTGCTCCCTGGTTCTGTTCTTTTTCTGCACATAATCGTGTTCCAGCTCAATGGATGCCTTCTCATGTTCCTCCTTGGCCTCCGTCAAATCCTGGTTTCCCAGCTCCAGGGCTCTCTGGGCAGCGGCCAGCTGCTGCAGAGCCAGTGTCTCTTCTGTCACCTGCGGGACCGGGGCAAGGGACATCTGCTCCTGTTTCAGCGCCAGCTCTGCCTTTTTGTACTCCAGGCTCAGGGCATCCCGTTCCTCCTCAAGTCCTTCCATCTGAAGGGTCAGGACCGTGTCTCCTGCCTTAACAGACTGTCCGGGACTGGCTGCGATTTCTTCCACCTGCATGTTCTCTGGCAGTGATATGTATACCGTTTTTCCGGCTGTAAGCTCTCCCTCTCCCTGTATTGTGTAGAGAACCACATCCTGCTTTCCGTACCCTGTCTTCACCCGTATGACGGTAAAGGAGTCCAGGGCCCTGGACAGAAAGGTCAGGGCTGCCATAAAGGCCAGGAATATGGCCGCTGCTTTTTTCACGTTCATTGACTCTCACTCCTTGATTCCTGATGCGGCAATTCCCTGCTCCAGCGTGTCCTGGCCCATAATGAACAAAAGGACAGGAAGCACCATCATAATAATCGAGGCAGACCAGGCGGCACCTGCTTTATCAGCCGTAATCTCCGGCAGATAAAGGGACAGCGGCCAGAGTCTCTGCTCCTTTAAAAATGTCATGGGCTGTTCAATGGCATTCCAGTATTCCAGGAATCCCAGCACCAGAATGGAAATGATTCCCGGCCGTCCCACCGGTATACCCACCTTTAAAAATATGGAAAAGTCACCGGCTCCGTCCAGCCTGGCCGCCTCTATGAGAGGCGTTGGGATGGATGCAAAGAATTTTGTCATGATAAAGACCGGAAATGCAGAAAAAACTCCCGGCAGAATGACCGCCAGATGGGTATTTAAAAGATGGAAACCCTTAAGAACCAGATAATTGGGAACCATGGTCACCTGAAAGGGCTGCATCATGAGAATGATGTAGAAAAGAAACAATGCCCTCTTACCGGGAAAACACAAGTGGGCAAAGGCCCAGGCTGCGGGAAGCGCTATAAGCAGCTGCCCTGCCAACACCAGCCCTGTCTGCAGGCAGGAATTCCAGAACATCACATAAAACCCCGGAGAATCCAGAAGCAGCTCCACAAAGGGGCTTAGGGTTGGATAGGAGGGAATAAAGGCTGCCTTTATAGGAGCGTTTCCCATGCCAAAGACAGCGCCGAAACGTTCCAGCATTTCCCCCTCAGACATCAGAGCGCTGCCCGCCATAAGCAGAAGGGGAAGCCATATAAAAAGGCACAGCAAAATGAGGACCCCATGTATCAAAATACGTTTTACCATCTCTTTTTCCTCTTCCGGCTCCACAGCAGTGCCGGAATCAAAATGGATGTCTCCACCATCACGGACGCCGCGCTCATCTTCTGAATATCCAGAGATACGAACCAATGGTTAAACAGGTGCTGGAGCATGTAGATACTCTCATGGGGATAATCCCCTGATATCAGGTATGCCTCTCTGAACACCTTAAAGGAATTGATAACAGACAGCACCAGCACCAGAAAGGCCGTACTCCCAAGCCCCGGCAGAGCCACATAAAAAAAGCTCTGCCAGGAACCGGCGCCGTCCACCTTTGCCGCCTCAAAAAGCTCTTTTGGTATTCCGTCCAGCCCGGCCAGCCAGAGCATCATATCATAGCCTGTGTTTTTCCATATATAGGTCAGCACCAGGATATAAAAGGCGCTTTCCTGGTTCAGCCAGTCCTGTCCCCTCCCGCCTGCCCATACCACCAGCTGGTCCAGAAGCCCCTGGGGATAAAGAAGCAGCTTCCACAGCAGCACAACAGAGGCCACCGGTATGGCCATTGGCAGCATGATCGTTGTCTTGTACAGGCTCCGGCTGTCCGCAGCCCCCGTCACCAGAATGGCAGTCCACAGTGAAAAGGCCATCAGCGCAGGAATGCACACCAGAACAAAATGCAGGGTATTCTTCACAGCCAGCCGGAATGCCTGGCTGTGAAAGACCTGTATGAAATTCTCCATGCCCACAAACTGCCCGCCCACTGCCTGGAAAAAGGAACGGACCACCACATTTACAAAGGGTATGAGCACAAATATGGCTGTCCCCCCAAGACTTGGAGCCAGGAACAGCCAGGGCCTCATATGCCGCAGACTGATGCCGGACCGGTTCCCTGAATATTCTTTTATGGCTTTTCTACTCCGAAAAATACAGCATTGCCTTGTTCTGCGCATTCTGAGCCGCCTGTTCCAGGGACAGTCTCCCCTCAAAATATCCCTTTGTCTCATTGATGATAATATCCGTCAAAACCCGGTCCATCCGAATGGGGTGATCCGCCTTTGCCGCCACATCAAATACCATCCGGCGTTCTTCCTTTGTAGGCCAGCTGCCGTTCAGCTCGTAACCGTCATCTCCGCTGACTGCAACGGATGTATCCTTATTATCTTCCCGATCCACCCAGTCCCGGACTGCCAGGGTATTGACCGGAAGGCCGTCTGAAAGGTCCTTTGACTGGACGTCGCGTCCCAGCACAAAGAGAATGAATTCTCTTGCCATCTCCTTATTTTGGCAGGCCTGGTTGATTCCCATGGTGCCTGAGGGCAGGTAGGAGGCGTTTACATTTTCCATGGTAAATCCGTGTTTTCTCTGTACTGCCAGAGGCAGCAGGATATTGTACATGCCATCTATCTTGTCGATTGCAACGGCACTCATCCCCTGGTCCACACGGCTATATTCGCTGCCCAAAAGTCCGTCCAATCCCGGCATAAGGTTATAGACATTGCCCCGTCCCCCATCCTCGGATTTATCAAAGGCAGACTTGGCGCCATTTGCCTCTCCCAGGACCTTCACGGTCTCCAGCAGCTCCTTAATTTTATCCGGATACGGCTTTCCTGTCCGCATATCCACGACTTCATCGTACCGCAGCATCAGAATCTGACGCAGCAGACTCTCATAATTAGTCTTGGGCCGCAGGGGCAGATGGGACGGATCCTCCTGGTAGGCCCTCATGGCTTCCATGGACACAAGGCTGGCTGCGGCCTGTCTGTCTCCATAGGCAGCCAGTAGCGTCATCCTGGTAGGAATCTGGTAAATACTCCCGTTTTCCTCTGTATAAGGCTTTGACACCTGCTCTGTCAGCTCTCCCGAAGCTATCATGGGGCTTAAGAAATCCTTCATATCCTCAAGTATCCCCTTTTCTATATAGGATTCCGTCGGGAGACCGTCAAGAACCAGCAGGTCTGCACCATTTCCGCCTAAAAGCTCTGTATTGAGAGCTCTTATGGTATCAGATACTGTGGTGCTGCCCGACGTTGTCTGGCCGTCAATCAATTCCACCCTGACATCCGGGTGTTCCAGCTGGAACATGGACGCAGCCTGGCGAATGGTATCTGTCTGTTCCAGGTTCAGCCCATATACAGTCAGTGTCTGGGTGGGCACGGAAGGCATCTGAGGGTCATAGGTATAATGCTTCAGCTCTTCCTTGCCATCCTGGGACATCCAGACATAAAAATCATTCTGGTTTCCCGCAAACAGCTTCCTGAGATTGGCGCTTGGAAGGCTCAGGGAATTAAGGGTGCCGTCAGCCACGGTCTCCCACAGGCTTCCCCCCTGGTTCATATGGTGGATTCCCTGGGGATTGGCAATGTATATTCCCCCGCTGCCGTCCGATGCCATGGGGGCCCACATGTCAAAATCCGGTGACTGAAATGGTATCTCCTCTTTGGCGGACGCCGACATGCCGGAAATATCGTAGCTGATATAGGAGCTTTCGCTGTACGTGATATACCGGTTCCCCATGAGCAGTCCCGTTCCCTTCCATTCCATGGAACTCCACTGCTGGGGCAGTGAAAGAACCAGTTCTCCTTCAGGCGTGTACACATCCGTCACCCTGCTGTGAGACAGGAAAATAAGTCCCTCCTCGGACACCGCCGCAAAATCAGGCCTCACATCGTAATATCCCTGGTCATTTTTAACGGAAAACACCTGGTCCAAAAGCATCATGGGTTCCTGTCCATCTGTCAGCTTCATCATATATGTCTTATAATCATCCCCGCCCTGGTACAGTACATACCGGTTTTTGTCCTCCCCCCATATCATATGCAGGGTCCCGTAAGGAAACTCCAGTCCCTCCAGCAGGCTGTTGTCCTGTTTCTCCCACTTTTCACCCGTCCATATGTATCTGGAAGCTTTTTTGTCTTTGACCGTATACAGCTCCAGCACCTGGTCCCCTGTCTGGATGATATCGGCGGCTGTCTCCCCTTCTTCCAGGGAAATGCCTATACTGCTCTCCGCATATCTGCCCATCGGTCCCTCCTGCTGCTTTTCCTCCTGTGTCTTTGATTTTGTCTGCTGTTCACCTGTGCTGCCTCCTGCTGTACCGGACGGCGCAGCGCAGCCCCACAAACATCCTGACAGTATGCTGACAGCCAGACACAGGCTCATAAGTTTATTTTTCATTGTCAATTCTCCTCCTGGACAATATTTGTGTCACATGTATCATATCAAACAAATCTCTAAAAAAACTGAAAAAATGGAAGAATTTCTTTTAGGTTTTTTAGAGATTTGTCTGATATAATTATTCCATATATGAATGACAATGAGGATGGGACAATGCGGATTCTATTAGTTGAAGATGATAAGGAATTATGTGACGCCATAAAGCTCCAGCTGGAGCGGGCGGGATACGAGACCGACTGCTGCGGCCAGGGGCAGGAAGCCTTTTATTATGCATCGGAATACCCCTACGATGTGATCATACTGGACCGGATGCTTCCCCAGATGGACGGGCTTGGCGTCCTGGGCGGCTTAAGGAGAATGAATATTACCACACCGGTCATCATCACCACTGCCCTGGACGGCATCAACGACAGGATTGACGGCCTGGACGCAGGCGCCGACGATTATCTGGTGAAGCCTTATGCTGTCGAGGAACTGCTTGCCAGAATCCGGGCCCTTACCAGGCGGCCGGGAAATTTTAGGCAGAGTCCCTCGGCCGCCTGCTCCAACATCAGCCTGGATCCGGAGAAAAGGGAGCTCACAGGACCCCTGGGAACCCTGCAGCTGAGCAAACGCGAATCCGCCCTGATGGAATACCTGATTCGCAATACGGGCCAGGTCCTCCCCAGGGGGCTGATTCTCTCTTACATATGGGGTCCTGACTCAGATGTGGAGGAAGGGAATCTGGACAACTATATCTATTTTCTGAGACGGCGTCTCAAATCCATAGGAGCCCTGCCCCAGATTAAGACGGTCCACGGAATCGGATACCGCCTGGAAATCGGAGGGACCCATGATTAAGCGGCTCCGGCGGCAGCTTACCGCCCTTTTTACCATTACCACCGGACTGATTCTGACCCTGGTGGTCATCGGCATCCTGGTCATAAGCGCCAGGGAATTCAATAAAAAAAACCTGGACTCCTTTCAGAACCAAATCCTGAACATCACCTCACGGCTCCAGTCCGGCTCCACTGTCAGCTGTACCTGGCTGTCCAGGCTGGAGAGCGATAACCGCCTGATTATACATATCGAGGACAACGGCAGGCCTCTTCTCTACCACGGTTCCTGGACTCCGGACACCGGGCGGGACACCTTAATCATGCGGGCCAGGGAAGCTGCCATGGCCGAGCGCATTGACCCGTCATCAAGGCCGGTATCCTCATCCCTGCTCAGAAGCTCTGTATTTACGGTGACAGGGGACAGCAATGACACCTATCTGGGCAGCGTGCTTGTCCTTCCCACACAGACAGGCTTTCAGAGCCTGACGCTGCTGGCCCGCAAGGACCCCATGGGATTCGGCCTGTACCGGCAGGGTTTTCTGTTCCTTCTTCTCAATCTGGCCGGAATCACCGCGCTGATGTCCGTCAGCTGGGTATTGGTGGGGAAGTCCTTAAAACCGTTGGCAGAAAGCCAGAAACAGCAGAATGAATTTATAGCGGCGGCATCCCATGAGCTGCGGGCTCCCCTTGCCGTCATCCGCTCCAGCATATGTGCTGCACGGACAGCTCCTGACCAGAGGGAGAAATTCATGGCTAATATAGACCGGGAATGTTCCCGCATGTCCTGTCTGGTGGGGGACATGCTGCTTCTGGCCTCGGCCGACACCGGACAGTGGAGTCTCAGGACCTCCTCCCTGGACATGGATACCCTTCTAATCAGTATCTACGAACGGTTTGAACCGCTGTACCAGGACAAGGGCGTCTGCCTGAAGCTGGAACTGCCCGAAGCCTCACTTCCCAGGATATGCGGCGATGAAAACCGCCTGGAACAGATTTTTGCCGTCCTCCTGGACAACGCCCTGCGCTACACGCCAAGAGGCCGCAGTGTCACTCTGGCCGCATCTGTTCAGACAGATAAGAATCTGCTCTCCCGCAGCCGGAGCATGGTCTGCCTCACCGTGTCAGACCAGGGCTGCGGCATGGACGACGAGACAAAAAAGCATATATTTAACCGTTTCTACCGGGGAGACAGTGCCAGAAGCCACAAGCAGAATTACGGGTTGGGGCTCAGTATTGCAAAGGAACTGGTTCAGCTCCACAAAGGCACCATAAGCGTATCGGATTCGCCGGACAAGGGCGCCTGTTTCCTGGTCCGCCTGCCCGCCGTATCCCAATCTCACGCTTCCAGCAGGTAACGGTCCACTGCCTCTGCACAGCCGTCGTGATCATTGTCAGCCACCACCACATCGCACAGTTCCTTTATGTGCGGCAGGGCATTGCCCATGGCAACAGAGAGACCGGCAATCTGAAGCACCTGGGCGTCATTATCGGCATCTCCCACAATGATGGTCTGATGGAGCGGTATGTCCAGATGTCCGCACAGCCACACCAGGCCGCTGGCCTTACTCACATTAAGGGGGGACAGCTCCAGGGAAGCGCCTTCCGCAAAGGCAATAGCAAGGGGAAGCCCGCATATACGGGAATGAAGCCGTTCCCGGATGTCAGCAGAGGCGGAAAACAGGTTCAGCTTCTCCACCGGGAAGGGATGTTTCCTGTAAAGGGCCGCAATGTCATCCGTCTTATTTACCACCCGGTCCATCATCTCCTGGTAGACGCCCATATGGTAATGACTGGTATCCGCCACCTGGCTTGCGTTGGCCAGAGCCTGTCCCTTGCTCATCATGTATACCATCACATCCTCATGGGCAGCTGTTTCAAGAACCTGTTCCACCAAATCCCGGGGCAGGGTCTCTGAGTGGAGGATGCTTTGGTTCACCGCGTCATAAATCAGGGCGCCGCTTTCGCATACATAGTGGCTGACATTGGCAAGGACATCCCTGAATTCCTCCAGCTCGCTGATACAGCGGCCGGTAGATAATATGACGCGTTTTCCCATACGGGCGGCGCGGTTTACGGCTTCCAGTGTACGGTGTGATATGGTCTTTTGGCTGTTCAGTATGGTGCCGTCCATATCAAAACCGATTAATTCATAGTGACTCATGAAGGTTCCTCTTTCATTTCCATTTTTCTCTCCTAAAGAATACACCCCATTTCCCAAAGTATCAATAACAAAATCACGGCTCCCCTCAAGTTTTTTATACCCCTTTCTCATGGAATCGTAAGAATTTTTCAGCTTTTCTTCAAGTCTTACGGAGCTGATTGTATTATATTGGTTGTATGGAAGTATGATGGTATAGAAGTATGATGGTCCGGAAATATGATTGGCCTTTATTGGCAGGAAGGGAGCGTTTCATGAAAGAAAAACACAGATTGATTCCTGTATTGATTTTCGCATTTATTTTGACTGTCCTGTGCACGGCTGCCGTATCACGTTGGTACCTGCTGCATCAGAAAGGCGATTCCCCAAAAGGCGAAATCAGCTTTTCTGATTTAAAGCCCGTTGACCGCATTTCAGTTTACCGTCAATGGAGCATTCCCAAATATGTGATGGCCATTGCTCTGATTGGCGGCAATGAAACAGCCAAGGATTCTCATATAACACCTCCCACCGCCATCCCGCAGCTCCTTGTCACATACGGACCGGACAAAACGGAAATTCCTTCTTTTTCAGGAGGATATCAATTATATACGCCGGACGATGAGGGGACAGCAGAGGCTGTCATTGCCTGCGGAGCCGAACCTCTCTCCTATCTGGTCGGAAAGGTGCCGGACATTCCCTACGTCAAATTGGGGACAGATATTTCCCTGGAGTTCAGGGAAGGCACTGTCCCAGATTCGGTCACGGTTCAGGACCTCATACTCCGCGGCGACGGCTCCCCGAAATACAATGAGCAGGTCACAGAGGAATTCACCCTGGCCTGTTCCGGCAGCACGGCCTGTTTTACCCTGGATATCAACAGCGCGGCTTTGCTGAGTTCTGATATGTCTTCGTATGAAGAAGCAGGTATTTTGAGAGGTTTTCGTGTAAACTGCCGGTGGGATGACAACAGCACGGCGGAATACGGCTTTGTCATCCGCACTGATGCTTCATCCACAGAAATCCGTAACCAGGCAGACTGACACCGGATGCTTCCATAAGGTCTCCTGTAACCATATCCCCATACATTCCGTCCCTTTCATCAATCCACGCAGTACGGCGTTCGCCGCTGAAATTAAAGAGACCGATGAGTTTTTCGCCTCTGCCGTTCTGCCTTACCATACCCAGGACAGAGTTGTCCCAAGTCTCCAGGGTGCGGAAAGGACACCCGGCATCCAATAGGGGTTCCCCGGCCCGTATGGCCTCCAATTGTTCCAGATTATGGAAAATACGGTTCTGGACTGTTTCTGGTTCATCTATCCGTTCCACCAGATCCCATTGAAATTCTCCCCTGTGTATATACCGGGAGTCCGGTGCCTTTTCGGGATTGTCCTTATAGGTGTAGTCATTGACCTGTCCCACCTCGTCCCCGCTGTAAAGCACAGGGATGCCCGACTGAAACAGCATGAACGCGTGGAGCATGGTATCCAGCCTGACAGCCTCCTCCATGGCCTGCCTGTCATGGCAGAATCCTGCTTTTTCCACACCGCACATGGAGGCGGTGGTTCCGCAGAACCGGGCGTCGCCTGTGGCCGGGTCGTCATTGTACAGGACGCCCCGGCTGAAACTCTCCGGTATCCTTCCTGTAAAGAAATCATTCAGAAATTTCTTATGGGGGACCTGCCTCATCCCCCACCTTTCCAAAAGAGGATAATCCAGTCCCCAGCCTATATCATCATGACACCGCAGATAATTGAGGAAGGTACAGGCGGAGGGCAGGGAACTGACCGTCTCCATCTGGCTTTTTAAGAGCCTTACATCCTTTGTGGCTGCCGTGTTCCAGATGGCCGCCATGGTGGTCACATTGTAGAGCATATGACATTCCGGCTTTTCCACGGTTCCGAAATAAGGAGCCACCTTCTCCGGCTCCATGACCACCTCACCCAGCAGCAGGATACCGGGACACACGATTTCGCCAATCATGCGCATCATCCTGACAATGGTGTGGACCCTGGGAAGATTGCGGCAGTCCGTTCCCAATTCCTTCCATATATAGGGAACCGCGTCAATCCTCAGCACATCCACCCCGCGGTTTGCCAGGTAAAGAAAATTGAACATCATCTCATTAAAGACAACAGGATTTCTGTAATTCAGGTCCCACTGATAAGGATAAAAGGTGGTCATCACATATTGCCCTGTTTCAGGCAGACAGGTGAAGTTTCCCGGCGCCGTGGCGGGAAATACCTGGGGCACCGTCTCCTCAAACATAGAGGGAACCGTCCAGCTGTCAAAGAAAAAATATCTGTCCTGATATTCCTTTTCCCCTGCCCTTGCCCTTTTAGCCCACCCATGATCCTCCGATGTATGGTTCATCACAAAATCCAGGCAAAGGCTGATACCTCTGTCGTGGCATTCATGGGCCAGCTGCTCCAGATCCTCCATGGTTCCCAAATCCTCCCTCACCTTTCTGAAGTCAGATACGGCATAACCGCCGTCCGAACGTCCTCTGGGGGTATCTAAGAGAGGCATCAGGTGGAGATAATTCACATGGCACTGAGCAATATAATCCAGCTTGCCTTCCACGCCCTTCAGGCTGCCGGCAAAATGATCCGCGTACATCATCATGCCCAGCATGGAGCTTTTTCTGTACCAGCACGGGTCCTCCTCTCTGGCAGCATCCAGCGCTCTGAGGCGCCCTGCGCGCTCCTTGTAAAACCCTTCCATTCCCTTTAACAGCCCGTCAAACATATCCTGACTGTTGTAGAGCTCCATATACAGCCATTTCAGTTCGTCCATATGCTTATCCAGACGTTTTCTGTAGATGTTATCGCGCTTCATCCCCTTTATATCCTCCTTAAATGTACCTGGAACGCCTGGTATTCCCCTGTCCTGGACGGAATGGGGATTCCGGCCGACATAAGGCCTGCTCCCGGATATTCGGTCCCTGTATCCTCATCCCTGTACATGGCCTCGGGATCCAGTCCCTCCAAAGTGACATACAATGACAGCGGATTGCCGTGGGTCTCCAGAGCAACTGTATTTAACAGCGCCTCCCCCTTATCTTCACTCACAAAGAGCCATGCGGCCGCTTCCCTGTCCTCAAAGGGATTCGTCAGCCGGTAATACGCCCCGTCATGAATCAGATGCCAGTATTTATGGTACGCGTCTATCTGCTCCCTCACGCAATTCTTGTCTTCTTCCGATATAGCGCTTAAATTCAGCTCATATCCAAAGCTCCCCGCCATGGCAACCACTCCCCTGGTTTTCATGGGTGTTATTCTGCCTGTCTGGTGGTTTGGCACTGCTGATACATGGGAACCCACTGCGCTGATTGGGTAGCCAAAGGAAGTACCGTACTGAATCCGGATGCGGTCCACCGCATCGGTGTTGTCACTGCACCAGATTTGGGGCGTGTAATACAGCATGCCTGCGTCAAAACGCCCGCCGCCGCCGCTGCACCCCTCAATCAGAAGGTCCGGATAGCGCTTTGTCAGACGCTCCAGGAAGTCATAGAGTCCCAGCATATACCGGTACAAAATACTGCCCGGACTGTTTCCACCCGCCATTTTACCTGCCGCCGAATATACGTCCGCTATGCTGCGGTTCATATCCCATTTCAGGTACTCTATATGAGCGCTGTCAAGGACCCGGCAGATACTGTCAAAAATATAATCCGCCACCTCTTTCCTTGAAAAATCCAGCACCAGCTGGCTTCTGCCCCGGACCGGCTTTCTTCCGGGCACAGCAAAGGCCCAGTCCGGATGTTCCCTGTAAAGACTGCTGTCCTCAGACACCATCTCCGGCTCCATCCAGATTCCGAATTTCATTCCCAGGCCGTTAATCCGGCTAACCAGGCTGCCCAGGGAACCGCCCAGCTTTTGTACGTTTACCTGCCAGTCTCCCAGACCGGAACAATCCGAATCCCGCTTGCCGAACCATCCGTCGTCCAGCACCATCATTTCCACGCCCAGTTCCTTTGCCTGTCTTGCGATATCCAGTATCTTTTCCCCGGTAAAATCAAAGTAGGTGGCCTCCCAGTTATTAATCAGCACCGGCCGGGGAATGGTCTTGTACTTTCCCCTGCAAAGGCTGCGGCGCATGGCCTTATGGATGCTGCGCGACAATGTCCCCAGCCCATGGCCGCTGTACCCCATGATAACCTCAGGCCCAAAGAAAATCTCTCCAGGTTTAAGCTCATAGGAAAACATCTCATCCTGAAGCCCCATAGACATCCTGGTCTGACCGTACTGGTCCGTCTCCGCCTCTGCCTTAAAGGCCCCGCTGTACACAAAGGACATGCTGTAACAGGGGCCCTGGTTTTCGGTTGTCTCCCGTCCTGCCAGTATCAGAAATGGATTATACTGGTGGCTGGAAGTCCCTCTGCGGCTTCCTATGACTTGGGCGCCGTGGCACAGGGCGGTTCTCTGGAAATTGCGCTCCATTGCGTGGCGTCCGTAAAACTGAATCAGATCGTATTCCCCGTGAAGGAAGTCCAGACATGCACTGTATACCCGTTTCAGGGCTGCCGGACCATTCCCTTCATTTTCCACACAGACTGCCCTGGTAATAATGTCGTATCCGGGGAATACACCATAAAGCAGCGTAACCGCCAGCCCGCTGACCTGGTCTGTCAGGCGTATCTTAAGGGTCTCTGCATCCTCCTGTCCCTCCCCATACATGGCAGGAAGGCCTGGAAGGCTGTATTTCCCTTTGCTTATTTCATATCCTCCATAGTGCAGATTCAGCCCATAGGATTTGTCAGCCTGTTCCACAGCAAGGGCAGGGCTTCTGAAGTCCCCTGAGCCCTGATATGGATATTCCTGGGGAAGGGCGTCCAGGGAATAGGTTCTGTCATCACCGGCCTCATATGGATTGGGTGAGAACCCCCGGTCCCCAAAGGCAAGCAGATATTCCATGGAGCCCTCTGTCCTGTCCCCGTAGTACAGGTGAAGCAGATTCCCATAGGAATCTGCCTTCATCTGATATGTGGAGTGGTCCGTGTGAAGGGTGAATATCCTTCCATTTTCCTGATACTGTATTGCCATGTGTCATCCTCCGTCTCTGTTATCCGTCTCTGTTATCCATCTCTGTTATCCGTCGCTGTTTTCCATTTTTATTTCCATCCCTATTTTCCGCCTGTCATTGCAATTCCTTCTATAAACTGCTTCTGGAATACCAGATACAGAATCACCATGGGAACCATGGCCAGGACAGAGCCTGCCATCAGCACCGGATAATTGGTAGTAAACTGCCCTCTCAGGGTAGAAAGGCCGGCAGACAAGGTCATCATGTTCAGGTCCGTGTTGGCAATCAGAGGCCACATCAGATCTGCATAAGCGAACACTGCGGTGAAGATGGTAAGGGCAGCCATGCTGGCCTTGGTCAGTGGCATCATGACCTTGGTAAAGGTCTGCCACTTGGTGCAGCCGTCCAGGTATGCAGCCTCCCCCAGCTCATCCGGAATGCCCATGTAAGCCTGCCTGAGGAAAAAGGTGCCGAACGCGCTGACTAACCCCGGAAATACCAGCGCAAACATGCTGTTTGTCAGTCCCATTCTGGCTAACATCTGGTACTGGGGAATAATGAATATCTGGGACGGCAGCATCATCTGTACAATCACCAGGGAGAACAGAAGGTTCTTTCCCCTGAATTTAAGCTTTGCAAACGCGAACCCGGCTGCCGAGGAAAACGCCACAGCACAGAGCACCCGAAACAGAATCAGCAGCGCCGTATTCACATACAATTTCATAAAGGGCAGGGAGGCGATGGCTCGCAGGTAGTTCTCCTTCATCCACTGCTTCGGCAGGATGGTCGGCGGAATCTGTACGCTCTCCCCTGCCGACTTAAAGCTGGTGAACACCATCCATATAAACGGGAATATCATAAGCAGGGCTCCCGCTCCCAGGGCCGCATACACAAGGGCGGTATTAATACTGCGGTTTGTCTCCAATGATTTCATATTTTCCCTCCATCCTAAACTTCATAGTTGACCCACTTCTTCTGTCCCCAGAACTGCAGAGCTGTCACGGCTCCTATGAGCAGTACGGTCCACACAACAATGGCGGAAGCATACCCACGGTTTCCTGCCACAAAGGACTCACGGTAAAAGAGATACATCAGTGACTGGGCGTTTGTAAGGGCCGGATTGGTCTGGTCCACCATCATGTAAATCAGGTCGTACACCTTAAGGGATGCCATGAGCCGCATGATTAACACCACAAAGAGGGTGGGCGACACCATGGGAAGCGTAATCTTAAAAAACTGCTGTATTTTGGAAGCCCCGTCCAGGCTGGCGGCCTCATAGTAGCTCTTTGATATGTTCTGTATTCCTGACAGCAGCAGAACCGCGTCATATCCCACGGCGCTCCAGACTGCCACCACCGCACAGGCCGGAAGCACCAGCTTGGGGTTGGTCAGCCAGTTTATCCTGCTTCCGATGATCTGGTTGATAATGCCGTACTCTGCGTTGAAAATCCATTTCCACACCATGGCTATGGCTGCCGGCGCAACCACCATGGGCAGGAAATAAATGGCTCTGAAAGCAGCCTTTGCCCGAATCTTCGCATTGAGCAGCACAGCGGTCAGCAGGGAAAGGAAAATTCCCAGGGGCACGGTCAGAATACAGAAGTAAATGGAATTCCAGGTGGCCTTCCAAAACTCCTTGTTCCCAAACATCTGCACATAATTTTCCACTCCGCTGACCTCATAGTACCCAAAGGGATGGGTGGTGGAAAAGCTCAGTATCAGGGTCTGCAGGAACGGATACACGTTCAGCACAATCAGACCTATTATCGTAGGGGCAATGAGCAGATAGCCCCATTTTGCATCTTCTGTCAAATATTGTTTCTTACCCATCATTTTCCTCCAGTCCTGCCATCATTACGGCGCCTTTGCTTCGTCCACCAGTTTCTGCATATCTTCCAGTCCCTGGTCCAGACTCAGCTCGCCGCTGTATATCTTTAACAGCAGGTCGTTAATCTGGGTTTTCCAGTTGGGTCTGGATGCATTGTTGACGCTCTGTACACCATAAGGAAACATATCCACGCATTTTTGGACATCCAATTTGTAGTCATATTGGTCAAAGGCGCTTATCCACGTATCCTCCAGCCCCTTGTAGGCCGGTATGGCGGCGCCTGACAGCCCCTGGACCCTCTGTCCTTCCTCGGAACCTGCAAACTTCAGGAAATCCCTTGCGTATTCCAGCTTCTTTCCCTTGGCTCCGGTGGAATAACACAGGCCGTTGGATATGGTGGCTCTGCCGTCTCCCCGGACCGGGTCCGGGCACTTGGGAAGCACGGCCACATCCCATTTTCCGATCATCTCCTTGTTATTCTCCATGAAGGAGATAAGGTTCCAGTTTCCCTCCAGGTACATGGCCCCCTGCTCTGACATGAATGCGTTGCCCGGAGCCGTCTCAGCAAAATAGTTCTGGTCAGGGCACCACGGCTCCTTTTGAAGGCCGATATAAAATTCCATGGCCTTCCTTGTGCCGGAATCCAGAAACCCTGCCCTGGTCTTATCCTCGTTCAGTATGTATCCCCCTGCCTGGTATACGAAATTCCAGTATCCCAGCTGCTCATCCGCATATGCCATATATCCGTATTTTCCGGTTCTTTCATAAATCTGAGCCGAAGCCGATGTAAGGTCATCCCACGTCCAGGACTCATCAGGGTAAGCCACCCCTGCCGCATCAAACATCTCTTTGTTATATACCAGGCAGACCGTATCCTTATCCTTGGGAACCCCATACATCCGTCCGTCGGAGCCCCTGGCATTTGCCAGCGAAATATCTGAAAAATGGCTGGTATAATAATCCGGCTCCACATCGTCATATAAATCCGTCACATCCTCCAGTTTTCCATAATCCGCATATTTAAGAATCTGATTGGTGTGCATCCAGAAGATGTCCGGCAGCTGTCCTGATTCTGCCGCCGCATCCAGCTTGGTCCAGTACTCATCCCAGCTGGTAACCTGAACCTGGATTTCCACCTCCGGGTTCTTATCCATATAAGCCCTGGCTACTGCTTCCATACCGCCTCTCTGGGCATTGTCCCAAATCTGGAAGTTCAGATGCACCAATCCATCCGAGGCCCTGGTTCCGGAGCCGCATCCTCCAAGCAAAGCTGCCCCCAGCACGGCTGCGGCCGCTGTGAGAATTCCCTTTCTGAACGTTTTAAGCATAATATACCCCCTGTCATCCCTGTTCCCTCTATTCTAAAACCATCCAATTTGTCGCCTTCATTCCATCCGGATTTCTTTGATAACTACATGATATCATGGGTTTTAAAGCAGGTAAATATTCTGCTTACACAAAAAATATACCCAAATGCTATTTTTATACCTATAACTTGATATAGGCTGGCATTTGGGTATATAATGATTAAAAAGGGGGTTTTCAGGCAATGAGCAATGTACTGTTTTCCATATTTCCCAACGAGCGTTTCGTGGATTTGGGGTTATATCAATACGGCTGGGAACAATGTGAACCGCTGCACTCTTATGGTCCCTACGCCAGGAACCACTATCTGTTCCACTACTGCATATCCGGCACAGGCACCCTCATATCCACGGATTCCAAAGGAGAATCCCACACCTACCAGATTAAAAGCGGGGAAGGGTTCCTGATTTATCCAAAGCAGATCAACACCTACTTTGCGGACAAGAACCATCCATGGGAGTACACCTGGGTGGAATTTGACGGCCTACGTGTTAAGGAAGCCCTGGAGCTGGCAGGACTGACCATGGATGCCCCTGTATATCATTCCAATGCCAGGGACCTAAGCCTGGAACTGAAAAATGAAATGCTCTATATTGCCAGGCACTCCGACCAGTCGCCCTTTCACCTGATTGGCCATCTTTATCTGTTCCTGGATTATCTGACCCGCTCCTCTTCCTCCCGCAGGCTGTTAAAGACAGGCCGTCTCCAGGACTTTTATATCCGTGAGGCCACATCCTTCATTGAACAGAACTTCCAGAACGACATATCGGTGGAGGACATTGCCGCTTTCTGCAATCTGAACCGCAGCTACTTCGGCAAAATCTTCCGCGACGCAGTGGGTAAGAGTCCTCAGGAATTTCTTATCAGCTACCGCATGACCAAGGCCGCCGAACTGCTAAAGCTTACGGAGCTGAGCATAAACGACATCAGCAATGCTGTGGGTTATCCCAACCAGCTCCATTTTTCCCGAGCCTTCAAAAAAACATACGGCATCCCGCCCCGCCAATGGCGCCAGGAAAACAAGATGGCTCCGGCCACCTAGGGCCAGGACTATTTACTGCCGTATCATATACAGACATATGGTATACAGCCTAATACTTACAGATACTTCTCCTCATACTCCTCCACAGGTATGGGCCTGCTGAACAGGTATCCCTGGGCTGTCTCCACCCCGCAGGTACGAAGCACAGACATCTGCTCCTCTGTCTCGATTCCCTCTGCCACCACCCGGATTCCCATTTTTTTGCAGATTCCCGCTATGGACTCAATGATGGCCTGGGCCTTGGGGTTATTGACCATGTCGTCCACCATGGTCTTATCTAATTTGAGCACATCGAATTCCACTGAGGATAACAGGGACAGATTCACATACTCCGTTCCAAAATCATCCAGGGCAACTGTAAATCCTGCCTGGCGCAGTTTCCCTATGAGCTCCTTCAAGTCGATTTCCGGCGCGTTCCGTATGCTCTCTGTTATCTCGATTTCCAGCAGTCCCGGAGAGATTCCATATTTATCACACAGCTTCACCAGCTGTTCCACAAAGGAGGGCTGGGCCAGTGAAAACCTGGAAAAGTTCACTGAAACAGGAAATGCCTGCTTCTCCCGGTCAGCCCACTCCTTTACCTTGGAACAGATAAATTCAAAGACAAAGAAGTCCACCTGGCTGATGGTCTGGGCTTCCTCCAGAAGGGGCAGGAAATTGCCCGGCAGCACCATGGACCCTTCCTTGGACTGATATCGTATCAGCGCCTCTGCCCCCACCGCGGACCGGTCCGCAGAGGAAACCTTTGGCTGCACATAGACCACAAAATGATTCTTTCCCAGCTCCTCTGCCAGTACCTCCGGATTGGACAGATTGATTACCTCATCGCTCTGGTGCCTGTAGCGCCGGGACACAGGACTCCGGCGGTAAAATTCTTTCTTATCCTCATACATCCTTGCATCTGCATCCGCAATGATTTGGGACAAATCATCGCTTCCCTCTGCCCAGCGGCTGCCCACTGCTGCCCTGCATATGGTATCCCGCTCAAAATTCTTCCTGAGCAGCTCCACCTTTTCCTCAAATACTTCCTTGCTCCATTCCCGGCAGATGATGACAAATTCATCCCCTCCGATTCGGTAGAAATCAGCTCCCTCAAACGTCTCCCGCATCCTCCTGGCACATTCCACCAGGACCTTATCTCCAAATGCATGGCCTCTCAAATCATTGATATCCTTCAGGCCGTTGACATCCAGATATACGATGCCCACCGGGGATTGCGTCTCTCTCAGGTTATCCGTATCGGCAATATACCGGTTGCGGTTGTAGAAGGAGGTCAGGGTGTCATGATAGCTGAGCCTGTTTAATTCCTTTTCATTCTCATCCCTGCGGTAGGACAGCATAAGGAAATAACCCAGCGTGCGCAGAAGGGGGCCGATATTGACCAGCTGCTCCAAAGGAGGATTATCCACTCCAATGGCACCGCAGAAATGACCGTCCCGTTCCAGAGGCGCCGCCACCAGACTGGTGATCCCCTGGGCCGTTAAAATCTCATACTCATTCCTGTAGTCCTCCTTCAGATCCTGCACATCCTCTAACACCATACATTCCTGCCGGTCAAAGATTTTAAGCCAGCGGTCGATGAATTCCAGAGGCAGACCCTGCAGTGTATCCATCTGGGATTCCACGCCCCCGGCGCACCACTCGTATTCATTGTACAGCTTGCCGTCCCTCAGCATGAATACATAAGACCGGTCCGCGTTCATAAACCGCCCCAGTTTATCAAGGATAACGGGAAGTATCTCCCCGATGCCCCTGTCTTCATAAAGGCTGCGCACACAGTCCACCAGCATATCCTCTGCGCGAAGGGCAAACTTAAGACTTTGTTTCTCCTTTTCCGCTTCCGTCACGTCAAAGGCAATCTCCAGGCGGGCCGGTCTGTCATTCCATTCGATCAGGCGGTCCTTTAACAGATAATGGCGGCCTGTTATGGGGTTGGTATTCTCCCATGTGACAATATTATCGTAATCCGTAAAATGCTCACCGCAGAACGGACATGGCTCACTGCGCCCGTGTAATACCTCATAACAGCGCTTTCCTTCAATGGAATCCAGATGAAAATTCCTCATTCCGGCCTCGTTCAGAAAAAGCAGCTCATGGGTCTCCACGTCAGAGACATACATCATCTCGGATATATCGTTAAGGGGCGCGCGAAGCGTATCCCACATACGGTCCAGACGCTGCTTCTGCTGCCGGTTGGCATTTTCCTTTTCCCGTATGACGGCCTGCATCTTATCCTGCCTGCGCTCCTGCCATACCAGGATTCCCCACACACCCATGGCCCCGAGTATCAGGATCCCGAACCCCCTGCTGGTGCGGTTCACCTGCTGCTCAGTATACTGCTCTGCCGCTGTCACGGTTGTATCCGCCAGCTGGAAATAACTCTCACTGAGTTCAAACAGCGTTTGCGAGTCTTTCCCCTGCCTAACCAGCATGATCTCTTCCTTAAGCTCCTGCCACTGGTCTTCCATGGATGCCAGCAGATCCTGGTAGGCCTGGTCATTCAAACGGATGAGGCGGTTGGCCCCCACACCGGTGGCCAGTTCCTCCATAATCCCGTCCAAACGCGCAATAAGGGCGTCATCCGCCCGCCCTTTCAATTCTTCCTTTACAAGGCGCTGGGTGGCGCCTCTGACAACACCTGTATAGTTGATGACCCTGGCATTTCCCTGGAGATTGTGTATGGACACCAGGGACAGGCCTCCCAGTCCCACCAGGGACAGGAAAAGAACAATGGGAATCAGTCTTTTCTTCATATGTACCATCCTTCATAACCGGATGCACTCCGGAACTTTCATATTTTAAGTATAACACCAAATTTCATTAAATCCAGTGAGATTTTACTTTTTATTCTAATTGTTACCACAGGGGTGACTTCCATCTGAAAATGTTATATAATATTGGGTATCAAAGCAATGCGGAGAACAGATATGGATTTAATTAACCAGTTCATAGAGAATTACAAGAAAAAGATGAACTTTTACGAAACAGCCGGCCGGATGGCTGCCCGGCAGTTAGAGAGCGCCCTTCAGGCAGCCGGTATCCGGGCCATCGTGACCTCCCGCGCCAAAGCCCCGGGGCGTCTGAAAAGCAAGGTCCTCATACGCAATTCCAGGCGGGCGGTCCCCTATAAAAACATGCGTGAAATATATGAGGATATCGCAGATCTGTGCGGTGTCAGGGTGTCACTGTACTTCCCCGGTGACCGCGATAAGGCGGACAGCCTTATCAACGACCTTTTCACCCTTCTGGAGACCAAGCAGTTTCCGGAACAGTCCAAGGCGCCTTCCTATAACAAACGTTTTTCCGGTTACTGGGCCAACCACTACCGGGCCCATATGAGGGAGGAATCCCTGGACCGTTCCCAGAAAAAGTATACCACGGCCCGTATTGAGATACAGGTGGCTTCGGTCCTTATGCACGCCTGGTCCGAGGTGGAGCACGATCTGGTCTACAAGCCTCTGCAGGGAACCCTGTCCGATGAGGAGCTGGCGATTCTGGACGAGCTGAACGGCCTGGTCCTTGCCGGAGAAATTGCCCTGGAGCGCCTGCAGAACGCGGGCAATGAGCGCATACGGAACAAAAATGCAGAGTTCGGTTCCCAGTACGAGCTGGCATCCTACCTGTATAATTATCTCAGCAACAATTTCCGTCCCGAGGACATAGAGCTGCGCATGGGCAATATTGAGCTGCTGTTCAAACTCAGCAGCCGCCTGAAAATAAACAGCGTAAAAGAGCTGGAGCCAGTGCTCAAATCCGTGAAATTCGAGAAGGACCGGCGCAACATTTCCCAGCAGATCATTGACCAGATGATTACGGGAAGTGAAAAGCGTTACCATATATACCAGGAGCTGCGGGCCGGCCAGGACGGCATAAGCGAAGACGAGCGCCATGCAGTGGAATATTTTTTCAGCCAGTGGGTTCCCCTGGAACAGCTGCTTAACCGCGTCTCCTCCAAAAACTCCCCCAAGGTGCGGGGAGCCTTCAATATCAACACCCTGAAGCGGCTGAATCTGCTGGACAAGGAGTGCATCAACCAGATTGTGTCCCTGCGCAAGATCCGCAATGTGCTGATTCACGATATAGAAATTCCGGAAGCAGATTATATCAACCGTCAGGGAGACGAAGCCCAGTCCCTGTTCCACAAGCTGTCGGAACAGTTTGCCGCCCCGGCTTAAGATCAAAGGATACTTAAACCGGCTGCTTTTGGCGTTTTTCGTGGATGATAATGGAGCACAGGCATCCGGGGCGGGCCATGGCGGCGGGCACAGGCCGTCATCATCCCCTCCCCCAGAACCTGCGGATTTCATCCCGGCTCAGCCCCAGCGCAAACTCCTTTTTCAGCACCAGGAACTGTTCCAGTTCCAGCAGACCCAGGTACAGTAAGGCCCGGCTCTCAAATTCCTGTCTGCGGACAGGAAGAGGCTGGGCCTTCATTTGTAATTTCACATGTTCAAGCTCATCAAGCAACCCCAGGGCATTGTTCCTTTCGTGGAAGGAACCGCTTACAGATTGAAGCAGGTCCGCCACCACCAGCGCCTGGTCCGGTGTGGACTCCATTCTTGAAAAGCAGTCCCGCATCCTGCAAAGGATGGCAAACTGGTTCTTCCTCAGCCCCATATAGGCAAGATAATAGCGCGTGTCCGCCAAAAGACTGTTCTCCATCCCCTCGTAGGCTCTGCGTTCTCCCTGCTCCACTGCCTGCCCCAATGCCTGTTCCAGGGCCTGAAACCCGCGGCCGTCCGGCTGCTCCCCATTCTCTCCCGGTGTCCCCAGCTCTGATGCCATCCGGCTCAGCAGGCTGATGAACATTTCCTCAATTTCCCTCTGTGCAGAGCGTATGGCTGTCCCCGAGCCGGGAATATACAGGTTGAGCACAACGCCCACCCCCGTGCCCACAAACAGCAGAAGGGCTTCATTGGCAATATCCGCCATTCCCATGGATCCCTCAGCCAGAATATGGGTCATCAGGACCGTGTTCACGGATATCCCCTCCTGTATGCCCCATTTCATGCACAGCGGGGTAAACATCAGAAGAAAAATCCCCATTGCCAAAGGCCGGTACCCTGCCAATGCAAAGGATACCGGCCCCAGGACCATTGCCGCCAGGAAAGCCAGAAACCGCCTGCCTGTAACCCGTATGGTTTCCCGCTTCGTATCCTGGATACTGAGCAGGGTAATCACACCGGCTGAGGAGCTGTATCTGAGGCCCAGCGCCTGGGCAGCCGCCATGGCAAGCATGCTTCCCACGGCTATTTTTAAGATTTTAAGTATACGGCCGTACCTGTGCATATACCCCTCCCGGTCACTTTATGACCCCCATTGTCTGTTATTATCTGTCATTGTCTCCCGATTGACCGGCATCCATACAAGCCAGGGACGGACGAGGCCGTCTGCCAGACCGGCTTATACCCCGCCGGAATGCTCTGCCAGCTTATGCTCTGCCGGAATGCTCCGCCAGATAAGCATCCAGTATGGCCGCTGCCAGTCCAACCAGCTCCTTGCAGGGGCGCGACTGGTAGTAGGCTTCGGTCCTGTCAGACGGTATGAAGCTGTCCTTTCCCGTTCCCTCCAGGCCCAGAAGTTCCCGGCACAGCAGCGTTCCCGTCCTCTCCTTAAATGCCCCGGCCAGCTCCTGGATTCTTCTGTAGTGCTCCGTCTTGGCATCCTTGTCATCAGGACTGTCATAGCCATACAGCAGGCCCGCTGCCATAAATATACCGCTGAGCGCCCCGCAGACCTCCCGCATCCGTCCCATACCGCCTCCAAAGGAAGAACTCAACCGCAGAGCCTCCTTTTCCTCCATACCGTGCAGGTCGCAGAATGCTGTAAACACAGACTGGGCGCAGTTATATCCGTCCAGAAACAACTCCATGGCTTTCCCTGCATGGAAGCTGGATTCCACATCTATTCTCATGAAATACCCTCCTTTTGCGGCTGTCATGTCCTGACAGCCCTGTTCCTGCCGGACAGAAGAGAACCGGCTGTCCGCCGGTTCTCTGCCTCCGGAATTCTCCGGAAAAATCACTTGAAATTATACTCAGTTACAATCTTCTCACGCCCGGTGGTCACATCTGTAAAATACTCATACAGGCAGATTCCCAGGTATGAACCCGATATATTCCACACATTCCTGTACCCCCGGTTCACAAGGGCCATACATGCATTATAGCTTCTCTGGCTGGAGCGGCAGTGGAGATACACAGGGCGATCCCTGGGTATCTCATCCAGACGGTCCCGAAGCTCCGACAATGGGATATTGACGGATGTCTTTAAATGGCCCAGGCCGTACTCATTCTTTTCGCGCACATCTATAATGCACGCGCCTGTCTCCACCAGCTCCCGCACCTTCGTCACAGGCACCTGCCGCACTCTTCCATAGAGCAGGTTCAGGGCCGCCAGGGCTGCCTGGTTTACCACATCCTTGGCAGTGCCGAATACCGGGGAATAACACAGCTCCAGCTCCTTCAAATCCTCCAGGGTGCCTCCCATGGAAATCATGGCCGCAATGACATCTATCCTCTTATCCGCATTTCCCCGTCCAATGGCCTGGGCTCCCAGAATCTTTCCTGTGGGATATTCATAAACCAGCTTAAAGTGCAGGGGAGCGCTTCCCGGCATAAGCCCCACCTTGTCCGTGGGTATGATGTACACAGAATCATGGGGAATACCGGCTTCTGCGGCTGCTTTTTCGTTCAGTCCGGTGGCCGCTGCGTTCAGGTCAAAGATACGGACCGCACAGGAACCAATGACCCCCTTGTTATTATGGGGTATGCCGTACATATGGTCTGCCGCTGCCCTGGCCTGTCTCTGGGCCGGTCCCGCCAGAGCCAGTCTGGACGGCTTACGGGTCAGCCGGTTAAACACCTGGATGGCGTCTCCCACCGCATAGATGTCAGGGTCACTGGTCCTGTAATTATGGTCCACCTTAATGGCCCCAGTCTCTCCCAGCTCCAGCCCCATATCCTTAGCAAGTCCAGTCTCAGGCGCAACACCGATGGCCAGCACAGTCATCCCTGCCCTGACCGCCTTACCCGAAATCAGGGTAATGCTGTTTTCCCCGATGGCGCTGACACCGTCATTTACGATTACATCCACTCCATGGTCCAGCAGCTCCTTCTGGAGCATCTGGACCATATCATAATCAAAAGGCGCCATGATCTGGTCCTGGGCCTCAATGACAGATACATGCCTTCCGTCCATGTTCAGATTCTCGGCCACTTCAATGCCGATGAATCCGCCTCCCACCACAGCCACATCCCGGATCTGGCAGTCGGTGACAAATTTCTTCAGATTCACAATATCCGTCACATTCCTTACAGTGAATACATTGGGCCTGTCCACGCCCTCTATGCTCTTTGGACGGATGGGACTCGCCCCCGGAGAGAGGACCAAAATATCATACCGCTCCTCATAGACATCCCCGGTACACCCGTTTTTTACCCGGATGGTTTTCTTCTCCCTGTCCACTGACAGCACCTCGCTGTCCGTTCTCGCCTCTATGTCATACTGCTTCTTAAACTTCTCCGGGCTCATCATGACCAGGGCATCGCTGTTCTTTACAGTGCCGCTGAGGTAGTAGGGGAGAGCACAGTTGGAAAAAGACACATGATGACCTCTCTCAAACATGATAATTTCAGACCGGGCATCCAGTCTCCTGGCCCTGGCCGCCACAGACGCGCCGCCTGCCACACCGCCTACAATCAATATTCTCATTTGCTCTGTTCCCTTTCTTCTGATATAATTCTCTCAAAACATGCATCCGCAATGTCCGCAGCCATACAAATCATGTCGAGACAGCGGGTATCCTCTTTTTTATAGGTCTTAACCAGCTCACAGCAGGCATCCGAACCAAAACGCTCCACAAATTCCTCCGCAAATGCGGCCACAGCCGGTTTAAGCTCCGGGGTGGCATGAGCCCTCTCATGAATGAGCCGGTAGCTGATGGCGGAACATCCTCCGCACAGCGCGCCGCATGCCTTCCCGCATCCCATTCCCCCTCCGAATCCGCCCACCAGCTTTACCGAATCATCCGGTATACCCAGGCAGTATTCATCATTCAGCGCCCGCAGCATGGCTTCCGCACAGTTATTATCCTTTTCGATGAAGTACTCATAAATCCTGTCCCTTGTCATCTTATCTCTCCTGTCCTCTCAGAGTATGATTTGTCCATATTATAAATATTAGCACGTTCCAAGCCGTCAATGCAAGTTCTTTGACATTTTCCACCGAAAAGCCCTATCTCCCTCCCTCAGCCACAACCTCCAAAAAATCAAAATCAGCATAATGGGCATGTTTTACGCGGTCCGCACATGTAATGCCTGCCATGGTCCCTGTAAACTCCCCGTACCTGCAGTACTCGTCGGAAAACCGCGTGGTATCAAAGATACGTCCGATTTTCTCATATTCCTGCCCGTCATAGCTCCATTCAAACCAGGACTGTCTGCCCTGCACATACAGCCTCAGATAAACAGGCCGGTCCTCCACCGGTATTCTGGTGTTGAGGAATTCTGTCTTTACTCCATTTTCCAGATGGATGACTGACAGAGCGCTCTGCCCCAGGGTCTCGCTGTAATATTTTCTGAGATTAATGTAATTCATATTGTCATAATAAAGAATCAGCCCTGCACTGTGCTGGTGGACCTTTGGCACGAACTCCATTTTGGTGGTGATTCTTGTGTACACACTGGTCAGCTTTCTGGCCAGGATGCTCACCTTGTTTAAGGACGTCCTGGACTCCTGTCCCCTGAGCCGTACATAGCCCGGTCTGGCATTCACATCCGCAAACCTTTGGGGCATGATGCGGGGCGCATAATAAAAGTTTCCCAGCTCCCCGCTGTCAAATCCGTCAAAGTCCGGTATCCCCTCCACCGGTGCCTCCGGAAGGGATGTCTCCGGTACCTCTAACTTTGCCAGATTGCTTTTGTCCGCCATGCGCAGCCACCCATCCTCTGTCCACTCCATCTTTTGGATGGCGGTCTCCCTGCCCAGTGTACACCGAAGCTCCGGCACAAAGGGTCTTGCACAGAGATGGACCAGATACACTTCCCCTGTGGGAAGGTTCACATAGCTTCCGTGGCCGGATTTTTGAAGCACGGAATCCGAGTTGAAATACCTGGGCTTTAAATGGTCCGGGTCCTGCCGCTCATAGGACTCTCCCGGTACGCTGGTGACTATGGGATTCATGGGGTCCCCCTCATAGGGCCCCCACACATTCCTGGAACGCCCCATAGTGACACAGTGGTTATAACCCGTGCCGCCCTCCGCGCACATGATGTAATAAAACTCTCCTCTCCTGGTCAGATGGGGGGCTTCAATGCATCCCCTGTCCGTACCGCCCCGCCACATGCGCCTCGGATATCCCACGATTTCTTTTTTATCCGAATCATATTCCACCATGCAGATGGAGCCGGGTTTTTCATACCCTTCCCTTGTCTCCCATTCCAGGGAAACAATATATTTTCTGCCGTTTTCATCATGAAAAATGGATGCGTCAAATCCAGAGGAATGCAGGTAGACCGGCTCACTCCAGGGTCCTCTGATGTCCTTTGCGGACACCAGAAAATTATCCACGTCAAAATACCTTGCATTCATGGAGTTCATGACCCCGTACACCACATAAAAGGTATCCTCCGCCTCACAGTATGTAAGACATGGCGCCCATACCCCCTTTGCGCTTGGAAGCTTCTTTAGGTCCACTTTTTCGTCATCCGTAAGGACATGGGTATAAAGCTCCCAGTTCTTCAGGTCCCGCGAATGATAGATGGGGATTCCGGGAAACCACTCAAAGGTGGATACGGCCAGATAGTAATCGTCTCCTTTCCTGCATATACAGGGGTCCGGGTTAAATCCCGGAAGAATAGGGTTATGTATCATCTCATCTCCTCCTTATCCGCCGGGAACCATCCAAAGGCAGCGCACCGGCCAAAATCCCAGCTGTCCCAGCCAACCCATCCGGCTTCATTGACCGTATCCGTCAGAAGCTTGTAGCTCCAGTAAAAATATCCGCTTCCCTTGTCCCAGGCCTCTGTCTGGGCCCTGGCCAGAGCCCTGTAGATACGGGCTTTCTCCATTTCATCCATCAGCTCCTGTCCGGATCCCTCCTCACCGTTTAACACGCTCCTGCCTCCCATTGTGTCACAGCCGCAGGCCAGGGAGTTGAAAAGACACCATTCTCCGCATATAACATCAAAATACTGCTGCATTTCCTCAATGTCCTTTGCAAAATGCCCGCGGATATAATCCAGGTAATCAGGAAGGGTCTGTCCGCAGCCTTCTGTCTCCGCAAACATAAGATACTGATGGGTGTCCAGCACCACGTTCACAAACCTGTCCTCCCTCATAAAATCCTTCCATGCCTTAAGTTCAAATCCATCGTGGATTACCACGTATTTTTCCTCCGGCATATACCTTCTCAGACAGTCATATGCCCTCAGATAAAATCCCCTCAGAAATTCCATGGAAACAGGCCCCGACCCCTCGGCCATGGAAGGCTCTGCCGGGGGATAACGGCCGGGCACGTCCATCAGCTTCCACATCCGCTCCGTGACAGGCTCGTTCAGGACCTCTATTCCCCACAGCCCCTCTCTTTCGCCGTACCGCTTTGCCAGCCGTTCCAGAACTCCCAGGACAAATTCCACCTCTGCCGGATTCTTTGACCATCTGCACACGCCGCATATACCTCCGTTGTCAAAGCCGTTCTGCCCTTCCGGCGCCGTATGCAGGTCGATCAGTATCTTAAGCCCGTACCGCTCCGCCCAGCAGAAAGCCCTGTCCAGCTCCTCCACACAGCCGATAAAGGGCTCCCTGTCCCCAAATATGAAGTATGGGACAGGAATCCGCACAGCCTCCATGCCCATGGCGCGGATTGCCGCAAAGTCACGTTCCGTGATATACTCGGAGCGGTGTATCCTGATTCTGGCCTCGTACACCTCCCTTGAAAGCCAGCGGGGCAGATAATATTCATCCTGTGCCCCGGTCCCTTCAAACAGCGCCGGGCTCATCCATTTTTCCAGCACCAGCCAGTTTCCCAAATTCACACCCTTTATATGCATGATGTTCTCTCCTTTCTCACCCTCATCCTATTTCCTGTTCCGGCTCTTCAAGTCCGCAATAATGCCTGCAAACTCAGCGTCCAGATGATAGAAGCTCATAATAACCAGCCCTGCCGCGTAAATCCCAATGGGAATCCATACAAAACAGATCCTGATGGATGTGAGGGCTGAAGCTGACTGCGCGGCGGCCTGCCCCACATAACCTCCCAGTTCAAGAATCCATCCTAAAAGAGCAGATCCGATTCCGTTTCCAATCTTATATCCAAAGCTGCAGGCGCTGTTGACCAGCCCTTCTGTGCGGTATCCTGTCTTCCACTCTCCATAGTCAATGGTATCTGATACCATGGCCCACATGGTGGCCCCGCCGCATGCGTTTCCCAGGCCGCGGATAATGCTGGACACGATAATAAGGCCTATGGATCCTCCCGAGAAATTGAGCACCAGCATACCGATGATATCTAACACCAGGCCCAGGGAAAATACATTGCGCTTACCCAGCCGCTTTACCAGCATGGCGATAAAGAACATGCCTGCAATCTGCACCACATTGAAAATGCCGTTAATTAACGCCACCAAATCCTTGCTGCCCAGTATATCCTTTGCGTAAAAGACAGTGGAGCCGCCGTTTACGGAATACATTAAGAAAAACAGCGCCAGCATTCCTGTCATCATGAGCCAGTATTTATTACGGAACAGGGCCTTGATTCCTTCCGCAAAAGGCACATTTTGTACCGGCTCTCTCCCCTCCTCCCGGACAGCAGGCCTCACCCGCTCCTTTGTCCCCAGGAAATTAATCATAAACGCTGCCACGGACAGGAGCCCGAACACCATAAAGGTCTTAGTCCAGGCAGCAGGAGTATTTCCGAAATACTCCACAAGAGGCAGAGTAAATGTGTTGATGGTCAATGTACCTGCCGTTGCCAGAAGGTTCCTGAAAATGCTCAGAACAGACCTCTCATACGGATCCTGGGTCATAAGCGCATTCAGCGCGGAATACGGTACGTTGATAGCTGTATAGATGACCGTTGACACCAGGTTATATGTAATGAACACATACACCAGCTTTGGCGCAGCAGACCAGGAAACCGGCACCGAGAACAGCAGGATGCCGGATATGGCAAAGGGTATGCACATGCGCAGCAGCCACGGCCTTGCCTTTCCGAACCTGGATTTTGTCCTGTCCACAATTACGCCCATAACGATGTCGCTGATGCCGTCAAACAACCTCGAAACCATCATGATGCTTCCCACCGCAAAGGCGCTGACCCCCGCGTAATCCGTATAGTAAAACAGCAGAAACGCCGACATTGCCGTATAAATGATATTGCATCCGAAATCACCGCATCCATATGAAAAACGTTCCGCCAACTTTCCCGGCGTTAATTTACCTTCCCTGTTCATCCCTTGTTTCCTCCCTTTGTTTTTATATAATGTCCTTGTTTCCATGCGCACGAAACTTGTTTCCCCGGGTATTTCCTTCATATATATAGTATCACAGGATCCATGCAGGAAACAGGACGGATACTTCCCATATAATAGGTCGATTTTCTCTTCTTGTGGGCTGGACCGCAGGATGATATAATGATGAAAAGGGGGATTGACATGGCAGAACCAAACGAAAATATACTGTATGAAATCATTCAGGTACCGAAGGCCACTAAGGTGCGTTTCTTCACCTCTGTGGATCCGGGCAGTTATGTACCCAGCCATTGGCACAGGGCAGTGGAAATCATTTATATGCTGGAAGGCGAGCTGGAAGTCACGGTGGAGAGGACCAGCCGCATTCTTTTGACCGGCCAATGCATTCTCATCAACTCCAATGTCATACACTCCACCAAGTGTATCCATCCCAACAAAGCCATTGTATTACAGATTCCCCTGGAATTTATGGAAACCTATATTCCTGAGGTGAACCAGCTCCTTTTCCTTTGGAATCCAGATACCCGGGACCCGATTAAGAGAACAAAGCTTGACAGGATGAAGGACACCCTGACCCAGATGCAGATTGCCAACGATATCCGGCCGGAAGGCTTTTTGCTGCGTTTTAACAGCCTGCTCTTTGAATTATTATTTCAGCTGTACCATAATTTCAGCGTACAGGTACTCAAACCCAATGTAAATCAGAAAAACAAGGATTTAAGCCGTCTGGATCCGGTGCTGTCCTACACGGCCAGGAATTACAGCCGTCCTATCACCACCAGCGAAATCGCCCGGGTGGCATTTCTGCAGCCCGGATATTTCTGCCGTTTTTTCAAAAAATGCATGGGAGTCACCTTCCTGGAATACCAGAATGAACTGCGCCTTTCCTATATTTACCGCGACCTGATTACCACCCGGGACCCTGTCCATGATATTCTGGAACGCCATGGCTTCACCAACTATAAATTATTCCGCAGGATGTTTGAAGAGCATTTCAAAGATACGCCTTCCGGCATCAGAAAGAAAATGAAGCAGGACGGGTGAGAGGCCCGTCCGGGCTGCAAAAAAGGGAGCCTGGTTTCCAGCGTTCCGGTGCATCCAATCATGATACACCGGAACCTGGAGCACCCGGCTCCCAGTTCACACTATTCTCCTAAATTCTGGAATACAGCCTTAAGCGCAGGATACATCTGCCTGAACTTGCTGTACTGTTTTTCATATTTCTCCGTCAGTTCCCCATCAGGTTCAATGGTTTCCGTCACTTTCACGATGCTGTCAGCAGCAGTTTTCACATCCGGGTATTCTTTGCAGCCCACGGCCGCCAGTATGGCGCCTCCCAGGGCAGGGCCTTCCTCATTTTCAACCACATCCACCTTTACGTTCATGATGTTGGCCACCATCTTCTTCCACAGCGGACTCTTTGCTCCGCCGCCGCAGATTTTAGTGCGGTCAATGCGGATGCCCAAGCTTCTGGCCACCTCCAGTGAATCCCTGAGTCCGTATACCACGCCTTCCAGCACGGCCTGGGTCATCTCCTCCCTGCTGGTATCCATAGTCATGCCGATAAAACATGCCCTGGCCCTTGGGTCGTTGTGGGGAGAACGCTCTCCCATGAGATAGGGCAGATAGAACACATGGTTCTCACCCAGCTTAACGATTCCCTCCTGCTCCCTGGAAAACTCCTTGGTCTTAAGGATTTCCTCCATCCACCACTTGTTGCAGGAAGCAGCGCTGAGCATACATCCCATGAGATGGAAATGTCCGTCCGCATGGTCAAAAGAATGAAGGGCATTGTTGCAGTCCACCTTAAAGCTCTCACTGGAAATAAAGATGGTTCCGCTGGTACCCAGGGAAATGTTGCAGCATCCCTCGCCAACGGTTCCTGTTCCAACGGCGGCAGCGGCATTGTCCCCTGCGCCGGCAATGATTTTTACATCCTGTGAAAATCCCAGCTCCTTAGCCAGTTCCTCCTTCAGATTTCCCACTACCTCATAGCTCTCATACAGATCCGGAAGCTGTTTTCTGGTAATGCCGCACAGCTCCATCATTTCCTCGGACCAGCACTTATGGGCCACATCCAGAAGCAGCATGCCGGATGCATCGGAATAATCCGTACAGAAGCTGCCTGACAGCCTGTAAGCCAGATAATCCTTCGGCAGCATAATCCTGCATATGCGCGCAAAGTTCTCCGGTTCATTTCGCTTCATCCATAGAATTTTAGGGGCTGTGAAGCCGGTGAAGGCAATGTTGGCCGTGTAAGCAGACAGCTTTTCCTTGCCAATGGTCTGGTTCAGGTAATCTGTCTCCTTCTCGGACCGTCCGTCATTCCAGAGGATGGCCGGGCGGATGACCTCATCCGCCTGATCCAGTGTCACCAGACCGTGCATCTGGCCTCCGAAGCTGATGCCTGCCACCTGTGATTTGTCACACTCCGAGGTCAGCTCCTTCATGCCGTCCATGGAGGCCGTAAACCAGTCCTCCGGGTTCTGCTCCGACCATGCAGGATGGGGGAAATACAGGGGATACTCCCGTGAAACCACCTTGTGGATTCGTCCGCTTCCATCCATTAACAACAATTTTACTGCTGAGGTTCCCAGGTCCACTCCTATGTAAAGCATATCTTTCCCTCCCTGCATTTTTATGCAAATGGATTCTCTGTCTTATATCTTACGCTCTTTGGCTGGTTGTAGCCGATTTCCTCCACATCCACGCCAATGTACTTGAATACCTCAAACAATGCCTTGCCGTAGTTTCCGAAGGCAACAGCCCCGTGGTGCGGATAGTTCTTCTCGATGAGCACATGGCGGTAGAACCTTCCCATCTCCGGAATGGCGAACACACCGATGGAACCAAAGGAACGTGTGGCAACCGGAAGCACCTCTCCCTGTGCAATGTAGGCTCTCAGCTTGTTGTCTGCCGTGCTCTGGAGGCGGTAGAAGGTAATGCTGCCCGGCTTGATGTCTCCTTCCAGTGTTCCCTGGGTTACTTCGATTGGAAGAGCCCTGGCCATAATCATCTGGTACTTCATCTCACAGAAGGCCAGCTTTCCGGAAGCAGTGTTTCCGCAGTGGAAGCCCATGAATGTATCCTTAAGTGTGTAATCAAATTTGCCCTTGATATCAGCCTCGTACATATCCTTGGGCACGGTGTTGTTGATGTCCAGAAGGGTAACCGTATCCTGGCTGATAACCGTGCCGATGTACTCGCTGAGCGCTCCGTAGATATCAACCTCACAGGACACCGGGATTCCCTGGGCTGTCAGGCGGCTGTTCACATAGCAGGGCACGAAACCGAACTGTGTCTGGAATGCGGGCCAGCATTTTCCGGCAATGGCCACATATTTGCGGTAGCCCTTGTGCTCCTGCACCCAATCCTTTAAGGTCAGCTCATACTGAGCCAGCTTGGAGAGAATCTCCGGCTTCTTGTTGCCTGCTCCCAGTTCTTCCTCCATCTCCTTTACAATACCTGGAATCCTCTCATCCCCTGCATGCTTGTTGAAGGCCTCGAACAAATCCAGCTCGGAGTTCTCTTCTATCTCCACGCCCAGGTTGTAAAGCTGCTTGATGGGCGCGTTGCAGGCCAGGAAGTTAAGAGGTCTTGGGCCGAAGCTGATGATTTTCAGCTCGCTTAATGCAGCCACCGCGCGGGCAATGGGCACAAACTCATGGATCATGTCAGCACAGTCCTCGGCATCCCCTACCGGATACTCCGGGATATATGCCTTGATGTTGCGCAGCGCCAGGTTGTAGCTGGCATTGAGCATACCGCAGTATGCGTCGCCGCGTCCCTGGCACAGATTATCCCCGGACTCCTCAGCGGCTGCCACAAACATCTTAGGTCCGTCAAAATGCTTTGCCAGCAGGGTCTCTGATATCTCAGGGCCAAAGTTGCCCAGGTATACGCACAGAGCGTTGCAGCCTGCCTTCCTGATGTCCTCCAATGCCTGAACCATATGTATCTCGCTCTCCACGATGCATACAGGACATTCGTAAATTTCTGAAGCGTCATATTTAGCCTTGTAGGCTTCCACTAATGCTTTTCTTCTGTTGACAGAAAGAGACTCCGGGAAACAGTCCCTGCTCACTGCCACGATTCCGATTTTTACTTCTGGTGTATTGTTCATTGTACTTTCCTCCTCATACATGATTGATTTTATTGTTTGCATCTGAAAAACATCCATTGTCATCTATATCAGACACTCAGGTTCTCACCCTTAAGGCCGATAAATGCTCCCTCCGGCAGACCGCCCTGGGCATGGCCGATAAGCCACTTGTTCCTGGCAAATAAAAGCCTGTCCTCAGGGTCCTTCACCTCCACCGGCTCCATGTCCAGATTGGTGTCTCTAGGAAGGACAATCACGCACCTGAATCCCTCGTCCTTTACATGGCAGGGCGCATAGTGCAGGGTGGTTGCATATACCTCCACCGCTGTTCCTGCCGGAACCAGAAATGCTTCCATTCTGGATGTGTCGTATGTGTGGTCCTCCTCAATATCCTGCTGTTTTCCCAATATCAGAATCAGGTCGTCCACAGCAATGTCCACTTCTGAATCCCGGTGGTATTCCACTGCATTCAGTTTCTTGTTATGTCCGTTGCAGCATCCTATCTGGATCGGCATTTGTCCGTAGATTCCATTTTCCAGCTCCTTTGCCGCAGGCAGGGCCTCCATCTCAGGCAGTGAGGGTATGTAAATAACATCCTCCGGTAATGGCGTTTGTTCCATTGCCTTTAATAGACCGCTGAAATCATAACCTGTGATGATCCTTCCATAGGCTTTAAATGCCGGATCTGTCACCTTCCTGACTGTCATCCCCATGTTCATACCTCCTTATATCGGGCCGTGCGATTTTCCATCGGCACCAGCCTGTTTTCTCTGGTATCCATTATAATATAAACGGGCAAAAAAAACGTGCTGTTATTTTACGAACTAACAGCACTTTTTTGCGATCTTCATTCCCCCGCCAATGACTTGCGGTTCCTCTGTTTTTGATTGGCCTGTTTTTGATTCACCTGTTTCTGATTCATCTGCTTCTGATCCATCTGCTTCTGAATCACCTGTTTCTGATTCATCTGCTTACGGTACTGGCTGGGCAGACAGCCGTACCGCTTTTTAAAGGCTTTGGCAAATGCCCTTGCATCGGCAAACCCATGGTCCAGAGCAATGTCCCCCACATAACGGTCCGAATTCAGCAATTCCCGCATGGCATACTTAACCCTCAAATCCATCAGGTATGTGCGGTATCCTGTCTGAGCATATTCCCTGAACATATGGGAGAGATAGGAGGGTGTAAAGCCAAACCTGGACGCAACCATTTCCAGGCTCAGCTCCTTATCATAGTTCTCCTTCATATATTGCGTTACCTGGGACAGCTTATCCAAGTGCCGTTTTTGCTGCACCCGGACCTTATCAATCTGCTCAATCCTGAATTCTGTCACAATCAGATAGAGGAACTCCATAAACTGGCTCTTTACCTTCAGGCGATAGCCGAATTCCCCTTTCTCATACGTCCGGTACATGGCCGTGACCAGGGATACCAGCCTGGCCTTTTGGCTCTCATCCTTATCCGCGAAGGTGATACGGGACTCATCGCTCATATATCCCTCAAAGGATTTCATTGGGATCTGCAGGACAATGGTAATATTGGGGTCAGGGCATTCAATGGAATGGATTTCATTGGGATTCACTATGACAAAATCATTGGGCTTCAATGTGTATTGCCTGGAATTAATAAAAAAATCCAGTGCTCCCTCCAACACAAGGAACAGCTCCACTGACTGGTGCCAGTGCTTGCTTACCCGGTAATTCCCATCCCTCCCCTCGAATATAAACATCCGAAAAGGAAGATCATCATTGGGAATCACTGTCTCGTATCTGAAATCCATCCTGCACCTCCATTTCCTGCCTGTCATTTACGATTTACAACAACTTCGGCAAACCACATTTTAAAAACCGCCATCTGTATTCCTGCAAGATCCCTTTTGCCATATTTGTTATGACTTACACAGGCCTGTTCAGCTTAAAAATCACCATGGTGACTGTCCCCTCCTGCGCCCTTGTATTGCTGTTAAAATACAAGTACAGCGTAGTGGTCTGGGGCACTTCCACAATAAGAGAACTGGCTCCAAACGCACTGCTTCTGGCATTTGCCGTCCAAAAATATATGCCATATTCAATGTGGGAGCTTCCATTGTATACAGGTGTTATCTGCATATAACCGGCATCCGCCAGCATGGATGATACCTGATAGGATATGCAGTAGTATCCTGGAGCAAGCGTAATGCGGGTGGAATCTGTCAGTACAATGTTTCCGGTGGTATCTGCAACCCCCACTCCCACTGGTATCCGCTGGGCATTATTCCACACACCGGCAAACGTGATAAAGGATGCAAACACATCCCCTGCTGCGGGACCGGTGGCTCCTGTTGGCCCGGTAGCTCCTGTCGTGCCGGTGGCTCCGGCTGGCCCTGTGGCTCCTGTCGGGCCGGTGGCTCCGGCTGGACCGGTGGCTCCTGTCGGGCCGGTGGTTCCGGCTGGCCCGGTCACTCCGGCGGGGCCTGTGGCTCCGGTTGGACCGGCCGCTCCGGTAGAGCCCGTGGCTCCGGTCGGTCCGGTGGCTCCGGCGGGGCCTGGGATTCCGGTGGGTCCGGTTGGTCCCGGAGTTCCGGCCGGTCCGGTGGCTCCGGTCGGACCCGCCTCCCCACGGGGACCGGTTGTCCCCACCGGCCCCGGGACTCCGGCTGCCCCCGGTATTCCCCGTGGACCAACAGTACCCGGATTTCCCTGAAGGCCCTGAGGTCCCTGGGGACCGGTAGGCCCTATGACCCCCTGAATTCCCTGGGGGCCCTGGATTCCCATTGGCCCACGGGGACCTGTGGGGCCGGTGACTCCTGCCGGGCCGATTTCCCCTCTGGGACCTTCCGGTCCCATGGCTCCGCGGGGTCCGGTATCTCCCTTGGGGCCCTCAGCGCCGGTATTTCCCTGGGGGCCCGAAGCTCCCTGAGGGCCGGCCGGGCCCTGCGCTCCCGTCACGCCTCTCTCCCCCGGTACACCCTGGGGCCCCTGGGGACCGGTGTCCCCCCTCATTCCCGCAGCTCCCATGGGACCGCGGGGCCCAGCGGGGCCTGTATCTCCCTTGGGGCCTGCCGGCCCCGCGGGACCCGGACAGCAGCAGCACTCCTTATACCAGCACCCTGCTCTCTCCCTGAAATCCTCCTCATTGCCATTCCACATGTTAGTTCCCCTTTCTGCACATATTTTGTAATAATACATTACTATCAATATATGCATCAGACCTGCACTGTTTCCGGGGTCTGTAAATCAGGGGACTTGGTATAGTCTGAAAAGACTTTGTGCCCGGTGTTTTCTGCTCAGCAGTTACCGGCCCACACATACCTTAAATACTCCCTGGCAGTCTGGACCAGGGCATATACCCTGGCCACATCTGTTGCGGGTCTGTCATCCATTTTCCAGCGCGGAAAAAACCTGGTTACATGGAGAGGAATCTCCGGGCTCAGGGATGATATCCAGCCCGCCATCTCCCTCATCTCCTCATCCGAGTCATTTTCCCCTGGAACGATAAGCGCGGTCAGCTCCACATGGCATCGGCGGCTGGCACATGTGATAAAATGCTTTACAGTTTCAAGGTCACCGCCCAGCTTCCTGTAATAATTCTCTGTAAATCCTTTTAAATCAATGTTCATGGCATCTGCCACAGGCAGGATTTCATCCAGTACCTGGCCGGATACGCTTCCGTTGGTGACAATTACATTTTTCATCCCTGCTTTTCTCACAAGACGCCCTGTATCCCTGACATACTCCCAGCCCACCAGGGGCTCGTTGTAGGTATAGGCAACACCTATATTTCCGTTTTTCCCAAGCTCTGCAGCCTTTTGGGCCAGCTCCTCAGGACTTACGGTCACGGACTTAAAATCCCCCTCTCCCGCCATGGATATCTCATGATTCTGGCAGAAGGGGCACCGCAGGTTGCATCCAAAGCTTCCCACCGACAATATAACAGAGCCGGGCAGGAACCGTCTTAAAGGCTTTTTCTCTATAGGGTCCAGGGCCATGGACGTGATTTTCCCGTAATTAACAGGAATCACTGCGCCGCCTGTATTCTTCCTGGCCCGGCACATGCCGGTCTGCCCTTCTTCCAGGCTGCACCGGTTCATGCATCCCCTGCACACAGCCCTCATGACTTTACACCGTGACGGATAACCTCAAAACGTTCCAGCTGCACATCCGTCTCATCCTCACGTATCCCTGCCTTTTGCCTGGCAATGGACAATTGTTTCCTCACCGTGTCCACTCCCTCCAGATTGGGAAGCAGCAGTCCCCTTTTTCTGCCCTTGGTGACAATGACGCCGTAACGCAGCGGGTCCAGCTGGTCCTCACCCTGAATCTGCTCTGTCTCCCCCAGCACATCCACGCTGTATTCAAGGAAAGACAGTTCCTCCCTGCGGACAGACGGGAATCTGGGGTCATGGATGCCTGCACTCACTGCGTTCTGTATGATTTCCTCCGCAATATTCCTGCAAACCGGAGCTATCGTCCCGATACAGCCCCGCAAAGCGCCGCCCTTGCGGACAGATACAAACACTCCAGCCCTTGTCTGAAGCATTTCCTCCGGCAGGCCTTCCTCTGCCCTGCCAAAGGGAATCATCCTTCCCTCATGCACATAATACTCCAGCGACCTGCGTGCAAGAGACACATAATCATCCTCCTCCATCTGCCGTTTTTTACATGCTTCCCTCTGACAGCTTTCATATAATTCCAGGAATCCGCGCCTGCCGTCATCCCCTGTGACCCGGAATGTGCAAATCCCATAGCCCACCCCAAAGGGTCCTTCATAGGTGAGGCGCCTGGGCATAACTGCCTTTTTATCCATGGCTCCCGCCATCATGGCAAAGCTGCGGTGGCCGCATTCCCCTGCCTTTTCGCAGAAGTCTTCCGGAAAAGCCAGCAGCTCCCCAAATTCCGCTTTTCCCATGACATCCATGATCCGCTCATCATATTCCGGCCCCTGGACACTGTACCCATAAGGCCCGTCCCCTCTCAATTTATGGGACAAATCCCCGCTGGCCACAATGAATACACTGCGCCCCAGATTCTCTGCCGCCCTGGCAATGTAGCGTCCTGCCCGGTAATGGTCGGCAAAGGACAGTCCGGATCCGCCGATCCGCACCAGCTTATAATCCCTGTAATGCTGGTTGATAAAATACAGCGGGACAAGAGTCCCATGGTCCAGCTCCTTTTCCCTCTCCCCCTCTGTACCCATAGGAAAATCGTCATCCCCGCAGAGTCTGTCCAGTTCCTTTACAAAGGCTTCGTCGTATCCGGCTTCTACCCCTATCTGAGGAGCCATAAACCGGCCAAAGTCTCCCCTGGCTTCCTTTCCCGGCGATACATGAAAATAGTCCGCATACATCACTGCATGGGGTGAAATCACCACAATGGTGTCCGGCTTCAGCTCTGCTGCCATCCCGGCCGCCTCCTGGTATGCTTTAATAGTATCCTTAATCAGAATCTCCTGCCCTCTTCCCACATCCGGCACAATCAAAGGCGGATGGGGCACCATGATCCCCGCAGCCACAGCCATAATACCGCTCCTTTCCGTCCGGTGCGTTCCACCGCACCCTGAGATCTTTAACAAGCTCTGGTTTAAGTATAGCATTGGAAATCCTATTTTAAAAGGGGATAACCCACAAAGAAAGCACAAGAAGCACTGCCAGGAACAGCAGGTTAACAGCGGTAAACCACCCCAGATACCGGCCTTTTTCCATGGGATACATGCGGGCAATATGCTTATAAGAAATAAGGCTCGCCATAGAGGCAATGAGGGTTCCCAGCCCTCCCAGATTCGTCCCCACAATTAAGGCACTGTAGTCCCCGGAAAATCCGGACAGCAAAAGGGCGGCGGGCACATTGCTGATAATCTGGCTGGCGCCCACACAGGTGATGATTTCCCGGCCCTCCAGAATCCGGCCCAGGAACCGGCAGAAAGCCGGCACCCTTCCCATATTGCCGATAAATACAAAAAATGCGCAGAACGTCAGGAGGAGGGAATAATCCACTGCCAGAAACAGGCTCCTGTCGGCAATCCACACCCCTGTTATCACAACGGCCAGCAAAAGCTGCCACGGAAGAATGCGGGCCACGCACCCCAGGCTGAGCAGAAAGAGGAACAGATACAGGAATAAGCGGCCTAAGTAAATCCTCTTTCCTGACGCCTCCATACCCGCTGCTTCCTGTGAAAATCCGGGAAACCCGCTGACCATAGGCCCCTGTCCCCTGCCATTCTTCTCTTTTCCCGGCATTCTGTTTCCTGCAGCCACTACGGCCAGACAAAGAACCAGCATCCCAAAAGATACCGCTGTGTAGGGAGCCATCAGCTCCATAAAACGGCCTGCGTTTAAACCGGCTTTTGAATACAGATAAAGGTTCTGGGGATTGCCGACGGGCGTCAGCATGCTTCCCAGATTGGCCGCAATGGTCTGGAGCACCACCACCGGCAGCACTAACGGTTCCATGCCGGCCATCTTAAGGACCGCGATGGCAAAGGGAACAAATGTGATCAACGCCACATCATTGGTAATCGCCATGCTGAAGAAAAAACACAGGAACACCAGTACGGCCGACACAGCCCCCGGGCCCTTTACATAACCTAACAGCCGCTCCCCTGCCTTTTTAAACACTCCCAGGCTTTGAAGCCCTGCCATCACGGTCATCAGACAAAACAGAAGGCCGATTGTCTTATAATCAATGTAAGACCCATATTCCCTGTCCGGCCTTATGACCATGGCAGACAGAATCGCCAATATAACAGCAGCGCTCAGAACTGTTTCCCTTTTGACAAACCCTTTAACCTTATTCATCCTTCATTCCCCGCTTTTACGTTCATAATCTCACGACTGCTTACTATACCATCGAAAAGCCCGGGAATCAATACAAAATCTTTAAAACTTCAGATCCATCCCCCGTTGATGCATACCCTGTCCTCCTCCCCCGGTTTCATCCGTCATTACCTGACTGTATCGTACACTGCCTGTAACCGCTATGATTACCGGAAAACAGGCATAAATGTCTGGGATTGTCCGTCCAGCACGCCCTTATCCGTCATAATGGCGCCCGGCAGGGCAGCCAGGGCAAAGGTGGACATCTTAAGCAGCGAGCTCTTTCCCGCGCACAGGTCATACACTGCTTTTTCCACCTGTTCCACCTGCGGGGCCAGGCTGTCAATACACAGCTGGGACATCAGCCCGGCAACCGGTAGGGCCAGACTTGCCAGCACCTTTCCATTGAGAACCACAGCTATGCCCCCTCCGCTTTTCTTTAAGGTCTCCGCCGCAATCCATGCATCCTCCGGGTCCCGGTATATCATGGTCAGGTTATGGCAGTCATGGGATACCGTGGTGGCAATGGCTCCTTTCGTGATTCCAAAATTCCGGATGGGAACAACGGTCCTCTGGTTCAGTCCGTGCCGGTTGCACACACATGCCATAGCCAGATTCGGATCTTGCCTGATGCAGATGTATCCGTCCTCAACAGGCAGCGTCTCATAAAAGGCCTTATTGAAGGGTCCGTCATACTTGCTGTATATCACCAGCGTCTCTCCCTGGGAAGCAGGCGCTTTCATCCTGAAATCCCCGGGGCCGGACAGATAGGACAGTTTCATGGTATTGGTGAACTTGAGTCCTCCGTCATAGGGACTTCCCAGATACCTTCCCTCTTCAGCCACAAGTTTCCCCCTGCAGAACACATGGCTGGGCCGGCGGCCGTCCAGGGCATCCACCAGCTGCATATCCGCCACATAACCCGGGGCAATCGCTCCAAGGTCATCAAACCCATACTCTCTGGCAGCGTTATAGCTGGCATAACGGATAGCGTCTAATGGATGGGCACCATAGCCTATGGCCTTTTGCACCACCCGGTTCAGATGTCCTTCTCTGTAAATCACCCCTGCGTGGACATCATCTGTGCACAGGGAAACACTGTCATGCCAGCGATGGTCCCTGATTCCCTCCAGTGCATCCGGCAGATGGTTGGAAAGAGAGCTGGTCTTAAGATTTACATGCATGCCCTGCCTGACTTTCTCCCTGCACTCCCGGGCACTGCGGCATTCATGGTCGCTCTCCGGTCCTGCCAGCAAGTAGGCTGCAAGGGCATCTCCCTCCAGGCGGGGAGCATGGCCCTGCAGATACAGATTCCGTTTCAGACCCTGGGATATGATGCGGCTCATTCTTTCATCCCCCCTGCATACATCCACATAATTCATGATTTCCGCGATTCCCAGCACCTCCGGCAGTTCCAGAAGGCGGGCAATTTCCTCCTCGCCGAATACGGCCCCGCTGTTCTCCGCTCCAGGCACAGAGGGTACACAGGAGGGAGCCAGCGCAAACTGGCGCAGGGGTGTTTTCTTTGCATTGTCCAGCATGAAGCTTACCCCTTCAATCCCCAGCACATTTGCAATCTCATGAGGATCCATGACAATGGTAGTGGTCCCCCAGGGAAGCACGGCCCTTCCGAAATTCTCCGGAACCATCATAGTACTTTCCACATGAAGATGGGAGTCAATAAACCCCGGTATCAGGTAACGTCCTCCCCCGTTAAAAATCCGTTCCGAAGGCAGGGCCGGACATTCATTGTCTGTACGCACCCGCACAATAATGCCATCCAGTATATCTACCTGAGCCGGGTAAACCTCCCCGGAAAACATGTTGACCAGCTGTATATTGCAGACAGTCAGGTCACAGGGGATTTCTCCCATAGCTGCCCTGACCATTTTTCCACGGTCCATCCACACTGCTATTTTCATACGATTTCCTCCTCCTCGGAAACAGATTAGATAAAAAACTGAATACAGGTCAACAGGGTAAATATAATGGTGAAAGGAGATGGAAGCTTATCCATTCCCCGCTCATCCGTAAACAGGTAGTACGCACTCTTCACTCCGCAGTAAGTCAAAAGGCCGATGCCAATGCCCTGAGATATCCCATAAAACAAAGTGGATATAATCAGCATTCCTACCGGAACCCACTCCTCAATCCCAAAATCAATGGATTTAAGTCCCTGCATCATGACAAATCCGATAATGAGAAGTACCGGCGTGGTGGCTGCAGTGGGTATCATCAAAAACAGCGGGGCAAATAGCACAGCTAACAGGAAAAACAGCCCGGTAACCACAGAGGTCAGTCCGGTCCTTCCCCCCACCTCAATACCTGATGCGCTTTCCACATAGCTTGTGACCACAGTCACTCCCATGCAGGTCCCTACAACGGACCCGATGGCATCCACCAGGAAGATCTTGCCGATAATAGGAAAATTTCCATTTTCATCCAGCATGCCCATCTGCTGCCCCAGCCCCAGGGCAGTGGCCAGCGTCCCAAAGAAATCGCTTACAAAAAAAGCCAGCACAAAAGCAATGTACTCCGGTCTCAAAGCTCCCAGCACATCTGCTTTAAAAGCAATATTGCCAAGGGATGCAATCCCTCCTGATGTGAATATGGATGAGGGTACCTGGACCACTCCCATGGGAATGCCAATCACAGTAGTGACAACAATGGCAATCAGCAGTGAGCTTCTGATTCTGTACTCTTTTCCTCCCGTCTTAATGCGGAGGAAATACAGTATGAAACATATGACAATGCTGACGGCTGACAGAAGTACCGAAGGATCGGAGAAATCCCCGAATCCCCGGAAATCCGGATTTACCAGCCTGGCATTGACCAGGGCCGTGCGGATGATAAAAATACCCAGCCCTGCACTAATGCCAATCTTGATATTTTTGGGGATCAGCTCCACTATCTTTTCCCGAATCTTAAACAGGCTCAGCACCAGGAACAATATAGCAGAAATCATGGACATGCCAAGACCCACCTTCCAGTCAGCCAATCCCGGCACTACGATAGAATAAGTAAGCACAATGCCGGACGCAATCCCGGGAGCCAGAGCAATAGGCATGTTGGCCGCCACCCCCATCAGCATGGTGATAAACGCGGAAACCAGTGCTGTGGCAATCAGTATTCCCACTGTGTCCATCCCCGTATCCCGCATGTTTACAGGCTGCAGGATAATGATGTAGGCCATGGTGGCAAAGGTGGTCATTCCGGCCAGCACCTCAGTCCTGACGCTGGACCCCCGCTCCCTGATTTTAAAATGTTTTTCCAATGTGTTCATAGCTTCCTCCTTTGTATTTTTATTATTTAAGTTTAAAGTTAAATCGAAATAAAACCCCTTTTTATACAAATCAGTACTATGATATTATGGTAATACCTTATTGACGGCATGCTTTTATCTGTGCATACAGGTTGATAGGGGGCTGTGGAAAAATTCATTCCTGTCACCTGCAGCCGTCATCACAGGAATGAATCTTTATAACTTACCCTATCACAGGCCCCGTGGATTACCCCTCCGCATGACGCAGGAGATTAAAACGGATGTGGCTGGTATCATAAAGAGCCACCCCGTGTATGACAGGCTCACTGTTCTGGTCGTATCCCACTGCCTGAATCATAAGCACAGAAGCTGCCTTAAGGGGACAGGAATGTCCCAGCATCTCTCCCGCCTCCTGCGCTGACAGGGAACTGACTTCTATCCAGTCCCGCACCACCATGCGGCCGGTATATTCCTGGATTACCTCAAAATTAGACTTTTCCTGCCAGTCCGTCCGGGCAGGTGTTTCTGAAAACAGATGGAGGGGAATACGCCCTACACTGACAATGGCCGGAATATCGTCTGCCAGATACAGCTTCTCCACCCGTATACCCCTGCCTCCCTTTCCGGTGCCAAGGTGTTCCCCAACGGAGGCCGGTATCCTCTCCTCGTCCACGGAAACCAGCCTGCACTCAGGCCGGTATCCGTTTCCGCTGATAACCGAACCGAATTCAAGCATGCCAGACAGATTCACCTTCACCTGCCTGGCAGCGGGATTCACGAATGTTCCCCTGCCGTGAATGCGCAGAAGCAGCCCCTCCTGTTCCAGGTCCGTCAGGGCCTTGCGTATGGTAATACGGCTGACCGCCAGCTGCCTGGCCAGTTCCTCCTCCGGCGGCAGTTTCCCCGCCTCATTAAAGGCTTTCTCTGATATCAGTTTTCGCAGCGAATCTTTCACGCTGTCACTCAATGTTTTTTTTCGGATGGGTGCTATTGAAGGCATATTCTGTTTCCTTTCTATATCCGGCTTCACAATCTGCGGGCTTTTCCGTATGGCATTATAGTATCATGGTAATACCTTTATGCTCAGTCTATCATATCTGTTTTTTCTTGCATATGGATACTTTATACGAAATTTCCTTCACAACTTCAATAGATTACACAAAAAACAGGCAGCGGCATTCTGCTTCAAATGCCCTGCCTGTTCACATTCCTGTCTGCTAATCCTTCCTCCCATCGGTTTCGGTATTCCCGTCCCCGGACAGTACCAGCAAAGTGGAACCGCCGAAGGGCATCACAATCACCCTGGCCCTCCGGCGCACAAAAAACCGGGCCGCAGCATCTGCTGCGGACCCGGTTCTTTATATGTAAAAATCAAGGAAAGTGTATCTGATATCTGACTATGCTGCAAATGGAGCGATTTCCTCCATCAGCTGGTCACAGTCATCTGTGTGAAGAATCAGTTCTACAGTTTTGGACTTTGCCAGTGATAATACACCTACAATAGACTTTGCATCAACCATACGGCTGCCGCATTTCACATCTGCATCGCACTCAAAACGGTTCATGATTCTTACAAAATTGATAATCTGGTCTGCCTGGTCAAACTTAACAAGGATACGTTTCATGTTGTTCACCTCCGTATGGTATTTTATTTAGTTTCACTGTCAGATACTTGGGGGATGGTACTTACTGGTAAGTCCGCATCTGACAATGCCTGCTAACGTTATCTTTTGTTTGTCTTCCGACATATTTATAATACCACGTTCAGGTGCTGGATTTCCATGGTAATATTTTTCTATCTCATGGAATATTTTCAAATATTATCCTTATGTCATCTAAATCTGGTCCTTCCAGTAACCAATATTTTCCGAATCCACCTTTATGGGCTCCCCGGCTATGACCTCCAGCCCCCCGTCATGACCGTAATCCATGGGGTATGTCCTGCCTCCCAGAAGCAGCTCCTGGTCCCCCCTCTCCTCAATACGGCCCTCAGACAGCTCCAGGCACACATACCCTGCCACCCTTCCCAGGTCCATGGGGTTCCATATGTAAAGTACCGGGCAGATATCCTCAGGATCGCTGCCCACATACTCCTCCATCTGGTCCGGAAGTCCCAGGCCGATGACCTTTACCTTTGAGGCCTGGCCCCGCGCCTTCACCACATCAGCCGCTGCCTTGATTCCTTCCGTGGACAGGCAGCACATTACCTTCAGGTCAGGATAAGTCTCCAGCATCAGATTTGCCTTCTCAGCCGCCTTTTCATATTCCCCTTCCCCGTAGGCAATGTCCACCAGACGCAGGTCACGGTACTCCAGGTTCTGCAGCTCCTGCTTCATCATGTATATCCACTCGTTTTGATTGGCGGAACGGCTTCCCGCCGACAGGATGCCCCACTGGCCGCTGTGACCGCATATACGGTCCACCTCCCTGACCAGTTCCTTGCCCAGCTCCCTGGCATCCACCGGGCTTATGTAAATACTGCGGCTTCCCGCCTCCACATCCGCATCCAGGGTGATGACGGAGATTCCCTTTTCCCTGGCCTGGGTCAGGACCGGAGTCAGGGCATATTCATCGTTGGCAGCCACGGCAATGGCCTCCACCTTCTCGTCGATAAGGTTCTGTATCAGATGTATCTGCTCCTGGGCAGAGGGATGGTCGGGGTACAGCACAATACAGTTCTTGCCGGCGTCCTCCACCGCCTGTTTAAAACCCTCGCTGGCCAGCTCATTGTACCAGTTGTTCCTGGATTTCATGATAATGGCGTATTTTCCCCTGTTAAACTGACTGTCCTGGCAGGAAAACAGGAACAACACGCCTGCCATCATGACCGCCCCCGCTATCCAAGCCCAATTTTTTCCTTTCACCCTGCCGTTCCCGCCTTCCTGCTGTTTTTTCCCAGTATATACCTAATGTCGTATTTTGTCCATTTCCGTTGCAAATTTATGATTTCTTGATACAATAGTTGTATCGGTATTGATTATTGTATACAAATCACTGCCTTTTAGAAAAGGATGGATGATGATAGATGAAACTTCTGATTGTTGATGATGAAAAACTGACCCGTGAGGGAATCCGGGACAGCCTGGGCCTGGAGAGCCTTGGCATCAGCCAGGTACTGTTGGAGGACGACGGCATACACGGCCTTAAAACCGCTCTTGAGGAGCGCCCGGATATTGTGCTCACAGACGTCCGGATGCCCAGGATGAACGGGGTCCAGATGGCGGAACGGATTTTAAAGGAGCTGCCCGGGACCAGTATCATCTTTATGAGCGCTTATTCCGACAAGGAATACCTGAAAGCCGCTATCAAACTGAAAGCTTTGGGATATGTGGAAAAACCCCTTGACATGGAGGAACTGGCCTCAGCCGTAAAGGAGGCCGTGGACAGCAGCAGGAACGAGAAAATAAGCCAGGCAGCAGCAAGGCTTCAGGAAAAGGAACAGCTGGGCCATCTGAGTCTCCTGCTGTCCCAGCCCGGGGAGGAAAGTCTTATGAAGGCAGGACAGCTGGCAGCGGACCTGGGGCTTCCCATCACCCATTCCACCTGCTTCTGCTGCATTATCATTGACTGTGTCACTCCCTTATCCGCACTGCCGGAGGATCAGATGGACGGCATCAGGGATTATTTTATGGAGTATCTCACATCCATGGACATATCCCAGGCCTATGTGCTGAGGGGGGACCACCGCATTATTGTTTTCCTCCACTCCCCGGAGCGTCCCGCGGACAAGACACTGTACGACTGCGCCGGGCTTCTGGCCCAAAAGCTTATTAAGGTATGCCCGTTTTTCATTTCCCTTGGCCCGGTTGTAAGCGGAATGGACCGCGCGCACATATCTTACCAGGAAGCCAGCGAACATCTGAAGGAGGCATTTTTCCACGACTACGGATTCATACTGACCCGCAATATGGAAACAGCTGTTTTCCGGCCGCCGGCAGATCTCCTTCTGGAATTTTCCATGGCCCTGTCCGAAAAGCAGGAGGAGGAAGCCCTGGACATCGTCAGGCGGCTGTATGAATCCTTTGTGCCAAACGACATGATTGGCCCCAGCCAGGTAAAGGATATCTATTACAAGTATTTCAGCAAGCTGGACGAACACGGCCTGGGAAGCTATATATCCCTGTGGCAGAAGGAAGGACTGGAGTCTGAATCCATCTGGGAGGGGGTCATGAACTGTACCATCCTCAGGGAGCTCAATGACCTTCTGGCGGCAAAGGTGCGCCTGTTCTTTGAGCGCCTGCGGGGAAACAGCGTGGGAAATCCGGTGGTATTCCAGATAAAGGAATACATCCATAAGAACTATGCGGTCCCGTCCCTTTCCGTGCCCGATGTCAGTGAATACGTCCGCCTTTCATCCAGCTACGTATGTACTATTTTCAAGAATGAGACAGGCCAGACCTTAAACCAGTATCTGACGGATTACCGCATCAAGATGTCCAAGCAGTTTTTAAGCGACCCCAGATACAAGATTGCCGATATTTCCTCCAAGGTAGGATACAGCGACGGCAATTACTACAGCAAGACCTTTAAGAAAATCGTGGGCCTGTCCCCTTCTGAATACAGGGAGAAAATGCTTGCATGAAAAACCCATTCACAAAGCTGATTCACCATTATACCTATGACATGCGCCTTAAGACAAAGCTTGTCATATCGCACATCATCCTGGTTCTGCTGCCCACCGCCGTACTGTCAGGCTTTCTCTACCTGCGCATTTACGGCATTGTCATGGATGACAGCATACGCTCGGAGCAGGCTCTGTCCGCCCAGACCGTGACCTCCATTGAGAACCTTGTCTCCCATGTAGGACACGCCTCTGACACCATCACCGGCGCCATGATGGTACAGGACCTGTTCCAGGTCCCCAGGTCAGAGGCCAATACCCTGGATATCTCCACCTCCCGGATGAACAGCCTGTTCCACCTGGTGCAGAGCATTACGGACCATTCCATGATTATGGATGTGAAAATTTATTATGATGACAGCGTGTATGGGGATCTGATGCAGTACAACAAAATAGGGAATGCCCTGTTTAACCCGGTTTCTTCCATCAGCAGCAGCTACTGGTACGGAATCTTCAGCACTTCGGAGCAGACACGCCTGCTGTGCCCGGAACTGTACCTGACGCCGGATGAGACAGGGAAGAACGGAAAGCTGGCCTACATTACCCGAATCCCTTATATCCGTGACAGCGGCACTGTGCCAGACGCTGAAAACGCCTCCGCCTATGTGGCCCTGTATCTGTCCAGGCCTGCCTTTGACATGGTGCTGCGCAATGACGCCACGGTCACGGACGAGGCCGCCTTTCTGGTAAATGAGCGGGATGTGATCGTGTCCGCCTCAGATATGGGCCTGGCCGGGAAATACTTCATTCCCCGCTCGGATCTGGAGCAGCGGATAGGGAAGGAAAAGACGTTTTCCCTTGTCTCCTATCTGGACGGTTCCGCTTATGTTGCCTATTTTCCCATAGCGGACACGGACTGGTATATGATGTCCATTATTCCTGCCCTCCATATCGCAGATGCAGGCAGGGCGCTGATGATGCATTTTGCCTTGATTTACCTGCTGTTCACTGCCCTGGCCCTGTACACTGCCTTCCGTTTGTCGGGCTCCATTGCGGACCGCATCATAAGCGTGGCCCTGCAGATGGAAACCGTGCGCACAGGGCCGCCCCAGCCCATGGATGTGGCTGACACGGGCTGCGACGAGATTGGCGTGCTATCCGATACCTACAACTACATGACAGAAGAAATCATCAGCCTGATGGACAGCCAGAAAAAGGCTTCGGATGAGCTTCGGATGGCGGAATTCCGCGCCCTTCAGGCCCAGATTAATCCGCATTTTCTCTATAATACCCTGGATATGATTAACTGGCTGTCCCAGACCGGGCAGAGCGAGAAAGTAACGGAAGCAGTCCAGATCCTGTCCCGTTTTTATAAACTGACTCTGAGCCGCAGGGAGCTGATGAACTCCATCGAGAAGGAGCTGGAGCATGTAAGCCTTTATGTGCGTCTCCAGAACATGCGGTATGACAATTGCGTGGTCTTTGTGGTGGATGTGCCGGAGGAACTCTGCGAGTACACAATCCCCAAGCTGACGTTCCAGCCCATTGTGGAAAATGCCTTTCTCCACGGAATCATGATGAAGGAAGAAAAAAAAGGCAGTATCCTGCTAACCGGCTGGCCAGAGGGGGATGATATTGTATTCATCATCTCTGACGACGGGGCAGGCATACCGCCTGAAACACTTGATACTTTAAAGGATGATGTGATTGCCGGTACCGGCTCCTCCGCCAGCCCCAGGCACACTGCCTTTTCCGGCCATATCGGCATCTACAATACCAACTTAAGGCTGAAGAGCCTGTACGGCGAATCCTACGGACTCTCCATCACCAGCACCCTGGGCAAAGGCACGGAGGTTACCGTTCGGCTCCCTGCCAGACATATCACGTCTGACTGATGCCTTTTACATCCCAGCAATATGATTCATAGGCCGCTGTCAGGTTCATGGCAGCGGTCTCTTTTGCCGCCTTTTTCTCCAGATAGGATGCCTGGCCCTCCAGGTACTGTGTGACTGTCAGCAGTCCGGCCTGCTGCTTTCTCTGAAGTCCTTCGTAGGCCAGCTGAGCGCTCTGAAAGGCAGTGAGAGCCGCCTCATAGGCTGTCTTACTGGCCTGGAGGTTCTGGTAAGAAGCCAAAAACGCTGCCTCCTTTGTCCCCTCAGCCTCATCCACCAGACTGAATCTGATATTAATTTCAGTGGTACTGCTGGCTGAGGTGTGGCGGGCATTCTGCACACTCTTGTCATTTCCCATGGCCCTGATCTTATCGCTCTCATAGTCCACGGCTTCAATGGCGGCCATATCCGGCTCCGGTACAGTTCCTATGACCACCTGGCTGCTATCCTCAATCCCCAGCATGGTAAGAAGCTGCTGCCGCAGCTGACTGGCCTGGAGCCTGAGGGATTCCAGCGAATTTTTGGCAGTGTCCAGGTTTTTTTGCGCTTCCTTCAGCTGGGCCTGGGTGGCGGAACCGGCTGCCTGCTTTCTCCCCATGGCCTCAAAGGCGGCCTCCAAGGACTCAACCCGCTTTTCCTGGTATTCCACGTTCTGCACCATCTGGTTGTAGGAATTCATCAGCGTCTGGGCTGTCATGGTAAAGGTATCCGCTGATTTTTCCAGGCTGCGGGTGCTCTTTTCACTGGTCATGGTATCCAGCTGGCTGTATATACGGCTGGCCGAGGATTTTAACATGGCGGCATTGGAGGAATAGATTATGGCTGTCTGACTGTCCTCATCGTCCATGTCCTCCGCCTTATCCTCCATATTGTCCTGCTCCCGCTTAAGGGTGTCCCATATTTCCTGGTAGGCGTTTACATTGTCCTCGTAATCCTCTATGCTCTCTTTCAAAGACAGGTTCCCCTGTTTCAGCAGTTCCCTCAGATTGCCGTATTCAATGATTATGGCACCCGCTGTATTCCCTGCGGTTTCCGGGGTGGTGCTGGCGGCTTCGGCCTGGGATATATCCTGAGATGTGTCCTGAGCTGTGTCCTGAGCTGCATAGGAAGTCCGGCCCCCGGCTCCCCACAGGCACAGTACCATTGCCAGAAGAACTATTTTAGCCTTTTGGGTGTTTCCTGTTAGCGTGTTTCCCGTTTCTGTGTTTCCCGTTTCTGAATTTCCCGTTATTATGTTCCCCCGGTTCCTGCCGCTCTCCTTTATATCACTGCGGTTTCTCATTTCTGTCCCACCTCGTTTCGTTCTGCCATTTCCTGTGCTTTACACGATTCTTTTCCGTCTCCCATCTTCTCACATCCTATGACACGGACGCCAGTCCGTCCACCGACCAACGGTATTCCAACTGGGCCTTAAGCAGGGCCAGCTTCTGTGTGCGCACATTGACCTGGGCCGCGGCAAAGGCGGTCTGCTGCGTTACATAATCATTCCTTGTCATGGTCCCGGCTGCCATTTTCCGCTCCGCCGTCTCCATGGCTGCCGCCTCAATTTCATATGCATTGAGGGCCTGCTCGTAATCGGATTTAGATATCATCATGCTCTCGTATGCATTTTTTATGCTGGAAGCGGCTGTCTCCTTCTGGCTCTTTAAGCTCTGTTCCAGACTGGTTTTGTTGGTGCCGCTTTTTGCATTGGCTATTTTCTTTTCAAGTATTTTAAGGCTGTAGTTATTTTCCACTCCCCTGGATACATCCTCATCCAGGTTAATGGCTGCCATCCCCTCCAGGTCCGGCTCCGGCACATCTCCTATATCCACCTGCGCTCCGTAGGTCCATCCCAGCATAAGGCAGAGAGTTTCTTTTGTCTGCCCCAGACTGCTCTGGGCCGACAGCAGGGAGGCATCTGCCGATGTGACGGCCTCCCGGGCCGACAGCACCTGGGCCTGGGTGGACATACCCGCACTCAGGCGGTTAAGCGTCTGGTCATAGGAGGACTGGACCTGTATCTTATTCTGTTCCAGGCTCTCCAGACTGTATGTCTGGCTCCAGTAGCTTATCATCAGCTCCTGGGCCTCCTTCACCAGACCTGCCTCTGTCTTGTCATATTCCAGCTTTTTGACGTCCCCGTCCTCCACATTGTCGTCTCCCTGCTCCCGCAGATTATCTGCCTGAATCTGGCTGCTCAAATAGGAGGAAAGGCGGCTGGCATAATCTGAATCCGACGAATCAGGATATTCCAGGCTTCCGTATATATCATCGGCGGCATCATAGTAATCATCCGCGATATCGTCCGCGTCCTCGCCCCGGAAATCCTCATACTCCAGCTGGTTCTGAATCACCGTGTTATTGTATACATGAATCAAATCCGCTATCTCAGTGAATTCCAGCTGATTATCCCTGAGGGAAGCCCACTGTTCTGCGGTATAGGCAAACTCCGGGGTGCCGGCCCATGCCGTCACCGGCATGGTGCCAAGGCACAATACCACTGCCAGGCATCCTGCCCCTATCTTTCCATATTTCATATGATTGACACCTCTTTCTTAAATATCCAATACAACCCGTTTCTTATCACCGTTCATAAGCGCATAGTAGATTGGCAGTATGAACAGGGCCACCGCCACGCCCACGCTGAGTCCGCCGATGTTAACAATGGCCAGACCCTGGGTGGTGGAACCGCTGTCCCCTATGGCCAGGGCCATGGGAATCATGGAAAGGATGGTGGTAAGGCTGGTCATCATAATGGGCCTTAAACGTGTGGCGCCGGCCTCAATGAGGGCTGTCTTTAAATCCATGGTCATGCGGTATTGGTTCACTGTATCCACATAGAGGATACCATTGTTAACAACAGTGCCGACCAGAATCAGGAAGCCCAGGATAGACGTCATACTGATGCTGACCCCCGTAATCTGCAAAAGGCCGAAGGAGCCAATGAGGCTGAATGGTATGGTAGTCATTACCATGAAGGAAAACTTCGGTGACTCAAACTGCGCTGACAGTACCACAAATACCAGGAACACAGCAACGGCAATCGCCTGGTACAAAGCTGCAAACTCCTCCTGCATCATTCGGTTCATGGAGTTGACGCCCCTTTTGATGGTGCCGCTTAAGTTGGGGTTTATGACCTCGCTGTCTATGGCGGACTGGACATTTCCCCCTGTATAATCTGCTGTAATGGTTATCTCATATGCCTTATCTGTCTTGGAAATGGAAGCCGGGCTGTCCTTATAATAGATTTCCGCCACATCTGTCAGGGCCACATAGCCTCCGGAAGGCTTGGAGAGTATAATATCCTTCATCTGGCTGACCGTGCGGTACTCATCCTCCGGGTACTCAGCCATCACGCTGACCTCCCTGCCGTCCACATCCAGGGTGGTCACCTCTTCGCCGTCCATCATCTGCTTTACCTGGGAACCAATCTGGGATGCAGTAAGCCCCTCCGCTGCCGCCAGTACCGGGTCCACCTTCACGGTAACCACAGGCGCTGTATTTTCTATACTGGAATGGACGTTCATCACATCGTCCCTGGCCGTCATCTCGGCAACAATCTTGTTGCTGACTTCCTGGAGCTCGTCGTAATCTGTTCCGTTAAGGATGACTTCATATCCCCGGTTCCTGCTCATGAAGCTCATGGACGAGGATGCCTCCACTGTCACCGTACAGTTATCCAGATCCGCCATCTCTGTCTCCCACTGCTCCACTACCTCGTCGGTGCTCATATCCCTGTTATCCCTCAGATAGGCTGTTATGGTACCGCTGTCATTGTTATAGCGCAGCATGTAGGATTCCACATCCGGATGCCCCTGGACAATTTCCTCTGCCTGCAGCAGCATGGCGTCGGCATTTTCCGACAGCAGCCCCGGTCTTGTTTCGATGGAAACGCTGACCGTTCCCGTGTCGTCCGCGGTCATAAGTTCGGTTTCCATCCCGCTGGCCAGAAAATAGGCTGCAATCACCAGGATTACAGATGCAATCATGATAATGGCCTTGTGGTTTAAAAGTCCGGGCATAATGCGGCGGTATCCGTTCTGTATCCGCTCCATGGGCCGCGACATCGGCGCCTGCATCCTCTCCTGGGGCTTATACGCCATATATGTAAGGGGAACAATGGTAATAGCCGACAAAAAGGAGGCGAGCATACAGAACACGATAACGTATCCCATGGAGCCGAACATCTGTCCCGACATACCCTGCAGAAATACCAGGGGCAGGAAAACCACGCAGGTAGTCACCGTGGAGCCCAAAATGGACTGCAGCACAATGTTTGTACCTGACAGGGAAGCCCTGGCATATCCCAGAAGGCCCTTGTCCTCCTCTGTCTCGATGGCCCTGAAACAGCTCTCCAGCACCACGATGGAGTTATCCACCATCATGCCCACGCCCAGCACCAGACCGCTCATGGTAATGATGTTCAGGGAAAAACCGGCGCTGGTCATCAGAATCAGGGACACCAGGATAGAGGTAGGTATGGAGCTTCCTACAATCAGGGACGCCTTATAATCCCCAAAGAAAATGAATATGATAATCATGGAAATCACGGCTGCCAGCACCAGGGTAAGGGCCACATCCTTAAGGGAGCTGAGAATGCTGTCCGCGCTGTCCCTGACAATCCTGATATTCAGGTTCTCGTCGTCCGCCTCCAGGCTTTCGATAACCTCCTGGACCTCGGATGACACATCCATGGCCGTGCTGCTCTGCTGCTTGGTGATGGAAATGGAAATAGTGTCCTGGCCGTTGTAGCGAGAGATACCTCCCCGGCTCTCCTCTGCCTCATAAACCCTGGCAATGTCCTCCAGATACACAATTTTTCCGCTGGAGGTGGTGATGGGGACTTCCTTCAGAGCTTCTATGGTCTCATGCTCCAGGGACGTTGAAACAGAAAGCTCCAGTTTTCCGGATACAGCATCGCCGGATGGGTAAGAAAGATTTGCCGTGCTCATAGCAGTGGACACGTCGCTCATGGTCACCTGATACTGGGCCATCTCGTCGGATTGAAGTTCAATTTTATAATATTCCGACTTACCGCCCATGGCCTCCACCTCTGCCACAGAGGAAATCTGTTCCAGCAAAGGCACCACGGTCTGGTCCACATAATCGTATAAATCCTCCTGGGAAGGATTTGATATGGAAAGCATCATGGTGGTTCCCGCATTGTTATTCATCTCCATGACAGAGGTCTCCGCGTCGTCAGGGAGCTGGCGGCTCAATGCATCCAGACTCTGGGATAAATCATTATATGCGTCATCCATATCGGTGCCGTAATCATATTCCAGCATAATCATGGCCCTGTTTTCGCTGGAAGTGGAGCTCATGCTTTTCACGCCCTCTATGGTCCCCACCTGGTCTTCTATGGGCTGGGTCACAAGTTCATCTATATCCTCGGGACCAGCCCCGGAATAAGATGCTATGATAATCAGCATGGGCTGATCCGTGTCCGGCATCTGTTCCAGCGTGGCATTAAATACAGAAGAAATACCGAATACCAGAAGGCAAAGCAATGCCATAACCGTGGCCACCGGACGTTTTAAAACAAACCTTGTCAATCCCATGGGTTATGCCTCCTGTTCCGCCTGTGATGCTGCATGTTTGCTGTCTTCCCCGCCGGGTGCTGCTGTTTCTCCGGCCTGTGTTTCTTCCTCGGACTGGTTCCCTTCTCCGGACTGAAACTCTTCTCCGGACTGGTTTTTCTCTCCGGCCTGTGTTTCTTCTCTAAACTGTGCCTCTTCTCCTGGCTGCACCTCATCCCTCAACCGTATTTTCGCCCCCTCATACAGGTTGGAGCTCCATGTGCTCACAACCATGTCATCGGCTGACAGGCCGGAAAGAATCTGGGCATGTTCCTCATCCTCCAGTCCCACTTCCACCTGGGCCATGGATGCGGTGCCGTCCTGGTACAGATAAACATAGGCATTGCCCCCGCTGTAATAGATGGCATCAATGGGAACCACCATTGTATCCAGTGCCCGTTCTGTCACAAGATTTAATTTCACCGTGCTTCCGGCTGCAATCTCCTGTGTGTTTTCAATCTGGGCCTTTACCTTAAACAGCCCCGTATCCCTGTCAACCATGGAGTTTATTTCGCTGATATATGCCTTGTATGTAGTTCCGTTCTTCTGGATTTCCAGCTCATCGCCCACATTGGCGTTCTGCATCATGCGCTGGGTCACATAGAAGGAAACTATGTTCTCTCCCTCGCCGGCAATCACGCACAAATCCTGGGACTGGCTCACCCGGTCATACACCTCCACGTCAAAGCTTTCAATCTTTCCATTGATAGGAGCGGTGACGGAACTGTACTGTACCTGTCTTTCGTAAGCCAGTTTAGCGGACTCATACTGGAGCTGCGCGGATTTCACCGCATTGACATACTGCTCGTATTCCTGCTCGGACAAATCGCCGCCGCTGTAAAGAATCTGCATTCTTCTCAGGTTGCTCTGGGCCTCTGAAAGGGATACGGATGCAGCATCCATGGAGTTCTTTGCCGTCTCCACCTGCTCTGTATCAATCTCAAACAGGACCTGGCCCTGTGTCACCATGTCCCCTGCCTTCACATATACCGCCGTGACATCACCTGCTGCCTTTGCATAGATATGAACCACATCAGAAGGCTCCACAGTACCGGTAAGCCCTGTGGTAAGGATAATATTGCCAGAGGACGGCTGTTCTGCCCTCACCACTGTGACAGAAGCCTCCTGTCCCATAGGCATGCCGCCCCTTGCTTTTTTTCCTCCCTTCATTACAATCATAGCCACAGCCAGTATGACAATGATTCCGGCTGCAATGCCTATCTTTATTTTCCTGCTCTTGCTCATATCCAATCTCCTTTGCTGGTTTACTCAACTGATTCCTAATATTAAAGGTTGAAGATTAATTCAACATTAACAAAACAGGTATGAATGTCATTTATTTCACGTGATTCTGTGAATTTTTTGTGACTTTACCTGATGTCTGATGCAACAGCATAAGCTGTCCGAAAACAGAACTAAAAGACAGGCAGGTACACACATCCGGTACCTGCCTGTCTTTTAGTTCTGTTTGGACTTGCGATGGAGGCGATGACAGCCAATGTGAATTAAACTGCTCCATTGACACCGGCATCCCTCTTAAGCATTTTTTCATAAGCATATTTGACACTGTTATCAAACCATATGGTTCCGCAGTAGTCAAAACCATTCTTTTCCAGGACATGCCTCATAATAGCATTTTTCTCATCGGTGTCAACCCGAACGCTGTAAATTCCTTTTTGAATACACAGCTCTTCAATGAGCTGAAACGCAATACTTGCTATACCATGCCCCCGGTAAGCCCCGGATATTGCCATACGGTGGACTACCGCATAGGGAAGATCGCTTTTCCAGCTGCCCTGCAGCGTTTCATAGGACGCCTCGCCCGCAAAATCAATGCAGAGGTATGCCGCAGCGTTAGAACCCTCCCCGATAAAATATCCCCGCCCATGCGCCAGGTCCCCGATGATGGTTTCCATATCCGGGTATCCGGTCTGCCACTGGTCAATGCCCTGCGATTTTAAGAACTCTTTGGCTTCATCGATCAACGCCATTGCTTTCTCTGCTTCTTTCCTATCTGCTGGCTGTAAAATAAATCGTTCCATACGTTGTACCTCCGTCTTTTTGTTTTTGAATCTCCTGAATTTTCGTTCCGCAAAACCATGTGGCAAGGAAACCAGCTTTGACAAATCGCACTTGCCCTCCTTCCTCTTGTCTGTTATAATAACACAAAACAATGCAGTGAACAAATCAAAGTATTTATATATATAGTTCAATTTTTTTGAAGTATTGGAGGAAAGCCCATGGAGCTTAAATGTTTAAGAACATTCCGCACAATTATTGATGAAGGCGGTTTTTCCAAAGCTGCCAAAAAGCTGAATTATACACAGTCTACCATTACGTTTCAAATGAATCAGCTTGAACGCGACTTATCCACAACTTTATTTGAAAAAATCGGCAGAAAAATGGTTTTGACAAAAGCAGGAGAGCATCTGATTCCTTATGTGGATGACATTCTCCAGTCCGTGGACAAGTTATCTTTTTTAGGCGAACATTTATCAGAATGCCAGGGAGATATCCAGATCGGTGTTGGCGAAAGTCTGCTATGCTACAAGCTCCCCGCTATTTTAAAGGAATTTCACAGGCAGGCTCCAAAAGCCCGTTTGTTCCTGCGCTCTATGAACTGTTATGATATTCGGGATGAGCTATTCAGCGGGGGATTGGATTTAGGCGTATTTTATGAGGATGTGGGAGGCTTTGGCTCGAATCTTGCGGTTAAGCCTTTTGGTAATTATCCCGTGGTTTTGGTGGCGTCCCCCGAAATACAAAACAGATACCCGGATTTTGTGACACCGGACAGAACCATTCCGCTCCCACTCATCATCAATGAACCGAACTGCATTTTCCGGCAGATTTTTGAACAATATCTTCGTGATAAATCAATTATTCTCGACCATACCATTGAGCTGTGGAGCATTCCCACAATCAAAAATCTTGTCAAAAACAATGTGGGCATTTCCTTTCTCCCCGAATTTACAGTCACAGAGGAATTAAACCGTGGTGAATTGGTGAAAATTCCAACTGATATTTCAGGCACAAAAATCACTGCCGTCTGCGCGCACCATAAAAACAAGTGGGTCAGTCCACTCATGCAGCTGTTTATCAGTTTATGTGATTCGGTTTCCTGCGGCGGGGAGCGGTAACCGGCCTCTCTGCGTCTGGTATCGCGACTGTAAAACATATAACATCCTAAATAAAAAATAAATATTCTTTCATTTTCTGATGATTCGTTTATGTTTACTTTATAAAAAGGTGTTATATATGTATAATGAAATGTAGCAGAGGGAGGTAATGGAACATGTTTCAGATACTGGTTGCGGAAGATGACAAGAATACCCGGCGGCTGATGGAAGCTGTACTGAAGGAACACGGCTACCATCCCATCCTGGCATGCGACGGCCTGGAGGCCTTGAAATTATTAGATACCCACCATGTGGACCTGGTTATCCTGGACATCATGATGCCGGGCATGGACGGCTATGAGTTCACCAGACAGCTGAGGGCTACGGATTACACCCTGCCCATTCTCATGGTCACCGCCAAGCAGCTGCCGGAGGACAAACGGAAGGGATTCATCGTTGGAACAGATGATTATATGACAAAGCCCGTGGATGAGGAGGAGATGATTCTGCGCATCCGGGCCCTTCTGCGCAGGGCCCAGATTGTGAACGAGCGGCGCATCACCATCGCAGATGTGTGCCTGGATTACGACTCCCTGACCGTAAGCCGCGGGGATGAAAGCCAGACGCTGCCCCGCAAGGAATTCTATCTTCTTTACAAGCTCCTGTCCTATCCCGGCAAGATATTCACCCGTATCCAGCTCATGGATGAGATATGGGGCATGGAATCCCAGTCGGACGACAATACCATCAATGTACACATTAACCGGCTTCGCAAGCGTTTTGAGGATTATCCCGAGTTTACCATTGAAACCATACGCGGCCTGGGCTACAAGGCGGTGAAACATCTATGAGACACAGGAGAAACCGTAAACCACTGGGTACCATGACCCTCATACTGACCGCAGGTATCTTCTTAATCATGCTCACTGTCATGACCCTGCAGGGATTTTTGATGTACCTGTACTGGAGGATTTTCTACCAGGCTGATATTCCCATCCCCCAGTTCTGGCGCCCCATTCCCCTGCTGGCCGTGCTCAGCGCCGTGGTTGGCGCCGGCCTCACCCTGCTCTTAAGCCGCATCCCCCTCAAACCCATCCGCGACCTGATTGAGGCCATCAACCAGCTGGCGGACGGCAACTTCAAGGTGCGCATCCACCTGGACCTGAACCGTGAATTTGAACGCCTCTCCGAAAGTTTTAACCGCATGGCCCAGGAACTGGAGAACACGGAGCTGCTGCGCTCTGACTTCATCAATAATTTTTCCCATGAATTCAAGACTCCCATCGTATCCCTGAGAGGCTTTGCCAAGATACTGAAAAATGACAGCCTCACAAAGGAGGAACGGGACGAATATCTGGATATCATCATAAGTGAATCCAACCGCCTGTCCCAGCTCTCCACCAATGTGCTGAATCTGTCCAAGATAGAAAAAATGAGCATCCTGTCCGACATGGAATCCTTTGACCTGTCGGAAGAAGTGCGCCAGTCTGTCCTGCTGCTGGAATCAAAATGGCAGAATAAGAACCTGGAACTGTTTATTGATATGGATGAACTGGAATACCACGGAAATAAGGCGCTCCTAAACCAGGTATGGATTAACCTGATTGACAACGCCATCAAATTTTCCCCTCAGAACGGAAAGATAAAACTGAAGCTGCACAGGAAGAAAGACCAGGTGGTTTTCCAGATTCTGGACAATGGATGCGGCATGGATGAGGAGACAAAGAACCATATATTTGACCGTTTCTACCAGGGAGACAGCTCCCATACTGCGGAGGGAAACGGCATTGGCCTCACGGTGGTGGAAAAAATCGTACACCTCCACAAAGGTCAGATCCGGGTCATCAGCGAGGCCGGTATCGGTACCACCTTTACGGTGAACCTTCCTATTATCCCGCCCTCTTCCGTTCTGTAAGTTTCTGTGAATTTTTCCAGTGTTTTTTCCGGTGATGTTCTATGTGAATTTCTCCGGCGTGTATTTCGCCATGAATTCTGCCATGAGTTTCCCCGGTAAATTTTCTTTGACATACCGCACATTTTCTGATATGATGACTTTACTTTACAAAAGCCACTGCACGAAGCCCGGAAAGAACCCGCTAAGTGCCGGTGACATGTATCGCATGGAAGCGTCTGAAAGACAGGCGCCAAGTGTTCATAACAAGGAGGGCGTTTGATGTATTTATCCATTCGTTTAAGATAAGCAGCAATTAAATAAAACCTGATATGGTTTTTTTGTTGTGCCTGTTTTACGGATGAGATGCAGATACGCCTGATATATTTTTATGTAATATGTGAATTGCCCGCCGCTGATCCGGGGGACAGTTTGTTTTCTACATACAGGCATGGCAGATAGAACCGTAATGGCTTTATCTGCCTTTTCATGTTGTATTTATATTGTATTTATGCTGTATGTATGCTCTATACAGCCAAAACAGGCTTTGGGACAAACCCAAAAACAGGACGCCATGTCAGGTCTGATACAGAATATGGAAAGGATTTTTTAATATGAATGATTATTCAAGATGGAAACAGAAATTTCTGACCATTGCAGCAGGCCAGACTGTCTCCCTTATCGGAAGCTCTGCTGTCCAGTTCTCGCTGATTTGGTGGCTGGCCAGCGAAACCGGCTCTCCCATGATGATGGCGTTATCCGGCCTGGTGGCATTTCTGCCCCAAATCTTCCTGGGTCCCTTTGCCGGGGTGTGGATTGACCGCCTGAAACGGAAACATGTGGCCATTGCAGCGGATATGTTCATCGGCCTGATAGCCGTGGTCTTTGCTGTCCTCCTGTGGGTGGGCCATCCTCCCTACTGGTCTGCCTGCGCGGTTCTGGGCATTCGGGCCCTGGGAAGTGTATTCCATACACCTGCCATCCAGTCCATCGTGCCGCAGCTGGTACCGCCGGACAAGCTGGTCCGGGCCAATGGCTGGAACCAGTTCATGCAGTCCGGCGCCTTTATGCTGGGACCTGTCATAGGAGCTGCCATGTATGCCGCGCTGCCGCTTCCAGTCATCCTGCTGACTGATTTTATAGGCGCATGTGCTGCCAGCCTTACAATGGCGGTGGTAACCATCCCTGAACCGGAACACAGCCATCAGGAGGCCCCTCATTTAATCCGGGAAATGAAGGAGGGGCTTAGCATCTGCATGAGCGACCGCAGGCTGATGAAGCTGACTGCGGCCGCAGCCGTTACCATGGTATTTTATCTGCCCCTGGCCTCCTATTATCCGCTGATGTCCAGCACTTATTTTAAGGCCAGTGCATGGCATGGAAGCGCGGTGGAATTCCTCTATGCCCTTGGCATGATGGTATCCGCCATCATATTCGGCAGCCTGGGCAAGGTAAACAATAAACTGAAGGCATCCTACCTGGGGCTGGCCGGAAGCGGCATCACCTGCTTTATCTGCGGCATTCTGCCCTCTGACATGTGGGCCTGGTATGTATTTGCAGTGACCTGCATGTTCATGGGCGGGGCCGGCAGCGCCTACAACATTCCGTTTGTGGCCTATCTGCAGGAGAATATACCTGCAGAGGCCCAGGGGCGGGCCTTCTCTCTTTTGGGAAGCCTCATGTCCTTAGCCATGCCTGTGGGGCTCCTCATATCCAGCCCTGTAGCCCAGATTTTCGGGGTAAATATGTGGTTTTTGGTATCGGGAATCGGTATTTTGGCTGTGGTGGCTGTATGCTGGCTTTCAGGAAATGATTAGGGGAAGGCTTATTTTTGTCAGGAAAAAACCGGCTTCCCGGCCGTTGTAAAAACTTCCGCCATGGTCCCCAATGATTTTAGCGCAGGTCTTAAGGCCGATTCCGGTGCTCTCCTTTTCCTGCGCGTCCTCTGCCACATAATTGCCAAAACAGATGATAAGACAATCCGCCCGCTGCTGATAGGATACGGTTACCGGGCGGTTCCTGTCTGCGTATTTGAGCAGATTGGAAAATATATTTCCGAATACCCGGCGGCACAGATTAATGTCCGCCAAAAGCCTGCAATTGATTTCATCGGAACTGCGCCTGATGTCAAAGCCCTCGCTCTCCATGTCAAAGAGGCTCTCCTCCACGATTTGGCCCAGGAATTCAGCCCCATTAACCTCCTCTGCCTCAAGCTCTTCCCTTTTTCTTCCATAAACAATGAAATATTCAAACAATTTATCTGAAAGTTCCTTTATCTGGTATGCCTTATCCCGAATGGAATTCAGATACTTTCTCTGCTGCCCCCGGTCTTCCCCTTTCTCCATCTGAAGTATGTCCACATAACCTAACAGGGACGTCAGAGGAGTGCGCAGATCATGTGACATGGCAGTGACCAGTTCACGGTTGGCCTTTCCCGCTTCCTCCTCTTTCTGCTGCCGTTCCTTGATGGCACAGCGCATGGCATCAATTTCCGCTGCCAGGGAGGCAAGCTCATCCTTCCCCTTTACCGTAATCCGGTAATCCAGGTCCCCGCCTTTTAATATCTGTATCTCCTGTTCCATCAAATCTATGTACCTGATTTTTCCGCGAATCAGCATGACCAGCATCAGCGCAAACACTGCCATGGAAATCACGCCTCCCAGCACGCTGGCGGCAGCATAATATCCATACTCCGCATAATAGCTGACTCCTGCCTGGGCAGTCCCGTCCGCAAATTTCACCTCATAAAGCCATGAGGTATCTTCCCACTCATTCATTTCCGGAACCATCACCATCACCTTGGCGTCATTGCTGTACCGAAACCTGCCGTCTTTATAGATGGTTATGAGAAGGTTCTTTTCTCCCGACGCCCACTTGTCCAGCATTTTACCGTCATTCGTGGACAGTCCGTTCTCTGTCACATACGCCTGAAGCCGCTCCACGCAGGCCTGTTCCCTCAGAATCATTCTGTCCTCACTGAAAAGCACACGGTCCAGGATACCAAAAAGCAGTGTATTAAGGGCCATGTAGAGAGCCAGTGAAACAAGGGCCGACGCCACTGCCGCCAGGGTAAGCTCTGTCCCCAGCCTGCTGATTCTCCTGCTCTTACTCAATCCGATACCCCTTTCCCCATACATTGACAATATACTTTGGATTCTTTGGGTCCGCCTCCAGCTTCCTGCGGAGATTCCTGATATGTACCATCACTGTGTTATTAGCGCTGTAAAAATAGGCTTCCCCCCACACGCTCTCATAAATATTCTCGATGGTAAACAATTTTCCCCGGTTGGACGCCAGCAGTAAAAGGATGCGGTATTCCAAATCCGTAAGAAGAATTTCCCGGCTGTTTTTCATGACCTCATTAAATGATTTCTGAATGACCAGATCCTTAACAGTTATAGATTCCTCCCCTTCCTCCTCCTTGCCTTTATACACATGGTATCGGCGTATCATGGCCTTTACCCTGGCCGCCAGCTCCGCATAGGAAAATGGTTTTGCCAGATAGTCGTCACCTCCTGCCCCAAATCCCATGGTCTTGTCGGAGTCCTGGGTGCGGGCCGTGAGGAACAAAATGGGCGTATTTAACTTCCTTCGTATCTCTGCGCAGGCAGAAAATCCATTACGTCCCGGCATCATTACATCCAGTATAATCAGGTCAAATGTATCGTCTGCCGCAGACGCAGCCTGCTCCCCGTTCTCTGCTTCCACAACCTGGTATCCCTCACTTTCCAGCAGGATTCTCACTACCTCCCTTATCTCCGGATCGTCATCTGCAAATAAAATCTTCCGCTTGTCCAACCTGACACCTCTCTTTATAATGGCGTGTTTCATTTTTTACCATCCGGGTATGGATGTTCCGGGATGGCCAAACTATCTTCATTATATCTCAGATATTCTCTTACTTCCACCAAATAGTCCTATTGATTCAACTGTTTTTGTCCCTTCTTCCAGCTGTTCTTTCCCGTCAGTCATGCTTGATTGCCTCCAGCGCTGAAATCTTTACTGCTTTGCCGGCCGGATAATAACCTGCCCCCACGCCCACTGCAATGGAAAACAGGACCGCAAACAGGGACAGCCACCACGGTATCACGGACAGCCTGGAAGGAAGCCCCGCCATGTCCGCTTCCATGGCTCCGGCCATGGATGAGGACGACATTCCTTCGGAGGTCATATTCATGACAAAGGATACGGCATAACTGAATACAGTCCCTGTCACTCCTCCTAACAGCCCGATGCAGCCCGCTTCCAGAAGGAATATCCTTCTTATGTCCCTGACAAAACACCCCAGCGACTTCATAACTCCTATTTCCCTGGTCCGCTCAGATATGGACATAATCATGGTGTTGGTAATTCCCAGGGCTGCCACAAACAGGGAAATGGCTCCCAGGCCGCCTAACATCATCTGTTTCTGTCTGGCCTCCCGCTCCATAGGCTTTCGGATGGTCTCCATGGAGCTGGTCCGAAAGCCCATACGTTTTATTTCCGTCTCCACCTCCGCCACCTGGTTCATATCCTTTACCTTCACCAGGGCGCCTGAATATCCCTTTTTCCACTCCGGCTTCCTGCCGCTCAGCTTAGCCTGCTGATCCAATAAGGTCTTAAGCATTTCCAGGTCCATCACAAGCCCCATGGATGTCTCCTCTCCTTTTCCGTAATCCTCCTTCATTCTTCCCGCGGCTTCCAGCTGGCGCGTGATTTTCTTATCATCCTCCTTATCGCTGCTGATATCCAGCGTATAGGCTGTTTTCATGGAATCAAAATATGGCTGGGGCTTCACAGGCATTCCACTTTCATCCAGGTTATCATATCCGCTGTACATATCAACCGTGTTTCTGCCGGAAGGCCTCTTGGTGTCTTCAAACATATAGGCAAAATTCTCCCCCACAAAGACACCATCCCTTCCCCCCTTGTCCCAGGTCCCGTCCGTCAGCTTGTATCCCATGGCTTCGGCTGCCTTTACATCAATGCCCACAATGGTGGTGTAGGCAGACTTGTAACGCCGGTTTCTTCCGGCATACAGGGTGATGGGGATGTTTTCAGCTGTAAGTTTTGGCGTGACTGCCTCCACTGATTTCATTTCCTTTAAACGCCGGATTGCCTGATTATTCAGCTTTGCCGAGCGGCTCCCTTTGCCGGCCGAATATACATTAATGATGGTCAGGTCTCCCATCTGGGCCAGCATGTTCTTCTGTGCCTCCTTCATTCCGATTCCAATGGATATCATGATGACCACGGAGCAGCAGCCTATAATGACTCCCAATACAGTGAGAAAGGTTCTGCTTTTATGGCGGGTCAGATTCTGGAGACATATGGTGAGTAAGTCCTTTGTTTTCATGATTTATCTTCCTCATTTTCCGAATTTTCCGATGGCTGATCACGGCTGTCCTCCAGTTCATCCCAGCCTTCCAAATCCTGACTGTCCTCCAGTTCATCCCAGCCTTCCAAATCCTGACCGTCCTCCAGTTCATCCCAGCCATTCTGCTCCTGGCACCGGTTGCGGTCCTTCAATCCTTTGGCTTTTTTTCTCTTAATCCACAGAATTCCTGACACCAGTGCTGCAGTTAGAATACCGGCCATCATTTTCCAGTTCATTTTCCTTCCCCCATCCATTTCTCCGTCCATCATATCTGCGCCGTCCGTTTCTTCAGCAGCTCCTTCTTTCACCTCGAATGTCACAGGAATCTCCATGGTCCTTATCTCCATGGACTCGTCCTCATATGTCACTTTTACCCTGCCCTCAAAGGTCCCTGCCTTTTTCGGGGTTGCTATAAAATCAATGGTCCCGCTTTTTCCCGCATCAAAATTCCCCAGATTCAGGCTTCTGTCAATTACCTGTATGTCCCCTTCCAAACTGGCTTCCACATTGTACACCTGTCCTCTTCCCTTGTTTACATAGGGAAGCGAGATGGTGGTCTCCTCATTCTGACGGATTTCCTCCACAAAAGAGGGCGGGCTCACCTGGAACCGGTCTGGCTGGTAAACCGGCACTGCAATGGTTTCTGCGGCAGTAGACTGTTTTCTCTCTGTTTTATCAATGTACTCATATTTGCACGATATGGTTATCTTAGGGGACTGTACCTTGGAATCCTTTGTCTGGAACAATGCCTGGACATCCACCTGCTGTGCTTTTTTCTCACCCGGTCCCATCTTTGGAACATAAAATGTGTTGGAGGACGAGTTGATAGATAAGCCTTCTCCTGTTTCCAGCGAAATGACCACGTTTTCTATGGGAGACACCTGACTGGTATTCATAAACTCCATGTTCAGACGAAACACCTGTCCTGCTGAGACTTTATCTCCATATGTATAATTAGTCAGTATGATATTTGGCGTGGGGGCTCCCGGTGTGGCTGTCTTGCCATTGGTAGGCACCACGATTCGTTGGGAATACGTACCCTGGACCGTTCCCTTATCTGTATCGTAATCAAATTTCAAGGTGATACCCAAAAGCTGGGATGCAGCTGACGACAATTCGGAGCCCGCCTTAAGGTTCACAGGCACGTCCACGGACTGTCCCGGCCCAATATCCCCAATCTGCCGTGTATCGGTTGCCTCCAGAAGAGATATCTGGTCATTTGGCTCAAAGGTGGCTGTAAGATTCCGTATTCCTTTGACTGTGTCGGTATTCTCCAGTTTTAAAGTAATCTGAAACGGCTGGCCGGAACTCACTGGTCCCATAGGCCCCCTGTCTATGAGCAGCACGGGCTGTCCTGTGGCCGTGCCTCCTTTTACAGGCAGAAGCACCTTTTGCACAGAGGCAGCCGATGTAAGCTGTCCTCCTGAATAGTAGTTGTATTTTAACTCCAAATCAATAAGCTGGCTGGGACCGGATATATCCTGTCCCGCTATCAGATTGAATTGAACCAGCTCGGCTCTCCCGGTATCCAGGCGGCTGACGATCCTTGTGTTAGTGTCACCGCCTATGAACAGGGAACGTCCCGGCGATACATTTACCACCATATCCTCGATATCCGCATCTTTACTGGTGTTCTCAAGCTCCACTTCCAGCGTGAAGTGGTCACCGGGGCCAACGGGATTTTGCGGCGAGATTCTCCTGACTCTTATGATTGGCTGCCCTGTGGTGCTTCCCGTATCCCCATTTTCCCTGGGCGCCGACTCCTCGCATTCCGAAATATTCACTTCCAGCTGTTCAGAGGGAATTCCGGAACTCTTAAATCCCACCTTCAGCCTCAGAACATCCCCCTTTCCCGTATAAGTAAGCCTGGTAAATGTCACTGTAAACTCCAGGTCGTCCTCCTTGTCCGATGTGATCTTTACCTTTGGATTTTCTCCATTGCGGAAGCTGTCGCTGAGTTTTGTTACCGTTACTCCCCGTTTTCCCACCTCACTTGTCTTGATTCCATTGCTTCTTACATTGATCACCACTTTTGCCTGGCGCCCTTTGCGCAGCACATCCAGGGTGTCCTTTGAACCGCCCGGCGCTAAAATCTCATACTCGCCCACCCACAGGCTTCCACTTCCCGGGGCACCATCGTCCGGATTATTGGAATCCTCCTTTCCTCTGCCCCGGCCTCCGCTGCCCTCCTGGCTGCCGCCCTCCTGAGCCCCGCTGACGGAATCAGCTCCTGAACCGCCCGTCTCACTGCCCATCTCACTGCCCGGCTGGGATGTTCCCGCTACACCGGTTTCCGTTCCGGCACTTTCTGTTGTGCTGTCTCCTGCTCCGTTGGCTCCTGCTCCGTTGGCTCCTGCTGCTCCGGCTTCCATTCCTCCAGTCCCCTCTCCAGCCATTCCGCCTTCGTTTCTCTCATTAATCCCTTCTACGGCAATCGTTTCCCGCCCCCCGGAACTGTCTGTCTCCTCTGCCAAAGCATTTCCGCACATTCCTATTATCATAGCGGCTGAAATCATCACTGCCGCTGCCCGTTTGAGCCTTCCTGTTATCTCCATCCTCACTGTCCTTTCCTTTCATCTCCCGTTATGATTCCGTCCACCAGGGTCACGATTCGGTCTGCATACCTGGACATGCCCGGGTCATGGGTCACCAGTATGATGGTCTGGTTAAATCTTCTGGCAAAGCCCATGACCATGTCCATAATTTCCGCTGTTGTTTTTGTATCCAGATTTCCGGTAGGTTCATCTGCAAACACTACCTCAGGTCTGGACACAAATGCCCTGGCTATTCCCGCTCTCTGCTGCTGGCCCCCGGACATCTGGGAGGGATAATGATGAAGCCGGTGTGAAAGCCCCACACGTTTCAGCATTTCTTCTGCCATGGCCTCCCGTTTCTTCCGGTCCATTCCCTTAAACATCAGGGGCATAGCCACATTTTCAACCGCTGTCATGGACGGCAGCAGATTATATGACTGAAAGATAAAGCTCATATGTTCCTGCCGGAAAGCGGCCAGTTCCTCCTCATTCATATCCGATATATTTTTCCCGCGGATAAACACCTGTCCTTTTGTGGGTTTCTCCATTCCGGCCAGTTGATTCAAAAGCGTACTCTTTCCTGACCCCGACGTTCCGAAAATACAGCAGACCTCGCCTTTATAAATCCTCAGATTAATCCTTTTAAGGGCCACCACTTCCTCGTCCCCCATCCGGTAAACCTTGCGCACATTTTTAACATATATGATTGGTTTTTCATGGTCCATTATCTTGTCACTCCTCTTTTCATGGGTCTATGATAGAAAATAATCCCCTGGAAAATACCTCATATAAATCTTAAGAAATCTTAATTTCACACATGTCTGTATTTTGGGATGACCTTTTGCTATAATGGTTCCATATGAACGGATAACTGCCGGAAAAAACTGCCGGAAAAAGGAGGAGAGGAAATGAAAGGCGCGATTCTCGAAAAAGGTGAAACAGGTTATACCTATCTAAAAAAACTGTTCCTTTCAATCCGCCACGCCCAGAAGGACTTTAACTGGCTCATCACAGACTGTCAGTGCTGTACCCAAAGCGAAGCCTTTTATCAGAGAATATTCCAGTATAACCGATATGGCTGGCTCTCCGGAGAGGAGCTGACCCGCATGGTTGAGACAGAGGATTTCCAGTGGATTTGGGCTGTTCTCTCCGGCTTCCCCCGGCATATCTCCCTGGACCAGGTACTGGAATACGACCTGCCCTATGCTGACATGTACACCGGATTCTGGACCAATCCTGTCTCCATCCAGCACCCCCTGGCCCAGGTGGAAATCGTTCCCTGGGACAGTTCCTGCACCCTTGTCATAAGCCGGAATCACAGGATCGTGTCGGATTTCATGGATGGTTTTCCCCTTAGCAGGGATTTATCTCTGTACAATGGGCAAAAGGGAATCTTTGATGAGTCGGATGAACTGGAGCGCTGGCTTTCGCAGCACAGATAGGGCCCTGCTCCAAAATCCTCTGCCCATTGGAAAAAAGCCCAATACAAAAAGAAACTCCATTCCGGAAGGAGGTCTAATTCCGGAATGGAGTCCGTTTTCAGGAAAGGAGCACAATATTGGAACATACATTTTGGACCGCACTGGACAAATTAGTGGAACAGTCAGAGATTATCATAGACCGTCCAAAGGGGTCGGTTCATCCCGTACATCCGGACTTTATCTATCAGGTGGATTATGGATTTCTGAGAAATACATCGTCCATGGACAGGGAGGGCATAGACATCTGGGCAGGCAGTGACCATACGGCCGGGATTGACGCCATCCTGTGTACGGTTGATTTGTTGAAACGGGATTCTGAAATCAAAATTCTCCTGGATTGTACGGAGGAAGAAAAGATGTTGATATACAAAGCTCACAACGATACCTCATGTATGAAGGGCATCTTAATACGCCGAACCGCAGGGATTTCTTATAAACCTTGAGAGAATTATCAAAATTACCAACTTAAGCAGTCAGGCCCATTGAGCCGCTTTTATGAATACCTCTGTCAAAAATAAGATTCCCATAAGTAATTATTAAATATTTTCATATTTTATTAAGAGGCTGCTCAAACTTTTGACATATCTGAACTGTATACTTTAGTCATAGATAGATAAAACATCCTAATTAATACAATATACAGCTTTTTCATACCCAGCCGGCACGACCCCCATTGTGCCGGCTCCTCTCCTTTTCAGGGATACATAATCCTATCCTCCCGTACTCACCGTCTTATACCACTGTTCATCTTATACCACTGTTCATCCCAAAATCCCCTTTCCCTTCTTTCCTATATCCCTATTCAAATGAACAGCCATGAATAAGGCTGTCACGGCGGAGAGAACATCTGCTGCCGGCTGCGCATACAGGATGCCGTTTAATCCCCACAGCGCCGGGAAAACCAGGATAATGGGAACAAAACAAATTCCCTGTCTGCATGCCCCAAGAACAAACCCCTCCCCTGCCTTTCCAAGAGCCAGGAACAGAGAGGAATACACGGTGTAGAATCCAAATAACAGGAAGGATAATCCATTGGCCTTAAGAGCCTTTTGTCCTATGCGTATCATTTCCATGTCGTCCTTTGTAAACCGTGAAATGACAGGGCCGGAGAAAACTGCCATAGTAAGCCCGAATGCCGCGCAGAACAGGGTGGACCACACCACAGATATCCTGATTGCCTCATGAAGGCGCTCATAGTTCCCTGCCCCGTAATTATAACCGGCAATGGGCTGAAATCCTTTGATGAATCCAAATACCATCAGGCTTCCCAGGGATATCATTCTTGTGACAGCTCCCATCCCGGCAATCACAGAGTCCCCATACGGCTTTGCCTGCATATTAATCATGGTGATGGAGAGACTGGTCAGCAGCTGGAAGGCCAGAGTGGGAATCCCTATTTTCAGTATCTCAGACATAATTTCATTGGAAAAACAGCAGTTCCTGAAACGAAAGCAGAACATGCTCCTTCCGCTGATAACATAATACAGATAGACCAGGGTGGAAACTGCCTGTGAAATAGCCGTGGCAATGGCTGCTCCGGCCACTCCCAGCTTCAGGACATAGATAAAAACAGGATCCAGGACCATATTAAGCGCAGCGCCTGTCAGCAGAACGCACATGGTGGTCCTGGCTGCGCCCTCGCTGGTCACAATATTATTCATGGTGACGTTAAACACATTGAATATGGATGACACCACATAAATACCCGCATATGTAACAGCATAGGGAAGTATACTGTCCGTTGCTCCCAGACACTTTAACAGGGGCTTCAAAAAAATGACCGCGCAAAGGATGACCGCCGCTCCCACAAAAATACTGCTATACAGGGCCGTGCTTGCCGCCCTGTCCGCAGTCTCCCTGTCACCGCGGCCTAACAGTCTGGATATATAGGATGCCCCGCCGTTTCCAAAGAGTAAGCCCAATCCTACCACGACTTGCCCCAGGGGAAACGCAACGGAAATCGCCCCCATCTGACTTGTCCCCAGACCTCCCACAAAATAAGCATCCACCAGGTTATACAGCGCATTAATCATCATTCCAATCATGGTGGGCAGCCCCATGGCTAACAACGCCTTTGGTATGGGCGCGTTTCCCAGCAGCTCCATTTTCTTATTACGTCCTTCCATCTTGTACTCTCCTTTCACTTGACACAATTTGTAAAATATAGTACTATAAATTATAGTAAAATGGCCATAGGGCACATGATACTATAATTTATAGTACTTGTCAAGAGAAAAAAGGAGGTCGCCATGGCAACCATAGATTTAATTGTACTGGGTATTTTAAAAAAGGAATCCCTGAGCGCCTATGATATCCAGAAGCTGGTAGAATACCGGAACATTTCAAAGTGGGTGAAAATCAGCACCCCATCCATCTACAAAAAAGTAATCCAGCTGGAAGAAAAGGGATATATTAAGAGCAATATGATAAAAGAAGGGAAAATGCCGGAAAAGGCAGTCTATTCCCTGACCGAAGCCGGTGAACAGGCATTTGAAGGCCTGATGTTGGAAATTGCGTCCAAACCAATCCACATCTTTCTGGATTTTAACTCCGTCATTGTAAATCTGCCAAGCCTGTCCCCGGACAATCAGGCAGATTGTCTGGACAGGATTGAACAGAACGTGAACATTTTAAAAACATACCTGGAAGAAAATATCTCGCTGAAAGAACATTTGCCGGAGATTCCTGAGACAGGTATGGCAGTGCTGCAGCAGCAGTTCATCCTGGCCCAGGCAATTGAATCATGGATTGCCTCCCTGAGACATACTTTGCCGGAATCATCCGTCCATGCAGTGCCGCAAAGCAGGGAGAGTTAAGGCAAACACCGCTATCCCCAGTGTTGCCCCGCCGGATATCAGAAACCAGTTCTCGATTCCCAGCGGACCGGCCAGGGCTCCTGACAGAACAAGCCCCAGCGGCATTGCCGCCATGCTGATACTGCCGGACAATGACAGCGCCCTGCCCAGGTATTCCCCCTGAATTTTGATCTGATAAATGGATGTCTGTACCCCAAAATAAAAGGGGACAGAGATTCCCATAAAAAATGACAGGAAGGCAAAGATATAAAATCCTTGTGGAGGCAGCAGGCCGGTTATCAGGGTACCGGCTCCATATATACCTATGGACCCGGCGATTGCCTTTATCTTGTCTATCCGTCCGCCCCATATACCCAGGGAAACAGAGCCAACCAGGGTACCCGCTGCAAAAACAGTCTCCACCAGCCCCGATTCACTGACACTGCCGTTAAAATAAGACATGGTAATCAGAGGATACAGGGTCCCTATGGGAAAATATATGACAGCATATAATGCGCCAATCACCAGCAGCTCCCGCATTCCGGGTACACTGCGCATAACGTTGTACCCCTCCTTGACCTCTGCCAGAAGATTCGTTTTTTCCTTATCTTCCCTGAAAATTCCCGGTATATCCACTGCCGCCAGGGTACCCACTGCAAAAAACGCTCCCAACACATCCAGCATCAGAATGGCTTTCAGCGGAAACATACTGTACAATACAGCCGCAATGGCAGGACTGGCTATCATGGACGCAGATTCAAAGCTCTGTGAATAACCGGCGTATTTTGTCAGCTGGTCCTTTGGTAAGATGGACGGCATAATAGCCTGAAGGGACGGGGCATAAAACGCATTGCCAATGCTTCGGACGAATAATACAATAAAAATCAGCCAGATCGGAATGTCCCCCCAAATACCTGAAACAGCCAGTGCCACGCAGGCTGAGGACATCACCAGATCCGAGCAAATCATGATTTTCTTCCTGTCATGCTGGTCAATCAGCACGCCGATGAACATTCCCAGTACGGCCTGGGGCAGGAACCCGGCCAGCGTTGCAAAGGAAAGAACGGCCGCTGACTTTGTCTTTCCGGTTATATACCATATAATTGCCATTTGTACAATAGAGCTGGTCAGGGTCGATATGCCCTGGCCGGTCCAAATTACAAAAAACTTCTTTCTCCATCCTGCAAACTGCTGTTCCATGGTTTTTTCCGCTGCCTCCTCTGCTGCTCTTTCATTGTCAACATTACGCTGTCACATATTTTCTCTCCGTCACAAGGTTTCTCTTCGACGCATATTTTCTCTCCGCCATATATCATCCATCCTCCGGAATTCATATCCCCTCCCGCTCAAATATCTCCTTCAGCCTGAGGGCGTCCTCCAGCGTATTCTTCCAGCCATCCCGTTTCATGTCCACACGTCCCTCCGCCGATACCAGGACCTCTTCCTCCTCCAGAAGCATTCTCTGCAGGTCCGGATGTTCAAAGGACGCTGCGCCGGTCAGATATCCCTGGCTGTTGACCACACGGTGGGCCGGAACTTCTCCGGCCAGACCGCGGTTCAGCGCATACCCCACCTGCCTTGCGTTTTTCGGTTTTCCGCAGAGCAGGGCGATTTGACCATAGGTAGCTACCCTTCCTTCCGGCACTGTCCTCACCGTAATTCCCACCCGTTTATAAAAATCCATCTTCCTTATCCTCCGGCAGCAGCCATGCCCATTTATCTCACTTACTTTTTCGGAATCCATTCCTATATATCTGAATCCTGCTCACAAAAAGTATATATATATTGTATCATGAAGCATACCATTTAAACAGACAAAATACAAAACTAAAAAAGCCCCAGGGCAAATCCAAAAACACAGGACTGCCCTGAAGGCCTTCTTACTATTTCATATACTTCTGATGCATTTATTTCCCCTGTCCATAATAAGCATTGGGCCCATGCTTGCGCATGAAATGCTTATCCTGCATACACTGGGGAGCTGGTCCTGCCTGGGGATTGATGAGTTCCGTCATGAAATTCATCCTGGCAATCTCCTCCAGCACAACGGCATTGTGCACAGCCTCAGCCGCGTCCTTCCCCCATGTAAAGGGGCCATGGTTTTTACAAAGCACAGCCGGAATGTAAACCGGGTTCTTGCCCTGGAAGGTCTCAATGATGACCCTTCCAGTATTCATCTCGTAGCCTTCCTCGATTTCCTCTGCCGTCAGGTTTCTGGCGCAGGGAATTTCACCGTAAAAATAGTCCGCATGGGTGGTGCCGTAGCAGGGAAGGGCCCTGCCTGCCTGTGCCCAGGCCGTTGCATGAGGGGAATGGGTATGGACAATACCGCCAATCTCCTTAAACGCATTGTACAGCTCCACATGGGTGGCTGTGTCGGAGGACGGGTTCATCTCACCCTCCACCTTATTGCCCTCCAGGTCCATGACCACCATATCAGATGGCTTTAACACGTCGTAATCCACCCCGCTGGGCTTTATGACAAACAGTCCCTTTTCCCGGTCAATTCCGCTGACATTTCCCCAGGTGTAGGTGATAAGGCCCCTGCGGGGCAGCTCCATATTGGCTTCATATACCTTTTGTTTCAGTTCTTCTAACATAATCTGTATCCGCTCCCGTTCCTGTTAATCCTTCTGTGCTCCACAGCTTAGTCCTTCTTGCTCACAGCTTAATCCTTCATATGCTCCACAGCAGCCTTCTCAATGGCAAGCCCCTCTGCATACCGCTTCATGAATGCCTCGAATCCTTCCACATCCTCTTTCACAGGCTCCATTCTGGTTCCCTTATCCCCGGCAAAAACCTTGTTGGCCAGGTAGGCATCCAGGGTCTCGCCCTCCTTCCTGCACCGCATGTAGGAGGCCAGCAGCGCAATGCCCCAGGCACCTCCTTCACCGGCTGTCTCCATGACAGACACCGGCGCGTTCATGGCTCCTGCCAGGATTCTCTGTCCCACGCCCTTTGTCTTAAAAAGACCGCCGTGGCCCAGAATGCTGTCCACCTTCACATGCTCCTTCTTAAGCAGGATATCCATGCCGGTCTTAAGGGCGCCCAGGGATGTATACAGGTGTACTCTCATGAAATTTGCCAGGTTAAATCGGCTGTCCGGCATGCGCACAAACAGGGGACGGCCTTCCTCAAAGTGGGTGATGTGCTCTCCTGAGAAATAATTGTAGGCCAGCAGTCCGCCGCAGTCGGAATCTCCCTCCAGGGCCTTGTTGTAAAGGGTTCCAAAGAGCTGGTTCATATCTGCCTTCATACCCATGGCCTCTGAGAACTCCTTAAACAGGTTCACCCATGCATTCAAATCCGACGTGCAGTTGTTGCAGTGCACCATGGCTACCATATCGCCGGCCGGCGTGGTCACCAGATCAATCTCAGGGTATACGTGCTCCAGTTCCTTTTCCAATACCACCATGGCAAACACGCTGGTACCGGCAGACACATTTCCGGTGCGCACAGCCACGCTGTTGGTGGCCGCCATGCCGGTGCCTGCGTCGCCCTCCGGCGGACACATGGGAATACCGGCTTTCAGGTTTCCGGATGCATCAAGAAGCTTTGCCCCTTCTTCTGTCAGGACACCTGCGTCCTCTCCCGCCACCAGAGCCTTGGGCAGGATATCACGCAGCTTCCATGGGAAATTCTCTCCTGCCACCAGTTGGTCAAACTGCTCCACGCGCTTCTGGTCAAAATCCCTGGCATGGATGTCCACCGGGAACATGCCTGCCACATCACCAATGCCCAGAACACGTCTGCCTGTCAGCTTCCAGTGCACATATCCCTCCAGCGTAATGAGGTAGTCGATATCCTTCACATGCTCTTCTTTATTGAGGATGGCCTGGTAGAGATGGGCAATGCTCCATCTCTGAGGAATATTGTACCGGAATACCTCTGTCAGCTTCCCGGCGGCAGGACCTGTAATGGTGTTCCTCCAGGTGCGGAAGGGCACCAGAAGCTCGCCCTCTTTATCAAATGCCATATAACCGTGCATCATGGCTGAAAAACCAATGGAACCAATGGTGGTCAGGGTGATGCCGTAGGTTTCCTTCACATCCTCAGCCATTTTGCCGTAGCAGTCCCGGATGCCGGTCCAGATATCCTCCAGGGTATAGGTCCAGATGTGATCCACATACCTGTTTTCCCAATCATGACTGCCGGAGGCAATAGGTGTGTGGTCCTCACCGATAAGGACCGCCTTAATCCTGGTGGAGCCCAGCTCTATGCCCAGGGAAGTATTTCCATGCTCAATCTGTTCTTTTATCTTATTTATATCTAAACTCATGAATTGCCCCTCCACTTGCTCATTAAGGAGCGGGCCTGAGAACACAGTAAAAATATGCTCCCAGGGTCCGCCCCATATATCCTGTTTCTAATCCGCAGGCCGCCTCAAACCTCCGCAGCTTCCGGACGCAAATCATTCTGCCTGATGCCTACCTGTAAGCTGCCGCATTCCAGCGAAGCTCGTTCTTAAGAGCGCGGATGCTTGTGTCCTTGTCAATATAGACTGTCTCAATACCCATGGCATCAGCCCAGTCTCCCATCTGCTCGGCCGTCAGGTCATAGGAGAACGCTGTATGGTGGGCGCCGCCTGCCAGAATCCAGCTTTCCGCCCCGGTTGCCAGGTTTGGCTCCGGCGTCCAGAACGCGGTTGCCACAGGAAGCTTAGGCATTGGCTTTTCTGTTTTTTTGCACTCCACATCGTTGATAATCAGGCGGAACCTTGTACCCAGATCCACTAAGGATGTGGCGATACCGTGGCCTGTCTTGGATGTGAATACAAGTCTGGCCGGGTCCTCCCTGTCACCCATGGACAGCGGGCAGGCCTTGATGCTGATTTCCCCGTCTGCAATGGTGGGGCATACCTCCAGCATGTGGGCTTCCAGGATTCCCTCCTTGCCGGGCACTAAGTTGTATGTATAATCTTCCATGAAAGAGGTTCCCTTGGCGTCCTTCATCCCCTGGGTCATAATCTTCATCAGCCTGACCATGGCAGCCGTCTTCCAGTCGCCCTCTGCGCCGAATCCGTATCCCTTTTCCATGAGACGCTGGATAGCCAGTCCGGGAAGCTGCTGCAGCTCGCCCAAATCCCCAAAGTGGGTGACGATGGCGTGGTAATCCTTCTCTAAAAGGAACTTCTCAAGGCCGGCCTCAATCTGGGCCTGTACCGCCACATGGCGCTTAAATTCCTCCGGTTCCCTGCCTTCCGGCAGGATGGTGTACTTGCTGTAATACTCGTCCACCAGGGCTGTGATATCTCCCTTTGGCACAGCCTTTACATACTCGGCCAGCTCATTGACCGGGTAAGCGTCCACTTCCCAGCCAAACTTCATCTGGGCCTCCACCTTGTCGCCTTCGGTGACAGCCACATTCCTCATGTTGTCCGCAAACCTTGCCACCCTGACATGGCTGCTCTCCATGATGCCTACAGCAGTGCGCATCCATGCGGCTATGCGGCCCACCACCTTCTCATCGCTCCAGTGGCCCACAATGACCTTTCTCTCTATGCCCATGCGTGTCACCATGTGGCCGTATTCCCTGTCTCCGTGAGCGGACTGGTTCTCATTCATGAAATCCATATCAATGGTGTCGTAGGGAATCTCCTGGTTAAACTGTGTATGAAAATGCATCAGGGGCTTTCTGTATTCCTGCAATCCCAAAATCCAGGACTTGGCCGGTGAAAATGTATGCATCCAGGTGATGACGCCTGCACATTCCTCATCCGCATTTGCCTCGTTAAACGTCCTGCGGATCAGCTCATTGGTAATCAGTGTGGGTTTCCACACCACCTCATAGGGCAGGATGCCTGATTTATTAAGACTGTCCACAATGATTCCCGAATGCTCCGCCACATGTGCCAGGCACTCATCTCCATAGAGATCCTGTGAACCTGTACAGAACCAGAACTTATAATTCTTTACTGCTATCATATCTCTCATCCTCCTTAATTGTCAGCCCCTCAGGCCGCTGCCGGCCGGTTGGCGCATCGCTGTCTGTCAATCTTCTGTCTGTTCTTCTTCCTCATCATCCGGAATCTCGCCATACTTAATATATTCGCCTTTTATGAATTTCTTAAGGGACCAGCCGGCCAGAAATGCACCTATGGCGCCAAAAAGAACTGCACAGCCAAGCTGTACCATCTTGCCTCCGCCCGCAGGTTTTAAAAACTCCTGCAGCAGGCCGAAAGCCAGGTATACAAGATAGCCTCCTGCCGCCAGACGCAGTATTACGGTTATCTGAGTTGGTTTCGCGGCTTTTTCTTCTTTCTTTGCACCGGTTTTTGCACCCATTACATTTCCTCCTTATGCGACTGTTTCAGGACCTTTACCGAATCCCGCTCAATGATATCCGAATCAAACAGATAATTACCGTCAAAATAGGGATTTTCAATCATACTTATCATGTTCTCTGCTGCTTTCCTGCCCAGCGCCTCCATGGGGTGCGGGAAGGAGGTAAGCTTTACACCGGCCAGGGTTGCCAGGTCCGAGTTGTCAATGCTGACAACAGACAGCTGGTCCGGGATGGCAATACCCCGCTTCTCGCAGAGTCCTGACAGCACATAGGCCACCTCATCGTTGTAGCATACCACTCCCGTACAGCTTTCCAGTCTGCGAAACAGATAATCCGCCCACTGGTCCAGATCCAGAAAATCTTCCGTGTCCAGCCATACCACATTGGCATCCTTTACCTTGATTCCTGCCCCCAGCATGCCTGACAGGAACCCCTTATACCTCAAATGCCCCTGTCCGTCATCGCTTTTGAACACGCCTCCGATATTCCGGTGGCCGTTCTTAATCAGATACTCCACGGCCTTCTTGCCCACCTGCTCGTCGTTCATGGACACGCAGGGCAGCTCCAGATCCGGATACCGGCTGTTGAAGAACAGGATCGGGATTCCCCGTTCCTTAAGCTCCTGGTAGTAATGCAGATTTGGATTGGGGAGGGCGCTTTTGGCCGGCTCCACAATCAGTCCGTCTATAATGTCTTTGTCGATCAGGTTATTCAATATGTCCTGTTCCCTGCTGACCCGGTTGCCGGTAAAGGCAATCTGGGTGGTGTAACCTTTTTTGGAGAGAACCCTCTCGATTCCCCGCACCACAGGAGGGAAAATATAGCTGTCCACATAAGTACTGATTACAGCGATGTTCATGTACCGCTCCTGGCGCTCCGCCTTGCCGTTGCCGCCCACATACGTACCGCTTCCCCGCACCCGTAAGACCAGCTTCTGCTGCTCCAGGATATCCACGGCATGGCGCACCGTCTGGCGGCTCAGCCCGAAACGCTCGCTGAGTTCATTCTCCGAAGGCAGCTTTTCGCCCACCTTCAAAGCCCCGCTGTTAATGTTTTCCAACACCCAGTTATAGACTGCTTTATATTTCAGCTCCTGTGTACCCATAATCAAAACCTATCCTTTTTTCCTCTTTGATAACAAGTCTACCGTAACCGCACCTAAAAGTACAGCGCCTTTTACTATTTTCTGGATGTCGGTGGACCATCCGTAGAGGGACATACCATTGTTCAGGATACCCATGATAAAAGCACCTACTACAGCTCCTATGATGGTTCCGATACCGCCGCTGGTAGCCGCGCCGCCGATGTAACAGGAGGCAATGGCATCCATCTCAAAACCGTCGCCGGCCTTGGGGGTTGCGGAGGCGTTACGTGCGGAAAGCACGATACCTGCAATGGCACTTAAAATACCCATGTTGGTGTATACCCAGAAGAACACTTTCTCAGTATTGATACCGGAAAGCTTTGCCGCCTTGGCATTGCCGCCCAGGGCGTATATCTGGCGTCCGGCAACGGTCTTGCTGGTGATGAAATGATACAGGCCCACCAGTACGCCCATGATGACCAGCACAAACGGGATGCCGTTATAGCGTGACAGCTTGTAGAAGAAAAACCATACGATCATCAGTATGACGGCTTCCTTTATAATAACCTGCCACAATGGATTGGTTGAGAAACCATATTTTTTCTTGGTATTAATGCTCTTAAGCTCTGCCATAATCACCAGTACCGTGGCAATGCCTGCCACAATAATGGAAACCAGGTCCAGGGTGCCGTTTCCAAAGGGAATCTTCACAGTCGGCAGAAAGCCTGCGCCGATGTAAGTATAACTGGTGGGAAGGGGTCCCTTTGTCTGGGCCTTTAACAGGGTATATGTAAGTCCGCGGCCCATAAGCATGGTTGCCAGGGTTACGATGAACGGCGGGATGCTGAGCTTGGATACAAACAGACCCACGAACATACCGGCCAGGGCGCCCACTGCCAGGGCAGCCAGGATGGCGACCCACATATTGGTGTGGTAGTCAATCATCAGGATACCTACGGTTGCGCCGCACAGGGCCACGATAGAGCCGACGCCCAGGTCAATGTTTCCTGTCAGACAGCATAACAGCATACCAACTGCCAGGATAACCACGTATCCGTTCTGCATGATCAGGTTGTTGATGTTGGCCGGCGACATATTCTTTCCGCCGGTCATGACTGCGAAAATCAAGAACACCGCGATTAAAGCAAGTACCATGCCATACTGCTTCATATCAATATTAACTGTTTTCTTCTTATCCATCTCTACGCTTCCTTTCCATTATCCGCCATAATACATTTCATGATTCGTTCCTGGGTTACCTCTTCCTTGGTCAGCTCTCCTGCAATCCGTCCTTCGTTGATGACGTATACACGGTCACAGGTACCGATTACCTCCTGCATCTCAGAGGAGATGACGATTACCGCCTTGCCTGACTTGGCCAGTTCATTGATGACGCAGTAAATCTCATACTTGGCGCCTACGTCAATACCCCTGGTAGGCTCATCCAGAATCAGCACATCCGGCTGTGTCAGCATCCACTTGGCAAGAACCACCTTCTGCTGGTTGCCGCCCGATAGGGAGCCCACGGTCTGGTTAATGGAATTAGACTTGATGTTAATTTTCTTCTTGTAATCCTCCGCAGCCAGAATCTCATCATTTTCATTGAGAACGCCGTTCTTGGAAAAGAAATTCCTCATGGCGGACAGGGTCATATTCCACTTGATATCCTTAATCAGCACAAGTCCATAATTCTTCCTGTCCTCGGACACGTATGCCAGTTTGTTGTTGATGGCGTCCTTAACGTCCTTTATATGTACTTCCCTGCCGTTTATCTTAATGGTACCGCTTATTTTCTGTCCATAGGACCTGCCGAATATGCTCATGGCCAGCTCGGTCCTGCCCGCGCCCATAAGTCCTGCCAGGCCCACAACCTCGCCTTTGCGCACATGAAGGGATACGTCCTTGATGACCTGCCTCTGGGCGTCGTCGGGATGGTACACATTCCAGTCCTTTATCTCGAAAATCGTATCACCAATTTCACAGTGCCGTTCCGGGTAACGGTTGGTCAGCTCGCGGCCCACCATGCCTTTGATGATGCGGTCTTCCGTAAATTCATCTCTGCCCTTCTCCAGGGTCTCAATGGTCTTTCCATCACGGATAACGGTAATGGAATCAGCCACATAACTGATTTCGTTCAACTTATGGGAGATAATAATGCTGGTGATTCCATGGGATTTAAGGTCCAGCATGATGTCCAGAAGCCGGCGGCTCTCTTCGTCGTTGAGTGCGGCTGTGGGCTCATCCAGAATCAGCAGCTCCACCTTCTTGGCCATGGCCTTGGCAATCTCTATCAGCTGCTGTTTTCCCACGCCCAGGCTGCTGATGGGCGCGTTCAGGTTTTCGCCTCCCAGTCCAACCTTTTCAAGCATTTCCTGGGCCTTCTTATGGGTAAGTGTCCAGTCAATGATACCTTTGGCTGCTTTCTGCTCATTTCCCAGAAACACGTTCTCAGCCACCGACATGTACGGGCTCAGGGCCAGCTCCTGGTGGATGATAACAATGCCCTTGGCCTCAGACTGCTTGATGCTGTGGAACTGACACACATTGCCGTTATACACGATATCCCCGCTGTATGAACCAAAGGGATAAACGCCGGACAGCACATTCATCAGGGTGGACTTTCCAGCCCCGTTCTCACCGCACAGCGCATGGATTTCTCCGCGTTTCACCTTGATATTGACATCGTCCAAGGCTTTCACGCCCGAGAATTCCTTCGTGATGTGGTTCATCTCCAAAATATAATCGGACATCTTTTCAACTCCTTTTCTTGAAAGATACTCTGTAAAAAGCGCAATCGGGCGGCGGAACCTATGCCGCCGCCCGAATCATCTTTACTGTGCCAGCTGCTCCTCTGTATAGTAGCCGCCGTCTACGATAATTTCCTTATAGTTGTCCTTGTCTACTGCTACCGGTGTGCACAGGTAAGCAGGAACCACAACCTTGCCGTTATTGTACTGTTCGGTGTCGTTGATTTCCGGCTCTGCGCCTTCCAGAACAGCCTGTACCATGGTTACGCACTTCTCAGCCAGGAGACGTGTATCCTTGTAAATGGTTGCTGTCTGGTAACCGGAGATGATGTTCTTAACTGCCATCAGCTCAGCATCCTGTCCTGTAATCAGCGGCCAGTCCTCGCCAACCTTGTAGCCGGCGCCTTCCAGAGCAGCCTTACAGCCGTATGCAAAACCGTCAAATGCGCTTGCGCAGATGTCTAACTTCTCGTCAGCATAGAAACCGGTCAGATAGTTCTCGCAGTTCTGCTGTGCTGTTTCCTGGGACCATCTCAGGATACATGTATCCTCGAAGGAGGTACGTCCGGACTTGCAGACCAGTGTTCCGTCATCCAGGTATGGCTGAAGAACTTCCATCAGTCCGTTGTACAGGAACAGTGCGTTGTTGTCATCAGGTGAGCCCATGAAGAACTCGATGGTGTAGGACTCGCCGGCTGCCTTGGCTGCGTCCAGGTCCTTTGCTTCCTTTATGTAGTTGCCGATTGCAGTACCAACTCCCTTGTTGTCAAAGGTTGCATAGTAGGAAACTGCGTCGGTATCCATCAGAAGACGGTCATAAGCGATGATGGGGATGCCTGCGTTCTTAGCCTGCTCCTCTACGTTTACAAGTGCGGAGGAGTCGATGGATGCGATTACCAGACAGTTAACACCGGATGCAATCATGTTCTCAATCTGTGAAACCTGCATCTGCACATCATCCTCTGCATACTGAAGGTCTACTTCATATCCAAGTGCTTCCAGCTGCTTCTTCATGTTGGCACCGTCGTTAATCCAGCGCTCGGATGACTGTGTAGGCATGGCCACGCCTACCTTCTTGCCTTCCCCGGTTGCTGCCTTGGCTGCCTCGGTAGCTGCGTCTGCCGCTGCGGTGGAATCAGCCGCTGCTGCGGTTGTGTCTGCTGCCGCTGCCGCTGTGGTAGCTGCTGCCTCCTGTGAGCCGCCGCATCCTGTTAACAGTGAAGCTGCGATTGCCGTCCCCAGTATCATGCTTAAAATTTTTCGTTTCATATGTTACCTCCCATGGTTTAATTTATACATACAACTTGTGTACATGTTCACAAGCTTGTACTTTCGTTAATTCAGCTAACCCTTGTGTCATACCATCTGATTCATTTGGACTATTTTGCACTTTTGTAGATTTTACCCTGTATGTATTGTGCGTTTCGTCAATATTTCTTACGTTTTTCTTTAAATACACTATACATTTTTGATGCAGGTTTGTCAATAGGTATTTAGAACTTTTTTATATTTTTTATTGTTGTACGTACAACTTTAACGTCATTTTTTCTATTTTCGTCTAAAAACGACCCGTTTCATCCTGTAAATAGTTCTGAATCCCATTCCCCGGACGCAAAAAATGCCAGCAAGCCGACGACGGGCTTGCTGGCACAATGTTCTGTTAAATTTTTAACTCTTTTTTGTTCACTTTTGCCTGACGGCGGTGTTTCGGTGATTCCCGCTACTTGTTCTTTCTCTTCAGGGCTGCAATCAGACTCTGAAGCACGATGAAGAAGCACAGAAGGGCCGCAATGGTAATTCTCACCCACCAGGAGGAAAGCGTTCCCTGGAAGGTAATGAAGGACTCGATGGTTCCTTTAATCAAAACTCCGAAAAGGCTTCCAATCACATTTCCCACGCCGCCGGTCAGAAGGGTTCCGCCGATAACCGAGGACGCAATGGCATCCATCTCAAATCCCTTTGCCTGCTCCACGAAACCGGAGCATGTGTTCATACAGAACAGAAGGCCGCCCAGTCCAGCCAGGAATCCATCCAGCACATAAGCCTGGAGCTTGATTCTTCTCACATTCAGACCCAGCAGCAGGGCAGACTGCTCATTTCCGCCAATGGCGTAAATAGAACGGCCGAACTTGGTATACTTAAGCACTACAAACACAATGGCCAGAACCACCAGGGCGATGATAACACTGGGGTATACGTAAGGATAAATCATGACTCCCTTTTTATTCAGGTAACCTCCAAAGGGCAGGTACATCTTGAATGTGGCAATGCCGGTAAATGTCTTATTTGTGATGCTGATCATCTCCTGGCTGATAATGGAGGTCATGCCTCTTGCAAAGAACATGCCCGCCAGGGTCACGATAAAGGGCTGTATCTTAAGGTAGGCCACCAAAAAGCCCTGTACCAGGCCGAATATGCATCCCGTTGCCAGCACGATAAGGATGGCCGGAAACGCACCGATATTTCCCCTCTCCATCATCCAGGCCAGCATCATACACACCATGGCCACCACAGAACCAACGGAAATGTCGATACCGCCTGTAATCATGACAATGGTCATGCCGGTTGCCACCACAATCAGGCCCGCGTTGGATATGAACAGGTTGAGGAAGTTCTGTACCTTTGCAAATCCTCTGCCGCCAAACATGATGATGCCTACTATGTACATCACAAAAAATAATATGATGGTCACAGCCAGCAGGAAGGAGTTGCCGTCCAGTCTTTTCTTTTCACTTCTGTTTTTCATTATGCCACTCCTCCTTCCACGTTCTTGGATGAATGTCTGGATGCCAGACGTTTCCTGAATTTCTTAAGCTCCTCTGACTGCACAGCCACAATCAGTATAACCACAATGGCCTTATATACAGGAATCTGGTCCGCAGGCACGCTCATGGCATAGAGGGTGGTAGTCAGGGCCTGGATGGTATATGCGCCGATTACGGAACCCAGCAGTGAGAACCGTCCGCCACCCAGGGAGTTGCCGCCCAGGGCCACTGCCGCGATGGCGTCAAGCTCCATGTTGAGACCGATGTTGTTGGCGTCTGCGGAATAGATACGGGAGGATGCCACCAGTCCTGCGATACCTGCACACAGTCCGCAGAACGCATAGGCCATCCAGATGATTTTCACGGATTTAAGACCTACCAGCCGGGATGCCCTCTCATTGATGCCCACGGACTGGATGTACATTCCCATGGCTGTTTTCTTCAGCAGAATATAGGTGAGCACCACCACGATTACAGCTACAAAAATAGGGGTGGGAATGGGAATTCCCGGTATGTTGTTGCCCAGCAGCTTATATCCGTCCACGCGGATGTATGTGATCTGTCCGTTTGTCACCAGCTGGGAGATACCCCTGCCCGCGGTAAACAGAATCAGGGTCGCCACCATGGGCTGTATCTTAAGCTTTGCAACCAGAAATCCGTTAAAGCCGCCGCACACCACGGCCGCTGCCAGGGCTGCCAGCACAGCCAGGACGTAGGGATTGGCATACTCATTGACCGACACCTCACCGCCTGCCAGGACCCTGGTACACACAGCCGCAGCCACTGCCATGACAGCGCCCACGGAAATATCGGTTCCGGCGGAGGCAGATACCACCAGGGTCATGCCCACGGCCAGCACCACCAGCTCGCTGGCACGGTTGATTACGTCAATGATATATCCGTAGAGGACGCCGTTATTAATCGTAATCCTAAAAAACGTGGGCGTGGTAATCAGATTGATTAACAGTACTATGATAAGACAGGATAACGGAAGAAACAGCCTGTAACCTGTCAACTTTTTAAGTTTCCCCATCATTCTTCCCCTCCTCCTGCAATTGCCTTCATGATGGAATCCTGGCTCAGCTCGTATTCCTTAAGCTCTCCCACCTTCCCGCCGTCGCGCATGACCGCCATACGGCTGCAGGTGCGGAGCATCTCCTCGATTTCAGAGGATATAAACACCACGGACATGCCGTCCTCCGCAAGCTTCAGCACCAGCTTCTGGATCTCTGTCTTTGTACCGATATCAATTCCTCTTGTAGGCTCATCCAGAATCAGAAAATCAGGATTGGTCAGGAGCCAGCGTCCCAGAATTACCTTCTGCTGGTTGCCGCCGGAGAGCTGTTTGATAGGAGTCTCCCTGTCGGCTGTCTTGATTTGAAGAATATCAATGTATTTATCCGTGAATTCCTCCTGTTCCTTCCTGCTCATGAGCCTGAACATGCCTTTCTTGGCCTGGAGGGCAATGATGATATTCTCGCGCACAGACAGATCCGCGATGATTCCCTCCTCCTTGCGGTTCTCAGGCAGATAGGCCATGCCTTCCATCATGGCGTCAATGGGAGCGTTGACCTTTAACTTCTTCCCCTTTACGGCCAGCTCGCCGCTGTCCGGCTTATCGGCGCCGTATATGGCGCGGACCAGCTCGGAACGGCCGGATCCCAGAAGTCCTGTAAGGCCGATGACCTCGCCTTTATGTATATCCAGGCTGAAGGGTTTGATTGTTCCCTTGTGGCCCAGCCCCCTGGCGCTTATGATTACTTCTTCCTTGACCGTGGACACGCCCTCCTTCTTGATGGCTGCCAGATCGTCGAAATCCTTCCCCATCATCTTGGCCACCAGCTGTACCCTCGGCAGCTCCTCCACCTTGAATTCTCCCACCAGGGTTCCGTTTCTAAGAACCGTAATCCTGTCGCAGACAGCATATACCTGTTCCAGGAAATGGGTGACAAAGATAATTCCGATTCCCTTGTCCTTAAGCTGTCTCATCAGCACAAACAGCTTCTCCACCTCACCGTCGTCCAGGGAGGATGTGGGTTCATCCAGAATCAGCACCTTGGCCGACATATCCACTGCCCTGGCAATGGCAATCATCTGCTGGATGGCAATGGAATAGTTCTCCACAGCCATGGTCACATCAATGTGGACATCCAGTCCCTCCAACAGCTTCCTGGCATCCTCCTTCATGGTCCTCCAGTCAATCATGGGACCTTTTTTCGGTTCTCTGCCAATATAAAGGTTCTCTGCCACTGACAGATTGGGACACAGGTTCACCTCCTGGTAAACTGTGCTGATGCCATTTTCCTGTGCTTCCTGGGGCGACCGGTTGATGATGGTATTGGATGAACCTTCCATTCGGATTGTACCGGTCTCAAACTCCTCCACGCCGGTCAGCACCTTGATCAGTGTAGACTTCCCGGCACCATTCTCGCCCATAAGGGCATGGATTTCGCCTTTTCTCAAAGTAAAATCCACATCCTGCAGCGCCTTTACACCGGGGAAATTCTTGTTGATTCCCCGCATTTCCAAAACAACGTTCTGCTCCATGCGATTTCCGCCTTTCTACCGTTATACGCCCCATTTCCAGGGCTCAGTTACTAGAACACACCCAGCCTCAGGCTTGAAAAGGGGGAGAGCCGTGCAACGACTCTCCCCACCGCCTTTCCTGAACTGTTACGAAAATGTTGATTAATAAGCACGCTCAGCCTTGATAGACTCTAAATCCATGGATGTATCGAAGTAAGCTTCGTCTACATACTGAATCTTCTCAACGGTCTCGCCCTTCTCCAGCTTCTTGATGATCTCATCTACACGCGGTCCGTGTAATGGGTTGCACTCAAAAGCTGCGTTTAAGTCGCCGGCTATCATGGCGTCAAATGCTGCCTTAACTGCGTCGAAGGAGAAGATGATGATGTCGCCGTCAGGTCCGCAGGTCTTGCCGGCTGCCTTGATTGCGTCGATAGCGCCGAATGCCATGTTGTCGTTCTCAGCTACTACCACATCAATATCGTCATAGGACTTAAGGAAGGATTCCATAACTTCCTGGCCCTTAGCCTGTGTGAATTCACCTGTCTGCATATCTAACATTTTCCAGTTGTCATGCTGCTTTAAGATGTTTCCGAAACCTTCTGTACGGCCAACCTGAGCGGATGCTCCGATGGTTCCCTGAAGAGTAACGATGTTGATGTCCTCGCCGTCTCTTCCCTGTGCCTTTAAGTAATCAGCCAGCCAGTTTCCTGCTGTCTCGCCTTCCTTGATGAAGTTGCCGCCTACCCAGCACTCATACAGGCTTTCATCCACGTCCATCTGACGGTCGGACAGGATAACCGGAATGCCTGCTTCCTGTGCTTCCTGGAGAACTGCTTCCCAACCTGTCTCAACAACGGGAGCCACTACGATGTAGTCAACATCCTGCTGGATAAAGCTTCTGATGGCCTTAATCTGGTTCTCCTGTTTCTGCTGTGCGTCGTCAAAAATCAGCTTGTAGCCGTTTTCCTCTGTAAAGGTGGACTTGAAGGACTCTGTATTAGCTGTTCTCCAGTCAGACTCAGCGCCAACCTGGGCATAACCAACCACAATCAAATCACCGGATGCAGCGTCATCCTTTGCCTCTGCCTCTGTCTCAGCCTCTGACTTCTCAGGAGCCGCCGTGGTGTCGGCTGCTGCCGCCGTTGTCTCAGCTGCTGCGGGAGCTGCTGTTGTCTCTGCAGGCTTATTTCCGCCGCCGCACCCTGCCAGCAGGGATGCCGCCATTGCTGCACATAACATAACGCTTAATCCTTTTTTCCTCATAATACGTAAACCTCCTTGATTTGTATTTTGTTTCCCCTTGTTGGTATAATCATATCAGTTGTTAATAACAAAAACAACGGAATTTCTCCGTTGTTTTGTACACGATTTTTAGAATTTTCACAGTTTGTTCATACATTTGGGTGTTTTTTTACGATTATGGTTGGATATTTTTCAATCCTCCCCTTCCCTGTCATATCCGGACTCCAGCGGAATATTCACCACAGCCCTTGTGCCCAGTCCCAGGACACTCTTAAATTCAAGGCTGCACCTGGAACCGTAGTTCAGGCGCAGGCGCTCCGCCACATTAAAAAGCCCGAAACCGCCCTTGGGCGCGGGACCTTCCCGGAAAGCCGGGTCTTTTTCCCCTCTCAGCTTCCGCCTGACGGCCTCCATCTCCTCTTCCGTCATGCCGGCTCCGTCATCCTCCACCTCCAGCACAGCCATGTCCTCCTTTGCGTATCCCCGGACCCATATGCGTCCCCTGCCCCTTTTATTCTTGATTCCGTGGTAAAGGGCGTTCTCCACCAGGGGCTGGAGGGTAAGCTTCAGGATTCTTCGTTCCTCCAGGGATTTTTCAAGGGTGACCTCATAATCCATGATATCCTGGTATCGGATCTTTTGGATCTGGAGATAGCTTTTGATATGGCCGATTTCCTCCCGCATGGTGATAAAATCCTTTCCGCCGCTGAGGGTTGTGCGGAAAAATTCGGACAGGGAGGTAACCATGTCCACCACAGCCCGGTTCTGTCCCCCCTCTGCCAGCCACACAATGGTATCCAGGGTGTTGTAGAGGAAATGAGGATTAATCTGCTCCTGGAGCAGCTGCAGCTCCATGACGCGGCGCTGGTTCTGCTCCTGCCGTATATCCTCAATCAGCCGTCCGATTTCCTCCTTCATGTGGTCAAAGCTTCCCGTAAGAATTGCCAGCTCATCCCCTGCCTCAATCTTGGGGCCGGAGGTAAAGTCCCCCTTTGCAACCCTCTCCGTCTCATTGCAGAGCTTCTGTATGGGCACGGTAACGCTCTTGGTTATCCTGCGGCTGAGCAGAAGGCTGATAATCAGGATGGACACCAACAGAGTCAGGCTGACCACAATGGCTGTGTGTTCCTGGCTCTCCAGCTCCTTCTGTATCTCCTGGACATGGAGCGTCTCATAGTATACATACTCCCTGCCCTGCTTTTCAATATCAGCGGTCAGGACACGGACGCCGTAATCCAGTATTTCCATGTTTTTATCATACATGCCGTGGGGCAGGTTGTCCTCTATCTCGTCCACCCTCTGCTCCAGCTGGTCCAGGCAGTGGAGCAGCCAGTTAATCCTGGTCCGGTTGGCCCCCTCCGGCGTCCGCTTTAACAGCTGGCGGTAGGTCTTTCTGGCATCGCTTATGGTCTGATGCGGGTCCTTAATCTGTTCCCATCCGTAGGGCCGGTCCTCCTCCATCAGCTCATGGATGGACTGGTAGGTCCGCATTCCTATGACAATGCGGTACATGCTGTAGTCCACATCCTCCCGCAGGTTGGCCGTGACACTGTTGGCCTGGGTGATGTTGGTGATGCTCTGGGTGTAGGCATTGCAGAACTTGGCCACCGTGGCCATGAGATAGATAACCAGCACCGCCAGGGGAATGATGATGATAAACGTCATCAGGTTCAGACGCTTTTCCAGGGGCAGGCGATCCAGGATATGGTTCGTGTCCCAATCCTTCCCAATGCCCTGATCCTTCTCATTTGCTCCGTCCTGCCCTTTTTTGCCGGACCCGGTCCTCCATTTTCCCGTCATGACCCCTCCCTGCTTCCCGCCCTGTACTCCTTAGGTGTACATCCAACGGTTTTCTTAAACAGATAGCCGAAGTAATGGGAATCCTTATATCCCACCTCGTACCCGATTTCAGAGGTCTTAAGATTAGAGCACATCAGCAGCTCCTTTGCCTTTTCCATGCGCACTCCTGTCAGAAACTCCACAAAGGTCACTCCCATCTCCTGGCTGAAGATGGAGCTGAAATAGCTGGGGCTGATATTGACCCTGGCAGCCACCGTGTTCAGGGAAATCTCCTCCTTGGCGTAATTATCATAGATAAACGCCTTGGCCTCATCCAGAACCTGACTGTACTTGCTGGCTGTCTGGCTGTCCCTCAGGGTCATGACCTCCTCAAAAAGCCTCACCAGCTTCTCCTTAAGCATGTCCAGGGTACAACCGTCCTTAAGTACCTTTTCCATATCCGACAGTTCCCGGGGGAGACGTCCCATGTCAAGTCCCAGCTGTTCCAGAAAGGTGCTGACACAGAGATAGCAGTCCATGACAATGTACTGGCGGAACATAAAAGACTGGCAGTTCTTTTCTCCCACATTCTGGAAATATTCCTCCACAAACCCGGAGGCCTCTCCCACGGTCCCCTGTTTCAGAAAATTTTCCAGGGTCTTTCTGTTCACCTTAGACGCATCCACTGAATTAATATCAATGGTTTCCCCTGTTCCGTGGACCATGCCGTCCATCTGGCTGTAGCTTATAATCCGGTTCATCTCCGTGAAGAATCTGGCGGCAAACGCCCTCCCCGCCTGCAGATAGGAGGTCTGCAAATCGCCCAGACGGTTCACGCAGCTTCCGATTCCGCCGAAATACTGTATGTCCTTACAGGCCCCGGCCATCTTTCCCAGGCTGGCGGCACACTCGCTCATTCTGCGCTCCACCTCCTGCTCAGACTCCCCCGTGAGAACGAAGGCCCACCCCTCGTCCCCGCGGTCAAAAACCAGGATGTGCTGCCGGCCCTCCATCCGTTCCTCAATCGCCTCCTGGCAGGATACCACCCGGTCGGAATAGGCAACGGCAGATCCCATAGGCATGAGCTTAAACAGCATGAGCTGGTAAAAGGAGGCGGACAAATCCATCCCCACCTGTTCTCCCCTCTCCAGAGCTTCCTTAAAATTCACCCGGCCCGTCACCAGGTCCCGCAGAAGGCGCTGGCGTTCCAGTACTGTGTTCTCAGCCATCTCCAGGCGGTACTTATCCATAAGCCTGGCGTCCTCCCGCTCCTTCTCAATCACATCCGCCACCTTCTTCACCGCCTCCAGAAGCTTGGCAGCCGTGATGGGCTTCAGAAGATAGTCCGTCACTCCGATGTGGATGGCCTGCTTGGCATAGTCAAATTCATTATACCCGCTGAGGATAATGATTTTGATTCTGGGAAATTCCTTCTTCACCAGTTCAGAGAGTTCCAGTCCGTCCATGAAGGGCATGCGGATATCTGTTATGAGGATGTCCGGCTGCACCTTCCTGATAAGCGGATATGCCAGTTCTCCGTCGCTGGCTTCCCCTGCGAATTCCAGCCCTTCCTTCTCCCATGGGATGTTGTTCTTGATGCCATTTCGCATGACAATTTCATCCTCCACAAGAAATACCTTTATCATAATCCAGTTCCCCCCTCTTATGTATTTTTTTTCCATACCATCCATTTGCTGTCTTACAGTATAAAATATAACACATTCATTTTCAAGATTCTTCCTAAAAAAGAAAAAGCAGAGACCTGTGCGCTGTCTCCGCCTTTGTTTCGTTTTACCGGCTTACTGTTTTTCCCGGTTCTTCCGGTTAATCCATTCCGTTGACACATCCATGGCCGCCCGGCAGGCCCTTGTCTGGTCCAGGGAATTCAGCATAACAAAATCATGGATTATGGCCTGGAACCGCAGGGCCGTCACATCCACCCCTGCTTCGCGCAGCTTACCGGCATAGGCCTCCCCCTCATCCCTGAGCACATCTGCCTCGCCGTTCAGTATCATGGCATCCGGCAGACCCCTCAGCTGCTCCGAAGACGCCCTGAGGGGCGAAACCGTAATCTGAGCCCTGTCTTTCTGGCAGGGAGCATACTGGTTCCAGAACCACTGCATGCCTGCCCGGTACAGGTAGTATCCCGCTGCGAATTCATTGTAGGAGCAGGTATCAAAACAGGCATTGGTGACCGGATAATACAGCAGCTGTTTCTGGATGAAGGGCCCCTTCCTGTACTTTGACATAAGGGTCATGGCTGCGGCCATATTGCCTCCTGCGCTGTCCCCCGCCACGGTGAAGGTTCCGGGATTCATGGCATATCCCATGGATTTCACAAGGTCGGGAGCCGTACACATGACGCTGTAGCACTGCTCAATGGCGGTGGGGCAGCGCACCTCAGGCGAACGGGAGTACTCAGGGAATATCAAAAGGCAGCCAGTCCTGGCAGCCAGCTCCCTCACCAGCTTTTCATGGGTGTGGAAGCTTCCGAACACCCAGCCTGCGCCGTGGATATAAAAGATCACATTGGCAGGCTGGCAGGAAACCCCCGGATCCACCAGCCAAACCGGAATGGTCCCCCATCTTCCTGTATTGACCCGCACCTTGCCGACCCGGGCGGGATATTTGTACACAGGCGTATCCTGGGCCTTTTCCAGAACCATCCTTCCCTCGGCAGGGGGCAGCTCAAAAATAAGGGGCGGTTTGGAATTTGCCTGACAGACCTCCTCTGCCGCCGGCTCTAACGGTACACAACGTTTCATATGGAACTCCTTCTTGACAAAAGTCTCTACTGTCAGAATATTCCAGATTCCACATTCTGCTCACCTGTTTTATTGATTTGCGCTATTTTCTTCCGCCTTCTTATAGCATGTAATATCATGGCAGCACAGCAGGCAGGCATCCTTGCCGCCCCAGTGTATACGGGAGGCGTCGGCCGATGACCAGACCTTAAGGACAGGATTATAGACCTCCATGGTGTAGTTAATCTTATCCTCCACCTGCTTCATGGGACACCGTTGACAGGGCTTATCATTTTTGAAAAATGCTTCATGACAGCTCATGCCCAGCCTTGAATCCGGCGCAAGCCTGTAGGTCTTATCGTTAATAAACAGCAGTTCATGACTTTCCATGTCCACCACATAAATCCATGAGTTCTGGTGGTCCAGAATGGTCCTTAAGTCCTCTGCCAAATCCACGGCGCTGTCCTGTGCCCTCTGCTTAAGGAGGAACAGGGACAGCAGCTCGGACACAAAGGAGAGAACCTCTATCTGGCTTATGGTCCACAGGCAGTGGGAGGTACAGTCATCAAATCCCACCCATCCCTTGAACACGCCGTTATCCCTGATGGCGCACTGGAGCATGGACTTGACACCCCTTTGCTTCAGCCGTTTTTGGATGTCACCGGGAAGCTGGCCTATATCATCGCAGTAAAGAATCCCGCTCTCATTAAAGCAGCTCTGGTAATCTGTACTGAACTCCGCATAGGAACATCCCTGCAGCATATCCTTCTGGGACCGGATTCCCCGGGCGCACCACTCAAAGGTGTTGCTGTAGCAGGTCCCATCCTCGGAATTCTCAAATACATAGGCGCGGCTCACCTGCAGGCGCTCCCCCAAAAGCTCCAGCACGCTTTCAACGGCCTTGTCCATCTGCTCTGACTTGGACAGGATGTTAAAGGCTCTTGGAAGCAGGTCATTTAACACCATGTCCCCATTCTGTTCCGACTCAATGGTGGTATTCACAGTTGCCTTGCGCCCCGCTCCCTGGCCGAACGCCTTGTCCTCCATGGACTGGTCGTAGATCTGGTACTGCTTTTTTCCGCAGGCCTTGGCCTGGTACAGCGCCACGTCAGCCCGCCGGAACAAAGTCTGGAAGTTCTCCCCATCCCTTGGGCATACGGCAATCCCGATGCTGCATGTAATACAGCATTCCTTGGGCAGCTCCTCCAGCACACGCTCAAAGCACTCGATGAGCCGGCCGGCCACAGACTTTACCCGCTGTTCATTGACCACTCCCTGCAAAAGGGCCATGAACTCGTCCCCTCCAATCCTGGAGACAATGTCGCTGCTGCGAAACAGCCGGGAAAGCTGTCCTGCAATCTTTGTGAGCACCGCATCCCCAAACATATGCCCGTACTGGTCATTGACCATCTTAAAATTGTCAATATCAATGACGAACAGCGCAGCCCCTTCCCCTTCCTCCCGGTTCACCAGCAGGTGTTCGATTCTCTGTCTGGCAGATTCCTTGTTGTACAGCCTGGTCAGGGTATCACGCTCCGCCCGTGCCTTTAACTCCTGGGCGGCAAGCTTTTCATCATTTATGTCAATAACGATTCCCACTGCCTTGCAGGGCTGTCCCTGGTCGTCAAACTGGGTGGTGGCCCTCAGCTTGCACCACTGATAGCGGCCCTTGGAATCAGACACCCTGAACTCCAGCTCGCCATACCGCCTTCCGTCCCGTATCTCTTCGATAAGATGTCCGAACGGCGCCATATCCTCCGGATACAGATGGGATATCTTAGGTATCCGTACCGATGCCTGCTCCGAGATGGGGTCATATCCGAACTTGGCCTTCCAGTTGGTGGAGTATACCACTGTGTCAGAACCGATGTCCCATTCAAAGAAAATATCATTGGTCTGTTCCATAACGATTTTATACCGTTCCAGTCCCAGGCGCAGCTCCTCCTGGGCATGTTTGGTCTGGTCAATGTCTATGATTACGCTGTAAAAGTATTCCCTGCCCTCGTTATCATACATCAGACGCCCCTTGTCCAGCATCCAGATACTGCGGCCGCTGCGGTCCTCCACCCGGTATTCCACTTCATATTCCCCGCCCCGGTTGATCTGTTCCGTCAGCTCCCTGCGCATCCGCTCCCTGTCATCCGGGCGTATCATTTCAATGTAGCAGTCGTTGAACCGTTGTTTTATCTCCTGCCTGGTATATCCGAGGAACCCCTCGTCAACGTCTATCATGGTGAACCACCTGTCATTGCGGCAGCGCAGAATTCCCTTCAATATGTTATGAAGAACCCGGCGGTCCTCACGGAGCCTGTTTTCGTCTGAATCCGCCTCCGGCTGCAAGGGTTCCATATGCCGCCACAGCAGCAATGCCTTGCGGCGGCGGGGATGTTCGATGTCCACCCGCAGAAGGGTCAGCTCATACCACTCCTCAGACCTGTGCTCATCCTTCAGCCGGTACTTCCAGCTCTGCTTCAGCATTCCCTCTTCAAAGAAACGCGGTATCTCTGTTTTCCATATCCGCCGCACATTGTCCTGTTCCTCCGGCACCACCAAATCATTTATGTAGCATTCCGCCACAGCTTCCAGGCATTCTCCCTGGAACAGCTTCTTAATCCGCTCGTCCGGCGCGTATACCACATGATAGCTGCCCGTGGAAAAGTCCACCTCAGCCACCGTGGTATCCACATACCGCAGCATGGCAAAATACTTCATCTGTTCCAGCTGCAGGGCGCTCAGGCTGCCGTCCCCCACCCCCAGGACACTGCCGTGGTGGGAAAGCTTTGCAGGCGCGGGGACATTGCCGTCCCGGTACCGTTTGCACAGGTCAGCCAGCTGCGGCTCCACATTCTTAAAGCAGTCCAGCAGCCTGGAGGAAAAGCATCCGCATTCACCGTTCAGAATCATGTTGAAGGCCTGTTCATGGGGAATTGCCTTCTTATAAACACGGTCCGATGTGAGGGCATCGTATGCATCCACAATGGACACGGCCTGGGCGCAGATAGGGATGGCATCTCCGTACAGCCCATCCGGATATCCCCTGCCGTCCCAGCGCTCATGATGGTACCGGCAGATGTTGTAGGCGTACTCGAGATACCCCTTATCGCTCATACGTTCCAGGCCCTCCAGAATCTGGCATCCCCTGAGTGTATGGGTCTTCATGATTTCAAACTCTTCTACAGTGAGGCGGCCCGGTTTATTAAGTATCTTATCTTCAATGGCAATCTTGCCGATATCGTGAAGGGCCGAGGCCGAAGCAATGACTTCAATCTTTTTCTTATCCAGCCCGTATTCAGGACAATTTCTGCACACCTCCTCCAAAAGCACCTGGGTCAGCAGACGGATGCGCTTGATATGCTGTCCTGACTCCAGACTCCTGTATTCAATGACAGATGAAAGAGCATCCACCAGCACATCGTTGGACTCCCTCAGCTTCTGTGCCTGCTGTTCTACCATGTCCTCCAGATTATGTTTGTGAAGATAAAGCTCTATGATATTATGTACCCGCCGCTTGACCACATGGGGCTCAAAGGGCTTGACAATGATGTCGGACGCCCCCAGGTCAAAGGCCCTCAGCTCCCCTTCCAGGGAGTTATCAGCCGTGATTACCACCACAGGAACCTCGTCCAGAAGCCCGTTGGCCCCCATCTCCTGCAGCACCTTGTATCCATCCATCACAGGCATCACCACATCCAGCAGCATGATGGCTATATTCTCGTGATACTGCCGCAGCAGAAGCAGGGCCTGCTCCCCATTCTCAGCCTCCAGCAGATGGTATTCCTCCTGGAACAGTCCATCCAGAATCACGCGGTTTATTTCCATATCATCTACAATCAGTATGGTATCCCGCTGACGCATATCGTCACTTCCTCTCCGCAGCCGTAAGACACATGCTGCCGCTAGTCATTTGCAAGTATTCTGCATATCTCCCTGTAAGCCTTTTCCAGCTCCGGATACGCTCCGGCAGCTTCATCAAAGCGGTCCGCCCTGATATGGTCCACCATAAAAGAGGATATGTTAAACAGCCTATCCATACCCAGGTTGGCCGTAACTCCCTTAAGGGTATGGGTTGCCATCAGGGCATCCTCCCTGTTCTCCCCCTCAAAGGCCTTTGTAATCTGGGAAAAAGTACTGTCTGTCAGGAATTTCTTCAAAAATTTCTCGTACAGTACAGAATTGCCGCTGAAACGCCTTAAAGCGCCCTCTATGTCCACCCCCGCGCCCTTTAGTTCAAGTATTGTATTTAAATCCATGAAAATCCCCCTCATTCCGGTTCTGGTCACAGAAACCGTTCTCAAATGAAAATGACGAAAAAAATATAACATATTGTATAAATTATAGCAGGTTGAGGATAATTGTGCAACGATATGAGGAAATTACAGAACAAGTGCGGAACAAGCGGAAGTTTATGAGAAACAAAAAAGGAACCCTGCCTGGAAGGATTCCTTTTTCTAAAATGCGGGAGATGGGACTTGAACCCACACGAGCATACACCCACAAGATCCTTAGTCTTGCCTGTCTGCCAATTCCAGCACTCCCGCAACACGAATGGTAGTATAGCATAGATTTTTCGACTTGGCAACCATTTTTGACAAATTTTTTTAATTTTTTTCAAAAATCAAATTTGATAAAAAATTTAAAAAATAATATTGACAAATCGCTGTTACTCATTTATAATAACCTTCGTTGCTTGAACAAAGCAGCAGAACAAAACAAAATGCAGAAGTGGCGGAATTGGCAGACGCGCACGGTTCAGGTCCGTGTGGTAGTAATACCTTGTGGGTTCGACTCCCATCTTCTGCAGGCAGAAAACAGGAATTTCCAGTATGGAGATTCCTGTTTTTATGTTCATTTTTCTGCAGCAGACCGGCTCAGCACCAGACAGTCCGGCACCGCCGGCACATCCGGTCCTTCTCCGGCCCAGCGGCCGGCCGCCTTTTCTGCCGCTGTTCCCCATCTTCGTCCCGCGCCTTCCGCTGCGCCCCTCCTTTTACGAATCCCAGCTGCCTCCCCCTATTCCCCATCCCGTTCAGGAACATAGGGACATGTGGTTCTGCGCACAATCAATGTGGGGTCAAGTATCACCCGTTCCGGCTTTTCCTGTGGGTTTTTCAGCTGTTTTAACATCAGTCTGGCGGCATGCTCGCTCATCTCCCTGACATGCTGGCTCACCGTTGTCAAGCTGATGTCATAGAGTGATGAAAAAACAATATTGTCGAAACTCACCACGGAAATCTGTTCCGGAACCTTGACTCCGGACTCCCGGCAGTGCTCAACAAACCCAATGGCCATCATATCGTTGGAAATCACGATTCCCTTTGGACGGTTCTTCAAATCCGATATATAAATCTTTGCCAGTTCGCTTCCCGTGTCCAGCTTCAAATCACCCCTGAATACATTTTGTTCCTTAAAGGGGAGACGGTAATTCTCCAGCGCCTGCCTGTATCCCCTGAACCGCTGCTCTGATGCGGACGAAACATCCGGCCCCTTCACAAAGGCAATCTCCGGATACCCCAGCTCAATGAGATGCATGGCCGCAATATAACCGGCCTTGAAATTGTCCGACAGTACCGAATCCCCTTCATAGGACCCCAGAATCCTGTTTACCAGTACAACCGGAATCTCAATATTCTCTAATTCCTTTTCAATCTCCTCTGATTGGGCAGTAAGCAAAAATACACCGGAAAAATTAAATTGGATAGCCATATGAATGAACTCTTTTTCCCGCCTGATATCATATTCACTGTTCAGGACCATCAGCATATATCCATTGTTGCGAAGAATCTTCTGGATGTAAAAGGTAAGATCCGCATAAAACGGATTGCGGATGTCGCTGACAATCAGCGCAATGATGCTTTGTCTGCCCTTGCTCAGACTTCTGGCTATTGTATTTGGCTGATAACCTATCTCCTCCACAAAATCCAGCACCTTTTTGCGCAGCTCCTCCCCGACCCCCGGCGAGTTATTCATGGCTCTGGAAATAGTGGAACGCGATACCCCCAGCATCTGGGCCACGTCGGAAATGGTATACTTATCTTTTTTCTGGATACTCATTCTCTTACTTCCTTATCTGCTTTGAAATAACATGGCTGTGATCCACCTATCCCAATAAGCGTCTTGCTATTATTATAATATAAGTAAAAATGTAATGCAATCGGTATTGCGATAAACGAAAAAGGAGGAGCAGCCCCCAGCTGTTCCCCCCTTTCGCCCGTCATCCTTAATTGAACGGCGCCGGATAAATGGTATCGTGTTTTGCAATGTCAAACGGCCATACGGTAACAAGCGAGCCATCCTGGAACTGAGCGATTGTCAGCTTGCCGTCCATATTGGTGTTCTTATAAGGAATACCGTTAAATTCAGACTCGGAGAACTTGATAGTGTCATAAGGAAGAATAATCTCCTCGCCTCCCGGGAAGGCATCTTTAATCTCCAGAGTACTCAGCTCATCCTTTAATGCTTCAGAGGTAATCTCCTTGCCTGCGTCTGCAAGATTCTGAAGAGCTGTCCTGAAAATCCAGACTACCGTGTACGCCTCCGCGGAATGCCCGTTCATATCAACGCCGTACTTTGCCTTAAACGCGTCCGAAACCTTGGTTCCCTTGTCCCCGGGCAGGAATTCCGTGGCTGTAAGGATTCCGTTTGCAAGGCCGCCCACAGACGGAAGATAAGAGGATTCCGTATAACCGTTTGCCTTGGCAATCATGATATTGGGCTTGTACCCCTGCTCGTTCATGGTCTTTGTAAGGAGAATCGCGTCCGATACATAATTGTCAACAATAAGGGCGTCCGGATTCAGGGACTTTAACTGCAGCACCTCGCTGGTCAAATCCGCCGCGCCCTGGGAGTAAAGAACCTCTCCCTTAAATTCCAGTCCGTTCTCTTCTGCAAAGTATTTTGCCCAGGTGGCTGTCTGCTGTCCTAATTCGGTATTGTCCGCGCAGACCGCAACACTCTTGACGTCGATATCATCCGCCGGATCCTTGGCCGACAAATCCAGAAGATACTGCTCCATATCACGTATAAACATCATATTGGTGGGAGCCAGGCGGAAGAAATACTCATATCCGTGAGAAGTAAGGGAATCCGACGTGGCATTGGCTGTTATCATGGGCACCTGGTAGTTTTCCGCCACCTGGGACACCACCTCGGTAACACCGCTCTGATATGCGCCCATTACCGCCATCACCTTATCCTGTGTAATCAAACGTTCCATCTCAGTCATGCCTGTGGCATTGGCCCCCTGGGTATCACCGTATACAATCTGGATAGGCCGGCCGCTTATTCCCCCTGCCGCGTTGATTTCCTCCACTGCCAGGTCAATGCCGTCCTTCATGTTCTGGCCCGAATCAGCCAGCGCTCCCGTCATGGGATAAAGCGCGCCAATCAGTATGGGCTCCCCATCTGCGGTGGACGCCTTTGCCGGCTCCGCCGTCCCGTCACTGCCTGCAGCCGTGGTTGAGGCCGCCGCCGCTGCCGTTCCTGCTGCCTCTGCCGCATCCTTCTGTCCTCCTGAACCAGAACCATATCCCCCGCATCCGGACAGCATACCCGCTGCCATAGCCGCGCTTAATGTCAATGCCACCAATTGTTTCCTCATGTATTTCTCCTCCTTTTATTTGATTAACCCATATACGGGCCATCTTTCATTTTTAGTTTGTTTCCGCAGCAGCAGGAACGCAGCTGCCAACCGCGCTCTAAAATCCCAGATACGCCTTTTTCACCTCATCGTTGTTCAAAAGCTCTTCGGCTGTGCCCGATACGGTAATCTGGCCGTTTTCAATCACGTATCCCCTGTTGGCAATCCTCAGCGCCTTTCTCACATCCTGTTCCACCAGGATAATGGTAAGCCCGGATTCCTGCGCCACCTCTTTGGCAATGGAAAATATGTTGTCCACGATGTTGGGGGCCAGTCCCAGGGAGGGTTCATCCATGATAAGAAGCTTCGGAAGTCCCATCATGCCTCTGGAAAAGGCAAGCATCTGCTGTTCGCCTCCGCTTAAGGTGCCTGCCAGCTGGTTCTTTCTGTCCTTCAGCTTAGGAAACCAGTTATAGATCCGTTCAATGGTATCCTTCTTAGCCGCTTTCGCCGCCTTGCTGCTGGCTCCCATCTCCAGATTCTCATAGATTGTCATGGAAGGAAACAGCTGCCTGCCCTCCGGAACCAGGATAACCCCGTGGTCAATAAAGGTTCTGCAAGCCGCTCCGGTAAGATCATGTCCGTCCAAACGGATATTTCCCTGAAAGGGCCTGATCAGGCCGGCGCAGGACTTAACCGTGGTGCTCTTGCCCGCCCCGTTGCTTCCCACCAGGGCTACGATTTCCCCTTTATCCGCCGTAAATTCAATATCCCAAAGCACCTGAATGTCCCCGTACCGGACATTGATTTTATTTACCTCAAAATATCTGTCTGCCATATCAATGCTCCTCCTTACCAAGATAAATCTCGATGACATAGGGGTCATTCATTACCATCTCCGGCGTTCCCTCTGTTATTTTCTCACCATGATGCATGACAACCACTTTCTGGCAGAGATTGGCCACTGCTCTCATTACATGCTCAATCAGCAGTATGGTGGTCCCGTTCTCATTGATTTTGCGAATCAGTTCCACGGCCTCATCTGTCTCCGTGGGATTTAAGCCAGCCATAACCTCATCCAATAGCAGCATATCAGGATCCGTGGCCAGGGCCCTGGCCAGCTCCAGGCGCTTTTTAAAGGGAGTGCCCATTTCTCCCGGCAGCCAGTCCTTCCGCTCGTACAATCCGGTAAAATGCAGGATTTCCTCTGCGTATTCCTTTGCCTCTTTTACTGATTTATATTTTTTTCTTCCATATAGAGCACCTGAAGCAACATTATCCAATACAGACATGGAAGCCAGAGGCTTCATGATCTGGAATGTCCTGGCAATTCCCATGGACGTGTAGTGATATGGCTTCATTCCGGTAATTTCTTTATTTTTATAGATAATATGGCCGGCCGTAGGCGGGAACACGCCGCTTATCATATTGAATACCGTTGTCTTTCCGGCTCCGTTGGAACCGATAAGCCCGGTAATGCCGCCCTCCTCCACAGCAAAGCTGACGCTGTCCACAGCCTTCAGTCCTTTGAAATTCTTACTCAAATCCTTTATTTCCAATATATTGCCCACTTAAAACGCCTCCTCTCCTGATTTACTTTTTACCGTCCATCCTGTCAAACATATCATTGACCTTTACCTTGAATTTGCTGCCGTTATACCAGCCCATAATACCTCTTGGCTGGAACAGGATAACCACAATCAGAATGATGGCGTAAACCAGCAGATTGGCTCCGGGCGCTATACTGCTCAGGGTAGAGTTGAGATACTGAGCTAAAGGTGTAAGAATAATAGCTCCAATCAGGGGGCCTGTCACGCTTCCGATTCCTCCGATTACTGCCGGAAGAACGAATTCCACGGACTGTGCCTGAATCATGATATCCGGGTTAATGAAACGGATATAATTTGCATAGAACACACCGCATACAGCAATCAGGCCGCAGCTGACAAAGGTGGCCAGCACCTTATATTTGAGTGGATTGATTCCGATTGCATTGGCCGTGTCCTCATCCTCCCTCACTGTCTTTAAGGCATATCCAAACTTGGAACGGTCAATTGCGCGCACAATCAGATATACCGCTATTACCATAAGAAGGGACAGATAAAAATAGGGCACTTTACTCTTAAATCGCAGCAGAGCCAGGGAATTATCGCCAAAGGGAAGTAAAAGCCCCTGCCCCTTGCCGGCAAAATCCCAGTTGGTCATCAGATTGCGGAACGCCTCTCCAAACGCAATGGTAACCAGTGAAAAATACGGCCCCCTCAGCACGAAACAGGGCGACAGCAGCAATGCGGTTAACGCTCCCACAAAGAGAAACACCAGAGGAATGCTGATCCACGGCGATACATTCAGCTTAACCAGTAAAAGAGTAGACATATATGCGCCCAGCCCCATAAAGGAGGCATGTCCCAGGGAAATCTGTCCTGTCAGCCCGCCCAGGATACTCCAGGCCAGGGATGCGCTGGCCATGTAAAATGTCATCACGCAAATCGACAGCAGGTACGGTGTACGGACAAATACGGGTATCACAGCTGCGATTAGAAGTAAAATCAATAATAAAATCTGTCTGGAACCTATTTTTTTCTTCATTGCTATCTACCCCCGTCTTGTTTTCACTGTCTGCTTCACTACCAGAATCAATATAAATGCCAGGAACACAATGGTATCCTTAAAGGAGGAACCCACAACCACGGCACCCACTGTTTCCATAAGTCCCAATACAATGCCGCTGACAAAGGCTCCGATAACGCTTCCCAGTCCTCCCATGGTTACCACAATGAAGGACCTCGTCCCATACACGGCGCCAACCGTAGGGAACACATAATAAAAGGACATCAGACAGGCTCCGGTGATTCCGGCAATGGCTGCTCCCAGACCGTATGTAGTGGCATAGACCAGCTTTGTTTTGATACCGCAGACCTGGGCTCCGGTACTGTTCTGGGAAGTGGCTCGAATCTGCTTTCCTATATTGGTATACTTTAAGAAAGCAAACAAAAGGATGGTTACCGCCAGAAGAATCACAAAGCTCAGCACCTTGGGAAGGCTTAAGTTTATGGCTCCCAGCTGCACGATTTTCTCGGAAAACATACTCTGGGCCGTTCTGTAATCCGATTTAAAATAAAGAAGCGCTACATTCTGGAACAGAATTCCCAGGCCAACCGTTAAAAACAGCACATTGGTATCGTCATTGCCGTGCAGGGACCGGGTAATCAGCGTTGACTGCAAAAGCGCCCCAAAGGCGAACATCACCACCGCCACAATGGGGATTGCCACAAAGGGGTCAAGTCCGCATTGGTCAAACAGAACAAAGGATATGTACATCCCCAGCATCAGCAGCTCGCCCTGGCAAAAATTGATAATCTTCATAACTCCGAAAATCAGCGTCAGGCTCATACCTATCAGTGCATAAATTCCGCCCACCATAATCCCATTGGCAGCCGCCTGCAAAAATATATTCATGTTACTACCTCCCAACTAATTTGATAACAGCTCCGTGTTCACGAACACGTTTCCACCCGTTTCTACCTTCCCAAAAAACCTCCGTCTACCGGTATAACTGCCCCGGATATATAAGCAGAGGCATCGGAAGCCAAAAACACAGCCAGCCCCTTAAGATCCTCCGCAGTCCCCCATCTTCCCATGGGTATCCTGCGGGTGGTTTCCTCGTATTGGGCAGGATTCTTTACCTTCATGGTATCTGTCAGAGCCGTGGCCATGTATCCGGGGGCAATGGCATTGACATTGATTCCTTCTGCCGCCCACTCATTTGATAATGCTTTTGTCAGCTGGGCAACCCCGCCTTTGCTGGCACTGTAGGCCGGAACCAGAACACTGCCAAAAAAGGAATCCATGGATGCTATGTTGATAATCTTTCCGTAACGGCGGGCCGCCATAGACCTTCCAATTCTCTGAGACATGAAGAACACGGCGTTCAGATTAAGTTCCACCACTTCATTCCAATCCTCCTGCGTCACCTCAAAAGCGGCACATCTGTTTAATGTTCCGGCCGCATTAACCAGGATATCAACACGTCCATTGTAAATCTCCAAAATCTGCTCACAGACAGTTTCCCGCTGCTGCTGCCTGCTTAAATCTCCTGTCACTCCATAAGCCGGAGGTCCGCTGCTTCCTATTTCTGCGGCAGCTTCCCACACATTCCCGGTCCTGCCGGTTATGATTACCTCTGCACCTGAATCGTGCAGCGCCTGGGCAATTCCATATCCCAGTCCACGGCTGCCTCCTGTGACAACCGCCCGGCGTCCTTCTAAATCAAGTATCATTATCTTCCGTCTTCCCCCTTTCTTTCCCTGTATCTCAACGAATCAATCCCCTCCTTTTGCATCATACAGTTTGTGTCCGCCAACCGTAATTAGCGAATCAGTTTCGTAATGTTTCGTTCTTTTTAGAAAACAGTTTCGTTACGTTGTTCCAAGCATAGCACACGGTTTCGTTAAAATCAATAAGTTTATTCTTGTTTTTCTCTTGTTTTAATGCTTTTTTACTATTTTGACAAATTTTCAGTATATATATTGTCTATTTTTCAAAAATTGTTTATTTTTTATCAATGTTATTGTGCATATAGTCAGTTTTTTCCCCTTTTAAATCTGGCCCAGCCCTTCACCAAATGTACAATATGCCTAATATTTTTTACGTATTTTTATATCCCATTGTCTTTATTATAATGGAATACCAAAAACAAACATATTTTTGTTATTGACTATTGAATCATTTTCGTTTACTATTAGCCTTAAAGAACGAAATCGGTTTCTCTAATACACGGGGGTATTAATTATGATTAACGGAACAACTCTTTGGAATCGCTCTTATACTTCAGATATGATAGAAAAGACCTTTTCCGGTAAGACTTATTTGACCTATCCCAATCTTCCTGCCAATTTATACGACGCCCTATCCTTATCTGCCGCACGCCATCCGGACAAGACAGCAGTTGTGGATGACAGCGGCGCTGCTTATACCTATACAGAACTAAGGGACATGGCCGACCATTTTTCTTCTTACCTATATTACATATCGGATATCAAGCCGGGAACCAAGACAGGCATCATGATGTTCAACAGTGTTGAATTCTGCGTGACCTTCCTGGCTCTTACAAAACTGGGAGCCGTGGTAATACCCCTTCCCAGCAAATACAGCCGGAACGAAGTGCTTTCACTGACAGCAAAGGCAGATCTCCAGTACATCCTGTGTGATGAAAAGTTTTATGACTGGTTCGTACCGCTGGAAACCTCCGGCGTCCATCTGATGAAGCCCGGACGGAGTCAGGACGGATTTGGTTTTTCCCACCTGTGCGCCTCCTATCTCAGCCCCGTTCCCTCCCTTGGCAGGGAGGAGGATGACGCGCTCATCATGTTCACATCCGGCACCACCTCCCAGAGCAAGGGAGTCATTATCAAGAATTACAGCATCATGCACGCCATTGTCTCCTACCAGAGAATTTTCCAGATAACGGACCGGGACACCACCCTTATACCCATTCCCATTTACCTGGTAACCGGGCTGGTGGCGCTTCTGGGACTGACCCTGTATGCAGGCGGAACCGTTTACCTGCACAAGTTCTTTGATGCCAAAAGGGTTCTCAGGGATGTAAACGACAAAGAAATCACATTTCTCCACGCCGCACCGGCCGTATTTTCCCTGCTGCTGAGGGAGAAGGACAGTTTTCCTTCCCTGCCCAGTCTGAGGCTTTTGGCCTGCGGAAGCAGCAACATGTCAAAGGAAAAGCTGACAGAAATCCACCGCTGGCTGCCCTGCGCCGTATTTCACACTGTATACGGGCTGACCGAGACATGTTCGCCTGCCACCATCTTTCCGGGCGATGCTTCTACCAGCAGTTACATTGGTTCCTCGGGTCTTCCCATTCCCGGCACCTGCTTTTGTATACTGGATGACTCAGGTTCACAGATGCAGACAGGCCAGGTAGGGGAAATCGCAGTCAGGGGGACGGTTCTCCTGGACCGGTATTATCAAAAGGGAACCGGGGAGCTGGACGGAGACGGCTGGCTCCGTACCGGAGATCTGGGATATTTTAACGGGGAGGGGTATCTGTTTATCGTGGACCGGAAAAAGGACATGATAAACCGGGGCGGAGAAAAAATATGGAGCTTTGATGTTGAAAATGAGCTGTACAGGCTGGACGGGATTGATGAGGCGGCTGTGGTGGGGATTCCACACGATATATACGGCGAAGTGCCTGTGGCCGCGGTGAAGCTGTCTCCTGAAAGCATTCTGACGGAACAGCAGATACAGGATTTGCTGAAATGCAGGATTGCCAAATACATGATTCCTTCCCGCATTCTTTTCCTGAACGAGCTCCCTCTCACGCCCAATAACAAAGTAAATAAATCAGCCATACGGAAACTTTTCATGCAGCCAGAACAGTAAGGAGGTTACACAAAAATGAGAAAACCAGTTTTTATCACCGGCGAGGAAGCCGCTGCCATGATTGCCGACAACGCAACCGTGGCAACCATTGGTATGACCCTGGTGTCGGCAGCCGAAACCATTCTCAAAGCCATTGAACAGCGCTTTTTAGAGACAGGAAGTCCCAGAGGGCTGACTCTGGTCCATTCCTGCGGGCAGAGCGACCGCGACCGGGGTATCCAGCATTTTGCCCATGAGACCATGCTCTCCAGAATCATCGGGGGCCACTGGGGACTGCAGCCCAGAATGATGCAGCTGATTGCGGACAACAAGATTCTGGCCTACTGCATTCCCCAGGGCCAGTTTGCCCAGTTATACCGAAGCATGGCCGGAGGCGAGCCCGGAAAAATTACCAAGGTGGGCCTGGGCACCTTCATCGACCCCAGGATTGACGGAGGCAAAATGAACGAAATCACCATGAGCGCTCCCGATATCAATGAGGTGGTTACCATCGGCGGCGAGGAATATATGCGCTATAAACCCATCCCTCTGGATTACTGCATCATCCGGGGAACCTATGTGGATGAATACGGCAATCTGACCACAGACGAGGAGGCCATGCAGCTGGAAGTGTTCTCCGCCGTCATGGCATGCAAAAAATTCGGCGGAAAGGTGCTGGCCCAGGCAAAGTATAAAGTCAAGGCCGGTTCCCTCCACTGCAAACGCGTGATTGTGCCAGGGGTATTCATTGATGCGGTTGTCATCTGTCCCAATCCCGAAGAGGACCACAGGCAGACCCACAGTTTCTATATGGACCCTGCCTACTGCGGAGATACCAAGGCGCCTGTATCATCCGAAGACGTCCTCCCCATCTCGCTGCGCAAGGTTATCGGGCGCAGGGCATTGATGGAGCTGGCGCCCGATGATGTGCTGAATGTGGGAACCGGGATTCCCAATGATGTCGTCGGCCCCATTATCACAGAGGAGGGTATGTCGGAGGATGTGACCATAACCGTGGAATCCGGTATCTACGGTGGCATTCCCATGGGCGGTATCGACTTTGGAATAGCCAGGAACCAGTTTGCCCTGGTCCGGCACGACGACCAGTTTGACTATTATAACGGACCCGGTGTGGATGTCACCTACATGGGTGCAGGCGAGGTGGACGCCGAGGGAAATGTCAATGCCACCCGTTTAGGGCCAAAGCCCACGGGAGCAGGCGGTTTTATTGATATAACCACCAATGCCAAGCACGTGGTCTTCTGCTCCTCTTTTACCGCCAAAGGACTGGACTGCTCCTTTGAAGGAGGAAGGCTTCATATCAACCAGGAGGGCTCTTTAATTAAATTTGTCAGCCGGATTAAGCAGGTTTCCTATAACGGCAGAATCGCCAGAGAAAAGGGCCAGAAAATGCACTATGTAACGGAACGGGCCGTATTTGAGCTCCGTCCGGAGGGACTGACCCTGACCGAAATCGCCCCCGGAATTGATATTCAGACCCAGGTCCTGGACCTGATGGAATTCACTCCCCTGATCAGCCCTGATCTGAAGGAGATGGACACAGCCATTTTCATGGAGGGGGCTCCCTTCGGACTGAGAAAGTATATATTTTCTAATTAATACGCAGCAGTTCGGGACGGTCAGGATGGGACTCCGTCCTGGACAGTTCCAATAACATATTCACATTAAGGAGGATTAATCATGAGACTCGAAAACAAAACCGCAATTGTAACAGGTGCCGGCCGCGGCCTCGGCAAAGGGATTGCCTTAAAACTGGCAGCAGAAGGCGCCAAGGTCATCGTAGCCGACATGTCAATGGAAACAGCCTCTGCAACCGCTGAGGAAATCAACGCTTCCGGCGGCACAGCCAAGGCCTTTGCCGTCAATATCGCCAAGCAGGACGAGGTAAAGGCAATGATGGACTTTACCGTAGAGTCTTTCGGCACATTGGATGTTATTGTCAACAACGCCGGAATCAACCGCGACGCCATGCTGCACAAGATGACTGTGGAGCAGTGGGATCAGGTCATTGCGGTTAACCTGACCGGCACATTCTACTGCGTCCAGTATGCTGCCCAGATTATGAGGGAAAAGGGAAGCGGCGCCATCATCAACATCTCCTCCGCCAGCTGGCTGGGGAATATCGGACAGGCCAATTATGCCGCCTCCAAAGCCGGTGTGGTGGGCCTCACCAAGACAGCATGCCGCGAGCTGGCAAGAAAGGGCGTCACCTGCAATGCCATCTGCCCCGGTTTTATCGACACGGACATGACCCGCGGCGTGCCTGAAAAGGTATGGGATACCATGATAAGCAAGATTCCTATGGGAAGGGCCGGCAGCCCTGCGGACGTAGCCAATATGGTTGCTTTCCTGGCTTCTGACGAGGCAAACTACATAACAGGCGAAGTAATCAACGTGGGCGGCGGTATGATTCTTTAATGATATAAAATGAGGAGGATACGGATATGGAGAATTTAAAAGAAGTAGTAATTGTCAGCGGAGTCCGGCTTCCCGTCGGCTCTTTCGGCGGAAGCCTCAAGGATATTTCCGCCATTGATATGGGCGCCATGGTTGTAAAAGAGGCCGTGAAGCGTGCCGGTATAGAGCCCTCTGATGTAGATGAGACTATCGTGGGCCAGGTGGGCCAGATTGCGGAATGCGGTTTTGTAGCCAGAGCCGTCAGCCTGAAGGCCGGGCTTCCCGAAACAACATGCGCCTATTCCGTCAACCGCCAGTGCGGCTCAGGCCTTCAGGCCATTGCCGACGCAGTGATGGAGATACAGACAGGGTTTGCAGACGTGGTGGTTGCTGCGGGCACCGAGAACATTTCCCAGCTTCCCTACTATGTGAAGGACGCCCGCTGGGGTGCCAGGATGGGACACAAGGTGTTTGAGGACGGCGTCATTGATATATTGACCTGGCCCTTAGGCCCCTACCACAATGGCGTGACAGCTGAAAATGTAGCAGAAAAATACAATGTAACCCGCCAGGAGCAGGACCAGTATGCCCTGGAAAGCCATCTGAGGGCAGCGGCAGCCATCGAAGCCGGTAAGTTCAAAGACGAAATCCTCCCGGTGGAATTAAAGGACAGAAAAGGAAACATCACTGTCTTTGACACTGACGAAGGCCCCAGAGCCAGCCAGACCATAGAAAAGCTGGAGCGCTTAAAACCATGTTTTGTGAAGGGCGGAACCGTGACTGCGGGTAATTCCTCCAGTCTGAACGACGGTGCAGCCGCTGTGGTTGTCATGTCCAGGGAAAAGGCAGACGCCCTGGGTGTCAAGCCTCTCCTTACCATTAAGGGCTGCACGGTTGCCGGCAACGACGGAGCCGTCATGGGATACGCTCCCAAGCTTTCCAGCGAAAAGCTGGCAGCGAAACTGGGATTGGACCTTAAGGCCATTGATATGTTTGAAATCAACGAGGCTTTTGCAAGCCAGGCCTTTGCCGTACGGCGCGACCTGGGACTGGACCCCGAAAAAGTAAATATTTACGGCGGAGGAATCTCCATCGGCCATCCCATCGGAGCAACCGGCGTTATCCTGGCCGTGAAGGTACTTTATGAACTGCAGCGGACCGACAAAAAGGACGCCATGGTAAGCATGTGCATTGGCGGCGGGCAGGGAATCTCCATGTACTTTACAAAAGACTGATACTAGAAATTAAAACCGGAGCTGAAATCTGTGTTAGAGGATTTCAGCTCCGGTTTGTTTTGAACCGCAGTAAAAATGTTACTATATCCAATTCTCAAATCACCTGAACATCTGCAGATAATACCATGGTGGAAACAGCCTGCCCACCTGGTCCAGTCCCGGAAGGAACCTCCCTGCATCCACAAAAACAGGACAGAACACAAGGCTTCCGATAACCAGGAAGGGTATGATGCAGCAGAGAACCTGGGGCCTGCGGCACACCAGGCGCAGAATCCAGGCCGATGCTATGACAACACAGCAGTAACCGGCCATGGCCGCAGCCTCTCTTGGAAAGGATGTCATCACGCCGCCCGCCCACAAGGCCAGAAGCCCTGATATGCTGACCATGACGGCAGGAGCCGCCATGGAAGCCACGCGGCAGGGTATCCTGTATCCGTATGAAAGAGGAAGGAATAACCCCCTCTCCTCATCGCCGCACATGACCACAGCCCCATACAGCCCGGTAATGAACACATAAACAGCCACCAGGCCTCTGACCGGAAATACATCTGTCTGACCGCCGTCAAAATCCATGCTCTCCCCTTCCTGGCCCTGGAACTGGTACTGGAACCGGAAGGTGGAACCATTGCCCAGCCATTTTTCATACAGCTCCCGGACCTGTACGGCTGCTTCCTCCCTGGCTTCGCCGCCTGGTGCTCCCAGGGGGGCGAACAGTTCATTTTCAGCCACATAATCCGCCAGCAATTTCCCATCGTATATCTTCATAAGGGCTGCAAACACAGTCTCCGTGGAGAGAGCCGCAGCCACGGTGGACGGCGCCGAATATACGCCGATGGAACGTTTATAGGATTTGGTATCCAGCTTCTCCTCCAGTCCGGCATATATCACATAACCGCACTCCGCCCGCCGGGACGCCACTTCTGCCTTTACCTCCTCCTCGTCACGGCACAGATAGAAACGGAACATTCCCGCATCCTCTCCTCTCGGCCGGTTCACAAGGCTGTCCGCCAGGGCATCACCCAGCGTGTTCTCCCCGCTCTCTTCCACACTGATGGCTATGCTTATGTCCTGGCTTCCCTTTTTCTGGGCCTGGCCGGCTGCCAGCACCCCGGCGGGAAGGAGCAGGAGGATGAAAAGAAAGGACCATTTTCTCATATATCGTTTGCATGACAGAAAAAACCACATAGCGACCCGCTTCATTCCCTGACCACCTCCGCTCCCACGCTGAGCAGAAACCCGGCCATGGCCAGGACTGCCAGCTTTATAAATACTGCCAGGCTAAAAGAAGATGTGACCACCAGCTTCATGCCCTCCATCAGCACATAGGTGGGCAGAAACGGCGCTGCAGCCCGGAAGGTGGTGGGCAGGAATACCAGGGGAAGAAATCCCCCGGACAAAAAGTGCATGGCAGTCACCGCCAGAAACAGCAGCATGACACCGCCCATCAGGCTTCCGGCCGCCTGGTAGAGGAACACCACCAGGGACGCGGCCCCCAGGCAGACCATCACCAGGGCTGCCAGCCCGGGCAGGCTGAATTCTATCAGCCCCGCAAAAGACGCTCCCAGGGCCGTACACAGGGCCACCGACAGAAACAGCATCCCCACCCCTAAAATCCTGGCTGCAACCAGAGTCCCCTTCCCCACTCCTATAAGGGCCAGCTGACCCTTCATGGACGCAGATCCGGAGGCAAGATAGGCTGATACGGGAATGGCGCAGAGAAGCAGAAACAGTACAGCCGTGCTGATGCCGTAAAAGTGAATCGTATCCACGTCCCCTGTGGCGCTGACTCTTACATTCTTAAAGTAGTCCATGCGCGGCAGGCTGTAACCCATATAAATCCGGTTCAGGTCCGCCTCCAGGCTGCTCACCGAATCCGCCATGCCGTAAAGGTACAGCAGTTCGTCCCCCGCGTAGATTCCCGCCTGGCTGGCTCCCAGAGTAGAGGCTCCTGCATCAGTCAGTTCTTTGAAAATGCGGCTTTCCAGGCCCGCTCCCTTTGGCAGCAGAATTTTTACCGGAGTATTGGTTCCATTCATAATATCCTGCACAAATCCCTCCGGCACCTCCATCACTGCGTACAGTTTTCCCGCTTTCAGCTTATCCAGGCATTCTTCTTTATTCATATATTCAAAATCGCAGATGCTCTTGACGCTTTCCAGCGAACTGACCATGGCCAGCGCCTTCTTCGCAACAGCATCGCCTTCAGGAAGCACTACCCCTACGGTAATCCTCCCTGACGATGTTTCCCCATACAGCATCCTGGCTGACAAAAGGGCAATCGTACCCGCTAAAAGTAACAGCACGATTGCCCCTGCAAAGATGTGGGGAAGCTTTTTACATGCTCGTTTCAACTCAAGCCTGAGATAAACCAGACGTGCAGACATATCTTCCCATTCCTTTTATCTTATTAATACATGGATACTCCCATCTGGCTGCCTAATCCCATGACGCCAAACAGCATTTCCATCCCTACATTGGTCCAATCCTCTTCCGTGGCAGACAGCACATCCATGGTCTCGCCCTCTAAAGGACTGATTTCGCCTTCCAGCGGCTGATAGTAGTATTCACCGCTGAGAACCACATTCACGGAATCATCCATAATGGATGTCTCCAGAGAATCAATGTTCACATGGACGGATTTTCCCTTTTCCAGCTGGTCCACTGCACCTGTAGCGGAAATCTTCACAAGCTGTGAGCCATTTCCTCCTACCTCGCCTGACAGGTGGTAGCTTCCATCCTTGGAATCATATGTACTGGTGTATGTAAAGTTATATGTCTCATCACCGGGAACAGTCAAATCCAGGGAAAGGTCGCTGGTCAGCACGCTTTTATCGTAGGTTCCCTGCTTCACCATATCAATGCTCACCGTATCCGTGGCATCCTCCAGCGTAATGCTGGCCAGGGCATTCTGAGTCAGATAGGCGCCGCCCTGAAGCTGGCAGCTAAAGGTCACTGCAATATATCCCTCTTCGGAAACATCTGTATTCTCCACATAGAGATTGGTGGAGCCTTCCACTGCTGCCAGGCGTCCCTTCTTATCCACATAAACCGTCATGTTTACATCGGTCAGCGCCTTGTCCAGATATTCTATCATCTGATCCACCAGTTTCTTTGCCTCCTCGTAGGACTGCTGCTGCATCTCCTCCGCGGACATGGTTCCGGTCCCTGACATGGTTCCGCCCATAAGCTCGCTCATCTTAACGGTAGTCTCCAGCTGACGCATAAAATCTGCTTTCAGGGTCTCATCCTGAAGGAAGAAATCAGAGGACTGACGAAGGAATTCAATCATGGAATCCTTGCTGACAGTTACATTATATCCCTTGCAGCTTACCTGGGCGCCGTCTATGGTGTAGGTTCCCTTAGCGGCCTTTTCAACTGTCAGGGCAGCCTTGAAATTCTCCTGGGCCTTGCATCCTTCTTTATAACGGTTAATCAGCGCCTCCACGTCAAAGGGCTGTCTGCCTTCTGTCTGTGCTTTTTCAGCCTCGTCCATCAGCTCTGTGAAATAAACAGCCATGCCTTCCACATCCACGCCGTTCTGCTCCAGCAGTGGTCCCACGGTAGGCGAATTCTTAATACGCTCTGCCAGTCCCTCTCCCAGGTCCACGGTAAACACCTTGGCGGACAGCTCCGGAACCGCAAGCATCAGGGTATCATCCCCATAATATGCATTCAGATTGGCAAGGTCCATGCCGCTGTAGATAACTCCCATGTTGAAGAAGCTCCTGCCGTTGGTCTTGTCGTCCTTTGCCTCAAAGCGCAGGCCGCTTCCTGCATAAGCATTGACCGTCGCATCCGAACAGCTGTCCATCTTAAGTGTCAGGCCGCCCTGGCTGTCTGCTGTCTTCACTGTCTCAGCAAAGTCCTTCAGGCCGAACAGCTCCTCAGAAGGGTAAACCTGTCCTTCCGGGAATACATTTTCAAAAGCGTCAATGACCACCTGCTTAGGATCCTTTGTGGTCATCTTCACATAGGCCAGCGCTGCAACGGCAATGACAGCGGCAATGGCGACGACCGCAGCCAATATCTTGATAAACTTCTTATTTGGCTGGGGCTCTTCCGGCACAGTCACTGCTGCCGGAGCCGGTTCCTCTGCTTTTACATTCTCTGCTTCGGCCGCCGGTTCCTCTGCTTTTACTGCCTCTGCTTCGGATGCAGGTTCCTCTGCTTTTACTGCCTCCGCGCCGGATGCCGGTTCTTCCGACTTTACTGCCTCCGCGCCGGATGCCGGTTCTTCCGACTTTACTGCCTCCGCGCCGGACGCCGGTTCCGTGTCTGCCGGCTCCGGGCCGTTGTTTTCCGGTGTCTGATCCTCATGTTCCATCGGAGCCCCGCACTGGGTACAGAATTTCACATCTGCTTCCTGCTCTGCTCCACACTTGGTACATTTCATATTTCTCTCTCCTCCCTTGTAAAAGAATCCTTCCGCTGCCTTAAATGCTGCTGCGGCTGTCCTTTTGTTATGAATCTATCGAAATTGGCTAATCAGCTCTTTTGCCGACAGTCCACATTCGATTTCCCTTAAAACTCCGCCTTTTAGTATGCACATCCTGGTACACAAGGCCAGCTCCGCCAGCTCATGGGACGTCAGTATAACAGCCCCGCCCGAAGCCATATATTCCCTGAGATAATTCCGGATAATTTCCTTACACTCCAAATCCAGGGCAGCGCCCGGCTCATCCATAATAAGAACAGGAGCATGGTTGGACAGGGCGCATGCTATGCTGAGCCGCTTCTTCATCCCGCCAGAAAGCTTTCCCGCTGTACGATCCAGCATGCGGTCCACACCCAGCATGGAAGCTGCTCCGTCCTTTAAATCCGATTCCATCTGCTTTCTGCTTCCCCTGTACCACAATAGCAGGTTGTCCCTTACTGTCAGTTCCTCCATAAGAGGATTCTCCTGGGGCACATAAGCCGCCTCCTCCGCAAATACCCGCGGATGGCCCGACGCCTCCCTGCCGTTATATAAGATGCTGCCCCGGTCCGCTTTCTGAGCACCTGCCAGAATGGACAAAAGAGTCGTCTTGCCGCAGCCGTTATACCCCACAATGCCCACACATTCTCCCGGAGCCACTGTCAGGTCCGCTCCCGCTAAAATATTCTGTCTGTGATAGGACTTATAAATTCCTGATATCTCCAGCATCGCCGCAATCACTCCCGTAAAAACAATATATGATACAGGACTCAGTGTACCATATATTGGGAGGGAATGCAAAATAATAATTATTAACGATTCCTTAACTATGCCATAATGACAGTAACGTTTTTTCGTTGTTTTCAACGTTATCTGTAATGTTTTAGTACTGTTTTTTTAATGTTTCTGTATCGGGTACGCAGGCAAATTCACAGCTGGCAATATGTGGATTTGGCAGAAAAACCAAATGCAAAACGGAAAGGTACCTTCTCCCGAATATTTTCCGCCAATCATACAAAAACTACTATGGAAAGGAGGTATCATCATGGCAAAAGCAGGAATGAGAAGACCCAGCCCTTACGACGCTGATAATCACGGAACCGAGAACCACCACAAAATGAACCATCCCAAAAATGAGCAGGCCCAGGTTCCCGAAATCCAGGGGGCTGCCAAAAACGGAAACGCCAAAGCAGGCCCTATCAATGCTCCCAACTGGGCAAGAGACGATTATAAAACAGGAGAGCATTAAAGGCACATTCATCCCATTTAACCTAATGCTCCCAGCTCCGCCGCCCTGTACAGCGCCGCCACATGCACGGCCTGTTCTACCCCGCCTTCCCTCAGCAAACGCTTCACTTCCTCCCCCTCCAGCTCCACTACCTCCAGGGCCTCTGTCTCGTCCAGGTTCTGGGCTGCGGCCGGGAATACATTCCTGGCCAGGTAGCACTGGGCATAGCTGGTGCAGTTGCTGGCATTCGGGGCGATTTTGAAGAGGAATTCCAGACTCCCTGCCTTGTATCCGGTTTCCTCCAGCAGTTCTCTGGCAGCCCCGTCCTTTGGATCCTCTCCTGCCTCGATGCATCCCGCCGGAAGCTCCAAAAGCACCTTCTCCACGCCGTGGCGGTACTGGCGCACCATTATCACCCTGTGCTCCGGCGTTACCGCCACCACCACCGCAAAATCCGGCAGATGATTGACGTAAAAGGGGGCAATGACCATGCCGCCCGGCAGCTGGCAGGTGCTGGCGCGCATATCAATCCATGAATCCTTGATTACAGTTGTCTCATCCAGTATTTTCCATGAAAGATTCATATTCAGTTTTTCATCTTTATTATCCGCCTTCTTCATTGTCCCTCTTTTTCTCCCTTACTTTCCTGCGCCCTGCACAGCGGGCCTTTTCGTGAACAGCCTCACTGCCATAACCCGTCCTCCAGGGCCGCCATCATCAGGACCAGATGCAGGTTCATGGCTGCTGTCTTGTCGTCAATATAGTGGACATCCCGCTCCATCTTCACCCGCCCCGGCAGCAGTTCCATTGCATCAAACAGGTCCTTTGCCGCTTTCCGCGACTGGTATTGTACATATGCATCCTTAATCATTGCCCACAACCTCCTTTGGTTATTATAACGCTTGGAGGCTGCTTTTTCCCTTATTTTCTGCCGCGAAACCGCCGGGTATACCCGGCTTTCACCGCATTATTCTCCTGCTGACAGGCTGTTTCCCACCATACCGGCCACAATCACTGCGATTCCGGCCAGTCCCGCCGGCTCCGGAACCCTGTCCTTTAGCAGCAGGATTCCTCCCAACAGGGTAAATACCACCTCACCGCACTGGGTAGCCTCTATCACTGCCAGATGGCGCGGATTTTCCTTAACCAGATCCGTGGCCTTAAAGAACAGGACCGTGGCAATAACACCTGAAAACAGAGCCACACACAGGGACTGGAATACCTGTCCGCGGTCTGCCGACCCAGCTTTTACCCAGGCCCAGCAAGACATAAAAATCCAAAAAGGCATGCTGCACAGTGTCATGCCGTAAACCCGTTCCAGAGTCGTCATGCCTGCCGGGCAAAGCGCCATCATTTTACGGTTCCCCAGGGGATAGGAAAATGCCGCCACCAGTATTGGCACCAGCGTAAAGAGCACAGTCCTCACCTCCATCCGCTTCAGATGAGGCACCTGCATCATAAATACGCCTGCCAGAACAAGAACAGACCATCCCAGATTCCGTATTGGTATTCTTTTTCCAAATAGCGGCGTCAAAAGCACGCCAGCCACTATGGTCAGCTGCCAGGTCGCTGCGGCCAGCCAGGATTCCCCCAACACAGAGCCAAAGGTAAGAGGCGCGTAAAACAGCCCGAATCCCACCGTACTCCATACCAGCCATGAGACAGGCGCCTCCTTTACAGCGCTCCACACCCTGGCCGCCGAGGGGCTCCCTGCCAGCATAATCCGCAATATGGGAAATGTAAACAGGTACCTGAGACTGGCCGCCCACATCCAGTATCCTCCGGCCAGATTCATGCTTCTGTTCAGGATAAAGGTAAACGCAAAGAAAAAGGATGCCAGAATCCCGTATATCAGCGCTTTCTTCAACTCATTCTCCTCCCTTTTTTGAAACAGCCGCGAAAAGTCCGTTTCAAAAAAGAGGGCACTGCAGCTTGTCCTGCAATACCCTCTTGTAATCCTATATCAATTCTAAGTTAAGCAATCTTGGACTTAGCCAGTTCAGCTAACTTTGCAAATCCCTCTGCGTCATTGATAGCCATTTCAGACAGAACCTTACGGTTTAAGTCAACCTCAGCTAACTTTAAGCCGTACATGAACTTGCTGTAGGACAGGCCGTTGATACGTGCTGCAGCGTTGATACGTGCAATCCACAGCTGTCTGAACTGTCTCTTTCTCTCTTTTCTGCCTGCATAGGAGCTGGTCAGGGCACGCATTACAGACTGCTTTGCAATCCTGTACTGCTTGGAACGGGCGCCTCTGTAGCCCTTAGCCATCTTTAAGACTCTATTGTGTTTCTTCTTTGCATTTAAACCGCCTTTTATTCTTGCCATCGGTAATTCCTCCTTCTACAATTCAAACTTACAGATATGGTAAAATCTTCTTCATTACCTTTGAGTTGGTAGCATCGGTAACGATATCTTTTCTAAGATTTCTCTTCCTCTTAGTGGATTTCTTAGTTAAGATGTGAGACTTGTAAGCTTTATTGCGGACTAACTTACCGGTTCCTGTCTTTTTAAAGCGCTTTGCTGCTGCTCTGCTGGTTTTTAACTTTGGCATTGTAAATTTCCTCCTTAAAACTTTCTATTTTAACGTTTTGCAGTTAAAAACATAACCATGCTTCTTCCTTCAACTTTGGAGGGTTTATCTATAACTGCGATATCCTTTAAACTCTCAGCGAAATCATCCAGGATGTATTTGGACTTGAACATATGGGCCATCTCACGACCGCGGAAACGAAGTGTCACCTTCACTTTGTCGCCCTTCTCCAAAAACTTTCTGGCAGCTCCCACCTTGGTGTTCAGGTCGTTGGTGTCAATGTTGGGTGACAAACGAACTTCCTTTATCTCGATTACCTTCTGTTTCTTCTTGGCTTCTTTTTCCTTGCGTGCCAGTTCATAACGGTACTTGCCATAGTCGATAATCTTACATACCGGCGGCTTTGCCGTAGGCGCAATCTTCACCAGGTCAAGCTCTGCTTCCTGAGCCATCCTCAGTGCCTCTTTTCCCGGCACGATGCCTAACTGCTCCCCGTCCTCGCCAATCAGCCGTACTTCCTTGTCTCTGATTTGCTCGTTAATCATTAATTCGCTAATAGTCGTACACCTCCAAATAAGTCATGTTGTTCTGGAATCGGCATGCCCCGTTCTTTCCCTGTAGGGCAAAAAATAAAGCGGACAGCCTGGCTATCCACTTCCTCATATAAAACCATCTGCTGCCCTATCTCACCCGGATACCCCCGGAAATAATACAGCACATCGTTTCATCTATGAACCCGGGTCACTTGTTCGTGCCAGGGTGAGGCGGATACCTGCTTTCCTGTCAGTCGTTCTCACAACTTATATTAATCTACTACATTTGATCGTATTTGTCAACTCTAATTTTTAAATTTTTCCTATGATTTCTTATAATGCTTTACTTCTAAACCTTTATAACCCCTTCTCCAGTCTTCCGCAAAAGGGCGGGGACGTCTTCCGGTTCCCCGTAAGACGTCCCCGCCCGGCCTGTCCTGATTCTGAATCTATCTGGCCTTAAAGGTACTGCACCTGGTCTCCGTGCACTCGCAGGCTCCGTCACCGCTTATATCAATGCGCTCAGCGCTGCAGCGGTGTTCTTCGTTGTAGACACATTTTACTGCGTCGCAGGCAATCTCCAGCCTTGTCTCAGGGGTCTTGAACAGGTTGGTGAACTTGCCTCCCTTGTTCTCGTCAAAGCTTGCACAGCAGGTCTGCTCTGCTGTCTTGGCCTTGTTGCCGTCCACTGCAATGGCTGCCTTGCAGCAGCAGTTATCAGCGTTGTGCAGGCAGTTCTTTACACTACATTCCAGCTTGGTCATCGTCCTTACCTCCTTCTCCTGGTCTTCATTCTTACCAATGACAAGGATAGTATGTGCGGATTATAGTTTTTGATTCATAAGCCGCAGGGCTTCAATGCATTTTCCTTCACTACCGTCCATATTATAAAGCTCTCCCCTGGTCACAAAGGTATATACCTGGATGTCGTCCACATAGGCGCCTTTGCCGCCGCTTACGCTGATGGTAACATCAGAAGGCTGGCAGTTGCTGAATTTAAGCTCTACCTTCCGCTCCTCCTTCACGTCCACGGTCCTTGTCTGGGATCCCATGCGTATGGTCAGCCTGCATTTTTCCTCTGCCCCTGTCCTCAACTTCACATAGGTATCCTTGCCTGTGTTGCCGGTCATCCGGCCGCCCAGGTTCTGGTATATATTCCCGCCCGACGGAATCATTGCGGATTTTCCGGTCTCATCCTCCGCAATGTAGCTTCCTCCGGAAAAACGCCATCCTTCCATACCAAGGGCAAACTGGGCATTGAACAGCTTATTGTCCCCGTAATCCCGATAGGTCCAGATGCCGTACCCCATGGTGGAATCTTTAAGAATGGGAGCAACGCCTTCCAGATACAATGATTTCTCATCATCCCTCAGCTGGGCATTGTGCTCGTATCCAACTGTATTGTCCGTAAACAGGAACTGGTCCAGATACACCGGCTTGCCTCCGCTGTACACATGAAGCCGGTTCAGGAATACGGGAATCTTTTCCAGTGCTTCCGCTGCCGTCACGCGCTCATGCTCATTCATAAAGCCCATGGGAATGCCGTACATTGCGCTGGTATAGGCGGCGCTGCCGCTGGGAAAGGTGGAGGAATGCATAAAGCCCTCCTGGCTTCCGTCCTTGTGATCCACCGGGTCCACATCCAGGCGCACTTCCATGGACAAGCCCGGAAACACCGTCTGGCTGTCAGCCAGAAGTTCATTTAAAAACTGGTCGTAAAACCCGTAAAATACACTTCTGGCCTGGGAATCCTTAGCCGGAAAATACAGGTCGTCATAACCGGACAGCTCATGGCCGTACATTTCCTCCAGTTCCTCCAGCTCATAATTTTCCATGGCGTAATCCACATATCCGAAGGCTTTGGCCATGCTGCGCCCCTTTACCCCGTTTCCCAGGGACGCGCTGGAATCCGTAAAGTTCCAGAAGTCCTCCCATGTCAGGAACCCTCCGCAGAAATTCTCATGGGAGGACGCCGCCTGGTACAGACGGCCCACATATTCCAGCCAGGCAGACCGCTCTGTCCCCTCCTGCATCAGCCCCTGGTACCGGTCCATCACATTGCCGCCCCCGCAGTAATCCCAGGTATATCCCACCCTCAGCATCACACTCAGTCCCTGGGCGGCAGCTGCATCCATAACACGGTCCAGCTTGTCCCAGGCATATTGGTTGTATGTACAGGGGGTCATGCCGGGCTGGAATTCCCTCCAGGGCACCACCAGGATAATATTGTTAAAGCCGTCCTGGGCAATGCGGGCCAGCTCCTGGTCCATATTGCCACTCTCGCTGTTCCAGAAATTGATGACCCAGTCATCGGAATAATAGGTGGCTGATTTGAGGTAACCAGCTGTCCCCGCAGCATGGTCCTCTGCCCTGGCAAACCCGGATGTAAACAGGAACGCTGCCGCCCCCAGTATAACCGCGGCCTTCATACATGGTCTTTTCATTGGTTCTTTCTCCTTTAGCTGTGGTTCTTTTCTCCGCCTCGTTTCAGCTCAGGCCACACAGTGAGCAGCATGGTCCCGAAGCAGGCGGCGCCCCCGATAAAGTTGGATATGGGCTCTGCCATCAGTATGCCCTGGGTTCCCATTCCGAATACAGTGGGCAGTATGATGATAAGGGGTATGACAATGATAACCTTGCGGAAAATGGAAAAAAATACCGCGTTTCTGGATTTTCCCAGTCCCACAAACACGGACTGGCCCGCAAACTGAAGGGACATCATGAAAAATCCAAAGAAATACATGCGTATAGCCGGAATTCCCGCCTCCACCATGTCGCCCTCCCGGTTGAAGATGCGGATAAAGAACGCCGGAAACCAGTCCACGAATCCCCATGCCACAACTGTATACAGGATACAGACCACGGACATGAATACAATGGCCTTCTGTACCCTTTTATACTCCCTGGCTCCGTAGTTATACCCCAGTACGGGCTGGGCACTGTTGGTCAGGCCGTTTACCGGCATGGAAATAACCTCCCTGACCGAGTTGATTACGGTCATGATTCCCACATAGAGGTCGCCGCCGAATTTCTGGAGCATGGAATTATACATAATCTGTACAAGACTGTTTGTGATGGACATGGTAAATCCGGACATTCCCAGGCCCACGATGCGAAGCAGCCGGCCGGCGTCCAGCTTCATGGCCGAAGGCCGAAGCTTCAGTATGGTCCGCCTGCCCGTGAGGAAGGCCAGAATCCATAGGGCCGACAGCATCTGGGAAAGAATGGTTGCCAGGGCAGCGCCCCTTACCCCCATGTGGAAAACAAAGATAAAAACAGGATCCAGTACAATATTGGTGACCGCCCCCAAAAGCACGGTCATCATACCCACGGTCCCAAAGCCCTGGGAATTGATAAAGCTGTTCATGCCCAGACCTGTCATAACAAAAATATTGCCCATGAGATAGATCGTCACATAAGCGTCTGCGTAGGGTATGGTGGCGTCGCTGGCGCCAAAGAGATACAGCATGGGCCGCTTGAACATCAGGCCCAGAACCGTCAGCAGGATTCCCACTGCCACCATCATCACAAAGGAATTGCCCATGATGGCCTCCGCTTCTTTCTCGTTCCCCCTTCCCCTTTCAATGGAGCACAGAGGAGCTCCGCCCATGCCGAAAAGGTTGGCAAAGGCAATCACAATGGATATGATGGGCAGGCAGAGCCCCAGCCCTGTGAGGGAGAGGGTTGCATTCTCCGGTATCATTCCTATATAAATGCGGTCCACGATGTTATACAGCACATTGATGAGCTGCGCCAGGGTCATGGGGACCGCCAGCTTCATGATATTTCCCACCACACTGCCCCTGGAAAAATCGTTTTTCTTCTGATTGTCCGATTGTTTGTCCGTTTGATTATCCGACTGTTTCATACTCCCACCACATTTCCATACATTCTGTCTGTTTTGACCCGGCCGCACCAAATATACCTGGAAAATGCTGCCGGCAATGTCTATACCGCGCCCAAATCCTCTGTTCGGTCAATGTCCTTAAGTTCTTCCTCCGGCACCTCCATGGTCCACACATCCCCGGGGTGCGCCTTCATAATTACGCTTCCTCCCCTGTCGCCGCGAAGTCCCATAAGTTCTTTCCTGTAAAAGCTACTGAAAACAGCGGGATTCCCCCGCCTTCCCTGATGGCACACACAGCCCATGCCCTTCCCTGACAGCCGGAAACCATGTATGAATTCCTTCAGGGTGGGGGTACTCATATACGGCTGGTCGGCCACTGAAAACAGAAGGGCCTCTGTTTCAGGAGAGGCCGATGAAGTCCCTAACCTGAGAGAGGCGGTGATTCCCTCACTGCTGAATCTGTTGGGAACTGCCAGAAGTCCCCGGCTCTCAGCCTGCAATAAAATCGCCTCATACTGGCTGACCACCAGAACCTCTGTCTGGTGTCCCTCTTTCTCCAGCTCCCCTGCCGCCTGGCAGATGCAGTCAAGCCCATGGCGGTAAAGTTCTTTTCCCTTAAAGGGTACCAGCAGCTTATTAGAGCCAAAACGGCTTCCAAATCCGGAAGCCATATAGATAAATGAAATCCTCATTCCCCTTAACCATCCTTTAAAATAACCGGGCGGATCCGTCCTTGTCAAGATGTCCGCATGCAATCCCCGATGTCTCTCCCATACAATCCAGCATTTCTCCGGCCAGCGCTGCTTCCTGCGGGGTGTCGGCCTGGTTGAATACAGGCAGGACCTCGGTTCCCGGATGGGCTGCCCGCAGAGGCAGCAGATATCCATGCTTCATCAGTGTCATCATATCTTCTTTTTGTATGATCCAGTCTGTCTTATGCTTTGCGTTCAGCTCCAATGCATCTGTCCCGCTGTCCCGATGCTCCCGGCTATCCTCATACATCTTCCGGCCATATCGTTTCATCAAATCCACGGCCACCTCAAGCCTCAGGCAGCAGTCCTCAGCCCGCTTTCCAAGGGATGTCAGGCCATTGAGACATAAAATCATATCTGTATTGTCCGGTATCACCGGCTCTCCGGCTCTCGGCACCTTCAAAGGCAGGCGTCTGGAACCGTCGGCCTCCACCAGCACCAAATCCGCCAGGGAACAGGCTTCTTTATATAATTCCCAGCCTGTAAATGTAATTTTCCCCTTCTCTGCCGTCCTTCCGGCTACCGCCAGGCCGCGGCGTTCCAGAACGGTCCTGATTTCTTCTGCATTGCCGTCAAATACTCCGAACGCACCGGGGCGGGCCATATGGGTCGTGGTAACCACCAGGACCTTAAGTCCCCGTCCCACGGCCTCCCAGGCCAGTCTGCGGATAGTGGATGTCTTGCCGCCCGCTCCTGCAAGAGATACCACAAAAGGGCCCGGTCCTTTCCCGGACCGTGCCTGCTTTATCCGTCCATTAAGCCCCAGGCCATGCCACAGGCTGTCTGTTCCGGTCCATATGCCGCACTGGTAAAAATAAGCCCTCATGGCAATTTCTCCATTTTTACAGTTGATGCAAACCCTTATTTTGATACTTTGACTATTTTATCATAAAACAGTGGATTGGGAAAGATGATTTTCCCTTCCATTCAAAACTCCATTCAAAACTTACATCCAAAAATTATCATTCAAAAACAGCCGGAAACAAGGGGCATCCCCTGCTTCCGGCTGCTGTTCTATTCCTGCATTCTATTCCTGCTGTTCTATCTCTGCTGGATTTTATCCTGCCCGGCCTTACTCCGGCCTTACTCCGGCCTTACTTCGGCCTTGCCCGGGCCTTATTCCATCCTTACCCCGTCCTTATTTCTGGATGTTATTCCTGATCACACCATACAAATCAAAACTCAGGATACCAAACACTAATATAACTCCGATGACTGCCATAACTGATTCCTTCCTTTCAAAATGTTTTCCATCACTGTGATAGATTCATTATATGTCAGGCAGACCGGTTGCGCAATCCGCATTATATCTAATCTTTTGGTGAACACCCATTTGTTTTTTGTGCATGAATGCAAAATATTTTAGATTACCTAAAAATTTTTGTATTTATTTCTTTTTACCCATCCTGTCAGCTCTGCGGGCGATCAGTTCCCCTGCTATGCTGATGGCAATTTCCGCCGGAGTCTCTGCTCCTATGTCCGTGCCGATAGGCATATGGCACTTTTGGATTTCCTCCAGGGAGAAGCCGTCCGCCAGCAGCTTATCCGTCACCACCCGTATCTTGTTCCTGCTTCCCATGATTCCGATGTAATAAGGATGCAGAGCCATGGCCTGCTTCTGCACGTAATAATCAAACTGGTGCCCTCTGGTCATGACGCACACATAGTCTCTGGAACGGATATCCACATAATCGCTGATATGTTCCATATCCCCCACCACGGTCCTCTCTGCCTGCAAAAACACCTGGGGATTGGCAAACGCCTCCCTGTCATCCATAACCACGCAGCGGAATCCCACATGGGCCAGCACCGGAACCAGCTCCTGGGCCACATGACCGCCTCCGAATATATAAACAGTCCCGGCCTGTACCAGGGGCTCGATATAAAACTTTCGTCCATCCACTTCCTTCTGGAGAGCATTGCTGCCGAAAAGTTCCCCCTCTAACAGCTGTCCCAGCCCCTTAATACCGGACAGCCCCAGACTGGGGCTGTAAAGGCCCATCTGCCAGCATGTCTCGTCGGTGATATCCAGTATAAGCCAGCTGTCCTCATCCTTTGAGAGGGCATCCAGGACCTGGCCGCAGAAACCGGTCAGCACCTGGTCGCCGGGACGGATGTACTGGAAATATACCACCACATTTCCTCCGCACACCATTCCGATATCCGCCACCTGATTCCTGGTAAGTGTGAAGCCTTTGGCAAAGGAAGCCTTGTCCTCCATGGCCTTAAGGGCTGCCTGTATTGCCTGGTACTCCACGGCGCCTCCGCCTACGGTTCCTTCTATGGACCCGTCCTTCCTTACCAGCATCCGGGATCCGGTTCCCCTGGGAGTGGAGCCGGAACTGGCAATGATAGTCACCAGGACAGCTTCCTCCCCCTGTTCCAATAATTGTCTTAACTCTGTAAATAATGTTTTCATGACTCCGTCTCTTCCTCCCCGGTAAAATATTTTTTGTAAAGCCGCTCCCCCTCCATGCGCAGTTCCCTTTCCATCCGCAGGTAGCGGTCCAGAAAATCCTTAGACTTGGGCGTAAGCTGTGAAAATCCTCCCTCCGCCCCTCCTGACTGTGTAATCAGCAGCGGGTAGCCCAGCTGCCGCTCCGCCTCTTTTAAAATCTTCCATCCTTTGGTATAGGACATATGCATCTGCCTGCAGGCTGTCTGCATGGAGCCTGTGTGGTCGATCAGAGACAGGAACTGGGCTGCCTGGGGTCCGAAAAACCCTTCATTGCGCTCCAATGTCAGCTGTACCTGGGGATATACGGCCAGCTTTTCCCTGCCCAGGCTGCCCAGGGCACAGTCCTCGTCCGATTCCACGGCCATGATAATCCCCTCATCCTCCACCGGAATTTCTTCCAGCTGCCCATTGATTTCCGGCTGCCGCAGGGCCCCTCTGAGTCCTCTCTCGCCGTGATAGACCAAAAGAGACGGAATGGCTGCCTTGGACACCAGAACCGGATGGCCCCGTTTCCCGTTATACACAGGACAGGCGGCCATGGCCCGGGACCCCATCATCCGCTGTATGGTGTCTGGAAGGAACATGGGGAATTTGGCAGGCAGGATAAATACCCTGTCGCATAAATCCTCTATATAATTTAACCCCATACAGATGCTGTAATACATCTGAGTCTGCTCATAATCCTGGTTGCGCAGGCAGATGACCCGCAGTCCGGCAATATGCTTTTCCACCTCGTCCGCCTTCTGCCCTGTAATCACTACCACCGGATCGATTCCCGCCCGTTTCAGTGTGATGATGATTCTTCGTATAACCGTGCTGTCCCCCACGGGAAGCATGGGCTGAAAACGGCTGATTGTGCTCTTGTGGCCTGCTGCGATAATGACAGCCCCTGTCTTCATAAGTCTGTTCCGCCTTTCCTGGTATATTAACAGTCTGGTACGCGCCCCTAAAGTTCTCCTGTCAGGAGCAAAAGAGCGGAGGGCTCCACCCTGAGCCACCGGGGAACCACTCCCGCCGTATCGTGGGTGTGGATATCCTTCTCCTTCTTCCACCACAAACCATTCTGTAAAGTAATATACCACTCAAACGGCATTTCGGAAATACATGGAGCGCATACTTTTATAAGATTTGCGTCTTCCCGCTCCATATAAGCCCTGGCACTGCTCTCCGACAGTGGTTCAAAATCATGGGCCCTGATGCCCACGCTTGTTATGTCATCGCCCACGGGACGGTCCGTGGCCAGCTCCAGCCCATCCCAGTCCACGGCCCGTATCCTGCGTTCCCCCAGCCGTTCAATCCTGGATATGTTCTTACATCCCGTAAGCCTGGCTGCCCGGCATGTGACCGGGTTCTGGAAGATGTCCCGTGTCCTTCCGGCTGCCAGCACGCATCCCCGGTCCATGAGCAGCAGATTGTCGCAGAGCTGGTAGGCCTCATCCCTGTCATGGGTCACCATAACGGTCACACCGTCATAATCCTTAAGTGCGTCCGCCAGCTCCAGGCGCAGCCCTTCCCTCAGGTATGTGTCCATGGCTGAAAACGGCTCGTCCAACAGCAGCGCCTCAGGCTCATAGGCCAGGCTCCTGGCCAGGGCCACTCTCTGCTGCTGTCCTCCCGACAGCTGGCCCGGGAATCGCTTTTCCAACCCCTGGAGCCGGAACCGCTCCACCATCTCGGACACCTTCTGCTGCCTGGCTTCCCCGGACATGGGCCGGCGCCTTCTAAGCCCCGCGTTTCCCCGTCCCCCCTTTAATCCAACCATGATGTTCTGCTCCACGGTCATGCCCGGAAACAGGGCATAGTTCTGGAACAGGTAGCCCACACGCCTTACCTGGGGCCTCTCATTGATCTTGAGGGCAGAGTCATAGAGAACACGGCCCCCTGCCGCCTCTCCCTGGGCATAGCGCAGGGCAATCCTGCCCTGGTCCGGGCGGATAATGCCGGCTATGGATTTTAAGGTCATGCTTTTGCCGCAGCCCGACGGCCCCAGTATGCCCAGGCATCCCCGTCCGGTCTCAAAGCTGATGTCCAGGCTGAAATCCTTTAATTTCTTTCTTATATCAACTTCCAAATGAAGATTGTATTCTGAGTTCACGGCTGTTCCCCTTTCATCCCTTCCGGTTTACGGGCCTTAATGCTGCCCAGTTCATCAATATGATGGACAGGAATGCGATGACCACAATAACCGCCACATAGCGGTACGCCGTATCCATATTTCCTGCGGCCACCTCTGAATAGACCGCCATGGGAAGGGTCCTTGTTTTGCCTGCTATGTTTCCCGCAATCATGGCAGTGGCCCCAAATTCTCCCAGGCCCCTTGCAAATGCCAGTACGCCTCCGCTGACAACCCCCGGCATGCCTCCGGTCATGAGCACCTTCCAGAAAATGCTCCACTCGCTCATGCCCAGGGTCCTGGCTGCCGCCACCAGGTTCTGGTCCACCTGTTCAAATGCGCCCCTGGCAGAGCGGTACATTAAAGGAAAGGACATGACCACGGCTGCAATCACTGTGGCTGTCCATGAAAATGCGATTTTAACACTGAAATATTCAATAAAAAACTGTCCTACCGGCCGTTTGACCCCGAACATATAGAGAAGGAAAAAACCGGCCACCGTAGGGGGAAGGACAAGGGGCAGCGTGAGCACGCCGTCCCAAATCAGCTTCCAAGTTTCATTTTTCATGCTCACCACAGCCCACGCCGCAAAGATTCCCAGAAAAAACGTAATGAAAATCGACAGGCTGGCTGTCTTCATAGATATCAGTATCGGTGACCAGTCCATGGATGGTTCCTCCCCTTTTCCTTACTCGCCTTTTGTGAATCCGTATTCTTCAAATACCTTCATGGCTTCGTCCGTCTTAAGGAATTCCACAAAGTTCTTTGCTTCCTCCGGATGAGCCGTATTCTTTACTACCGCCACAGGATAAATGACCTTCTTTGCAAGGCTTCCCTCCGGAGCCTCTGCCACCACTTCCACCTTATCCGCCATGCTGGCTGCATCGGTGGCGTATACAATACCCGCGTCAGCGCTGGATGCGGCCACCTGGTTAAGCACCTCTGTCACGTTGGTTCCAAAGCTTACCTTGTCCTGTATCTTATCCCAAATTCCCAGGCTGGCAAGGGCTTCCTCTGCATACTGTCCGGCCGGCACGCTGGCAGGATCCCCGAGAGCAATGGTCTCTGCCTTCTCAATGTCCTCAAACTTCTCTATACCCGCGCTGCTGCCTGCCGGAACAATGAGCACAATCTTGTTCTCCAGCAGGCTGGTGATGGTGTCGGATTCAATCATGCCCTCCTCGTCCAGGGCTGTCATCTGCTTTGCCGCGGCCGACATAAACACATCTGCCTCCAGTCCTTCCTCAATCTGTGTCTGAAGCTTGCCTGAGCTGTCATAGGTACCCTTCACTGTCACGCCCGGATACTGCTCCTGGAACATGGGAATCAGCTCATCCTCATAGGCGTTCTTAAGGCTGGCCGCCGCCGCAACCAGAATCTCTGTGGATTCGCCTGCCCGGGCTGCGGTGGTCTCCCCGGCAGAAGTCTCTGCTTCTGTCTCTGCTGCAGTGGCAGTTGCCTGCGTTGTCTCTGCCTCGGTAGCTGCTGCTGTCTCCTTTGTGCCGCCTGAGCATCCGGTCAGAGCTGCCGCTGCCATCACTGCCGCCATCATCATGCAAACCTGTTTCTTCATAATTAAATCCTCCCGAATTCTGAATCTTATTTTTATATACAAATACAGGTACTCGTTATACTCACATGACCATATCGTCACCCACATAAATGCTCATCTGCAGAGGATGAGCATTTATACCGGACAAATACCTGTATTCCTATATTCTTGTTATGGAGCTCTCCGAAGCATGTCTGAACCTGCTCTCAGGCGCGCACCCGGCATAGGCAGCGGGTGCTATATTCACTGATAATTGCGCAGCGCCGTGTTATCTTCTGGCACACTCCGAGGCGCTTCCCCTGAGTATCTTAAGGCCATGGTCAAGGCTTCCCAGAATGAAGCCAAGACTCTCCTTAACCGCTTTGGGGCTTCCCGGCAGGTTCACAATCAGGGTCGTTCCCCGGATAACAGACACGCCTCTGCTGAGCATGGCCCGGTCCGTCACCTCCATGGACTTCATGCGGATAAATTCAGCGATTCCAGGCGCATTGCGCTCAGCCACAGCCATGGTGGCCTCCGGCGTCTGATCCCTGAGGGAAAATCCCGTTCCTCCGCTGGTCAGCACCAGGTCCACCTGGCGGCTGTCGGCCAAACGTATAAGCTGGGTCTTTAACTGGCCCGGCTCATCCGGCAGGAGCAGAAGCTCCACCACCTCATATCCGGCTGCCTCCAGCATCTCCTTGGCCGCAGGACCGCTCTCGTCCTTCCGCTCTCCTCTGGCGCCCTTGTCGCTGAGGGTAATGACGGCAGCCGTAAAGGGCCGTTCCTCTGCAGGCGGCTCCACCCGCATCACATCCCCGGGACGGATAATTCCCTCACGGACGACTCTGGCAAACACGCCTTCCTTCGGCATGATGCACTCGCCCATGCGCTTGTAGATAGCGCAGTGGCTGTGGCATTCCTTTCCTATCTGGGTCATCTCCAGCTGCACATCCCCCGCGTACAGTCTGGTACCCACGGGAAGGCTTCTGAAATCAATGCCCTCCACCACCAGGTTCTCGCCAAAGGCCCCGTCTATGACATTGGCTCCGCGCTCATTGAACGCCCTCACCTTATCATAGGAGAGAAGGCTTACCTGACGGTGCCAGTGGCCTGCGTGGGCATCTCCCTCAATACCGAAATCCACCAGGAAATGCCCCTCTTCTATGGCCCTCTTCTCAATTCCCCGTTTATCACTGATACAGATGGCCTTCACCACTCCGGTGGGACAGACACCCTGTTTTATCTGCTCTGACATATACCTTATCCTCCAATAGCAATCATGTTGTGTGCTTCTGTTATCTGACCCGGACGCTCGAAGCAGTGGGCCGCGGGTTTGCATAATACAGCCTGTTCCATGGCCTTCCTCAGTTCCCTCTGAAGCCCCTCGTCAGACGGGCAGCCGGCATAGGGCCAGCGGTAATGCCCCTCCTCCTCAGGCCGTTCCTGTCCTTTTCTCAGTATCCGCCTCAAATCCACTCCGTCCTCATAGCACAAACAGGGTTTCAGATACCCCTGGGACGTAAGGCGCACCCGGTTGCAGTCGCTGCAGAATTTTCCGTGGATCGCGCTGATCAGTCCGATACTGCCCTTAAATCCCGGTATCCGGTAGTAGACAGCCGGTCCGAAGCCATGGACCCGGTCATCCTCCTCCATATCGGGGTATGCCCGCATCATCTCCTCCAGCAGCTCCTGGTGGTTGATGGTCTTAAAATTCTTTCCGTAGCCAATGGGCATCATCTCAATAAACCGCACATCCACCGGGTATTCCCTTGCCAGCTCCACCATCTGCCGCCAGCCATCCTGTCCGGCTTCCCGCTGTTCCTCGTCCATCTGGCTGAAATCAATGGATACCGCATTGATTTTTACGGATACAGGCATGGCGCAGGCCCGCCTGACGGCTTCCATCACAGTGCCCAGGGCGTCGGTTCCCGTTATCCTCTGGTACAGGTCCCTGTCCAGGGTGTCAAGGCTTATATTGATGCCGTCTATCCCGGCCTCCGCCAAATCGTCCAGATACCGCTCCAGCAGCACGCCGTTGGTGGTTATGGTTACCTTCTCAATACCCGGCGTGCTCTTAAGCTGCTTCACCAGCTGGCAGCAGTCCCTGCGCACCAGTGGTTCGCCCCCCGTCACCTTGATATGGCGTATGCCCAGGCCGGCAGCGCAGATTCCCACGGCCTGGATCTCCTCCAGAGACAGGATATCCCATCTGGGCACGCACTCCACCCCATAGGGCATGCAGTACTTACAGCGCAGGTTGCACCTGTCCGTAATGGATATCCTCATATAGTCAATGGTTCTTCCCAATGCATCCTTCATATTGCTCATCCCCTGTTCCGGGCACATCTGGGGTTATGGAATTCCCCGCTCTTGCCTCCGCTTTTATGTTCCAGGTAAATGTCTCCGATCTCCATGGACTTATCCACGGCCTTGCACATGTCGTAAACTGTCAGCAGCGCCACGGACACCCCGGTCAGCGCCTCCATCTCCACCCCGGTTTTTCCCGTGGTCCTGGCAGTGCAGACTGCCTCAATCTCATTGCTCTCTTTTTTTATGGTGAAATCCACGGTGAGCTTCGTAAGATTCAGTATATGGCACAGAGGAATCAGGTCCGAGGTCCTTTTGGCCCCCATAATGCCTGCCACTCTGGCAACCCCCAGCACATCTCCCTTTGCCATGGTTCCCCGGGCCACCTTCTCCAGGCACTCAGGGCTCATGAAAATACTGCCTCTGGCCACTGCCTCCCGCTTTGTCTCAGCCTTATCCCCTACATCTACCATCAGGGCATTGCCCTGGTCGTCAAAATGTGTAAATTCCATGTCTGTTTCCTTTCCAACGGTTTCCTCTCCAACGGTTTGTTACATCCCCTTGCCGAACCCGCAGTTGGGGAAGGTACATTCCGGACAGTTAAGGCAAAGCCCGCCCTGGCCCAATGCGGCCAGATCATCTGCCGTCACCTGGTCATCCGCCATGATTCTGGGCAGAACCAGGTCAAATATAGTACGCCTGGCATACATGACGCAGCCCGGAAGTCCCATGATGGCAACCGTACGGGGATTTTCCCCATCTTTAACCTGGTAATAGGCCAGCAGGAACATGGCTCCCGGCAGCACCGGCGCGCCGTAGGATACGATGTCTGCCCCGGTGTTGCGGATGGCAAGCGGCGTCTTGTCGTCCGGGTCCACACTCATGCCTCCCGTACAGACAACCACGTCCGCGCCCTTTTGTATCATATCCAGGATGCTGGCCGTCACCTTGGTATCGTCATCGTTCCATGTCACATGGTCAATAACCTCTGTGTCAAACTCTGAAAGCTTTCCCCGGATCACAGGGGTGAAGGTATCCTTGATACGGCCGTAAAACACCTCGTTTCCCGTCGTAACGATACCCACCTTTTTATGTAAAAATGGTTTCAGCTCCAGGATGGGACATCCTTCTGTGGCCTCTGCGGCCGCCTTTTTTGCTGCCTCCATCTTTTCTTCCTCAATCACAAGAGGGATAATCCTGGTCCCTGCCAGCTTGTCCCCCTTCTTCACTGCAAAATTGCCGTGACGGGTGGCTATCATCATCTGTCCGAATCCGTTTACCGCCTTAAGCCCCCGGTTATCCACCTTTAAAAGGCCGTCACATGCTGCCGTCAGCTCAATCTTTCCTTCCTTTGCCTGGGAACGCTCCATATGCTGCCCTTTGCACATGTCGCAGAGAATCTCCGCCGCATCATTCTCATGAAGCATTCCATCTTCCTTCTCCCACACATAAAGCTGGTCCTTTCCCACACTTAAGAGGACCGGGATGTCTTCCTTCGTGACCACATGGCCCTTGCGGAATACCGCATCCTTTGTCACGCCCTTAATAATCTGGGTGATATCATGGCACAGTACGGTGCCTTCCGCATCCACTGTCTGAATCAGTTTCATTCTATTTAACCTCCGCCCGTTATTTATATTTTCAAATAACGCATTACATATAGAATAGCACCAGCGTTCGATTTTGTAAAGATACATACACTACAAATGGAAATTAATATATGTTTTTATCAGTTTATAAGAGAAAATGGCCGGGTGTTCCATCTGCGCGGCACACCTGACCATTTCCACACCCCCTATGAGGTCATTCCTATTGAGATACGGAAATGTATCATTTTAGGGCCTTGTTTCTGTATCTGGCTGTAATCATTCCAGTATCTGAGATTCATATAATCCTGAGGTGTATCCGCGTCCAGGTATATTCCCGGATCCTCCACCTCCGGTTCTGTAATCGGCACTCCCAGGTGCTCCATGGCCCCCTTAAGCCCTCCTGCGCCCTTATAGGCGCAGATATCCGGTACCAGCCGGGAATCCACCCGGACAGGATGGCCCGGACGGCCGCCGCAGACCGGACGCACCAGAACGCCCGGACATTCCATCACCTGCTTAAAGGTGTCCTGCTCTATCAGCGGGACGTCCGCAGGCGTAATGAGAATCCGGCTGCACAGGCCGGCGGCCCTGGATATCCCCAGTTTCACTGAGTCAAACATCTGGCTGGAGGCATAATTTTCATTGCGGACAAACATGATATCCAGAGGCCACAGATAATCCATCAGCTGGTCCGCTTTATATCCCGCCACTATGATGACCGGAGATGCCCCTGCTGTCTTAAGATTTTCAATGGCCCTTACAATTATGGTGCTGTCTCCCAGCTCCAGAAGGGGTTTGAATTCATGCATCCTGGAGGACAAACCTGCCGCCAGTATCACTGCTCCGGTCCTTTCCATAATATACCTCCTGAATATACCTCCTGCTTTTGTCACGGCGGTGTTTCCCGGGACTTTGGCTAAACCTCCTGTCCCGGCGCCTTCACTATGACCATGACGCCCTTTGCCCGGGCAGCCACAGCGCCTTCCCGCTTAATGGTGCCCTGGGCCCGGATGGAACGTCCCGTTCCAAACTCTGTCACCTGCGCCTCACACTCAATCCGTTCCCCCACATGGACCGGAACCTTGTAATCCAGTTCCAGATGGGCTGTCACCACATCCAGGTCCGTATAGTAGAGGGCGTGTGCCATAAGGTCATCCATAATGGAAGCCATGATGCCCCCGTGAAGCATGCCTTCATATCCCACATACGGCTTTTCCACGGTCCACAAGGCCCTGGCCCAGCCTTCTCCCTCTGTAATGTCCAGGTGCAGCCCTATGGGATTCAGGCTTCCGCAGACAAAGCAGTTATCTGATTCCATCCTTCTCATACACGTTTCCTCATTTCCCTAAAAATGGTCTCCCAGGCGTCCCCAGGTCTCTGAGAACAGGCCGGCATCCATGAGGGCCGGTCCCCCCTCAGGTATGATTGGCTTAAAGCCCATGTGGTCCAATATCTGTGTCTGTATATCAATGCCCGGAGCCACCTCGGCCAGCACCATGCCCTGGGCTGTCCTCTTAATCACGCACCGCTCCGTGATGAATGTAACCCGGTTTCCCTTTGCCAGGCACTGCTGCGCGTTAAAGGAAAGCTGTGCGCAGGATTCCACGAACTTGTCAAAACGTCCCTCCTGGTCAATGCACATCTTACCGTCTTCAATGTGACATTTCAGCCCTCCTGCCGTAAATGAACCCACAAAAATGGAGTGTCTGGCGTTGGCCGATATATTGGGGAAGCCGCCCACCCCGGCTATCTTGCCGTTGAGGAATGTGGTATTTACATTGCCGTCTCTGTCCACCTCGCTGAGTCCGAATACAGCCACATCCAGTCCGCCCTGGTCAAAGAAGCTGAAGTGGTCTGTCTGGGGATACATGGCCACCGGATTATAATGGGCGCCAAAGTCTCCTCCCGGCGCAGGAATTCCTCCGATGAGACCGGACTCTGATATAAGGGTCACCTGTGAGTCAACCCCCTCCTCCATAAGCACATTGGGAACCAGTCCGGGCATCCCGATGCCCAGATTGCACTTGTCTCCCCCATGTATTTCCATGGCAGTGCGCCTTGTGAATACTTTCTTGTCATCTAACGGAAGGGGCGCTGCGCTGTTCTTCATGGGGATGCGGATTTCTCCGGTAAAGGCAGGATTAAAGTGGGTGATATGGGTCTGCATCATGCGATCCGGATGCTCTGCAACACATATATAATCCACCAAAATTCCCGGCACCTTCACATTCCTGGGGTCCAGGGTCCCTGTGGCGGCCACCCGCTCCACCTGGGCAATGACAACAGCACCCGCTGCCTTTGCAGCCATGGCCAGGTCCAGCGGCTCGCAGGGCATGCATTCCTTCTCGTACGTCAGATTTCCGTCCTCATCCGCGGTGGTGGCCCGCAAAAGGGCTACTGTCAGCTTGGGCAGTGTATAAAACAGATACTCTTCTCCAAGGAAGTCGGGAATGTATGTGACAATCTGTTTCCCTTCCTTTTTTGTCTTTTCATTGATCATGGCCCCGTCGTATCTCGGGTCCATAAACGTGCCCAGTCCCACCTTTGTCAGAAGACCCGGAAAGCCCCGTCCCATCTCCCGCCAAATCTGCCCCACCACTCCCAGTGGAATGTTGTATGCCAGAATCTTGTTGTCCACGATTTGTTTTGTCACCTTAAAGGAACATCCCACATGGCCGTGTATGCTGCATGAAAGCAGTCCGTCGTGAGCCAGGGCACACTCCCCCCTGCAGGTTTTTCCGTCCTCAGACATCCGGCCGAAATCCCCCTGGCCCGCGCCGTGGATTTGGGTAATGCCCGATGGGTGTCCTGTTTCCATAAATCTGTTCTCAATTGCAAGCCCGATTTCCTCAGGCCAGCCTGTCATTCCCTGAACTGCCGAACCGATGACCGCTCCGTCCTGCACCAGCTCTGCCGCCTCTTTCACTGTTATGATTTTTGCCATGTATCCCTACCGTCCTTTCCTGTCTCTCCGGCCCTCTGACCAGAGACAGCTGTCTCCCTATCTGACCGCCGCAGTCCTCCTGATTCCGTTTCCGCCTGCCGCAGTTCTCCCGTTCCCGTTTCCGCCTGCTGCAGTTCTTCCGTTTCCGTCTGCCGCAGTCCTCCCTCTCCCGTTTCCGGCTCCGTCTGCCGCGTCCCCCTTTCTTCCAGATGCTCCCTGGCAAGGCTTCGCAGCTGGCCCTTGGATATCTTCCCGGTAGCTGATATGGGGAAATGGTCTGTCAGCTCTATCTCCTGGGGAATCTTGATGGTGGCGATTTTTCCCCGGCACCAGTTCCTCAGGCCTTCTTTTGTAACCACCGCGCCTTCCTTTGGGCGGATGAAGGCATATACCAGCTCGCCGTACTGTTCATCCGGCGCGCCCACCACGGCCACATCCTCCACCGGCTCATAATTGCGTATAAAATCTTCTATTTCCCTGGGGCTTATATTCTCCCCGCCCCGTATGATTAAATCCTTGCATCTTCCCTTCAGGGTCAGAAGCCCGTCCTCTGACAGAGAGGCAATATCCCCGGTGTGTAGCCAGCCCTCCCGGTCCACTGCCTTTTCCGTCTCCTCCGGATTGTTGTAATACCCCTTCATCACTCCGTAGCTTTTGATGCACAGTTCACCGGCCCGGCCCGGTCCCAGCACCCGGCCTGTGGTTAAATCCTGTATCCGGCCCGTAACCCCCGGCCACAGCCTTCCCACGGTGGAGACCGCTGTTTCCAGGCTGTCGTCCATGGAGGTGCTGCTGATTCCCGGTCCCGCCTCTGTCATTCCGTACATGACAACTGCCGCCTCTGCCCCCATAACCCGTTTCATGTCCCTTAGGGTATGTTCCGGACAGGGCGCTCCGGCCGTGACGCACAGGCGCAGGCATAAATCCTCCCTGCCGGCCTTTCCTTCCCTCATCTCCCGGATAAGGCGGATATAGACAGTAGGTACGCTGCACAGCACCGTGCACCGCTCCTTCCTCAGCATTTCCAAAAGGCAGATTCTGTCCGTTTTTTCGTAACAGACCAGGGCTGCTCCGGCCATCATGGAACTCAGCACGGATCCCACACAGCCAAAGGAGTGGAACATGGGCGGCGTCATACACAGCCGGTCCTCCTTCTCCAGCCCCAGGTACTGTACATGAATCCAAGCATTTTCCAGAATCTGGCAGTGATTCAGCATCACGCCCTTTGGCACACCGCTGGTACCGGAGGTATGGATAATGGTGGCGTCGTCAAAAGGACGGACCGCCTTCATCCTCTCCTTCAGCAGACTGTCACCCATTGACATTCCCAGTTCCATCAGCTTCTCAAACTGCCAGGCGCAGCTTCTGGGCCGTTCCTGGTCCGTGACAATCACATGGCGCAGCAAAGGCAGACGGGGCGCATAAATCCTTCCGGGAACAGCCTCCTTAAGTTCCGGGCTGATCTGGTAAAACATGTCCATGTGCTCCCTGTTCTTGATTCCCTGCTTAAGGATGACCGCCTTCACATCCGCCCTGTGGAGCAGGCACTCCAGCATATCCTTCTTTTCGTGGATGTTCAGGTTCACTATCACTGCCCCGGTCTTCTCGATAGCTATTTTAGTCACCACATTTTCCCAGCAATTATCCATAATAACCGCCACATGGTCCCCTTTTAAGATACCTATGTGCATCAGCCCTTTTGCCAGACCGTCGCTGCGCCTCTTGACCTCCCTGTATGTAAGGCGCACACCTGCCAGGCTGTCAACCACAGCCTCCCTGTCGGGAAAGCGCCGTGCCTGTATATCCGCCAGCTCACCCAGGGTCAGATGGATGTACCGGTTGAGACAGACATGGTAAGGCCTGCCCTCCCATATGGCCTCCACGTACTCCCGGCCGGATACCAGGGGTTTGTTCCTGCATATCCCTGAAAGCATATCCGCAAAGGCCTCTGAACAGGGCACAGCGCCCCTGAAATCCAGCAGGCAGCCGTTCCTGTCAAAGAGAAAGGAGGCTTCCCCGGGACTGTTCTCATCCCTGCAAACCACTGCTTCTATTCTTCTCTTTCCGTCAATCAGGTCTTCCATCCAACCTTCCCCTATCTCTGAGCCCGTTTTTTCATAGCTGTCAGAACAAACAATATAATCAATGCCACCACGCCCATGGCACCCACTGCCATCAGCGGCACGCTGTATGACCCTGTGTTGTCGTAGAGACTGTTGGCCAGAATCGGCCCTATGTAACCGCCAAGGGCAAATCCGATAAACATAATGCCGTAATTAACCCCGTTATATTTGATTCCAAAGGCATCTGCCGTCAGAGCCGGATAAACACCCATGCTTCCGCCGTAACACATGGCGATCAGCATGGCAAATACCAGGAACAGGGCCAGTGAGCCGCTTTCCGTAAACGCGGACAGGGCAAAGCCGCTTACCGCTACAATCACCGCCATGATGCCCAGAGCCGGATACCGCCCCACTTTATCGGAAACCCATCCCCAGAACACCCTGCCTCCCGTATTGGCCAGACCAATGATACTGACCGCGGTTGCCGCCACTGCCGCGTCCACCCCGCCTATGGCCTGGGCCATGGGAGATCCCTGGCTCACCACCATAAGGCCGCCTGTGGCAAATATGGTAAATGCAATGATCATCAGATAAAATCTTGTGTCGGCCAGCATCAGCTTCCAGTTCTTTCCTTCTGCAGAAGCACCCGAACTGTTCTTCACTGCCGGAGGCGTCCAGCCAGTGGGCATCCATCCCTCAGGAGGTTCGGTTATGAAACAGGCAGCTATGATTATCATAACACCAAACAGGATTCCCAGCACCCGGAAGGTAAACATGACGCCGCCGGAACCAATCAGGGACTGCATAATAGGCGGGAAAATAATGCTGCCTGCCCCGTAGGCAGCCGTGGATATGCCTGCAATCAATCCCCGCTTGTCCGGGAAAAACCGCACCGTATTGCCGATGGTAATGCCATAGGCAAAGGCAATTCCAAAACCGCAGAGAAGTCCGTATGTCACATAGAGCATGGTCAGGCTGTGGATTAAGCTGGTGCATATGAGTCCCGCGCTGAACAAGATTCCTCCCAGCCACACCACATTTCTGGGCCCCTTAAGCTTCTTTTGAAGTCCGTTGCCCGCAATCATGGGAATGGGCGCCACACCGCTGCAGATTGTAAATGCCAGGGCCAGCTGCGACTTCTGCACCTCTGTTCCGAATATCACTGCCCCCTCGTTGAAAAGTCCTGTCTGGTAAACACTCCATGCAAACCCCGTACCGATACATATATTAACAATAACACTGGCAACCAGTACCGCCCACCTTTTTTTCATCAGATCCATAAATAACCTTCTTCCTTGTCCGCCTAAAGACCTGCTGTTAATTGTTATTTTTTTAACATTAATTTGAAAAATATAGTTACGGTTCCACCTCCGCCGGAGCACATCTGACACCCGCTCCGGGAAGGTGAAACCATAAACTCCCAGTCATCCATGTACTTTTATGCCTGGACCGCCCCCATATCCAGAATCATCTTCTTTATAAGAGCCCTTACCTCCTGTATCTTATATGAATTATTGGCCATGGCCGCGGTCCCCTCCACTGCCAGTTCAGCAGCGGCCTCTGCCAGCGCCTCATCCGGCTTCCTGCCGGCTAAGAACGCCTCCACCTTTTTCCGCTCCATGGGCACCGGGGCCACGCCGCCCAGAACGATCCGCGCATCCTCTATGAGGCCGTCCTTCATCCTGTATGCGTAAGCCAGGCTGACAATGGCAAAATCCACTGCCTCACGGACCCTGAATTTGTCATAGGCCGTGGTATATCCTTCCGGTACCCTGAACCGGACAGCCGTCACCAGCTCGTCTGTATCCAGCATGTCAGCTGCTTTCAGGCGGGTGGTAAAGAAGTCCGCCGCCCTTACGGTTTTCTTTGTGGTCACAATCCGGGCGTCTAACAGGATGAGCACCGGTGAAATGTCCGAGGCGTTGACGGAGTAGCAGCCGCAGTTCATGCACCGTCCGGCCTCCCTGGCCGCTTCCTCCCCGGTCAGGGTGAAGCTGTCCTCCTTATCCAGGGCCCGCTCTGCGGCAGACAGCTCTTTGTCCTTTACCGCGTGCTCCTCCTTGACGCCTGCGGTGTCAAAATGGATAAACTTATCTTCCCTGCGCCGCTCAGGCATGACTGCATAGCCCCTGTTAATGGCCTCAGCCGCGTTGCGCCCGGAGCGCACGCCCTGGATCACGGTGGCCGGTCCTGTGGTGGCGTCGCCTCCGGCATAAATCCCGGACTTGCTGGTGGCCTGTGTGTCCTTGTCCACCTGAATCAGTCCCCGTTCCAGGGCAAGGCCGTATTTGTCGCCCAGGAAACTTAAATCCACCTTCTGCCCCGCTGCCATCAGAATGGAGTCCGCCGATACCCTGAGAGTCTCCTCCCGGTCGTACCGGGGATTGAAACGCCCGTTCTCATCCTTGACGGAGGTACAGCGCATAAGCTCCATTCCCGTGACCTGGCTGCCCTCATAGATTGCCTTTGATACGCCGTAGGACGGCATGATTTCAATGCCCTCCTCCCTGGCCCTTGCAATCTCTTCCCTGCTGGCCGGCATCTCCGGCTCGGACTCCAGGCAGGCCAGGGTGACGCTCTCTGCGCCCAGGCGCCTGGCGGTTATGGCCACGTCCATTGCCACATTTCCGCCTCCCACCACCAGTACATGGCGGCGGTCCTTTTTGTTCATCCACTGGTTGACTTCCATCAGGAACTGGAGGCCGAACTCCGTGAACTCCTCGCCGTCAAATCCCAGCACAGGACGTTTCCAGGCGCCGGTGGCATAGAACACATTGTCATACTCCTTCTCCAGATCCTCTGCCTGTATATCCTCTCCCAAACAGCAGCCCAGGCGGAAGCGGATTCCCATTTTTTCATAGGCGGCAGCCACCTGCTTCACATAGGACTTGGGCAGCCTGTAGTTGGGAATGGCATAGGTCAGCATGCCGCCCGGCTCCTCCATCTTGTCAAAGACCGTCACATCATGGCCCGCCTTCCTCAGATAATAGGCAGCGCTTAGGCCGGCCGGACCGGCTCCCACTAAAGCCACCTTATGGCCTGTCTCTGTTTCCGGCGCCCTGTAAAATGTGTCCGGGTGCTCCAGTATGTAATCCCCCACATACCGCTCCACGCCGTGGATGGACACGCTCTCATCGGAACCGCAGCGGTTGCACTGCTCCTGGCATGTATGTGCGCAGACCCTGGATGTAATCATGGGAATGGGGTTGGCTTCCATAAGGATATGGGCCGCTCCCTCCACATCACCTTCCCGAAGCCGCTCCATATAAGCCGGTATGTCCGTATTGGCCGGACACTGGACAGAACACGGTGTGGTATGTACCTTCATGCCCCCGAATATGGAATGATAACGGTTGTCTCCCATAACGGCATAGCACTCTTTTCCGCCCTTTCTCATACAGTCCATCCTGCCGCCGATGCCGTGGGGATAGCGGTAAAACCAGCAGCGCACATCCTGGCATATGTTGCCTCCCATGGTGGCCACATTGCGGATTAACGGTGTTGCCACGGAGCGGGCCGCCTGAGAGAGAACCGGAGCCTTTTCATTGAGCAGGTCCGACTTTACGATGTCGCAGAGTTTTGTCAGGGCGCCTATTTCTATGGTGTCCCCGTCCTGCTTTATGTATTCCCCGCCCCGGACGGTCTTAAGGTCAACCACTTTTTCCGGATAATCCTCCAGAATCTGTTCCTTTAACACTCCAATCAGGTCGGAGCCCCCTGCCATTACGACTGTTTTCCCTTTTGGGGACTCTTTTAATAAGGAGACTGCCTCATCAAAGGTGGCAGCGCTCTCATGCTCGAAATATTTCACAGTGAATCCTCCCCTCTTATGCTTTGCCTAACGCCTTAAGTATAACTGCCGGAGTTGCCGGGTAATCCTTGATGTCCACGCCGATTGCGTTGGAAATGGCCATCAGCACCGCGCTGGCTCCTGCCGCACCGGAAATCTCGCCAATTCCCAGGGCCTTAAACATGAAGGAATCTATCTGGGATTCCATGATATAGGCGTCATATGGCGGGAATTCATTGAACGTTCTCCACTTATAATCTATCAGGCTGGAGGTTAAAAGCCTTCCTGTGGACGGATCCAGGATACACTCCTCAAATATGGCTGTATCAATACAGGCTGATCCAAATCCTCCGTGCAGCTGCATCTCCACTGCCTTGGAATCAATAATCTGTCCGATGTCCGTGCCTCCGGCCACCTTCACCAGCTTGGTATTGCCGGTTTCCAGGTCCACCTCCGCCTCCACGAATATGGCCATACAGCTGGGGATATTGAACATCTCCATGTGCTTTCCATATCCCACAATGCTCAGTTCCTTGGGGGCCAGCTTGAACATGGGCACTACCAGCTGCGGGTTATCCCGCACATAGACCATAAAGTCCTTTGTGTCAAGCTGGTCAACGGAGCGCTTAAAGTAAAGGGCGCCCAGCTCCAGGGCTTTTTTCTTTGCCTCCATGGCTGCCAGGGATACTGCCTTGCCTGTGGTAATGGTGCCTCTGGAACCGCAGAGACCGTAGTTGGACGGATTGAACTTGGAGCCCGGCTCCGTGATGGATACCTTCTCCACCGGCACGTTGAGGACCTCGGCCACAATCTTGCACGCGTTGCTTCTGGTACCCATGCCGGATTCCGTGATGTCACACTCAATGATGGCCGTGGACGCCCTGCGGCTGCCCACCAAGTCCGGAACAATCCTTACAATGGCCTCTGTGTTGTCCTCGCTGATATCAGCATTTCCGATGACGCCCATGCCCACGCCCCTTGCCTTGGTTCCGTTTACACATGTGGGCACGTTCCAGCCCTTCCATTTACCGGCCCATCCAAAGCGGTCCGCCGCGTTCTGCATGGCTTCCGGGAAGAACAGGGAGGAACGGCTCTGCCACCACCGCCCGTCGCGCCAGATAAACCGGTCGCCGGGAGCAATATAATTTTTCTTAAACACGTCCAGAGGATCGAAATTGCCCTTCTTCATCACGGCGCACATCAGGCGCTCCAGACAGCTGTTAAGCTCCTGCCCGCCGTAGCCGCGTACAATGCCTGCCGCCTGTTTGTTGGTCACTGCGATGTGGCTGTCCATATACCAGTTGGGACATTTGGCGCATACCAGCTGCGCCTCTCCCAGTCCCACGCCCACCTGGCCCTGTATGGAATCCGCAATGGCTCCCGTGTCCACCAGCCAGTCGCCTTCCACAGCCTTTACATAGCCTTCCTTGTCCATTCCCACCTTTGCGGTGATGGTGCTGCCCAGACGTACCTCGTAGGCCATAAGCTGCTCTGCCTTTGTGAGCACAATCTTTACCGGCTGCTTTGTGACAAGGGACAGCATGGCGGCGGAGAGCACCGTTGTCATAAGGGACTGCTTGTTGCCGTAGCTTCCTCCCACGTTAAAGGTCTTTACGCTCAGGTTGGAATTGGGAATCCTTCCCTCGCCCATGAGCTTAAGAATATGAGAGCTCTGGGACGATGCCCATATGGTATACTCATTGCCGCCCTCATATTTGGCGATGCAGGACGGGGTTTCCGGGGCCAGGGGCGAAGGCATTTTGTCAAAGGCCACCTTGTCTTCCGCCACATAGGCTGCTTCCTCAAATCCCTTCTCCACATCCCCGCGGATAATCTGCCACCAGGGACCGTCCGGCTGGAAATACTTGATTCCGTTGTCAACGTGATTGCCCTTAAACCTGGAATATATCTCCACTGCCCCTTCCTTCAGGGCGTCCTCAGCCGTATACACGGCTTCCAGCTGTTCATATTCCACATCAATCAGGTCTATGGCCTCCTCTGCAGTCTCCACTGTATCGGCTGCAATCAGAGCCACCAGATCCCCTACATAGTAAACCTTGTCTTCCATCAAAAGCCTGTGTACAGGAAGGCCCAGTCCCCACTGCTCCGGCATGTTCTTGTGGGTGATGACAGCCCGTACGCCCGGCAGGGCTTCTGCCCTGGATGTGTCTATGGAAAGGATTCTGGCATGAGGATAAGGGCTTCTTTTGGTCTTTCCGTACAGCATGTGGGGTACTGAAAAATCGTCCAGGAAAATTGCCTTTCCTGTCACAATGTCCTTTGCGTCTTTTCTGGGTGTGTACTTGCCCACATGACGGTAATTGGGCTGTTTGATATCGCGGTATTCAAGCTTGCTCATTCTTCAAACCCTCCTTCTAATCCAATGAATGGTCGCTGTTTGTACCATTTGCATAGGGACTTAAGAACAGTTCCTGGCGTACCGGGATGGGATTTTCCACATCATCATTGGCCCGGTGCATCACAGCCAGATGGTCCTCCTCATTCCCCGCCACCCTGTTAATGGCCCGCAGCACCGTATAATGGCTGATGCAGCGGCAGTAATTGCCCGACATGGCTTCCTTAATCTCATCTCCCGTGGGATGGGGATTTTCCAGCAGAAGCGCCTTGGCCGCCATGATGATTCCCGGGGTACAGTAACCGCACTGAAACGCATACTCGTCAATAAAAGCCTGCTGAAGGGGATCTAACCCCTTCTCAGGGTCCTCCAGCCCTTCTATGGTAACAATGTCCTTTCCATCGCAATCCACGGTCAGCAGCATACAGGACGTGACCCCTTTTCCGTCCATGAGCACGGTGCAGCACCCGCAGGCTCCTTCACTGCATGACTCCTTGGAGCCTGTGAGCTGGAGCCTCTTTCGCAGGGTCTGGGATAGTGTCTCTGAGGGGGGAACCTGTCCGAATCCGTCCCCGATTGAGAAACGATATTCCCTCCCGTTTACCGTCAGAGTAACATATTGTTTCTTCATAACGTTTCCTTGCCTCCTTATCTGGATTAAGTTAATGGGATATATTTGTTAAGATTATGCTAATCTAGGTCGGTCGTTTGATTTATTTTTATCACAATGTGATACATTTGTCAATGATATATAAATATCAATTTATTTATTCGTGTATTTTTACAGTTTCAGACAACAAATAACCCTTTGGATTTGTGCAGCTTGCACTCCAAAGGGTTATTCTCATTTGTGTATATCGTCTAAATACGATTACAGGGCCGGATGAGGCGGAAACAGCTCAGGCTTCATCAGCCGCTGGACAATAGCCAGACAATTTCCCTTTATCTCCTCCCGTATCCAGAGGGGCACAGACTCCCCCTCCAGCGGTTTTGGAATCAGATCCTCTATGAATCCCCGGTGTTCCCCAAAGGATATGATGGAGCCGTTGATATGTCTGCTGGCTATAATGGCCTGGGACTGGGAAACAGGGGCCACGGTCTGAATCAGCTCAGCCATCACCCGTTCCTGCCGGTCAAAGGCAGCGGCTGACAAAGGCCTCATATCCCCGGGGCCATTGTTCTCCCAGTATATCAGGGCAAGGGTGGTCTTATACTGGGGGGCAAAGGCCACCTCAATCTGAAGATCTATAAGCTTTTCAAGGAATTCATATGCCTTCTGCGGAGTCATTGCATCCTGTTTAAAGGTCCCCTCAATCTCCATATACGAGGCCGCATAATATCCCTTTACCTTTTCCAGCATATATTCCAGGCAGGCTACGTACAGCCTCTCCTTGTTGGAATAATGAAAGGCAATGGCTGACAGGTTCACCTCTGCCTCCGAAGCAATCATTCTGGTGGATGTGGCTGCATATCCGTACTGCGAGAAAAGCTTAATGCCGGCTTTTATCAGCTTTGTCTTAGTTGAATTATTTCCTTCCATGTGACTTCATCTCCTTATGCTCAGCCGGCAGCCCATTCCCGTATCCGCGCCTTCCTGTCCACAGATGCCTGGGGACTGGTTCCGAAGGCATCTGCCGCCTCCAGGCTTCCCATGGCCGATTCCAGACAATGCCTGACTGCCTGAGCCTGATTATATTGAAGTCTATGGTTCTCCCTGGCCTGGGGGGTGGTGCACTTGGGCGCGCTCTGGCGGAAACGCTCATCAATATCCACCATTCTGTCCTCAAGCGTCATCTTATCCGCCAGAAACAAAAGGGTTCTCTCCGTCAGTCCTGACTCTTCCCCGCCTTCCAGCCTGTGATGGCACTGAATGATTCCTGCCATCACCGGGTATCCCTCCATCCGCAGGATTCTGGCCCCTGCCCTTGCGTGGTCCGGCTTCAGACGCGCGATATCGTGAAGCAGCCCGGCTGTCCTCAAAAGCTCAGGATCTATGTCATACCCCAGACGTTTAAGCCTTACAGCCCACTGGTGTGCCAGCCTTGCCACTGCTGCCTCATGAAGCCGTATATGCTCAGGGACACTATAGCGGTCCGACAGCCTGCGGCAGATGCCGTGGTCAGGATAGAGAAGGGGCTTTACACCGGTCTGCTCATAGAATCCTCTGAACACGCCGTCATCGTCTGCCAGAATCCGGCTGATTCCTCCATACGGCTGGGGAACTTCCAGTACGCGGTTGATATCCCAACCAAGAATACCGCACATCAGCCCCCGGCTCACGCCGCAGTGGGTCACCACCGCCACATCCCCCCGGGTATTCCCAAGAATGCGATTCAGAGCATCCTGAAGCCGCTCTGCGCCCCGGGCAAAGGATTCCCCTCCCGGAGGCGGGACCGTGCCGATGGAACGTCCCCTCTCTTCATAGAGCTGCGGATACCGGCTGCGGATTTCAGTGAATTCCATGTTCTCCCATTCACCTGCATCCAGCTCCACCAGACCCTCTTCCACATGCACCCTCTGCTGCTCTCCTGCAATATACTCCGCGGTTTCCATGCACCTGGACAGAGGACTGGAATAAACAGCTTCCACACAGCGGCTCTTAAACCAGGAAGCCAGTTCCATGCTCTCCTTCCTCCCTCTGATACTCAGTGCGAGATTCGTATGTCCAAGACATCTGCTCACATGCCCGGTCCGTTCCGGTTCCCCGTGCCTTATAAGGTATATCGTCCTCATGTGCCACCTCATTTCGATGCATCGCCGATACTAAATAGGTCGTCCGACCTAGTTCTGTGTTTCCAGTGTAGCACAGATGCATTTAAATTACAATATAAGGCAGCCAGAAAGGCCATATTCTTCAATTATCGTTATTTAATCTCATAAACAACGTTGACTTGAGTATATCACATATGGCGGATGGCTGTAAATATAAAGCGCCTCAATGCATCTTACATTTTCTTTGACTTGTTTCCTGCCTGCAGACCCACCTGAGCAGTTCCCTGTACTCTTCCCTGGTGTCCACATCCAGGTAAATACTCTCATTTCCAGCCTCCAGGTCCTCTACAGGCACGCCTGAGGCTTCAATGGCCCCCTTAAGTCCCTGGTCCCCGGTATAGGTGCAGATGCGTCTGGCAATCTCCCCTTCCATGCATATGGGATGCCCCGGTTCGCCGTCATGGACCGTCCGCACAATCTGCCCTGGAGCTTCCATTACCTGCTTAATGATATCATCCGTTATGGCGGGAAGATCCATGGGCATGACCAGGATCCGCTCACACCCTTCCAGTGCCGCCTGTATACCCAGCTTTACGGAATCAAACATCTGTGTATGGCGGTATCTGGTGTTTTTGACAAAACAGGCGCCTGTGCCCTTTAAATGATCTTCCAGTTCTTCCGCCCTGTAACCGGTAACCACGATCACCGGGTCTGCCCCCAGCCGCCTGAGCATGGACGTGACGTGAAATGCTATGGTGGTGTCCTCAAACGGCAGCAGAGGTTTAAAATCCCCCATGCGCGAGGACAGTCCTGCCGCTGCCAGGACAGCTCCTGTTTTCTTCATGCTTCCCGCCCCTTTCCTGTAAAAGACCGTCTTAAAAGGCTGCCTTACAGGTATTATATCCGGCCGGAGTGCGGGATTCCAGTAGTGCAGGATACACCCTATACATGTGCAACAAAGAAAAACACGGAAGCAGATTTTACTCCGGTTCCGTGTTTTTCTTTCATTATTCCTACTGGCACATCCTCTCCTGGTGCCGTTTCAGTTTCTCCAGGCTGCGGATGCAGTAATATCCGTTAATCTGTTCTATCAGCGCCATCTCCTTTAAATCCTTGATGGCCCTGACCGCCGTTACCCGGTTAATTCCCAGCAGATTTGACAGGAGCTGCTGGCTTATCTTTTCTTTGATAAGTATTTTCCCGTCATAGGGAACCCCGTAGTGCTCTGCAAATATAAGCAGCAGATCGCAAATCTTCCAGCCGGCGTTGTGGAAATTGGTATGGCGCACCTGCTCCATGGCTGACAGGAATTTGGTGGATAGGGACTCCATAATATCCATGGAGAGCTGCGGGTCATGGGCAATGCCCTTTAACAGCATCTCCTTGGTGATACACACTAATTCAGACGGCTGAACGGTCTTGAAATTCACAGCTGATTCCTGGTCAAAGAGAAGGTTTCCTTCCAACAAAACAGAATTGCTCTCATTGAAATTATAAATACGCTCCTCGCCCGTAACCGTTGTCTCAAACGCAGCCACACGCCCGGTCTTGACTATGTAGCAGTAGTTGGGCTTTGTACCTGCCTGCACCAGCATATGGTTCTTTGGAAATACCTTTCTCTGTCCCAGCTTTTCCAGACGCGATATTCCCCTGGGCAGATATAGAAGACGTGATACAAAATTAGCATGCGGCATCTGTACTGCGGTATTACACTCCTGACCTACCATATAACCACCCTCTCTTTTATGGATTTTCACCATATGAATCCCCAAAAACGCCAGTTTCCTTCAACAAAATTATAACACTGTTAGTATTTTAACAACTAGTAGCCTATGCTACATTATATCAAATTTTCACATGTGATGTAAGTGTCATATATATTGCAGCAGTAACTTTCCACAGATAATCATTTCGTGATACAATGAATCACGTAATTAAATCATAGGAGGATTGGAATTATATGGAAACTGTTATCATACTGGGAGCAGGCCAGTTTGGCCGCGGAGCTGCCAGACTGCTGAATCAGGAAAACATGGCTCTTCTGGCGTTTGGGGATAATAACCCTGCCCTGCACCAGCTGACCGAATCAGAGCGGACAGAGAAAGGATTTCCAGCCAATGTCCCGGTTTTGCCGGTAGAAAAAGCCCTTTCACTGAAACCTGATTATATCATTACCGGAGTGACGGACCCCCTGCGTTCCGGCCAGCTTAAGGAACAGGCCCTGGAATTGGGATACGAAGGCAGATTTCTGATGCTGAGCCAGCTTTACCGGTATTTTGACATACGAAACGCCACCCTGAAACGGCTGGCTGAGCGGATTCATGGACAGGGCCTGCTGGAAAACATAGCAGAACTGGGCGTTTTTAAGGGCGACACGGCCTGGAAGCTCAACGCCCTGTTTCCGCAGCAAAGGCTTTATTTATTCGATACATTTCAGGGATTTGACCCACGGGATATAAAAGAAGAAAAAAGTAAGGGATGTTCCATGGCCAGGGAAGGTGAATTCTCTGACACCAGCGAGCAGGCTGTGCTGGGGCGGCTCCCCTTTCCGGAACAGGCCGTCATACGCAGGGGATATTTTCCGGATACAGCGGCAGGACTGGAACAGGAGCGCTTTTGTCTGGTAAGCCTGGATGCCGACCTGTACGCCCCCATTCTGTCCGGTCTTATATTTTTCTACCCCCGCCTTGTCCCCGGAGGCATGATTCTGCTCCACGATTACAACAATGAGCGGTTCCGCGGAGCCAGACAGGCTGTGGAGGAATTTGAAAAACAATACGGCCGCCTGTGTCTCGTTCCCTTATGCGACCTTCATGGTAGCGCGGTGATTGTAAAGCCTTGTGATTAGCAGACAACAATTGTAATCTGACATCACATGTGACCTGGGCTACTTGTGTCTGTTAAATTTATGACCTACAATATCTGCAGACAGTATGATAGGGTGATAAGGGGGAGAATCCATGAAGACAGTTGTTATTCTGAGCACCGACAATCTTGGTATGACTGTGGCAGATATGCTGAATCCGCGTGAAATGAAACTGGTCGGTATGGGAGATACCAGGCAGGAAACCTGGAATGTATTTTCAGACCTGGAAAAAGGGGAACTGAAGGAAGAAATAGAGGGAATGCCAATCATGCCGGCAGATCTGGCAGTGGCCCTTCAGCCGGATGTCCTGGTCATCGCGGCCACGGATTCCGAAAAAAGCCATGCCCTGGAATACATGGCCATCCGCGCAGGATTCCTGAACGACATTGTTTTCATCCGGGACCTGCATGAGCAGTTCTCCATCCGATGCAGCGTGCTGCGGCGTCTGTGCCGGCGGCTCACCGGTCTGGGGGTGGAGGGAAATGTGGCAGAGCTGGGCTGTTACCGGGGCGACACCTCCTGGCAGCTCAACGTGCTGATGCCGGACCGGAAACTGTATCTCTTTGACACCTTTGAGGGGTTCGATGAACGGGATGTTGACATGGAACGAAAGCTGGGATGCTCCGACGCTCAGACGGGCCTGTATTCCGGCACAGACAAGGAAAAGCTGATGGAGCGGATGCCCCTGCCCGGACAGGTTGTTATCCGGAAGGGCTGGTTTCCCGAAACCGCCTTTGACATTGAAGATGAAACATTTTGTCTGGTCTGCATGGACGCCTGCCTGTACCATCCCACCCTGGCCGGTCTGGAATTTTTCTTTCCCCGCATGGGAAGAGGAGGCGTCATCCTCTTAAGCGGATGCAGCGACACCCGGTACAGAGGCGTTGCAAAAGCAGTGGAGGACCTGGAATCCAGATACGGCGCCCTTCTTATGCTTCCGGTGGGAAACTTAGACGGCACAGTGATGATTGTACATCCGTAGGATGGGAAATCATAGAATAAAAAATGGATTCCGGACCTATGGAATCCGGAAACGGCAGCAGCCGCAGGCAAAAAAGCCCAATCCCTTACGTTCTTCCTATGGCGTGCCTTACAATTGCTTTACACGGCACGCTCCGGCTTTCGCTTGGCGGTTTTGAGGATGGAAAAGAGCGCATAACTGCCCGCCGCCAAAAACGCATGCATCTGTATTGGGGAATACGCAGGCAGCGTACAGATAAGGAGGGATGGAAAAGGTAAATTTTTCGGGGCTGTAATCAAGCAGCCGGTACAACGCTGTCGGCCTGTGCAGCCGCACACCGGTTATCCAACCCTGGTTGTAGAGAAATTGAATGGCGAATCTCCCAGGATACGCCATGCTTTGTATTAAAGACCAGAAAGGGCGTATTTTATGAACTTTTACAAAAATCATTTTGGTATGATTATATCTTCTGTTGTGGCTATCTGTATCTCCCTGATTATGGCCACATCGGCAATCTTTGTTGACAAACTCACGTTCACGCTGCCCCTGCTCATCAAGAACTGGGGCACGGCTTTCCTGGTGATTTCATTGACCGGAATGGCCTTTCCTCTGACGGACTGGTCATTTGCCCTTGGCAGGAAAATGGGACTCAGGCCCGAAACCCTGCCCCATGTACTTGTGGAAAACTTTGTGGCCACCCTGTTTTTTAACACCACGGCCACCATTGTCCTAACAGCAGTCAATGTGTTTCACAACCCGGAAATTGAGGCTGCCGTGGCAGCCGGTTTTCTGCCAAATACCCTGACCGCATTTGTGCAGGGCGTGCTTCACGACTGGCCCATCATGTTTATCATCAGCTATGTATTCGCCTTTTTCGTGACAAAGGCAGCCATCAGGATTGCAAAGCAGGCTGTGGGTGAACTTAAATCCCCTCATTCACCCCAGAATCAGTTTCAATAAGGAATAACAGCCAAAAAGGACATCCCGCATCGTGACTGGTCCATGCGCGGATGCCCTTTTTCCTTTCATTTTCCCTCTGCGTTCCTTCTACCGTTCCTTCTACCGTTCCCTCTGCCACTCCCCTTTTTCATTCCTGCCAAAGGCACTGCCCTCCTTTGCCTCTGCATAGCCAAGGATGGTGGCATCCAGGTTGCATATATCATTTAGGGACCAGATGGTAAAGTTGTCCGGATTCCTGCTGTATTCATCGCTCTCATCCCCGGCAAAAAACCTCCATCCCGTATCCGCCCACTGTTCGCTGGGCCGGCTGTCCCTGTACATATATCCGATGGCCCTTCCCTCCACAATCTGCTTTGAAACAATGCAGCCTCCATTATGGGGCAGAAGACTGACCCATTCCCGCTTTTCCGGCGCGTACCAGGCATTTCTGTACCAGGCTCCGCCCTCCTCCAGCAGGTGTAAGGCCAGCTTTCTATTCAGGTCCAGGAAGGAAAGCATGTCTTCCTCATCACCGCCCGGCACATCGTAGACAGCCCCGCAGATACAGCTGACGGCATAGTCCTTAAAGGTGTGGTAAAATACCTGGGCCTTGCGGACCTGATAGTCGGTCAGCTCATCAAATGTCTCCCTGTCTATGATGCCGCAGGCACAGGCCAGGCGTCCCAGTCCGATTCTCTCATTGATGTCCCATGCATAGAACCCCCGCTCCCCCACATAGGGACGGAACAGGGAGGCCCGCTTAAACCGGGTCTCAAATGCCCGTCTGCCCTCCTCCTCCAGCTCCTCCAGATCAAACAGCGGCGCATCGCACCAGAAGGTCATAAACTGCTCATACTCCCTGCCCGAGGTAAACTGCTCCATACAGACCTTTTCAAGGCTTTCCCTGTCATAGATACCATAGAGCCGGAACAGATGGGCCTTCAGCTCCTCTGACGCCGGTTCATCCCCACACCGGTAAAGGGTCCGGTACCCCATGTGGGACGGTATCCCCGGCGCCCTGCGGCATGCGGCAATCCCGTTTAGCAGCAGGGTAAATGCATGTCTGTCCGTCTCTGCCGGGTCCGGCGCTTCCGGCATTCTCTGTATCTCCTCAACCAGCTCCTTTACAGCCTGTGATACTCTGTCCATTCTTTTTCCTCCTGGTCCTTACTGCATGTTTGAAACTATCTGCTACCAGCATATTACAACTGTAATTTAAATGCAACCTTGATTCCCATTCAATCAGACACCCTGCCCCATGGCAGCCCTGCCTTCATACCTGCACTCTCCGGATATGCCCTGGTAATGGCAGGTGCTGCAATCCGTGACATAACCCACATACTTCTCAGTCTCAATATAAGCCCCGCACATGCCCTGATGGCGGGCGTATACCTGAAGGCACATATCAGCCACGAAATTACAGGCAGTGGCTTTGCCCCCGCAATACTTACAGACATAATCGCCGCAGGCCCTTTCCTCCGCTACCACGCCGTTTGGCAGGCGCATTTTCTTTAATTGACGGCCCATAATGGCAGCCTCCTTTCCATTTTGAAAGAAGGCGGCATGAAGCCGCCTTCCTGGTTTCATCTGATCAACCGCTGAACTGCCTTTATTTTGAATTCCTGTCATCCTTCATGCCGTGCAGCGCTCTCCAGATATGCTCCGGGTCCAGAGGCAGCTCTGTGAAGTACACGCCGGTTGCCATGTTGACCGCATTGGCAATGGCAGGCGCCACAGGTGCTGCGGAGCCCTCGCCTGCTTCCTTTGCGCCCAGAGGTCCTTCCTCGTCCGGTGTAAAGTCGTAAAAGGTGCGCATCTTCGGCATATCAAGGGCAGTGGGCAGCCGGTAATCGCGGAAGTTGGGATTGAGAATCTTTCCTTCCCTGGTTACATTGTGCTCATAGACAGCATAGCCAAGGCCCATGCCGATGGATCCCTCCAGCTGGCCTTCCACGGCCCTCTTATTCAGTGCGCGGCCGCAGTCATGGGCAAATACAAATTCATCAATATCCAGGACGCCTGTCTCCTCGTCCACAGTCAAATGGGCTGCTCCGGTGGAGAAGCTGTATGCAGGCGCGTAGTTGGTGGTATTGTTGCCGTTGTACTGTGAATTGTCGGTACGGTGGTAGTAGGATCCCACGCCAATCAGTTCATCGCCGCCCTTGACCGTCATATATTTGAACATGGCGTCTCCAATGGACATCTGATACTCTGCCTTCTCCTTGCTGATTACCTTTCCGTCCAGACACTCTAATGTCTCCGGCATCACACCCCACATAGGCGCAATGACCTCAAACAGCTGACGTTTTGCATCCACGGCAGCGCGGCGGGCCGCATTGCCGGCCAGGAAAGTAACACGGCTGCCGTAAGAGCCGGAATCCCAGGGCGTAAGGAAGGTGTCGGACATAAAGGTCTTGACCATGTCCATGGGAAGCCCCAATTCCTCGGCCACAATGGCCGTCATAACCGTATCGGAGCCCTGGCCTATGTCGTGGGAGCCGATGTACAGGGTGGCCATGCCCCGCTTGTTCATGCGCAGGGTCACGCACGCAGAGCTCTGGTTGGGCGCTTCCAGCACCGCGAATCCGGTGCCCGATACAAAGCCGGTGCCCGCAAAACCAATGCCCTCTCCCTTTTTCAGCTTATCCTTCTTCTCATACCAGCCAATTTCCTTTGCAGCCGTATCCAGTGTCTCCTTGTATGCGCAGCTGGTGATTGCCAGTCCGGCCGGAGCCACGTATCCGGGGTCTGCCGCGCTTATCTTGCGGAACTCAACCGGGTCAATGCCCATCTGGTCAGCCGCGAACTGCATGTTCAGGTCATGGGCAAAATGCACCTGGCATGCCGTATATCCTCTCATGGCTCCTGCAGAAGGGTTATTGGTATACACACGCCTTGCCAGGAAATCCACGGAATTCATCTTGTAAGGGAAGTTGGCCCACAATGTGGACTGGGCGCAGGCCGCAACACCGGACCCGCCGTAAGGTCCGCCGTCCAGCACATGGTAGCATTTCTTTGCCAGCAGCTTACCGTCTGTCCCAAAGGCAGTGTCAATATGCATGTAAATGGGGTGGCGGTTGCGCGTGGTCTGGAATACTTCTTCGCGGGACAAAATCATGCGTACCGGGCGTCCGGTCATCTCCGCCATCTTGGCAGCGCAAAGACCAAAGGAATAGGAATCCAGCTTGCCGCCGAAACCGCCGCCCACAAGAGGCTTGATTACCCGCACCTGGTTCTCTCCAACGCCAAGGCAGCGGGCATACCAGAACTGGTCCACAAAGGACATCTGGGTGGACATCCAGATGGTGTAGGTCCCATTCCTGTAGGTAGCCACTGCGCCGTGGGGCTCCATGGCCGCATGTACCATACGGTGGGTCTTGTAATCCCTGTGCTGCACATAGGATGCGCGGTCAAATTCCTCATCAATATCCGTGCCCGCCTTCATCACGGACTGCATGCCGATATTGTGTATGCCTTTGCCCTCCCAGTTTACCTCGGGGGCATTCTCCTCCATCGCCTCAAAGGGGTCAAACACCCCCGGAAGCACCTGGTACTCTACCTTAATCAGATCCGCGGCCCGCTGGGCGGTTTCCTCATCCACAGCTGCCACGGCTGCCACATCGTCACCAACCTGACGCACCTTCTCAGAACACAATACTTCCTTGTCCGCGAACTCAGCTGCAAATTCTCCATTTCCCACCAGGGACTTCCACTCAAAGTCCCTGGCAGTGAGGATGCACTTTACACCTGGCAGCTTCTCTGCCTCGCTGGTGTCAATGGACAGGATTTTTGCAGATGCATAAGGGCTTCTGACCATTTTTCCGGTAAGCATATCCGGGAACATGATGTCACCCACATACTGGCCGTGTCCTGTTACCTTGTCTTCAGCGTCAATCCTGACATAATTGTTCTCGCCGGTCAGACGGTAAAATTCCGGTTTTTTAAAATAATGTTTGTCACAGTCTTTATGCATTCTTTGCTTCCTCCTCCCAGTTCATCTGCGCAGCGGCTGCCTGGATTGCCTCCACAATCTTTGCATAACCGGTGCAGCGGCACAGATTGCCCTCAATGGCTTCCCGGATTTCCAGTTCCGTAGGATGTTTATTCACATCCAGAAGAGCTTTGGCGGACATAATCATACCCGGAGTACAGTAGCCGCACTGCATGGCCCACTTCTCTATAAACTGCTTCTGAATGGGATGAAGCATCCCCTCCCTGGCAATTCCCTCCACGGTTATGATCTCATGGCCGTCGCACTCCACGGCCAGGGTACAGCAGGAGTTAACCGGCTTACCGTCAAGCATCACGGTACAGGCGCCACACTCCCCTTCCTCACACCCCTTTTTCGTGCCTGTCAGAAACAACTGGTCACGAAGAAAATCCAGAAGCGTCAGGTTATCCTTCACAATAGCATCAACCGGATCTCCGTTGATGATTAAACTTATACTATGTTTCATTCCTGTCTCCCTCCTAGTTATAGCATTCCATGGCCTGCTTAATGGCACGTTTTGTAAACACGCGGATCATATCCTTCCTGTATTCGGCCGATGCGCGGATATCAGAGATTGGATGACAGGAATTCATTGCTTCCTCCGATGCCTTCACAATCACTTCATCGGTAAGTTCTTTGCCAATCAGGGCTTCCTCCGCCCTGGGCGCCCGTACCGGCGTGGCCGCAACCGCGCCCAGGGCAATCCTGGCGTCTGTGCAGACGCCGTCTTCCACCTTAATCTTGACTGCGACGCCGATGATGGCCAGGTCCATCGCCTTTCTGACCGCGTGTTTTATGTATGCAGCCCTCTCATTCTCAGCCAGCGGCGGAATCACGATGCCTGTCACGATTTCTCCCGGCTCCAGGGAAGTCTTTTTGACACCCAGGAAAAAGTCTTCGATTTGAATGACCCGGTCCTTGTTGGGACCCTGTACCAATATCTTCGCTCCCTGAGCCAGTAGGTTGGGGGCTGTATCGCAGGATGGGGACGCATTGCAGATATTGCCTGCCATGGTGCCCTTTGTCCTGATTTGTGTGGATGCCACTACCTTGGCGGCATGAGCCACTGCCGGATTCTTTTCTTTAACCAGAGGCGATGTCTCTATGGTACGCAGTGTTGTCAGCGCCCCTATTTTTAAACCTTCCCTGTCATCGTATTCCAGATAATCCAAACCTGGAATTTTCTTAAGGTCAATGATATACTCTGGTGATATAACCTTGTCTTTCATTGGCGGAATCAGATCCGTTGCGCCTGCCATAACCCTGGCTGTGCTTCCAAGCTCAAGGAGCAGATTGCACGCCTCCCCGATGGTCTTAGGAGCAAGATACTCGAATTGAGGTAATACCATTTACGTTTTCCTCCTTACACTTCTTTTTATTGCCTGCTAATTGTTACGTTCTCCCTGTATCATAATTGTAGAAGGAAACGCTTCCGCTTGCCAGAAGTGTATATCACAGATGTTGCAATTGTTACACCTTTTGTCTCTGTTTCACGCGTACATCCTGTGGGAATGGGAAATGCAAAAAAACAGCTGCAATAAACGAATGGCCAGGCTGCCGGTATCTCCTGCGGGTACCGGCAGCCTGGCCATAGCGGATATGGAAACCATCTGCTTGAAATGACAGCGAAACGCGCAGAATACTATACTCCATTATTCTGCGAAGTAATTCTCACCTTCCTGATTTTCCCCTTGATGGTCCTGTCCTGAAGGCCTGCCAGAACCTGAGGGCCTTTGCGGTTCAATATCTCCACAAAGGTGAGGCTTTCCCTGATATCTATGATTCCTATGTCCTCCGCATCCACGCCCTCTATGCTGCACACAGCGCCCACGATATCGCCGGACCTCATCTTGGATTTACGGCCGCCCCCGATGGACAGTCTGGTAATGGACCGGTCCAGCTTCTCCCCCTTATGGGGGCCGGGATCCGGCTTTTTTCTCTGGAGGGCCCAGAAAGCCTTTTCCTCCTCTTCCTCTGTCTCCGGACAGGGAAGAACCGGCAGCGGCACTCCCACATACGCCTCCGCCTTGTGAAGCGTCCTTATCTCATCCTCAGTCACCAGGCTGGCCGCTCTGCCTGCCTTTCCATTTCTCCCGGTCCGTCCAATCCGGTGCACATAAGTCTCCCTTCCCATGGGAAAATCGTAGTTCACCACCAGGCCCACGTCCTCAAAATCAATTCCCCTTGCGGCCACATCCGTGGCAATCAGGTACCGGAACCCTCCCCGCCTGAATGCGTCCACATTTTTAAGCCGTTCCTTCTGCTCCATATCACCGTGAATCATGCCGCAGAATATCCTGTCTCTTCTCAGCTTCTGGAATAACACCTGGACCATTTCCCTGGTGCCGCAGAATATCATGGCGCGCTCCGGGTTTTCCTTCATGAGAACGCGCTTGAATGCCGTATACTTCTGGTCCTGTGCGACGCCGTACACTGACTGCCGGATGGGAAGGGGCGTCTCCCCCTCCTGTTCCAGGAAAACGGAAACCGCATCCTTTACCGTTTCCTCTGCCAGGTTCTTCACATCCTCATCCAGGGTGGCTGAAAAAAGAAGGGTCTGCCGTTTCTCAGGAAGAAGCCCCACAATCTGCCTGACCTCGTCCATGAACCCCATATCAAGCATCAGATCCGCCTCGTCAATCACCAGGTATCTCACCCCTGTCAGCTTCAGGCTCCCCCTGCGCACATGGTCCATGACACGCCCCGGTGTCCCCACCACAATATGGGTTTTCTGGCGCAGTGTCTGTATCTGCTTGTCAATGGGAAAGCCGCCGAACACAGCCGGTACCTTCAGCCGTTTTTTTCTGCCAATCCTGAATATCTCCTGGCTGACCTGCACGGCCAACTCCCTGCTTGGCTCCAGCACCAGAGCCTGGGGCAGGTTTTCCTCCCAGACTATCTGTTCGCAGACAGGAATGGCAAAGGCAGCCGTCTTGCCTGTTCCTGTCTGGGACCGCACCACCACATTCCTGCCTGCCAGTACATAAGGCAGCACCTCCTCCTGCACTCTGGTGGGATGCTCATACCCTAACAGCGTCAGCGTCTCCGTGATTTCACCGGATAAACCGTAGCCGTCAAAACAGCTGTCCGGTTCTGTTTTCTGATTATTTTCCATATATCTCCATTTCTTTACAAGGGAGCTTCTACCTGTGCCCGCCTTCTATATCTTCTTTCACAAACATGATCAGGAAGCTGACCAGCAAAAGCCCGCAGCTGACCCATATGGTGCGCTCCCTGAGATAGGCTGTAAGTACACTGCCCATGACGGCACCCACTGCAAATATGCCGATGACTCCATAGTAGCGGATACATTTATCCCGATGGTCCTTTTTGCCCGTATGGCGGTACCAGTACAGGTTTTCCGTGGCGCTGCGCAGATTTCCGATACACATGGTGGTGGCATAGGGGCTTCCCTTAATTTTCCTGAAGGCATTGACCTGAAGGGCGCATACAAATGAGACAATGATATTGGCTGCCATATTCATATCCTGGGGCAGGAATCCCACCACAAAAAGCAAAATGATCTCAATAGCCACAATCAGCTGCCTCCAATGGAACCTTCTGTCCTGCCGGTGAAGCCGTTTCACATGCTCCGCCATATACACACCGCCGGCAAAGGCCAGAACAGGAGCCAGATACCGCACAGCCAGGTTCCACTCCCTGGCGGCCAAATGGCTTCCCATGAGAACGATATTGCCTGTTTGTGCATTGGCAAACACATTTCCCCTGCAGTAATACGTATAAGCATCCTGGAACCCTCCGGATAAAGTCAAAAAAATACCCGTTGACACAGCCTCCGACATCTGTCCACGGGTACCCATACTCTTTTCCATCTCTCCTGCCGCCTTTCCCAAGTTAGGAATCTGTTAAATCTGATTCTTCCAACTCAAGATTTTACCACAGTTCAGATTAAAATAAAATAGTTAAATGTTTCACAGTTTTATCACGCTTCACCAATCTGGCTGGTAATATAGTCCGGTATCTCCTCCGGGCAGATATCCAGGGCAGTGGCCAGTTCTCCAAACAGCAGCTTCCGGGCGCTCTTTACGCCGTCCCGCTCACGGATGGACAAGGGCTTTCCCTTTCCCCTGCGGTTCTGCTCCATCTCTGATATCTCCTTAATCATAGATGCCAGTTGAGTACAATCGCCGGACTCAAGGATCTGCCTGTATGCCTGGGGTCTTTCCTTGTCGTTTGCATACTGCTTTCCCTCAACAGACGGCAGGGCCAGTATGAACTGCTCTGCTTCCTGCCTGGTCATGATTTCCCTCATCTTTACCTTTGGGCTGTCCACCGGTATATAGATGGTGGTATCCTGGTCAAACTTCGGTACAAGGCTGTAATACACCTTGTCATTATTAGAGAAGTCAGGTTTCGATATGCCTTCCACCTGGCATACGCCTACAGTTCCATAGAGAATATATTCTCCTTTTTTAAACAAATTCCCACCTTTCCGAACAGATACTGTTCAAGTGTTAACGGGGTATCTATATAGTATATCACACTTTTCCCTATTTGTAAAATGCAGGCATCCGACAAAGGTATCCGGCACGTAAGCCGGCAAAGGTTCCGGCACTCCGGCCGGCGGCATTCCTTCGGTGGATTTTCAGAATCATTTCAAAGTCCTGCTGCCGAAACAACGCAAAATATACCCCGGTAACATGATAAACTTTCTCATGTAAAGGGCTGGACAATTTTACAAAATTATTGTATTATGTCATTACATAGTTAGTTCTGACTAACCACCTAGACACCAAAAAAGGAGGATTTTACATGAGCGTTGTCATTATCGGAGGCCATGACCGCATGGTAAGCCAATATAAGAAGATTTGCAGGAATTACAAATGTAAGGCAAAGGTATTTACCCAGATGAGCGCCAGCCTGGATAAACAGATTGGCAGTCCTGACCTGCTGGTCCTGTTTACCAACACTGTGTCCCACAAAATGATACGCTGCGCCCTGGACGAGGTGGGAAGCGGCACGGAGATCGTCCGCTGCCATACCAGCAGCGGCACAGCCCTCACAGAAATCCTGGAAGAAAAATGCGCGGTCTGTGCCGTATAGGCTTTCCTGTCAGCCGCCCTGCTTCACCTCCAGCATCTGTAAGCCCTCCACCACGGAGCCTGCGATGCATCTGGCCTTGTCCGATATGGTGAAGCAGTTTTCATATTCACTTTTTCTGGGATCGATGTCAGCGATCTTAAATCCCTTCACTACCGGATACCCGTCTTTTATGATACCCCTCAAAAGCCCTGTCAGAGAAGCTTCCACCGTGACCTCGCCCTGTCCGGTCACAATGACTCCAATGGCCTGGCCCTGCTCCACCATGTCCCCAATCAGGGCCTTGCCAAAGAAAATCCCCTTGGCCGGGGCATGGATGACCCGCTCTGCCCCATAGCCGCCGATTATTCCGGGAATTCCGGTATTGGGGGCAGCGCTTCCGTTTCCAATGATGCGTCCCAGATTGTGGCCCCTCATGGTCTCTATCACAAGGTCCACATCCCGGCCTGCCGTAAAGCCCGGCCCGAGGCCGATGGTCTTATCCGCCATGTCCCTTGTGGTCCCCAGGTTCTTCTTGGCCAGTATGGCATCCACCAGAGCCCAGGGACGCACTTTTTCAAGCACTGCGCAGTTCTCGTCAATCATGACAGGCACTGCTCCCTGTTCCATGATGGCGCAGGCTTCCTCATAGCCGGAAGCCTTGATACAGGTAATTCCCTCCACCTCAGACGTACCGTCATATACTGCTTCGGAAAAGGCCACGCATCTGCGGATTGCCGAGGGGTATCCCGACTCCAGCACCAGCACCGGGTATCCGCAGCGGTAAAGCCTGTGGATGGTACCGGTGGCAATATCACCGCCGCCTCTTACAATTACCAGTTGTTTTGCACGTTCCGTCATTTTACATCCATTTCCTTCCATCTTTAATTATTCGTCTGCCTGTTCAGCTGACTGCTTCAGCTCCTCCACCCATTCCTGTGAAAAGTGCTGTTCAAATAACCGGTCCAGTTCCTGCCTTGTCTCTGCCATGAAGGCGTCGTATGCCTCCAGAAGCCGGACTGCCTGAGGCGTAAGGGTGGAGCCGCCTCCGTCCCTTCCTCCTGTCTCCCGCTCCGTCAGCATGAACCCCCATGCCTTTTCTGACTCCTTTAACATCTTCCAAGCTTTGCTGTAAGCCATGTTCATGGCCTGGGCCGCCCCCTGGAGGGAACCGGTGGATTCCACTCCCCTCAGCAGTACCGACATGCCGGGTCCGAATGCCTTATTTTCAAAATATAATTTCAGTGATATCCCATAGTGAAGCTGATTCTGGTCCAATGATATGCCCCCTTTTTTGAATGGTTATGTTTTTTTAAGAATAACGTCATCAAAGATAAAAGCCGGGCAATCGCCGGCTTTTGATTCTCTGCGCATAAAGCTCCAAACTGCTATTCTTTCACTCCCTTTATTATAGCAGATTTGTCTGATTATGCAATTCTTTTTTCAGGCTGATTCCCTGCCGTTTCATAACCTCTGCCAGTCTCTCTCTCTGTTCCGGCTCCATGGGTGTAAGCGGAAGGCGCAGATCGTCCCCGCATATTCCCATCAGGCCAAGGGCCGCCTTCACCGGTATGGGGTTTACATCCCAGAACAGGGCTTCCATGATTTCCAGAAGCTTAAGCTGCATACGTCTGCTCTCCTTCACATCCCCGTCCAGGTACAGGCGGCACATCTTATGTGTCTCCTTCGGCATGATATTGGCCAGAACCGACACCACACCCTTGCCGCCCAGGGACATGATGGGGAGGGTCTGGTCATCATTGCCTGAATAGATGTCAAATCCCTGCCCGCACAGGGCTGCTGTCCTGGCTATCAGGGACAGGTTGCCGCTGGCCTCCTTTGTCCCCCGTATATTGGGATGTTCCGACAGAATCCTGTAGGTTTCCGGCTGTATGGTTACCCCGGTACGGCTGGGTACATTGTATAAAAGGATGGGTATGCTCACATGGTCCGCCACCTGGGTAAAATGGCGCACCAGCCCCTCCTGGGATGCCTTGTTGTAATAGGGCGTCACCTGCAGCAGGGCATCCGCCCCCAGCTCCTGGGCCTTTCTGGACAGCTCCACCGCATGCTCCGTACAGTTGCTCCCCGTACCCGCAATCACCGGAATCCTGCCGTCCACCTGTCTTACGGCGTAGCGGATGACAGCCATTTTTTCCTTGTCGTCCAGGGTGGCCGACTCCCCTGTGGTGCCGTTCACCACCACAGCGTCCGTGCCTTCCCTTATCATCCATTCCAGAAGCCTTCCAAAGGCGTCAAAATCAAGATTTCCATATCCGTTCATGGGCGTCACCACTGCCGCAGCGCTGCCCTCAAAAATACTGTGACTCATAAACATCAGTCCCCCGATTCAATCATTATACTATGAAAATATGACAAACCCGTCTTTATGGTACCAATTATTTCCTCCTGTCATATAGTGACAATATGAATCCAATCTCAAAGGAGCGCATCCATGCATCAATTCCTCATACTGGGCGGAGACTCCAGGCAGGTTTGCCTGAACCGGCTTCTCAGTCAGTCCGGAGCCAGCACCTGCTTTTACTATGACAGACCCTCTTCCCCCTTCTCTCTCAGGGAAGCCATGGAAGATTCCCATATCATCCTCTGCCCCGTTCCCTTTACCAAGGACGGTAAAACCATTTTCTCAGAAAACAGCCTGCCGGGCCTGGAAATACAGACCTTCACGGCCTGCCTGAAAAACACCCATATACTCTTTGGAGGGAATATCCCCTCCGCTGTCAGGGAGCGCTGTGACCTTCTTTCCATTCCCTGCCATGATTTCATGAAGATGGAGGACGTGGCATGGAAAAATGCGGTTGCCACCGCAGAGGGTGCCGTGGCAGAGGCCATATCCCTAAGTCCGGTAAATCTTTACAGAAGCCGCTGCCTGGTAACCGGGTACGGCAGATGCGCCGCCATTCTGGCCGACCGGTTAAAGGGCATGGGAGCCCGCGTAACCGTGGCGGGCCGCAATGCCTCCCGGCTGGTCCCGGCCCATTGTCTGGGATACGATACCTGCCTGTTAAAGGAACTGGGAGATGTCATAGGAGAATCTGACTTTATCTTCAACACCATACCGTCCCTGGTACTGGACGCTGCCCTGGCAAACCAGGTTCAGGAAAATGCGGCTGTCATCGACATTGCCTCCGCGCCGGGAGGGGTGGATTTCCAAGCCCTTGAACGCCGGACTATACGGGCCAGATTATGTCCCGGACTTCCCGGCCGCTGCTCCCCCCTTTCCTCTGCCCTGATTCTTTATGAGGCCGTCATGGAGCATATCCGGGATTCACAGACTCAGTAAGGAATAAGGAGAATACTATGGAATTAAAAGGAAAACATGTAGGCCTGGCCGTCACCGGGTCTTTTTGCACCTTTGCAAAAATAGAACAGGAAATCAGGCATCTGAAGGAGACAGGAGCCATCCTGCACCCCGTTTTCTCAGGAAGCGTCCAGTCCACGGACTCCCGTTTCGGGGATACCGGCCAGTTTATGGACCGAATCACATCCATCGCGGAAATGAAGCCAATACTGAAAATCGAGGAGGCCGAACCCATTGGTCCAAAGGGATACCTGGATATCCTCCTCATCGCCCCCTGCACCGGCAACACCCTGGCCAAACTGGCCAACGGAATCACGGACACTCCGGTCCTCATGGCTGCAAAAGCACATCTGCGAAACGGCAGGCCGCTGGTAATATCCGTATCCACCAACGATGCCCTTGGCATCAACCTTAAGAACATCGGCCTGCTGTTCAACATGAAAAACATTTACTTTGTTCCCTTTGGCCAGGATGATCCGGTGAAAAAGCCCACCTCCATGATTGCACGTACCGGACTCATAGAGGATACCCTTAAGGAGGCCCTGGAGGGCAGGCAGATACAGCCGGTTATACAGGGGGTGTAGAACCTTTCCATCAAAATTTTTCTTCTGCAAAAATTTTTCCGCTGCAAAAATCTCTGGGGGCCGGACCCATGCTGTGACAGCATGCTTCCGGTCCGCAGCAGACGTCATGGCGGCATTTCATCCAATAATATATCTCCTTAATGAAAGAACATGACACACTGTTGTCGTCATTCATGTATTATCCTTATAGAAAGAAATCCATCGGGCCAGGCCCATGATGCAGACGGAATAAGGAGGAATAAGGGAATGGAGCTTATCAAAATAACACACGACAATCTTGAACAGGAGCATATCTGTTGTGCCATATCAACCAACAAAGACATTCAGGTCATGACAAAAAAGGCCTGGCTCAAAGAAAGACTTGACGAGGGGCTTGTATTCTTAAAATGCAATGTGAGGGGAAAGTGCTTTATTGAGTATATTCCCGCCGAATATGCCTGGGCGCCGGTTGAGGCTGACGGGTATATGTACATTGACTGTCTGTGGGTATCCGGGCAGTTTAAAGGACATGGCTACTCCACCCTTTTGCTGGACGAATGTATCAGGGACAGTAAAGAAAAAGGTAAAAAAGGACTTGTTATCTTATCTTCAAAGAAAAAATTGGGATATCTTTCCGACCCTGAATATCTGAAATATAAAGGGTTTGAAACCGCAGACGCGGCAGACCCCTATTTTGAACTGATGTATCTGGCCTTTGACAAAAATGCCGATAAACCATGTTTCAGACATACTGTAAAAAACCGTGAGGGCCTTCCCAGGGGCCTGGTCCTGTATTATACGGGCCAATGCCCTTTTACAGCAAAATATGTGCCGCTTCTTGAAACAGCAGCCAAAGAAAGGGATGTGGAGCTTCAGACCGTACATATACGGACAAAAGACGACGCGCAAAACGCCCCGTCTCCCTTTACAACATTTTCACTGTTTCGCGATGGTGAGTTCGTAACCCATGAGATACTGTCTGAAAAGAAATTTGACAAAATCATACATTAGACTGACAGCGGTTAAAGACAACTATCCTGCCGCAGCATCTCCCTAAGTCTCACCTGGGCCTCCCGAAACCAGGCATCCCCATCCCCTGAGGCCAGCAGCACATAGGCCGTCTTGCCCAGCAGGGACTCCAGATACCGTCTGGTTCCCTCATCCCCGTCATTCAGGTATGCCTGCCTTCCGGTACGCGTCAGATGCTCCTTCGCCCCATATTTCATGCAGTAGTAAATCTCCTGCCGCAGACCTCTTCTGTAGGGGGCGGGAACCCGGACCCGCTCATTCACCACCAGGCCGGTCACCACCTGCCTGGTTCCCCTGGTCAGAATCCGGGTTTTCCTGAGATTAGGCTCAAATCCCATGGACCTGAGAAAGCCGTATACCTTACCTTTCACCTCAGAACCATCAAAAACACCTGAAAATGTCATGTCGTCGCAATACCTGCTGTATACAATTTCCCGTTCCCCGCACCAGGCTTCCATATACTCATCGAAGGGCTTCATTACCAGATTGGAGATGGCCGGGGACGTAGGCGCTCCCTGGGGCAGACGGTCATGGCAGCAGCAAAGAGAGGCCAGCATGACACCCACTGCCGGAGGAAAATAGGCTGCCGGAAATGCGTGATGAAGCACCATGGGAAAGGTGATGCTCCCAAAAAAATCCTCAATATCCATCTTCATGACAATCTTCCTGCCCTGATGCATCCCTGCGTTGGCAGCCACAGAAGCCCCTTTCCTGTAAGCCGCCGCGCTGTCGGACACTGTAAATCCGTCCAGCACATGATGAAGCAGATTCCTCTGCACATTTTTCAGAAGGGGATCCGGCACCAGCAGGGTCCTGAAGCCGCCGCTTCTCTTGGGAATGCTCACCTTTTGGTAATGTTTTTCCGCGTGATTGCTGAGGGCATAGAGACAGCCCATTATTTTTTCAGGAGGCCAGTCCCAGTCCCCTATCAGCCGGAAGGAAAGCATCATCTCCCTGCACTGCTCAGCGCTGCAATATTTCCACAAATCCGTCCGGGCCATATCTCTTACCTCCTGGAACCCATGCCGATTCTCCGGGTCATTTTCCGGGTCATTTCACAGATCATTTTCCGAATTAATTCCTGTCAAATCAAACAGTTATTACAAAAACAAAGACAGGAGAAGCAACACGTATCCGGATACCGTAAGATGCATAGGGGTACCGGGCCGCAAAGCGGCGGGCACATGAAATGTGCGGATGTACCACGGCGCAGCTTGCGGACTTATCCCTCTGCTTTTCACTCCGGGCAGCGACTCGCTGTCCGTCCAGGCTTACTGCCTATGCAATATTCCTGAAAATGCTGTTGCTTTTCCTGTCTTTGCTTATGCCATAATCATAGGCAAAAAACATTGGATTGTCAATGTACTTTTATATATGTGCTTTTATATATGTCCCTTTTAAGATGCACTTATCCCTTAACAGCTCCTTCCATCATACCGGCCTTCTGGAACTTCTCCAGTATCAGGTACAGGATGATGATAGGTATGATAACCAGGGTGGTGCCTGCCAGTATAACGGGCCACGGGGTGGATAATCCCTCACTGACCGGCAACAGTGATATCGTCACCATCAGCGTGTATTTTGCCTGCTTCCTTAAGTAAAGCAGAGGCCAGAAGAAATCGTTCCATCTGGCAATCAGGGTGATGGCTCCCCAGGACGCCATGGCCGGCTTGATAACCGGAAGAATGATTTTGATGAAGATGCCGAAGTCGGAACATCCGTCAATCCTGGCCGCCTCCACCAGTTCATCCGGCACATCAGTTATATACTGGTTCATGTAAAAGATACCCACTGCCGTGGCAATCCTGGGGATTACCAGGGACCACAGGCTGTTAATCAGTCCCACCTTCTTCATGATGATGAACAAAGGCACACTTCCCACCTCCGGCGGCACCAGCATGGTGGCAATGACAAAGTAAAACAGGAATTTCCTGCCCGGAAACCTGTATTTTGCAAAGGCAAAGCCTGCCAGGGCACAGAAAAACAGGGAGGTAATGGTTCCCATGATGGTGGTGAACACGCTGTTGAAGGCATTCTGTCCAACAGGAATCATTTCAAACAGACGCTTAAAGTTAGCCATGGTGGGATTTGACACCATCAGGGAATTAAATCCCGTGATGCTCTCACTGGTGCTCTTTATGGAAATCAGGCACATCCACACAATGGGAAACAGGCAGATAAGGGTGATGAATATCAGTACGCCGTATACCAGGACCGTGGACGCATTTTTCTTTCTGTTCATTTTATTCCCTCCTTCTATATTTCGCCCTGCTTGTGTCTTACCACAAACTGGATGATGGATATGACAATCAGAATAAGAATCAGGATAACGCCGATTGCCGATGCATAACCCATGTTGAATACATTAAAGCCTGACTCATACATGTACTGGAACAGGGATGAGTTGGAGGTTCCCGGTCCCGGAAGGATATAGGATTCATTGAACAGCTTCCACATATCCACTGTCAGTGTCACGGAACAGAAAAACAGGATATTCTTTAAGGACGGCAGGGTGATGAACCAGAACTGCTGCCACCCGTTGGCACCGTCCACCGTGGCTGCCTCATAGTAATCCTTGGATATGTTGAGCAGTCCCGATAAGAGAATCATGGTGAACCATGGTGTATATCTCCAGACATTCAGGATAATAACAGGTATCTTTGAAAATGTGGTGCTGGTAAGCCAGGGGATCTTGCTGCCCCCGAATATTGTCACCACCTCATTGACCAGACCCACGTTCTCATCAAACAGCATTCGGAAAATAAGACCCATGGCAATGGCTGCACATATATTCGGAAGGAAGGTAGCCGTCTTGAAAAATGCCCTGGCGGAATTACTTTTTAAGTATCTGCTGTTTAACAGGGACGCGATGAGCAGGGCACAGCAGATAATGAATACCAGTCCGGTGAGCCAGTAGACCACTGTGTTGCCCAGGGATTCCCAGAACATATCGTCAATCAGCATTTTCCTGTAATTGTCAAATCCGCAGAAATCCGGAGTCCCGATTCCCTTCCAGTTTGTCAGGCTGATGTAGAATGTCCATATGGTGGGCACCAGCTGAAATACAAGAAACAGGATAAAAAAGGGCATGATAAACAAATAGGGAGCCCTGTATTTTTTCAGTGCTTTTAACATTCGCTGCCTCCTCCTTAAGGTTTATAAAAGGCTCCCTCCTCGGGGCGGGAGCCTTTTTGCATTACTGGCTGATTTCAGCCTTGCCGATCTTAGCTTTTAAGTTCTTATCCATGTTGGCGATAGCGTCGCTCATGGACTGGTTGCCTGCCACGTATTTCTCCAGCTCAGCAGAAATGATTTCATCTGCCTCTGCATCCTGAGGTGTTACCACCAGGTTAGCGGCGCCGTTCTCAAGGCACTTGCCCTCCATCTCGCGGAAGGACTGGCCGCCGTAGAAGTCAGATGGCTCTTTCCAGAATGGATCCTCCAGCATTTCCTTGGATACAGGGTTGGAATAAGGAGCGTTCTGCTCTTCCATGGAATTGACCCATACTTCCTTTGCCTGGGTGTCAAAGGTGAAATCATACCACATCTGGCGGAACAGCTCTGAATAAGGATTGTCGCCCTTCTCGATGATGGCCATGTACTGGGATACAGGAGCACCTGCCTTGTCAACGCCTTCAAACGCAGGAGCTGACATAACTCTCCACTGTCCCTTGGTAGCTTCGCAGTTCTTTCTCATGAACTCATCCCAGAAAGCGCCGATGCAGAAAGTAGCTACCTGCTGTTTGTTGATGGCATCATAAAGAGCCGGCTCCATGATGGTGGTCTTTAAAAGAAGTCCCTCGGAATTCATGGTATCCAGGGCGCCCATTGCCTTCTGTGTCCCTTCGTCGCTTCCGATTACAACTTCACCGTTCTCATCCCAGATTTTAGCGCCTGCTGACGGCATAAGCCCTCTGCGGCCCCAGTATCTCCAGGTCTTGCTGGTTGGGTCGATGTAGGAAAGGTAAACCTCTCCGTTGCTCTTTTCCTTTAACTGGCGTCCTGCCTCTATGTAGCCTTCCATGGTCTTCATCTGCTCTGCGTCCACGCCGTACTTGTCAAAAATCTCCTGGTTGTAAAACAGCACCTGAGGCCTTACGGAATCCGGCAGCGCATAGATGCGTCCGCCGATGGTGGCGTCTGTGGTGGCTCCGTCTACCATCTTATCCAGAAGAGGAGTCAGATATTCAGTCTCATCCTTTAAAAGGCCTGCGCCTGCCAAATCCATGATGGTTACAGGGTCCAGCATAGCTGCGTCGGGAAGATCCTCGGTGGCTCCCGACAGTGCTGTCATGGTAATCTTCTCACGGATGTCCGCGGTTCCCTCTGTCTGGACAAATTCAATCTTTACATCCGGTGCAATATCCTTGTGGTTCTCCAGCCATGTCTCAAACCACTGCTGTCTGTACTGGGGATTTCCCATGGCGTAAACCACCAGGGTTCCTGCGGGATATACGGTCTTTTCACCGTCCGCTGCCTCTGCGCCCCCGTCTGCCGCCCCGCTCTGGTCACCCTGGGCATTCTCTGCCTTGGGCGCTGCGGTGGTGGCCGCCTGGTCGGTCTTGCCGCCGCAGGCTGCAAGGGAGCCCACCACCATGGATACCGCAAGTGCCATTGCTAACTTTCTTTTCATCATTCTCTGTTCCTCCTTTTGATATTCACTGTTATCTTATTCCCTGGCTGCCTCTACGGCTGCCTTTAAAAGATCCATATCCTGCTCTGTTGCAAGGGTGCAGTCAGCTCCCAGAATAAAACGGGTTCTTCCGAATTCCCGGATGACCTTCCTTGTCTCTTCCTTCACTGCCTCTGCCGGTCCGTCCACCAGTACGCCGTGGCGGTTGGGAAGGCCGCCCATGATGGTCTTTCCAGCAAACATCTTCCGTCCGTCCTCTAAACTGAAGGGAGCTTCATATACGCCCCAGTTCACCACGTCCGCATAGGGGCCGTAATCCTTATAGCGGTCCATGTTCAGCTGGTCTTTACAGATATGGAGGAAGCAGTATCCTCCCGCGTCCTTGATGGCCTTCATAATCTGCAGGTCAAAGGGCTTAATCCATTTCTCAAATTCCTCATCCGTGAAGAACCTGGTCTCGCCGCCCAGAGCCGCATAATACACGCCGTCCACGCCCAGCTCAATGTATGTTCTTGCCAGTTCGCACATCACGTCCGCAATGCGTTTCATTCCTGCCAGAACCGTATCCTCATCCTCACGCAGCAGGCGGCAGAGCTTCTCCCTTACCTGGTCGTATGTATAGTTGGGGTCCATCTTCTCCAGCGGGTGGATGGATGATGCGGTAATACCGTGAAGTGTGCCCAGGATAAATGCGTCTCTGTCACATCCGGCCAGAATCTTCTTAACCAGCTCCACCTGGTCCTGCATGAAGCCGTCCGCCATGGTCATCTCTTTTACCATGCTGTAATCGGATCCATTGTTAATCTCGCCCATATAGGGAACCAGATTCTCATTCATGATTTTAAGGATGTCTGTATCAGATTCCTCAAAGAATTTCAGATGGGCTTTTACGGCCGCGTCTCCAAAAGCTGATTCCTTAGGAAAATGCAGGGAAAATCCGCTGGGTATCTTGTCAACTTCTTCTCCCCGGATAGCTGCTGTCACTCTCTCTTTTTTTGTCATGGCTGTCTCCTCCATTAATCATATCACTGATGTGATTAGTAATCTTACTAATCGTGATTATAACACTGCCGACAAGCCGTGTCAAATATTTTTTATCCATTTTATTAAAATATTTTTACCATCCGACATAATTTTTGTTTATTTTCACGCTGTATGCAATTTTTATTCAAAAAAAGGATGTAAAATTGACGGCATCAATCTTACATCCTTAGTATTTATGCATTTTCCCATATCCAGGGGCCTGTTCTCAAAGGGAATAGTTCTCCTGAATCTGCTCTTTCACATTCAGTATGTCCTTCTGGAGCATTTCCACGGCCCGCTCCGTATCATGTTTTACCAGGGCCTCAATGATTTCCCTGTGATAAAAGCTGTTGGATTCTGCGTTTTTTTTCCAGGCTGTCTGGAAATATTGGGAAATATACGAACAGGATTTTTGAAGGGCTGCGGCAATCACATCGCATATATAACCGTTCCCGCCCATCTCACAGAGCTTCAAATGGAAATCCGTGTTCCGGTTCCAATGAATGGCCACCATCCTCTCATGGTTATCCTTTGTGATGGTATCCAGCTGTCTTAAATCTTCTATCTGCTCAGGGGTAATTCTCTGGCACAGCCGCCTCAGGTTGCCTGTCTCCACATCAATTCTGAATTCCAGAAGATCCAGTATCTCCTTCAGGGTCACAGGAACCACCTGATAGCCCACCCTTGGTATACTTTTCAGGACATTATCCTTGCACAGCTCAATAAGGGCCTCCCGCACCGGTGATTTGCTCATGGCGTACTTTTCCATGATTTCCCCTTCATGGATGATATCGTTAGGCTTATAGATGCCTTCTTCTATCTCCCGGTAGATTCCCTCCACCACGGTTTCTTTCAGGGTTTTCTTCGTCTTCATCTTCTTTTCTCCAATGCCTTCCCTTTTTTATAAACCCGTTCCGCCAGCCTGTAGGATATATCATAGGCCATGGACACATCCCCTTCCATCCAGTCCTTCCCTGTCCAGAGCTGCCTGAATCCACTGACCGCTTCCTCCGTCATGCCCCCCGGCGTGGCGTGGTCTTTAAGCTTGGCTTCCAGAAACTCCCTTGTCTCCAGCTGCAGGGAGAGAAGATGCAGCTCAAAGGACCTGGAGGCAATAATGTCTGCGTTCCCGGCTGTTCCCGCTCTGGTTTCATTCCCATTTCCGTTTCCGCCTTCCCGGCCGTCATATGGTCCGGCTTTGTTTCCGGCATCCCCGCCCGCCCCGCGGGCAAAGGCCAGGGCGCCTTCATACCAGCCCTTTTCCAGCCAGGCCAGCCTGTCCATCTTCTGCCCGTCCATCTGCTGCCCGTCCATCTGCTGTCCGCCCATCTGCTGTCCGCCCATCTGTCGCCCGTCCGGCGCTGCGGCAGGCATAATAAGACCGGGCAGGCCCAGCCTTCGGCGGTTCAGCGCATACAGGATGCCGGCCGCCCGGGCGCAGCCGTCTTGACCGCTCTCATCCCCATAATGCGGTTCCAGCCCAAAACATAAGAGGTACAGCATATGATAGGTAATGCTCATGGACAGCAGACGCAGGGATTCATCCGGCGTACATTCAAATACCTGTCCTAGGGGTTTGAGAAACTGTCTGACCGCGTCCAGCTGCTCCCTGCCCGGAGGACAGCCGGGGTCGTATGTAATCTTATTGAAAGCCAGTGAATACACATCCAGGCCGCCGATCACCGTCTCCATGGCCGGCAGGATGCATACGGTCCTGACACCGTCACCCAGGATCCTGGTATACCATTCAGGACGCGGACTGGGAGCAAAGGAGAACAGCAGCAACCCTCCAAGCCCTTGTTCCCTGCGGTACTTTACATAGGGCTTGATGGTATCCTCCGCCACTCCCGCCACCTCATGGGGCCTGACGGAAAGCACCAGTATGCCGGGCTTATATTCCTTCAGCTTATCCAGGCAATTGCCGGCTATGATTTCAAAGCCGTATCTGTGCCTCAGCTCTTCAATCCCCCTGGAACCGGCCTTCACCGCAAACATCCGCTTTTCATATCCTTCTCCCAGCAGGCTTCTGTAACAGGGAACCATATACGCCCCAATCCATCCCATGCCAATGACAGCCAGCCTGTCCGCTCCATCACCCATCATATATTTCCATCCTTTTACAACTACATCCTAAAATTATAATCTGAAATGCGTCAGGATTCAATAGGGGGGATTATAAAAACAGCTCATTTTCCCGTCTGATATCCCTGACAGGGGAAAGCTTCTGCTCCAGCATGGCGCAGGCCTGCTCAGGCAGGCTTCTGGCCTTCACCGGACAGACGGAAATACAGCGCATGCAGAGGATGCAGCGCGCCTGGTCCGTGGAGGAAGGATTGCTTACAGGGATAGCCTGCACAGGACATCTGGCAGCGCACAGCCCGCAGGATATGCAGGATGCGTTGGTAAGGGGAATCACCGGCATCTGCTTCCAGTCACGGTAAGGACGGTTTCCCGGCACCTGAGGCTCCTGCCAGCCCTCCTCTTCCAGCTTTTCAAGTATCCTGGCCCCAAAGTCAGCCATTTCCTTCCGGTCCTGATTATCCGGCCGGCCGGCCGCGACATCCCGTACCATGGAATGTTCTGCCAGCAGCGCTGTCCCCGCCCCAATCCTGAACCCCTGGGCCTTTAAGCAGTCATCCAGTTCCAGAAGGGCATCCTCAAAAGCCCTGTTGCCGTAGACAGCCGCAGTCAGCGCCACTGCCCCGCCGCCTTTCAGGTATGTAAGCTTTTCCGCCGCATATCCGGGTATCCTGCCGCCGAACACGGGCACGCCCACAATCACGGTGTCCTCCGGCCCAAAGGAATACTCTCCCTCCAGGCTGCAAAGGTCCACATCCTTGACCTTCTTCCCCATCTCCATAGCCAGATTGAGACAGGCCTTCCTGGTGCCGCCTGTGGGGCTGAAATACACAACGGTTATATGTTCCATCTTATTCATGCTGTTACCTCCGGAATTTTGTATGTTGGTTCGATATTCTAGTTATTTTATCACATTCCGGGCGGAAAAGCACCATCTGAAAAACAGAATCTGTGCCGGCCCGTGCCGGAATCCATTCCGGTTTGAGTCCGGACGGTTCTCCCCTCGTGCAGACTGCCGCCCTTCATAAGGAAAAGCAGGCGTTTTACCGCCTGCTTTCAAAAATCTAGTCAACCACCACCCTGGCATAGGAGGCCATGGCCTCCTCGCTCATCTCCTGGCCGATTCCGGGCCTGTCATTCATCTCGTATCTGCCGTTTACCGGAGTCCAGGCATATTTCCCCGCTTTCTGGTAATCTGTTTTGAAATTAGCGCAGTGCTCCTCATGAATGACAAAATTAGGTATGACGGTCTCCACATGGAGGGCCGCCGCCGTGGCAATGGGGCCGCCGCACACGTGAAGCTGGATGCCGATATCATATACATTGGCCATATCGCAGATTTTCTTTACTTCCGTGATGCCGCCGGTATTGCACAGGTCCGGCTGGGCGATGCTGAGTGTCCTGTCCTCAAAGAACTGCCTGAATCCCCAGCGCGTATAGCTCCTCTCACCGGTTGCAAGGGGGATATCGCATTTCTGCTTGATATGCTTAAATACCTCAGGATTGGAAGGCATGGTAGGTTCCTCATAGTACATGATGCGGTAAGGCTCCAGGGATTTTCCTAAAATCACGGCCGTGTTGGCGTCAAGGGTGGAATGGATCTCTATGATAATATCAAGCTCGTCCCCTCCCGCCTCACGGGCAGCCGCAATGCGCTCCACCGCAATTTTCCTCAATGCTTCCGGATAAGCTCCCTTCAGATTGTCGCCGCGTTTTAAGTACGCCTGGTTAAAATCCTCTCTTGATAATCCGGCAAAGCACGGGTCAATCTTAACTGCATCGTATCCGTCCGCCATGGCATCCTTTACAGCGTCATAGTAATCCTTCGGTTCAAACTGAAGCTCAGACCGGTCCAGTTTTGTAATAAGGGTCCTCCACCCCATCTGCAGCTGGGATGCGTACGCCCGGAGGGAATCATGGGTCTTTCCTCCAAGGAGCTTATAAACAGGCAGCCCCAAGGCCTTTCCCTTAATATCCCAGCAGGCAATGTCGATGGCGGCCATGGCGGCAGATACCGTAACGCCCCCGTTCATGCCCCAGAACGTATGGCGGTGGAGATGTTCATAAATTTTTTCCGTGTCAAAGGGGTCCATGCCAATGACCATTTTGGCAAAATCCTGACAGTTTCCCCACGCCGCGTTCTGGCAGCTGCCGTAGGAAAGCCCGGCCTCGCCAAAACCGCTGATTCCCTCGTCCGTGTTTACCTTAACTGTTATGAACGCTCCTTTATAGCATTCCACACTTGTAATCTTCATCTTCTGATTTCCCCCTTTAATTAAGTGTTATCTGGTCTTCCGATGCAAGCGCCTTGTCAGACCATTCGTTTCCAATGCCAATATCGTCCGTCACGTCCAGATACCCGTTCTTCGGCATCACTACCTTTGCTGTAAGTTCCTGGTTGGAAGGATTCATACTGCGCATATGCTGTTCGTGAATGACAAAATTAGGTATACATGCCTCAAGCTGTACAGACGGCGGCGTCAGCAGATGGGACGCGCATGTATGAATCTGAACACCCACATCAAAAGTATACGCCATATCGCAGATTCTTTTTGTTTCGGTGATTCCGCCGGCATTGCCGATATCCGGCTGGATTACCTGAATGGAATTATCCATGAAATACCGTATGTATTCCCATCGTCCGAACACCCGTTCCCCATGGGCCAGCGGCATTTTTACATTATCCTTTACATATTTGTTATTGTAGAATACAGGTGTGTTAGGTTCCTCAAAATAGTAAATATTACAGTCCTGGACTGCTGCCGACAGCTGGATTGCCGAATTGGAATTGGTTCCCGCGTGGTTTTCAATAATAAGGTCAACCTTGGGGCCTATGGCCTCCCTGACAGCATGGACACGGTCGGAGAAAACCTGTACAAGCTCAGGAGGAAGCAGGCCCAGACGGTTGGTCTCATTCAATATATTGCCCTTTTCATCCCAGTTAAGGAAATCAATCTTAATGGCATCGTAACCATCCTGAAGGGCAAGCCTGGCCCTGTCCACATAATCCTGCACGGTTACGGCCGGGGAATCTATTGGCCCCCATCCAAACTGCAGCTGTGAGGCATAGCAGCGCACCTTATCCCGCCGCTTTCCTCCCAGCAGTTTATATAACGGCACATTTAGCGCCTTGCTCTTGATATCCCACAGGGCGATATCAATGGCGCTGACTGCGCTGTACCAGAAGGCACCGCCGTTTTGACCCCAAAAGGTTCTGAGCATCAGCTGGTCCCACAGCACCTCATTGTCAAAGGGGTCTTTTCCCGAGATAAAAGGCCACATATCCTTTATCACGCCGAAGGCCCCGTAGGTCGCGTGAATTCCCGCCACCTCTCCGTCCCCGTAAATTCCTTCATCTGTATAAATACGGATTCCCACCACCTTACTCTTTTTAGGAAACTCAGGCGTTTCAGAACGGTTGTATTCGGCCAGGAATAACTTCGCGCTTGTTATTTTCATATTTTTCCTCCTTGTATCATGAGCTTTTGTTTATAAATCCGCTAATAGAAAATCTGCCCCAGCAGCAGTCCGTAACCATATGCAATGATTGAAAATATAATGACCGGCACAAGGGCCCTCACAACGATGTCTCCCAGTGTGGTGTGGTAAAAATCAGCCGCAACAAAGGAACAGACGTGGGTGGGAGATATCTGCATTGCAGCCCACGCGACACTCATCAGCATGACAAGAAACGGAATCCCTCCCTGGGGAAACGCCAAAAACGCCATGGGCATGCAAAGAGCAATGATTGTCTGGGAGCCGCTTATAACTGTGCCGATAAAGAACAGCAGGCCGAAGGACATTGTCATGGAAATAGGAAACTGTCCTATAAAGTCAGGCAGAAGCCCTATGACGCCGGTATACGACAATATGCCTTTAAAAAGCATTATCAAGTACATGTTGCCCAATAATATGGGTTCCGCAGACCTCACCATAAGATCCGGAAGATCTTTTAAGCTAAAATGATCAAATATATAATTGGCAGCAATTACCAGGGGCGCGGCTATGCACACGGAAAGATTAAATATAATAATGATTAAGAGCACAGCTATCAGGGTCCACAGGTTTTTCACCAGATTGATAATTTCCGCTTTCTTATCAATGGTCTCTTCAAGCAGGGGCATTTCCCTGGGTATTCCTTTTAAATGTGTAATATATACCACAAGACATGCCGCCACCACCATGGGAATCATGGCCAGCACAAACACCCCCGCATGCTGTCCGCTAAGTGTAAGTCCCAAGAGGACTGCCGGAAAGGTTGGAAGGAACATTTCCGGTATATGTCTGTAATAGCAGGATACAAACGTCTTGTTTTTATCATCCATGTATTCCCCGCATGTCCTGTCTACCATATCCGCGCAGATTGTCATGACTGCCGCAGACGGAAGAAGTCCCATAATTGCAGGTGATACAATGGTATTCATTCTGCGGTTCCTGAGCAGGCGGTTAAATGAATCCTTCGCGTTTGTCAGCCTTCCTTTTTTCTCCAGCATAAGCTGAAGAAATATGATGAGATAGAAGCTCAGCAGCACATCTATTGTATCCCAGGCCACTGTCTGCCTTCCCAGAACAACCGCCGCGTCCTTCAGATTGACCCGGAACAAAATAATGGTAGCTGCTATCCCCCCTATCATTGCCACAAACAGCGGCTTTTTCAGCCATATAATCACAACGATTACCAGAAACACTATGGAAAGATATAGGATATCCATGTTTCCTCCTTCATGCCCTCCATCATATCCTGCCAAGCAGCAGAAGTGAAATGGCCGGAATAAATGCCACCACGAAAAATGCTGCTATCAGACCAAACAAAAGGGGCATTTCCGCTTTTGTAATCTTATCTATACTAATACCTGTCAGGGATGAGCCCACAAACAGGTTGATTGCCACAGGCGGCGTTACAAAAGCAATAGCCAGGGCCAGGTCAAGGATGATGCCAAAGTGAATCGGGTCGCATCCCACCTGGGTTACCACAGATAAAAGGGTGGGAGCCAGAATGATGATGGCTGGTGTTGTCTGTATAAACATTCCCACGATAAACATGATAACGAATATCATGAACATGACCACATAGTAATTGCTGGAGATACTGAACATGAAATCAGCAATGGTCTGGTTGATGTTCAGATACGCAAATACAGATCCGGTTGCCTTTGCCGGGCACATGATGAACATAGTACCGGCTATAAACGCGGCATTGTCCCGGAATACGGCCCAGAGCTTTTCAATTTTTAACTCCCGGTAGACCACGAATCCGATAAATATGCCGTACACAACAGCCACGACCGCTGCCTCTGTAGCAGTAAAAAAGCCTCCATAAATTCCGCCCAGTATAATAACCGGCATGATTAACGCCCACTTTGCATCCCACCAGGCACGGAAGGCTGATTTCATTTGGAAATGGTTCTCGCCTTTCAGATGGTGTTTTTTACAGTACGCGTAATTGATAAGGATAAGCACTCCGCCCACCACGCAGGACGGGAGCAGACCGGCAATGAACAGGTCTCCCACGGACTGGTTACAGGTTACACCGTACAGAACCAGCGGATAGCTGGGAGGCACAATGACTCCCAGACCGCCAGCACAGCATGCCAGAGCCGTTGCATAATACTTGCTGTACCCTTCCTGCACCATCATAGGTATCATGATGGCGCCGATGGCCGCCACTGTGGCCGGTGCGGAACCGGACACTGCGCCAAAGAACATGCATGCTATGACCGTAACCATCCCAAGGGAACCTGTAACACCGCCTATGATTGAATTGGCTGCACTCACCAGACGTTTGGACAGACCCCCTGTTTCCATGATGGTACCCGAAATCATGAAAAAGGGTAGAGCCAGGTTGGTGAAGCTGGCAACTCCTCCATATGTAGTCTGGGCAATGAATGAACTGGTGGTAACCGGATCAATATTTATCAGCACAAACATACTGATGAACATTGCCACTGCAATGGGCACACCAAGGAACATGAGACCAAACATTACAATAAACATAACACCTGTAGCCACTATCTCACCTCTCCCTTCACGGCAGCCGCCTCCCTTGCCGCCTTCTTTTCCAGATAAATCCGCTCACATTCATCAAGGTCCATCGCAGGCTTGGAAGCGCCCAGATTGGCCTCATTCTCATGCATGAGTTTTATGGTATCCTGGGCGATTCTTACGACGCTGAGCACCAGCCCGATAGGAATGATGGAGTATACCATCTGCTGGGGAAGCCTCAGCAGCGTGGTCTGACTGTTTCCAAGTCTCCCGATAATGGTCATGACAATATACAGCAAATATATATCAAAAGCAGCAAAGACCAGATTGGAGATGACAAGCATTGCCTTTTTCACCTTAAACGGAACCATTTCAAGTATAAAGTCGATGCGCAGGTGCTTTCTTTTGGTGACAGCCGCGGACATGGCAAACCAAATCATCCACACAAAGGCAATGGTCGCAACCTCCTCCACCCATGCAAAGGAATGCTTCAGCGCATACCGGCAGAACACGTTTGCAAAAAGCAATACGGTAAGGGCTATGAATAAAACAGCCGATATATACAGCTCTATATTATCCAGAAAAGTCTTCAGGTCGAACTTTCCATCTTTCATACGATCTACCCCCGCTTATTTCTTTGCCTGGTAATCCAGCACAAAATCCACCAGCTTATTGTAAGCTTCTGAGCCCATCTGTTCTTCTACCTGGGGCCACACAGACTTGGCCACATCCTGGAATACCTTGAGTTCATCCGTTGTCAGTTCAATCACCGTTGTACCCTTTGACTGCATCTCGTCGAAGAATCCATCAGATAAATCTTCGGTCAGGGAACGGACATACATCTCTGTCTCCTTCCAAAGGTCCTGGATAAACGCCTTGTCCTCCTCCGACAGCGTACTCCAGAATACCGGACTGGCAGCCATGATTGTGGTTGTAAAATTATGGTTCGTCTTCATACAGTAGCTCTGCATCTCATAAATCTTGGAAGAAACAATGTTGGAGGGCGGATTCTCCTGGGCATCTACCAGTTTCTGCTGAAGGGCGGTGTAGAGTTCCGCATAGGGCACCGGCGTCACGCTGGCCCCAAAGGCTTCCCAGCAGTTCATTTGAATCGGGTCCACCATGGTGCGGATTTTGACGCCTTTTAAATCAGCCGGGGAATGGATTTCCTTATTTGCCGTAAGCTGGCGGAACCCGATATCCAGGTGGGCAAGAGGAATGCACTGTGTATCGGCCTGGGCCCGCTGGTCCCACTCCTGGCGCAGCCCGGAATCCAGGACCGCATATGCGTCGTCATAATCCATATAGAGATAAGGAATATTTAAGCCTGCGTAGGCCGGGGTATAATCAGCCCATGAACCGCAGTTCAGCATAAATATCTCATACGCGCCATTTTGGGCACCGCCAATATATTCCTGAGTGGAGGACGCCAGCTGGCCGTCTGTGAATATCTGTGTGGTAATGCGGCCCCCGCTGCGCTCTTCAATCTGTTTGCAGAAATAAATCATTCCCTTTCCAGTCTGGCTGATTCCGTCTCCGGCCACATCACCGGCTGATGCATTGGTGGCAAAACGGATTTTAAATGGCTCCCCCTGTGTGTGGTCCACTCCGTCCGCACCCACTGAACCCCCACCTTCTGATGCCTTGGAATCACCTGCTGTAGTGGCGGCAGCGGCAGTTGTTGCGGCGGCACTGTCTGCATTAGAGTTTCCGCAGGCTGCCAGCGGCAGCAGCATTGCGGTTGAAACCATGGCTGCAATCACTTTCTTCATCACTTTTTTCATTCTAGTTCCTCCTTTTGATAAAATTGTTGTCTGAAACCTGCCTTAATCAAACCGTGATTCCTAATATTTTTCCTTATCCACCCCCACCTGCTTGAATATATTGATAATTCAATCTATAATTATAGTGTCAACAAGTATATTTACTGATTTATTTAATATAATTCAACCATATTTATGCAATTATTACAAATTACTTTTTTTTGCCAATTAATAACTTTTGGAAATAGGAGGGCGTATGAATTACCAGCATCTGGAATACTTTCTTAAAGCAGCTGAATACCAGCACTACACCCGGGCCGCTGAACATCTGCATATCACACAGCCTGCTCTTACAAAGGCCATACTTGGCATTGAGGAAGAAATCGGCGCACCTTTGTTCATGAAGCGGGGCCGGAATATTGAACTTACGAAATATGGAACGATTTTTTTTGATTATGCAAGGCGTTCCCTTGAAGAAATCAACCATGGAATATCCGCCGTAAAACATCAGGTCAACAGTGATCTGAATACCGTTAACCTGTCTGCCTTATGCTCCATTAATACGACCTTTTTGCCGAAGAAAAGCGCGCAGTTTCACCTTGCCTATCCTGACTGCAGCCTAAACATCACCTTTAAATATACAACAGCTATTATCAAGGATGTATCCAACTATAACAGCACCTTTGGTTTATGCGGAGAGTTTGACAATGAATCTGAATATACCAGCCTGGAAAAAATCCTGCTTTACACGGAACCCGTCAAATTTGTCATAAGCAGGAATCATCCCCTGGCACACAAAAAATCCGTAGAGGCCGCCGAACTGAAAAACCAACCGTTTGCAGTCTATAACGTGAGCACCAACGGTACCAACAGGCTGCTCTATGAATTATGCGACGGCGCCGGATTCAGACCCAAGACCCTGACAGCCGCTTACAATGACTATGGGCTGATTAACGAGGTGATTTCAAACCAATGCATCTCTATTGTCTCCTATACCTTTTATAAGCAATTCCAAAGCCTGGGATTTACGGAACTGCACATCGCCACCAGTATCCCCCTTATCCAGAAAATATATCTGGTATGGGTCAGGGACGCAAATCTTTCCCCTGTGGCAAGGGGCTTTCGCGAGATACTGATGAGCAAATGACCTCCCTCATTAAAAAAGGGCATAAAAAGGGTGCAAACGCAGATAAATGATCCGCATTTGCACCCTTTTCCCAACTTTCCAGCCGGTTTTATTCCACCGTTATTCCCCGCTGATTACAGCGCATATCTTCCGCGCTTCACAAACTTCCCGGCCTTCTCCACCACCACCTGATGGTCCTTCACCACCTGGGTACCGCGCAGGAACACGCTCTCGATGCGTGCCGTCAGCTTCCTTCCCTCAAAGGGAGCGTAATCCACATTCTGTACCTGGTCCGCAGCCGTAACCATATCCTCCACGCCGGTGCGCATGACAACAATGTCCGCGTCGCTTCCCGGAGCAATGGCTCCCTTGGCGGGATACATTCCGTACAGCTTGGCAGGATTTTCCGACAAAAGCTGGCACATTTTTTCCTTTGTAATTCTTCCGGCGTCCACGCCATAGGTGTAGAGCAGTGTGCCCCTTGTCTCAACTCCGGGCATACCTCCCGGAATCTTTGTAAAGTCATCCTTTCCCAGTGCCTTCTGCTCTGTGGTAAAGCTGCAGTGGTCCGTTGACACGGTCTGGATGGTCCCGTCCGCCAGAGCCTTCCAAAGGCACGCGCTGTCCTCCTGTTTCCTCAGAGGCGGCGCGCATACATACTTGGCCCCTTCCATGCCGGCAAGCCCGTACAGGCTGTCATCCATGAGCAGATACTGGGGGCATGTTTCCGCATATACCTTCTGTCCCCTTCTCCTGGCTTCCATGATCACGTCGTATCCCTCCCGGCAGGTTAGATGCACTACAATCACAGGGATATCCACCACCTCAGCCAGCCTGAGCAGCCTGTCAATGGCCTCTGCCTCAGCGGCAGCCGGCCGGGTGGCCGGGTGGCTTTCCACGCCCATTCTTCCGGCAGCCTTTGCCTCTGCCTGGAGAGCAGCTATCATACCGCTGTTCTCACAGTGAACACCGGTGATTCCTCCCACCTCCTTAAGCCTGCGCAGGATTTCAAAAATAGTCTTGTCGTCCACCTGGGTATCGTATGTCATGTACAGCTTAAAGGAGGTGATTCCGGCCTCCATCATGTCGTCAAGTTCCCTGCTGACCGACGGGTTCCAGTCCGATATGGACATATGGAATCCGTAATCACAGGAGCACTTGCCGTCCGCCTTCTCATGCCAGTTCCTGAGGCCGTCCGCCAGGCTCTCCCCTTCATACTGGGTCCCGAAGTCCACGATGGTGGTGGTGCCGCCCCGAACAGCCGCCCTGGTTCCTGTGGCAAAATCGTCCGCAGTAACCGTTCCCGCCACATGGAGGTCAAAATGGGTGTGTGCGTCGATGAACCCCGGAAAGAGCAGACAGCCTTCCACATCCACAATCTGGGTATCCTCATCTGCCAGGCGCTCCATTTCCTCACCGGTTCCCACTGCCGCCACCTTTTCCCCGTCAATGAGCACATCTGCCCGGACACTGCCGCTTCCGCCAACTACGGTTCCGCCTTTTAATACCTTCTTCATATATATCACTCTCCTGTTCTGTTTCTCTCTGTCAATCTAACGATACGTTCCGGCTTTCTTCCCTTTTTCCTGTCACCTTGCGGACATTCCGGCCCCTGTATCCATCTGCCGCCTATGGGCATCTGTCACCTGCGGGCATCAGCCGCCATGGCCTCCAGCCGTTCCCCGTCAATCCGGTACACGGTCCAGTCACTCATGGGCCGGGCGCCCATTCCCAGATAAAAGTCAATGCTTGGCTTATTCCAGTCCAGGCACCACCACTCCAGACGTCCGCACCCCCGTTCCACGGCAATGGCTGCCAGCCGGTTCAAAAAGGCGGTGCCGAAGCCCTGTCCCCGGTACTCCGGGCGCACATACAAGTCCTCCAGATATATGCCGGCCCTTCCCAGGAAGGTGGAGAAATTATGGAAGAACAGAGCAAATCCCACTGTCTCCCCGTCCTTCATCCCCAAAATCACCTCTGCCTTTTCCTTCTCAAACAGCCACTGGTTCAGCAGCTCCTCTGTAGCCACCACCTGGTCAAGCATTCCCTCATAATCAGCCAGCTCCCTTATGAACCTGAGAATCAAGGGTATGTCCTGTGGTTTGGCAAACCGGAATTCAACGGCCTTATCCGCCCTTTTATGTTCCATTCCATGCCCTGTCTTGTCAAGGGTGTTGTCCATGATGTCATCTCCTTATGCGGAACAAGCGAAAAGCAGGTGGACTGCCTTTCGCCGTTCATTTCCAATGTTATTTTTACTTTTTCTTTGAATAGTACGTGTCATCCATGGGAAGCGTTGTCCTCAGCACATGGTCCTTTGCATAATAAGCTCCCTGTGCCGCCGGAGCGGTTGGTATGGTGGCAATTTCCCCAATCCCCTTTGCGCCGTAGGCAAAGGACAGCAGTTCTTCCTTCTCCACATAGATTGCATGGATATCCGGAATCTGGGTGGAGCGCATGAGTCCCAGGGTGCCGTATTTAGCCTGGGGAACACCGTTCTTTAAGGGGAAGTCCTCGGTCAGGGCGTAGCCCAGTCCCATGAGAACGCCGCCCTCAATCTGGCCCTGTATGGAAATAGGATTTACTACCTTTCCGGAGTCATGGGCAGCATACACTTCCTTTACCCGGCCGTCGTCGTCTAACACCACCACATGGGTTGCAAATCCGTAAGCCACATGGCTCTTTGGATTGGGCACATCTGCTCCCAGCTTATCTGTAGGGTCAAAGAATTCCGCAAAGAACTCACGGCCTTCCAGCTGGCTTAAGTCTCCTCCCGCTTCCTGCAATGCCTCATTCAAATCAGCCGCAGCCATCCTGACAGCCTCGCCTGTAATCAGAGTCTGACGGGAACCGGATGTGGTTCCTGAATCAGGCGCCACCTCGGAATTGGCCCCCATATTCCTGACCATTTCCTTTCCAAGCCCTGTTGTCTCGGAAACCATCTGTACGAATACGGTTGCGCACCCCTGCCCGATATCGGAAGCAGCGCTGTACAGCTCAATCTTTCCGTCGCGGACCGCCAGCTTTGCCCGGCCTTTATCGGGAAGTCCCACGCCCACACCCGCATTCTTCATGGCACAGGCGATTCCGGCCCTGCCGGGATTGCTCTCATAGGCATCCTTTACAGCCAGAAGGGTCTCCTTAAGGGCTGTGGAGCAGTCCGCTATCTGCCCGTTTGGAAGTACCTTGCCCGGTTCAATGGCGTTGCGGTAGCGGATTTCCCACGGGGAAATCCCCACCTTCTCCGCCAGCAGATTGATGTTGGACTCCAGGGCAAATTCACTCTGGCACACGCCGAAACCGCGGAACGCGCCTGCGGGCGGATTGTTGGTATAGTAGCCGAAGCCGCGGATATCCGTGTTCTGGTAGCAGTAAGGCCCTACGGAGTGGGTACACGCCCTCTCAAGCACAGGTCCGCACAGGGAAGCATAAGCTCCTGTATCAAAATAAATCTCACAATCCAGTCCTGTAAATATACCGTTCTCGTCGCATCCCAGGGTAAATGTCCCCTCCATGGCATGGCGCTTTGGATGGAAGCTTAAGGATTCCTGTCTGGAAAACACCACCTTTACCGGCCTCTGAACCTTAAGGGCTGCCAGGGCTGCTATGTGCTGTGCGGATACGTCCTCCTTGCCGCCGAAGCCGCCGCCTACCAGCTTGTTTTCCACAACCACACGGTCCGGATCCCAGCCCAGCATGATGGATATTTCCTTTCTGGTATCGTAGACGCCCTGGTCTGTGGAATATACCTTCACACCGTCCTTATAAGGAAAGGCCACCGCGCATTCCGGTTCCAGGAAAGCGTGCTCGGTAAAGGGCGTACGGTATGTCTGGGTCACCACATATCTGGAATTTTCCAGGGCCTTCTTTGCATCCCCGCGGGTAACGTGGCGGCTCTGGCACAGATTTCCCTTCTCATGTACCCTGGGCGCGTCCTCTGCCATGGCTTCCTGAATGGAGCACACGGGTTTCAGCTCCTCATAATCAATCTTCACCATCCGCTTTGCCTTCTCAAGGATGTCCCTGGACTCGGCAACCACCAGACAGATGGCGTCGCCCACACAGCGGGTGATATCTCCCTTTGCAATCATTACGTCCCAGTCCTGCTGGAGATGGCCCACCTTGTTATTGGGGACATCCTCGGCCGTGAGCACGGCCAGCACGCCGGGAAGGGCCGCTGCCTTCCCGCAGTCAATATCCAGAACCCGTGCCCGCGGATACTGGGAGCGGACAGCCGAAGCATATACCATTCCCTCCATCTCCACGTCATCCGGGTACTCGCCGTAGCCCAGCACCTTTTCCCGCACATCCAGGCGGAAGGCCCGCTTTCCGACGCCGTACTCATCCCCCTTTTCCAGTGACTCCTCAATCCGGGCGTCGCCCCTCAGAATGGCTGCCGTCAGCTGGATGCCTTCGATAATTTTCTTATATCCTGTACAGCGGCAGATATTTCCCTTTAACGCAACCTTGATTTCCTCCTCAGTAGGGTCCGGAACGCGGTCAATCAGCGCCTTTCCGGCCATCACCATGCCCGGCGTACAGAATCCGCACTGCACGGATCCCATTGCCCCGAAGGCATACACAAAGGCTTCCTTTTCCGCGTCGCTTAATCCCTCCGTGGTAATGATGTTTTTGCCCGCTGCCCGCCTGGTGGTCAGGACGCAGGACTTGACCGCCTTGCCGTCCACCACAATAGTACATGTGCCGCAGGCGCCTTCGCTGCACCCGTCCTTGACAGAATGAAGGTGAAGGTCGTCCCTCAGATAGCGCAGCAGCGGTTTATCCTCGCTGGTGCAGCGTTCCACTCCATTTACTGTAAAACAAAAGTTCTCTCCCATTTTATGCCTCCTGCCTCTACGCCTTTACCGTGAAAATGCCGTCGGCATCCAGTATAATTCCTCTTGGACATTTGACTGCACACATACCGCAGGCGATACACTTTGCTTCATCTATTACCGCGTGGTTATTCTCTATCCTGACGGCATCCGCCGGACAGTTCTTTACACAGATACCGCAGGCAATACAGCCCACTGAGCAATCCTTCCTTGTCTGGGCTCCCCCGTCCTGGTTCATACATGCCGTATAAACCGGGTATTCCGGCGTGGTAATGCGAATCAGACCAAGGGGACAGGCTTTCACGCACAGGCCGCAGCCCACGCATTTGCCCCGGTCCACCTCTGCTGCTCCAAAACTGTTTATGTGGATGGCATCCGACTTACAGGCAGCCACGCAGCTGCCCATGCCCAGACATCCCCATTTACATTTCAATATGCCGTCCGGATGGTCTGCCAAGACCTGGCTGCAATCCCCTGCCAGGTCCCCACGGGGAATAACCGCCTCTGCGTGACAGCCCCCCAGGCATTGCACCACAGCTACTTTTCTATTGCGCTTTTGTGCCATTTTGTTCTTCTCCTTTCATTATTCTCGCAAAAGAATAACGTTACTTTTTTAACAAGCCTTTGCCAAAGGAGTCCCCACATTTTCATTGAGGACTCCTTTGTACGGCAATTCGCACACATTGTAACAGTTCAGATATCCGATGTGAACTGTCACCACACATTATCTACAGCATATATGAATAGTCGTTGATGACTGTCCGGATGATATTCTGGATGCCGTCCGGCACATCTGCGTTTACGGTACCAACCGTGTAATCCATGATCCTGCCCTGAAGCCTTACCCTGCACACACCGGCAGCAGCGTCCAGTACCGTGAAGCCCTGGTTTTTGCTGTTTTCCATGTCAGCCTCGTTGGCAAACAGGGTGAATTTGTCAAGATAGGGAGCGCTGTCCCACGGACAGAAACTCTTACAGTTGCCGCACTCGTTACACATATAATCCACGTGGATGATCTGGTGCTTCTCCATGCCCGGAACAACCAGGGAGATATTAGCTCTGTTGGGGCATACCTCAACACAGTTTTCGCAGTAGCTGTTGCAGGATAAGCAGCGGGCGCTGTCAACCACATGGTCATTTTCCTCTGCCAGCCTGCCCTTGCGTCCGTAGATGGTCTCTGCATCAGAGAGCTTGAACAGGTCCTCTGCCAGGGCTTTTCCGATAATGGCCTCCGCAGCCATCTTGCCGTCCCTGATTCCTTCCACCACCGTGGCAGGACCGTACAGGCCGTCTCCGGCCACATAGACACCCTTTACAGAGGTTTCCAGCGTCTCCTGGTTCACCTGGGGACGTCTTCTGCTGTCCAGGGCAATGCCGAAACTCTCATAGAATGCCCCCGGAACCTTCTCGCCTACAGCGGCAATCACGGTGTCGGCAGGCACTTCCACTGTCTCATCTGTCTCCACCACGCCCCGGCGTCCGCTGGCGTCCATGTCTCCCAGCACCATCTTCTTACAGTACAGGACTCCATTTTCCAGCTTAACAGGAGCCAGGAGCTCAGCGAATTCCACGCCGTCCTCCACAGCCATGACCAGTTCTTCCTCATCAGCAGGCATGTAGCGTCTGGTTCTTCTGTATACCAGGGAAACCTTCTCCACGCCTGCGTTTCTCTTGGCTGCCCTGGCCGTATCCATGGCTGTGTTGCCTCCGCCGATCACAACCACGTTCTTGCCTAATTCCACCTTGCCCTCTGTTGCCTTAAACCGTGCCAGGAAATCCAGTGCGTTCATGGTATCCCCTGCCTCCAGCTTAAGAACGCCCTGCTCGGACGCGCCCACTGCCAGGACAACATAATCATAATCCTTCTTAAGGGCCTCTATATCGGTGATTTCCTTACCGTTCACCATCTCCACGCCCATGGCTGCCACCAGCTTCACGTCGTTGTCAATGGCACTGTCGCTGATACGGAATCCCGGAATCACGTTGCGGACAACGCCGCCCATCTTCTCTTCCTTCTCAAACAGGGTAACCTTCACCCCGCCCCTGGCCAGGAAATAAGCTGCCGCCAGTCCGGCCGGGCCGCCGCCTACCACAGCCGCCTTCTTATCAGAGGTAACCTCAGGCGCTTTGAGCTTAGCCATAACCGCCTCAAATCCGCCCTCTGCGGCCTCCAGCTTGGTCCTGCGGATATCCACCGGGGACTCGTAGAAGTTTCTGGTACACTTGCTCATACAGTTGTGGGCGCAGATAGTACCTGTGATAAAGGGCAGAGGATTCTTGTTGAGAATAACCTCCAGAGCCTGCTCAAACTCACCTGCTCCTGCCAGCTGCAGGTATCTGGTGATATCCTGATGGATGGGGCAGCCTTCCTGACAGGGGGCGATGAAACAGTCGGTAAGCGGAACCGGCCTGTTGATTTTCCTGGAAGGAAGGGGCTTTACCGCCTTTACATGGTGCTTGTCGGATTTCACAGCCTCCACCAGTCCGGCTACCCTGGCAGCATCCACGCCCTCAAAGGCAGCAGCTTCCTTGGCTGCAAATAACTGTCCAATCTGCTCCAGTCTCTCATAACCGCCCGGCTTTAACATGGTGGTGGCCATGGTTACCGGCCAGATGCCTGCATCCACGATATCCGCGATATTAAAGAAGTCGGCGCCGCCGGAATAGGAAATGCGCAGCTTCCCGCCAAAGTCCTCAGCCAGCTTTCCGGCAACAGACATGGAAAGGGGATAAAGGGACTTTCCGGACATATACATTTCCTCGCTGGGAAGCTCGTTCTGCTTTACGTCAACAGGGAACGTATTGGTAATCTTCACGCCGAATTCCAGTCCCTTCCCGTCTGCCAGGGCCTGGAGCCTCTGGAGCATGGGAACCGCGTCTGAGTACTGTAAATCATCCTTAAAATGGAAATCGCCAAAGGCAACATAGTCATATCCCATATCGTCCATGATCTTCCTTGCGTACTCATATCCAAGCAGGGTGGGGTTGCATTTAATGAATGTATGTACCTTCTTCTCCTCAATCAGGTATCTGGCGATGCGCTCAATCTCCTGGGGAGGACATCCGTGAAGGGTGGAAAGGGTTGCGCAGTTGCATACCTTTGGAGATATGGCTTCCACATCCTCCCTGGACACCTTCTCAAACCGGTCCAGATTGTCAAGGAGCCACTGCCTGCACTCTTTGAAAATGGCGGTCTCGGAAGCATCCTTCATGCCCTCAATGAAACGGTCAATTTTCTCTGTCTTGATGCCGTCCAGGTCATATCCCACGGACATATTGAACTGGAAGCCCTCAGGACTGCCCAGTCCAAATTCCCTGGCCAGCACCTTGCAGGCAAACCAGGCCTTTACATACTCGTCAAATGCCTGGGGCACATAGAGCTCTGTGGACCACTCGCAGTTATAGCACTCGTCGTCAGCCTTGATACACGGTTTGGATACGGGAAGGTCCTCGCCGTCCAGCTTCTGTACGGTCTTAAGCTCGAAGAAACGGCTGCCTGCCACGTAGGAAGCCACGATATTCTGGGTCAGCTGGGTATGGGGTCCTGCTGCGGGTCCGAAGGGAGTCTCCAGCTTACGGCCAAAAATCTCATAGGTTTTGTCCGGGTCTGCAATGAATGGTCTCTTGATGCCAAATACAGCGCCCTTCTTGTTCTCTTCAAGGATCCAGTTCATCAGTTTTCCAAATGGAATCGGGGTCATAATGTCGCTCATATTATTCTTATCCTCCTTTATAACCAGACCAGGTCCCAGCACCGGATACCGTGGACATTGTCCCCGGGTCCTCCATCCGGCTCAGCCGCCCGGGAGACATTGTCGTCCCGGGGTGCTGCTTTCCCGCCGCCCTGCAATCGGATATCACTTATAAATTATACATTGCGTATGCGTTGTTTATATATAGGAAAGACCAGCCATCCCTGGAAGGCGTTTCCTATGGATGCCGGCTGCTGCCCCGGCAATTAACCGTTGATGGAATGGGCCAGCTTCTTTGCCTCTTCCCTTACCTCATAAAGGATCTTCTCCTCATCCAGTCCCACAAGCTCCCTGTTCTTCATCAGAACCTTGCCGTTGCATACCGTGGTCACCACGCTTCTTCCCGTCATGCCGAACAGGATGTGTCCGTTTACATTGGACGCGTCCATTGGAGTCAGCGGGATATAGTCCGTGACAATCACATCAGCGGCAGCGCCTTCCTTCAATACGCCCAGCTGCTTCTTGAAATAGCGGTTGGCAATCTTTGCATTGCCCTCAAAGAGCATCTGGGGAACCTCGCCCCAGGCCGCATTGGCGTCGCAGAGGTGATGTTTGTGAAGAACATTGGCTACCTTGAAGGATTCTGTCATATCATGGGTGTAACCGTCGGTTCCCAGGCCGGTGAGAATGCCTCTGTGCACAATCTCCATGGTAGGCGGGCATCCGCAGGCATTGCCCATGTTGGACTCAGGGTTATGTACCACCATGGTATCCGTATCCTTGATCAGCTGCATCTCATGAGGATTTACGTAAATGCAGTGGGCCAGCAGGGTCTTTTCCCCAAGGATATTGCAGTCCATCAGACGGTCCACAATTCTCTTTCCGTACTTCTTAAGACAGTCGTGGAGATCCTCGATGCCCTCTGCCACATGGATGTGGTATCCCACCTCAGCCGGCTTGTTGGCTGCCGCCAGCTCCATGGTCTCATCTGAGATGGTGAACTGGGCGTGCATTCCCATCATACCCGCAATCATGTCCGTGTCGTCCGCCAGGGCGTGTTTGATCCAGGACGCGTTTTCCATAACAGCCGCCCTTGCCTTATCCATGCCGTCCCTGTCGGAAATTTCATAGCACAGACAGGTCCTGACGCCCATCTCCTTAGCGGCATCCTCAATGGCAAACAGGGAATCCTTTATCTCCCCGAAGCTGGCATGGTGGTCAAATACGGTGGTGACTCCGTTCTTAATGGAATCCAGATAAGTGGCCCTGGCGCTCTGGCGGGTCTGTTCATTGGTCAAGTGGCGGTCAATGGTCCACCACATGCCGTCCAGAATATCCAGAAACCCTTTGGGGTCATATCCTTTAATGGAAAGACCTCTTGCCATGGCACTGTAGATATGCTCATGGGTGTTGATGAAGGCCGGCATGATGACGCCCCCCTTTGCGTCCACATATTCGGCATCAGGGAACTCCTTCTTAATCTCCTCCAGTGTGCCCACCTTCTTTATTGCGGTACCGTCCATTGCCACTGCCCCATTTTCAAAAAATGGCTGTTCTGGGTCTCTGGTAACCAGACGACCGTTCCCAATCACTAACATAACCTCTCTCCTTTGCTTTTTATTATTTTATGTACCTGCTCTTTAAATCTGTCCTAAACACCATCGGGATTTCATAAACTTTAATAAGATAGAACAGGACTTCCTGTACCCCTATACTAACACCATACAAATCCATTTGCAAGCAGAAAATGCAAAAATTTTTAGATATTCAAAATTTTTTTGTAAAAACCTCTTGCAATTCCTTTTTTTTGTGCTATGATGGAATCATAAACAACGCATCACAACTTTGCGAAATGTTTATTGTACAAAGTCACCAGATTTGAAGAGTCCGAGGAAAAGGAGGTTAAGCCATGTCATACACACTAGATTTACTGAAACAGCTTGCTGATGGCCTTGCGAGACAGTTCGGACCTGACTGTGAAATTGTCATACACGACCTTGAAAAACACGACCTGGAACATTCCATCGTGCACATCAACAACGGTCATGTGACAAACCGCCAGGAAGGGGACGGACCTTCAAAAGTAGTCCTGGAAACCCTTCACAAGGATCCGGCTTCTTTAAAAGACCATCTTGGATACCTGACCCGTACATCCAACGGCAAGATACTGAAGTCCAGCACCATCTACATCCGTAATGAGGAAGGAGATTCCATTGACTATCTTCTCTCCATTAATTACGACATAACAGGCCTGATGACTGTGGACCGTTCCATTAAAGCTCTCATCGACACCGAACCCCAAGCGGACGTGAAGCAGCAGCCCGAACAGATTGTCCACAACGTCAATGACCTGTTAGATACCCTGATTGAACAGTCGGTGGCCCTTATCGGCAAGCCGGCCGCCTTGATGAACAAGGAGGAGAAAGTCACTGCCATCCAGTTCCTGAACGATGCAGGCGCCTTCCTTATAACAAAATCAGGGGACAAGGTTTCCAAGTACTTCGGAATCTCCAAATTTACTTTGTACAGCTACATTGATGTAAACAGCCGCAAGTCGGAAGATAAAAAAGCGTGATGATAATTAAGGAGGATTATGTAACATGGATCAGAAGATTCTATGGGCGGTCAATCAAATGCCTAAGACAGATGACAAGAACCTGCCGATTATGGGACTGGAGGAGATTGCAAAGGCGAGGACATTCCACGAAAGCTTCCCCCAGTACACCAAAACACCACTCACCAAGCTGGACCACATGGCAGCTTATCTGGGAGTAAAGGAAATCTACTTAAAAGATGAGTCCTACCGTTTTGGCCTCAATGCATTCAAGGTTCTGGGAGGTTCCTTCTCCATGGCCCGCTACATTGCCAAGGAAACCGGCAGGGACGTATCCGAACTTCCCTACTCAGTCCTCACTTCTGACCAGTTAAGAGAAGAATTTGGCCAGGCTACCTTCTTCACCGCCACAGACGGCAACCACGGACGCGGCGTTGCATGGGCCGCCAACCGTCTTGGACAGAAGGCAGTGGTACATATGCCTAAGGGTTCCACCCAGACACGTCTGGAGAACATTGCCAAGGAAGGCGCTGCCGTGGACATCCAGGAGATGAATTATGATGACTGCGTACGTCTGGCGGCCAAGGAAGCCGACGAAACCCCAAGAGGCGTCATGGTACAGGATACCGCCTGGGACGGATACGAGGAGATTCCATCCTGGATTATGCAGGGTTACGGAACCATGGCCATGGAGGCCGGCGAGCAGTTAAAGGAATACGGCTGCGAGCGCCCGACCCACATCTTTGTCCAGGCAGGCGTTGGTTCACTGGCAGGCGCTGTGGTAGGCTACTTCTCCAATCTGTATGCTGATAATCCTCCTGTTTTCGTAGTGGTGGAAGCTGAGGCAGCTGCCTGCCTGTACAAGGGCGCTGCTGCCGGCGACGGACAAATCCGCATCGTGGACGGCGACATGGAAACCATCATGGCCGGCCTTGCCTGCGGCGAGCCCAACACCATTTCATGGGATATCTTAAAGAACCATGTCAAAGTATTCATCGCTGCCCCTGACTGGGTAGCCGCAACCGGTATGCGTATGCTGGGCGCTCCTATCAAGGGCGACGCGCCTGTTACCTCCGGAGAATCCGGCGCAGCTCCATTCGGCGCACTGGCAGCCGTTATGTCCATGGATGAATACGCTGAGCTGAGAAAAGACATTGGCCTGGATGAGAATTCCAGAGTACTGCTCTTCTCCACTGAAGGCGACACTGACCCTGACCGTTACAAGAACATTGTATGGAAAGGTCTGGATAAATAACAATCACCTATATCACACCCAAAACAAATATCAATGTATAATGGAGGAAATGAAGAAATGAATCTGGATTACGCAAAAATCAAAGAAGCAGCAAAGAACTATGAAAAAGACATGACCAAGTTCTTACGCGACATCGTTAAATTCCCGGGCGAAAGCTGTGATGAGAAGGCTCATATCGACCGTATCGCTGAAGAGATGACAAAGCTGGGATTTGACAAGGTAGACATCGACCCCATGGGCAATGTTCTGGGATATATGGGAACCGGCGAGACCCTCATCGGCTTTGACGCACACATCGACACAGTGGGCATCGGCAACAAGAACAACTGGAACTTCGATCCTTATGAGGGCTATGAGAATGACACCGAGATTGGCGGACGCGGCGTGTCCGACCAGTGCGGCGGTATCGTATCTGCTGTATACGGCGCTAAAATCATGAAGGATTTAGGAATGTTAAGCGACAAATATACGGTTCTGGTAACCGGTACGGTTCAGGAAGAGGACTGCGACGGTCTGTGCTGGCAGTACATCATCAACGAAGACAAGGTTCGTCCTGATTTCGTAGTATCCACAGAGCCCACCGACGGCGGCATCTACCGCGGACAGAGAGGCCGTATGGAAATCCGCGTTGACGTTAAGGGCGTTTCCTGCCATGGTTCCGCTCCTGAGCGCGGCGACAACGCTATCTATAAGATGGCTGACATCCTTCAGGATGTACGTGCTCTGAATGAAAACGACGCTGCTGACGACAAGGAAGTTAAGGGCCTTGTGAAGATGCTGGATGAGAAGTACAATCCTGAGTATAAGGAAGCCAACTTCTTAGGCCGCGGCACTGTTACTGTTTCCGAGATTTTCTTCACATCTCCAAGCCGCTGCGCAGTTGCTGATTCCTGTTCCGTATCCCTTGACCGCCGTATGACGGCAGGCGAGACATGGGAGAGCTGCTTAGACGAGATTCGTGCTCTTCCTGCAGTTAAAAAGTACGGCGATGATGTTACCGTATCCATGTATGAGTATTCCCGTCCTTCCTATAAGGGCCTTACATATCCAATCGAGTGCTACTTCCCAACCTGGGTTATCCCGGAGGACCACAAGGTTACCAAGTCCCTGGAAGAAGCTTATAAGAACCTGTTCGGCGACGAGCGTATCGGCGTGGACGCAACAGCAGAGATGAGAAAAGCACGTCCTCTTACCGATAAGTGGACCTTCTCCACCAACGGCGTTTCCATCATGGGACGCAACGGCATTCCTTGTATCGGTTTTGGTCCTGGCGCTGAGGCTCAGGCCCATGCTCCCAATGAGATTACATGGAAGCAGGATCTGGTTACCTGCGCAGCTGTTTACGCTGCTCTGCCCAGTGTTTACTGCAAGTAATTACCTACCTTTGTTTATTGTCCGCAGGGTGTTGTCCCGGCTGCTGTTAAACCGCGGCCTCGGTCCGCTGGCCCCCAGAGCCGTTCTTCTGGCCTGAGGGGCAGCCGGGAAGCATAGGGCATACGCCCTTCACACTGCTCATTCGTTTACCGTTTTCCATGAAGTCCTTAGTGACCTGTTTGTTTCGGCGGTCTATGCTGAAGGCCGCCGGAACGGCTCAGGCCCGCTTACATTCATGAAAGAACGATATCCCTTTTATTTTGTAACATCCAACAACGATACCCAAATTAAAAATTAATATAATAAAGGAGTCAATCAAATGAAAACATTACAGGATTACATTGATAAGTTAAACAGCCTCAACTTTAAGGAAATGTACGAGAACGATTTCTTCCTGACCTGGGAGAAAACAGACGAGGAACTGGAAGCAGTATGGACCGTTGCTGACGCTCTCCGCTTCATGAGAGAGAACAACATTTCCACAAAGGTATTTGAGAGCGGCCTCGGCATCTCCTTATTCCGCGACAATTCCACCCGTACACGTTTCTCCTTTGCTTCTGCCTGCAACCTGTTAGGTCTGGAAGTTCAGGATTTGGACGAAGGCAAGAGCCAGGTTGCTCACGGCGAGACAGTTCGTGAGACAGCTAACATGATTTCCTTCATGGCTGACGTTATCGGTATCCGCGATGACATGTACATCGGCAAGGGCAACGCTTACATGCACGAAGTAGTTGACGCTGTTACACAGGGCTACAAGGACGGCATCCTGGAGCAGAAGCCAACCCTGGTTAACTTACAGTGCGACATCGACCACCCGACACAGTGTATGGCTGATATGCTGCACATCATCCATGAGTTCGGCGGCGTAGAGAACTTAAAGGGCAAGAAGTTAGCCATGACATGGGCTTACTCTCCTTCCTACGGCAAGCCTCTCTCCGTTCCTCAGGGCGTTGTGGGCCTGATGACACGTATGGGTATGGAAGTTGTTCTGGCTCATCCGGAAGGCTACGAAATCATGCCTGAGGTTGAGGAAGTTGCCAGAAAGAACGCTGAAAAGACCGGCGGTTCCTTCCGTGTATCCCATGACATGGCTGACGCATTCAAGGATGCTGACATCGTATATCCAAAGAGCTGGGCTCCATTTGCAGCTATGGAAAAGAGAACCAATCTGTATGCAGAAGGCGATTCCGAGGGCATCAAGACTCTGGAGAAAGAACTGCTGGCTCAGAACGCAGAGCACAAAGACTGGTGCTGTACTGAGGAACTGATGAAGACCACCAAAGACGGCAAGGCTCTGTACCTGCACTGCTTACCAGCTGACATCAACGATGTAAGCTGCAAGGACGGCGAGGTTGAGGCAACTGTATTTGACCGCTACCGTGATCCTCTGTACAAAGAAGCAAGCTACAAGCCATACGTAATCGCTGCCATGATTATGCTGGCTAAGTTCGCTGACCCGGCTGAGGTTTTAAAGAAGCTGGAAGAAAAAGGAACTCCTAGAGTATTCAAATAAATCATTCATCTTACCAAGCAATACAATGTAAGGGCTGCCGGACTGAGTCCTGCAGCCCTTTTTGTCTCAAATTATGCAAAAACTCGGCGGGATACCCTCATATCCCGCCCTATAAAGGGGAAAATCACTATGGAAAACAAGAAAAAACGTATTGTCATCGCCCTGGGCGGCAATGCACTGGGCAATACCCTTCCTGAGCAGATGAAAGCTGTCAAGATCACAGCCAAAGCCATCGTAGATCTCATCGAGGAAGGCTGCGAGGTTATCGTAGCCCATGGCAACGGCCCTCAGGTAGGTATGATCAACAATGCAATGGCTGCTTTAAGCCGCGAAGACGCAAACCAGCCCAACACCCCTCTCTCCGTCTGTGTGGCCATGAGCCAGGCTTATATCGGCTACGACCTGCAGAACGCCTTAAGAGAGGAACTCTATAACCGTGAAATGTATGATATTCCGGTTGCAACCATGATTACACAGGTCCGTGTAGATGCAGACGATCCTGCCTTTGAAGCTCCTTCCAAGCCAATCGGCCACTTCATGACCGAAGAACAGGCTAAGATAGCAGAAGAAAAGTACGGATACATCATGAAGGAGGATTCCGGACGTGGCTACCGCCGCGTGGTGGCATCTCCAAAGCCTGCTGAAATCGTTGAAATCGGCGCCATCCGCTCTCTGGTAGACTCAGGCCAGCTGGTAATCGCCTGCGGCGGCGGCGGTATCCCGGTTACCCGCCAGGGAAACCACTTAAAGGGTGCAAGCGCTGTAATCGACAAGGACTTCGCAAGTGAACTGTTAGCAGAGAATCTGAACGCTGATTTCCTGATTATTCTCACTGCAGTTGAAAAGGTTGCTGTTAACTTCGGAAAGCCGGAAGAAAAGTGGCTGGATGACCTGGACACAGAAGAAGCAAGACAGTTTATCAAAGAGGGACATTTTGCCCCCGGTTCCATGCTTCCCAAAGTTCAGGCTGCTGTTAAATTTGCTGAATCAAAACCAGGACGCACTGCCCTCATTACGCTGTTGGAAAAAGCAAAAGACGGTATCCAGGGAAAAACCGGTACTCATATCCATTTAGCGTAAAGGAGGCAATTAAAAAATGAATACAGACAATACAGTGAAACAGCACGCATCCCTGTTTGATTTGGATGGTGTGCCAAAAATGAGCCAGGCAATTCCCCTGGCCCTTCAGCATGTAGTAGCCATGATTGTAGGCTGTGTGACGCCGGCCATTATTATTTCCGGCGCAGCAGGCATTGACACGGCAGACCGGGTTTTGCTGATTCAGGCTTCCCTGGTTGTATCTGCCCTGGCCACCCTGCTTCAGCTCTTCCCCATAGGCAATAAGAACAGTTTCCATCTGGGTGCCGGCCTTCCTGTTATCCTGGGCGTAAGCTTTGCCTACGTTCCCAGCATGCAGGCAATCGCGGAACAGTCCGGCATTCCCGCCATACTGGGAGCCCAGATTGTAGGCGGCGTGTGCGCCATTATCGTAGGCCTTACCATCAAGAAGATACGAAAGTTCTTCCCGCCTCTGATTGCAGGCACTGTTGTGTTTACCATTGGTCTGTCTCTCTACCCAACTGCCATCAACTACATGGCAGGCGGCGCGGGCCAGCCCACCTACGGTGCATGGCAGAACTGGGTGGTAGCCATCTTCACTCTGGTGGTTGTCACTGTGCTGAACCATTTTGCCAAGGGATTCCTGAAACTGGCATCCATTCTTATGGGTATGATTGCAGGCTATATCTTCTCCATGTTCTTCGGCATGGTAAGCTTTGGAAATGTGGCTGAATCCGGCATGTTCCAGCTTCCTCAGGTCATGCATTTCGGCATCAGCTTTGAGGCATCTGCCTGTGTGGCCCTGGGACTGCTGTTCGTTATCAACTCCGTGCAGGCAATCGGCGACTTCTCTGCCACCACGGCAGGAGGCCTGGACCGCGAGCCCACCACAAACGAGCTTCACGGCGCTATTTTGGGCTACGGCTTTTCAAACATCATAGGAGCCTTCCTGGGATGTCTGCCCACCGCCACCTACAGCCAGAACGTAGGTATCGTGGCTACCACCAAGGTTGTTAACCGCGTGACATTAGGGCTTTCCGCGCTGATTATACTGGTTGCCGGACTGTTTCCCAAATTCTCCGCCCTTCTGACCACCATTCCCTATGCGGTCTTAGGCGGCGCGACTGTATCTGTATTCGCTTCCATTGCCATGACCGGTATGAAACTGGTCATGACGGAAGATATGAACTACCGCAACACCTCTATCGTAGGTCTTGCAGCTGCCCTGGGAATGGGCGTGTCACAGGCATCCGCCTCCCTGTCCGCATTCCCGACATGGGTTACCACAATCTTCGGAAAATCCCCGGTTGTCATCGCAACCCTGGTGGCTATCCTGCTGAATGTCACCCTTCCGAAGGATACCGGAAAAGTTAAAAAGAATTAATCCTATTATTGTAATGGTATAACTGAAAAACGGAATAACTGAAAAACGGACTGTCCCTGAGCATATCATATCGCTCCCGGGCTGTCCGTTTTTCAGTTATGCTTTGGATAAACCATATGGCTTAACAACCTTCAAAAGAACCCTCCTGATTATCCGTCAGCAGATGTTCAAAATCCTCCTGGGGCATGGGCTTTGCAAAAACATATCCCTGGATTACATTACAGCCTGCTTTTCTTAAAAATTCCACGGTGTCCATATCCTCCACTCCCTCGGCGATGGTCTTTATATCCAGCTCCTTGGCCATATTAATGACGTTGGACACAACAATGCGCTCGCGCCTGATGTCCCGGCTCTTTTGGAAGAACAGGATATCCAGTTTCAGCACATCAATGGGCAGGTTCTTTAACAGGTTAAGGGAACTGTAACCCGAACCAAAATCATCCAGGGAACAGATAAACCCCCGCGCATTGAGATTGACCACCAGCTCCGCAAATAACTCCGTGTCAGCAGCCAGTATGCTTTCCGTAAACTCCAGCTCCATAACGCGGTCCGGTATGGAATATTTATCCTTGATATCCGTATAGTAATCTACAAAATCATTCTGGAACAGGCCTGCCTTGGAAACATTGACCGCCAGGCTCACCGGCCTCCCGCCCTGTTCCAGGTGACTCCTGTACCAACGGCATGCGTGCTCAAACATATAGCGGTCCAATTTCACAATCAGTTCGCTTTTCTCAAATAATGGGATGAAATTCCCCGGCAGTATCAGCCCCCTGCTTGGGCTGAGCCACCGGGCCAGCACCTCTGCCCCGGTAATCTGGTTACCGTTCTGAATATCTATCTTGGGCTGCATATAGAGCTTAAACTCATCATCTTCCATGGCCGCCTCTGCCTCAGACTCCAGGGCGGTATCCTCCAGCATGCGCCTGCGGATGCTGTCGTCATAGAACACATAGGAGCTTCCCGGTCTTTCCTTTGCAATCTTATGGGCCATGTTGGCATAATTCACCAGCACATCCAGAGACTGCTTCCCGTCACCGGTCCGGAACCGGTAGACGCCTACAGGAATCTCCATGAACGGCTGTTCATCCATGCCCGAATTCCTCATATATTCCTTAAGCTGGCACAGACCGCTGTCCAGCACCTGTGTATCCTCACACCGTGTTATGCCGGCAAAATTATCGGCCGCTATGCGGCAGCAGAGACAGTCAGGTCCTTCCACTGTCCTTAGAAACTCTGCCACCAGCCTGAGAAGCCTGTCGCCTTCCTCATACCCCAGAACATCATTAATCAGCTTAAAATTCCTTAAATCACCATACCACAGCACATAGGAGGTAAGCTCAGAACGGGAGATCTCAGGACGGTTAAGAAATATCCCCACTTCACGTTTAAAGCCCGCAAAATTACGCAGGCCTGTAAGAGAATCACTGTAAGCCAGTTCCATCAGCATCTTCTGATTATTCACAGCCATCTTCCGCTGTCTGCTCATCAGCCATATAAACAGGCTGCAGGCAACCACAATGATAATCATGATACCCCATGCTGTCTGGATGTAGCTGGAACGCAGCACATTCACAGGAACCATACTCGCCTGGTACCATTGCCCCTCGATGATGGGAAGGATTACCAGCATCTGCCTGACTCCCTGTCTGTCCGTAAGTATGAAATCCCCCCTGCCGGTGTCTCTTATGACCTCTGCAATCTTCTCCTTATTATCAGGAAGAATGTCCCCCTCAAATGTCTTAATGGTCTTAAGCACATAATTGCCGTTTGCATCCAGAATATTGGAATAACCGGCTCCTTTAAGAACCGGTGCGTCAATGATTTCCCTCAGTACGACAGCCGAGTGAACCGCACAGAGAACACCCCTGGCATTGCCGCTTCCGTCATTGATTCTGACGCCAAAATAGTTTATATATCCGCTGGCATCCTGTTGGTCTGCAAATGTGTTGGATATGCTTTTTTCGCCCTGTAAAGCCCGCTCAAAAAAATCCATCCCTTTCAGATTAACCTCTTCCACATTGCCTTCCATATCCACCATACGGGCATTACCGTTAATATCCGCGTACCCCATACGGATAAAGGCATTTTCCTCATTTATATCATTCAATATGGTCAGGATCTGGTTCTCATCCAGAATAACCAGCTCCCTGAGGCTAACAGCCAGCCCCTCCAGCGTCTGCCAGTCTCCCTCAATCTGTTTTAAAATGGATGTTCTTGTCTGGTTCGCAGCATCATACAGGTATGCCACGTTCTCTTTCTGGCTTTTCAAAATCATTTGTACAAGAAAAATAATACTGCTGCCTATAAAACATAAGCATAGTATGATAGGAAGCAGCGTGTCCCTGCGGCTTTTTCCTCTGCCATCTGCAGTTGTCATCTCATAGTACCCCTGTCTTCTTTAGACTCTAAAATAATAATAATATATTTATACTTAAATATCAATGACAAATATCCCCGGAAACAGTACCATATGCTGTTATTTGATACTGTTTCCGGGGTATACACACGGCGTTATTCACTTGTTTTCCATTGGGTAAGTTTCATTTAATCTAATCATTCAGCTCATAAGAAACCGTTACCTGGGCTTCCACACTGACCTGTCCGGGCATAACAGAAGCAGCCGCATCTTCCGCAACCGCAGCCGCCATCTTGGCAGAACCGCCTGCATTATAGGAAGCATATCTGGTCTCCGGCTGATAGCCGAATTCCTCCACATGGACCACACCGGCCAGTGTCTTATTGCTGGCCTCCGCCAGAGCCTGGGCTTTTGCCTGGGCCACTGCCATGGCTCCCTTCAGCGCCTCCTGATAGCTGGCATCATAGCTGCTGGAAAAATAGCTGACGGAATTAATACCGTTGACTCCTGCAGCCACTGACTTTGTGATGATGGTTCCCGCATTGTCAATCGGTATGTCAGAGACCGTCAAACTGGTAGTCATCTCATATCCGGTTATCTCCTGTTTATCTGAATTCCAGTTGCGGATAGGACTCAGGCCATAAGAAGATGTCTGTATGGAAGTTTCCTCCACTCCCAGGCCCTTTAATGTCTCAATTGCAGCGTTCAGGTCATTGGCATTCTTCTCCTGGCAGGCAGCAGCCGTATCCTCTCTGGTATAGACGGCATATTCAATCTGCGCCATATCCGGCACAACCTTTACCTCCTCGCGCCCGGTCACCGTAATTACATTCTCTGCCGCTCCTACATTCTGTACCTTCAGCGTGTCCGGCATCTGTGCCCCGGCCCCGCACCCGCCCAGCCCCAAGGCTGCAGCGGCCACTGCCGCGCTGATACCTGCTGTGTATACTGTTTTCTTCATAATATGTTTCATAATTGCCTCCCTCTTTTTTGTTTTATCGGAATCTAATCATATGATACCGGGCACACGAATATGCCCTATCCCTATACTACCAGAAAGAGGGAATTCTGGTATTTCTTTTCTCTTAATTATAGAGGTATGTTTCATTACAAAGTTTATACGAATTTATTTCCGGCAATGCCTGGAGCTTCTTCATATCTTCAGTTCCATAACTTGGGCTCCATATCTTTGCTCCATATCTTCGGCTCCATATCTTGCCTGCTGATATTTCACCGCGGCCCTTGACAGCGGCACCGGAAACTGCTAATATAGAGTGAGCGCAGGATTTCGTTAGCATACCAGGTAAGCGCAGCACTGAATATTCAGGGGTTGTACTGGTTTCGACGGGGGTCATGCAGCTGGTGAAGCTATCCCCATGCGATGGGTTAAATGGCAAAAATAAATATAAACGCTAACGACGAATTAGCAATCGCTGCCTAATGGCAGCTGTCAGACTTAGAGCACCCGCACTTTAAGACCCTGGCATCGACTATGTGGGAAACGACGTATGCAAAGCTTTGAGCATATGGGCGTATGATGAAGCTACTGAAACCATCCGGGTGTCCTTTCTCTGATGGCAGAGGGAATGTCAAATAAAGGACTATGATAGTAGAAGAACAGGGAATTGATTTTCGGACAGGGGTTCGATTCCCCTCAGCTCCATTTTTGAGAAGTACGTATTTGCGACAAATAACGTAAATACGTACTTTTTTGTTTATATAAACACATGTAACTTGTGGAAAATCAAACGTAAAATGTGCTTTTTTACGGCATGACACAACACGAACCACAACACGAAATTTTCCTAAAAAGGTAATAAATAAGGGGCCTCTAAGGGTCCCTCGTTTTTTCAATGAACTCAATTGCATTCAGAATCATTCTTTTCTCCCGCTCTGAATATTTTCCGCTAAGCAGGATACCTTTAAATACCGCATACTCCTCCTTTCGCATTAAAATTGCTTTGCTACACCACATACAAATTTTATCATCCGTATCCATACCTCGCCCTCCTTTAATGGTTGAACGGGCCAGTTCGTTTATTCCCCTGTCTTGTCCCGATATCGGGACACTTATTATGTTTTACTGCCGATTCGTACAAATCATCAATCCCTATATGTAATCCTTCGGCAATCATTTCAGCGACATCTAAATCTAATGACACCTCGCCTTTCTCAATTCGGCTTAGTGCAGATTTCGATACCCCGGTTATTATTTCCATCTGCCGAAGGGTTAATTTTCTCTTTTCCCTTATTGGAAATATATACCAGTTTTGGAAAATAAACGCAATAGTTCTTTAGGCAGGCCAGGTTATCTAGTTCTGCCTTTTTAGTATTTTCTGTGCTCAATACCAATAAGTACGATAAGAGCACTCTATCAAGTTTAGTACCTGACCTGGATTTTTTAACGGACACCACCAATACAATCACTTTTGGGACATGGGGGACAAACACAACTCATAGCCCATATGCACAGGGCATAACGGGATATGGAAATGGATTGGTTATGGGCCTTACCATTGGGACTGATTACGGGGTACAACTGGCCTTATCAGTGGGTGAATCGAAAGTCTTTACCAGATCGTATGCGCATATCAATGGAGGGTGGACACAGTGGGATGCAAGATAACTATAAGCTATGCCAATCCAAAGCGTAGACAGTATGTGTATCTGATGTGACGAATTTTAATCTGCCATCTGTATCCAGATATAACGCTCCTCCGTTAGACCCAGAATTATGAGTTTATAATATTTAATATGGAATAGCTACGACAATAGCCGCCTTTCCGCGGCTATCAATAATAGGCTCTATTTCATAATTTCCCTGGATTTTGCTATCTTAGATACATAATGGACAATAAATAATCCGATAGCCGCTAATACAAACATAGTTGTCAAAACAAAATATGACGTTGCATAAGTTCCATTTATTATGTAATTATAAGCATCTCCACCCACATAAGCATTTTTGGCTAATGAAGCATAATCACTACTATAATAATGGGCCATCTTATCATACCCTTTATAAAAGGTAAAACAAGCGCACAGTATTGAAATGACCGCTGTTATGTTCCATCCTGACCAGAAAGTATTATCAGAAGTTTTGGGAGAACTTTCAATTTCAACATCTGGTTCAACAAGTTTCAATTCAGTTCCACACACTGGACAAAATTTATTCTCCCCCTCAATTTTTAGATTACATTTAGGACATATACGTTCATCCATACCCTTCCCCCTCAAAGCTTTCATTTTTGAATGAGTCTTACAAATTATTTATAATACCTAACATCACACCACTTTAATGTTCCTAAGTATCTTTTCAGTTTATAAGCCATTGGTTTGTAAGTTACATATGTAATTCCTCCCGATACGACACCACCGACAATTGGTATTACCTTTGACACTCCTTTTGCAAAAATCTCTTTTGTCATTTTTACACCAATCGCTTTTGAAACTTTTTTTACAATAGGATATATCATTCCTTTAGTCAATGCTTTTGATGCAAGCTTTTTGCTCGCTTGTTGTGCTGCACCAGCTGACACTTTTGTTATTGTTGTAGCAGCACCATTAGCACCAAACATAACCCAAACAAACAGTGTCAACATGTTGTTCGTCTCATCATCTAATTTCCCATCTTCTGGAATTAACTCTTCCCAACCATATAAATATATTAACTTTTGTAATATTCTAAGTATATGTCCAGAATATTGTGCTAAATCTGCTGGAACTGTTCCGAACATGGCCACGCCACCTGGAAGGCCTGATACAAATGATATTGCACTTACTTTATTGAATTCCTGCATGTGCCGGATTATTTTCTATGGCATCCAAGACCCGAGCTTTAGGACAATATTTAATAAATTCAGATTTTAGGAATGCCCTCCTGTTAATTCTAACCATTGGCAAACCAACAACGGATTTCAATACCAATTCAAAATCAATATTATTCATATTTTTTCTGTATCCCCTCCTGCATAATATCCTAAGCGTATCATAGATTAAATAGTTTGTAAATATTCGTTAGTAAGACATGTTGACAAAATGAAGAATAAATTGATTTCTTGATTGTTGTAAACACATTCCCACACTCTTCACAACGCCATCTATCAAAATAAATTCCTGCGCTTCCTTTTTTTACAATCTTTTCTTTATAGTTCCTTAATTCATCAACCGATTCCTTCGATGCTTTAATGGCTTCTCGATATGTATCCTTACGTTCCTCTAACTCAAACAGCAAGCATATTCTATCTGGAGGTACTGATATCTGCCCTTTACCTGTAACACGTACAATTTTCTACATTGGTTGAATCCCCCTTTACTTTTCGTCTTCCAATAGTGCCAAATGATTATTTTGCAACTTATCGTACCTAATAAGATTACACGTAGCGATCCAGGCTTCCGTTGTCTGCCCCTCTGCCACCTGGTATTCAAACTTAATCCAAAATGGTTGAATATCTGTGGATATTATCACTTGTTCATAATCAAGCCTTCCCAGGATTTCCGATTTTGTGTCCGGTGCTGAATATACTCTAGCTCCATTATCCTTCTTGATATAAAACATCTTGTCCCACCCATTAGCATGACTACGAACTTCCAAAATACCTTTATGAATATGTTCCTCAATCTCTCTATATAATCCAAGTGTTGTTATGATACAGATAAACCTATATATCCACTGAACTACCCACGCTTTATCTTTAATGGCCTCAATTGCTTTACTGCCTAAATTTTCGCAGTTCTGAACAAATGTATTCCAAATATCGTTTATCTCAGGTTGCGTAACACACTGATCCTGGTAACAGAGAGAACCGTCATCATTTACTGAAATATCATCATAATCTGTTTCCTCCAAAGAGCTATCCCAATGTGATAATTGCGCTTGTATTCGTTCAAGATTTGATGTCAATCCAGTAAAATCCAAATCTTTTAACACTGGTGAAATTTGAGATGCTATGCCAAACATTCTTTTATAGTCATATTTATCGTAGGGTAGTTCTGATATAGTTCTACATAATTCATTCCATTGTTCAAATCCAAAACCCTGATATCCGAAGGATTCTCCCATTATCCGAATCAATTTATCATTATCCCAACTTGCAGCCAAACCCACAAAATTGTTTATACTTGTTCCAAAAGCCTCAGCCAAGTCTTCTTTCTGTTGAATCCATTCTGCTATTGGTGATTTTACAAAATCTTGTATGCTTTGATTCAATAATAGAGAGGTCCCTGCGCATTCAATAGCTGTATCTCGCATGATTCTTTTATACTCCTCTATTTGCCGCAATTGACTCCCTAATAATGAATATCTGTTAAAATCAAATCCTATCATGTTTATAAATATAAACTCCCCTCTCTATTTATCCACAATTATAATAACACTATATATAGGTAAACACAATATCAATCCTGATTATATAGTACCAACGGCGGACAATGTGGATAACTACGGGGATATCTTGTTAATAAAATGTGGATAGATGCAACTGGCAGAGGAGCAAAAAAGGCCAGGGATATGTCCCCAGCCGTATAACCTTCTTTTAATTTCCCAAATCATCCAAACGACTCCTGATTACTGATTATATCAATGTAATAGCCAATATCATCTGACTTATTCCTATAAAGCTTCATGTAAAAAGTCCCTGTACGCAATATCTTATTTGTAACAACATTAGTTTTTTCGTATTTCAATTTCATATACAAAAAAGTTCCATCAGAACTCTGTTCACAGTCAGTAATTTTATACTTATTTACTTTTTCAAAAGGTATTCCTTTTAATTCGTCCTGCTCTGATTGTGGTATGTTTTCAGGATTCAGACCTATATTAAACACTGCGTAAAAGTCGTCAAGCGTCTTGTCTCGGTCAAAATACCCTATTCCATCTTCTATACGCAATGGAACAAACATTGTAGTTATATCAGGATTATTTAAATGTTTCTCTGTATCCGCAGCCAGAAGGGAATTCATTAATTTCTGCCTGTCCTCATACATTAAATACCGGAGCTGTCCATATGTAAAAGACGGAACATAAAATTGATCTTCGTATAGGTTCAAAAGGCCTTCGGCAGCATCTTTGAAAATCTCTTCCTGATATGAATTCAACGAATACATGTGTCGTACAAATCCCAGCTTCCACGCACCGTTTTTATCAACTGTATAGCCGTCCGGCGTAACTGTATCACTCAGCATACGTCCTGTATCATCAAAATAATAGCACTCGGCAATTCCATCGTCATTACCATCAATCCACATCCATGTGGATATGGGAAATGTTCCGTCTCCATTATCATACCACCATGCGGATACATCCCCGTCAATTCCTTGTTTCCAAGTTCCTGCATATGCTTCCCATATTAAGGTGCCCGAAAAAAGCATCGAAAGTGTAATCATAGCGATCCATTTTTTTACTGTCATCCTTTATTTTCCTTTCTCCATATAGCGGTAACTCAAAATTATATATATGAATTATAACATATCTACAAAATAAAAAGAACTGCCTTCCAACCAGAAAACAGCTAGAAAACAGTCCCTCTCAACCAATTTATCATTTTACAAGTCATTCCACAAATAATAAGCTACTCAACTAATCCCTTTGCGCATAACACCCCATAGTCAAACATTTTCATGCACAAATATTCTGTAATTAATTCATAGCTATTTATGATAACCTCTATGTCCTTATCTTCTTCTCCGTCCGCCCCCAACCTTTGGCATAGGCGCTGATAAACACTCATTATCTCTGTATATGCCTGTTCACACACTTTTCCCTCTGAGAATTCATTGAGAATTCATTGAGAATTCATCCTTCACATACTTACACTCTTCAGGCGGATTATCTTTAAAGTCTAACTTCCCATTCATCAAATCATAAATTAGTTTTTTGTACTCCTCCATAGTTCCCCCATTTATATTTTAAATAATATCACTATAAGCATAATTTTACCCCGTTTCTCCCATAATTATATTACGCCGTCATTATGCCGTCAATCAATATTTAGCCGTCATTTTGACTTTATAATGAGGTCATATGACTTATATGGAGGTAACACGCATGACTAACGAAATAGCAAAATTCACCTTACGCACTGATTCCGAATTAATGAAAAAATTACGGATTGTAGCTGATTATAATGGTCGTTCTGCCAATCGTGAGTTGGAAGTGCTTATAAAAAACCATGTTGCTGAATTTGAGAAGAAGCATGGAACAATAGACCTAAATTAATACCCCAGACATAAAAGAAGGAACTGAATTCCCATGTTGGGAACCTGTTCCTTCTATATGTGTCCGTATTAATATGTGGCTCTTTCAAAAACACAAGGTTGACTCCCTTGGTAAATAATTCCTCATATAGAGAAAAACCTTCCTCTGCATTCCTGGACATCCTGGAAAATGAATCAAATATAATCGTATCTCCTGTTTGAATTTTGAGAGTATCTTATCCAGCCCTTTTCTACCCCCAGATTTTGTTCCTGTAAAAATCTCTTTCACAATGATGGCAAAGGGATAAGCAGCCAGTATACTCCTTACCTGTCTTTCTACATTCTGTTCCCCTGTTGATATTCTACAATACCCATATTCTTTGTTCATGTAATCATCCCTTTTAGTATTACTTTTCACGGTCATTATTACTGTTACTATAATTATTATACCATACCAGAAGGGCATTTCCTTTAATTTGTCAACAGGTCCATAATATCTGTTTCTCTCTCAGCTGTTTAACACTTGAACAAACGCTCCATCCGAAATTGTATAGATATTATAGATAACACTATCCCATGTTGACCAAAGCTCCAGATTGGTTTCGATCACTTCAGGAATGAGTTCACCAACACCGTTCTCATCTATATCTTGTTTGCAATACAATCTTTTACAGAGCCTATGAAATCCTCATAATCTGCACACCACCACGAAACAATATACTCCCCCCACAGCATTCTGCCCAACCCCGGAATGTATTGTCCGTGAGCAAATGTGAAACATGATTATCCACCAAAAAAGTACACAAAATAAGCTTTCAACTCCAACAAAGTTTGTGCACACTTTTTCGACAACAGGTGATACTATAATAGACGTAACCCCCCCAATACATTATATAGTTTTTGCTACACCCCATAAAAAACGAAATACCTTCTCCTAAAATGGCCAGTTCCCCGACTGGCCATTTTACTTTGTTTTTTACATTGTCCACCGGGCATACTCTAATATGGCGTTTCATCATCCAGCAGCTGAATCCGGAGCACATCACTGACCTGAGCCGGAGATATCTCCAAAACTTCTCCGGTATAAGTGACTGATACGGTATTCCCTGCCCTCAAATCCTTCAGCGTTATGGGAACACCTCTCCATATAAGCTCTGTTTTATCTCCCACTGCCAGTTCAAAGGTCCCGCGTCCATTGATATCATTTATCTCCAATCCCTGAACCAGAAGGCGGTTTTCCCTTATCTCCTCGATGACAGCATAAAATGTGGTTCCAACCAGTGGTTGGACGCTCCTTCTTCCCCCATAGTAGCCGCCGGCCGCGGCTAACAGAACAGCCAGTATAATGCTTACAGTATGTACAATCCGTTTCATATTCCACTCCCTTTGCTTCATTCTTATTCATAGAATAACATTACAGGAAGATTTTTTTAATAAATAAACTATTAATTATTCTTACGTATTGGCAAATACTAAAGACTTTATAAGACGTTAATGCTAAACTGGTAAATAACATTTATCCGATTCAAATATGATTTATTATAAAGGAGACTTCCATGAACACATCAGCAAAAAGCGAACATACCGGAAACTCCGGCTTTAAAAAGGAGGTTCTGGAGTGGGTCAAAATTCTGTTGGCCGCTGCTGCCATTGCCTTTGTCCTCAATACCTTTATCATCGCCAACAGCTACATTCCTTCCGGTTCCATGGAGAATACCATTATGACAGGTGACCGGATCATCGGTTCCAGGCTTTCATACGCCTTCGGAGCGCAGCCTCAGAGGGGGGATATCGTACTCTTTGACCACAAAGCAGAGCCGGGCAAGGACAAGACCCGGCTGGTAAAGCGAATCATAGGACTTCCGGGGGAAACCGTGGATATCCGGGATAACCAAATATACATCAACCAGTCGGACACTCCCCTGGATGAGCCATATCTTCCGGAACCCATGGACTCAGAGAACTATCATTTCCAGGTTCCGGAAGGCTGCTATCTCATGCTGGGTGACAACAGGAATCATTCCAGGGATGCCCGGGACTGGTCAGACCCCTTTGTTCCGGAGGAAGCCATAACTGCCAAGGCATTATTCCGCTATTTTCCAGGAATACGCTGGATTTCCTAACCCTTATTACTGATACAGACAATGAAAAATACGTTACTGATAAATATTATTAACCTTCCAGGCCCCTCCAAACTGATACATGGACAGGCCGGAATCCCCTCCCAGCTGCGCTCCGGCATTTCCAACTGCCTGCAGCCCGGATGCGTCCGTGGCAGTAACCGAATTACAGAGACGGTCCGTAAACAGCCTGCCGCCGCATTTGGAAATGAAGCTGGCGGCGTCACTATATTCCGCTGATGTCCCATCCTCGTAAATTACATTCACCGGATAACTGCAAATCCTGGAAAGAGTTTCAATATCTCTGTACGAAAAGCATTTCTGGACTGTAGTGGCTGCTTCTTCCAGGTTTCCAATTTTGAGGGCCCCTGAATCACTGCCAGCCTGGCTGTTGTAATCACTGTATATGTTGTTGATCTTCCATTTTCCTCCAAATTTAAACAGGCTCAGACCTGCATCGCCGCCCATCTGTACTCCTGCATTCCCCACTTCCTTTAACTTTGAAACATCTGTGGATGCGATGGCAGACTTCATTCCCTCTGTGAAAACGGGACCGGACCCCAGCGCCATCAGCTCTGATTTGCTTTTAAGTTCAGTCAATTCGCCGGATGCATATGATATGGTAAGAGGAAAGCTGCATAAATCCGCCAATGCATTCAGGTCTTGTTTCTTAAATGCGGATTTTATCCTGGAAGCCGCGTCCTTGATTTTTTTCTGTCCCTCCCGTCTCTGCTTTGCGGAATAAGCAGCCGCGGGTTTTTTGGATGCAGCGTATACAGGCATTGCGGGAACTGCGTTTGCAAGAGCCAGTGTACAGATGGTAATGACAGCTAAATGTTTTTTCATGGTAAATCTCCTTTTCGTCTTAATTATTTTAAGTTCCATACGGGTTCATACAATTAGACGGGAGAGCTTTCATAAAAGTTGCACATAGTAAAAATAAGTTTCAGATAAACAGGTGAGGTGTATTCATGGAAAGAGAAAAGGGCATTGCATACTGCGGGCTTGCCTGCTGTGTGTGCAGCGAAAATGTTCTTTGTCCTGGCTGCCGCAGCGGCGGCTGCCCGGGCAGAGAAACCTGCAAACCGTTTAACTGCTGCATAAAAAACAGATGGGAAGGATGCTGGGAATGTCCTCAGTTCCCCTGCGGTGCTGCCATCTTGCAAAAAACCAGGATTCAGGTATTTGCAGATTTTGCTAAGGAATATGGCATGGACTCCCTGATGGACGCCCTGGAGAAAAACCAATGCCGTGGTGTTGTATATCATTATCCCAATTTGCTGATGGGGGATTATGATAGTTTGAGCAGCAAACAGGAAATTCTGCATCTCCTGCTGAATGGACCGCAAGACCGTATAAAAGGCGGCATTCTTATGCAATCATTCATACCGTGGCTTGACCGTATAATGGCCGGCCACCTGCCGGAGGAAATCATTGCCGTCAACTTTAATCTCTATGATGACGGAGACAGCTGCTGGTCCATGGAGTTCATCGGAACCCGCAGCTTTGACGCGGATGACCCGGACTGGGCCTGTGACGAAGTATTTATTTCCCGTGACAGCACTCTCCACTGGGTACAAAATACCGGCTGGCAGCAGGTGCTGGAGGATACGGTACATACAATACGTGCTTATCTGGCAAATGGAACATACGCCGGCAGGCTAAAGGCGTATCAGGGAATCGGCGCAGGGTTTGTTGATGGGGATATCGTCATTCTGTATGAAACTCCCAAAGAATAGCAAAGAACAGGCTGGCAATACGCGTATATAAAACAAACAGCATTTCGTGCCGTATCGGCCCAAAATGCTGTTTGTCTATGTTTATCTATGCCCGGTTGTGTCCGTTCGTATTATGCTGCGCCAGACAGCTCTGCACACCTTTTGGATAGAAGTTCCGGCAGGTTCCCGGCAGAGTCAGATTAAGGTTCTGCCTTCCACAAACCATGCAGGTTGCAATATGCGTATGCAGCCTCTGCCTCATCTCCTTCACAGAGCATAAACTCTGCCTGCGGCTTCTGTCCCGGCTGCAGCTCTTTTCTCTGATTTCCCTGTCTGGTAGCCAGAGCAATCCACTGGATATAGTGTTCCGGAATCATGGGGTGCTCGGCTGAGCCTACTGTGACTGTGACCTTAGACCCATCTATCTGAATGACAGGCACATGCTTTTCAACTGCTGCATCTGTGGTGTTTGGAACCAGTTCCTGCATCTTTTCCCCACAACAGACAACCGGGACACCGCTGCTCTTCACATAGGCAATTATGTTGCCGCAGTGATTACAAATATAAAATTTCATGTTGTACCTCCTTTTTTATGTATGGTCTGAATCCAGTCTATCACAATTCTGTCTTATTGCAAGACAATGGAGGAAAATTAACAATAGCATAACAGCTGTAACGGCCGTAATCAGGCCCTAATCAGCATGATGCTTAGTCCGGCCTGTCTATTCACAAACTTCTCACATTCTGTTCATAAATCCGTTACAGAATCATAAAATTCTCCTCACATTTTATGGATATACTAATTTATGTAAAGAGCTAATGCTAATAAAACTTTTTTTCATAATACTCGGCCGGAGGGATGTAATCCTTCCGGCCTCCTCCTTTTCCTTCAACTTTCTGGATTCTTTTTACTATCCCGGCATATGATAATTAAAAAAGGATATTTTTTTATGAACTATGAAAATCTGACTCCCGTGGTCGGGGTCATTACCAACATTTCCACGCAGGATGGGGATTGCTGCACCCAGGTTATAACTCTCAGTGTTGAGGGCCAGCCCGTCAACATGATTCTCTCCGACGACACCTTTGTGGTGGATACCATGCGCCTGATGCCAGGTATGCGTGTGGCTGCATTTTATGACAACACCCTGCCGGTCCCCCTCATCTACCCGCCTCAATACCAGGCCGATTTAATCGCCGTAGTCAGGCCAGAGGAGGATGTAAACCTTTCCTGGTTTGATGAGACTCTCACTGCTTCTGACCAATCGCTGAAGCTGAACCTGTATCAGTCCACAGTTTTGTCAACCTTAAACGGCCAGCCCTATTTCTGTTTCCCGGCAAATCATTTCCTGCTGGTATATTATGCGGCTGCCACAAAGAGCATACCGCCACAGACAGCTCCTAACCGGGTCATAGTGCTGTGTTCATAGACCTGTAAGGAATTATTTTTTTTCATTTTCACAAGACCGTTGTAAGAATGCATAAAATAGTTTTTTTCATTCTGCAAACTTTGTGCACACTTTTTGGATAGCGTATGCTATTATAATTAACGTAAACCCCCCCAATACATTATATAGTTTTTGTTACACCCCATAAGAAACGAAATACCTTCTCCTAAAATGACCAGTTCCCCGACTGGTCATTTTACTTTGCTCTTTTATTGGTTCCATATTTTTGCAAATATCGTAAAAATATTTTGGCTCTTTGTCAATAGTTGGGGTGGGATTTGTTAAAATCCCGCCCCAATTCTATG